>BNJS01003752.1_pt1 | contig 1491638 bp, 1472 predicted proteins | sample 8540461 | NCBI WGS metagenome assembly BNJS01 (sample SAMD00202454, study PRJDB9452) | human saliva metagenome | isolation source: human saliva | place: Japan
CCTCCGGCGATGTATGGAAAGTCCCCTCCTAGTGAGGGGCTTTTTTGTTAGTAAATAATTCACCTTTCGCTCGAGATAATGATTGACAGACTTTGAGCTTAGGCCTACAATATGGTTAAGAAGATAGCAGTAGTACTCTGACCGCAACATGTGGAGGAGCTATGCGCGCAAAACGCTACTTATTCTCCCAAGAATAGGTAGCGTTTTTGTTTATCTTAGAGGAGATGAAACCATGAGGCCCTTTAAAAGTTTGGAGCAACAAATTCAGATTCTTAGAGAACGAGGATTAGCGTTTGATAATGAAGAAGAAGCCAAGCTATATTTGTTAGATAACAACTATTACAACATCATTAATATGTATAGCAAGGTCTTCCAAGAAAATACCAATCAATATGTCACTGGAACAGAATTCAAAGAAATAAAGGCGCTGCATATTTTAGACACAGAAATAAAGGCTAACCTGATGAAATTTATTTTAGTGGCTGAAAAACATTTTTAAATCAATCCTGTCCTACTATATGGCTGAAGAATTCCACGATGAGCCTTATGCTTATCTGAGAACTTCTAGCTACCCTGACACATCGCCACTAGAGATCATTAGAACACTTTCTGACATTTCTAGGAAGATTTCCTCTTTGATCCAGAAAAAAGAGCCTAATTCTGTTAAACACCATCACAGCAACTATCATGACGTCCCTTTATGGGTGATTATGAATGAGTTGAGGAAGAAGAAAGAAAAAAATCAAGGAAAGAAAAAGACAAGCTACATCAAAAATTACCTGAAACGAAAAAGCAAATGGGAAACAACAAGAATATGAGGAAAGGTATAAGGAAAGGAGAGAACAGAAGAAGCAAGAGAAATTAAAGGTTTTGAAAAGAGTTGGGATACCTTTAAGTGAGTATAAAGAGTTAAATACAAAAGAAGCCCTCAATTAGGCTTCTTTATGTATTTAATCAGAAAGATTATTTTTCGCATATTTTTTTATGTCTTTGGGATAAAATCCCTTATATTTTTTGAAGCATGTACTAAATTTACTGTGAGAGGAATATCCTACAGCCTCTGCTATATCTTGAATTTTAAGGGTAGAGTTCAGTAGGAGTAATTCCGCCATATTCATTCGCCGTCTTTGAGTATATTCTGTAATTGTACATTGATATTTTTGCTTAAATAATTTTTTTAGTTTTGTGCCGCTCATAGTGGATATTTTTTCTAAAGTATCCTGTGAGATAGATGTTGCATAATGATCGTCTATATAATTGGCGACATTTTTCAAAGCCTCATCATCGGCAATAGATAGTGGATTGCTGTACTTATTTAAAAAAGAGTCTATTGTAATACTTAACCATTCCTTTGCCTTTGAATCAAAAAAGATTTCAGCAGCAGGAGATGCCATCTTGCAATTAAGGATATCTTTTGCGATTCTTTCTAAAGGCTTGTTTATTATAGTGCTGGTATTAAAAAATAAATCTTCATAGTTACAGACTTTATTCTTATAAGAGGACAGGCATTCCTCTATCATGGACTGATTAAAATTTATACCGATTCCTAAATAAGGAGAGTTTTTGTGAAGTATAAACCTATAGTCTTTAGAATTTTTTGTATTTATAATATAAAGTGAATTTGAAGAAAGATTTTGATAAGGATTAAAACATTCACCGTTTGCTGTAACTAAATAAGATGAATAAAGGGAATAGAAATTATCCAAACCAGAAAAACCTGTATGGATAATTTCTTTTTTTATGAAAGCATCATGAATATCAATAGTGAAATTATCGCCCTCGTAAAACCAATATATGCCTTCTGCATTATCCGTGCTAAAACGGAATTCATGTCCTACAGTGGAGTATTTTGTATTATCGATAGATTCATCTGTAGAAAAAAAGTTTTTAACAAAGTTATAAAAACCACTCATGTTATACCTCCGTGCTTTATATTTTATCCCGAATAGACATTATCCCGAATAGACTTAGTTAGCCATATCTAATTGATTTAAATCCTCATTTATTATATAATAAATAACAGATAAAAAAACAAGAAAAACTATGCGTATTGCAAAAAGAGTTTGAAAACAAGTCTCTAAAAATCAGTCTGAAAAGGCTATTTATAGGGTTTGCTAATTTTAAGAAAAAGGAGGAATTGTTCAGTGAAGAATAAGAAGAAATCAATACTGAAAAGACTAATGCCTTACGGTGGTAAAAAGAGTTTTTTACTCTATATTGCTATGGTTATGTCTGCTGTATCAGGTGTCATGGTTTTGATGCCTATGGTATATATTCATAGAATTGTAAATAACTTAATTTTAAATGGGATGGTGAATTTTGATTATGTAAAGGAAAATTCAATTTATGCAGCAGTCTTTGCCGGTCTGGGGCTATTCATATACCTAATAGGTTTAATTTTATCCCATATTTTTGCATTTGAAGTGGAAGATAACATTATTAAGACTTCCGTAACAAAACTAATAAACAAACCGCTTGGGTATTTCGATGACAAAGAAAGCGGAAGGATAAGAAATGTAATTGTGTCCGGAGCGTCTGAAACCCATTCTTTTTTAGCACATCAACTTCCTGATATGGCGATGACCATTATATCGCCAATCGTCCTGCTTGTATTTTTCTTCGTGTTTAACTGGAAGTTAGGACTTGCCAGTATGATACCGATGATTATCGGTATGACATTGATGTCATCTATGATGACAGCCGAAACAAAAATGAAAGATGAGTATTATGCAGGACTTTCCAATTTATCTTCTCAGACAGTTGAATATGTTCGAGGAATTCCTGTTGTTAAAACATTTTGCACAAAGTGTTGAGAGCTTTTGATAAGTTATATTCGTTAATCATAAAAAGTAAAAAGACAATGTACTTAAGCTTACTATGAGTTATACGAATAAAAATGTCGTGGTTTGAAACTGTTTCTACATCGACGGCATTTTTTTCTTGGTACCTGTGGCATTACTCTTAATAAAATTTAATGGAAACTTATCTAATGTAGTTGCAGATTCTGTTATTTACTTCCTAATAGGACCGGCATTTGCTACTTTTTATTATGAGAACTGCGACGATTACACAATCCAGTTATTTTTGCGGAACTTGCTTTAGATAAAATTGAAAAATATACTTGAGTTTGATGATTTTTGCTTATGGAAATAAAACAAGTTCTGATGTTGGGATAGAGTTTAAAAATGTAAGCTTTTTCTTATGAAGATGAAAATGTATTAGACGATATTTCATTTAAGGTGAATAAAAGGAGAACGAGTTGCTTTAGTCGGATCGTCAGGCAGTGGTAAAACTACTATAGCAAGGCTTGCTGCACGATTTTTATGATATTAAAACAGGTGAAATTTATATTGGAGGAATTAATATAAAAGATTTTTGAAAAAGAGGCTTTAATGAGAAAAAAATTGCTTTTTGTTTTTTTCAAAAACTCTAAACTATTTAAAATGAGTTTAAGAGACAATCTTTTTAATCGGAAAGCCTGATGCAACTAATGAAGAAATTGACAATGCCTTAATCAATTCAGGGTCTAAAAGATATTATTGAAAAATTTAGATAAAGGACTTGATACTGTTTACGGAACTAAAGGCACATATTTTTCAGGAGGAGAAGCTCAAAGGATTTCTATAGCGAGAGCTTTTTTGAAAGATGCAGATATTATCATTTTAGATGAAGCTACAGCCTTTGCAGATCCTGAAAATGAACATTTGATTCAAGAGTCTTTTAAGAAGCTATCAAAAAAAGCAAGACAACATTGATGATTGCTCATAGATTATCTACAGTAATAGATGCGGACAAGATTCTCGTTATTGATAAAGGGAAAAATTGTAGAAGAAGGCAAGCATGCAGATTTAATAGATATAAATGGGCATTATAAAAAGCTTTGGGATGAATATCAGAAATCCGTAAATTGGAAGATAGGAGGTTAAAATATGGTTTCTTATTTTATGAAACGCTATGCTATGTCGGAAAAAGGAGCGATTAACTTAAAAAAAGCCATCCTTTCTCACACTCTTGTTAATTTAACAAAATTATTTGCACCATTCATTGCTTTTGTGTTTCTATTCCAGTATATAGGCATTTTTAACAGGCATTGAGAGCTACAATTTTACTTCTGTTCATTATATTGCACTAATTGTAGTAATGATGATTGTGATGTTCTTAGTAGCGAGGTGGGATTATGTAAGACTTTACACCAATGTGTACAACGAGAGTGCAAATTCAAGAATTGAGTTAGCGGAAAGGTTAAAGAAATTACCTCTTTCTTATTTTGGTAAAAGAGATTTGGCAGACCTTGCGGAAACCATGATGAATGACATGAACTTATATGAAACAATTTTCTCTCATGCTGTACCTCAGATATATTCAACGGCTATATCCACAAGTATTATTGCTTTAATGCTTATCTTCTATAATTGGAAACTTGCACTTGCAGCCCTTTGGGTAATTCCCATTTCTATTTTGATTATATTTTTATCAAAGAAAAAGTCAGAAAAAAAATAGTACAGGGCTGGATAGATGATAATCGTAAGGTTTTCGATAATCTACAGGAAAATATAGAGCAGATAGAGCAAATAAAATCTTACAACTTAGAAGATAGGGTGTTAAATGATTTTTTTGAAAAATTAAATGCATCCACAAAACAGAAAACGAAAGGTGAAGTTGTTGCCGGAACACTTACAGGAATAGCTGCTGCAATTTTAAAGCTTGGAATTATAAGTGTTGCCGTTATCGGCGTCAACATGCTTATGGCAGGGGAGGTAAGTGTGCTGGTTTATATCGCATTTTTAATGCTTACAGCAAGTATTTATCTTACTATAGAAGGAATAATCACCTTTATGTCAATGATAGTTATTCTTGATGCGGTTGTAGGGAGAATAAAGGAAATAAAGACCATGCCTGTTCAAGAAGGCAAAAAAGATATTGAAATTAAAAATTACGATATTGAGTTCAAGGATGTTTATTTTGGATATGATGATTATTCTGTAATAAATTGTGTGAGCTTTACTGCAAAAACAGGGTGAAATCACTGCGCTAATCGGTTCAAGCGGAAGCGGAAAAACAACTCTCACCAAGCTTGCTGCAAGATTTTTGGGATATAGATAAAGGAAAGATTTTTGATAGGGGAGAGGACATCGGTAAAATTGATCCGGAAACACTCCTTAAAAAAACTTCTCTATCGTTTTTCCAAGATGTTACTCTTTTTAATTCAAGCATAAAAAGATAATATAAAAATCGGCAAAAAAGATGCTACAGATGAAGAGATTATAAGAGCGGCTAAAATAGCAAGATGTTGTGAATTTATAGACAAAATGCCGGATGGAATAGATACAGTAATAGGTGAAAACGGACAAAGACTTTCAGGCGGAGAAAGACAAAGAATCTCAATAGCAAGGGCAATACTAAAAGACGCACCAATCATATTGCTTGATGAGGCTACAGCATCTCTGGATGTTGAAAATGAAAGTTTAATTCAAGAGGCTTTATCTGAACTTATAAAAGAAAAAACGGCAATTGTTATTGCTCATAGATTAAGAACAATAAGAAATGCAAACAAAATCGTTTTATTAAATGCCGGAAAAATAGAAGCGATAGGGACAGATGAAGAACTTTGTAAAAGCTCGGAATTTTATAAAGCAATGCTTAGAAAATCAAATATTCAGTGAAGACTTATTTAGGAGGAAAATATGAAAACGGAAAAATTAAGAATTAAAGATTTAGTTACGATAGGTGTATTTACAGTAATATATTTTGTACTTATGTTTGCTTCGGGAATGATTGGTATGGTACCGATTTTATACTTGGCATACCCTACACTGGCAGGCATTATAACAGGAATAGTTATAATGCTCTTTATGGCAAAAGTTCAAAAATCATGGGGATTATTTATACTTGGTTTGATTTGTAGTCTTATAGCAATTGCAATGGGAAATACATATGTAATATTGATACATGCTGTAATCAGTATGGCAATTGCGGAACTTTTAAGAAAAAAAGGAGAATATAAATCATTTAAATTTAATATGCTCTCATTTGTCGTATTCAACACTTGGATTTGTGGTTTCCTTATGCAAGTTTTGTTGGCTAAAGACAAGGTTATTAAACTGGCTGAAACAGGCGGTATGGGTCACGATTATATAATGAAGCTCATAGCACTTTTTGAATTATCGCAGTATGGTATTAGTATATATCGGTGCTGTTGTCGGCGGGATACTCGGCGCATATATCGGTAAAAGTCTTTTTGAAAAAAAGCATTTCGAAAAAAAGCGGGTATTGTATAATGCTCGTTTCTTTAGACAATCCATATAATCCCAATCCAATTAGTAAAAATTTTTAGTAAGTTTTTTTACTTGGGTTTGTTGTATTTTTTTAAAGTAAATACCTATTTTGAATGGGGAATTGTGCTTCTTATTTCATTTCTTTTTTAATGAATGGATTTAAGAAAGAAGCCTTAAAAAAACATATCATTTTTTTGGGGTTCTTTTCTTTGATACCTAATCTTGATGTAATTAGAAATATGAATGCGATTTTAATGATGTTTTTTTATGCTATTTGCTGTATGTAAGATGTTTTTATCTTCCATTCAGTGCAGGTAGTTTTTGTAAAAACTTCCGATGTAGGAAGTGTGATATCCTCAATGGATAAAAATGAATTTGCCTCGTACTGTTTCTATACCAATTGCTGTAATGTTTTCGATTTTTTTCCGTCATTTAGAGAAGAAAGCCGGAATATAAAACTTGCGATGAGGATAAGAGGTATTACATTTAAAAAAATCCAATTTCATACATCGAGTATGTAATTGTGCCTTTACTTGTTATATCTTCTAATGTTTCTGATGATATTGCAAAGGCAGCAGAAACAAAAATGTATTGAAAAATCCTGTTAAAAAAACAAGGTACATATCCGTCAAAAACGAAAATAGTTGATTTTTGTTTATGTGCTTTCAATACTGATTATGGTTATAGGAGGAGCTTTATGGTAGAAATTGAAAATTTATCTCTATCTTATGGAAATTCTCCTAAAGTGTTAAAAAAACATTTCTTTAGATGTAAAAAAAAGGCGAATGTGTATTATTTACCGGGAAAAAGTGGTAGCGGAAAATCTTCAATTATAAATTCTATCAATGGGTTAGCTGTACGATATGATGGAGCTTCTATGGGTGGAACCATCAGGATTGATAATAAAGATATTAAAAAAACCTCGAATTATACGAAATATCGCTCTTAGTATCAAATGTATTTCAAAAATCCAAAGACACACTTTTTTTCAATATAAATACTACTCTTGAATTACTTTTTCTATTTGGAGAATATAGGACTTTCAAAAAAACAAATGGATGAAAGACTAAATGATATGTTGGATTTGTTTCCGATAGAACATCTTTTTAAATAGAGATATTTTTTTAAGCTTTCGGGTGGAGAAAAAGCAGATTTTATGTATTGCTGCAAGTTATATATCTGGAACGGAAATCATTGTTTTTAGATGAGCCTTCATCAAATCTTGATGAAGAAAAACATTTTTAATCATAAAAAGAAATGCTTATAAAACTTAAAGATAAGGGGAAAACTCTTATAATCTCAGAACATAGAATATTTTTATCTAATGGATATTGTAGATAGAGTTTTTTTGATTAAAGATGGGGAAATACAAAAGGAATATACTCAAATAGATTTTATGAAAATACCGTCTGAAAAGCTAAAGAAGTTAGGTTTAAGAAATAAGAATAGAGTAAAACTTACAGTACCCGAAAATCAAAATAAGGGAAATTTAGAAGTAAAAAACATTGAATTTAAGTTTAATGGCATAGATAAAAAATTGTATTTAAAAGACCTCTCTTTTGAAATGGGAAAAATTTACGGCATAGTAGGAACAAACGGACTTGGTAAATCCACTTTGCTCAGATGCCTTATAGGCTTAGAAAGAAAATCGAAGGATGAAATCTATTTGGACGGCAAAAGACTTTCAAAATCAGATAGGCTAAAAATATCATCCCTTGTAATGCAGGATGTTAATCATCAGCTTTTTACCGATTCTATTGCAAGTGAAGTAAGTCTTGGAATAAAAAATATTGAAAGTAGTTATGTTGAAAATATTCTGAAAAAACTTGATTTATATGAATCAAAAGATCGTCATCCAATGAGTTTGTCAGGTGGACAAAAGCAAAGGGTAGCAATTGCATCTGTACTATGTAAAAAATCTAAACTTATGTTTTTTGATGAGCCTACCAGTGGAATGGATTATTGCAATATGATGAACATATCCCATCTGGTCAACGAATGTAAAAGCGATAAGAAAATAATATTCATTGTTTCGCATGACCAAGAATTTTTAAATTCGATAGCTGACAATATTATATATTTGTAAATATCAATAGAGATACTCATATTTGAAAAATCAAAATAAGCGTTATTCAATGAATAGCTATAAGACTTGCGAAAGGCGGTAGAAATAAAACTCTATCGTCTTTTTTAATTGCAACCAATAGGAGGAAAATAATATGCACGAAAACAGAAATGAACAAAATACTGGAACAAAGACCATAAAGAAGATAGGAAAGGCAACTTACGAGGTTGTAGTCCATTTTAATGAAAATGCGATTGAAACCATGCAAGATAAATTGAAAAGGATAATGCTTAGGGAAATAGAGCAAGAAAAAGATAAAAAAACCCATAAAAATGATTAGAAAGTCCTTGACAAGTTGTTACAGGAGAGAGAGCTAAGTGTCACTTACTCTGCTTACTAATTCAAGATTTAGATGTTCTACTTGTCGATGAAGCAACAAACTTTTTAGATATAAAGGCGCTTGAAGCATTAGAAGGCATACTTAAGAAGTTTCCTGGTATCCTACTCTTTGTAAGTCATGATACTACTTTTGTCTCATCCCTTGCTAGTTCTGAGCTAAGTCTAGATCGTCAGAGATTATCAAGTAGTCAGAACGATAGTCGTGAACATGAGACAAGAAATAAGAGAAGTGGTCGTAAAGATGAGCTGACAATATTAGAATTCAGAATTAGTTCGCTATTGAGTCAGTTGTCAGTCAATCCAAATGCAGAGTTAGAAGAAGAATATCAAAAGTTGTTAGCTGAAAGAAATAAATTAAGTAAGCTAAGGTAGAGTAAACCGCCCTTATTAGGGCGGTTTTTAATATCCAGGATAGAAAGTCCACACACTGCTCTAGCAGTCAGTTGCTCAATCCTTTTCCATACACTTTCGCCTATATTTATGGTAGACTAGCATCATAGAATGTGAGGAGGCGACTGCCATGACAGATTGTATTTTTTGCAAGATAATTGAAGGCCAGATTCCTAGTGCCAAGGTCTATGAAGATGAGGATGTCTACGCCTTTTTAGATATTACCCAGGTGACGCCGGGCCATACCCTGGTGATTCCTAAGACCCATGTGGCTAATATTTTTGAATATGATGAGGACTTGGCGGCTAAGGTCATGACCAAGTTGCCTAAGATTAGTCGGGCAGTGCGCCGTGCCTTTCCTGATATGTTGGGGCTTAATATCCTCAATAACAATGGTCAGGCGGCTGGCCAGACGGTTTTCCACTCCCATATTCACTTAATTCCCCGCTATCAAGGGGACAGCGATGGCTTTGGTTGGTCCTTCGCCGACAACAGCAAGTCTTACACATCAGAAGAATTTAGCGCTCGGGCGGCTGCCATTGCCAGCGCCTTAGCTCAAGAGGAGGAAGCATAATGGGTAAATTTACACGCGGGTTCGTCTTAGGCGCCTTGGCGGCTGGGGCTTGGACGCTATTTAATGTCAAACAAGATGGGGCGACTACTCGCCGCCAGCTTAAGTCTTATGTCAATGATTTCTGTCAGGATAGCCAACAATTGGGGCAAGATACTTGCCGTATTCGCCGGGCCTTGCACGACGTCACTGACAAGGGCTTGCCGCTCTTACAGTCAACGGTAGGGGAAGTACAGACTCTCTTCCGTCGTTTTCAGGAAGCCAATGGGCCACGCATCCGTCGCACCCAGGAAAAAGTTGAAAAACTCAACTCGGATTTAGAAGAAGCCCAGGAAAATGTGAATAAATCATAATCTTTTCATGGATTTTCGACTTCTTCATACTCATTTCACAGCAAATGTGTTATAGTAGTACAGTAATCAAAAAATTAATGTTATATAAGGGATTGATTGAATGAAAAGAACAACACTTAACCGTATGATGGCTTTTGCCTCTGTCTTAGTTTTATCAGGTGCAGTTGCCAATACTGCCAGCGTGGTTTACGCGCAAGACAACGTTGCCACTGTAGGTGACCAAACCATCACTAAGGAAGATCTCTACAACCAAATGAAAAAAGACGCTGGTTTAGTAACCTTGCGTTCTATGATCTTGCAAAAGGTATTGGAAATGAACGCGCCTAACGCTGCAGACATCAAGAAGAAAGCAGAAGAAGAAGTCGCTAAGCAAATCGAAAAGGTAGGTGGCGAAGAGAAGTTCCAAGAACTCTTAACCTACCAAAAATTAGGTTCAGTTGAAGACTTCAAGAACCAAATTTACATCCGTAACCTCTTCAACGAAGTGGTTTCTAAGCAAATCGACCAATCCGATGCAGCCATCGAAGACTACTACAACAACACTTACCAACCTAAGATGGAAGCTCAACACATCTTGGTTGACACTGAAGAAGAAGCAAAAGACATCATCTCTAAATTAGATGCTGGCGAAAACTTCGACGAATTAGCTAAGACCTACTCTAAAGACGGGTCTGCCCAACAAGGGGGTCTCTTATCACCCTTTACTTCAGGTCAAATGGTTAAGGAATTTGAAGATGGGGTTAAGGGTCAAGCTAATGGCGAATACACCAAGACACCAGTTAAAAGTAAGTTCGGTTACCACATCATCAAGACCATCAACAATGGTGAGAAGAAGCCATTGGCAGATATCAAAGACGATGTGAAAAAAGAATACTTAGACAGCAAGATTAAAGATCAAAAATTCTCTTACAAGATTATTGGTAAATTAATCGAAGCGGCTAAGGTTCAAATTGACGACGCTGACTTAAAAGACGCGGTTAAGGAACTAGTAGACTTAGCTAACCAACCAGATGATGTCTCATCAAGCAGTTCTGAAGCTTCAAGCGAATCTTCCAGCGAGTCTTCAAGCAACTAATTGGCTTTAATTGACTTTTGCGCCTTAGGCTGACTAGGGCGCAATTTTTCTATTTTAATCTCGGCTCAGAAAGGAGGGTGCCCATGCAGCGCCATGGCCATCGAATGTTGGTTTATCTCTCGCTTCTGGTCGCCCAAGGGGTGGTCATTAGTATTTTTGAACGTATGTTGCCGTCGCCTTTTGTCTTTGCGCCGGGAGCCAAACTAGGTTTGGCTAATATTGTGACGCTCTTGGCCCTTTTCACCTTGACGCCACGCCAGAGTTTTCAGGTGGTTAGCCTGCGACTCCTAGTCACCCTCTTAGTAGGGGGGACCTTCTCCATGTTCTTCTATTCCTTGGTGGGTTCCTACCTGTCCTTCGGGGCCATGCTCTTAGTCAAGCAGCTGGGGCCTAAGCGGGTGTCGGTTATCGGTCTCTCCATACTGGGGGGCATGCTCTTCAATGTGGGCCAGCTCTCGGTAGCCGCCTGGTTCGCTCGCTCTTGGACCCTCTTCAACTATCTGCCCTGGCTCAGCCTAGGAGGCTGCCTGGCCGGGCTTGCGGTTGGGGTCTTGGGCTACTATCTCTTGGAAAACAACCACACCTTACAATACTACCAGCAGGTCAGCCAGCAGGAGACCTGGTTTTAGCAGGATGGGACTTAGGGCCCGTCCTTTTTTGTTGCGTATATAATATTTGTATATCAGCTAAAATAAGAAAAATAAAGTATTCTCTGATTATAGATTCAAGGAATTCCGCTAAAAATCAGCTGTTCCATCATCATATTGCCAAACAATATCCCGAATCCCCCTGAATTTTTTCGGATAAAAGTGCCCCTTTTTGGGTATTTATAAGTGAGGGGGAAATTCTATGTCCTTAGCAATTGAAGAACAAGCCCATGATCTCATTGTTAAAGCCGTCTCCCAAGGTGTATCCGACATCCACCTGATGCCCAAGCCTGACCACTATGTCCTTTACTTTCGTCTCAATGGTCTCTTGCATGAAGAGGGCCGTCAGGACCTGGACTGGGGCAAGCGGCTCATTAATTACTTCAAGTATCGGGCGGATATGGATGTAGGGGAGAAGCGCAAGCCCCAGTCGGGCGCAAGTCATCTAGAACTAGATGGACAGGCTGTGGAATTGCGTTTTTCGACCATTGGGGATGTCCACCTACGAGAGTCTTTGGTCATTCGGGTCATACAGTCGCAAGCGCGCCAAGGCGGGGCCTTGCTGACTTATTTTCCCAAGGACCTAGACATTCTACGGCGCTTAATCCGACTCAAGTCGGGCCTCATCCTCTTCTCGGGGCCAGTCGGTTCGGGCAAGACAACCACCATCTATCACCTGCTTAGAGAGCGACTGCAAGAGGAGTTCATTCAGGTGATTACCATGGAAGATCCGGTGGAAATCTTCGAGCCCCGTTTCCTACAGACCCAGATAAATGAAGCAGCTGGTATCTCTTATGATGTCATGATTAAGGCCAGCCTGCGTCATCATCCGGATGTCTTAATGATTGGCGAAATCCGGGACGAAGAGACGGCCCGCATGGTCATCCGGGGTGCCTTGACCGGGCACTTGATGATTGCGACCGTCCATGCCAAGGATAGCTTGGGCGTCATGGCGCGTTTGGCTGAGCTTAGTATTAGTCAGGCTCAGCTGACCCAGACCTTGATTGGCATTGTCAGTCAACGGCTGATTCCGCGCTATTGTAGTCTCTGCCAAGCCAGTTGCCAGCTAGCCTGTCAACATCACCCGGTTGGGGCTAAGCGCTTGGCCTTGCTAGAGATTCTGTCAGGACAGGCCTTGCGCCAGCATCTGACCCAGGAGCTGGCAGAGCCCGCCTATCAGACCCTAAACGACAAGCTGAGAAAGGCGTGGTCCTATGGCTTCATCGATGGGAAGGCCTACCTGCAATTTGAAGTGGTTTGAGCGGCTAAACCAACCCAAGAAGCTGCCTCTGGTCCAACAAGCCTATGTCTTGTCGGTCCTGGCGGATTTGTTGGGCCAGGGCTTTGCCTTAAGTACGGCCCTGCAATTTCTGGCCCTCTTAATGCCTAAGTATCAGGCCTTGCTTCTGAAGGTTGATGCGGCCTTAGTAGAAGGGCAGAGCCTAGAAAAATCCCTGGCCCAATTAGGCTTTGGGACCAAAATCGTGGCTCAACTCTTCTATGCCAGTCGCCAGAATCGCTTGCAGGAAGCCTTGCTTCAAGCAGCTCAGCGCCTGCATCAGGACCGGCTCTTCCGTAAGGAAATGGCCAAGCAATTGGCCTATCCGGGCATGATGGGACTCTGTCTAGTTGGCATGCTATTCGGCATGAGAACCTTTATCTTGCCCCAGGTCACCAGCTTTATTAGCCAGGAGGTTTATGAGCGGGAATGGCTAGTCCGCTTCTTAATCCGCTTTTTCACCTATTTGCCCCAACTGTCCTTGGTCTTACTGGCAGTGGGCTTGCTAGGGTTGGGAGCAGGGGGACTACTCCTGCAAAAAGCCTCTTACCTCAAGCGCTATGCCTGGCTGAGACCCATGCCGCTTCTAGGTAAGTGGCTGTCCTGGCAGTTGACCCAGCAGGTAGCTTACGAGTTGGGTTACTTTCTGGCAGGAGGCCTATCCCTTCAACAAATGTTGCAGGTCTGGATGGACTATCCAGTCGATCCTTTTCTGGCTGAACTAGCCCATTACCTGATGGCCGGCTGTCTGGAGGGGAAGCCCCTAACCCAGCAGATGAGCCAGCTAGGTCTCTTCACCCGCCAATTCCCTCTCATTATTGAGCAGGGTGAATTGACCAGCCAGCTATCAGCCAAATGCCTAGTCTATGCGGCCAAGCTAGGTCGGGATTTGCAGGAAGACATGACCAAGAAAATCCACTTTATCCAGCCTATTCTCTTTGTTTTCATCGGCTTGCTGGTGGTGGCCATGTACTTGGTTATGATGCTGCCTATGTTGACTATTCAGGGCTTGTAGTTTTGCGCAAGGACAAAAGGAGGTCATAACATGAAAGCAAGGGTGCTGAAGGGTCGGCGGAAAAATGCCTTCACGTTGATCGAAATGTTGATCGTCCTTATTATCGTAGCCCTTCTCATGGCCATTATTATTCCAAACGTGGCCGGTCAGAAGGAAAGAATTGAAAAGCAAGCGCGTCAGAATATGGCGCAAATCATCGAAACCCAAGTCAATACCTATAAATTGGCAGAAAATGATAGCGAGGTAACCGTCAAAGAACTCAAGACTGCTGGCTACTTGACTGATAAACAGGTAGAGGAAGCCAAGAAGCTCTTGCAGTTGGATGAGAATACGACCATTACCCTGCCAATTAATATTCCTCAACCATGATGCCGAGTCGACCAGCTAGCCAGGCGGGTTTTAGCCTCTGGGAGTCGCTCTTAGTCATGGTCATTGTCAGCCTAGTCTGGTGGTGTTTCTCCAGTTTGCCCATGGGTAATTTTCTGGCAGAATGGCGCTGCCGTCTCTTCTGCGACCAATTAGCCCAGGCCTTACTGGTCAGCCAGACTCAGGCCATTAGTCGCCACCAGACCTATCGGGTGGTCTTTGAGACGGGTGGCAATCAGGTGCTGATTGAGCCTTTAGGCCAGTCCCAGGCACGACAAGCCTTTGCCTTACCCCAAGATTGGCAGCTGGTCACTTTCTTGCAATTTCATTATTTTGGTGATGGACGCACCGAGAAATTCAAGACCGTGACCTTGGTCAATCGGGTGACAGGCCAAAGGCACCATATTCGCTTTCAGTTGGGGAGTGGACGCTTTGAAATGGATTAGTGGTCGGCGCCATCCTAGGGGGAGCAGGGGACAAGTTGCCCTGGAAGCTTTGGTGGGCTTCCTCCTCTTTGGGGCCATGATGGCCCTCTACCTTCCAGCCCTACATCAGGCTTACCAGCGTCTTGAGGACAGTCAAGTGGCTAGTCAGGAGTGGCGGCTCTTTGCCTTGATGGTGGAAGGTTGGATGCGACAGGACCAAGACTGGCTAAGCCAGGCCAGACAAGCCCATCCCCAAATAGTTAATTTTGCTTGTCAGGACCAAGATTGTTGGATTGAGTTTGAGCGGGGGAGTCATTACCATGTTCAAGCGACGGACTAAGCAAGGCTTTACCTTAGTGGAATGTCTCTTTAGCCTCTTAATTTTGGCCTTGTTCTTTGAGGCGGCCGTTCTGACCCTGCAGTCTTACCAGCGTTGGATTAAGGCAGCCGAGACCGACCATGGCCTAGAGTGGCAAAACTTCGTCATGGTCTTCGAGGCCGAACTCAATCACTTTCAAGTCCAGCAAGTAGGTCTGGACTATCTGGACCTGGTGGACAGGCAAGATGACAAGAAGACTTATCGCATTGTTTTGAATAAGCAACGCCTCTATAAGCAAGCTGGCTACCAGCCCTATCTCTATCAAGTAGCGGAGTGGCGGCTGGCACAATTTGGAGAGAGTTTGCGAGTGGAGGTGAGCTTCACCAATGGACAAGTCTACCAAACTTACTTTTGGCTCAGGCCAAGGCAAGATGAAAGTAGGCCCTAGAGGTTTTACCTTTCCCTTGGTGTTAGCCTTTATGCTGATTAGTCAGCTGACCTTAATGGGCGTCCTGTGGCTTTTGGCTGGCCACACGGCCCATTTACATGAAGTTAGTCGTTACTATCAGGCCAATATTCAATGGTCTATGGTCAAATCCCAACTTAGACGTGACAGAGAAGAGCAAGCCAAGGGCTTGCTGGTGCAAATCCAAGACCAGGTGCCCTTCCTCCTGGGACAGGTCTTGGGTCTAAGTGAGACGGGGGCTATGCGTCAAATTGATGGAGCGCATTACCTGGTTGATTTGACGCAAGGCCCCCACAAAGGGGAAAGAATCTTGGTCCGGGTACGACTGGATCTATCACCCCAGTTAGCGGCCGGCTTAGATAAAAGCCTGGCAAGCCTTGGTGGTCTATGAGCCAGGTCCAATGGAGAGGGACTGGCAAAGTGACCTAGCAGCCTTAAAAGAAATGGCGGCTCAGGCAGACCCCAGCTTAAGTCAGGACAATTTTATCAAGGCAGACCACCAAAGTAGGCAGGGCCACTGGGCGCCGCAGGAGATGGGCGGCCAAGAGTGGCAGTTTGCGGATGGTCAAATTGAGCTTGGGCCAGACGGCAAGACCTACCTCAATCGTGTGGGTGATGATTATGAACGACAGGAGACCTTTGACTCCTGTCAAGGAGACTATGTGTTGCTATATGAGTTCCTTCACTATGAGTTAAAATAGAAAAAGACCGCAGTTTAGGCTAGGCCTAGGCTGCGGTCTTTTGGGTGTCAGAACTAGCTTAGCTAGCCAAGGCCACTGTTCACAGCAGGGACCTTCCTATCCACCATCCGGGTGCGGCCTCTTAAGGAGACCTATGATAGGCTGACGATGGCAACCTACCAGGTTGCACATCGGCTCATCGAGCTCTAAGTATAACATAGGGGAGGGGCTAGCGCAAGGCCTGGACCCAAAGAAAAAGGCCAGGACAAGTCCTAGCCTCACTCACTCTATTAGTTGTTACGCATAACTTCCAAACGGTAGCCATCTGGGTCTGTCACGAAGAAGTAGCGTGGTGGTTTGCCAGGCAAGCCCTTCATTTCAGTTGTGGCATAACCTGAAGCCAAGCAACGTTCATGAACAGCTTCTAAGTCATCAACGCCCAAGGCCAAGTGGCTGAAGCCATCTCCAACAGTATATGGACCGTGGTCGTAGTTATAGGTCAATTCCAATTCGAAGTTGCTGCCTGGAACCGTTAAGTAAACCAAGTCGAAGCCATGGTCAGGATAGCGGCTCTCGCGGCTAAGGGTGAAGTCGAAGAGTTGAGTATAGAATTTAAGGGTTGCTTCCAAGTCTTGGACGCGGATGCAAGCATGGAGTAAAGTTTGTGCCATGGGGTACCTCCTAAGTATTGATAGTTATAGTTTACATTTTTAAGGACTCGAAAGCGAGCGGAACGATTTGGCTAACCGTGGTCTCGTAAATTTGGCCGTCTCGACGGGTCAGATAGACGGGCACATCAGGCCGGCAGAATTCCACTAGGACCTGGCGGCAAATGCAGCAAGGCGGTAAGAAATCCTCTGTATCTCCGGCAACGGCGATAGCCTGGATGGATTTAGACCGTAACCTTGGGTGACAGCCGTGAAGATGGCCGTCCGCTCCGCGCAGTTGGTAGCACCGAAGGAAACATTCTCAACATTGACCCCTTCAATAATTTGGCCATCATCCATTAAAAGGACCGCCCCCACCGGAAAATGAGAATAGGGCGCATAAGCCTTAGGCAGGAGTTGGCGAGCCCGTTCAATCAAGCTTTCTTTGCTATATGTTGCCATGTAAAGTCACCTACTTTTCTTGTGTCTTTCTATTTTACACTAAAAGGGCAGAAAAGGAAACGTTTTTAGACAAGATAATAGGAGTTTTTCAAAACCTATGGCTAGCTTGGGTTTGGTCTCTTACTATGTTATATTATATTTAGAGGTGTTCAGCTTTTTACTTACAAATGACTTCGCTTTTTTGGTATACCTAGCCGATAGAATTTCTGATACGCTATAAGTGTGAGGGTGAGATAAATGAACATGATAGCTAATGATAATAGGTTGCGGCGCCAGGAGATTATGTTACGTTTACTAGATTATGAGACCTTAAGTTACCAAAAACTTTCGGATCAATATTTTGTTTCGCGTAGCAGCTTGTCCAATGACTTCAACCTCATTAAACATTTTTTCCAAAAGGATGGCGCCAGTTTGTCCTTTAATAATTCAGGTACCTTCTTTAGTGGTAGCGAGATTCAAGCCCAGCAGATTTTGAAGCGTCTCATAATTAGTCAGCATCAGCCTTTTTATTTAGATGGTTTTGACAGCGCTTTATATAATCGGATTATCTTGTTACTACAGGAATACAGCGACTCTTTGCAGCAGCCCATTCCGGGCGACAATATGGTCCAAATCAGCACGAGCATTTGTCTCTTAATTGGTCGGGCTAAGGCAGGCCATCACATTCAATTGTTGGATACTAATTACTTGGAGCCTACACGTTATTACCCTCGTTTGTGGGATTTGATTAGCCGGCTAGAAGCAGTCTGCGACCTGGTTTTTAGTGCCAGCGAATTAGTTTATCTAGTGACCATTTTGTTAGGGAGTGGCTTTTCTCAAGAAGCGGGTCAGGTTCAAGAAAACTTAAAAGATCAGATTCGTGTGCTTATTCAAGATGTGTCACTCATTATCAATCTGGATTTGCAGGATGACCACAAGTTACTGGAAGACATCGCGATCCATATGAATCAGCTCTTCACTCGTCTTCAAGCTAAGATTAGCCTGGTCAATCCACTTCTAGCCGATATTAAAAGTAACTATCATGCTCTCTTTCAAGATGTCAAGTACCTCCTAACCAACGAGGGCAGTCGCTATGGCTTGCCAGCTACATGCCCACTTATATCGGATGACGAGATTGGCTTTCTAGTCTTGCATATCCAGGCGGCCATTGAGCGCAAATTTATCCAGAAAAAGGTGGTGATTGTCTCTCCTAATGGAATTGGTGTAAGCACCTATATTAATGCCAAGATTCAAAGGCTCTTGCCAAACTTGCACGACATACAGATTGTGTCCTTGAAGCAACTGGAGAAATTAGAGGTAGAAGATATTTCCTTCATTATCTCGACGGTTCCTATTGAAGGCCTTAAGCGCCCAGTGATTACCATTAGCCCCTTATGTACGGAAGAAGACATGCGTCAAATTATGACGGCCTATGCCGAAGTAGTGGCCCGGCAGTCCACGCTCAACCAGTACCAAATGATGAATCATGGTAGGGGGCTGATTAATGGCATCTATAAGGGGAATTTCAAGACGCAAGAAGAGGCGCTCAGCTTCTTGTTAGATCAGCAGAAGGACTTGAAGGAGGCCAAGAAGACGCAAGTACTAGCCTCCATACTAGAAAGAGAAGCTCAACAATCCACCTATCTGGATAAGGGCATCGCGATCCCTCACGCTAATCCCCAATTAGTCGAGACTAGCAATATTTCGGTCTTACTCTTAGATAAGGCGATTGCCTGGGGTTACGACAAGGTGGATGTGATTGTCTTGCTTTTGGTAGCAAAAGAAGAAACCTCAAAGGTAGGGGATGTCATGTACTTTGTTGTGGAAGGTGTCCGCAATAAAACTTGGTTACTAAAACAATTGGAGAACGACTATGGAATGTGTGAATGAACTACTAGAGAATGCCCAAGTGGTAGAGAGGGTAGAGGATTGGCAGTCAGCCCTTAGGTTGGCGGCACAGCCACTCCTGCTAAAGGGCAATATTAGCGAGGACTATGTGATTGCCATGATGGATTCAGTCATTCAAAACGGTCCTTATATGGTGATCGGAGATGAATTTGCCTTAATGCATGCAAGACCAGGGGAAGGGGTGAAGCAAATCGGAGTGTCCTTATTAATTGTTAAGCAAGCAGTCGATGTCTGTGGCAAGCCAGCTAAGGTCTTCTTAGTTCTAGCGGCCGTCGATAACACCAGTCATCTGGCTCTCTTGCAGGAACTCATGACCGTGTTCATGGATGAGGACAAATTCCAATTAATTAAGTCAGGGCAATTAGCACAAATCAAAGACAGCTTAAAGGAGGAAGTCAAATGAAAATTCTAGCAGTATGTGGATTTGGTGTCGGGAGCTCCTTGGTCTTAAGAATGACCGTCGAAAAAGTAGTCAAAGAACTGGGAATTGATGCGGAGGTCGAAAATACTGACTTGTCAACAGCCAAAGCGACGCCAGCGGATGTCTACTTCACCAGTTTTGAATTACAACAAGAATTAGAAAAAACCATTAAAGCTCCTATCTATCCAATTAAGAAATACATGGATGTCAATGAAGTAAGGGAACAATTTAAACGCTACCTAGCATCTAAAGGAGAATAACCATGGATATTATTACGGATAACATATTACGAAATCCCCCTGTATTACTTGGCTTAATCGCCATGTTCGGGCTTTTGGTTCAACACAAGCCGATCTCTGATGTTATCAAGGGGAGTTTGACAGCTGCCTTCGGGATGGTTATCTTGTCGACAGGGGTCAACATGTTGTTGGGTTCCATTGCACCAATCAATACGGCCGTTCAAACCAGCCTAGGGGTCAGTGTATCAGAAGGCTTGTCTGACGCTTCATTTACGGCTGAGTATGGTGGGACAGTGGGTGTCACTATGTTCGTAGCGCTTGCGCTGCACCTGGCGATTGCCAGATTCACACCGATTAAGACCATTTTCTTAACAGGTAACATGCTCTGGTGGTTCCCATTCGTTATTGTGGCTGGTCTGGTGGAAGCCAAGGTATCGGGTACTATGTTAATCATTGTGGGGGCCGTCTTATCCGCTCTCTACTGGTCATTGGGGCCATGGATTACACGTCGCTTTGTCTGGGATGCCACAGGGGATGATTCCTTCTTAATTGGGCACCCAACTGGTATTCTCTGTATCATAGCAGGGAGTGTAGCCCGTGTGGTAGGGGACAAGAAAAAATCAACCGAAGATCTTGATCTCCCTGCTGGGCTATCCTTCTTCCGCGAAATTTCCATCACCGGTGGCTTGGTCATGTTAGTCATGAACCTGATTGTAGGTTGCTTCATTCCAAGTCTAGTACCAGCTAAGAACAACCTCATTAGCTACTCCATTCAATCTTCCTTAGAATTTGCTGGTGGTCTTTTGGTCTTACTCTATGGGGTTCGCTTATTGATTAACCAAATCATGCCAGCCTTCCAAGGGATTGCTGAAAAAGTGGTACCTGGTGCCAAAATGGCCTTTGATGTGCCAATTTTATTCAACTATCGGCCAAATGCCGTTTTAATCGGTTTTATTATCGCCATGATTAGCTCTACTGCCATGATTCTAATTGTGAACACAACCAATGTCTTCGGCGTTTTGTTAGTACCGCTAGTCATCACCAGCTTCTTTGAATGTGGTGGGGCGGCAGTCATTGCTGAAGGGCAGGGTGGTCTGCGTGGGGCCATCATAGGGACCGCAGTCGCTGCCGCGGTCATGGTTATCTTGGTAGCCATTTCTGGTACCATGATGTCTACCACCATTCAAAACTGGCTCTTCGTCTTTGGTGGGAACGATCTATCCGTTATGTCTATGATTGGTAAGTTACTTGGGATGCTCTTTGGAGGTGCTTAGAAAGTGTTCGCCTATTTCCAAAGAATTAGGGAGATTCTAAGCCAGGTTGAGGAGTTGGAGTCTACTAGTCTGGCCCAGGCGGTAGAGATTTTGTCAGAGGCAATTAAGAAGAAGCAAGCAATCTTCATCTTTGGTGCTAGCCATGCTGGGATCTTGGCTGAAGAAATGTTCTACCGAGCAGGTGGCTTAGTATCCATTAACCCTATCTTTGGGAGGGAACTAATGCTAGATACGCGGCCTATTAGTGCTACTAGCCAGATGGAGCGCCTAGTGGGCTATGGCCAGCTATTGGCCCAGAAAACACCTTTTAAGGCTGGTGACGTTCTAATCGTCCATTCTGTCTCGGGGCGAAATCCGGTTGCGGTGGACTTAGCCTTAGCTGCCAAAGAAAAGGGAGTTTATGTCATGGCATTGACCAATCTCACCTATTCTCGAGCAACTAAGAGCCGCCATCCCAGTGGCCAACGCTTGTGTGAGGTAGCAGACTTAGTACTAGATAATCACGGCCATATAGGCGATGGGGCTTGTCAGCTTCCAGGTATCGAGCAGCCGGTAGGACCTAGTTCAACGGTGATTGGCGCCTGCATACTTAACCATCTAGTAGTAGAAGTGAGTCGGAACTTAGCCCAATCAGGATTGAGTCCTGTCCCTATCTTTTACTCAGCTAATTTGGATGGTGGCGATGACAAAAACCGTCAGATTTATGAGAGCTACCGAGAGGCCATTCACTATGACTTGTAGGTCTAGTTTTTAAGCAAAATACCCAGACTTCCCTTAAGAGTAGTCTGGGTATTTTGCTTGCTAAAGTGGTCTGAAGTTTTTTGCTTAAAGTCAGATACTCTAGGGTATTTTTTCTTGTTTGGGTGTATAATAAGAATGAGTGCAGCTTAGCTTTTTCATAAAAAAGACGAATGATTACACAAAAATGATGGTGTAACTTATGGCTTTTTGTGGAAAAAGCTAGGGAAGTCTGATAAAATTTAAGTAAATTTAGACTAGGCACAGGATAATCGAAAGACTAGGAACTGGAGCTGGTTATATGGCAAAACGAAAAGTATATTTAATCTCTTTTGACGCATTTGGCTATGAGGATGTTGCCTTTGCGAGTAAATTACCTAACTTTAAGCGTCTCTTAGATAAGGGGACTTGGGTTAAGAAGGTTCAATCGACCTATCCTTCATTGACCTATGTGGCCCACACTAGTATTATGACAGGTTTGTTGCCTCTGCATCACCAAATTGTCAATAATACCAAGATTCAGCCAGAGCGTCATAGTCCTGACTGGCACTGGTATGCTAAGGAAGTTCAAGGGGAAACCCTTTACGATGTCTTCAAGCGGGCCGGCTATAAGACGGCTTCCTTACTCTGGCCGGTCATGGGGCGTAACAAGTCCATCGACTATAATTTAGCGGAAATTATTCCCAACCGCCCTTGGCAGAATCAGGCAATGGTGTCACTAGCTGCTTCCAGCATTCCTTTCTTGCTCAAAATGGAAGCCCGCCATGGTCACAAACGGGACGGCATTCAGCAACCGGCTCTGGATTATTTCCTAGAAGGGGTCTTGCTGGATACCATTCGTGATTACAATCCCGATTTCGTGACGGCGCACTTCCTGCAGCTGGATAGCATGCGCCATTACTACGGAGTTAATTCGGAGCAAGCCAAGCAAGCCATTATCGACTTCGATGGTCGCTTAGGGCGTATTATTCGACTCTTAGAAGACATGGGCCAATGGGAAGACTGCCTCTTCGTCTTGGTGGGGGACCACTACCAACTCAACACTCATACCGTGGTGCGGCCTAACCACCTGCTTAGCCGCCAAGCTGGTTGGCAAACCCTAGGTCGTGACGGCACCATCAAGTCTTGGCAGGTTTACTGCAAGGGCGCGGATGGCTGTGCCTATATCTATCGCAAGCCGGGCGCTAAGATTACGGTCAAAGAAATTTTAGACACTTTACGGCCTATGATGCCTATGATTGAGACAGTTTACACAGCTCAAGAAGCGGCTGACTTTGGTGCGGACCCTAACTGCCTCTTCATGATTGAAGCCAAGAAAGGTTACTATTTCTTAGATGATTTAGCGGGTGATTTCCAAGAATCAGTGGATAATCCAACTTCGGATGCCAAGCTCTTACATGCCACCCACGGCTATCATCCAGCGCGTAATCACTATGCGACAACGGCCTTTTACCACGGGCCAGATGTTAAAGTGGGGCACGCAGTAGAGACGGGCAGATTGATTGATCATGCGCCAACCATTTTATCGGCGCTCAAGCTTAATTTCCATCAATATGTAGACGGGAGTGTCTTGTACGATATTTTCAGGTAAATAAAATAGCAAATTGTCTAGTCGTATGCGTTTACATGAAACGCTTTCAGTGCTATAATAAATGTATAAACAAACAAAGGGAGGGATAGAATGACTTTCGCAGCATTACAAGAACAACTTTCGGAACACATCTATCATTTCAATCATGGTAACCATGAAGCAGCCTACCAATTTAGGCTGTCACAAGGTGGACCAAGATGGAGTGACGGGTTATCGCTTCGCCATTTGGGCCCCTCATGCAGCCAATGTCTACATTCTAGGTGATTTCAATCACTGGCAGAATGAGCCGCTAAGCCACATTGAAGGTGGGGTATGGGCTGGCATCATCCAAGGAGTTGAGCGAAGTCAGTGTTACAAGGTTGGGATTGACCATGGCAATGGTCATATCGAATATAAGATTGATCCCTTTGGTTTTAACTTTGAGATTGCCCCTAAGGATGCTACGGTGGTTTGGGGCTTGGAGGACTTTGAATGGTCTGACCAGGTTTGGATGAACCAGCAATGGCGTAAGAATAGCGTTCATTCGCCTCTCAACATTTATGAAGTGCACGCCAGTTCTTGGCGCCGCCACCCTGACGGCCGCACCTATACCTTTGCGGAACTGGCAGACAGCCTGATTCCTTATGTTAAGGAAATGGGCTACACCCATATTGAAATGATGCCGCTTATGGATCATCCGCTGGATGCTTCTTGGGGTTATCAGATTACCGGTTACTATGCGGTTTGTGGCCGCTACGGGACCTTGGAAGAGTTCAAGGACTTCGTTAACCAAGCCCACCAAGCAGGCATCGGGGTCATCATGGACTGGGTGCCTGGTCACTTCTGCCGTAATGCCAATGCCTTGGCTTACTATGACGGGACCCCAACCTTTGAATATCAAGATGTCAACCGCGCTAACAATGTGGGGTGGGGGACGCTCAACTTCGACTTAGGTAAGAACCAAGTCCAAGCTTCCTCATTTCTAACGCCATGTTCTGGCTTAAGGAATGTCACTTGGATGGTTTGCGGGTGGATGCCGTGTCCAACATGCTTTACTTGGACTTTGACCAAGGGCCTTGGACGCCTAACGAAGACGGCAGCAACCACAACCGCCAAGGGGTGGCCTTCCTCCAAAAACTCAATACCACAATCAAAGATCACCTGCCGCATGTCCTCATGATTGCGGAAGAAAGTACCGACTGGAAGGGCATCACGCATGCTGTTTCAGAAGGGGGGCTTGGGCTTTGACTATAAATGGAATATGGGTTGGATGAATGATACCCTGCGTTTCTTCGAGACCGATCCTTATTACCGACCACATAATTTCCGTTTAATTACCTTCGTCTTTATGTACCAATACAATGAACGTTATGTCCTGCCATTTTCTCATGACGAAGTGGTCCACGGTAAGAAGTCGCTCTTAGACAAGATTCCTGGCAACCGCGAAACCCAGTTTGAGACCCTGCGTCTCTTGCATGGTTACATGATGGCCCAGCCTGGTAAGAAGTTACACTTTATGGGTAACGAGCTAGGCCAATACCTGGAATGGCGCTACTACTCCGAGTTGGAATGGAAGGACTTGAGCTTCGAGTTCAACCGCGAGTACCAACATTATATGAAGACCCTCAATCATATCGGTAAGGACTACAAGGCCCTGCATTATTATGATACTGAGCCAGCAGGTCTGACTGTCCTAGATGCTGACAATGTGGAACAGGCTGTCCTGACCATGATGCGGCAGGGTAAGGCCAAGCGTGATTTCTTAATCATTGCCTTGAACTTTATCCCGGTTGAACGTCAGGAATACCGAATAGGGGTGCCTTATAAAGGAGAGTACGAAGTCCTGCTCAACTCGCAAATGCAAGAGTTTGGCGGACGGTGGACCGAGAATCTACCGGTTATGAAGACAGAAGAAGTGCCTCATGATGGACAACCTTACTCCATTGTCACAACAGTTCCTAGTCTGGGTGTGCTCTATATCAAACCCAAACGTATTTACGGCGCTAAATAAAAGCTAAGAAAGGAGATGAAATTAACTGACTTCTTACGCCGAGTGAGTCAGCTAGTTTCGCATGTGTGTATATGAAACAAGATATGATCGCGATGATTTTAGCCGGTGGTCAAGGGACCCGTCTGGGTGTCTTAACCAAACAAACGGCTAAGCCAGCCGTTCCCTTTGGAGGGAAATACCGCATTATTGACTTTGCTTTAAGTAACTGTGCCAACTCTGGGATTAAGAATATTGGGGTAGTAACCCAGTATCAACCTCTAGAGCTTAACGAACACATTGGCAAAGGGGCAGCCTGGGGCTTAACCAGCCGTTCAGGTGGGGCTACCATCCTCCAACCTTACTCTAGCTCAGATGGCGAAAAATGGTTCAAGGGGACTGCCAATGCCATCTACCAAAACATCAGCTATATTGATTCCTTAGATCCTAAGTATGTCCTCATTCTATCAGGTGACCATATCTACAAGATGGACTATGCAGCCATGCTAGAAGACCACATCAAGAACAAGGCTAGCTTGACCGTTGGGGTTATCCCAGTTTCCATGAAGGAAGCCTCACGGTTCGGGATTATGAACACAGACCAAAATGGTCGCATCATCGAGTTCGAAGAAAAACCAGCTCAACCTAAGAGCAACCTAGCATCCATGGGGATCTATATCTTCAATTGGGAAACCTTACGTCGCTACTTGGTGGAAGACCAAGCTAAGAACCGTGAAATGGAAGACTTCGGTAAGAACGTTATTCCAGCCTACCTAAGCAATGCTGAAAACTGCTTTGCCTACTCATTTGAAGGCTACTGGAAAGACGTGGGTACTATCGAATCTCTCTGGGAAGCTAACATGGAATTCTTGGACCCAGAACATCCACTCAACATTAGTGAGGATACTTGGCGGATTTATACCTCCAACCCTGTGACCCCACCACAATTCTTAACAGAGGACGCGCAAATTAAGCACTCCCTAGTTGTGGATGGCTGTTACATTGCCGGCCAAGTGGACAACTCCCTCTTGTCGCGTGATGTCAAGGTAGGGCCTAATAGCCAGGTTGACCATTCTGTGGTTATGTCCAGTGCCACAATTGGTAAAGGCTGTCGCGTTGAATATGCTATTATCGGTGAACAAGCCGTGATTGCGGACGGGGCAAGTGTCATCGGGACCCCAGACCAAATTGCCACTGTAGGATATGCTGAAGTAGTAGGAGGACCAAAAAATGATGGTGAAGAATAAGTTATGTGCGATTCTCAATTTGACCGAAAATGATCAATTATTAAAACCATTGACCCAAAACCGGCCCATTGCCGCCTTACCATTTGCTGACCGTTATCGGGTGATTGACTTCGCCTTATCCAGCATTTGCCATGCGGAAATTGATTCGGTAGCCCTCTTCATCGCTGAATCAGGTCGTTCAATCTATGACCACATCCGTTCTGGGGCAGCTTGGGACTTGGATTCTCAAGTATCAGGTGGGATTTCACCTTCTCTCAACAGAACTGGAAACTCCGCCACCACCAAGAAAACCTCTACGAAGATTACTACTACAACCATCGGGTCTTCATGTCTCGGGCTAAGGCTGAGTACGTCTTTGTAGCCGGATCTAAGATTATTGCTAACGTGGATATCCGCGGCGTCTTCCGCCACCATGTGGCTGAAGGTAAGGATATTACCCTTATCTACAAACAATTAGACAAAGAAAAATTAGGCGATCAAAACCCTAAATCTCGTGCCCTTAAATTCGATGCCAACCGCCAAGTCAAGGGATTGGTTGAGTACAGTGATTTAGGGGAGGAAGAGAAGGTAGATGCTTCCCTCAGCATGTACTTGCTCAGCGTTAAGACCCTTAACGATATTATTGATCGGGCAGTGGACGAAGAAGTCTACATGGAAGTGGATGAATTGATTCAACACTATCTCTTAGACTACACCGTTAACCCATACAAGTACACCGGTTATATGGCGAACATTGACTCCATTGAACGTTACTACAAGGCTAATATGGACATGTTAGACCGTCAAAACTTCACTTCCTTGTTCTACTCAAGCCAACCAATCTTGACTAAGACCAAGAATGGGGTACCATCCTACTATGCGCCAAGTTCTGATGTGCGCTCATCTGTCGTGGCCTCTGGTTCTTACCTAGCAGGTAAGGTGGAACGCTCACTCATTTCCCGTAAAGTACATGTATCGGCAGGGGCACATGTCAAGGATTCCATCATCCTACAAGGAACTAAGATTGGCGATGGGGCACGTGTTGAATACGCCATCCTGGACAAGGGCTGTGTCGTTGAACCAGGCGCTCACGTCATTGGGACACCTGACAATGTGGTCGTGATTAGCAAGAACACCGTCATCCCAGCAGAATAAAGGAGTCGCCATGAAAGTTTTATTTGCTTCCGCAGAAGCGGCACCTTTTTTCAAGACGGGTGGGCTAGGCGACGTGGCCTATGCCTTGCCTAAGGAATTAGCTAAGCAGGGCGTGGATATTCGGGTGGTCTTGCCTTACTACACCCAAACGCCTCAGCAATACAAGGACCAAATCCAAGAAATTGCCCATTTCCGCTTCCAATTAGGCGGTCGGAATGTCTACTGTGGTATTAAGTATTTGGAGATGGACGGGGTTAAGTACTACTTCATCGATAACTTGGCTTACTTTGACCGGCCGGCCCTCTATGGCCAATGGGATGATGGCGAACGCTTCGGCTTCTTCTCAACTGCCATTATTGAGATGCTGGAAGTCATTGACTGGATTCCAGACATTATTCACTGTAATGACTGGCATACGGCTATGGTGCCTGTGCTCTTGGTGGACCGTTACCACTGGAAAGACCGCTTGCGTCATATCCGTAAGGTTTTGACCATTCACAACCTACGTTTCCAAGGGGTCTATGATCCAGTCATCCTGGGCCAAGTCTTTGGGACCGGCTATAATGTCTATACCGAAGATGGGGCTAAGTACTATGACCGGGTCAACTATCTCAAGGGCGGCATTAACTTCTCTGACCGGATTACTACGGTTAGTCCAACCTATGCCCATGAGATTACTACCCAGGCCTTTGGTGAGAACCTAGAAGGGGTCCTCAAGTACAACGAATGGAAATTAAGCGGGATTATTAACGGCATTGACTATGACCTCAATAATCCTGAGACAGACCCACTCATTCCACATCACTTTAATGTCTCGGACTTAAGTGGTAAGGCAGCTAACAAGGCGGCCTTGCAAGAACGCTTAGGCTTGCCAGTCAATCCAGATGTGGCCATGATTGGTATGGTCTCTCGCTTGACCGACCAGAAGGGCTTCCAGTTAGTGGAAGAACGCATGGAAGAATTACTGCAAGCAGAAGTTCAGGTAGTCCTCTTAGGGACTGGGGAGCCGCAATTCGAGCACTCCTTCCGTTACTTCGAGTCACGTTATCCTGACAAGATGAAGAGTCTCATTACCTTTGACTTGGGACTAGCCCAACAAATCTATGCTAGCTGTGACTTCTTCTTGATGCCAAGTGCCTTCGAGCCTTGCGGTCTGTCACAACTCATGGCCATGCGCTATGGGACCTTGCCAATTGTCCATGAGACAGGGGGCTTGCGTGACACCGTTCAACCTTACAACCAATATACCGGGGAGGGGACAGGTTATTCCTTCAATCGTTTCGACGGTTGGACCATGCTCCAAACCATCTACTATGCGCTAGATGTCTACTATAACCAACCTGGCGCTCACAAGCAATTGGTAGAACAGGCCATGACCCGAGACTTCTCTTGGACCGGGCCAACCAAAGAATATTTAGCCCTCTACCATTCGCTACTTCAAGGATAGTTAGCTCAGAAGAGACCAAGCGCTTGCTTGCGTCTCTTTCTTGGGCTTATGCCACACTTATTTAGGAGGAAATCAATGAAGGTCGATGCATTCAAAGACGCCTATAAGAAGAAGTTTGAAGACATGTTCGCCGTGCCTTATACCTCTGGTAGCACTACCGAACAATTCCAAGCCTTAGGCCAATTATTACGCTCTATCTATACTGACAAATGGGTCCACTACAACCAAGGAAAACTAGACAGCAAGCAGAAGCAAGTCTTCTACTTCTCCATGGAGTTCTTACCAGGTCGCCAACTCAAGCGTTATTTGCTTAACTTAGACTTGTTAGACACGGCGCGGACTGCCCTGGAAGAATTGGGCTTGGACTTTGAAGCCGTAGCGGCGGCGGAAGTCGATCCAGCCCTGGGGAACGGGGGCTTGGGCCGTTTGGCTTCTTGCTTTATGGATTCCATGGCAGCCACTGGCGTGCCGGGCAATGGTTGCGGTATTCGCTACCGTTATGGGCTCTTCAAGCAGAAATTCATCGACGGCTACCAAATTGAATTGCCAGAAAACTGGTTGCGTAACCCTAACTCTTGGGAAGTCCGCAAGGAATCCAAGTCAGTCATTGTCCGCTTTGGTGGTAATGTCTGGTTGGAAGCCAATCAGTATGGGGACTTGAAGCCAGTCTATGAGAATACCTTTGACGTTTTGGCGGTGCCTTATGATACGCCACAAATCGGCTATCGTAATGACGTGGTCAACAACCTACGTCTCTTCACGGCCGAAATTCCGCCAGGCCACGAGTCTTATTTCACGACCCCTGAACAACGCAAGGAAATTCAAGAGATCACCGAAGTCCTCTATCCAGATGACTCCAACTATGAAGGCCGACTCTTGCGCCTCAAGCAAGAATACTTCATGTGTTCAGCTGGGATTCAAAGCATTGTTCGTTACTTTAAGAGCTTGGACTTGCCTTGGAGCGTCTTCCCTGATAAGGTGGCCATCCACATTAACGATACCCATCCAACCCTCTGTATTCCAGAATTGATGCGGATTCTGGTCGACGAAGAGAGTCTGACTTGGGGGCAAGCTTGGAACATCGTTAAGAAATCAACTTCCTACACTAACCACACCATCTTGGCGGAAGCCATGGAACGTTGGCCAATCTACATGATTGAAGGCCTCCTGCCACGGATTATGCAGATTATCTATGAAATCAACCGCCGTCACTTGGTTAACAAGACCGCCCTCTACGGGGCAGAACTAGCCCACCGTACGGCGCCAATCGACGGGGACCAAGTCCTCATGGCCAACCTGGCCATTATTGCCAGCCACAGTGTTAACGGGGTAGCCAAGCTCCATACGGAGATTTGGAGCACTACACTTTGCGGGACTTCAAGACCATCTATCCATTCCGCTTCAACAACAAGACCAATGGGGTGACTCACCGCCGTTGGGTGCAGCTAGCTAATGAAGGCCTCAGCAAGGTCCTCGACCAATACATTGGAAAACGCTGGCGCTTCAAGCCACGGGAAATGAACATTCTCCAAGCCTTCCGTGACAATGATGAGGTATTAGAAAAACTACAAGAAGTCAAGCTATCCAATAAGGAACGCTTTGCCCGTTTCGTTAAGGAAGAGATGAAGCTAGACATTGATCCGACTGCCTTATTCGACGTGCAAATCAAGCGACTCCATGCCTACAAGCGTCAACTTCTGCAAGTCATGCATATTGTAGATCGCTACTTGACCCTTAAGGAGAATCCTAAGGCTGACTTTGCTAAACGGGTCTTCATTTTCGGGGCCAAGGCGGCGCCAAGCTACCACTATGCTAAGTCTGTCATCAAGATTATTAATGAATTGGCTAATTTGGTTAACAATGACCCAGCTATTGGCGACAAGATCAAGATTGTCTTTGTAGAAAACTATGGGGTTTCCCTAGCCGAATTGATTATTCCTGCTGCTAACTTATCGGAACAAATTTCCTTGGCGGGTAAGGAAGCGTCCGGGACTTCTAACATGAAGTTAATGGCTAACGGGGCTTTAACCATGGCGACCTTGGACGGTGCCAATGTCGAAATCTACGACCTAGTCGGTGACGACAACATCTTCCTCTTTGGTATGACGGCCGACGATGTCCAAAAATTGCGTGAGGCTAATAACTACTACTCACGGGGCATCTATGAGGAAAATCCACAGATTAAGCGTGTACTCAATGCCTTCATTGACGGGACCATCCCTAATATCGAAGCAGAAGGACGCGAGATCTTCGATTCCTTGGTGCTCTACAATGATGAGTACTTCCTCTTGCAAGACTACCCAAGCTTCTATGAGGCGCAAATGGCTGCTGACAAGCTCTATCAAGAGCCGAAGGAATGGGCTAAACGGGGCCTGACCAATATTGCCTACTCGGGCAAATTCTCGTCAGACTACACCATCTTGCGTTACGCCGAAAGCATCTGGAATGTGTCGCCTGAGACCAACTTGCTTGGCGAAGGCTTCAGCAATCTAGACTAATCACCAAAGACCGAGATTCAGTCTCGGTCTTTTTTTGTGCGGTTTGAAAGTACTAGGCCTTATGTGGTCCTAAACACTAAATATAGTTAGTGAAATTCGCCTATCGTTCGCTATTAAGTAATGTGATGATTGCTTGTTTAGTCAAGAAGCACTTGCATGTGCAATAGTAAAATTTTGTTGCTGAAATACTGAAAAATACCGTGCATTTTACTAGTAGATGTATTATAATTAGCTACGGAATTAAATAGGTGGCGATTCACAATGAAGCTTTATCCTGACGAAGTGCTGGTGTTTTCTTTTTCATGGGGGAGGATGGGCCTCAAAGTGATCATCTATTTGCTAGAATTAAGTTTAAGGGGGACAAGAGTCAATGTTCAGTAAGAATAATCGACTGATGAATGACCAACGCAAGGGCGAAAAAATCGCGCGCTATTCCATTAAGAAGTATAGCTTTGGTGCCGCATCGGTTGCGGTGGCTTTCGGGATTTATTTTGCCAATGGGCCGGTGGTGTCGGCTCAAGAGCTAAGCAATAGTAGTGACTTGGTAAGCGCTAGTCAAGTGCCAGTAGCGCCGGAGAGCCAAGCACCTGATCAGGAGCAGTCGCAAGTAGCTAGCCAAGCTGCAGAGTCAAGCGCTAAGGAGCTGGAGGCTTCAAGTCAAGCATCAGAATCATCTAGCCAAGCAGACCAACATAGTCAGGCGAGTGAGACTAGTCAAGAAAGGGCACAGGAGCTTTCAGACTCAGCGCAGCCTGAAGCCAAAGCAGAAGTTGCACCTCAAGCGGACAAGCCAGTGGTGAAAACACCAGGCTACCCAGTTAAGCCAGTAGCCAAACCTACTAGCGCAGCTATGCCACGGCCAAGTAGCCAAGGCCAAACCATCCCTAAGGGGACAGGTTTCCGCGATAGTGGGGCGACTGGGATTCCTATCGGGACAGGTCCTGCCGGAGCAGACGATGCAACTGCTACGCCTCGGGTTGATAAACCAAGCTGGGATGAATCAGTTAAGAAAGACAGTGTTCAGTTAGCTAAGCAAATTAGTTGGCTTGATTTTTCAGATAGCGCAAGTTGGAAAAACTTGGATCCACGTGGCGGTCTTCAAGTAGGGACTACCTTCACCAAGGAAATTTCACCTGGCTATGTAGTGACCTTAACGGTCAAAGAGCTCAAGCCTTTTAACTCAACTGAAATCTATAGAAAACGGGTCGCAGGTACTGCAACAGAGGGGACCTATAACCCCAACGCTGAGAATGGTTTCTTACAATCTGCGCGAGATTATGGTAAAACACCACCTCCTTCAGTTACAGGGGCAGCCCAGAACCAATGGACAACCATACGTGACCAAGGCTTCAATACTCAGAATCGAAAGACCCAATTGGTTTATCCAAAAAACTCTACCAACTGGGGGGTAAAATTCGATATTGAGGCTACCTATCTCGGTAAGCGTGTGGCCCCTACGGTGGTTATGGCCGATGGTGAAGATGCCAACCCAGGTGAATTCGCAATCTTTACCACTAACGGTTCGGGTTGGGAATACATGGGTGAATGGAAGAAGAGCAGTCCGGCCAAAGAAGCTTATACGGTTATCACCAAAAAAATGTTGGATGATGAGGATGTTAGGTTAAGGGGTCTTTTAATCTTAAAAGATAAGAGCGTAGACTGGTATAAATATCTCAGTCCAGATACTGTGACAGGAGGTCTGGGTACTCAGGTCTTCGGACCAAACCGTTCTAACGAACGGACGGTTCCTGTCGTGATGACGCGTGGGGCCTCTGAAGTAGGATTCTATGTAGCTTCATCTGGGCAACAAGCCATGATGATGGGCTTCCTCGTGGTAGATGGCAGTGATGCGCCAGAAAGTTATGGCGAAGCCTTCCATACCATTTCGGGACGTGACTCGGTGACCGACGCCCCTATTAATCAACCATATTTAGGGACAACGCCAGCTGATATTGATGTTGAGTCAGCTAATGACTGGCTTCTGGATGATAAAAAGGAACACAATGACGAAGGCGCGAGTCAATTACTTGCGGATGATCAATTAAGCAAGTCTAACGATCTCTTAGACTTGGATAAGGCCAAAAATGGGACCTATACAATTAAAATTAAGGCTAATCCAAATGGTAATGCTAAATCCTATGTCAAGGCATGGATTGACTTCAATAAAAATGGAGTTTTCGATGAGGATGAAGCAAGTAACTTACAAGAGGTTACGACTGCTGGAGACTATACCTTGACCTTTAAGGCCAATCCAGCCATTAATGGAGGTCAAGTTGATGAATTGGGCATGCGCTTCCGTATTGCCACTAACGCGGGAGATATTGAGAAGCCAACAGGTATTGCCTTTAGTGGTGAAGTAGAAGATATGCTCTTGCACCGCATCTTCCCACCAAAAGGCGAGAAGCAAACAACGGATGGCTTCACGGGTGAAACTCAGAATGCGACCCTACACTTTACTACAAGTGGGGGGAGCAGAGATGATAATAATGCCACGACTACCATGAGTAGCCAAGCGCCTCAAGTCTTAGACAATCAGGGCAATGTTTTGCAGTCAGCGGATGGCACGACTTATATTCGTCCAGAAGGGACCTATGTGGTGACCAGCAATGGCAATGACGTGCAAGTAGCCTTCACGCCAAATGCGGCCTTTTCTGGAACTGCTGAGGGAATCAACATTCGTTGGACTGACAGCAACGGCACCTCGACTGGTTGGAATTCTACTGATGCGTCTGACCCTAATAAGAATGACCAATTATCCACTATGGACGGTCGTTATGTGCCAACCGTTCGGAAGATTCCTAACTATGAAACGACTGGCATTCAAGGGCTAGATCAAAACAAAATGCTAGTCTTTAACGATGATGATACCAGTGCGACTCCTGTCACACCAGACGCGTCCCGTCCTGCTAGCTTTGTGAATGCCAGTGGTCAGCCAGTAGTTGGTAACACAGTGCCTGCCATGGCCAATGGCCAGCAAGTCGGGACCTATGAATTGGATCCAAACACCGGCCAAGTGACTTTCAAGCCTAACAAGAGCTTTTATGGCACGCCAGACCCAGTGGTGGTTCAAGTCAATGATACAGATGGTAAACCACACCGGGCGCGTTACCAACCTAAGGTAACCCAGGTGACGCCAACCAGCACCAATGCGGAGTCAACCGGCCTTCAAGGTCAGCCACAAAGTGGTAAGCCAAGCTTCAACCCAGGTGACCAAGCCGTGCCGATTGATATGGCTAAACCAATGACCTTTGAAAATGGGACTGACACCTTGGTAGTAGCAGATCAAGGGACCTATACCATTAATGCAGATGGTTCCATCACCTTTAAGCCAGAGAAACAATTCACTGGTAAGGCGACTCCAGTGACGGTTAAACGTGTAGATGCTAATGGTACCGAAGTGACCGCTACTTATACACCTAACGTGACCAAGGTCACACCAAGTAGCACACCAGCCACTTCATCAGGTCCTCAAGGTGTCCCACAAACAGGGACACCAGTCTTCAAGGAAGGCGATCCAGCGGTCCCAATCGACTACAGCAAGCAAATGACCTTTGACGATGGCCAACCTAAGAAGACGGTTGCCGGAGTTGGGGAATATACCATCAATTCAGATGGTTCCATTACCTTTACACCAGATAAGAAATATGTAGGAACCCCTGCTGCAGTGACGGTCAAACGTGTTGACGAGAATGGTACCGAAGTGACGGCGACCTATACGCCAACTGTGACGGAAGTGACGCCAAAAAGTACCAATGCAGTCTCAAGCGGCCTGCAAGGTCAACCACAAAGTGGCAAGCCAACCTTCACCCCAGGTGACAAGGCTGTGCCGATTGATATGACCAAAGACATGACCTTTGATGATGGTCAAAAAACTAAGAAAGTGGATAAAGTCGGGACTTATGTCATTGAGTCAGACGGCACGATTACTTTCACGCCAGACAAGCAATATGTGGGGACACCAGCTCCAGTAACTGTCAAACGTGTCGATACCAACGGTACCGAAGTGACGGCCACTTACACCCCAACAGTTACGCGAGTAACCCCAACCAGCACCAATGCTGAGTCAACTGGCCTGCAAGGTCAGCCACAAAGTGGTAAGCCGACCTTTACCCCAGGTGATCAGGCTGTGCCGATTGATATGACCAAAGACATGACTTTTGACGATGGTCAAAAAACTAAGAAAGTGGATAAAGTCGGGACTTATGTCATTGAATCAGACGGCACGATTACTTTCACTCCAGACAAGCAATATGTGGGGACACCAGCTCCAGTAACTGTCAAACGTGTCGATACCAATGGCACCGAAGTGACGGCTACTTACACCCCAACAGTTACGCGAGTAACGCCAACCAGCACCAACGCTGAATCAACTGGCCTGCAAGGTCAGCCACAAAGTGGTAAGCCGACCTTCACCCCAGGTGATCAGGCTGTTCCGATTGATATGGCAAAACCAATGACCTTTGAAAATGGGACGGATACTTTAGTTGTAGCCAATGAAGGAACTTATACCATCAATTCAGATGGCACCATTACCTTCCAACCACTTAAGCAATTTACTGGCAAGGCGACTCCAGTGAAGGTTAAACGCGTCGATACCAATGGTACGGAAGTGACTGCTACTTATACACCTAACGTGACCAAGGTCACTCCAAGCAGCAGCCCAGCTACATCAACAGGTCCTCAAGGTGTGCCACAAACAGGAACGCCAGTCTTCAAGGAAGGGGATCCTGCGGTTCCAATTGATATGGATTCGCCAATGACTTTTGAAGATGGTCAGCCTAAGAAGACAGTTCAAGGTGTAGGGGAATATTCAATCAACCCAGATGGGACCATTACCTTTACCCCAGACAAGCAGTATGTGGGAACACCAGCCCCAGTTACTGTTAAACGTGTGGATAAGAATGGGACGGAAGTGACGGCCACTTACACGCCAACCGTAACGAAAGTGACGCCAACTAGCACTGATGCCACATCGAACGGTGTTCAAGGCCAACCACAAACTGGCACCCCAGTCTTCACACCAGGTGACTCAGCCGTGCCAATCGATTTGGATAGTCCAATGACTTTCGAAGATGGCCAGCCAACTAAGACGGTGCCAGGTGTCGGGGTCTACACCATCAACTCAGATGGCTCTGTCACCTTTACACCAGACAAACAATATGTCGGGACCCCAGCCCCAGTCACTGTTAAACGTGTGGACAAGAACGGGACTGAAGTGACGGCTAAGTATACGCCAACCGTAACGAAAGTAACGCCAACAAGTACTGATGCCACATCGAATGGTGTTCAAGGCCAGCCACAAAAGGGCAAGCCAACATTCACCGAGGGTGATCCATTGGTGCCACTTGATGATACCAAGCCAATAACCTTCGAGGATGGCACAAGTACTAAGAAAGTTCCAAATGTTGGGACCTACGTCATTGAATCAGATGGTACGATCACCTTTACGCCAGACAAGCAATACGTTGGGACCCCAGACCCAGTTACTGTTAAGCGTGTGGACAAGAACGGTACTGAAGTCACTGCTAAGTACACGCCAACTGTGACGAAAGTAACACCAACAAGCACTGACGCTACATCGAACGGCGTTCAAGGCGTTCCACAAACAGGAACCCCAGTCTTCACACCAGGTGACTCAGCCGTGCCAATCGACTTGGATAGCCCAATGACTTTCGAAGACGGCCAGCCAACTAAGACTGTGCCAGGTGTCGGTGTCTACACCATCAACTCAGATGGCTCTGTCACCTTTACACCAGACAAACAATATGTCGGGACCCCAGATCCAGTGACAGTTAAACGTGTAGACAAGAACGGTACGGAAGTAACGGCTAAGTACACTCCAACCGTAACAAGAGTCACCCCAACCAGCACGCCAGCCACTTCAACTGGTGTCCAAGGTGTGCCACAAACCGGCAGTCCAGTCTTCACCCCAGGTGATCCAGCAGTGCCAATCGATGTGGATAGTCCAATGACTTTCCAAGACGGCTCAAGCACGAAGAAGGTTCCAGGTGTAGGTGAGTACTCCATCAACCCAGATGGCTCCATTACCTTCACCCCAGACAAGCAATATGTTGGGACCCCAGATCCGGTGACAGTTAAACGTGTCGACAAGAACGGCACGGAAGTAACGGCTACCTATACTCCAACCGTAACCAAGGTAACGCCAACCAGCACCAACGCTGAATCAAATGGTGTTCAAGGTCAACCACAAAAGGGCACGCCAACCTTTACTGAAGGGAACCCATTGGTACCAATTGATGCGGATAGCCCAATGACCTTCGAGGACGGCTCAAGTACTAAGACTGTGCCAAACGTTGGTATCTACACCATCAACCCAGATGGTTCCATTACCTTCACCCCAGACAAGCAATTTGTTGGGACTCCAGCTCCGGTGACAGTTAAACGTGTCGACAAGAACGGTACACCAGTCACCGCAACTTACACCCCAACCGTGACTAAGGTAACACCAACCAGCACACCAGCGACTTCGACAGGTGTTCAAGGTCAACCACAGACAGCGACGCCAGTCTTCACTCCAGGTGACCCAGCAGTGCCAATTGATGCGGATAGCCCAATGACCTTCGAGGACGGCTCAAGTACTAAGACTGTGCCAAACGTCGGTGTCTACACCATCAACCCAGATGGTTCCATTACTTTCACTCCAGACAAGCAATACGTAGGGACACCAGATCCTGTCACGGTCAAACGTGTAGACAAGAACGGCACACCAGTCACCGCGACTTACACTCCATCTGTGACCAAGGTAACGCCAACTAGCACGCCAGCCACTTCAACTGGAGTGCAGGGCAAGAAACAAACGGCTCGTCCAGTCTTTACGCCAGGGAATTCATCGGTGCCAATGGATGATACCGTGCCAATGACCTTCGAAGACGGCACCACCACTAAGACCGTCATCGGCGAAGGGGTCTACACCATCCAAGCAGATGGCTCCATCGAGTTTGTGCCAGAGAAGACCTTCACGGGCCAAGGTTCGCCATTGACGGTTAAACGCGTCGATAAGAACGGCACTCCAGTGACGGCTACTTACCAAGCGACCGTTATCCCAGTTAAAACAGGTGCTAACAACGACTACTCTTCAGGCGTGGTTAACCAAGCCCAAACAGGTCAAGTTAAGTTTGTGCCAGGTTCTGCCAATATTGACGGCACTGAACAAAGCGTGGACTTAGTCCCAGGCAGCCTCAAGTTTGTGGTCAATGGCCAAGCAGTGGCTGACACGACTATTCCAGCCTTGGACCAAGCGGGTAACCAAGTCGGGACCTACAGCTTAGCCCAAGACGGAACGGTGACCTTCACACCAAATCCAGGTTATGTAGGCCAACCAGTCCCAGCTCGCGTTCAAGCCACTGACCTCAACGGGACAACTGCTGAAGCGACTTACTCACCAGTGGTTAACGCCAGCGTGACAAGCGAGGGCATGAAGGGTCAAAGCCAAAGCAAGTTACCAGACTTCAAGGGCCAAGTGGATATCAAAGTTCCAGCTTACCTTGAAGGTGGGGTAACTAGCGTGACCGTTCCAGGTCAAGGGACTTACACCGTCAACCCTGAGACAGGGCAAGTGACCTTCACGCCAGAAGCAGACTTTGTTGGCCAGCAAGTCCAATTACCGTTATCCGTCGTGATGTCAACGGGAAAGAACTGAAGATTCAGTACATTCCAACCGTTTACGGACAAGCCAAGACACAAGATACGACTTCAACCGGTTACCCAGGTGAAAAACAAACCGGGACGCCAGTCTTTGAAGGCGATGTGGATCTGACCATCCCAGCTACCTTCGAAAATGGTCAAACTGAATTAACCGTACCAGGGGAAGGGACTTATGTTCTTAACCCAGATGGTTCTGTGACCTTCACACCAGAAGCAGGCTTCTTAGGCCAAGCAAGTGGTGTGACCGTGGTTCGGGTTGACCGCAACGGGCGCAAGGTGACCGCACAATATGTGCCAAGCGTTGTGCCAGTGCCAGTTGCTCCAAGTGATCCAGAAGTGCAAACACAAGGGCTCTTACCAGCAACGGGTGAAGCCCCAGACTATAGCTTCTTCTCAGGTGTGGCCTTGACGATCTTAGCAAGTGTCGGCCTAGTTACGACGCGTAAACGCCAAGCAACAGATGAAGACTAAAACCTAGTCAGATAAGACAAGCCCCAGCTTTCAATTGAGAGCTGGGGCTTCTTATTTTGAAATTTAGGCTTGCATTCTGAGAAAAAAGGTGTATAATGAGAATCAAATGAGAGAGAAGGAGGGCATTCGCCATGACATTTACAGCAACTCAAAGTTGGCAAAGCTGGCATAGATAAGTTGTGTGTATGTTCTGGAACATAGATGCAACTTTTAGCGTGGTCTAAGATGCATCTATGTTGGCGAATTTGTTCCCGATCAGGAGATTAAGAGCCGCATAGTCGCTACTATGTGGCTCTTTTTGTATCTTAGCTAGCTTTGACTTTTGATCAGATAGACAAGCAAAATTAGAGGAGGAACCCTTTATGACACAAGAATTAACACAAACACCAACAGGCTTTTTCGGAGAATTTGGCGGCAGCTATGTGCCACCAGTTGTACAAGAAGCTCTAGACCAATTAGCGGAAGCCTATGACCGCTACAAGGATGACCCAGAATTTCTGGCTGAATACCACCATTATCTCAAGGACTACTCAGGTCGTGAGACCCCACTCTACTATGCGGAGAGCTTAACCCAACATTTGGGCGGAGCCAAGATTTACCTCAAGCGTGAAGACCTCAACCACTTGGGGGCCCACAAACTTAACAATGTCATCGGCCAAATCCTATTGGCCAAGCGCATGGGTAAGAAGAAGGTCATTGCTGAAACGGGGGCTGGCCAACACGGGGTGGCGACAGCGGCGGCTGCGGCCAAGTTCGGCATGTCTTGTGACATCTACATGGGGGCTCTAGATGTGGAACGTCAACGCCTCAATGTCTTCCGCATGGAAATGCTAGGGGCCACTGTCCATGCTGTACAAGAAGGGGAGCGAACCCTCAAGGAAGCCGTTGACGCTGCCTTTGGTGCATGGATTCAAGGTATTGAGGACACCTTCTATGTCCTAGGGTCGGCTGTAGGACCTCACCCTTATCCTTCCATGGTCAAAGACTTCCAGAAGGTTATTAGCCAAGAAGCTCGCCGTCAGATTCTGGAAAAAGAAGGGCGCCTACCTGACATGGTCATTGCCTGTGTGGGTGGCGGCTCCAATGCCATCGGGGCCTTTGCTGAATTCTTACCTGATAGCCAGGTAGCTCTAGTAGGGGTTGAAGCAGCTGGCCATGGGCTCCAAACCGACCGTCATGCGGCGACCTTAACCCTGGGGACGGTCGGCGTTGTGGATGGCATGAAGACTTACGCTCTCTTCAATGAAGATGGCTCCGTGATGCCAGTCTATTCTATCTCGCCAGGGCTGGACTATCCTGGGGTAGGGCCAGAACATGCCTATCTCAAGGACGCAGGCCGAGCTCAATATGTGCCAGCAACGGATGCTGAAGCGGTTCAGGCCCTCTTGTTGCTGACTCGTTTGGAAGGCATTATTCCAGCCATTGAAAGCTCTCACGCCCTAGCGGAAGTCATTAAGCGGGCTCCTCAGATGTCGCCTGACCAAATCATCATCGTCAATGTCTCCGGTCGTGGGGACAAGGATGTGGCAGCCATTGCCGACTACCTGCAAGCTCACCCAGAACTCAAATTATAAGCTAAAAGAGACAGACCTTCTAAGGGGTCTGTCTCTTTTGCTCTAGTGCTATTAAGTCAAGAGGAGATGGGCTAGGCCAAGCGCTAAGATTCCAGCCGACATCAGGGCCAATTTGCCTCCTAAGTGGGCCAGCCAGATGTGGAGGCTAAGCTTGACAAAGACTAGTAAGCCCAGGATTAGCGAGAGAAGGCAGAGGGCTAGGAGCTTGATAGCGCGTGGAATTTGAAGTAAGCGGCTCATGGCTAGAACCTCCTAACTTTTGCTAGAGACAATCTTCTCGTAGCTACGTGAAGTAATCAAGAAGACTAGGAAGTAGAAGAGGGTGATGGCCAGGGCGGTGCCAATAGTTGGCAGCAAGATATCTTCTAGGCGCATAGCGGAAATTAAGCGCAGGATTAGACTCATCATGTGATAGGCACCCGCCAGGTGGCAGAGGGCCAAGATAATTGGGGCGAAGAAGACCACAGTGATTTGCTTGCGGATGGTCTTGTGGATGGCTTGCTTGGTCAGACCGACCTTTTGAAGGATTTCAAAGCGATCTGCGTCTTCCAGGCCTTCAGAAATTTGCTTGTAGTAGATGGTCAAGGCTAGGCCCAGTAGGAAGATAGCGGCTAGGAAGATACCGATGAAGAAGATAGAACCAATCATCTGCATGTAGGAGTCGCGGATTTCCGCCTTAACCAGGAAGGAAGCATTAACGGGAATGCCTTCATCAACATGCACTGTCTTGAGCACTTCTTCAAGATGCTCGGCAGAAGCTAGTTGTTGGTCGTGACTGGCCTGGCTATTGGCATAAACCGTGTAACGACTAATGAAGTTGGTGCCTGCCAGCTTGTCTTGGATGACGGACAGGTCGGAGACAACTAAGAGGGTCCGGTGATCAACAAAGTTCATCGTGAAGTCTGGTGCCTTAGTCTCCAAGAGGTTAGAGGTCAGGTGTTCTTGAATCTGGAAGCTTTGGCCAGACACTTGGATCTCTTGATTCTTGCGGTCGGCCGCGCTAGCTTGATTGTCAAACCAGAGGACTTGGTTGGCTGCCAATTGATAGTTTTGGCCACTTAAGTGATTATAGTCGGCTAGGCTGATAATATTGAGGGTGGCACTTTCCTTGTCAGGATTATCATGTTTGACCATGCCAGTCTCGCTGTCGACATGAACTTCTTGTCCGGTAAAATCATGGCCATGGAATTTACCCATGACCTGGATGTAGTGGGTATGATCCATGTCCGCTAGGTCTAATTGATATTTCTGACCAAATTGACTTAATTGATCTTCTAGCGCCTTGCTCGCATCCACACTAGCACTTGATAGGAGTAGTTGAGGCTGAGACTATAGTCAGTAGGATAGAAACGGTTAATGGCTGATTCAGTCCCTAGGAAGAGGGAAATCCCCGCTGATAAGGTCACCAGCGCCATGGTAGAGAGTAAGCAGATGGTTGCCAGTCCGACCCCATTTTTACGCATACGGAAGATCAGGTTAGAGGTGGAAATAAAGTTCTCAGGCTTATAGTAGTAGGATTTGCGGCCTTTGAGGAACTTGAGCAGGGTAATGGAGCCCGCCTGGAAGAGCAGGTAGGTCCCAGCTGTCACTAAGAGGACCGCCAGGAAGAAGACCATGATGGCAGCCAGGGCATTTTCAATGCTTAAGGCCAAGTAGTAGCCATAGCCCATGAGGCCTAAGCCTATTAAGGCGATGAGCCAGGTAAAGCGGCCCTTCTTCTCCCCGCGTCGACTTTCGCGGACTAACTGCAGGGGCTTGAGACGGAAAATTCGCCAGCTATTAATGACAATGAGGCTTAAGTAGAGGAGAAGGATTAAAGTCAGGCAGGTCCACAAGTATTGGGGCTGGAACTTGGTATCTAATTCCAGGCTCAAATCCATAATCCGTTGATAGAGGGCTAGAATCAGGCGGTTGACCAGGACGCCACTGGCAATCCCAACTAGGGCCGACAGGCCACTGAAGACGGTGATTTCAATCCACATGAGGGAGAGTAGGTGGCGACGCTCAAGGCCTAGGATGCCGTAGAGCCCGTATTCCTTGGTTCTTTGCTTGAAGACGAAGCCGTTAGCATACCAGATAATAGCGGCCCCGGTAATGGCTAGGATAATCATGCCCAGAGCCAGAACGGTCACGATGGAAGGACCTCCCCGCAGGCTAGACAGGCTAGGATTAAAGGCCAGGGTAATGAAGTTATAGAGGAGGGCCACCGAGGTCACGAAGGCCAGGGCGAAGGGCCCATAGAGACGATAATTCTTGCGCAGGTTGGCCAGCGCTAAGGGAAAGAGTACTTTGCTCATCTTACTCACCTCGACTTGCCATGGCGGTCAGGGTGTCACTGATTTGTTGGAAGAAGGCGGTGTCGGTCTTGTCGCCGCGGAAGAGTTGGTGATAGAGAATGCCGTCGCGAATGAAGAGGACCCGCTTAGCCTTGCTGGCAGCCGTCGTTGAGTGGGTGACCATGAGGATGGTTTGGCCCTGGCGGTTAATGGCTTCGAACTGGTCCAGAATCATGGCCGAGGACTTGGAGTCTAAGGCCCCTGTTGGTTCGTCGGCTAATAAAAGGGAAGGTTGGGTAATAATGGCCCGACCAATGGCTACCCGTTGTTGTTGCCCGCCTGATAATTCATAGGGGAACTTATCTAAGAGGTCGCCAATGCCTAGTAGGTTAGCGACTGGCTTAACCCGGCTATCCATTTGCTTGGCAGGTTGGTTGGAGAGAACCAGGGGCAGGATCATGTTGTCCTTAACGGATAGGGTGTTTAAGAGGTTGAAGTCTTGGAAGACGAAGCCCAGCTCATTACGGCGGAAGGCCGCCACATCGGCTTGCTTAATGGTAGTGGTGTCTTGACCGTTGAGATAGACCAGGCCCTTAGTTGGCTGATCTAAAAGGGCCAAGATATTGAGCAGGGTGGTCTTACCAGAACCTGATTCCCCCATGATGGCCACATATTCACCTGCTTCGATCGAAAAGTGAATATCCTTAAGGGCTTGGACGGCTTGGCCGCCAAATCGTGTATGATATGTTTTTTGTACGTGTTGAACATCTAGTAAAGTCATGTCAGTCACTCCTTCTTGAGTTATTTGATAGTTTCATTATATAAAACCGGAAATTGCCTTACCTTAGCTTTGGCTTGCAATTTCCGGTTTAATCTTACATTATTGTCACTTTGGCAGTGACTGACTTAATCTTGGGCTAATTGGGCTTGATTCAAGTCCAATTGAACTTGAGTGCCTTGGCCCACTTGGGACTGAAGGTTTAGACCAATCCCTAGATTGGCGGCGATGGCCTTGCAGAGGTAGAGGCCCAAGCCAGAGGATTGCTGGGAAACCCGGCCGTTAAAGCCCGTAAAGCCACGCTCGAAGACCCGAGGAATGTCCTGGGCTTGGATACCAATGCCTGTGTCGGCAATAGTCAAGATACCCTCTTGGATACTAATCTTAATAGTCCCTTGCGGGGTGTATTTGATAGCATTAGACAGAAGCTGCTCCAGAATCAGCTCCAGCCACTTGCGGTCGGTCACATAGACATAGTCAAGACCTTCCAATTCCAGGGTCAGGGGCTTATGGATAAAGAAGCTCGCGTATTTTTTGACCACTTGATTAACTAGGTCCTGAATCTTGACCGATTCTATCTGCAAATCTTGGTGGAAGGTATCCATACGCAGATAGTGTAAGACAAGGTCGACATATTGGCTAATCTTGAAGAGTTCCTGTTGCAGAAGGGGCCGGAGCGGACCTGTTGGATCCAGCTGCTCGACTAGGAGTTGAGCGGCCGATAGGGGTGTTTTGACCTGGTGGGCCCAGAGGGTGTAGTAATCTAACTGTTCATGGTAGTTGGCTTGATAGGCTTGCTGGGCTTGGAGCAATTGGTGGTGAGCTTCTTGCAGGCCCTGCCAGATAGTCTGCTCAGCCAAAGTAGAATTTGAGTCCTTAAGATGGTGCTGGTGATTGGTCAGCTGCAATTCAACCCGTTGAGTGTGGCGCCATTCCTTCCAGGCATCTAGGCCTGCCAGGGTCACTTGTAAGACCAGGCTTAGGGTCAAGATATAGAGGGCAAGGTCCTGGTATTGGGCAAAGGCAAAGGCCGAAATCAGCAGTAGACCGTCTTGCAAGAGGCTGCTAACTAGTAGCCAGCGGCGGTTGCCTAGCCAGGATAAGAAAAAGTTAGGCTTCATGAGCAGTCACCAGGCCGTAGCCAATTCCTTTCTTAGTGTGGATGAAGTCCTCCAGGCCCACGCCTTCTAATTTCTTACGGAGACGGGCCATGTTGACACTGAGGGTGTTGTCGTCGATGAAGACTTCACTGGACCAGAGTTCCTGCATGAGTTGGTCGCGGCTGACATAGTGGCCAGCTGAGGCGAAGAGGACCCGCAGAATCTGGAATTCGTTCTTGGTTAAATCCACCAAGTTGCCCTGGTAGTGGAGTTGAGTGGTCTTGAGATTGAGCATGGCCCCGTGATACTCAGAAAATTCCGTCTCGGCGGTCAGCTCATAGGCCCGACGCATGAGGCCTTGGATTTTGGCCACCAGGACCATGCTGTCAAAAGGCTTAGTAATATAATCGTCTGCCCCCATATTGATGGACATGACGATTTCTGTGGCTTGGTCATGAGAGGACAGGAAGAGAATAGGGACATTGGAGACTTTGCGGATTTCCTGGCACCAGTAGTAGCCGTTAAAGAGCGGCAGGGTGATGTCCAGAATGACTAACTGGGGTGAGGTTTGCAGATAGAGGTCTAAGACCTTATCAAATTCTTGAACTAGGATGACCTCATAGTGCCAGGTGGCTAGGATATTTTGGATGGATTGGGCGATAATAGGGTCGTCTTCGACCAGTAGAATCTTATACATGGGAGCCCTCCTTTGCTTCTATTATAGTGTAGCATAGGACGCCATAAGCGCCAAGTCTCAAGGGGGACAAGGAGAAATTTGCCAAATCCTAAAATAAATAGGCAAAAAGACTTTACTTTTGGAACTTGTTCCATTATAGTATCAGAGTGGTAGATTAATTAAGAAAATGATTAAGATGCTTTGCTTTCTTCTTGATTATTTAAATGATGTATTACATAGAAAAATAAGGAGGAAAGTCATGTTAAACGGTACAGTGAAATTCTTTAACGTCGATAAGGGCTTTGGCTTCATCTCAGGTCAAGACGGGGTCGATGTTTTTGTACATTTCTCGAATATCCAAGCAGAAGGTTTCAAGACCTTGAATGAAGGCCAAGCGGTCTCCTATGATGTTCAGGAAACTTCGCGCGGTTTGCAGGCCATTAATGTAGTGGCTATCTAATTGATATAAGAAAAGGCTGGAAGCTCATTAGCTTCCAGCCTTTTGGTATTTTATAGCTTGCCTAAGTAGTAGCCCAGAGCGACACAGGCTAAGCCTAGCACTAGGCTGCTAGCCATGTAGAGCAAGGCTTGGGAATAGTGGCCCGCCTGCAGGAGTTTGAGATTCTCCAAGCTGAAGGTGGAGAAGGTGGTAAAGCCACCGCAGAGACCGGTGATAAGCAACAACTGATCGCCCGGGAACCAGGCTTGACGACCTAAGCGCGCGCTCAACCAACCAATCAAGAAACTACCCACTAAGTTGATGGCCCAAGTCTTAAGTGGGAAGCTGCCTTGATAAGGCAAGAGCCCTAGCAAATAGCGCAAGATAGCTCCTAAGGCGCCACCGACGCCGACTAATACAAATTCCATGTCATCACCTCATGGCTAACAGTATAACAGACTGTCGGACTTGAGGGAAGTGTAAAAAAAGACTGGGAGCTAGTCCCAGTCTGCTAAAGATCTTATGGATTGACCACATATTCTGACATGACATCTTCTTCACCTTGGCCGTAGTTGCCGGCGAAGTTAGGTGTGACTAAGGAGATGGTGCCATTCTTGTTGTGGAAGAGATAGTAGGTATAACCGAATTGACGCTCATTCCCGTTGACAATGGCTTGTGGAATGAGGCGGGTGTTGACCTTAACCGTCCGGATACCAGAACCATCAGCCGAGTAGACCCGAATTTCTTTGGTTGGACCATCAACTACTTGGAAGCGATAGGTGTTTTGCTTGCTATCGTTGAGGTAGTTGAAGGACATGGTGTAGTTGGTGAACTCAAGGCTGTAATCACTTGGCGCATTGACAGCTTGTTTGTGATAGGTCAATGGGCTTAAGTTTTTGGTGTCCACCCGGTAAGGGGCTTGATCTGCCGGTACGGCTTGGACAGTATTGTAGTCAGGTTTTTGGTACCAGACTCCAAGTACTCAACATAAGGCGTAGCTGGATCTGGTTTTTGACGTGTGTTAGTCGCTAATTTAGGGAAAGCCAGGGGAAATGGTCCCAAATTTGTTATAGAAGAGGTAGAACTGTTGGCCTAGAATGGCTAAGCCATTGCTTGGGTCGCTAGTTACCGTTACCCGAGTGTTAACATAAATGGTCCGAGTTCCTTCTTCAGGGTAGGCAGACTGAAGTTGGATGGTCTGGGTTGGGATTTGTTCAATCGTAACAGAATATCTGGCAACGTTTGAAATCAAGGTATTAGTCGCAGCGTCTAGCTGGAAGGAATCAGGGTTGTAACCTAAATCAACGGCTGGACGTCCATAGGTCCGGTTGCCAAGATTCTCTACAGGTACTCCATAGATGTAATCATCTTGGGCGGATGCTTGGCTGAGAGGTAGGGTCAGTCCTAGCACCAAACCTAAGGCCAAAATAAGCTAATAAATCGTCGCATTCTTATTACCTCCTTAATGCGAATTGAAAACGTATTTACCTTATGTTCCTATTATAAATTTCTAGGCAAATAGATTCAAGGGAAAAAAGATGACTTTTTTGCGTTTTTCTAATGTCTTTTCTATGCAAAGGCTTGCTAAGGGTGCTATAATAAGAGTATCGATTATTTTAAACTCAGAATGGAGCGATTAAGACCATGTCAAAAACAATGGCGATTAACGCTGGTTCTTCAAGCTTGAAGTTCCAATTAATTGAAATGCCACAAGAAACGGTAGTTGCAAAAGGTTTAGTAGAACGGATTGGTTTGGACAACTCAATCTTTGCAATCGAATACGGCGACGACCAAAAATTTGAACTTGTAGAAGAGATTGCGACCCACGACCGGGCAGTTGAACTCTTATTCGAACACTTAACCGAATTAGGGATTGTCAAAGACTACCACGAAATCACCGGGGCTGGTCACCGTGTCGTAGCAGGGGGGCGAACTCTTCAAGGAATCTGCCTTAATCAATGATGAAGTCATCCAACAAGTGGCTGACTTAGGCGAATTTGCACCGCTCCACAACCCAGCGGAAGCTGCGGTAATGCGCGCCTTCAAGGAACGTTTACCAGAAATCACCATGGCAGCTGTCTTCGATACTTCTTTCCATACAACCATGCCAGCGGTTAACTACCTCTACAGCTTACCATACGAGTACTATGAAAAATTCAAGGCTCGTAAATACGGGGCTCACGGGACTAGCCACCACTATGTAGCACGTCGTGCAGCTGAAATGATGGGCAAAGACATCAAAGACCTTAAAATCATTACCTGCCACTTAGGGAACGGGGCTTCTATCACCGCTGTAGACGGCGGGGTATCTGTTGATACTTCTATGGGCTTCACGCCATTAGCAGGTTTAACCATGGGGACCCGTACTGGGGATATCGACGCTTCCTTAGTCGCTTTCGTGATGCAAAAACTGGGCATTAGCGATGTGGCTGAAATGGTCAACATCCTTAACAAGAAGTCAGGTCTCTTAGGGATTTCTGGCGTATCAAGCGATATGCGTGACATTTTATCAGCAGCTGGTGAAGGTAACGAACGTGCCCAATTAGCTCACGATATCTTCGTCAACCGTATCCAAAAATACATTGGTCAATACATCGCGGTCATGAACGGGGTAGATGCTATTGTCTTCACTGCCGGGATTGGGGAGAACTCCATCCAAATCCGTGAGGAAGTCATCAAAGGCATTACTGTCTTCGGTTGTGACATTGACACTGAACGTAACAACACGCGTAAAGAAGCCATCATCTCACCAGAAGGTGCTAAGGTTACCGTCCTTAACGTACCAACTAACGAAGAAATGGAAATCGCGCGCGAAGTTGAGCGCCTAAAACAAGCTTAATAAGAGCATGACAAGGACTGGGACAAGGTGCCCAGTCCTTTTTTTGCCGCTATATCAGCAGGCAATTTGTCAGTTTTTATGATACCGATATCAATCGTAAATCTTTCCCTTTATGAGCTTTACTTTTAGACTTGTAAACGCTAATATATAAGTGTAAGTACGTGTTGGAATCTTCATGTCATTATTATGAATTGTCACTTTGCCAACTTGAGATTCCGACAACATGTGCGAAGGGTAGAGAGACAATTAGCACTTATAGAAAGGAGACACAAGATGAAAAAATTCTTGAGTTTTGAGTTCTGGCAAAAGTTCGGTAAAGCCCTCATGGTCGTTATCGCCGTTATGCCAGCAGCTGGTCTGATGATCAGTATCGGGAAAACCTTAGCGATTAGCTTTGCGTCTATTCCATTTTTAGTTACTACCGGTGGTGTCTTAGAAAACATCGGTTGGGCAATCATTGTTAACTTGCACATTCTCTTCGCACTTGCGATCGGGGGGAACTGGGCTAAGGACCGTGCGGGCGGTGCCTTCGCAGCAGGTTTGGCCTTCATCCTCATTAACCGTATTACGGGTGCAGTCTTCAACGTGAGCGACAAGATGCTCTTAGATGAAGCTTCTACCACCCATACCTTGTTTGGTACACCAATCATGGTTAAAGGTTTCTTCACCAGCGTGTTGGGTGCACCTGCACTTAACATGGGGGTATTCGTAGGGATTATCTCAGGTTTCTTAGGGGCTAACGCCTACAACAAGTACTACAACTTCCGTAAGTTGCCTGATGCCTTGGCCTTCTTCAACGGGAAACGTTTCGTACCGTTTGTAATTATCTTATGGTCAGTGATTACTTCTTTAGTAATGGCAGTTGTGTGGCCATTTATCCAAATCGGGATTAACAACTTTGGTCTCTGGATTGCGACTTCGCAAGACTCTGCACCAATTGTTTCACCATTTGTCTTCGGGACCTTGGAGCGTCTGCTCTTACCATTCGGTCTCCACCACATGTTAACTATCCCAATCAACTACACCGACTTAGGTGGGGTTTACCAAATCCTGTCTGGTGACAAGATTGGTGAAATCGTTCGCGGTCAAGACCCACTCTGGTTAGCATGGGCATCTGACTTAGCTCACTTCCGCAACATTGGCGACATGTCTCAAGTCGACCACATTTTGAAAAACTGGACTCCAGCTCGTTTCAAAGTGGGTCAAATGATTGGTTCTATGGGGACCCTCATGGGCTTGGCTTTCGCTATGTACCGTAACGTAGATAAGGATAAATTGGCTGAATACCGCACCATGTTTATCTCTATCTGCTTGGCTGTCTTCTTAACAGGGGTAACCGAGCCAATCGAGTTCCTCTTCATGTTCGCGGCAATGCCATTATACTTGGTATATGCAGTGGTTCAAGGGGCATCCTTCGCTATGGCAGATGTCTGGCCATTACGTGTTCACTCCTTCGGTTCTATCGAGCTCTTAACTCGTACACCGATGACCATTCAAGCAGGTTTGGCTATGGACTTAGTTCGCTTTGTTGTAACAACTGTAGCCTTTGCTGTGATTATGTACTTCATCGCTGACTTCATGATTAAGAAGTTTAACTTTGCAACCCCAGGTCGTAACGGTAACTACGATTCCGGTACTACTGACAGTAAAGAAACTGGTGAAGCAAAACCAGCTGACGAACAAGTAACCACCATCATTGAACTCTTAGGTGGTCGCGAAAACATCGTGGATGTTGACGCCTGCATGACCCGTCTACGTGTCTCTGTTAAGGATCAAAGCAAGGTTGGTTCTGAAGAAGCTTGGAAGAAAGCCGGTGCTATGGGCTTAGTCCTCAAAGACACTGGGGTACAAGCTATCTACGGTCCTAAAGCCGATGTCCTCAAATCAGACATCCAAGACGCTTTAAGTCATTAATATTTTAAAAGGTTGAAAGAGTGGCTCGCACCACTCTTTGACCTTTTTTTCATAGGAGGTAAATTATGAAATTATTGGACCTCAATACCCATAGTTGGATTGAAGTGGAGCAGGAGCGCAAGCTTGGTGAGTTGATTGACTTTATTCTAGCAGGCGACTATGACCTGATTACCCTTCAAGAAGTCAACCAAACCATGACGGCGCCTCTCTGGGAGCCAGATGCTTACTTCTGTCCGGTGGCCAAGCAACGTTCCATTAAGGAAGATAACTTTGCCCGTCTCTTAGTAGAAGGATTGCGACAAGCTGGCAAGGCTTACTACTGGGCCTGGGCAGATGCCCACATTGGCTTTGATCGCTATGATGAGGGTGTGGCCATCTTGTCTAAGGAACCAATGCAGCCAGAAGCTTATTGGGTTTCTGCCATCCAAGACCGGACGGACTATCATACTCGCGTCCTTTTGCGGGCACAGACTCATATTGGCGAGCGGGCTCTGCAAGTAGCCAGTGGCCATTTCTCCTGGTGGGATCCTGACAGTGACATTAGCTTTGGCTATGAATGGAAGAAGACGGAAACCATCCTGCGTGGCCATGCTGAGTTGCCATTGATTTTGATGGGCGACTTCAACAATCCGGCTGGCAAGCGTCAGGAAGGCTATGATTTGATTGCTGCCAGTGACCTCAAGCTCCAGGATGCTTTCCTGGTGGCTAAGGAAAAAGAGGGCGAGTTCACTGTCGAGAAAGCCATTGACGGCTGGGAAGGCAATGTGGACCAACTGCGAATTGACTTGGCCTTCTTGAGCCAAGACTTTGTGGTAGACAGCTACCGCGTCGTCTTAGACGGCCAACGCGGTCCCGTCGTCAGCGACCACTTTGGTTTAGAAATTATCGCCCACTGGGCTTAAGAAAAAAGCTAGAGGCTGAGATTCTATGAATCCGGCCTCTTTTTTGTTTTTTTACTGAGGAAAAGGCGCGAGCCAGTGGCCCACTTTGAAGAGTAGACCACTAGCTCGGCCAGAAACCGTGAAAGGGGCCGAAAACCGGGAGAAAGTCAGGAGCTAGTGGTCCACTCTGGAGAGTGGACCACTAGCTGGGTCAGAAAACGTGGAAAAGGGCCGAAAACCGTGAGAAAGTCAGGAGCCAGTGGACCACTTTGGAGAGTGGACCACTGGCTAGGCCAGAAACCAGGAAAAAGGGCCGAAAACCGGGAGAAAGTTAGGAGCCAGTGGACCACTTTAAAGAGTGGACCACTAGCTGGGGCAGAAGCCGAGGAAAAGGCCCGAAAACTAGAGAAAAGCCAGAAACTCCACCCAACAAAAAAGCGGCCGGCATTGCCGGTCGCTTTTGACTTATTTAGTAGGTGACCAAGTCTTGATGACTGGCTCCACTTGGTTCTTGATGAAGGCGTCATCTGTGATATAAGAAACGACTGATATGACATAATATTTATCTTTTTGGTCATTTGGTGCGAAGACATAGTAGACGATTTGGCTAGATAAGTCGGGATTATCGTTTGGTCCGTATTTTGCCTGAATCATGATGGCTTCATCAGCAAAAGGCAATTTAGTCTTGGTAATTTCGATAAAGTATGGGGTCAGAGTGGAATTAACATGGGATACCTTGTCCAAAGCATGTAACTCCACGTCACTGGATTTTTTCATGAATTCAATTAGATCTTCACGCGGATAGGCATCTAACTGCTCAAGGGTGACCACGACATCTTCGTTATTGCGGTCGTATTGAAGCAGTCTACCCTCATTTTGCTCCTTGTATTTAGTGAACTCTTTAAAATCTTCTGGGACATTGACCCAACCTGTTTGATCGCTCCCAACACGTTGGGACTTGCCTTCATTGTAAACTTCTTTCTTAGCTTCTTCGCGTAGCTTAGAGATGGACTCAATGGAAGAAGTGTTGTCCTGCTGACTTTGTTCTTCGGCTAAGATAGCAGTTGGCGCTAAGCTAGTAGTCAAAGCCAAACTTAAGAGGACGCTTTTCAATAATTTTTTAGTCATGTGATTCATCCTTTCTATTAGTTGGCTGGCTTAGCTTGCCATTTTTCTAAGTGCTTGACTAAGTTTTTAAGGGATTCTTCATTAGAGCTGAAGAAGGTCAAGCGCACGATACGGTTGGCATCATCAGGATGGGCGAAGTCAATGATGACGGCCCGGCGATCATCTGATTTGGTCACATCAATTTGATAAATATAACCAAAAGGTTTGCCTAGGTTAACAGGGACAGTCGTCACCTTTTTGCCATGGGCTTTGAAGGCGTAGACGGACATGTCATTGTGGGCCATATAGTCTAGCGGCTTGAGTTTCTTGAATTTTTCAGGCATGTCGCCTTCCTTGACGTCTTGGATATCGATGTAGAGTTCTTCTTGATTGTCTTTATCCAGGTAGTGAATGCTGGTATCCTTGGTATCGCCTTTTTGTTCTTGGAAATTACCAGGAAGGTTGAAGTAGCCGGCATTAGGAAGCCCTACTTGGACTGATTTAGCTTGGGATTCGTTAGATTTTTTGAAAAATGAGTCTTTGCTTGACTCCTTGGCAGATTCTTGGCTGGTGCTACTTGTAGCACTTGATTCAGTAGCTTGAGCCACTGTAGTTATGGCTAAATGACCGGCCAAGGCTAAGCTAGCCAAAGCTAATAGAGGGATAGATCGTTTCATTGGAAACTCCTTTCGTTGACTTACTTGGTATCAGACCAAGTTTTAGTGAGGCTTGGTAGTAACTTGTCGATGCTGTCCTTATCAAAGTTGTAGACGCGAATCAAAAGTAATTTGGCGCCTGTGCTAGCAGGGGCAACATTGTAATTCATCAGGGTAGGGACTTTTTTGCCATCCATTTCAAGTAGGATGGTCGCCGTGAGCGTCATACCTGCCTTAGGATCATCGGCCTTGATTCGGTCGACAGCGACATAGCCGGCATTACGCTTGCCCATTTCCTCACCCAGATAGCCCATGGTATAGAGGTAGACGTCTGAGTTGTCAGGGGCATCTGCTACTGGCTGATGAGGATCCAGGGAACGCAAGATGACCGTAATGCTACCGTCAGCATTGGCCCATTCCTTGTATTTTTCTTCGTCCTTGGTCTGGCTAAAGTCAGCCGGAATGGTGACATAGCCCATGGTGTCCGTCCCCACGCGTTGGGTTTGGTCCATATTGAGGGTTGGAGCCGCAGGCGCTTTATTATCTTGGGCGCCTACACTGATTGGCGTCAGGCCAGCCAGTCCTATTAAGACCAAGGTCAGGCTAATCAGGAGGCCACGCCAGAATTTGTTGCTAAGTTTCATGGTCAGGCTCCTTTCTATTCATACTTGGTTGGAGACCAGGTAAACATAATAGGGGCTAGTTTATCTATGGCAGCCCGGTCAGGTCCGGTGATGGTCAGTAGGATGACATCTTCCTTATTGTTAAGGCGGAGATAGTAGAAGGTAGATTCGGACCGGTCAGGCAGGGTAGTCGCGACATGGTAGAAGGTTAAATTATTGACGGTCGCAAATTCTCCCATATTGTTGCTACCACCTTCACCAATCCGCTCGCGCAAATTGAGGAAGCCAATCCAATAGACGGGTGACAGGTCTTTGAAGTCTTGAGGAATTTTGGCGTCGCTTGGAACCTTAACATCGCGAATACCCCAGACGATTTCTTGGCCACTGGCTTCATCGCGGAAGCGGTAGGCCTGTTCGTCCTTGCTTTGGCCTTCGACTGGCACAAAGCGAAGGGGAATTTGCAGATAGCCGGCATCTTCATTGCCGTAAACCACTGTTTTTTCACCGAAAACATTTTTTTGTCTTCGGCAGTTGGTGGGGGTGAATTGCTCTCTTGGGCATGAGCTGTCCCTGGGAGACCAGCTGTTAGGAGGCAGAGACTAAGTCCGGATAGCAGAAGTTTCCGGAGCCATTTATGACTCATAATCATCTTCCTTTCTCTAGCAAGTACCAAGCTTTCTTAAGATGGAACTTGACTATGCAACTATTATACCACTCTTTGAAAAGGGCTTCAAATCATGTCCTATAAGGCAAATGCCGACAAAAATAGCCCACCTTAAGTCAAGCACTTAGGTGGGCTATCTAGCCAACTTATTTCATAAAACGAGTCAGAACCAAGCTTAAGACGGCACTGAGGATGGAGACTAGGATGAGGAGACCCAACAACCATTCAAATTGCTTGAGCACTACTAAGACTAGCCCCAAGAGAGCCAGACTGGCATAAGCCACGCTGAGAATGACAATCTCCCGATGGGAACTTAATTCTAAGAGTGTGACAATGTGGTCGCGGAACCAGTAGAGATAGCCGGCGAAAATCAGCAGACAGATGGGAATAAGGCTGAATAGGGCAGACATGAGAATCACCTACTTTTTCTTTTTCTTGAGCACTTGGCTTTTGAGTCTTGGACTGACTTGCTTGCTTGAAATTGGGGGCAGGGGATTTTGGCGGATGGCCAGGAAGATCAGAATCTGACGCAGGGCTTCATAGGCGATGGCCAGCGCTAGCAGAATTTCTAAGACTAGGGACTGGCTGACCCGCTGGCTAATGCCAATCAAGACCGCCAATAAAACCAAGACGAAGAGACTGATGTTGAGCTTGAGCTTGGACAAGTCAAAGCGCTTGTAGAAGGTCGGATAGACAGATAGGTCAGCCGTCAGACTTTGCCAGTCAGCCTTAGGTGTCAACTTGGTCAGGTAGTACCAGGTCATGAGGCCATAGAGGGTGGCGCAAATGGCTAAATTCAGCCAGATGGAGCTAGCAGGTGCTAGCGAAATCATGGCGAAGACGACCAGAATTAAGAAGTTACGATGATGGCAGGCTAGATAGATGGGGCGCTTTTGCTCCGGAATTAAGGCAAAGGCCTGACGCTGGGCGTCGAATAAATAGAGGGCTTGTTGCTTGTCATTAAATAATTCATTAAACATATAGCGAGTCCTTTCCTCTCTCTCTACTTATATTATAAGACCCTTTTCAATTTCTTACAAGAGGGCAGGGAATAGAAAAAGGACAGGAAGTTGACTTCCTGTCCGGGGGGAATCTATTTATTCTTCTAGGTAGGCCTGTTGTTCGTTGGAGATCGCCATGAGCTTATCACGCAACTGACCTTCCATGAGTTGGAGTTCCTGTTCGGCGATTTGACGTTGACGGCGTCCTTCGCGTTGGATTTCCAGGGTTTGTTCGATGGTTTCAATCAAGCTGTTTTGAGTATGTTGTAAGGTCTCGATGTCGATAACACCTCGTTCAGATTCGCGGGCTGTGTCGATTGCCGATTGCTGAGCATGTCGGCATTACGCTTGAGCAAGTCGTTGGTGGTTTGGGAGACTTGGCGTTGGCTAACGGCGGCATTTTGCTGACGGAGTAGGGTCAAGGCAATCATGACCTGGTTCTCCCAGAGCGGAATGGCCGTGTGGACGGAGACTTGAATCTTCTCAGCTAAGGCCTGGTTGGTATTTTGAATCATACGGATTTGTGGCGCTTGTTGGACCGTCATTTGGCGGGTTAGACGCAGGTCGTGGGTCCGTTTGTCCAAGCGGTCTAGGAATTGGTTGAGGTCGTTGACAGTTTGGACGTCCATTTGGTCACCGGAAGCCTTGGCTTTTTCGATGGCAGCAGGGATGATCTCTTCCTGCAATTCCTGCATCTTAAGCTCGCCGGCCGCGATGTAGATGTTGAGGGCTTCGAAGTAGTCCTTGTTCTTCTGATAGAGTTGTTCCAACATGAGGTTGTCGTTGAGCAACTCATTCTTCTCGCGTTCTAGGCGGATGGCCACGCGGTCAATGGCAGTGCCAATCTTCTGGTAGCGGGCTTGGGTTTCGGCAATGGAAGCCTTGATCTTACCAAAGAATTTTTGGAAGATATTAGGAGAGGCCGTTAAGTCACGCGGGTTAGAAGATTCCAGTTGGTGCATGAGGTCGGTTAGGACATCAGCAATTTCACCTGTATCCTTGAGTTGGACCTTGTTAAGCATGCCATGGGAGAACTCACTTAGTTTCTTCTGGGCATTGGAGCCGTAGGCGATGACGGCACTCATATTCTGCTCATCAATCTGCTTAGCCAAATCATAGGCCTGTTGCTGGCGATGTTCTGGCAGGCGGTCGATTAGCTTTTCAGTGGTGACGGCCCGCTTTGCCATCATTTCGGCATCTACTAGGTCATTGTGAGGGGAGGCAGGGCTAGGCGCCTCTTCTAGGTCGAAGGGATTACCCAGCAAGTCTTCTACCGTACTGGTTTTAGGTGTTTGGGCTTGCATTTCTTCAAATAAATCGGGACGTTCTGACATTATGCTTCATCCTTTCCAAGGTTAATGAGATCTTCAACACTTTCATCTGATTGGAGCGCTTCTTGGCTCTTAAGGGTGCGATTGGCTACGTAGAGTTCATCTTCCATGGCCTTGAGATCTTCCTGGTGGAAGTGGACATAGGCATCGTTAATGGATTGACAGAGCTTCTCAATAGTGGCCGCTGATTTTTCTAAAATCATGTAGGTTTGCTTGTTCTTGGCAACGTGGCCGTTAATTTCGTTATACTTCTTAAGAATGTCTTCTAGGGAAGGCAAGTACTTATAGAGGAAGTCACTGGCTTCGACTAGGCGTTTAGGCTGGTTGACGATGTCCTTGAAGTAGTTTTGGCAGACCTTAACGGTATTGTAGCGAACTTCCAAGGTACGGAGCTTGGCGTTTTGGTTGAACTCATGCTCGATACTTTGGATTTGAGGTTTGGCTGTGGCCAGTTGCTCGCGTAAGAATTGAATTTCTTGATCTGACAAGCCTGCTTGGCGGTAGTGTTGGACCTTGTTGTTGCTTGTGCGTGTGACAGAAGTCTTATAGGGGTCTTCCTCGCTAGGTCCGGCAAACTTGGCTAGAACCACCAAGCCGGTCACACAGGCCAAGCCGAATAGCTCTAGTAAGATGAGCCCGATGACCCATTCAAAGTCCATGTGTTGGCCTGAGACAATGGCATTGACAGCCAGAATGGTGCAGGCAATGCCAATATAGAAGAAGTAACGGACCCAGTCAGCAGGTTTGAGCTTATTAATCAGCTGGAAGCCAGTGGTTAGGATTAGAAGGCCCAGTCCATAGAGGAAGAAAGCCCAGACTAAGCGTGAGGCCAAGCCATAGCCTCCGCCAAATAAGTCTTTGAATAGGAAATTCAAGACGAAGAGTAGGCCGATGCCAAGACCGGCACGACGTTGAATACTTTTTTTATATGCTGCCAAACGGCTGGGGAAATCTAAGTTTCGATAGGCTAGGTGGAGTACAAGGGAAGTGACAATCAAAGGACTGACAATCGTTAATTGACCTAGTAACCGCATATGTAACCACATATGTAACCACATATTCAAAACCTCCTTATTTGTTTACTGTCTCTATTGTAGCACAGAACTTGAACTTGTATATCGGACTTGAGGCCTATTTTTAAGTAAGACTTAAGCCGTGGCCTTTTTCTTGCTTTATGGCAGGGGAGAGGCTATGCTAGAGTCAAGTAGTAAAAGGAGGTCTGCTCTATGAAAATTGCAGCCAATGAAGTCAGCTTTAATCAATCATCCCGCATGGTGTCGACCCAGTTAATCTTTGATGGCGTCATTCTGCAAACCTACCTTAATCAGGTAAGATTGGACCAAGGCCAGGTGGTCGAGCGTGAGCTTATCCATAAGAAACCGGCCGTGGCCATTCTAGCCGTCACGCCTGAAGACAAGGTCCTCTTGGTCAAGCAGTACCGGGCGGCAATTGATGGCGATACTTATGAAATCCCAGCTGGAATTCTGGATAAGGGCGACCAAGATGCGCCCCTAGAAGGTGCCAAGCGTGAGTTAGAAGAAGAAACAACCTATCAGGCAGCCCACTGGCAGAATCTGGGCGACTTCTATGCCTCACCAGGCTTCTTAGATGAGAAGTTAACCCTCTATTATGCCCATGGTCTGGTTTCAGTCGAAAATCCACTGCCTCAGGATGATGATGAGGGCATTGAACTCTTTGAAATGACTCGTCAGCAAGTCCAAGATCTACTGGATCAAGGCCAAATTATTGACCTTAAAACCCTCTATGCCCTCCAACTCTGGTTAGGAGGAGGTGGCCTGCATGCCTGAGACCGAAACGCGCATGTCCCGCTACCACGGCAAGGACAAGCACCGACGGGAATATGAAGACTATGTCAAGGGGGCGCCAGCCAAGAAAGCAAGCAAGCGGATTGGCCAGCCCTAGAAGACCAAGACCAGGACTTAGGCCAAACTCAGGTCTACTCTAGTAAAAATTGGCAAGAAGATCCCTATGCCTATCATGAAGTGGAGGAAATCCCGCAAGCATCCCATTACCAAGACTATTCAGCTTATGAAGATTCATCTTATGGGACTGAGACCTACGGGGATGAGGGCTACGACTATGATGAGCATCAGGCCTATGTGGCTTATAACGAAAATGAAGAATACGAAGAATATGACGAATATGACGAATATGAAGAAGAGCCCGCGCCCCCTAAAGTCAAGGGGCCTTATAGCCTGCGTCTGGATCGTTTCCTTAATAATGCCCTGATACTGGTAGCTGTCTTGCTACTCATTGTCATGGTGATTATGTTTGTATTTTAATGAGAAAAAGGAGTTAATCTATGAAAATCGGACTTATTGGCGCCATGGAAGAAGAAATCCGCCTACTTAAGCAAGCCCTCCAGCAGGAATCGGAGCAAGTCGTGGCTGGCTACACCTTCTACCAAGGTCAACTCTCTGGCCAGGACGTCGTCTTGGTCCAATCCGGGATTGGTAAAGTTAATGCCGCCATGACGGTGACCTTACTCAAGCAGCTGTTTGACGTGGACCTCGTCATCAACACCGGGAGCGCCGGCGCCCTAGGCCACGGCCTCAAGGTAGGGGACGTAGTGGTAGCAGATCAACTGCGCCATCATGATGCGGATGTGACAGCCTTTGGCTATCAAATCGGTCAAATGGCTGGCATGCCCGCTGCCTATGAGACTCACTCAGCCTTGTCAGACTTGGCAGCCCAACTCTATCAAGCCAAGGGCAAGCAAGTCTATCGGGGCCTGATTGTCTCAGGTGATGCCTTCGTAGCGGGACCAAGTCAACAGGCTCCAATCAAGGCCAATTTCCCTGATGCCTTAGCCTGTGAAATGGAGTCGGCCGCCATTGCCCAAGCGGCCTATGTGCTCAAGACGCCTTGTGTGGTCATTCGGGCTATCTCGGACTCTGCCGATGATCAAGCTAACATCACTTTTGATGAGTTTATTCTCTTAGCTGGTAAGGAATCTGCTAGCTTGGTCATGGAACTCTTGGAGCGTATGGGAGAGGTTGTCTAATGAAACGATGTGAATGACCACCTAGATTCCTGTGACTTTAAGTAGGAGCAGTCAAGCTAAAATATTTGCGTGACAAGACTTGTCAGGGCCAGAATAATTTGCTATAATCGTAAGAGTGTAAAATAATGCAGCATAAAAAAGGAAAGCGCGTCAACAGTTGATTGCCCCCTTGGGGTAGGTTAGTAACTGCGGCTGCAGAAAAGCGAACGCCTCACATCACCTGCACGCATTCGGTTTTTTAGGATTATTTTACTCCAAACAAAAATCTATTTTATTGGAGGAATTCAAGAATGTCTCGTTACACAGGTCCATCTTGGAAATTATCTCGCCGCTTAGGCATCTCATTATCTGAAACTGGTAAAGAGTTAGCACGTCGTAACTACGCACCAGGTCAACACGGCAACCAACGTAAGAAAATCTCTGAGTATGGTTTGCAATTACAAGAAAAACAAAAATTACGCCACACTTACGGCATGAACGAGCGTCAATTCGCGACCTTGTTCCGCAAAGCTGGTAAGATCAAAACCGGTAAACACGGTGAAAACTTCATGGCTTTATTGGAAACTCGTTTGGACAACTTGGTATACCGTTTAGGTTTTGCTACCACTCGTCGTCAAGCTCGTCAATTAGTAAACCACGGTCACGTGACTGTTGACGGCAAGCGTGTGGACATTCCTTCTTACTTGGTAACACCAGGTCAAGTGATTGGTTTGCGTGAATCTTCTCGCGACTTAGCAATCATCAAGGAAGCTTTGGAAAACACTGTTTCTCGTTTAGACTTCGTTTCTTACGATGCAGCTGCTTTCGAAGGGACTTTGACTCGCTTACCAGAACGTAGCGAACTCAACGCTGAAATCGACGAAGCCCTCGTCGTTGAATACTACAACAAATTAGGCTAAGCCTAGTATTTAAGAAAACACGCCGGTTGATGGCGTGTTTTTTTGTTCTATCACAGTGAAAGGGAAGGGGGATAGCAAGACATTAAATTGCCTTGGAGAGTGAGATTGTTAGGTAAGATAAATTAATGAAAACATGATGCAATTTATCGAAATCCTATCTAATAGCTAGGGACAAGTTTGAAAATTGATCTATTTAAATGATAGCAATTAATCATTAGCTTTACTCAGGTCAAAAACTCTCAGATTAAAATTAAAAAAAGATTAGAATTTAATGTTGACTCGACTTAATTTAAATGATAAATTAGTGGCATAAAACTTTACAACTACCTATTTCTCTTTTGGGATTGATGGAGATGATGTAGTGACTAGCTTGATTAATTCTTATCTAAGAAGTTACTTGGACTTACTCCAGTCAAAGCGCTCGATTTCAGTTATGGTTGCCAATATAGAATCCGCTAAAGGAGGTTGAAACCTATGTTTAGGTTGGTACTGTCTAATATCGCCAAGTCAAAATTACTCCTCTTATTAGTATGTAGGCTTTATCTCAGTGGCTTTAATGTCTTATTCTCATACTTAACGCAGTTAGGACTGGGAACTATAGAGAAGGGCGCTCTGGGGACATTGTTTCAGGTCGCCGCTTATATGATAGGTGGGGCCTTGCTTTATATCTTCTTCAATTACGTCTATAGCCTTAATCTGGCTAAGGTCTTTCAGGAAACAAGTCAATTCATTGTTCAGAAGCTAGTCCAATCCTTTATCAATAAGCGAGATAGTCAAGAACAAACAACAGAGGGAGAGGCGGTTAATTTAATTCATACAGATGCTACCAATATCTCGCTCTTTCTATCGAGTGGCTTGCTTCCTCTTTTGGATACCAGTCTATCCCTGCTTGTTGGCGTCGTCTATGTCATGTCGATGAACCAAGTTATTGGCTCTGTCTTCATATTTGGAGGTTTGCTTATCGGCTTAGGTAACTATCTGCTCACATCGAAATGGAGATGGCCTACGAGGACTATATGGTTGCGGCTGACCAAAACTACAATTTTTATGAGCAAGTCTTCCGAATTATGCCGATTGTTAAAATTTTTAAGATTAGTGATTGGTTATACCGGAAGCAAGTTAAGTTCTTTTCTAGACGTGAAAAGCACTTTAATCAATACAATGGCTACTATGCCAATAGTCTAAGTTTAACAGAAGGTGGCGTGATTACCTTTGAGATTATTTCATTAGCGGTTGGATTATATCTAGTAATTGCTGGACAGTTAGAAATGGCAGTCTTATTGGGTATCTGGAATGCCGGACTAGGATCAATCATCTATCCTTTGTCAGACTTACCTTCCTTATGGAACTATTTTGTCCAATACAGATCCTCTGCTAAGCGTGTATCAACAAAATGGTTAGACGACCAAGTCTCTGGGCAAGCACAAACAAGGGAAGAACATCCGGAGATGGCAGGGAAAGGCATCGCATTAGAAAATGTCAGTTTCTCCTACCAGGATAAACAAGTATTTAATCAGGTTAACCTCACCTTTGAACCTACAGGCATTCATTTCTTAGTGGGGCCTAGCGGGTCAGGTAAGTCTACACTCTTAAATTTAATTGTCGGTGTCTATGTGCCTCATGAGGGACGTATTGTATTTGACCAAGCAAATGAAGTGCTAGGGCAAGAGACGATAGGTTATGTGCCACAAAAAGTGACTTTCTTTAACACCAGTCTGCGATCTAATTTGCTAATGGGGCGGACAGTCAGTGATCAGCAAATTAAAGAAGTGTGTAGCGCACTGAATATTTGGGAGGTCATTCAGCAACTACCTAAGGGGCTAGATACTGTTTATGGTGAGGACATAAAATTATCGAATGGGCAAAAACGGCGCTTAGGTGTTGCGCGTGCCTTGCTTTCGGGGGCCTATTGGATACTGCTCGATGAACCCTTCTCGGATCTAGATCGAGAAAATCAGGGTTACTTGATGACTTGCTTGCGGGAATTAAGAGATCATTCCTTTATAATTGTGACGCATACTTCAGATATGATTCAAGCCAATGATCGAGTGATTGAGGTGCAAAGTTTATGAAACAATTCAGTCATTTACTAAAGCAAACTAAGATTAAGAGCTTAAGCTTGTTGTTTATATCCTTAGCCTTAAGTGTTGGGGTGGCAATCATGAGGATTCTAGCTGGTTATTTGTATGATCCACTGGTCAGTGCAGCAACGAATCCTCCATATCAATTCAACTGGCAACTATGCTTTTGGGTGATTGCCTTGAATATTCTCTTGGCAATCGGGATTGGCCTAACACAACGTGTCAAAGTAAAAAGCAATTTGTATTTGGAAGGCCAAATGACTGGCTACTTCATTAGACATCTGGAGCAAATGGATGGCCTAGCAGTTGATAAAAGCGGCATTGGTCCCTGGTTGACACTGCTAATGGATGACATAAAAGAATGTAGTTACTTCTTGTCGACAACTCTGTTCGAGATAGTGATTGGATTAGCGAGTTTTCTTCTGGCTGTGGTCTATGGAATGAGCACCAACTGGCAATTGACGCTAGGGATCCTTTGCGTATCATTCATAGGTGGTTTGTTGATGAAGGGAATCGGCCCTAGGTTACAAGCAGCTAAGGAGGACGAGCAAGCAGCGGAAGAGGACCTTCAACCCCTTATGGTCCAGATTTTGTCACAAATTCCCCTGATTAGAGCGCACCGAGCCGAGCACTATACAGAAGAACTATTTGAGGACTATCACGCTCATTATAGAAAGCAACAATATCAGCGACAGAGACATCGTGCCTTACTTGAATCTTTAAGTATTGGATTAGGTTTTGTGATGACGACTAGCTGGATTTCTTTGGCTTTTATCCTGATGGTTCGAGGTGAATTAACACTCGGTCAATTATTTAGTTTTATGATTATTGATCGGTATTTTACCTGGGTATTCTTCAACCTTCCTAGTCTCTATAGTGAGTACCTGATGGCGAAAGTCTGTGCTAAACGCATTATGACTTTCAAGAAGGAACACTATAGACAGCCGGTGGTGGGAGAAGTCCATGAAGGTAGCATATTATCTTTAGTGGATTTAGGCTTCGCATATATCGAACATCCGGTGTTGGAACATCTAACAGCCAAATTTGAAAAGGGAACACAATACGCTCTGATGGGGGCAAGTGGTTCAGGTAAGAGTACCGTTTTGAAGCTATTAGCAGGTATTTACCCTAGCTATAGTGGGACTATTGAGTTGGATGGCAATAGTGTTGCAAGTGATAGATTGAGTGCAGTGGTCAGCTACGTGCCACAAGATAATGTAGTGATTGAAGATACGATTAGAGAGAATATACTTCTGGGTAGACAGCTTTCGGATGCGGACCTTAACCATATTATCGAGGTGTCTGGTTTGACATCACTCCTTGAGCGACTCGATGATGGATTGGATACTTTGGTAATTTCTGGTGCTAATCAGAACTTATCAGAAGGGGAGATTCAACGGATTGGTTTCGCACGTGCCCTAGTCAAAGACGCGACTTTCTTGTTATTAGACGAACCGACTGCGTCATTAGATGTAGAATTAGAGCAGGTGCTGGTTGATTATTATCAAAAGACCGATCAGGGAGTAATTGTTGCTACTCACCGAGACACTAGCTTACCATCTGACTTCGTCCGCATACCTGTTAACTAAGGCAGGAATTATTTGAGATTCCCTGCTAATAAAAAACACGCCGGTTGACGGCGTGTTTTTTGCTAGGTACAATACTAGAAGAGATTACCCAATATAGAAAGGAGCCTGATTATGTCGCGACAAAACATCTATGATCAACCGGATTTCTTCGCTGGCTACCAGCAGATACGCCAGCGTCAGGATAATGCCAATGACTTAATCGAGACTCCTGCGCTCATGCAGTTATTGCCTGATCTAACTGACAAACGCCTCTTGGATCTCGGCTGTGGCGCGGGTGATCATTGCCAGCTGTTCATTGAGCGTGGAGCAGCACACGTGCTAGGCGTTGACCTCTCCGAGAAGATGCTGGCCTTGGCCCAACATCAGCATGCCCACCCCGCTATTCGCTATCAACGTCTAGCCATTGAAGACATAAGCCAGTTACAGGGGCCTTTCGATGTGGTGGTCAGTTCTTTGGCCTTCCATTATGTGGCCGACTACCCTGCGTTGGTGGCAGACATCTACCAATTGTTAGCACCCGGTGGAGTGCTGGTCTTCTCCCAAGAGCACCCGCTGGTGACCTGCCATGAGACAGGCGAGCGCTGGACGTATGATAAGGCTGGGCAGAAGCGCTATGCCAACATTGCCCACTATAGCCATGAGGGTCAGCGCCAGACGGACTGGTTGGTCGACCAGGTGATCAAGTACCACCGCACCTTCGAAACCTTGATTAACACCCTCTTGGACAAGGGCTTTCGTCTCCAACAAATCGTGGAACCACATGGCAGTCCTGCCGTGCGTGCACAATACCCCCGATATGAAGACACACGTCATCGGCCGGATTTTCTCGTGATTCGGGCGGTCAGGGAAGGGTGAAGGCCAAATCCTTTCACGGTCTTAGATGAAGTACTAGCGCGGTCTGTATCAGCGCGACTAAGTCCCCCCTCACTTACAGTGAACACGAAAAAAGGCGTCGGTTGACGGCATATTGGTTGCTCGGTTACAATAAAAGCGAGAATGCAATGAATCAGAAAGGAGCCTGCCCATGGCCTCAGTCACTCTCCAACTGGACGCTGCCAGCCGCGCCCAAATGAAAGCAAGCTACGCCGACTACCTGCTGGATCCGGTGCCTCATAGTGAATTCCGGGCCCAAGTGGACGGGGTGACCATTACAGCCTATGCCAGTGGCAAGGTCCTCTTCCAGGGTAAGAACGTGGAAGCCCAGCTAGCCCGCTGGCAGGGCCAGGCGACTTCGGTGCCAAGCACCAAGGCGAGCGCCACTTCGGCCAAGGCTAAGCCAGCAAATCACAGCAACTTACCTGAGGATTTCGCTAACTGGACCATTATTGGAAGTGACGAGGTGGGCAATGGCTCCTACTTTGGGGCATTGACGGTCTGCGCCGTCTACCTGGACGCCGGTGACCGGGCCAAGATTCAAGGCCTGGGCGTCAAGGATTCCAAGCTACTTTCGGATGCCCAGATTCTGGAATTAGCCCCTAAGTTGCGTCAAGTTCTAACCCATGAGCTGACCATTTGCTCGCCAGCCAAGTATAATGAGGCCAACAAGACGCGCAATGCCAATGCCATTAAGGTTAGCCTCCATAACTTCACCATTCAGAAGCTGCTGGCCAAGCTGTCTGCCCGCCAGAAGTTGGCCCTGCAAGGGATTCTGATTGATGAGTTTACAAGCCCTCAGAACTATTTTAACTACCTGAAGAAGGAAGCTCATCCCCTGACCAAGGGCCTCTATTTCGCTGAGAAAGGGGAGAGTGCCCACTTGGCGGTGGCCTGCGCCTCTATTATTGCTCGGGCCTGGTTCTTAGAGTCTCTAACCACCTTCGGAGCGCCTTATGATGTGGTTCTGCCGTCAGGCGCGGGTGCCAATGTGGATGCTTTTGCAGCCAAGCTCATTAAAAAGTTCGGACCTGATGTCTTAAGAGAAACGGCCAAGCTCCACTTCAAAAATACGGAAAAAGCCCTGGCCCTAGCGCGCAAGCTTAAGTAGGCCAGAGGCAAAAGAATAGCGATCTGTTTGCGAGTGAGTAAGCAGGTCGCTTTTTTGCTTTTTTAGGTACGTGCCTATCAAGAAGCTTGTATTATAGCGCTTATGCGAGCGATTTACGAAGGAAGTGAGTTAGCATCATGTAATTGTTGTAATAACTCAGGAATCATAAAACACCTCTTTAGTAATTCAGAATGAACAATTCATTAAGCGAATGATTTACTTATGCTTTGGAATACCGTATAATACCATAATAAGATTAAATAAGAATAATTCAATAGTGTAAAAATGAGAAAGTGCATTTTCTTTAACATCTGAGTATGGTGAGGTGGAAAATTAAATGGCAGAGAAGAGTATCACATTAAAATTGGAAGAAATCCAAGGAATGAAAAAATATTATGAACAATATTTACAAGATCCAGTTGAACATTCTGTATTTTTTGCTAAAGTGAATGGTGTTACTATCACAGCGTTTCAGAGTGGGACAGTTAGATTCCAGGGGGCTAGCCAGGATGATGTAGATAAATTAGTAGAAAAGTGGAAAGAAAAAAATGAGCAGAGTCAAAATGCTAGAAAGAGCTCCAAAAAGTTTATTTACTTGATTGTAGATCTTATTATCTTTTTTGTCTCCAGTAAAGCTATAGGGTATTTTTGGCGTGCGCTAAATAAAAAAGGAATTCCTTCAAATTTCACAATTTTTATGACTATAATTTTAGGATTCATTATCTCTTCTTCGGTTACTTTGTATTTATACTTTAGAGAAAAGAAATAATGCATCCTAAAGAATCAAAGTGATAGATGCTTTGACTCTGTTTTTATGAATAGGGTAAGTCGGTATTATTTTTGTGTTGTGGGGCAGGCGCCAATGTGGATGCTTTTGCAGCCAAGCTCATTAAAAAGTTCGGCCCTGATGTCTTAAGAGAAACGGCCAAGTTCCACTTCAAAAATACAGAAAAAGCCCTGGCTCTAGCGCGCAAGCTTAAGTAGGCTAGAGGCAAAAGAAGAGCGACCTGTTTACTAGTCAAGTAAGCAGGTCGCTTTTTCTAGTTATTAACCGGATGTGGCGCCGCCTTAGGATGCAGGGAGACCCAGACAACGGCCGCGATAATTAGGACCATGCCCAATAAATCAATCAGGTAGAAGTGCTCGCTCATCAATAAGAAGGCGAAGAAGACAGCAGAGATGGGCTCTGAGGCCCCTAGAAGAGAAGCTTCCATAGGTCCTACCAAGGCGACTCCTTTAAGGAAGAGGGTGTAGGCCAAGAGGGTGCCGACTACCACTAAGCCCGCCATGGCAAGAATAGTCAGTGGCTGCCAGTCAATAGGATAGGTCCAGGTCTGGTTAGCCAGGAAGAGGCTAGCGCCGCCCAGTAGTAAGCCTAAGCCAGTCACCAAGGTGGCATTGTGGCGCTTTAAGAGGTCAGCTGGCAAGACCGTGTAGAGGGCGTAACCGACAGCCGCCACTAAGCCCCAGGTCAGGCCAGCCGGTGTTAGGCTCAGGCTGGTGATGTCGCCATGAGTGGCAATCAGGGCCGTCCCCAGAATGGCCAAAGCAATGGCAGCCAGCAGTTGGCCAGTTGGAGCCTGGCGGGTCTTGAGGCTGACATAGGCAATGACCAGAATAGGGCTGGTATATTGAAGGACGGTGGCAGTCCCGGCATTAGAGGCCCCAATGGCTTCCAGATAGGTCAGCTGACAGAGGACAATGCCAAAGATAGCGAAGATGACTAGCTGGATTAGGCTGCGCTTATCTTGGCTTAGGGCTTTGAGCTGGGGCCGCTGACGGGCCAGTAGATAGGTCGTCATAATGAGACCTGCTAGCAACATGCGGATTGAGACGACAATCCGAGCCGGAATTTGGGCTGTTTGCATTAAGTACTGTCCGCAGACTCCCGATAGGCCCCAAGAGGCTGCCCCCAAAATCGTATAAAGTCGTCCTTTCCATAATGCCGTCATGGTCTCTTCCTCCTTGTTTTCAACGCTTATCAGTATACACAATTTCTCAGCCCTTGTCATGACCCGTATGCCCACCAGGCGAGAGGCCTTGGCAAAATTGCTTTTAGTTTCTTTTGTACTTATTTTTTGATACACTAAGGTTAATCAAGCTAAGGAGTGACTGTTCATGGAAAATAAACGACGTTTCCGCGCCGTAATTGAAGGTACCGAATATACGATTGTGGGAAATCGCTCAGCGACTCACCTCAATCAGGTGGTAGAATTAGTTAACAGCCAATTGGCTCAGTTAGCCGAGTTAGCCCCTGACATGTCGGCACGCGATCGGGCCATCCTCATGTCGGTCAATGCCTTATCTGATCAACTAGTTAAGGAACAACGCATTGCAGAATTGGAAGCTCAGCTCCAAAGCCTGCAAGCCAAGGGCAGCGCTCAAGCTCAGGCTCCTAAATCGCCAGTAGCCGAGCCTAAGAAAGCCAGCCCTCAGGTTCCCTTTACCAGAAAGTAATACAGAATGTAATTAAGGAGGAAATCCTTCATGTTAACCTTACTCATGCTTTTGATTCTCTTGTATGCCTTCTACCGCGGTTATCGCCGTGGCTTGGTTATGCAAGTGGTGCGTCTGATTGGGTTTGTCATTGCTATGACCATCGCCAATCGCCACTATCAACCATTGGCACGTTTTATCTCTAACTTTATTCCTTTCCCATCAGTTCAACAGAATACCCAGATGACCTTCTATGACCAAGCCACTAGCTTCGTCATCGACCAGGCCTTCTATCGGGTCGTGGCCTATATTGCCATCGTGGTGGTAGGTTGGTTAGTGACCGAGTTTATTAGTCTCTTCTTCCGTAAGCTAGCCTTCTATGAAGTTTCAAATGGGCTAACCACATCGGAGGCGGGCTAATTAGTGTCCTCATCGCCTATATCTGGATTTTTTTCTCGCTTTTTACCTTATCCTTGGTACCGCTAGAAGGCGTTCAACAACAATTTGTTAATAATCCGATTGCTTATCGGGTTGTGTCTCAGACACCTGTCTTATCTGATATGGCCAACCGCCTCTGGCTCCAGGCCAATCCAAATAATCACAACAACCGTTAACATAAAAGGAGGAATTCAAGGTGACTGATCAGAAGATTTTTAGCACCTTGGAATTCGGTAAAATCAAACAAGCCGTGCAACATTATCTCCAGACTGAGTCGGCTGAGCGCCTGGTTCAAGCCATGGCGCCTAGCGACCAGCTGGACATCATTCAAACATGGCAGTCAGAAACCGAGCAAGCGCTCGGTATTTTGATGCAAGGAAAAGTATTACCGATTCCACGCCTAGTCAATATCGACATGGCGCTTAAACGCTTGGAACTAGGCGCCAGCCTTAATGGCCAGGAACTGGCCGGCATTGCCAAGCTTCTATCAACTATCCACCAGCTCATGAAGTTCTTCGACCAGTTGGCAGCTGAAGAGAAGACCTATCCGGCTCTTACGGCCTGGGTCTACCAAGTGGTGACCTTGCCAGAAATTGAAGCCGAACTGGCCCAAGCCATTGACGAAGATGGCTCGGTCCTCTCATCGGCTTCGGTTCTGCTAGCTAGCATCCGTCGCCAACAAGGCCAGATGGAGCAGCAAATCCGCCTGCAACTCAACCAACTGCTTAAGTCCAAGGCCAGCCAGCTATCTGATGCCCTAGTCACCATGCGGAATGACCGCTATGTCTTGCCGGTCAAGGCCGAGTACAAGCATCAATTTGGCGGGACGGTCCACGACCAGTCTTCAACGGGGCAGACCCTCTATATTGAGCCCCAGGCTGTCATGGAGCTTAATAACAAGCGGGCTGAATTGCAACGGGCCGAACGCCAAGAAATTGAACGGATTTTAATGGCTCTGTCTGAGGCCCTCATGCCTTATCAAGAAGAACTCAAGCGCAACGAGTGGGTGGTGGCTCACCTGGACTATATCCAAGCCCGCGCCCACTATGCCAAGTCGCTAGAGGCCACTCGACCAAAATTCTCCGATCAGCAAATCGTGGCTATCTACCAAGCCCGTCATCCCCTGATTGCAGCAGATAAGATTGTGCCCAACGATATTATTTTGGGTGAGCACTATCAAGCCCTGATTATTACCGGGCCTAACACAGGTGGGAAGACTATTTTGCTTAAGACGCTGGGTCTCTTACAGTTGATGGGTCAGTCAGGTCTCCATATCCCGGCTGAGGCAGGGAGCCGTCTGGGCATTTTTGATGCCGTCTATGCCGACATCGGAGATGAGCAGTCCATTGAGCAGAACCTGTCCACCTTTAGTTCCCACATGACTAATATTGTCAGCATCTTGAATCAGGTGACCGACCGGTCTTTGGTTCTCTTTGACGAGTTAGGTTCCGGGACGGACCCTCAAGAAGGGGCCCTCTTGGCTATGGCCATCCTCAACCATTTGCGTAAAATCGGGACCCTAGTCATGGCAACCACCCACTATCCTGAGCTCAAGCTCTATGCCCACGAGACCGCTAATACCCTCAATGCCAGCATGGAATTCGATGCCCAGACCCTGTCACCAACCTATCGCCTCTTATTAGGGGTGCCGGGCCGGTCTAACGCCTTTGATATTTCAGGGCGTCTGGGCTTGAATCCAAGTATATTGGAAGAAGCCCGTCAAGGGATTAAGGAAGACAGTCATGCCCTCAACGACATGGTGGCTAAGCTGGAAGAAGAGCGGCGTCAAGCTGAGTTAGACCATGAAGCAGCCCAAGAATTGCTGGAGCAGGCCCAACAGCTACATGCTGATTTGCGACATGAATACAATCGCTGGCTAGAAGCCAAGGAACGCCTCCCAAGACAAGGCCAAACAAGAAGCTAATGCCAAGGTGGCCCAGGCTCAGGCCCAAGCCGAAGCCTTGATTCAAGAGATTCGTGACTTGCAGTTAGAACAAGGCCAGAATCAGACCATCAAGGAGCATGTCTTGATTGAGAAACGAGCTGGCTTTGAGCAACTCAAGCAACCCGAAAATCTCAAGAAGAATAAGGTCCTTAAGAAGGCTAAGAACAACCGTCAACTCAAGGTAGGGGACGATGTGGAGGTCTTAAGCTATGGCCAACGTGGGACTATTATAGAAGTCAAGGGCAAGGAATATATTGTCCAAATGGGGATTCTTAAGATGAAGTTTGAGCAGGAAGAACTAGAACCGCTCAATCAAGTGGAGACCAAGACCAAGGTCAATGTCCACCGCCAAGCAGGACCTAAGGTGCAAACTAGCTTGGACCTGCGGGGCGAACGCTATGAGCAAGCCCTCTATCGTCTGCGCCAATACCTAGATGCGGCGCTACTGTCTAACCATCCTATGGTCACCATTATTCATGGTAAGGGGACCGGGGCGCTGAGACAGGGAGTTAAGGAAGTCCTAGCCAAACATCCTCAGGTTGACCGCTTCGAATATTCGCCAGCCAATGCGGGTGGTAATGGTTCGACCATCGTTTATTTCAAGTAGTGAGCAAAAAAATAGGCGTCCTCACAGTCCAGTGATACAATAGGAGTATCACATGCAAAAGGGGAGTCTGTATTATGGCAAAACATTTAACAGATGCTGAATTTTTAACTTCAACTGCAGAAGGCGTAACCGTTGTTGACTTTTGGGCACCATGGTGTGGGCCTTGTCGTATGCAAGGGCCAGTTATCGATGCGCTCAGCGAAAAATATGAAGGTCAAGTAGAATTCTTCAAGATGAACGTGGATGAAGAGCAAAAAGTAGCTCAAGAGTTTGGCGTTATGTCCATTCCAACACTCTTGGTTAAGAAAGATGGTCAGCCCGTTGAAAAACTCATCGGCTACCATGACCAAGCAAAATTAGAAGCCATTCTAGCACAATACTTATAAGCCAATTAGCCTATGAGCTAGACGGTTTAGAAGCCAAGAGGCGACTCCCTGGTGAGTTCGCCTTTTTTGGTCGTCCAAATAGGAGGTCACAAGTCCCTATCTATAAGAAAAAACTATAGATAAGAGGCACTAAGAGCAAATGTATTTTTAGTGTCTTTTTATATGGCCTGATGTCATTATATCAGGTCTTGAGACACCTAGTATCGAAATGTTAAATGAACAAATATTTTATAAAAAATTCAAACTCTAAAATTCGTTATTTGGAAGCGGTCACTTGAATTGTCAAGCAGATTTGAAAGTGATATAGTAGAGTAATAATGTGTGCTTTTCTATGGAATTGTAGTCAATCTCTTACGAACGCACAAAAAATACAATGGAGGAAAGAAGGGAAGACGTGTGGAAGAATCACGCATATTTGAACTCTTTGGCTTAGCCTTCAGTTGGAATACAGTACTGGCGACCATTGCGACAGTGCTCCTGATATGGGGCTTGTGCGTTTGGTGTACGCGTAAACTGTCGGTTGACCAACCGGGTAAACCGCAATTGTTCCTAGAAACCATCATCGACTTTGTCCGCGGTATCGTGGGTGGGGCCATTACGGATCCCAATGCCCAAATGTACCAGCTACTTGGGCTGACATTGTTCTTGTTTGTTTTCGTGGCTAACATGCTAGGTTTACCATTCATGCTTAACTATGGCGAACATTCCTATTGGCGTAGCCCAACGGCTGACCCAATCGTCTGCTTGTCCATGGCAGCCTTAATGATTCTGCTCTCCCACTATATTGGGGTTGAGAAACAAGGTTTCAAGGGTTACCTGATTAACGGCTATACCAAGCCAATGAAGGCCATGATTCCTTTGAAAATCATTGAAGAGTTCACCAACACGATTACCCTGGCCTTACGGCTTTACGGGAACATCTTCGCGGGTGAAGTCCTACTGGGCTTGATTGCTAACTTGGCAACCTCTGCCGGTCTAGTCACTTGGCCTGTTGGGATTCTGATCCAAATTATTTGGCAAGGATTCTCACTCTTTGTAGGTTCCATTCAAGCCTACATCTTCGTCACCTTAACCATGGTTTACATGTCCCATAAGGTTGAGACGGAACACGAATAAACTGACTATATTTATTGATTAAAGGAGATATATTATGGATTACGCAATCGCTGCTGCAATCGCTGTTGCCTTCGCTGCATTAGGGGCATCAATCGGGAACGGGATGGTTATTTCTAAGACCATCGAATCAATCGCTCGCCAACCAGAATTGGAAGGTAAATTACGGATGACCATGTTCTTGGGTGTCGGTCTGATTGAAGCCGTGCCAATCATTGCGGTCGTTATCGCATTACTTTTCGCCTTCAAATAAGCCAGCTGACACTTGAAGGTCAAATTCGGGAGGCTATATATGAACACGCTGTTATTAAATACAAGTATCAATACCTCGTTGGGCCATACCATTGTTACCTTGGTGGCCTTCGTGATTTTGCTTCTCATCGTGAAACACTTTGCCTGGGGCCCGCTGACTAAGATTTTGTCAGAGCGCAAACAGGTCATTGACCACGACATTCAGACGGCTGCTTCTGAAAAGGCAGCTGCTCAAGACGCCAACCGTGATGCGCAACTAGCTTTGCGTGACGCACGGGCGGAAGCAACTCAAATTATCTTGCAAGCTAAGAAACAAAGCCTGCAAGTTCAAGACACCATGCTCAAGGAAGCCAAAGAAGAGGTTATCCGCATGAAGGAGACCGCTCAGAAGGATATTGCCTTGGAACGTCGCCGTATGTTAAGTGACTTACGGGCAGAATTGACTGACATCTCCATTGAGATTGCTGAGAAGATTATCCAACGGGAAATCAAACCAGAAGACTATCACCGTTTAGTGGACGACTTTATTGAAGGAATGGATGATATATCATGACAGAAGAAGTAAAGCAAGCCTCTGTCTCTCTCAAGCGTCCTCAAATTGCTGATATGGAAGAGGCTAAGAAGAAGCGGGAGAAAACCTTCGAAGATAAATTGTTGCGCAAGATGCAACAAGAATACCTGGAAACCTATCATGGTGAGGTCGCCCAGGCTGCGGCTAGTAATCAAGCAGGGGAATCGTCTGATACGGATCAGGTTCGGGACGAGAACCGGACCCAGTATGAGGACCGTCTCTTAGACAAGCTTATGGCGCAAATTTCAAGTGGTTATGAAAACCATGATGAACGTCGCCGCCAAGTCCGTTCTGAGACCTTGATGATTACCAGTGCCGTGCCTTTGACTGAAGATGAGAAGGAAAAGATGACCCGTAAATTCATGGAAATTACTAAGAAGCCTCTGCGTCGCATTACGACAGTGGTTGATCCTAGCTTGATTACTGGGGTCCGCCTACAGTCAGAGACCTTCTACTATGAAGTGACAGGGCAGAAGAAATTAAGAGAAATACGTGCCTTCTTAGAAAAAGGCTGGTTACAAGGAGATGAATCGTAGATGACAGAGCGTTTAGAAGATCGTTTACGTCAACAGATCCGCCGCTTTAGATCGCAAGACAATTTAGAAGAGATCGGGACGGTCACCTTTATCGGTGACGGGATTGCCCGTGTTATTGGGCTAGAGAATGTCATGTCAGGTGAGATGGTCGAGTTCGCCAATGGCTCTATCGGCATGGTGCAAAACCTAGAATCCAATGATGTTGGGATTATCATTTTCGGTAAGTACGAGAATATCCACGAGGGTGACTTAGTCCGCCGTCTGGGTAAAATCATGGAAGTCCCAGTAGGTCCTGGCTTATTGGGGCGTGTTGTGGATCCTCTGGGTCGTCCATTGGATGGCTTAGGTCGGATTGACAGCAACCGGACCCGTCCAGTTGAGACACCTGCGCCTGGTATCATGGACCGCCAGAGTGTGAATGAACCAATGCAAACAGGGATTAAGGCAGTTGACGCCTTAGTACCAATTGGTCGTGGTCAACGGGAACTGATTATAGGGGACCGTAAGACAGGGAAGACTTCCTTAGCGGTGGATGCCATTATCAACCAAAAGGGTAAGGATGTTATCTGTATCTATGTGGCCATTGGTCAGAAGGAATCCACGGTTAAGAACCTGGTCAATACCTTAGAACAATATGGGGCCATGGACTATACTGTCGTCGTGACAGCTTCTGCCTCACAACCTGCGCCTTTACTTTACCTAGCGCCTTATTCAGGGACCGCTATTGGGGAAGAATTCATGTATAATGGCCAGCATGTCTTGGTTGTCTATGATGACCTATCTAAGCAAGCTGCGGCCTATCGTGAAATGTCCCTCTTGCTAAAACGCCCACCAGGTCGTGAAGCTTATCCAGGGGACGTCTTCTACTTGCATTCACGCCTCTTAGAGCGGAGTGCCAAACTCAGTGACGCCTTAGGTGGTGGGTCCTTGACCTCACTGCCAATCGTGGAAACCCAGGCTGGTGACATTTCGGCCTACATTCCAACCAATGTCATTTCCATTACCGACGGTCAAATCTTCTTGGAAAGTGATCTCTTCTTCTCGGGTATTCGACCTGCTATTAACGCCGGTCTGTCAGTTTCTCGGGTAGGGGGAGCAGCTCAGCTCAAACCGATGAAACAGGTCTCTGGGACCTTGCGGATTGACTTGGCTAGCTACCGTGAATTAGAAGCCTTCACTCAGTTCGGTTCAGACTTAGATGCGGCTACGCAACACAAGCTCAACCGTGGGAAACGGACCGTAGCGGTGCTCAAGCAGAAGCTGCACAAGACCTTGCCAGTTGAAGAACAAGTGGTCATCCTCTATGCATTGATTCATGGCTATATGGATTCTGTGCCACTAGAAATGATTGAAGACTATCAAGACCAACTTATGACCTTCTTCCGAGATAACTACGATGTCATCTTGCATGAGATTGTGACTAAGAAGGTTCTACCTGATCAACAGCTCATGGATAGCATCTTGGCTGAATTCGGCCAACGCTTTCAACCATTGAGTGCGCGGCCTTTGGTCGCTGACTAAGCCTGAGGAGGGGCGGACATAAATGGCTTTAAATGAAATTAAAAAGCGGATTGAGTCCACTAAAAAGACTGCCCAAATCACCAATGCCATGCGGATGGTGTCGGCTGCCAAGTATAATAAGATGGCCCAAGACGCCAAGGATTACTTCCTCTATGCTGAGAAAGTGCGCAAGATGGTCTCCCATGTGGCCAAGTCCCAGTTGGAGCTCTTAGACGATGGGGTGCCCATTCGTCAAGACGGGCTCAATTATATCGACTTTCACGATATGCTCTTAGAGCGTCCCGTTAAGAAGACCGGCTATCTGATTATTTCCTCAGACCGTGGTTTGGCGGGGAGCTACAACTCCTCCATAATCAAGGCGGTCCAACAGATGTTTGAAGAAGACCATGCTGACAAGAGTGAGATTGTGGTCTTGGCCATTGGGGAGCCGATTGCCAAGTTTTGTCGCGAGAACGGCTACTATGTTGCTAAGGAAATGCATGACATTTCTGACCGACCAACCTTCGGTGAGGTACAAGCCATCGTCAAGCGGGCGGTCAAGCTCTTCAAGGAGCAGGCCTTCGATGCCCTCTATGTCTGCTACAACCACCATATTAATGCGGTTAGTTCCCAATTCCGGGCTGACCAGGTCTTGCCTTTGACTGATTTAGATGTCTTAGATGAGGACGAGGATGATATGGCCAATGTTGACTATCTAGTAGAGCCCTCTCAAGGGGCCTTGCTGGACGTGCTCCTGCCACAGTTTGCGGAGAGTCAGATTTATGGGGCCATTGTCGATGCCAAGACGGCTGAACACGGCAGTCGTATGAACGCCATGCGCAGTGCGACAGACGCAGCCAATGAGATGATTGACGCCTTGAAACAACAATTCAACCAAGAACGTCAATTACGAGTAACCAATGAAATTTTAGAGATTATCAATGGGGCCAATGCCCTGAATGATAATAAGAAGAAGGAGGATTAGACCATGCGGATTGGACGAATTGAGCAAGTCATCGGCCCAGTTGTCGATGTGGCTTTTCCGGTTGAAAATGGGGTGCCTGATATCCACCATGCCTTGGTGGTCACCCGTCAACCCGTCAGTGAAGCAATGGACTTGTCAGATGTAGACCTGTCCCAATCCATTACCCTGGAAGTCGCCTTAGACTTAGGGGATGGGGTGGTGCGGACCATCGCCATGGAATCTACCGACGGGCTCCAGCGTGGGCTAGCCGTACTGGATACAGACCGTTTGATTGAAGTGCCAGTAGGGGAAGTGACCCTAGGCCGGGTCTTCAATGTCTTAGGTCAACCAATTGATGATATGGGTCGCCTTGATGGTGACCATGAGGTGCGAGGGATTCACCGTCCAGCACCAACTTTTGAAGAATTAAGTTCTAGTTATACCATTCTTGAGACCGGGATTAAGGTCATCGACCTCTTAGCCCCTTATATCAAAGGGGGGAAAATCGGCCTCTTCGGCGGTGCCGGGGTAGGGAAGACCGTCCTCATTCAAGAATTAATTCATAACATTGCCGAACAATTAGGGGGGATTTCGGTCTTCACTGGGGTCGGCGAACGGACGCGTGAAGGGAACGACTTGGTTTTCGAAATGCGTGAATCCGGGGTTAACAAGAAGACCGCCATGGTCTTCGGCCAAATGAACGAGCCACCTGGTGCCCGTATGCGGGTTGTCTTAACTGGTTTGACCATGGCCGAATACTTCCGTGATGAGCTCAAACAAGACGTACTGCTCTTCATTGACAACATCTTCCGTTTCACCCAAGCGGGTTCAGAAGTCTCTGCCTTACTGGGCCGCATGCCTTCTGCCGTAGGTTACCAACCAACCTTGGCTTCTGAAATGGGGGCCATGCAAGAACGGATTACCTCAACTAAGAATGGGTCCATTACCTCTATCCAGGCCGTCTATGTGCCTGCCGATGACTATACGGATCCGGCGCCAGCTACCACCTTCGCTCACTTGGATGCGACTACCAACTTGGAACGTCGTTTGACCGAGCAAGGGATTTACCCAGCGGTGGATCCGCTGGCTTCCACTTCAAGTGCCTTGGCAGAAGAAATTGTCGGCCAACGCCACTACAAGATTGCCCTTAAGGTACAGAAGATTCTGCAACGCTATCGTGAGTTGCAAGATATCATTGCCATTCTGGGGATTGAAGAATTATCTGATGAAGAGAAAATCGTGGTTAAACGTGCCCGTCGTCTCCAATTCTTCCTATCGCAAAACTTCCACGTAGCCGAAGCCTTTACCGGGATTCCTGGTTCCTTCGTGCCAATTGAAGAAACCTTGCATGGCTTTGAAGGAATTGTGGACGGTAAGTACGATGCCTTACCTGAAGAAGCCTTCCGTAATGTGGGGCCAATTAGCCAAGCCATTGAGAAGGCACGTAAAATGGGCGTTGACTTGCCAGCAGGCTTAGATTAAGAAGGTGACCACTATGGCCAATCCAAAGGACCAGCATACCATGCGGGTACGCATTTACTCGCCTCAAGGGGTTATCTACGATCACCAAGCCCTGTCCTGTAGTGTACGGGCAGTAGACGGTGGCCTAACCGTTCTACCTAACCATACGCCAATTTTGGCACCGCTAGAACTTAGCGTTGTCAAGGTGGTGCGGGTGCATGAAGGCTTTACCGATGACTTTATCGCCATTAATGGTGGCGTCTTGGAAATGCGTAACAATGAAGTGGAGATTATCTCTAACTACGCTATCCGAGGACGCGACATTGATGAAGCTCAAGTAAGTGTGGAACAACAAGAAGCCGAGATTAATATGCAAGAAGCCATTGCCAACAAGGATAACAAGGCCTTTATTAAGGCTAAGATTGAATTGGACCGGGCAATGAACAAGATTACGGCCTTCCGCCGCAAGCGGGGCTTATAGGAAAATGGGGCTGGGTGACCAGTCCTTTTTCTATGGGCAGTTTATAGCACTCCAGTGGCATTTAACTCGCATTTTTGAGCCTGATGGGCTATAATGAACTGTTACTTAAAGTGAGAAAGGAAGAGCTCATGTCAGCTTATGTTATTTTAGTTAGACTCTGTCTGGCCATTCTCTTCGCTGGGGTCATCGGCTATGACCGCCAACGCAAGAACCGGCCGGCTGGTCTGCGTACCCATATTCTAGTTTGTATCGGGGCCACTGCCATTTCCATGATTCAATCAGCTGTCTTCTATCAAAAAATGCACGGTTTTCCCGAAATCGAAGTGGACCAAGTGCGTTTGCTGGCGCCTATTGTCAGCGGGATTGGTTTCTTGGGCGCCGGGACCATTGTGGTCACCAAGCAAAGGGTAGCCGGCCTGACCACGGCTGCTTCCCTTTGGACGACAGCGGCGTTGGGGATAGCCCTCGGTATGGGTTACTATGAAATTGCTGGTTTGACCTTCTTAGGGGTTATTTTCTCCCTAACGGTCATTCGCTTTATTGTTCGTATCCCCGATGTTCGGCGTCTGGAAATTCAATATGTGCACCGGGTGGCCACTAAGGAATTCTTTGCCGACTTCTTCAAGACCCATCGAATTGAACTGACCGATGTTCAATTCGATGTAACCAATGTAGATGGCAAGAAGATTTACCGTAATACCTTCACCATTCATTTGCCTAAGGACTTAACTCACGTCCAATTAATCGAAGAATTATCCACCAATCCGGATATCATGAAAGTTCGCCTAGTCTCGATTAATGAATAGCTTGTCATGACTCAACTTTTCTGCTACACTTAATATATTCACATAAGAGACGATGAAGAGAAAGGGTTCAACCACCCAAGCCAGAGAGGAAGCCAGAGGCTGAAAGCTTCCACAGGATGAACCAAGTAGCTCAGAGTATCAGGTGCCAACGACAGCCTGCTGTCCAGTAGTCCCTGACGGAGGAGACACTCCGATAGCAACAGACGAGTGATAAACTTAGGTGGTACCATGACTTAGCTCGCCCTAGGCAGCCTTGTGCTGACTAGGGCGATTTTGACTTATCCATATATGATATAATCGTCTGGATCCAGCCCATTGTTAAGTAAAAGAAAGAAGAAACTGTAATTAAAAAGTAGGGGGAGGGGATCCGCTTCGATGTGAACATTGTGTATGGAAAGAACAGTCAACACAGAATGTTCAGTGATATTTTTGGGGGTATTTAAAGGGGGATTAATAGTGTTTGTTAGAGCGATTAGACCGCTGTTTTTTTCGTGTGAATGTAGGAATATCGAGCTATACGATAGGTTGAAGTTTTTAAATAATATGGATGATAAGGGACTGCACTTTGGTAAGATTACACTTTTTACCGGGTTAAATGGATCAGGAAAGACGACTATTCTAAACATTATCGCCAATAAATTAGGCATTCGCGAAAGTGGAGGGTCCAGAAACTTCATAGGCAATCGTCAGACAGAGCCGGAACAATACGCTGATTTATTCAGATTAGTAAGAGTAGCGTCCCAAAGAGAGAAAGATGCCTTTTATTTTCGGGCGGATACGTTTTATCAAACGAAGCAGTTTGTCGATGACTATCAGTTGAATGACTACTATGGCGTTAAATCAATGAATAATTTTTCGAACGGAGAGAGTTTCATGCGTTTTGTCCAATTTCGCTTGAAGGATAGTGGGGTTTATTTGTTCGACGAGCCTGAAGCTGCACTTTCACCTAGTATGCAGATGACATTATTAGTAGAGTTTAAGCGTATGTTAGACCATGGATGCCAGCTCATTATAGCTACTCACTCTCCGATATTGCTTGCATATCCTGGTGCTGTAATTTACGAGATTAATGATAGTGAAATTACTCAGAAATCATATGAAGAGACGGAAGTGTTTAATACCTATTCCTTATTCATTAATAATCACCATCGCATGATTGATCAACTACTCGATTGATGTAAAGGCACTTGCCTTAATACCTCTTTTCTGCTACACTAACTATATCACATAACTAACGATGAAGAGAGTCGGTTCACCGCCCACCCCAGAGAGGAAGCCATCGGCTGCAAGCTTCCATAGGATGAACCCAGTAGCTCAGAGTATCAGGTGCCAACGGCCCCAGGCCCAGTAGTCCCTGACGGAGGAGGCACTCCGATAGCAACAGATGAGTAACAAAACTTAGGTGGTACCGAGAGACCCTCGCCCTAGGCAGCAATAGGCTGACTAGGGCGAGTTTTTTCGTAGTAGGAAGACAATACTATTCCGTTCTTGTCCGTGTACCTCAAGTGAAAATCTGGAGTCGCGTCCGAACTGACAGCCCTAGGACGCTAAGGATGTCAAGCGTATGAGCAGTCGTAGGAGCCTTTGGCGACGTACGAATGCCATAGCTGGGCAAGCCGGAAGACTCCGCAGGAGGCTGGAGGCGGTCCCGCTCTTAGGGCTGTCAGTTCGGCTCGAGCGACGGAAGATTTTCACGTTTTTAGGCACAAGACGGCGCATTTCTCCACCCACCCATCGTTAATTTTATAAGGAGGATTCTTATGACCAAAGAACTATCAACCAAGTATAATCCCCAGGCCATTGAAGCCGGGAAATACGAAGAGTGGTTAGAACGTGGCGTCTTTAAGCCATCGGAAGACCCAGAAGCAGAGCCTTATTCCATTGTCATTCCACCACCAAACGTCACCGGTAAACTCCACTTAGGCCATGCCTGGGACGTTACATTGCAAGATATGATTATCCGTCAGAAACGTATGCAAGGCTTTGACACCCTCTGGTTGCCTGGTATGGACCATGCCGGCATTGCCACCCAAGCCAAGGTCGAAGAAAAATTACGTGGCCAAGGCCTGTCTCGCTATGACCTGGGCCGGGAGAAATTCTTGGAACAAACCTGGGCTTGGAAGGAAGAATACGCTGGCCACATTCGCCAACAATGGGCTAAGATGGGGATTTCTGTCGACTATAGCCGCGAACGCTTTACCTTGGACGAGGGTTTGTCAGAAGCCGTTAAGAAGGTTTTCGTTACCCTCTATGAGAAGGACTTGCTCTACCGTGGCGAATACATCATCAACTGGGACCCAGCAGCTAAGACCTCCTTATCTGATATCGAAGTCATCCATAAGGATGTGGAAGGTGCCTTCTACCATATGAAGTATCCTTTGGCAGACGGTTCTGGCTACTTAGAAGTCGCGACTACCCGTCCAGAAACCCTCTTAGGGGATACGGCCGTGGCGGTTCACCCGGACGATGAACGTTATCAAGCCTTGATTGGCAAGAAGGTGATCTTGCCACTAGTTAACCGCGAAATTCCAGTGATTGCTGATGAATATGTGGAACAAGACTTTGGGACTGGGGTAGTTAAAATTACGCCAGCTCACGACCCTAACGACTTTGAAGTGGGGAACCGTCATGACTTGCCACGTATCAATGTCATGAACGATGATGCCACTATGAACGAATTAGCAGGCAAGTACCAAGGTATGGACCGCTTTGCTGCACGTAAGGCGGTTGTAGCGGACTTAGACGCTGCTGGCCTCTTAATCAAGATTGAACAACACTTACACTCTGTGGGTCACTCTGAACGGACTGGTGTCGTGGTAGAACCTCGTTTATCGACGCAATGGTTCGTCCGCATGGGGCCTTTGGCTGAGCAAGCCATTGCCGCTCAGAAGGCTCAAGGGGACAATACCGTCAACTTCTACCCACCGCGCTTTAACGATGCCTACATTCGTTGGATGGAAAGCATTCACGACTGGGTAGTATCCCGTCAACTCTGGTGGGGTCACCAAATCCCAGCCTGGTACCATAATGAGACAGGTGAGGTTTATGTGGGCATGGAAGCTCCTGCAGATAGCCAAAACTGGACCCAAGATCCAGACGTCTTAGACACTTGGTTCTCAAGTGCCCTCTGGCCATTCTCAACCATGGGCTGGCCTGATGAAGAGTCAGCTGACTACAAACGCTACTTCCCTAACAACACCTTGGTAACGGGTTATGACATCCTGACCTTCTGGGTCAGCCGTATGATGTTCCAAAGTTTGGAATTCACCGGTCGTCGTCCTTTCCAAAATGTCCTCATTCATGGTTTGATTCGGGATGCGGAAGGTCGCAAGATGTCCAAGTCCCTGGGTAATGGGGTGGACCCAATGGATGTCATCGAGCAGTATGGGGTAGACTCCCTGCGTTGGTTCTTAGCTAATGGTTCAGCACCTGGCCAAGATGTCCGCTTCTCGACTGATAAGATGGATGCGGCTTGGAACTTCATTAACAAGATTTGGAATGCCAGCCGTTATGTGCTCATGAACGTGGGCGACTTGACCTTAGATAACTTGTCTATTGGCCAAGACCTAACCTTAGCAGACCGTTGGATTCTAGCCCGTCTCCAAACAACTATTGCGGATGTGACCCGTCTCTTCGAACGCTTCGAGTTCGGGGAAGCTGGCCGTATCCTCTATAGCTTCATCTGGGATGACTACTGTGACTGGTACATTGAAATGACCAAGGAGCAACTTCAAGACAAGGAAGCCGCTAATACTACCACCAAATCTATTTTGGTCTATGTCTTAGATCAATTCCTCCGTCTGCTCCACCCAATCATGCCATTTGTGACAGAAGAAATCTGGCAACAAATTGGTGGCCAAGACAAGTCCATCGTAGTAGCAGACTACCCACGCGTAAATGAGGCTTACCAAGATAGCCAAGTGGAAGCTCAAATGGCCCAATTAATGGAATTGATTCGTGCCGTGCGGACCATCCGTAACGAGATGAACACGCCATTATCTAAGCCGGTGGATCTCTACATCAAGGTCCAAGATGCAGCAGGCCAGGCCCTCCTAGAGGCTAACCAAGCCTACATCAAGCGCTTCTGTAATCCAGCGCAACTGGTAATCAGTCAAGCGCCAGAGCATCCAGAAGAAGTAGTGACCCAAGTCTTAAGCTTCGCTGAGATTTTAATGCCACTCAAGGGTTTGATTAAGCTAGAAGATGAGTTAGCCCGTCTGGAAGGCGAACAAGCTAAGTTAGAAAAAGAAGTCGCTCGTATTGACGGCAAATTGTCTAACGAAAAATTCGTTTCACGCGCGCCTGAGCAGGTGGTGGCGGAAGAACGCAATAAGCGTCAAGGCTACCTCAGCCAATTAGAGACCGTTAAGGAACGGATTCAACAAGTAAAAGACTTAATGTAAGCAGCAGGATAGTAGAAGGCTAGGACGGGCGTCCTAGCCTTCGGTCTATGCCTTGAATTAAGTTACTGATTAAGGAGGATGTCATGGGACAAGAAATGACATGTATTGAAGACGCTCATGACTGGCTCAGTCGCCAGACCAGTCACCAGCTAAGACCAGGTTTTGACCGTATGCACCAGGCCTTAAGCCTATTAGGCCAGCCACAAGTATCGCTGCCAAGTATTATTCAACTAGCCGGTACCAATGGCAAGGGCTCGACCTTGGCCTACTTACAGGGTTTGTTTATCAGCCAAGGACTGAGAGTGGGGGCCTTTCCTCGCCCCATATCCTGGCCTTCAACGAGCGACTCATGTTAAACGGTCAGCCCATTGAGGATGAGAAACTTCTGGAATTGTGCCGCAGCATGGTGGAGCTTAATGAAGAATTGATAGCTCAAGATTGGGGTCCGCTCTCTGGCTTTGAACTCTATACGGTTATGATGCTAGTCTATTTCAGCCAGTGTCAGCTTGATGTCTGCCTGATTGAAGCAGGGGTAGGGGGACTCTGGGATTGCACCAATGTGTTAGAGGCTGATATGGCCTTAATTACCACTATTGGCTTTGACCACCAGGACCGACTAGGCCATAGTCTGGCGGAGATTGCCCAGCAAAAATTTGGCATTATTAAGCCAAGCACTAAGATAGTGGGGCTGGGGCGCCTGCCACAAGAAGCCTTGGCAGTCCTACCTGAAATACTGGCTAATCTCAACTACCAGGGGGATATCATGCAACTAGGCTGGGATTTTCATGCCACTCCGGCCCAAGAGGGCAAAGGGCTAGCTAAGCGCAGTTGGCAAGTAGAATTACCGTCTGGACGCCGCTTTGACCAGGTGACCATTGCCATGTTGGGCCAGCACCAGGGAGATAATTTGGCTCTTGCTATGGCTAGTTTTGAAGCTTGGATGAATGAAAAGCAGCGTGAGATTGACTGGGATCAGGCTCTAAGTGCTCTGGAAGGGGGTAAACTGGCAGGGGCGCCTAGAGTGCTTAAGTCAGGCACCGCTTATCTTGGTTGATGGCGCCCATAATAGTCAAGGTCTCCAAGCCTTGGATGACTTCCTGACGCATGATTTGGCAGATTACCAGGTGACGGTAATTTTTGCTGGCCTCAAGCGTAAGGACCAGGCCAGCCACCTAACTTATCTGCATAAGTGGGCGGAAGAGGGGATGGCAGTCTATCTGTCGACCTTTGATTATCCTGGCGCCATGACCCAAGCTGATTGGCAGGCGCAAACGGCCTTGCCTTTCCTAGACTGGCAGCCTAAGCTAGTAGATTATCAAGCTAGACAGCAGGAGGCGAAAAAAGCCTTGATTTTGACGGGGTCTCTCTATTTTATTAGTCAGGTTAAGGAATTTTTGAAATAAATTATATATAAAATTAAATTACAAAAACCGGTACCGAAATTCATCAAAAAAATAAAGCGATGGAAACTCCATCGCTTTTTGTGTGTTAATTGGCATTAAGCTAATTTTTCAACATTTGCTGCTTGAGGACCACGAGCGCCTTCTTCAACTTCGAAGTTAACAACTTGGCCCTCTTCTAAGGTCTTATAGCCTTCACCCAAAATCGCAGAAAAGTGAACGAATACATCGTTACCATTTTCGCGCTCGATAAAACCGAAGCCTTTTTCTGAGTTAAACCATTTTACCTTGCCTTGCTCCATTATGCAATTCCTCCTTGTGCTGTCGCACAGTCTATATTATATTCTAGCCGTCGTTAGAAGGTGATAGGGACATCGCGATCTTACTAAACATAAAATATAACTTTATTATAGCACTCACTATACAAATTGCAAGCGTTATACTATAAATAATTGGAAATACTATGCATATCTATTAAAGATACTGACGCAACTTATTAGTTGTACGGACAATTTAGTGAAAGAGCTTAGTCGTTTCCCGCAAGCTAACATAGTCATCATGCCCAATAATAAAGTGGTCTAGCAGTTCAATGCCCATCAAATCACCACATTGAATCATGCGCTGGGTGAAGTGCAGGTCGGCCTGAGAAGGTTCAGGATCTCCAGAGGGATGGTTGTGGGCGATAATAAGGCGAGCAGTCGGATACTTGACGGCTTCCTTGAAGATTTCGCGAGGATGGGCCACACTGGCATTGACTGAGCCAATAAAGATAATCTGTTGGCGAATGACCTGATTCTTGCTATTAAGGAAGAGGGCCATGAGGTGCTCCTGCTGCATATCACAGAGGGCGTCATGTAACCACTGGCCGGCCGCCTTGGTGGAGGTGAGAGTGCCCAGCTTAGGTGGCCGCTTCTGGGCAATGCGTTGGCCAAGTTCGATGCAGGCTTGAAGTTGGATGGCCTTGACGGGCCCGATGCCCTTAATGGCTTCAAACTGATCTAGACTGGCAGACTTGAGCTCGCTCAAGTCCCGAAATGGGTCAGGACAGCTAGGGATAAGTCTAGGACTCTCAAGTCTTGGCTGCCGGTCCCTAATAGGATGGCCAGCAATTCTTGGTTAGAGAGGGCCTTGGCGCCAAAGTTGACCAGTCGTTCCCTGGGCAGGCTATCGGGAGGTAGCTCTCTTAGGTAGCTGACAGTTTTTCTCATAAAAATCACTCCTCATATATATATAGCCCAAAGGGGTGGCTTTCGCATTTTTTAAGGCCAAGATTTTTAAGGCGGAGGCGTGTCAGGCAAATTTCAAATATTTCAACGGTCAAGAGTAGAATGAAGGGGGCTTTTTTGCTATAATGGATTGTAGCTATCATTTTAGTGAAGGAGGACATCTTAATGGCTTTATTCGGCAAGCAACGCTTAGGGATCGACCTAGGGACCGCTAATACCATCATTTACATTGAGAATAAGGGCATTGCGTTAAGAGAACCTTCTATTATCGCAATCAATTCAGAAACCAAAGAAGTCGTGGCTTATGGCAAGGAAGCAGCGGCTTTAGTTGGGCGTACGTCCGACAAATATGAAACCATTCATCCCATCCAAGATGGGGTCATCGCAGACTTTTCCTTGACCAAACAACTCTTGGCTTTCTTCATCAAGAAGGCCCTCCACCGCAGTCTGTCTAAGCCTGAGGTGGTCATTTCAGTGCCTAGCAATATTTCCAAGGTTGAGCGCCGTGCCGTTGTGGACGCCCTCAAGGACCTAGGGATTGGCCGGGCCATGATTATTGATGAATCTTTCTCGGCAGCCGTAGGGGCAAATTTGCCAATCTATGAACCACGTGGCCATCTCCTAGTCGATATTGGCGCGGGGACTACCAATATTGCCCTGATTTCCTATGGCGAAGTGGTCAAATCCTTGACCTCACGGGCAGCAGGTAATGCCATGAACCAAGCCATTAAAGAATTAGTGCGGACCCATTATCACTTGGTGATTGGGGACCAGGCAGCTGAAGACTTGAAGCTGTCCATTGGCAATGCCGCCTATGCTGATTATGATAAAGAAGATACCATGGTCGTCAAAGGCCGTAATTCGGGCACAGGTTTGCCTGACAGCAAAGAAGTAACCGCAGCTGTTGTTGCCCAAGGCCTTGACGAAGTCATCCGCCAAATAGCGACCGGCATCCGCCAGGTTCTAGAAGTGACGCCGCCTGAATTGGCTGCGGACATTAGCGAGAACGGTATTGTCTTAACCGGGGGGCGCAGCCCTCTTGAAACGCCTGCCTGAACGTTTGCATGATAGCGTGGGCGTACCCGTTCACTTGAGTCAACAGCCCATTGATGCTGTAGCCATTGGTGCTGGCAAGATGCTTAAGACCATGACCGACCAAGCCAAAGAAAAAGAACGGAATGCGCGTTAGGCAGAAAAGGAGATATACTTGAATGTTAAATAATAAAAAATTAATCTGGATACTCCTGTCTGCCATCGCAGTAGTGTCCGTGGTCGCCTACACCATGATTAATGGGGCCAACAATGCGGTGACCAGTGCTATTAATGATGCGACCGCCTGGGGTGGCCGTCTCTTTTCTGAGCCGGTCTCCATGGTCGTGCGCTTCGTGGATTCAGTTGATAACTTGATTAACACCCATGAAGAAAACCAACACTTAAAAGAAAAAATCGACAAGATTTACGAACTCCAAGTACGGGTTGCCGACTTGGAAGCGGAGAACGGCAAGATGAAGCAAGAACTCAACTTGACCGAGTCCTTGTCCGAATATACCACCGTTCATGCGACCGTGATTGCCCGGAATCCCGATCAATGGATGGAGAGTCTGGTGATTAACGTAGGGGCTAACGAAGGCATCCAGAAGAACATGTCGGTTATGTCAGGTAACGGCTTAATTGGCCGTATTATCGAAGTCAACCCAACCAGCTCTAAGGTCCTACTCCTGTCCAATGAACAATCCAATGACGGTAAGGTAGCCGCTAGCATCCAAATTAAGTCAGGTTCAGCCAACGGCATTATCTCAGGCTATGACCGCAAGACTAAGGAATACTTGATGACGCAAGTTGACCCAACTGTTCAAGTGGCAGCAGGGGACTTGGTTCAGACCTCTGGCCTAGGGGGCGTGACGCCATCTTCACTCTTAATCGGGGAAGTGACCGAAGCCAAGATGGATGACTATGGTCTCTTCCAAACGGTTCGGATTAAGCCAGCCGGTGAAATGACAGATATCCGCTTTGTGACGGTGATTAAGCGTCAGGGACGGAGTGAGTAAGTATGAAGGTAACTAGAGAACGCAAATTACGTTGGTTTATCCCGCTAGTCTTCTTCTTCTCCATTATCATTGATTCGGCCTTGCCCGCCATCTTCCCAGCTGAGTTCTTAGCTGAGAGTCAGCATATTGTTAGTCACCTCATGCTTTACTGGGTCATTACCTTTGCCTTCTACTTCCGTGAACGAGAAGTTTTACTTTACAGTCTCTTGTTTGGGGTGGTAGCGGATAGCTATAACACGACTATCATTGGGGTTTTCGCCTTTGGCTATTGGTTCATCGCCTATTGTGTGACCCGAATTAAACGTTATCTACCTAAGCGTGGGCTGGTGCATTTTATGCTCTTTATCGTCTTAATCAGTCTCTTGGACTTTGCTATCTTTGTCTTCTATCGGGAGACAGGCTATACCCAGGTGACCTTGAGTCGCTTTATTATGGAGAACTTGGTACCGACCTTGATTTTCAATACGGTCCTATCCTTTGTCCTCTATTTCCCAACCCGGTCTATTCTGACTTGGTTAGGTTACGAGAATTACTATATCGTTTAAAACTGACTCCGTGCTTAGCGCGGAGTTTTTTGATGAGTGGATATAGTCAAATATTTTGACTAACTATTGTCTTATATGCTAAGCTAGTCATAAGGTAAATTGAAGGAGGAGGGTGACCATGACAAAAACACCAATTGATCGCCGCTATATACGGCTCTGGGACCAACAAGTGTGTCTCTTTGAATGCTATGCCCGCCGGGTGGGTCTCCAAGGCAAGAGTCTGGCCATCTTGCTCTGGCTCTATCACTCGCCAAATGGCTGCTCACAAGGTTATCTGGCCGAGAAGACCCAGTCCACCAAACAGGTAGTCCACGCTACTATTAAGAGCTGGCTCGCCAAGGGCTATGTCAGCCTATGTTCAAACACGCAAGACAAGCGGCAGAAGAAGGTATGCCTAACGCCAGAGGGTTTGGCCTTTGCTGAGCCTATTATCAGCCGTCTACATGCCATGGAGCAAGCGGCTATGGCGGATTTTTCGGAGCAAGAATTGGACCAGTTAGTCGCCTTAAGCGCACGCTATGTGACCGCCTTAGAGGCTCAAATGAAGGAGATGACCTTATGATAAAATTTGAAGCAGTAAGTAAAGAATTTGACGGGGCACGAGCCCTAGATAATTTGACTTTTGAAATTGAAGCAGGGGAGTTTTTCATCCTGGTTGGTAAAAGTGGGAGTGGCAAGACCACCACGCTTAAGATGATTAACCGTCTGATTGAGCCAAGCCAAGGCAAGATCTACCGGAATAATCAAGCCATTCAAGACCTTGACCTTAGAAGCTTGCGCCTGGATACAGGTTATGTCCTTCAGCAGGGGGCGCTCTTTCCAAATTTGACGGTGGAAGAGAATATCGAACTCATCCCTGAAATGAAAAAATGGCCCAAGGCCAAGCGCCAGCAAGCCGTCCAGGACTTAATGACTAAGGTAGGCTTGGCGCCAGACAAATATAAGGGCCGTTATCCAAGTCAACTGTCAGGTGGGGAACAGCAGCGGGTAGGGATCCTGCGAGCTATCATCTCTCAGCCTCAATTATTGTTAATGGATGAACCTTTTAGTGCCTTAGACCCCCTTTCTAAGACCCAGCTCCAGGATTTAATCAAGCAATTGCACCAAGAATTAGGCTTGACTATCGTTTTCGTCACCCATGATATGCGGGAAGCTCTTAAATTAGGGGACCGGATTTGCGTCATGCACGAAGGGCAGATTCTGCAAATGGCGGATCCTGCCACTATCCTAGCAGAACCAGCCAATGAGACAGTCGCCCAATTCTTTAAGGGAGGTGAGCAGCATGCATAACTTAGTAGAGGTCTTTATTAATCGTTTTGGTGATTGGCAGACGGCTATTTGGCAACATCTGCAAATATCCCTAGCAGCTCTCTTACTAGCCATTTTGATTGCTGTACCACTCTCCATTATTCTGGTTAACTATCGTCGTCTGGCGTCTTGGATGCTGCAGTTAACGGGGATTGTCCAGACTATTCCCTCACTGGCAATCTTGGGATTACTGATTCCCTTTATTGGGATTGGAACCCTGCCGGCTATTGTGACCCTAGTGGTCTACGGGCTCTTTCCAATTGTGCAAATACCATTACTGCCTTCTGGGAGTTAGACCCTCAATTGGAAGAGGCAGCAACAGCTTTTGGTATGACGCGTTGGGAAAAACTACGTAAGTATCAGCTTGCTCTGGCTATGCCGGTCATGATGTCTGGCATTCGGACGGCCGCCGTCATGATTATCGGGACTGCGACTTTGGCGGCCTTGATTGGGGCGGGAGGCTTGGGTAGCCTCATTCTCTTAGGGATTGACCGCAATGATTCTGCCTTAATCTTGATTGGGGCCATTAGCTCGGCATTCTTGGCAGTCGTCATTAGCTTAATTCTGGGAGGGCTGACAAAGCGGCGTCCTAAGACCTTGCTTTTAAGCTTCTTAACAACAGCAATCTTAGTGGTGGCAAGCTTTGCCCAACCTTATTTCCTACCAATGGGTAACAACAAGCTAATTATTGCAGGTAAATTAGGGGCAGAACCTGACATCTTGATTCATCTCTATAAGGAGTTAATTGAACAGGATAGCCACCTGCAAGTCGAAGTCAAGCCAAACTTTGGTAAGACCTCCTTCCTCTATGAAGCCCTTAAGGCCGGCAGTATCGATATCTATCCGGAATTCTCGGGCACCATTACGGCTTCGCTGCTAACCAATCCACCCCAGCTAGCCAATGATCAAGAGGCTGTCTATGAGGCGGCGCGAGATGGCATTTACCAGCAAGATAAGTTAATTTATCTCAAGCCTATGGCCTACCAAAATACCTATGCCATCGCGGTCAAAGAAGCCTATGCTATGGAGCATGGCTTAGAGACCATATCGGACTTGAAGAAGGTAGAATCGACAGCTCGCACTGGTTTTTCCTTAGAGTTTAATGACCGTCCTGATGGTAAAAAAGGGCTAGAGTCCCTCTATGGTCTAAAACTTAACATTCAAACCATGGAACCGGCCTTACGTTATCAGGCGCTAGAACTGGATAAGCTGGATATCATCGAAGTGTATTCGACGGATAGTCAGATTATCAAGTATGGCCTCAAGCTCTTGCAAGATGACAAACACCTCTTTCCACCATACCAAGGGGCGCCACTCTTACGAGAGGAAACCCTCAAGCAACATCCTGAGTTAGAGGGCATCCTCAACAAGCTCCATAATAAGATTACGGCGACCGAGATGGCTACCATGAACTATCAAGTTGACGTGGAAGGCAAATCAGCCAAGGAAGTGGCCCATGACTTTCTTATTACGCCAAGGCCTACTTAAGTAGGGGGAAGAACTAGAAGATGTGGACTTGGACTTTTCTAAGAAGTCACTTCTAGCAGTTGACTTTGCTAGCGGGATGGTCTATAATATGACTGTTGTTTATGTGTAGCACCACATCTGCAACCGCGCAAGTTGAGTCTAAGTGCCATTTGGCCACTTAACATGGCGAGTCTAAGTGCAGGGGATTAACCCCGAAAGAAAAATAAAGGAGGTGCTTGAATGTACGCAATTATCAAAACAGGCGGAAAGCAAGTAAAAGTAGAAGTAGGTCAAACAATCTTCGTTGAAAAACTCAACGCAGAAGCAGGCGAAACTGTTACCTTTGACCAAGTAGTCTTAGTAGGTGGCGAATCAACTAAAGTTGGGACTCCATTAGTAGAAGGCGCTTCTGTAGTGGCTAAAGTTGAAAAACAAGGCCGTGCTAAGAAAGTCGTGACTTTCAAATACAAACGTCGTAAAGACACTCACCGCAAACAAGGTCACCGTCAACCTTACACTAAATTAGTTGTTGAAGCGATCAACGCTTAATTCTTATGATTAAGATTAAAGGCCAAGTGGATACCAAAGGCGCTATCCGTCAACTGGAACTGTCCGGTCATGCCGGTGCAGGAGAGTATGGCGAGGATATTGTCTGTGCGGCAGTATCAAGCCAGGTTATCTCAGTAGAGAATTCACTTGAACGATTAGTCGGGCTGCCCTACGACGTCCAAGTCGATGAGGTAGCAGGTGGCTACTTGAAGCTGACGGTTCCGGCTTGTTCTAACAAGCAACAGGAGCATGATGCGCAAGTCTTATTGCGTCATTTGGTGTATGCTTTGGAAGTCCTGGCTGACAATTATCCAGAGTTTATACACTTGAAGATTAACCAAGCAAAATAGGAGGTGCTCGAGAATGTTGAAATTAAACTTACAATTATTCGCCCACAAAAAAGGGGGGGGTTCGACTTCTAACGGTCGTGACTCTCGTGCAAAACGTTTAGGTGCTAAAGCAGCTGACGGCCAAACCATCACTGGTGGTTCTATCTTATACCGTCAACGCGGTACTAAAATCCACCCAGGGGTAAACGTTGGTAAAGGTGGCGACGACACATTGTTCGCATTAGTGGACGGCGTGGTACGTTTCGAACGTAAAGGTCGCGACAAGAAACAAGTTTCTGTCTACCCAGTAGCAGTTGAAGCTTAATAATGAGAGAGGTTAGGACCTAGTCCTAGCCTCTTTTTTGCTTCTTACTTAAGTGTAAAATCTGGCTCTATGCCCATTTGCCGGGCTTTTGAGTAGCTATGGGTTTCTTCATGCTCAGTCCTATGGTATAATATGTGTACTATGTAGGGAGGTCTATCACAGCATGCAAAAAGCAAAGCATCCGAATTATGCCAAGCAGTCAGGACAGCACTTCTTGGCCCAGATTCGTTATAACTTCAGCCGTATGGATTGGTGGATACTCTTGATTGTCGGTCTATTGAGTGTCTATAGCCTGATTATGGTCTATAGTTCAACACAGTATTTATTGGAGAACGGAGCAACAGTTCCCACGCCGCTGCACTATCTTAGCCGTCAAATGTTTGGGATTGGCTTAGGGCTAGCGGTATCGGCAGTGGCTATTTGCCTGCCTTATCGACTCTATATTGAGCCTTTCTGGCTCTTTATAGCCAATGGTCTGATTGCCTTCTTAATCTTACTGACGCGTTTTATCGGGGTATCCGGTGGTGGGGCCAAAAGTTGGCTCAGCTTTATGGGCTTGAACTTCCAACCAGGTGAGTTGGCTAAGATTGGTTTGATTCTCTTGATGGGCATTCTCTGTGTCAAGTCAAGACGTGAAGTGCTACTAACTAAAGAACGTTGGTTTGCCAATATGGACTATGAATCTGTCATTTCCATCGGTTTGATGCTTTTGGATTTAGTCCTCATTTTTTTCCAGCCTGATATGGGGATGTTTATGATTATTTCAGCCACTTTATTGTTGGTGGCCCTAGCCTTAATCATGAATAGCAAAACCCAAAAAGGCGTCTTATTAGCACTTGCATTAGTAGGTGTCGGGCTTGTCACCTGGATTTATACCAATGCGGATAAACTGGCGACCAGTGACCAATATCAATTACGGCGTTTTGGTTCCTTTGTTAACCCCTTTAAGTATGCTAAAGCAGCGGGTTACCAATTAGTTAACGCCTATATCGCCATTAGCCGTGGTGGCCTCTTTGGTCGGGGGATTGGTCATTCCTTGACCAAACAAGAAGGTTTACCAGCGGGTCATACGGACTATATTCTGGCAGTGATTGGGGAAGAGTCAGGCCTAGTTGGCCTCGTGTTGGTAGTACTTCTACTATCGGCCTTAATCTTTCTCTGTTTCCGTTGGGCCGCCAAGAGTCAAGACACTTTCCGACGCGCTGTCTTCACCGGGATTGGCTGTCTGCTCTTAGTTCAATCAAGTCTCAATATCGGTGGGGTATCCGGCTTGGTGCCTCTGACCGGGGTTACCTTACCCTTTGTCTCCTATGGGGGGACCAGTATGGTCTTGACTATGATGTTGGTCGGGGTCTTACAAGTCATGATTATTGAAGAAAAGCGGGTCTTAGAAGCGCAAGTCTCGCAAGTAAAGGAGGACTATCATGGAATTTAAGATGGTCAAGCGTAAAGAGCTTATTGTCTGGCTCTATTCCTTGAAACAAGTCAAGAACATTCGAAAATACGGTCATGTTCACTATATTAGTGATCGGCTGCGTTATGTGGTGCTCTACGTCAATGCCAACCAAGTTGACCAAGTGACCCAACAACTCAATCGCCTACACTTCGTACGTAAGGTGGAAGGTTCCATGCGCGATGATATCGACATGACCTTTAAGGATGCTATTCCTAACCGCAAGGATCCGGACCTCAAACCAGAGAGCGAGAAGGGCAACTTGGCCGGCCAACACAAGGATAATTTCTTATCTGATTTGGCCTCTTCGCTAGATAAGAACGAGGCGGCCGCTGAGAGTGGGGCGCCAGCATGAGAGTAGTCGCAGGACGTTATGGCAGCCGGCCACTTAAGCCTGTTCCTGGCCTCAACACGCGGCCTACTACCGACAAGATTAAGGAAGCCATCTTCTCATCTTTGGGTGGCTTTTTTGATGGCGGCATCTGCCTGGATTTCTATGGTGGCAGCGGGGCTCTAGCTATTGAAGCGGTCTCTCGTGGTATGGACCGCGCGGTCCTAACCGAGAAGTATCGTCAAGCTCTCAAGACCATAGAGCAAAACATCGTCATGACCAAGGAAGAAGACCGCTTCACGGTCTTAGCCGGAGACAATCGCAAGAGCCTTCAAAGCCTAAAAGTCTCTGAAGCTGACTTGGTCTTCGACCTGGTCTTATTAGATCCACCCTATGCCAAACAGAAACTGGTAGAGGATATGGAATGGCTACAAGCCCAAGGCTTAATTGGCCCCGAGACGACCCTTGTCTGCGAGACCGATGATGTGACGGCCTTGCCAGAGGTCATTGCAGGCTATCAACGCTATCAACACAAACGCTATGGCCAAACCCGGATTCATTTCTACGGGATGCCAGAAGCGGATTAAGGAGGAAGGCCTATGGCCGACAGACAAGAAACCGTGGCCCTCTTTGCAGGGAGTTTTGATCCCATTACCTTGGGACATGTGGATTTGATTGAACGGGCCAGTCGCCTTTTCAATCGTCTCTATGTGGTGGTGGGAGTTAATGCCCTCAAACAGCCACTCTTCAGCTTAGAAGAGCGCTTAGGCCATTTACAGGCTTGCTTGGGTCATTTACCTAATGTGTCAATCCAGGTGCTAGAAGGCCAACTCATGGCCGACCTAGCCAAAGAACTTGGAGCCACTTGCCTAGTTCGCGGTCTGCGCCATTCAGGGGATTATGTCTATGAATTACCCATTGCCCAAGCCAATCGGGGCCTCAATCCTGACCTGGAGACCATTTTCCTGCAAGCCCAGCCGGCCTATCAGCACATTAGCTCTAGCCTAGTCAAGGAAATTGCCAGCTATGGCGGCGATTTGACCAGCTTGGTGCCTGCTAGCCTCATTGGTCCTCTCCAGGATAAGTATCAAAGTAATGAAAGCGACTGAATCTAGGGATTCAGCGCTTTTTTTAATGGGCTCAATGACGCCTTTTTCCTTTATTTTAGGGCTAAGGATTGGTAAAATAAAAGAGATGTCAAAAGAGAAAGAGGGAGACCATGAAGCTATTATTTGTTGGCGATATTGTGGGCACTGCGGGTATGGAGGCCTTAACTAGCTATCTGCCTTATCTTAAACAAACCCACCGGCCCCAAGTAACCATTGTCAATGCGGAGAATGCCGCCGATGGCCGAGGCTTGACCGAGAAACTCTACAAGCAAATTTTAAGCCTGGGTGTAGAAGCTATTACCCTGGGTAACCACGCCTTTGATAACCGGGACCTCTATAACTTCATCGAAGGAGCCAAGCCTTTGGTCCGTCCGGCTAACTTGCCGGCCACAACGCCAGGCAAGGGCATCCACTATGTGCGCTATAACCAACATCAAGTGGCGGTCATAAATGTCCTGGGCACTGTCTTTATGAACCCAGTCACCAGTCCCTTTCTCATGATTGATGAACTAGTAGATCAGGCCCGTAAGCAAACGCCTTTTATCTTTGTAGATTGCCATGCGGAAGCGACTAGCGAGAAATTGGCTCTGGCCCACTATTTAGATGGCCGTGTGTCGGCTGTTGTCGGGACCCATACCCATGTTCAAACCAATGATGCCAAGGTCTTGGCAGGCGGAACAGCTAGTCTGACTGACGTGGGCATGACAGGAGCCCAAGACAGTATCCTGGGCTTTACGGCCAAGGAAGTCATTCAGCGCTTCACCAGTCAGTTGCCAGTACGCCTAGTTCAAGAAAGCAAGGGGCCACTGGTGCTCAGTGCCTGTCTGATTGATTTAGATGATAAGACCGGGCTTGCTAAGTCCATCGTGCCTATTCAGGTGACTCAGGAGTCCCTAAGCAAATACTATTAAGAAGGGAGGACACCCTCCGTGGCTGCAGAAGCTAAAATGACGCCCATGATGGCGCAATATCATGAAATTAAAGCCCAATATCCGGATGCCTTCCTTTTCTATCGTTTGGGGGACTTCTATGAGATGTTCTTCGACGATGCCCTTAAGGCTGCCAAGATACTGGAAATTACCTTGACCTCTCGCAATAAGAAGGCTGACAACCCCATTCCCATGTGTGGGGTTCCTTATCACTCCGCCAAAGACTATATCAAACGTTTGATTGAGTCGGGTAATAAGGTAGCCATCTGCGAGCAGGTGGAAGATCCTAAATTAACCAAGGGCATGGTCAAACGGGAAGTGGTTCAAGTCATTACGCCTGGGACCCTAATTGAAGAAGAAGCCCTTGAGGTTAAGGAGAATAACTACTTAGTAGCCTTGCGCCAGGAAGGCCAGACTTTCTACCTGGCGGCCATTGATGTCTCCACTGGGGAAATCAAGGTCACCCAGACACCAAGACAAGCCCAGCTCTTTAGTGAGCTCTATGCCCTCAAACCAAGCGAGATAGTAGTCGATAGCAGTCTGGATACCGAGCTCAAAGACCAAATTATCCAGCAATTGGCCATTTATCTGTCTAGCTTTGACCTGACTGACCAGACAGAAGTTGGGACCCAGTGGGTGCTAGACCAAGCCAGCCCTCAAGAAGCTAGCCTCTTGAATCTCTTGCTGGCCTATCTCTATAGCATTCAAACAAGCCCTGGGCCATCTGCAACCTGTTGTCCGCTATGCTTTAGCCGATTATCTGCAGATGAATCATTTTGCCAAAAGTCAGTTGGAATTAACCAAGTCTCTGAGAACAGGGCGTAAGAAGGGCAGCCTACTCTGGCTGATTGACCACACCAAGACGGCCATGGGTGGCCGCATGCTGCATCAGTGGCTGGAAAAGCCCCTGATTGATGAAGGTATTTTGCGCCAGCGCCACCAACAGGTCGCCCAACTCATGTCGGCCTACTTCGAACGTTTAGACCTGATTGCGGCCTTTGAGACTGTCTATGACTTAGAACGTCTGGTGACGCGGATTAGTCTGGGGACTGCCAATGCTCGTGACGTGGACCATTTGCGCCAATCCCTTGGTCAGATTCCGCATATTAATCGGATTTTAGACGGACTCAATGCTAACCAGAATCAGGTGCTCTTTGAGCGCTTGCCGGATTTCAGGAGCTCTATCAGCTCATTGATACAGTTTTAGCGGATGAACCCCCAATATCAGTGACCGAAGGCAATATTATTCGGCCGGGCTACCATGAAGAATTGGACCAATACCGGGATGCCTTGGCTAATGGCCACCAATGGTTAGCAGAATTACAGCAACGTGAACGTGAGAGAACGGGGCTTAAGACCCTCAAAGTCGGCTACAACAAGGTTTTTGGCTACTACATTGAAATGAGCCGCCTTCAATCAGCAAACTTTGATGATCCGCGCTATATCCGTAAGCAAACCCTCAGCAATGCGGAGCGTTTCATTACGGAGGAACTCAAGCAACTTGAGACCACCATCCTGGGTGCCCAAGAAAAGGCCACCCAGTTAGAATACCAGCTCTTCACCGAGCTACGCCAAGCCATTGCGGCTTATACAGGCCAGTTACAGACCTTGGCTAGCCAGATTGCCAGCCTAGATGTCTTGGCTAACTTTGCCAGTCTAAGTGAGCGGGAAGATTACTGCCAGCCAGAATTGGTGGCAGAAGCCAAGCATTTCCAACTGGAGGCTAGCCGCCATCCAGCCTTAGAAATTAATCGGTAAGGCGGCTTTTGTGCCTAATGACTTTGTCCTCTTACCAGACCAGCCTCTGCTGCTTTTAACAGGTCCTAACATGTCAGGGAAGAGTACCTATATGCGGCAGATTGCCTTCTGCGTCATTCTCAACCAGATTGGTTGTTTTGTGCCAGCCAAGTCGGCCAAGCTGCCAATTGTCGATAAGATTTTCACCCGGATAGGGGCTTCTGATGATATTTCTAGTGGTCAGTCGACCTTCATGGTGGAAATGATGGAAACCAATGTGGCCCTGCGCGAAGCGACCCCACGATCGCTCCTGCTCTTCGACGAAATCGGGCGGGGGACTGCCACCTTCGATGGCATGGCTCTAGCAGAAGCCATTCTTTATTACCTGGCTCAAGAGGTACAAGCAGCCACCGTCTTCTCCACTCACTACCATGAATTGACTGATTTATCGACTAAATTACCAGTTTTACGCAATATTCATGTGGGGGCCACCGAGCAAAAGGGCCAAGTGGTCTTCCTACATAAGATTTTGGAAGGGGCTGCTGATAAGAGTTACGGGATTCATGTCGCCAAACTAGCCGGCCTGCCACAATCTCTATTGGTTCAAAGCCAGGAAGTCTTGCAGGAATTGGAGTCTAACAGCCAATGGCTGAGACGCCAAGAACCAGAAAGTGACGGCCAGCTTTCGCTCTTCGACCTGCCGGCGACTAAGCCTTCGCCTAAGGTTTTGAGAGAAGACCAAGAGCGAGTGCTCAAGCAATTGGCTGATTTGGACATTAACCAATTAACACCACTCCAGGCCTTAGAAGCCCTAGCAGCCATGCAAGATCAATTAAAGTAATTTTCTAAGAAGTTATTGAAAGGAGGGATTTCATGGGCAAGATTCAACAAATGCCAGAAGCCTTAGCCAACCAGATAGCGGCCGGTGAAGTCGTAGAACGTCCCGCTTCGGTCGTTAAGGAGTTAGTAGAGAATGCTATTGACGCAGGCGCCCAGACCATTCGGGTAGAACTGAGGGAAGCAGGAATTCAGCAGGTCAAAGTCATTGACGACGGGGAAGGCATGGACGCTGAAGATTTGGCCAAGGCTTTCCTACCTCACGCCACCAGCAAGCTCTATGATGTCCATGACCTCTTTCAAATCAAATCACTGGGTTTCCGGGGTGAAGCCCTAGCCAGTATTGGGTCTGTCGCCAAGGTCCGGGTAGAATCCATGCAAGCCGGAGCTAAAGCTGGTCACTATATTGAGATTGCCGGTTCTCAGGTGCAAGCCCAGGGCATGACCAGTGCCCGCAAGGGAACGACCTTGACCGTAGATAGTCTCTTCTATAACACGCCAGCCCGTCTTAAGCATTTGAGTAGTCTGAAGACAGAGCTCAAGCATAGCTTGAACTTTATTCAGGATATTGCCATGGCCTATCCCGACATTCGCTTCCACTTGGTTAATGACGGCCAAACCATCTTCCAGTCCTTCGGGACAGGGGACTTGCGCCAGACCATTGCTAATGTCTATCAACCGGCTTTGGCTCGTCAGCTCATAGCCTTAGAGGCGCAGAATCTGGACTTTAAGATTCGAGGCTATATCTCGCCACCTCAGTTGACCCGGACTTCCAAGCACTATATCCACTGGATGATCAATGGCCGGGCAGTTCGTTCCTATGCCTTGACTGAGCTCTTGTTACGAGCCTATGGCCGCCAACTCATGATTGGCCGCTATCCTTTGGCCGTCATTGCTATTGAACTAGATCCGCGCCTGGTAGATGTCAATGTCCATCCTACCAAGCAGACCGTTCGGCTCAGCAAGGAAAGCGAACTAGGCCAATTGCTGACCCAGGCGGTGGTAGAGAGTCTGGCTAGCCTCAATCCTGTGCCAAATGCCCAGGTTCAAGAACTGGCAGGTGGCCGACTCTTCCATCAAACAAATCAAGCCAGCCCTCAAGGGCCAGTAGCAAGCCAAGTCATGCCTCTGGACTTGTACGGTAAGGGGAAGGAGCCGACATTTGACTCGGCTTATGACGGAGACGATGACTTTAGGTCTAGCCAAGCAAGCCAACCAAGTCAGCCAGCCCAATCAGCGCCTGTCAGCCAGGTGGCTGAAAACTTAGCGCCTGATTGGCAGGAGGGACAAGTGGAGCAAGCCAGCAAGCTAGAGGATGCAGAGCCTAGCCCTATTCAGCCAGTTCAAGCGGCACCAGAGGAGTCTCATAAGGAGACCCAAGCTCAGCCTAGTGGCGGTCAGGACTTACGTCCATCCTTTGGTCACTTACGCTATGTCGGCCAGATTCATGGCACTTATTTGATTGCGGAAAGTCCAGAAGGCTTCTACCTGATTGACCAACATGCGGCCCAAGAGCGGATTCGCTATGAGGCCTTTATGAAGCAGGAAATGGACACCAAGACCCAGCAAACCCTCTTGTTACCTTATCTCTTCCACTTTAGCCCAGCAGAGTTAGCAGGATTAGACCAAGTCTTGCCAAGGCTGGAAGAACTGGGCATTGTCTTAGAAGCCTTTGGACCTAAAACCTATCAATTGGCTTCTTATCCAACCTGGTTGGAAGTACATGAAGTGGAGCAGACGGTGCGGGATCTGACCGAACGCTTGGTCAAACAACCAGATTTAAGCATTAACCAAATCAAGGAAGCCGCCTTGATTATGCAGTCCTGTCGGGGCGCGATTAAGGCCAACCACTACCTAGACGATCGTCAGGCTAGCTACCTTATTCAGGCTTTGGATGGTTTAGATGATCCTTTCCACTGTCCACATGGCCGGCCAGTCTTTGTCCAAATTACCGACAAGACGCTGGAAACTATTCAAACGGATTCAAGATCCACACCAAGGAGGTCACCAATTATGAGTCAAGAACACTATCAAGAAGCCATCAAGGGCTTAAATGAAATCCAATACAAGGTTACCCAAGAAAATGCCACCGAACGTCCTTTTAGTGGCGAATACGATGATTTCTATGAGAAGGGCATCTACGTAGACATTGTCAGTGGGGAGCCTCTCTTCTCAAGTGCTGCCAAGTATGATGCGGGCTGTGGCTGGCCAGCTTTTTCTAAGCCAATCCAAGCCTCTGAAATTGTCGAAAAAGAAGATGCTTCTCTAGCTCGCGTGCGGACAGAAGTGCGTTCTGCTAAGGCAGACTCCCATCTAGGCCATGTCTTTGGCGATGGGCCTAAGGAATTGGGCGGTTTACGCTACTGCATCAATTCAGCAGCCCTACGCTTCATCCCTTACGAAGAAATGGATGAAGCAGGCTATGGCGACTATAAACAATACGTGGAGTAAAACTAATGTATGAATTTATCCAAGGGGGAGCTGGTCCAAATCCAGCCCCTTTATCTTGTAATTAGCGCAAATGGTGTGGGCTATCGCCTGCTATGCGCCAATCCTTATCGTTGGCAGGGGGAACTGCACCAGCAAGTCCTCTGTCCGGTAGAACTAGTGGTCCGGGAGGATGCCATGACCCTCTATGGGTTCCGTGATCAGCAAGAGAAGCAACTCTTCAATACCTTGCTTAAGGTATCGGGTATCGGACCTAAGAGTGCCTTATCTATCTTGGCCTTGGACGACCATGCCGGCTTAATTCAAGCCATTGATTCTGGGGATTCTACCTACCTGACCAAGTTCCCAGGTGTGGGTAAGAAGACCGCCCAACAAATGATTTTAGACTTAAGTGGCAACTTGGATTTCCAAGCTCATGCGCAAACGCAAGCATCGGCTCCAGTCAGCCAACAACATTTAGAAGAAGCCTTAGAGGCCTTGGCTGGCTTAGGTTATTCGGCTAAGGAAATCAAGAAGGTTGAGAAGCCACTGCAAGAAGCGGGTCTGACGTCCACTCAGGAAATGCTGAGTGCGGCCTTCAAGTTATTAAGAAAGTAGAGGAGGGGCGGCCATGTCTCATGATGAACGTATGCTGTCGGGTAACTGGCAGCCGGAAGACGAAGGTAATTTACTCAGTCTGCGACCAAGTCGCCTGTCTGAATACATTGGTCAGTCCAAAATTAAAGACGAAATCGCCATCTATATTCAGGCCGCCAAGCAAAGGGAAGAGGCCCTGGACCATGTCTTGCTCTATGGGCCACCAGGCTTGGGTAAGACCACCATGGCCATGGTCATCGCCAATGAGATGGGGGTAGGGCTCCACACGACCAGTGGGCCTGCCATTGAACGATCGGGTGATTTGTTGGCCTTGCTTAATGAACTCAGCCCAGGCGACATTCTCTTCATTGACGAAATCCATCGTCTACCACGGGTCATCGAAGAGGTCCTCTATTCGGCTATGGAAGATTATTTTGTCGATATTATTATTGGCCAGGGACCTTCGGCCCATCCAGTCCACTTTGAGTTGCCTCCTTTTACCTTGATTGGGGCGACCACACGGGCAGGTTCCCTGTCCAAGCCCTTGCGGGACCGTTTCGGTATTGTCTCCCACATGCAATTCTATACACCAGATGAATTGGCTCTGATTGTCGAACGATCAGCCGATGTCTTCGAGACGCGGATTGATAGTGAGGGGGCGCGGGAAATCTCCTTGCGTAGCCGGGGGACGCCACGTATTGCCAACCGCATTCTCAAACGGGTACGCGATTTTGCCCAAGTCAAGGGCCAGGGCGTGGTCGATTTAAGGATGGCCCAAACTGCCTTAGAAGTCTTGGAAATCGACCAATATGGCTTGGATGCTATCGACCGTAAGATTCTCAGCTGTCTGATTGAGTTTATGGTGGCGGGCCAGTAGGGCTTAATACCTTGGCCGTCAATATTGGCGAAGATACCGAAACCCTGGAAGATATGTACGAACCTTACTTGGTGCAGAATGGCTTCATTCAGCGGACTCCGCGGGGTAGACAGGCGACTGCCTTGGCCTATGAGCACCTAGGCTATGCCTATTCCAACCCAGAAGATAGAGAGAAAGTAGAGTAAAGCTAGAAATGTTAACAACCAAAGATTTTGATTATCACTTACCAGAGCACCTAATTGCTCAAACGCCTTTGGCGGACCGGGCGGCTTCTCGCTTATTGGTTTTAGACCGCCAAACGGGCCAAAAGCAGGATTTGCACTTTGATCAAATTATTAATTTTCTCAATCCAGGCGATGCCTTGGTAGTCAATGAGACCCGGGTTATTCCGGCCCGCCTCTTCGGTATCAAGCCGGAGACTGGCGGACACTTGGAGGTCCTGCTGCTTAATAACACTCAAGGTAATCAATGGGAATGTTTGATTAAGCCGGCTCGCCGCGCCAAGACTGGGACTCAGATTGTCTTTGGCGAGGATGGTCGTCTGACTGCCACCGTCGTTTCTGAAGGGGACCATGGGGGGCGGATCATTGAATTTCCTATGAGGGAGTCTTCCTAGAAATTCTAGAATCTCTAGGTCAAATGCCCTTGCCACCTTATATAAAGGAACGTCTAGAGGATGCGGATCGCTACCAGACCGTCTATGCTAAGGAAAATGGTTCCGCGGCTGCCCCAACAGCAGGTCTACACTTCACCGATGAATTATTAGAGGCCATCAAGGCCAAGGGTGTGGAAATTATTCCCCTAGTCCTACATGTGGGCTTGGGAACCTTCCGCCCAGTCTCAGCTGATAGCATTGAAGACCATGAAATGCATGCCGAATACTATCAATTGAGTCAAGCATCGGCTGATGCCATCCAGGCCGTTCAAGCGCGTGGCGGCAAGATTTTTGCAGTAGGAACTACCAGTGTCCGCACCCTAGAGACCATCGCCGCTAAATTTGATGGTCAAGTTCGAGCAGATTCTGGCTGGACTCAGATTTTTATCTCGCCGGGCTTTGAATTTAAGGTAGTTGATCACTTGATTACCAACTTCCATTTGCCATGTTCCACCTTGGTTATGCTGGTATCAGCCTTCTATAATCGGGAGGCAGTCCTAGCAGCCTATGAACATGCGGTGGAGGCAGAGTACCGCTTCTTCAGCTTTGGCGATTCCATGTTAATTCTATAAAAATAAGCGTCTCCCCAGAGAGACGCTTTTATATTATGGCAAGCAAAAAAGGCTAGGACAAAATAGTCCTAACCTTAGGAATGGTCACATTGTAGATGTTGGCTACCCCAATCCTTCATGGCGCTAATAATAGCCACTAGGCTCTGTCCTGTATCCGTCAGGCAGTAGGTGGAGCTAACTTGATTGGCCTGTGACTCCTTGTGATTGATAATCAAGCCATTGGCTTCGAGCAGCGCTAATTGTTGCTTGAGCATTTTGGGGCTGGCACCATCCAATTCCTTGTGGAGCTGGCCAAAGCGCTGGGGGCCCTGGCTGAGGATTTCAATGATGCGAGGTACCCATTTCTTGCCTAGGAGAAGGGCCAAGGCTTCGCTGGCACATTCCGTCTTAATTTCAGAATCTGGCGTATAGTAGACTACTTGCGACATGGCGACCTCCTTACAAGATAGAATTAGCGGTTAATGAATGACAGGATGACTGAGCCGACTAGGGTGCCGACCATCAAGAGAACCATGAGAATGGCTGTAACGCGGACCAGCAGGTCCATCTTGCTTTTTTTCTTTTTAGGGGCGGACGGGTAGTTCCGCTCATGCAATGACGACATTAGGACGCCTCCTTTTGTAATTTCAGCCCTAATTTTACCCCAAAGCCTAGTGACTTTCAATCACTTTGGCCTAGAAGCAGAATTAATCAGCTATTTCTGGCACATATTAAGCGCAAAACTTTAATCGTAGGTCCATTTATGCTAAAATAAGACCGTTAAAAGTAAAAAGACAAATTGGAGGAATTGGATCAATGACTAAGCAACAAATTGGTGTCGTTGGTATGGCCGTGATGGGTCGTAACATTGCCTTAAATATTGAAAGCCGTGGCTACAGTGTCTCACTCTATAACCGTACTGGCTCTAAAACGACTGAGGTTTTGGAACAAAACCCAGGTAAGAACTTAGTAGGGACCTACACAGTAGAAGAATTCGTCAACAGCCTTGAATCTCCACGTAAGATTCTTCTTATGGTTCAAGCTGGCCGAGGAACGGACGCAACCATCGACGCACTCTTGCCACACTTAGACAAGGGTGACATTGTCATTGATGGTGGGAACACCTTCTTCAAGGATACCATTCGCCGTAGCGAACGCTTGGCCGAATTAGGCATTAACTTTGTCGGGACTGGGGTTTCCGGTGGTGAAGAGGGTGCCTTACATGGTCCTTCTATCATGCCAGGTGGCCCTCAATCAGCCTATGAATTAGTGGCGCCAATCTTGCGCGATATTTCAGCAAAAGCACCAGAAGATGGCGAACCATGCGTGACCTACATTGGCGAAAATGGTGCGGGTCACTATGTTAAGATGGTCCACAACGGGATTGAGTATGGGGACATGCAGTTAATCGCAGAGTCTTACGACCTCTTGCACCGTGTGCTTGGCTTGTCTGCGGCTGAAATTTCTCAAATCTTTGGCGAGTGGAACAAGGGTGAGTTGGACAGCTTCCTCATGGAAATCTCAACTCAAATTCTCGCAACCGTAGACCCATCTACAGGTAAGCCAATGGTAGATGTGATCATGGACCGAGCTGGTAACAAGGGGACAGGTAAGTGGACTTCTCAATCTGCCTTAGACTTAGGGGAGCCATTGTCTCTGATTACGGAATCTGTCTTCGCTCGTTACATTTCAACCTTCAAGGAAGAACGTGTGGCAGCCAGCCAAGTCATTCCTGGGGTAGATTTCCAAGCTAACCTATCTGAAGCAGATAAAAAAGACATCATTGAAGCCGTGCGTCAAGCCCTCTATTTCTCTAAGATTGTCAGCTATGCCCAAGGTTTCGCTCAAATGAAAGCTGCTAGCCAAGAATACGGCTGGACCCTCAACTATGGCGAAATTGCTAAGATTTTCCGTGCAGGCTGTATCATCCGTGCTAAGTTCTTGCAAAAGATTACCGATGCCTACAGCAAGAACCCTGACTTAGATAACCTCATGTTGGATGACTACTTCCTAAATATCTTAGGTAGCAACCAAGCTGCGGTTCGTCGCGTGGTGACCTTAGCCATTCAAGCTGGGATTCCAGTGCCAACCTTCTCAAGTGCTTTGGCCTACTATGATTCCTACCGTTCACCAGTCTTGCCAGCTAACTTAATCCAAGCGCAACGCGACCTCTTTGGGGCTCACACCTACCAACGCGTAGACCGCCCAGGGACCTTCCACTTCCACTGGAACCAAGGTCGTGAGGAGCAATTAGAAGACTAAAATAGTCTAGCCAAGTCCATAGGACTGTGATACAATACCAACTAGAATATGCAGTAAGCAGGAGAGAGTAGTCTGTCCTAGCCTCAGACAGCGAGCCGGGATGCTGAGAGCCGGTAGAGGTCAACAGATGAAGCGCACTCTTGGATACTATTTAGGTGAAGGGCCTAGGCCTGCTAGCCTAAGTCGGAGCCCACTCCGTTATCAAGTATAAGGGTTGCCCGCCGTTTGCCGGCAACTGAAGTAGAGTGGTACCGCGTATTAATTAGTCACTAATTCGCCTCTAGATTTCCCTTAGGGATATCTGGAGGCTTTTTTCAAATTTTCCATATCACCAAACAATAGGAGGCACACAATGAATCAAAAATCAGCCGTCGTGTCAGCCCTCAGCCCAGTCTTGGCTGAGCACCTGACCGAGCAAGCAATTGAACAGTTAATTGAAGTTCCAAGTCATGCTGAGCATGGTGACTTGGCCTTTCCTGTATTCCAACTGGCTAAGGTCTTCCGCAAGGCCCCTCAAGCCATCGCCCAAGAAGTAGCAGACCAAGTAGACGCCAGCAAGTTTGACAAGGTAGTCGCTATGGGGCCTTATGTCAACTTCTTCCTCAAACGTGGCGCAGTAGTCAATGAAACCTTGCACGCGGTCCTAGAAGGGGGCGCTAGCTATGGCCAGTCAGACCTAGGTCAAGGTCGTAACGTCGTTATCGACATGTCTTCACCTAACATCGCCAAGCCAATGTCTATGGGCCATTTGCGTTCAACAGTGATTGGGAACTCCATTTCGCTTATCTTGGCTAAATTAGGTTACCAACCGGTTCGCGTCAATCATTTGGGTGACTGGGGGACACAATTTGGTAAGTTGATTGTGGCTTACCAAGGCTGGGGTGACGAAGCCACGGTTAAGGCTGACCCAGTCAAAGAATTGGTTAAGCTCTATGTTGATTTCCACGAAAAAGCTGAAACCCAACCAGAACTAGAAGACCAAGCACGGGCTATCTTCAAGCGCTTGGAAGATGGCGACCCAGAAATGTTAGCCCTCTGGCAATGGTTCCGTGAAGAGTCTCTTAAAGAATTCCAAAAAGTCTATGACCTCTTAGAAGTTGAGTTCGACTCCTATAATGGGGAAGCTTTCTACAACGACAAGATGGATGAAATCGTGGACCTCCTTGAAGAAAAAGGCCTCTTATCGGTTGATAATGGTGCTACCTTGGTTCACTTGGAAGATGAGACGCTGCCACCTGCTTTGATTAAAAAATCAGACGGTTCAACCCTCTACCTGACACGTGACTTGGCGACAGCTTACTACCGTAAGCGGACCTATGATTTTGCTAAGAACCTCTATGTCATGGGGAGCGAGCAAAGTGTTCACTTCAAGCAACTTCAAACTGTCTTAGAGATGATGGGTAACGAATGGGCAAAAGATATGGCCCATGTGCCATTTGGTTTGATTACCTTGAATGGGAAGAAACTGTCTACCCGTAAAGGTAAGATTGTCCTCTTGGAAGAAGTGCTTAAGGAAGCTATTAGCCTAGCGCGCCAACAAATTGAGCTCAAGAACCCAGGTTTGGAAAACAAGGACCAAGTTGCCCGTCAAGTAGGGGTAGGGGCTGTTGTCTTCCATGACCTCAAAACTGAGCGGATGAATAGCTTCGACTTCAACTTGGAAGAAATCGTCCAATTTGAAGGGGAAACTGGACCATATGTTCAATACACCCACGCCCGTTCTCGCAGCATCTTGTCCAAGTACGGGCAAGAAGTCGACTTGTCAGCTGAATTTGACCTATCGGATGACTATGCTTGGGAAGTAGCTAAGAAATTAGCAGACTATCCACGTATTATCCGTCAGGCGGGTGACCGTTACGAGCCATCCGTCGTGGCTAAGTATTTAGTACAGTTGGCCCAATTATTCAATAAATATTATGCTAATAGTCGCATCTTAGACCAAGATGCCGGCACTGCTTCCCGGATTGCCCTGGTAGCAGCTGTGGCTCAAGTCCTCAAGGATGGTCTCCATCTCCTAGGCCTGCATGCGCCAGACAAAATGTAAGCAAAGAAAAAGGGGCGCCAGTCGCCTCTTTTTGCTCAGAAAGGATGACAAGATGTTAAGCTATTTCCTCTATGACCATGCCTTAGGTCAGCTGCCAGTCGTTGCCCATCAAGGGCGTCTAGTCTATATTGGCGCCTTTGGCGAGTCTCTGGCAGACTGTCAGGCTGACATAGACCCCAAAGGTCGCTACCAATGGCAGGAGCAGGAGCTGCCTGAGATTTGCCTAGCCTTGGATCAGTATTTTAGTGGTCAAGCCCCCCTAGCATTAGCCTATGACTTTATTAAGGGAACCGACTTTCAGCAGGCAGTTTGGCGGGCCTTGGCCCAGATTCCCTATGGTCAGACTTGTTCCTATAAGGAATTAGCACAAGCCCTGGGCAGGCCTAAGGCGGTGCGGGCCGTTGCCAATGCAGTGGGTCAGAATCCCCTTAGCATTCTCCTGCCTTGTCACCGGGTCTTGGCTCACGATGGGAGTCTGGGAGGCTATCGTGGTGGATTAGACATGAAGACCTATCTCTTGAACTTAGAAGGGACTGGGCCTAAGAAATAAATGAGCCCAGCTAAAAAGTCCAGAAGCTAGCCGCTTTTGGGCTTTTTCTGTTTGGAGCCCATAGAGTGTGTATATTTTGGCACTGATTATGCAAAAATATAGGACCTAAAGGCCGGTTTTGTGCTATAATGAAGCTAACTGTAAATAGAAAGAAGTGATACCATGAAATTTTCAGAATTGGAGTATCAGCGTCCTGATCTAGACCTTCTGAAAGAAGATTTTTTTAATCAAATTTCACTGATTGAAAAGGCAGAAGAGGCGGAAGTTGCTCTCAAAGCCACCAAACATATTCAAGAAATCCAAAATACTTTAGGGACCTTATCAACCTTGGTAAGCATCCGTAACAGCATCAATACCAAGGATAGTTTCTACGAAGAAGAAACAGCCTTCTGGGATGAGCATTTTCCAATTATTGGCGAATGGGATACGGCCTACTATCGGGCTGTCTTAGGCTCTAAGTGGCGGAGTGAATTAGAAAACTACCTGCCAGAGACCTTTTTCCCAATGGCTGAGAACAGCCTCAAGGTCTTTAGTCCTGAGATTATTCCTTTGTTGCAACAAGAGAATAAGCTTAGCACCGAATACAGCAAACTTCAAGCTTCTGCTGAAATCGAGTTCCAAGGTCAAACCTACAACTTGCCAGGTATGGCTAAGTTTGCCCAAGAACCAGATCGTGAGGTCCGTCGTCAAGCTTCTGAACTAGTCAGTGCCTTCTACAATGACCATGAAGCAGAATTTGACCGTATTTATGATCAATTAGTCAAGGTTCGCGACCAAATCGCTAAGACCTTGGGTTTCAAGGACTTCGTTGAAGTAGGTTACTTGCGTATGAACCGCTTAGATTATAACCGTCAACAAGTGGAAGTTTATCGCCAAGAAATCTTGGAGCACGTCGTGCCTGTGGTAAACAAACTCTACCAACGTCAAGCAGATCGTTTAGGCTTAGAAAGCCTCAAACCTTACGACTTGGAGTATAAATTCAAGACTGGTAATGCCATGCCTCAAGGGACGCCAGAAGAAATTTTGGCTGCTGGGGTTAAGATGTACCATGAACTTTCGCCAGAAACAGGTGAGTTTATTGACTTTATGGTTGATCGCGAGCTCTTAGACTTGGTAACCAAACCAGGTAAGGCTAGCGGGGGTTACTGTACCTACTTGCCAGATTATGAAGCACCATTTATTTTCTCTAACTTCAATGGTACGGCTGCTGACGTCGATGTCTTGACCCACGAAGCAGGGCACGCCTTCCAAGTCTTCCAATCCCGTTGGATCCAAACGCCAGAATGTGTCTGGCCAACCTTTGAATCTTGTGAGATTCACTCTATGTCCATGGAATTCCTGGCTTGGCCTTGGATGGAACTCTTCTTCGGCTCACAAACCCTCAAATACAAATTTACCCACTTATCTGGTGGCTTAATCTTCTTGCCATATGGGGTTTTAGTGGACCACTTCCAACATGAAGTCTACGAACACCCTGAAATGACATCAGCTGAGCGCCGTGCGACATGGCGTCGTTTGGAGCGTCAATATGTGCCTTGGAAAGAGTATGAAGCAGATTCCTTCTTAGATCGTGGAGGCTTCTGGTTCCGTCAGGGCCACATTTTTGCTAGTCCATTCTATTACATCGACTATACCTTGGCTCAAGTCTGCGCCTTCCAATTCTGGAAACGAAGCCAGATTGACGATGACCCAAGTGTATGGACCGATTACCTTAATATTTGTCGGACAGGTGGGACCAAGTCCTTCCTTAAGATCGTGGCAGAAGCTAATCTTAAATCACCATTTGAGCCAGGTAGCCTAGTAGAAACGGTGCAAGCCATTGAACAATATCTAGACGATATTCCGGAATCAGCCTTCCAAGCCTAGTCGCTAGAAAGGTGGTTCTATCATGGAACAATCGCAAGATCGGCAGATAAGTCGTCAGGTCCTTAACCTATCTTGGCCCATTTTACTTGAGGTCACCTTTACCTCCTTGTTCGGGATGGTTAATATGGTGGTCTTGGGCCAGTATGCGGGCGGACTCTATCCGGTCGATGTCAATGTAACGGCTGTGGGACTGTCCAACCAACCCTTCTTCTTTATCCTTGCTGTCGTGCAGGCGCTAGGGGTAGGGGGGACAACCTTAATTGCCCGTGCCTATGGCGCTAGAGAGCTCCATCGACTGGGTCGTATTCTTAAGCACAACCTCATGTTGGGTTTGGCCTTATCGACCTTCTTTGTGGCATCTGTCCTAATTTTCCAGAAAGCCATGATGGATTTTTTGGGAGCAGATGCCCTGACTCAAGAAGCGGGCTTAATCTACTATCGCTTGGTTATGATTGGCCTCTGGTTTAACTGTTTGGCAGCCCTCCTATCGTCATCTATTCGAGGGGTAGGGGAGACTCAAATCCCTATGCGGGTTAATGTCATAGCCAATGCCATTAATGTGACCTTGGCTTTTAGTTTGGTAAATGGTTATTTTGGACTGCCAGAACTTGGCATTACAGGAGCAGGGATTGCCACCTTGGTGGCCAATGTCTGCTCGGGCTTAGGCTTGCTCTTTTATATTTCTAGTGGCCGGTCAGCCATCCAGGTTGATTGGTTCAAGGATTGGAAATTGGAAGCCAGCACCTTTGCTGCTATTTTCCGCTTTGGGATTCCGTCGGCGGGAGAACAAGTCCTGCTGCGGTCTAGTTTGATTCTTTACACTAAGATCGTGGCCTCGCTAGGAACGGTCGTCATGGCAGCCCATCAGATTGCCCTTAATATCTTATCCTTCTCCATTACGCCGGGTATGGCCTTGGGGATTGCGGCCTCTACCCTAGTAGGCCAATCCTTAGGAGCACGTGATGTGGCTTTAGCCGATGCCTATGGCCGTAAGACAGCCAGATTCGGCCTCTACTTTGGCTTAGCCATGAGTGCCGTCTTCTTTCTAGGACGAGATGTCTTGGGCCAGATTTACACCCAACAAGCGGATGTTGTTAGCTTGGTCGCGATTCCACTTATCTGTATGGCGATACTCACGCCTTTCCAATTGGTTCAATTAGTTCAAGTGGGGGCCTTGCGTGGGGTGGGGGACACCCTCTTTCCTATGCTGTCCACGGGCTTCTCGGTCTTCTGTATCCGGGTCTGCCTGTCCTATATCTTGGTCAACTATGCCAACTGGGGTTTGGCAGGTGCTTGGATAGCCGTAATTGGCGACCAAACCATTCGTTCCTTCCTCATTACCTGGCGCTATCGTCAAGGTAAATGGAAAACAATTCAAGTCTAAAAATAGAAAGGATGGCCACAATGATTCGAGTTGGCACCATCGGGACCTCTCAGATTACAGAGCGCTTCTTAGAAGCCCTCAGTCTGCTACCAGAGGTTTATGAGCTCCACGGCGTCTATTCGCGCCAAAAGAATAAGGCTAAGGATTTAGCCCAGCGCTTTGGTGCGACCTATTACTGTGATGATTTGGCTGAATTCTGGGCGGATCCTGAGCTGGACTTGGTTTATATAGCCAGTCCCAATGGGGTCCATTTTGAACAGACCAAACGGGCCATCCAAGCTGGTAAACATGTCATGGTTGAAAAGCCAATGTTTGCTAATGTGGATCAGTGGCAGGAGGCCCATACCTTGGCCCGAGCCCATGGCGTCTTACTCTTTGAGGCTGTCCTCCACATCCACAACCCTAACTATAAACGGCTTAAGCAACTGGTGGCCAACAAGCGCCAAGATGCTAAGCAGCCTTTCCTAGGGGCTAATTTTATTCTAGGACAGTACTCTAGTCGCTATCCGGCCTATTTGGATAGTCAGGCTCAGGGCTTGGAGGCTCCTAATATCTTCAATCCGGCTATGGCAGGAGGGAGCTTGATGGATTTGGGGGTCTATCCCATCTATGTCATCGTGGATCTCTTCGGTATGCCCCAGCGCCTTAAGTATTCAGCTGTTCAAGGAGCCAATGGGGTGGACCTCTTTGGTAATGCTATTCTCTATTATGACCAGTTTCAGGTCAGTCTCCTAGTTTCTAAGGCGGTACATTCCACACAAGCCAGTGAAATCTATCTGGACAATGAAGTAATCGCCATTCAGGATATTACCCGTATTCGGACGGTCAGCCTGGCCAATAGCCAGGGGCAGACAGCAGTCATCAGTCAATATCAGCCTAAGCACGATATGGTGGGAGAACTCGAAGCCTTCGGCCAAGTCTTGCGAGGCTATCGCGGCCTAGAAGAAAAGAGCCCAGCTAATGAACTTTATCGCCACTGGACCCTCTTAAGTTATCAGGTGGCCCAAGTCATGCAAGCCATGCGACAATCGGCCCAACTCGCCTTTCCTTTTGAGGGAGAGGCCTATCAAGAAAGTGAGGTAAGCCTCTGATGTCAGAGACTCTAGAACTTGCTCCAGCCCTTGCCCAGGAATGGCAAGCTGTGGGCTATCAACAAGCCACCACGATTCAAAGCTCATCATGGGGCCTTTAGCGCAAGGCCAATCCCTGGTGGCTATTTCGCCTACGGGGAGTGGTAAGACCTTGGCCTATCTCTTGCCAGTATTAGGAAAGCTGCAAGCAGGGCAGGGGCTACAGGCCTTGATTTTGGTACCATCACAAGAGCTGGCCAAGCAAATTGCAGGTGTGGCCCAAACTTGGGGAGGTCATTTGGATTTAAAAGTCCAATTAGTGGTAGGGGGCGCCAACTTTAAGCGTCAGCAGGAAGCCCTTAAGGCTAAGCCAGATATTATCGTGGCAACGCCAGGTCGCTTCCTAGAATTAGCCAACCAAACCCGTAAACTCAAGGTCCATCAGGTCCGTTACTTGATTTTAGATGAGGCAGATTATTTACTGCAAGCCGAGCATGAAGGGGCCATTCACCAGATTAGAAAGTCCCTTATGCGAGATGTGACAGTAGCTTGGATTAGTGCTACCTATGGTCAGCCTTTGGTTGACTTGGTGGCATCTGGCCTTCCTCTCTATCAGGTGGAAAAGGACCAGGTCAGCCAATCTGGCCAGGTAGACCATGTCTATGTTCTGACCCATGACCGGCAAAAGGTCCAACAACTCAAGCGTCTGGCCCAAGTAGCAGACATGCAAGCCTTGGTCTTCTTTGAACAGGTGCATGACCTAGAAACGGTGGCGGCTAAATTAGTCTTTCAAGGCATTAAGGTAGCAGTCATGCATGGCCAACTGTCCAAACAGGAGCGAGAGCGGGCCTTCCGACTGGTCCAGCAAGGCAAGGTGACTTACTTGCTGACGACCGATATGGCGGCGCGGGGCTTAGATATCCCTGACCTACCTTATATCGTCCACTATAACCGAGTGGATAGCCTGGATACCTATGTTCACCGCTCAGGCCGTACAGGCCGTATGGGTAAATCCGGAACGGTTCTGTCCCTAGTCAATGAACAGGAGTTAAGGGACCTGGAAAGGCTCTTGGCTTCCAGTCCTTACCAATTGACGGAGCGCATTACCTTCAAAGGCCAATTAGTAGGGCCCCAAGAACGAGCTGGTCAGCAGGATCAAGAAAGGCTAGAGGGTCCAAAGCCAAAGCCTAAGACTGGCGCTAAACCAGCCCGCAAAGCTAAGGCAGCTGCCGCGGCCAAGCCTAAGAAGAAAAAAGACCGGCATCGCGACAGTAAAAACAAGGGTAAAAGAAAAGCGAAAGCATAGAAAGTGAGTGTGTAAGATGATTGGAGCAATTGAATTAGGCGGTACAAAATGTGTCTGCGCTGTCTTCGAAATGGATGGTACTTTGATTGAACGTTTGAGTGTCCCAACTGAGACGCCATCTGAATCCATGCCAAGCATGATTAACTTTTTCAAGAAATATAATGGGATTAAGGCCTTTGGTTTTGGTTCTTTCGGCCCAATCGGGGCTAACCCTAATGGCAAGGACTATGGTTATATCACCAATACGCCTAAACTACCATGGCAACACTTCGACTTTTTGGGTGCTTTCAAGAAGGAATTTGATGTGCCAATGGCTTGGACCACTGACGTCAACGCGGCAGCCTACGGTGAAATGAAGCAGGGGGCCGCTCGCGGCGTAGAAAACTGCATGTATATCACTATCGGGACCGGTGTGGGTGCTGGGGTTGTAGTCGGGGGCAAGATTATTAGCGGTTTTGCCCATCCTGAAGCAGGTCACATCAGCCTCAAACGTCAACCAGAGGACCAATATGAAGGTAAATGTCCTTTCCACCGCGACTGCTTAGAAGGCATGGCTGCTGGGCCAGCGATTGAAGCACGTTGGGGCAAGAAGGGGGATTGAACTCAGCAATGAGATGGAAGTCTGGAACTTAGAAGCCTACTACATTGCTCAAGCACTTTACAACTACTATTTGATTTTGAGTACTGAACGCTTTATCTTGGGTGGCGGGGTCATGAAGCAACGCCAACTCTTCCCAATGATTCGCGAACATTTGGTAGCTCTTAACAACAACTATGTGACCTTGCCAGAATTAGAAGGTTTCATCGTGCCACCTGCTTTGGAAGATAATGCCGGCATTACCGGCTGCTACGAATTGGCTAAGGAACTCTTAGAAGCCGAGTAAAGCACTTAAGATATAAAAAAGCTAGGACTTGAGGTCCTAGCTTTTTATTATTTAGTATCTTGATCTTGGTCAGAAGAATCTTGTGATGGCTGGTCATCTTGAGGTGTGTAATCTTGAGGATTGGCATCTGTTGCTTCCTCTCCATCTTCACCTTGGGCATGACGCTCTTGTCTAGCTTCTTGGATTAAGGACATGAAGCGTTCATTCATTTCTTCAGGACTTAGCTTATTGGCATCTTCTTGTAAGTCCTGCATCCCTTCCTTAAAAGCTTGACTATTGAAAGCCGAGAAGAGACTCATCATAAAACGCTGTTGGGCGTAATAAATGAAGGCCACTGTATAGAGGGCCAAGAAGACAAAGAAGACAAATCCTAGAGGCATAATGATTTGTAAGAGGCCATAGATAAGGAAGGGAACAAAGGTCACTTGAATAACTAGGCGCATAGTCTGACTAAAGAGTTTGAAAGACTTGGACCGTAAGGTAGTGAAGTGGGCCAAGTAAGAAATGAGTAGGACTACAAACCAATAGAGTAACCAGGAGATAATCCAAGCCATAATGACAAGGGACAGATAAAAGATCCAGCGGTAATTTTCAATAGAGTTTAAAGTTTGGCTAGCGACTTGCTTGTTAAAGTTGGCCTTGTAGAGGTCCGTAATTTGCATCATACGTCCGGCAACTTGGCCGAAAGCCCGATCCTTGAAGAGGAAGAAACTAGCCATGGACTTAGTAGACAGGCGGCTAGCAATGTCCGTTGGGATAGTAGGTTGGTCTTGGGGCCCGCTAACCGTTACGGTATCGTCGACAACCAATTGGAAAGATTGAGATTGGAAGTAGACAGGCTTTTGGTCTTGAGCCAGCTCTAGCTTACCGTCAACAGTATGGAAATCCGGTAGGTTAGATGAGCTGGCTTTGACATCGTCAAAGAGTTGATTGAGTGGCTTGAAGGTCACCAGGACAGAGGTGACAGTTAGCCAGAGAATAATCAGCCGGCTAAGACGACGGAAGAATTTAAAGGGCACCTTGGAAAGCCCGAAGATTTGTTGGGGCATTCGCAAGGAAGAAAAGATAATGGCAATTAATTGTTTCAATGTGGTCATCCTTTATATTAATCTAGAAATTGCTTTATACAGGCTTAGTTTACCGAAAGCCACACCATATTGCAAGCCAAGCTACCTGAAGGGGCCTAGGACTAAGGAAGTTTGTAAAATAATTTCAAGAAAGGCTTTACAAATACGATAAGCCTGTGGTATCCTAGAAAAGTAAGAAAAAATGAAAGAAAGGAGTATGTGTCATGATCTTAGTAGCTAAAACCAAACAAGCCAAACAACACCCACTCCTTTTAGACGTCATGCTATAAACAAGTGCCATACTAGGCTTTATAGCCAAGAATATAGAAGATGATAAGACGCTAAGTTGGAGTGGCAAGGACCAGAACTAGTTTCTGTTCCTTGTGCTGTCCATCTTAGGGTCTTTTTTGTGCGTCTATTAGGGGATTTTACCTATCTAACTATATTAAGGGGGATTTTTATGTTAGCTGCCATGTGGCAATTCATTAAACGTTATCCGATGACTTACCTGATTATTCTGCTTTCCATTATTGCCGACTATATCTTGTTGGTCATTCCTACGCGCGTAACTCAGGCCATTATTGATGCCATGGCCGACCACTCGCTGACGGGTCAGAGCCTGGCTCTCTTCATTGGCATTTTCCTGGTGGTGTCGGTGGCTCAGTACACATCTGCATACCTATGGATGAGTCGACTCTTTAGTCAATCGGCATTCTATATCAAGGAAGTCAAGCTCAATCTCTACCAGAAGATCATCAGCATGCGGATTCAATTTTTGAGAAGTTCCGTTCAGGCGACATGATGACTCGCTTCACTTCTGATGTTAGGGGAATTGAGGATTTTATGGGATATGGCATAATGGGCTTTCTCTTATCCGCGGGTACCTACTTTATCATTATTCCCATTATGCTATCTATTTCTTGGAAGGTGACCCTCTTAGCTCTTATTCCTTCTAGTCTCATCCTGCTTCCTCTTGTAATCTTAACGCGTCGACAAGAAGAAGCCGTGACGCAACAACGCGATGCGGTTGCTTCCCTTGGTAATGAGGTCTTAGAGGTCATAGAAGGCATTCGAGTGACGCGCGCTTACGGTAACAAACAAGAATCCAGTCAACGTTTCCAGGCAAAAACGCGCGATTTAGCCAGCAAGGCTATCCGGATTATGTACTACCAAGCGGCGTTTGGTCGCCTATCCATTACCATTATGTCCCTGACCGCGGCCTTAGTCATTGGCGTAGGGGGACTGGAAATGGCGGCAGGGCATTTGACCTTGGGCCAAGTTATTGCCTTGCAACTCTATTCACTTTCACTGGCTGAACCGCTCTGGTCCTTAACCGATTTGATTGTTGTCTATCAAAATGCCAAAGTCAGTCATGGTAAGATCCAAGAATTATTGGAAGCTAGCGATGATTTGGCCAGTCAAGGGACTCAAAGGCTAAGTGACCTAGAGGAGCTGAGCCTAGCTGATTATAGTTTCTGCTATCAAGGAGCTTCTGAAGACAGTCTCCGTCACATTCATCTGCGCCTTAAGAAAGGCCAGACCCTGGGGATTGTCGGTAAGACAGGTAGCGGCAAGACCACCCTGGTTCGCCAATTCCTATGCCAGTATCCCATTGGTCAGGGAGAATTCTTAGTCAACAACCGACCAATCAGTGATTTTAATCGTCACGACATGGAAAAGCTGATTGGTTATGTACCGCAAGAGCACTTACTCTTTTCACGTACCGTAAGAGAGAATATTCTCTTGGGTAATCCTGCTGCCAGTCAGAAGCAAGTGGATGTTGCGGTCGCCATTGCAGCCTTTAGACAAGACTTGGAACGTATGTCGGAGGGCTACGACACTCTAATTGGTGAGAAAGGGGTGGCTATTTCAGGCGGTCAGAAACAACGTATCTCCATTGCACGCGCCATGATTAAGGAACCAGAGCTCCTGATTTTAGACGATGCCTTATCGGCAGTTGATGCGCGGACTGAACGTATTATTATTGAAAATATCCAAACTCTACGAGCCGGTAAGACCAATATTATTACTAGCCATCGTCTGTCTGCCGTAGAGCATGCCGATTGGATTATCGTCTTGGACCAAGGCCGTATTGTAGAAGAAGGGCGCGCAGAAGATCTCATGGCCCTAGGCGGTTGGTATGCTGAACAAGCATGGCGCCAACGCCTAAATGAAGAAGTCTCAGAAGAGGAGGTGATGGCATGAGTATCCCATTAAGATTATTTCGATTGGTCAAGGTAGAGTGGCGTCTCTTCCTCCTAGGCCTAGTGCTCTTGGGCGGGGGGACCATTATTCAAAACTATGCCCCCTTAGAAATTCAAAGAGTCATTGACCAAGTGCTGACTCCTGTCTTCAATCAGGGCAAGGAACTGGATAGGGCGGCTATGTTGCAACATCTTGGCTTCTATGTAGGCTTGATTGCCTTAGCTTCGATTATCGGCTATTTTGCCAGCATTACCTTGATGTCATGTGCCAACCGCATAGTGGAATACATCCGAAATAAGGCCTTCGATGTCATGCAGAATCTGCCGGTCTCATATTTGATGATAAGCCTGCCGGCAAGATTTCCTCTCGCATTATTAATGACACTGAGACTCTTAGAAGCAACTTCTACGGTGGTATCATGTCTCAAGCCTTTCTTAATTTGGCTCAGGTAATCATTATTTATGTCTTTATCTTTAGCTTGAACTGGTATATCGGCTTGGCCCTTTTACTGCTCTTACCACTCTTTTATTGCTGGTATGTGCTCTACAGCCGCCAAGTCTCTCAGGCTATGAAGGTTTTCTTCGAAGCTCAGAGTGAGGTCAATTCCCAGGTCAATGAAACCATGAACGGTAGCGTCATGATTCAGCTTTCGCAAATAGAAGCCAGCTTCAAATCTCGTTTCCAGACAATCGTAGAGCAGATGTACCAAGCAGCTCTAAAATGGATTCGCGTGGACTCCACAGTCTCTTGGAGTTTGGGTGAATTGCTCAACCGGTCCTTTGTAGCCTTAATTTTGGCTGTGGTGGGTTATCAATTCTTGGGGCAGACTCTGGCTATAACAGTCGGCCAGCTCTTTATCTACATCAACTACTTGGATCGTCTCTTCATGAACCTCAATAACTTTGTCCGGCAATTCTCTCAGATTCAACAATCGGTGGCTACCGGCCAACGGGTCCTGGAATTACTGGACGCGGAGCAGGAAGTGGAGGTAGACCGAGACTTGGTAGTGACGCAAGGTCAAGTCGAGTTCAAGCATGTTCACTTTGCCTATGTACCGGGCCAGCCCGTCTTGAAAGATCTGAATCTGCTAGCTCAACCAGGTCAGACCATTGCACTGGTGGGACATACGGGGTCGGGTAAGAGTTCTATGATTAATCTCTTGTTCCGCTTCTATGACCCCCAAGAAGGCCAGATTCTCATTGATGGCCAAGCCATTGGCGACTATTCCCGTGAAAGTGTCCGCAAGGAAATGGGGATTGTGCTTCAAGACCCTTATCTTTTCACCGGCACTATTGCTTCTAATGTGACCATGGGGAATGAGGCCATTGATGATGCGGCTGTCTGGCAAGCCCTTGAGCGGGTTGGGGCCAAGGATATGGTCAGTCGTCTGCCTCAAGGCATTCAGGCTCCCGTCTTTGAAAAAGGGGCGACCTATTCCAGTGGCGAACGCCAACTGATTAGTTTTGCCCGGACCTTGGCTGCAGATCCTAAGATTCTGATTTTGGATGAGGCAACATCCCATATTGATACGGAAACAGAGGAAATCATCCAGCATGCCATGAAGGTCGTGAGCCAGGGGCGGACTACCTTTATCATTGCCCACCGTCTGTCGACCATTCAAGACGCTGATTTAATTTTGGTCTTGCATGAAGGTCAGATTGTGGAACGCGGCAATCATCAGACCTTGTTGGCCCAAGACGGACGCTATGCTGAAATGTACCGCATGCAGCTACAACAAGCCAATGGCTAGTAGCGGTGAAAAGGAGGTTTATGATGAGTAACTTATATCTTAAGGAGATTAGTCCAGCTGATTATCCGGCACTAGCAGCCTATCGTCAGGCCTATCTCAATCGTCAATTAGTCGCCCATGGCTGTGGTGACCTTGAGAACTATGACGATATGGCGGCTTGGCATCAAAGACAAGTGGCCATGACCAAACGTGAGACGCTTCCTGAGGGCTACGCGCCAGCCAAAATATGGTTAGTGATGGAGCCGGCCACTCAGGATGGCGCCAGTGATCGCTTGGTTGGTCTAAGTAATTTGCGGCTTGAATTAACGGATTATTTGCGTCAGTTCGGTGGTCATGTCGGTTACTCCATCGCGCCCGATTGCTGGGGCCAAGGCTATGGCACCCAACTTTTGGCCTTAACCCTAGATAAGGCCCGTCAAGAAGGGCTACAACGACTACTGATTACTGTGACAAGACCAATCTAGGTTCAGCACGCGTCATTGAGAAGAATGGCGGGGTTTTGGAAAATATGGTGACGGAAGCAGACGGTAATCTCTTGTGTCGCTATTGGATTGACTTATAGCTGATAGAAAGCGGGAGCCTATCTCCCGCTTTTTGAGCATTATAGAAGGGATTTTGAACCAAATGGTGTAGTATAGAAGGGTAGAGATTATAAGGAGGTATTTGCATGACTGCAAACTATGATTTAATTGTAATTGGTGGCGGTAGCGGCGGTGTGGCGACAGCCAATCGTGCGGCTATGTACGGCGCCAAGGTAGCCTTGATAGAAGGCAAACGCTTAGGAGGGACCTGTGTCAACGAAGGCTGTGTGCCTAAGAAAATCACCTGGTACGCGGCTCATATGGCCGATGTTATGAACCAAGTAGGGCCAGGCTATGGTTTCCAAGATGTTCACTATCAATTTAACTACCAGGAATTTGTTAAGGCGCGTGATACTTATGTGGCCAGTGCCCGCGCTAGCTATGAACGTGGCTTATTGAATAATGGCATTGATTACATTAAGGGCTATGCTAAATTCGTCGATAATCATACGGTTCAAGTTGACGGTCAGACCTATTCTGCACGTTACTTTATGATTGCCACAGGTGGCCGTCCAGCGGTGCCACAAGTGCCAGGCCACGAGCTCTTGGATACGTCTGATTCCTTCTTTGAATGGCAAGACCTGCCTCAATCAGTTGCTGTTGTGGGGGCTGGCTATATTGCCGTAGAGTTAGCCGGTGTCTTACACGCTTTGGGGGTAGAGTCTCACTTAGTAGTCCGCTATGACCGCCCATTACGTAAATTTGATTCCATGCTTAGCCAAGCCTTGTTGGACACTATGGCCGATCATGGCCCAACTATACACGCTCATACCCAGTTCGACGAATATCGTCGTCGCCAGGATGGCAAGATTGAATGCTTGTCTCAAGGTCAAGTAGTCTTAGTAGTGGATCGGGTCATTGCAGCCATTGGTCGGGCTCTTAATTCCGGTGCTCTAGGCTTGGAAAATACCGACATTCAAGTCAATGAACGAGGCATTATCCAAGTTAATGACCAACATCAGACGGCCGTCCCACATATTTATGCAGTAGGGGATGTAATCGGTCGCCCAGCCTTGACGCCGGTCGCTATCCGCGCTGGCCGTCACGTGGCAGAGTTCCTTTTCAATGGGGCAGCCTCTGCCGCCATTGATTACAGCCAAATTCCAACTGTTGTCTTCTCCCACCCGGCTATCGCCACAGTGGGTTACACTCAAGAAGAAGCAGAAGCTAAATTCGGTGCAGACAATCTTAAAGTCTACACTAGCCAGTTCAACTCCATGTATCAACGGGCTGCCGGACTCAATGTTCCTTCTAAGTTTAAGCTGGTTTGCCAAGGCCCTGAAGAGAAGATTGTCGGCCTTCACGCCATTGGCGAAGGGGTAGACGAAATGCTGCAAGGTTTTGCGGTGGCCATTAAGATGGGGGCGACCAAGGCGGACTTCGATGCGACAATCGCCATTCACCCAACCGGTTCGGAAGAGTTTGTTACCATGCGTTAAGACTTGAGCTGGAGGCGAGATAATGGTAATATCTTTATTAGTTGGCGTCTTCCTGGGCTGGCTCATGGCATTACTCTACCATGAGTTACCTGAAAGCAGAAGTCGCTTTATGGTAGCCGGCTTAATTGGTGCCTGGATTGGTAATTATTTTTGGTTCAAGCTAGGGCCTGCCATCTACGGATTTGCGCCTATTCCAAGTTTCTTAGGAGCAGGGCTCTTCCTAGGTCTAGCCTGGTTACTGGTTAATTTAACGGTCTCAAGCAAGTAATAAAGAGGTGTATCGATGGTTCAAACCCGCTTTTCTAAGTTTTTCCCACGTCAAGAAATCGTCCACAAGCAGGGGATTATTGAGCCCCAGCGCATGATTCGTTATGCTCTGATTACCTCTGGCGCCCATGACCAAGTGGTTCGGACCCAACTCAACTATGCTTTTGTCAGTAAGACCCAATCTTGGATTGTTACGCAATACCGATTGGAGCTAGTAGATCAATATCAGGATCAGGAAGACTTAAGAGTAGAAACCTTGCTCTGCGAAGCCAACCGTTTCTTCTGTAATCGTCGCTTTCGCTTCTATGAAGGGGACCGGCTGCTGGCCATTGTGGAAGCCCAATATGTCATCTTGGACTTGGATAAGCGCCGGATTGTGCGCTTACCAATTGAGTCTTTCCAAGAGGCCAATTTGGTCATAGCAGAAGAAGAGCCAGCTCATTTTGATCCGATAAAATGGGAAGGGGACCAAGTTCAAGAAAGTAAGACGTCGCCTTTAGCCATTACGCCAGAGGTCATCGACGAAAATGGTCATGTTAATAACCTGGTCTACATTGGCTGGGCCTTAGACCAATTAGCTAGTCAAGCGCCATACTCTAGCTGCTATATCAAGTACGGCAGTGAGCTCCTGCCTAGCGACCAAGTTGAGATTCGAAGCCAGCTGGTCCCTCTGAGCGACCAAGAGTGGGTGACCGACCATCAAATTTATAATCTAAGTAAGGATAAAGTCGCCTGCCTGGTTCAGTTTGTCTGGAACCAGCCGGTGGACTTAGCCTAAGAAGGAGTGTATCTAATCCATGATTACCTTAAAATCACCGCGTGAAATCGATGCTATGGCTAAGTCCGGCGAGATTTTGGCGGGTATTCATGTCCAGTTGCGTGACTTTATTAAACCAGGTCTAACAACGGCTCAAGTAGACAAGTTTGTTCAAGACAAGATTGAAGCTGCCGGAGCAGTCGCTGCTCAAATTGGCTATGAAGGCTATAAATATGCGACATGTACCAGTGTCAATGACGAAATCTGTCATGGTTTTCCATCCAATTATGTGCTTAAAGATGGCGATATCGTCAAAGTAGACTTCTGTGTGGATTTGGCAGGGGCTATTTCAGATTCTTGCTGGACCTATGCAGTCGGTCAGGTCAGCCCTGAGAATCAAGCCCTTATGGAAGTGACCAAGGAAGCTCTCTATAAGGGAATTGAAGCGGCTCAAGTCGGCAATCGCATTGGAGACATCGGCCACGCCATTCAAACTTATGCTGAAGCTAAGGGTTACGGGGTAGTCCGTGACTTTATCGGCCACGGCATTGGTCCAACCATCCACGAAGAACCAGGTATCCCACATTACGGGACCAAGGGCAAGGGCTTGCGTCTCAAGGAAGGTATGACTATCACCATTGAGCCAATGATTACGACTGGCACTTGGCAAATGAAGATGGACAATAACGGTTGGACGGCACGCACCCGAGACGGGGGCAATTGTGCCCAGTATGAACATTCCTTAGTTATTACCAAGGAAGGACCACGCATTCTGACCCAACAAGTGCCCGAAGGCTAACTTGCTGGTTTAGGGGCTGAATAGATATTTGGCAAGAGGGGATTAATTTCCCCTCTTTTTTGCTTAGATAAGTTGGGCTCAATCATGCTATTTAAGGGATTTTATGCTATAATAGTGGGTGATGAACATTTTTACTAATTGATGAAGGAGGGGACCCTATGGCGCCGAAGAAAAAGACGACCACCAAGAAAAAGACAGGCTCAAGACCTGGTAAGAAGACCCAAGCAAGTCGTCAGCACCATGCCCTAAATCTCTCTGAACATACCACCTATTTGATTCTGGGAATTATGATAAGTTTTGTAGCTCTACTAGGCCTCTTTCAATGGGGGGCGCTAGGCGCTCTGATTGTTAATGGCTTCCGACTTCTAGTAGGGGAGACCTATGCGCTACTACTAGCGCCTATCTTGGCCTTAGGCCTCTATATGCTAGTCAAAGGCCAACTCTTTGTGGTCCGGCTCCAGCATTTCCTAGGTGGCGCCATGACCTTGACGGCTCTAACTAGCCTACTGCATGTCAACCAATTTATCGGTCAGGAACCACTGCCACAGTCTATATTCTCTATGACCTACCAGATTTTCCGTAATGAAGTCTTGATGGGCCAAGTCCGCGTCCCAATGGGGGGCGGTATGCTGGGGGCGGTAACCTATGCGACCTTTGGTTACCTCTTCGGTAAATGGGGCACCTACCTGCTGGTTGTCATTCTCTTCCTAGCAGGCTTCTCCCTCTTACTCAATCTGCCATGGCAAGCTTGGCAGGGCTTGTTTGCCCGTATAAGGACAGGTATTCAAGGCCTCAGCCGGCGCCTCTTTCCGCCAAGCCAAGCGACAGAGGAAGAGCCAGCTAAACAAGTGTTCTATTCAGAAGATGACGTAGAAGCCGCTCCACAAGCCCCAAGCAGATCTTCGAGTCGGAAATTATCACTATCTGAGCGTTTCTTCGGCTTTGTCGAAGAGGAAGATCAAGAGCCGGGATTAGAGGATGCGGATCACAATCTGCCTAATCGCCTCAGACGCCGTCCACTAGCCAACTGGGATGAGGAGGAGACTAGTAGATCTCAGGCTCCTGTCTTAGATTTAGATTATCTAGAAGGCCAAGACGCCCAAGAAGACACGGTGCCAATCGTTATAGCCAACGCGCATCAAGCAGAGGCGGACTGGGAGTCAGAAGACAATATCTTCGATATAGAGCCGGCTCCAGTATCAGACTTAGCGTCGGTCGAGCCAGAACTTGAACCAAGTAAGTCACCAGCGCTAGCACCAGGTGCTGCTGCCGGCCATTGGCAGGCCCAAGCTCATGAGCGCGCTGACTTAACTCGGGATGACTTGGACAGCCAATTAGATCAAATGGCGGAACAAGAAGGGCCTCAGACGCCAGTGGTCACCAAGAAACCGCGGGCTCATAAACCTTATCAATTGCCTGGTAAGAACTTACTTAAGAAAATACCACCTGTTGACCAGTCGGAAGAATACGCCCGTATTAATGAGAACATCGCCAAGTTAGAGCGGACCTTCGAAAGTTTCGGCGTTCAGGCCAAGGTAGTCAAGGCTAACTTAGGCCCGTCTGTTACCAAGTATGAAATTCAGCCAGCCATCGGGGTTAAGGTCAGCAAGATTGTCTCCTTATCTGATGATATTGCCTTGGCACTGGCGGCTCGCGATGTCCGTATGGAAGCCCCAATTCCGGGCAAGTCCTTAATTGGGATTGAAGTACCCAACACCCAGGTTAGTCCAGTTTCCTTCTGGGAAATCATTGATGCAGCTCTAGAAAGCAAGCACATTTTGGAAGTTCCACTTGGACGCGACATTTCGGGTGTGGTCTGCTTGGCTGACTTGAGCAAAATGCCTCACTTGCTGATTGCCGGGGCGACGGGTTCCGGGAAGTCGGTTGGGATGAACGTCATCATCACCTCCTTGCTTATGAAGGCTAAGCCAGATGAAGTTAAATTCCTCATGATTGACCCTAAGAAGGTTGAATTAACCATGTATGATGGGGTGCCTCATTTGTTGGCGCCAGTTGTGACCAATCCACGTAAGGCTGCCCAAGCCCTCAATAAGGTGGTCCAGGAAATGGAACGACGCTATGAACTTTTTGCGGCGACGGGTGTGCGGAACATTGATGGTTATAATGAACAAGTAGACAACTACAACAAGGAGCAGGGGACTGGCTATGAAGCCATGCCTAAGATTGTCGTCTTCATTGACGAGTTGGCCGACCTCATGATGGTAGCCAGCAATGAAGTGGAATCGGCCATTATTCGTCTGGCCCAAATGGCGCGGGCGGCCGGCATCCACATGATTATTGCCACCCAACGGCCATCGGTCGATGTCATTACCGGGATTATCAAGGCCAATGTGCCGTCCCGTTTGGCCTTTGCAGTCTCCTCAAGTATTGATTCGCGTACCATTCTGGATAGCAATGGGGCGGAAAAATTACTTGGCCGTGGGGACATGCTCTTCCAGCCTATGGGTAAGAATAAGCCTGTTCGGGTCCAAGGGGCCTATATCTCTGACTCCGAAGTTGAGAAGATTACGGAATTTGTTAAGAATCAACAGGAAGCAGAGTATGATGAAACCATGATGGTATCCGATGATGAGACTGGTGGAGCAGCGAGCGCATCTGATGATGAATACTTTGGTGAAGCAGTTGAGCTGATTCGTGGTCTTGAGACCATTTCAATCTCGCAATTGCAACGTAAATTCCGGATTGGATATAACCGGGCTGCGCGTCTGATTGATGATTTAGAAGCCCAGGGCTTATCGGCCCGCAAGACGGGTCTAAACCGCGTCAGGTTTTTGTCCAAGCGGACTAATTTGCGGTTGAAAAGGGCGCCAAAGGGCGTATACTTAAGAGTGTGTAAGTCATAAGTTTAAGGGAGGATATGTCATGTCAAAAACTATTATCATAGGGGGTTCTTTTGCTGGCTTAAGCTGTGCGCTCCAAGCCAAGCAACTCTACCCGGACATGGAAGTGCAAGTCTTCGATAGCCAAGAAACAGTGGGTTTCATTCCAAGTGGGATGAACCTAGTCCTCAATCATGAGGTAGACCAATTAGAAGCGGCTAGCTTTATCTCGGAGAAGGAAGTGCGGGCGGCTGGCGTCCAACTCTATCTAGGCCATCAAGTGGTCGAAGTCGACATGAAAGCCAAGTGGTTACGTGCTAAGAATCTAAAGACTCAAGTGATTACAGACTATCCTTATGATCAGCTCGTCTTGGCCATGGGGTCTAAGCAAACCGGTCACTTAGTGGCCCATCTAGACCATCCGGCCATTATTTCGACCAAGGACATTGGGTCTGCCCACCATGCCTTAGAGGTCCTAGAAGACGCGGGGCATGTGGTTGTTGTCGGTGGGGGGCAAATCGGGATTGAAGCCTGTGAAGCCCTGGTTAACGCCAATAAGCAAGTGACCTTGATTGAAGCCAATGATAGCCTGGCTGAACGTTATTTTGATGCTGATTTTGTTGAAGAAATCGAAGCCGCCATTGAAATCGTAGGTGTCGACCTACGCGTCGGGAGCAAGGTAACTTCTGTTGAAACTGACCCGCTACGAGTTGTCCTAGAAGATGGCGATGAAATCTATGCGGATGCCATCCTCATGGGGGTCAATCTCTTCCCTAATAGCAGCCTGGTGTCGGATCAAGTTGAGCTTAATCCAGACAAGACCATCTGGACCAGCCCTTACTTAGAAACTAGTGTGACCGATGTCTTTGCGGTAGGGGACTTGGTTCAAGTGCCTTATGCTGATCAGGGCCGTGACTTTATCGCCTTGGTTAACAACGCCATTCGTTCCGGTCAGATTGCAGCCTTCAACCTCAAGGAAAATCGCGTCAAGCAAGCTACTTCCCTGCGGGTCATTGGCTCCCGTATCTTCAGTCAATATGTGGTCAGTGTGGCTAAGACGGAACATGAAGCCAATGGAACCAGTGCCCAAGCCGTTCAAACGGTCACAGTGACAGCTGACTATTCCTTAACGGATTCAACCCCTGTCTATCTCAAGCTCATTACTGAGGCGGAGACAGGACGCATTCTGGGGGCAAAAATGCGTTCAGAATCGAATATTCTATCCTACGCTGACACGCTGGCCTTGGCTATCGGACAAGGCTTGACGGACCAAGAATTAGCCTTCCAAGACCGTCTCTATTATCCATTAGAGACCGTCGCCAACCCTATTATTTACCGCGCTGCCTTGGAGTCTTATGCCCAACGGGTAGCAAAATAAGCAAAAGTAAGAAAGAGGTGACCTATGACTAGGCCAACCATTGAAAGTCTCGAGCTAGCGCCTTTTATTAAGGAGGCACTCGGGGAACTGGGATTTTCCCGCCTAACACCTGTGCAAGAGGCGGTCATTCCCTATGCCCTCAAAGGGCGCAACCTGATTGTCCAATCGCAAACGGGCTCAGGTAAGTCTCATAGTTTTTTGATTCCCATCTTCCAGCAACTAGACCCTAGCTTGGACCAAGTCCAAGTGGTGATTACAGCCCCTAGCCGGGAATTGGCTACCCAGCTCTACCAAGCTGCCAAGCAACTGGCTAGCACAAGCACAGAGCCTTTGCGGGTTGTTCATTATATGGGGGGGACAGACAAGCAACGTCAAGTGGATAAGTTGCAAGCAGGTCAACCCCAAGTCGTGATTGGGACACCAGGTCGTATCTATGACTTGATGGCTAGCCATGCCCTCCATGTTCAGACCGCTAAAATCATGGTAGTCGACGAAGCCGATATGACCATGGACCTAGGTTTCCTTCAAGTGGTCGACGATATTGCCTCTCGCATGCCAGAAGATCTGCAACTTATGGTCTTCTCTGCGACCATTCCTCAACAACTTGAGGTCTTCCTCAACAAGTATGTGACCAACCCTGAATTCATTCAAATTGAACCTCAGGAAGTTTTAGCTAGCAAGATAGATAACTACCTGATTAATACCAAAGGGCGGGATCGCTCGGCCTTGGTCTACGATCTCTTAACCATGGGCCATCCTTTCCTAGCCTTGGTCTTCTGTAATACTAAGAAGTATGCAGCAGAATTGACCCAATACCTCAAGGAACGTGGCCTCAAGGTGGCCTCCATTCACGGGGATTTAACGCCACGAGAACGTAAACGGGTCATGCGTCAAATCAAGGACTTAGAATTCCAATATGTAGTGGCTTCTGACCTAGCTGCGCGCGGTATTGATATTCCGGGTATTTCCATGGTCATTAACACGGAATTGCCTAAGGAGCTGGAATTCTTCGTTCATCGGGTAGGGCGGACAGGCCGTAATCAACTAGCTGGGACAGCCTATACTTTCATGACGCCGGATGACGATCGCGCTATTGTGGAATTAGAAGCCAAGGGCATTGAATTCCAACAGGTGGACTTAGTCAAGGGCGAAATCCGTCCTGTTCAGTCACGCCATCGCCGTGTAGAGCGGACGGATACCAAGCAAGATAAGGAAGATCCAACCGTAAGGGCCATGATTAACCGAAACAAGAAGAAGAAGGTTAAGCCTGGCTACAAACGTAAGCTCAATTACCAAATTAAGGAGCACCGTCAGAAGGAAGCTCGTAAACAGAAAAGGGCAGAGCGGCGCCAAGCTAGAAAAGCTTAATCGATAGAAGGGGAGACTAACCTAGGTTAGTCTCTTTTGCTATGTATATTGATTTACAATATTGTATAGATACTTAGACTCAAGCTATTAATATGACGGACTTTATTACCTAATCGTATATTCATTCTCTTTAAAGATTTCGGATTATATACTTGTTTTATTTTTCTTATCTCCCAAAATATACTAGAGTATGTAAAAATCTTTAAGTTGTGATGATTATTGATTTTGTCATTCTTATGGGAACACGAAACCGCGTTTCATTCAAGTAATTGTGAACATCTAACGAAAATTTGATATGTATAATATTGGGAAATGCGGTATAATGTCTATACAGGATGTTAGTGTCTTGCTTTAAGTGTTTCTTGGAATATTTAAAGGAGGGCAGTAGCAGCCCTTCGAACAAATTGAATCTATGTCCATATGATCCCCTTAATGAACTTTATCATAGAAGATTTAGATTTTTACTTCAAGGTGAACGTGCCGATTTTACATTGTTGATAAATCACTAAATGCTTCAAGTCAGAAGTCATATGGGTATAGGTAATCAATTTAAACCTTCTTAGTCAGGTTAAGGACTAAGTTATTCCTTCTTACGATAGGTATCCCCTAATGCCTATTGTAGAAGTCCCCTCTTGATACGGATATGCCGAATCCGTTGCAGCCGAGTTCCCTCTCGGCTGTTTTTTCATTGTCTTTTCTATCGAGATTTGTTTGCTCTCAAAAAAACAGCAATTTTCCTCCCTTATATCCGCCAAGTTCAAATTATAGATAATTTTCAACTATCTCCTATTTTTGCCTCTTAGGTAAAAATGGCTCTATATAAGGCTTTAAACCAGTTAGAGGCAGGTTAATGTAAATTTCGCTTACATGTACTTTTGAAAAGTTTTCATTTTTCAAAACATTTTTCAAGGTAAGTCTATAAAATAGGTGATAAAATGTAAGTAAAACGCTTGCTAAAGTGTTTTTTTTGTGGTATTTTATAAGAGTATAAAAGTGTTTACCTAGGAAGTGAGGCAAAAGGTATGGAAAAACAAACTATTACCATCTACGACGTTGCTCGTGAAGCTGGCGTCTCCATGGCGACAGTATCTCGTGTGGTAAACGGCAACCCTAACGTTAAACCGTCAACTCGTAAAAAAGTATCAGAAGTTATCGAACGCTTGGATTATCGTCCTAACGCAGTCGCGCGTGGCTTGGCAAGCAAGAAGACCACTACAGTTGGGGTGATTATCCCTAACGTCACCAATGTCTTCTTCTCATCTCTGGCACGTGGGATTGATGACATCGCGTCTATGTACAAATACAACATTATTTTGGCCAACTCTGATGAAAACCCTGAGAAAGAAGTACAAGTATTCAACACCTTGTTAGCAAAACAAGTGGACGGAATCATCTTCATGGGGAATGACATCCAAGAAAGTATCCAACATGAAGTTAGCCGTACGCGGACACCAGTTGTCTTTGCTGGGACCATTCTATCTAATACAGAACTTTCTAACGTTAACATCGACTACCGTCAAGCAACTAAAGAGGCAACTGCTTTGCTCTTGGCTCATGGCCGTAAAGTAGGTTTGGTGACAGGTCCTGGGGAATTTGATATTAACCGTGATTTCCGCTTAGAAGGCTATACTGAAGCCCTCAAGGAAGCCGGTGCTAAATTCAAGCAAGACTTAGTCATTCAAAAGCAATTCACTTATGCAGATGGGGATAAGATTGCGGCGCAATTGATTGCAGCCAAGGCCAATGCCGCTGTCATTTCTGACGATGAAATCGCAGTAGCTGTCCTCAATGCCTTGACAGATCGTGGCGTAAAAGTCCCTCAAGACTTTGAAATCATTACTGGTAACAACTCTATGCTAACCCAAATGGTACGTCCTAAGTTGTCCAGCATCCAAATTCCGCTCTATGATATCGGTGCGGTAGCAATGCGTCTCTTGACTAAGATTATGAACAGTGAAGAAGTGGAAGAGCATCAAATTATCTTACCACACAGATTTATTGCTCGTGGCTCAACCTTAGAAGATAAAGACTAATCGTAAATAAAACCAAGGGTTTATAGGCCCTTGGTTTTTGGTCTATTATAGTGGACTTTTTCCATTGGGTCTATTATAGTGGACTTTTTCCATTGGGTCTATTATAATGGACTTTCTTTCGGGGATCTGTTATAATGGACTTAAGAGAGGAGGCTACTATGAATCAATACTATGCTTTAATTGGTGACATTATTGAGTCGCGTAGTTTAGCCAATCGTGCCAAAATACAAGAAGCCTTAAGCCAAGCCTTAAATGGCCTGAATGAGCGATATCAAGGCCACCTAGCCTCATGCTTTAGTTTAACTTTGGGAGATGAATTCCAAGGACTACTTAAAGTAGGAGCACCTATCTTTCAAATGATTGATGAACTTCGCCTGGCCTTGCCTGACTTAAATCTGCGTTTTGGCCTGGGCTTAGGTGAAATTCTGACCAGCATAAATCCCGCAGTCAGCTTAGGGGCGGATGGCCCGGCTTACTGGCGGGCGCGTGAGGCCATTCAGCAAGTTCATCAACAACATCATTACGAGACAGTCCATATCTATCTGCTGACAGGGCGAGATGAGCGGGATGCGATTTTGAATCATAGCTTGGCCTTGAGTGAGTTTGTTCGTTCTTCTTGGATCCAATCGCAAATGGAAACCTTCCGGACAATCTTAGACTTGGGTTACTATCAGTCGCGCTTTGATCAGAAGCGAGTGGCGACAGCCCTAGGTCTGTCTTCTAGCGCCTTCGCCAAACGCATGAAATCGAGTGGAATCAAACTCTATTTAGATGTCAAAAACGATCTCAATCAGGCCATTGAAGATTTGGCCAGACAGGCAGCTCAAGGAGGGGAGAAGGCATGATGTCGACTTATTCAATGGGCCTCTACTATGGGCTAGGCTGGACCCTAATCGAATCCTATTATCGACCTTACGGGCGGGCTTTCTTAAAGGGGCGATTGACTTGGTTAGATCCTTGGATGCTCTACCTGGTTTGGGGCGCCTTACTGCTGGGGCTTAATCCGGTCGCAGCTGGCCTGCTAATCGGCCTAGGACTGGTGAATGCCAGCTTAGGTAAGCTACTTAAGCCCAAGCAAGTTTCTCTATTGATGGCGCTACTTTATTTGGCGCCAGCCTTTATGCAGCTAAGGTAGGCTGGACTTGGCCTTACCATGCAAACTGGCTGTGGACGGCTCTCTATGCCTTGTGGTTAGGAGCTCCTGTTAACCAGATTTTCCATTTTCTCTTCCGCCGTTTTCAACCTGAAATTGAGATTGATGACGCGACCATTGAAGGGGCAGGGGCCACGATTGGGATACTAGAGCGTCTGATAACAGGTTTGCTCTTAGTCAGTCAGAATTATGCAGCTTTGGGCTTGGTCTTCACGGCCAAATCCATCGCCCGCTACGATAAAATTTCCAAGAACAGCGCCTTTGCTGAATACTATCTCATTGGCTCGCTCTTTAGTCTCTTGGCCGTTTTAGTACTCTATCAGGTCTACCAATTAGGAAGCTGGTAGGCCCAAGCTAGTAAAAATAGCCTAGCAGTTTGGATAAAGAATCCAGACTGCTAGGGCTATTTATTTAGGCTATTAGGAATGCGCCTTATTGCTTGCTTGAGCTTGGGAGCTGTCACCTTGAACACTCTCCATGATTCGCGCCACAATGGCGACAACAATAGTAATGACAAGAGCCAAAATGGTCCCGCCCACTAAATCGTATTGGGCGCGTGTGAGTGAGCTACCTAGGTAGTAGACGATTTGCCCCAGGATGAAGCTCCAGAAAAATGTGACGATATATTTCATACTTTCCCTTCTTTCCTTTACAGTATAAGTGTAGCATATTTGCCAAATAATACAATGAAAAAGTTTTTGTTTCCAGTTCTTAACCAAAATTCCTGAAAGCCAAGCTCTACCTTGTGCTTTAAGGCATTTCATGGCACAATAAGAAGAGAGTGGTCGAATGCCTGTTCGGACCACAAAAAGGGCTTGAGAGGAGGAAATGCCATGCTATTTAATGTTCATTCTGCTAATTCACTCTTAGCTAGTACTTTGACGGTTCCATCCTATGTGGAAGCTGCTAAACAAAGGGGCTATGAAATCCTGGGTTTGGCAGATGTCCATAGCCTGCAAGGGGCGCTAGATTTCTATAATCGCTGTCAGGCTGCTGGTCTCAAGGCCATGATTGGCGCGACCATTAAGTTGCCTGGGGCTCTCAAGCAAACCCATATTTATCCCTTCCTAGTTTATGCCCTCAATCAAGCCGGTTATTATGAATTAATAGGTCTCATTCGACGTTTGAGCCATCAGCCTCTGTCGCCAGGCGCTATTTGGGATTATCTGATCCAGTCCTGCCACAATCTAGTCTATATTTCCTGTGGCCATGCAAGCGAAGTGGAGCAAACCCTGATTCATAGTGGGGACCAAGAAGCCGACTTAGTTTTGGAGCGCTTGGAGCAAGTCTTTGGGCCTGGTAATGTCTATCTGGGGGTGGCGGCTTTCCCTTATAATCCAGTTGAAGGCGAGGCCGTGAAGGCCTGGGCTAAGAGCCAACAAGTTCCGCTAGTAGTGGGGCAGGGAGTATCAACCTTAAATCAGGGTGACGCCTTCAGTCTCAAGGTGCTGGAGGCCATTGGGGCTAATGAGACCTTAGACGTGGAACTACGAGCCATGCAGGGGGTCCACTATGTCTATAATTGGGCGGATTTGGAGGCTCAGTACGTCCGTTTAGGCTTGGCTGACTGCTTGGCGAATAGTCGCCAACTAGCTGATCGTATGCAGTTAACTTTGCCACAAAATCAGGCTTTTCTGCCAAAATTCCCGACGCCAGATCACTTGCCAGCTAGTCAATACTTGCGAGACTTAACTCAGTCGGCATTAGAAGACTTGAGGCCTGCTGATTTGGCGGTCTACCAGCAGCGGCTTGACTATGAGCTAGAAGTCATCGATAGTATGGGCTTTAGCGACTATTTCCTCATTGTCTGGGACATTATTGTCTACTGCCAAACTCATGCCATCCGAGTAGGGCCAGGTCGGGGTTCGGCAGCTGGCTCCTTGGTTTCCTACCTATTAGGGATTACACGCGTCGATCCCATCCAATACAACTTACTCTTTGAGCGTTTCCTAAATCCGGAACGTTATAACATGCCCGATATTGATATGGATATTCCCGATAATAAACGGCAACAAGTTTTGCATTATGTGGTCGAGCGCTATGGCCAAGAGCAGGTCGCTCAAATTGCCACCTTGGGAACCTTCGGGGCTCGAGCCGCCATGCGGGATACCTTACGAGTTCTAGGGGCGGATAGTGAGACCTTACGAGTCTGGGCGCGCGCCATACCAAAAGAGTTGGACATTAGCTTGCCTCAGGCCTATCAGAAGTCGGCTGCCTTACGCCAGTTAGTCAGTCAATCTGAGACCAACCAGCAGCTCTTCCAAGTGGCGCAAACCATCGAGGGCTTGCCGCGTCACATTTCAACCCATGCCGCGGCGGTGGTCATTCATGACCAAGCCTTGGATCAGGTTATTCCAGTCGTAGAACGACCTAACCAACCTCTTATGACTCAATTTACCATGTACGATGTGGAGAAGGTTGGCCTGCTTAAGATGGACTTCCTAGGCCTGAGAAACCTCAACCTGCTAGATACCATCATTAAGCAGGTTCAAAAGAGCCAAGCTGATTTTGATATTGAAGCAATTTCCATGGAAGATGCTCAGACTCTTGCCCTCTTCAGGGCGGCGGATACTAATGGGGTCTTCCAGTTTGAATCAGACGGCATTAAGCAAGTCCTACGCAAGTTGCAACCAGAGCGTTTTGAAGATATTGTAGCCGTCAATGCGCTCTTCCGTCCGGGACCTATGAAGCAGATTGACCACTATGTAGCGCGTCGCCATGGCAAGGAAAGTTACCAGGCTATTCATCCTATCCTGGAAGAAATCTTAGCTCCTACCTATGGCATCATCGTCTATCAGGAACAAGTCATGCAGGTCTGTCAACGTATGGCCGGTTTCAGCTTAGGACAGGCCGACCTGCTAAGACGTGCCATGGGTAAAAAGCAAGCCGATGTCATGGCACGAGAACGCGAGCATTTCATTAGGGGGGCCAGAGAGCAGGGGATAGAGGCTGAGATTGCGTCTGCTACCTATGATTACATCTATGAATTTGCTAGCTATGGCTTCAACCGCTCACACGCGGTGGTCTATTCAACTTTAGCCTTCCAACTAGCCTATCTCAAGGTGCATTATCCTCTAGCCTTCTATCAAGCCCTCTTAAACATGGGCAGTTCCAACCAGACGACCATGGCCGACTATATTCTGGAGGCCAAACGTCATACAGGTCCACTCCTTGGTCTCAATCTCAATGAGAGTCAGATAGGCTTTAGTGTCAGTGGTCAGCAACTCCAAGTAGGTCTCTCAGCCATCCGGACCTTACGCCATGACTTTGTCAGCCACATAGTAGAGGATCGTCAGCTCTTAGGGCCATATACCGGCCTCTTGCATTTATGCAGCGGCTACCTAAGAAATGGCTCAAGCAAGAATGGCTAGAAAGTCTGATTAGTGTCGGGGCCTTGGACTATACTGGCATGAACCGGCCAACCTTGCTTAAGAATCTAGACAAGCTCATGCAAAGTGTTACCTTTAGTGGTGGCAATTTGTCGCTCTTCCCAGAGCTAGAGCCACGAATTGAATGGGTGGAGGACTGGAGCCCTAGTCAAAAACGGGATAAGGAAGTGGAAATATTGGGCTTCTCCTTAGAGGGTCATCCAGTGGCAACTTATCAAGCCTTTGCCAAGTCCCATCCCAACTTGTTGTCAGTAAGAGATATATTAGCGGCCCAACCAAACCTCAAGGTCCAGACCCTAGTCTTAATCAAAGGCATCCGGGTCATTAACACTAAGAAACAGGAATTGATGGCCTTCCTCGAACTAGAAGACGAAGTAGCTAGCATTAGCGGGGTAGTCTTCCCGCAAAGCTATCGACACTATGTCTCGCTGCTTAAGGAGGGACAGGTCTTGCTAGTAGAAGGGACGGTCGAACTAGACCGCCAGGGACGCCATCAGCTGATTATTAAGCGTTTGGCGCTAGTCAATGAGGAAGAAGCCAAGGCGCCAACTAGCCCCAATCAGCATCCTTTCCAACGTTGCTTTGTCCAGGTCAAAGCCTTCCAGGACCTCAAACCTTTTATGCCAGGCTTAAGAAAATTTGCCGATCAATATTCTGGACCAGTAGCCATGATTTTAGTCGATGCCAATCGTCAGACCTTCCAATTGGATGATGCCTATCGGGTCTCCTATGGCCAGAAAGCGCAAGCAGAATTAGCAAAACTACTGGCTCCTTTCAAAATTATCTACAAGTAATCGATTACATCTATTATTTTCGAAAAAATGTATGACTTTAGCCAATAAAAGTGGTAAAATAGGCCTTGGATATCAGTCCAAGTCGATTGATTACAATTCAACTTAGAGGTGAGAAAACATGAAGCGTATTGCAGTCTTAACCAGCGGTGGCGACGCTCCTGGTATGAATGCGGCAGTGCGGGCTGTCGTAGAGCGTAGCTTGCATCATGGCATTGAAGTCGTAGGTGCTTACTATGGTTTTAAAGGCTTATATGAAGGTGACTTCAGACCTTTAGACGTAGCGACTTGCTCTCATGCCTTAAGACGGGGTGGCACCTTCTTATATTCTGCTCGATTCCCAGAATTTAAGGAGCCTGAAATCCAAGAGAAGGCAATTGAACAGATGAAGGCACATGGCATTGATGCCTTAGTTGTTGTGGGTGGGGACGGTTCCTTTACTGGGGCCTTGAAATTAACCCAGAAAGGTTTCCCAGCTATCGGGATTCCTGGGACCATCGATAACGATATTGCAGGGACAGAATACACCATTGGTTTTGATACCGCGGTTAATGTGGCCCTAGATGCTATTGATAAAATTACTGACACTGCTTCCTCCCACAACCGGACCTTTATTGTCGAAGTAATGGGCCGTCATGCAGGGGATATGGCTAGCTGGATTGGGGTGGCTGCTGGCGCAGATGCCATTGTGATTCCAGAAGAAGCCTATGATTTAAAAGAAATCGCAGAAACAGTAGCTGCTAACCGTCGCGCCGGCAAGGATCATTCCTTAATCGTCTTGGCCGAAGGTGTTATGACAGCAGCTCAATTCCGTAAGGAATATGAAGCGGTATCTGGTGACGATGTGCGTGATGTGACCTTGTCACACATTCAACGTGGGGGTAACCCAACAGTGCGTGACCGTGTCTTTGCAAGCTTAATGGGTTCCAAGGCGGTTGACCTCTTGTTAGAAGGTCAAGCTGGGATTTTCTTAGGTCTTAAGAACGAGCAATTGGCAACTTTGACATTGTGGAAACCTTGACCAAGGAAAAACACCAAGTCCGTCGCGATCTTTACCAATTAAACCAAGGCCTCAGCGCTAAATAAAAAAGAGAAGGAGTTCTTTTAAAATGAAAAAAACTAAGATTATTTGTACCATGGGTCCTGCTTCTAACACAGCAGAACAAATGGCAAAGTTGATTGAAGCAGGGATGAACGTTGCACGTTTCAACTTCTCTCACGGTTCTCACGAAGAACACTTAGAACGCTTCAACAACTTGAAGGCTGCCCGTCAAGCTACCGGCAAACTTTGTGCCATCCTCTTGGATACCAAAGGTCCAGAAATCCGTACTAACGACATGCAAGACAATGCCATCGACTTAGTTAAGGGCGCAACTGTTCGTATTTCTATGACTGAAGTCTTAGGGACTAAGGACAAATTCTCTGTAACTTACGCTAACTTAATCAACGACGTTGAAGTAGGTAGCCACATTCTCTTGGATGACGGTTTAGTTGACTTATTGGTAACTGAAATCGACCACGCTAACCAAGAATTAGTAACTGAAATTCAAAACTCTGGTGTAATCAAATCTAAGAAGGGTGTTAACGTTCCTAACGTTTCCATCAACTTGCCAGGGATCACTGAAAAAGACGCTGCTGACATCCGCTTCGGTGTTCGCGAAGGCATCGACTTCATCGCTGCATCTTTCGTTCGTCGTGCTAGCGACGTTATGGAAATCCGTGAAATCTTAGAACAAGAAGGTCGTCCAAACGTTAAAATCATCTCTAAGATTGAGAACCAAGAAGGGGTCGACAACATCGACGAAATCTTGTCTGTATCTGACGGTATCATGGTAGCGCGTGGTGACTTAGGGGTAGAAATCCCAACTCACGAAGTGCCAATCGTTCAAAAATACATCATCAAGAAATGTAACCAAGCTGGTAAACCAGTTGTAACTGCAACTCAAATGTTAGACTCTATGCAACGCAACCCACGTCCAACTCGTGCGGAAGCAGGGGACGTTGCTAACGCTATCTTCGACGGGACTGACGCGGTAATGCTTTCTGGTGAAACTGCAGCAGGGGACTTCCCTGAAGAAGCAGTTAAGACTATGGCTGCTATCTGTGTTCGTACTGAAAAAGAATTGCACGAACACGACGCATTCAGCATCAAACGCTTCGACCGTTCTGACATGACTGAAGCAATCGGTCAAGCAGTTGGTCACACTGCTAAGAACTTAGGTATCGAAACTATCGTAGCACCTACAAGCTCAGGTCACACTGCTTTGATGATATCTAAATACCGTCCAAACGCTCACATCGTGGCAGCTACTTTCGACGAAGAAACTCAACGTTCATTAGCTGTAGCATGGGGTGTTATCCCTTACGTTATCGACCGTCCAACTTCAACAGACGAAATGATGGATAGCGCAACAGCTTTGGTTCAAGAAAAAGGCTTCGCTAAAGAAGGCGACTTGATCTTAATCACTGCTGGTGTACCAGTTGGTGAAGCAGGGACCACTAACTTGATGAAAATTCAAGCGATTGGGACTCAATTAGCGAAAGGTGAAGGCGTCGGTAACGGCAATTTTATCGGTAAGGCTGTTTTAGCAACTGATGCGGCTACTGCCAATGCGAAAGCCACTGCTGGGACTATCTTAGTAACCCGTGCAACTGACAAGGACTTCTTGCCAGCATTCGATAAAATCGGTGCCCTTGTTACTGAAGAAGGCGGGATTACTTCTCATGCAGCCATCATGGGGCTTGAAAAAGGCATTCCTGTCATCGTAGCAGCTAAAGATGTGCTTTCTAACGTGGCAGATGGTGAATTAATCACTGTAGATGCGCGTCGTGGTTTAATCTACCGCGGTGCAGCAGCGATCATCTAAGCTCACCTCACTTATAATCATCAACGCTCTACCATTAGGTAGGGCGTTTTTTTGTGCTGTCACGCAAATTTAATAGAGAATTTTCGGATTAAATCAGGGCAAAGGGGTATATATATATGAAGACTTTTAGAGGAGGGATTATATGGAACCTCAGTATCAACTGAAGACAGGTGCAGCTAAGCTAAAATGGTGGTTAGGCGGCTTATTTGCCATAGGAATTATAGGCATTGTTCTTTGTATAATATGGCTTAACTTGCGCCCAAGACGGCCCATAATGCAAGAAGAGTCTTCTATCAGTTCCAGTAGGCTTGCTGAGCCAATCTCTTCCCAGCAATCCTCCCAGCCCGACAAGATTTATGTAGACCTCAAGGGAGCTGTCAAGCATCCAGGAGTCTATGCTCTAGATCAGGGTAGTCGGGTCTTTGACCTACTGGAAATGGCGGGTGGTTTGACGGAAGATGCGGCTGAGCGGGCCCTTAACCAAGCACAACTCCTAGTGGATCAGCAGAGTCTCTATGTACCCACCATGGAGGAATGGGAGGCTGAGAGCCAGGGACCGCAAGCTAACTTGGTAGGGAGTCAGGATCCCTTAGTTTCTAGTCTAATAGTGGCAAGGTTAATATCAACCAAGCTGACTTAGCTCAACTAGAGACCTTGCCCGGTATTGGGGCTAAAAAGGCCCAAGCCATTATCGACTACCGGACGGCAAATGGCTCCTTTCATTCGCTTGAGGATTTAGGCAAAGTCAAGGGCATAGGGCCTAAGATGCTAGAGAAGTTGAAGGATCTGGTGATTTTTCAATGAAGGATAAGCTCAAAAGATATGGGACAAGCGGCTGTCTCCTGCTAGCAAGCAGCCTTGAGTCCTTGAGACATAAATGGTTTCTACTATGGATCTATGCTGCAGTTTTCATTAGCATGCTATACCACGAAAACTGGGCTTGGAGCTTGGCCTTAGTCATTCTAATCGTTCGGCTTTGCTTTCTAGGACCTAAATGTCATCGGCGAAACTGCCTCTTGGCTTGCTTGGTCTTAAGCATCTGGTGCTTGTGCAAATGGACCTGGCAATACTATGAGCAGTCTCAACTTAATCAAAGGATAGAGCCGGACATAGCGCAAACCTATCAGCTAATTCTAGCACCTAGCCAAGTCAAGCATACGGCCACTGGTTGGCAGGGCATAGGCTATTTAAAATTAGCAGATGGCCGACTCCTGCCTGTTCTGGCAAAGGGGCAGGGCGACATTGATTGGGATTTAGGCGATGAGGTGATGGAAGTCAAGGGGCAGGCTAGTCTTAAAGAAGCCGAGCGAGCTCGAAATTTTGGGGTCTATGACTATCATCAGAGCTTAGCAGATAAGGGGATTGATTGGCTATTAGACTTTAAATCGGTGACTAGCATTGAAGCCAAACCCTTGGCCTTGGGACTCATGGAGGCCTTACGCCAGTGGTTTTTGGCTCCCTTGGCTAGGTGGAAAGGGCAAGGATCTTCCTGGACTAGCTTGGTTTTACGCCTTCTATTTAATCAGCAGACCCCAGGCTTTCGCGACCAGTCGGTGAGCTTGGGGGTGCTGGGCCTTAGTCATTTCTTCGCCATATCGGGCTTTCATTTGCTTTATTTAAGGCGAGTGCTGAGTCGTCTTTTTTTGCGATTGGGTTGCCTTAAAGAAAGTGTTGCTTTCTGGCTGCCTCTCTTTCTCCTCTTCTATAGCTGGCTATGTGGTTGGCCTATTGGTAGCATTAGAGTCTTAGGAAGTTGGGGACTAGTGGCTTTTTCTAAGCGTTTTGGCGACCAAAGTATGACGTCTATGGACCGGCTAAGTCTTGTAGGACTGGCCTGTTTACTTTGCCAGCCTGGCCTAGTCTTTCAGCCGGCCTACCTGCTGAGCTTTGGTTTGTCAGCTGTACTCATATTTCGAATCAAGCCATGGAGCACCCAAAACACTATACTTGGCGCCATCAAGTCTACATACTCTTAGCTTGTTTGCTCATTACCTGGCCTCTTATGATGGATTGGCGTTATGAATGGTATCCGCTACAAGTCTTGGCCATATTTCTCTTAGGGATTGTCTTTGAATCGCTTATTATGCCGCTAGCCTTAGTGTCAGGCCTAGCGCTCATTTTGCCAGGCTTAGACAGGCTGGCAAGTTTAATGGATGGGATTTATCAAGTCTTGCTAGAAATACTAGCGCCTGTAGGTAAAATCTTCTCCTGGCATGTCATCACAGGACGTTTAAGTCTCATTTACTGGTTCATTTTTCTAATTCTATTCCTAGTGTGGTTGCGTTGGGGCTGGCGCCATCCTTGGACAACAGGGACTGTTCTGGTTTGCGCTTATGGCTTAATACTGGGACTTAAACCATACCTGCATTGGCAGTCTAGTGTTACCGTATTAGATGTAGGGCAGGGGGATAGTCTGGTCTACCAAGCAGCCTGGTCCAAGGAAGCCTGGTTGATTGATACAGGCGGCAGGCCACCTTATCCAGCTAGCAAGGAAGGGCCGAGTTTTGACACTCAATATGGCTATTATAATCTGATTCCCGCCCTCAAAGCGCAAGGGATTGGCTCACTGACCGGGGTCATGATTACCCACTCGGATTTAGACCATATTGGTAGCCTGGCTAGTCTCAGTCAAGAAGTGGCCATCGACAATCTCTGGATTAGCCAGCATACCGCTAGTCATCCGGTATGGCAGGAAATCAAGCCCTATTTGGCGACAAAGACCCAAGTCCATATCTTAGGACCAGGTGAATCCTATTCAATCAAGGATGGGCTGACCTTCTACACCAATAATTTTAATCAGTCGACGGCCCCCAACGACGCCTCTATTGCCGCAACTCTAGCGATGGGTAGGCACCGTTTACTTAATTTAGGTGATATGTCGGGTGAATATGAGCAGGCCTTGATTGAGCGTTTCCCTGAAATTCAGGCCGATATTCTCAAATGCGCCCATCATGGCAGTCGCTTTAGCAGTTCAGATGCCTTGCTCAACCACCTGCAGCCTAAGTTAGCCTTGTTGTCTGCTGGTGTCCACAATACTTATCACCATCCTCATCCCGATACCCTAGCTAAACTAAGTAATAGGGGGATTCCTTATTTTGCAACACCCTATCATGGCGCCATCCGCTATGAGTGGAGTGATTGGGGTTGGGAGGGGTGGCGAACAGTTCTGGAAGCAACTCAATCCACCTATCCTAAAAGTGAGCCTAACCATCCAAAAAGATGAGCTAATCTTGTATGGCAATAGCTAAAGTGCTATACTGAATACGTAAACATTATTATGCAAAACCTGTAGAGAGTGGGTGTTTTTTGTGTTAGAAGTGAAGCATTTAGTTAAGCACTTCGGCGACTTGTGCGCTGTCCATGATGTCTCCTTTAGGGTGGAGCCAGGTAGTATTATGGGGATTATTGGTCAGAACGGGTCTGGTAAGACTACAATTTTTCGGATGATCCTCAATTTCTTGAAATTAGAACCTGGTGCATCCATTGAGTGGCAAGGGAAGCCTATGAGCAGTCAAGTCTATGATACGGTAGGCTATTTGCCGGAAGAACGTGGCTTATATGATAAGATGACCATCGAGGATCAGATTGTCTTCTTTGCGGAATTGCGCGGCATGAAGAAGACCCAAGTCCTTGAAAAAATTGATTATTGGATGAAAAAATTCGATGTCAGAGGTAAAAGAAGCGATAAAATTAAGAGCCTGTCCAAGGGTAACCAACAGAAGGTGCAACTCATCGCGACCTTAATTCATGAGCCAAAACTCATGATTCTAGATGAGCCATTTTCAGGTCTAGACCCGGTTAATGCGGACTTACTCAAGCAAGGTATTCTAGAGCTCAAGGCGAAGGGTTCTTCCATTATTTTCTCTAGTCATAATATGAATAACGTAGAAGAAATTTGCGACCATTTGGTCATGATTCACTATGGTAAACAGGTGCTGTCAGGAACGGTTGACGAGGTCAAGGAATCCTTTGGTCGGACCCGTATTTCCTAGAAAGTCCTGACTGGAATCAAGCCCAACTTGAAGCCCTGCCAGGAGTAGAAAAGGTCCGTCACCTAAGCGGTCATCGCTATCATTTGATTCTAAGTGATGAGTCCGCCGGTCATGCCATTTTTGACGCGGTGACACAAGGGAAGTATATTGCCCAGTTTAGTCAACAACCGCCAACCTTAGACGAGATTTTCAAGCTGAAAGTAGAGGTGTCTGACCATGAATAAATTATGGATTATCGCCAAGGAAGTCTACCGCAAAAATGTCAAGAGTTGGGGTTTCTTCTTCATGGTTTTTGCGCCCTTTATTATCATGGGTGTTTCTGTCTTGATTGGCTACTTTATTGCCAATGATGAATCGAGTCATGCCAATGAGACCATCGCTATTGTCAGTCAAGATCAGGGCTTAAAAGATAGTTTAGCCCAGGATAATTTGACTTATAAGTTGGCCTATTATGATGATGAAGCCAGTGCTCGCCAATCCCTTAACCAAAAAGGAGTTAACGGCTATTTAATGGTCAAAGAAGACAATGGGCGTGTGCAAGCTACTTATTACCAAAAGTCTACCGCCCATAGCCTGACCTTGTCTGATTTGGCTGAAAGCCTCAATCGCTACCAACTCAGCAAAATAGGTCAAAGCCTTAACCTAAATGTTCAGCAAATTGCCACCATTCGTTCCAGTAAGGTGTCAATAGGTAAGATTAATCTCAAGGAAAGCAAGGACGGGACCTATTCAGAAGAGGATGCTAGGTCCCTTCAAGTCATGGCCCGCATGGGGGCTGCCTTTGTGGCCATTATGCTATCCTATATGTTGATTTTAGCTTACAGTTCAATTTTTGCTCAGGAAGTGGCCTTGGAGAAGGGCAACCGGGTCATGGAAATCATCCTATCCTCCATTCCTGCCAAACAACATTTATTAGGTAAGATTCTAGGTGCTTCACTGATAATGGCTACCCAAATTGGTATTTACCTGATCTTAGGAATCGGCTTCTATTTCATGACTGGCGTATCCAGTATTTTTAGCTACCTAGAGCCATTTAAACCGCTCTTGCTAGGGATTTTGCCTAGCTTTGGTTTAAGTCTAGTCTTTGCTTTGATGGGGATGTTGGCCTATATGATTCTATCTGTTCTGCTAGGATCCATCGCTACACGACTAGAAGACGTCCAAAAGTCCATTCAGCCGGTCATCTTCACTACCATCATTGGTTTCTATATTGCCGTCTATGGTCTCCAACAACCTAATTCACCTGTTGTGGTCATCGGCTCTTGGGTGCCATTTACTTCTCCATTTGTCATGCCGGTTCGTCTAGCTACAGAGACGGTCTCAAATTTGGAAATTGTTCTCTGCCTACTTGGCTGTTTTGCCTTTATGGTCTTTTCCTTCTGGTTGGCCTTGACCTTCTACCAGGCGACCGTTCTCTCGACTAGTGACAAAGGGGTTATCCATGCCTTCAAGCGGTCTTATTCTCTCTGGAAGAGTGAAAAAGGCCAAAAGGCTTAAGTTTAGAAAGTGAGTTTTATTATTACATGAAAAAATCCACCATTATTTCCTTGCTTAGTCTGGCTTGTCTTTTGACAGCCTGCCAAGCTAAGCCGCGCGACGCTGCTCAAGGCGGAGATGCCCTCTATGGTCCACCCGAGTCAGCCACTAGTCAATCTTCCCTTGATGAAGCGACACGTCAACGTTATCAAGCTCTTAATATGGTGCATGAATTTTACGAAAAATTAAGTGCGGTCCAAGTTAAAACTTCTCTTAATCAAGAAGGAGGAGACTGGCAATCAACTGTTGACAGTCAACAATTTTATGAAGAGGGTGCCTTGAAGGCCTATCGCAGTAAGGTAGTTACCACGGTCAAGGATGCCCACTATGACCTGGAGTTCTACTTCGACGGAGAACACCATTATGTGGCCTCACCTCATGCGGCGTGGAGTCAAAACGACAACGCCAAGAACTCCATGAGCTACCTCTATTGGGCCAAACTCCTAATTGAGGGAGATGACAACTCAGTCCTAGATTCTGAGGCACCTGAAGGTCAATGGCGGATTAATAAGACAGTGACCAATCCTGACTTGATCCAAGGCCTAGTTGGCCTGCTGGATTTGCCTGAAAGCTTCTCAGCTCAGGCTACTTATCAGGCGGACTTGACTTACCTGGTTGACAGTGAGACTGGTCAGATGCTTGAGGCCGCGCTTAAGCTGACCGTTACAGACGGAGATTCCAGTCATGTCTATCAAGCTAAGAGCACAAGCCAAGTCCCAGAGGAGTCCACGACTAAGGATAGTCTTAAGCCTGATTTAGAGGCTCAAGCAAGTCCCTTGGAAGTTGCAGAAGGCCAGTGGTTAGAAGCCTTTAAGGCGGCTAACCCAACCCAGGCGATTACGACTTACGAAGTGACAGAAGGACGTCAAGCAGGCGACCAGGATAGTAATTTGCTTTATCTAACCAATAGCCAAAATGGCCAGGTCCTGGCACAAGCCATAGGGACTATCCAGGACAAGCAAATCAAAGGCTATCAGTATCAACTCGGGCAAAAACGCTATAGCAAGACAGAAGATGGTAGCCTTAAAGAAGAAAACGTGGAGCCAATCGATTTCTATGATTTAGCAGTGAAATCCTTGATAGATCATTCCGACCAGGTTCAAACTTTTAATCCAACTGATGAAGCTGGCCAACCCATTAATGATACGGCAAGCGCCACAACGACAACCTATCGTTTGACCTTTGAGAATGACTACGATGGCCTAGCTAAATTGGCTGGTGCTATTGATATCTCTAATCTCAAACGCGAAGGGGAAGCCGTCTACGGGGTGGATTATGTGGTCAACAAGGCCAGCCTAGAGCTTGAAGGCTTCTACCTATGGAGTTTGACGGCAGAAGATACAGCTATTACGCATGTCAATCGCTATAGTTTCCGCCATCTCAATCAGCAGGCCCCATCTCTGATTCAGTTTTTGGTAGATCCTGAACTGGTTAAGACAGCCAAACCATAAAAAATACGACATAAGAAAATACCCCATCGCCTCTTGGTGATGGGGTATTTTGATGAGCTCAGGCTAAGGTTGACCCGTGTTACCATTTTGACCAGGTTGATTTGGGTTACCTGGTTGGTTACCGTTCTGGCCTGGTTGGTTAGGCTGACCCGGTTGACCCGGCTGGTTAGGTTGGTTGCCTCGGTTGTTAGGTGATTGCGGGTTATTTTCTCCTTGCTCATTCGGATTTGGTTGGCTACTTGAAGAACTAGACTCGGACTTGAGACTCACAGTGATTACTAGCGTATCGGAACTACTGTTACCATCCACAATTCTCAGTCGTAAGACGTAATCCTGGATTTCATGGGCAGGAATATCAAAGCTTGTACCTGTCCCTTGGTAGACCACAGTCCCGTTGACGGATAATTCGAAGGTGCCGGAGCCAGTTAATGGTCCCCATGTGGCGTGAATGGTACGTGTTTGTTGGTTGTAGTTAGCGTCGAATCCAGTAGGAGCAGCAATATGGCGGCCATAATTGAGGGATTGTTCCTTAGGTTCCGACCCCTTAATGAAAAGCTCGGAGGAAATCATTTCCCGTGGTGTGTATGGGCCAGGGAGTAGCAAGGGCTCCGTGTATTTCTCAATATCAGCCTTGACCAAGCTGCTTGGCATGGTCCAGTCAGACTTGCTCTGGTTAGCCATAAGCGAGGTCATGAGTTTGGCATAGATTTTTTGAGGTAGGCGGGTTTGTTCTAAGGTCAGATAATTACCGGCTTCATAGGGATTATCATAACCGACCCAAGTGACCATGGCATACTTGGTAGTGAATCCTGCAAACCAGCCATCTGGTGCGGCGTAGGTGCTAGCATCCAGACCTAATTGGCTCAGTTGCTCTGCCGTATAGTTGGTTGTCCCGGTCTTACCTGCATTAGGGATGCCATCTAGCTTGGCAGCAGCGGCGAATTCGCCAGGAACCCCTTTAAGGATATCGGTCAGCATATAAGCGGTAGAATCCTTCATGGCACGAGAGCCTGGTGAATCGAAGTCACGCACAGTCCCAGCAGAGGTTACAACACGACGTACTGCATAAGGGGCATGGTATTCCCCGTAGTTGGCAATCGCCGCGTAAGCCGCTGAAAGCTGGATAGGGGAGACTTCCCCACCAATGGCGTTGGCTTCCACTAACTCTTTCTTGTCATTATTGCTAATGTTAATGTTGAGTTTTGCAGGAAGGCATAGGCATTGTCCATGCCGACTGCATGCAGCATCTTGAGGGCAGGGATATTGCGCGAACCAGCTAAGGCTTCGCGGAGAGTCATTTTGCCCTTATATTCAAAGTCAAAGTTTTGGAGCTCGCCACCATTTTTATAGGTATAAGGCTCATCGACCACGGTGGTCCCGGTCGAGTAGTTGAGGTACTCAAAGGCAGGCCCATAGTCAGCCAGTGGCTTCATGGTTGAGCCGATACTGCGGTTCAGCGTATTGGCGCGGTTGAGACCTAGATAGACGTTTTGTTTACGACCTCCAATGACAGCTTGGAGCTGGCCATTAGTGACGTCCACAATAGAAATAGCTGTCTGCATCTTATCATTTGGGAAGAGGGAAGAGTCGTTGTTGACCAAGTCATAGGCTTGCTTTTGAGCATCCCAGTTGAGGTTAGTGTAGACTTCGACACCATCAGTGAAGATGTCCAGATTCATCTTATCCTTGACTTCCTTGGCGACCACATCCAAATAAGAATCTAAGACCATATCAGTGTTATCCATGGTGTTCTGATCCAATGGTTTGAGCATGGAGCTGACTGATTGAGCGACGGCCTCGTCGTATTGGGCTTGACTAATCAATTTGCGACGTAGCATGACGCTCAGGACGATATCGCGACGCTCTTGGGCAGCTTCTGGGAAAGAATAGGGGTCGTAAGAGGATGGTGCTTGTGGAATCCCGGCTAAGAGGGCCGCTTCACCAACGGTTAACTGACTGAGTTCCTTGCCGAAGAAGAGGCGGGCAGCTGTCTTAGCGCCGTAGGTATTATTAGAATAGAAAAGCTTGTTGAGATAGAAGGTCAGTATTTGGTCCTTGGTGTACTCACGCTCCAGTTGCATGGCTAACCAGGCTTCCTGGACCTTACGTTTTAAGGTTTGGTCCTTAAAGTCAGTCGAGAAGACCGAGTTCTTGACTAATTGCTGGGTAATGGTCGAGCCACCTTCGGAAATTCGACCTCTGCGAATATTACGGACAAAGGCACCCGCAATCCGAATGGGGTCAATCCCGTTGTGATTATAGAAACGACCGTCTTCAATAGCAATCACAGCATTTTTTAGGTTTTCAGGTATTTCATTGGCCTGCATGAGGTCGCGACTCTGATTACCTAACTCCTTGATTAGGTTGCCTTTTTGGTCATAGATTTTACTTGGCATCTGACCGACCAAATCTGCTTCCGTGATTTGTGGGGCAGAAGAGGAGTAGTAGATAAAGATGGCGGCCCCTGAGGCAACCGCTAGAATAAAGAGACTGAAGAAGGCAATCAGGCAGTATTTAAGGATACGGCGCCAAAGGGGTTTCTTACCAGCTTTTTTACCTTTCTTCTTTTGTCGGCCTTGATTCTCAGACGAATCAAGAGGCGTAGATTCTTGTTGGGAGGCTTGATATTTCTTGCGTTCGAGACGACTTCCAGTTACCAAGTCAATCCCTCCTTTCTTGTCAAACTAGTGAGCTTGGAGCCAGAGATCCACAGCTGCTAAATAATCAATCATAGGAAAGACCCCTTGTTGGCAGAGGTAGCCATGGCTTTCCAGATAAGTGAGGGGCAAGCTCTTACGCTTCTGACTTTCCAACCACTGATCGAGGGCAGGGAAGGGAAGTAAATAGACCTTGTCATGCACTTTGAAGCTAATTAAGAGAAAGACGATACCGCCTTGTTGGTAGCATTGTCGCATGTGCTCAATCTGGTGGTCTGGTAAGTTGGCCAGTGGGAAACTAGTTTTATTAGTCGTTTCCTTAGCTTCAAAATCCAGATAGCGACCTAAATAGAGGCCGTTGTAGTCTGTTGTCGAGGCTTGGCGATAGTAGGCCTCGGTTATTCGAGCAGCGCTACGACGCGGGAAATCCACCTTGACGACTTGGATCGGTGTCGGTTTCTTGTGGATCACCGCCAGGTTATGACTGAGGTAGTATTGGTTGGATTGATTAATACGATCTTCTAAGGACATGCCTCGGCTACCGTACTGAGTAGGCTTTTTGGATGCCTTGAGATTTTGCATAGTCCCAGCTTTAGGTGGCTCTATGCTTTGCCCTGCTGGTTTATTAATGGCTCTATGCCGGGCTGAACCAGCTGGATATTTAACCATTCCACTCACTCCTTCACCTTATTATACTAGAAGCAAGCCCCTCCCGCCTAGTATTTCGCTATAAGTGCCCTGAAATTACACAAAAAGTTCATAAATAGGCACTTTTTTAAGGAAGTAGCTGTTCCCAATCAAAATAAATGATAATCTAGCAATTAGGACTTATAATAGGTATGTAATTATTCGCAGGAGGGATTTTATGTCGATATCGTATTATTTAACAGTCTTTGGGGCGGGAATACTTTCCTTTTTGTCCCCATGTGTCTTGCCACTATTTCCTTTGTATATGGGAACCTTTATGGGAGAGACCGGGGACAAGAAGGTAAAAATTGGCAATTATAGCTTTTATCTCTTGCCAGTCTTGAAGGTTTTGGCTTTCATGTCAGGTATTTCGCTGATTTTCTTCATGTTAGGCTTTGCGGCCAGTCTCTTGGGACAAATCGTCTATGGCCACTATACCCGCTATGTGCTAGGGGGCATAATCGTGCTGATGGGAATTTATCAGCTGGAATTAGTGGAGATTCCATGGCTTAGTCGCCAAAAGACCGTCCAGATGGAGGCTAAAAAGGCTGGGGAATTAACGCGGAGCTTTCTCTTGGGATTAAGCTTTAGCTTTGGTTGGACGCCTTGTGTCGGGCCAGTCTTGAGTTCTGTCTTGGCCTTAGTGACCACCACAGGGGCCAGTGCTTGGTACGGTGGCAGCTTACTCTTCGTCTATGCTTTGGGCCTGTCAGTACCTTTCTTACTCTTGGCAGTGTTATCATCATCTCTCGTCAAATGGCTTAATGTGGCCAAACAACACATGATGCTGATTAAACGGGTGGGGGCTGTCCTCATCATATTGGTTGGTATTCTGGTTATGTTCAACAAAATCTAGGAAAAAGAGGCAAACAATATGTCACATTTTACACGTAAATTTTGGCAAGTCCTAGGACTTGTAAGTTTAAGTTCAGGCTGTCTAGCGGCCTGCCAACCTCATCAGGAGGCGAGTAATGCCAACAAAACAGCTAGCGCCACACAAACAAACACGTCTTCCCAAAAGCAAGAAGCAGGGCAAAGCTTAAGCGGGACCTTTCAAGATATTCATGGTAAAACTTATAAGTTAGAAGATTTGCGAGGCAAGAAAGTCTACATTAAATTCTGGGCCTCCTGGTGTTCTATCTGCCTAGCAGGACTCAAGGATGTCGACGCCTTAGCTGATGAAAGCAATCAAGGAAATGATGTGGTCGTCTTATCCATGGTGGCACCTGAAATTCGAAATGAAAAGCCACTGGCCGATTTTACCAAGTGGTTTTCCGGCCTAGATTATACGCATTTGCCGGTCTTAGTGGACCAGTCAGGTGATTTTATGAAGCAATTAGGGGTTGTGGCCTATCCCACTTCGGCCTTTATCAATTCCAAGGGGGAACTAGTAAAGGTCCAATTAGGCCATATGGATCGGCAAAGTGTCTTAGATCAATTGGCTAGCATGGACTAAGGAAGGTTCTTAAAATTTGAAAGAAGGAAACTATAATGGATAAACGTTATTTATTAACCGGCTTAATTGCGGTTCTAGGGGTAATTACGCTTGTCTGGTGGCGGACCTCTCATTCTGGCTTGACCGCCCAAAATATTGAAAGCCGGGTAGAAGCCGCCCTTGCGGCAAATGCGACTAGTTCTTCTAGTACTTCAAGCAAGGAAGAAGTCAAAGCCGAGAATCTCAAGACTCTCTATCTAGCAGGTGGCTGTTTTTGGGGCCTAGAAGCTTATTTTGAGCAAATTGACGGGGTGCTAGATGTGGAATCTGGCTATGCCAATGGGACGTCAGACATCACCAACTATACCTTAATCGGTCAGACTGACCACGCCGAAACGGTTAAAATCACCTATGATGCCAGTAAACTAGATGTGCGTCAACTCTTACTCTATTACTTCCGGGTTGTAGATCCGCTCTCCCTTAACAAGCAAGGCAATGATGAGGGCAGACAATATCGGACGGGTATTTATTATGAGAGCCAAGAGGATAAGGCTGTCGCCCAAGCAGTAATGAAGGAAAAGGCGGAAGAATTAGGCCAAGAACTCAAGGTTGAATTGGAGCCTCTTAAAAACTATGTTAAGGCTGAGGAAGAACATCAAGACTATCTGACCAAACATCCTAACGGTTACTGCCACATCGATCTCAAGAAGGCGCAGGATCCCTTGATTGATGTCAGCCTCTATCCCAAACCAAGTGATCAAGAACTGAAGGAAAAATTAAGCCCTGCTCAATACGCTGTGACCCAGGAAAATAACACCGAGCAGGCCTTTTCCAACCAATATTGGGATAATAAGGAGCCAGGTATCTATGTGGATGTCGCTACTGGGGAGCCACTCTTCTCCTCTAAGGATAAGTATGACTCGGGTTGCGGCTGGCCTAGCTTACCAAGCCTATCTCAGCGGATGTAGCACGCTATAAGGAAGACACTAGCTTTAACATGAGGCGGATTGAAGTCCGGTCACGTTCTGGTAACTCTCATTTGGGACATGTCTTTGATGATGGGCCTAAGGACAAGGGTGGCCTCCGCTATTGTATTAACTCAGCTTCCATCACCTTCATCCCTAAGGACCAGATGGAAAGTAAGGGCTATGGCTACTTACTTCCATACGTGGAATAGGTAGAGAAAATAGATGGTCCCACTTAGTGGAGTCAAATCTGAGGAAAAGTCAGTAAAAATAGGGGAAATCTGTTTACAAATTGGATGCTTTCAGTTAAAATTGTGGAGTGTGTAAATAAACAAGAAGCTATGGAGGAAAGTTACATGGTAGCGAAATTCGAAAAACAAGCAACAAATACAGGGGTATTAACCTTTGAAATTCCAGTAGAAGATGTGAAGAAAGCTTTAGACACAGCATTCAAGAAGGTACAAAAACGTTTGTCAGTACCTGGTTTCCGTAAGGGGAAAGTGCCACGTCAAATCTTCAACAATGTATATGGGGAAGCAGCGCTCTACGAAGATGCCTTGAACGCTCTCTTACCAGTTCATTTATCTAAAGCCATCCAAGAGGCTGAATTAGAAGTAGTGACTGAACCAAAGATTGACATCGAAAAACTCGAAGCAGGTCAACCTTGGGTATTAAAAGCTGAAGTTGTCTTAAAACCAGAAGTTAAATTAGGCGACTACAAGGGCTTAGAAGTAGAAGCACAAGACCGTCAAGTGTCTGATCAAGATGTTAAGGATGAATTAGAATCTCGTCGTTTAGGTTTGGCTGAACTCGTTGTTAAAGAAGGCGCAGCTGAATTAGGCGACACAGTGGTTATCGACTTCGAAGGTTTCTTGGGTGACCAAGCATTTGAAGGCGGCAAGGGTGAAAACCACTCATTAGAACTTGGTTCTAACAGCTTCATCCCAGGCTTTGAAGACCAATTAGTAGGGACTAAAGCAGGCGACCAAGTGGAAGTGAAAGTGACCTTCCCAGAAGCTTACCATGCAGAAAACCTCAAAGGTCAAGACGCTGTCTTCAAAGTGACCGTTCACGAAGTAAAAGCCAAAGAATTACCTGAATTAGATGACGAATTCGCTAAAGACGTGGATTCAGAAGTTGAAAGCTTAGCTGAATTAGAAAACAAAATCCGTGTTCAATTAGAAGAGTCTAAAAAGACTGCTGCTAAGGAAGTTGTCGAAGACTTAGCTTTACGTCAAGCGGTTAAGAACGCTGAGATCGTTGAATTACCAGAAGTAATGGTAGAAGACGAAATCAACCGTCAAGTATCTCACTTCACCAATAACTTGAAACGTCAAGGGATTAACGAAGACTTATACTTCCAAATCACTGGTACTAACGCTGAAGGCTTACGTGCTCAATTCGCTGAAGAAGCTGAATTACGTACTAAGACTAACTTAGTATTAGAAGCCATCGTCAAGGCTGAAGACATTCAAGTAACGGATGCTGAAATCGACGCTGAAGTTGCTGACTTGGCATCTCAATACAACATGTCTGCTGACCAAGTCAAACAATTTGTGTCAACTGATATGTTAACTGCTGACATCCGTATGAAGAAGGCAATGAGCTTAATTGTTGATTCTGCGGTAGAAATAATAAAATAAACCTATTAGAATAACTATAAATGAGGGTTGCGAGAGTCTTAAGTTCAACGATGACTATCTGCATCCCTCATTATGTACGTTAGAGGAAGGATCGATTACCATGACCAGTAACCATACCGGGAATCATGGCGGCTACTATTGCTCGTTCTGTGGCAAGTCCCAAGATGAAGTCAATAAGATTATAGCAGGGCCAGATGTCTATATTTGTGATGAATGTGTAGGCCTATGCGAGGAAATCATTCGTCAGGATATGGTCGGTGATTCAGAAGGTTTTAGTGGCGTGAGCGTCCTCAAACCTGCCGAAATCATGGCCCATCTTAACCAATACGTCATCGGCCAGACTGAAGCCAAGAAATCCTTGGCAGTTGCCGTCTACAACCACTACAAACGTATTAACGCTAGCATTGCCACACATGAAGCGGATATTGAATTACAAAAGAGCAATATCTGTCTGATTGGCCCAACGGGCTCCGGGAAGACTTTCCTTGCCCAGTCCTTGGCCAAGTTACTTAATGTGCCTTTTGCGATTGCTGATGCAACTAGCCTAACTGAAGCCGGCTATGTGGGGGAAGATGTGGAAAACATCTTACTCAAGTTGGTTCAAGCAGCAGACTATGATATTGAAAAAGCTCAACACGGCATTATCTATGTCGATGAAATCGACAAGATTGCCCGTAAGAGTGAGAATGTCTCCATTACCCGCGATGTTAGTGGGGAAGGGGTCCAACAAGCCTTGCTCAAGATTTTGGAAGGGACGATTGCTAACATCCCACCTAAGGGTGGCCGTAAGCATCCTAACCAAGAGTTCATCCAACTGGATACCTCGCAAATTCTCTTTATTGTAGGGGGCGCCTTTGATGGCATTGAGACCATCGTCAAGGAACGCTTAGGTAGCAAGGTCATTGGTTTTGGCAGCAGTAATGGCAAGTTGGACCAATCCAAGTCGCTCATGCAACAAGTTACGTCAGAAGACCTCTTGAAGTTTGGTTTGATACCAGAGTTTATTGGGCGTTTGCCTGTTATGGCCATGTTAGAGAAGTTAACCCAAGAGGACTTGGTTCGTATCTTAACAGAACCTAAGAATGCCTTGGTTAAACAATATCAACGCCTCTTCCAAATTGATGGTGTAGAGCTAGAATTCAAGGAAAAGGCCCTGATTGCCATTGCCAAGCAGGCGATTGAGCGCAATACTGGCGCACGTGGCCTCCGTTCTATCCTGGAATCCGTCATGTTGGATATTATGTTTATCGTCCCAAGTGACGAAAATATCAGCCGTATTGTCATTACAGAAGATACGGTGCTAGGTAGCCACCAGCCATTCTATTACAACAAGCACAACAAGCGTATCAAACCGCAGAAGGAGACTGCTTCATGAAGGTAAGTCAGGCAGAATTAGTCATTAGTGCCGTCAGCCCAAAGCAATATCCACAAGATGCCTTGCCTGAAGTGGCTCTGGCGGGACGCTCTAATGTGGGCAAGTCTTCTTTCATTAATAAAATGATTGGGCGAAAGGGTCTGGCACGTACTTCCAGCCAACCTGGTAAGACCCAAACCCTTAATTTCTATGACATTAATCAGGCTTTCCGTTTTGTCGATGTGCCTGGCTATGGTTATGCTCGGGTCTCCAAGACTGCGCGGGCAGAGTGGGGCAAGATGATTGAACATTATCTCCTGAATCGGGACAATGTTCGCTTGCTCTTTCTCTTGATGGATTTCCGCCATGAGCCAACCGAGTTAGATAAGGCCATGAAGGACTTTGCTGATGAAGCCGAGATTCCTTATGCCATCATCCTGACCAAGGTGGACAAGATTAAGAAGAGCCAATGGAATAAGCATTTATCCATGTATAAGAAGGCCTTGGATTTGCCGACGGTCGACGCGCTTTTCCCGTTTTCAGCTGAAACGGGCTATGGCGCGCAAGATATCTGGGACGTGATTGAAGCCCAAATTGAAGACTAGGGAGGCTTGCTATGAAGAAATTTCTCTCAGGCTATACCAAGAAGGAGTGGGCTTGGATTCTCCAAGACTGGGCTAACTCCGTCTATTCTCTAATGATTACAGCCGCTATTTTTCCTATTTTCTATAAGGCCGTCACGGATAGCGTGGGCATGGCACCTGCCACTTCCACAGCCTATCTGGGTTACGCCAACTCCCTGTCTACCATTGTGGTGGCCGTCATGTCACCTTTCTTGGGGACCAGTGCTGACTACAAAGGGGTACGGGGACCGCTCTTTACCTTCGGGACCCTGCTTGGGATCGGGAGTGTATTGGCCATGATTTTTGCTGGGCCAAATGCCTGGCTCTATCTCTTAGTGGTTTATACCTTATCTGCTATTGGCTTCTCCTTATCCAATGTCTTTTATGACTCTTCCATTATGGATGTGACCACTGAACAGCGTTTGGATATGGTCAGCTCAGCAGGTTATGCCTATGGTTATATTGGCAGTGTCTTTGCCTTTCTGATTTTCTTTGCTTTGCAAGTGTCTGGTTGGCTGTCATCGCGTGATCTAGTCAATGTTGGCTTCTTAATTACGGCCATTTGGTGGTTTGTTTTTACGGTGCCATATTGGCGCCATGTTAAGCAAGTCTCCTACATTGAGCATCACGATGGCTTAGTCAAGTCCACCTTACGCTCGCTTAAGGAAACAGTGGGAGAGCTCAAACACTATCCAACCATTTTATGGTTCTTAGTAGGTTACTTCCTCTATATTGACGGGGTAGGGACCATTATCAAGATGGCGACCTCTGTGGGGAGCGATTTGGGCTTGCCTGCCAACCAGTTGATTATTATTCTCCTAGTGGTTCAGGTCGTGGCCTTTCCGTCATCACTTGCCTATGGAGCCTTGGCTAAACGTTTTGGTAGCCGGGCTTTACTCTTCTTCGGAATTGCAACCTATGTGGTCATCTGTGTCTTCGCTCTTAGGTTGTCTGGCTTCCGAGATTTCCTGATTTTGGCTATCTTAGTAGGGACTGCCCAAGGTGGCATTCAGGCGCTGAGTCGTTCTTACTTTGGCCAGTTGATTCCTAAGCAAAAGACCAACCAATTCTTTGGTTTCTATAATATTTTTGGTAAATTCTCTTCCGTACTAGGGACCACCATCTTGGCCCTAGTCGCGCAGATGACAGGTGACTCGCTTAAGGGGCTCTTCGCCATCATTATTCAATTCTTATTGGGTGCTTACTGTCTCTATCGGGCTAAGCCCCGCAACAACTCTGTTTAAAGCAGTTCAGTAAGGGAGGGCGTCAGATGGCGGGTATTCCTAATGACATCATTGAATCGGTAAAAAAAGAAGCCGATATCGTGGCTATTATCAACCAATATGTAGCCCTGACCAAGCGCGGTAATAACTATACTTGCTCTTGTCCCTTCCACGAAGATAACAATCCTTCTTTCTCGGTTAGCCCGGACAAGCAGATTTATAAGTGTTTTTCTTGTGGTAGAGGGGGCAATGTCTTTGGCTTTCTGCAGGAAATGGAAGGGATTAGCTTTCCAGAAGCAGTTAAGAAGGTGGCGGAGCTATCCAATATTGCCCTCGATAGTCGCTATTTGAGACGGGGCAGGCTGTCAGTCAGCCCCATCAACGTTTGCTTGATTTACATGAAAAAGCCCGTGACTTCTATCACTTCTACCTAACTCAAACGGTAGCGGGGGAGGCAGCCTATGCTTACTTAAAGCAACGTGAGCTTAAGGAAGAAACACTGGCAGACTTTCATTTGGGACTAGCGCCTGATAATCCTCAGTTGCTAATTCAGTACCTGACGGAAGCGGGTTTTAACCAGGATGAAATGCTGCAATCAGGAATTTTTTATGAAGCCAGCCAAGGTTTGATGGATCGTTTCCATGGTCGGATTATCTTTCCCTTGGAGGACCGCCAAGGGAGGACGGTCGCCTTTTCGGGGCGTATCTACCAAGCCAATCCTGGCGATGACCCAAAAGTTGCTAAATACGTCAACTCTCCCGAGACCGATATTTTCCATAAATCATCCTTGATTTATCATTTTGCTCAAGCTCGGCCACATATTCGCCGTCTCAACCAGGTTCTAATCTGCGAAGGTTATCTGGATGTGATTGCCCTGAGCCAGGCCGGTTTCCCGCAGGCTGTGGCGACCATGGGGACTAGCTTGACCAGCCAACACCTTGGTCAGTTAGGCAAGGTGACTCAGGAAATTATTTTTGTCTTTGATGGCGATGCTGCAGGTCAAAAAGCAACTGCTCGGGCTTTTGAATTAAGCCTTACTTTACCGCGTCATACCATTAAGGCTGTTTCTATTCCTGGTAAGTTGGACCCCGATGAGTGGATTAAGTCCCGTGGGGCTGATAGCTTCAAGTCGCTGATTAACCAGGCCATTCCGCGCTATGAATTCCTAAAGAATTATCTTCAACAGGAATACCAGTTAGCAGACCTTGAACAGCGAGCACTCTATATTAATCGGCTCTTAGACTTAGTCGCTCAGTTGCCGTCACCGATTGAGCGGACCATGCGTTTGCAGGCCTTAGCCGAGGAATTCGGTTTAGACTTGGCCATGTTGGAAGAGCAACTGGCACAAGTGTCCTATCGCCATCGCAAGGAACAGGCTAAGGAGAGCGATAGACCCAAGCAAGAATCACCTGACAAGTGGGATAAGGCCCATTCTACGGGATTCTCGGATCAGGCACTTCCGTCTAATCCAGTCCAAGCTAAGCCAGGAGCATTAGATGACCAAATCAAGTCACTTAAGGCCTATCATTGCGAGCGTTACATCCTGTCTAATCTAATTTTTAATGAGCCAGCTTGGAAGTTTATTGAAGGCTTAGACCAGCCTCTGCTCTTTGTCCATCCAAGCGCTCAAGCTATTTATTATCAGCTGGAACACTTCTATTATGAAAAAGGAGGCCGACTGCCTCTGACCGGTATCTTAGATGTGGAAGCCAGCCCTGTTGAGCAACAATACTTGGCCAGTCTGATTTGGGATTATGCCCAAACCGATTATTCGGAGCAGGCCATGCAAGATTGCGTCAAAACCATTGATGCTGCCTTTACTGAGATTCAGCTTAAGGAGCTACAAACCAAACTAAAACAAGCCCAAATACGTGGGGATAAGACCAAGATGAATGAATACTTGGTTGAAATACTGCGCTTAAGCCGGCAATTAAAGAAAAACTAGGAGGTTCTTATATGGCTGAAGAAAAAGATCTAAAGTTAACTCCAAATCAAGACGTCGCCTCACCCTATCTAGAGGCGGTCCAAGCCCTTATTCTGGCTAAAAAGTCAGAAGGACAAGTCCACTATGACGAATTAACAGAGAAAATCGCGAGCCCTTACGGACTAGATGCTGACGGGATTGATACTTTAATCCAAATCGTCGAAGATAATGGGGTTTCTGTTGTCGGTGATGATGGGGGACCAACCAAGCAACAAATGGTCCGTGAAGAAGAACAATTGCAGGCTGATTTAGCTGCTGAATCTAAAACCGCGACTTCCAAGCTCAAGGTTAGTGACCCTGTCCGTATGTACCTTAAGGAGATTGGGAATGTCCCTCTCTTAAGTGCTGAGGAAGAAATCAACTTGGCCGTTCGTATTCAAGGTGGCGACGACATTGCCAAGCAAGAATTGGCCGAAGCCAACCTGCGCTTGGTTGTATCCATTGCCAAACGTTATGTGGGCCGTGGCATGCAGTTCCTGGATTTAATTCAAGAAGGGAACATGGGCTTGATGAAGGCCGTTGAAAAGTTCGACCACACCAAGGGCTTTAAGTTCTCTACTTATGCTACCTGGTGGATTCGTCAGGCCATTACACGTGCCATCGCGGACCAAGCTCGTACTATCCGAATCCCAGTTCATATGGTAGAGACCATTAACAAGCTGGTTCGGGTCCAAAGACAGCTATTGCAAGATTTAGGTCGCGAACCAACACCAGAAGAAATCGGGGCGGAAATGGACCTGCCAACTGAAAAAGTTCGTGAAATCCTCAAGATTGCCCAAGAGCCTGTTTCCTTAGAAACACCAATCGGGGAAGAGGACGACTCTCATTTAGGCGACTTCATCGAAGATGAAGGAGCAATGAGCCCAGAAGTCTTCACTTCTTCTGCTTTATTGCGGGAGCAATTAGAAGATGTCTTGGATACCTTGACCGACCGCGAAGAGAATGTTTTACGTCTACGCTTTGGTTTAGACGATGGTAACATTCGGACCCTAGAACAAGTAGGGAAAGTATTCGGTGTGACTCGTGAGCGTATCCGTCAGATTGAGGCCAAAGCTCTGCGCAAGCTCCGCCATCCAAGTCGTTCTAAACAATTAAAAGACTTCTTAGAATAAGCAACATATTGAGACCAGCTAGGCGTCCTGTTTTGAACAAAAAAACAGGACGCCTAGCTGGTCATTAAAAGGGCGACTTTGCTTGACTTAAAGGCCGTCATGGCCTATAATAAAAGGGATTAAAAGCGCAATTAAAAGAAGATAGCCTAGCGACTCTGGGACGGTGGAAGCCAGAGCAAATCGATGGTAGTTTTTAAGTCACTCATAGGCATAAATGAAGCGCTAGTTCAATGTAACTAGAAATAGGGTGGAACCGCGAAGTTATCTTCGTCCCTATGGTGGTCAGTGGATTACCATAGGGACTTTTTATTTGTCGCCAGGGGTTTGCCGTCCCCGCTATAAAGGAGGAAGCATCATGAAGAAGAAAACCATGCAAGATATTATCATGACCTTACAGCAATTCTGGGCTAAGCAAGGCTGTCTGGTTTTACAGAGCTATGATACGGAGAAAGGGGCAGGGACCATGAGCCCTTACACCTTCTTACGTGCCATCGGCCCAGAACCTTGGAATGCCTGCTACGTCGAACCGTCCAGACGTCCAGCAGATGGTCGTTACGGGGAGAACCCTAACCGCCTCTTCCAACACCACCAACTGCAGGTGGTCATGAAGCCATCGCCCCTGAATGTGCAAGAACTCTATTTAGAGAGTTTAGAAGCCATCGGGATTGATCCTTTGAAACATGACATTCGTTTCGTTGAAGACAACTGGGAGAATCCTTCCCTAGGCTGTGCCGGTTTAGGTTGGGAAGTGTGGATTGATGGGATGGAAATTACCCAATTCACCTACTTCCAACAAGTAGGGGGGCTTAAGTGCCATCCAGTGACTAGCGAGATTACTTATGGTCTAGAGCGTTTGGCTATGTATATCCTGGACGTTGAAGATGTCTATGAACTGGAGTGGGTGGAAGGCGTCAAGTATGGCGATATCTTCCGTCAACCTGAACGTGAGCACTCCGTTTATGCTTTCGAACAAAGCAATAGCGACTTGCTCTTCACCTTGTTTACCGAGTTTGAGCAAGAAGCACTTAAATTGATTGATTTAGGTTTGGTCCATCCAGCCTATGACTACATCCTCAAGTGTAGCCATACCTTCAACTTACTTGATGCGCGTGGCATGATTTCCGTCTCAGACCGTGCCGGTTACTTAGGTCGCATTCGTAAGATGGCGCGTTCTGTTGCCCAAGCCTTTGTGGCTGAACGTGAAGCCCTTGGCTTCCCACTCCTTAAAAATCAGAAAGCGAGGCCTAGACCATGGCAGAATTTTTACTTGAAATTGGCATGGAAGAAATTCCTGCACGCTTCCTCTTAGATTTATCACAACAATTAGAAAAACGGGTGGCTGACTTCTTAGCAGAAGAGCGCTTAGCTTACGAGAGTCTTAGTGCCTACGCTACTCCACGTCGTTTGGCGGTACAAGTCCATGGCTTGGCTGAGCGTAGTCAGGATGTATCGACCAAGTCAAAAGGCCCATCCCTTAAAATCGCCAAAGACGCGGAAGGTAATTGGACCAAAGCAGCCCTTGGCTTCATCAAAGGCCAAGGCGCTAGCCAAGAAGATGTAATTGTAGAAAGCATCAAAGGCGAAGACTATATCTTCGTGAACAAGCATTTGCCAGGTAAAGCAGCAGACCAGGTCTTGTCAGGCCTTAACCGTGTCTTGGAAGCCATGACCTTCCCAGTCACCATGACTTGGCATGACTACGAGACACCATTTATTCGACCAGTTCACTGGATTGTGGCCCTCTTAGACCAAGCTTTAGTGCCATTAGAGTTTGTTGGCGTTAAATCAGACCGCATCTCTCGTGGCCATCGTTTCTTAGGCCATGACGTAACCTTAGCACAAGCTACAGACTATGTGGAGGCTTTGCGTGAACAACACGTCCTAGTGGACTTTGAAGAACGTCGGGCCAATATCCGTCAACAATTGGCTGATTTAGCTTCTGCTCAAGGCTGGCAAGTACCAGTCGATGAAGATTTGCTAGAAGAAGTGACTGCCATTGTCGAATGGCCAACCGTCTTCTATGGTGACTTCGAAGACAAGTATTTATCAGTGCCACACTGTGTCTTGATCACGGCTATGCGTGATCACCAACGTTACTTCTATGCCTTAGATGCTAAAAATGAGCTCTTGCCTGTCTTCATTTCAGTGCGTAACGGGAATGACCAACACTTAGCTAACGTCGTCAAAGGTAACCAAAAAGTCTTGCGGGCGCGCTTGGAAGATGCCTTATTCTTCTATCAAGAAGACCTCAAACATGACTTAAACTTCTTTGTCGATAAGCTAGCCAACGTTAATGAACACTTTAAGTTAGGGACCTTAGCTGACAAACAAGTGCGTGTTGGCGCCTTAATTAGTCAACTACAAGGGGAGCTGAACTTAGATCAAGCGTCTTATGAGGCAGCTTTACGTGCTAGCCAAATCTACAAGTTTGATCTCATGACTCAAGTGGTTGGCGAGTTCGACGAACTCCAAGGTCAAATCGGGGAAATCTACGCTCGTCATTACGGGGAAGATGCCATGGTGGCCCAAGCTATTGGGACCCAGTACCTGCCAACGACTAGCGGTGGTGCGCTGCCTGACCAAGATGCAGGTGCACTCTTGGCCTTGTCTGATAAGCTTGACACCTTATTCCAATACTTCAAGGTTGGCTTAATCCCAACGGGTTCTAACGACCCTTACGCTCTTCGTCGCACGGCTATGGGGATTGTGGAAATCCTCTTAGATCGTGGTTGGGAATTAGACTTGTTACCAGTCTTTAAGCACTTAGTGGAAGCCTATGAGGGCGACCAAGAACTCTTGAAGCAGCTAGCTGATTTTGTCTGGGCACGGGTTGCTGTGCATTTACGTAACCAATCTGTCGATATGGACCAGATCCAAGGGATTGGGGCAGCTAAGCACTTAGAAGTTGGCAAGGCCAACTATGTAGCCCATTTCCTCAAGACCCACAAGGATAAGAACCCAACGGCCTACAAACGCTTCTTAGAAGCCATTACCCGGGTGGTCAATCTGGGGGCCAAGGTTCAAGAAGAGGCTCAGCTTAACTTAGACCTAGCTCAAACGGATTCTGAGGCTAAGTTGCTTGAAGCCGCTGCTAAAATTGACCAATACAAGATTTCAGTTGATGCCCTCTATATGTATCTGGATAACCTAGTACCGGTGATTGAAGCCTACTTCGATGACAACAAGGTTAATGCCGACGATGAGACTATTCGAGTTAACCGTTTGGCTACACTCAAAGTGCTGACAGAGGCTGTCTTGGAACTCTTTGATTCACGCTTATTGATTAATAAATTTTAAGACTCAGTTAGATGAGTCAGAGAAAGGAGTGCTTTCAATGTCGACCTTTTTAGATCGTGCAAGGGTCACAGTCAAAGCCGGTAAAGGTGGCGACGGTATGGTGGCCTTCCGACGCGAAAAGTATGTCCCAGATGGCGGGCCGGCCGGCGGTGACGGCGGTCGAGGTGGCAGTGTCATTTTCCGAGTGGATGAAGGCCTGCGGACCTTGATGGATTTCCGTTATAATCGTCACTTCAAGGCCAAGAACGGCGAAAACGGTATGAGCAAAGGCATGTATGGCAAGGCTGCGGAAGACCTAATTGTGTCAGTTCCACCAGGTACCATCATCCGCGATGCGACGACTGATAAATTGCTAGCCGACCTAGTAGAGCAAGGCCAGGAATGTGTCGTTGCTAAGGGCGGTCGTGGTGGACGCGGCAATATTAAATTTGCTACCCATAAGAATCCGGCTCCTTCCATCGCCGAAAATGGTGAGCCAGGTGAAGAAGCCGACCTCCAATTAGAATTGAAGGTTCTGGCCGATGTAGGCTTGGTAGGTTACCCAAGTGTAGGGAAATCGACCCTCTTGTCTGTCATTAGTAATGCCAAACCTAAAATCGCAGACTATCAATTTACGACCTTGACCCCTAACTTGGGTGTGGTCAAACTCAATTACGATCAGGAATTTATCGTGGCCGATATGCCAGGTCTGATTGAAGGAGCCTCTCAAGGGGTTGGCTTGGGGATTCACTTCCTCCGCCACATTGAGCGGACTAAAGTCTTGTTGCATGTCATTGACATGGCAGCGACTCATGAACGGGATCCCTTCCAAGATTACCTCGATATTATGCATGAGCTGGCTTCTTATCACGAGAAATTACTCTTACGTCCTATGGTCATTGTGGCCAATAAGATGGATCAGAGCCAGGCCCAAGAAAATTTACCTAGCTTCAAGCAGAAGCTAGAAGACTATTGCCAAAAAGAAGGCTTAGACTTGCCCGCTATTTTTGAAGTATCTGCTTGGCAAGCCAAGGGGCTCAAGCCACTCTTGGCCTTTACCTATGACTTGGTCCAAAATTCTGACTTTATTCCTTTATTTGAGGAAGAGCCAGAAGAAGTGCATTACCAATTAGAAGAGGAAGTGCCATTCACCTTGACAAAACTTGATGCGGGTTACTGGCAATTGTCAGGGGCTAAGATTGAAAAACTCTATGCCATGACCAATATGGCCCACGATGAGAGCGTGGCGCGATTTGCCCGCCAATTACGTTCCATGGGTGTGGACCAAGCCTTGCGTGAAGCAGGGGCTGAATCCGGTGATTTAGTCGATTTAGCCGGCTATCAATTTGAATTCATGGATTAAGGGGAGGGGATGCGCGTGACCAATAAAACATCCACTAAAAGTCCTCGTTTGGCCTTCTTCGACGGCTATCGTGGGGTCTTAATCCTCTTAATTCTGACCTATTATTTCTTCCAGCATATCTTGCCAGGGGGCTTTCTGGCCGTTAACGCCTTCTTGATGGTGGCAGGTTTCTTCGCCTTTCGTCATTTCTATACAGCCCCTACGCTAAGAAAATCAGTTTCTGTCCGGTCCTATCTCAAGTCTAGACTTGAACGGATTTTCTTCCCGACCTTGTTCATGGTCTTGCTGGTAGCAGCCTATATTGCCTTGTTTGCGCCGGATTATTTCTATAATTTGCGCAATATGGGGTTTTCTAGCCTTTTCTTCATTAACAACTACTATCAGATTTTGTCCAACCAATCCTACTTTGTCCAGGCGGCTAATCCGAGTGCCTTTACCCATCTCTGGTACATTTCCATTTATGCCCAGCTGATTCTCTTGACGCCTTTTGTGGTCAAAGTAGTCTATTCCTGGCATCGCAATCCGGCTACTGCTGCCATTATGTTAGTGGCTTTATCCATTGCTTCGGCAGTGCTTCTGGGCTATCTCTACCAAGATGGACAGGATCCGAGTCGGATATATTATGATTTGTTGACGCGGGCCTTCGCCTTTACCTTTGGTGGAGCCCTAGGTTATCTCTTCCCAGTCCATCTCAAGCCAAAAGCTATATCCAAGCGTCAGCAACAAGTCTTTAATGGGATTGGGATTGCCAGTGTCATCCTGATGACCTTTATGTTGCTCTTTATGTATGGGACGCAACCCTTTGCCTATCGTTTTGGGATGTTGCTATTCACTTTACTGTCCATGGTTTTTGTCATTGTCAGTCTCCATCCCTCTACTTGGCTACATAAGTTCTTAAGTCTGCCGATCTTTACCTTCTTCGGTAAACGTAGCTTATCCTACTACCTATGGTTTTATCCGATTCACTTGGTTATTCCAGACCGTTTGAATGGCTTCCATAATATTTGGATCTCAGTCGGTGTTCAGTTCTTACTGATTATGTTGATGGCGGAAATCTCCTATCAACTCTTTGAACGTCGTCGCTTGATTTTGCCATTTGGTCAAGATTTCAACTGGAAACAAACCCAAGCGCGGGTGCGTTACCTGGTTCAACACCGGGCTAGCCTATGGGGCATTAAGACGCTAGCGATTAGCTATCTCTTAGTTTCAACCATTGGTTTAGTGGCTTTGGCTATTACACCAGAACAGAAGAACAAGGCAGCCGATGAGTTAGCAACAGTCATCGAATCTAATCAAATTGGTGGAGGAGACCAAGGAGCCTGAAAGTCAGGAAACCAAGGTTATTAATAATATTGAAGGCCTAAACCGCCAAGAACTCCTCCAAGCCAATGCCCTTGAAGTAACCTTTATTGGGGATTCCATCCTATTGGCTTCGGCTGATAAGGTCAAAGAAGTCTTTCCTAAGGCAATCGTTGATGGCCAGATTGGTCGTCAGCTTTACCAAAGTAACGAAGTGATCAATAGCCTCAAGGCCTCTGGTAAACTCAAGGGGACAGTGGTGACCGTCCTAGGCTCTAACGGGACCTTTACAGACGGTCAGCTTAATGACTATATTAATGCCATTGGGACGGACCGGGAGCAGTACTTTGTCACTTCCTCGGTTGATAAGGTCTGGGTAGAAGATGCCAATAATCGTCTCTTCGCTGCAGCTAATCGCTTCTCCAATGTTAAAGTAATTGACTGGCGAACCTTCGCTAAGGGCCACGATGATTGGTACTATGAGGATGGTATCCATCCAAACCCAACTGGTGCCTTGGAATTTGCTAAATTCGTTGCCAATCAGATTTCGCAAAATCGCTAAAGGATTGGCAAGTCTAACAGAAAGGAAATGAGCATGAAGTTATTATTTTTAGGTACTGGGGCGGGTGTCCCAAGCCGCAATCGTAATGTGAGTGCTCTAGCCCTCAAACTCCTTGATGAACTCAATGAGGTTTGGTTATTTGATTGTGGTGAAGCTACCCAGCATCAAATTTTAGAAACCTCGCTTAAACCTCGCAAAATCACCAAGATTTTCATTACCCACCTACATGGCGACCATATCTTTGGTCTACCTGGTTTCCTTAGCTCGCGTTCCTTCCAGGGGGGCGATCAGCCCTTGACTCTTTACGGACCAGCGGGTATTAAGGACTTTGTCGAATCAGCCTTACGCTTGTCTAAATCACGCCTCTTATATCCTTTAGAAATCGTCGAACTGTCACCTAAAGGAGGTCGTCTGGATTTAGGTAAGGGCTGGCTAGTCGATTATCAAGCGCTCAACCATGGTATTCTAAGTTTTGGCTACCGAATCATGGAGCCAAGAACCAGTGGCGAGCTCTTAGTAGATCGTTTGGCTCAGTATCAGATTCCTAATGGGCCGATTTGGTCAGCTTAAACGCGGTGAGACTGTCACCTTAGCTGACGGTACCGTCCTTAACGGACAGGATTTTCTAGCACCAGCCAGAGAGGGTAGAGTAGTCACCATCTTGGGAGATACCAAGACCTGTGATGCTATTCAAGAACTGGCTCAAGATGCTGATGCTTTAGTACACGAATGTACCTTTGAAGAAAGTGAAGCCCGAATGGCTGCGTCCTATCACCATTCGACTAGCCGTCAGGCCGCTCAAGTGGCTCGGGCAAGTAATGTCAAAGCCCTCTATCTAACCCATATTAGCGCCCGCTATATGGGCAGAGACGCCAAGCAATTAGAAGACCAAGCGCGCCGTATTTTTGAAGGAGCGAGACTGGTCTATGACTTTGATGAGTTTGATGTGATAGGAGGAGATAGCTCATGTCAAGAAACTTAGATAAGCAAGTCGTGATCATCACTGGTGCGACTAGTGGTATTGGACAAGCTGTGGCCCACCAATTGGCCCAAGAAGGCTGTAAGTTAGTATTGGCTGCCAGACGTCAGGACCGCTTGCAGGCCCTTGCTCAGGAACTAGAAGAGCAGTGGGGGACTGAGGTCCTGGTTCAAGTAACGGATATGTCTCAGCCTCAAGCCATTGAGGCATTAATGGCGGCTACACTTGAAGCCTTTGGTCGTATTGACATTCTCTTTAGTAATGCGGGGTATGGAGACTTCCAAGCCTTCTCGGAAAATCAACCTCAGCAAGTGGTGGATATGTTCCAAGTCAATGTCTTCGGCATGATGTACTTGAGCCAGTTGGTGGCCATCCAGCAGTTAAACCAAGGTGGTCCAGGACAAATTCACTTAGTAGGCTCTATTGCGGGTAAAATCCCGACTGCTATGACTAGCGCTTATGCAGCTTCTAAGGCGGCTATTATTGCTTTTGCTGACGCCTTGAGACTGGAACTCTATGAGACACCTATTCAAGTCTCCGCCATCAATCCAGGCCCAGTTAAGACAGCTTTCTTTGATCGTTCGCCACAAATGCTAGCCTACGCGCAAGTAGTCGAGGCCTTCAGTCTTGAAGCAGATGAGCTGGCTAGTCGCATTGTAGCCAATATGAAACGCAAGCAAGTCAAACGAGAATTGAATCTGCCTTGGCAGTTAGCCTTTGCCTCAAACTCTATCACTTATGCCCACAAGTCGGTGATTTTTTAGCTGCCCGCTTGTTTAATTTGAAGGAGGAATAGTCCATGCGTCAACAATGGAAATTAATTTTAGGTGTCTGTGCGGTTATTCTAGTGGTAATCTTCGCCCTACAGAACGTTAACAACGTGCAGGTAACCTTCCTCTTCTTCCAAGCTCAGATGCCTATGGTCTTAGTCTTATTGATTTCGATTCTCTTTGGCCTCTTAATTGGTTTCTTGTCTTCTTTATCCAGTCACATGGCCAATCGTACAGCCATTAAGAACCTAAATAAGGAGCGCGAAGCCCTTACCAAAGAACAGTCTAATTTTGAGACGACTAAGGCGGAATTAGAAGCCCAATATCAGGCTAATCTTGAAGAAAAGAATCAAGAAATTGCGAGTCTTCAAGAAGCCTTAGCCGATTTGAAGACACAGCTTGAAGCCCAGTCTCAAAGCCAATCGCAAGAAGAAGAGACCGGTGACTTAGAGGCTGATTTGGACCAATCAGCTCAAGAACTTGAAGACAGTGTGGATGAATTTGAAGAGAGTTTGCAAGATGATGAGGATCCTCAGGTTTCGAGGGGGTAGAGCATGAACTTGACACACTATGAGTGGCACTACCGAAGCTTGCCGGACGATTGGCAAGACAAGGTGGCTGAATGGCAGCAAGCCGATTTAGGCTATAGTGACACTTTCTGCGGCTATGTTTGGCGCGTGGACTTGAGACCTTGGAAGAAATCAAGGACGCGACTAATCAGATGCCCCAAACTTTCCACGATGCCTTCCTACTCTATGATATGGACCGCGCTGTGGAAAGAATCCAAACAGCCATTGAGGATCAAGAAGTCATCTTAATTTACGGTGACTATGATGCTGATGGCATTACCTCTACTCTGATTCTCTATGAGACCTTGGAGATGTTGGGTGCGCGAGTTATTTACTATGTGCCCAATCGTCTGGTAGATGGTTATGGGCCTAATTTGGCTCGCTACCAGGACTTTGTGGACCAAGGTGTTCAGTTGATTTTGACTTGCGATAATGGGGTGGCAGGTTTTGAAGCCATTGAATGGGCTATGCAGGCTGGTGTGGATGTCATTGTGACGGACCACCATGAAGTCCAAGCCACCTTGCCCTCGGCTTATGCTGTGGTTCATCCCAGACATCCGCAAGGCCATTATCCCTTCCCCGATTTGAGTGGGGCAGGGGTTGCACTGAAGTTGGCCACAGCCTTATTAGGCGAAGTACCAACTGAGTTAGTGGAATTAGCAGCTATTGGGACAGTCAGTGACGTAGTCTCCCTACGTGACGAAAATCGGACCCTTGTTCTGAGTGGTCTCCAGCTTATGCGCGATACCATGCGCATTGGCTTGCGATTAATGCTGGAAGAAGAGCAAGTCGATATGGAAAACATGACGGCCGATACAATTGGTTTTACCATTGGACCTCGGCTTAATGCGATTGGCCGTTTGGGCGACCCGACGCCAGCCTTGGAACTGCTCAAAACCCAGGATGAGGAAGAAGCCCAAGAGCTACTAGCGCTAATCAATGAAAAAAACCAGGAACGTAAGGACCTGGTTGCTAATATTATGGATCAGGTTAGCCAAAGATTGGGTCAGGGGCCAATTCCTCATATTATTATTGAGTCAGATCCTAGCTGGCCTGCTGGAGTTGTTGGGATTGTGGCCGGCCGCTTGAGCGAACACTACCAGCGTCCAGCCCTCATCTTCCAGTATCAGGCAGATAAAGGTCAATACAAGGGGAGTGGGCGTTCGACAGAAGCTGTCCATCTCTTTGACTGGTTGACCGATATTAAGGAGCATCTGGCCCAATTTGGTGGCCATGCCCAGGCGGCAGGTATGACCGTTGCTCAAGATCAATGGCAAGACTTTGTGGCAGCCTTGCAGGCCAAGGCTCAAGCTCAAGCAGAAAGTGAGCCTAGAAAAGCGCCCTTGACCATTGATTTGTCCTTAAAGCTGTCGGAAATAGGGACTGACTTCATCCAAGAAGTCCAGTTACTGGGTCCCTTCGGTATGGATAATGATAAGCCAGTCTTTGCTTTTGAGGAGTCAAAGCTTAACCAGGTGCGATTGATAGGGACTAATAGCCAGCATGCTAAGCTAGTCCTAGGACAGGATGGGCAAGAGCTTAATGCCATTGGCTTTGACTTTGCTGATCGCATGCGAGATCGAAAAGTGGGAGATAGCCTGACTGCTGTAGGTCATCTGGATTTGAACAAATGGCAAAATCGAATCAGTCCTCAGCTACTCCTGTCTGATCTTGGGGTCTCAGGTGCTGCCTGGTATGATTGGCGGGCAAGTGGCCAACAAGGTCGTCTCTGGCAGCTGGATCAAGTGGTCTATGTATGTCAGCGCGAGGCAGTTAAGGCTCAAGTTTATTCTCGCCTTCAGCCTGGCTCTGGCCTGATGACCTATCAAGAAGCCCAAGAGGCCAATCTAGCCAATTATCAGGGGCTTGTACTTTTAGAGCCACCCAAGCAAATGTCGGACTTGGACCAACTAGTGCTTAGTCAGGATTGGCAGGCCTTCTACTTGGTTCTCTATGCCCAAGAATCCAAATATTTGGCAGGTCTGCCACAAAGGGCTGACTTCGCTAAGCTTTATCGCTGGTTAGTCAGCCAGGAGCCCTTCAATTTGCGGGCAAGGTTAGCTGAAATCAGCCAAGGACTGGCCATTAATCCAGTTCAACTCAAATTAATGTTTCATGTCTTCTATGAAGCAGGTTTTGTATCAATTGAAGAGGGGCAAGTGGCAGTCCAAGATGCTAGTCGTCATCAAAACACTAACTTGGAAGAAACGGCTGCCTACCGGGCTTATCAAGCCGCTATGGACAGCGAAGAAGCCTTAGTCTTTGCCACCCTCGACCAAATAAAAGAATATGTTAAAAAATTAGGAGTTAAGTCATAATGGAATTGAAAAATTATATTGCTAAAGTCATGGACTATCCAAAAGAAGGTATTGTTTTCCGTGATATTACCCCTCTCATGGCAGATGGCCCAGCTTATCACGAATCAGTTAAACAATTAGTAGACTACGCCCGTGAATTACAAGTAGATGTGATTGTAGGTCCAGAAGCACGAGGTTTTATCGTGGGCTGTCCAGTTGCCTATGAATTAGAGATTGGGTTTGCGCCAGTCCGTAAGAAAGGCAAATTACCTCGTCCAACAGTTGATGTGGACTATGAATTGGAGTATGGTACCGCAACTTTAACCATGCACGAAGACGCCATTAAACCAGGCCAACGTGTCCTCATCACCGATGACCTCTTGGCAACAGGTGGGACCATTAAAGCCTCTATCGACCTAGTTGAAAAATTAGGCGGCGTTGTCGTTGGCTGTGCCTTCTTAATTGAACTCGTTGACTTAAACGGGAAAGAAAAATTAGCAGGCTATGACTACAAGGCTTTAATGCAATACTAAGAGAAAAGAAAATATGCCCCCAGTCATAGACTGAGGGCATGGCTATAAGAGACTTAGAAATAACGGTAAAGGGAGACAACCTTACCCAGGATAGTCACCTGAGGCAGAATGATATCGTCCATGTGGTCATTTTCTGGCCGTAAGATGACGTGATCGGACTTCTTGAAGAAGGTCTTACAGGTGGCTTCATTATCCTCGGTCATAGCAACCACGACATCGCCATTATTGGCGCTGGCTTGACGGCGGACCGTGATGTAGTCCCCATCTAGAATCCCAATATTAACCATGGATTCACCCTTAATCTCAAGCATGAAGAGTTCGCTAGGTTCATAGCGCTCTAGGCCAGGTGGAATAGGGTAGTAATCTGTGGCATGTTCAATGGCTAGAATAGGCGCACCAGCGGCTACTTGACCTAGCAAGGGAATTTGTTGAGGTTGGATGCCCAAGGCTTCCTGGGCTAGGGGAGAAAGTTCGATGGCTCGAGTCTTGCTGGCGTCACGAATAATGTAACCAGCCCGTTCTAGACGTGCTAGATGGCCGTGTACGGTTGAAGTAGAAGCAAGTCCTACTGCTGCACCGATTTCCCGCACAGTAGGGGGATAGCCGTTGGCTTCAATGGCCTCATGGATACATGAGAGTATGGTTAATTGTTTAGTGGATAATGTCGTCATGTCCTCACCTTCCTTATATCTTAAGCCTATTATAGCATACCTATTGTCCAAAATGCAAACGAATGTTCGTGGAGGTGTCTAATGTTATCACCAGAAAAAATTGAGCGCATCAATGTCTTAGCACGTAAGAAGAAAAGTGAGGGTTTAAACCCTGAAGAAGCCCAAGAACAAGCGGCTTTACGCCAAGAATACTTGGCTAGCTTACGCCATGGCATGCGCAATCATATTGAAGGTATGAAGATTGTCGACCAAGAGGGGACCGATGTGACTCCTGACAAACTCAAACAGATTCAAAAAGAAAAGAAAATTCATAACCGTCATTTAGAAGATTAGACTAGGCTTTTGACGGAAAGTTGTGTAAAATAGAAGAGTAATATGAAAAGAAAGTGAGGAGAAGGCAGTGCAAACATGGATTTGGTTAATCATTGTCGTAGTCGCCTTAATCGGCGGATTTGTTGGTGGCTTCTTTATGGCGCGCCGTTACATGATGAAATACTTTAAGGAAAACCCACCGATTGATGAGCGCATGATTACGCAAATGATGGCTTCAATGGGTCAAAAACCATCTAAGAAGAAGGTTCAACAAATCATGGCTCAAATGAAGGTTCGTCAATAATCAAGAGAATCAAAGTCCGCCTAATGGTGGACTTTTTCTTATCTAGGTGCTTTACTTACAGATGAAAAGTCCTAGCAAACGTGGTACACTATAAGAGTATTGAAAGTCAAATTGAGGAGGAAGCTCTATGTCTATTATCAAGGAAAATTTCGACAAACTCATTGCTGAGAAAGAACTACCAGCTGAATACTTGGAGATTGAAGGAGGCCACCATCTCTATCGTTTCCGTTTTGGTGTAACCCCAGTTCGGGACTTGATTGTGGAAGTCATTGTTCAAAATTCAGATTTACCATATTGTGATGCTCAAGTCATCTACCGCCATGTTCACATGTTGAAAGACTATAAGCAACGTGCGCAAGCCTTGGAATTGATTAACGAATTAAATGAAACTCGTACCGGTTATTTTGCCCTTTATTTAGCGGGCGATGGGGAAATCTTCCAACGTAACTTGATGCGGGCTAGCGTGGACCCACAACCGCTCTATGAAACCATTGTCTATGGTTCAGCTATTGCCAAGGATATGGTAGAAGCCTTAACTGCTGGTTTAGGACCTTCTGCTGAGGTGTAAAACTTCATGCTGACGTCTTTTGTTCGCTCCAGTCAAGGACAAAGAATCCTGTCCGGTGTCGTATTATGGCTTTCAGCCCTATGTTTTGCAGTTGCCCTCAACTTATTCTATGTTCCTAATCTGATTTTTTCTAATGGCGTGCCTGGCTTGGCGCAAATTATCTTGGCCATCTTCAAGGATACCCCCCTAGCGAATCTCTTAACGGCCGGTAATCTCTATTTTATTCTCAATATTCCCTTGATGATTTTGAGTTGGCTCTATTTGGGACGTCGCTTTTCTATCTTGACCGTGACCAGTATTTTCCTGTCCACCTTGGTAAGTAACTGGGTGCCGATTCAACAAGTGACCGATAATACCCTGTTAGCTGCCATTGCAGGTGGGGTGATTTCGGGTATCGGGGTTGGCCTCTTGATTAAGTTTGGTATGTCCAGTGGAGGCTTTGATATTATTGCCCTCTTGATTGCTAAGAAAACAGGGCGCAATGTCGGCTTTATGTCCTTTTTGACCAATGGTTTGGTCATAGTTGGAGCTGGTTTTCTTAACAGTTGGGAATATGCTCTCTACAGTTGCATTGCCATCTTTATTGCAGGCATGGTTATTGATGCTATACATACAGGTGAGCAACGTTTGACTGCTTTTGTGATTTGCCAAGATCCCTAACCAAGTGGTCAAGGCCATTCAGGAGCGGGTCATCCGTGGCGTCACTCTCTTAGAAGGGCAGGGTGCCTTTTTCGCATCAGCCCAAGCAAGTCCTAATGGTAGTCTTAAGTCGTTATGAACTCTATGATTTGCAGCAAGCAGTGCTTTCAGTTGATTCCCAGGCCTTCATTAATGTGGTCCAGTCCACCATGGTGACCGGTAATTTCTTAAATCGAGAGCAACAGGCCGACTTTAGAAAAGAATCAGTTGTATAATGATCAAATCCCTTCTGATAGTTTCAGAGGGGATTTTTTTAGTTTAAATCGTTTCAATCAGAGGCAGAGTTTGTTATAATATAGTGGAATTTGAAGACAGGAGGGCTTGGCATGGCTGACTTAAGTAAGGTACCTGCGCACGTTGCGCTCATTATGGATGGAAATGGCCGATGGGCTAAGAAACGCTTCCTACCTCGGGTAGCAGGACACAAAAAAGGTGTCGATACCATTAAGAAAATCACTAAACGTGCTAATCAACTGGGCGTTAAGATGCTGACGGTCTATGCCTTCTCAACTGAGAACTGGAAACGACCTGAACAAGAAGTCAGCTTCTTGATGAAGTTGCCTAAGGAGTTTTTTGCCAAGTTTGTGCCTGAGTTATTGGAACAGAATGTGCGGGTAGAGACCATTGGTGACTTGGAAGGACTGCCAGAAGCCACTCGCAAGGTCCTCAAGCAAGCTATTGCCGATACGGCTCATTGTACTGGCCTGATTTTGAACTTTGCCATCAACTATGGCTCTCAAGACGAAATTTGCCATGCGGTTCAGACTTTAGCCCGTCAGGTAGCTGAGGGCACTTTGAAGCCGGAAGACATCACCCCTGACTTAATTGGCCAAAATTTAGAAACTGCCAAGTTTGGTTCATTAGCCAATCCGGACTTGATTATCCGGACCAGTGGGGAAGAACGTCTCAGCAACTTCTTACTCTGGCAAGCGGCTTATAGTGAGTTCTATTTCACTGAACGTTTGTGGCCTGATTTTGATGAAGGCGATTTTGACCAGGCCTTAGCGGCCTACGCTAGCCGTCAACGACGATTTGGAAAGGTGTTGGATACTGAATGAAAGTAAGAGTAATCAGCGCCCTAGCGGCCTTGGCCGTCCTGATTCCGGTTGTGGTGGTAGGGGGCAAGGTTTTTACGGGCATGTTCTTAATTTTAGGGGTTATGGCCTTATTTGAATTAGCCAATATGAAGAAGATTGAATACTTCAACTTGGTCGGGGTCATTGCAACCATTGCGGTTGCCCTAATGATACTGCCCAGTAACTATCAATCTGCCTTGATTCCAGGTCTTAAATTTACCTATCTCTTCTATATTTGCTGTATGTTGCTTTTAGTACTGACGGTCTACGAGTACAAGACCTTTAACATTGAAGAAGCAGCTCTTTTGATTTTTGGTGCCCTCTACATTGGCTATGGCTTCCGTTATTTGATTGAGTTACGACAAATTAGTTTGGACTTAGTTATTTTCCAATTTGCAATTATTTTTGCAACGGATTCTGGGGCCTATATCGTTGGCCGACGTTTCGGCAAGCATAAACTGGCGCCTCAATTGAGTCCTAATAAGACCATTGAAGGTTCGCTAGGGGGGATTGCTAGTGCGGTAGTCATCGCAGTGCTCTATAACTATTTCTTTGACCCACATTTAGGTGGTTCAGAGCACTATATTTTACTGGCCATGGCCTTGTCAGTTTTAGGTCAGCTAGGAGATTTGGTAGAGTCAGCCTTTAAGCGGCATTTTGGGGTCAAGGACTCTGGTAAGTTCTTGCCGGGCCATGGCGGGGTCTTAGATCGCTTTGATTCAACCCTTTTTACCAGTTTTCTACTCATGACCTGGTTTAACTGGTTAAAATAGTGCTCATGTCAACCAAACTCTATCCTTTGAGTTTGGTTGACTATTTTTGCATTATGGGCCTAATTAGGGTATATTTAAGAGGTTAAGTTAAGTAAATTTTTGAATTGAAATAGATAAAGGAAGTTGACCATGCAAGCATTGATTGTATTTTTACTTGTTTTTACCGTGATCGTAAGTATTCATGAATTCGGCCATTTTTACTTTGCCCGTAAGGCTGGTATCCTGGTGCGCGAATTTGCCATTGGGATGGGGCCTAAGCTCTTCAGCCATCAGGGCAAGGACGGCGTACTCTATACCATTCGCATGATTCCCTTAGGAGGATATGTTCGTCTAGCAGGGCTAGGTGAGGATCAAGATGCAGTTCAAGCCGGTATGCAAGTAGGCCTTGTCTTGAATGAAGCCGGGCTAGTGACCCGAATTAATACCTCGAAAGTGGCCCTTGAAGATGAAGTGCCAGTGCAAGTGGATCAGTTGGACTTAACGGATGCCATGACCATTACAGGCTTACCGCTCGGCAGTCAAGACTTGGTAACCTATCATGTAGACCACAAGGCCCGCATCATTGAAGCAGACGGGTCTAGCATCCAAGTAGCGCCTCGTCAAGTCACTTATGGAGCCGCTAAGCCATGGGCTAAGTTCATGACCAATGTAGCGGGTCCGATGAATAACTTTATTCTTTCTATTTTGATTTTTGTTGTGGTGGCCTTTGTCCGCCCGGGCGGAGTACCGGTTGAGGCCAATGTCTTAGGCTATATTGAACCAGATTCTCCTGCAGCCCAAGCGGGTCTACAATCAGGTGACCGGATTGATGCCATTGGTCAAACCAAGGTTTCCAACTGGCGTCAAATGGTGCAAGCGATTCAATCCAAGCCAGGTCAAACGGTAGATTTCTCTGTCCATCGTGGTAACCAAGATTTGACATTACCAGTAGCTATTCGGGCTGACCAAGTGGAACAAGCAACGATCGGGCGAATTGGCGTAGCGCAACCAGAGACTCAAGATTTCTGGGCAAAGATAGCTTATGGCTTCACCGCTACTTGGTCTCAAATCACGGGTGTAGCTGCCGCAATTGTGGGTATCTTCCTTCGTGGACTCAACCTCAATCAGTTCGGTGGGCCTGTGGCAATTGCTCAGATTACCTCTAAAGCAGCATCTGAGGGCTTTATGCCAGTATTATTTCTAACTGCCTTGCTGTCAGCTAATATTGGCGCCTTCAACCTGTTGCCAATTCCTGCCTTGGATGGTGGTAAGATTGTCCTTAATGCCATTGAGGGTGTGCGAGGCAAGCCCCTATCCCAAGAAAAAGAAGGGATTTTAACCATCATTGGGGCCCTCATCTTAGTAGCCTTTATGCTGGCGGTCACCTGGAATGATATCAGCCGACTCTTCCAACCATAATTTTGAGTAAGAGATCTACCGAGGGTAGGTCTCTTTTTTAGCATGGGCCTCAGGTGATTTTAGAGGGGGCTTATGCTATAATAAGAAGGTATGCAAATCACCGTGGACGGAGGGAACTTATGGCCAAGAATCGCCAATTATTTGAACATCTATTGGACCAAATTGGGCTGCAGGACGCAGACATGGTGGCCGAACTATCCCAGACACAGATAGAATCTGTTAAGGTTCACGCTAAGTCTGGTGAATGGCATTTTACCTTAAGTCAGGTAGAACGTCTCCATCCCCACGTCTATGAAGCCCTTATGCACCATATGCGTTTAGCCTTCGAGGGCATTGCCAAGACTGAAGTCTGGTGGAATTATCAAGCACCGACTAAACTAGATGAGAGTCAAATGCTAGATTACTGGCAATCCATTTTAGGGGTAATGGGACAGGAATCGAGCTTTATTAAGCGCGCTTTGGCTAATGCTACTTATCAGGTCAAGGATGGCCAAATCCAAGTTGGCTTGGCGACTGAAGATCAAGTTCAGGTGGTTAAAACCCGCTATGACCAAGCCTTCAAACTCAAACTGGCCCAAAACCAATTGAATGACTGGGAACTAGTCTATCTGGTAGATGATCAGGCCAGCGAGCAGGCTAAGCTTCAGGCTCAACAACATCTAGCCTCTGAGGTGGAGCGCGAGCGGCAAGAATTGGCTCAATTAGAAAAACGACGCCAAGAACAAAGCAAGGTGGTCGTAGAGAATACAGACATTCCCCAAATTGGTAAGGACATTCCGGATACGCCAGCCATTTCGATTCAGGAAGTCTACGACAATCCCTTTAATCAGATCATTGAAGGCTATATTTTTGACTATGAGGTCCGTGAGCTTCGCTCAGGTTCTCAGCTCATGATTATGAAGGTGACCGACTATACTTCCTCTATTACAGCCAAACTAATGGCAGGGCGTAACATTAAGAAGGAATCCTTATGCCTCTTTAAGAAGGGGGATTGGGTCCGCCTAGAAGGTAGCCTTAAGGCTGATAACTTTACAGGAGAGATGGACTTCTCGCCGCGTAGTATTCGCAAAATTTCCAAGGCCTCACGCCAAGACCAGGGGGTAGACGGTGCCAAACGGATTGAGTTGCATCTGCACTCCAATATGAGTCAAATGGATGCCACCAACAAGGTTGGTGACTTGATTGCCCAAGCAGCCGCTTGGGGCCATCCAGCCATTGCCATTACTGACCATGCGGGCGCTCAGGCCTTTCCTGATGCCTATGCAGCTGGTAAGAAGCATGGCATTAAGGTTCTCTACGGGATTGAAGCCAATGTGGTCAATGACGGTGAGCCTATTGCTTACAATCCGCAAGCCATTGACTTAGATCAAGCGACCTATGTTGTCTTCGACGTGGAGACCACGGGTCTATCTTCTGTCTATGACCGCATCATTGAGTTAGCCGCGGTTAAAATGCGGGATGGCGAGGTCATTGATACCTTCGAAGCCTTTATCAATCCTGGTTATCATTTGTCGGCCATGATTACCGAATTGACTGGGATTACGGACGCTATGTTAGCCGATGCGCCACCAGAAGCAGAGGTCATGGCGCGCTTCGCTGAATTTTCCAAAGATACCATTCTCGTGGCTCACAATGCGAGCTTTGATATGGGCTTCCTCAATAAGACCTATGCGCGTCTGGGTATGCCAGTGTCTGATCAGCCCGTTATTGATACGCTGGAGTTATCACGTTTGGTTAACCCTGACATGCGTTCCCATCGTCTCAATGTCTTGGCTAAGCATTATGGCGTTACCTTGGAGCAACACCACCGGGCCGTTTACGACTCTGAGACAACAGGTTATGTCTGCTACAAGCTATTGGATCAAGCCAAAGAACAATATGGCATGGTCCGTCATGACCAGCTCAACGAGCAAGTAGGGAAAGGGGACAGCTATAAGCAGGCTCGACCTTTCCATGCCACCTTGATTGCTAAAAACCAAGAAGGGCTTAAAGACCTCTTTAAGTTAATTTCAGCCTCCAATGTCCAATACTTCTTCCGTGAGCCCCGTATTCCACGCAGCTTGTTGACCAAGTATCGGGACAATCTCTTAGTTGGGACAGCTTGTTCCAATGGGGAAGTCTTTACTGCCATGATGCAAAAGGGGTACGATGAAGCGGAGAAACTGGTGGATTTTTACGATTACATTGAGCTCCAACCTAAGTCTGTCTATGGTCCCTTGATCGAGACGGAATTAATTCGTAGCGAAGCTGACTTAGAAACCATCATGAAAGAAATGGTGCGACTGGGTCAAGACAAGAATAAGCTAGTAGTGGCGACAGGTGATGTTCACTACTTGGAACCTAAGGATGCTATTTACCGCGAAATTCTCTTGCGTTCCATGAAGATTAATGCCAATCGAACCTTGCATCTGCCGCCTGTTCATTTCCGCACGACAGATGAGATGATGGCAGAATTCGACTTTATGGGACGGGACCAAGCCTATGAGCTTGTCATCACCAATCCTCAGAAGATTGCGGATATGGTGGAAGAAGTCGAAGTCATCAAGGACAAACTCTATACGCCAAATATTCCTGGCGCCAATGAAGAGATTACGGAACTCTCCTATAAACGAGCCAGAGAGCTCTACGGCGACCCTCTGCCTGAGATTGTAGAGAAGCGGATTGAAAAGGAACTCAAGTCCATTATTGGTAATGGATTTGCCGTTATTTATCTGATTTCGCAGAAGTTGGTCCACAAGTCAGTATCTGACGGATACCTAGTGGGTTCGCGGGGTTCGGTGGGTTCTTCCTTAGTGGCGACCTTGACGGGTATTACGGAGGTCAACCCTCTAGCTCCACATTATTATTGTCCAAACTGCCAATATTCGGAGTTTATTGCTGACGGTTCGGTTGGTTCGGGTTATGACCTGCCAGCCAAAGACTGTCCTCACTGTGGCCACGCCCTTAACAAGGATGGGCAGGATATCCCATTCGAAACCTTCCTTGGCTTCTATGGCGACAAGGTGCCCGATATTGATTTGAACTTCTCTGGGGCCTATCAACCGCGCGCCCACGCCTACACCAAGGAACTCTTTGGGGAGGACTATGTCTATCGGGCAGGAACCATTTCGACGGTTGCGGAACGAACTGCCTTTGGTTATGTCAAAGGCTATCTAGAAGTAGCCCAACAATTTCTACCACAAGCTGAAAAGGAACGTCTAGCGAAAGGAATTGAAGGGGTCAAACGCACGACCGGTCAGCACCCGGGTGGGATTATTGTAATTCCCGACTATATGGATGTCTATGACTTTACCCCAATTCAATATCCTGCCGATGAAGTCACAGCCGAATGGCGGACTACCCACTTCGACTTCCATTCCATTCACGATAATGTTCTCAAGTTAGATATTCTGGGGCACGATGATCCAACCGTTATTCGTATGTTACAAGACTTATCGGGGATAGATCCTAAGACCATTCCACCAACCGACCCGGATGTCATGAAAATCTTTTCTAGTCCCGAGGTTTTAGGGGTAACACCAGAGCAAATCTTCTCTAAAACTGGGACGCTAGGGATTCCTGAGTTCGGGACAGGCTTCGTACGCGGTATGTTGGAAGAATCCAAACCAGCGACCTTTGCTGAGCTGCTGCAAATTTCTGGTCTCTCCCACGGGACCGACGTTTGGCTGGGGAATGCCCAAGAGTTAATTAAGAACAAGATTGCGCCTCTTGCTAAGGTAATCGGCTGTCGTGACGATATTATGGTCACCCTGATATACTATGGTTTAGAGGACGGCTTAGCCTTCAAGATTATGGAGTCCGTCCGTAAAGGGAAGGGGATTCCAGAGGATTGGCAGGCAGAAATGCGGGCCAAGAAGGTGCCTGAATGGTATATTGATTCCTGTTTGAAGATTAAGTATATGTTCCCTAAAGCCCATGCAGCTGCCTATGTCCTCATGGCCTTGCGGGTTGCTTACTTCAAGGTTCACATGCCTATTATGTACTATGCCGCTTACTTCTCAGTGCGGGCAGATGATTTTGACATCGTGGCCATGCACCAAGGGAAGGAAATGGTTAAGCGTCGTATCAAGGAAATCAATGATAAAGGCTTTGATGCTTCAGTTAAGGACAAGAACCTCTTAACGGTCTTAGAATTGGCTAATGAGATGTTGGAGCGTGGCCTTAGCTTCCAAATGATTAGTCTAGAGAAGTCTGATGCTGATCGCTTTATCATTGAGGGCAATAGCCTGATTCCACCATTCCGGGCAGTACCTGGTTTGGGTGCCAATGTGGCGCAACAAATTATTAAGGCCCGTCAGGAAGCCCCATTCTTGTCTAAGGAAGACTTGCAGAAACGTGGCAAGGTCTCTAAGACTATTCTTGATTACTTAAGTGAACAAGGCGTCCTTAATGGCTTGCCTGACTCAGATCAATTAAGTCTCTTTTAACGAATTAGCGCCCGCATAGTGCGGGCGCTTTTTTATAATCGATATTGTGTACACAATTACAAATCTGAAACTTGATTGTAATAAAAAGCAGGCTACCATAAGTAAAGGATACGTGAATATTCAATCTATATAGCTAATCTTATATCATAATATTTTATCACTCAGACAATAGAAATGTTCAAACAATATCGAGGTTAGCTTATTGAAATTACATTTCGTTAAAGGAGGAGTTTGAAAATTTTAGCTTATCTAGTTAGATGTCTAATTATATAGGCGTAAATCTGTTATAAAAATACTTAGTCACCTCCTTTTTTGTATAAGCAAATTTATTGCAATGCATAGGTCTGTTTGTTACAGATTAAATAGGCATTTAGACTGCTTCAAGTGTCCGGAAACCTTGATTAAATGCTATTTATAGGCTTTTTTACAGGTGTTAAGAATGTTTCAGTAAAATGAATTAAGGGCAGGAAGCATTGTGATGGCTGAAAAAACTAGATATAATATTTGCATAACTAAAATTTATTGGAGGTTTTAAAATGAAGCTAACCAATACGGTATATCGCTATGCGATCCGTAAGCTCAAAGTGGGAACTGCCTCAGTTGCGGTTGCAGCCTTGATGTTCTTGGGCTCTGGGAATGCTGTTGTTAATGCAGCTGACTTGAACCAACAATCAGCTCTAGTGGCTAAAGCAAGTTCACCAGAGATTACTCAAGTGAAGGAGGCAAGTCCAACTGAAGATAATCTTAAATCAGATTTAGAAGTTGACACCAAAGCCCTTGAGGCTGATAAGTCACCTGAAACTGATTTAGATGTCACTGAAGATTTGCCTAAAACAGAAGCGGAATCAGTTGCATCTGACTTAACTAAGCTGGGGGAATCTGAGGGGCTTGCATTACAAGATGAACCTAAGCAAGAAGTATCAGCTGAGGACTTAAGCTCAGAAGCTACTGAAGCAAAGGCAAGTGTTGAGGAAGCAAGCGCTAGCTCAGAAGAATCTGCTCCAAGCGTTAAAGAAGCGGAAGCGACAGTTGCTAATCAAGTGGCAGCTGCCAATGCAGCTAATCAGGTAGAAGAAGTAAAACCTTTGGCCAACACAAATAGTGCGGCAGAAAATCGTATTATCTTGCCACCAGGCTTTACACCAAGTCTATTTGAGCCAGGTGCCTATAGTGCCAGTCATATTGACGCAATTGCTAAACCTGGACGCGCGCTTAATACTTACAAATCTAACGAAGCTGATAAGAAGGAAATCGTTGATGTTACGAATTTAACGGAAGCACAACGTAAAGAACTTTCGCTCTTCGTTGCCAACCTGATTAATCCGATTCGCCAACAATTCGGGAAAGAACCCTATAAGGTTAATGCAGGCTCTGTCAATGCCGCGCAAAAAGTTGCCAATGCCTACAAAGAGGATAATTGGTATGCATGGACAAGTAGCCATGATACGAATGCCACTTCCCGCGCTTTAGCAAATGTTGCCAATGGTTGGGGCGAGAACTTAGCAACCATTAATCCAAATACAACAACAATGGATGATCTTAAAAAGCAATTCCACTACCAAACCGTTTGGATGCTTTTCGATGATAGCCATGCTAATTTTGGACATGCTAGAAACTTCTTACTTTTTGAAAATCCATTTGGTAATCACGATGTTTACTTAGGGATTTCAACAAACCGCGCGGGTGCAAGCGATGCTAGATCTTTTGGTACTCAGTATTACACCATGTTTGCACCAAAGGATGGATCTAGCGAGTTCACACCAGGTAATGATTATACGTCCGAACCGACTCCAAGCCAACCGAGTCAGCCAACGACTCCAAGCCAACCGAGTCAGCCAACGACTCCAAGCCAACCGAGTCAGCCAACGACTCCAAGTCAACCGAGTCAGCCAACGACTCCAAGTCAACCAAGTCAACCAACGACTCCGAGTCAACCAAGTCAACCAACGACTCCGAGCCAGCCGAGTCAGCCAACGACTCCAAGTCAGCCGAGTCAGCCAACGACTCCAAGTCAGCCGAGTCAGCCAACGACTCCAAGTCAACCGAGTCAGCCGACGACTCCGAGCCAACCGAGTCAGCCAACGACTCCGAGCCAACCGAGTCAGCCAACGACTCCGAGCCAACCGAGTCAGCCGACGACTCCAAGTCAACCGAGTCAGCCGACGACTCCAAGTCAACCGAGTCAGCCAACGACTCCGAGCCAACCGAGTCAGTCGACGACTCCAAGTCAACCGAGTCAGCCAACGACTCCGAGCCAACCGAGTCAACCAACGACTCCGAGCCAACCGAGTCAAGTAAGTGACCTTGCTGCTGATAGACTTGGTCAGGCTAAGGCTAGTGATTCAAATAAACCAAGTGAAATGGCGCCAAAAGACAATGGTCAAAGTCCGGTAGGACAGGCCTTGCCAGACACTGGTGAGAGCTCAAACCTGCTAGTGCTTGGGGCTGCCATTATGACAGCTATAGCAGGAATCGCATTACTGGTATTCAAGCGTCGTAAAATATAATTTGAAAAAGACAGCTCAGGCTGTCTTTTTTCATTTCGTCGATAATGTTAATAATATGACAGTAAGGTAAATTTTGGGTGTTAAGTCAGATTTTAGGTAGGTTTTGAGCCAAGAGATTGCTATAATAGGACACAGAATACTGAAGCGATAAGTGAGGAGGTTACCCCCATGAAATCCAGAATTAACCGCTATGCTATCCGTAAATTAAGTGTGGGTCTTGTGTCCGTTGCGGTAGCATCCTTCCTTTGGCTGACGTCTCATGGTCACCATGTTAGCGCTCAAGAAGAGAAAGGATCTGTGACTAGCCAAGAGTCTTCAGACGGCCTACAGTCTGAAATGTCAGCAAGTCCTGCTGTGTCCAGTCAAGTAGATAAGAGTGAACAATCAGACAATTTGCAGTCATCTGAGCAAAACACTTGGTCATCCATCAGTTTGCCTGAAGGATATACTGAGGAGGAACTCTTAAAAAATGAGCCAAACTTGATAGAAGCTGGTCAACGCGGCTTAGAGCAAAATTCTGGCTATCTACCAAGTAAACTAGACTCCGAAACTTCCCTGGCTATTGATAATCTGCAGGATAAAGAGAGAATGCATTTGGCAAAGTGGCTGACTGATTTAGTCAATCCTTTGCGTGCTAAATGGGGACATCAGCCTTATCAAGTTGATGCTTCTCTTCAAGAAGCCAGCCAAGTATTGGCCAATCGTTATCAATCACAGAATTGGCAAGCAAATGAACAAGGGTTTCATGGCCAATGGGAGTCCGAACTATTTAGTCCCTACGATAGTGCTTGGTATCAATATTGGATGCCAATGAAGACGAATTTTGCAGAAGCTAAGAATCTTGGTCAAGTAAAAGGCGCAATCTATCAGGGCATTATCGGAATGTTATTTGAAAGTCATGCAGATTCTTATCTGCCGGCGCGCTATTTGCTCAGTGTTGACAGTGCTAGGTCTAGTCGTCAGCCGCTCTTAGGCTTAGGTTTGACGCGTATTGTAAGCAGAAATCAAGAAAGTCAATATTTCTTGACACTTAATTTCTTAACAGCCAACAAGGTGTCAGAGCCCAACCAACCAACGGATCCTAGCAATCCTTTAGATCCTTCAAGACCTACTGAACCTATTCTACCTATTGATCCAGTGGTGCCACAGCCTCCATTAGATCCAATATCTCCTATGGATCCTATATTACCACAACCTGATCCTAAACCAGATGGAGAGGAGCCTAAGCCTCTTCTAGATCCAAATCAAACGTCACCTAACGAGGATGAAACGCCTAGTCCGCTTGAGCAAAGACCTCGTAGAGAATTACCGAGCTTGGTGGAAAAAGCTAACGTGATGGCCCAAAGAACACAAGCAAGTGGTGAATCAATTGAAGAAAAAGAAGAAAACGCAAGTGTGAGTTTAAGTCAAGTTTCCCATTCAAGCGTAAGTTCTTATAATGCGTCTATTGATTCATCAGAACCTAATAGTAGTGGGAGTACTGAGCCCATACGATCATCGGCTTCTGAGGATGAAAGCTATTGGTTACTACTCGGGGGTGTCTCTGCTGTAGCAGCTGCTGCTGGCCTTATCTATCTCAAACAAGTTGAAATTAGACGACGCCAGGGATAAATGAAGTATTGTCTGACTAGAGAGTAAGTACTTTCTAGTCTTTTTTAGAATGACTTGTAGATGAATGGCAACTTTGTTATAGTAATGTCAAGTTCTATGAAATGAGGTATAGGATATGAAGCAAAAATTCGCAATTCTTTTGGCCTTGCTAGCTTTAGGTATGAGTCAACCTTTGGCCCTTATTCAGGCTAGCGAAAGTAGTGATTTGGCTAGTAGCACAGGCAACAATCGTCAAGATGAATCTCCTTCTAAGGAAAAAGGTTCACGACAAAATCCCATTCCTTTAGGAGAGGCCTTAGACTATGAGAAGAAGTCTCGTGACGGATCCAAGAGCCAGCTTTCCTTTACCATCCTTGAATCTTGGCGGGGTAAGAAGGCTGAGAATCAATTGCAGCAGCTAGCACCATCCTACCAGCCCAACCGTCAGCCTTTGGATGACGACCAAGAGATTCTCTTATTGCATCTAAAACTAGCCTACAAGTCGGGCGATGAAAATCATGAAGAGTTTACCAACGCCGGTATTATCAATCCTTTCTTCGATTTGTCTGGGAGCGGGATTCCAAATGAATATGTTGCCGACTTGCCAGACGAGTTGGCCTTTGATATGTTGTCTTTATATCCTGGTAATGAGCATGATGGCTATTTGGTCGCAATTGTTCCCAAAGATACTCCGCTTATCTTTAGTTATTCCAAGGATGGCCTATCTGATCGAGTTTTCTTCCAAATAGAGAAGGGGCAAGACACTACAATTCCTACTAAGGAAGTCCAAGCAGAAACTCCTGAACAAGCACAATGGGGAACAAAGGAAAAGCCAGTTCCTTTCACAGAAACCAAGCCAATTAACTACGTCGTGCCCTATGAGGTGAGTGATGGTGGTTACGGTATCCTCGCTATATCTCACAGGATAACCGTTTTAAATGCTTGGCGTGGAGATCAAGCTAATCAAAAGGCTATGGATTTACTTAGCCCGGATGATTACCAAAACATGGCTGATGATATGAAGTCAGACCAAGAATTCTTAGTTTTACATATGGAGTCTAGCTTGGCTCCAACTCTTGAAGACAAGTTGTTTGAGTCCAGTCCAAGTAAAAGTCATTTATCCTTAGTGGATAGCCAAGGTCAAGACCATGTCTTTAAGGGATTCTACCAATTTAAGAAGGCTAGAGACCAATATGAATCGCGTTATATGCTGGGTGGAGGAAGTGTAAAAGGATATGTCATTTTACCTGCACCAAAAGGGGAAAATCTGCTCTTAAAGGTTAAGAATGATTTTGCTAATAAGGAAATCTATTTCGAGATAGAGTCCAAAAAGCCATAGGACGTTGACAGACAATCTGGTCCTTAAGTAATAAGGGGAGGAAATACTATGTCATCAAATCGCCAACCTGACTACAGTCGATACTTAATTATCATCTTGATGCTAGTCGCTGGGGTCGCATTCTTGGGACTTGGCTTTCTCCTTTATCAAGCCATGACACAAAGCCCTAAGAAACCTGAAGTTTCGAGTTCAGTCCTTGTGTCCAGTCAGGAATCGGAGACCTCTACTAGCCTACTTGCTGTATCCTCGGATAGTCAGTCTGTCGCATCCGAACAAAGCGAGTCTCTCTCCGATAAAAATCAAGCTGTCCAGTCGGCATTTTCTGAATTATATGGAACGAAGTCAACTAATCTTGCCTATTATTTCCAAGAAGTGACGACAAGTAGTCAAGGGACTGCCTTGGTGAGTCAGGCGGCTCCTACCAAGTCGGCTAGCATTATCAAACTCTTCATCATGCAAGTCTTGTTAGAGGAAATTAAGGCTGGGCGCTTGAGCTGGCAAGAGATGATTACCATGACGGCTGAAGACCAGGTAGGAGGGACTGGCAATCTCCAAGCGGCAGAGCCGGGCACTTCCTATAGCCTTGAAGAGTTAGCCTTAGAAATGTTAATTCACTCTGATAATACGGCAACCAATCTGATTATTGAACGTCTAGGGGGCTTATCTGCGGTTCAAGCAAAGATTCAGTCCTTTGGATATCAAGATACTCGTTTACAGCGCTTAATGATGGACCAGGTCGCGATTGCTGAAGGAAGGGAAAACTTTACCAGTGCGCGTGAAGTCGGCCAGCTCTTAGCCAAGCTCTATCAGCATAAGCTAGTAGGGCAAGCCCAAGATCAAATTTTCTTAGATTTTTTAGCCCAACAAACAGATCGCCAAGGGGTGGTAGCGACACTACCTCAAGGTGTCATCAGCTATAATAAGACAGGAAGCAACTCAGCCCAGGGCTTGCAACATGATGCGGCACTTGTTCAGTTAACTAATCAATCAGCCTATGTATTAGTGGTGCTGCAGGAAGGTCCAGGAGATGGCGACTTGTTAAAGCCGCTCCAAGAGATTGGCCAGCGGGTCTATGAGCTTATGAAAGACTAACAGACAGGTCTTAGCTAGCTAGTCTTGAGCTTATGTGCTAGCCAGTGCTAGAATTTCAAGTTTTTTCAAAAAAGGCTTGAGATTTATAAAGTGTTCGTGCTATAATACTTGAGTACTGTTGAGGTATCAGCAAGAAATGATTTGAGGAGGTTGTGACAATGCGTGTTAACATTAACTTAGAATGTACAGAATGCGGCGATCGTAATTACTTAACTACCAAAAACAAACGTAATAACCCAGATCGTTTAGAAGTAAAAAAATACTGCCCAAGATTGCGTAAAGTAACTTTACACCGTGAAGTGAAGAAGTAAGACGCGGCATAAGATACAAGCCACAGCTCGTAGTACTGACTACGAGCTGTTTTCTTACTATTTGTCCAGAAACTATATTACGTTTAGATGACAAGCACAATCATAAGTTGAAAACAGAGGAAAACGCTTGATATAATAGATTAGCATTAGTGAAAGGAGGGGGAATAAAGTGCAAAAGATCAATAAATTAGGCCAAGCTATGCGGTCACCACGCTATTTCCCCTTGCTAGTCTTGCTAGTCATTCTGACCCTGTCTAGCCTGGTGGTTTTCTGGGTTCAAACCTCTAGTCAGGTGACCATTCAAAATGCCAGTGTGCCCCTGCGACAAGCACCAGATACCAATTCCAAGGCTATTAGTGCTATTAGCAAAGATCAAGTGGTCCATGTCATTAAGAAGGAAGAGAACTGGCTTAATGTTCGCTATCGCCAGCGAGAAGGGTGGCTGCCCCAATGGCTATTAGACCAACCTAGTCTATCTTCTGACCAGGGCTTGACGGCTCAAGTTAAGAAGACCACACCTTTCTACCAAAAGGCATCCACTTCGAGTGCCAAGATTCGGGATTTGACAGAAGGTTACCAATACGACGTGGTGAGTGAGTCTAAGGGCTGGACTGAACTGATTGTCAATAACCAACCGGGCTATGTGGCCACGGCTGACTTAAACCTTTCTACCAAGGAGCAAATTCAAGCTCAACAAGAGACGATTCGGCCTGAGGATATTGACATTACCAATGCCCAATATATTCAAGTTCGATCAGAAGGTCAGGCCTTCCACAGTGAGCCAAATCTTGAGAGCACGCCTTACTACAACCCAAGCTTTAATCAACGTTTCAAATATCTGGGAACGGTTAATGGCGACGACGGGACAGAATTCTATCATGTAGAGGACCAAAATGGTCAACGTGGCTATGTAGAGTCTCGTATTGTAGCCTTTGAAGATGCCTCTAAAGACCATGTGGATGGGCCGATTGCTCGTTCGCTTAATGGGGCGGTCATCTTAATTGATGCCGGTCACGGCGGTAGTGATCCAGGTGCTATTAGTCAAGATCCATATGCTCAAGAGAAGGCCGTCACCTTGGCTGCTTCGAATGTCTTAAAAGCCAAACTGGAAGCTCAAGGTGCGGTTGTCATCATGAGCCGTACTACCGACACAGATGTCAGCCTTGAAGAGCGAGCTCAGCTAGCTAATCAGGAAAAAGTTGATGCCTTTATTAGTATTCACTTTGATGAGGCAAGTAGCGACATCGCTTCGGGGATTACGACTTACTACTATCATACCCAAGATGAATCCTTAGCCAATTTAGTCAATACGGAGTTAGCTAAAATCCAACTCAATAATCAAGCCGTCGGCAATAATGGGGTTCACTTCGGTAACTACTATGTCTTGAGAGAAAATCATCAGCCAAGTCTGCTCTTAGAATTAGGTTACATGAGTAATAAAGACGACTTAAAACTGATTCAAAATTCTGGTTACTATGATGCAGTTGCTGAAGGGATTGTTAAGGGCTTAGAACAATATTTGGAATCTTCGTCTATAGCACAATAGGCTTGACATAGAAAATAAAACGCGGTAAAATACTGAAAAATAAGCAAAGAAATCGATGACGTAGACAAGTAGAGGTTTTGCTTCAGAGAGTGTTCCCTAGGCTGCAAGGACACAAATTAAACCTTCAAGACACTACCGAGATGAATGAGTGAAAACTTGTTCCGCTGACCCCGTTACGGTCCAAAGGCATTTTGAAATCATGCGAAGAATAGGTGGTACCACGTTTTGACACGTCCTATAATCCTCAGGGGTTATAGGACGTGTTTGCTTTTATAGGGAACCATCACCAATATTTACTAGGAGGATCTTATCATGGTACAAGTGAAAAGAATGAAGGGCACAGTCGATATCTTGCCAGCAGAAAGTCGAATCTGGCAGTATATAGAAGATTCTGCCCGCGCAGTTTTTGAAACCTATAATTTCCAAGAAATCCGGACTCCCTTATTTGAAGCCTATGAGCTATTTGCTCGCTCATCAGGGGATACTTCGGAGATTGTATCCAAGGAAATGTATGACTTTAAGGATAAGGGCGATCGCCATTGCGCCTTACGTCCGGAAGGGACAGCAGGGGTTGTTCGGGCCTTTGTTGAGAACAAACTTTTTGGCCCCGAACATGCTAAACCATACAAAGTCTACTATATGGGGTCTATGTTCCGATATGAACGCCCTCAAGCTGGCCGACAACGTCAATTTAATCAGATTGGGGTAGAAGTTTTTGGTTCGACCAATCCGGCGACAGATGCGGAAACCATCGCTCTGGCATGGGACTTCTTCCAGGAATTGGGCATTGAAGGTTTAACCCTCTATGTTAACTCCCTGGGTTCAGCCCAAGATCGAGCACGCTACCGTCAAGCCTTAGTTGACTATTTTACACCATTGGCTGACCAGTTAAGTGCAGACTCACAACGTCGCCTGACTGACAATCCTATGCGGATTTTAGATTCTAAGGCACCAGAAGATAAGGCTCTAGTTGTCAATGCGCCAAAGATTCCAGACTACCTCAGCCCAGAAAGCAAGGAACACTTCGAGACCGTAAAGGCCATGTTAGAGGCCCTAGAAATTCCATATCTTGTTGATCCATCAGTGGTTCGTGGTTTGGATTACTATCAAGATACGATTTTTGAGATTATGGTAGATGATCAAGCCATTGGTGCTAAATCTACCATCTGTGGTGGTGGCCGTTATGATGGTCTGGTAGAGGCTCTTGGTGGACCTGCTACACCTGGTTTTGGCTTCGGGATTGGGGTAGAACGTCTCTTGCTACTCCTTAAGCAACAGGAAGTGGAATTGCCTGAAGCTGAACCTTTCGACGTTTACGTTATGGGCCTAGGCCAGGCAAGCAATATCATGGCCTTGCGTCTAGTTCAAGCAGCCCGTAAAGAAGGCTTGTTGGCAGAGCGGGATTACTTAGATCGTGGCCTCAAGGCACAATTTAAGCAAGCTGACAAGCTCAAAGCCCAAGTGATTTTGACAATCGGGGAAGACGAGTTAGCAGCCGGGACCGTACAAGCCAAGCATCCTGCTAGTGGCAAGCAAGTCACACTGCCACTTGATCAAGTATTAGAAGACTTTATGGGGACTTATCGCCAGTTAACGGTTGATACCTCAGTTATTGATAAGTATTTTGGGGGGGATTTTAATGTCTACAAAACGTTTGTACTGTGGGCAAGTCGGTCAAGAACAAGTTGGCCAAACAATCACACTTAAAGGTTGGGTACAAAAACGACGCGACCTAGGGGGCTTAATCTTTATTGACTTAAGAGACCGTGAAGGTTTCTGTCAGGTTGTGCTCAATGGCGACCACTTAGGGGAGGCCATGGCCGACGCTGAGCGTATTCGTAGCGAGTATGTCCTAGAAGTGACGGGGACGCTGCAATACCGTGATGAGAAACAGCGTAACGCCAAAATACCAACTGGTGATTATGAATTAATGGCTGAGAAGTTGACCATTTTAGCTACTTCTAAGACACCACCTATCTACTTAGACAATGAGGCTGAGATTCAAGATGATCTCCGTATGCGTCATCGCTTCTTAGACCTTCGTCGTCCACGTATGCAAGCTAACTTACGCCTCCGTCACCAAGTTACTAGCGCCATCCGCCGTTATTTGGATGATTTAGGCTTTATCGATGTTGAGACACCTTATTTGACTAAGTCCACACCCGAAGGGGCGCGCGACTACTTGGTTGCAACCCGTGAAGCAGGTAAGTTCTTCGCTTTACCTCAATCCCCGCAATTATTCAAGCAGTTGTTGATGGGGGCAGGCTTTGACCGTTACTATCAAATCGTGCGTTGCTTCCGTGATGAGGACTTGCGGGGTGACCGCCAACCAGAATTTACTCAGATTGACTTAGAAACTAGCTTCTTAAACCAAGCTGACATCCAAGAAATCGTGGAACAAATGCTAAAAGAAGTGGTCAAGGCTACCAGAGGTCTGGATATGACTGATGCCTTCCCAAGCATGACTTATGCCCATGCCATGGCTCATTATGGGGTGGATAAACCAGATATTCGTTTTGATATGACCTTGAAGGATTTAAGTGACTTTGCTGCCAACTGTCAATTTTCTGTCTTTGCTAATACGGTTAAAGAGGGTGGCCAAGTTAAGGCTATTAACCTTAAGGGGCAAGCCGATGCTTACACTCGTAAGACCGCGGATGCTTTAGTAGAAGTAGTCAAGCCATATGGCGCCAAAGGCCTTGCTTGGTTGAAAGTAACTGAAGAAGGCTTGAACGGTCCAATTGCCAAGTTCTTTGCTGAACCAGCTGACACGCAAGCTATTCTAGACTTGACCCAAGGGGAACCTGGTGACATTCTCTTCTTCGTAGCGGATAAACCTCATGTGGTTGCTGCTGCTTTGGGTGAGTTACGGGTTAACCTAGCCAAAGCTCATCAACTCTTCGACGAGGATGCCTTAGCCTTTGTCTGGATTACCGACTGGCCGCTCTTCGAATATGACGAAGAAGCAGGGCGCTACTTCGCAGCCCACCACCCATTTACTTCGCCACAAAACCTTGATTTAGAAGTCCTTAAGGCCAATCCAGATCAAGCCCTGGCGCAGGCCTATGACATCGTGCTTAACGGCTATGAGATTGGTGGGGGCTCCATCCGGATTCACACCCGTGCCATGCAAGAGCAAATGTTCGACTTGCTTGGTTTCACACCAGAAGAAGCACAAAGTCAATTTGGCTTCCTCTTGGATGCCTTAGACTACGGCTTCCCGCCACATGGTGGTTTGGCACTCGGTCTAGACCGTTTGGTCATGCTCTTAGCCAAAGAGCCAAACATCCGGGAAGTCATTGCCTTTCCTAAGAATGGTCGTGGGGTGGATACCTTTATCCAGGCTCCAAGTGATGTTGCGAGTGCTCAATTACAAGAGTTACATCTCCAAGTAGAGGCAGAATAAGCATAAAAAATGCCCTGACAGAATATTCTGTCAGGGCATTTTGCCTTAGTTTTCATGCTTGTGTAGGTCTAGCATCTTGAGGATAATGGCAGCAGATTCTTCAATGCTACGTTGGGAAACGTCTAGGGTTTGGCAACCAATGCGTTTATAAACTTCTTGGGCAAAGTCAAATTCTTCCTGAATGCGATCGAAGGAGGCGTACTTAGTTGGACTGGTGATGCCATATTCCCGCATGCGGGCATCCCGGTGTTGGTTAATAACTTCTACACGGTTAGTCAGTCCGACAATCTTGTTAGGGTCTAACTTGAAGAGAATTTCTGGTAATTCATTTTCTGGAATTAGTGGCAGGTTAGCTGCCTTGTAACTAACATGGCCAGGTACATGGAGAGAGGCGTCTTACCTGTACGGGAGACACCCAGTAGGATGATATCGGCTTCTTCGAACCCTTTAGGGTCCTTACCGTCATCAAAAGACATACAGTATTCCATAGCCCGAATCTTGTCGAAGTAGCGGTCAGATAGCTCGTGTTGGGCCCCAATAATCTTGGTTGGTTTCATGTTAATCCGATAGCCAATTTCGTCTACAATGGGTTGAATGAGGTTATAGTAAGTCAGCTGGTGTTTATTGAAAAAGCGTTCAGCATAGGCTGCCATCTCGTTATTAATCATGGTCATAAAGATTAAACCATCATGGGCAGCTGCATCTTCTAGGGCAATATCCAAATCGTTTATATTTGAAATAAAGTTGTATTTGTGACATACTTTATGTGCTGACGGATATTGAACAAGGGATGACTGCGCAACCTTTTGAGCAGTTTCTCCAATCGCATCCGAAATAATAAAGTAGTGTAAAGTTGGACATGTGTCTTCCATGGTGAGTCGCCTCCCAATTCTTAATCACTTACATCATAGCATATTTGAAGGGGGCTTGTATATGGTTGATCATCACCATCGTGATTGCCATGGGCATCATCACTGTCAGTCGCATGACCATCAAGAGACTGAAGACATGTCAGTTGATGAAATTGTACAACGTGGCATGGCACAGTTAAAAGAAGCTGGCTATAAAATGACCAAGAAGCGTCAGGAGATTCTGCGTTTATTTGCAGAAAATCAACGCTATCTAAGCGCTAAGTATATTCATCAACAATTAGCCAAAGACTATCCGACGATGAGCTATAATACGACTTATCGCAATATTTATGATTTTGTAGACGAAGGCCTCTTAGAAGCCACGGAGTACAATGGTGAGCAAATGTTCCGTATTAACTGCTGGAACTGCGACCATGGACACCACCATCATCATTTTATCTGCACAGTGTGTGGCCGGACCATCCCCTTGGATGCTTGCCCTATGGACCAGGTTAAGACAGACCTATCGCAAGTGGAAATCGAATGGCATCGTTTTGATGTCTTTGGTAAGTGTGCGCAATGCAAAGGTAAATCATGAAAATTATGGTAATAAAACCTTAAAAAATGAAAAAAGCCTATTGAAAAATAGGTAAGAAGTAGGCTATAATAGACAAGGAATCTTATTTAGATGCTTTATCTAGGAAAGGTTACTAAAAGCTCGGAGGGAGGGAAACCCATGTCTAAAACAGTCGTTCGTGAAAACGAATCTCTAGATGACGCTCTTCGTCGCTTTAAGCGTAACGTTTCTAAAACAGGTACTTTAAGAGAGGCACGTAAACGTGAGTTTTACGAAAAACCATCTGTACGTCGTAAGAAGAAATCAGAAGCAGCTCGTAAACGTAAGTTTTAATAACATTACGCTAGCTTATAAATAGCGATACATAGCGATTTAAAACACCCGGTGGCCAAGGTCATTGGGTGTTTTACTTTACTTGCAAATTTAGCCTGAAAAGGGGATAATAAAAACATCATTAGGACAAGGTGGGATGACCATGAATCAACGTGTAGCTGATTTTTGCAAACGGTATTTTACAGACCGTCGTGGTAGTAACTGTAAGAAATGGGACTTAAGTCAAGATCTTTTCGGAGCACCAGATTTACTGGGGATGTGGATTGCCGATATGGAATTTAAGGTGCCTGAGGCAGTCCAAAAGGTTTTACATGAGCGGGTAGACCATGGTGTCTTTGGTTATTCCTATCCTTGCCCTGAATACTATCAAGCCTATATCAAGTGGCAGCAAGAAAGAGCTGGCGTACAGATTGAGTCTGACTGGGTTCGTTTTTCACCTGGGGTGGTCAGTAGCTTCTATTGGTTGGTTCAAATCTTGACCCAGCCGGGTCAAGGGGTCATGATTATGACGCCTGTTTATCCACCCTTCCACGGCGCCGTTAAAGACACGGGCCGTAAATTAGTGGATTATCAGTTACAATTGCGAAATAACCGCTATGAAATTGACTTCGATGCCTTGGAGAAGCAAATTGTAGCGGAAGAGGTCAAGTTACTCATTCACTGTTCACCGCACAATCCAACAGGCCGTCTCTGGAGTCTAGAAGAGTTGGAGCAGCTCCTAGCCATTTGCCGTCGCCATCAAGTCTATCTGATTTCTGACGAAATCCATCAAGACTTTGTAGCGGCAGGCAATCACTTTGTTTCTGCCTTGGATGACCGCTTAAGCGTCTATCGTGACCTAGTCATTGTTTTAAACTCACCATCTAAGACCTTTAATTTAGCAGGCTTGCTTAATTCTCACGTGGTCATTCCAGATGGAAAATTGCGTCAAGTATACGACCGAGGCGTGGCACCTTATCAGCAAGCCAGCCACTCCCTGATGGGATTATTAGCTACACAAGCTGCCTATGAATCAGGTAGCCAGTGGTTGGAAGGTCTTAATGCAACAGTAGACTACAATGATGACTACTTACGCCGAACCCTATTAGCTGCCTTCCCGGATTTGGTCATACCTGACCGTCAAGCTACCTATGTCACCTTTATAGATTTTGGGGCCTATTTGCCAGCAAGTCAGATTAAGGATTTCATGATTCATGAAGCAGGGCTAGCGGTTAACTTTGGGGTGACCTTTGGCCGTCAAACTGCCACTTTCGTTCGTCTCAATTGCGCCACCCATCCAGATTTTGTGGCGGAGGCTGCAGACCGCATCATTTCAGCTTTGAATAAGCGATTAAATCAAGAGTAAAGGAGTTTACTTATGTCTATCCAACGTATTATTTCAGATAAGTTACCCAAAGCAGTAGGACCTTATTCACATGCTAGCTATGTCAAGGGCTGGCTCTATGCCTCAGGCCAATTGCCAATCGATCCTGTGTCTGGTAATATGCCAGCTACTATCGGAGATCAAACCCATCAAGTCTTTGCCAACCTTAAAGCCTTATTAGCTGAAAAGGGCATGACCTTTGACCATGTGGTTAAGACGACTGTTTTCCTCAATGACATTGCCGACTTTGCAACAGTCAATGGGGTGTATGACCAATACTTTAGCCAAGACCACTATCCAGCTCGATCAGCCTTTCAAGTGGGGAAACTTCCGCTCAATGCTGGTATTGAAATCGAATTGGTAGCCTATAAGGAGGAAGCCTAATGACTTTAACAGAACGGATTAATCAAGATATTAAAACTGCCATGAAGGCTAAGGACAAGGACAGCCTTAAGGTCTTGCGCATGCTGAAAGCTGCTCTCCAGAAAGAGGCGCTAGAACAGCCTGAGCCCTTAAGCCAAGACCAAGAAATTACCATTATTTCCCGGGAACTCAAGCAACGTCGTGATTCCCTGGCTGAATTTAAGAAAGCGGATCGCGAGGATTTGGTGTCTGCTACCCAGGACGAAATTGTTATTGTCCAAAAATACTTGCCAGAACAGCTAAGCCCTGAGGCTTTAGAGGCCAAGATTCGTGAGATTATGGTGCAAGTTGGAGCTACTAGTAAGGCAGACTTCGGCAAGGTCATGGGATTAGCTGCTAGCAGCCTTAAGGGCCAAGCAGAAGGTAAAGCCATTAATGAGACTGTTAAACGTCTCTTAGGCTAAGTTTTAGTTAACAGGAGCTGTGCTCCTGTTTTTTTGTTTTAAGGCGCAAAAATGTCACAAATCATGACTTTTAGTCCAAGACAAGGTATAATAGAATCAGCCTAGTGTGTCCACTAGTATCTAGCCTGACGTCGTCTGAGACGTGAAGAAGAGAGGGATTGCTTATGACGGAACAACACCCATATAGTCAGACGTTAATTATTTCCAATCCGGATTGGCTTTTAGCCATTTTGGGCAATCAAGATCACCATATACAATTACTTGAAGAACACTTTGAAGTGCTTATCACGACGCGTGGTGAGCAACTAACTATTACTGGTCGTCAAGTAGCTGTTGAGTTGACACTAGAGGTTGTTAACCAATTAGTGCAATTGCTAGAACGCCATATTACACCGCACACCATGGATATTGTGACGGCGATTAAGATGGCCCAGAATAATACCTTGGATTACTTCCTCAATCTCTATGAGGAAGTCATTGGTCGAGCAGCAGATGGTCGGGCCATCCGGGTCAAGAACTTTGGTCAGTTACAATATACACGCGCTATTGCCAAACAGGACGTGGTTTTCGGCATTGGGCCTGCGGGGACAGGGAAGACCTTCTTGGCCGTGGTGCTAGCGGTTCAAGCCTTGAAGGAAGGCCGAGTGAAGAAGATTATCTTGACGCGGCCAGCAGTAGAAGCAGGGGAGAGCCTGGGCTTCTTACCTGGTGACCTCAAGGAAAAGGTGGACCCATATTTGCGTCCAGTCTATGATGCCCTCTATACGATCTATGGGGCAGAACAAACCAACCGCCTGATGGAACGTGGCGTTATTGAGATTGCACCTCTGGCTTATATGCGGGGCCGTACCTTGGACGATGCCTTTGTTATCTTAGATGAGGCTCAAAATACCACCATTGCCCAAATGAAAATGTTCCTCACCCGTTTAGGCTTCGGCTCTAAGATGATTATTAATGGGGACAGAACGCAAATCGACTTGCCAAAAGGGGTAAAATCAGGTTTGGTTGATGCCCAAAGTAAGCTTAAGGGAATTGATCGCATCCAATTTGTGACCTTTGATGCCTTCGATGTGGTGCGTCACCCTGTAGTGGCAGATATTATCAAGGCTTACAGTCGCAAGTTGCCCGATGAGAACATGGGCGAAGTGTAGGTGATAGGAATGAATCGACGTTTAGAGCGTCTGCAAGCTAAAATGGGCTTGAGTTATCAAATCCTAGTGGGCCTAGTTCTGGCACTTTGGCTCTTGCTTTTGGGCTATTCCAGTGTTCAACCTAGAACCTATAATTTTGCCCTTAACCGAGTAGCTGATATTACCGTTCGGGCTCCTAAAACAGTAGAAGATACTGAACGTACAGAAGAATTACGCCAACATGCACGCAGTCGTGTTTCCGATGTTCGACTTTACTCACCCGAAGTTAAAAACCAACAGGTTGATTTGTTGAATCAGTATTTTTCATTTGTCAAAGGCGTAAGGCAGAAGGATTATCGTGCCAGCGACCTTGAGTCGGCTGCCCGCGCTCAAGGCTGGTCTGATAATGATCTTGAGACCCTTAAGGCATCCTTTACTAGCAACAGTCAACGTCTCTATTGGACTCAATTAACGGAGGCAGAGCGACTCTTGCTCTATAATCAAAGTTTAAAACAAGGGTCAGTTGCCCTCATGAGTTTGAATGAATCCTTACCAGATAACGCCCGTAATCTCTGGCTATCACTCGATGACAAGCAGTTTGAAACTATGTCGACTTATATGGTTGATTTGCTGAGTCAAACCTTAAGTCAGGAAATTGAGCCTGCTAATACTGCGGCTAACCTAAGCAAGCTACGGGCTAGCCTTCGGGAAGCAGGGCAATATAGTCAGTATCAGTCGGCCCTGGTAGACTTCATTCAACCATTTATTGTACCAACCCTGGTTTATAACCAAGAAGAAACTAACCGCTTGAAAGAAGAAGCGGCGGCTGCCGTTCAACCAGCTTATATTCTTCAAGGTCAAATTATTGTCCAAGAAGGGCATGTCATTGATTCGACTGTCTTGCGTCAACTCAAGCTTTTTGGTTACTTGGATGCCAGTGTAGGGCGCTATAATGCTTATATCTTCTACGCCTTGATTATTGCGCATTTCCTCTTGCTCTTAGGATTGAATACCGAAGGCTTCCGTTTCAAGCAAGCACCAAGTGTCAAGCGTCAAATGGCTATGACCATCTATGCGCTAGCCTTTGGGGGGCTATTCGCCGTATTGAAGGCTCTCGAAGTACTTCAAGTAGGGGGCTTTGCCTGGGCAACGCTCTTGTTACCAATTAGTTTGTGGCCACTGCTTGTAGTACCCAAAACCAGTATGCGAGATGGCTTAATTGGCTTGGTATCTTTCAATGTGATGGCACTTTTCGTCTTGAGTGATGTCTTTAATATTTTGGAAAGTCTCATGCCTCTGGTCTTTTATTGTTTTACTGGTTTAATCGGTATGATTTTGGTAAATGCCAAGGTTTGGTTAGGGCGTAAACGACGTTTTGTTCCTGCTTATATTGGTCTACAGTTATTGACCATTCTGCCTCTATTACTGGGCTTTAACATGGATTTAACAACCTTCCAAGGTCGACGTATGGCAGGGCTAATGCTGGCTAATATCCTGATGACGGTCATTTTTTACTTGTCCTTGTCTCCTTACTGGGAGCGCATCTTTAACCCAAGCGCAGAATTAAGCCTACAGCAACTAGCCAACCTTAATCATCCTTTGCTTAAGGACTTGATTGAGAAGGCACCAGGTACCTACCACCACAGCATGATGGTAGCTAATCTTAGTGCCAATGCGGTTGAAGCCATTGGCGGAGATTCCCTGCTAACGCGGGTCGCTAGCTATTACCATGATGTTGGGAAGACACTGCATCCACTCTTTTTCGTTGAGAATTTGCCTGCAGGCGTTGAAAATCCACATAAAATGATTAAGCCAATTGAAAGTGCCCAGATTATCACAGGTCACGTGACCGCTGGTGTAAAAATTATGGAGGCTCATGATTTGCCTACTTCCATTCAGGATATTTGTTGGCAACACCATGGGACTACACTGGTAAAATACTTCTACTATCAGGCCCAACAGGAAGGGCATCCCGTAGATCAGGCGGATTTCCGTTATCCAGGACCTAAGCCACGGACTAAGGAAGCTGCTGTCATCATGATTGCTGATTCGGTTGAGGCTGCTAGCCGTACCCTTAAGGAGTATAGTCAAGCAAGCATAGAAGGACTTGTAGGTGGTATTATCCAAGGTAAAGTGGCGGATGATCAGTTTTCTGACTGTGACTTAACCGTTAATGAATTAAAAATCGTACAAGCCTCTCTAATTCGTGGAGTCGCAAGTATGTATCACACCCGTATAGAATATCCTAAGTAGGCCATTTAGGATTAGAAAGGACATTTATGTTAGTTGATATTATTGATGACCAAGCCTACCTGGCATCTGGTCAAGAAAAATTGCTTCATGAAGTCATTGAAGCAGCTGCAAAGTATCTGAACTTGCCTGAGGGAATTGAATTAGATCTTTCCATTGTGTCTAATGAAGAAATCCAAGTGCTTAACCGAGACTACCGTGGTTTGGACAAACCGACGGATGTTTTGAGCTTCGCCTTGACCGAAGTAACCAGTGAGTTTGATGTGGACTTTGCTCATTTAGACCTTACTGAGGAAGCGGAAGAGACAGAAGATTTAGAGGAGACAGAGTTTGAGGATGAAGAAGCTATACCTCAACACTTAGGGGACATCATCATTTCCTACCCTCGTGCTCAGGAACAGGCTCAGGACTATGGTCACAGTCTAGACCGTGAACTGGCTTTTCTAGCAGTTCATGGCTTCCTTCATCTCAATGGTTATGACCACCAGACAGAAGAAGAAGCGCAGGAAATGTTTAAAATCCAAGAAGAGGTGTTGACGACTTATGGTCTCACGCGATAAACAGCCCTACAAGCATCATGCCAATCCAAGTATCTTGGCTTCCTTCCGCGCTTCATTGTCCGGTTTGGGCTATGCCTTAGCTAATGAGCGTAACCTCAAGGTTCACGCGGGGATAACCGTCTTGGTTTTAATTATAGTGGGCTTGCTTGGCGTCAATGCCGTTGAGGCTAGTCTCTTGCTGCTTGTTACTGGCTTAGTCTGGTGTATGGAATTGGTAAATAGTGCCATTGAAGCCACCGTTGATTTGGTAGTAGGGGAGCAATTGCATCCCCTGGCCAAAGTAGCTAAGGACGTTGCGGCAGCAGCAGTGGTCATAGCGGCCTTAGTAGCGGTTAGTGTTGGGCTGCTAGTACTAGGCCCTAAAGTCTGGCATGTGCTAGCCATTCTGTTGGGTCTTGCTTAAGTCTTAGAGAAAGAGAGCGTGAAACGTGAGTAAAGAAGCATTTAAATCTGGTTTCGTAGCCATTATTGGTCGTCCTAATGTGGGTAAATCAACCTTACTTAATCGCTTTGTAGGGCAGAAGATCGCTATTATGTCCGATAAGGCACAGACCACACGAAATCGAATCCAAGGGGTCTTGACCAATGACCAAGCCCAAATTGTTTTTATTGATACACCGGGTATTCATAAGCCTAAACATGCCTTGGGTGACTTCATGGTTAATACGGCTTATAGCGCCCTCAAAGGGGTAGATGCCGTCTTATTTGTGGTCAATGCTGCAGAAAAGATGGGGCCCGGCGATCGTTTGATTATGGAACGTATCCAGAATGTTAAGGTACCTGTCTTTTTAGTTATTAATAAGATTGACTTGGTTAAACCTGATGATCTTTTGCCTATTATTGAAGGCTACCAAGCAGTTAGAGGTTTTGACCAAGTCTTTCCGATTTCGGCTACGCAAGGTAACAATGTGCCGGAATTGGTGGCTAAGTTGCAAGAAGCCTTGCCTGAAGGACCAAAGTACTATCCAGATAGTCAAATTATGGACCATCCCGAATATTTTGTAGTGGCCGAATTTATCCGTGAAAAAATCTTACTCCTGACGCAGGAAGAGATTCCCCATTCCGTTGCCGTTCAAGTGCATAGTATGCAACGCAATGAGAATGGCAAGATTGAAGTTCAAGCTTCCATTATTGTAGAACGTAAGAGCCAGAAGGGGATTATCATTGGAGCCGGAGGTCAAATGATTAAGAAAATCGGCCAACTTGCTCGGCGTGATATTGAGCAATTACTGGATGACAAGGTTTATTTAGATTTGTGGGTCAAGGTTCAAAAGAATTGGCGCGATCGTCAAACCAATCTGAGTGACTTTGGCTATCGTCCAGATAACTACTAAGAGATGGTGATAGAAGGGAGCAGGGGGCATGAATGAACGATTTGAGGGCATTGTCCTCTTCAAGCGTCCTCACCGCGAACATGATGGCTTGGTCAAGATTTTTACCCAAGAATTTGGGACTAAGATGTTCTTTGTGCGCGGTCTTTATCGGGGCCATCATCGGCTGACAAGCGCCTGCCTTCCTATGACCCATCATGCCTATATTGGTGACATTCAAGACGACGGCCTCTCTTTTTTAAAGGAAAGCCAGTCAATCCAACTTTTCCAAAGATTGCAGGCTGATATTTTGCTTCAGGCCTATGGCATCTATGTCTTACAACTCCTAGATGCATCTCTAGAGGACAATCAAGCTAACCCTAAGCTCTATCAGCTTCTATTACAGGTGCTTGAAGCCTTAAATCAAGGCTTAGCTCCTCAAGTCATTGTGGCTTATCTAGAAATTCATCTCTTGCCAGTCTTTGGCATTCATATTCAATGGGCTTCTTGTGCAGCTTGCCAGGTCAGTGATCGCCCCTTAAGATTTAGTCTCAAGCGTCAATCCGTCTTGTGTGACCGTCATGCTTCTTTAGATATTCATTGCCTACCAGTTTCTAGTCGAGCAGTGCACTAGCCCGACGTCTGTCCCAAGTGGATTTGAAACAAATCCAGAACATTAACTTAAGTGATCAGACTCTTAAGGACCTGCGAGTGCTCATGGATGCTATTTATCAAGAATATGTCGGTATTCGTCTCAAGAGTAAGTCCTATTTGGATCAGATTACGCAATTAGACTGGTCAAGTACTTAGTTTAAGCTTTTTCGTCGCTTAATTGGTGATGAATAGCTAACAACTTACTGACATGCTAGACTATTGGCTAAGCCCTAAAAGATTAAGAATTTGGAAATCAGGTGAATAATTCGCCTTTTCGTGGTAAAATAGGTGGAGACAAATTTCAATTAGCAAAATAGCTATGGGAGGTTCCATGAAAAACATCAAAACCAATGCCCTCGCGAATTTCTTAGTGCGATTTGCGAACGTGGTGGTGCCTGTGCTCACAGGAACCTATATTAACCGGGTCTTTCAAAACTCGGTAGAATATAACTACTTTAATGCTGGCGACACGCTGATGAACATTTTCTTACCATTTGCCTCTTTAGGGGTTTATTATTTTGGTGTCCGGCAAATTAGTAAGGTTAAGCATGACCGAGATCAGGTCAATTACTTCTTCTCGAGCCTGTTCTACATTACGGTTATTTCATCCATCCTAACGACGCTATTCTATGTGGGCTATGTCTATGCGACCGTTCACCAGAAGAGCCAGTTGGCAATTTACTTAGTTTTGGGAAGTCAGATTCTATCTAGCTTCCTCTATATTGAGTGGATGGTGGAGGCCTTCGAGAATTATCGCTTTATCTTAATTAAGACCATCATCTTGCGCATTATTATGATTGTGGCTCTCTTTGGCTTTGTTAAAACGGCCGAGGATATTATCATTTATGCAATGGTCATGTCAGGCGCTCAAATTCTCAACTATCTCTTCGGTTTTGTCTGGATTAAGCGTCAAGTCAAGCTAGTCAAGGTCAAGGTTAAAGACATGCTGTCCATGATTCTGCCTTTGATTAGTTTGCTACTTATGTCCAGTGCAGTGACCCTTTATACGGCTTTGGATAAGCTCTTCCTATCCTATACAGATTCAGAGGATGCCGTCAGCCTTTATAGCCAAGGCCAAAAAATTTCAACTATGATTGCGACTCTAATTAGTAGTCCGATTTCGGTGAGTATTCCACGTTTGGGATACTATCTTGGCCAGAATAACCGCGAAGCCTATGACAACCTAGTCTACAAAGGGGCACGTCTCTTTGCCTTCTTGATTGCGCCAATTAGTTTAGGGCTCTTCATAACAGGCAATTATGCTGTCTTGCTTTATGGTGGGGGCGCCTATATGGGAGCCGCGACTGTAACAGCCATCTTTGGGATTCGGAGTATTACTTGGTCTATTGAGACCCTTTTCGCTAATCAGATTATCTTCATTCATGGCTATGAACGGAGTTTGACCCTTTATTATTTCGCCTGTGGCTTACTCAACCTAGCTTTCAAGTTCCTACTCCTTAATATGCATTTCTCATCTCCAGAAATCTATATCTTAACCACTTGGTTGTCAGAAGGAGTCCTAATTGCCCTCGAAATCTACTTTATCAAACGCCATGGCTTAATTAAGTTAAAACCTGTGATTGGCAGTTTCTTACGCTATGGGCTGATTGCTGCAGGGTTTATCCCAATCAGCATAGTGGTTAACGCACTATCTCCAGTGCGAATGACACATTTAAACTTAGCTGTCTTAGTAAATCTTGCCATTTTAATGACCCTGTGTGGTCTATACTACCTCGCGGCCCTCTGGTTACTTAAAGATCCTGTGCTGACCGGTATGGTAGAAGCAGTTGGCAATAAATTAAGAAGAAGGGGATAGACCATGTCAGACTTAATTACGGTTGTAGTTCCTGTCTACAATGTGGAATCATATCTGGAGCGGTGTGTGACCAGCATTCGCAAGCAAAGTCATACTAACCTTGAAATCTTGCTAGTCAATGATGGCTCTACTGATAAGAGTTTAGAAATCTGTCAGCGTTTAGAGCAAGAAGATCAACGTATTCGCCTGATTTCGCAGGCTAATGGTGGTTTATCGGCTGCAAGAAATACGGGCATTGCTCAAGCAAAAGGGCAGTACATTGCCTTTATTGATAGTGATGATGTTATTTCTTTGGATATGATGAAGACTCTTTATCAAGAGATGGTCTCTGCCCAAGCAGACTTGGCCATGTGCTCTCACTATGATATTTATGATGACCAGATTCCGAGCGGACCAGAAGTAGAAGCACAGACTTGGCTCTTTACAGCCAAAGAGGCCATCGGCCATGTGATGGCGGCTAAAGGCTTTACGGTCATGGCACCAACTAAACTCTATAAGCGTTCACTATTCGATGATTTGAATTTTGAGTTAGGGAAGATTGCTGAAGATGCCTTTATCATGATTCGCTTGCTAGCCAAGTGTCAGCGAGTGGTGGCGACGGATGCTAAACTCTATTACTATATGCACCGTCCAAATAGCATTACCACCCAGAAATTCTCACTCAAGTACCTCAATGTGATTGAGGCTTATCAACAAAACTATGAAATTATCAAACGGGACTACCCAGATTTGTTGCCAGTAGCTATGACACGGCTCTATTGGGCGCATTTCTATGTCTATGATCGTTTGTTGCTAGATTCAGACTATCAAGATGACAGTCTTAAAAACGCCTACGGTCTTATCTAACAGACCACTTTTGGCAGATTATGCGTGATCCGCTTTTCACCAAGGGGCGTAAACTTAGTATGCTTGCTTTACAGATTAGTCCTGCTCTCTATAAGCAAATCATTAGTAAGAAATACAAAAAGGAGTTGCATGGATAAATGATACGATTTGATTGGATTGAGAAACATTACTACCAAATCAATACTTGCTTTTTATTAGCCTTGATTATGTATTGTATGGCGGGGCTTATTGTTCCCTTACAATTTCTCAGTGCCCATCCTTTAGTATATGGTACCATCACCTTAATGGGGTGCTTATTAGGGCTCTATAACTTATTATCCAAGAAGGTTCATCTCAAACTCAGTTTACTACCTTGGCTAGTTGCTTTCTTCCTCTTGAATATTGTGACAAGTCTCTTGGTGGTTAACTTTGGTTATATGGCAAACTTCAAGAATATGGTCATATTCTTCCTTTACTTCTTTGCCATTTACCCAATCTTTATTAATTTGGGTCAAGGACAAGCTAAGCGTTTGCTGAGTAACATGTTCTGGTTAGTTGTCATCGTGAATACTATCGGTGATTTGATTTCCATTGGCCAATTCGTTGCCTTGATTGGTTATCACGTCAGCGACTATAAAGGTTTAATTATTCGTCAAGGTTTTATTGAGTCCCGTTTATTTGGGATTTTGGCTAGCCCTAACTACTTGGCCATTATATCGCTATTGGTAGTCCTCTTCCTCTTAAGTCAATGGCGTAAGAGTCAGGTGACTTGGATGAAAGTGGTAATCGTCTCGTCTATTGTTATTAACTTCGTTTACATAGTCTTATCAGGTTCTAGAACAGCCTTATTATGCTTGCTTGCTGCTACCCTAATCTACAGCATGGTCAACATCTCTGGCTGGCAATTGAAGAAGCGTTTCTTAACTATCTGTGTGGTCTTTGCAGCTATTGGGGTCGGGTCTACAGTGTTGACACAGTAGGGGAGTTTTACCTAAAACAATCAGGTGGTATCCACATCCTCAACGATGAAGCCAGCGTGACAGGTAATCAAAAGGTTACCACTGGTGAAGGGACTTTGAAACGGTCAGATACTGAGGAAACCAATATCTCTAACAACCGTTTCGATATTTGGAAGTCAACCTTGGCTCTAGTTCCTTACCGTCCAATCTTAGGTTTTTCTTCAGGTAACTGGCACAGTGTAGCTAAGTCTTATGATGCCAATAGTTATGTGGTTAAGCAGCACTATCTCACTCATAATGGTTATATTGAAGTCCTATTCTACAATGGTATCTTAGGCTTTATCACTTTAGGATTCTTTATCTTGGCGTCTACCAAGCGACTCTTGGTCAAATGGTGGGCCCTCAACAAGAAAGGCGTTAGCCGCCAGGATTTAGATATGATTCTAGCTATGATGGCAGTTATCTTCACTTCCAACTTGTTCTTGAGTTCGACTTTATATGGGATTTCCTTCTTAGGTGTGATTTTATTTGCCATCTTGGGCTATTACGAAGCAGTTATAGCGAAGGATTATGCTGGTTATCGTCAGTTGAATGACCAAGAAGTTCGTCAGGTTGAACTTGAAATCATGGACTATATCCATGCCATTTGTCAACGTGAGCAAATCCAATATAGCTTGGCTTATGGTACTTTACTGGGAGCTGTTCGCCATCAAGGCTTCATTCCATGGGATGATGATATGGATATTGCCTTAGTTCGTTCTGAGTATGAGCGTCTCTATCAAGCCATTAAGGCAGACCGCCATCCAGTTTACCAGGTGACGGGCTTCCAAGATGCTTGGCATTATCCTTTCCCATTTTATCGTGTGGTCGATAAACGTACTTTCTACGAAAATAATACTTTGGCATGGCCAAGTAAATTAGGTATCTGCGTAGATGTCTTTCCCTTTGACCAAGCTAAGGGAGATCAAGCTAAAATGGACCGCCTAGATCAGTTGCGACAACTCTCTGCCTATTCTTGGAATGGCATCCGTAATGAAGAGGGCGGCTTAGGTAACCTTATTCGCTATGCCGTGAATTTCTTCTTCCGTCTCTTGCCACCTCGTATTTGGAACCAAAAAATGGACCAATTAGCACAGAAGGGGAGCGACTCTAATCGCCTTGATTACTTGATGGAGAAGAAACGTCGCGATACTAGTTTTGTTAAGACGGCACATGAACAAGTTCAAGAGGCTGTATTTGAAGATCGTCGCTATCAAATTCTGTCAGATTACGATCAAGTTCTGACGGCTATCTATGGAGCAGATTATATGCAATTGCCTGCAGAAGAAGACCGTGTGCAACACGCGCCATTTACTGCTTATAAGGAGGAATCCTAGATGTCACTGATGCAATGGGCTAAACGAAGTTTGGCCAGCCTCTTAGGTAAACACAAGGACAGCATTAAAAAATTGCCGATTATTAAGCAGTTAAATCAAAAGGCTAATAAAGAGTTAGATGAAGGGCGACAAGCCCTATTAAGGGCTAACTTCGACCGGATTTTAGAGATTGTCTATGATCAAGATCACTTAAACTTTGATTTATGGTTGGATTTTGGTAGTCTGCTAGGTTACTACCGTGAAGGTGGGCGAATTGAGCATGATATTGATATGGACTTTGCTCTCAAAGTCAGTGACTTAGAGGCCTTTGATGTCTATGAAGGTCATCTCTTAGCTAATGGATTCCGAAAACGCAAGGACTTTACCTATGAGGGGAAAGTCGTAGAACGGGCCTATGATTTTAATGGGCTTAACATTGACTTTATCTTTTATGAGGTTACAGAGACTCAATTTTCGAGTGTCACTATTAACTTCAAGATTAATGCCATCGGCCAGCCAACTCGCTTGATGGCTTATCGTTATCAATTACCACTAATGGAGATTGTTTGGGCCAATATTGAAGAACATAAAGTAATGGTACCGCAAGATTGCCATCGCTATCTTTCCTTACTATATGGCGCAGATTTTATGGAACCTAACACTCACTATCATTGGCAAGCTAACCCGATTTATCAGCAAGTATCGTCTGAACCAGCTCAAGTTAAGCTCTTACCTTAAGCAAGAATAGAAAATCCCCGTCACTGAATTAATCAGTGACGGGGATTTTCTGCTATCTAGTGATTGCCGTTATTTTGATTCTGTTGTGTATTCTGCATCTGATGGTTAGAACCTTGATTGGTGGTTGGGTTATTGGTGTTGTTACCACTGACATCAATGCCTTCAGAATAATCACCATTAGCATTCCAGAGTAAGAACTCGTGAATATTGTGCTTGGCTAGGGCATTAATTTGTGCCTGAACCTGTAAGGTGCCGTATTCTTGGTAGGTGCCTACTGGTTTGCTTGAGTCGGTAAAGTCTTGAATCCAAGGGCGACTGATTACCTTATTTGGACGTTTTTAAGCACCTGTTCTTCCGAGAACATATACTCATCGACTAATTCATAAGGGTGTAAGTCAGGTAGCTCAATACCGAAGAAAGCTGTCCCCCAGTGAGAAGGATAAATCATACTTGAGATAACATCTAATTGCTCGGCCATTTTAGCGAAGTCTTGACCAATCCCGGTTGTTTCGGTTTGACCACTAGTAACGGCCGTAATACCGAAGACGTCGGCACCAACTTTAACACCATATGGCGCAAGTTGTTCTTTGGCGAGTTTCAAGAAGTCAGTAATAGCCGCAACCCGGTCTTCACCTTCAATCTTATTACCACTTGCGGAGACATAGTTGCTGTAGTTGCCTTTGTCGAAGCGTAAATCTTCAGCAAAGGTCTCAAATCCTTCTGGGAAGCGGACATAGTCATACTGAATTTCCTTGAAGCCCATCTTAGCGGCCGCAATAGAAACTTCGATATTGTATTTCCATACTTCTTCTAGGTAGGGGTTAATAAACTGAGAGCCATTGCCATCCGACCAGATACTTCCTGTCTCACGTGAGTGGAAGGAGAGTTCTGGGTGTTTATCCGACATCATGTTATCTTTGAAGGTAACAATACGTGCAATTGGATAAATCTGGTTAGCTTCTAAGGTCTTGAGAGCGGCTTTTAAATCGGCCACTTGAACTATGTTTTCTTTAACCATGGCATTATCGGTTTCGATTTGGGTGACAATTTGACCATAGTCATCCTTAAAGTCGATAACAGCAGCATTAAGGCCGTTTCGTTTCATCATAGCAATGACATTCTGGAACTTGGTCTGGTCGGCGATAATCTCAGGTGAAAGATAGATGCCTTTTACGCCATTTTTAGGATAAGCAATATTTATCCCACTATCGTAGAATAAAGCCTTAGGTAAATTGGTTGGAGTCACGAGAATACGACCATCTTCAATCTTAATTCCCTCATAACGGTTGGTTTTGCCTTGACTCCGCCGATTATTGAAGTCGGCTATCTCATCTGCAGTGTACTTAGCCTGTACCTGAGGGAGAGTCTGATAGGTCGGTTGGGCGGGTTCTTGCTTCTGACATGCGGTCAGAATGAGCATCAAGAGCAGCAAGATAGCGCCTGGTTTGACTGATTTCATGCATTACCTCCTGAAGCTATTTTTTCTGTTCTTTCAATTTAACTAGTTCAACTTTAAGATTGACTAGATTAGCATTTAATTTCTCAAAATGGGGCAGAACCTTGTCTAGATTCATGAGATTTGTTGTAGAGAGTGTGTTAACGTTTTTTAAGACATCAAAGAAAGACTGGTAGTTAGATTCTGGATTAGCAATGGACTTGAATGATTGAGATTCCAGGGCCAAATTCGTCGCATAGTCCGTTACATAAGTAGCTAAATCCTGGTCTAGTTGATTAATGGCATTACTGATATCTTGGAATTTGTCAGTGGGAAGATTCTTATTATCAGTTCCCTGACTAAGTTCCTTGAGCATCTCTTGAAGGTGAGTCCGCTTTTTATTGATATCATCAATTCTTGATTTTCGTTCTTGAATGTTTTTCTCAACTTGGCTATCATTTTTGTTGAAAAGCGCCAAATCATTTTGGCCTAAGTCTGTTTCAAAAGCTGCTTGTAAATTCTTTTCTTGTGTTTGAATTTCGGTTAAATCATTGAGAATGGCAGTAGTATCCTCTTGAATTAGGCCTACAGCGCGATCTACGCGAGTTAAGGAATTGTCGCAAGCCACAAGAAAAAGGCAACTACAGAGCAAAATCAATAGATATTTGAATCGCTTCATAAAGACTCCTTTACTTTAGTTTTTAGGTGCCACCTAGGTGTTTTCTTCACCATTTTGAGGTATAATAGAACTTATACATCTTTATTATACCAAAAAGAAAACGCATTTAACAAGGAGAACGACATGTTAGTTGCATTGGTTACGATAGTTGGCCTTATAATTGCCGACCAGGGTCTGAAGTTTTGGGTTGTTTCAAACCTTGCGGTAGGATCCCAAATTAAGCTTATTCCTGGATTTTTCAGTTTAACCCACGTACAAAATAGGGGGGCATCTTGGGGCATCTTACCCGGAGCTCAAGGTCTCTTTATTGCTATTACAGTCTTAGCAGTTACTTTTTTCAGCTATAAAATTTATAAAAAACAAGCTAGCTCTTCCTGGGTCAATTTTGCCTATGGATGTCTAGTAGGCGGTGCATTAGGCAATCTGATTGATCGTCTTGTCAATGGCTATGTTGTTGATATGCTACAAACGGATTTTATCAGTTTCCCAATTTTCAATCTAGCGGATTCAGCCTTGACGATTGGTGTTATCATTTTACTTGTACTCGCAAAAGAGCAAGATTTGAGTTTATTTTAAAGAATGTCGCAAAGAAGGAGTTGCTTATGACAGCAGAGGAATTTCAATTAAAAGGGCAATCGGGACGTCTGGATAAGATTTTAACCGACTTAATGCCTGGCGAAAGCCGCTCAACTATTCAAAAGATTATCAAAGACGGCCTTGTAAAGGTTGATGGTCACCATCAAAAAGCCAACTTTAAACTAAAGGGAGATGAATGCCTCCTCGTTGAGCGTCGAAGCCTTATAGTAGAAGAAGACACCCTACCAGAACCTGAGGCAATGGATCTAAATATTGTATATGAAGACGAGGATATCCTGGTCATTAATAAACCAGCAGGACTAGTCGTGCACCCTTCAAAAGGCCATCTACAGGGAACTCTGGTCAATGGCTTACTTCATTACTTGAACGGCAATCTGTCCTGTGGCTCGGATTTATACCGCCCTGGTATCGTGCATCGGATTGATAAGGACACTTCTGGTCTCTTAGTAGTGGCTAAACATAATGCCGCTCACCAAGCCCTAGCAGACCAACTAGTCAATCATGATATGCGTCGCTCATATAGGGCACTCGTGCACGGCCACGTCAAAGCTCCGCAAGGTACTATTGAAGCCCCGCTGCAACGAGATCCAGCAAATCGCTTGCGTTGGACGGTTGCTAAAGACGGGAAATATGCTTTAACTCGTTTTCAAGTCTTAGAAAGTTATGAGAATGCTACTTTATTAGACTTGGAGCTAGAGACCGGTCGGACTCACCAGATTCGTGTTCACCTAGAGTTTATTGGACATCCACTAGTTGGTGACCCAGTATATCGCAAGGGGCTGGACCATGTCAAAGGGTCACTCGTCCATGATATGTCTGGCCAACTACTTCATGCCTATGCACTTAAATTACAACATCCTAGAACAGGTGAGTGGTTAGAATTTAAGGCGCCACTGCCAGGTCATTTTGAGCAAGTTTTAAGTCAGTTAGCTTGAATTTATGACCAACGTTTCCACAGAAAGGTCGGGTATTCATGAATCCAAATGATAAAATCTTGGATAAATCCGTAATTTGCTTGAGCTAGCAGAGGACGGTAACCAGGATGAGGAGAGCCAGACAGCTCTCTTGATGGCACAAAAACTCATGCTTAAGCATAAAATATCCCAGCATGAGCTAGATGCGGCCACTAGTCTAGATGACATTGTCACACGTTCCTTATCTGTCTACAAAACCCTCTTCTGGTGGGAGAAGCTATTGGCACGAACTATTGCAGATAATTTTCGCATTATGCTCTATGTGCAGAGCACGCGATTGCCTCATCAATCAAAAACTCAGCGCAAGATCGTCTATATGGGATATCAGTCAGACGTGGATTTAGCCTATCATGTCTTTCAACTAGCGACTAAGGCCATGAAGTATCATGCTGGACAACACCTTAAATTAGTTAGCCAAGATTTGACCTCCTCCCAGAAGCAAAGCCAACGTCGAGCCTATTATCAAGGTTTTATGGATGGCTTAGCAGCAAAATATGAGCGTCAGCGTCAAGTTATGGTAGCGGAAGAGGCGGGCTATTCCTTGGTAATTCAAGTTCCTGAAGAGGTAAGAGAGGCTTTCCGCGCTCAGGTTCAGGGGCATATTGTCTTTAAGCAACCTCATGTCACTGAAGAGGGCTTGGCCTATGAGAGTGGCTATCAACAAGCTAAATCAATGAGTCTTGAGGCTGCTCAGCTAGATTGCGGAGATAATTAGAATTTAATATCAAAAACGTTTGCAAAGAAAAGTAGTTAATCTGTGAGTTAACTACTTTTTTTGTGCTTTTAAGATCTCAATCAAACCAATATATTTGTACGAAAAATTTAACTGCAAAACTGGTTGCGCTTGCAAAAAATATTAAAAGTTAAATTTTGATGTATCTATTTCATGCTAGGTTATAAAGCCTAGATAACTTTAAAGCGGATTAATGAATGTCAATTTATATAGACAAGTTAATATTAATAACTTTTCTATATAATCGCAATGTTCGTATTTTTGTGTTGATTATATAACTATACATCTATAAATATGTATATTTGGGTGCCTCAACCTCTATATATAGATGGTGATACGAATATTAGAAACAATATGTGGCATTAATTAACGTTTTTCGATTTACAGAACGTAACCTTTTTGTTATAATGTCAGTGACTGGTTATATAAATGAAATAGTTTTTCTAGTGCAATTGTCATAAGACTGTCTCAATGTCTTGATGTATTAATATCTCAGTCGTGTCCTATCACTCATATTTACGATTATAGGGGGTTGGTGAAATGAAAAATATCAAGTGTAAGTGATAGGTAAGGACAAAAGGTAGTAAATAAACTATCATTTATAAAGATAGATTGGAAGTCTGTATAAGAAAGTAATTTATTAAGAATAGGACTTTTGGTTAATTAGCAAATATAAGAAACCTAGACTTAACTAGTCGAACGAATAGCGATTAAGGATTTGGCTACTCATTCTGATTGAAGCAGGGCTTTGCCCCACAAGGGCCGTTGTCATAGAGTGTTCTGTTGCCGTGAGGATGACTTAATCAAGAGGAGGAAAATATATGAAGGAAAATGTTAAATGGGCAAAACTGTTTGCCATCTTAATGCTCATCTTCAGTGTTTTATCAGGCCCGTTAGAGGCTTTTGCTCAGGATGTCAGTAGCGCATCCGATGTCGAGGAGCTTGTCTCTTCGTCTGTAAATTCGTCGTCAAATGATGATACAAATGAAAATGCTTCATCAGAATCTGAAGAGGAAACAAGCTTCCCCCAAGCACAAGCGCTTAATACTAATATCAACGGCACACCTAAAGCCTTACACAATGCAGTTAGAAGTGCCATTGTTTGGGACTATAACAATGCTCGTGAAGCAACCAAGGATGAAGACGGTAACTACGTCTTAAGAGAAGGGTCGCTCTTTGGTTTTGAAATGCAGTTTGACCTAGCAGACTATGATTATAACTTGAACAATGGGGATTACTTTGAGTATGAAATTCCAGCACCTCTAACAGTTCTAGCGGGGAGTTTTGACTTGATTGACAGTCCGACTGGCATTGCCGTTGGGGTAGCGGAAGTTACTTCTAACGGCCCTGGTCAAGGTGGTTCAGTTCATATCAGCATTCAAAACTTAGAAAAATACCTTGAAGCTAAAAAAGCGGATACTGCTTATGGTGTACGGGGAAGTTTCTTTGTACAGTTTAAATCTGATACAATTAAAACTCCAGTTACTATTCGCCTTAAAGATAAAGGTTCCGCTGCAGGCGTAAATATCGTGTTAAAAGTAAATCCGCGTGGCCCAGTCACTGACAACGGCCCTTACCTAAGCGGTGAGAACTTTAACAAGTTATGGGGGGTTATGATTGAAGACCCTTGGGAATCTGTTGCTCTTGGCACTACAGGTAATTATGTTCACCCTTGGCGTGTTCGTCTTAACGCAAGCCTAGGCAAATATAATAAATATGTTGTTTATGATGAAATTTCCCAGGGTAGTGGGGACATGCAGTTTATCCCTGAAAGCTTCCGTCTCTTGTCGGGTAAAAAGATTAATCAGAACTGGGGTTTAGATGATGGTTATGAATTAGAAGAAGGTAGTGACTACTCTATTAGCTTCAGTGATAACTACACTAAGTTCAAAATGACTATCTTCAACCCATCTGGTAAACCTTTCATTTTGGACTATAAAACAACCGCTCCTGGGGATGGGAGTACCGTTGGGAACGTAATTTCTGTTCAAGGTGATGATAAACCCCTCCCTAATAACGCAGTAAACAATAGCACGAAAGAGGAAGTTCGTCGTCGTAGCAGTTTGACGGAAGGCGGGGCTATTCAATTGAATGTTGCCTACCGTATTGTGATTAATAAGGTAGATGCTGAAACTAAGAAGCCTTTAGCGGGCGCTGTCTTTAAAGTAACTGACCCAGATGGGAATGAATTCCGCTTAGCGCCTACTGGCACGGATGGTTCAACCATTTCTGATAAAATTAAAGATACTTTAGCTGCAAAAGGAACCTTCAAAATTCAAGAAGAGACAGCTCCAGCAGGTTACGAGTTATCCAATGATGTGACTGAAGTAACCGTAACTGAAACAGGCGTAATCCGTACAATTGAGAACAAAAAACGTTCTACAGGTTTTAAGGCTACTAAGGTATGGGCAGGTGACCAAGATGCTTCTAAGCGTCCGTCTGTCAAATTCCAACTTAAGCGTGATGGCGCTAACTATGGCGATGTTAAAGATGTGCCAAAAGCCGGTGGGGTCGTAACTTGGTCTAACTTACCATACTATCAAGATGGTAAGACCGATCCATCTGTCTACACGGTTGAAGAAACTGGCGTAGAAGGTACTGGCTATGAAGTAGCTTATAGTGATCAGACCGCTACAAGTGCAACTGTAACCAACACCTACCGTAACACTGAATTTAAAGCGACCAAAGTTTGGGCAGGCGACCAAGATGCAAGCAAGCGTCCGGCTGTTAAGTTCCAACTTAAGCGTGATGGTGCTAACTATGGCGATGCCAAAGACGTACCTCAAGCAGGCGGGGAAGTAAGCTGGTCTAACTTGCCATACTACCAAGATGGTAAGACTGGCCCATCTGTTTACACAGTAGAAGAAACTGGCGTAGAAGGTACTGGCTATGAAGTAGCTTATAGCGATCAAACCGCAACAAGCGCTACTGTAACCAACACCTACCGCAGCACTGAATTTAAAGCGACTAAAGTATGGGCTGGCGACCAAGACGCTACTAAGCGTCCAGCAGCTAAGTTCCAACTTAAGCGTGATGGTGCTAACTATGGCGATGCCAAAGACGTACCACAAGCAGGCGGTGAAGTAACTTGGTCTAACTTACCATACTACCAAGATGGTAAGACTGATCCATCTGTCTACACTGTTGAAGAAACTGGCATAGAAGGTACTGGCTATGAAGTAGCCTATAGCAATCAAACTGCAACAAGCGCTACTGTAACCAATACTTATCGTACTACCGAGTTCAAAGTAACCAAGGTATGGGCTGGCGATCAAGATGCAAGTAAGCGTCCGTCTGTCAAGTTCCAACTCAAACGTGATGGTGCTAACTATGGTGAAGCTAAGGATGTACCAAAAGAAGGCGGTTTAGTGACTTGGACTAACTTACCATACTACCAAGATGGTAAGACTGAGGCTTCTGTTTACACTGTAGAAGAATTAACTGAAACACCAAATGGCTATGAAGTTACCTACACTTCTGATGCTAATGGTAGTGTGACTGTAACTAACACCTTCAAGACAACCGGTTTTGTTGCAAGTAAAGTTTGGAAAGGCGATAAAGATTCTTCAGTTCGCCCTCAAGCTCAATTCCAACTCTACCGTGATGGGGTAGCTTATGGCCAACCGCAAGCTGTTCCAACAGTTGATGGTCAAGTTGCTTGGACTAACTTACCTTACTACCAAGAAGGTAAGAATGAAGCAAGTGTCTACACTGTTCAAGAAGTACAAGCAGTGGATTCACCATATGCAGCGACCTATGCTGATCAAACAGCAAGCACTGTGACTGTAACTAACACACTTCAAAACAAAACAACCAACTTTACCGTTAACAAGCAATGGCGTGGGTTTGGTGCTGATATGAAGCGTCCAAATGCTAAGTTCCAATTAAAACGTGACGGCCAAGCTTATGGTGAACTTCGTGATGTGCCAAAAGAAGACGGTCAAGTTGTTTGGACTGATTTACCACTCTATCAAGATGGGACTACTACACCAAGTGTCTACACTGTTGATGAGTTAGATCCATCTAATGAAGGCGGATATGAATGGAAGGTTGAGGATCTTACTGCCACTTCAGCTAAGATTATTAACTATAACACTGCCAATGAGAAACCTCCAACCCCACCAACTCCTTCTGGTAAGCGTGAATTACCTAAGACTGGTGAACAAGATACAATTTTAACTGGCTTGGCTGGCTTAAGTCTCTTATTAGCAGCGACTTATGTCATCTCTCCAGTACGTCGTCGTAACTAAGTTAGTGCGACCAATAGACGCAAACCCTAAATGCGTAAAAACTCAGAGCTTGAGCTCTGAGTTTTTTTAGTTTGTGATTATAAAAAAGCTCCCCCAATTGAGGGAGAGACAAATACTTATAATTGGAAGAAATCAACCAAGTAACGGGCTAAGCCGTCTTGGTCATTTGTGTAAGATGTTATATCGTTAGCAATTGCTTTAAGTGGTTCAATAGCATTTGCCATGGCTACACCACGACCAGCATAAGCTATCATAGAGAGATCATTGTGTTGGTCGCCAAAAGCCATAATATGGGAATTGGGAATATGGTAGAACTGGGCTAAGCGATCAATCCCATAAGCTTTATTGACGCCTTTCTGAACCACTTCCAAAAAGGGAAGGGTGCCGCCCCAAATATCAATATCGACCTGTTGCCCATATTCTTTTAAGAGTAATTTCTTAATTGGCTCTTGAGTCTCAGCGGTTGAAAAGACGCTAAGTGATGTCGGGCCAAAGGTCAGACTCTCTGGTGTCATCAAGGTTAGATCGTTTGGATCAACTTGGAAGAAGGGACTATCCGGAATATCATAACTAGAAACAAAGACGTAGCCGGGACCTTCAGCACAGACTAAGGAAACACCTAGGTCTCGACTTTGATCCATAATTTTGAGAGCTAATTCCCGTGGGACTTCTGCTTCATAGCGTGCTTGCCAGTTGGGACGACCAGGAAAGTGGCCATAAGCTCCATTAAGGTTAAGAATCGGTGCCTGAGGGTCAAGAGCCTTGTAAAATTGTTGGCTGTTGCGGTAAGGTCGCCCAGTAGCGATGACAACGAGATGTCCCATATCCCGTACTTGTTGCAATACTTGAATGGTATAGGGACTTAATTGTGATTGATTATTTAAGGTTGTGCCATCTAAATCAATGGCGATGAGATAGGCTTGCATGGAAATCCTCCTTATCATCTTAGTATAGCCATTTCTGCCTTGGCTTTCAACTCCTAATGACAGGCAAGATGCTTGATTTTTCTATTAAATAGCTTACAATGAAAGAGTAATTGCCAAGGAAAGGGGCTTGTGACCATGAGTCAAGAACTAACAGAAAAACTACAGACCCAGATTCAAACCGCTTTGGAAGAAGTGATTGACCCAGAACTGGGAATTGATATCGTCAATCTTGGCTTGGTTTATGAAGTCGATTTAAGCGAAGAAGGGGTCTGTGAAGTTCAGATGACCTTGACCACAATTGGTTGCCCTTTAGCAGACGTTATCATCAATGATGTCAAACAGGCTTTGCTTAAGATTGACCAAATTAAAGAAGTTAAGGTTGAGTTGGTTTGGTATCCAGCTTGGGACCCAAGTCGCATGAGTCGCTATGCCCGTATCGCCTTAGGCGTTAAATTATAGGAGGGATATTATGCGTGAGTTAGCAGATTTACAAGCCGTTGAGGATTTCAAAGCACAAAATCCGGAGGGACTAGTCATTGATGTCCGGTCTCAAGCGGATTATGAAGAAGGTCATATGGAGGGAGCACTTCATTATCCTGAGGAAACTATCTTGACGGATTTAGCTGATAGAGATAAGACGTTGCCAATTGCGGTTTACTGTAACCGAGGTGTTAAGTCACGCCGTGTGGCACAAAGTCTCGAAGCAGCGGGCTTCAGCAATATTTACAACTATACACCTGGCTTAAAGGTTAAGAAAAGTTTAAAGTCAAAAAAGGTCAGAGAAAACTCTTGACCTTTTTTGACTTTTGGTCTATACTAAGAATGTGCCCAAGATTGGGCTATTATTAAACACTAAAAACACTGACTATTTTTGACCAAACAACTATAAAGGAAGGTGCTAAGATGATTGAAAAAATGACAACAACCATGCAAGAAGCTTTGGGTCAAGCGCAACAGATTGCCATTACCCGGCAACATCAGGAAATTGATATTCCTCATCTCTGGCATGTTCTGATTCAACCTAATGAATTTGCGGCACGTCTCTATGAAGAAATTGGCGTTCCTATGGAAGAATTTCGCCAACTAGTCAACAAGGAGATTGACGCAATCAGTGTCGTATCAGGAAGCAATGTCCAGTATGGCCAAGCCATTAGTCAACGACTTAACCAACTTTTTGCAGTAGCTAATCAGATTGCTAAGGACAATAAGGATGAATTTATCAACTGAGGTCATTCTTCTTGCTCTCTATCAGCAAAAGGGCAATCCCTTGACTCAATTCTTGAATCAACATGATATCAGTGAGTCTAAATTAAAAGAACGTATCGATCAATTGAGAGGAGGATCACGCGTGACTTCACAAAACCAAGAAGAAACCTATGAAGCTTTGGCCAAGTATGCCACAAACCTTGTCCAAGCCGTAAGAGAGAATAAACTAGATCCAGTCATCGGACGTGATGAAGAAATTCGGGATGTCATCCGAATCCTATCACGTAAGACCAAGAACAACCCAGTCTTAATCGGGGAACCAGGTGTTGGTAAGACTGCCATTGTGGAAGGTTTAGCCCATCGTATTGTAAGACGCGATGTACCTGAGAACCTCAAAGACAAGGAAATCTACAGCCTTGACATGGGGGCCTTGATTGCCGGAGCCAAGTATCGCGGTGAATTTGAAGAACGTCTCAAGGCCGTTCTTAAGGAAGTGAAACAGTCAGAAGGCAGAGTCTTGCTCTTCATTGATGAGATTCACCTGATTGTGGGGGCTGGTAAGACTGACGGTGCCATGGACGCCGGTAACTTGCTCAAACCGATGTTGGCGCGTGGGGAGTTGCACTGTATTGGTGCCACTACCTTAGACGAATATCGTGAGAACATTGAAAAGGATAAGGCTTTGGAACGTCGTTTCCAACGGGTACTTGTTCAAGAGCCGACCGTGGAAGATACTATTTCTATCTTACGGGGACTCAAGGAACGCTTCGAAATCCACCACGGGGTTAACATTCATGACAACGCCTTGGTGGCGGCGGCTATCCTGTCCAATCGCTACATTACCGATCGTTTCTTACCTGATAAGGCCATCGACTTAGTCGACGAGGCCTGTGCTACCATTCGGGTGGAAATTAACTCTATGCCGACAGAAATGGACCAAGTCAATCGTCGTCTCATGCAACTTGAAATCGAAGAAGCGGCACTTAAGAAAGAACACGACGAAGCAAGTAAGAAACGCTTAGAGAACTTACAAGAAGAATTGGCTGATTTACGCGAACAAGCCAACATGCTCAAAATGCGTTGGGAAATCGAAAAAGAAGCTTCAAACAAAATGCGTGACAAACGCCTGGAGTTAGAAGCGGCTCGTCACCAACTCGAAGAAGCGGAAGCTAGTTATGATTTGGAACAAGCAGCCGTCCTGCGCCATGGTAAGATTCCGCAATTAGAGAAGGAACTAGCAGAACTTGAAGCCAAAGAAACGGTACCACGTCATGAACGTCTGACCCAAGAATCAGTGACTGACGAAGAAATCGCGCAGGTTGTAGGCGATTGACAGGAATTCCGGTTAATCGACTGGTGGAAGGTGAACGTGAGAAGTTACTTAAGCTTAGCGACACCCTACATGAACGCGTCATTGGCCAGGACGAGGCAGTTGATAAGGTAGCGGAAGCAGTTTTACGTTCTCGTGCAGGCTTACAAAACCCTAACCGTCCAATCGGTTCCTTCCTCTTCTTAGGACCTACTGGGGTAGGGAAGACAGAGTTAGCCAAAGCCTTAGCAGAAACCCTCTTTGACTCAGAAAGCCATCTGGTCCGGATTGATATGTCCGAGTATATGGAGAAACACAATGTCTCTCGTCTGGTAGGGGCTCCTCCAGGCTATGTAGGTTATGAAGAAGGGGGCCAATTAACAGAGGCCGTGCGACGGACACCATATACCATCGTCTTATTAGATGAAATTGAAAAGGCCCACCCAGACGTCTTCAATATCCTACTCCAAGTTCTTGACGACGGTCGCTTGACCGACTCTAAAGGTCGGACTGTTGACTTCAAGAATACAGTGCTGATTATGACCTCTAATATTGGCTCAAGCCTCTTGTTAGAAGGAGTAGAGGACGATGGTAGCATCAATCCAGAGACAGCAGCTCAAGTGCGTCAACTCTTGCGTCAACACTTCAAGCCAGAGTTCCTCAACCGGATTGACGACACCGTACTCTTTACACCATTGGCACAAAGCCACATGAATAAGATTGTCTTCAAACTCCTGAAGGGCCTGCAAGAGCGTTTGGCTTACCAAGACATTAACCTAGAATTAGATGATCAAGCAGCCACTTGGTTGGCTCATAATGGCTACGATCCTGTCTATGGGGCGCGTCCACTTATGCGCTACATGACGCGTGAATTAGAAACGCCATTAGCTAAGGCCATCATTGCTGGGGACATTCAAGCTAACTCGCATGTGACGGTGCACTTAGAAGATGACCACCTGGTCTTTGAATCAAAACCTAATCAAGAATAAGGGCGAGTAAGATGACTAAGTTAACTTAGTCATCTTTTTTAATGTGCAAGGCCTTCTTATTTACTTGACTTTCTTTCTAGCCTAGCGTAAGGTAAAATTAAACATAAAGAGTTAATCTCTCGTGATTTTGACAATCCAAATGACTTATTGCTTGATTAGGATTGCTAGGAGGAGCGCTATGGCACGCTACGATAAATATATTATGAAATACATTGGTTTAATCACCCTCATTGTCTTGGTTGTATGGAACTGGAATTCCATTATGGGCTTAGTCGGCTCAATCTATAAGACTTTAGGACCCATTATTAACGGGGCTATTTTTGCCTACATCTTGAATCTACTTATGGTTCGCTACGAAAGGCTTTTGTCTAAGTTACAGGTAAAAATGCCGTTGATTAAAGAACTGAAGCGACCAGTATCGATGCTCTTATCCCTCTTGACTTTTGTCTTGGCGGTTATTATGATTCTTGTCCTAGTCTTACCGCAGTTATCGACCGCTATTAGTCGTTTTATTGAGGTAATTCCAAGTGTCAGCACTTGGTTACAGAAGGCGATTGAAGAGTATGATGCTTATTTTCCTCAGCTGCAGACTCTTATGTCACAGCTTAATATCAACTGGGGCAGCCTGATTCAACAATCCATGACAGTTCTTAACAGCTTGTCTTCTAACTTCTTAAACATTACCTTTACTACAATTACTGGGGTGGCATCTAATACTATTAACTCCATCCTGTCCTTGATGGTTGCCCTCTATATTTTGGGGTCTAAGGAACGTCTTTTACTACAAGGTAAGCGGCTCATCATGGCCTACTTGAAACCTAGCCACGCTCAGACTCTCTTAGATATTATTCGCCTAATGAATGAATCCTTCACCAATTTCTTCGTGGGGATGACCTTGGAAGGCATCATTCTGGGCAGCCTAGTCACTGTTGCTGCCAGCATCTTCAATCTGCCATATGCGGGTATGTTAGGAGTGATTGCTGGGGTTATGGCCTTAATTCCTATTATTGGTGGCTATATCTCTGCAGCAGTAGGGACTTTGATGCTATTGGCTGTTTCACCAAGCCAGGCGCTCTTTTATCTGGTCATGGTCATCATTATCATGCAACTGGAAGGGAACCTAATCTATCCACGTGTGGTGGGAGGTTCTATTGGGTTACCAGGTCTCTGGGTCTTAGTGGCCTTCACAGTCGGTGGTGGCTTAATGGGTATTTCAGGCATGATTCTGGGGATTCCTTTAGCAGCGACCCTCTACAAATTATTGGGTCGAGATGTCCTCATACGTGAGAAACGTCAGACCTTGACTATTCTTGAATAAGTCAGATAGCGAGAGCATGGCTGCTCTCGCTATATTAATAGGATTGTTTGGTGACTGTAAAGGCTTTATGTTATAATCGAACTATCAATTTTATCCTTTGATTTAAGCACTCGTAGGTAAGGAGGTTAATAAGATGAAACATTTGACTAAGCATTTGTTAGTTGGCTGTTTAGGATTAAGTTTTCTTGTCAACTATATGGGCCAAAGTGTCGCTGCACGCCCACCTATTTTAGATGCTTCCACTGAGGATAGTTCTAATGAGGAAAGTTCTAAAGCAAGTAAGGGAAGTTCACTGATATCTGAAGAGACTGAGCGTATGACCTTCCCTGAATTACAGGATAAGCTAGAGCAAGCGCGACAAAAGGTTTTAAGTGTTAAACTCACCGCAAAGACCTCTCGAAAAACTAAGGAGTTTTCTGTGCCAAGTGAAGATGCGTATATAGCTTGGAATAAATTTGAAGTCAGTGATGACCAGAAGAGTGAGCCGATTCTTTCCTTTAATCATGAAGAATTCAATTTGGCTGGCATACTTAAATTTGAGTATTACTTGACTAAGAAAGCTCAAGATGACTATCTTTTGTATACGAAATCAGAGGCTAATCAGGCTAGCTATAGGCAGATAAGTTCTCCCTTTGCCTATGTCAATTACCAGGATATTCTTACGTCCATTATTTTACTTGACGCCCCATACGCTAAGGTTGAACTTAAAGATTCGAGTTATCATGTCTACATCAGTGACAAGGACCAGTCCTTAACCCACCTTTTCCTCTTTAGTATTGGGCGAGATAAAGTCGGTCAAGAAAAGAGTAGTCTTGAGCTCATAATCGACCAGAAGGATTTTAATCTTAAGCGGTTAAACTATTACTATCAAGACGATCAAGAACAGCGGTCCGCAGAGCTATCGATAGCAGATATTAATCAAGTCTCCGAGAAAGATCTGACCTTGGCTCCATGGACGCAAGAGGCTGTCTTGGAAGAGGACAGCAGTTCTGATAGGACTGAATCAAGTGATGAAACAAGTGACGCTACTGACTCCAGCCAAAGTCGTGAGTCCTCTCCTAAGGCTAGTCAAATCATGGAAGAAGCATGGCGAGAGCGGCTACTTTCTTCGGTTTTCATGTCCTTCGAGAAAATTATCCTATCTGATGACAAGACCAATGTCACAGCCTTAGAAGGTGACATGGCCTATGATAAGGTTGGGCAAATAATTGGTCTTCATTACTTTGGTATTCTAGATCATGGCTATCCTGATGGACGTTTCGTTGAAATCATAAAGAGCTTGAATGACAAAACCTTTTATGGGCGTCTCAATAGCCAATGGTACACGGTATCGACAGCTAAAACAGAGGATATCAAACCAGAATACCAGCGCCTGCTGACAGTCTTAGCAGACAAAAAGCTAACTGAAAAAATGACCGTTGAAGAATCGGAAACAAGTTACTTGCTGAAATTGCAAGGCCATGACCTTGGCCTCCTTGGTGATTTGTCAAGAGACTTGCTAATGGATTTGACGGGGACAGACTTAAATGAAAGGCAAGGCAAGTTTAGTTTGACTGTAGAGGTTTCTAAAAAGGAACATTATCTCCAATCACTTGATTTGAAGGTAGAGACCCAAATAGAAGGGAGCCCTCAAATCCAGCATGCTAAAATTTCCTTTAGTCGCCATAATAAGGTCTCAGATATGAAATTTGAGCTTCCTAGCGAGGCCAAAGATGCTAGACCAATTGAAGAGCTCTCATCTTCTGAAGAATCGAATTCGTAACCTTGTGTAAATAGTTTTCAAGCTTTAGTGAAAGTGCTATAATAGACTTAGAAACTTGAGAGGAGGAATAACTCGTGTATCTACTTATCTTGTTGGGGGTTGCTTTTGCGACGGCCACGCTCTTCTTCAAGCAGAAGTTGCCGACAGCACTTTTAGCATTAGCTTCCTTTGCTTGGTATTTTGAAGCTTGGCAATCTGATGGACTTTTACCCTTTATCATTTTCTCAGTTGGGGTAGTCATGGTCATCTTAGAGTTCTACTTACCACAAACAGGTTTTGCGGGCCTTATTGGCTCAGTTGTCATGGGCTTGGTACTCCAATATCATACACAGAATTGGCAAGAGACCTGGCTCTTACTCTTCGGGATTGGACTTGTCAGTGTGACAGTCTTCTTCGTCCTATTGAAGTTTGGCCTGTCTATTAAGGTCAATGAAGCCTTAATTCTAGATGCGCAGATTAACTCTCATGCTCGAGGAAGACAAGGAGACCAGGCAGCTAGCGCTGATCACCCGCTCATTGGCCACTCAGGACATGCTATTTCGGATTTGAAACCGATTGGTAAAGTTGAAGTGGATGGCCAAGTCTATGAGGCGCGAAGTGCCCACAACTTTATTAGTCAAGGGGCGACGGTTGCGGTTCAAGCTGTCAGCCAAGGGACACTTGTTGTTAGAAAAGGAGGAGAAGCATAATGAATGGATGGATTCCATTAGGTTTATTAATTATCGTCTTATTAGTACTGATTAGCCTCTTCTTCCGCTTTGTACCAGTAGGTTTATGGATTACCGCCTACTTCTCTGGTGTTAAAGTGGGGATTGGGAATTTAATCGGGATGCGTTTGCGGCGGGTTGTGCCAAAAATGATTATTAACCCAATGATTAAGGCAACCAAAGCAGGCTTAGTCATTAATACAAATGAACTTGAAGCCCACTATTTAGCAGGCGGGAATGTCAATATGGTCATTGATGCCTTAATTGCGGCTCAACGTGCCAATATTGACTTGGAATTCGAACAAGCAGCTGCCATTGATTTGGCAGGGCGTAACGTTTTTGAAGCCGTTCAAGTATCGGTTAACCCTAAGGTAATTGAAACCCCAATTATTGCGGGTGTCGCTATGGACGGGATTGAAGTTAAGGCCAAAGCCAAAGTGACCGTTCGCGCCAACATTGAACGGTTAGTCGGGGGTGCTGGTGAAGAAACCATCATTGCCCGTGTTGGTGAAGGGATTGTTACGACCGTAGGTAGTGCCGCTAAGCACTCCATTGTCCTAGAGAACCCAGACTCTATTTCCCAAACTGTTTTACGTAAAGGTTTAGACTCAGGGACTGCCTTTGAGATTCTATCCATTGATATTGCGGACGTTGATGTGGGCCGTAACATCGGGGCTAAATTGCAAGCTGACCAAGCTGTAGCAGACAAGAAGATTGCTCAAGCTAAGGCTGAAGAACGTCGTGCCTTCGCGGTTGCCCAAGAACAAGAGATGTTGGCCGAAGTACAACGCATGCGCGCTAAAGTGGTTGAAGCAGAATCTGAAGTGCCATTAGCTATTGCCGAAGCTTTCCGTAAAGGCAACCTAGGCATTCATGATTACTATCAATTACAAAATATCCAAGCCGATACTGCCATGCGTGAATCCATTGCTAAGGATGAAAAACCAGCCGGCGACACAGTGATTTCTGAATAGGACACTTAAGTCATGATGAAAGGGGAGTGAACCAATGAGCGGCTATATCTTTTTGCTGATTTTCCTTGCGTCTTTCCTCATTCCTAAAATTCGGGACATGATTCGTGATAATGCGGCGGGCAAGCAAGCAAGATTCCGCCAGAACCCAATGCCTCAAGTAGACCCTCAGTATTCACTAAGAAATCTGTCAGCTCAATTGAATGTACTCATGGCTGCAGCTCAGGATCCTAATCTCACTGATCAGGAGAGAGCCTCATTAGAAGATAAGATTGATTATCTTAACCAAGAATTAGACCAAGCTCTAGGTGCTGAGGTAATTGAGGCGGATAATCTCTTACAAGCAAAAGGCGAAGCTGGCCAGTCTATGTTGGACGAGGTTGAGTTTGATCAGGCCCAAGCTCAAATGGAAGCTTCCTTGGCTGATCGGTGGGGTGACAGTGACCAAGATTGGTCCTTGGCCGAATCTGATGCAGATGCCATTCAACTTGAACGTATAGGTGCTTCTAATCACCACCATACAGGGCGTGGTTCTAAACTCACCAAGCTCAATCGCAAGAACCTTAAGGATGCGGTTATTTATAGTGAGATTCTCAAACCAAAGTATCAATCTAAATGATATGGAATGGAGGTAGGAAGTGATTCCTACCTCTTTTTGTGTATTGTTAGACACAAAATAATCAGGAAACTTGCTTTTATTGCTTAAAGTGCTAGGATGAAAGTAGGATTACTATGTCCAGAAAAGAGGGATGACTAAATGTCAGATTTTAAACAGTATATTAAGAATATCGGCCATGTTGATTTTGAGCTCCAACCTCTCAATGAGGTGGATATTGCAGTTATGGTTGAAATGGTCTATCTCAAGTTAGATGATTATGTCAGTCATGTTATATCCGAATCAAAAGCCATTTCTGTGATGGATTTTTACCAGCAGTTTGCTCAAGACAAAAAAGAAATTCAAGAGGAAAATCCTTTCTTAATTTCCAAGGGACGGCTTGAGGTAGCCAAGGCCGCAGCCCAAGCATCACGCTATCGTAATATTCAGATTTTCGGCTTTCAATCCGACTTAGACCTCAAGTTAGAGAAGCAGTTTGCGGCGGCAACCTTCTATATTCCGGAAGTTAATACCTATTTGGTAGTCTTCCGTGGGACAGATGAAACGATTGTGGGTTGGAAGGAAGACTTCAATATGAGCCACCAAACCCAGGTACCGGCTCAGGATGCTGCTAGAGAATATCTGACCAAAGTCATGACTGAATTTGATGGCCAATATATTATAGCCGGCCATTCTAAAGGAGCCAACTTAGCAATTTATGCCGCTAGTCAACTTGATAAAATGCTACAGAATCAAGTGTCAGCCATTTATGCTTATGACGGGCCGGGTTACCAAAGGGATTTTCTAGAGACAGAGGGCTATTTGGCCATTGAGTCCAAGATTCATGCCTTCCAGCCAGAGGATGCGGTGGTCAGTCAGATTCTCTTCCATACTGTTCAAGCCAAAGTAGTCGCCTGCAAAGGCATTAGTATGATGCAACACCTGCTAGAGAACTGGCAAATCGATAAGATAAGTTTCAAGGAAGTAGAGTCGGTAACCCCAGGGAGTCAGCGTCTTCAAGCTACCCTTGGTCAATGGGTTGACCAGCATTCTGCCCAAGAGTTAGAAGAATTCTTTGGTGCCATATTTGGCATTATTGAGGCTACAGGTATTGAAACTTTGAACGAGATAGGGGACAATTTCCTCGCGTTTCTTATCTCTCTACAACGTCAAATTCGTGATACAGAGGATAGTGAGTTGCTTAAAGAAGGATTTGCTCAGCTCCAAGCCATCTATAAGGAGCAGGGGGATGAAACAAATGCCAACTTCTTGGAAGTCGTTCAAGGTAAGATAGATAGTGCCACAAGCTTCATCAAGGACCTAGTTCCTGTTGCCCTATTGCCAGGTAAATCTGAAGATAATCAAGTAGAAGAAGAAGGGGACCTACAAGCCAAAAGTAAGGAAACAGATCATGGCGCGATTTGATTATGAGACTCTCAATCTCTATGATAATTTTGCGACCGCAAGTCGCAAATGGCCTCATGTTTCCATTTATTTTGATCAAACTTTAGCCGCTTTCCCGGAATTAGGCCTTGAAACTAGCTATCAGGATGCTTTAAAATCCATTGATCGACGTGCTAAGCAGTTAGCCAGATTAGGTATTAAGGCTGGCACTAAGGTCATGGTCTATAAATCGCCTGCATTTGACACCTATCTTTTAGCGCTTGCCTTGACTAAACTTGGTGCGGTACCAGTTATGGTGTCCTATCACTTAGGAGCTGAGGTTATTAAGGTCTTCGGCCAAAGACTGGGGCAAGGACATGCCTTAATTTACGACCAGAAAACGGCTAAAAATGTGTCACAACTTGCCACTCCAAATGGCTCAAGTTACTTAAGTCTTGACTCTATACTAGATGCGAAAGAAGTAAATGAGCTTGAGTCAACTAAGTTCGATTTAGATGCTATTGCCTATATGACCCATACATCGGGCACAACTGGAATTCCAAAGCTTATCTGTCACTCTTGCTCTAGCATGGGCTGGCGGACCCTCTGGCAGAAGCGGGTCCTAGACCTGATGCAAGAGAGAAAACTCTGTAGTTTTTGGTTAGTCCTGTGCATTCACGTTTCAATATTGGGGTTTCTAGCCTTATGTCCTTGGGCTTTCCCATGATGCCGCTATCGAATCCTGACCTATCTTCAGTGGAGGCTGCTTTCAGAGCACACCCACCTTATGCAGTGGAAACTCATCCTAATCATTTTGTTCAGTGGCGTGGTCTAGCACAGAGCCATCCGAACCTCTTTAAGGAAACTAAGTACTTCCATTCGACTTTTGATGCCATTAATGGCGATACCATGGCGTCCTTCTTGAAGGCAGCTAAGGCTAACCATCCTGTCTTCCTACAGGTCTACGGACAAAGTGAATGTGGGCCCATGATTTTAAGAGCTCATCGCTTAAGTAGCTTAGCTAATCTCGAAGCCAGAGACATGGGACTAGGCCTAGGCGACTTAACCAAGGCCAGAATATGTGATGCTGAGGGTAATCCTGTTAAGCAAGGCCAACCAGGACATATCCAACTCTATTCCAAGGGCAGGGCTCTAACTTACTATCAAGAAGAAGGGCGCTTTGCTGAAAATGTTTATGGTGACTGGTGGGATAGTGGGGACTACGGTTATATAGATCAGCGTGGCCATCTCTTTCTGCAAGATCGCCAAGTCGACCTAGTTGAGGATCTACCAAGTACACTTGCATTAGAGGATGTTCTTTTGGATAAACTGGATTTTTTGGCTGAAGTGGTCATTATTAGAGACCCAAAGGGCTATGCACAGCCGGTTATTGCAGTCAATGATGGCATGACCATGGAGTGGACAGCCTGGTGGGAACTGACTTCGGATATGCCATTTATGAACAAGCCAATTGTGATAGATTGGTTAGAATATCCAAGAACTGAAACCATGAAAATTAAGCGTTCATCCCTGTATGATCTTTTATTTTAACAAAAGATACACAAATAGATTGAATCCCTGTGAACAAAGAGTTATAATGTGAGCAGATTCATCATTATACTCTATAGGGGGATTATTTATGAAGTTGTCAAAATTTTGTTTATCTATACTTGTGTTATCATCGTTAACAGCGGTTATAGCACCAACAGACGTCCACGCAATCCACTTCCGAAATTGTGACGAAGCTTGGGCTAAAGGATATGGTAATATATATGTTGGCCAAGATGGCTATAGTCGAAGTTTAGATGCTGATAAAGATGGTATTGCATGTGAGATTAGTAAATCAAAAGGTAAGTTTAGAGCTCGCCGTGCTGATGGAAAGCCTCTAAATGCAGTACAATCTTCAGCGGTACCTGTCTTAAAAACGGTTGGGTTAAAGAAAACTCACTGTGGTATTACTACAGAAACAATCAAAGAGTTACAAATGAATGGGTAGGAGATTATTATCTAACGTCATCTGGAGAAATGGCTACCTCCAAATGGGTATCTTACGGAAACTACTGGTATTATGTGGATTCGGAAGGGAAATATCTACGCAATACTTGGAGTGGTGGATATTATTTACAGTCTGATGGTTCAATGGCATCTGAAAAATGGGCTAAAGACGGAAATACCTGGTATTATTTCAATAAGGCAGGCAATTACTTAAAAAATTCTTGGAAGGGGAAGTACTATTTACAGTCCGATGGATCAATGGCAAGCAATAAGTGGATTCAAGATCCAAACTATGGGAATAGTTGGTTTTATTTATCCGCTGATGGAAGCTATGTAACGGGCCGTCAGACTATTAGTAACAGCACCTATCTATTTGATGGAAGTGGTGCCATGATAACCGGTTGGCATAAGGATAATCAAAACTTGTACTATTTTGGTGCAAGTGGAGCTATGGCTTCCGGCTGGAAACAAATTGATGGTAAATGGTACTATTTAAATGAATCAGGAGTAATGCTTGCTAACAAATGGGTCGGTGATTACTATTTAGGTAGTTCAGGCGCTATGCTTGTCAATACTGTAACTCCAGACGGGTATGTGGTCGATGCAAACGGTAAATGGGTCAGAGATGTCAAACCTGAGTCCAGTGAATTATCTAATTCTAGTTCAGATCAATCAAGTCAATCAGCTGACGAAACATCTTCTGAAAGCAGCATAGATTCCCTTGATAACGAAACGGTTGAAAAAGCAGTAGGAAGAGTTCGGTATTATGCATATGAAATGCATCTTTCTAGACAAGATACTTATGACCAACTGACAACCGAGTACATAGATGGATTCAGTTCAAAAGTAGCTGAAGCTGCCTTGGCAAAAGTTAAGGTGGATTGGCAAGCTAATGCTAAAGTGATTGTAGATCAGGGACTGACTTACTCTAAATCTAAAGCAAGTATTGTTGAGGATTTAGTAAGTCGTAAGTTCACCCAGCAAGAAATCTCGATGGCAACTCAAGGTATTGACTGGAACAGTGTAGCTTTAAAAGCTGCAAGTACACTCACATTTCTCTCTAAAAATCGCCAAGACTTATATGATTGGTTAATTAGGGAAGGTTTTACTCCTGAGGAAGCAGCTTATGCCACAAAAAACACACCTGATTCTGCTTGGCAACATTAAACATTAGGAGAAAAAGCAAGTCCTAGTTAAAAAGCTAGGCCTTGCTTTTTCTTTTGAGATGGTGTATATTATATAAGGTTGCATCACTTGGTGCGCCAATTCGCACGTTCGTTGATAGTGAGGACGGTGCTTGGATGACCAAGTTTCCTTGCTAGGTGACACGTTCGGAGGAAAAAATATTAAACCAAATGGAGGTATAGAAATGTCAGTAATTTCTATGAAGCAATTATTAGAAGCTGGTGTACACTTCGGTCACCAGACTCGTCGTTGGAACCCTAAGATGAAGCGTTACATCTTTACAGAACGTAACGGTATCTACATCATCGACTTACAAAAAACTGTTAAATTAGTTGACGAAGCATACAACTACATGCGTGAAGCAGCTGCTGACGGCGGTGTAGTACTCTTCGTTGGTACTAAGAAACAAGCTCAAAAAGCTGTTGAAGAACATGCAGTACGTTCAGGTCAATACTACATCAACCACCGTTGGTTGGGTGGTCTCTTGACTAACTGGGATACTATCCAAGGCCGTATCCGTCGCTTGAAAGCAATCGAAAAAATGGCTGAAGACGGGACCTTCGAAGTACTTCCTAAGAAAGAAGTTATCGAAATCCGTAAGGAACAAGAGCGTTTAGAGAAATTCTTAGGCGGGATCAAAGACATGCCAAGAATTCCAGATGTTATCTTCATCGTGGACCCACGTAAAGAGCGCATCGCGGTTCAAGAAGCTCAAAAATTAAACATTCCAATCGTTGCTATGGTCGACACTAACTGTGACCCAGATGAAATCGACGTAGTAATCCCATCTAACGATGACGCTATCCGCGCTATCAGCTTAATCGCTGGTGCTATGGCTGACGCTGTTATCGAAAGCAACCAAGGGGTTGTAGAAGCAGTCGCTGAAGAATCAACTGACAAAGCTTTCTTCGACAACTTGTTCGAATCAAACGAAGGCCAAGAAGCCTAAGCGTTACTTAACTTAGTATAAGCATGAACTGTCTTAATTCAGGAGGATAACCATAGGCTCAAGGCTAGGGACCTGTGTTGAGACAGTTTTTTATAAGACCTGAGGAGGAAACATACACAATGGCAAACATTACTGCAAAATTAGTAAAAGAATTACGCGACATGACTGGCGTCGGTATGATGGACGCTAAAAAAGCTTTAGTTGAAGTTGAAGGCGACATCGACAAAGCGGTAGATTTCTTGCGTGAAAAAGGTTTAGCTAAAGCTGCTAAAAAAGCTGACCGTATCGCAGCTGAAGGGGTTACTGCTACTTATGTAGACGGTAACACTGCTGCCTTAATCGAATTGAACTCTGAAACTGACTTCGTGGCTAAGAACGACAAGTTCCAAGCTTTAGTGGCAACTGTTGTTAAAGCAATCGCTCAAGCAAAACCAGCAACTATGGAAGAAGCTTTAGCTGTTAAAGTTGGCGACAAGACAATCGAAGAATTAATTTTAGAAGGGACTACCGTTATCGGTGAAAAACTTTCTCTTCGTCGTTTCGAAGTATTAACTAAAGCGGATGGCGATGCTTTCGGTGAATACCTCCACATGGGTGGCCGTATCGGTGTCTTGACGGTTATCGAAGGTTCTGACGATTCAGTAGCGGCTAAAGACGTTGCTATGCACGTTGCTGCGATTAACCCACGTTACGTAAGCCGTGAAGATGTGTCTGAAGAAGACTACAAACACGAAGAAAAGATCCAAACTGAAATCGCCCTCAACGAAGGTAAACCAGCTAACATCGTTGAAAAGATGATTAAAGGTCGTATGAACAAATACTTAGCTGAAATCAGCTTAACTGAACAAGCATTCGTTAAGAATCCTGACCAAACAGTTGCTGAATTCGTGGCTTCTAAAGGCGGCAAAGTGAAGACTTTTGTCCGTTATGAAGTCGGCGAAGGTATGGAAAAACGTCAAGATAACTTTGCAGACGAAGTGGCTGCCCAAATGGGTAAATAAGCTCGTCTAATTGACTAAGCCCCAAGCGATTGGGGCTTTTTCTAAAAAAAACGGACTCATCAGGCAAATCAAGGTAAGGAGTAAGGAAAATGGTAGAACCGAAATACAAACGTGTCGTCTTGAAATTAAGCGGCGAAGCCATGGCTGGACAATCTGGCTTTGGTATTGATCCAGCAACCATCAAAGAAATGGTCAAGGAAATTAAAGAAGTTCACGCCTTAGGCGTAGAAATCGCCATTATTGTCGGTGGTGGCAATATTTGGCGAGGGATTACAGGGGCTGAGATGGGCATGGAACGGGCGCAAGCTGACTACATGGGCATGTTAGCGACTGTTATGAACTCCTTAGCCTTACAAGATGTTTTGGAGAACAATGGCGTGCCAACTCGGGTTCAAACCTCTATTGATATGCGCCAAATTGCGGAACCATTTATCCGTCGTCGTGCTATCCGCCACTTGGAAAAGGGCCGCGTGGTTATCTTTGCAGCAGGTACCGGGAACCCTTACTTCTCAACTGATACTCTAGCCGCTTTGCGCGCTGCGGAAGTGAACGCAGACGTTATCTTGATGGCTAAGAATAATGTGGATGGTGTCTACGATGCCGATCCACGCCAGGATGCCAATGCAACTAAGTTCGACAACTTGTCCCACTTAGATGTTATTGCTAAGGGCTTAAAGGTTATGGACTCTACCGCTAGCTCGCTCAGCATGGATAACGATATTCCATTGGTTGTCTTCAACTTGAATGAACCTGGTAACATTCGTCGGGTAGTTTTGGGTGAATCCATCGGGACGGTCGTTGGCGGCAAATAATGATTTTTAAGAGCGTCTCCTAGTCTCTAGGGCGCTCTTTTTTGGATAAAATAGGCTATACTCAAGCTTGATTAAATATGCTATAATAAGTTAGTACAAAATATGCAGGAGGCTGTCTCAATGACTACTGAATTAATCAAAGATACTAAGCAACGTATGCAAAAGACCGTTGACGCCTACCAACGCGAGTTAGGTTCTATTCGGGCTGGGCGTGCTAATGCCAGCATTTTAGACCGTATTAGTGTTGAATACTATGGCGTGCCAACTCCCCTCAACCAATTAGCATCCATCACCATTCCAGAGGCGCGTATGCTCTTGATTACCCCTTATGACAAAGGAACCCTAGGGGATATCGAGAAAGCGATCTTAATGAGTGATGTGGGCATTACGCCATCTAACGATGGGTCTGTGGTGCGTTTGGTCATTCCTGCCTTGACTCAAGAGCGTCGTCAAGAATTGGCTAAAACCGTTGGTAAGGAACAAGAAGGGGCTAAGGTCCGTGTTCGTAACATCCGTCGTGATGCCATTGACCATGCTAAGAAGGCAGAGAAGAACAAGGAAATCACCGAAGATGATTTAAAAGGTCTGGAAAGACATTCAAAAGTTAACAGACGACTTCGTCAAAGAAATCGAAAAATTAACGGCTGAAAAAGAAAAAGAAATCTTAGAAAAATAAGACTTTATCGACGTGGATTCTGTTGTATAGCAGGATTTGCGTCTTTTTTTCTTACCTAAAAAGTGCTATAATGAAGTTAGTTAATAAACTTACATAGGAGGGGACTTGTTATGTTAACCTATATTGTAGGTGCCGGCGCAATGGGTTGCCGTTTCGGCTACCAAATGGCTGAAGCTGGCCAAAAAGTTGTCTTGTTCGATGGCTGGCAAGACCACATTCAAGCAATCAAAGAAAAAGGCCTAATTATTACCGGTGACCAAGACAAGACGGTAGCCTTAGATATTCGGCCTTTTGGTCAGGATGCGCCTGTATGTGACCTCATGATTCTTTTCGTCAAAGCCCACCAATTGGAGACAACCTTGCAGGAAACGGCACACTTACGTGATCAGCACACTAAGGTTTTCTGTTTACTCAATGGCTTAGGTCATGAAGAAGTCATTAAGCGATACGTGGATCCACACAATATTATGATGGGGGTAACCGTTTGGACTGCTGTCCTTCTTGGTCCGGGGCAAGTGCGTCTCAAAGATTCCGGAACCATTAATTTCTGTGCCCTTGACCCAAGCGGTAAAGAAGTTGGCCTAGAGGTAGAAGCTTTACTTAACCAAGCTGGGCTTAATGCAACATATGACCAAGAAGTCTTTAAGGCTATCTGGACTAAGGCCTGTGTCAATGGGACCATGAACTCTACTTGTGCCTTAACAGATTGTACTATCGCAGAATTCTTCTCTTCGGAAGAGGGGCGCTTAATTGTTCGCCAACTCATGCACGAGTTCATCACCGTAGCCAAAGCCAAAGGCATTGTCCTGGATGAAGAGAAAATCTACCAGTACCTGATGGACTTATCTGTTAAGTTAGCAGGTCACTATCCATCTATGCACCAAGATCTGGTTCAACAAAAACGCCTAACTGAAATTGACTACATCAATGGGGCTGTTGCACGTATGGGGGCCGACTTAGGCATTGATACACCTTACTGCAAGATGGTGACGGAGTTCATCCATGTTAAGGAACGTCAAATTGGGGTGCGCGCCTAGTAACTAAGCCCAAAGGCTTGACACTTAGGCTCTTTATGGTATAATGAATACAGTCGAAATCAAGTTGGAAAGGAGTGAGCGGTGACGCTTGCTCTTTTTGCATGAGAGAATGAGGTGAACTATGAGTGCAATTTTAGATAAGGTGACACCAGCCATTACCCAGATAGTAGAAGCCAACGGCTGCTACTTGGTTGACATGGAATATGTCAAGGAAGGTAAGTCTTGGTTCCTTCGCATCTATGCGGATAAACCAGGACGGATTGACATTGATGACTGTGCGGCCATCAGTGAGCAAATCAGCGAACATCTGGATAGTATTAAGCCTGATCCATTTCCTGAGGCTTATTTCTTAGAGGTCTCATCACCAGGGGCGGAACGGCCATTGAAAACTGATCAAGCCTTGCGAGAGGCAATAGGTGAGTATGTGCATTTAGACTACTATGCGCCACAACACGGTGCTAAGAGCCATGAAGGGACTTTAGAAGCTGTGACAGATGACAAAGTTACGCTGACTGTCCAAATTAAAACTGTCAAAAAACAACTAGAAATCGAACGCCAAGCCATCGCCAAAGCGCGTCTGGCTATTAAGTTCTAATAGACTACTGGAGGATAGACAATGAGTAAGGAACTTGTTAAAGCAATGCAGGTTTTAGAAGAAGAAAAGGGGATTTCTCGCCAAGTCATTAAGGAAGCCCTGGAATCTGCCTTAGCTCTAGCATATAAGAAAAACTATGACCAAGCCCAAAACGTGGAGGTCCAATTCGATGAGAATAAGGGCACCATTAAGGTCTACTCGGTCAAAGAAGTTGTAGAAACCAACTATGATTCGACCTTAGAAATCAGCCTAGAAGAAGCGCTCAAGATTAATCGCGCTTACGAAATTGGCGACAAAATCAAATTCGAAGTGACACCTAAGGACTTCGGTCGTATTGCGACTCAGACTGCTAAGCACGTCATCATGCAACGTATTCGCGAAGCTGAACGGGAGAATATCTTCGAGGAATTTAGCCAATATGTAGATGAAATCATGACCGGGACGGTAGAACGTCAAGATCACCGCTTTATCTATGTCAATATTGGCCGTGTGGAAGCTATCATGCCACTTGGGGAACAAATCCCTAGCGAACAATTTGAACCTGATCAACGTATTAAGGTTTATGTAGCCAAGGTTGATAAGACAAGCAAGGGCCCGCAAATCGTGGTCAGCCGTGCTCACAATGATTTCTTGCGCCGCCTCTTCGAACAGGAAGTACCAGAAATCTACGATGGTACGGTTGAAGTCATGGCCATCGCTCGTGAAGCAGGTGACCGTGCCAAGGTAGCAGTGCGTTCACGCGACAAGAATATCGACCCTGTTGGGACCTGTGTGGGCCCACGAGGTCAACGTGTTCAAGCTATCGTTAACGAACTCAACGGCGAAAATATGGACATCATCGAATGGAATGAAGATCCAGTTGTCTTCATCCAAAATGCTTTGAGCCCTGCTCAAGTTCTCAAGGTTGATTTCAACGAAGAAGCGCATGCCTGCATCGTGGTAGTACCGGATAACCAATTATCCTTGGCCATCGGTAAACGGGGTCAAAATGCCCGCCTCGCTGCTCGTTTGACGACCTATAAAATTGATATCAAGTCAGAATCTTCTTATGCTGACTACTTAGAAGAGCAAGCGGCTTTAGCCATAGAAGCTCAAGCTGCAGCTGAAGCTAGTCAAGAGGATTTAGCAGAAGAACTTCCAGCTGAAACACTGGACCAAGCAGTTGAAGTAGAAGATCTAAAGCTTGAATCTGAACCTGCTGGCGAAGAATAGGGCTGAGCGAAGGAGGGGACCCGATGCAAACGAAGAAACAGCAAGCACCACGTAAGGTGCCAATGCGTAAATGTATTGTATCCCAGACCATGTTCCCTAAGAAGGAACTGGTACGGGTGGTCAAATCCAAAGAAGGACAGATTTCGATTGATCCAAGTGGTCGTCAAAATGGTCGTGGTGCCTATATTGGCCTAGACCGCAATCTGGCCTTGGAAGCCAAGAAGAAACGGACCTTTGACCGTGCTTTCAGTATGAAAGTGGATGACGCCTTCTACGATGAACTCTATGCCTATATTGATCATCAACAGGCGCGTAAAGAATTACTATGACACCAGAACAAAAGAAACTGAACATGTTAGGTCTGGCCAACCGGTCGGGTAACCTGATTAGTGGTGACGAACTCGTCGAGAAAGCCATTAAACGCGGGCGTGTGGCCTTGGTCATCTGTGCCCAAGATGCAAGTGACGCTACCCGTACACGTTATCAGGATTGGTCCCAGCGCTATCATGTTCCACTAGAAATGACATTTAACCGAGAACAAATCAGTCACGCTGTGGGAAAGACTCGTTCAATCGTGGCCATCACCAACCAGGGGATGGCTAAGACCTATCTTTCCTATCAGCCCTAGTGACCAATTCTTAGGAATAGGAAGGTGAGACAATGACAGTTAGTCGCGTATATGAATTTGCCAAAGCACATAATATGAGCTCCAAGGCTGTATTAGAATTGGCAAAGAAAAATGGTATTGAATTCAATAGCCATATGTCCTCCATGACCGAGGGACAAACTCAAGAATTGGAACGCTTACTGCGTCAACCAAAGGCTGCGCCAGCAGAGAAAGCTACGCAAAAGCCAAAACAAGACAAGCCAGCGCCTAAGGCTAAGCCTGAAGCCAAGCAAGGTCACAAACAGCCTGAAAGCAAAGGCCAAAATCAAGCCCACCAAGGCAACAAGCAAGCTAAGAAGCCACATGGCCAAGAGTCTGCTAAAAAACATGAAGGCCAAGCCAAGGCTAAGCCTGAAGGTAACCGCCATAATGGCCAACAGCCTAACAACCAAAGTCAACGTCATAATCAAGCAGACTTTGACTCTAACCGCCGAGGTGGTGGTAGTCGCCGTAAGAACCGTGGCCGTCACAACCGTCAAAATGCTAACGTGACCGAATCCAAGGGGATTACTGCTCGTAAGCATAAGGAATTGCCAGAGAAGTTAGTCTACACGGAAGGTATGAATATCCAAGAGATTGCTAAGCTCTTCCACCGTGACGCTAGTGAAATCATCAAGAAACTTCTTATGTTAGGGGTTATGGCCAACCAAAACCAGGCTCTTTCCAAGGAAGTTATCGAATTAATTGCCATGGAATATGGGGTAGAAGCGGAAGAAAAAGTGGTCATTGATAATGCTGACTTGGAACGTCACTTCGCCCAAGAAGAAATTAAGCCTGAAAACTTAGTCACACGTCCACCAGTTGTGACCATTATGGGTCACGTCGACCATGGTAAAACCACTCTCTTGGACCAATTGCGTAATACCAACGTTTCCGAAGGTGAAGCTGGCGGGATCACTCAGCACATCGGGGCCTACCAAGTTAAGATTAACGACAAGTTAATTACCTTCTTGGATACGCCTGGTCATGAGGCCTTCACCACCATGCGTGCCCGTGGTGCGGATGTTACTGACATCACCATCATCGTGGTAGCAGCGGATGACGGGGTCATGCCTCAAACGGTTGAAGCTATTAACCACGCCAAAGCGGCTGATGTTCCAATCATCGTTGCTATTAACAAGATTGATAAGCCAGGGGCTAACCCTGATCGTGTCATGCAAGAATTAACCGAGCACGGTTTGATTCCAGAAGCATGGGGTGGGGAAACCATCTTCGTGCCAATTTCTGCTAAGTTCAATCAAAACATTGAAGAACTCTTAGAGATGATTCTTTTAGTTTCTGAAGTGGAAGAATTGAAGGCCGATCCTCAACGCTTGGCTATCGGGACCGTTATCGAAGCCCGTTTAGACAAGTCTCAAGGTTCAACTGCAACCCTCTTGGTACAACAAGGGACCCTTCATGTGGGGGATCCAATCGTCGTCGGAAATGCCTACGGTAAAGTCCGTACCATGGTCAACGACGCTGGCCGTCGTATTCGCCAAGCGGGTCCTGCAACGCCAGTTGAAATCACTGGTTTGAATGACGCGCCGCAAGCGGGTGACCTCTTTGTAGTCTTCCCAGACGAAAAATCTGCTCGTGCGGCAGGTGAAGAACGTGCTAAACGTGCTCAGTTGGCTATGCGTGACCTTAAGAAGAAGGTGACCTTGGACAACTTGTTCGAGAGCCTGCAAGAAGGCGAGCTCAAGTCTGTTAATGTCATCATCAAAGGGGATGTACAAGGTTCCGTTGAAGCCTTGTCCGCTAGTCTTCAGAAGATTGATGTTGAAGGCGTCCGCGTGGACATTATCCATCAAGCGGTAGGGGCCATCAACGAAAGTGATATTACCCTGGCTCAAGCTTCAGGTGCCATTGTTATTGGCTTTAACGTACGTCCTACGCCACAAGCGCGTTCCTTGGCCAACGATAACGAAATCGATATTCGTCTCCACCGCATTATCTATAATGTCATCGAGGAGATCGAAACAGCCATGAAGGGTATGCTAGATCCTGAATACGTGGAAGAAATTACCGGTCAAGTGGTTGTTCGTGAAACCTTCGTCGTTTCTAAGGTTGGGACAATTGCAGGTTCTTATGTCTTGGACGGTTTCATCCAACGTAACAGCAAGGTTCGGATTATTCGTGACAACATTGTCATCTATGAAGGCGAACTAGCTAGCCTCAAGCGCTTCAAAGACGATGCCAAAGAAGTTACTAAGGGCTTTGAGTGCGGGATTATGATTGAAAACTATAACGACATTAAAATTGACGACATCATCGAACCATACCGTATGGTTGAAGTCAAACGTAGCTAGGAGGGAGCAAGCCTATGGCAAACTATCGTGTAGGCCGTGTACGCCAAGAAATCATGCGTGAAGTCAACCGCATTTTGCTACGCGAAGCCAAAGATCCGCGTATCGAAGGGGTGACCATTACCGATGTGGATTTAACAGGCGACTTGCAACAGGCGACCATCTTCTACTCAACACTCAGCGATAAAGCTGGTCAGCGTCAGAAGACGGAAGCAGGGCTCAAGGCAGTAACAGGTCTGGTTCGCAGTGAACTGGGCAAGGTTCTCAAGCTCTACAAGACACCTGAAATCCGTTTCGAACGTGACCGTTCTGTAGACTACGGAAATCGCATTGATCAATTACTCAACCAAATTCATCAACAAGATCAAGCAGAATAAGCCAAAGAGACTAGGTTAGCCTAGTCTCTTTTTTATGCGCTAAAATGTGACTTAGTCAGCACAAGTATGAGGAGGGCGACTTGTTTAACTAGTCTATTTAACCTATAATAAGAGTTAGATATTTTTGCCAAAGAGAAGGTGACATCCGTGAATATTGAAAACCAGATTCAACAGAGTCAAGTTACGCATTTATCTCAGCTTCTTACAGATGCTCTTGAGCGAGCCTTTACTTCCATGACCTCACCCCAGCAGCAAGCCTTATTAGCCAAGCTTAAGAATTTAGCGGATCAAGGGGACTACTCGGCTTATGTGGCAGCTATTCAGCCACTGGCTGAAGAAGATTTAGCGCTAGTAGCCCGTTACTTCTCGGCCTTGCCATTCCTGATTAACATCGCAGAAGACGTGGAGTTAGCTAGTCAGATCTAAAATGAAACGTTGTCGTCATACTGATTTAGAGGGGGAGTTGCCAGCAACTTTGGCTGCCATCAAGCAAGCAGGCAAGGGACAAGTGCTTGAACGTCCCATGACCATTGAGCCAGTCTTAACGGCTCACCCAACTCAAGTCCAGCGTAAGTCCATGTTAGATCTCATGGATAAGCTTTATGGCCTTTTAAGGGATTATCGTAACACGAGACCTGAATTTTTAGACCGACAAGCTTGGCAACACGAGCTTGAAGCCGTCATTGAAATTATCTTAGGCACAGATTTGATTCGCGAGCAGAAGCTACAAGTCGCAAACGAAATCGCCAATGTTATGACCTATTATCAGAAATCTCTGATTGAAAGTATTACAGATATTACCCTTAATTATCGCCAAGCCCTAGATTCAATGGAGATAGAGTCACAGCAAGCCCTGCCCATTACCATGGGCATGTGGATTGGTGGGGATCGAGATGGCAACCCTTATGTGACTGCGGAAACCTTACGCCTGACTGCCCACATTCAATCACAAGTCATTTTAGACTATTACTTAAGTAGCCTAGATCAGCTTTATCGCCGCTATTCTTTCTCCAGTGATTTGGTGTCTGTAACCCCAGAATTGGCTGCTTTAGCAGAAGTTTCTGGAGATTACTCTATTTTCCGTCAGAAGGAACCCTATCGTAAGGCCTTAAATACCATTAAGAATCGCCTTTGCGCTAGCAAATCCTTAATTTTAGGGGAGGATTTTCAGCCTCAAGCCCAAGCCTATCCAGATGCCGAGACCTTCAAGGCTGACTTAAACATTGTCCTTGCTGCACTTAAGGCTGATGGTAAGGAGTCACACACTTTAGCTCCGCTAGAATCCTTAATTGTTTGTGCAGAAATATTTGGTTTCCATTTAGCCAGTATCGACCTAAGACAAGACTCCAGTATCAATGAGGCTTGTGTGGCTGAATTATTGGCACAATCCAAGGTTGAGGAAAATTATAGTCAGCTAGATGAAGCCAGCAAGGTTCAGTGTATCTTACACCAGTTAACCCAAGAACCTCGTCGCTTATCGAGCGCCTTAAATCAAGCATCAGAAATTCTTCATCGTGAGATGGCTATTTACCAGGCTGTCGCTGACCTACAAATCGTTTAGGCCATCGCATCATTAAACGCCACATTATTTCTCATACGACTTCCGTTTCTGACTTGTTAGAGTTGGCTTTGCTCTTCAAGGAAGTAGGCTTAATCGGTCCTGACTGGGCACATGTCCAACTAGTGCCACTCTTTGAGACCATTGAAGACTTAGAAGAAGCCCTAGAGGTCATGACCACTTACTTGCGCCTGCCTCTTGTTCAGAAATGGCTAGCAAGCCAAGATTGGTGTCAGGAAATTATGCTAGGCTATTCGGATTCCAACAAGGATGGGGGATACCTTGCTTCTGGCTGGGCTCTCTATCTAGCACAGAATAAACTGACTCGTTTAGCTAGGGAAGAAGGTATTACCATTAGTTTCTTCCACGGTCGTGGGGGAACCGTCGGACGTGGCGGTGGTCCAAGTTATGAGGCCATTATGTCGCAACCTATTGGGACTATTAATCGTCTTATGCGGGTGACAGAGCAGGGTGAAGTCATTGGGACCAAGTATGGTAATCCCGACACAGCCTATTATCAATTGGAAAACATGTTAGTGGCCTCCTTGTCTCACGTCTTGTTAGCCCATGAAGTGCAGGACAGCAAACCTTATGAAGCAGTTATGAATCGCTTGGTTGATTGGAGCTATCAAGCCTATCGTCAGCTTGTTTTTGCGACACCTGGCTTCTCTGAATTCTTCTTCCAAGCAACGCCAATTAAGGAAGTTAGCCAGCTTAATATTGGATCTCGTCCAGCCTCGCGTAAGAAAGTGACCGATATTGATGGTCTACGGGCTATACCTTGGGTCTTCTCTTGGTCACAGAGTCGCATGATGTTCCCAGGTTGGTATGGTGTCGGAACTGCCTTTCAACGTTTTATCGAGGAAGACCCTAGTCATTTAGCTTTATTGCAAAAAATGTATGCTGAATGGCCATTCTTCCGGGCTTTACTATCTAATGTAGACATGGTCTTGGCTAAGTCTGATATGGAAGTGGCGCGTTACTATAGCCAACTAGTTGAGGATGATAATGGTCAAGCCATCTTCCAAACCCTAGAGGCAGAGTGGCAACGCACCAAGGATCTCCTCTTACAAATAGAAGGGGAAGTGCAACTATTGGCACAAAATAATTACCTGCGTGATTCCTTAGCCATGCGTCTACCTTACTTCAATGCCCTTAATTACTTACAGGTGGAACTGATTAGACGGTCTCGTCAAGAACCGCTCAGTCCTTTGGCTAGCAAGATTTTGCACATTACCATTAATGGGATTGCAACTGGCTTGCGTAACTCTGGTTGATGACACTTCTGAAGCCCTTATCTAAGCCCTTTGTTAGTCTTTTGGCCTTAAATCTGATATAATAAATCGTTATGAAATTTAAAGGAGCGTCGCACACTATGTATCACGGAATCTTGGTAATCAATAAACCAGTTGGCATGACTAGTCACGATGTTGTCTTTAAATTACGCAAAATCCTCAGAACCAAACGCATTGGTCACACCGGTACTTTGGATCCTAACGTGGCGGGTGTCTTAGTCTGTTGTATTGGCCAAGCGACGAAGTTAGTAGAAGACCTCATGGACGGCCAAAAGGGTTACCGGGGTGAAATCACCTTGGGATTTTCTACCGAGACGGAGGATGCCGATGGGGCGCCTGTCGAACATAAGCGACTTAAAGAGCCAGTGTCTGATGCCGCAATTGATGCCGCCATGGCGACTTTTCTAGGAGAGATTGTTCAGATTCCGCCTTATTACTCAGCTGTCAAAGTAGCTGGTAAGCGCCTCTATGAATATGCGCGTTCAGGTCAGCAAGTGGAGCGCCCGCGCCGAATAGCTCGGATTGACCGCTTTGAACGACTAGGGGCTAGTGAATTCGACCCACATGAAGGCCTACAACGTTGGTCTTTTGATGTCCAATGTGGCAAGGGAACCTATGTTAGAACCCTAGCAGTTGATTTAGGAGCTAAGCTAGGCTATCCAAGTCACATGTCTCATCTGGTCCGTTATATGACGGGGGGCTATAGCTTGTCTCAGGCCCATAGCCTAGAAGAAGTAGCCCAAGCGGCCGATCAAGGGCGAGTTAGCCATATCTTAGTCCCACTGGATCAAGCAATCAACTTCTGCCCACACTACCACCTGCAAGATTCAGAGTGGACCATAGTCAAGAATGGGCAGGTTGTGCCAAGCACTGCTTTCAACCTAGCTCTCAAAGAGGCTACCGCTTGCTACTACCAAGGCAAAGTTCGTGCCATTTACGGGCCACATCCAAGCAAACCTGGTATGGTCAAGCCCTTGAAGATGTTTACCTATGAAGAGGAGTCACGATAGACAACATGGAAATTATTCGTATACACCATCCAAATCTTCCGCAACTTAAGGGGCCTATTGTCTTGGTTTTAGGATTCTTCGATGGCGTGCATCGGGGGCACCAGGCTGTCATTCAAGCTGGTCGCCGCGAAGCCGACCGTCTAGGCTTGCCTTTGGCGGTCATGACCTTCAACCAACATCCTAAAATCGTATACAGTCGACTGACAGCAGCTGAGATGGATTACCTGTCAGACTTAGACCGTAAGATGGAATTGCTTGAAGCCAATCAGGTGGATATGGTCTTCTTAGTCGATTTTACCTATCCCTTTGGCTCCCAATCTCCACAAGCTTTTGTTGAAAAATACATTGTCGGCCTTAAGGCTCAGGTGGTGGTAGCAGGCTTTGACTATACTTATGGTCCTAAAGAAGAAGCCAACATGTCCACCTTGCCGCAACACGCAGCTGGCCGCTTCCAAATTATTGAAGTGCCTGAACTTGTGCTTAATCAAGAAAAAATCGGATCGACACCCATTCGGGAACTCTTACTAGAAGGAAAAATCGATGAGGCCAATTTGGCTCTAGGCTATATCTACGAGACGACTGGTGTGGTCGTTCATGGTGAGAAGCGAGGACGAACCATCGGCTTCCCAACGGCTAATATTCGTCCCAAAGCTGGCCAAGTCCAACCAGGGCCGGGCATCTATGTAGTCGAGATTCAAGTTAACGGCATTTGGCATCAAGGCATGGCCTCAATTGGCTATAATGTCACCTTTGATACAGATACAGGTCTGACCTGTGAGGTGCATATTTTTAACTTTAACCAGCTCATTTATGGTGAGACTGTCAAGGTTCGTTGGCATCACTATCTGCGTGGCGAAGTTAAATTTGAATCGGTTCAGGGCCTCATTCAACAACTGCAGACTGACCAAGCAGCCTCGCAAGCTTACTTTCAGCAAATTAAGAAGGAGGGTTAGCATGCAAGCCAAGGCCGCCTATATACATATTCCTTTCTGCAAGAAAATTTGCCATTATTGTGCCTTTAATAAGTTTTTCTATGATGGCCAACCAGTCGAGGATTATCTGGCCGCCTTGGACCAGGAAATGGCTGCCTATGACCTCGATCAGACGCAGCCCCTGGATACCCTCTATATTGGGGGCGGGACCCCAAGTTGCTTGTCTTTATCTGAGTTAGACTATTTGCTGGCCTCTATTCACCGGCGCTTGCCCCTGACGGATAAGACCGAATTTTCTTTTGAGATTAACCCAGGTGAACTTAGCCTAGAAAAATGTCGTCTACTCAAAGACCAAGGAGTCAACCGTATTAGTATGGGAGTCCAGACTTTCAATGACCGACTGCTGCGTAAAATCGGACGTAACCATCGGGAAAAGCAAATCTACCAGTCCATCGACTGGTTTCGCCAGGTAGGCTTTGAAAATCTCAGTATTGATTTGATTTTTCGTTTACCAGAGCAGACTTTAGCAGACTTCGATGAGAGTTTGACCAAGGCCTTATCTTTGGATTTGCCTCATTATTCCCTCTATTCTCTGATTATTGAGAATCAGACAGTCTTCCAGCAACTCATGCGCCAGGGCAAGTTGCCCCTACCTAGCGAGGATGTAGATGCGGACATGTTTCAATTGGCCATCGACCGGCTTAAGGAAGCAGGCATTAACCATTACGAAGTCTCCAACTTCGCCAAACCAGGCTATGAATCGCAACACAATCTAGGTTACTGGCGTTATACGCCTTACTATGGTTTTGGTGCGGGTGCCCATGGTTTCCTAGATGGGACGCGTTATTACAATCACGGACCCGTTCACCATTATCTTAAACAATTAAGAGCCGGAAATAAGCCCATTATTGACGCCAGTCACCTGGACTTAGTTGATCAGATGGAAGAATTTCTCTTCCTGGCCTTGCGGACCACGCAAGGGGTCTGCCTGACAGACTTCCAAACACGTTTTGGCCATCGGGCGGAAGTCTTGTTTGCTGATTTCTTCAAACAGCAAGCTGAGCGTGGACTTTTAATAGAAGAAAGTGAGCGCATTTATTTAACTACAAGAGGCCTTTCCTAGCCGATTTAGTCTTTCGGGATTTGATTGGTTGGCTCAAGGAAAGGCCACAAATAATGAATAAGGAGGATTAATTGATGAATCGTAAATTTTTGAAGAATTTCTTATTAGTGGTTTTAGGGAGTTTGATCTTTGCCTATGCTATTAATTTGCTACTCGTGCCTAACCATATGGGGGAGGGCGGCGTGACCGGGGTCACTTTGCTACTCAAGTATACGCTAGGTTGGGATAACGCCATCACTTACTGGATCATCAACGTGGTCCTCTTAATTATTGGTTGGCGTTATCTAGAGCGGGAAACCCTCTATCTGACTATTGTATCGGTTATGTGTATTTCCGTATTCCAGAAGATTCTGCCTTCCACAGGCTTTATCCCTGAAAATTCCATGATTATTCCTCTTATGGCGGGTGCCATGATTGGGGTAGGGCTTGGTTTGGTTTTCCTAGGAGGCGGGACCACTGCTGGGGCTGACATTATCGTGATGATTCTTAATAAATACTTTGGGATCAACACCTCTGCTGGCTTCCTCATGATTGATACGGTCGTTGTTCTTTCAACTTCCTTTGTTATCGGCTTAGAGAAGACTGTCTTAACCTTAGCTATGTTGGTTGTCTTTACCCGCATCATGAACTTCATCTTAGAAGGTTTCAACCCTAAGAAGTCCGTTACCATCATCTCTAAGGAATCGGATAAAGTGGCACAGGCTATTTCCCAACGCATTCAGCGTGGGATTACCATCCTCAAAGGGGAAGGTTACTACACGCGCAATGAGAAAGATGTTCTCTTCATCGTGGTTAGCCGTAACCAGATCCTGGCTCTGCAACGGACAGTGCTTGAGATTGATCCAACTGCCTTTATGATTATCTCCAATGTCCAACAAGTACACGGGGAAGGCTTCTCCTTCTATCTAGATGCTGAGACTGGTCAACAGATTCCTCATCGCTAAAAAACTAATAAACTCGCGCTTTTGACCAGTGCGAGTTTTTATTTTAGGTAAAATTAGCACTCCAATAAAAAGAGTGCTAAATTTTATGACCAAAAGGGTTGACAGGGGGTAAAATAGGGTGTATACTAGCATTAGCACTTGAGGTAAAAGAGTGCTAAAAAAGAGGTGAGAACAATGTTAACAGCCAGGCAACAACAAATTTTACAGTTGATTGTGCAGCTGTATGGCCAGTATGAAGAACCGATTGGGTCTAAGACCCTGCTTCAGAAGAGTCTATTGGATGTCTCACCGGCAACCGTACGAAACGATATGTTGGCACTTGAGCGCATTGGCTATCTCAAGAAGGCTCATTCTTCTAGTGGACGGATTCCATCCTTTGATGGCTACCGCTACTATGTAGATCAACTGATTGAGGATCAAGCAGATATTCAAATGGCTAAGCAAGATAGTGAGGTAATTCAATCTATCTTCCGAGATCGCCATTTTGACGCTATGCAGCACGCCCAATTGGCGGCTGATATCTTGGTCTCCTTAACTGGCTATACGGCCGTCGTTTTGGGAGAATCCAAGGAACAATATCATTTAAGTGAGTTCCGCTTGATACAACTCAGCGAGAGTCGGATTGTCGCCATTGTCTTGACTGACAAGGGAAGCGTTGAAAGTGATCTAGTTGATTTACCACGATCCTTAAGTCGAGAGGACTTGGGTCGTTTGACTCAAGCCATCAACCAGGAAATTGTTGGCTTATCCTTACTAGAAGCTCAGCAACGACTTAAATTAACCTTGCCACTCTTGATGCAGCGCTTAGTTGGCTTCCAAGTCGACTTTTCGTCAGTTATCACCAAACTAATGCGCCATTTGAAGGGGCGTAGTTACTATGTCAGTGGTAAGAATAACTTATTCGATTCAGTAGAAGTGTCAGATTACAAGCGACTCTTCAACCTAATCGATGGGTCGGCAGAAATGTTCCAGCTGCTTGAAGCCAAGCAAGGATTAGCAGTTGAACTGGGATTGGGAGGTCTAGCAGACGTCAGTCTAGTGACCTCATCCTATCAGTATCAAGCACAACAGGTCATCATCGGCCTAGTTGGTCCCGCTACTATGCCTTATCAGCGTGTACTGGGCTTGATGCATCACATCACGCATGAACTGGCCCATTATTAAGTAGCCACACCCAGAATTACCAAACCCTTAAAGGAGGCGATTACGTGTCAAATACAGAAAAAGAAGTGCTCAAGCAAGACACGCCTGTTCAAGATGAAATGCTTGATAAGATTCAAGACAGTGCTGATCAAGCAGAGGTTCAAGTTGATCAATCAAACGAGAGCCTAGATCAAGCCATTGAAGAAGCGGAAGACCAAGTCAGTCAGTTAGAGGCTGAAAAAGAGGCTTTATCCGACCAACTCTTACGTTTGCAAGCAGAAATCCAGAACATGCGACGCATTAACCAACGTGAACGCCAAGATGCAGCCAAATATCGCTCGCAAAGCTTGGCTAGCCATCTCTTAGATGTAGCTGATAACTTGGAACGCGCCTTGGCAACCCCAGCAGAGTCTGAAGATGCCAAAGCCATCCATAAGGGCATCGAGATGGTTTATAAGCAGTTCCAACAAGCCTTTGAAAAAGAAGGCATTAGCGTCATAGACCCATTGAACCAAGCCTTTGATCCTAATTTCCATCAGGCAGTTAGTATGATGCCTGCAGGCGAGGGTCAGGAAGCTGATACCGTCATTAATGTCTTGCAAAAGGGCTATATGCTACAAGACCGGGTCTTAAGACCTGCTATGGTCATTGTCGCTCAGTAACAATTTAATGAATATTCCAGACTAAAAAATCAAACTAAAAGAAAAGAGGAAACTATTATGGCAAAAATTATTGGTATTGACTTAGGGACTACAAACTCTGCCGTATCTGTCTTAGAAGGCGGCGAAGCAAAAATTATCCCAAACCCAGAAGGCAACCGTACCACTCCATCTGTTGTGGCTTTCAAAAATGGTGAAATCCAAGTAGGGGAAGTGGCTAAACGTCAAGCTGTCACCAACCCATCAACCGTAAGCTCCATCAAACGTTACATGGGTGACGGCAGCTACAAAGTTCACATGGATGGCAAAGACTACACACCACAAGAAATCTCTGCGATGATTCTCCAATACTTGAAGTCTTATGCAGAAGACTACTTAGGTGAGAAAGTAGATAAGGCCGTTATCACCGTACCTGCTTACTTCAACGACGCACAACGTCAAGCAACTAAAGATGCTGGTAAAATCGCTGGTTTAGAAGTTGAACGTATTGTCAATGAACCAACTGCTGCTGCTTTGGCTTATGGTTTAGACAAGACCGATAAAGAAGAAAAAGTCCTAGTCTTCGACTTAGGGGGCGGTACTTTCGACGTATCGATTCTAGAATTAGGTGATGGCGTCTTCGACGTATTGTCAACTTCAGGGGACAACCACTTAGGTGGGGACGACTTCGACCAAAAGATCATGGATTACTTAGTAGCTGAATTCAAGAAAGAACATGGTGTAGACCTTTCTAAAGATAAGATGGCTCTCCAACGTCTCAAAGACGCTGCTGAAAAGGCTAAGAAAGACTTATCTGGTGTGTCTACTACCCAAATCAGCTTACCATTTATCACGGCGTCAGCTGAAGGCCCACTTCACTTGGAATTGACCTTAACTCGTGCTAAGTTCGAAGAATTAACACACGATTTAGTAGAACGTACTAAACAACCTGTTCGTCAAGCCCTCAAAGATGCTGGCTTAACGCAAGCTGATATCGACGAAGTCATCTTGGTTGGTGGTTCTACTCGTATTCCAGCCGTTGTAGAAGCAGTTCGTAAGGAAACTGGCAAAGAACCTAACAAATCAGTTAACCCTGACGAAGTAGTGGCGATGGGTGCTGCTATTCAAGGTGGGGTTATCTCCGGTGACGTTAAAGACATCGTCCTCTTAGACGTAACACCATTGTCATTAGGGATTGAAACCATGGGTGGCGTCTTCACTAAGTTGATTGACCGCAACACGACCATCCCAACTAGCAAGTCACAAGTCTTCTCAACAGCAGCTGATAACCAACCTGCGGTAGACGTACACGTCCTCCAAGGTGAACGCCAAATGGCGGCTGACAACAAGACCCTCGGTCGCTTCCAATTGACCGATATTCCACCTGCACCACGTGGTATCCCACAAATCGAAGTTACTTTTGACATCGACAAGAACGGGATCGTTAACGTAAGTGCTAAGGACTTAGGGACTGGTAAAGAACAAACCATCACCATCAAGTCTAGCTCAGGTCTGACTGATGAAGAAATCGACCGCATGGTCAAAGACGCGGAAGCTAACGCTGAAGCCGACAAGAAACGTCGTGAAGAAGCTGACCTCCGCAACGAAGTAGACCAATTAGTCTTCCAAACTGACAAAGTTTTAGCTGACCTTAAAGACAAGGTTTCTGAAGAAGAAGTTAAGAAGGCTGAAGCAGCTCGTGACGAACTCAAGGCAGCCATCGAAGCTAATGATTTAGATCAAATGAAGGCTAAACGTGACGCCCTCAATGAAATCGTCCAAAACTTAACTGTTAAACTCTATGAGCAAGCCGCTGCCCAAGCACAAGCAGCTCAAGGCGATGGGCAAGCTCAAGCTGATACAAATGCCGCTAGCGATGACGTTGTAGACGCTGAGTTCGAAGAAATCGACTAATATAAGAGGTAAGGAACAACGCCAGAGCTTGTCTTTGGCGTTTCCTTTCTAATCTAACTGTGTCATAAGCCCTAGGGCTTGAAAAAAGGAGTGGGAAAATGGCAGATAAACGTGATTACTACGACGTCCTAGGGGTCTCTCGAGATGCTAGTGACGCCGAAATCAAGAAAGCCTATCGTAAACTATCCAAACAATATCATCCAGACATTAACAAGGAAGCAGACGCAGCCGATAAATTCAAGGAAATTACCGAAGCTTACGAAGTCTTAAGTGACGCCGATAAGCGCTCCATGTACGACCAATACGGTCACGCAGCTACCGACGGTTCTTATGGTGCCGGTGGTTTCGGTGGTGGCGGTTTTGGTGGCTTCAGCGGTGGAGGATTTAGCGGCTTTGAAGATATCTTCGAGTCCTTCTTCGGTGGCGGTATGGGCGGTGCCGGTTCTGCAAGAGCCAATGCAGCACGACGGGGTGATGATCTCCAATACCGGGTTAAACTCAAATTCGAGGAAGCCATTTTTGGTAAGGAAGTCACCATCACCTATAATCGTAAGCAAGAATGTCACACCTGTCATGGTTCAGGTGCCAAGGAAGGGACCGAACCCGTAACCTGTCACAAGTGTCATGGTTCTGGGGTGATCAACGTTCAGCGCAATACCCCATTTGGCGCCATGATGTCTCAGGCAACCTGTGATGTCTGTCACGGGACGGGTAAAGAAATCAAGGAAAAATGTACGACCTGTCACGGTGCTGGAACAGAAACCCAACAACATTCGGTCAAAGTTACGGTTCCTGCAGGGGTAGAAGACAACCAACAAATGCGAGTATCTGGTCAAGGTGAAGCTGGAACCAATGGCGGACCTTACGGCGACCTCTATGTGGTCTTCCAGGTCGAAGACAGTGATATCTTTGAACGTGAAGGGACCGAAATCTTCTACGAACTGCCTATTAGCTTTAGCCAGGCAGCCCTAGGGGATGAAGTTAAGGTGCCAACTGTTCATGGTAACGTCAAACTTAAAATCCCAGCTGGTACCCAAACTGGTACCACCTTCCGTTTACGCGAGAAGGGAGCACCAAGCCTACGCGGTGGCCGCAATGGGGATCAACACGTGTCCGTCAAAGTCGTGACACCTAAGCGATTATCAGATCGCCAAAAGGATCTCTTCAAGCAACTGGCTGAATCTAGCGGTGAATCTGTCAAGGGTCATGAAGGTGGCTTCTTCGATAAGATGAAGGATATGTTTGAAGGTAAATAAGTCTAAAGGCTGGAATCTTCCAGCCTTTTTTCTTCTTAATTTTAGTTAGCATTCCCTGGCTTAACCCTAGTCTTAGAGCCAAAAATTTGGTACAATAGACCAGTGTATTAGTGCCAGATGGCACTCCTATCTAGATAAATTTGTACGAAAGAGGAAGCCTATGAATCCACAAGAATTACAAGCACTCCGAGCCCGCCAGGAAAAAATTCGCAACTTCTCCATTATCGCTCATATTGACCACGGTAAATCAACCTTGGCTGACCGTATTCTGCAATTGACAGAGACGGTTTCAGACCGGGAAATGCAGGACCAACTCTTGGACTCCATGGACTTGGAGCGGGAACGAGGCATTACCATTAAACTTAACGCTGTTGAACTGACCTATAAGGCTCAGGATGGGGAAGAGTATATCTTCCACCTAATTGATACCCCAGGGCACGTGGACTTTACTTATGAAGTGTCACGTTCACTGGCAGCCTGCGAAGGAGCCATTTTGGTCGTCGATGCCGCCCAGGGGATTGAAGCTCAGACTCTGGCCAACGTTTATTTGGCTTTAGATAACGACTTAGAAATTCTGCCGGTCATTAACAAGATTGACTTACCAGCCGCTGATCCTGAGCGTGTTCAGGTTGAAATTGAAGATGTCATTGGGATTGACGCTAGTGAGGCCGTTTTCGCCTCAGCTAAATCCGGGATTGGGATTGACCAAATCCTGGAGCAAATTGTCCACAAGGTACCGGCCCCTCCAGGTGACTTAGAAGCGCCACTACAAGCCTTGATTTTCGACTCTGTCTACGATTCCTATCGCGGTGTTGTCTTGAATATCCGGGTCATTAACGGTGTCGTGAAACCTGGCGACAAGATTCGTTTGATGTCCAACGGCAAAGAATTCGATGTAGTGGAAGTCGGGGTCTTCAGTCCTAAGCCAGTCCAACGCGACTATCTCATGGTAGGGGATGTGGGCTATATCACGGCTTCCATTAAGACCATTCAAGATACGCGAGTAGGGGATACCATTACCTTGGCCAACAATCCGGCCCAAGAACCCCTAGACGGCTACCGTAAGCTTAATCCCATGGTCTATTGCGGTCTCTATCCAGTCGAGTCTAACGACTATAATGATTTGCGGGATGCCTTGGAAAAACTCCAACTCAATGACGCGGCCTTACAATTTGAGCCTGAAACTTCGCAAGCCCTAGGCTTGGCTTCCGTACGGGTTTCTTAGGCTTGCTGCACATGGACGTTATTCAGGAACGTCTGGAACGTGAGTTCGACATCAACCTCATAACCACGGCGCCTTCGGTTATTTACAAGGTCAAAAAGACCAATGGCGAGGAAATTATTGTGGATAACCCGTCTGCTATGCCAGATCAAACCATCATCGATGAAATCTACGAGCCCTACGTCAAGGCCTCCATTATGGTACCTAATGAATATGTTGGCGCAGTCATGGACATCGGCCAACGTAAGCGGGGTAACTTCATTACCATGGATTATCTGGATGATTACCGGGTCAATGTGGTCTATGAGCTGCCATTGTCAGAAATCATCTACGACTTCTTCGATAAGCTCAAATCCAATACCAAAGGCTATGCATCCCTTGACTACGAATTAATTGGCTACAAGCCATCTAACCTAGTTAAGATGGATATCCTGCTCAATGGTGACCTGATTGACGCCTTCTCCATGATTGTCCACAAGGACTTTGCTTACGGTCGTGGCCGTGAATTAGTAGAAAAACTTCGTGGCATCATTCCGCGTCAACTCTTCGAAGTACCTGTTCAGGCTGCTATCGGTAATAAGATTCTAGCGCGTACCACCATTAAAGCCTTGCGTAAAGACGTAACGGCTAAACTCTACGGTGGGGACGTCAGCCGTCGTAAGAAGCTCCTCGAGAAACAAAAAGAGGGGAAAAAACGGATGAAACAAATTGGGACCGTGGAAGTCCCTCAAGAAGCCTTCATGGCTGTTCTACAAATGGACGAAGACTAGATTATATCAAGCTCCCAACCGATTTGGTGGGAGCATTTTTGTATTGGTGAGGCTCATAATAACCAAGAAATCGCTTGCAATCATCTAAGAAAAGGTTTACAATATAAGTGTAGTATATTTCACAAATTTCACAATAAGGAGGAGTCTACTATGAAAGCATACACCTATGTTGAACCTGGCCTAGCTAAATTCGTTGACAAGCCAAAGCCTGTCATCTTGAAGCCAACGGATGCAATTGTTCGTATGCTTAAAACGACCATCTGTGGGACAGACCTACACATCATCAAGGGTGACGTGCCAGCTGTCCAAAATGGGACGATTTTAGGACACGAGGGGATTGCAGTTGTCGAAGAAGTTGGTTCCAGCGTGACTAACTTCAAGCCTGGCGATAAAGTCATTGTTTCTTGCGTCTGCTCCTGCGGTAAGTGTTATTACTGTAAGAAGGGGATTTATGCACACTGTGAAGACGAGGGTGGTTGGATTTTCGGCCACTTAATCGACGGCACACAGGCTGAGTATCTCCGCGTTCCACACGCAGACAATACCCTCTATAACCCACCAGCAGGCCTTAGCGATGAAGCCTTGGTTATGATTTCAGATATTCTACCAACGGGTTATGAAATTGGGGTCCTCAAAGGTCGGGTAGAGCCAGGTTGTAATGTGGCTATTATTGGTTCTGGACCAGTTGGTTTGGGCTCACTCTTAACCGCTCAGTTCTATTCTCCTGCTAAGATTATCATGGTGGATATTGATGATCACCGCCTAGATACCGCCCTCAAGTTCGGCGCTACCCATAAGGTTAATAATTCCGATACTGACAGAGCCATCAAGGAAATCTTTGACTTAACGGATGGTCGTGGGGTTGACGTGGCCATTGAAGCGGTTGGGATTCCAGCATCCTTTGACTTCTGCCAAAAGATTATTGCAGTTGACGGCCGTATTGCTAACGCGGGTGTCCATGGGGTCCCTGTACAATTCGACTTAGATAGACTATGGATTCGCAATATTACCGTAACAACTGGCTTAGTATCAACTAATACCACACCACAACTGCTGCAAGCCCTAGAAGCTCAGAAGATTCACCCTGAAGAGCTCGTTACCCACTACTTCAAATTGTCTCAAATCGAAGAGGCTTATGACGTCTTCCGCGATGCTTCTAAGAATAATGCCATTAAGGTCCTGATTGAAAATGACCTTAGCCCACAAAGCTAGGCTAAGAAGGATCGCTTTACTATAAGTGACGGGGCCTCTGGCTCGGTCACTTTTTATGTCAAAAAGAAGTTAGGAGGGAAGCCTATGCAAGAAGACATTCAAGCTCTACAAACCATTATTAATAATAGCCAGCACCTAGTATTTTTCGGTGGGGCAGGCGTCTCAACCGAATCGGGTATCCCTGATTTTCGCAGTGCCCAAGGCGTTTATAGTCAAGATTTAGGCAGAGACTTTTCAGCCGAACAACTGATTAGTCATAGCATGTATGGTAAATATCCCCAGCTTTTCTATGATTTTTACCGTAAGTATTTGATTTATCCTCATGCTAAGCCAAATGCTGCCCATATCTTTCTAGCACAGTTAGAGACCAGTGGCCACTTGGACGCTGTCATTAGCCAGAATATTGACACCCTACATGAAGCCGCTGGTAGTCAACGCCTTCTCAAACTACATGGGACGGTTGACCGAAATATTTGTCAGGAGTGTGGTAGAGTCTATGACCTGAATAGCTTTCTTGACGCTTATGATGGTCAGGGCATCCCGCGCTGTCCCCATTGTGGCGGCGTGCTCAAACCAGACGTCACCCTCTATGAAGAGTCGCTTAATATGGAGGTTTTTGACCAGGCTATCTCAGCCATTCAGCAAGCCGATACCTTGATTGTAGGAGGCACTTCTTTAGTAGTCTATCCGGCTGCAGGTCTACTGCAATATTTTAAGGGCAAACATTTGGTGGTCATCAATAAGCAGTCCATCCCTCAGGATGACTGGGCAGATTTAGTTATTCATGCTCCTATTGGGCAGGTTTTCAGCCAATTAGTGCTTCCGGGTCAATAGGGCCTATTCAAAGCCGACAGAATAGACTATAATAGGAAGGAACTGTCAATTTGGAGGAAAGACATGAGTATCTTAAGCGTATCAAATCTTACCCATGGATTCGGCGATCGGGCCATCTTCGAAGATGTCTCCTTCCGCCTACTCAAAGGGGAACATATCGGCCTAATTGGGGCCAATGGTGAAGGAAAATCAACCTTCATGAACATTGTAACAGGTAAGCAAGTGCCAGATGAAGGCAAGGTAGAGTGGGCCAAGTATGTTACAACTGGCTACCTAGACCAACACAGCGTCCTTAAGCCTGGGCAAACCATTCGCGATGTCTTGCGCATGGCCTTTGATGATTTATTTGCCATTGAAGCTCGCATTAGCGAGGCCTATGAAGAGATGGCGACCGCTGATGACCAAACCATGGCAGACCTATTAGAGGAAGTAGGGGAGCTACAAGAACGCCTGGAAGTCCACGATTTCTATACCTTGGATGCTAAAATTGAAGAAGTGGCTCGTGCTCTTGGTATTACCGCCTTTGGTTTAGACACAGACGTCACCTCACTGAGTGGGGGACAGCGGACCAAGGTCTTGTTAGCCAAGTTACTCTTAGAAAAGCCCGACATCTTACTCTTGGATGAGCCGACCAACTACTTGGATGCCGAACATATCGAGTGGCTTAAACGTTACTTGCAAAACTACGAAAATGCCTTTATCTTAATTTCCCATGATATTCCATTCCTTAATAGTGTCATTAACATTATCTATCATGTGGAAAACCTCAAGCTCAGCCGTTATGTTGGCGACTATGAGAACTTCCAAGCGGTCCACGCCATGAAGCGTGCCCAGCTAGAGGCCGCCTATGAACGCCAACAGAAGGAAATAGCGGACCTCAAGGACTTCGTCAACCGTAACAAGGCCCGAGTAGCAACGCGTAATATGGCCATGTCCCGTCAGAAGAAATTAGATAAGATGGAAGTCATTGAGCTACAAGGCGAGAAACCGAAGCCAAAATTTGACTTCCAGTCTGCACGGACCCCTGGCCGTTTCATCTTCGAAGCTAATCAGTTAGAAATTGGTTATAGCCAGCCCTTGACCAAGCCGCTGGATATAGTCTTTGAACGTAACCAGAAGGTTGCGATTATCGGTGCCAACGGGATTGGGAAGACAACCTTACTCAAGAGCCTCATGGGGCTTATTCCGGCCTTAGCGGGCCAAGTAGAGCAAGGAGATTACTTGGAAATTGGTTACTTCGAACAAGAAGTTGCTTCAGGTAACCGTCAGACGCCCTTAGAAGCTGTGTGGAATGCTTTCCCAGCTATGAACCAGGCTGAAGTTCGCGCTGCCTTAGCACGTTGTGGCCTGACTTCTAAGCATATCGAAAGCCAAATTCAAGTTCTAAGTGGGGGAGAGCAAGCCAAGGTCCGCCTTTGCCTACTTATGAATGCTCCGCATAATGTCTTGATCTTGGACGAGCCGACCAACCACTTGGACGTTGATGCCAAGGAAGAATTGGCTAGAGCCCTCAAAGAATACAAGGGCAGTATCCTCATGGTTTGCCACGAACCTGAATTTTATCAAGGTTGGGTCAACCAAATTTGGGACTTCAACCAATTTTAACAAACCAAAGCCAAAGTTTGTTCACTTTGGCTTTTTTTCATGTCTTAATGCCGATATATCAAGATTATTTTATAAACTCATTTTCACAAAGTGTTTGTGAATCTAAAAAACGAATAGAGAATATATAATATATTATATAAATAACCTGAGTGTTTTATTTAAAATGATAAGGTTTTCTATTCACATAGGTATTTAGTTAAAATACTGATAGGTCAATATTTGTAAACGTTTTGAAAATAACCTTCACATTGTGCCTTGTTTTCATACATGCTCATTTACAAAAAAAGACCGTCAATATAAAATTTTTATCGTTTGAACTTGAACAATTGCTTTACTTTTTGAAAACAAAAGCGTATGATGAAGATGTAAATAAAAAGAACTTAGGAGGAACATCCATGGTTGAAAAAGAAGATAAGAAGTTAGAGGCTCAAGCCCATGTTGATGAGCTTGTCCAAAAAGGCTTAGTCGCTCTTGACGAGTTCCGTCTCTTAGACCAAGAACAAGTAGACTACATTGTGGCTAAAGCCTCAGTTGCAGCCTTAGACCAACACGGGGTCTTGGCTAAGCACGCGCTTGATGAAACAGGTCGTGGGGTATTCGAAGATAAGGCAACTAAGAACCTCTTCGCTTGCGAGCACGTGGTTAACAACATGCGTCACACTAAAACAGTTGGCATTATCTCAGAAGACGATGTGACTGGTTTAACCTTGATTGCTGAACCTGTCGGGGTTGTAGCGGGGATTACCCCAACCACCAACCCAACTTCTACCGCGATTTTCAAATCTTTGATTTCATTAAAGACGCGTAACCCAATCGTCTTTGCCTTCCACCCATCTGCACAAGAATCTTCTGCTCACGCAGCCAAAGTGGTTTACGATGCGGCAGTAGCAGCAGGGGCACCTAAGAACTGTATCCAATGGATTACTTTACCATCGATGGAAGCAACTTCTGCGCTTATGAATCACCCAGGGATCGCAACAATCTTAGCAACTGGTGGTAACGCCATGGTTCGCGCCGCTTACTCATGTGGTAAGCCTGCCTTAGGGGTAGGGGCTGGTAACGTACCTGCTTACGTAGAAAAAACAGCTAACATCCAACAAGCTGCACACGACATTATCATGTCTAAGTCTTTCGACAACGGGATGGTCTGTGCTTCAGAGCAAGCTGCCATCGTGGATAAAGAAGTTTACGATGAATTCAAGAAAGAACTTGAGTCTTACCATGTATACTTCGTTAACAAGAAAGAAAAAGCCTTGTTAGAAAACTACTGCTTCGGCGTAAAAGCTAACAGCAAGAACTGCGCAGAAGGTAAATTGAACGCTGATATCGTCGGTAAACCAGCTGCTTGGATTGCTGAACAAGCTGGCTTCAGTGTACCTGAAGGCACTAATATCCTAGCTGCCGAAGTGGCTGAAGTAGGTCCAAAAGAACCATTAACTCGCGAGAAACTCTCTCCAATCATTGCTGTATTGAAATCAGAAAATACGGAAGATGGGATTGCTAAGTCTCGTCAAATGGTTGAATTCCATGGTTTGGGTCACTCTGCTGCTATCCATACACGTAACGAGCAACTGGCTAAAGACTTCGGTCGTGAAGTTAAGGCAATTCGTGTTATCTGGAACGCACCATCTACTTTCGGGGGGGATTGGTGACGTATATAACGCCTTCTTGCCTTCCTTAACCTTGGGTTGTGGGACTTATGGTCGCAACTCTGTCGGCAACAACGTCAGCGCCGTTAACTTGTTAAACATCAAAAAAGTGGGGAGACGTAGAAATAATATGCAATGGTTTAAAGTACCTTCAAAAATCTACTTCGAACGTGACTCCATCCAATATCTGCAAAAGATGAAGGATGTAGAGAAAGTTATGATTGTTACGGATGATGCTATGTTCAAATTAGGTTTTGTTCACCGTGTCATCGAACAACTCTCCCTCCGTCCTAAGAAAGTTACCTACACCATCTTCTCAGATGTTGAACCAGATCCAGATATTACAACGGTTGAACGCGGGGCAGCCCTCATGCGTGAATTCCAACCAGATACCATCATCGCTCTAGGTGGGGGGTCTGTAATGGACGCGGCTAAAGTAATGTGGATGTTCTACGAACAACCTCAAGTTGACTTCCGTGACTTAGTACAGAAATTCATGGATATCCGTAAACGTGCCTTCCGCTTCCCAGAATTAGGTAAAAAGGCTAAGTACGTTGGGATTCCAACCACTTCTGGTACCGGGTCTGAAGTAACACCATTTGCCGTTATCTCTGATAAGAAGAATAACCGTAAATACCCATTGGCTGACTACTCCTTGACCCCAACCATCGCCATCGTGGACCCAGCCTTTGTCTTGACAGTTCCTGCATCCGTTACTGCTGATACTGGTATGGACGTCTTGACTCACGCAGTGGAAGCTTATACTTCTACCTTGGCTAACGACTATACAGATGGTTTGGCTCTCCAAGCAATCAAGTTAGTCTTCGAAAACTTAGAAAGTTCTGTTAAGAATGCAGACTTTGAGTCACGTGAGAAGATGCATAACGCTTCAACCATGGCAGGTATGGCCTTTGCCAACGCCTTCTTAGGGATGTCTCACTCTATGGCTCATAAGATTGGTGGTTTCTTCCACACCGTTCACGGCCGTACTAACGCCATCCTCTTACCATACGTTATCCGTTACAACGGGACTCGTCCAGCTAAGGCTGCAACTTGGCCAAAATACAACTACTACAAGGCCGATGTTAAATTCCAAGACATTGCTAAGATGTTAGGCTTGCCAGCTTCAACACCTGAAGAAGCAGTCGATGCTTTAGCTAAAGCAGTCTATGACCTAGGTGTTCGTGTCGGAATTGACATGAGTATCAAGGGACAAGGCGTGGATGAGAAGGAATACATGGACACAGTTGAAGAGATTGCTTACTTAGCATACGAAGACCAATGTTCACCAGCTAACCCTCGCTTACCGATGGTAGCTGACATGGTGGAAATCCTCCAAGACGCTTACTATGGTTACAAGGAACGTCCAGGACGTATCAAATAATAGCAAGTAGCTAACTATTCTAGCACCAGGTGCCTGGCACTTGGTGCTTTTTTGAGGACGTCTATTTTGGGCTTATGTTATAATAGAAGTATCAAGAGTCGAGTGAGAGGGGTATAACGATGACAGAAACACTTTATTTAGCAGGAGGCTGCTTTTGGGGCATGGAAGGCTATTACAAGCGCCTGACAGGTGTGGTGGATACGGAAGTTGGCTATGCTAACGGCAAAAGCCCACAGGCCACCTATCAAGGTCTTAAAAGCTCAGATCATGCAGAAACCCTAGCCATTCATTATGATCCTAACCAGGTCGATTTGGCAACTTTAATTAGCCATTTCTTCCGTGTTATTGATCCTTTTAGCCTCAATAAGCAGGGCGGTGACGTTGGTCGTCAATACCGCACAGGAATCTACACCACTAGTGCTAGTCAAGAAGCGGCTGTTAAGGCCCTAGTGGCTACTTTTGAGCAAAGAGCAGGGCGGCCAACGGCTGTTGAAGTCATGCCTTTGGCTCATTTTGTGCCAGCTGAAGACTATCACCAAGATTACCTAGATAAACATCCTAGTGGCTACTGCCATATCAAATTGTCCTGGGCCGATCAAGCCTTATCACCAGCTGAAAATTTAGCAAGTCAAGAAGGGTGATAAGATGACCAGAACTATTGAAATTCGACCAGCCCAACTTGAGGACGCGGCAGCCCTTCAAAAGCTAGCCAGCCAAGAATTAGGCTATGATTATCCCCTAGAAGCCTGCCAGAAACGCCTACAGGCTCTCTTGGCGGACGACCAGCAGATTCTTCTAGTGGCTTGCATTCAAGAAGCGCCTAAACAGGTCTTGGGCATTGTCCACGCTAGCTACTATTATTCCTTTTATGGCGATCCCGCCTATAATGTCATGGCGCTAGCGGTCGATCAGGCCTATCATCACCAAGGAATAGGTCGGCTTTTGATGCAAGCCTTGGAGGCCCAAGCTATTTCAAAGGGCATCCACCACATTCGCCTCAATTCTGGTAGCCATCGCACTGGGGCACACGCCTTTTATCAGTCTATTGGCTATGATTGTTACAAAACCCAAAGCCTTCAGTAAAAACCTATGACTACAAAAAAATCCCATTATATCATATATGATATAATGGGATTTTTGCTTTAGATATGAGATTGGAATTGCTTAATACGCGCCAGCAACTGACTATTGCCATTGAATTTAGCAAAGGCCAAAGCGTCTGCACTATATTGCTTGATTTGGTCCGCTTCTAAGCCCTGAGCTTCTGCATTCTGAGCAAGTCGGAAATAGAGTCGATCCACGTAATGGGATACCGCAGCATGGCTAGAAAGGCTAATACCATGTAGCAAGAGACGGTTAGACTGGTCATATTCTTGGGCTGTCGCATAAAAATTAGCTGAATGCAGGACAATATTGAGAATACGCCATAGTTCCTGGCTATTAGCTGGCTCATAATCTAACAGCCCGTCTTGGGCTTTTTCGAAGTAGTGATGGGCCCGTTCGGATTCACCCGCATTGGCATAGGCTAGCCCTAAGCCAGCTGCAGCTAAAGAACTGTAGAGTGGCTCGAAATCGGCATGTAAATCGGTCATTAGTTGATTTAAATAGAAGAAACTATCATTGATTGAAGCTTTGGCCAAGGCAGCCAAAAAGCCCTTAAGGTAAAGATAGCGTTTCTTGAGCGAAAGGGGACTGACTTGCTTGGTATCCACAGCAGCTAATTCCTGATTGGCCAACTTATAATCAGCTCTTACAAAGGCATTTTCAGCCGCTTCAATATGCTGGTAAAGTGCAGTTGATTGGACATCTTGACGTGGGAAGAGCTCGCCTAAACTCATATCTAATCGTTGACACAAATCCAGTAAAATCTTAACAGAAGGAACTTGACCTTGATTTTCAAAACGACTCAGGGTGGCTTGGGTACAGATTCCTTGGCACAATTCAGACTGTGAAATTCCTAGTGACTTGCGCCGTTGAATAAATAACTGAATATCCATAGAGGAAACCTCCTAAATATTGCGCTTATAAGTGACTCTATTATAGCATGATAGTGGCCACTTGTCATCGTTTTCACGAAGCCGGCAGGGCAAGAACTAAAGGTAATTTGGGTGTAATCTGACCTGCATCACTTGATAAGGTCAAGGCTGGATAAGCCGGATCAAAGCCAATCTTATGTTGGTGATCAAACATCATGTCATAGAGAGGATTGAGATAGATGGGCTCAAAATTAGTCTCAAACTTGCTTGAATAGAGGTCAAATGGCACTTTTGGGTCATTGTCAGCTACTATGAGCAGACGATACTTGCCCATAACATTACAGTGACAGCCAACTGGATCGTCATTATAGGGACTATTGCCATCCACATAATCCATAAGGATGCGGTAAGATTTGCTATCATGCTGAGACAGCGCTTGTTGGATAAATTCGATTGCTTGATTGGTAAATTCAAAATTCATATTAGAAATCCTTTCTAGTTATAAGGAGAGAGGTCAGTATAGACCTAGATCATTTCTGACATCCATGAGTTAACATAATATACATTATAGGATAATTACTTATAGAATCTAGTTAGACTCCTTCTTAGCCAATAAAGCTAGATATTCTTCTAAAGTCAAGCCATTCTCATAGATAAAGCCCGCATGGACTTTGCCAACATAACGGAAATGCCAAGGTTCAAAGTTATATCCTGTAATAGACTCTTTGTTTTGCTGGTATCTTAGGATAAAACCAAAACGATGGGCATTATTGGCCAACCATTTGGCAGAATCTGTCTCTGAATAGCTAGCCTCCAGTTCACCACCATTATCCAACCATTCGGTGCCTAAAAGATCAATAGCCAAGCCCGTCGTGTGTTCAGAAGCATCTGCTGGTGCGAAATATTGATTGGTGACGGACTCTGCATCAGCTTGACTTAAGCCTTGAGCTAGATAGTTTTGGATGCTTAGATTACGGTTATTTTCTTGTTCTTCAACTGACCGGTAGCCTGATACGACCCGATAATAGAAACCATCCTTAGCGGCAGCTTCCATTAAGTCCTCTAAAGGCTTGACTAAATCCTTATGATAGATATTGCCATAGCTGTCCCAAGCTAGCTCTGGTTCTTCTTTATCTGAATTAGGATTATTCTTATTAACTAGCTTAAGCAGTGGATCATCACTATGTGCGGTCACTGGTAGTTTCAATTAAAGCATCGACTTTCAAATCTTTGTTGCTTGTTTGTATTTCTTCTAAACTAGGTAATTTGTAGCTTATTTTGGCCTGCACAGTTAATGAAGCCTGCAAGAACATGCTGCAGGCAAGTAAGAGATAAATGAACTTTTTCTTTTGCATAGGGACTTCCTTTCTTAGTTAAGTAAGCCATTTCATAGAGATAAAACCAGAGTAAGCACCCACAAGCCCCCTATCAAGGCCAGATGTAGGCCCCAGGCTAAGGTCAGATAGCCAATAAACTCACGTAAAAAGGCATTAATCGAAAAATAGCGCTTAGTCTTGGCACCATAACCTTGACACTTAAGTCCTAGGCGCCGCGCCAGAATAAGGGCACGCAATAAATGATAATAGTTAGTGACAATGACAAAGTCCTCTCTCCCCTTTTCCATTAGCGCATAGGAGAATTGAAGATTTTCATGGGTATTACGAGACTGATTGTCGACCAGAATGGCGGATTGGGGCACGCCTTGTCGCAGGGCATAAGCTTTCATCGCCTCCCCTTCTGCGATGACTTCATCTGGACCTTGGCCTCCTGACATAATCAGGGTCACTTCTTGAGGGCGACGGCGCCAGAGTTTGATGGCCTTGTCAATTCGACTGGCAAGTAAGGGTGTCACTTCCGTACCATTCAAACCAGCTCCTAGCACCACAATATAAGAATAGCGCGGCCGTACGAAATGGATAAAGTTGAGAATATTGGTCACGAAAAAGATGCCGACTAAGACGGCAAAATAGAAAATAGTGCTTCCCATGAGCCCATAGATGACATTAAAGAATGGCCAGTTGAGTGATAAACGACTTGCTAGAATAGGCCAAATGACCATATAGCCAATCATGCCAAAGGCCAACATAAGTGCTAGCGAATTAACTAGATTGAAGCCTTCTCGCCGAATCAAAGTAAGGCCTGAATACAAGAGAGCTATTAGGCTGATCAAAGGCGCCAACATCAATGTCAAAATGAAGAGGACACCCAGGACAACCAGGATGACAGCAAAAAATTGCCATTCTAGTACAAAGGTCAAGTAAATTCCAATAATACCAGCTAATGAGCCCGACACTAGAAACCAAAATCCCAACCATAAGGTTCGCTTATCATGCCAGTAAACCCAAAAGAATGGCGAGCTGACCAAGACAAGTAGTAGTAAAAAGAGAAATGTCATAATCTAATCCTTTCAGAAGTGTGGTGCCATAAGTTGTCCTACACGTTCGAAGTAAGTTTGATTGTCTGAGATGCCGTATTGGATTTCCTTGAGTGTTTCCAATTTATCGGTAATAATACCATCAACAGGTTGATAGAGAAAGTTTTGGATTTCATCTTCATCATTGATGGTCCAAACGTAAAGTTCTTTCCCCTCCTGATGGGCTTGTTTGGCTAGGTCACTAGTGTAGGAAAAAGCCTCTAAGACATAGAAATCAACCTCATTTTTGGCAAAAGCACCAAATTGCAATGGAATCACATAGCCAGTTCTAATATCAGAATTGAGAGACTCAATGGCGTCAATAGCTTCATGATTGAGAGACATGACTGGATAGCGGTTAGTAATACCTAATTCTTGGAGTTTATCCACGATCAGTTGAGCATAATTATCCGGCTCTTTGCCATGGGGTTTGAGCTCAATTAGAAGATCAATATCTAGCTCCTGAGCTCGCTTAACAAATTCCTCAAAGGATGGCAGTTGGCTTTTATAGTCTCCCTGACTGAGCGTCAGCCCCACTAATTCATCATAAGTCATATCCCAAACTTCTCTATTGATGCCCGCTAAACGCTGTAAGTTGCTGTCGTGCATAACAACTAGCCTTTGATCTTTAGTCATTTGAACATCTAGTTCTACCATGGTGGCGCCATTTTCAGCGGCTGCTTCAAGAGATTGGATGGTATTTTCTACGCCCTTTTCTACATAGCCGCGGTGGCCAATAATGGCTTGCTGAGTTTGATAGGTTTGGCTAGCTAGTAAAAAGGCATTCTCTCCTATTTTGAAGAATATGAGACTGAAGACTAATAGGAAGATGCGGCGACGGTGGCGACGATGACTCGGCTCAATTAAGAGCAGCGAATTGGTCACTTCAGGCGCCACTACCTGATCCACTAAAATGATTAAGGTACCGACTTTGGATAGGATAATCACCGTGAAGGCAATAAACTTAAGAATTGACAAGAGCAGCGCTTGGACTATAAAACTATTACCGGATGGATCAAAGGCCATGGCCGCTTCTATAAATACGCTAATCAAGCCTACACTAATTAAACCCAGGACAAAACCGAAAATAGCGAAAGTCAATAAAAGTTTCCACTTCTTAACTTGAGTCATTCGCCAACTTTCCCTTAGCGATATGACAAAACTTTGGTCCTTAATCATCATAAGGGGCATAGCGTAAATCAAGCGAAGGTTGAGATAGAAGAGCAGAATCGCTAGGAGCACCACAAGGATTGTCCCCTGCCAAGTTTTAAGAAACTCACCTGTGATGAAATCAGGTATCCTGAGGCCATTGGTCAGTGAAGACTGCATGACTAGGCCGGATATGGGAATCGTGATGGCGATATAGCCAAGAAAATAGAAGAAGCTCAGCCCAAATAAATGGCGCAAACGGCCTAGTGCTTGGCGAATGACCGCTCCGTAGGAGATTTCCTTTTTAAGTTGGCGAGCATAAATGACGTAAATCAAAACCGACAACTCAATAAAAAAGAGGGCTGCAAAGCAGAGCGCAAAGAGAAGAAAAGCTAATAGACTATCTGGCTGCCTCATTAGGTAAGAAATATTATTTAAATCCAAATGAGTCTGATTGCCCAAGAGAAGGGCTAGACGGAAAATCAATTTTAGAAGGTAACCACCTAGGTAGCTAATGGTAATTTGGAGAATAGCTGCAATCGTGACAAAACTCAACAAATGACGAAATAAAAGCAAGAACAATTGTTTCAATGAGTGTCGCATGGTCTGCTGCATATTCTTCCCTCCTCTCCATGATTCCTTATGCACTTCCTATTGTAACCTAGAATCAGCCTAAACCCATCAGTCCACAGGCCGATTTAATCGGCAAAAAACCCGTTCTTGACGTAAGAACGGGTCCTAAGACGCTAGTTATTTCTTGACGTAAATTGATTTGAGATAAAGGCTACCAATGCCATCAATCTTACATGCAATGTCGTGACCATCAACAGGCTCATCAATTAAACGGATGTTTTTAGCCTTAGTCCCTTGTTTAATCGTTGTCGTCGCATTCAACTTAAGGTCCTTAATGACCGTGACACTGTCACCATTCTCAAGTTGATTGCCATTAGCATCGCGAATAATCCCAGCTTCAGCACGAGCCACTTCGTCTTCCTGGGTCCATTCATGGGCACACATTGGGCAGACAAAGAGCTGGCCATCTTCGTAGGTATATTCAGAATCACATTGCGGGCAATTTGGTAATTTAGACATCTTCTTCCTCCTTTTTGCTTAGTCTCAGTATAGCAGAATCAGCTAAGAGGAATCAAGAATATTTTAGTAACTAGCGCTTAACAAAGGCTAGAATCTCTTCTGGGCTTAGGGAGCTGTCACACTTAACATGAACCCCTTCTTTGTCTGAAAAGAGGAAACCTGGCACAGTTGGAACTTGCCATTGATCGCGTAATTGTTGCACTTGGCTCAGAGTTTCTGGATTTTGAGAGTGCAGATAAGCCACTTTTAAGCCAGCTTCTTGTGCCAATGGGCTAAGTTTAGCCACAAAACGGCGGCAGTATGGGCAGCTTTCACGGCCAATAAAGAGGATGCCACCATCTTTGGCGTCCATCAATGCCTTGGCTTCTTCAGGGCTGACAGCTTGGAATACTTTGACTTGTTCTAGGTAGTTTGCTACTTCATTCATGAATTAATCACTCCTTTGCATTTTACCCTTTTATTATACGATTTTTCCGGCCTATCACAAAATGCTTTGCTTAGTCAAAATGAATGTCTTTGAGTTTCTTGCGTTCACGGTAACGCCGGTAGAGATAGATTGCTACAATAACAGCTGCTAAGCCACAAAGCGCCAAGGCTAATGTCATGTAAAAGGCTTGCTCGCCTGTATCAGGTAATTTGACACTGCCCTTGCCCTTCTCTTGACTGCTCTCATTGGCTTGATCTGAATTGGCTTTTGCTTTGGCTTCCTTTTTAGATTGGCCAGACGTGCTTTGATGCTTGGACTTACTCTGATGATGCGAGTTCTTAGCTTGCCGTTTATTGAGTCGTTCCTTAAGTCGCTTTAGAGTCTCGGGATTATTATCCGCTGACGATTCAGAGCTAGACTCTGTCTGGTTTTGACTCGAGCTTGAAGTTTCTTGATGCCCTTGACTGCTAGAGTCTCTTGTCTGTCTATCTTGGTCGGACGGTGTCCAATCTCTAGTAGAATGATGATGGTTGCTATCACCCAACTCACTTTCTGAACCGTTAGCCTCAGGATGTACTGACATCAAATCCGGTATGGTCAGGAAGCTTTCCTCCTCTTCTTCAACTACTTGCCACTTTTGATTAGTCTCATTATAATTAACCAAATGTAATTGATAACGGTCTACCAAGGCTTGTAATTTTCCTTGGGCTTCAGCACTATAGTTGTGGGCGTTAAGATAGTCGGCTAAACCTTGTTTAAGGGCTTGAAAAACCTCTTTGTTAATAGATGTCAGATAACGATACTGGCCGATTTTGAGTTGGTAGACCTGATCGAACTTTGCTTGCAAAGTCGCCTTATCACCTGATTGGTAGTAGTGACGCAGGGCTAGATTAGCCAAAATTTCTACGTCAAAGAGCGATAGTTCCTGCGCATACTGATAATAGGTCTCCCCTTCTGGCGACAGTTGCAAGTCCTGTTTGCCCTCCAATAGCTTGTTAACCTCGTCCATATTGCTAGTTTCCGGTGAAAATAGCGTCTCAATTTCTTGGTACTTAAGCTTTTGATAGGCTAAGGGTACAATCTGCTTGAGCACTTGATTGACCTCAACCAAATAGTCAGCCAAGGTCTCACTAGCAGGATTGAGTGGTAGACTGTCGGCACTGAGATAGTGACTAGAGTAAGGATAAAGCAAACAGGCATTAAGTGCCGTCTTGTTGGATTTGGATTGTTCCAATTGGTCTTCTTTATGGTGGTGATCATAATCCAAATTGGCCATCTCTGATTTGATTTGCTCTAGGGCGGCCTGCTTTTCTTGTTGCTCAGTCTGGGCACTCGTTAAGGCTTCTTGCAGACTAGCCACTTGAGGCTGATTGGCTAAAGCTGCGGCCTGCTGGTCTTCACTAGCTTGAGCTAATTCAGGATTTTCTTTTACTAAGGCTTGATAAGCACTATCTAGGGCTTGATCTAACTGGTCGTGTAGGGATTTGATTTTATCGTCTAAGCTAGCTAGCTCAGCTTGTACTTGCTTGGCTTGCTCTTCTAGGCTGGCTAGACTAGCTTCTTGATCCCGCATCTGACTAGCTAAGTCCTGTGAACTGCTAGTGTCGTTTGCATCTGCTTGGGTCATTTGTCGAATAAGGCTGACACAAGTTGAGGCCTCAACTGGTATCTTATTAACAGACTGAGATAAAACATAGGCTGATTGTGCCCCCACCTGACTAGCCACCATGACAACTAGTATGGAGCCAGTTGTCAAGATGCCTTTAAATTTTACTTTCATACTACTCCCCTCCTTCTTATATAAATACCCAAAATAGGCTAAATATATCCGAAAAATCACCATAAAAAAAGAAAAGCCCATCCCATCAGGCTTTTCTTTTATATAAAATATGTATGATTAATCCAGATAGTCAACGACTTGAACCTTGTTAGTAAAGCGCGTCATACGCTGACGGATTTCGTCCATAAGGGCTTGTCCATTGGCAATATTGTATTTCTGCCAGTCAGCCAGTGGCACAACCAGGTATTCGTTAGACTCTGGTAGGCCAATATTATAAGTTGGCATAAAACGCATGCTATCCAGAATAACCTTACCATCATTTAGCTTACGGTAGGTAAATTCTGTGATCCCCCCTACCTTGGTTGCTGTCTCGTATTGACCAGTCAGGAAGTTACCATGTGAGAATAGTCCCGCTTGAGATTCATTATAGTAGATAAAAGGCTCTAAAACGTGTGGATGACCACCTAAAACGAAGTTAGCACCAGCATCACGAGCCATTTGATGAGTGGCTATTTGGTCTGCCGTCGGCATGGTCTCATACTCTTCACCATTTTGAATAATAACTACGGAAACATCGACCTTGCTATTCAAGTCTTTAATCTCAAGTGGAATGAGCTGCTTGTCAATCAGTGTTGCCAGATACTGTTGATTCTGAGGGCGCTCCAAGCCATTGAGGCCATAAGCATAGGCCAGAAAACCAACCTTAATGCCGTTTCGTTCAATGATGCGAGGCGTATTATAGTCCTCCCAGCTCTCATAAGAACCCACGTACATCATGTCCCTTTGTTTGAGGGCTTTAATGGAAGCTAATACCCCTTGTGCCCCCATATCCATGGTATGGTTGGACACATTGTTGACGATATCTACCCCAACATTTAAGGGTGTCAACAATCTGTGACGGTGCATTGAAGAAGGGATAGGTCCCTAAGCCAACGGACTCCCCTGCTACAATGGTTTCCATATTAGCGACGGTAATATCGGCATTTTCTAAATAGGATTTGACTGGGGCTAACATGCTATCAAAATTATAGCCATTGGCAGTTCGCGCCCGTTCATAGACAAAGTCATGCAAGAGAATATCGCCAATGGCGCGCACGCGGACTGTTGATCCCTCTTGGCTCGACTCACTGCTTTGGCCTACGGACTGCATGGCTGACTCATTTTTATCAATGGTCATTTGAGCCTGAACCAATGACAGAGGCGTCCACAAAGTCAATAGACTCATAACTAAAAGAAGTTTGCGCTTCAACTTGAATTTGAATACTTGCTGGGCTTGCTTATTTCTTAGCTGCATAGGCGATTCCTCTCTTATTCTTGGATAGTAAATTTCCCCTTATCATTGACATAGTTGGGGATGGACCAGATACCCTTTTTGGCATTCTTTGCTTGCTTTTGGGCCTGTCTCAGGGTCTTTTCTTGACTGTTGTTAGGAGGATTGACATAGGAAACTGAAGCCAAACCTTCCTTGACTAATTCTAGGGGAAACTAATTTGTCATCGGCATAGACATAGGCAAGCGCCCGGTCATAATCATCGGCATAAGGCCCCTTGTCGAACTCAAGGCTGACCTGCTTAGCATTGGTCAGTAATTCTTGGTTGCGATGGGTCGCATCTTTACCATATGGCTGAGGCTTGAGACCTTCCTTAACCGATTCTGGCGTATCAATCATCAGATAACGGGTCCGAAATTCGTGGCCATTTAATGAAAGAACGACCGTATCCCCATCTACAATGCGAACAAAGTTAACTGGTATTTTCTGGCCTTTTGGTAGGACTTGATAGTTGGTCCCAGTAAAAGCCTTGATATCAATCTGGTCACTAGTAGAGCCAGAATTTGCGCTCGTTGGCTAGACTCAGGGTTGTGATTCTTGTCCTTAGGGCTATCCTGGCCACCCGGACGGAAATACCAGATTAGCACCAGAATTAAGAGACCAATGACTAAGCGAATCCAATCTTTAGCTGTGTAGTCTTTAAAGTTCATACATCCTCCTAGGGGCTTACGATTTTTTGCATATGGTGGTAGTCATGGCCTGAGAAAGTGACTCGGTCTCTGACCTCAAAGCCCAAGCGACGGTAAAGGGCCTTGGCTCTGGGATTGACTAAGTCGCAATTAAGGCCCAAAACAGTTCCTGGCGTGTGTATAGTATCTAGATGCTTGATAAGGGAGCTCGCGATCCCCAATCCTCTTGCCTCAGGGGCTACGACTAGCATATCAATGTACCATTCATCGTCTCGACTTTCACGAGTCAAAGAGAAATCTCCTAACTCTGTGTGATCACCAAAATGTTGCTCTATGAGACGGTCATAAGTGGATTCTAAGTTACCAGGGTAACCTAAGACTAGACCCTGAATCTGGCCTGTATGTCTAGCTTGATAGACCCAACAATTTTGGTAATTATACTTTTGCTTAGTATCTAAGAGATGTTGAATCATAGCCTCTTTAAAAGTCTGAGAATCTAAAGTCACAAGTGGTTCAAACTCCATATCCTGCCAGATTATGACCATCAAATCATAGAGAGCAGGCACATCACTGGCCTGGGCTGGGCGTATCATAGGGCACTTCCTAACATTTACAAAAATTGAAAAACAAGCCCAAACCAAGGGCCTGGACTTGTTCTAAAGCTTAAAATACATAGGTTGCTTCTTCGGACGGAATTCGTCTTACTTCAACCTTAGTCCCTGCTTGAGCCTGACTATTCAGCCAATCCATTTCCTCTTGGCTTAAGGAAGTTGAGGCTGCAATATGACGTTTGCCAGGTGACATATCCAAGTTGCCGATATTGATATATGGGATTTTAACTCCCGCAGCTACCAAGCTACGTAGGTCTTGGATATTCTCAAAAATGAGTAACCTTTTTTTATCTGAAGACAGATTAGGCAGCCTGTCAATGGCTTGTTGTAAGGTGTAGTAGCGTGTATGGTATTCATCTGGAACAGCCATATCTAGCAAACCTTGTTGTACCTTGTTTTGTGCAACCGCATCGTTGACGACAATGATTGTATTGATTTCGAGTTTACTGCACCATCGAACTGAAATCTGGCCATGAATGAGTCGATTATCAACTCTGGCCATTTCGATTGTTGGCATTGAGATTTCCTTCCTCTCATGACTAAATACTTTCTACAATCAATAGTATAATGCTATTTAAGGCTAGATACAACTGTATTGATGTAATCTTAGACATTTTTAATTTATCCTTTTTAACTTTTAGGACATTTTTAGTGATTATTATCCAAAATTGAGGTATACTAAAAAGGTAAATATGTTATAAATATTAGGGGTGATCCCATGTACATTAAGACATCTGCTTTTGCTCATGCTGACTATTTTGATACCCTCACTAATTTTGAATTTGATAGTCATAAGCATACAAAAAAAGCCCTCACCATCAATCGCCAGAAGTCAGATAGTTTTCTGAAATTTCCTGATACTGTTACGATTACCGCTCACAGTGGTATTGCGCTGATCATTATGACCCACAATCCCTATCTAGTGGACACTTACCAAGAGTTTGTTTTACAAGGCTCGATTGAGTTACATGCTAATATTTGCTTTAACATCTTATCTATTACAGATGAATGTAGCATTCTTTTAGAACCTCGCTTTAACCATCGTCCAGAATTAGTGGCTGCTAAGCAAGCCCTTAAAGTCAGAGACTTTGTAGAAGAAATCAAAATTGAAAAAGTCTATGGTTTCTTCTATCAAGTCAAGACTGCTCCTTACCGTTTCGTCAACGATCAACATGACTACTTTGAAATGACCATTGTTGACCAAGGTGAACTTGTTCATGAAGTAGAAGGCCTGAAGCATGTTGCCAAGCGGCATGATTGCATGCTCTATTATCCTAATCAGCGACACAGCCAAATGGTTAAGAAAGATGGCGTATCTACCTATCTATCCATTATGTTCCAAGCAAGTGGTATTAGCCCCGAACTTAAAAATAAAATTGTACATCTCAGCAATCACTACACCCAAGTTATCGAAAAAATGGTAGAATTATCTAATCGTCCAAGTGCACCCTTTTACGCTGATGAGATGATTACACTCTTCAAATCGGTCATTATCCAGATGCTTAAGAGTGATCAAGCCTTCTATGATGAACCAAGTACTTCTATGCGAGAAAATTACGAGAACGAACTCTTCCAGTCCATTGTCGATTATCTACATCATCATGTGGAAGCTGAGAATCAGGTCAATGATTTGGTTAATCACTTCAGTTTATCGCGCTCAACCCTACAGTTGCTATTTAAGAAATATGCCAACATGACACCTAAAAACTATATCAACCAACTTCGCCTAAAGCGTAGTAAGCTTCTAATCAAAGAATCTAAATTAACCCTATCTGAGATTGCTGAAAGCTTGGGATACGGGTCCCTACAGTACTTTTCACGAGTCTTCACCCAAGAATACGGCATGAGTCCTTCACACTATGCAAAACAACTTCTAAAATAAAAGAGCCCGGTTTACTCTATAAGGCGTAAACCGGGTTTTTTCTTTTTATGCTAATTGTTCAAGCATATCTGGACGGAAACCAAAAAATGGTTCAACACCGTCCGCTACGACAACAGGTAGCGATTGGAAGCCTAGAGCTTGTACACGAGCTAGGGCATCGCTATCTTGCATAACGTCTACAGCTGTATATTCCAGATTGTGCTGATCTAAGAAACGCTTAGTAAAATCACACTGCATACAGTTTGGTTTTGAGTATACCGTTATTTTCTTCATCGTTCGAATCCCTCCTTCGAATTTACTTTACTATCATACCCTGTTTCGAAGGAAAAGGCAATCTATATATAGTAAAAATTTTTGGTTTAACAAATTTTACCTACTACATATAGTGCCGCTTCACGAACGTTAAGTTGCATCTCTCTAGCCAAAGTTCACTATTTTTCAGATGAGTTTTCTGTCTTTTTTAGTTTTCCGGAAGAGTTGCATCACTAATACTATGATACATAAAGGGCGCAAGGGGGAAACGATGCCCCAAATAGAAATTTTCAGTGATGGCTGTCTCCGTCAAACTACTAAGATAGTCCACTAAAATTGGTCGCTGTCCCTTATCGTCTAATTCATTGAATTGTCCCAGACAAATTTCGCTTAAATCATCTAAATTAATTAACTGACTAAGCTGGACTAGCATGGACTGAATTCGCTCTAAGGAACCCGAACTAGCTTCTAGGTATAAGCGACGCCCTACTATATCTTGTGGCCAGAAACTAGTGCCAGCTAGTTTGAGAAAACAACGAATGTTTCCGCCAAAAGCTCCCAAATCGTTTTCAGGCTTATTTTGCAAGAAAGCCTCAAATTTAGCACGCGAAGTAGGATCTAAGACCAAGGCCAGGGGAAAGAAATTCACTGGCAGAATCATGTCATGAGCCAAACAGGCATTAAGAATCACACTATTATCACTGTAACCCATATAGTAGACGGGCTTTTGACGATTTAGCTGCTGGAAGAATTTTTGCGGTAAGTCTGCTAAGGTTTGATTAGCCAGGTCTCCACCTGTCAAATCCATTATCCAGTCGACCTCAGAATCAGCTAAGGCCTTTGCCAAATAGTCTGCCCTAAGCTCTGCTGGACAGTGACCACCCGTTTCCTGATTTAGCCAAATACTAGGCTTAATCGTAACCTTGGCACCATATTGACTGGTCAGGAGCTTCACCAAAGCATCCAGATTATCTTGAGCTTGAGTGGTCTTGGTCTTGCCATTTGAGCACCCTAGTAGCACGACATGGCTAGCTTGTAAAAGTGTCATATGCGACTCCTTTCATTACAATGGCGCTTGGGCTTCAGCTTCAATCAAGTCTTCCAGATGGCGATAAAGGACAGGAGCCGTTAAGCTCTTGACTTCATCCTGGTCATAGATATGCTGAATCTGCCCCTTATGCATAAGCAGAATACGGTCGCAATATTCAATGGCATCTGGCAACTGGTGAGTAATCATGAGCGCCGTCAGCCCTTCCTTCTTAATCAGGTCAGAGGTCATTTGCATAACCTGACGAGAAGTACGCGGATCTAAAGCGGCAGTATGCTCATCTAAGAGTAAGAGTTCTGGTCTTTTAAGTGTTGCCATGATTAAAGCGATAGCTTGGCGTTGGCCACCAGACAGGGCTTCAATCGGCACATTTAAGCGATCTTCCAATTCCAAATGGAACTGACTCAGTAAATTTCTCATGGCCTCATAGTTATCCTTAGTAAGTGATCGCTTAAAGCCAGGTTTTTGCCCCCGCCTAGAGGCTAACATAAGATTCTCGAAGACCGTCATACGTGGGGCGGTCCCCATGCGCGGATCCTGGAAAATGCGGCTAATGAGGGCTGCATTCTTGCTTTCAGCTTGGTTACTAATAACTTGCCCATTTAGTAGAATACTACCTGAGGTCACAGGTGTATGACCAGTCAAGCAGTTGAGTAAGGTAGATTTCCCTGCTCCATTGGTCCCAATAATGCCCAGTATTTCACCCTTTTGGACTTGGAAAGAAATATCGCTCAAAACCTGTAAAGGACTGTCCTGCATGCGATAGAAGGTCTTGTTAATCGCTTGTACATCGAGTTGTATGGTCATTACCCTATCCCCTATCCTAATTTTTTAGCTTGGAGTTTCTTGCGCATAGCTGGCAAGGCCAAGAAGATGGCTAAGACTAAGGCCGAAATCAAGCGGAAGTCAGATGGCAAGAAGCCTAGCTTGAGTACGGCCACCAAGAGCAAGCGATATAGGACAGAACCCAAAACAATGGCACCAAGGCGCATGGTGAGGGTCAACTGCTTGAATAGCATCTCCCCAATAATAATGGAAGAAAGCGCAATAATTACCGTCCCGGTCCCCATGTCCACATCAGCATACCCATTCTGTTGGGCAATCAACGCTCCACTCATCGCAATAATTCCGTTGGAAGCCATGAGGGCTAAGCATTTCATCAACTTAACCGAAATCCCTAAACTATGAGCCATGACTTCATTATCACCGGAGGCAACCATTGATTGACCCAAATCAGTCTTAAAGAAGTAGCCCAGTAGAAGAATGACAATCAAGGTCAGAATAATACCCACTAGGAAAATTCGACTGGTAGAATCTGCTAATAGGTTAGTTAATAAATCATAAAGAGTCTTGACCTGGCGCAAACTCAAGTTGGCCCGCTCCATAATACGTAGATTGATAGAATAAAAGGCCGTTAAGGTAATAATTCCCGCTAAGAGGGATGGGATTTCGAAATAGGTCATCAAAAGCCCAGTGACCAAACCTGTCAGCATCCCTGCCACAAAAGCGGTAATCAGGGACAAGACAGGGTGCAAGCCTAGGGTTAAGGTTTTGACTGCGACTGCCGCCCCAACCGAGAAGGAAGCTTCACTGGTCAGATCGGCAAAGTTCAGAATACGAAAGGTAATGTAAAGCCCAATCCCCATGAGGCTGTAAAGCAGCCCCTGAGCGATGGCACTATAATAAATTCCCATATAGAAATTACTCCTTACTTAAGTCCTTAAATTGAGAGCTTAGGTCGCTTGGTAATTTAATGCCTAGCTTCTCTGCTGTTTGTCCGTTATAGACTTTGACTGTTTCTTTGGCAAATTCGATTGGTAAATCAGAAATTTTGGTGCCATCAATAATTTTGAGACCTAAATCTGCTGACTGCTTACCAATATTAGTTTGGCTGATAGCGACTGACAAGAGGGCCCCTTCTTTGACTGCCTTCTCGTAAGTTGGAAGAACAGGAATCTTGGCCTTGTCGGTAACATCTAAAAGTGTGCTAATTGAGCTTGCGATCGTATTGTCCGTCGGAATGAAGATAGCTTGACTCTTGCTCGCTAATTCTTCAGCTACTAAGGCCATATCATTGGTTGAGTCAATGGTCTTGACTTCTACCTTGTAACCTAATTTTTCAGCAATAGCTTTGGCTTTTTCAACTTCAGCTTTAGCATTGTCTTCGCTAGTGGTGTAGATCATCCCGATGGTTTTAACATCTAAGTCAAGGGCCTTAAATTGCTTGAAGAGATCTTCTAAAGGCGCAAAGTCACTAACCCCAGTGATATTAGCGTCTGTCTTGTCTAAGGCTGTCACTAATTTGGCGCTGACAGGATCCGTGATACCAGCAAGAACGATTGGGATTTTTGTTGTGGCCTGTTGTAAAGATTGTGCCACTGGAGTGGTGATGGCAAAGATTAAATCTGGCTCTTTCGCCACTACTTCTTCTGAAATGTTATGAAGTAGATTCATATCCCCTTCCGCATTTTGGAAGTCAATTTCTAGGTTTTCCCCTTCTTTGTAGCCATGGATAGCAAGGGATTCCTTAATCCCACTGGTAATTTCATCCAAGGATGGATGAGTCACAAGTTGGACGATGGCAACTTTTAATTTGGCAGGTGCTGCATGCGCCACTAGGCCTTGGCCTGCAATAAGAATTAAAGCAAAGAATAGTGCGACAAATTTAACTACTTTTTTCATATTAAATCTCCTTTTTTCTGATAAGAACTAGTTAGCAACAAAAAATCCGACGCCAGCTATGCGTCGGATTAGAAGTCCTATCTAAAAACCTCTGGATCATCTACGCATAGTCTTGACTCAGTGTCTATGCAGTAAACAGAGGTGTTAGGCTACATAGATACAGCAGTATGTTAAACTGGGCTGTATCCATTGGAAATGTTCCAAGTCTACAACCTATCTATGCCAGAATTGCCAGTATTTTGTTGCTTGTGTTTGACTTTGAAACATTTGCCTCAACCTTTCATTATTTTATAATCCTAGTTTAACCTTGTTTGCAAACAGTGTCAAGACTAATGTGGAAAATTTTTATTCTTTAACTTCCATGGCTTGAATAAGCTCCGGACTTGGCGTTACACTTAGCGTTTTCTGTCCTTCGTAGATAACATAGCCAGGTTTGGCCCCATTTGGTTTTCTTAGAAACTTAACCTGTAAATAGTCTACTGGAACATTGGCTGACTGCTGAAATTTAGAATAATAAGCTGCTAGCATGGCCGCTTCTGTCAGGGTTGTATCTGAAGGCTGGTCAGATTCAATAATGACATGTGAACCAGGAATATTCTTAGCATGTAGCCACCAGAAATTCTTATTGGCCTGTTTCAAGCTGAGCTGATCATTCTGAAGATTATTGCGCCCTACTAAGATTCGTGTCCCATCACTTGCTTGATAAAGACGTGGACCCAAGCCCTTTTCCTGGCGGCGTTTTTTGAGATTTTGTTGCTTGGCACCCAAGTAGCCTTGCTCCGCTAGTTCTAGGCGAATTTGGGCAACATCCTGAAGGTCAGCCCGACTAAGTTGTACCTGGACAGACTCCAAATAAGCAATTTCTTCTTGTGCAAGCTGCCTTTGGAGTTCGATATGCTTGAGGGCATCGCGGTACTTGGTATAGCGCTTGAAATAAGCTTGGCTATTTTCAATTGCCGTCTTACGCGGGTCCAAGTCAATCTCTATCATTTGGTCATTGTCATAATAATTTGGTAAAGAAACTTGACTCTGCCCCTTTTGGATTTGATAGGCGTAGGCAGAGAGCAATTCACCTTTGATTCGATAGCTTTCTGATTGAGAAGCCACAGCTTGATCTCGATCCAAATTGGCTAGCTTAAGTTGGTTACGCTCAATTAAATGCTGCAAACGCTGGTTTAAATCTCCCGTCATTTGTTTAATACGGTCTAGTCGAACACGCTCTGCATAATAGAAAGCAATCAAGCCTGACAATGTCTCATGGGCCACCCACTGGCCGGTCACACCTACTAAAGGCGTCATATAAAAATCAGGTTTATCGGCCTCTAAGAAATAGGCGCCACCGGCATCCACAGCCTGGCAGAAATCAGCTAGTAGCTTATCCCAACTTGCCCCTTCTTGGACTTGGGCCAAGAAGGATTGACTGGCTAGTCGGCCTAGGCCCTGAATGTGGGCTTGAACCTGACCTGGGCTAGTCGCACTAGCTAATCGCTCAGCTAGTTCTGCTCTATCCACCTGGCTTAGCTTAAACAAGTTAACTTGATGCTCATCTTGTGGTGGCCGACGATAGTCAGCGCCGGGCTGCAACAAACGATAGGAATTTAAGGCCATTGGGACATGCTTAAGACAGTCAATGATACGTCCCTGCCCATTAACCAGAATCACATTAGAATGTCGCCCCATTAGTTCAATCATCAAGCGATAGACCTGGCTATCCCCCAACTCATCTCGTCCCGTAAAATGCAGCTCAACAATCCGATCATTCTCAACCTGTTGAATATCTAGTAGAACGGCTTGCTCTAGGTGTTTACGTAAGAGCATGCAGAACATTGGCGCGTGTTCGGGGTTAGAAGGACGTTCGTCTGTCAGATGAAGTCGATAGTATTGAGGATGAATGGAGATGAGTAGGCGGAAATTTTGGCGTTGTGATCGAATGACTAGCTGCAGCTCTTGCTCAAAAGGTTGATAGATTTTAGCAACTTTCCCTCCTATCAAGTGAGCACCTAGCTCCTTAACCAAGGCATGAGTCAAAAAACCATCAAAACTCATTCAATCACATCCTTCCATAAATCTTGAATAAAAGAACAGCGCCTTAAGCACTGTTCTTAGTGTGAGTCACTTAAACTACTGCTCAGCCACCATTTGCTCTAGCACCTTGAAGAGTTCTTCGCGAGGAACAGAACCTTGCCCGCGCTTGATAATTTCGCCTTTGGCGTTGAGAATATAGGTTGTTGGTAGGCTGACAGCATTAAAAGCAATTTGGTTCTGACGTTGATCGTCATAATAGATTGGTAGGTCAGTCAAGCCAGCTTCTTTCAGATAGGCTTGTGCCTTCTCTGCTGTTTCGTCCGGATGACTACCGGTTGCATTAATCATAACGAAATTTACTTTATCGCCGTATTGACGGTAGGCTTCTAGAAAATAAGGCATCTCTTCGCGACAAGGTGGACACCAAGAAGCCCAAATATTGATAATAGTTGGTTTGCCAAATTTTGATGACAAAGTAATGGTATTGCCTAGTTCATCTAACAACTTAGTATCAGGGGCAGATGGTCCCTTACGTTCAGGTTTATTTACTCCACGCACAGCTTGACTACTAGAAGTCGCAGAACTAGCGGCCTCACTAGAGGAAGAATCCGCCTTAGCAACTTGTGAGCTAGATTCCTCAGATGAGTTAGTAGACACGGCTACTGAAGCAGGTTCCTGATTCGATTGGTTGGCTAGCCAGATACTAGCCCCAACCACTATTAAACCTAAAACAAGTAATACTGGATAAAGTAATTTCTTAATTTTGTTCATAAAAGATCCCTTTCGGCAGATAACTAGCGAGCTGCATAGCTATCAGTTAATGGTGGTACAATTTGTTTTTTGCGTGATACTACCCCTGGCAGTTCTAGTTGTTGGTCCACTACCTTCTGACCAAAAGCGGCTTCCAAAGCAGATACATCTTGGCCTACAACTAACCCAAAGGAGTTACTATCTAAGACGTCCGTGACTACTAAGAGGAAGAGTTCATAGCCTTTTGCCTCAACTTCCGCTTGCATAGCCTTTAATAAGGCTTCTTTACGAGCCAAGAGATCAGCAAAACCAATGGCATTGACTTGGGCAATCCGTACTTGGTGGCCATTCATGTCAAAGCTCTTAGCATCTAAGTTGAGTAAAGTCTCTTCCGATTTGCTTGCTAAGTTAGTCCCCGCCTTCAATAAATCCAAACCATAGACTTGTGCATCAACACCCGCCAGTTTTGCTAAGACTTGTGCTGCATCTACGTCTTCTGGTGTGCAAGTTGGTGATTTGAAGAGTAAGCTATCAGAGATAATAGCAGACAACATGAGACCAGCAATTTGACCAGGAATTTCAATCCCTGCTTCGCCAAACATCTTGTAAAGGACAGTAGCAGTACAGCCGATTGGCTCACAACGATAGTACAAAGGCTGTGCAGACTCAAGCCAATACGGTGGTGGTCAATGACATAGTCTACTGTTAAATCAGCTAAATCATCGATGGACTGGCTAGCTTCATTATGGTCAACCAAAGCCACATGGGCGCCCGTCCCAGCTGCAGATTCAATCACACGAGGCGCTTGAGCCTTGAAGTAGTCAAGAGCAAAAGCCGTTTCTTCATTAGGTGTGCCTAGTGCCACCGCCTCAGCTTGGTGGCCTTTTTGGTTGAGATAGTAGGCAAAAGCAATAGCAGATGCAATGGTGTCAGTGTCTGGATTTTTATGTCCGAAAACTAAATATTGGGTCATGTCAGTGGATCCTCCTATAAGATAATTACTGCCCTTATTTTAACATGTAGCTGGGAAAAATTATAGCCCCAAAGAGGTCCAGGCAAAGTCCCTCATACCCTTTTATTTTACGCTTTCACACACTGATTGGCAACTTTCCCGCCTATGACTTGTGCACAAAAATAAATAGCCTCTAGTGATAGAAAATCACTAAAGGCTATTTTTAATCCTTAGGCTGTTAGATACCCGCGATAAGAGGCTGTTTCTAGAATACGTTTGGCGTTCTCTACCCGATCAGGTGTCGGCGGTTCAATCCCCGCCAACCGGTACTTAATCCCCAGGGCTTCGTACTTGTAAACCCCCAACTTATGATAAGGTAAGACTTCAAATTTCAAGACGTTCTTAAGCGTCTTAACGAAAGCACTGAGCCGAATTAAATATTCATCAAAGTCAGTCCGTTCAGGTACCAAGACATGGCGAATCCATACTGGTTGACCAATATCCGATAAATAGTGAGCCAAATCCAGAATGTTCTCGTTAGGCTGACCAGTTAACTTACGGTGGCCATCTGAATCAATGTGCTTAAGATCCAAGAGAATTAAATCTGTATACTTAAGCAATTCATTAAATTTACTAAAGAATGGCTCCTTGCGGGTGAATGGCCCCCCACAAGAATCTAAAGTAGTGTGGACCCCATTGGCTTTACAGATTTTGAAATACTCAATAACAAAGTCAATCTGCAAGAGAGGCTCTCCCCCACTGACCGTAACGCCACCCTTCTTACCCCAGAAATCTTGGTATTGAACGGCCTCGTCAAAGAGTTGTTGCGGCGTATAGTCATGTCCCCCACGCGTCGCCCAAGTATCAGGGTTGTGGCAAAATTCGCAACGTAGGCGGCAGCCCTGCATGAAGGTAATAAATCGAATGCCTGGGCCATCCACGGACCCAAAACTTTCGGTTGAATGGACATGACCAATTACTTGTGTTGTGGCTGTGTTCCCAAATTGCATTACATTTATCTCCTTACCTATCTCTATATAAAGGGCAAAAGCGACGAGTTGCCCCGTCACTTTTCCCAGTCAAGACTCGACTATTACATTTGGCTATGCATAGTCCGGTTGATAACGTCTAATTGTTGTTCACGGGTCAACTTAATGAAGTTAACGGCGTAACCAGATACCCGGATGGTTAATTGTGGGTAGTTTTCTGGGTGCTCCATCGCATCCACTAAGGTGTCGCGGTTGAATACGTTGATGTTGAGGTGGTGACCACCTTTTTTAGAGTAACCATCCAACATGTTGGATAAGTTTTCTTGTTGCACATCTTCTTCCTTCCCTAAGGCACGTGGGATGATGGAGAAGGTGTTAGAAATACCGTCTAATGCGTAAGAGTATGGTACTTTCGCAACAGATGATAAGGAAGCCAAAGCCCCGTGAGTGTCACGACCGTGCATTGGGTTAGCACCTGGTGCAAATGGTTGACCTGCACGACGACCGTCAGGAGTGTTACCAGTCTTCTTACCATACACAACGTTAGAAGTGATGGTTAAGATAGAAGTAGTGTGTTGCGCATTGCGGTAGGTTGGGTGCTTCTTAACTTTAGTCATGAAGCGTTTCAAGAGATCAACCGCCAATGTATCTACGCGGTCATCGTTGTTCCCATATTTAGGGAAGTCGCCTTCTACTTCGAAGTCAACTACAACGCCGTTTCATCACGGATTGTCTTAACTTTACCGTATTTGATTGCAGACAAGGAGTCAGCTGCTACAGAGAAACCAGCGATACCAGTCGCCATTGTACGGTGAATGTAGGTATCTTGGACCGCCATTTGAATGCGTTCATAGCTGTACTTGTCGTGCATGTAGTGGATACAGTTGAGGGCATTGACATAAAGACCTGCCAACCATTCCATCATATCGTCATATTTTTCCATTACTTCATCGAAGTCTAGGTATTCAGAAGTGACTGGTTGGAACTTAGGACCTACTTGGGCTTTAGATTTTTCGTCGATACCACCGTTGATTGCGTAGAGCAAGCACTTAGCTAAGTTAGCACGAGCGCCGAAGAATTGCATTTGTTTACCAACACGCATTGCAGATACACAGCAAGCAATGGCATAGTCATCACCATATTGTGGACGCATTACTTCGTCGTTTTCATATTGAATAGCTGAAGATTCGATAGACATCTTAGCCGCAAAGGTCTTGAAGCCATCTGTTAAATGTGGTGACCAAAGCACGGTTAAGTTTGGTTCTGGTGCTGGACCTAAGTTAGATAAGGTGTGGAGGTAACGGAAGGAGTTCTTAGTTACCAATGGACGACCATCCAAGCCAACACCGGCAATGGATTCAGTTACCCAGGTTGGGTCCCCAGAGAAGAGTTCGTTATATTCAGGTGTACGCATGAATTTAACTAAACGTAACTTCATGATGAAGTGGTCAACTAATTCTTGCGCTTCTTCTTCTGTCAAAGTACCATTGCGTAAGTCACGTTCAACGTAGATATCTAAGAAGGTAGAAGTACGACCCAAGGACATAGCTGCCCCGTTTGTTCTTTGATAGCAGCTAAGTATGCTAAGTAGAGCCATTGGAAAGCTTCTTTAGCGGTAGTTGCTGGTTTAGAAATATCGAAGCCGTAGATTTCCCCTAATTTCTTAAGGTCTTTCAATGAACGATATTGTTCTGACAATTCTTCACGTAATTGTAAGATATCATTAGTCATAACATCGCAACCGATGTTGTTGTAGTCTTTGAGTTTTTCTTCCATCAAACGGTCAACACCGTAGAGGGCAACACGACGGTAGTCACCGATGATACGGCCACGACCATAAGCATCTGGTAGACCAGTGATGATCCCTGACTTACGAGCTGCACGCATTTCTGGTGTATAAACATCAAATACCCCTTGGTTATGGGTTTTACGGTATTCAGTAAAGATGTGAGAAACTTCTGGGTCTACATGGAAGCCGTAAGCTTCTGCAGACTTTTCAGACATACGAATCCCACCAAATGGTTGTAAACCACGTTTGAATGGTTTGTCAGTTTGGAACCCAACCACTTGTTCCTTGTCTTTATCTAAGTAACCAGGACCGTGAGACGTGATGGTAGATACAATAGATGAGTCAGTATCTAAGACACCGCCTGCTTCACGTTCTTGCTTGTTTAAGTCCATTACTTGCGCCCATAAGTCTTTGGTTGCTTGGGTAGGACCTGCTAAGAAACTATCGTCTCCTTCATAGAGCGTATAGTTTTGTTGGATGAAATCGCGCACGTCGATTTCTTCCTGCCATTTTTTACCTTTAAAGCCTTGCCATTGTTCCATAGATATCCTCCTTAATTGAACTGTAAATTATCTAGTACAACAACTTTTATATGTTCATTATAACACTCATATTTTAAAATGCAAGCCCTTTAGTTCAGAAACACCAAGTAAAATATCTTGTTATATCAAGGTTTACACCGGTTTCACAAAGTCGCGCAGCTTGTGTAAAAGTTTGTGAAATATCTATCCTGTACTAATCCTGTTTGCCCATAATTTGTCATCTGTATTAGTACATTTGCCTCTAACCCTAGTCCTACACGTTTTCTTTTTCTTACAAAAAATCTATAACAAGTAAGTCTGATGCAGATCTATCTTCTTCTACAAGTAAAATGAACAAACTTTATTACCCTACCCTCATTGTCTTGCACAAAGTCAAAGCAAAAAAATAACCATCGTCCAATCAGACGATGGTTAAAAAAACTAATTTGCTTCTGAAGCCTGAGATTGGATGTCCAAGACTAAATAACAGTCTAAGACATTACCCAATTTGGCTAAATCAGGCGCTTGCGAGCCGTTAGCAAGGCGATCCGACAAAGGAATCTCACTAGCAACAAAGACGACACTATGGCCTGTATCCCCTAAGAGACAGACTTGGTGCTGGGCTTTATCAAGGGCTAGGACTTTCAATAATTGATGCGGATTGGTTTTTAATTCTTTTAGTAAGAGGACGCCACGCGAGCCACGGCCCAGTTCAGGTATGACAGTTAAATCACTGCGTTTCACATTACCTCGTTGAGTCAAGGCAAAGAGTTGCGGGCGTTTTGCCTCTTGATTAACCACTAAGCAGGCAACCACCTGGTCTTCTTCTTTCAACTTAATAGCTGTTACCCCTTTGGCTTTCAGGCCCATTTCTGATACCAAGTCAGCTGAGTAACGTAAGCAATAAGATCGTTTGGTCAACAAGACCACTTCATAGTTCTGGCCGGTCTTAAGGCATTCTGCTGCAACCACTTCATCTTGATCGTCCACTAAATTCATAGCCTTTGCCGTCCGAGTTTTATATGATCGATAAGTTGTGAAGGCCGATAATGGCGTCTGCTTAATCATACCCGCCTTAGTAGCCAAGATTAGTTTATGGTCCTCTTGGCTGGCCACAAAGGCCTTAACAAAGCGTTCACCATCTTGAAGTTGATAATTTTGGGACAGATGGACCCCAAGATCCTTCCATTTTACCTCAGGCAGTTCATGCACCGGAATATGGATATAATTCCCCTTTGAGGTGATAATGACTAATTCTTGATGGGTACTGAGTTCCTCAACAAAGATTGGATAGTCAAAGTCACGTAAGCCTAAACTATTTAGATCAGATGAGGCAAAGGAACGCATACTGGTCCGCTTCATATAGCCTTCCTTGGTTAAGGAAACCATAACCTGCTCGTCAGGAATCAGGATGTGGGTGTCGATTTCCAGACTCTGAACTTGAGCTTGAATTTGACTACGACGCGGTGTCGCAAAGTCTTTTTTGATAGCTTTAAGCTCATTAATCAGAACCTTATTGAGGATTTCAGGATTGGATAGGATATTTTGATACATCAAAATCCGTTCATTCAATTCCAAACGTTCCTGTTGCAAGGCCGTAATATCGGTATTTGTCAAACGATAGAGTTGTAAGGACACAATGGCTTCGGCTTGTTCTAAAGAAAAATCAAACTCAGCTACTAAGTTTTCCTTAGCATCCTGCTTATTATCAGAGCGACGAATAGTGGCAATGACTTCATCCAGAATGGAGACTACCCGAATCAAACCATCTACAATATGTAGACGTTTTTGGTCATTAGCCAAATCATACTGAGTACGACGGGTTAGTACTTCCTGTTGATGACTGATATAGGCTTCCAACATAGTTTGTAAGTTGACCAGTTCTGGTCGTCTTTTGTTGATGGCTACCATATTAAAATGGTAGTTAACCTGCAAGTCAGTATGTTTTAGAAGATAGGTCAGAATCCCTTTGGCGTCAACGTCACGCTTAAGTTCGACTACCAGACGCACCCCATTGCGGTCAGATTCATCGCGAACATCTGCGATACCCTCTACCTTACGCTGAATGCGAATTTCGTCCAAACGTTGAATGAGTTTACTCTTATTGACCTCGTATGGTAGCTCAGTCACCACAATCTGACTTTTCCCACCTTTTAGACTTTCAATGTCAGTTTGCGAAACTAAGGTAATCTTACCTTGGCCTGTCTTATAGGCTTGTTGAATGGCATCAATGCCCTGGATAATGGCCCCCGTAGGGAAGTCAGGGCCCGGCACCAACTCCAACAATTCCTCTAACTTAGGACGCTTGTGGGTTAAGAGATAGATGACGGCATCAATAATTTCACCTAGATTATGAGGGGGAATTTCAGTGGCGTAACCAGCTGAAATCCCTGTTGCCCCATTGACTAAGAGATTAGGGAAACGAGCTGGCAGAACCGTTGGCTCCTCTTCCGTATCATCAAAGTTAAGGATAAAATCAACGGTTTCTTGCTTAATATCACGCAATAACTGAGCCGCAATAGGTGACAGGCGGGCTTCAGTATAACGCATAGCCGCGGCAGGGTCCCCATCCATAGAACCGTTATTTCCGTGCATATCAATCAGAGGATTACGCAACTTCCAGTCTTGACTCATGCGGACCATGGCTTCATAGACAGAAGAGTCCCCATGAGGGTGATAGTTACCGATGACATTACCGACCGTCTTAGCGGACTTACGGTAAGGATTGTCAGCCGTATTCCGGTCACGATACATAGCGTATAGAATCCGGCGTTGAACCGGTTTGAGACCATCACGAATGTCTGGTAAGGCCCGGTCTTGAATGATGTACTTGGAATAACGACCAAAGCGATCACCAATCACATCCGCAAAGCTTAATTCTTGAATCATTTCTTGGCTCATGCTTAGACCTCCTCATCATTAAAGAGTGAAAATTCCCCGGAATCCTGGGCAATTAACTCAGGCCCTTGGGCTTTTTGACGCGCATCTTGTTGTTTGACTAAACTTTCATGATGGGCATGACTGGATTCTTGCCCTTGCGACATTTCCAGAATTGAGTCTTCTGTATCTAGCGTAAAGCTGACATGACGCTCAATCCACTTTCGTCGTGGTTCTACCTTATTCCCCATCAGGGTAGTCAGTCGGCGTTCCGCGCGTGCACCATCATCAATCGTGACACGAATCAATAGACGGGTTTCCGGGTTCATGGTAGTATCCCATAGCTGGTCGGCGTTCATTTCCCCAAGACCTTTATAGCGTTGTAGAACATAGCCTTTGCCAACTTTGGCAATTTTGCTGGCTAATTCTTCATCTGTCCAGGCATATTCCACCACTTGCTTCTTACCTGATCCTTTAGATATTTTGAAGAGCGGCGGCATAGCTAAATAGACCTTGCCCGCTTCTAACAAGGGCTTCATATAACGGTAGAAGAAAGTTAAGAGTAAGACTTGAATGTGGGCACCATCTGTGTCCGCGTCGGTCATGATAATGACTTTGTTGTAGTTAACCGACTCTAGGTCAAAATCTGCCCCTACTCCAGCCCCGATGGTATAAATCATGGTATTGATTTCCTCGTTTTTAAGGATATCTTGCATAGACGCTTTTTCGGTATTGATGACCTTACCGCGAAGTGGCAGGATGGCTTGATACTGGCGATTTCGGCCAAGCTTAGCTGAACCACCAGCAGAATCCCCTTCGACTAGGTAGAGTTCATTCTTGCTGGCATCCTTTGATTGAGCCTTGGTTAATTTACCGGAAATTGCTCGTTCTTGGGCCTGCTTCTTAGAACCAGATCGCGCCGCGTCACGCGCCTTACGCGCCGCTTCGCGCGTTTCTCTGGCCTTAATGGCCTTACGCAGAATCATCTGAGAGAAGTTGCCATTCTCATTGAGATAGGCCGTCATTTTTTCGTTAACGAAGTTTTCTACCAGTGGGCGCGCCTTAGGCGTTCCAAGTTTTTCCTTGGTTTGACCTTCGAATTGCAGGTATTCCTCAGGAATACGTAGCGAAATAACCGCTGTTAGCCCTTCTCTGACATCTGACCCCTCTAGGTTCTTATCCTTGTCTTTGAGCAAGCCGACCTTACGTGCATAGTCATTGAAGGCCTTGGTCATACCGGTCTTCATCCCAACCTCATGGCTACCCCCGCCACCTGTGCGAACATTATTGGCGAAGGATAGAATGGTCTCAGAATAGCCATCATTATATTGAAAGGCAAAATCAATTTCAAGCCCTCAACCTCACCAGCAAAACCAGCGATATCTCCAAGGGTATCTTTCTCTTCATTTAAATAAGTAATGAAGTCAATCAGACCTTGGCTGAAGTGGAAGACCTCATGATAATCAATACGCTCATCGATTAGTTCAATCGTTAGGTCCTTAAGCAGGAAAGCTGACTCGCGCAAACGTTCTGCAATGGTCTCACTGTTTATGCTAGCATGGCCAAAAATCTTGCTATCCGGCATAAAATGCACAGTAGTCCCATGTTTAGACTTGTTGGAGTTCTTAGTCTTAATAAGTTTAGTAACCGGCACGCCCCCATTCTCAAAGCGCATTTGATAGGTATAGCCATCACGGTCCACCTCAACCTGCACCCAAGTAGAGAGCGCATTGACCACGGATGCCCCTACCCCGTGAAGACCACCAGCCGACTTATAACCACCTTGACCAAATTTACCGCCAGCATGGAGGACAGTAAAGACCACTTCAATGGTTGGCTTACCTGAAGCATGCAAGCCGACTGGCAAACCACGACCATTATCTTGAACTTTAACACTACCATCTTGACAGATGGTTACCTTAATATGGTCCGCAAAACCTGACAAAGCTTCATCGACAGCGTTGTCCACAATTTCATATAAAAGGTGATGCAAGCCACGTTGGTCAGTAGAGCCGATATACATACCTGGACGCTTACGTACGGCTTCTAACCCTCTAGGATTTGGATGGCATCATCACCATAATTTGTTAATAATTGCTGCTTATCAGCCATTATTGTCACCTCAACTTTTTGTTTCAACTGTTCTATCATACCAAATACTAGGTCTAGATTTCAATTAAATCTTTCATCTGGCCCATTCTAGCGCATCATCAGCTAAATAGCAACTGAAAGATGTCCCCTGGCCTTTTTTTTTAGTAGGAATTCGTGATACACTAAAGGGGAATTTAAAGGAGGCTCTCTATGCATCTCAAAATCCTATTGATTATTGCCACCTACTTACTAGGCTCCATCCCTACTGGGGTTTGGTATTCACGTCTACGCTATCGTCAAGACGTGCGCCAAACAGGCTCTGGTAACAGTGGCGCGACTAACATTGGACGTACCTACGGCTTTCAGTCAGCCGTCTTAGTTGCCATGATTGATGTCTTAAAAGGCTGGATTCCAGTTCTCTTGGCCAAATGGCTCTTCACAGATAATGCCTGGGTGATCTCAGCTGTCGCACTTGCAGCCTTAATTGGCCATGCCTATCCCATCTGGGCCAACTTCAAGGGCGGCAAGATTGTTGCTACTTCTATCGGTGTCTTGCTAGGCTTCCATTTCTGGATTGCCTTGGTCATGGTGATTAGCTTCTTTACCCTACTCTATCTAACCAGTACTGTTAGCTTCTCGGCCATGGTCTCTTATAGCTTGACCGCCTGCTACCTCTTCTTGACTCAGCCTAATAAAATCTACGGCGTGACCTTTATCCTTATCGCCCTCTTCATGATATATCGTCACCGGCAGAACATTGAGCGCCTACTACGCCATGAAGAAAGACGATCAGCTTTGGGCTCGGTCTCTGGCTCAATCAGCATGGATCCAAGGATTCATCCAAAGCAAAATAAAAGCAAACACGCTTAGCTCCCCTGAGAGTTAAGCGTGTTTTTTTACTTATCTTTTTCAGCCAGATAGGCCTCAATGGCTTGCATAAAGTCATAGCCATACTGTGATAATTTCTTCTGCCCCACACCAGAGATAGTCAGGAAGGCTGTCTCCGTCGTCGGGAAATGACGACACAAGGCGCGCAAGGTAGCATCGGAAAAAATAATAAAAGGTGGTACCTGATGCTTTTGGGCCAAATCATAACGAACTTGCCGTAAACGCTCAAAAAGCACTTGATCATAGGCATCTTGGCTCTCATTACCGCGCGCCTTGACCTGACTCATCTTAGCAATACTCATGGCTAAGGTATGCTTAATAGATACTTGCTCCTGACCCTTTAACACAGGCTTGGCCTTAGAAGTTAGGTTGAGAATGGGATAGTCTTGCCCCACCATCTTAAGATAACCTTCTACCACCAAGGCACTAATATAACGCTTGATTTGAGCTTCTGGTATGTCTTTCATGAGACCATAAGTGGGCAGATCAGCCAGATATGTTCCTTTGATGTCTGCCTTCTGACTGCCCTTAAGGACCTCGGCCACCTTAGTCAAACCATAGCGTTGGCCCATACGATAGACACAGGCTAGAATCTTTTGTGCAGGCACCGTAATATCAACCTGTTCCACTGTCGTCGTGCAATTGGTACAGGACTGGCAATTTGTCTCATGTGGCGATTCACCAAAGTAACGTAACATAAAGCCCCGCAAACACTGAGTAGTTCGGCAATAGTCAATCATTTCATTGAGTTTCTGGCGTCCGATTGGATCGCCACCTTGTTCAATCAGATAGACATTGGTCATAATGTCGCGGTCTGAATAGAACAAGGTACAACGAGAGTCTTCCCCATCACGGCCAGCACGGCCTGCTTCCTGATAGTAGGATTCCAAATCCTTAGGCATAGCATAATGAATGACCTGACGCACATTGGATTTATCAATCCCCATACCAAAGGCATTAGTTGCCACCACTACCTGAATTTCATCAAATTGGAAGGCACGCTGAGCAGCGTGTCGATCTATCATGTCCATTCCAGCATGGTAGGGTCTGGCTTTAATACCGGACTGATTTAGTTTACTAGCTACAGACTCCACGTCTTTGCGTGTGGCACAATAGACAATGCTAGGCTCGCCACTGGCCAAAAGTTCCTTAAGTCTTCTCATCTTATCGCTTGGTTCTTCCAAGGCAAAGAAAAGATTAGGTCGATCAAATCCTGTCACCATTTCAAAGGGCTTTTGCAGCCCTAAATAATGGACAATGTCTTGCCTAACCTGTTGCGTGGCTGTCGCCGTAAAAGCCGCCATAATCGGCCGTTTGTCTAGATAGTCCAGCAAATGAGGAATGGCTTGATAGGAAGGCCGAAAGTCATTACCCCATTGGGAAATACAATGAGCTTCATCCACCGCCACTAAACTAACCTCTAATTGGCTGACTAAGTTCAAAAAATAGTCATTTGACAGGCGCTCTGGTGCAATATAGGCTAATTTGACTCGCCCACTTCTTAAGGCCGTTACTGCTTGACGGTTTTCTTCCAAGCTTTGACCACTATTAATAAAAACTGCAGGTATGCCCATGGCTTCCAAGCTAGAAACCTGGTCTTGCATTAGCGAAATAAGTGGCGAAATCACCAAGGTAACCCCTGGCAATAACAAAGCTGGCACTTGAAAACAAAGAGACTTACCAGCAGAAGTTGGCATAATGGCCATAGCATCCCGTCCAGATAGAATGGCATCAATAATGGCTTCTTGGCCTGGGCGAAAATGATCATACCCATAATAGGCTGCTAGAACCCCCTTTTGGTTTGGGGCGCCACTTCAAGGGAATGCATATGTCTAGCCTCGCTTTCTGCTAATTCCTAAATTTCTTGTCTTAGTTTTTCTTAGTAAAAGTCAGGGTGTAGTCATGGGTGGATACATTGGATGGTCCCACTTCGATGACCTGGTATTTTTCTGGCCACTGGCCACTGGTCTCACTGCTATCCGCAATGCCCGCCCATGGTTCTAGGCAGACAAATGGTGCTTTAGCAGGATACGGAGACCAAATCCCCACAAAAGTCATGCCATGATGACTAAGTCCAATGCTGGCTTGAGCGTCTTCTAAGAGCAACTCAGTCTCTGGCTTGATCTGATAGATGAGCGCATCCTTTTTAAAAGTCTTGTGACTAAGCTCCATTCGACTCAACTCTTGGTAGCGCGCCTTATTAAGCTCAATTAAGCCACTAGCTACATCTAGAGGAATATGGCGCAACATCTCCTGTGGTTGGAAGCTAAGGTATACCTCATCAAACTCGTCCTTATCATTTTGGCAGACATTAAAGGCCGGGTGTCCCCCAATGTTATAGTATAATACCTGGCTAGAATTAGGATTGTGGACCGTATAAGAAACAGTCAAACGTGGGCCAGACAAATATAGGAGACTTGCAGCACAAAGTCAAAAGGATAAAGGGCTTTGGTCTCATCATTTGATGTCAGTTCAAAGGTAACCGCTTGTTGCGACTGAGCAATGACACGAAAGTAACTATCTCTAGCAAAACCATGACGCGGTAAGTGATAGTCTTGCCCTTGATAGGAGACAGCCCCTTCCTTTAAGCTACCCACGATAGGAAAGAGAATGGGCGCCTGACGTCCCCAATAGTTGGGATCCCCTTGCCAGATGAATTCATAACCTGACGCGCGGTCCAAGACAGAGGTCAGTTCGGCCCCCATCTCCTTAATTTTTACAATTACTTGTTCATTCTCTAGTTGTATCATGGATATACCTCCTCAAATCTCGTTATGCGAGTTGCTTATAAGATATAGTGGCTTAAATCAGGACTTTCTACAATCTTATCTAAACGTTGACTGACATATGCCCCATTAATCTCAATACGGCCCATATTCATATCCGCGGCTTCATAGAGTAATTCCTCTAAGACGGTCTCGACAATAGTATGGAGACGACGTGCCCCAATATTATCGGTTGACTCATTTAAGAGCACCGCATACTCCGCCATTTTATCAATGGCAGATTCCGTGAAGATAACTTCTACCCCTTCAGTTGCTAGCATGGCTTGATATTGATGCAAAATAGCGTGAGCTGGCTCTTGCAGGATACGGCGGAAATCATCCACCTTAAGGTCGGTCAACTGGACACGGATTGGGAAGCGGCCTTGTAATTCAGGAATTAAATCAGAAGGCTTGGCCACATGGAAGGCACCCGATCCAATAAAGAGAATATGATCCGTTGAAATAATACCGTACTTAGTCTGAACGTCACTACCTTCAACAATTGGCAAGATGTCACGTTGGACCCCCTGACGGCTAACTTCTCCTCCATGGTTGGAAGAAGTCGCAATCTTATCGATTTCGTCGATGAAGATAATGCCACTGTTCTGAGCCAATTCTAAAGCCTGTTGGTTGATATCATCCTGATTAACTAGGTGATCTGACTCTTCTTCTGTCAGTAATTCTAGGGCTTCCTTGACGGTCACACTGCGTTTGATTTTTTTCTTAGGACGTAAGTTTTGGAACTCGGATTGGACGTCCATCATTTGTTCCATCATAGGGTTTAAGTTGTTGAGTTGCAGTTTCTTCTCCTCTAACTCAATGGTGACTTCCTTGTCATTAAGTAAGCCTTGGCGCAATTGCTCCTTGATTTGGCGGCGACTGACCTTAATGTCATCTGTCACCACTTCCTGAGGCTCCTCCTGGCTTTGAGCCATTTGTTGCAACATAGCCATAAAATCATTAGGTTGAGCCTGTTGTTTCTTCTCTTGTTTAATACCAGGTTTCAGAGCCTTGGCTAGACGGGTCAAGGCACGCTCATAGGCCTCTTCTCTCACTTCTTGATGTTTAATCTTCTTGACCATGCGAATGCTGGCTTCAACCAAGTCACGTACCATGGCCTCTACGTCACGACCAACATAACCGATTTCGGTATACTTGGTCGCTTCTACCTTGACAAAAGGAGCATTGGCGATTTCAGCCAAGCGTCGCGCAATCTCGGTCTTCCCGACCCCAGTTGGCCCAATCATCAAGATATTCTTTGGTTTGACTTCAGCCTGCATAGCAGGATCTAGCTTGAGACGACGCAGACGATTGCGCAAAGCAATAGCAATGGCACGTTTGGCTTCATCTTGGCCGATAATGTACTTATTTAATTCATTGACAACATAACGTGGTGTTAATTGACTCATAATCAATTCATCCCTTCTATTATAATGGCAAGTCAGCTTACTAAGCTTCTTCCACTCGAATTTGGTCATTGGTGAAGACATCGATCTCACTAGCAATTTGTAGCGCTTGTTTGGCGATGTCTACGGCACTTAATTCAGGCGCGTTTCGCTTGAGAGCACGGGCTGCAGCTAAAGCATAGTTGCCGCCTGAACCAATGGTCAAAATTCCATCATCTGGCTCAATAACTTCCCCCGTCCCACTGACCATGAGGAGATTGTCCTTATCCATGACAATCAGAAGGGCTTCTAGCTTCTGTAAAGTACGATCAGAACGCCAAGACTTGGCTAGTTCGACAGCCGCTCTGGTCAATTGTCCTTGGTGCTCACTGAGCTTGGTCTCGAACATTTCTGATAAGGTGATAGCGTCCGCTACACCACCTGCAAAGCCAACTAGAACTTGGTTATGATAAATGCGTCGAATCTTGCGGGCAGAGCCTTTCATAATGACTTGTTGGCCCATTGTAATTTGTCCATCACCAGCCATGGCTAGTTGATTATCTTTTTTTACAGCACAAATTGTTGTCATGATGGTCACTTCCTTTTAGCGTGATTATTTATCTTGCTTAGCTTGTTTAGCCCTAGGATGAGCTTTAAGGTATTGGCTGCGCAATTGGTCTTTAGTTACATGCGTATAAATTTGGGTTGAACTGAGGTTGGCGTGGCCCAAGAGTTCTTGAACCGTCCTCAGGTCTGCCCCCTTATTGAGTAAATGCGTAGCAAAAGAATGCCGCAATTTGTGGGGATAAATCTTCAAGTTCATAGCTTGTTCTTGAACCAAACTGTTAAGTCGCGTCCGAATCTGTCTAGGTGTCATTTGAGCACCCTTGTCAGTCAGTAGCAGGTATTGACTCTTCTTAGAGTCTATTTTTGGTCTTAGATGCGTTAAATAATCGCGAATGGCTTGGGTTGCCGAATCACCCAAGGGGACGATACGCTCCTTATTTCCCTTCCCTAGAACACGAATAAGTTGTACCTCTAAGTTGAGGCGATCTAAGCTCAATTCGCTCAGTTCGCTGACCCGCATACCGGTCGCATAGAGAACTTCTAGAAGCATTCGGTCACGCCAGGCCGCATCATCTTCCCGCTTATAAAGGGCGTCGAAGAGTTGAGTCAGTTCTTGTTCATAGAAGAATTGTGGCAAGGTCTTCTTTTTAACCTGGTACTGAACCAATTCCATGGGATTAGTCTCAATCCACCCTTGGCTTAGGCAGTAGGTAAAAAATGACCGTAGACTGGATAATTTACGGCGGATACTAGTCTTTGCATAGGCTTGTTCATTGAGATAAGCCAAATAGAGTCTAACATCTTGATAGGCAATTTGCTTCAAATCGCCGCCACCGCTAGTCTCAATAAAAGACTGAAAAGCTACTAAGTCTTGTTGATAGGCAGCTAGGGTCTTCTGGGAATAGCGTCTTTCAACACTAATGTATTGGAGAAAACGCGCAATAGCTTCTTGCATAAGACCACCGACTTCCATTCTTTCTATGTCTTTTAGTGTATCACTTTTTTGCTTTTGAAGCGACTGCCCCGCCTCATTTGCTGTCATTTGTTAAGAATTGATAAACAAAAAGAGATTAAACCTCGGTTTAATCTCTTTCATGCCGGCAAGGGACTCACTTACTTTTGAATATCTTCTTGATAGTCACAGTGACTGCAAGCAACTTGTTTGCCCTTGCGACTTGTTTTTTCTACTAGATAGTGTTGGCAGACTGGGCAGTCGCGTCCAATTGGCTTATCCCATGAGACAAAGTCACATTCTGGATATCGATTACAGCCAAAGAAGAGCCGATTCTTCTTGGATTGGCGTTCGACCACTTGGCCCTGATGACACTGCGGACAGGTCACCCCAATGGTTTTGACAATCGCTTCTGTATGGCGGCAATCCGGGAAATTGCTGCAGGCATAGAACTTACCAAAACGGCCAATCTTAATGACCATATCGTGGCCACACTCAGGACAGGCAAAACCAGCTGGCTCATCCTTGATATCAATCTTAGCTACTTCTTCTTCGGCCTTGGTTAAATTGCCTTTAAAGCCTTCATAGAAGGATTCTAGGACTTGAACCCACTGGAACTTGCCTTCTTCAATAGCATCTAGTTCCGTTTCTAAGCCAGCCGTAAACTCGGTATTCACGATATTAGGGAAATAACTAGTCATAAGATTATTGACAATCTCGCCTAACTCAGTTGGTTCGAAACGCTTAGCCACCATTTTGACATAGTAACGCTTGCGCAAGGTTTCAATAGTTGGTGAATAGGTAGATGGACGGCCAATCCCTTTTTCTTCTAAGACCTTAACCAAGGAAGCTTCGTTGTAACGAGCAGGTGGTTGGGTGAAGTGCTGACTTGGATTCATATCCGCCACCTTGACTGCTTCTCCAACTTTTAAGTCTGGTAGGAAGTTATCCTTAGTTCCTTGAGATGGATAAACCTTAAGGAAACCAGGGAATTTAATCTTAGAGCCATTTGCACGGAAGCTTGCACCGTTCTGACTTAAGTCGCAACGAATGGTATCGTAAACCGCATCTGCCATCTGACTGGCTACAAAACGTGACCAAATCAAATTATAGAGTCGATATTGGTCCTTAGTTAAGGATGCTTGGATGGACTCTGGAGTCAGCGTGACATTGGATGGTCGAATGGCTTCGTGGGCATCTTGTGCACTTTGGCTATTACGGACTATCTTGCCAGGCCCAAGATATTCAGATCCATATGTCTCATTAATATAATCGAGAGCAGCTTGACGGGCACTTGGCGCAATACGGGTTGAGTCAGTACGCATATAGGTAATCAAACCGACCGTGTTACGGCCAAGGCTTATCCCTTCATAGAGCTGCTGAGCGACCATCATGGTCTTGCTGGTACGGTAACCCAGACGATTAGACGCTTCTTGTTGTAGGGTTGAGGTAGTAAATGGGGCATGTGACTTACGACGACGCTCCTTCTCCTCAATCTCATCTACTTTGAATGGGGCCTTTTGATCAATTCGCGCCATCACCGTTTGGACATCTTGGTGGCTCTTAAGCTCACGTTTCTTGCCATCCAATGCATAAAAATCAGCCTGGAACTTGGTTTTGCCCTTAAGGAAGGTTGTGGGAATATCCCAATACTCTTCTGGTTTGAAGTTTCGGATTTCTAGTTCGCGATCAATAATCAGCTTCAATGCTGTCGACTGCACCCGACCAGCAGATAAACCTTTTTTAACTTTCTTCCATAATATAGGTGAAATAGAATAACCGACTACCCGGTCCAAGATTCGACGCGCCTGTTGGGCATCAACTAGTTCTTGGTCAATGGCACGCGGATGCTTGAAGGCCTCCTTAACAGAATCCTTGGTAATTTCGTTAAAGACTACGCGGTTCTTGTCGTTTGGATCTAAACCTAAAATATAGGACAGATGCCAAGCAATTGCTTCCCCTTCGCGGTCCGGGTCGGCTGCCAAATAGACTTTTTCAGCTTTTTTGGCGTATTTGCGCAATTCTTTAATGGTATCTCCGCGACCGCGAATGTTAATGTAGCTAGGTTCAAAATGGTTGTCGATGTCCACGCCCATTTTACTCTTAGGCAAATCACGCAAGTGTCCTTTGCTGGCTACTACTTTATAGTTCTTACCCAAGTATTTATCAATAGTTTTTGCTTTTGTTGGTGATTCGACAATCACCAGATATTTATAAGTCACCTGATCGACACATCCCTTTCTCGAGCAAGGGGGCTTGCTTCAATGTAAATCGTATCAATCTTAGACGAAACCGGATCGCTTGTCAACACTTTTAATTCTTTATTGCTTGGAGACGATAGAGAGTCTCCAGGTCTCCCAAGAAGTCTGGCAGACTATAAATGGCATTAGCTCCCGCTTCAATTAACTGATTACATCCGGCTGAATTGGTCTCACTCAAATGTCCTGGACAGACATAAATCTCTCGATTATACTGTAGGGCAAAATTAGCCGTGATGAGGCTTCCGCTCTTCAAGGCTGCTTCCACAACAACCAGTGCTGGTGCAATCCCCGCCACCAATCGATTACGCATAATAAAATGATGTTTTTTGATTCCTATATGAGGCAAATACTCTGACAAGAGCAAGTGGGATTGCCCTAATTCAGCCATAAGGCTTGTATGACTTCGTGGATAACAGGTGCCAAAGCCAGCTGGTAAGATGGCAATAGTTTGCCGCCAGGGCAACCCAGAGCCGTTCGATGAACCATGGCATCTACTCCCAAGGCCATCCCTGAGACACAGACATAGCCTGATTGACATAAGACTTGAGTTAAAGAACTCGCATCTTTTTGGCCTTGGAGACTTATGGCACGAGTCCCAACAATGGAAATCAGTGGCTCTTGTAACCATTCAATATGCCCTTGATAATAGATTAATAAGGGAGGCTTAGGAATCTCTAACCAAGCCCTAGGATAAGTAGGCTCTCCAATCATAAGAGTATGCTTAGCCAAGTCCTTGACTCTCAGATAGCTTTGGTCATCCAGATAAAAATGAAAGCCTGGATTTTCTAATATGCCTTCTTCTTTCTGGACTTCTATCAGCATGGACTGACAGTCTACAAGGCTAAGTGCATGACGATGGCAAGCTCTATTAATGGCATGCTTAAGGTAATACCAAATCTCACGATAGTTAGCACCTTCAAGGCTTAAAAGAATGAGTTGTTCCTTCATCGACAAATCCATCAAGATTCCCCCTTCATACTATATATAGGCCAAAAGGAGAATAAAACACGTCTATAAAAGATAACAAGTTACAAGACTATATAAATAGTCAGAAAAGCATATATAAGAGAAAAACTGGGATTATATCCCAGTCTCCCTTATTCTAGTTAAAGTTCTTATAGGGTACTTTCTTTAGATAAGCTATCTAGCAAGTCAAGCCCTTGGCGGGACATACCATCAATAATGAAGTGATATGGCTGCCCTTGGTCATCATAGAGAATAAGACCTGACAAATAGCCTTCGTGCTTAAGGTATTCTAAAGCTGAAATCACCTGGTCCTGGCTGTAAGAATGTGACTCTACAAAGTCTAATAGGTTTTCCAATTCGAAATGAACGGGCAGCTGACGATCAAGCGCTAAAAGTAAGTCCCTCACTAGAGATTTTCTTGGTCTCATAACACTCTCCCTTTCTGATGAATAAACCAGGCATGATACCACTCGTTTTGTTAACTTATGCATTTATTCACAAAATGAATCCTTGCTTTAAAATAGAGTATATAACTATCATAAAGCGTTTTCAATCAGCTGTCAAGTAAGTATAAATAAGCCAGCAGACTAAATAAATCTACTGGCTTAGGAGTTATCTAAAGTGTCTTCTTCTTCTTGGCTACCTTACTCAAGCTAACTTTAGCTAAAGTATTGTAGGCCTGAAATTGATTAATAAAGGCATGATCGCTAACCTCACGTTTAAGGTCTACGATATAGTCTAACTTAAGCAAGGCATCGCCATCTTCAAAAGATATGGAGGCCAGTTCTACAGACTGACAAAGCGCTTCAAAAATACCCTCAAAGAGCAAATCATAATCTTGATCAGCCGAAATTTTAACAGTCAGATAGCGCCGGGATTGACTGGCGTTAGCAAAGTTAACATGCTCCAAAATCAATAGGAGACAGGTCAAAACAAGGGTAAAGCCAAGGGCTAGAAAGATATAGCCCATCCCACAGGCTAAACCAATAGCTGTTGCCATAAAAATCACTAACATCTCTTTAGCTCCCCCTGCCGCTGAACGAAAACGAATGAGACTAAAGGTCCCGGCTACAGCCACACTGGTGCCCAAATTGCCGTTGACTAAAAAGATAATCATGGCAATGATAGTTGGCAAAAGAGCCAAAGTAATAACAAAATCTTTTGTATAAAGCGTTTTATACTTATAGACCCAAGCCAACCAAAGACCAGTTAATAAAGCCACTAGTAGTGACATCATTAACATTTCAGGCTTAGCATTGGCTTCATTTGCCACATAAACTGAATTGAATAATTGGTTCATAAACCTACCTCCCTATTATAAAGCTAAGCGAACTTCTGAAGCTTCTAAAGTTTTAGAATAGGCTCGCCCATATTTAGAGAAAGAAATTTCTTCGACCTGATAGCGATTCAAAATTCCAACCATCCAGTCAGGTTGATCGCCATTGACCTTGATTTCTAGAATAACTTGATCGTCGTCGATTAATGGTTCTCCATGGCGACCTGCTGTTAAATCTAAGTCATAGTTTCGGTAAACAACTTCGCGGTCAATGGTTACGCGAACCTTAGTGTCTTCAATCCCACGATATGAGTGACGTTTATAACCAATAAACATCATTGGCTTAAGTGCCACGTAGCGTCGTTGTAACTCTAACAAAGTTAATTGCAACTCTGGGTTAGCATCCGGATGCGCATTGGTTGGATGGGCCACATAGCGAATAATATCTGCCATATCTGCTACAAAACGGTACTTATGCCCTACTTCTAAAATCTTCTTCTTAATCTCTAAGAAGGCAAAACTATCAGCCTTAGGCTTAGCATCATAGGTTCTCATCCGGACTTTCTCTCGTTCATGCAATCTAGCTAATGAATCTTCCACTAAGTCATAGTCTGCATTATCAAAATACAAGTTACTAATCGTCGAGACAGGGTAGTCATCTGGCACTAAGTGTTGACTAAACTCCTTCTCCAGTGCCGTCATGGTCTTGGCATCCACTAAGTATTTACTCTCGATACGCTGGAAATTCTTTTGAACTTTATGCTCTTTCATTGTTACTCCTCCTAATTCTACATATGTAGTATATAGATGATAAAAGATAAGCTCTCTAGGAGCTAATGAATATATACATTTGTCGTTTATAATTACATTCTACATTTGTAGTTTTTATAATTCAAGTCAATTCTACATGTGTCATGAGATTGTTATATTTGCAAAACCACATACAAAAAGCCTAACGAGAGCTCTATCGTCTCTCGTTAGACTTCAAATCTATATTTGTTTATTAATCATCTACATCCGGATCGTCTGGGTCATCCGAATCATCCGTGTCATCTTTGTCATCAGATTCATCGTCATCGCTATCTTTCAAGATGGACTGCACATTGAGTAAAGGTCTAAATACTGACGGTGCCTGTGACGACTCTGCATTAGAAGTTTGGCTAGCTACATGTTCAGAACCTGCGACGCTCTCACTTGGTTGAGAATTCGAGACTAAAACTTGGTTGGTCTCATGAACTCGTAAAATTTGCCCATCTATCAAACTAATTTGGTACTGATAAATGGTATTTGATATTGGAAAGCGACAAAATAGCGGTCCTGAGACAATTCTATTTCTAAGGCTTGGACTTGATCCAATGTCAAGCCCGCCTCTGCTAAGGCATAATCTCTGGCTTGATTGCTAGAAACTCCGAGCTCACTTATCTGACTATCTGCCACCTGATTAGCAGGTGGTTGTGCCATGACAAAGACAGAACGCGATAGTAAGACTAAAGTAGCCACTCCTAGAATGGCAAGAACGGATAAGAAGCGAATTGGATAACGATTATCCATAATGGCTAATATGCGTCGCTTCAAATTGAAACGATTGGAATAGAAGCAAGTGGTTAAAGCTACCTGGTTTTTCTTGCTTCGGTCAATCATGGTCAGGATTGTCTCACCATAGAAGATGCGATAACTAACATCTTGTTGAGCTAATACGGTAGCATCACAGTACATTTCCCCTGCTTCCAATAACTCTTTGCTGGCAAAACGAACCAATGGGTTGTACCAGTAGAGACTCTTAATAAACATGGCTAAGAGACTAACATAAACATCTCCGTGCTTATAGTGGACTAATTCATGATGGAAGATTAAACTAAATTCTTCCTCTGTATAGTCAAGCTCAGGAAGTACAATGGTTGGTTTTCTGAAGCCAAATAAGAGAGGACTGTGAACCAGCGGGCAATAAACTAGGCCAATTTCGCGTTTTACACCCACAAGCGCTTGCATCTCAGCTAAGGTTTCCCAGATGGCTAAATCTTCAACAGGGTCGCCCCATCGCTTGAGCATGGTCTGGAACTTGATGTAACTATAGAGCTGACGTCCAAGATATATCAAGACACCTAATAGCCAGACCAACAAGATAGCATGTAAAATGTTAAAGGACCATGTAGGAGTCGGAACTGTTGCTCCTGAAGCTTCTATTGGTGTCGACCCCATATGAGCCGGAGCTGAGGTCGGGAGTAATGGTGCGGGTGGTTGCACCTCAATTAAGCCCAGACTAAAGGCTGGTCTGAATGGTAACAAGAGGCTCAGGATAACCCCAATCCAGATATAGTATTTACTCCGGACTGACAGTCGATTCTTGAAAAGCATAAAACAAATACTGACAAATGGGATTAAGCAAGAAACTGATAAGCTAGTCAAAAAGAAGTTAAAGAGTATGTCTTGCATTTAGCCCCCTCCTCACTAGGACTTATGCTGATTCAGCAAGTCACGCAATTCATCCATATCAGAATCAGATAAGGAATTTGAACGGAATAAGTTATTAATAAAGCCACTGAGAGAGTGACCCTTGTAGCGATTCAAGAAGTCAGAGGCCTCAACCTCCAGATAATCTGCTTCTGAAACTAGTGCTGTATAGTGACGTTCCCGCCCCACTCGCTCGCTATTAAGATAACCTTTTTCAGTAAGACGAGCCAAGACCGTAAGCAAGGTTTGTGGCTTCCAATGATTGTCTTCACCTAGATATTCAATAATCTGAGCAGAAGTGGTAGGCTGTGGCAATTGCCAGATGGCCTTCAAGATAGTGAATTCGCCATCCGCTAGACGCTTAATTTTTGCTACCATAGGAATCTCCTTTCGTTTAATAAATCAATCTTTCTCACTTTAATTCTACAAATGTCTAAGGATTTTGTCAAGCTTATCTTGCCTTCTCTATAGAAAAATCGGCTCCATAGCGGAACCGATTGAATTTTATGATTCATATGTTTTGTACATGGACTTAACCGGTTCAAAGCTCCGACGATGAATAGGAGTGTAACCTACTCTATCCAAGGCTTCTAAGTGTTCCTTAGTCCCATAGCCCATATTCCGTTCAAAACCAAACTCTGGATAGGTCTTGCTGTATTGGATCATTAACTCATCTCGATATACCTTGGCGATAATTGAAGCCGCCGCAATGGATAAGGAACGTTGATCGCCTTTGACCAAGGACTCTTGTGGCAAATCAGAATCAATATTGATGGCATCTAGCAGCAAATAATCAGGTTTTACATTTAGGGCTTCAACAGCAGCCTTCATGCCTTGGCGAGTGGCTTGATAGATATTTTCCCGGTCAATAATGGCCGGAGGAATAGCAACAATTTTAAGATCAAGGGCAACCGTTCGGATTTGGCGGGCGAATTCAAGACGTTTAGCATGTGACAGTTGCTTAGAGTCTGTCACCCCGACTAGTAAATTCTGGCAGTCTCTAGGCAGAACAACTGCTGCCACCACCACTGGACCAGCTAAAGGCCCACGCCCTACCTCATCTAATCCGGCAATCACTTGATAGCCAGCATTATAGGCTGCCATTTCATGTATAAGCCTTTTTTGGTGGTCGTGAAACATGATTTGTTGATTTTGTAGGCGTTTATGGCATTGTTCAAGCAATTTTTGGACACTTTTACGCTCGTCTTTTGCTAGTATCGCTAATAATTCATGAGACTCATCCTCTACTTCTAGCAAAGCAACCTTAATTTGACTTACAGTTAACTTAGACATTAATTTTCACCTACTGATGAGGCTTCTAAAGGCACTTGATCCAAGGTCAAACTACCTAATTGGTGCTGACGATAGTCAATGACTAATTTTGTAGATGCCTGATCATAATCCTCCTTAAAGCCCAGTCGCTTAGTAATAACTAAAAGCAACTCTACTAGGGGCAGTTGGCACTCTTGTTCAGTCAGACGGTAACGCTGTTTAAGCACATCCGGATTATTGCCTAATGCTAATTCTAATAGGTAAAGAGCCAAATCATCCATATGAACCAGTTGGTCTTTGATGGCACCGGTTAGGGCTAATTTTTTGCCCACCAAAGGGTCATCAAATTTAGGCCACAGAATCCCTGGCGTATCCAGTAATTCAAAATTGCGCCCTACTTTTAGCCAACGTTGGGCCTTGGTAACCCCAGGCTTATTACCAGTAATGGCCTGGTTCTTACCCACAAAGCGATTGATTAAGGTTGATTTACCTACGTTAGGAATCCCCAGAATCATCAGGCGAATAGCACGCGGCTTGACACCTTTAGCAGCTTGTTTGGCAAAGTAATCTGACATAAGTAGCTGACATTGCTTCTCAAGTTGTTTGAGTCCTTTACCATGCTGAGCATCGATAGATAAAGCATGAATATCTTGACTTTGATAGTAATTAATCCAAGCCTGAGTCTTAGCAGGATCTGCTAAATCGGCCTTGTTGAGGACCATAATACGAGGCTTATTACCTACAATTTCGTCAATCAAGGGATTACGACTGGATTCAGGGATACGAGCGTCAACTAGTTCAATAACAATATCGACTAAATTGAGTTTTTCCTTGGCTTCACGTTTAGCTTTGGCCATATGGCCAGGAAACCATTGAATGGGTTGTGACACGAACTTTCCTCCTAGGACATAGTTTAAGGTGCGCTAATAGACAAAGAGCCATCTGCTTGTAGCTGATATTGCGCCATGCGTCGCATTTGATTGAAAGGCCAATAAACTAGGTCAGCTTTGCCCTGAACCGAAGCAATTGGGACTAGACCAAACTGACGACTATCCCCTGATCCTGGTCGGTTATCCCCCATAACAAAATAATATCCTTCAGGAATAGACTCGATTCCCAAGGTATCCCACAAGGAAAAATCTTGAGTAAATGGATGGCTATCAGCTTGAGATTTATTTGGTTCCAGGTATGGCTCCGGTACTGGCAAGTCATTGAGATAGAGTTGGTCATTCTTCACCTGCAAATGATCACCAGGCAAACCAATAACCCGCTTAACATAGGAATTTCCTGACCCTTTCGGATCAGGAAATACCACTACATCAAAGCGATTAATCTTAGCACTAGGAAAGAGCAGCATGTGCTCTCCATGATGGAGGGTTGCCTCCATAGAATGGCCATCAACCTGAAAAGGCTGCAGAATGTACTGCCGAATACCTGTTAGGATTAAGACGGCAATCATGAGATAGAAGACCACATTGACCAAGTCACGGCCTAATTTTCTTAGTGATCTCATGAGTTATTTCCTTGCTTAAGTACTTCTTTGGCCTTGTCGTACTGCGCATCATGAGTCTTGAGATAATCACGGGTTGCCTCGTTGAGGGCATCTGCTGTCTTACCAGTTACTTGCCCATCTTCAGTCAATCCCTTATCCTTTTGGAAGGCCTTGACAGCAGCTTCCATCTTGTCATCAAAGTATTCAGTAGACTCTAATTCATAGCCTAAAGCTTTAAGAATTAAGGCCAGATTTTTTACTCCGTCATTAGATTGGCCTTTGGCAAGGGTATCATCATAGCTGAGGCTAACTGCCTTAGCCACCGGTTCTTGTTCGACAGCAACTGTCGGCTCAATCCCTTGTTTATGAATCCAATCACCTTTTGGCGTTAGCCATTTAGCGATCGTTAACTTCAATTCGCCAAGATCTGATTGATTAAGAACTTGTTGAACCGTCCCCTTACCAAAGGTCTTCTCGCCTACTAAATCATGTTTGGTGTTTTCCTTAATTGCAGCAGCTAAAATTTCACTAGCAGATGCTGAACCACCATCTACCAAGAAGACGTAAGGTTCTGTGATTTTAAAGTCTCCATAAAGCTTGGTATCAGCAGAAAAGACGGTCGGATCACTGCCACGTTCTTGGGTTTGGAGGATGACATCGCCATCTTTTAAGAACATATTCCCAATAGCCAGCGCCTGACTTAAAAGACCACCTGGGTCATTACGCAAGTCAAAGATAAAGCTCTTAGCACCGTCTTCACGGGCTTTCTTAACGGCATTTTCCAATTCCTTGGCGGTATTTTCTCCAAATTGGATAATTTTAATGTGGGCAATGGTCTTGTCTTGCTCATCCAAATTACTAGTAACGGAATAATTTGGAATAGTGTCGCGAGTCAACTTGACATCAAAGTTTGAACCACCGCGACGAATGACTAGTTTAACTTCAGAACCCTTAGGGCCACGGATAAGTTTCATGACTTCTTGGGTCGTCTTGTCCTTAAGCTCTGTCCCATCTACACTGACAATGACGTCATTTGGCTGCAAACCTGCTTTAGAGGCAGGTGTATCATCAAGGGCACTAATGACAACCATCTCGCCACCTTTGACTTGGAATTGAACCCCAATCCCTTCAAAGGAATCACTCATGGCATTATCGAAGGCAGTCGATTCTTCCTTGTTGAAATACTCTGAATAGGGGTCTTCTGTGGCAGACACCATTCCTTTCAGGGCACCTTCTAAAATCTTCTCTTTGTCAATTTCTTCAATGTAGCCTTCACGAATAGAACGATAGACTTCCTGAATTTTCTGAATGTCTTCATCTGAAAGCTGTTCTTTTGAGCCAAAGAGGCTAAATGGTGCAGCTGTCACTGGAACAGTCGTTGAAAGTACACTGGTTGTTACTAGTAAGGCAGAGAACCATTTCAATCCTTTGCTTAACTTCATCGAATCCCTTCTTTCCAAGAATATTGAGTTTATTTGCTTTGAAGCGCGTAAGCTGTTTCTAAGGCAACTTCCATCATTTGTGTGAAAGTTGTTTGGCGTTCTTCAGCCGTTGTTTCTTCACCTGTAATTAAGTGGTCACTAATCGTACACATAGCCAAGGCTTGACGGTTGTGTTTAGCTGCCACGGCATAGAGCCCCGCTGCTTCCATTTCCACAGCTAAAACCCCATAACGAGCTAGTTTGCCCTTGTCCATCTCTTCGTTATAGAAACGATCACTAGATAAAATATTACCGACATGGATATTTTCCTTAGGTAATTTTTCTGCTGCTAGATGATAAGCAGTATCTAGAACCTTGAAATCAGCTAAGGCTGCAAAGGACACTTGCCCATTAAAGATATTGGTTAAGCAGCTAGAGTCAGTCGTCGCCCCTTGGCCAAAGACGATATCCCGAACTTTGACAGATTCTTTCATCCCACCAGCGGTCCCAATGCGGATAATCGTCTTAACGCCATAACTTTGATAAAGCTCTTCTGCGTAAATCATAGCTGACGGAATCCCCATACCAGAACCCTGCACAGAGACTGGAACGCCCTTGTAGGTCCCAGTAAACCCGAACATGTTGCGTACCGTATTGTAACGCGTCACATTCTCCAGGAAGGTTTCAGCAATATATTGGGCCCGCAATGGATCCCCCGGGAATAAAACTACTTCAGCGATTTGGCCTTCTTGGGCTGCAATATGAATCGACATAAATTTCAATCCTTTCTATTTGTGGTAAAGATACTGTTGCCAAGCATCATCAAAGATGGACAATAGACGTGAATAATGAGGGCTGTCTTCCATGTAACGTGAGATTTCGTCAAATTCGTCGCTACGCTTAGGAAACCCTTGATCTGAGTGGATAGCATTCGCCAAGCGACTCATGGGGTCCTTGGCTCCATAGTCCACTGAACGAGAAATATAATCGTAAAAACTCTTTGCCATTAGGCCCTCCTTCGTGTCTGTATATACCCATTCTACCAAAAAAAGGCCACAAGATGCAAACATAGTCACTAAGGCTTTAACTTTCTTTCTCAGTATATTTAGGGTACAATGATAGAAAAGGAGGGAAAACATGAAAGAAACACTCAAATTATCCTATACTAAACAGGTCCTCATTGAAGTTCTCAATGCTGCAACTCATGGTATTGGCGCCCTCTTAAGCATTATTGCCACGGTTGCGCTCATACTCAAAGGCGTCCAACATGGCTCACACTTAGAGATTGTCTCCTATGCGATCTATGGAGCTAGCCTCTTCTTATTATTCTTAAATTCAACCCTTTATCATTCCTTTAGCCTGACTCGCTATAAAGATGTCTTCCAAAAGATTGACCATTCTTCTATCTACCTTTTAATCGCGGGGACTTACACCCCCTACCTCATGGTTTCAATCGGGGGGCTTGTGGGCTATGGTTTCCTAGCGCTTGTCTGGGCCTTAGCTATTGGAGGCATTATCTTCGAAGTCTCTGCTATCGGCCGATGGCCAAAACTCAGCACCTTCCTCTACCTTGGATTAGGCTGGCTTAGTGTCTTCATCATCTATCCCTTAGCTCAATCCATTCCCTTGACCGGGATTCTGCTCTTAGCTTTGGGCGGTGTCACTTACTCACTAGGAACGATTTTTTATCGTATGAAAGACAACAAATGGATGCATATTATTTGGCACCTTTTCGTATTAGGTGGCGCCATCTTTATGTTTTATAGCATTCTATACTATGTGTAAAAACAAAATCCAATGGTCAGGCAACCATTGGATTTTTTTCACCCCTTTTTCACTCTCAAGAGCTATTAAAGTCTAGTCTTTAATTTACAGACTATTTTAAGCCCCTAAATCGACTAGTTTTTATCTTCTTCTTATCAATTCCCTTATCCTCAAGGAATTTGGTCATAGCATTCACATCATCGGCCTGCCCCGCTAATAGATAAGTCGCATCATTACCATAGCGCTCAACTGCGTCACTTAAATAGTCCTGACTTTGAGAAAGACTCGAGCTGCTCTCATAGCTTAGATTTGCATGTTTTTTAGCTGAATCTTCCAGTTCATTGTTAAAGACCATCACCCCTTTACTTAAGTGACTCAAGACCAATTCGCGTTTACTTATCTCTTCTTTGATAATTGGGCGTATGGCTGCAATACCGACATCAGAGGCAAAACATACGAAGGCTTTATTGCTGTCCGCCGTGGATAAGGTCGAGTCCAACCAACTTAGCTCTACTTTGCTTCCCGCTGGCAAATTAGTTAGACTTTTTTTGTATGGACTGCCACTATTATGAGTCAAAATTAAAATTTCATCTTCATTTGAACTTGAAGCAATCGTTAGCCAACGGCTACTTTCCCCATCTTTAGCTTGGCTTTTGCTTGCCCCCGTTACAACCTCGCTGGCGGTTTGATGATTATCTATACTATTTGGTAAAGAGATCTTAGCGTGAGCACCTGCTTTCCATTGCATGTTGTCAGGTTTAGCCAAGTGGATGAGGCTTAAATCCCCTTCTAGTTTATCAATAGAAAGGACAGATAGCGTTTGACCACGCCCAAGATAAGCTATAATGCCCCAAGCGATAATGCTTAAACTTACAATGACTGCTAGGATAGTGATTAACATCGTTTTACCTCTTTTCATTTCTTGTTTTTTCATGACTTTATCCTCCTAACGCCAGAATGAATATATATTATATTCATTCATTTTGCGGCGAAATAAAGAGCTACTCTTTATTTCAAGACTCCTTTAACGAAATTAGTTGCCAATATTTCAAGCGTTCTACTTAAATCTGGCACATCTTGTTCTGTAATTTGCATATCCATGTAATAGAAAAGATTGTAGACACGTAAAATATCCTGAATTTTATCTTGCGAGTAACCTTCTACTATCATTCGACTGGTAAAAGTTTCGACTAGAAAATTGTGAAAAGGATTTGAGACTTTGCCTTCTTGTGAGGAATAATATGCATGTAATTCATCTGCGATTGCAGGATTATACCACTCCTTAAGGATTTTATTGGAAGAAACCAAGGAACGTGATCGGCCAAAAATTTGGCTAACTAGTTCAACCATATCCATTTGCCAATCAATTTCTTCAATCATAGCTTGACGAGCGCGATTGTTCTCATCGATGTAGATATCCAAAAAAATGGCTTCTTTACTGTCATAATAGTTATAAAAAGAGCCGACTGCCATACTGGCCTGCTTGGCAATTTCTGAAATTCCTGTCGCTTTGTAGCCCTTTTTAGAAAAGACTTCATAAGCGGCTAACTTTAGGGCTTGTTTTTTATCCACTGCTATCCTGCCTCCTTTTATATACATGAGTGAATATATTTTGTATTCATTCATATTCTATAATAGAAAATCTAGCTTGTCAATCATAATCCTCTCTCATAACAATTAAATCCTAGTACTTGTAGCACTAGGATTTAATTCACTCTATTAGTTTGACAAGATAAGTGCCGCAATCAATGGGCTAATAAAGACATAGAGCAAACCCGTCACACCAATTGCCAGACCGGCCATGGCGCCTGCGACTTGACCATATTTGAAGGCTGTCCCGGTCCCCACTGCGTGTCCCGTTCCGCCTAAGGCTAGCCCAACTGCTACATGATCTTCAATCTTCAAAACTTTAAGACAACAGGCCCCAGAACGCTTGTCAAAATCCCAGTAGCCACTACAACCACTAAGGTCACGGTTGTCATGCCTTGCATCTTGTCGATAATCCCCACCGCCATAGCGGTTGTAACTGATTTAGGGAAAAGCGAAATTGCCAGGAAGAAATCCATACCAAAAAGCTTAGCAAGGAGTGCAGTAAATGTCGTATTAATTAACACCGCAATTGAAGTCCCTAAGAGAATACTGCGTATATGGTGTTTCATCAAGTGGAAGGTTTTATAAAGCGGAATACCCAAAGCTACTGTCGAAGGCACAATCAGAGTGTTAAGATAACTGCCTCCCACGTAATAAGCGTGATAAGGAATGCCGGTTAGCTTGAGTACTACAATAATTAAGATAGTCGCAATCAGAAGTGGCGTCGTCAATGGGTGAGGCCAACGTCGATTGAGTCGCATACCAAGATAGTAAGCTAGAATTGATAGTCCAAGACCAAATAAGGGATTTTCCCAAAAATTAGCAGTCACCTAGTTTACCTCCTCAGTAAAGTCATCCACAAAACGATCCTCGTAGTTGCCTTCATAGCGGTTCTTAACATAATTAACCACTAAAGCAATGACCACAATATTAAGTACAATAGCACCTACTATGATGAGCACAATTGGTCCTAGAAAAGGCGCAATGACCTCATAACGGTCCATAATCCCGACAGCAGCCGGTAGAAAGAGAATGGTCATATTAGCCAAGAGAAAGTTACCCACTGCATTGACATGACGCAAACGCAGGAGCTTAAATTCAAGGGCTAAAAATAGGAGGATTAAGCCTATAATAGAGCCGGGGATTGGTAATTGAAAATAAGTCGAAATCCCCTCCCCTATAAAGGCTAATAAGACAATAATCATGAACTGGACATAAAGTTTCACAATGAATCCCCCTCTTCTCACAATACAAGTTTACCCTTTTTCAGCCAGATTGCAAGCCAAAAAAGGATTGGCACTTAAGTCCAATCCTTCACCTGCTTAATGGGCGAGCTTACCTTGGTTAGCCACAGCAGACATTTTAGCTGCCAAGGCCTCTTGGTCACCTAGGTAATAATGTTTAATAGCCTGGAAGTTATCATCAAATTCATAAACAAGTGGCACACCTGTCGGAATATTCACTTCCATAATCTGATCTGAACTCAATTTATCAAAATACTTAACGAGCGCACGAAGTGAGTTACCGTGTGCTGCAATAATGATGCGCTGTCCTTCTGCCATTTGTGGCCGAATCACTGTTTCAAAGTAAGGTACAACCCGCTCGATGGTAGTTGCAAGACTTTCCGCCAACGGCAGACTTTCCTCTGTAGGTACACGTCGGTATTGGTCTTGCAAACGCGGGTTACGGTCATCACTAGCTTCCAAGCTTGGTGGTAATACATCAAACGAGCGGCGCCAGATTTTAACCTGCTCTTCGCCATATTTTTCTGCCGTCTCAACCTTATTCAAACCTTGTAGGGCGCCATAATGGCGTTCATTTAACTGCCAGGCCTTATGAACGGGAAGCCAAGATCGGTCTAGCTCAGTCAGAACAGCATCCAAAGTGTGAATGGCCCGTTTAAGATAACTCGTATAGGCCAAATCAAAGTCAAAGCCTGCTGCCTTGAGCTGGCGCCCTGCTTCATGTGCTTCAGCCAAACCTTTGTCGGTCAGTTCTACATCCGTCCAACCTGTAAAGAGGTTAAGCCGGTTCCACTCACTTTCGCCATGACGAATTAAAACTAATTGTTTCATAAAATCTCCTCCTAACATTGGTAGTAGCCATAATGGAATTTGGTATTAGGTCGTTTGATACGTGTCAGACCTAAGTCTTCAAAAATAGGGTCTTGATAGTGGGCTTTAACAACGATACGGTGTCTTGCCACCCGCTTAGCCTGTTCCAAAGCTTCCTCGGTCAAGGGCTGTCGATTGGCTAAAAGACGAATACCATCTAAGTTCTTGGATTCTTCGATTCCCACCTTGAACATAGGGTCAAAGTAGACACAGTCTATACTCTTATCTTTTGCTTGAGCAAGATAGGTTTGATAATCCTGACAGTAAGTCACCAAGTCTCTCATGACTTGAGTAAAACGACTATCTTCCATTACAAAGCGAGATAGCCCATCACTGACAATTAAATGCACCAAGGGATTATACTCTAAGGCAGTGACCTGGTAGCCAAAATACTGCATCACCAGGCTGTCACTGGCCATCCCCATGGTGGCATCCAGGACACTAGCGCCAGTTGGACAAGCTAGGGCTCCCAACAAAGGGTCGCGGCCGTTAAGTGCCCTGAGCCAGGCAGTATTGGGGTGGAAAAATAGTTTCTGACCCTCCGCATCATAGTAGATTAACTCATTCTTGTTAAGCACTAAGGCACCCTCTGCCTGGCAATAGATTTGCTTCATGGTACGTTTACCACGGTCTTGATAGATTCCACCGTATAGTTGGGCCAACTCCTGGGCGCGTTTTACTAAGCTTGACTCTTTGTCAATAGCCGTTGTGACAATCAAGGTCATGCCTCCACCTCTTCCTGACCTTGGTCTTGGTAGAAAAAGAGGGTGCGTAACTCATGCCAGGTCCATTGAACCCAGAAGTTGCAAACTGTCACGAAAAAAGCAAAAAGAAGTAATATCACAATTAGAGCCTGAATGCCGAAGAGCCAAGTCTTAAAATCTGAAAAGTTAGTAAGTACTTGGATGCTTTCCCAAGACAAGGTTCTTCTAAGGCTCAGTCCAGGCGAGCTAGCAGAGGCCATCAACCGAATATCCATCATGTATGCGATGGCAATAAAACCTATGACAATCGATAAGGCGATGATTTGGAGGACAGACTTTTCCTTAAAGCTCAGATAGTGTCTCTCGCGACTAGGAATTCGGGTTCGCTTCTTCTTATTCTTATTTTTTCTGTGGTTGGGACGTTTTACCACATCTTGCCCTCCTTCCTAGTTTTTTCCTTAATTGTCTGCCATATATCAAAGGCTAAATAGATTAGGTGGGATGTCACCATATAAAAAATGAAAATAACAATTAGGACCGCTATAAGAGTCAATAGATAACTGAAAGCTTCTGACTCAAGCATCTTTAAGTCCATTAGGCGGTTTACATCATCATGGAAAATGAAATGTACCTTCCTGACTGGAACGGGCCAACGACTGAGATAGAAAGCCCAACTTATGACTAGAGTCAAGGCAATTGATAGCCAAAACATCGTCCATTCTCTGGAATTACGAGGTATTTTGCGGTCTACAGGCCAACCAAACCTTACTGGCTTTTTTTGCTGCTTATTGCCCATAGCTAACATTTCCCCTTTCCTCTTTACTTTAAGTCTAGCACTTTCAATCAGACTTTTCAATTCAAGCAAACCCCTCATCATCTATAGAAAAGAGCCCCTTAAAACTAAGGGACTCTTTCTCTATATTCATTAAATATCTAGGGCAAATCGACGTTCTAACTTGGCTTGAACCAAGGAATATGCCGTACAAATTAACCAATAGATGACTGCTACCAAGATATACATGGTCATGAAGTCATGTTCTGAGGCTCCCACTACTTTGGCCTTCTGGAATATCTCTGGTACACTAATAATGGCGGCAATCGAAGAGGACTTAACCAAATCTAGCATAACATTGGATAAGGGGGGAATGGCTAGTCGTGTAGCTTGAGGTATCACCACATAGCGAAGTGATTGTCGATAGCTCAGACCGACAGCAAAGGCTGCTTCCCATTGACCTTTTTCCACGCCTTCAATACCGGCACGAATAATTTCAGCCGTGTAGGCAGAAGCCGTAATGGACAAACCCAAAATGGCAGCCGTGAAAGCCGACATGACAATTCCCATCAGTGGTAAGCCATAATAGATAAAGAACAAAGTAACTAGAAGTGGCACCCCACGGAAAAAGGAAATATAGGCAATTGCAATAGCGCGTAAGCCACGCAAAGGCGCTAAACGCAAGAGTGCTAGGCAAAGTCCTCCAAGCGTGGCTAAAAGAAAGCTAGCTAAAGACAAAGTCAACGTATTGCCCAGACCTTGTAGTACTGTTGGCAGTCCTTTGAGCGCCAATTCTGGATTAAAGATATAGTGCCACTTGATAGACAAGAGCCAATGGGTCATCTTAACGATCCACTTCCACTACAGGTAGATCTTTAAGTTTCATACCACCGATTTCTTCCTTCTCAGTTGAAACATCTTCTCCTTCATAGAACTTCTTAGAAAGTTCTGCTAAGGAACCATCTTTACGCATTTCTTCTAAGACTTGGTTGATTTTTTCTTGTAAGGTCACAGATTCCTTGTTAAGTACGAAGGCTGCCTTACTTGGGTTGTAGAAGACATTCCCTACCTTAGTCTTGAAGTCTGGGAAGAGCTTGTTGGCATTCTTAATGGCAATGGTTTGGACATAGTAATCATTTGGAATGAAGTCAGTCCGACCATTGTGAATGTCCGCAATGTATTGTTCCAAGGTCCCGTTGTCATAGGTGACAGCTTCCGCACCTTTTGCTTCAGCAATGGCCATGTACTTGGTGGTCGCTTCCCCAGCTGCCTTCTTGCCTTTGAAATCATCCAAGGATTTAATGCCAGAGTCATCTGACTCACGAACTACGATAGAACCGAAGCTATATTTAATTGGTGTTGAGAAAAGGAATTCTTTTTCACGTTTAGGTGTGATGTCGTAGTCGTTGGCTACAATATCCGCTTGCCCTGACTTAATGGCTGTTAACATGCCATCTGTGTTCATTTCCTTAAATTCGAGTTCAAGGTTTAATTTTTCAGCAACCTTACGCAAGATTTCAATGTCATAACCAGTTAAGACATCTTTACCCTCTACTTCTGAGTGGAAAGTTGATGGGTAGTAAGCCCCTGAAGTTGCTACAACAATTTTGCCTGATTTTTGGATGCGATCCCAAGACTCATCCGCAGCTTGCACCTGATGCACAGGCGCCAATAATGCTCCCCCTAAAGTAATCAGGCTAGCAGCAGCCACAATTTTTTTCCATTTCACATTCACCATAATAAACCTCCTAGGTTTTAAGATTTGATTTCATTCTAGCATCTAGAACAGTTACTTTCAACTGTTCTGCTCAACAAATATCGATAAAATAAGCTGTTCCACATATAAAATAAAACAGTTTTACTATCTGTACCAAAACAAAAGAGGAGCTTGGCTCCTCTCCTCTTATCACAAACTATTGATCTTTTTCTTGCTTTTTATCGTCATCCGTCAGTTCATGGACGGTACGTTTGAATGACACAAACATTTTACCAATCGACTCTCCAAGTTCTGGTAATCGCTTAGGACCAAAAATCAAGAGCGCACCGAAGACAATCAAAATTAAACCTGGCGCCCCAATATCACGAAGTAATCCCATCTTGCTTTCCTCCTCTTCTCTTACGATACAAAATCCAATGGCTAATTAAAATACTAATCTCATAGAGTCCCACCAGAGGTACTAACATGGCCAAGTCGCTGACAAAATCAGCTGGCGTTAAGACAACAGCCAATACCAAGAGCACAAAGTAGGCATAGCGACGATAGGCGCTCAACCACTTAGGTGATAGCAAGCCTATATGGGTCAAAAAAGCGACTAAGACTGGCATCTCAAATAGAAAACCTAATGGCAAGGTCACGCCAAAGATGAAATCCAAATAGTTCCCCACTGTAAGCCGCGTTTCGAAGAGTTCTTGACTCCAATTTAAGAGCACCTGTAACAAGGCCGGAGCCACCAAGTAAAAGCCAAAAGCTAATCCCATAATAAAGCAAAGAAAGACAGCTGGCAAGTACCAATAAATGGCACGCAACTCCTCTTGTTTGAGAGCCGGCTTGACATAGGCCCAAATCTGATAGCTAACAAAAGGCAGACTAGCACTTAAGGCTACTAAACTAGCTACTTTTATATAGAGCCAGAGAATTTCATTAGGTCCCAAGGCCAAGAGTGGTTGGTCCAAAAATTGCGTCACTAAATGGTAAAAAGGATCTACCAGGAAAATCCCCAGGCAAAACCATAGAACAAACCAGATGAGAGAAGCAATCAAGCGAGACCTAAATTCTGCCAAATGGCCTACTAGACTGAGATGCTTGCTATCAGCCATCTGTCTTCTCCCCTTTCGACACTAGGAAGAAGATGAGCACCAAGCCCAAAAGGTATAGAGCCTGGCTAGCCACCGTCCACCAAGTTGGGTAAAATCCTAGCCATTCGATAGCCTGTAAGTTACCCCAGACAATTGGATTGGCAGGTAAATACTGGGTGACGATAAGCGTATGGATGCTGACTCCCAAAATCTTGAAGGCTAAGACATAAATCCCAATAGTGAGTATCTTAAAGAGCCAAGGAAGTGACAAACGATTGGCTAGGTACTTGAGTACCAACCAGACAAGCGCTAAAATCAGCGTAGCTAGGCTAATCCCTAGAAGCATCTCCCAGAAGAAAATCTTAGACAGTATACCCACTAGGAAGAGAATCGTCTCTGCCCCTTCGCGGAAAACAGCTAAGAAACTGACCCCAAATAAGGTCCAAAGGCGTCCAGTTCTTTGATAAGCTGCCAATTGGCGATCAATATAGGCTTGCCAAGAGGCTAGGCTTGAGCTCCGATGTAGCCAAATCCCTACTAGGGTTAAGGTTACCACCGCAAAGAAGCCAGTGACAGCTTCAATGAGCTCTCGCGCCACACCAGAGAAAATTGTTGGTAGGAGCGCCGTTAAAGCAAAAGCCAAGGCAATACTTGCTAAGAGTCCAGTGCCTGTCCCAGCATATACATAAGCTAGGGGGCGTTTGGCCTTAAGTAACCGCAGACTTGCAACTAAAGCAAGTACAATCAACATGGCCTCTAAACCTTCACGCAAGACAATCAGCGTGACATCCCAGTAGGAATACTGGCTACTCTTATTAATCTGCTTAAGATCGTCAATTAGGGCATCTAGCTTGGCTTGGTAAATCGGATCCTGTCCCTTAACCATAATAACGGGCGTTTCTTGCTCAACTCGGGTGTAGAGTCTATAATTGCGAGTCGAAACCTCGCCTTCAATGCTAGGCCAGAGTTCAATAAAGGATTGCATGAGCTGCTTGGCTTGGTTGGTCTGTCCTTTAGTAAAGGCGTCTTTGGCTCTATCTAAAAGTTGCAAACCATCTTTCAAGCTAGCCCCATTTGCGGTTGAAACTGCACTAGCCTCAGTGCCTGTCAGAAAGTCTTGAATGGCTTGCTTCAAGCTACCACTATTCACCTCAATAACTTGGTAATCGACCGGCTCCAACTCTATCGCAGCCCGTAGCAAGGCCAAGGCTGTTTCAATTCGATTGTAATGGGCGCTAGAAGTTGACCGAACAATGCTTTCATTAGCGGTCCAAGCACTATTGACCTGCTTATAAGCCAGTTTAACTGCTTCAATATCTTGCTTGGCAATGGCACTCTCTAATTGATTGAACAGAGGCGTCATTCTTTTCTCAAGCTTAGTCTTAGCAGCAGACTCATTCACTGGATTCTGTTCCTTGTCGAAAGCCAAGAGCGCACGCGAAATGGTCACAAGATTTTCATGAGTCAAATCTGCTTTAGCTGCCTCAATGGCTGACTTAGTTGCTTGACCCGCCGGGCTAGTTGCCTGGATTTCCTTGGCAAAAGAGCTGTCTAAAGCCACTAGTTTTTGCTGAGCCAGACTGGAGTCACCCTCTTCTAGCGCCTGAGTCGCTTCTGTCACCTGAATAAAATAGGTCTGTAAATCCGTCTTGGCACTAACTAAAGGACTAAAAAACAAAATCGCCATCAAGGCTAGGCAGCTAACGAATCTATTCAAATAGGCTTTGACCAAGATAGCCACCCTCTTCTACTCCCGGGAGGATAGCAAAGAGGCCACTCCCTACATGGGTAATGTATTCATTTAATTTGTCTTTGGTCCCTAGATTCTTCTGGACCTTAATGAATTGCTGGGGATCCTTTGGAAGGAAATAAAGAGCAAACCCGCATCAAATTGCCCCGTACGCGGATCAATACCGTTGGCATAGGAAAAGGCTCTACGGTATATCTCCTCGCCTACTTCTTTGGCCAGACGGACATGACAATCTTCTGGAATGACGAGGTTGCCCTTGTCGTCTTTGAGTTCCAAATCTACCGGATCAAATTCATCAACCGCCCCAAGAGGTGCCCCACTGTCGCGGTGACGACCAAAGGTGTTCTCTTGCTCCTTAAGACTGGTTCGATCCCAGGTTTCAAGATGCATTTGCACACGCCGCACAATCAGATAGGTCCCATTTTTCATCCAATTGTCTTGGTCACACCAAATCACACGGTCAAAATCATCTTGACTGGTTACATTAGCGGTTCCGTCCTTAAAGCCAAAGAGATTACGAGGGGTAGAACCCTGGCTGGTAATCGCGGCGTAGCCTGTCTGGCTCCATTTAAGGGTCAGGTGTTCTCGTCCCTTGCGTAGCAAATTACGAACCGCATGAAAGGCCACCTGGGCATCTTCAGCACAAGCCTGGATACAAATATCTCCGCCTGTAAAAGCTTCTTGCAATTGGTCCCGGGCAAACTTAGGTAGATCCTCAAGCTCAGGCAATTTTTTGCCAGTTAAATTTAGTTTTTCTAAGAAACTAGGGCTGACCCCTACTGTAATGGTAAGGCGCTCAGTCCCCATACCAACAGCCTCACCAGTATCGGTGGGAGGTAGCATGGTATTAGATTTATAAGCCTCGACCAGCTCACCCTGCATCATGCGAGCAATATAAGTTGTCCACGACTTGAAAATACCGCGAATCGTCTCCAAATCTTCCGTCGCCAAATCCAAGACAGCAAAATAGACCTGACGCTGGATGGGGGTGGTGACACCTGACTGACGCTTACCATAAAATGGAATTGCTTGGTTTGCCTCTTCCAGGGCTAGAGCATCCTTGGGTGAAGTCCCACCAAAAAGTAATTTCATGATGCTCGGAGCCATCATGGCTCCTGCTCCCATCATGCCCGCCTTTTTGATAAAATCACGGCGAGAAATGGGTTTATCATACCATTTTTCGTCTGCTTTAGCGACCACTTTCATCAGCCTCCAAGATAACGGCCATTTGCGATAGGGGTTCTCCTAACTTAGTGACTGCCTCAGCTAGAGCTTTGGTTTCTTTCTCGTTTAATTCTGTATAGAGTTTGTAGTGGTCAGCATCCACTTTGTGGCTAGCCAAGAGATCATTGACTGCCTTGAATTTTTCAGTTAGGTTCTTGGCCAATTCAGGATCCTTAGCAGAAATTTTGTCCTTAAAGATGCTAAAAATCTTTTCTGCTCCCGCAATATTAGCTTCAAAATCATAGAGGTCTGTATGAGAATAGATTTCTTCTTCGCCGGTGATCTTGCTAGTAGCCACTTCATTCAGTAAGTCCACGGCACCTGTCAACATGTTTTCAGGTGTTACCTCCACTGTCGCAACTTTGGCCTTAAGCTCCTTAATATCATCTACTAGCTGTTTTGCATAGGACACTGCAGGCTCGGTCTTGCCCTCTTCCCACAGGATTTGTTCAATTTTATGGAATCCAGACCAACCTTCTTCGGTTTGATTATCCTCTACATAGTCTGCTAGACGGTAGTCAATTTTAACATCAGATTCTGCAAAAAGCTCAGCAATAGGTTCTGACCGCTCATAGGCCTTACGAATCAATGGGTAAACTTTCTTAGCTTCATCCAACTTGCCCTCTTGAATTAGCTTAGCAAAGTTTTCAGTATCTTTTAGCAGCTGGTCAATCTCTGCACTAACAAACTTCTTGTAAGCCTCAGTTTCAGCACTTAAATCTACTGATTGAGCAGAGATTGACTCCTCAGCTAATACAGAATAGCTAGTTAATGAAACAGTGGCCACTTGAGCTCCTAAGAGAGTGAGGACTGCTAACTTCTTCCAATTCTTCTTCATTTACTTTCCCGCCTTTATCGATAGATTTATTAATAAGTCTATCATACCCTATTGCAGCATGAAAGAATACCCTTTCTAAATAAAAGAGAATAAGTTCTACTAAAGAATTAATAGAGAAAAACAGGAATAAAGTTCTACTAATACAAAAAAACGACCTGTTATAAGGTCGTTTTACACATTCTACGAAGTTTGCCCAATTTTAATAGCTTCCATAGCTGACAATAAGGCCTCGAAGAGTGGCGCATCCTGAGGCGAATGGCCTGCTTCTTCGACAATTTGGAACTTAGCATGAGGACAAGCCTGGGCTAAGGCATAGGCGCCACTCGGACGGCAATCGACGTCATAACGGCCATGAAAGATTGACATAGGAATATCCTTGAGTAAATGGGCACGATTGAGGATGTAGTTGTCCTCTCCCCAGAACATCTTGTTAGCAAAATAATGGGCTTCAAGTAGGCCGAGTGAACGGTCAACAGGCGCTAGCTCTGCATCCGGAGCTGGGAAATTTGGTCGTAGCGTAATAACGGATCCTTCCCAGGCACTCCAACGTTTCATGGCTTCTTCTGCTAGGGCCTGATCTTCCCCAATCATTCGCCGATAGTAGGCTGTTACTAAATCATCTTGTTCTTCATGAGGGATAAAATCTCTAAACAAAGCAAAGGCTTCAGGATAAAACTCGCTAGCGCCAAACTGGAAGAGCCAATCAGAATCTTCCTGTCGTCCTAGGAAGATACCACGAAGTGTCAAACTCTTGACCCTATCAGCATGGTGGATGGCATAAGTCAAGGCCAAGGTTGAGCCATAACTTCCACCAAAGACATGCCAGTCCTCAATACCAAGCCTTTGTCTAATAATCTCCAAGTCCGCCACACTATCCAAGACTGTATTCGCTTCAAGGGATAGGAAGGGCTGACTTTTGCCACAACCTCGTTGATCAACTAGCACAATCCGATAAAATTCAGGATCGAAGAAACGCCGGGATGACTCCCCAACCTGCCCACCTGGTCCGCCGTGCAAGAAAACCACAGGACAGCCTGTCGGATTACCCGCTTCTTCCACATAAAGAGTGTGGCCAGAACCAACTGGAATATGATGGCTGGCAAAGACTGGAGTATTTAGATAACCTAGCATGATTTTCCCTCCTTGGAGCGACGGACCCACCATTCAAATTGGTGAGCATATTGATTTTTATCATCAACGAGTCCTTCTTGAATTTCTACACATTGCCACTGGTCTTGATCTAGGTCAGCGACGAAGGTATCTGCCGGAAAAGTTGCCTTAATCTGCGTACGAATAACTCGGTCTGCTAAAGGCAATATGGCAGCAAAAATTTCTGCGCCCCCGATGACCATGACTTCTTGATCTTGCGCCAAGCTTTTGATTTCTTCTAAGTCATGAACACGGTGTAGGCCTTCAATTTCGGACTTATAGTCTTCTTGGCGAGTCAAGACATAACTAGTTCGCCCTGGTAAGAGACGGCAGCCCATGGATTCAAAGGTCCTGCGCCCCATCAAAATAGCATGACCGAGTGTCACTTGCTTAAAAACTTGAGGTCATTGGGCAAGTGCCAAGGCAGTTGATTTTGATAACCAATCCCGCCCGCTTGGTCTTGGGCATATACAAGAGTCAGCATGGTGTTTTTCTTCCTTTCTATGTAAGGATGTTTTAGACGGCAATCGGCGCCTTAATGGTTGGCCAAGGCTCATAGCCTTGTAGTCGAATTTGGTCAGTAGAGACTTGATCAAATTGCTCGAAATCGTCAATTTCCAATTGTGGCAGTAGTTTAGGCTCTCGGCTCAAGAGGGTCTCCGCCGCCTCCAAATGATTGAGATAGAGATGAGCATCCCCCAAGGTATGCACAAAGTCCCCCACCTCTAGACCACATTCTTTGGCAATCAAATGGGTTAAGAGCGCATAGGAAGCAATGTTAAAAGGCACACCTAAGAAAACATCAGCACTACGTTGGTAGAGCTGGCAGGATAACTTGCCATCATGCACATAAAACTGGAAGAGTGTGTGACAAGGTGGCAAAGCCATACTAGGCACATCCTCAGGGTTCCAGGCTGACACAATTAGGCGTCTAGAATCAGGAGAATGCTTAATCATGTCAATGAGCTGGCTAATTTGGTCCAAAGTCTCACCATTTCGGAGAGGCCAAGAGCGCCATTGAGCACCGTAGACATTGCCTAAATTGCCGTAGCGTTCAGCAAAGTCATCATCAGTCAAAACTCGCTCATTAAAGGCTGCTAATTCCTGCTGGTAGATTTCATTAAAGTCTGGATCAGCGACTGCACGCAAACCAAAATCAGTCATATCAGGGCCATGATAGTCAGGAGACTCCACATAGCGTTTGAAGGCCCACTCGTCCCAAATGTGATTATTGTGTTCTAGTAAGTAGCGGACATTGGTATCACCACGTAAAAACCAGAGTAATTCGCTCTTAATCAAGCCAAAGGGTACACGTTTAGTCGTCACCATGGGAAAGCCTTGGCTCAAATCAAAACGCATCTGATAACCAAAAATACTTTTGGTCCCAACCCCAGTACGGTCAGTTTTAACATGACCCTCTGCTAGGATTTTTTTGACTAATTCTTGATATTGTTGCATATGCTTCTCCTTTGCTTGCCTTTTCTCTTATGGCGTCTTATGGCGCCAATTCACTTAAATAGTCATACCGCTCATAAAGATGATAGAGATGGGCTTCGGTCGCTTCCAATTCTTCTTGAAGACTCATTAATCGGCCAGCATCTTGACTATTGGCCTCCATGTCTTCCTGAATCTGATTGAGGCGGTTTTCAGCGGCTTCAATCGCAGCCTCAATACCTGCCCACTCCTTCTTCTCTTCATAGCTTAACTTTTTCTGTTCACGTTTTGGTTTATTGCTTGGAGCAGGCGCTAACTTTTCCTTTTCAGGGGCTGTCTGCTCCTTGGCAAGGTAGTCAGAATAACTGCCCCAATAGGTGGTATATGCCCCTTGCCCCTCTAAAATCAGGTACTGGTCTACTGTCTTATCTAAGAAATAACGGTCGTGAGACACCACGACGACAAGCCCTTCAAATTGAGCTAAGTAATCCTCTAGGACAGTTAGGGTATCAATATCTAGGTCGTTAGTCGGCTCGTCTAAGAAGAGGACGTTGGGTTCCTGAATCAAGAGCGATAGTAAATATAACCGACGTTTTTCTCCCCCTGACAGGCTGGAAATGCTAGAGCCATGACTAACCCGAGGGAAATTGAATTGCTCTAACATCTGAGCTGCACTTTTAGTGCGTCCATCATGACTGACAAAGTTATCGGCTATTTGTGTCAGATAGGCTAAAATCCGCATATCTCCCGGCAAATCTTGATCTAATTGGCGATAGTAGGCTAGCCGGACCGTCTGGCCTAGCTTCAAAGTCCCGGCCGCTAAGTTATGATAGCCTGCCAAAGTATTAAGGAAAGTGGTCTTACCGACCCCATTAGCACCAATCAGCCCAATACGTTCGCCTTTGGTGAAGTGCTTAGTATAGTCTTGAACGACAACTTGCTGCCCCACTTCAATACGCGCCTGTTCCAACTCTATAACCTGATTGCCAATTCGTTGTTGATCAAATTCAAAGCCAGAGGTCTCTTGGCTATCTTGGCGAGAAGCAATTTCTTCCTTTAATTGGTCGAATCGCTCGATTCGGTCTTGCTGTTTAGTCGTTCTAGCCTTGGCGCCCTTTCGCATCCAAGCCTGTTCGGCTTGATAGAGCTTGTCTTGCTTGTCTTGCATTCTTTCTTCAAGCGCGAGTTCAGTTGCCTTTTTCTCTAAATAAGCTTGGTAGTTGCCACTATATTCGCGGAAACGACCGTGTCTTAACTCGACAATCTTATTAACGGTTCGTTCCAAGAAATAACGATCATGGGTGACTAAGAGTAGTGCGCCTTTGTAGGAAGCAAGGTATTTTTCTAACCACTGCACAGAATTGATATCCAGATGGTTAGTCGGCTCATCTAAGATAAGTAGATCAGGTTCAGCAATGAGGACCTGGGCAATGCCAATTCTTTTCTGTTCCCCACCTGAACAATCTCCCACTCGTTGATTGAGATTGACAAGACCTAATTGGCTTAGGACTGTCTTAGCTTTGACTTCAATCTGCCAAGCATCTGCTTGGTTCATGGCTTCTGTAATGGTCTGAAAGGCTTCCTGGAGCTGGCTGTTATCAGGATCTGACAACAAGGCTAGATTGGCCACCTCATAATCATGCAAGAGCTTCACTTCTGGCGTATCTCCCGCAAAGACCGTATCTAAAATAGTCTGGTTAGGATCTAAATCAGGATTCTGCGCCAGGTAGGCAATGCGATAATCCTTTGGCTTGTCAATCGTCCCTTGGTCATAGTCGGTTTGGTCAGCTAGCACCTTCAAGAAGGAACTTTTACCGGTCCCATTAGGTCCAATCAAGCCAATTCTATCCCCTGTCCGAATGGCAAAGTCGATGCCTGCCAGCAAGGTTTTGGTTCCATAGGTTTTCTCTAATCCTGTGACTGCTAAGGTCTTCATGTCATCATTCCCTCATTGTAACTCTGTTTATTATAGCAAATTTGAATGGTTTAGTCTAAGCCCTATTAGCTAGGCGAACTGGGCCCGGTATAAGGCCGCATAATGACCATCTAAAGCCAATAGTTCTTGGTGGCTACCGGATTCTACCACCCCCGCCTCAGTTACTACCACTATGCGATCCACATGCTGAATGGTGGCTAAGCGATGGGCAATCACGAGACTGGTCCGACCTTTGGCTAATTGATCAAAGGACTGTTGGATATACTGCTCGGTTTGCGTATCTAAGGCGCTAGTTGCCTCATCTAAGATTAGTATGGAAGGATTCTTGAGGAAGATTCTCGCAATCGATAGGCGTTGTTTCTGTCCACCAGATAAGCGTACACCACGTTCCCCAATGGCAGTATCCAAGCCATCAGGTAATTGCTCGATGACTTGATCTAGTTTAGCCGCACGAATAGCTGCTTCCACTTCATCCTCACTTGCATCTAATCGACCATAGAGGACATTCTCCCGGATGGTCCCGTCGAACAAGAAAACATCCTGCTGAACAATCCCAATCTGTTGTCTGAGTGAAGCCAAGGTGTATTCCCGTATGTCCTTGCCATCAATCAAGACTTGACCCGACGTGACATCATAAAAACGCGGCAGGAGATTGACCATACTGGACTTACCTGCTCCACTTGGACCGACTAAGGCCACGCTCTCCCCGGGAGCAATGGACAGGTTCAATTGAGAAATAACGGGACGCCCCTCTTCATAGGCCAGTTCCACATTACGATAATCTATTTGACCTTGGAAGTGTGGCGCTAGCTGGGCATCAGGCAGGTCCTGAACCGCCACCGGTTTAGCTAGCTCTTGTCTGAAACGTTTGAAGCCGGCAAAACCCTTGGGATAGGTTTCAATCATGATATTAATACTTTCAATCGGCTTAACAAAGGTATTAGCTAAAAGAACAAAACCTACCAATTGGCCTGTCGTTAGCTCTCCTTTGAGGGTGAAATAAGCCCGGATACCAAGGCAATTAAGGTGATAATACGCATTAAGACATAGTTAAAGGCACTTGAAGCCGCCATGGTTTGATAGAATTTAAGTTTATTCTCGCGATAGTCTTGAATAAGTCCTTCAAAACGCGCTTCTTCATGGGCTTCATTGGCGAATGCCTTGACAACTCGGATGCCACTGAGGCTGTTGGATAAGCCGGCATTAAATTCTCCCAATTGACGATAGACTTGGCTATTAATACGTCCCATCTTCTTATTAAAGATAGCCAGCGCAACTCCCAAGATTGGCACCAGAATCACTGTCCCAATGGCTAATTGCACATGAACCTGCAACATGAGCCAAAAAGCCCCCACCAAACTCATCAGGGTAATGAATAAATCTTCAGGCCCATGATGGGCTAGCTCACCGATTTCGAACAAGTCACTGGTTAGTCGCGACATGAGCTCCCCCGTCTGCTTATTATCAAAATACTCAAAAGACTGACTTTGGAAATATTGAAAGAGCTGACGTCGCATATCGGTCTCAATGGTAATGCCCAACTTATGGCCTAGGTAGACTACAATGTACTTCATCACCATGTTGAAGAGATAGAAGGCAAGTAACAAGAGACAGACCCAAATAACCGTCTGGTAATGACCTGTCGGCAAGATGGTATCTATGACCCGATTGACAACAAATGGAAAAGTCAACTCTAACATCGCTGAGATTACGGCGCAGCCAAAGTCAATCATGAAGAGCTTCTTATAAGGCTTATAATAGGCAAAAAAATCGCGCAACACTCACATTATCCTTTCTCATAAAAAGGCTGACCCTCTGGCCAGCCTTGATTTGGCTAAAAACAGTTAATCTATAGCTAAGTTAGAGACTTCCCTCTACTTCGCTGACCTGTTTTGAGGTCATAATCCGTATAAGGTCGCTCTAAATCTAGCAATAAAGCATCGTGATGTGGTTTTTGATTCTGACTAGGCGGTGGTGTCATATAGTCGCCAAATGCCTCAGTCAAATAGGCATCATAACCCGCTGGAATGGGCATTTCCGTTCCTTCAAAAGGCTTGAAGACAGCCTGATCAAAGGCCTCGATTGGATAGAGTTTGCTCATATAGTAAGGACCGGAACACAACTCAATACGGTAAGCCGCCTCTTGGCGAGTGGTCTTAGTCATCTTTTTATGAGCGAGTGACCAGATCTTATAACGGAGTTTAGAACTTGGGACTAGGCCCAGCAACACTCGACTGCCCCAGGCCAAAAGGCCCCCATGCTTTTCAGGCACGGTTTGAGCGCAGAAGAGCGAATAGATTAAGGCCCAGACCTTCTGGGTCTTACGTTTCCAGGCTGAGGCCGGTGCATAGTCCAAAGGCAGTACATCTAAGGCCAGACCATGTGGCAAGTCTAAGTCAGCTTGATAAGGCTTGAGGCAAGTTGTCTGGCGGTCACGAATAGTGATGAAGAGGTTACGGTCGACATAGCCCTCATGAGACCGCGACAGAAAATAACGCGAATCTGCCTCTTTGGGCCAGAGTTCCGCCAAACGTTCATAATCTTCCCTTGGCATAAAAAAGTCTAAATCATCGTCCCAGGGAATAAAGCCTTGATGACGTAAAGCCCCAATCGCGCCACCACCACATAAGTAGCATAAGAGATTATGCTTCTGGCAGAAGGCAACAAAGTATTGGGCCATTTCTAGGCTTTTGGCTTGAATGGGTTCCATCTAACCCCTCCTTCTTTTAATTAATCACTAGATATTCCACTTAGCCACCGTTTTAAATGGTGTTTTACGGTCTTCTTCGAAGAATTGATAGATATCCTTGATATCCTCTAAATCCCCTACTTGGTGGATAATCATCCGCAGTCTTGAGGATACTTGTGGGTTTTCCATTAAGGCCACAGCCAATTGGAAGTCCTCACGTCCTGAGCGAGAAGAACCTACTAAGGTCAGGCCTTTTTCTAAGACATCACGGGTATTGACTGGCACTTCCGTCTCGGAAACTCCCATTAAAATCAGCGTTCCTTGAGGTTTAATATACTTAATAATGTCACGAATGGCTTCCTGACTGGCATCGCCACCCACACACTCAAAGGCATGGTCGAAGCTGAAATCTTCCGGAATATCTTGCAATTCATAGACTTCATCTACAAAGCTGAAAAGTCTTAATTTATCGTGGTTTTTACCTACTACAATAATCGTAGCATCTGGAAACTTAGCTCTTAAGACGGTAGCTTGGACAAAGGCTAGCGAACCTGATCCCCAGACCACGATTCGGTCACGCTTGGATAAGGCCATAGAGTCAAAACGACGGGCCCCGTGCGCCGCCACCGAGACAAACTCGGTCATCGCCGCTACCACATCTGGAATGCTTTGATAACCCACGACGCGGTCTAATGGTAAATGGACAAACTCCTGCATGAAGCCATCATAACCACTGGATAGGAAGTGAGTGCCTTCCACATAGTTCTCATAGAACTCGCCCGAATGGTCAAACCCTTGCGGCGGCTGATTGGGAATCATGACGACCTTGTCCCCTACTTGATAGGTGCCAGTTTCGTCACGTACGACAATGCCGCAACACTCATGAATCAAGGCCATTGGTAATTTTTGCTTGAGCACTTTGGCTGAACGCTTACCTTGGTAATAGCGTTGGTCTGCATGGCAGAGGGCCATATAATTAGGACGAACCACGACTGGCTTAGCCAAGTCTGTCGACACATCTTCATACTTAACTGAGAAGAAGTATGGGCGAAGTAACTGATAGACGCGATTAATCACTTTAGATCTCTCCCAACATAGCTTCTGCAATCTTCAAATCGGTCACGGTCGTAATCTTCAAGTTAGAGTATTCCCCTTTTACTAGGCCAACACTTTTCCCTTTGAGGACAAAGACCTTGCAAGCATCGGTTAAAATCTCACGCTCGTCTTGCCTTAGGCTAGCGAAGAGGCTATCAAACTGATTGATACGGAAGGTTTGAGGTGTCTGACCTTGGAACATGTGAGCCCGATTAGGAATAGAACTAATGGACTTACCGTCTTGGGATTCCACAATGGTATCGTTAGCCATGACCACTGTATCAGTCGCATCATAGTCAGCCATGACCTTAATATTGTCTTGAATCATACGGTAGGATACAAAAGGACGTACCGCATCATGAGTAATTAAAATGGCTTGGTCGGAAACAGGACCGGCCGCCTTAATATCTGCGATGATATTAAGGATACTATCATTCCGATCCCCCCCCCCCCCCCATCAACGGCTTTAATCTTAGACTCATGGCCTGGCAAGTGTTTGTTTACTAAATCATTGAAGTAGACTAACCAGTTAGGATGTACGGCTACATAGACTTGGTCAATGTCTGGTACTACTAAGAATTTTTCGATGGTATGAATAATAATGGGCTTATTGCCTAACATGAGGAATTGCTTAGGCATATCTTGAATCCCCATTCTGGATCCAATGCCCCCTGCTAGAATACCTGCATAAATCATGCCTCTCTCTCCTTCTCACTATCGTAAAGTGTCTTTCTATCCTAATTATTATAGCACATCTTATATCGACACGCATGGAAAAGTCGTTAGCTTAAGCATTTTATTAAGAAATGATCACACATCCAAAACAAAAAAGCCAGACACTTGTCTGGCTTCTGGCTAATTTTTTGCTTCCATTTGCGAACGTAGCGCTTCTAAATCCTCTAGGCTATCAATTTCAAAGGTCTGATGGCCTTCAATTGGATAAACATGAACATCTAAATCAGCTAGGTTATCCTTGACCACGTCATCCCAGTAGAGATTAGCATAATCAGCTTCTTGGTAGTAGCCTTCAATTAACTGCTGCAAATGTTGTCCATCTTCCGCACTCCAATAGGAGACGCCAGACAGAATCCGCCCTTGACCACTTTCTACCGTAATGGCCGTTACGCGAAGGTCATCTTGCTGGTAATGCAAGACCCATTCATCCTTGAAGCCTTCTTTCGCTACCCCAAAGTAAAGGGAGCTTTCTGGTGCTGACAGCAAGAAGTTATCAACTAGGAAGTTATCGGCATCAATAACATAGGCATCACTCAAGTAGTGACGGACCAAGTACATGGTGTAGAAGTTATTGTAGCTTTCATATTGGGCATTGTGAATCAAGGTCACGCCATACTGGTCCTTCAGAAAATCGAATTTTTCAGCCAAGTACCCTGTCACAACAATAATGTCTTGAATCCCTTTAGCCCGCAAGAATTCAATCTGGCGCTCAATTAAGCTTGTACCAGCAACTTCAATTAAGGACTTAGGGGTTGTAAGGGTGATTGGCCGCAAGCGAGTTCCCATACCAGCGGCGAGAATTATTGCTTTCATAGCTTAGGCTCCTTCGTGTTGTGAAACTAAGACACTGCTTACAATCATCAAAGCCGCCGATAGCAAGAGAACTGGGTTAAATTCAGCTCCTCCTAGCAAGATGGAGAAGACAATGGCCCAAATAGCGTATGAGATATTGAGTGCAGTAGCCTTTACAGGACCAATTGTATCAATTGCGCGATAAAAATTCAAATAAGACAATGTGCCTAAGACAGCAACACCCAAGATTAACCAAAGAACTGGCTGACTAATAACAGCCGTCACGCTAAAGACCAAGTCAGATTCGAAGGTAATAAAGCCCAAATAAACTAAAGTAGAGACGCATTGACGAATCCAAAGAGCTTGCTTAGGATTCAAATCTTCCTTCATCCCAATGGAACAAATCACACTCTCCAAGGACCAGCCGACTACGCTGAGAAAGGCCACTAAGAAGCCAATCAGTTGGGCATTAGATTGCATCATATCACCAGACAGACTCACGCCTAAGACCGCTAACACGGCCAAGCCCAAGCCAATCCAAACTGGCTTAGTTATCTTTTCCTTAAGAATTAACATACCTAAAAAAGCAGCAACCACTGGATACATAGAGGAAATACTTGCTGTTAAGCCTGCCCCAATCGCATCTACCGCATAGAGATAGGCCCGCATACCCATAGGACCACCTAAAACAGCTGCTAACATGACCACAAAGGAACTCTTGCTGGTCAATTGTTTGAAAGTTTGCTTGAGTTGCCCTTGACGAACCAACTCCCCCGTCATCATTAAGGCAGAAAAACCATCATGGAAGAGGGCCAATAAGAGAGCGGCTCCAGCCAGTCTTGGATCCACTAGCGTGAAGGGTAACATCATCAGAATAACGCCATTATAATGGGTATCTGCCCCCCACAAAAGGCCTGACAATAGACCGGCAATAATGCCACTTGTTTCCTTATTTTTCATCTAAGTTCATCCTTCCTTTTTTAGAGCATGGTAGCGTGCTAGGTTAGCTTGCGCACGACGGTAACGTTCAATCCCATAGTCTCCGAAATCATCGCCCCGGCTTTCCTTGAAGATGGTCCAAACTGACCAGAGGAAGTCTTGGCAAATTTGATAGATTAAGAGCTTGATCTTCAAGCTATCCGGCACCTCTTTATCTTGACAGTAAAGGCTTAAGAAGCGGTCTTCCTGCTCTTGGCTGAAGCCACATTCTAGACTATGGGCCGCTAAATCCCAAGCCAAGTCGTTCATACCTGAGTATTCCCAGTCAATGAGATAGGATTTGCCGTCTCCACCTTTGACAAAGTTCTCTGGAACTGTGTCAATATGACATGGCACTATTTGAACTGGTAAGTCAGCCAAATCTTCCTGTAGTTGGAAAACTTCCTGACGTGTCGCCTGATAGCCGTCAAAATAGTCTGACCCTACTTCATCCACAAAACTCTCATACTTAGCAATCTCCTCGAAGACATCAAAACGGTTATCAAAGTCTAATCCTGATTGATGCAACTGTCTGAGGAGTCCCGTTGTCATTCGCATATTGTTAAGATAAGTCGCCGTATTAGCATTTAAGGTCTCAGCCTCTGGAATGAAGGCTGACACCTTGGTCCCTGTCACTTCGTCAAAGTAGAGGGTCTCAGCATCTAAGCCCAGAATATGCGCTAAGAGGCTATTGGATTTCTCAGCTGGGCGATTAATAAACTTCTCCGTCCCGTTGCCGGCAATCCGAATGATATAAGGCTGGCCTTTGAGGGTGACCTTGTAGTTCTTGTTAGTCATACCACCAGCACTCTCTAAGGTCGCAATTTCCTCAGGGCTAGCAGCCATCTGGTCGGCCAAGAACTGCTCCACTTCTTGCTTAGCTGCCCGTTCTTCCTTGCGAACCAAACGTGGGTAAACGCGCTTAAGAACATGATGAACCTGACTAGCATCATCAATTTCGCCCCAGAAGAAGTCATCCAGTTTAAGATAACCCAAGCGGTAGTCTTGAGCAACATCTAACATAATATATTCATAGTTAACATAAGGATTAAGGTTGTCAGCATAAATGGCCAACATCTTAAGGTAGAAAGGATAGGACAATTTTGATAGACCAATCATTTCACCGTCAATCCGGTTGAATTGGTGAATATCCTTCCCCATCTTATAAACATAACCATCACGCAATTCCACCATGGCCTCATCATGTTGCTCACGCACACTGGTAATCAACATAGCAGAGTCACTAGCGACCTTATTCAGCCCCTTAATCCCACGGACTTCAAAGAGTAAATCCCCCTCAATCAGGAAGAAGTCGCCATCAATATGAGGAGCTGCCGTGGCCAGAGAAGCCATTGTCCCTGTGTGGGCATAAGCCTCATTGACTACTAGAGTCACATCAGGCATGTCAGCAACATGTTGAGCCAAGAGGTCAGCTTGGAAGCCAGCAACCAAGACAAAACGCTCTACTCCTTGGTCTCGTAAGACTTGAAGGGTTCGATCCAATAAGGTATGGTCCCCTAATGATAGGAGCGGCACGGGTTGATCCAGATGACGAGGTTGGCCTGCAGCAAGAATGACTGCCTGATGAATTTGCTCTTTAGCTTGAGCCAACTGAATCTTACGGGCATTTGCATCTTTCAAGCCAGTCTCTAGCAAAGCCAAGCCCTTGTCCGTCACTTGATAGTGGTTACGCGTCCCCTGACGCTCAATCTCAATGTATCCTTGTTCATCAAGTCGCTTGAGAATCAGATTAATTTTGCCTAGGGATAGGTTAGTCGCTTGTGCCATATCACGTTGACTGCCCGCTTCTTCTCGGTTCAAGTAATATAGCAAGGTCATTAAGTCATTCATCTTAGCCCTTCTTTCTGTGTTCATTTTTTGAACTTTAGTCTAGTATAAACCACTTATTCTCTTATGTCTAGGGTTTCAGCTTAAAAAGTTCAAATAATGAACAAAACCCTCAGCATTTAGCTGAGGGCTAGAGGTCCTATTGTTTCTTTGCTTTTTTATGGCGCCATTCTTTCCAAAGCTTGGCCAGGGAGAAGATTGGCTTATTTCTGACCAGTTGTTCTTCCGCCAGATAGTCTCGCATGGCCTTAAGGGTCTGGCCGGCCTTAGAGACGACAAAGTGATAGGTGCCAGCAGACTTAGTATCAATGAAGAAGCCACGAATTAAGCCCCGTTTCATCAGCATGATGGCACGAACCTGACGGATTTCGCCCCAAGGAATCTGAACGAAATCAGCAGGATTGCGGTCGTTATAGAATTCGAATGCCTTATTACCGACTAGAATACGGCCATGGCGGCCCATAACACCACCAGACATCCAGTTGGCAGTTGTCACAAAGTCTGCCCGGCTATTCAAAGATTCAACCATACTTCTCTCTCCTTCTACAATGCTTTAGAGTAGTGGAATATCAATCTGATCATAAACCGCCTCTTGATTGTTGGGCTGGTCCTTATCGCGGCTTCTAGATAGGCTTGAACCTGAGTAGCAGTGGTCAAGCCATGGCGCTCCCAATTAATCAGAATGCGATCAATATACTTAAGGCTGAGGGCTTGACGCAAAACGGCTTCCTTAACTGCTAGACGAATTAAATCAGGCGCATAGCCATCTTGCTTGAGCCAGCCATTCAAGGTCTCATATTCGAGTGCTGACAGGGAACGGCCAAACTCCCCTTCCACCAGAGGAATCAGTTGACTAGCCGTCATGGTCTGTTTCTGATTACTTGTTAGGTCTGTCTCATTACTAGAAGTCGTCTGTTTTTGACTAGCTGCTGGATTAAAGGAGTCTAGTCGTTCAAAAAGTGGCGCTAGACTCAAACGGTCTTGGCCCGAAGCATCCATTTCAAAGACGAGATAACCCTGATCTGCTAAGAGAGATAGTTGAGACATGGCTTGATGAGACTGCCAACCGTAATGTTGCGAGCACAGTTCTACAACAGCCATAGGACTCAAATCCCCATCCTTCTGACCTAATATCGTGGTCACTAGGAGAAAGGTTTCTGGACTCAAGCCTAAGTCTTGATAATGGCTTAGTAAGACCTGCGGCAAGACTACAAAGCCTTCTTGGTACCAATTATACATGATGCTCCCCCTTCTCAGTCTAGTATTCCTATTGGCACAGGGCAGCTTCCTAAGAATAGGAGACTGCCCTTTTACTAATTAGCTCCTAGGCTTTCTTAGCTTTCTTGGTTTCGCGTTCACGCGCACCCTTGTCAAGGATTTGCTTACGTAAACGAACGCTCTCAGGTGTTACTTCACAGTATTCATCATCATCCATGAACTCTAAAGATTCTTCTAGAGTAAGAATACGTGGACGTTTAATCACTGCGGTTTGGTCTTTGGTTGCTGAACGAATGTTAGTTAATTGTTTAGCCTTGGTGATATTAACAGTTAAGTCGTTCTCACGGTTATGTTCCCCAATAATCATCCCACCGTAGACTTCAGTCCCTGGGTTAACAAAGATAGTCCCACGATCTTCTAAGTTCATAATCCCATAAGTGGTGGCTTGTCCTGCCTCAAGGGCAACCAAGGCACCGTTACGACGGTTCCCAATATTGGAATCAATAACTGGTTGATAGTCATCGAAGCTATGGTTCATAATCCCATAACCACGGGTCATGGATAAGAACTCAGTTGAGAAACCAATCAAGCCACGAGCTGGCACAGAGAAGACCATACGGATTTGGCCATTACCTGTGGTCACCATGTCCGCCATTTCAGCCTTACGTTGACCTAAGGCTTCAATAATCGCCCCCATGTATTCTTCTGGTGTGTCAATTTGTACACGTTCGAAAGGTTCACAGGTCTTGCCATCGATTTCCTTAAGAATAACCTTAGGACGTGATACCTGGAATTCATAACCTTGACGACGCATGTTCTCAATTAAGATAGCCAAGTGTAATTCCCCACGACCAGAAACGATAAAGGCATCTGGTGAGTCGGTTGGATCCACGCGCAAGGATACGTCCGTTTGCAATTCTTGCATAAGACGATCTTGGAGGTTACGGGAAGTCACGTACTTGCCTTCTTTACCAGCAAATGGCGAGTTGTTGGTTAAGAAGGTCATTTGTAAGGTAGGCTCATCAATGTGAAGAATAGGTAGAGCTTCAGGATTTGCAGCATCTGCTACGGTTTCTCCAACGAAGATATCTTCCATACCTGATAAGGCAATTAAGTCCCCTGCCTTAGCTTCGTTAATTTCCACGCGGTCCAAGCCGAAGAAACCAAACATCTTAGTAATACGGAAGTTCTTGCTAGTGCCGTCAACCTTCATAAGGCTCACGTTGTCGCCGACTTTCATCTTCCCACGGAAGATACGTCCAATCCCGATACGACCCACATATTCGTTATAGTCTAAGAGGGAAACTTGGAATTGTAATGGTTGGTCAGAGTTATCAACTGGCGCTGGCACATGTTCAATAACAGCATCAAAGATGGCATCCATAGAAGGCTCTTGGTCTGCTGGATTGTCAGATAGACTAGACGTCCCGTTAAGGGCTGAAGCATAGACCACTGGGAATTCCAATTGATCATCGTCTGCCCCTAATTCGATGAAGAGCTCTAAGACTTCATCTACTACTTCTTCTGGACGAGCAGAAGGCTTATCAATCTTGTTGACTACGACAATCGGTACTAAGTGTTGTTCTAAGGCTTTCTTCAAGACAAGCGAGTTTGTGGCATGGTTCCTTCATAGGCATCCACCACCAGAATAACTCCATCAACCATTTTCATGATACGTTCTACTTCGCCACCGAAGTCCGCGTGACCTGGGGTGTCCAAGATGTTGATACGGGTCCCCTTATAATCTACGGCAGTGTTTTTGGCCAAGATGGTAATCCCACGTTCTTTTTCAATGTCGTTAGAGTCCATGGCACGCTCATCTAATTTAGCACGCTCATCGAGGGTGTTGGACTGTTTGAGCAACTCGTCAACCAGTGTGGTTTTACCGTGGTCGACGTGGGCAATAATAGCAATATTTCGGATATCCTTACGCGTATTCATTAATTTCTCCTAACTGATCTTTTTTTTCTGCTAAAACGCGGATGACTTCTTCATGGACAGTGTCATGCGCGAAAATAATAGGACTGGCTGATAAAATGGATAGTTGAGAGCCGTCAGGCTTAGTTGCCTTGAAGCCCATAGCCTCACAGATGGCCCATCCAGCTGCAAAGTCCCAAGGACTTAATTTGAAACTTAGGTAAACTGCTGCTTCACCACGAATGACTTCAATCACTTCAAGCGCAGCAGAACCGTGCGCCCGAACGCCTAAGACATTTTCTAAGAGGCGTTGGCTATTGCAACGGTTTTGGGTAAACATGGCCACGTTCCCTACTGCTAGAGAATCTTGCAGGCGGTCAATCTTAAGTGGCACCAGTGGCTGGCCGTTGAGGGTAGCGCCTTGGCCCACAATCCCCGCATAAAGGTCATGTTTCATGACATCGTAAATGTAGCCAGCTAATGGCTTACCATCTTGGAAAATCCCAATCAAAATGCCAAAGTTATTTTTCTGCTTAACGAAGTTAAGGGTCCCATCGATTGGATCAATGACCCATACAATACCGGCCAAATCTTCCGTTCCTTGACTCATACCTTCCTCACCAATGATGCGATGGTCTGGGAAGTGGCTGGTAATCTTATCGACAAAGTATGCCTCTGTCGCCTTATCCATCTCCGTAACTAAGTCGCTGGCGCCTGTTTTCTGATCCACTTGAAGGGATCGTTTGAGTGATTGCCGTAAATTCTCAGCGGCTTCTTCTAGCCAGACCAAGACATGGGCATGAACTGTCTTAAAATCTTCCATTTGAACCTCCTATGTTGATACGCACTACGGGGTTGTTCGCTGAGGAATCCTTGAGAGACTTCATTTGCCGAACGACCTGGTAGATAGAATAACCACTAGCTGACTGGAAAGCTCGATCTAGTCGCTTTTCTTCGCCAATACTGGTCACTATTTGCTTGAATGCTTGGTAACGTGGCCACAGAGAATTGAGTTTGACCCCACTTTGGTAGACCGCCTCTACCCCTGATAGAAAGTCGACGACCGTGATAATTTCCTCTGTCGTCCAATCCGGGTTCAGGGGGTATTCAAACTGTGTCATACACGTTCCTCCATTCAAAACACTCTAACTATTATCATACCCTATTTTGGCCAAAAAATAAAAGGTAAACTTCATCGTCAACGCTTACAGACTATAATTTATCATCAATTTGTCTAGTCACTAGAATATTAAAGGCTTAATATACGAATTTTATATAGTTTCCCCTCGGCAAAGCAAAAAGCAGAGTTGCTTTGCAACCCTACTTTTTATGTAAGTTTAATTTCCTAATGTGTGGCGCCATTCAAGGAGCGAAGCCACGTCTTCTTGTTCGATATATTGAGCTTCCAGGGCCGCCTCGATTAAGGCTTCATAATTGGTTAGGGTATGGTAGCTTACTCCAGCTTCAGCAAAGGCCTGCTGAGCCTTGGTCAACTCATAAGAGAAGATGGCAACAACACCTAGAACTTGACAGCCTGCATCTTTTAGGGCTTGAGCCACCTTAAGCGAGGATAAGCCAGTCGAGATCAAGTCTTCCACGATGACCACCTTGACTCCCGGCGTCAAGTGCCCTTCAATCTGGTTGGTCTTACCGTGCTTCTTAGCGGAGTCCCGAACATAAACCATGGGCAAATCCAGCAAATCGCTGACCCAAGCAGCGTGGGGAATACCAGCGGTTGCTGTCCCCGCTACTACTTGGACCTGAGGATAATGTTCCTTAATCACCAGACTTAAAGCCTGGGCAATCTTACGACGGACTGACGGATAGGACATGGTCAGGCGATTGTCACAGTAGATTGGCGATTGAATACCTGATGTCCATGTAAAGTACTGGTGGGGTTGTAAGGCGACAGCTTTAATGGCTAATAATTCCTGGGCAATTTCTTTTGCACTGGACATGAAAATCCTCCTATTCTTACTTCAAAAAGCTCTGACAAATGCCATCATATACGGCGACCGGGTCACTAGACAGCGTAATTGGTCGTCCGACCACAATATGGCTTGAGCCTAGTTGACGTGCGACTTCCGGTGTGGCGATGCGCTTTTGATCCTGACTTGGCCCACCAATCAAGCGTATACCTGGCGTGACAATGGCAAAGTCCTGACCACAAACCTCCCGAATATGGGGTGCTTCATGAACCGAGGCAACGACTCCATCCAAACCCGCTTCCTTGGTCAACTGCGCGTAATGACGGACACTGGTCACTAGGTCTACTGGAATCAATTGTTCGGCCTGCATTTGTTCTTGAGAGGTAGAGGTTAACTGGGTTACAGCGATGGCTAAAGTTTCAGGGCTGCCTCCATCAATTAAGCCTTGCTTGGCAGCCTCCAGCATTTCCTTGCCCCCCGCGGCATGAAAATTGAGCATGTCCACTTTGAACTGGGCCAAACCCTTGCTTGCTCCATAAACTGTATTGGGAATGTCATGTAGCTTGAGGTCAAGGAAGATGCGGTGCCCTCTTTCCTTGAGAGCAGATAAGACTTGTGGCCCATTTTGTAGATAGAGTTCCATTCCAACCTTAACATAGAGCTGGTCGTGGCCACTAAAGGGCGTTAAAAATGCCAGGGTTTCTTCTAAATTTTTGAAGTCTAGTGCGACGATGACATCGCCAGAATATCTTTGATTCATAGTTCCTCCTTATGGATCAAGTTCGACTAAGCTAAAGGCGTGATATGGAAAGAGGTGGATTCTAGAACCTTCAAGAGGGCCATACTCGTATCTAAAGAGGTGAAGCAGACGATTTCTTGTTCACTGGCTACCCGGCGAATCTTGAAGCCATCCTTGGTGACATCTTTATCCTTAGAAGTAGTGTTAATGACTAGGTCCACTTGACCTTGATAGATGGCATCCAGGACATTGTGATCCTGACTACCGATTTTGCCAACAGAAGCTACTTTAAGTCCTGCCTGACTTAGGTAATCAGCGGTGCCTGGTGTAGCCAAGAGATTGAAGCCCAAGTCGCTAAAGCGATGCGCTAATTCTAAGGCTTCCGCCTTGTCTTCGTTAGCCACTGTGAAGAGGATGGTCCCTTGATCCTTGACCTGGATGCCAGCGGCTACTAGGCCTTTGTAGAGGGATTTTTCCAGGGTTAAGTCGCTACCCATGACTTCCCCGGTTGACTTCATTTCTGGCCCTAAGGCAGTATCAACATCCTTGAGTTTTTGGAAGCTAAAGACCGGCACCTTGGTGTAAACAGCAGACGGTTCAGGCAGCAAGCCAGTCTGGTAGCCTAGATCACCTAGGGATTGGCCTAAAATAGCTTGCATGGCTAATTGTGCCATTGGGACGCCTGTAATCTTACTGAGGAATGGGACGGTCCGAGAACTACGTGGGTTCACTTCCAAGACATAAAGTTCACCCTTGCTAAGCACATACTGGATATTAAGTAGGCCCACGATCTTGAGGCCCTTAGCTAGACGAATGGTATAGTCGACCAGCTGCTCCTTCTGAGCCTGACTTAAGGTCTGAGGTGGGTAAACGGCGATGGAGTCACCTGAGTGGACCCCTGCCCGCTCAATATGTTCCATAATGCCCGGAATGACTACCGTTTGGCCATCACAAATGGCATCGACTTCGATTTCTTGACCGATCAGGTAACGGTCTGTTAGGACAGGATGTTCCGGCGATACCCGCACAGCAGTCTCCATGTAACGACGTAAATCAGCTTCTTCATAGACGATTTCCATGGCGCGACCGCCCAAGACATAGGAAGGTCGTACCAAGACTGGATAGCCAATGGACGCCGCGTTAGCAACAGCTGTTTCCGTATCTGAGGCTGTCTTACCTAAAGGTTGTGGAATACCTAATTCATGCAAGAGTTGCTCAAACTTATCGCGGTTTTCAGCCTTGTCAATTTCTTCTAGACTGGTCCCAAGGATTTTGATTCCGTGAGATTGGAGTTTATCGGCTAGGTTAATGGCCGTCTGACCACCAAATTGCACGACCACACCCAGAGGCTGCTCGTGATTCAAGATAGCCATGACATCCTCTTCGGTTAGCGGTTCGAAGTAGAGTTTGTCAGAAATGGTAAAGTCGGTTGAGACGGTTTCTGGGTTGTTGTTGATAATAATGGCTTCGTAACCTGCTGCCTTAATAGCTAGAACAGCATGGACAGTCGCGTAATCAAATTCCACCCCTTGCCCGATACGAATCGGACCAGAACCCAGCACCACGATTTTAGGTTTGTCCGTCACCATGGATTCATTCTCTGCTTCATAGCTAGAATAGAAGTAAGGAGTTGAAGACTCGAATTCTGCCGCACAGGTATCCACCATCTTGAAGACCGGCGTGATGCCCGCTTCTTGACGTAGCTGATAAACTTCTGCCTCTGTGGTTTGCCATCGGTGGGCAATGATTTTGTCAGAGAAGCCGTAACGTTTGGCATAAGCTAAGAGATTGAGGTCATGCGGATTGGCCTTAAGCTCATGTTCCAAATCAATAATATGCTGCATCTTATCTAGGAAGAAACAATCAATTTTAGTCATGTCATGAATCTGATCAAGGCTGACGCCGCGTCTCAGGGCTTCGCCAATAAAGAAGAGACGTTCATCACTAGCAGCTTGGACCTTCTCCATGATTTCTTCCAAACTAAAGCTATCACCATTAGGCAGGCCCAAGTGGTGGACACCGTATTCTAGCGAGCGGATGGCCTTCAGTAAAGACTCCTCATAGGTCCGCCCCATAGCCATAACTTCACCCGTTGCCTTCATTTGAGTGCCTAACTTTCGGTCGGCGCGTTCGAATTTATCAAAAGGAAAACGTGGAATCTTGCTGACCACATAGTCTAGGCTGGGTTCGAAGCAGGCATAAGAATTCTGGGTGACAGGATTGAGGATTTCATCAAGTCTTAAGCCGACCGCAATTTTAGCGGCAATCTTAGCAATTGGGTAACCAGTCGCCTTAGACGCTAAGGCCGAAGAGCGGGACACGCGCGGGTTCACTTCAATGATATAGTAGTTAAAGGAATCTGGGTCCAAGGCTAATTGGACATTACAGCCCCCTTCTATCTTGAGGGCGCGAATAATCTTAAGGGACACATCGCGCAACATGTGATACTCGCGGTCAGTCAGAGTTTGCGATGGGGCCACCACGACTGAATCCCCGGTATGAATGCCTACAGGGTCAATGTTTTCCATGTTGCAGACAACAATGGCAGTATCATTGGCATCACGCATGACTTCATACTCGATTTCCTTGTAACCTGCGATGGATTTTTCTAGCAAACATTGGGTTACGGGCGAATAATGGAGACCTGAAGAAACTATTTCATCTAAATCCTGATCATTATAACAAATACCGCCACCAGTCCCCCCCATGGTAAAGGCTGGTCGGACAATGACTGGATAGCCAATTTGCGCTACAAAATCTCGAGCTTGATCTAAGTTGGTGACAATTTCTGATTCAGGCACCGGCTCTCCCAATTCCTGCATGAGCTGACGGAAGAGCTGGCGGTCTTCCGCTTGCTCGATGGAGGCTAGTTTGGTTCCTAGTAATTCGACACCGTATTGGTCTAAGACTCCTTGGCGATGCAATTCAACGGCTAGGTTAAGCCCAACTTGGCCGCCGAGGGTTGGCAGCAAGGCATCTGGTCGTTCCTTACGGATGGTTTTGCTGACAAATTCTAGTGTGAGTGGCTCCATATAAACCTTATCGGCAATCTGACGGTCGGTCATAATGGTGGCCGGATTGGAGTTAACTAGGATAACTTGGTAGCCCTCTTCCTTCAAGGATAGGCAAGCCTGAGTCCCGGCATAATCGAATTCTGCTGCCTGTCCAATTGTAATGGGACCTGACCCAATAACCAGAATTGTTTGAATATCTTGACGTTTTGGCATAATTCGACTCCTTTACTTGTGGTGACGAGACTGAGCTTGGAAGGCTTTCATATTCTCAATAAACTGATCAAAGAGATAATTAGGATCATGAGGTCCTGGCGATGCTTCGGGATGATATTGAACTGAGAAAACTGGATAGAATTTATGTCGAACGCCTTCGCAGGTGGAGTCATTGACTGACAAATGAGTTAATTCCAGGTCTGTATCTGCCAATGAATCAATGTCTACGCTATAGCCATGGTTTTGCGAAGTCAAATCCACTTTGCCTGTCAATAGATTCTTGACTGGATGGTTGGCCCCACGATGGCCAAATTTGAGCTTGTAGGTCTTAGCCCCTGCTGCCAAGCTAATCAGTTGATGGCCCATACAAATACCAAAAATTGGTAGCTTGTCCATGATTTGGCCAATCATGGCAATGGTCTCTGGCACATCTTCAGGGTCGCCAGGTCCATTAGAGAGCATGACGCCATCAGGTTGAAGACGTAAAACTTCCTGAGCGCTAATATTATGAGGCACCACGACAATGTCACAGTTACGCTCATTAAGCTCACGCAGAATACCTGACTTCATGCTAAATCAACCAGAACTACTCGATAGCCCGTTCCTGACGACAGGAAGGCCTTAGAAGTCGACACTTGGGCAATTTGGTCCCTAGCCAGTTCAGTCTCTCTAAGTTTTTCTAGCACTTGTGCTGAATCTTCGGATAAGTCAGTAATAATCCCCTTAATCGTCCCATATTGACGAATCTTTCGTGTCAGACTGCGGGTATCAATGCCCCAAATTCCTGGGATATCTAGTTCTTTGAGCGCTTGATCTAAGGACATTTGGCTACGGAAGTTGGAAGGCTTTTGGCAGACTTCGCGGACTACCAGTCCCTTGATAGAGGGATTAATGGTCTCAAAGTCATCTCGGTTAATGCCATAATTACCAATTAAGGGATAGGTAAAGGTGACAATTTGACCGTTATAGGAAGGGTCTGATAGTGTTTCTTGGTAGCCGGTCATGGCGGTATTGAAGACGACTTCCCCTAACATAGCCCGGTCAGCACCAAAGCCATAGCCCTTGTAGATGGTTCCATCTTCTAGAATCAGCTGTTTATCATATCTATACATATGCTCGCTCCTTGTCTTACTAAGCTCTTAGGCAAAAAATGTGGCATCTTGATAGGCGATGCGGCCTTGGCTAATGGTTAGGATAGGCCAGCCATAAACTTCTTGACCGGCGTATGGCGTGTTACGCCCTTTGGACAAGAAATTATCTGGTTCAATGCTTGCCACCTTGTCTAAATCGATAACGACTAAATCAGCAGGCTGCCCAACGGCTAGGGTTCCATAAGGTAGGTCAAAGACTTTAGCCACATTAGTCGACATCTTGTCCAAGAGAAAATCTAGGGACATAATGCCTGGTTTTACCAAGTGAGTATAGAGCTGGCTAAAGGCTGTCTCAGATCCAACAATACCAAAGGCCGCCTCTTGCATTGGCAAGTCTTTCTCAGACAGAGCGTGTGGCGCATGGTCAGTAGCGATAATGTCGATGGTCCCATCTAAGAGGCCAGCAATTAGGGATCGGCGATCATCAGCAGCGCGCAGGGGTGGATTCATTTTCCAGAAACCATGGTTGTGAGGAATGTCGTCCTCGTCACTCAGTAAATGATGGGGGCAGACTTCACAAGTCACCTTAATACCGTTGGCCTTTGCCTCACGAACCAGGCGAACGGATTCCTTGGTCGACACATGGCAGACATGATAGTGACAGCCTGCCGCTTCAGCTAGGAGAATGTCGCGGGCAATCTGAACCGATTCGCATACAGATGGAATACCTGGCAGACTAGTTCCCGACTGCGACAGCCGCAGTGCATACAGCCACCCCGAATTAGGGAATTGTCCTCGCAATGGGCCACAATGGCTTTGTTGAGGCGGGCGGCAACACACATGGATTCATACATCATATTAGCATTTTGGACCCCACGCCCATCATCACTGAAGGCAAAAACATGTTGAGCTAACTCGTCAAACTGAGCATAGTCATCCCCTAGCTCCCCTTTGGTAATGGCACCGTAAGGAATGGCCCGAATAACCGAATCGCGCGCAATAATGTCTAGCTGGGGCTTAAGGTGGTCATAAGAATCAGGTACCGGATTGAGGTTGGGCATGGGCATGGCCGTGGTGAAGCCACCGCGTGCAGCCGCTCTGGAAGCATGGTAGATATTCTCCTTATATTCAAAGCCTGGTTCCCGCCAGTGGACATGGACATCAATAAAACCCGGTGCTAGGAGTTTACTTTTAAGGTCAAATGTTTGATCCGCACTGGCATTGAGCTCCTTGTCCATGGCTAAAATCTTATCCCCATCAATCAGAATTTCGACAGGCTCTAAATGCCCCTTGACCAGACGACGACCATTTTTGAGTAATAGCATGATGTGACTTCCTTTCTATCTTGTTAGAGGGCGTTATCGGCAATTGTTTTCTCCAGAATGGCTTGGCGCATATAACGGCCATTGGTCATCTGGGTGAAAATGCGAGATTGAGGAGCTTCCACCAACTCAGAGGCAATCTCCATGTCCCGGTTGACTGGTGCTGGATGCATGACAATGGCCTGTGGCTTGAGGGCTCGGTAGCGAGCTGGCGTTAGGCCATAACGGGCATGATAGTCGGCCTGGCTTAAGGCCACTTGCTCTTGATGGCGTTCAAATTGGACGCGTAATAGCATGCAGGCATCAACATGGCCAATGACCTGGTCCAAGTCGACCATTTGCCCCAAGGTCGGGTCTGCAAAGACTTGAGGTCCCATAAATTGAACCTTGGCCCCCAATCGGGTCAGCATGTGATAGTTGCTTCGGGCCACCCGCGAATTCTTGATATCACCTGCTATCACTAGCTCCAGCCCTTCTATATGGCCAAATTCTTCATAGAGGGTCATCAAATCCAGCAAGCACTGGCTAGGATGTTCCCCACTGCCATCGCCGCCACTGATGACCGGAATGGCCAAGCCTTCTAGTTCCTGATAGTAAGCTTCTTGGCTATGGCGAATGACCAAGATGTTGCAGCCAATCGCTTCAAGCGTCTTACAGGTATCATAGAGGGTCTCACCCTTGTTAAGAGAGGATGTTGACGCATCAAAATTCAGGACCTGCAAGCCCAACTTCATTTGAGCCACCTCAAAACTGTGCTTGGTCCGCGTTGAGTTTTCGAAGAAAAGATTGGCCGCTATGAGGTCGGGGCGTTGAATGGGACTGGCTCCTGCCTTGAGTTCTAAGGCACGCTCAATTAGGCCATAGACCTCCTCATTGCTTAAATCTGACATCTTTACTAAGTTTCGCATACGTCTCCTCCTTATCATGCTATCAAACTATAAGAAAAAACCACCTAATAGTCCGAGCTATCAGGTGGTTGACTTATGAGCGTCTTATTATCGCCTAACAAGACCCTTAAGTTTTCCTCTTGATAGCCTCTCTGGACTAGCTTAAAAAGTCAAATCTTAAGTGAGTAGAATTTCTTCAGTCCCATCCACTTCTTGCAAACAGACATGGACATTCTCCTCTTGCGCAGTGGGAATGTTCTTACCAATAAAGTCTGCCCGAATGGGAAGCTCGCGGTGGCCGCGGTCCACCATAATGGCCAAACGAATGACCTGGGGACGGCTAACGTCGAGGATGGCATCCATAGCGGCACGCACAGTACGGCCTGTATAGAGGACATCATCCACAATGACCACAGTCTTGTCAGTTAAATTGTGAGTAAAAGAAAGATGTTTTATTTGTGGATCAGCATGATTCTTAACCAAATCATCCCGATAGAATTGAATATCGATGTGTTCTACACCCACTTGAACCTGGGTAATGGTGGCTAGTTTCTCTTGCAGGCGATCAGCTAGATTGGCCCCTCGAGTCTTAATGCCGACCAAAACTACTTGATGAATGTCGGTCCGCTCATTGATTTCATGAGCCATGCGGGTCAGCATGCGATTTATTTGGCTAGCATCGAATAAAACACGTCGTTTCATGGTCACTTCTCCATCTAGACAAAATCGTCGACATGGCCAAGTCTAAGCTGGCCTGAGCACCTTGGAAACCTCACGGGATTTCCTTAAAAATTCGGATTCTGCCCCTAAATTGCTACTAGTATACCCTTAAAGCCAGCCAGTGTCAATTAAATAAGTGAAAAAGCCCCCTAAAAAGGGAGCTTTCTTTCTATTGCTTTCGTGTTTTCTTGTAACCGAACAGAACAGCTACACCAGCAATTACCAAGACTAGAGCTAGTAACCAACCAAAGTTGGATTCTTCCCCTGTCTTAGGTAAGGCTTTCTTCTGAACAACGGGTGCTTGAGAAGCTTCAGAGCGGGATTCAGACTGGCTATTAGCTGCTGGCTTATTAGGGTCTGGCTTCTTCTCATTGGCATTTTGTTTGTTAGCCAAAGGCTTGCTACTTTCATTAGCTTTTGATTCTGAAACAACACTATAGGCAATATCTTGACTAGCTGTATTGCTGCGGCTGTTTTCATTAGGTTTTGATTCTGAAACAACACTATAGGCAACATCTTGACTAGCCGTATTGCTACGGCTGTTTTCATTAGGTTTTGATTCTGAAACAACACTATAGGCAACATCTTGACTAGCTGTATTGCTGCGACTGTTTTCATTAGGTTTTGATTCTGAAACAACACTATAGGCAACATCTTGACTAGCTGTATTGCTGCGGCTGTTTTCATTAGGTTTTGATTCTGAAACAACACTATAGGCAACATCTTGACTAGCTGTATTGCTGCGGCTGTTTTCATTAGGTTTTGATTCTGAAACAACACTATAGGCAACATCTTGACTAGCTGTATTGCTTGATTCAGCAGCTGGCGCATTTGGTGTAATGGCAGTAGGCACAGAATTGGTCGCATTCTCCCAAGCTTCACGCATTTGGCGTTCTGGCTCATAAAGAGGCAATTCAATGACATTGCGAACACCAGGTTCTGTCTCAGCCTTGATACCTAAGTTTTTCAAAACATCCGCTTCCGTAGTGTAAACCATAATATCTGCTGTATAGGCTGATAGGTTACCTTTAGAAGTTGAGTATTCTGTTAAGTAACTGGATACCTTGAGGTTGAAGCGTTTTGGGTCCATCATAATGCCCCGTTCATTAAACCACTCCACCGTTTGAATGATGGAAGCATCTTTAGATGAATGGGTCAAGAAGTTAACTTCTTGAATAAATTGTCCACTGTATAAATCGTAGATACTGTATTTTAAGATAGCGTTTAAGCTCTCTGCATGAGCCGCAAAAGACGGCACTAGAATAGTCGCAAATAATAGTAAGGTCGCGATTATTTTTTTGAATGATCTCATCATCGTTTCCCCCTTGAGTGGATTCTCGAATCTCGTTACACTCATTATACATCTATTACAAATCAATTACAAGCTTTTAGGCTATGAATCCGCTACTTTTTTGCATAAAAAAGGCGCTATTCCAAGCAGATAAGCCCTTTTACAACCATTTAAGAAAAGAGCCGAGGATTCCCCCGGCTCTGACCAATATATCATATATGATATATTGGGAACTTAATTAGACGTGAATTGGGTGACCTAAAGCCAACTCAGCAGCATCCATAACTGTTTCAGCTAAGGATGGGTGTGAGTGGATTGTCAAGGCGATGTCTTCAGCGTTCAAGCCGCCTTCAACCGCCAAGGTCAATTCAGCGATGATGTCAGAAGCGTTAACCCCTGCAACTTGTGCCCCTAAGATGGTGTTGTCTTCCTTATCCACAACTAAACGTACGAAACCTTCAGTTGCATTCAAGGACAAGGCACGACCGTTCCCAGCTAATGGGAATTTAACAGCTTTAGCATTCAAACCAGCTTCCTTGGCTTGGTCTACAGTGTAACCTACAGAAGATAATTCTGGGTCAGTGAAGCAGACTGCTGGCATTGCCACGTAGTCAACTTCAGATGCTTGCCCAGCGATTGCTTCAGCAGCAACCTTGGCTTCGTAGCTTGCTTTGTGGGCTAAAGCTGCACCTGGAACAGCGTCACCGATGGCGAAGATGTTTGGTTGTTAGTGCGACCTTGTTTGTCAACGTTGATCAAACCACGTTCGCCCACGATAACCCCAGCAACTTCCAAGCCGCAGTTATCGGTGTTAGGACGGCGACCAACTGTTACTAAGCAGTATTCAGCTTCAACGGTGTGTTGTTTGCCCCCTACTTCATAAGTAACTACAACAGACTTGTCTTTTACTTCTGAGTTCAAAGCCATAGCGTTGGTGATGATGTCTACACCCTTCTTAGCGAATTCATTTTCCACTAATTTAACCATGTCTTTTTCAAAAGTTGGGATGATTTGGTTAGAACCTTCCAAGATTGTAATCTTAGTCCCGAAGTTAGCGAAAGCACCTGCTAATTCTGAACCGATGTAACCCCCACCGATTACCACCATAGAAGATGGAATGTGGTCTAGGGCCAAAGCACCAGTAGAGTCAATCACGCGGTCGCTGTACTTGAAGCCTTTGATTTCGATTGGGCGGCTACCAGTTGCAACGATGGCATTGTTGAAGCTGTAAGTTTGAGCTGAGTCTTCTTTGACTACACGTAATGTATGGTCATCTACGAAGAAAGCTTCCCCTTCGATAATCTCTACCTTGTTCTTCTTAAGCAACATGCGAATCCCGCCGGTTAACTTAGCAACAACTTCTTTGTCTTTCCATTCTTGGGTACGTTTGAAGTCCACAGTGATATCTTTGGCAATCACCCCAAAGTGGTCACCGTGTTTAGCATTGTGGTAGGTGTGGCCAGCGTTGATCAAAGCCTTAGAAGGGATACAGCCTACGTTCAAGCAGGTCCCCCCGATGTAGTCTTTTTCAATGATGGCAACTTTTTGGCCGAGTTGAGCAGCGCGAATAGCTGCTACATACCCACCAGGGCCAGAACCAATCACGACTGTGTCGAGTTCAATTGCGAAATCTCCTACTACCATAATCTATTTCACCTTAACCTTCCATCAATAATAATTCTGGGTCAGCCAATAAACGTTTCAATTCGTTCATTGCGTTTTGTGCAGTAGCACCATCGACGATACGGTGGTCGAAACTCAAGGACAATTTCAACATGCGGCCAACAGCGATCTCGCCTTCAGCGTTAACTACTGGTTGAACGTTGATCGTCCCCATCCCTAAGATAGCAACTTCTGGGTAGTTAATGATTGGTGTGAACCATTGACCACGTGCAGAACCAATGTTAGAGATTGTGATAGTCCCTTGGCTCATGTCTTGAGCAGTTAACTTACCTTCGTGAGCTAAAGCTGCCTTGCCGTTGATTTCATCTGCAATGTCGAATACTGACTTGGTGTTAGCGTCCTTGACGTTTGGTACGAAGAGGCCACGTTCAGTGTCAGTTGCAATACCGATGTTGTAGTAGTTCTTGTAGACAATTTCTTGGCTAGCGTCGTCAATAGAAGCATTGAGGACTGGGAACTTCTTAACAGTTGCTACTAAAGCTTTTACCACGTATGGCAAGAAGGTTAACTTAGTACCACGGTTAGCGGCAATGTCTTTGAACTTCTTACGGTGATCCCATAAAGCAGATACTTCTACTTCATCGAAGAGGGTTACGTGAGGAGCAGTGTGTTTAGAGTTAACCATTGCCTTAGAAATAGCTTTACGCATTGGAGATAATGGTTCACGAGTTTCAGCTTCGCCCTTACCAGATACATATGGTTGTGCTGGTGCTGCTGGTGCTGCCGCTGGGCTTGCTGCTTGAGCTGGTGCTGCTACTTCTGCCGCCGCAACTGGTGCTGCTTCGCCGTTGAAGGCCAAGACGTCAGCCGCCACAACGCGACCCCCCCTTACCAGAAGGCGTTACTAAACGAATGTCAACACCCTTGTCACGAGCTAATTTACGAACTGATGGCATTGCTAAGACACGCTTACCTTCACCTGCAGGAGCGCCTGTTGGGGCACCTGGGCCTGCTGGTGCTGCTGGTGCAGCTTCCGCAGCTGGAGCCGCTTCTGGTGCAGCTTCTGCAGCTGGTGCTGCATCGCCATCGTCTTCGTGGCCAGGAGCGTCGATTTCAACTAAAACGTCCCCTACGCGCGCAACAGTTCCTTCTGGAACCAAGATTTTTAAGATTTTACCAGTAACTGGAGATGGAATTTCCTCAACCGATTTGTCGTTTTGGATTTCCACTAATGTATCGTCTTCTTGAATGGTGTCGCCTTCTTTGACGTCCCATTTTACGATTTCGCCTTCGGCAATCCCTTCACCGATATCAGGCAATCTGAATTTAAAAGCCATGTTTTTTACTTCCTTTCCTCAACTGAATATTAGAAGTTGTATACTTCGCGTACTTTTTCTTCGATGTCTGTTGCGTTTGGCAACCAGTCATGTTCGGCTTGACCGAATGGGAAGATGGTGTCAGGTGCTGCAACGAAACCAACTGGTGCTTCTAAGGAAAGAACCGCACGTTCAGTGATTTCAGCCATTACGCGAGCGCCAACCCCTGCTTGACGTTGTGCTTCTTGAACCACAACGACGCGACCAGTTTTCTCAGTTGTCGCAACGATAGCTTCGATATCAAGTGGCTGAACTGTACGTAAGTCAAGGATTTCAACAGAGATCCCGTCTTTTTCAAGTTTTTCAGCCGCTTTAACCGCTTCACGAACCATTGCCCCGTAAGTGATGATGGAAACGTGGTTCCCTTCCTTCACAACATTAGCTTTGCCTAAAGGAATGGTGTATTCAGCTTCTGGCACTTCCTCACGGAAAGAACGGTAGAGTTTCATGTGCTCCAAGAAGATAACTGGGTCGTTGTCACGGATAGATGACAAGAGCAAGCCTTTGGCATCGTATGGACCAGAAGGAATAACGACCTTGATACCTGGAGATTGAGCTAATAGACCTTCCAAGTTATCAGCGTGCAATTCAGGCGTGTGAACCCCACCACCGAATGGTGCGCGGAAAGTGATTGGCATGTTGCGGCTACCGCCAAGACGGTAACGAGTACGAGCTGCTTGAGCAACAACAGAGTCCATTACTTCGAATACGAAGCCTAAGAATTGGATTTCAGGGATTGGACGGAAACCTTCCAAAGCCAAACCGATGGCCATACCACCGATACCAGATTCTGCTAAAGGAGTGTTGAAGACGCGGTCTTCACCAAATTCTGCTTGTAAACCTTGAGTGGCACGGAATACCCCCCCGTTCAAGCCGACGTCTTCCCCAAAAATAAGGGTACGGTCGTCATTGCGTAATTCAATGGCTAACGCTTCTGTGATAGCCTCAATCATCGTTTTTTGAGCCATTATTAGTTATTCTCCTTTGCTTCGAATTTCTTGATTTGTTCTGCTGTGATGAAGTCTGGTGTTTCGTACATGTTCTTCAAGAAGTCAGAAATCTTTTGTTTAGGTGCTTGGTCAGCTAACTTGATGGCTTCCTTGACTTCTTCCTTAGTACGTTCGATAACCGCTTCTTCTTTTTCTTGAGACCAGAGACCTTTTGATTCTAAGTAAGTACGGAAACGAATGAGTGGATCTTTGGCACGCCATTCTTCTTGAACACCGTCTGGTTGGTAACGGGTTGGGTCATCACCTGATAAGGTATGTGGACCGAAGCGGTAGCACATTGTTTCGATGAGGACTGGACCATTGCCTGCTACAGCGTAGTCACGCGCAGCCTTGGTTACAGCATAAACTGCTAAGATGTCCATCCCGTCTACTTGAATCCCTGGGATCCCAGCAGCAACTGCTTTTTGAGCCAAAGTAGGCGCAGCAGATTGGAGTGAACGTGGCGTAGAAATCGCCCAACCGTTGTTTTGGATGAAGAAGATTGCTGGTGCTTTGTAAGCGCCGGCGAAGTTAATCCCTTCGTAGAAGTCCCCTTGTGAAGAACCACCGTCACCAGTCCAAGTCGCAGCAACTGCGTCTTTACCGTTCTTCTTAAGACCTAAAGCAACCCCCATGGCTTGCACGTATTGTGCCCCGATGATGATTTGTGGTGGATAAGCATTGAAGTCAGCTGGGTAGTTGTTCCCTTCTACGTGACCACGGGACCATAAGAAAGCCTTGTGAAGTGGTAAACCGTGTTTGATGAGCTGAGGCACATCACGGTAACCAGGCAAGATGTAGTCTTCTGGTTTGAGGGCTGCAACAGAGCCTAATTGTGATGCTTCTTGACCAAAAGTTGGAGCGTAGAAGCCTAAACGTCCTTGACGGTTCAAAGCAGTTGAACGTTCGTGTAAGATACGGGACCATACCATATCTTCCATCAATTGAACCAATTCTTCATCAGATAAATCTGGTAATAAATCTTTGTTGACAACTTTACCTTCTGGGCTCAAGACTTGGACCATGTCGAAGTTAAAGTTATCTGGACGCAATAAGTCTTCAATCTTAACTTTTTTTGCCATACTTGTACACTTTCCTCTCTTTTTTTAACTACTACCAAGCAAGACAGACTTAATTTCTGTATTACTAGTAGACTGTACCTTATAAATTTACCACTCTTGGCAAGCAAATGCAAGCTCTAAGGCTTGATAATAGTCACTTTATACCCTATTGTCCGTTTTTGTGAATGATACAATATAAGGGCCTTTTATCCAAGAAAAACGGTTACTTTTCGTCAGAAAGTGGATACATTAAGGATTGAACTGTAATACTACACTTAAATATCTGTTTCAAAATCGCCTTATAATGTCGAAACAGCATGTGTTTTCTGGTATCTTTCCAACTAATATTTCAGTTAGTGAATTTTACTTCACATGGACTTATTAAAATCACGCGCTTTTGGGGTTACTCTTCACAATCTAATTGAAGCACAAAAAAGACCTCCTCCCTGATACAGGAAGAAGGTTTATGCTTAGTTTATTAGGCTTTGGCTTTCATAACCCAATGCTGTTCTTGCGCTTGCACCCAATCATGAGGCGCCTCTAGTTCAGCTTGACTTGGCTGATAGACAATCCGTTGACGCTGACGGTCTTGATCCGGATCTGGCAAGGGAATAGCTGACAGTAGGCTCTGAGTATAAGGATGTAGCGGGTGCTCATAGAGCGCTTCAGCAGTTGCTAATTCCACCATGCGACCTCGATACATCATGCCAATACGGTCACTAAAGTATTTAACCATGGCCAAGTTATGGGCGATAAAGAGATAGGTCAAGCCTCGCTCTTCTTGCAAGCCTTGCAATAGGTTAATGATTTGGGCTTGGATGGAGACATCCAAGGCTGAGATAGGTTCATCGCAGACAATAAACTTAGGTTCAACCGCCAAGGCACGCGCAATCCCAATCCGTTGGCGTTGGCCGCCCGAAAATTCATGCGGATAGCGCAAGGCATGTTCAGGTGACAAACCGACTGAAGCCAGGAGCTCCGCCACTTTGGCATCTCGCTCTGACTTGGAGGCTACCAAGCCATGGACTTCCATACCTTCAGCTACAATATCTTGGACCTTCATGCGAGGATTTAAGGAAGCATAAGGATCTTGGAAAATCATTTGAACGTCCTTGTTATAATCCAGTCGCTCTCCCTTTGATAAGTCGCTTAAAGCCTTCCCCTGATAGAGAATCTGGCCATCAGTTGGCTGATAGAGGTTGACAATGGCACGGCCAATGGTTGATTTACCACTCCCTGATTCCCCTACTAAACCAAAGGTCTCCCCCGCTTGCACGGTGAAGCTAACATCGTCTACGGCCTTAACGACCGTATGGTCCTGATGATAATACTGTTTGAGGTTGCGCACTTCAATTAGAGCTTGTGTCATGCGATTCAGCCTCCTTCTTAGCTTGATAGTAGGCATAGCGTTCTTGAATGCTAGCCGGTGGTGTCACTTTAGGGGCCTCTGGATGCAAGAGCCAAGTTGCGGCATAGTGGCCCGGATTAACCTCAAACATTGGAGGCTGCAATTCAAAATCAATATCCAGGGCATACTCATTACGGCAGGCAAAGGCATCGCCCTTTGGTGGATTGAGCAAGTTAGGCGGGGTTCCCGGAATGGCATATAGCGGACCTGACGAGGTCAAGGTCGGCGTCGCTGACAAAAGTCCCCAGGTGTAAGGATGTTGTGGATTATAGTAAACTTCATCCACCGGCCCAATTTCTACCAATCGACCTGCATACATCACCGCCACGCGGTCTGCGATATTGGCTACCACCCCTAAATCGTGGGTAATGAAGATAATGGCCATACCCTTTTGGCGCTGAATGTCCTGTAAGAGCTCAATAATTTGTGCTTGAACTGTAACGTCTAAGGCGGTCGTTGGTTCATCGGCAATCAAAATTTCTGGGTCCCCTGCCAAGGCGATGGCAATGACAATCCGTTGGCGTTGACCACCTGAGAATTGACTTGGGTAATCCTTCAGGCGTTGCTCAGGGTCCTTAATCCCACAGAGGCTGAGCAAGTTGCAGGCTTCCGCGACTGCTTCTGCGCGCGAAAACTTGCGATGTTTGATGATGACTTCCACCAATTGACGTCCAATGGTTAGGGTTGGGTTAAGCGAAGTCATGGGATCCTGGAAATCATGGCAATTTGCGAGCCACGGATTTTTTCCATTTGCTTATCGTTTAAGTTGCGGAGGTCTTGACCCATAAAATCAATCTTGCCCTCATTAATAGTGGCACTCTGGCTCAATAGACGCATAATGGCGCGGGAGGTCACCGTTTTACCAGAACCTGATTCCCCTACGATAGCCAAAGTTTCACCTTTGTGGAGTTGGAAGTCCACGCCTCGAATGGCTTGGACAGTTCCCGCATAGGTTTTGAATTGAACCTGTAAATTCTCGATGCTTAAGACACGTTCTGTCATAAAGTCACCTACTCTTTCATTTTAGGGTCGAAGGCGTCACGCAGGCCGTCCGCCAGAAGGTTAAAAGCTAGCATTAGGATCGAAATGACACCTGCTGGATACCACATTAAGTGTGGCAAGAAACGGAAGGTCTTGTATCCATCATTAATTAAGGTCCCCAGACTAGCTGCTGGCGCCGGAATCCCAATCCCAATGAAGCTTAGGAAGGCTTCGAAGAAGATGGCTGCCGGCAAGGCAAACATGACTTGGACAATAATCAAGCCCAGCATATTAGGCAGGATGTGACGGAACATAATTTTAAGGGTTGATTGGCCTAGCACACGAGCTGCTAGCACATATTCTTGCTGCTTGATACGAATAGTTTGAGCCCGTACCACACGAGACATGGAAATCCAGCTAGTCAAGGCAATGGTAATAATAATGGACACAATCCCTGGTTGGAGCACCAAGAGCATGAGGATCACGATGACCAGGTTAGGAATCCCTGATAGGATTTCTAAAATCCGTTGCATGAGGGTATCGATTTTACCCCCAAACCACCCAGAAACCAAGCCATAAATGACACCAAAAACCAGGTTAATGGCTGCTGCTACAAAGGCAATCAAGAGGGAAATGCGCGTCCCATAGAGGATACGTGACAGCAAGTCACGGCCTAGGGCGTCAGTCCCTAAATAATAGTAGGTACCTGCCGGTACTTTGGCAGCTAGGTAGCGATCGACCAATTTTCCAGCCCGGTTGGCCCCATAGCCATTAAACCAGGATAAACCTTCTAGTCCTGGAATCTTAGGTGGCAAATTGGCATAGGATGGATTCTGAGCCGTTGGTGAGTAAGGCGCAATCCAAGGAGCCAGAATGGCCAAGATAATAAAGGCCAGAATAATAATCAAGGAAACCATAGCCGCTTTATTGCGTCGCAAACGGCGCCAAGAATCCTGCCAGAAACTCAAGGCTGGTACATCACTCATGGCATCTTGGCGACCACAGTCACGCTTAGCCAGTTGCAGTTTTTGCGCGGTTAGTCCCCTGCTTGAGCTAGTAAAGCCTCATTATAGGAAGACTTAGCTAATTCATGTTGCATCTTAGGCACCTCCGGTCAGACGGAGTCGTGGATCAATTAACCCATTGACTATGTCAGAAATTAAAATCATGACCACTAACAAGGTGGAATAGAGAATGGTAACCCCCATAATGGTTGGGAAGTCGTTCACCATAATCGACTTGGTGAATTGTTCACCGATACCTGGAATGGAGAAGATATTTTCCACTACCAGGGAACCTGTCATCAAGCCAGCCGTCATAGGCCCAATAATAGATAGGAGTGGGATGATAGCATTGCGTAAGGCATGGCGCATCACCACATAGAAGCGGCTGAAGCCTTTGGCCCGAGCCAGCTCAATATAATCCGCATTGAGAACTTCAATCATTTCCGTCCGGACAAAGCGGGCCGCATCCGCCATCGGTGACAGGGACAAGGCAATAGTTGGTAAGACGGTTGAAGCAAAGCCATCACGCCAGAAGGCAATTGGGAACCAAGCTAGGACCACGGCAAAGAGAAATTGCAAGACAACGGCGAAGACAAAGCTTGGAACTGAACGGCCCGCAATGGCAAAGACCGAAGTAAAACGGTCAATCCAGGTATTTTGGTAGACTGCCGAAATGACACCTAGGAAAGTCCCCAGTACAGTCCCCAGCAACATAGCCTGTAAGCCTAATTGCATAGAAGGACCCGCCCGGTCAATAATAAGCTGAGAAACTGGCGTATTGTTAAATTGGAAGGACACCCCTAGGTCTCCCTTGAGAATATTGAGCAAGTAACGCCCATATTGAACCCAAATTGGCTGGTCCAGGCCATACTTAGCGTTGAGGGTTTGAATTTGGGCAGCAGTCAACTGATCTTCATTGGAAAATGGCGTCCCTGGCAGGAGTTTCATTAAGAAGAAAGTGACAGTTACAATAATAAAAAGCGTCAAGAGCATGTAGGCTAGGCGCTTGACCATATAACGAATAAAGGCTTTCATAGGTCACATCCTTTGTCCCCTTGATTTGGTGTCTTAGGGGTCTAGTATCTCTTATATTATAGCCTATCTGCCCCCTTTGACTCTAGTCACTTGCTCTAAAAAATCAAAATTCCATTTGAATGTTATGCTTTGGCTCAAAAAAGAGCAGCAAAATCCTTATTCTACTGGGCTTTTTGTCTTGTTAATAAAGTCAGCAAAAAGACGAACATTCTAGTCACTTCTCCCCTGCCTTTCTTATGATAGACACAAAAAAAGCTGAGACAGCGTCTCAGCTTGAGCCTAGGACTTAGGCTTCTTCATTGCTTACTTCTTCTTTTGGTTCTAAGTCAGCTACTGAAGGACGTACGCGTTCGCCTTGCTTAATAGTGGCAACAGCACTTAATTCATAAGTTAAGTAGATGCCTTCGCAGTCTAAGACAACCAAACGGTTTGCCAAGTCAACTTCTTCAACAACCCCGTGTAAGCCGCCAATTGTTACAATGGCATCCCCTTTTTTGAGGGCTTGCAACATTTGTTGCTTTTCTTGAGCTTGGCGTTGTTGTGGGCGAATCATGAAGAAGTACATAACCCCCATGATTAAGACAAAGGGTAATACACTAACTAGTAAATCCATTTTGTCACTCCTTATTGTGTTCTATAATCTATACTTTATCAGACTCTGCTATAAATTGCTAGCAGTTTCTAGAAATTACGCGCATTGGCCTTGCTATAACCGTATTCTTCGAAGAAGGCTTGGCGGAAGTCTAAGAGAGAGTCATTTTCAATGTGGTAGCGGACTTGCTTCATGAGATTGAGCAAGAAGTGGACGTTATGAATGGAAGCCAGACGCAGGCCGAAAATCTCGTCACATTTAATCAAGTGGCGAATATAAGCTCGACTGTAGTGCTTGCAGGTGTAGCAATCGCACTTCTCGTCGATTGGACGGAAGTCGCGGGCATACTGAGCATTCTTGACTACTAGACGTCCTTGGCTAGTCATACAGGTCCCATTGCGGGCAATCCGTGTGGCCAAGACACAGTCAAACATATCCACCCCACGAATGACGCCATCAATCAGCGAGTCAGGTGAGCCAACTCCCATCAGATAACGTGGCTTGTGCTTAGGCATGACAGGCGTCAAATAGTCCAGGACTTGATTCATCTCTTCCTTAGATTCCCCAACTGACAGGCCTCCAATCGAATAACCTGGGAAGTCCATGGCAATCATCTCTTGAGCATGGGCTAGGCGTAAATCCTTGTAGCCTGCCCCTTGTAAAATACCAAAGAGGGCCTGATCCTGTGGACGTTGGTGGGCGCGTAGGCCTCGCTCAGCCCAACGCGTAGTCCGTTCGATTGAACGTTTGACATAGTCATAAGACTGGTCAAATGGTGGACACTCGTCAAAACTCATGATAATGTCGGCACCTAATTGGTTTTCAATGTGAATGGCCTTTTCAGGCGACAGGAAGAGTTTCTCTCCATTAATATGGTTACGGAAATGGACCCCTTCCTCCGTGATTTTACGCATGTCGCTGAGGGAGAAGACTTGGAAACCGCCCGAGTCAGTCAGAATCCCCTTGTCCCAGTTCATAAATTTATGTAGGCCACCGGCTTCCGCCACCAAGTCTTCACCTGGTCGTAACCAGAGGTGGTAGGTGTTGGCTAAGACAACGTCAGCTCCTATCTCCTTGAGTTCTTCAGGCGACAGGCCCTTGATGGTTGCCAAGGTACCGACCGGCATATACATGGGGGTCGGGAAGGATCCATGCGGGGTATGTAAGATTCCCAGGCGGGCGCCAGTATGTTTTTCTTCTTTGATGAGTTCATACCAGACTGCTGGTTTGGTCATGTCATCGACTCCTTTATCTGTTCAGTGCTCTCCCATTATAGCAAACTTTGCCCATCAAAACCACCACTTTTGCCGTAGTCCGACTAGACAAAAAGCAGCGAGACCTAGGCCTCGCCGCTCATGCTTATTTTGGTTGTTTTAAGACATCGTTCAAGGCTTCCGCAATCGTTGGATGGGTGAAGAGGAAGTCGCGAATTTCAGTGTAAGGCACCTTGGTCTTGATGGCTAGAGCCAAGAAGTTAATGACTTCTGGTGACATAACCCCATAGTGAGTGGCACCCAGAATGGTTTGATCTGCCTTGTTGACAATAATCTTGAAGCTACCGCGGTCATTGCCAATGACTTTAGCCTTAGGCACAGCCGCCATTGGTAAGCCGAAGACTAAGACCTCATGGCCTGCTTCCACAGCTTGCGCTTCTGTCAAGCCCACATGTGATAATGGGGTTTGGAGGAAGACAGTGTAAGGAATCAAGGTCCGGTCAGACACCTTGCGAGATTTGTCACCCCAGAGTTGGTCTTTAACAATGCGGAAATCATCTAGGGATACATAGGTGAATTGTGGCCCGCCTTTGACATCACCCAGAGCGTAAACGCCAGGAACTGCTGTTTCTAAGTGCTCGTTCACTACCACTGCACCTTGAGCATCCAATTCAATATCCGTATTTTCTAAGCCTAATTGCGCGGTATTTGGACGGCGACCAGCTGCCACCAAGATGGCATCAGCTTCTAGACGTTGACTTTGCCCTTGGTAGTTATAAGTCACAGTCCCACCCTCAAAGGCCAAATCTTGAATGCCTAAGTAGAAGGTCAAACCAGCAGCTTCCATATCTGCCTTAATTTGGGCGGCAATTTCTGGTTCTTCACGTGGCATGAAGCGGTCAAAGATATCCAAGACGGTCACTTCAGAACCAAAGGTCCGGAACATGTCGGCCATTTCCAAACCAATATAACCTGCCCCTACCACAACTAAACGTTTTGGCAACTTTTGTAAATCCAAGGCTTCTGTTGAAGTTAAGACAAGGTCATTGCCTTCTAAGCCTGGAATAGCAGGTAAGGCGGTCTTAGCCCCAGTGTTAATGAAGATGCGGTCCCCTGTCACTTGACGAGTTTGACCGTCAGTCAAGGTGACTTCAAGGCTGTGGTTGCCAGTAAAACGAGCCCAACCAGTCCAAACTTCGGCACTCGCTTCATCTGCAATCATGTGATAGTTTTTGTCGTTTAAGGCAGCAATTAACTTAGCCTTACGAGCAGCCGCTGCTTCGAAGTCTAAGCCCTGTCCTGCTGCTTCAATCAAGGTTTTAGATGGAATACAGCCGATGTTGATACAGGTCCCCCCGTACATCTTAGGAGAAGCTTCAATTAAGAGTACTTGTTCTTGACGACCAGCCAAGGTTTTCGCTAGGGTTTTACCCCCTTTACCAAAGCCAATCACGATATTTTGATAATGTTGTGTCATGTAAATCCCTCATTTCATTCTTACTATAATCCTAGTTTAGCTCGCTTGCCAAGAAAAAACAATTAGGTACTTTTTGGTAACTAGTGGCCCCCAATCAAATCCGCTCGTTGGATCGCCGTAGCCCCCGGCAAAAGGCTGCTGGCTCGGACTAAACTGCCATAGCCATAACGTTCTCTGACGGCATCCACCACGCGTTCTGCCCTTTCTTCTTGGGCAGATTGCTCTGGATCTTGGAAGAGAGAGAGCTGGGTTGGGCCGGCTGCCTGCAGGTGGCTGACGGTCAAATGCAGGCTCTTAACAGGTAGACGAAAATAGTGACGCTTTAGCAAGGTTTGGCTGTGGGCCATGAGCTGTTTGCTGCTAGAGGTCAATTCAAAGGTCATTTGGCCACCCGAGCGCTTGGGGATGATGTCCTTGCCATAGCCTAGGCCCAGGCCTAGACAAGATGTCATTCGCCCTTCCCGTCGCAGGCGGCTAGCTAGGTTATCAGCCATTTCTCGGACCACCAAGGCGACTTGCTGATAGTCTAGATACTCCCTTTCTAAAATCTGGGAAGCACTATAAACCTGGCTCTGAGGACTATAGGCCTCACGTATGACACTGGCATCTAGGCCATTGGCGTGATAGTAGAGTTCGGCCCCCTTGACCCCAAAGCGGGCCTTAAGTTTGCCCAAATCGGCATGGGCCAAATCCCTTACTGAGTAGATACCCATAGACTCTAAGGCCGTCTGAGTGCGACGACCAATCCCCCAGAAATCACTGAGCTTTCCAATCTTCCAGACAGTCTCCGGAATCCTAGCGTAGGACCAATAAGCCAAATAAGGCGGCCGGTACTTGGCCACATTATCCAGACAGAGCTTGGCCAGTAGCAGATTATCCCCTATGCCCACACAGGTTGGCAGGCCATAGCGCTTGTAAATTTCATGCTGAATCTGCCAGGCAATTTGATAGCTAGATCCAAAGAGCGCGTGACTGCGCCCCACATCCAGAAAAGCCTCGTCAATCGAATAAACATGCAAATCCTCCCAAGCCACATACTGGAGGAAGATTCGGTTGATATCATGGTTACGCTGAACATAAAGATTCATTCGCGCCGGCGCCAAGACGATATCCCAATCCCGCTTAGGTAAATCATAAACTCGACTGCCAGTGCCGATGCCGTATTCTGCCTTCATACGGGGACTACTGGCCAGGACCAAGCCTCCTTTGAGATGGGGCCTGGAGACCACGCAAAGCTTGGCCGTCAGCGGGTCCAGTCCCCTTTCAACACATTCAATACTGGCGAAGAAAGACTTGCAGTCAATGCAGAGAATATCCTGTTTGGGGAAGATGTCAGGGTCACGCTCAAGCATGGTCCCACCACTTGGTCGGCTCATAGACTTGGACGTGGCGGATAGTCTCATATTCAACCGGTGAGTTGTCGATGAGGACAAACTGGTCCGCCCGTCCAATGACCTGCCCCATATAGTAAGCATGGCGCTCTGCTACCTGGACATTAAGGGTCACCTTAACCCTCAGTCTTTCTTGAAAAGCCCGTTGGAGTTGGGCATCAATTTCGGACTCGGTCATGACCTCTGGCGCCTGATAAGTCGCCAACACCTCCTCTCGATTAGCCAGAACACTGGCCTTCAAATGAGGGCTGGAGAAAAAAGGCTGCCACTTCTTCATGCCGCGGTCATGATAATTTGTATTCATTGCCATTGTATTCACCTCATCCTAAGTATACGAACGTATGTTCGTTTTGTCAATGGACTTGCACCCTTTGAAATAGAAAAAGCCCCTTCCCTAAATCTAGGGAAGAAGCTTCTCTCTTCTTTATAATGTTGCCAATTTGGCTGCAATAGCTTGTCCTAAAGCTTGATGATTTTCCTCGTCCATGTGAACGAAGTCGATATTGGAAGGTTGGGCCACGATTTTAGCATCTAAGAAGGCAACGCCGTACTGGTCACAAATTCTTTCCAAGATATTGGCTAGGTATTCTGATTGCATAATGCCATACTCATCAATTTCCTGGTAGAGGAATTCGGGATGGTTCATCAGGCCGCGCCCCACCACGATAGGCGATACCACCAAAATTTTGGGTGGAGCCTGATGAGCCCAGTTAGCAGGATTCTGAATGTACTTAATCATTTCCCCAATACCTAAGGCAATCTGATTGGCGCATTTGCCAAAATGACGCTTGAACTCATTGGTTCCCAACATGATGACTACCTGATCCAGCGGAGCATGGGATTGCATGACCATTGGCAAGGCCGTCATGCCGTGTCGCTCAGGATTCTTATGGTCGGGGCTATTGACCGTTCGGCCATTGAGCCCTTCTTCGATAACTTCATCCTCTGGCCGCAAAGCTGCCAAGACACGGGTCCAGCGCTTGGGATGGCGACTGGCATTAAGGGGATTGAGGCCCCAGGTATTGCTGTCACCAAAACAAAGAATCCGCATGCTAGTCGCCTACTTTCCTTTGGCAGTCTTAACCTTACCCGTCCACTCAGTCATACCACCCTTAAGGATGTAAATGTCATTATAGCCATTGCGTTTGAGACGGAAAGCCGCACGTTGGGCAGTCCCGAAAGCCTCGTCTACTAGGTAAATAGCTTGGTCCTTACGGATTTCCTTGAAGCGCATCTTGAATTGAGAACTTGGGATATTACGCGCCCCTAAGATATGACGAGCCTCAAACTCAGCCGCTTCACGAACATCGATTAATTGTCCCTTACGCCCTGCTGCAATCAGGTCTTCTTGCTTAATGGCTTTGGCGGCATAACGCCCCATGCCCCACAAGATCCCATAATAGAGGGTGTAAATCACAATAATACTTAATAAAACAACGGTAATAAAATTCAGAATTTGCATGCTTCTACTCCTAGTCCTTAATTAGGGCAAGACGTACTAATTGGGCTGCCCCGATGACCCCAGCATCATTCCCTAATTCAGCCAAGACAAGCTGGGTGGTGTCTTTAATTGGCGGGAAGACATATTGATTGAAAAATACCTGGATTTTGTCCAAAAGGAAGGTCCCGGCTGCGGATACCCCGCCACCCACCACAATCTTAGAAGGGTTGAGGGTATTGGCCACATGAGAGCATGCCAAACCTAAATAGCGCGCGAACATATCCACAATATGGTTAGCGAAGAAATCGCCATCCTTGGCTGCGTCGAAAATTAATTTAGAAGAGAGTTCGTCGCCATTATCAACGGCTGCCTTAATTGGTGAGTCACCGGCATACTCTTCGGCAAACTTACGAGCTAGGTTGACAATACCAGTGGCTGAAGCAACGGTCTCCAAGCAGCCTGACTTACCGCAGGTACATGGAATCGGGTCTGTCGTTTCAACGGTGATATGGCCGACTTCCCCAGCTGCCCCGTTGGCACCGCGCACCATTTGGCCATCAGAGACGATACCGCCCCCAACACCTGTTCCCAGGGTAAACATGACCACGTTGGCTTCGCCATTACCGGCCCCTTTCCACTGTTCCCCTAAGGCTGCCACGTTGGCATCATTATCAAGGAAGAAAGGCATCTCCAAAGCTGCTTCAAAGGCATCTTTCAGGCGTTGTAGGGTCCGCCAGTTAAGGTTGAAAGCCCCAATTACCGTCCCCGCTTCTGCATCCACCTTACCTGGTGAGCCCATGCCAATCCCTAAGAAGTCATCTTTAGTAAGGCCATAGCGATCCATATGTTCTTGAATGGACTGGATAATGGAAGGCACGATGTGCTTGCCATCCTCTAGGATGTTGGTCCCAATGGTCCATTTCCTGAATCTCCCCTTCCGAAGAAATAATCGCAAACTTGACGGATGTCCCGCCTAAATCAATACCTAAAATTTTCTTTGACATAAATCTCACTCCTAGCGATAGATAAGGGTATTATTGAATCTAACAATTCCAAAATAAATCAGGCCGGCGCTGATAGCCAGAATGACTAGCAGGGCCAAGAGGCGATGCCACCATGTGCGGCGGAAAGAATGTGGCAGTTGCAAGACATAGGTCAAGCCTACCCCATAGAAGGCGCCACCCAAGTGACCAAAAAAGTCAATGCCAGGTGACAGGAAGGAAAAGACTAAGTTAATCACGATTAAGGCCGCATAGTTCTGGGCTCTTGCACTCAGGCTGTAAGAATCCGGGTAGAGATAAGATAAGGCCAGATAACTAGCAAAGAGTCCAAAGACAGCCCCACTAGCCCCGATTGAGACACTATTATAATTAGAAAAGGCAAAGGAGACAATGTTGCCGCCAATCCCCGCCCCTAAACTTAGTAGCAAGAAGCGCCATTTGCCCATCAGAGGCTCTAATTCTTGACCCAGGAAATAGAAAGACACACCGTTCAAGGCGATATGCTGCAAGTCAGCGTGCAAGAAAACAGCCGTCACCAGCCGCCACCATTCATTCCCAAGGACAATCTTAACATTATATTTAGCTCCCAGTAGAATCAAGGCACGGCCCCATTCTAGTCCCGTTCTGGTTAACCAAAAGGTCCCAATAAACATAATGACACATACCAATAAAAAGAGGTAGGTCACCCAAGGGCCGCCTTGAATTCGGCGCCAGGTTCGTTTGATTTCCATAATACCCTCCGTCCTCTAAATCGTTCCCAATTATTATACCTTATTTTTGGTCTTTCGCCTAGGGCTGATTCAATGAGCGCGCTAACAATAAACGCCCCACTGCCTGATCATGTGCCTCTGCCTGCCAAGCCGACTGGTCATAATATTGACATGGTAAGACCAGGCTCAGCGTTGGTGTCTCAATCTGAGCCAAGAGGCGATCATAGTAGCCACCACCAAAGCCAATCCGCTGGCCATCCTCCCGGAAGGCTAGACCCGGCACCACCAAGAGATCTAAGCTAGCTAGATCCACTGCTGGCTCCGCCTGACTAGGTTGGTAGATGCCACGAAAAACTTGTTCCAAGCTCTCTTGCCCATGATATAGACAGAAATCCAAGCCTCGCTTAGCATCATGCGCGGCAGGAAAACTTGATAGCCTAAGTCTACCAAAGGATCTAGCCACTGGGCCGTTGGAACTTCTTCTCCTACACCATAATAAAGGCCAATACGCTGGTGGCCTTCTTCCGCCAATACAGCCAAAAACTGTTGCCATAAATCATCCGTTAATTGCTGGCGACTAGTAGCAGGCATAGACTTAAGGGCGGCTAGGGTGGCTTGCCGCAGGCTATTTTTTAAATCTATCACGTTGGTCATAGGAGGCCTCCTTATTTTAAGCGCACTTCAAAAACATAGGGATAGTACTTGCCGGTCACATAGAAGCGGTCCCCTTCAATATGGGCAATCCCATTGAGCACATCAGGCTTACCACCTGGTGTCAACTGAGCTTCCAGCTTATGTTCCTTAATCAGTGTGGTGAAGTCGTACTGGCTCTCAATGACGCCTGTCTCAGGGTCCAATTTCACTATAAAAGGACTCTGCCAAATATTGCCATAGAGCTTGCCATCGACGAATTCTAATTCATTGAGCCATTTAATGGGCTTACCCTGGTCCGTCACAGTCACCTCGCGCTTGAGCTCAAAGTTTTTAGCATCCCGTTCCTGTAACTTAGTGGAGCCATTGGTCATCCAGAGACTGTCGCGGCTGGCATCATAGGCCAGGCCCCAACCTTCCCCCTCATAGTGGAAGGTTTCCAAAATGGCCAGGGTCTTAGGGTCTCGTTTATAGGCTAGTCCTTCCTTGTAGCTAATCTGCCAGACCGCATCCGGCGTCTGGGTCAGCCCCTCACCAAAGACTTGTCGGTCAAGCCGATCCTTAATTTCCAGCTGGCCAGTTTCTAAATTCAAGACACCTACAACAGAATCTCCATACTGGCCCGTCGACATAAGCAATTGGCCCTCAGGACTTACTTCCAAACCTTGTGTAAACCAACGGTCATCCCGCTCATATTGGGCTAGTACTTCATAGTCAGCCTGGGGGGCTGCCTGCACTAGCTGATTAGATGCACCTAGAGAAATTAGGGCCAAGAGCCCCAAAACTAGAGGGTATTTTTTCATCTCACTCACTTCCTCACTTGAGTTTCGCTCCATGACTTGATATGATGATAGTATCATATATTGAGTGAAGGAGCCACTTATGCTATATAATTTCTTATTAACTTTTATCCGCTTCATTTCCGCCTAATCAATGGCCGTGAAGTCGTGCAAGGCTTGGAAAATCTTCCTAAAGATCAACCCTACATTATTGCCGCAACCCACCGGTCTTTGACTGACCCCTTGTTTGTTGCCTTCGAGACCTATCCTCATCAGATTGCCTTTATGGCCAAGGAAAGTCTCTTCAAGTTCAAGCCACTGGGCTGGCTCTTCCGTAAGGTCAACGTCTTCCCCGTCAATCGCGACAAACCCTCAACCAGCACTATCAAACATGCGGTTAAGATTATGAATGAAGATGGCAAGATTCTAGGAATCTTCCCTTCAGGCTCTCGTCATACTACTGAGATTAAGGGCGGGACAGCCTTCATCCAAAAACTCAGCAAGCAAGCCATCGTGCCTTGTGCCATCCAACCACCTATCGGCTTCAAGCAATTCTTCTTGCGTCATCGCTGTAAAATTGCCTTTGGCGCCCCAATTCCTTATCAAGAAGGCGTCAAGTACGACAAGGACAAGTTAGCTCAAATTGATGCCCAATTGGCTGAAGAATTTGCCAAATTAGATCATCAACTAGATCCTAACTATCACTACCAACCACGCAAAAAATAAGCTCATCCACTCCCATTATATCATATATGATATAATGGGAGTTTTTTTACCCAAAAGACCCTGACAGTTAGAGGGACTTCCAACTGCCAGGGTCTTTACTTATTTCATTCATCATTCTAAGCCTTCAAAGAGAAAGTCTATGGGCTTAGGATTCTTAGCGGTACTGTAGTAGCGGCCAAAAAAGAGAATGGCATGGTGGGCCTGAGCCCAATCTTCCTTGGGGATAATTTCCATCAAGGCTTCTTCTACCTCCAAAGGTGTGGCATTGGCTGGCACAAAACCTAAGCGTTTGGCTACCCGATCCACATGGGTATCTACCGCCAAGGCCGGAATGCCAAAACCTACGGCCAAGACTACATTGGCAGTCTTACGACCAACCCCTGCCAATTCCATGAGCTCCTTGCGGGTTCTAGGTACTTCCCCACCATAGCGCTGCATCAACTGCTCGCAGCATTGATAGATAAACTTGGCCTTATTGCGATATAGGCCAATGGTTTGGATATAGGGCTCTATTTCCTTAGGCGAAGCTTGCAAGAAGGCTTCTGGTGTGGGAAAGCGTTCAAACAAGGCCGGCGTCACCTTATTGACTGAGACGTCGGTGGCTTGGGCACTCAACATGACCGCAATCAATAATTGAAAGACATTGTCATGGATGAGTTCGCAGTGGGCATCCGGATATAGGGCTTGGATTCTCTTGACAATCACCCTGGCTTTATCCAAGGGCATGGTAATCTTGGCTGACATGACGTTTCCTCCTGATAGTCTAGCAAATACCCCTCTATTATAGCTCAGGCATCAGTCGCAGCCAAGCGACTTGCTTAATCCTATTGGGCAGGAAAAAGAATCGTCCGACCCGTCTGATCATCGTAGCCCGGCATGGCCAAACGTAGGGCATCCTTGCCGGTCATAGGGTCCACAATGCCTAGACTGTATTGATAATGCCCTGCCTGAGAACTTTCTTGAGACGAGAGATTTAAGGCCACACTCACCGTTTCTTGGCGCCCGGGCACTAGCTGAGACAAGGTCAGTGGCACTTCAATCTTTTTAAGCTCTTTCCCTGGCCATCTTGAAGATAGAGGTATACCGGCCAGTCATAGTAGAAAGGCGCTGCTCCTTTATTTTCAAAGGTCAAGGTCATAGTCTGCTCTTGCCCTTTTTGCGCTAGCTGAGCCTGAGAGACATAGATTTGATAACCAAGTTGACTCAGAATTTGCTTATAGGCTGCCTGACCTAAATCAGCTTTAGGCGCCTTTGGCCCAATAAAGGTCATATGTGAGGCTTTAACATGCTTCAAGACTTCCTGGAGTCGTGACCCCATCAGGTCTTCCATGGAATGGGCGCTGGTCATTTCGCCGCCAATGGCAAGGGTCTTCCAAGCCTGTGGCATGGCAAGCAAGCTCTTGTTTTGAGTCTGGTCGTAAACTCCACCAGCTTGAATCCACTCCAACCACTGGCCAGTATTGATTTCTTCGCCAACCATGTCGTTATAGAGTCCTAATTGATAGGTCTGACCCCATTTGAAAGGCCGGCGCATAAGAATCTGAGTCTTAGGAAAGGCCGTGCGCCAAGGCACCACGTAACGTTCCAGAATGTCTTCAGACGGTAACCTTTGAGTCCCTTCTCATAGTTGACATGCCACTCGCCCCAGTGGCCGACACTGCCCAGCTCAATGAAGGAGACAAAACCATCCTGTCCCCAACGCTGACCCATGGCAGCCACCGCCTTGTCATGGGCTTTAATCAGGGCTTCTTGACTATAATCTGGTGAAAAACCTTGGCCATAATCTGTGTGATACCAGTCACCAGCCCCCTTAATGTCTTGGTAGAGCCAATCCGGAATATCTTGATGCCGGTCCTGGCCAGGTAAATCTAGCACAAAGCGCAAAACCAAATGCTTGCCTTCTTTGCGCCAACGCTCAAACTGATTGGCCTTCTCAATGGCTTCAAAATTATATTTCCCCTTTTGGGGTTCCAATTCTTTCCAAGTCACATCGACGTAAAGAAGTTGAATATCCGAATCTACTTGGGATTTTTCAGCTTGGAGGGCATAGCCCATAAGTGGGTTGCCTGATTCAGGATCCTGCCAGTCAAAGCTAGCCTCACGCAAAATTTGGTCTTGGGCATTCACTCGACTGGTTTGGGCCAGACTAACCACTAGCAAAGAGACTATGGCCACCCAACTTAGAAAATGTTGTCGCATATGCTCCCTCCTTGCTTGCTAGCCAGCTTTTAAGCGACTATCCATGATACTCACCATTGTATTGAATCAAGGTCACATCTTCCACATCCTCAAGGGCTTGAATTTTTTCCATAAAGAGGAAGTCATTTTGTGACTTACAGAAGACCTCAATCGCAGCTTCGATACTGCCGTCTTTGCGCATGGTGCGAGATTTAATAAAAAACTTCATCTTGCCAAAAGCTTGCACAATAGCGTCCCCAGTCTCTAAGCCCTTATAGTGAATGACCGCAATGTAGACCTTGCCGCTTTCCTGACGGAAATAGAAAACTACAATCATGAGAATCACAATCAAGGCTGCACAGACCGACAGCACAAACATACCAGCCCCCAGCGTAATCCCCGAAGTAATAGCCCAAAAGAGATAGAGCAAGTCCATGGGGTCCTTTACTGCCGTCCGATAACGCACAATAGACAGGGCCCCGACCATCCCCAAGGAAATAACCACGTTGGTCGAAATAGCTAGAGTCACCATACAAGTCAGCACCGTCATCCCAACCAGTGTCACCGCAAAGCTACGCGAGAAGACCACGCCAGTATAAAAGCGACGATAGACAAAGTAGATAATGCAGCCCATGACGAAGGCCAGCAAGAGCGAGCCAATCAGCTTGGGCAAGTTTTCAGCAGCAAAACGCTGCGTTTCGATAAATGAACGTTTAATAACGTCTTGGACGCTAGTATTCATTCAAACCCCTCCTTCATCGACCAGATTAGAAATGTTCATGGTCGAACCAATAATTGAAGCCATGTTTATAGGCGGTCTTTTCATAGCAGAGCACGTATTTAGAGACTGCCGTATACTCCAAGGCTCCAGTCGGCACCAACTGACGCACGACTTGCGGCATAAGTTCCGTATATTTGACTTCTAGAATCAACTTATCAGGCGGCAAGACTGGCAAGGTAGGCAACTTAGCGTCAAAAATATCAAAGGAACCAACCGCCGCACGCACATCTGTATCGAAGGTGACCCGCACTGTCCCGGCATCTAGAATCCAAGGCTCTCGTTCGTAGTCCACAATGACACGCGGACGCATCATATTGGTCATGCATTCGATATAGAACTCACGCGCTAGGGAATGAGGACTTTGCTTAAGAAAATCATAGTGGCCTAGCAAAATATCCTCTACCTGTGCCCGCGTCAAAGGCGCACTTTCCTTATAAATATAGGCGCCGAATTTTTTCTTACGTTCAAGCCGAATATAGTGGTCCTGAAAGTTATAGATACGAATCCGATACTTCTTCCGCATCAGAACCCCAGCGTCTTTTTCTTCGTAGGCAGATTGCCAGTAATCATCAAAATAGAGACTGCGAATAGTATAGCCGTCGCCCTTGACATGCTTGTCCAAGGCCAAAACGGGCGACAGACGGCGTCGCAAACTATCTTGATCATGATAGGAAATCAGATACTTGTTCTCATGTCGATAAGTCTCTCCAGAGGCTTGAATTTCTTCTTGCCAAGTCAAGTTTTGAGACTTGGCCCATAAGGGACTTAATAGCTTATTCTTCATAAACATCCTCACTAATCTTCCCATTTGACTGAATGAAGAAGCTCTTAACGCCGAAGTGTTTACCGACTTCCGTGACATAGTAGTCGAAGGCATGGCGTGTCTCGCCAGCTTCATTAGTAGCCGTCACACGGGCAAAATAGTGTCCTTTTTCTGGCATATCCAAAACCGTTTCAGACAAAGTAATACCTTCCTCAGTGTGGATGATTTCTTTAAATTCGAAATCCTTAGCAACCTCAACCTTATAGGTAATCTTTTGCCCATTCAAATCATAAGCCGCATCCCAACGAACCTTGAGTTTGCCATTCTCGTCCTTCTCAGGTATCCCGATAAAGAATGGCATAGGCTTCTTAAGGCTATCTAGATAGTCCTGATAGTTGCTCTCAATTTCCTTAGGAATGGCTGCCGCTACTTCATCATATTGACTAGGAGTCAACCCCAAGTGGGTGCTATCCGGCTCTTTGGTAACATAGGGTTTGACGGTTTCTTGGTACTTAGCCACTTCCTGGCTAAGGTAATCTGGATTCAGCTTGCCTTTCAGATCTTGAATGGCCTCATCTAGCTCCTGACGGAAAGTGGCCGACTTGAGCGCACGTTGGAAGAGACGATTCCCCCCAATAGTTGCTGATGCCAGACTCCCAGGAAGTCTTACCCGCAAACTTCTCAATTTCATATTCTTTCTTGAAGAAGGCCGAGTCGTGGTCCCAAGGAATGAAATACCAGCGCTGGCTATTCTGTGGACTGTAGAGATAGACATTTCGACTCTGTGTATCCGTGTTGCCAATGAGAATTTGAAAAGCCAACCAGTAGGTCAAATTTTCTCGATCAAAATAAGTATCTAAGGTCTGATCAATGGGCCGATCTAAATCATTCACTGCCTGAAGCATCTCAATTAGCTTATGATGGTCACGATCCCCCTTAATTTCTAAGAGTTTCTCGAACGCAACTCGATCAAAATCGGGATCGTCTTCTAGCTTAATGGTATCTTCATATAGTAGGAATTCAAAGAAATTAACCTTATAGAGCTGAGCATTGCTATCAAGACCATGAGCCTTAAGGCCACTACCATTGAGTTGTTCGACTTGGGTATAGAGACCATAATCCACGAATTTATCAGGCTCAGAGCCATTTTCATCCTTGACATAGAGATGAACAAATTGTGTACGTAAGCCAATTAATTGAGGAATGCCCCGAATCAAGTCATAGGCTAATTTGTTACGGAAACGTAGCCCATCTGTCTGGTGCTTATTGAGGTTGATGGTTCGCTGACCCTGCCAGCTCCCCTTATTCCTTTGAGCTTAATCTTATAGTTTTTCTGTTGATTACGACTAGACGTCTGTCCCCGGACCTGAACAGTGGCATTAGGCACCGTCTCACTGTAGCCCAATTCCCCAGCCAAGGGACCTGTATCGTCACCTGCTTGCAAGAGGGCAGCCACTTGGTAACGTGGAACACCCCATTTCTCATAATCATAAACAGAGTAGGTATTAATCTCTTCCCAAGTATGGTTGGTATTCTCCGCTGCATCTCCCGATTTAATCGTTAGGTAGAGCGTTTTGACTGATTGGGGATCTTCTTGGTAGAGCAACTCTTTATCGCGCAAATGGTAATTGTTTTCGGCAAATTCAACCGTCTTTTCTTGATTAGAGAGCGACTGGTTACTGGTCTCCTCTTGCCCGCATGCTGCTATAAAGCATGAGGTTATAAGGCATAAAATCAGTAACCTTCCTTTAGGTTTTTTGAGAGGCACGAGACCCCACCCCTTTCAGATAGTCGTAAAGCCGGCTGAAGAAACCATGGTGCACCACAAGTGTCATAGGTTGTGCACTCAGTGTATAGTACATTAATTTCTTGGTGAAGCGATCTAGGCGCCATAAGGCAATTAGGAAGAAAATTGCAGCAGCCACCAAAAAACCAAATCCAAGAAATGCACGATTAAAGTATTGAGATACAAACGTTAGAAGTGGCGATGCAATTGCGAAGCTCGCTGCAGCAATCAAAGCACCCTTATAATCCGTAAAGTATAACAAAATAGACAAGATAACGTTGGCAATGGCATAAATCCCGTAGCCTACGCATAAAATACGGAAATAACCTCGCATGAGGTCATTAATTCCCAAGGGTAAGACATCTAGAAGTGCATTTCCTGCTGATATGGCTAGAATCGTTACAAAAAGCTGCTTCCAAGCCAGTGCTATCAGTTCACGCATCATGACTGTCAACATCTCTTCTTCTGCTTCTTTAATGTCGGACAAGGTCCCCTTCTCGTTAAATAAGCCATAGTAACGCTTATACTTAGGATAGAAATGCACCTCAGTCGCCAAGGCAAAATTAATCGTTGTCACCAGTATGGTCAAAAAGGCTAACAGAACCGGCACATCATAGACTTGAGAAGCAAAGAAAAGTCCTCTTACTGGACTTCCCCATGGCCCTAACCAGACTACAAGAATATGCCCAAATTCCGATATGCAGACAGAAGCCAATTAAGGCCAAATCAAAGAACTTATCAATCCATTTCAAGAAGAGAAAAGACTCATCTAGCATTCCTAAATCTAAAGGAAAATATCGTGCCAAGAGATAAACAATCCCCAAAAACATGAGACCATAACCCACACAGACGCTAAATAATAGAGAGGTCAAAACTGGCAACTTAAATGATAGGAGGCACCATCCTACTAAAAAGGTTACAAGACTAGCTGATAAAAAGGCTAGTAAAATTGCCTTGTAGTCCTTCAAAGCAGTCAAATATTGAACCCCATTCCAGACAAAAATCAACTCCATAAACAAGGTGAGATTAAGAATTAATTGCACTATTGTCACACCTGATAGGATTAAGAACGGCCCATATAATAAAACGCCTAAGCCAATCATCGTTGCAGATGATCCCAAAAAAGAAGGTAAAAGATAGGCTTCCTTTTCCTCATATAACATATCAGAAGCGAAGCGAGTCACCGCGTAAGAGAAAAATGAATTCACTGTCAAAGACGACAAAATAGCATAGGTAATCATACTAGTCAAATAGTTACTATCAGCACGATTAAGCCCCACACGATTTGCTAGATAGGAAATCCCAAAGATTAAAGTCCCTCCTAGGATCATAGGACCAGCATAGATTACGCCAGTATAGCCATATGCCTTAGCTCGAGAGAAGAGACCCTTTTGGTTAAAGACTTTCCTTAATTCAAATCCAATCCCTGCCATTAGACCTCCACCTCCTCGTACATCGCTAGATACCCCTTGAGCATCCGATCATATTGATAATAACGCTCGACACGTGCTCGGCCGATGGCCCCCATCTTTAATCGTCCTTCTTGGGACCGGCACATGAGTTCCATCGCATCGGCTAATCCTTTCTGATAAGTAGGAGGAACACAATAACCAGCTAAACCCAAATCGTCGCCTGGGCCACCCTCCAATAATTCCCGGCAACATCCCACATCAGTCGTGACACAAGGACGGCCTGAGGCTAACGACTCCAAGACAGATAAGGGCTGGGCCTCCGAGATACTGGTCAGAATCGTAAAATCGAGATTTTCCATATAAGTTACAATATCTACCCGGCCAGTGAAGATAACATTATCCAACTGCATTTGCTTAACTAGGTCATAGCATTCTTGAGCATATTCTTCATCGTCCACGCCCCCCATAATATGGAGGCGGACATTATCAAGACGGTTACTTAATTCGTAGAAAGCATAAAGCATGGTCTTAATGTCCTTGATAGGAGCCAAACGCACGACTGCTCCGATATCTACTCGTCCATCTGGAATTTTAGCCGGTACGGAAGAAAAGCGTTGGAAATCAATCCCATTTTCTACCACCCGACAACGGTCTGGATCACAACCTATCTCAATTTGGGTTAGACGAGCCTTGGTGAAAAGGCTAGATATAATTTGAGACCGGCTATAAATAATGTCCGACAGCATATAGAAAAACTTAATCCAATGGTCCTTCATACTTGGTAAGACCCAGTTAGAGCGAATAATCTCCTCTTCTCGCTCACGGGTATAGATACCATGCTCTGTTAATAAAATTGGTCGATCGTAACGATATTGCCCTAACAGCGCCAGAATACCACTGTAACCTGTCGAAATAGCATGATAGACATCTGCCTGTGGTACTTCTTGACCTAAGAGATAGAAAACCGGTAAGAGCATAGACCGAATGGTGTGGAATACTTCTGCAAAGGCATTATAGGCATACTGCTCCTGACACATATCCACCATCATCTCCAGAAAACTCTCACTTTGCAAGAAATCAACTGGATTCAGCTGCTTATCTTGATAGAGGCGGCATAAAACCTCCCAATCTGGACGCCCAGTTTCCATAAGTTGTCTGAGAGCGTCTAACTCTTCTTTGCTGAAACGGTAATCAAAGAGTCGCTTACTTGGCGCTAATTGTAAGGCATCATCTAAGAAGACTTCATGCACTTCAACCACATTATCTAACATTTGGTAGACGAACTGGCCTTTTTCCTTAGCCTTAGCCCCAATCACCCAGAGTACAAATTCGTGTTGAGGCATATTTTGGATGTATTGATGCATCCAAGTTGAGACCCCACCATGGACATAAGGATAGCTTCCTTCTAAAATCAAACAAATTCTCATCCTTATTCCTCACTCCAGTCCATGGTTACTTTGGCCTGCGTTGCTTTCAGCAGATAGAGGTTCCCTGTTAAGTGCGTCAAAGTACCACCATTTACATGACTTCCCACTTGGCCTTCATTGATACGTACAAAGAGGTAAACCTCATCATAGAAATGGTCAAATGTCCATTCTATTCCTGTGGCTGTACGTTCTTGCTTAGGAACTAAGGCCGAATAGCGTTGTATAGCACCTGATAGCTGGGAGCCTGTCAAATCTCTTAAATCAGGTGCAGACGACTTGAGCCAACTAATGTAGTGCTCTAGGTTACTTTTAAGCACAGCCCAACCCAACTCAGCTCCACGGTCCACATCTAAGGTATCATCTGGATGGATAAAGTGACTGTTGACAAAATGCATGTTCAGTTCAGAGAATGCAGCCAACTGCATAAAATCGTCTAGCATCCCACCCGAAATAATCCGTGGCTGCTCGACCATGCCATCTGACGCCCATTCAAATTCTTGGTCATAGGCGAAATCACCAGGGAAATAGCTACTAGCTATCGTTTTAATTTCTGGAATTTCCTCCACCAATACCTTGCGCCCTTCCGCCGATAGAACATTGGAAGGTGGTACATAGACTGACTTCTCTACATTAGGAAAAAGTTCTTCGTTAAAACGCACTAACTCTTTCATTGCTGATACCATAGCCGATTCTTCCCAGGTATGATAAGAATATACACCTTTATAGTCCAGAGACTTAGGAGATAAAGGCTGGTGATTATAACCATGGTAGCCAATTTCTCCACCTGATCTTAGGAGCATATTACCAAAATAAACGAAACGAGAAATATCATCTTGGCCGTGAACATTCCCTGATGTGTCATCTTCATAGTTTTCAATGGTTGCTCCGGTATATTTAATCCCATACTTATCGACAAAACTCAGCATATCTACCCACCAAATATTGGTATAGAAATCAGCAACATTGAGGTTATAGTCCCGTTTAACATACTTGCCATCACCACTTGGAACTGGCGCAGGGAAATCATCTAAGTAGAAGACCGAACCATTAATAACAGGATAACTAGCCACCTTACCCAAAAGGTTATAGGAAGCTGCATAGAGTCCCCGAGTTACCTTGTTATAGATACCAAAGTTATCGATGACAAACTTGCCCTTGCCATAGGCATGTTCCCAAATTAAAGGCAAGACACCAGGACCTTCCTTACGACTAACGTGAACCTTGGCCTTTTCAGACAAGTCAACTTTGAGTGCAGAATCAAATGGTTCTTCGATAATATACTCACGTCCCCCTCCAATCATGAAGTCCGGTTCGATATAGAGCTTGTCTACAAGACCATGCTCAGCTTGTGATTGTTTAATCCCCAAAGCTTGCTCGATTAGAGACAGATGACTGGATTTTTGAAGTGTTAGGGCAAATTGAACATAGCCCCCCGACTCAACCCAATCACGTAGGGCAATTAATTCTTGGTCTAAATCATCAAGTTGCGAAACAAGCATTACAACCTTCTCGTAACTCTTGACATCAGGAAAAGATTCCGTGGCTATATCAATTAAATTATAGCCTACTTTCATATCCTTAAAAATTTGTTGAAACTGTTCTTTAGCCAGCATACTCGATGGGTCACGACTGTCCGTTACCACAAGGGTATTGACTGGTACTTGTGACTGAGCCTGATCGGCAGTCACTACTGCTCCTGTAAGATAGGTATAGGCTTGTTCTGGAATTTGATAGCCTATCCCTTGCCGCTCAATAAATAAGGCTACAGATAATCCCAGAAAACCAATAAATACTAAGAAAATCCCCCAATACCGAAATTGTTTCCATTCTTTCATAGTGTCCCCCTACTACACTTGTTGCCGCCAAATGAATGACCTGACGATTATGGTGTGAAAAATACACACGACAAGTGTCAATATCTTGAAAAAATTGTTGTAAGCCTAGTCGATCCCCTTGAGCGACTAAGGCTTGAAATTGAAATATGCGGTAAGACTCATCTGTTGGCCAATTAATCTGACAGTATTCTAGAACTTGCCGCACGCGTTGTTCTTCCCCTAAAGCTAAGTACTGCTTCCCTAAACGGATATAGTCGTTAAGCTCGTGACTAAGTGCCACCTTTCGTCGTAATAAATCAATATACTGATGTCGAGAGCTCTCAGCAAATTTGCCAGCTACTAAACCAGACATCAAATAATCCTCTAAAACTAAACAAAGTTCTTCTAAAATGGCAAGATTATCAGGTTGCTTAGCTAATTCTTCTTTAAGTTGATGCACTTTGAGGTCATAGTCTTTGTGTAATTCCGCTAACATAACCGTTGCGTAATGGACCACTTCAACATCCTCATTCATTCGTGCTTCTTGTAACAAAGCCACTACGTTGCTTGGTTGGTCTTTAAGCATACTCATCATCAATTCGCGTTTAGTAATCGAATCATTGAGTAATAATGCCTCCTCAATCGGTACCCACTGCCTGACATCTTCAGACGCTCGAAGATCAACGGAGTCTTCGTCCTCGACTTCTGCTTCTAACACTTGGTCCTCTAGCTCTAAAACATCCTCTTGGCCTATTTCAATTTTCTGACTTCTTGATTGCTTAGACATCAACCAATAGGAAATGGTTACCGCCACAGGCCCCAAATAGGGAAGTATGAGAATGGGTATCCACAAAATAGGATTAATTGAAACTTTACGGACAAGCATCTGCCGATAGAGAATATAGGCAAAAATTATATGCCCTAACAATAATACAAGCAGTACCATAGTCGGTAGCATGGATTTATCCCCCTTATTTTATTGGTTATTAGTGATTTCCAATGCATGCTGGAGTGACATTTCAATTAAACCAAAAATAACACGAAGTTGATTATATTGCGCCACATCCATGGGGTCTAGTTGACGCTCTAACAAACCTATTACAATAACGAGTTGGTCCTGATAACGTAATCCCGCCACGTAATGTGGCAAACTAGGATCAAGTTGCCGGTTCAACCAAAGCTCACCTGCCATCAAAGGCTCAGCTAATGGCCCTAAAGGTCCTTCTAACAGAGGACTTGCCAGTGCTTGACTTAAATTAGGAACAGGCGCTAGTTGGTTGGTTCCTGATACTGATAGAAGACCAGGGCCAATGGGTCTACTAATTCAACCAAGAGCTCTTGAGCCACTTTAAGAACTCCTTCCGGAGTTGATTGGTTCAGTCGTTCTACCCAATTGTATAGGCGTCCATAGGAATCACGACAGCCCATAATTTGCTTTTTCAACATGGCCTTATCAAGTAGCATATCACGATAGAGTTGCCGAATTAGATGACTTTTATCGCGTAGCAGCTGGTTCTCTCGCGATAAAACTGCTTTATCATGCAAGGTTTCAGCCCGTAAACGCCCAACCATTGCACCAGTTACTAGGTAGACAACAAAAGGAACCCAGTTAAGCGGGTCATAGAAGAGTGTAATCCAGTTGTTCCCAGAGGTCACATAAATATAGAGCAGGGCCAAAATCGATAAACTAGCCGATAAGAGCCCCATCCCAATTCCTCCAGTCATAGCCATGATGACAATATAGAGCAAGCGAACGTCAACTGTTCGGAATTGTTGCTGATTTCTTAAGATTAGAGAGACTAGTTCTGATAATAGGAAGAGAAGAAATACTTCGATAATCCTAACTAGGCTTGGGTGCAACCCCATCCAGCTCTTCAAGTCTTGCCACCATCCGAGCAAAGATGACTTTCCTTGACCCAGGTAACGCTCTTTTAAGATAGTTTGCCAATCCTCTAAAGGATTGAATTGAGGAAACCATCCATAACGTGTTCGGAGTGAAGCACTCATAGAATCGGTCTGCTCTACTTGTTGAAGCTTTCCTTTAGTAAAACTAATGGAAGCATCTGGTTGAAACTGATACATAGTAAGAGCCAAATCTTGATATGTCAGTTTGAAAGTATTAGGTACAATCAATAGCTCTGACTCATCAGTCCAATCGTCCAAGACTTTATAAAGTAAGCGACCTAAATCATCCATCTGTAAGAAGAAAAAGTCACTGTCACGATTCTCCTTGAAACGCGCTGCTTTTCCAGCCGCCCACTGGCTGAATATCTGATCGATATAAGGCGGTAAAGTCTGATCTGAATAGAGATATGGTAAACGAATTACCTTGATTGACATGCCATGCTCTTTTCCTTCATAGAGGCAAAGTTGCTCGTAGCTTTGTGCCAGTTGTGTTTCTAGCTGTTGATTTTGATAGCCTGACTGCGGTCCAGACAAATAGCAAAAGCGACTGATGCGATAGCTCTGACAAGCCGTAAGGAGTTGCTGAAGTGCCTCCCCTTCGCCAACTTCCTGTGACCGAAGCGTAAGAAAATTAGAGAAGAAAACCACTTGGTTAATCTCATACATTTCGCAAACCTCTTCTAAGGCCCAATCTCTTTGCTCCATGGATAAGACCGTTACACCTTGCCGATAAGATGTCTTCAAGTCGCAGGGTCCAAGAATAATTACACGCCCTTCCGGAAAAGCTTCTTGGATAAATTCTCGCGTCAGGTAACTTGTGTTCCCTGTTACAAGTATATTCATAGTTATTGTTTACCCCCAATTATATTTCTTGCCTAGTAAAAGTAGTTTGCCCTCATTTTTAATGCCCTAGAAAATGTCTAATAATTTAAGATAGAAATAGAAATGAAATTTCTGAAGTTGCCAAGGAATTTCAAAATAAAACTCCAAATTAGTATATATAACCCTTTTTGCCACTACTCCCCTAAGATTGGCACTATTATAACACTATACAAATCTAGGTCAAAGGTTATCTCATTTTGCTAGAATGCCGTTACCAAATCGTAATGATTCTGTAACATAAGTCGATGTTTTTTTGGTCTTTCCCTCACAATTTCCGACCTGGCCCCTTTTTTCTCCAAAATTAAAAGAAATCCTATTTAGGATATTTTGACAAAAACTTTGGTCAAGTATAAATAGACAAAATTTTCCAATACTCGTCTATTTAGATAAAATTATAGCACGCTTATATAAGACAATAACTTGATGAAAGCACTTATATTACTTTTGTCTTCTTAATAAGTGAGAATTCTAAATTAAAACTATCCTTTACAAGATACTAGGCTATCTATCCAAGGGCTTCATGATCTTAAAATCAAGACAAATTCTTCTAGTATTTTCCGTCAACCATCCTAAGTATTCACAAGAACTTTTGAAGTCAGATAAAAGATAGAATCACAAATATTTTGAAGATACATTGATAATACAGATAATGTTTGTTTAATCACCCACCTAAAACAATAATGACACACTATAAATTCACAAACTTTCCCTTACATGCAAAAAAAGAACCCCCAACCGTCCAAAGACGATTGATGGTTCTTTTCATGTTTCGGTATGTTAGCGCCCGCGCTCTTTGATACGTGCAGCCTTACCAGACAAGGCACGGATGTAGTAGAGCTTAGCACGACGTACGCGACCTTTACGAACAACTTCGATTTTAGCAACACGTGGAGTGTGTACTGGGAAAGTACGTTCAACCCCTACACCGTTCGAAATTTTACGAACTGTGTAAGTTTCGCTGATGCCAGCACCGCGACGCTTGATTACTAACCCTTCGAAGATTTGGATACGTTCGCGTGAACCTTCGACAACCTTAGCGTGTACACGTACAGTGTCACCAGGGCGGAACTCAGGAATATCGCTACGTAATTGAGCTGAGGTAATTTTTTCAATCACTTTACTCATGTTTTTTTCTCCTCTCGACTAACACTCATAACTAGCCCTAGGGCGTAGCCAGCGGAATATTGTGATATCTGCGGTTTTTCACCACTTCTAGTATTATACCAAACTCTGCCTATTTGTAAAGCCTAATTGACATTTTTTTCGGCCTGAATTTCAGCTAGCCACTTGCGCTCTTCTTTGGACAAATCGGCCTGTTCAAGTAAGTCCGGACGACGCTCCAAAGTCCGCCGAATAGCTTCTTTGCCCTGCCACTGACGAATCTTATCATGATGACCACTGAACAGCACCTCTGGCACCTCCATGCCACGGAAGTCTCGTGGGCGGGTATATTGAGGATGCTCTAGGAGTGAACGTTGATGGGATTCACCCACAATGGACTCCGCATTACCTAAGACTTCAGGAATCAAGCGCACAGTAGCATCAATCATAATCATAGCCGGCAGTTCCCCATTGGTTAAGACATAATCCCCCAGTGAAACTTCATCGGTTACGAAAGACCGCACCCGCTCGTCAAAGCCCTCGTAGTGGCCACAAATAAAGACCAACTGCTCCGCCTGAGACCATTCCTGGGCCAAACTCTGACTAAATGGCACCCCGGTTGGATCCATCAGGATAATGCGGGCATTTTCCTTGGGCGCGATATGTTCTAACATATGAACAATGGGATCCACCCGCAACAACATACCTGCCCCACCGCCAAAGGGATAATCATCCACATGACCATGCTTATTAACCGCAAAGTCCCGGAAGTTATGGGTCTGGAAGTCAATCAATCCCTTGGCTTGGGCTTGCCCCATCAAGGAATGATGCATAGGCTCAAACATCTCAGGGAAGAGGGTCAAGACATCAAGCTTCATCGTCAATCAGCCCTTCCATTAGTTCAATCTTAACCTGTCCAGCCTCTAGATCCACAGTTTTAACCACATCGCCAATAAAAGGAATTAAGGCGTCCTTGGCCTTGGGAATATTACGTTGCACGACAAAGACATCATTAGAACCTAGCTGAAGAATTTCTTTAATCTTGCCAAGGGTCTTGCCTTCTAGGGTGACAACCTCCAAGCCCAAGAGTTGATGATGATAGTAGCTATCCTCTTCTAACTCATCTTGCTCACTCTCATCGATGGCTAGCCAGCAGCCTTTGAAACCTTCAACCTGGTTAATATTGTCGTAACCAACAAAACTAATGAGCCAAGTCCCCTTATGGATAGCAGCCTTAGCGACTTGAACACTAGCTAGCGGTTGGGAATTCAAATCCTTCAGAATATAGAGAGTTTTGCCACTTGCAAAGCGCTCCTCCGGAAAGTCAGTATCGGCAATTAATTTGAGCTGCCCCCGAATCCCGAAGGTATTCACAATACGGGCTACACGATAATAAGTCATACTTGTCCTCCTTTTATGCCTAATAAAAATCAGGCCTACCCTCTCAGTATACCATGAAAGGGAGCCTGATTCTAGTTGTCTTAAGGACGACCCGCTGCTTGTTTGAGGGCCATATATTCGTCCTTATGGTCGAAGCCGACTAACATTTGAGGGTAGCTGGCATCTAGATATTCCATCAGTCGATTTAACTTGGCTTCAGTATCTTTAACTGTGTGTTTGGCTGGGAAGACAGCTAAGCGTTTGAAGTCTTTGGTATGGAGATAAACCACAAACTTGACGGACTTGTAGAGGTTGAAACGTCTGGTTTCCTTGTAGACATAGCTATAGATAATGTCACGCAAGTCCACAATGGCATTCTTACGCCCCATGACAATCAATTGATCCTTATAGACATAGACGCCCAAATCCTTCTCGTAGTAGGTCGCACCCTTACGTAAGGCTTGATCATCTTGACCGAGCTCAGGGAAGGTCACTAAGAGTTGGTCGTAGAAACGTTTATTGCTTGCATAACGGAAGACTGCATAGGCTAGGAAACCTAAGCCTACTAAGGCAGTACCTGCAGTCATAATGGTACCAGTGCTTTCAACATTAGCAACACTGGTTAGGTTGAGTTTCTTAATCTCAAATTCCTTATTGTCTGTCACTCCAGGCTCTTGATTTTCTAGAGAATTTCTAGTGTTTTGGAAGGAAAGGCTACTGAGCTCCTTGACTTCCCCCATAATCGTAATTGGATTGGTTGCTAAGGTGCCCTTTTCTTGCGCTTCTTCTAGCTTTTTAATAATGGCTAAATCTGGCTTTGCCTCAGTCACCAGCAGGCTCTTATCATCAGCCATGACAAAGGTTTGTTCTTTTTCGTACTTGGTATCTTCAATTCTGTAAATAGCTTTTACTGCGAAGGTGGTCTTGCTACTGGTCTTGGTATCGCTAGTCTTAGGATAAACATACCCTTGGCTAGCTAACTTCTCCGGTGTTGATTGGGTCGCCACATATTGGAAGAAGCCTGCTGCACTTAAGAGTAACAAACCATAAATCACAAGACTAATCACGCCACGCTTAAAGTTTGGTTTCATAGAATTCCTTCTTTCTAGTTATTATTCGTTACTTTATTATAACGAACTGTCTTTTCCTTGTCTAGCCAACTTCTAGATAGCTAAACGCTCATCAGCTAGCAGGATATGAGGATAGTGTTGCTCAAGATAGGCCATCAGACCTTCTAGGAAGGCACGTCCCTCCATCTCCGAATAGGGTCGAAGTTTGACTGTTTCATAGCAATCACAATCATAATAGAGGATTAGCCGGCTCTTCAAGCGGCCATTGTTGCTTTCATTGTTCAGATTTAAGCCCAATACCGTGCTAAGGTCAATCAAGCGCTCCTTAGCTCCTAAGACAAGGAGATAGTCACGGTAGAGATAGAGCCCCAGTTGCTTAGACTTAAACTGGCTGTGACTCACTAGCAAATCCTGGTCCTCTGCTAACTCTGGCAAGGCTTGGTAAACTTGGCCCCAAAAACGTCGCATGGCACTATAGCGATAGGCTGTGAAGCCCAATACCGCCAGCCCTAAAGCAAAGAAGAGATAGCTGACTAACTTCATGGATTGAATATAGGTTTCCGCCTTGTCTTGATTAAGCAAGGTCCCACTTATAAAAACGCGATTGCCCGTCTTATTGGTGACATAGCTTTCGATTGACTGTAGAAATTCTTTACTCTTGTCACTGTCATCTACCATGGCCATGACATAATGGGGCTCATTTGCTAGTTCCCCTTGGTCACTTTTTTCTTTGAGTAGGGAAAGAAGAGAGGAGTCATCTCGGAACAAAATCGGAATATCCAGTCCCCCATCACTAACGAGGAAAAGACTCATTCCGGTCTTATCATCGCGATAGACAATCTTACCTCGCTCCTTTACCACATTGCTAACGGCGGAGACATAAGTGATTCTGGTTACTGGGACAGCAGTCAAACGGCTGACTCTAGAGACATTGGGATAGACCAAGCCTTGGGCACGGAGACTATTAGCGCTCGTCCCTTGGCTGATAAAAGCAAGGCCGCCTCCGATTATGAGGCAGATAGTCGCTACGAGCAAATAAGGTAGAATCTTCATTAACTTATATTTTTTCATAGTTTGTCTCCTTCCATCGCTGCTAGGTCTATTATACAAGATTATCCTTCTTATCACTACTATAAAAAGGACCAGGTTACCCCAGTCCTTTGCTTCGTCACTTATGGCTTAGCCACGTGCTTGACGTTTTAATTCTTTATAATCGGTCGCATGTTGAACGCCTACCAACATAGATGGATAGGCTTCTTGCAAGTAAACCATGAGACGATCTAACATGGCTTGTGTGAACTCTCTTTGATAGCGACGCGGTTTGACCACAAGGCGACGGAATTGCTTATTATGCAGGTGAACTTGGAAGGTAACCACTGAATTATTGGTTTGACGGACTGCATAAGTATAGATGATTTGAGTCAAGTCGATGATGCGGTCATTAGCCCCAATCACTACCAAGTGATTCTTGTAGACATAGAGACCTAACTCAGGGCTGTGGAAATCGCTGTCGGTCACTAATTTATCCAGGTCTTGCGCTAATTCTGGGAAGTGATCATACAAGGTATTGTAGAACTTGGTGTTTTGCCAGTATTTCCAGAGAGCGGTAAGTAGCAATAATAGAACCGCTGCGCCTAAGGCGTAGCCAGCGAAATGCATGATCTTGAGGCGGCTTTCAGCTTCAGCCACATCTAAGAGTGCTGAATCATCAAAACGTGACTTCTCATTAGAATCAACTTTACCGCGTTCGATTACTTTTTCTGCAATTCTTAAGTCATCCGAGCCTTTTGAGGCAAAGGCCAAGACATTTAGGGGATTAGATTCTAGTTTCCCAGCCTCTGCTCGCTCCTTTATGATTTTGGCAATATTTGAATCTACATTTAGTAGAACTGGGAAAGCCCGCTCACCATCAGAGGCCAAGCAAGCAACCAATCCGGTATTGTTGTCCTCTGAAACCACTACCCCATTCTTTTTATGTGTAATCGAAACGTTTGAAACAGGAATAATTTCCTTAATGGTGACTGCAGTATGCCCTGTCAAAGCTTCGGTCTTAGGGTAGACCAGGCCTTGTTCTACAAATTGATCTGCACTTGAATTCTGACTCTTGTAGAAGAGGAAGCCACCTAGAGCCGCGCAAATCATGGCAAAAATTAAATAAGGCCAAACATTGCGTAGATTATTACGTTTCATAACTTACCTTCTTTCTTAAATGATAAATTCATTATACCCTTTTTAGAAGTCAGTGTGAAGCAATTACAGTCAAAAAAGAGCCAGCCCTAAGGCTGACTCTCCCGGTGAGGGCTTATTAAAAACCTGCAGCATTTTTCAATGCTTGGTATTCTGGTGCATGATCAGCACCCACTAGAATATTAGGGTAGTTTTGATCTACGAAGTAAGTAAAGGCATTAATTTCATCGTCATAGGTCTTCTTAGAGCCACCCAATGTGCTAAGAACATGTTTCTTGAAGTTCTTATCATAGGCTTCAACCGTATAGTTGACATGGCTAGCAATCCCCTGTTGAATGGTTTGTTTGATTGCCACTAAGTAGAGGATATCCTTGGCAGGCACAAAGGTATTGCGTTGCGCCAAAGCAATGAGATAATCCTTGTAGACATAGAGGCCACGCTTGCTGTCAGCATATTGGCCACCTGATACTAAGAGATCCAAGTTACCTTCCAATTCTGGGAATTGAGCGTAGAGTTCACGATAGGCTTTCTTACGACGGGATACATTGAAGGCAAAGAGTCCGATGAAGAACAAGGCCAGCGCGCCAAAGCCATAAGCACCATACAGGAGCATTTGCGCACTCGACTTATGTTTTTTGACATCGACGACAAAGGAACCCTCTAATGAAGACTGAGCTTCAGCCGCAAGTGATTGACGAATTTTAGAGATGTTATCCTTAGCAGCAGAACTGCGATCTTTTTCACCAGCTACTAGAACAGGATTGCTAACTAGTAAGCCTTTTTCTTGACTTGCCAAGGCAGACTTAATGTCAGCATCATCCTTATCCGCAATGAGGCCAAGAACTTTATTACCCGATATAACCAAGTACATAGCAGCCTTGTCATCGTTCTTAATATTGCCAATTTCTTCAATGATTTCGATTTTAATCGCCACGTTTTGGCCAAAATCGTTTGGATAGAGGCCACCCCGGTCCACAACATATTGTGGGCTACTTGCAATCCCACCTATAAACCACATTACAATAGCAAATCCACCAAATAAAACGGTGAGAAAAACGGTTGTCCAAAGGCCACGTAAGTTCTTTTCCTTCATAGCTGACCTTCTTTCTATTTTAGTATAGCTATATTATAAACCCTTTTCATTTACTTGTACAGCTATTTTCAAACTATTTTTTATTTAATAAGGAATATTCCCTTATTGAAAGCTCTGCGCTTGATGAAGATAGGCTATGAGGGATTAACCCCCTACTGAAAAAGACGCCCCCAAAGGACGTCTTAAACTTATTTAGAAGCGATTTGCAAATCAGGATAGCGTTGCCCTATCACAACCAGGAAGGTCTCCAAGTCTTCCGCCAGAGTTTTCTTACGACCATGGTAGGCTCTAAAGGTATGGAATTGCCCCTTCACATCTCGTGCTCGGAAGAAGTAGTTGACTTGTTTGACCCCGTAACGGCCTTGCGAAACTATCTTATTCAAGGTCAAAGCGGCTAGCTCGTTGATAGGCAGAACCGCCATGCGCAGCCCCAAGCAAATCAAACTGTCTTTGTAGAGATAGAGGCCGCGATAGTCATCTGCATAATCACTGGCTACTTGCAAGTGGTCAAGCTGGCCCTTGAGTTCAGGAAAATCTTGATAGAGACGGCTATAGAACTGACGTCGACGGTAGCGATTAATCAAGCCCCATAAGATACACAAGACACTGGCTGCGGTAAAACCATAAACTAGCCAATGGATGGTCTTTTGTGACTGACGATATTCTTTCATGTTAACTAGATATTCCGTCCATAGCTGATTACGGTATGGAAGACCAGTTTCACTATTATCTGCCATCGTATCTAAAAGTTTCTTGGCCGCGTCACTCTTATCCACTTCCCCAATTAGCTTTGCAGGCTCATTGAGCAGCGCGCCATAGGTCTTGAGTCGAGCAGCGGCGACATCCGGATCATCTTTGCTAGCGACCAAGACTAGGTAAGGCTTATCTGTTACCTTAGCAGCTGAGACAAGGTAGATGGCCACATTATCCTCCTCGGCCAAGAGAAAGATCGACTCTGCCTCTACCACTACATGCTTGCTCGAGCTTTCTGGGAAAGGTTCCTGGCCTGCCAAAAGAGCTTGGGGTTGGGTCGCAAGGAGGGCCAGATAAGCAAAGAACGTAAAAATTAATAAGAACAGCAAGAGGCCACTACCGGCCCATGTCCGCCAACCAAATACTTCTTTAAGCTTTTTTCTTTCTTCTTTCTTCACCGATTTCCTCCTAATGAATATAGAAAAACGCCCCTAAGGGCGCTTAATTATTCTGCTGAACTTTCTTCCGCATGGTCAGCAATGACAATACGTGACCGCTTGCGACCACGAGTCTTAACGCTGTAGACGATAGTCCGGATGGCACGAGCAACACGGCCCTTCTTACCAATCACACGCCCTACATCTTGCGGATTCAAGTGCAAATGATACTCCATGAAGTCATCGGTCTCTACTTGTTCCACACCAAAATCTTCTGGATGGTCCAAGAGCGGCTTCACGATTGCAGTAATTAATGCTTCAATATTTACCATATCTCATCATCCTTTATCTAGAACACTGCTCGAGACTATTTGCTTTCGTGGAATTTCTTCATGATGCCTTTTGAAGACAAGAGGTTACGCACGGTGTCAGATGGTTGCGCACCATTTGATAACCATTTCAATGCGAGTTCTTCTTCAACTTCTAAAGTAGCTGGGTTAGTTAATGGGTTGTAGTGACCGATTTTCTCGATGATACGACCATCACGTGGAGAACGTGAGTCAGCAACAACGATACGGTAGAAAGGTGCTTTCTTAGAACCCATACGTTTCAAACGAATTTTAACTGCCATGTTAATTTCACCTCCTCAATTGATTACAGACCCTAGTCTAACATATAAAAAAGCATCTGTAAAGTATTTTTACTTTACAGATGCGAAAATTTTGTTTACTTAGCTAAACCTTCTGAGATCTTATCTAAGTTATACTTCATCATAGAGTAGTAGCTGTCGCCTTCTTGGCCTTCTTCAGCAATAGAGTCAGTGAAGATTTTAGCGTAGATTGGAATACCGGTCTCGCTAGAGATGGTCTTCATTGGACGGTCATCCACACTTGATTCTACGAAGAGAGCTGATACCTTAGAACCTTTGAGCTTCTTAACCAAATCACGAATTTGGTCAGGTGTGCCTTCTTCTTCGGTGTTAATTTCCCAGATGTAAGCTGATGGTACATTGTAGGCTTTAGAGAAGTACTTGAAGCAGCCTTCGCTGGTAACAATCATTTTCTTCTCTTCCGGAATAGCATCAAACTTAGTTTTAGCTTCCTTGTCCAAAGCTTCTAACTTGGCAACATAGTCATCCAAGTTCTTTTGGTAGAAGTCCTTGTTGCTTGGATCTTTTTCAATCAGGTGTTTAGCAATGTTCTTAGCGTAAATCACCCCATTTTCTAAGTTCAACCAAGCATGAGGGTCTTCCTTACCGGTTTCGCCCTCACCTTCCAAGTGAATGACTTTCACGCCCTCGCTGACTGCGAAGTAGTCTTTGTTTTCCACTCGTTTGGCGTTTTGAACCAATTTAGTGAACCAAGCATTGCCCCCAGTTTCCAAGTTAATGCCGTTGTAGAAAATTAAATCAGCTTGGGTAGTCTTCTTAATATCGTCAGGTAGTGGCTCATATTCATGAGGGTCTTGGCCTACTGGTACGATGGAGTGAAGATCGATTTTATCACCCGCAATGTTCTTGGTGATATCGGCGATAATAGAGTTAGTTGCGACAACTTTGAGTTTTTTATCTTGGGCGCTCACGCTTGGTACCAAACAAAACAATACCGTCAAGAGTGCCACTAATTTCATTAGCTTATGTTTCATTTGCGTAAAACCCGCTTTCTAAAGAATTGTTGTTTTGGAGAGATGAAGAAGCTAATCCCGAAAATCACAGCTGAGGTGAGTACAATGCTGGAGCCGGCCGCCACGTTGAAGCTAGTCCCGAGGAAGAGACCTAATACTGAAGTCACAGCCCCCAAAGTCGATGAGAGGAGAATCATAGACTTAAGGCTATTGACGTAGAGATAGGCGGTGGCAGCAGGTGTAATAAGCATGGCCACAATCAGGATGGTTCCGACACTTTGCATGGCCGTTACAGACACTAAGGTCAAGAGAATCATTAAGAGGTAGTGGTAGAAGTTAACCTTCATACCCATGGCTTAGCCATTTGCGGGTCGAAGGACGTAATCAGCAACTCCTTGAAGAAGAGGATGATGACGATTAGCACCGCTACTGAAACCCAAATGGTAATCCACTTGTCAGAATCTTGAACCGCTAAGATATTCCCGAAGAGAATATGGAAGAGGTCTGTCGAACTCCGGGCCAAGCCAATCAGGATGACCCCCAAGGCCAAGAAGGAGGAGAAGGTAATCCCAATCGCTGTATCCCCCTTGATAATTGAATTTCCTCGAATGAAGGTAATAATCATGGAGGCAAAAAGCCCAAAGACAATGGCCCCGACGAAGAAATTAATCCCCAAGATGAAGGATAAAGCGACCCCTGGTAACACCGCATGGGAGATAGCATCCCCCATAAGAGACATCCCTCTTAGGATAATGAAACACCCTACAGCCCCTGAGACAATCCCAATGACAATGGCGGTGACTAGCGCATTCTGCATATAATGCAGGGTCGACACATTCTCAATAAAGTCATGAATCAAGGTCATACCAGGTCACCTCCCTTACCAAAATAAACACTATCGCCATAGGCGGCCTTCATATTCTGGTCATTAAATACCTGCTCAGTAGGCCCTACAGCAATCAGTTGCTTATTGATGATAATCAACTGATCGAAGTAACGCCGTACCTTATGCAAATCATGATGGACAATCAAGACGGTCTTGCCTTGGGTCTTGAGATCCTTCAAGATATTCATAATAATCTCCTCACTGACCGAATCAATCCCAGTAAAGGGCTCGTCCAAGAAGATGTAATCTGCTTCTTGAACCAGACAGCGCGCCATCAGAACGCGTTGGAACTGTCCACCCGAGAGGGCTGAGATTTGTCGGTTAGCGAAGTCACTCAAGCCAACTTGGGCGAGCGCTTTTTCAACTTTATTCCATTCTTTCTTACTTACCTTGCGGAAAATACCGAGATTACTATACGTGCCTAAGGAGACACATTCTTTGACCTTAATTGGAAAGTTGAAATCAATGTCGCTCTTTTGGCCGACGTAAGCTACTTTCTTCAGCATCTTCTTGGCAGGCACCCCGTCCAGAAAAACCCGGCCGTCATGGTCTACCATATCCAAGATTGCTTTGACAAAAGTAGATTTACCAGCACCGTTGGGCCCAATAATGCCAGTAATGGTCGGACCTGCTAATTCCAGGTTAACCCCTTCCAAAGCGACCACTTGATTATCATAACTGACCGTTAGATCCTGTGTCTTAATCACATGAATCATCTCCTCTCTTACCGCTAATTATATTGTACACCAGAAAAAAGATTAGGTCAACCTAAAATGTTTAGGTTTGCAAAAAAAATTATCCTGATTTTAGGCTTAGACTTTCCTTGCTTTCAATCTTAAGTTTATCTATGGACATAGTCGCTTTTCATGGCTAACTAATAATATCGGTTTCTTGTTAGCAGTGATATTAGTTTTGACCACTGCATTTGAGACACCCGCCAAGAAAATAATGGCCAAAATTTTTCAAGCGGCATAATAAAAAGTCCTGCCCTTTTCAAAGGACAGGAGCTGAAATTTTAGGATAGGATTAAGTCCACCAGTTCTTGGGCGGTGACTGGCCCAAAATAATGAGCCAAGTCTTGTTTGGCTAGGACTGCTAATAAATCTTGCTTAGTAACAGGTGTGCCTAGCAAGGCTTCTTCAATATCTTGGATGGCCCCTTTACCGAAGAAATCACCATAGATGCGGCATTTGCTAATACGACCAGCCTCAACTTCTAGGCTAAACTCGACAGTCCCGATTCCCAGATGAGCGTCGCGATTATAACTATAGCGTGGCGAATTGCCATAGTTCCATTCCCAGTTGCGATACTTAGAATCCGCCAAGGCCTCAATGGCTTGCCAATCTTCCTCGGTCAGCTGGTAACGCTTGGCTTGATCAATGGAGTCAATCCCCATTAGACGGCAAATGACCTCATCCTTAAACTGATCAATGGTCATATGGCGATAGGGCTCGTCCAAGAGTTCGCGCAAGCCCATCACCCGGCTACGAACCGATTTGATGCCCTTAGAATCAATTTTCTTACGGTTAGGATTGAGCACTTCCACCATGGCTTCATAATTGACATCTAATAGGAGGGAATGTCCGCCATAAATCTTGCCACCTACCATGGTCATGGCGGCACCTGATACCTTCTTACCAAGCGCCGTCAGGTCATTACGGCCACTTTGTTCGACCTCGCTTGCTCCCATCTCATGTAAGAGTTTGACAACGGGGGCGTAAAAACGTTGATAGTTGCCATAGATGTTGGTATCGCCTGGCATAATATAGCAGACATTGACGGCCCCCTGATCACAGTAGACTGCCCCACCGCCCGTGTCACGACGGACTAACTGAATATCATGTTCCTTAAGATAGTCATGGTTGACTTCCACTTCTGCGTTCTGAAAGCGACCGATTTCCACCTTAGGCTTACAGTAATATGGGAAAGAATGGTCTCGTCTAGGTCTAAATGATTCAGGACATAGACCTGCATAGCCAGCGTTAAGGCCCCATCAGGCAGATATTGGCCATTGCGAATAGGTTCAATTAGATACATGTCATCCTCCTAAGCTTGATTAGCTGCAGCCGCACAGGCCAACAAGAGGTCTTTACTGTCTTGAGACAGCCAGACCGTCCGGTCTTGAATGGCGCGCGGCATGCGATATTGTTTTTGATTTAAGGTCACCAAGAGGGCATTCGGATTGGCCATCACCGCTTGGTGGAAAGGTTGCTTAATAAATTGTGGTGTGGTAAAACCTACCCCGATTTCAAGATAGAGCACCTTGTCCCCTTCATGACTAGCCAAGAAATCCTTGTAGCAACCCAATTGGGCCATAAAGTCTCCATCTTCCACCATGCCCTTTTCAGCATTTCGCTTGTTGATTTCTAGCGGTGCCCCACACTTAGGACAGAGGGGAATGTCTTCATAGGCCACCTGGCCTTGGACTTGGTGCTGAGCCAGATGGCGAATCAGCGCATCATCCCGATAAGTTTGAGCATGGCAGTGGCGACTGCACTGCATCAGGCCATACTCCCCCTGAATATGGAAGACCTTATTAGGATCATAATCAGCCACCCAGAAGGCATTATCGGCATTGGTCGTAATGATATGGTAGTCCTTGTCCTTGAGCAAGTCTTTAAGAGCCAAGTAAGAAGGGCCTACGGGCTGATCCAAGTAGTTGAGGCAGACAAAGCGACTTTGGAAGGCCCAATATTCCGACCAGCTTGGAAAGTCAAAGAGACTGGCCTGCAACATATCGAGGAAGCCATACTTTTCAATAAAGTCAGGAAAAGCCTCTTGGAAACGTGGGCCAATATAGGTAAAACCATCCGCGGCTGACATGCCAGCCCCAATCCCCACAACTACAGCCTGAGCTTCCTTAAGCAAGGCCAAGAGTTGCTGGGCTTGATTCGAATAGGTTTTAGTTGGTGCTTGCCACATGGGAGGCCTCCTTGGAATTAAGTAAGTCATGATAGAGTTGGTACTGGCTATCTGTCCAGACATTGAAGATGACCTTGAGCTTGGAGCCCGTCTCTGCTAGATATGTAGAGACCGTTTCAATGGCAACTGGTGTCGCCTCTTCAATAGGATAGGAAAATTCACCAGTCGAAATACAGCAGAAAGCGATTGTCGCCAAACCCGCTTGGTCGGCGCAAGCCAAGCAAGCCCGATAAGCCTTTTTGAGTAGGTCCTGCATCATGGGCGAGACCGGCAAATGATGAATGCGTGGCCCTACTGTATGAATGACCTGCTTGGCTGGTAAATTAAAGCCGGATGTCATGAGAGCTTGACCGACAGGCAGCGGCTTCCCCCCCCGGGCTTTTTTCAAATCAGCACAGGCCAAGCGCAAACCAACGCCGGCAAAAGTATGAATTTGGTTATCAATGCAATAATGGTTAGGTTCAAAGCAACCTAGCATGGCCGAATTAGCTGCATTAACAATAGCATCTACCGCCAAACGGGTAATATCCCCCTGCCAGAGATAAAGTGAGGGATACGCTGTCTTCTGGCAATCTGCCAAATGATAGATAGCTTCCTGTTGGCGCCAGGCTGCCAAGAAGCGACTTTCCAAATCTAGGTAGTCCTGACTAACTGGATAAGGCAAGCGTTGATTGACTAAGCCACGATATTGCCGGAACTTTTCTTCATCACTGCCCGGCACAGGGCTAGCCCCAAGATGACGAATCAGGTCATCCAAATCTTGCGCAAACATGTCAGCCCCACCTCTCTTAGTCTAGCGGATCTGGTAAAGCCAAGAAGGCTGCTTCCTCAACATCAGTCAAGCGCACCAGCCAAGATTCTGCTGGATTGGCTGAGTTAAGCAAGGTTGGCTGATCTTGAGCAGCTGAGTTAACCTCCACAATGCGACCAGACAGGGGTGAGAAGATATCTAAAACCGTCTTAGAGGCTTCCAAACTTAAGAGGGAGTCGCCAGCCTCGACTTGGCTTTCGCGGGTAAATTCCACATAGCCGACCGTCCCGACATCGTCTTGTAATTCTGGCGTCATACTGAGGGTGTAGATATCCCCTTCTTTTTCAACCCATAAATAGTTACCTAATTTCTTCATTATAATTCCTCCGATTTCTTATCTTGATTTAGTTGATAGGCTTGTGCTAAAGCCTGGAGTGTTGCTTGGCGATTTTTAATATCTGGCACTAGGGGAATAACCATAAGTTCCTCAAGGTCAAGGCTAGCTGCCAAGTCATCTAGCTGCTGCTTGACTTGATCAAGGGTGCCTACGACCACACGCTGGCGGTTGATTTCTATCTGTGCTCGATCCTCCTGGCTAAGAGGATAAGCGGCCGCCTCCTGAACTGTTGGGAAGGTCTTGAATTCAGCATAATCTTGCTTACCCAGTTGCCAGACATCTAAGGCAGATAGGAGTTGCTGACACTGAATCTCATCTTGACCTAAGACCACAAAGACCGCCAGGCTAGCTTGCGGCCTGTGACCTGCTTCTTGGCAGGTAGCTCGATAGGTAGTTAAAGCGTCTCGGGCACTGGCAAGTGGGTCCTTGCCAGGCGCCAAGAAATAGCCATAGACATAAGCCTGACCCAAACTTCCTGCTAACTGGGCTGACTGAAGGCCAGCCGACAGCAACCAGAGGGCCTCTTGGCTAGGTCCTGCTGCGTGCAAACCAACTGATTCTGGATCCGCCAAGTACTCAACCAAATCGGTCACTTGTTGGGCATAATCGGAACGCTTAAGTTCACCTGTGGCCATCAATTCTCTAACAAAGCTAGTACCTGGATTATTTCCTAAGCCCACATTGACACGCCCTGGGTAGAGTGACCTGAGGGTAGTCACCCACTCAGCGACCTTATAAGGCTGGTAGTGAGGCAACATGATACCACCCGAACCAATCATGATTCGTTGTGTTTTACCCAGCAAATGCATGATCATGAGTTCCGGGCTGGCACTGGCCAGAGCTGGTACCTGATGGTGCTCGGCAACCCAGAATCGGTGATAGCCCAATTCATCTGCCAATTGCGCCAGGGCCACTGTCTCCCTTAGGGCATCTTGGCTTGTTCGGCCACTGTCTACCATGGCATAATCCAAAACACTTAATAACATGTGACCCCTCCATTTTCATCAATAATTTTATTATCAATCAGACCTAGGGGATTGTCAACTCATGGCGATTGACCAGATAAAATTTTCGTGCTAACGTGTAAGTATCTGATTATGCTAGCTGATTGAACAGCTACCGAAGGAGTGTCTCACATGCCATCCCCCCTGCTTAGCCCACTAGGTCTAGGTGCCCATAGCTTAGCCAATCGCTTTGTCCTCTCACCTATGACTACCAATTCCTCGACCGCGCAAGGCCACATTACCGAAGAAGACTTGGCCTACTCACGCCGCAGGGCCCAGTCTGCCCCTCTACAAATCACCGGGGCTGCCTACATTCATGCCCAAGGACAACTCTTCGAATTTGGACCCAGTCTGGCTGAGGATGCCTGTGTTCCTGGTTTGGCAAAACTTGCTCAGGCTATGCAGCAAGATGGCGCCAAGGCGCTCATCCAATTGACCCACGCGGGACGATTTGCGGAGCCCTACCTGCGACGTCAGGGCTATGTTTATGGCCCCAGCCCAATGACCCTGAATTCCCCTATCCCCCATCAAGTCAAAGCCTTAGATCAGTCACAGATAAAGGCTATTATTGGCTACTATGCGGATGCAACGCGACGGGCCATTCAAGCGGGCTTTGCCGGCATCGAGTTATCCAGTGCCCAACGTTTGCTACCTCAGTCCTTCCTATCTACCTTCTCTAACCAGCGGACGGATGCATACGGGGCTGATAGTCTAGAAAATCGCGCTCGCTTGATTTTAGAAATTTGGGAGGCCATTATGGAGGTCGTGGGGCGACTGGCACCTTCAGGCTTTATCCTAGGCTATCGCTGTACGCCTGAGGAAACGCGCGGCCAAGAAGTGGGCTATACAGTAGAGGAATTCAATCAAGTGACGGATTGGATTTTGGAGCGTGTTCCCTTGGACTACCTCTGCCTGGCAAGTTGGGGACGGGATGTCTTCCGTAACCGCGTGAGAGCTGCGGGACCTCATCAAGGCCGTCTAATCAACCAAGTAGTCCACGAGCATCTAGCCGGTCGACTTCCTCTCATGGTAACGGGTGGTATTAACTCTATTGCCAAGGCCCAAGAAGCCTTAGAACATGCTGAATTAGTGGGAATTTCTACCCCCTTTGTGGCGGATCCAGACTTTGTCAATAAGTTTGCTGCAGGAGATCCTAATCCGATTAATCTGAAGATTAGTCCTGAAGACTTGGCAGACTTAGCTATTCCTCAAGCCGCCTTCAAGGACATTGTCCGCATGATGGATATCGGCCAAGCCCTGCCACAAGATACTCGCGACCAATTCCGCAAGCTAGAGCAGAATTATAAGGGCGATAAGACCTTCAAAGAAGTTTAAACTTTCGATTATATAACTAGAAAAAGAGGCTGGAATATCCAGCCTCTTTGCTTGTCTTAACGACGTTTCTTCAATTTTTTGAGTTTGCGCTGTAAGTCCTTTTCAGCCTTACGTTTAGCTAACTGTTCTGGTGTCATGAAGTCGGTATCGCTCATACCGCCGCCACCCATACCTGGGAAGCCACCGCCGCCTTGTTGGAGTTGGGCCATCATTTTCTTCATACCGCCCATCTTACCATTAGACATTTGGCTCATCATATCGCGTGACTGATTGAACTGTTTAATCATGCGGTTAACATCGGCTAAGGACTGACCACAACCAGCTGCAATCCGTTTACGACGGCTCTGAGAAATAATATCTGGATTCTCACGTTCAGCTGGTGTCATGGAGAGGACAATGGCCTTAACACGCGCCATATCCTTCTGGTTGACATCTAGTTCATCCAGGCCAGGAATCTTATTAATCCCAGGGATTAACTTAATCAAGTCCTTGAGTGGGCCCATCTTGTTGACTTGGTCCATTTGTTCGATAAAGTCATTAAAGTCAAAGCTATTGGCCTTAATCTTATCTGCCATCTCTTGGGCGCGGGCTTCATCAAACTCCTGTTGAGCTTTCTCAATCAGGGTCATCATGTCCCCCATACCCAGAATCCGGCTGGACATGCGGTCTGGGTAGAATGGCTCTAGGGCGTCTAGTTTCTCACCTTGCCCGGTAAACTTAATTGGTCGGTCGATAATCGAGCGAATCGATAAAGCCGCCCCGCCCCGGGTATCCCCATCTAATTTGGTGATAATCACACCAGTGATATCCAGAGAATCGTTGAAGGCTTTAGCCACGTTGACCGCGTCTTGACCGGTCATGGCATCCACTGTCAGAAGAATTTCGTGCGGGTTAACCGCTGCCTTAATCTGACGTAACTCTTCCATCAGGGTCTCATCGACGTGCAGACGACCTGCCGTATCGATTAAGACCACATCATTGCCTTGTATGCGGGCTTGAACCACCGCTTGACGGGCAATTTCAACTGGGCTAACATCAGAACCTAAGCTAAAGACATCAAACCCTAGTTGCTGGCCGATAGTTTGAAGCTGGGCAATGGCCGCTGGACGGTAAATATCACCCGCTACCAGTAAAGGACGCTTCTTGCCTTGGGCTTGGACGTATTTGGCCAATTTACCCACGGTTGTCGTCTTCCCGGCCCCTTGGAGACCAGCCATCATGATAATGGTTGGCGGTTGGGTCGCAAAGTTAAGTGGCACCTGTTCGCCACCCATGAGGGCGGTTAATTCTTCGTCAACAATCTTGACTACTTGTTGAGCGGGTGATAATGAAGCCAAGACATCTGAGCTAAGGCCCGTTCATTGACTGTCTTAACAAAACTCTTCACCACTTGGAAGTTAACGTCGGCCTCTAAGAGGGCTAGACGAATCTCCCGCATCATCTGTCTTAAGTCTGCTTCGCTAATGGTACCTCCGGCACCAATGCCGCTAATGGCATTCTGCAAGCGTTCGGATAATCCTTCAAACGCCATTGTTTTCCTCCTTCTTGGCTAGCACTCAACTAGCCCCATGTTTTGATTTTATCTTGTTCATAAGTACAGGATCAAGCTACTGATCCATTGCCCGAATTTCTGCTAGGAAAGTCTGACCCACTTGGTCCGTATGACTGGCTAGCTGGTCTAGCAAGGCTAGTCTTGCCTCTCGACGTGCTAAGAGATGGAGCTGATCTTCATAGTGCTCTAATGTCTGCTCAGCCCGCTTCAAATTATCCCGGACAGCCTGGCGACTAATATCATAGTGGTCGGCAATTTCAGCCAGGGAAAAGTCTTCCTCATAATAGAGGCCAAGCATAGCTTGTTGCTTATCAGTTAAGAGCCCGCCGTAAAAACCAAGCAGCTGGTTGACCCGCATTACTTTTGCTAAATCCATTAGAGCCGCCTACCCTTCAGGATATTGGATATAGGCAGCCAGGCGATTGGCCAAATCCGTTGAAGTTGCATGTTCTAAGAGCTCCGCCAATTCATGGACTTCCGTCTTAGTATAGCCTAGTTTGTGCTCTAAGAAATATTCCCAGATTTCATGCTTGCGCACTAATTCAATGGCTAATTTCTTGCCTTGAGGCGTCAGCATGGCCCCACTATAAGGCTTATAGGCAACCAAGCCTTCTTGGGCCAATTTAGTAATCATCTCACTCACCGAAGGAGGGGCTACATTGAGACCAGTGGCAATTTCCTTGTTAGAAACATATTGGCCATGACCTGCCTCGTGAATGAACTTAAGGTAGTCTTCTTGACTTTGGCTTTTTTTCATTGCGACACCTCGTCTCCTAATCCTTCTTGTCTTATTCTACCATGTTTCTAGAGTCAAGACAAACTGGATTAGGCCTGCCTAAGTCTTATTGTTATAAAAACAACCTAGTGCCCAAAGAGCACTAGGTTATTTTAGCTATCTGCTTGCAAAAATGATAAGAGGTAAGGTTCTAGAATAAAAGCCACACTTACCCCAACTGCCCAGGACAAGGGATAATCGGCTAAGAAGGCAGACCAGTTGCCGGCCCAAAGCCAAAGATCAGCAGCTTGAAATAGATGGTCACAACCGCCGCGACTATCGCACAAATCATGGCGTTCGTTGCCAAACGCAAAGGCCAGCCGCTTAATGACAGAGTTGACTTAAGTGGCTTGGTGATCAAGTCAAAAGGAAAGCCCACGCCGACCAAGACACTGATAATAATGGCTTGTGTCGTATCCACGGCCAACTGCCCCCAAGAAAACTGACTATATTTTATTAAAATAGCGGCTGAAATGGCCGTACTAGCAAAGATGGATAAAAGTAGATTATATTGAATGACAAACTTAAAGGAAGATTGTTTTTCCATAGGACCTCCTCAAACAGATAGATTGTTAACATCTTATCCTACCCTAAAAAATTCCCCCACGCAAGTAAAGTTTTCCTTAAGATTGCGATAATCCAAATCACAGCGACTTCATCTCCATTACAAAAAGAGGCCAGGCTAACCCAACCTCTCGCTATCTTAATGCTTCACTTCAAGAACATCCTTGACCAAGCTGTACATATAGGCTTCGGCATCAAACTTCTTCAAGTCAGTTGCCTTCTCACCGAGACCTATGTACTTAACTGGAATATCCAATTCATAGCGAATGGAGAGGACCACGCCCCCTTTGGCTGTTCCATCTAACTTAGTCAGCACCAAGCCAGTAATCTCAGTCGCTTCATTAAATTGTTTGGCCTGGATGAGCGCATTTTGCCCGGTTGTCGCGTCCAAAGCCAATAGGACTTCTTGGACCCCATTTGGGTTCTCACGCTCAATAATCCGCTTAATCTTAGCCAATTCTTCCATGAGATTGGCCTTGGTCTGTAAACGACCGGCCGTATCGACTAAGAGATAGTCATAACCTTCCGCATTGGCTTTCTTAACCGCATCATAGACAACCGCAGCCGGGTCACCTTGGGCCTTGCCCGTTACCACTGGAATATCCAGACGCTCGCCCCAGACATTCAGTTGCTCAACAGCACCTGCCCGGAAGGTATCGGCAGCCGCCATGAGGACCTTGTGGCCTTCTTGCTTGAGCTGATAACCAATCTTACCGACCGAGGTTGTCTTGCCTACCCCGTTAACCCCGACAAAGAGGATTACGGTTGGACCATCTGGATTCTCCTTAAGCGAGACCAGATTTTGACCACCCCGCTCATAGACTTGAACCATTTTTTCCAGGAGGACACGTTTCACATCTTCTGGTTTGTGGACACCTGTCCGTTCGATTTCATCGCGAATGGCGTCGGTAATGGCAATAGTCATCGCAAAACCAACGTCCGCACCGATAAAGGCTTCTTCCAAGTCCTCATAGAACTCCTCATCCACTTCACGGAAACTCGTGAAGAGATTGGTCATAATATCAGTGAAGTTGCGACGGGTCTTGGCTGTCCCTTGGTCGTAGGAGTCAATGACTATCTGGTCTTCTTTTTTTACTTCTTCTTCTTTGACAACGGCATCTTCCCCGGTAAAGGCACGCCGTATACGATCAAATAACCCCATGGGTTCACCCCTTTCTAAGTCTTAGCTGACTTTTGGTTTACACAATAAATTTATGAATAGCGTGAGCCACGCCATCTTCCTCATTAGTTAAGGAGACATATTGGGCAGCTTCCTTGACTTGATCAGTCGCATTGCCCATGGCTACGCCTAGACCAGCTAATTCAATCATTGACAGGTCGTTTTCCTGGTCGCCCATGGTCATCATTTCTTGCGGACTAATGTCTAAGAGTTCCCCTAATTTAGCTAGGGTATCACCCTTGCTGACACCTTTTTTCATGACTTCAAGGAAGAAGGAACGCGACTTGAAGACAGCGTATTGATCCTTGAAGGCTGGGTCCAACTTAGGAATTTGGGCATCCAAATGCTCCTGAGTGGTGACAATGACGAATTTATTAAAGGCGTGATCCGGATCAAAGGTCCTGTAGTCTTGGACCACACTCGGCACATTGGTGACATTTTCCAAATAGAGGGATGGATAGCCTACCGGATAGGCAGTCGGCTCATAGAGACGATCGGCATCAATGACATTAATTGGTAACTCCAAATCTTGTGTCACTTGATACCAAGCCAAGACATCTGATGTCCCTAAGGTATTAGAGACTAATACCTGGCCATCCTGAGCCTTTTGGACCATACCACCGTTGAAGGTCACAATGTAATCTTCTGGGTCTACCAAGCCTAAATCAGCTAGGAAATGTTTCATAGCAAAGTAAGGTCGGCCGGTACAGAGCACCACCTTGACCCCCTTGGATTTAGCATAGGCTAGTGCCTGGCGATTAGCCTGGGATACTTCTTTTTGCGCATTGAGTAAGGTACCATCGAGGTCAATGGCAATTAGCTTAATCATAGCCTTCCTCCTTCTATAAATGGGTTTGAATCTAATACTTAGTCGTAGTTGGCTTCACTCAAACGTACGGAAGCCAACTTGGAGACACCAGATTGTTCCATGGTCACCCCATAGAGCACGTCGGCATGTTCCATGGTCCCCTTACGGTGGGTAATGACAATGAACTGCGTATTTTCAGTAAAGTTCTGCAGATATTGGCCATATCGGAAGACGTTGGCATCATCCAAGGCCGCCTCCACTTCGTCCAAGACACAGAAGGGAACAGGACGCGTCTCCAGAATGGCAAACAAGAGCGCAATGGCAGTAAAGGCCCGCTCGCCCCCGGATAAGAGGGCTAAATGTTGCTTACGCTTGCCTGGTGGTTGAGCGATAATGTCAATCCCTGTTGTCAACAAATCACTTGGATCAGTCAATTGCAGGGCAGCTTCCCCACCGGCAAAGAGTTTCTTAAAGATTTTCTGGAATTGCTGGTTGATTTGATGGAAGGCTTCGCTGAATCGCTTAATGACCTCCGCATCCATCTCATCCATGGTTTCTTGTAATTGTCCCATAGCAGTCAGCAGATCGGTTTCTTGCTCCCGCAAGTGAGTGTAACGCTCGTCTAAGGCAGCATAATCGTCAATGGCCGCCAAGTTAATGGGACCCAGATTGTCAATCTGACGCTTAATTTCCTTAACTTGATGGCTAACTTGACTGGCATCTTCTAGCTGACTGGCTTCTGTCTTAGCGGCTTCATAGGTCAGTTGATATTCCTGGCTTAAATAGTCCAAGTGAGAATCAATTAGGGATTCGTTTTTCTCAATCTGAGCCTGTGCTCGCGCTTCATCCTTATAAAGCTGTTGAAGCTGGCCTTGGAGCTGACGATCTTCTTGTTCATGTGCCCGATAGGTCTCGTTAAGAACTCGACGCGCTTCTCTTAATGCTGTCAGTTCCGCCTGTTGCTGCTGAGCTGTGGACTCTAAGTCTGCTAATTGCTCTAGCAAATCAGCCGATTGGCGCTCTAATTCAGCTAAATCGGCAGTATTCTGGTCTGCCAAGTTCTCATACTGCATGAGGAAATTCTGACGTTCCTCTAATTGACTCTTAGCTGTCGCTAGGTCATGTCGCAACTGCCGCACTTCTACTTGCTTAACGGCTTCTTGAGTCCGGTAGTGGGATAGCGAGGCATCCAGAACTTGTAATTGCTGTTGACGATCCTCTTCGCTTAAGTTTAATTGTTGTAAATCCTGACTTAGACGGGCAATGGCCGCTTGGGCTGCTACTAAGTCTTCCTGAGCTTGCTCATAGTGTGCTTCCGCATTAGCAATAGTCTGGCTAAGCTGGCTGACTTCGTCTTGGGCAATCAATTGATGTTGGGATTGATGCTTGACTTGGCTAGCCAAGTGACCTAGGCCTTCTTGAGCTTGTTGGAAGGCTAAATCCGCCTGACTCATGTTCAGGCGAGCAGCTTCCACCTGCCCCTGCAAGTCTTGAATTTGGGCTTGAAAGCTTGCCATTCAGCTTCTGCCTGAGCCCGGTCCTTGATGACTTGCGCCAAGTCGGCCTTGGCTACTTCGTACTCTTGGTTACGAGCTAACATGGAGCTAGTTTGTTGCTTCTGGCGTCCACCGGTGATGGAACCACCCGGCATGAGAACTTCTCCATCCAGGGTTACAATCTTGACCTGATGCTTAAGGGCTTTGGCAAGACTTTGGGACGCTTCGATACGATCACAGACCAAGGTAGTCCCTAGCAAATTGGCCACAATAATCTGGTTAACAGGGTCAAATTCCACTAAATCAGAAGCCAGGCCAATAAAGCCAGCAGTCTGACTAGCTGTTTGGATTTGGCCAGCGCCTAGATGGCGGGCCTTCATGCTAGCACGAGGCAGGAAGGTAGCACGCCCTGCTTGGGCTTGCTTAAGGTAGGCAATGGCTGCCCGGGCAGCCGCATCATCTGTGACTACTACGTGTTGGACACTAGCACCTAGAGCCGTATCAATGGCTACTTGGTAGTCAGCCGGCACCTTAATCAGGTCTGCCACTGTCCCTTCAATTCCCTGCAATTGCTTTTTACGCTTCATAATGGCTTTGACGCCTGCGTAATAACCCGCATAGTCTGCTTGGAGCTGGGCCAAGGATTGGACCTTAGCATCCATCATTTGGCTTTGGCGCTCAAATTGGAAGAGTTTGGCTTGCAAGGCTTCACGTTGGCTATTGCCTTGACGCAACTGTTCATTGAGGGTCTGGAAGGCTTGACGGGCACTAGCTTGAGTCTCACGACTGCTTTCGTAGCGCTCCTGAGCCTCAAGGTATTGACTCTCTAAGTCACCTTGATCTGCCTGGGCTTGAGCAGCCTGAGCCTGATAGTGGGCCAGACGTGCTTGGGCTTGTTGCTTAATTTGTTCTTGGTGAGCCAACTGGTTCTTAGCACTGGCTTCAGCCTGATAGGCATCAATTAAGTCTGCCCGCAAACGCTCGGCCTGGTCTTCAGACAGGCCCGCAAGACTGGAACGCTCGGATTCCAGCTTGGCCAGATGCTGCTTAATTTCTGCCATTTCCAACTGAACCTTGCCTTCTTCTTCCTTCAAGGCGGATAGGCGCTCAGTGAGGGCTTGGGCCTCTACTTGGTGTTGTTGGTAGCTCAGTTGCTTCTCGTGTAAGTTGGAGGTGTTAAACTGGATTTGTTGGTCCAACATTTGTTGCTTGGCCCTAGTCTGTTCAATGACTTGGACCTGAGCTTGGTTGCGCTCTGAGGCTTGCTCAATCTGCTGGATATAATCCTCTAAGCTGGCTTGTTCTTGCTCCAGTTGGTCGGTTAAGGCCTCTAACTGGGCAGTTACTTGCGCTAACTCTTGGCTAACGGCCTGGTTCTTAGCCTTGGCCGCTTGCCAGGCATCACGATATTGTTCAACCTGATAGACATAGAGGGAAATCTCTAATTGCTTGAGGGCTTCCTTCTGTTCCAAATAAAGCAAGGCAGCTTCTTGTTGTTGCTTGAGAGGCTTGAGTTGGAGCTCCAACTCATGAATAATGTCCCGCACCCGGCTAAGATGGTCGCTGGATTTGCTGAGTTTGCGCTCAGCTTCTTGCTTACGGAACTGATACTTCTGAACCCCTGCCGCCTCTTCAAAAATAGAGCGACGTTCTTCTGGCTTATTGAGGAAGATGGACTCCACCTTACCTTGGGAAATCATAGCAAAGCTATTCTTACCCAAACCAGAGTCTAGAAGTAAATCGACGATGTCCTTGAGTCGGACCGCTTCATTATTAATGAAGTACTGAGATTCCCCATTACGGTTATAGGAACGCGTAATGGAGATTTCGCTAAAATCATAGTCCAAATAACGGTCTTCGTTATTGAGGACCAGGGTGACTTTAGCTAGGTTGACCGCCTTACGGGCTTGGGTCCCGTTAAAGATGACGTCCTCCATCTTATTGCCCCGTAAGCTCTTAGCGGATTGCTCCCCTAAGACCCAACGGATGGCTTCCGAGAGGTTAGACTTGCCCGACCCGTTAGGGCCGACGACCGCCGTCATCCCGCGGTCAAATTCAATGACAGTCTTGTCGGCAAAAGACTTAAAACCTGTCATTTCAATACGTGCTAAATACAAGGCTTAACCTCCCTTTCTAAGTGTTGAATCTGGCAACTTGAGGCTGCCGGTTTTGGGATCTACGGATGCCATACCCAACTCAGCCGCCTGCATTTCAGCTTGCTTCTTGCTGGAACCTTGGCCAGTGGCAATATGTTGGTCATTAACATAGAGCTCTACAGTGAAAATTTGGTCGTGGGCTGGGCCTTGCTTATCTTTGAGACGATAGTCAATCTGAACCGTGCCTTGCTTTTGAACTCGCTCTTGGAAGAGAGTCTTATGGTCTTGCGTCACTCTGCCCAGCAAGAGCTGGTGTTGACTGAACATAACCCGGTTGAGATAGTCTTTGGCGACCTCTAGGCCTTGATCTTCATAGATAGCCCCTAGAACCGCTTCGAAGCAGTCTGCTAAAATCGAGTCACGCTCCCGACCACCGCTCAACTCCTCCCCCTTGCCCAGTTGAAGGAATTGATTAAATTTTAATTGGCGAGCCAAGTAGGCCAAGCTCTTCTCTTGCACAATCTGAGCTCTCATGCGGGTTAATTTGCCTTCGGGTAAGTTTGGATAACTGTGATAGAGAAATTCACTGGATAGCAGTTCTAAGACGGCATCGCCCAAAAATTCCAAACGCTCATAATGTGGTAAGTGGCGTCTGGCTTGTTCATTTGCATAGGATGTATGGCGAAAGGCCTGTTGAATTAATTCCGGCTTATTGAAAGTCAGATTCAACTGCTTCTCTATTACACGAATGGTCCGATTCATAGCCATTCACCTCCTCTGTATCATCCTATCTATTTTATCACGTTTGACCCCCTTTTGACAAAGGGAAGTCGCGCTATAATCTAAAACTATAAGGTCTAATAGTTATTTAACATAGGCTATTCGCTTACATTACCTTGAAAAGGCTTGAAAATAGGAGTAAACTGTTACAGTATCTTACAATTAATTATTTTGTGGAGGGATATACATGAATCATTCCGTACTGCGTAAAGCAGCGATTTTAGGTTTGGCTGTCTTTACCTTGGCAGGGACCTTCAGCCCTGCAGTTAATGCACAAGTTTCGCTTGAAACAAGCGTCGACAACGAAGGAACCCCTATTCAAGGTGGGACTTTGAAAATTGCGGCGGTAGCCGGCGAGCCATTTTCTGGTGCCTTCAGCTCTCTCGTGGCTGACCAATCGACTGACTTAAGCGTCGTGGAAGGCTACATCAACACTGGGCTTTTCGAATATGACGAAAACCTTCAAATTAAGGATACTGGTTTAGCAAGTGCCAAACTAGATCCAGAGAACAAAAAAGTTACCATCACCATTCGTAAAGACCAAAAATGGTCAGATGGTCAACCGCTTACTATCGATGACGTCATCGCGCCTTACTACATTGTCGCTCATAAGGACTACACTGGGATTCGTTACGGAGATGATTTCAAGAATGTAGTCGGGATCGAAGACTACCACGAAGGCAAGACGGATACTATTTCAGGTCTTAAGAAAATTGACGACTATACCTTAGAAATCAGCTATCAAACTTTCTCAGCTTCTATGAAGCAAGTTGGGGGCGGGATTTCTCCATACGTAGAACCTAAACACATTTACGACAAAATTGCCATTAAGGATATTGCTGATAGCGACCAAGTACGTGTCAATCCTGTCGGCATGGGGCCATTCCGCGTTAAATCCATCACTCCAGGTGAAGCCATTGTCTTAGAAGCTAACGAATACTACTTCAAGGGCAAACCAAAAGTTGACGGTGCTGTCATTGAGGTGGTCAACCCATCTACTGCCGTTGCTGAAATGAAGGCTGGTAACTACGACTTGGCTGAATTACCAACTGATGCATACGATACCTTTAAAGATGCCACCAACTTCAAGACTATTGGGACAGTTGAAAACACCTATTCCTACATCGGCTTCAAGTTCGGTAGCTGGAACAAGGATAAGGAAGAAGTTGAAATGGATACCAGCAAGGTCATCCAAAATAAGGCTTTACGTCAAGCCATGGCTTACGCCTTCGATGCAGATGCTGTCGGTCAACGCTTCTTCAGCGGCCTCCGCTTCCGTGCTAACACCTTGATTCCTTCCCTCTTCAAGAGTGTGCACGCTTCAGATCTTCCTGGCTTCACTTATGACCCAGAAAAATCTAAACAAATCTTAGCTGATGCTGGCTTTGTGGACAAGGACGGGGACGGCTTCGTAGAGGATCCTAACGGTAAGCCATTCACCCTCAAATTCTTAGCTCGTAGCTCAAGTGATATTGCTGAACCACTCTGGTCCTACTTCGTTGACTCTTGGAAGCAAGTAGGGATTAATGTCGAATTGTTAGACGGTCGTCTCTATGACTTTAACTCCTATGCTGATATGCTCCGTAACGACGATCAATCCTTTGATGTCTTCGAAGGGGCTTGGGGTACCGGTGGTGACCCAAACCCAACTGGTTTCTATAGTAAGAAAGCGCCATTTAACTACGAACGTTGGGCTGACGACAAGAACGAAGAACTGCTAGAAGCCCTCTCTTCTGACAAGGCCTTCGATGAAGCCTACCGTAAGGAAGCCTTCCACGCATGGCAAGCTTACACCAACGAAGAGCTTCCTGCTATTCCTTACCTCTACCGTTACGGTATCCGTTCTGTCAACAACCGTGTTAAACACTATGATGTTGCTAACGGCACAAGCTTCGGGATCGAACAGTTAGAATTGACGGCTGACGAACCAATCAAATAATTGGGCTACTGCCCTTAGGCTAGGATTACCGCATGTAATCCTAGCCTATTTTTTTCAAGCAAAAAAGATGCAAGACCGAAAGTTCTTGCATCTTTTTGTGTTCTATTCTTTGACAGGTTGATCAGCAGTCAATTCTACTTCTTCCCATTCAGTCCCAGAACCTAGGGTAATATCATAGTGCTTAACCCGGTTGTTAATTGAAACAATGGTATGACGGTAAAGCGTTGGGATAACAGGAGCTTCGTCGATTACGTATTTTTGCCAATCATCGTAGGCTTTCTTACGGGTTGCATCTTCGAAGGCTGCATCAGAGTTAATAGCTGCTAAGAGCTTATCATTTTCGTCAGTTGCCCAACGCATAGTGTTGAACTGGTTGTCGCGACCAAATTGAGTAGATGGGTTTGGATCGCCACCTACCCCCATGGCAGCTTGGAAGACATCAATATCTGCGTCCTTATCTAGGAGATCATAGAAAGTGTTGAACTCAAGCAAACGACCTTCATAGAGTTCAACGTTCACCCCAATTTGTTTCCAAGCATCAACATAGTATTGTGCAATTGGTTCAGCTACATCAGAACCTGACATAGAAGCGAAGGTCAGCTTGAAGCTATTACCCTTAGGATCTTCCACGAAGCCATCGCCATCTTTGTCGACAAAGCCGGCATCAGCCAAGATCTGTTTAGCCTTCTCTGGTTGGTAGGTATAACCTTCAATACTACCATCATTGTAGCTTGCGAACATGGATGGAATTGGAGAGTTAGCCCGCACCCGTAAGCCTTCATAGAAACGTTGGCCAATGGCGTCATTGTCAATAGCGTAACCCATGGCTTGACGGAGCGCTTTATTGGACACTGGCTTGCTGTCATCTGGTTGTACTTGTTCTTTTTCCTTATTCCAAGTCCCAACGTGGAAACCAATGTAGCTGTAGACGTTGGTCAGACGACCTAAGGTCTTGAAGTTGCTTGCATCCTTATAGGTGTTGTAGGAATCCTCTGGTAATGACGCGTAGTCATAGTTACCTGCCTTCATTTCTGATACAGCAGTTGAGGCGTTAACTACATCGACTTGTAGGCCTGCTAATTTAGGCTTGCCTTTGTAGTAGTTGTCATTCCGTTCGAAGACAACGGACTCGCCAGGGGTGATGGATTTAACTTTGAAAGGCCCAAAGCCGACTGGATTAGTCCGAACTTGTTCGCTATCTTCAAGATCCTTGATTGGTGTTTTCTCTAAGATGTGCTTAGGTTCGACGTAGGAGGATACCCCACCACCTGCTTGGAGCATGGAAGCTGAGAATTCCTTATAGCTAATCTCTAAGGTGTAATCATCTACCTTCTTAAGACCAGAGATGGTGTCAGACTTACCATCATGGTATTCTTCCATCCCGACGACGTTCTTGAAGTCAGAACCATAACGGATACCGGTATAGTCCTTGTGCCCTACTACGTAGTAAGGGTAGATGACGTCTTCAATGGTGAGGGGCTGGCCATCAGTCCATGTCACGCCTTCCGGAATCTTAATGGTGACTTTCTTGTTAGCTTGATCGAAGGTCAGTTTAGCCAAACCAGAATCGTCAATCTTATAGTCGCCATCAGAACCGTAGAGGCCTGGGTTGAAGAATTCAGTAATTCTCATGTCATTAGATTTCTCAGCATAGAGGCTGCTGAGTGCACCAGAGAAGGGATCCCCAACTAAGGCATATTTGAATACTCCACCATCAATCGCAGTTCCTTCGTTAGTCACTGATAAGGGGAGATTTGCGCCTTCAGCCACGGCAATAGCTGAAGGCCACATAATGGCGCTGACTGATAAGGCCGTGGCCATGAGGGCAAGATTTTTTCTAAAGGTTTTGTTCATGTTTTTCTCCTCCAAACATAGGTATCATTTTATGATTGAGTCTACTATACTCCTATTCCTATGAAAAAGCAATAGTTTTTTCACCGTTTTTTAATTTTCGTATCATCTTTTTCTTTTGAAAGCCATCAAAGGGCCATTTTCAACACTATTTTTACCCTATCAAAAGAAGAAAGGCTGGGAAGATCCCAGCCTTTTCGTTTACTTATTCTTTTATTGGTGAATCTGCTGTTAACTCTACTTGGTTCCAGTCGAAGTCCACACCTGGGGTTGCATCATAGTGCTTAATCCGGTTGTTAAAGGATGTTAACTGGTAACGATAGAGGGTTGGCACCATTGGGACTTCATCCATAATGAAGTCTTGCCATTTCTTGAAGGCTTCCTTACGGTAATCCGCATCAAAGGAAGCATCAGAGCGGATGTCTTTGAGTAAGCTATCATTTTGATCACTAGCATAACGCATATAGTTGAATTGGGCGTTGCGACCAAACATAAAGGCTGGGTTTGGATCCCCACCAAAGCCCATAGCTGCTGAGAAGACATCAATGTCTGCATCTGTCCCTAAGAGATCATAGAAGGAGTTAAACTCATGCAAACGCCCTTCATAGAGTTCGACGTTAATACCGACTTGCTTCCAAGCATCTACATAATATTGGGCAATTGGCTCAGCCACATCAGTTCTGACATAGCCAAGTACTTGAGGCTAAATTGATTACCCTTAGGATCTTCTACGAAACCATCGCCATCCTTGTCCACAAAACCTGCATCAGCCAAGATTTGCTTAGCTTTTTCTGGTTGGTAGGTATAGCCTTCACGGCTACTGTCCGCAATATCCTTGAAGGTTGGTGGAATTGGTGAGTTAGCTTGCCAACGTAATCCTTCATAGAAACGCTGACCGATAGCCCCATTGTCCACAGCATAACCCATGGCTTGACGAAGACTCTTATTATTAATAACCTTGCTTTCATCTACTTCAACTTCTTGCTTATCAGCATTCCATTTACCTAAGTGGAAACCAAGATATTGGACCGTATTCTCTACTTGTCCAATTGTTTTGAAGTTAGTGGCATCCTTATAGGTGCTGTAAGAATCAGCAGGTAGACTAGCTACGTCATAGTTACCAGCCTTCATTTCAGAAACAGCGGTTGATGAGTTAACTACATCCATTTGAACTGTGTCAATCTTAGGCTTGCCCTTGTAGTAGTATTCATTGGCTTCTAGAATAACGGATTCGCCTGGCGTAATGGACTTAACTTTGAAAGGTCCAAAACCAACTGGTTTCTTACGCACCACATCACTGTCCACCTGTTCCTTAATTGGAATATTCTCATAGGCGTGCTTAGGAACCATATAGTTACTTACCCCGCCCCAGGCTTGTAGCATAGAGTTAGAGAATTCCTTATAGGTGACTTCTAAGGTATAGTCATCCACCTTCTTCAAACCAGAGATAGTATCAGTAGTACCTGCGTGGTACTCTTCCATCCCTACAACATTCTGGAAGTCAGAACCGTAACGGACACCGGTATAGTCCTTATGACCGATGACATAGTAAGGATAGATAACATCTTCGATAGTCACTGGCTCGCCATCATCCCATTTGGTTCCTTGCGGAATGGTGATGGTTACCTTCTTGTTATCTTTGTCGAACTTAATTTTACCAAAGCCAGAGTCGTCTAGCTTATAGTTGGCGTCGTTCCCAAACAAGTTTGGTGAGAACATGCCGACAATTTCATAGTCCTTGCCGTTATCGGAGTAGAGCGGAGATAAGACACCTGAGAATGGATCCCCAACCATGGCATACTTGAGGGCTCCACCTGAGATTGGTGTCCCTTCATTATCGATTACTGTAGATAAATTAGCATCTTGGGCCTGAGCACTAGCCCAAGGGGCCAACACGCCAACTACAGACAATCCCGCTACCAATGCAGTCAAGGATTTGCTAATACGACTTTCATAAGATTTCCTCCTTCATATTGGCTTAGTCATTACGATTAAGGATACTATACCCGATAAATAAGAAAATAGCAAGAGGTTTCTTCATTGTTTTCTCATCTTCAACTTATCATATCCTCATATTAAACCTTTGATGAATCCCTTCATAAAAGATATGGTAACGATTTCCAAAAGAGACTAAATGTTCTTCTATTTTTTGTGGTGAGAAGTCGTCTCTCACTTAGCTAGACAAAACAAGAAAGGCTGGGATATTCCCAGCCTTTTCGTTCACTTATTCTTTGATTGGTTCATCTGCTGTTAATTCTACTTGGTTCCAGTCGAAGTCAGCCCCTGGAGTTGCATCATAGTGCTTAATCCGGTTGTTGAATGTCGTTAACTGGTAACTGTAGAGCGTTGGCACCATTGGCACTTCATCCATGATGAAATCTTGCCATTTCTTGAAGGCTTCCTTACGGTAATCCGCATCAAAGGAAGCATCAGAGCGGATGTCCTTGAGCAAGCTATCATTCTGTTCACTAGCGTAACGCATAAAGTTGAATTGGGCGTTACGGCCAAACATAAAGGCAGGGTTTGGATCCCCACCAAAGCCCATAGAGGCTGAGAAGACATCAATGTCCGCATCCGTCCCTAAGAGATCATAGAAGGAGTTAAACTCATGCAAGCGACCTTCATAGAGTTCGACATTAATGCCGACTTGCTTCCAAGAATCTACATAATATTGGGCGATTGGCTCAGCTACATCAGTCCCTGACGTGGCCAAGTACTTGAGGCTAAATTGATTACCCTTAGGATCTTCAACGAAGCCGTCGCCATCCTTGTCCACAAAACCAGCATCGGCTAAGATTTGCTTAGCTTTCTGGTTGGTAGGTATAGCCTTCACGACTGCTATCCGCAATATCCTTAAAAGTTGGCGGAATTGGCGAGTTGGCTTGCCAACGTAATCCTTCATAGAAACGCTGACCGATTGCGCCATTGTCTACAGCATAGCCCATGGCTTGTCGCAGACTCTTGTTATTGACAATCTTACTTTCATCTACTTCAACTTCTTGCTTATCAGCATTCCATTTACCTAAGTGGAAACCAAGATATTGAACTCTATTCTCTACTTGTCCAATCGTTTTGAAGTTAGTAGCATCCTTATAGGTACTGTAAGAATCAGCAGGTAGACTAGCTATGTCATAGTTGCCGGCCTTCATCTCGGAGACAGCGGTTGAAGAGTTGACTACATCCATTTGCACTTTGTCAATCTTAGGTTTACCCTTGTAGTAGTATTCATTGGCTTCTAAGATGACAGATTCACCTGGCGTAATGGACTTAACCTTGAAAGGTCCAAAACCAACCGGACTCTTACGCATAAGGTCACTGTCTGCTTGTTCCTTAATTGGAATATTCTCATAGGCATGTTTAGGAATCAGATAGTTACTTACCCCACCCCAAGCTTGCAGCATAGAGTTGGAGAATTTCTTATAAGTCACTTCTAAGGTATAATCATCAACCTTCTTCAAACCTGAAATAGTATCGGTTGTACCTGCGTGATATTCTTCCATCCCCACGACATTTTGGAAGTCAGAACCATAACGGACACCCGTATAGTCCTTATGACCGATGACGTAGTAAGGATAGATAACATCCTCAATAGTGATTGGCTCACCATCATCCCATTTAGTTCCTTGCGGAATGGTGATGGTTACCTTCTTGTTATCCTTGTCGAACTTGATTTTACCAAAGCCAGAGTCATCTAACTTATAGTTGGCGTCATTCCCAAACAAGTTAGGAGAAAACATCGCAACAATTTCATAGTCCTTGCCGTTATCAGAGTAGAGTGGAGATAGAACACCTGAGAATGGATCCCCAACCATGGCATACTTGAGGGTCCCACCTGAAATCGGTGTCCCTTCATTATCGATTACTGTAGATAAATTAGCATCTTGAGCTTGAGCACTTGCCCAAGGGTCCAGCATGCCGACCACAGATAATCCTGCTACCAATGCAGTCAAGGACTTGCTAATACAACTTTTCATAAGATTTCCTCCTTCATATTGGCTTAGTCAATACGATTAAGGATACTATAACTGATAACTGAGAAAATAGCAAGAGATTTCTTCATCGTTTTCTCATCTCAGGCTTATCATATACTCATATTAATTCTTGGCTAAATGGCTTGATAAGGGATATGGTAACGATTTCTCAATTAATCAATTCTTTTTGTATTCTTCTTGCTAAATCCCCTATCAATTTGCTCAGATGAAAAAGAGACTAGGACAAATGCCCTAGTCTCTTTTCATTAATCTGAATTATTTAACTGGTTGATCATCAGTTAATTCAACTTCAGAAAGGTCAAATGTTGAACCCACTTTGAAGTCATAGTGTTTCACACGGTTGTTAACAGAAATTAACTCATTACGGAAGAGGGTTGGAATAACTGGTGCTTCTTCAGTGAAGTACTTTTGCCAGTCGCTGAAGGCTTTCTTACGGAAGGCTTCGTCGAAGGATTCAGTAGAACCTAAAGCATCCAAGAGCTTGTCGTTCTCTTCAGTTGCCCAACGAGTATAGTTGAAGGCAGCCTTACGACCAAACAAGTTAATAGGGTTTGGATCCCCACCTACCCCGAAGGCTGCTTGGTAGACATCAACGTCACCATCTTTTTTGAGCAAGTCGTAGAAGGCGTTAAATTCCATGAGACGACCGTCTACAAGCTCAACGTTAATCCCTACTTGTTTCCAAGAGTCGATATAGTATTGCGCGATTGGTTCAGCCGTTGCGCCCCCTTGCATAGAAGCAAATTTAAGGGTGAAGCTCTTACCGTTTGGATCTTCTACGAAGCCGTCACCGTCTTTGTCGACGAAACCAGCATCGGCAAGGATTTGTTTAGATTTTTCTGGTTGGTAGGTGTAACCTTCAATTGAGCTATCGTTGTAGTCCTTGAAGAGGGCTGGAATAGTGGTGTTGGCACGAGTACGTAAACCGTTGTAGAATTTCTCACCGATTGCAGCATTGTCAATAGCGTAACCCATGGCTTGACGTAGGGCTTTGTTAGATACAACACGACTTGGGTCGTATTCAACTTCCTTCTTGTCTGCGTTCCATTTACCCATCTTGAAACCGATGTAGCTCATGGCATTCTGTAAACGACCTAATGTTTTGAAGTTAGTAGCATCTGCATAGGTTGGGTATTCATCAGAAGACAACTTAGCGATGTCATAGTTGCCGGCTTTCATTTCTGACACGGCAGTTGAAGGGTTAACTACATCTAATTGCATACCATCTACTTTTGGCTTACCTTTGTAGTAGTATTCGTTGGCTTCGAAAGTAACAGATTCCCCTGGTGTAATCGATTTAACACGGAAAGGTCCGTTCCCTACCGGGTTCTTACGAACTGCATCTGAATCTAATTGTTCTGCCACAGGAATTTTCTCGAAGACATGTTTAGGCATCATAAATTGAGAGACACCGCCCCCTGCTTGTAACATACCAGCTGGGAATTCCTTATAGCTTACTTCTAAGGTCCAGTCGTCAACGCGCTTAAGACCTGAGATTTCTTCAGCTTTACCTTCATGGTATTCTGCCATCCCTACAACGTTCTCAAAGTCATCCCCATAACGAATGCCGGCATAGTCTTTGTGACCGATGACATAGTATGGATAGATAACGTCATCGATAGTTAATGGCTCACCATCATCCCATTTAGTATTTTCAGGAATTTTGATGGTTACTTTCTTGTTGTCCTTGTCAAAGGTCAACTTAGCAAAACCAGTATCGTTAATAACGAAGTTCTCATCGTAACCGTATAGACCAGCCATAAAGTTATCAATAACATCTGAATCCGGACCAGTAGAATAGTATACTTGGTTGAATACACCAGCAAATGGGTCCCCGACCAAAGCAACTTTCAAAGTACCACCAGAAATAGGTGTCCCTTCGTTATCTACCGTAACAGGTAAATTAGCGCCTTCAGCGTGGGCTAAGGTTGGCGCAAAAGCACCAGCTAAAGTAAAAGCAGCAGCTACTAAAGCTAAGCTCTTCTTCATAGACTTCTTCATATTGTACCCCCAATGGATATTATTTTATATGCTCCTATTCTACCCTTTTTGCTAGGCAATATCAAGCGTTTTATTATAATTTTCTCACTTTATATTCATGTTTTTGTAGGGAAAAATTTATTTAGGTCAAATCTGACTATATTTGGCCTGAGAAAGTGGATTTTGGTAGACAAATCATACTTAAATACATGCAAGGCTGTTAGTCTTCATGTCCCTACTCATCAATATAAACTGGACGCAAGTTATTGGATCGGCCAAAAGGCAACACTTCAAATTGTTTAACCTTTGGCTTAAGTAAGTAGGCTGCACTCGCTTGATAGATTGGGGCGACCACGCCATCTTCTTTGACTAAGATTTTTTCTGCCTCAATTAAGGTTTCGCGACGCTTGGCAGGATCTTTGGCATAGTCATTGCGTGCTAATTCGACTAACTTATCAAATTCAGGATTAGCATATTTGGCGAAGTTAGTCCCGCCACCTGTCTTGTACTGTTCAATAAAGTTAACCGCATCCTGATATTCAGGCGTCCAAGTCCCATAGAAAATATCATAGTCCAATTTACGTTGAATTTCCAAGCGGTTCTTAAGTGGCACCGAAAGGACGCTCAACTTGAGACCTGGTAAATTCTTCTCCAACTCTTCCTTGAGAAATTCTGCTGTTCGTTTGGAGAGGCCTACATCTGACGTTAAGAGTTGTAACTCAATCGTCTCTTGGCCTAGTTCTTCCTTAGCCTTAGCCCAATCGGCTTGTGCTGCTTGGACATCGTAAGTCAACATTGGTCCGGCCTGCTCTTGGTAATCTTCACCAGACTCATTGACATCGAAGGCTTTAGGCACTAAATTGTTAAGTGGTTGAGAGCCATCCTGAATAACGGAATCAGCGTAGACTTGCTTATCAAATGCCTGGGAAATAGCTCGACGGAGAGCCGCATTGCCTGTTGTCGGACGAGTCGTATTGAAACTAAGGTAACCGATTGTCGCTTTGGGAATACTGTGGAAGTCTGGTGCACCTGAGTATTCTTGGACAAATTGGTCGGATAAGGTCGTGAAGTCCAACTGATTACTATCAAATAAATCTGCTCCAGTCGAATTCTCCTTAATGACTTGTTGATGCACCTGAGTCAGATAAACATGACTGGCATCCCAGTATTGAGGATTTTTAACTAAGTCCCACTCTAGGTTGGTCCCATTCCATCCTTGAATCGTAAAGGGCCCATTAGTTACCACATTCTCTGCTGTGGTCCCATAGCTATCCCCTTTTTCTTGGAAGAAGGTTTTGTTAATCGGCATATAGCGTGAACCTGTTAGAATCTTAGCTAGGGCCGGCACGGGATATTCAAGAGTTAGCTCCAGGGTTTTGTCATCAATAGCCTTGACCCCTAATTCTTCGACAGGCTTGTCGCCATTACGGATAGCCGCCCCATTCTTAAGAATTTCAATCGAGGTTACACTCGTACCAGCTTGACGATCCGCTAGGCGGCGGAAGGCCAACTCAAAGTCTTGTGCCTTGACTGGATCACCATTGGACCAATAAATGTCATCGCGTAGAGTGAAGGTGTGGGTTAAGCCATCCTCACTGACCTTAACGGAAGCTGCCTGCCCCAGTTCCACTTCTTGCGCATTCTTAATTCGATAGAGACCTTCAAAAACTTGCCCAATGACATCCATGCTGGCGATATCTGAATAGAGGCCTGAATCCAAGGTGGCCAACTCAGACGGAGCAGGAATACTTAGTTTCTGTTCAATGGCAGGATTAAGGCTTACTTCTTGCGCTGATATAGTGGCCTGCTGAGCTGTAAGGAGCGTGCTAGTCGTGAGTCCTAGCGCGAGTAAGGAACGAAAAATAGTCTTGATTCTAGTCATAAGTCAACCTCCTTAGGGCTAAAAGATATGTTAGGGACTAGTTTAAGACTTTTATTAGTGATAGTCAAAGATACTTTTACTATAAGCTACTATAGCGAATGGCTATATGACATTATCATGTCATCCCCTTAGCCTTGGAGCATAGACTTAAAATTAAGCACAAAAAAACTGAGCCCTAAGGCTCAGTTTTTCTATTAACCTAAACGTTGACGAGCGTCAGTTGTACGCTGTAAAGCTTGACCTACATAGTTAATACAGAGCATCATAACAAGAATGAAGAGTGCAGCAGGTAGCCATACCCATTGTTTATTCTCGATAATATCCGCAGTCTTAGCAGCCCCAATCAAGGTCCCTAGTGATGGCGTACCGATTGGCAAACCAAACCCTAAGAAAGATAGCCCTGTTTCTAACCCAATATTACCTGCCAAAGCTAATACTAAACGCGTAATAACGATAGAAGAAATATTTGGGAGAAGTTCAAACAACATAATCTTCCAGTCATAGGTTCCCATAGTCTTAGACGCACTAATGTAATCTTTGGATGCTTCACTTAAGGTTCTCGTTCTAATTAATCGAGCAACCCCCATCCATCCTAAGAAACCAATAGTCAAGGATAGGCCATAGATATCATTACTCTTATAAATTGTCCCAATTGCAATTATCAGAACTATCGTTGGAATGATTAAGAAGAAGTCAACCACTCGCATAATGACATTGTCAACACGACCGCCATAGTAACCTGATATTAAACCTAAGATTACCCCAATAACCATTTGCAAGCCAGTAACAATTAAGGCAATCGAGACAGAGTTACGACCACCCAAAATTAACTGTCCTAGGACATCACGACCACCTTCATCCGCGCCAAGAACATATGTATGTCCATCTACTACTGAACCAGGCGTTGTGTAACGGTTAAAAATCTGAACTTTGGTTGCAGACTCCAAATTCAAGAAATATGGAGCGACATAAAGGAACAAGAAGATTGCAATCAATACTAATAATGAAAACAAGGCTAGCTTATCCTTCATGAATTCACGACGAATGACCTCAAAGCCCATTGGTGGGAGAGATTCTGGATCTTTATTTTTTGTTTTAGCTAATTTTGCGCTTTTATCTTTTGTCATACTCTCTCACCTCCTAATCTAACCGTACTCGTGGATCTACGAATACCATGATAATATCGGACAAGAGACCACCAAGTAGTGTCAAGAAGCCATAGAACAATACTAGGGTAATCATAACACTATAGTCGCGTCCAGAAACTGAAGTAATGAATAACTGCCCCATCCCTTGATAAGTAAAGATTTGCTCAGTAATCATTGCCCCGCCAAAGAGCCCAGTAAGCTCGTAACCAAAGAATGCTGCAATTGGTAATAACGCGTTTCGAAGGATGTGTTTGTTATATACAACACGTTCTGGCACACCTTTTGCACGAGCAGTCCGAACATAGTCATCTGCTTTAGCATCTACAATCCCAGAGCGTAACCATTGGATAGTCGAAGTTGTACTTAAAACGGCCAAAGTAAAGGCAGGTAGAATCATATGGTAGATACGAGACAATACATAGTCCAAAGTACCAGGTTGCAAGCCAGCTCCAACTGTACCACGTGTTGGGAACCAACCTAAAGTATAGCCAAATAACCAAAGGAAGAATAGGCCTAAAACAAAACTAGGGATAGAGAAGGTTAAAAAGTTGTAAAAGTTAACAACTTTATCAAACCAACCACCACTATAACGCCCTGACAAGATCCCTAATGGTAAGGCAATCATGTAGGTGATAATTGTTGTGAATAGAGACAACCATACCGTTGGCCAAATGCGTTGGGCAATAATAGCCGTTACAGGCTGTTTGTGGGCAAAGGAACGCCCAAAATCACCATGGAACATACCAACCATCCAGTCGATGTATCGTTTCCAAAGCGGTTGGTTCAAACCTAATTTACCCGCATAGCTTCAATTTGTTCAGCGGATATTTTTGGATCAACCAAACCAGTCAAAGGATCCCCTGGCATTAACTCAGCCATAACGAAAATCAGAACACTGAGCGCCAAAAGTTGCGGAATCATCAGTAACAAACGTCTAAATATCACTTTCCACATTTTAGAGCTCGCCTCCTTTATTAGTGTCTACAGTTCGAAGAGCCGTTAAGTGGGTCTCAGAAACTGGTTTAAGGTCATACACTCGACCGTTTTCGTCATAATAAAGCGACGCATTTTCACTGTATTCCTTTTCGACCCGTAAACGATTAAGCTTGTTTTGCTCACGATTATTAGGGTTCATTTCTGGAATAGCCGACAAGAGGCGACGGGTATAAATGTGACGTGCGTCATTATAGATATCATCACGTGTTCCATACTCAGTGAAGCGACCACGGTACATAATAGCAATCTCATCACACATATGCTTAACGACACCTAAGTCGTGCGAAACGAAGAGATAACTAACATTATATTCTTCTTGAATCTGCTTCATGAAGTTAAGAACTTGGGCTTGAACAGATAAGTCCAAGGCAGAAACAGGCTCATCGGCAATCACTAATTTAGGGTTGAGGGCTACAGCACGTGCTACCCCAATCCGTTGACGTTGACCACCAGAGAACTCATGTGGGTACTTGTAGAGTGCTTCTTCCGATAACCCTACGATATCTAAGAGCTCCAACTTGCGCTTCTTCTCTTCATCAGGTGTTAAGCTGAGGAAGTTCCGCATTGGCTCCCCTAAGATGTCGGTAATCCGACGTTTAGGGTTGAAGCTAGAGAGGGAATCTTGGAAGATCATTTGCACGTTGTGACGGTAGTTAGAACGGCGATGACGCGCTGCTTTAGAGACTTCTTCACCCTCATAGTAGATTTTCCCTGAGGTAATCTTCTCTAAACCAATGATGGCCTTCCCGATGGTAGACTTACCAGAACCTGATTCACCAACCAAGCCATAAGTCTTCCCTTCTTCTAAGGTCAAGTTGACGCCGTCTACAGCATAGACATAGTCGGTCACACGGTTCAGGAAACCAGACCGAATAGGATAGTGGACCTTTAGGTCCTCAATGCGCATAAATTCAGCCATTAGTTCTCCTCCCCTTCAAAATGGAAATGTTTGTAACAAGTACAACGGACAAAGTGACCTGGTGATACTTCGTGTAAACCTGGGTTTTCTTCGTGGGCGTCTTCCGCAATCCAAGGAATACGTGGTGCGAAACGACAGCCTGTCCGGATCATCTTAGTTAATGGTGGTACCGCCCCTTGAATAACGTGAAGCTTATCAGAGCCACCTTCTAATTCACTAGTTTGCGGAATTGAACGCAAGAGTGAACGTGTATATGGATGTTGCGGATTGTTGAAGAGTTCTTCAACAGGTGCAATCTCAACGAATTGACCGGCATACATAACGGCTACGCGGTCAGCTGTCTCAGCTACGACCCCTAAGTCGTGAGTAATGAGGATAATCCCTGCTTCGGTCTCCTTCTGGATGTCGTTCATCAAGTCCAAGATTTGAGCTTGAATAGTTACGTCCAAAGCGGTAGTCGGTTCATCGGCAATAATAATCGGTGGCTTACATGCCAAGGCAATGGCGATGATAACCCGCTGACGCATCCCACCAGATAATTCGTGTGGGTACTGACGAGCAGTCCGCTCTGGGTTAACAATCCCTACTTGATCCAAGAGCTCTAAGACACGTTTTTGCCGTTCTTCTTTGTTGAGTTTGGTGTGGTAGTAGAGGGCTTCATCAATTTGTGCTGCGATAGTCATCAATGGGTTGAGCGATGCCAATGGGTCTTGGAAGATCATCCCAATATCGTTCCCACGGATTTGTTATATTGATTCTCAGTATATTCTACTAAGTTATCGCCACGGTAGTTAATTTGGCCTTCAATCTTAGTATTGCGAGGATTATGCAAACCAATGATTGAAGTGGCAAGAGTTGACTTCCCACAGCCTGACTCCCCAACAATGGCTAATTTTTCATTCTTTGATAAGGTAAAGCTAACGCCGTCTACTGCATTGTAGAAGGTATCCTTAACACGGAATCCAACGTGTAAGTCCTTTACATCTAGAATAACTTTTTCGTTATCCATTCTAGTTCCTCCATTCGTGATCATGTTTTATGTCTTCATCTAAGTAAAAAAAGTAGCACTGCATAGATAGAGCGTGCTGACTTCATCGTCTTTTCAGTTCTTAGGGAGTAAGCTGGTCGATATAAGTGACCACTTCGCCTACATTCTTAAGGGCTTCAATACGATTATCCTCAAATTGAACACTAAAGGTGTCCTCGAGCTCCATAATCAGTTCGAAGACGTCAATTGAGTCTGCACCGAGATCTTCAAAGGTCATCTCATTGGTGACCTTGTCTTCAGTTAAACCAAATCGTTCAACAATCAATCGCTGGACTGTTTGGAAAACTTCCTGGGTCTGGGGCATCCATACACCTCCGTTCAATATGACATAAAATCTACACTTCCTTATTTTACTAAGTTTTAAGCCAATTGTCCATGGTTTTGGCAGAGAAAATTATGAAATCTCTCATTCTTCTCATTTATCCCTCAAAACTTGCTTAGACTTTGCCCATGATTGCGACTAAGTAAGCGATATCTTCAAAATCATTCCTAATAAAGCTAAAAATCACCTTCTATCAGCCATTAGTCTTTCTAAAAAGGCCACTATAATAATCCTGTTTTTCAAGATAAATAGCCTATTATGGGTTAACCAGAAATAGGCTATGCATATTGAAAAGCAAGATGGCGATGATGCGTCATAGGATTACCTATTTGACCCAAACTGCCAATCATCTTTTCTTTTAATTTTTTTATTTCTCAATAATTTTTCAAGCTTTTTGATGGGCCCGAACTTCTTTTGACATACAAAAAGACCAGGCGAACATGGCCTGGCCGAATAAGACTATTCTTCTGTTTGATCTGGTTTTTCCTGACCAAAGTAGTCAGTTGCTTCCTGGATAATGCCAGATTCGACAATCGTGCGGGCCTGACGAATGGCATTGAAGATGGCTTGTTCGTTAGAAGAGCCATGGGCCTTAATGACTGGCGCCTTGACCCCTAGGAGAACTGCCCCACCCTGTTTGGTATCATCAAAATTATCACGGAGGCCAGATAAGGCATCTTTGACTAAGAGGGCTCCTAATTTAGTCTTAAGCCCACCACCCAATAATTGGGATTTAATCAGGCCAAAGAGGGTTTTGGAGGTACCTTCTAAGGTCTTCAAGACAGCATTTCCGGTGAAGCCGTCGGTGACCACAATATCAACCGGTCCGTCTAGCAAGGTCTTAGTCTCCACGTTGCCGTAGAAGTCTAGGCTAGTCTCAGCAGCCAAGAGTTCATAGGCTGCCTTAGATAGTTCATTACCCTTGGTTGCTTCAGTCCCATTGTTAAGTAAGCCAATCTTAGGCTGGGCGATGCCCAGGACACGTTGGGCATAGAAGTTAGCTAGAACCGCAAATTGCAGTAAGTTGACCGGCTTGCAGTCAGCGTTAGCACCGGCATCCATCAAGACCAAGTAAGGATGTTGACTAGAAGCAGTAGGCAAGACTGGCATGAGACCAGGGCGGTCAATATTCTTAATTCGACCCACAATCAGCAAACCGCTGGCTAAGAGAGCCCCAGTGTTCCCTGCTGATAGCAAGGCATCAGCTTGGCCTTCCTTCACTGCTTGCGCTGCTAATACCATGGAAGCATTTTTCTTCTTGCGAATGGCACGTACGGGCTCATCATCCCCATTGATTTTCTCTGGTGTATGGATGATTTCGACCCGCTCTGTCGCTTCTAAATATGGGCGAATTTTATCTTGGTCACCAAATAAGAGCACTTCGATGTTATCAAAGGCTGCGATGGCAAGGTTTACCCCTTTTACGGCTGATTCAGGCGCGAAATCCCCGCCCATAGCATCTACTGCAATTCTAATCATTCCTTGTCTTCCTCCTTATAAACTAATCCTATCTATCAATATTTGGCAATCCCTATCGCCAATTCTCGTGCTTTCATCATAACAAGTCCCTGCCAAGGCGTCAACCCAGGTCGGAATCTGGCAGTTTGGGCTAGACCTCAATCGCTTGCGTCTGACTCCATTGATTAAGCGCCTGCCATTCGGCTTCTGATAGGCGTTCTGGATGCTTAAGTAAGTCCTGAACATCCTTGCGGGCAACTGTTAAGATTTTTTCGTCTTCAATCAAGTTAGCATAGTGGAATTCAGGCAAACCACTTTGGCTGCGTCCCATTAAATCCCCCATACCGCGAATCTTCAAATCTTCACGACTAATCAGGAAACCATCTTGGTGGTCCACCATAATCTTAAGTCGCTCCTTACCCTGTTCAGTTGTAGGACTGCCAATCAGGTAACAATAGCTGGCAAGCTGGCTCCGCCCTACTCGCCCACGCAACTGGTGGAGCTGGGCCAAGCCAAAGCGCTCCGCTGATTGAATGACCATAATGGTAGCATTGGGCACGTCGACCCCGACTTCCACCATGGTAGTCGCTACGAGAATCTGAACCTGATTTTGCTTGAAACGGTCCATGACGGCTTCTTGCTCTTCCTTATTAAGTTGGCCGTGTAAGACATCGACCTTAAAGTTTGGAAAACGGCCGGCCAAACGATCTGCCACCTCTAGCACGTTCTCTATCTGCTCCAAGTGTTCAGAACTCTCAATCAGAGGGAGCACATAGTAGACCTGGTGTCCGGCCTCTAATTCTTGGGCCACATGGTCTTCTAGTTCCTCTAGTTGATCTTCCTTGAGCCATCGTGTCGTGATGGGCTGACGGCCCTTAGGCAACTGATCGATGGTGGAGACGTGCATCTCGCCATAGAGGGTCATGGCTAGGGAACGCGGAATAGGCGTTGCCGTCATTTGAAGTAGGTTGACGGCTATTTTGTCATTTTTATCTACTAGGGCTTGCCGTTGGCCCACCCCAAAGCGGTGTTGTTCGTCAATAATGACTAAGCCTAGTTGCTTGAATTGGACCGTTTCTTGAATCAAGGCATGAGTCCCGATGACCACCTGAATCTGCCCATTAGCCAAGCCGTCTAAGACGGCTTGCTTGGCCTTGGCTGTCATAGCACTAGTCAAGAGTGCAGCTTCCATCCCCATGGAGGCAAAGAGCTGGTTGAAGGACTGGGCATGCTGCTTGGCTAGAATCTCAGTTGGCGCCATAAGGGCTGACTGGAAGCCTCCGCTTAAGCTAGCTAAAATAGCCAGAAAGGCTACTAGCGTTTTCCCGCTCCCAACGTCCCCCTGCACCATGCGTCGCATAGGGTGATGGGCCATAAGGTCACGACAGATCTCATTGACTACCTGCTTCTGCGCTTGAGTTAACTCATATGGTAAGCGGCTAATCCATGTCTTAAGCTGGTCATTATCATAATGAATCTGAACGCCAGGCTCTGTTTCATGCTGCTTGAGAGCCGCTTGCAGGCGCCATTGGTAGAGGAAAAACTCCTGATAGATAATTTTCCGCGTAGCCTGGTGATGTTGCTCTTGGTCAGCCGGAAAATGCATGGCATAGAGGGCCAAGGGCAAATCTAAGAGCCGATACTGGTCGTTGAGATGTTGGGGTAAGACCTCTGGGATGGCTTCTTGATACTGATTGAAGGAAGCCGCAATACTAGCCACAATGGCGCTCTGCTTAAGTCCTTTGGTTGCATGGTAAACTGGCGCAAAGTCCTGGCCTTCCTGAGCTACTTGAATCAGCTTCATACCCAGTAGGGTCTGGCGATTGGATTGCCATTTGCCATAAATGGCTCGCTCCTGCCCCAGCTGAATGGCTTGCTTAAGATAGGGTTGGTTGAAGAAGGAGACATTGATAATTTCGTGGTCATTGACCGCCAGCTTGAAAGAAACCCGGCTCTTCTTGCCACCAAAGTAGGCTACCACAGGTGGCGTCACGACCTTGCCCTTAAGGGTGACCTTCTCCTGATCTAGGATGGTCGCCAAAGGTCGCACGGCTACCGATTCAAAGCGGAAGGGAAAATGAAACATGAGGTCGCGGACAGTGGAGACGCCTACCTGTTGGAAGAGCTTGACGCGCGCGGGTCCTACTCCCTTAAGATGATCAATGCTATCTAACCAATTAAGTCCCATAAGCCCCCTCCTTTCTGCTTGTCTGTCTCATTATTATAACATTTTCAAAGCCAGATAGCGACTATTCAAGCTAGAGTCTCAGCTCGCTCGGGCATAGAAAAAGACCAAGGCATGAGCCTTAGTCTTTTAACTGATTTTATTATTCCACTGACATCATGTAGTGGTAAACTGGTTGGTCACCTTGGACGATTTCAACTTCTAAGTCATTGAATTTGTCAGTTAAGAGTTCTGCTACCTCATCTGCTAATTCAGTAGTCCCTTCTTCCCCGACAATAATGGTTGCCAACTCAGAGTCTTCATCCACCATGGCTTCTAAGGTTGCCAAGAGGGCATCCTTCAAATTAGGCAAGGACAAGACAATCTTGTTGTTAACTAAGCCTAGGTAGTCATCCTTCTTGATGGACACGCCATCAATCTCGGTGTCACGAATGGAGTAAGTAATTTGACCAGATTGGACATAATCACGTGACTCATTCATTTGAGCCCCATTAGCTTCTAGATCTAAGCTAGCGTCGAAGGCCATCATAGCCGTAATCCCTTGAGGGATTGTAGTGGTTGGTACCACAACGGTTGGCACTTCCGCTACTTGGGCTGCTTGTTCAGCCGCCATGATGATGTTCTTGTTGTTAGGCAAGAGGATGATTTGTTCAGCATTGACTGCTTCAATGGCTTTGACGAAATCTTCTGTTGAAGGGTTCATGGTTTGACCACCGGCCAAGACTTTGGCAACCCCTAGGTCAGTGAAGAGTTGACCCACACCTTCACCTGCTGCTACTGCAATAATCGCATAAGGAACTTTTGGTGCAACCTCTGCTGGGGCTTCCTTCATAGCATGTTCTTCCGCTTCTAAGCCACGGACTTGTTCACGCATGTTGTCGACTTTGATTTTGATCAGTTCCCCAAATTCTTGACCCAATTGCATAATTTCGCCTGGGTTTTCAGTATGGATGTGAACCTTGACGATTTCATCATCCGCTACGACCAAGAGGGAATCCCCTTTGGTGTTGAGGGTGCTACGGAAAGCGTCATAGTCAAAGGCCTTCTCAACAGTTGGGCCTTGGCCAATACGAACCATAATTTCTGTACAGTAGCCAAAGGTAATATCTTCTAAGGCCATTGGTGGCTCATTGCCATCTTCGAACATAGCGTGAGAGTGGCCAGGAGCTGCAGTAGGTGCCTTAACTTCTACTACGGTCTCGCCTGTCAAGGATGACAAGAAACCTTCATAGACGCAGAGCAAGCCTTTACCACCAGAGTCTACTACGCCCACTTGTTTCAAGACTGGCAATAATTCAGGTGTCTTGTCTAAGGCCAATTGAGCACCTTCAACAATGGCTTTCATAACTTCAACAATGTTATCGGTCTTCTCAGCTGCCTTCTCACCGCGCAAAGCAGATTCACGGGCAACCGTCAAAATAGTCCCTTCGACAGGTTTCATAACTGCCTTATAGGCTGATTCTACCCCACCTAAGAAGGCTTGGGCAAAATGCTTAGCGTCTAAGACTTCTTCTTCCTTAATCGCTTGTGAGAAACCACGGAAAATCTGAGATAAGATAACCCCAGAGTTACCACGCGCCCCCATTAAAAGGCCTTTTGCTAAGGCGCCCGCTAATTCACCGACGTGACTAGCTTGACTGGCTTTGAGGTTTTCCGCCCCAGAAACAAAGGTCATGTTCATGTTAGTCCCGGTATCGCCATCTGGCACAGGGAATACGTTGAGTGAGTTAATTAATTCGACATTGGATGTTAAGCGTTCCGCTCCGGCTACAACCATAGGCACAAACTCTTTTGCCGTTAATTGTTTCAATTCCAATTTTTATCCTCCTTACCGTTCTATACGGTTGACTTAATCAATTTTTACGCCTTGTACGTGAACATTGACATAGCTGACTTCGAAGCCCAGCAATTGTTCAACACTGTATTTCACGGCTTGTTGAATGTTTTGGCAGATAACTGAGATTTTAGTCCCGTAAGACACTAAGATGTAGACATCCACGAGAACATCATCCCCACGTTGGGTGATGACAACCCCTTTGGAGTAATTCTCTTGTCCTAGAATCTCAATTAAGTTATCACGGAAGAAGTTCTTACTTACCATTCCGACCACACCGTAGTTATCTGTAACGGCAGTGCCGACAACTGTTGAAATCACATCTTGCGTTAGGGACACTTGTCCATTGGGTGTTTGGATTTGATTGTCATGCGATTTCCTCCTCACATCTAATATATCATATCTATTTTAGCATAAAATGCTTGATTGTGCACTCATTAAGATAAAGACCATTCCAAACTGGGGGCCTGTCTTCTCTACTTGTCTAGACAGAGGAGGTCTTACTCAAAAAAAAGCCCCAATCCAAGGGACTGGGATCATCGCTATTAAACGCGTTCTACTTTACCTGATTTTAAAGCACGAGCAGAAACCCAAACTTTCTTAGGTTCGCCATCTACTAAGATGCGTACTTTTTGTAAGTTAGCGCCGAAACGACGTTTTGTTTTGTTCATCGCTTTTGAACGAGTGTTACCTGAACGAGCTTTACGCCCAGTGAAATAACATTCTTTAGCCATTCTTGTTTCCTCCTTTTCGCTGCAGGAGCTTAATGTCTCTGCTTTATCATACTGAACTAATTTATCATATTTTCCCTCATTTGACAAGTCTTTGAGGGGGATTTTTTCGGTTTTTAGACTTGATTGACCCAGAAAATCATGACTAGACCCGACTCAAAGGCAATTTCCACAGGCTCCTGACTGGCTTTATATTCGTTGCTAATCAGGGACTGGGGACTAGCATAATCAGTTGCCGGCAAGGTGTACTTGGCGCCTTGGATGGTCAGGCCTTGCACTGGTGTCAGGCTAATGACTGACAGATAGAGACAGGGCTCATAGGCCAAAACATGCTGCCCCGGCTCCAGGAAACGTACCTTATGATGAGCCTCCAGCAAGGTCAGACGAGACAAACCTGCTTGGAAGCGTGGCTGATGGGCCAGCCAAATATTAGCCAAGAAATGGTCCAGCCGCCCACCCCTTTCGCCTAGAAAACCAAGCGCTACATAATCAGCCTCCGGCCAGCGGTTCATGGCCAGGTCTAAGGCCAAATGACCATCGGTATCGTCCTTCTCGCTAGGAAAGGCTTGAAATTCCCTACTATGCGCCTCAATGACTTGGCGCTCTTCTTCTGATACTGAATCAAAGTCGCCCAAAGCCACGTCTAGCTCATAACCTGCTCTGACTAATCTTAGGGCACCACGATCAGCCCCTACAAAATAGACCTGGTCATAGGCTTGGATTAAATTATCAATCTGATCAAGGGCCGGATTAGGTCCTCCCCCACAGACAATGACACATGCTGTCGCCACTTAGATTGCCCCCTACTTCCTATTCTGCTTAAGCCAAGGCTTTGAGCGTCTGAATAGCTTGTGCTGGATCTGAATGCCCGAAGACGTAGGAACCTGCTACTAGGATATCTGCGCCAGCCGCTAGACAGTCAGCTGCCGTTTTATCATTCACCCCACCGTCAACTTCAATCAGATAGTCATAGCCTTGTTTGACGCAAATCGGCCAATTGGCGGACTTTGTCCAAGGTTGCGGGAATAAAGGCTTGACCACCAAAACCTGGGTTAACTGTCATGACCAAGACCTGATCAACTTGACCCAGAACTGCTTCAACGGCCGCAACTGACGTGCCTGGATTAATGACAACGCCAGCCTTGGCTCCTGCTGCCTTGATTAACTGTAGGGCACGATGAATATGAGGTGTCGCCTCCACATGAACGGTCACTACATCTGCGCCCGCCTTGACCACTTGGTCCACATAGCGTTCAGGATTGGTCACCATCATGTGAACATCAAAGACTAGCTCAGATTGAGCGCGCAAGCCTTGATAGAGCATCGGCCCAAAGGAAATGTTGGGTACAAAATCCCCATCCATAATATCAATGTGTAGGTAGTCAGCCCCAGCCTCTTCAACCATTCGGATAGATTGGGCTAAGTTATTAAAATCGGCACTCAACATGGAAGGTGCAATATACATAAAGTTTCCTCCTTAACGGCGTTTTTTAAGATGATATTGGGGTTTGCGCTGATCAATTTTTTGGACTAATTGACAATAGGACTGGTAGCGGCTAGCAGCCAAACTCCCTGCTTCTAATGCTTGCTTAACCGCACAACCTGGTTCTTCCAAATGAAGACAGGAACGGAAGCGGCATTCTTGACTGAGCTCATGAATTTCCGGGAAGAGTTGGGTTACTTGTTCCTTCTCAATCTGCTCGAAATCTAGGGCAGAAAATCCTGGCGTGTCAGCAATCAAGGCCTGATTCAAGGGATAGAGGGTCACTTCTCGTGTGGTGTGGCGCCCGCGGCCCAGATAGTGGCTAATTTCGCCGGTTTCAATGTCAGCATGAGGCAGGAGCTGGTTAAGCAAGGTGGACTTACCGACCCCAGACTGGCCCATGACCACGTAGAGTCCTTGGTGCAAGAGTTGACTAAGATTAGCTAGCGCATCCGATGCAGGATCCATGACAGTTACGGTATAACCAGCCGCCTCATAAAGGGCTTGGATCTGGGCGACACGTTCTTGGGCTTGTTTCTCCCCTTCTTGTGATAGCAGGAGGTCGTATTTGGTCAGAACCAAATGGGGCTCAATGCCATGGGAGGTCACAGAAGCCAAAAATTGGTCGACTAGGGAGTAGGAGAAGTCAGGCTCCACCAAGGACATGACCACGAGCGCATCATCCACATTGACCACACTTGGTCTAACGAATTGATTACGACGAGGCAGACCTCAATCAAGCGTCCTAAGGCTTGGTCGGCCTTGGGGTCTAAGCCCTCCTCCCATTCAAAGGTAACATGATCCCCCACCAAAGGCTTGAGCTGTTGGTGGCGAAAATTCCCCCTAGGCTTGGTCACATAGGTTTGGCCCTCAGACCGCACCGAATAAAAGCCACTAAGAGACTGGGAAATAATGCCTTCTTTGATGATTACTTTGTCTTCTACCATACTGTCACCCTCTGCTTGATACTGACTTAATGGTACCATATTTTAAGCGCCTTGTCAGTTCTGGCTGACGAGACATCCCAGACTAATCAGGCCTCATATTTTCCTATCAAAAAGAGGCTAGAAATTTCTAGCCTCTTAAGGTTAATTATCATTTGGATAGACTTCATTACTTTCAGCAATGACTTCGCCATCCCGCATGACGCGGTATTGACCAACGCCGCCTTCCATAATATAGAGCAGAATCTCGATGCTACGTGATTCAGAGATCTCAAATTCTTGGGCCAGCGTGTTAATGTTGTTGCGACTATCGCCAATGAAGACCTGAATCTTATTCGGCAATGGGTTACGTTGGTTGACGTCCGTGCTCGCATATTTCGGCACGTACTCAATATTCACCCGTTGAACGGCCGTCAGCACCTTCTCTTCCTTACGTCCTTTAGAAACGGTAACCTTGATGGTATCGCCTTGGCTTAAGGCCACGCCATATTTAGGACTTTGGCTGATGACACGCCCTTTAGGAATGTCATTATCATAGTCTTCGCTGACGTCTACGGTCAGTCCGTTGGCTTCCGCGAAGTTTTGCACCATTTCCAATGGTAGGTTATTGAAGTCCTGCATGGTGGTGGAGTCTGCCACCTTCCCTACGGTAAAGACTAGAGAAGTAGTGCTTGGCACCACCTTGGAACCTGGTTCCACGCTTTGGGCTAAAATCTTCCCATTATTCTCTGGCGTTGAAGCAAAGTCACGACGCTCTACAATAAAGTTAGCCGCGGTTAGTTGGGAGCGAACTGATTCATAGTCTTGACCGACATAATTGCCGATTTCAACCTGCTCTTTCCCGTTACTGATTTCTAAATCGACTGTTGAAGCCTTACGAATCCGCGCGCCAGAACCTGGTGTTGATTTAATCACCTGACCCTGAGGAATACTGTCACTCCAAGTCTGTTTAATGGCTCCCACTTGTAGATTGGCTGCTTGAATTTTCTGTACCGCTTCATCCTTGCTGAGTTTGGCCACTTCTGGCACAGAAGTGTACTCGGTCAAGCGCGTGTAGGCGATATAGACGCCACCACAAATGACTAAGAGACTGATGATGGCCAAGAGCCAGGCCGCAATCCGACGTTTACGTCGTGGCTTGTCCAAAGGCGCTACCTCGTCAATGCGTTGATAGGCATCGTAATCGATGGGTTCTGGCGCTTCAATTGGCGCTGCAACCGGCGTTTTGACCGGTTTAATAGGCTTCATTTGAACTCGCGCCTGGCCACTAGCATTGGGGACAAAGACCGGCTCATTCATACGACTCGCATTGAGCGCCGTCGATAAGTCTGCTAACATGCTGTGAACGGAATCGTAACGGTTGGCCGGATCCTTGGCAGTAGCCTTGAGGACCACGTTTTCCAAGCTTTGTGGCACATAGTCCATCTTGTCCCGGATACGTGGGAATTCTTCCTGGAAGTGCTTGAGGGCCACGGAGACAGCTGATTCGCCATCAAATGGCACAGAGCCAGTAATCAATTCATAGAGGACGACCCCTAGGGCATAGATATCTGACTTAACGGTGGCATTGCTACCACGCGCTTGCTCAGGTGATAGGTAATGAACCGAACCCAAGAGGGTATTAGTCTGAGTAATGGAAGTGTCCGACAGGGCAATGGCAATCCCAAAGTCGGTAATCTTAATAGCGCCTGTCTTGGTAATTAAAATATTCTGAGGCTTAATATCCCGGTGAATAATTTGATTCTTGTGGGCCACTTCAATAGCCGAGAGGATCTGACTCATAATCAGTACCACGAGTTCTAAGGATAGGGGTGCATTCTGACGAATATAAGTCTTAAGGTCTGTCCCATCCACATACTCCATGACGATGTATTGCTGGTCTTCTTTTTCCTCGACATCATAGATTTCGACGATGTTGCGGTGCAACAATTGGCTAGCCGACATGGCTTCACGTTGGAAGCGACGGATGGCATCCTGGTTGTCTTGGAAGTCAAAACGCAAGACTTTGACGGCTACTTGTCTTTCTAAGATTAAGTCTTGGGCTAGGAAAACATTGGCCATCCCGCCCTGACCGATAAAGTCTGTCAGCAGGTATCTGCCTGATAATTTATCGCCTATTTCCATTCAGATACCTCCTCTAAGTTTTCAGTGCTTAAGTCTGAAGCAATAATAACGGAAATGTTATCCATGCCTCCAGCTTCGTTAGCTGCTGCAATTAATTGTTGGGCAAAATTAGCCTCTTGGCGCGATGATCGGAAGAGCTCTTCCAAGGCCTCAGGCGTAACCATATTAGTCAAACCATCTGAGCAAAGGAGCAACATCTCAGCCTCCTGGCTTGGCACGGTCTGAATGGCTACCTCAAGTGGATGCGTCAAACCAATGGATTGGGTGACGGCATTGCGATGAGGATGAAGATAAGATTCTTCCAAGGTAATTTCCCCAGCACGAATCAATTCATTAACCAAGGAATGATCCTCCGTATATTGCTGGAGCTTGCCTTCTTTATAGATATAAGCGCGGCTATCCCCTACATGGCCTAAATAAATCGTACAATCGACAATTAAGGCCAAGACAATAGTGGTCCCCATGCCGTTTAAGTTCTTGTCGGCTTGGGCTTCTTGATAAATTTGCTTATTGACAAGCTGTAAAGTCCCTTCAATCCAAGCTGCTACCTGATCAGGTGCTAAGGCTTGGTTCAAATCTTGGAAATATTGTCCAATATATTGCGTCGTGCGTTGGCTGGCTACGTCACCACCCAAATGGCCACCTACCCCATCACAGAGGATGAGCAAGAGTTGTCCAAAATCATTTAGAAAATAATCCGCGTAATCCTGATTGGTCGTTCGACGCTTACCGATATTGGAGCTTAATGCAAGTTTCATGTAGTCACCTCTGTTTCCTTTATAAATTGATTTTAGCGCAAGCTAGGCTGACTTGGTCATGCGTGCAATGAAGAAGCCATCGGTCAAGTAGTCTTGTGGCAAGACTTCAATCATGCCATCTGCAGCTAGAACTGACGCTCCTTGAACTTCCTCCGCCCCTATGGGACTAAGTTGGAAGTCAGGCCGTCTTGCCAAGAAGGCCTTGACCTGGTCCCGGTTTTCAGCTTGTGCCAAGGTGCAGGTTGAATAGACTAAGGTTCCGCCTGGTTTGAGCAGACTGGCTACATGGTCTAAGAGCTGACTCTGAAGGCTACTGAGCGCTTCAATATCGCTTGCTTGCTTTGTATATTTAATTTCAGGTTTGCGTCGCATGAGGCCAAGCCCTGAACATGGCGCATCCAAATAGATTATATCATAGAGTGTCCCACTTGGGGGCATAAAGTCTAAGGCATTTGTGGCATGAAGTGAAATGGTCAAGCCCTCTTGCTGACTTAAGCCCAAGCGATCCATATGCCCCGCTACTAGGTCAAGCTTGGCTTGAGAAATATCTAAGGCATCTAAGTGCCCGGCCCCTAGTAAATAAGCCATATGCGTTGCCTTGCCTCCAGGCGCACTACATGCATCCAGAAGACGCTGACCTGCCACAGGTCGGCCGATTGGGGCCACCAACATAGAAGATTCATCTTGAATAGTCAAACGCCCTGCTTGAAAGGCTGGCGACTCTAAGATGCGACCATCTAGACTTTCAATGGCATAGGGCGATAGGTTGCCGGCCTCAACCTGATAGCCGGCTGCAGTCAGCTGGGCCAGGATTTGGTCGCGTTCATTGGGATGGGCTTGAATTCTAGCCGTTAGGCGTGGCCGTTGGTTAAGGCTAGCCAGTAAATCAGCCAAGCTTGCCTGATCATACTGTTTTTGTAAGAGGGCCACAATCCAAGGGGCGACACTGTATTGAATGCTGAGGGCTTCAATTGGATCTGTCACTGAATCCAAGGAGCGCAGTTCCTGACGACGGAAATTGCGCAAGACGCCGTTGACTAGACCAGCCAGTCCTGCATGGCCATTAAGCTTGGCGATATTAACCGCTTCGTTAATGGCTGCATGGTCTGGAATTCGCTCCAGATAAAGCATCTGATAGGCGGTCATTCTTAAAAGGCTACGAATCCATGGCTCTAACTTCTTGCCTTTGATGAAAGGTTCCAAGTAGAAATCCAAGGTCAAACGATGCTGGATGCTACCGTAGACTAAATTAACCAAAAGCCCTTGGTCGACTGGCTTGAGTTCTGACTGGCTCAGCGCCCGATTGAGAAGGACATTGGAATATTGATCATGCCAGTCAATCTCTACCAAGAGCTGCAAAGCCTGAAAGCGAACATTATGTTTGAGCCGCTTAGCGGCTTGTGGCTTAACTTTCATGAGCTTCCTCTTCTTCTACTTGAGGCGAAGCGAAAACTTGGCCCGCTAATTGCGCTAAATCATTGCCCTTGAAATAGTCTTCTAGGCTCAGGCGCTTCTTACCAGACTCCTGCCACTCACGGATGCCATAATAGGAATGATGACCACACTTCACAATCAGGTGTTACGTTTATAGGCCAGAATGGTACCTGGCTCTGCAGCCTGATCTTCTGGGCTTGGCTCATAAACCATGGGTGCTCCTGCCCAAACCTTAATCCGTAAGTCACCTAAGACCGTATAAGTCGAAGGGAAAGGATTGAAGGCCCGAACATGACAGTCTACCTGGTGAGCAGACTCATGCCAGTTAAGCTGTTCTTGTTCCTTGGTAATTGAAGGCGAAAAGACCACTTGGCTGACATCTTGCTCGACAGCTGTAATCTCATTTGCAAAAAGTTTGAATAGGGTATCAAGAAGTAATTCTCGTCCAATAATGGCTAACTTCTCAAAGAGTCCCCCTACGGTTTCATCTGATTCGATGACACAGGAACGTTGGGCAAGAATATCACCCGCATCCATTTCCTTGGTCATGTAAATAATAGAAATACCGGTCTCATGATCGCCCTTCCAGATGGCGTAGTGAATAGGCGCGGCGCCGCGATACTTAGGTAGTAGCGAAGCGTGAACATTAATGGCCGTATGGGGTGTTGAGTTAATGAGACGAGTGGGAATGAACTGGCCATAAGCTGCCGTCACAATAATGTCGGCATCTAAATTTATCAGTTCTTCTAACTCCTCAGAACGGCTAATACGTTCAGGTTGATAGAGGGGAATATCATGAGCCAAGGCCAATTGTTTAACAGGTGACTGAGTCAAAACCCGTTTACGGCCAACTGGACGGTCAGGCTGGGTCACTACCGCAATGACCTGGTAGGAGGCATGCTCGAGTAAGCCTTGGAGAATTTCTGCCGCAAACTGTGGCGTTCCCATAAAGATAATTTTTTTCATGTTCGATACACCTCACTAGTTGAAAAAGAGTGGCTCGTGGTCAATGGTAATATAAATCCCCTGCTTGGCCTCAAGCTGGGATTGGTCTAAGATTGCCCCAAGGCTTTCCTTGATGACTTGACCATCCTTGTACTTGAGCAAGAGTTGGAAATAATAGCGTTCATTAATCCGAGCAATCGCGCCCTGGCTGGGACCAAGAATCTCAATGGCTGCCCCGCTTGCCAAGAGGGCTTGCTTAACTTGGTGGCTCATAGCTTGGGCTTTGGCCTGGTATTTGCTAGAAATGGTAATTAAAGTGGTATAAAAATATGGCGGATAATGGCCTAGATGGCGTCGCTTCATCTCATAATAGAAGAAGGAATCATAATCATGTTGCTGGGCCAATTGCATCACATAGTGGTCTGGATTATAGGTTTGAATCAGGACCTCACCCTCGAAACGTCCCCGGCCAGTACGACCGGCTACTTGAGTCAAGAGTTGGAAGGTCTTCTCCCCCGCCCGGAAATCCGGCAGATTGAGTGCCGTATCGGCATTGATTACACCCACTAGGGTCACGGTCTCAAAGTCCAGACCCTTGGCAATCATTTGAGTGCCTAGAAGAATATCCGCCTCATGGCGCCGGAAACGATCCAAGAGGGCTTCGTGCTGGCCCTTCTTGCGCGTCGTATCCATATCCATACGGATTACACGAGCCTCAGGGAAATGCTGATTGAGTAATTCTTCAATTTTCTGCGTTCCCAAGCCAAAAGTTCTGAGATAGTCACTATGGCAGTTAGGACAGCGGTCAGGTACTGGGCTTTGGTAGTCACAGTAATGGCATTTGAGCCGATGCTCATGTTTATGATAGGTTAAGGAAATATCGCAACGCGGGCATTGAATGACTTGACCACATTCCCGACAGAGCATGTATGAGGCGTAGCCTCGCCGATTGAGCAAGAGCACAATCTGTTGCCCCTTGGCTAGACGGTCAGCAATCTTGTCCTTGAGGACAGAAGATAATTCGTCCGTGGTTTGTTGGACCATTTCCTTGGTCATATCCACCAGGGTAACTGGCGGCAAAGGCCGTCCGTTCACACGTTCAGGCAGACGCAGATGTTGGTAACGACCTACCTGAGCGCGCGAGCGAGACTCAAGTGAAGGGGTCGCCGACCCCAGAAGCAGCGGTGCCTGGTGATAGTGACAGCGCCAGATGGCCACTTCTCTGGCATGATAGCGTGGCGTATCCGATTGCTTGTAGGTCGTCTCATGTTCTTCGTCAATGATGACTAGACCTAGATCACGAATAGGCGCAAAAATGGAAGACCGGGCCCCTACCACAATGGTGGCTTGGCCCCGAATAATGCGGCGCCACTCATCGTATTTCTGAGAGTTTGTCAAGCCTGAGTGCAAGACCGCTACCCCAGTTTGAAAACGACTCTTAACCTGACGTACCATTTGCGGGGTTAAGGCAATTTCAGGGACTAGGAGAATGGCGCCCCGCCCCATTTGGCTGGCCTTGGCCATCAGTTGCAGATAGACTTCGGTCTTGCCACTACCGGTGACGCCTTCTAGCAGGAAGGTCTGGTCCTGATGTGCTACTAATGCCTGGGCAACCTGCTCATAGACCACTTCTTGAGCCTTAGTCAAGCTGCGACTATGACTCTGCTCGACCTCCAGATGCGCCAAGGGGTCTCGATAGACACTGACTTTTTGGGACTTGATATAAGCATGTTTAAGAGCTGTCTTAAGGCTGCTAGCGCTGACTTGGCTGGCCGCCAAGAGGGCTTGTTGTTCCCATTGGGGCTGACCCGATTCCAAGAGATAGGTCAGGAGCTGGGCTACTTTTTGGCTTCTAGCGGGTAAGTCTTGGATAATTTGCTTGATTGACTCAGCCGGCATAGCCAACTCAATCAGGGTTTGGGTCTTAGTAGTGGTCTGGTCTTGGACCTGATAGACTAACTCCAGTACGCCCTGGTCTAATAGTTGCTTGATTTGCTTGCGACTTAACTGCGCCTCTACCTGGTCCTTGTCAAGTTGGCTCTGATTGAGCCAGTCACTTGGTACCTGATAATTACTGAGAGCTTGGGGTTGATGAATTAAAAAGATATTCTGATATTTGACTTTGAGCATGGCAGGCAACATAGCTTGCAAGACATTAATGCGGAAGGCATGTAAGGTCTGGGCCAGATGCTCACTCAAGTCTAGTAGCTCCTCGTTAATAAAGGATTCATAGTCTAGCACTGCTGTAATGGGTTTGAGAGTCCCTTTGAAGTCACTAGTATGATGAATGCCCACCACAAAACCAAGCAGTTGGCGATTGCCGAAAGGAACTTGTACCCGCATGCCGAGCTGTAGGCTATCCTGATAGACCTCAGGGACTTGGTAATCAAAGGGTCGATTGACCTGGGCAGCCGGAATATCGACAATCACCTTGACAAACATGGGCAGGCTCCTTTCTCCGAATGAATTCAGGGGTATTTGTAGAAAAAACTACTATGATATGAACTGCATACACACGTCCTCATAGTAGTTTCTTGACTAGTCTTCTTTGATATATAATTTGCCGTCAATGACTTCTTCGAGTGACTTACCTACGGCCTTAACTGACTCATACTTGTCTAGTTGTGGGTTCTGGTAGACTTGCAAATCGTGTGATCGTTTGCTAGCTAAAATAATCAAGCTGTATTTGGAAGGTACTTTCTCTAATAATTTATCAATTGATGGGTATAACATCATGGCTAAATCCGCTCCTTTTCGTAATAAGTTTCCATGTCGTGTCGGATTTGATCCACTACACGTTCGACCTTGAGATGTTCTGATTGAATAATGGCATTAATCTTGTCGACTGCATGTTGGACTTGGTCGTTAACTACGACGTAGTCATAATGCTGCATCAATTCGATTTCTTCCTTGGCTGTCGCCATGCGCTCTTGGATGACATGCGCGGCATCTGTGCCCCGACCTGTGATCCGGGATTCTAGCTCTTCCAAGTTAGGTGGTGCTAAGAAGATGAAGATTCCTTCTGGCATACGCTCCTTAACCTTCATGGCACCTTGAACTTCAATTTCCAAGAAGACATCGTGACCAGCCGCTAGGTTTTCTTCAATTTTCTGAATAGGAGTACCGTAATAATTACCCACATATTCAGCATATTCTAGTAGGTCCTCATTTGGATCATGGTCTCGAACTCTTCGCGACTTACAAAATAATAATCCTTGCCATCAACTTCCCCTGGGCGCTGCGCTCGTGTAGTGGCTGACACTGAGTATACATACTGAAACTGATTATTGGCAAAGACTGCTGCCCGCACTGTTCCCTTCCCTACTCCGGACGGGCCAGATAAGACAATGAGTAACCCACGACTTGCTGACATTTCGAACCTCCATACCTTCCATTACTTGCAGTAAATCAATAGCTTTATTCTACCACAAAAGGCCCCATTAGAAAAGCTTCAAACCCTATTTTTAGGGACTTTTTTGCTTACTTGCTCTCATGCTAGTCCTAACTTTTTCTAAGTCCCCCTGTCTTGTGACAAAAGTAAAAGAGGCTGAGATTTCTCAGCCTCTCATCATATAATTAACGTCGTGTTTGTTTACCTGCATTGCGGCGTTTGGAGCCTGCTGCCCCAACACTTTCCTTAGTTGGAACCAAGCGGTTACGGTTAGCTTCCTTGGTTGCTTGGGCCGTTACGTCTTTACGCGGACGGCGTGGAGTTGCCTGTACGTTGGCCATGTCTTGGTCGATGATTTCTTGAATCTTTGGTTTAACCACATGGTTGGTGTAGAGTTGTTGCCCAATCATGAAGACTGCCCCTGCCAAGAAGTAGAGACCTAAACCAGCGTCTGTGGTCCAAGTCATCCAACCAAAGAGGATTGGGTTCATCCAGAACATGACTTGGCTTGTTTGACCGGCCTTCTCATTACCTGGTGTGCTTGGCATTTGTTTTTGCATAAGCCAGCTTTGAAGAATCGATACAGCAACCACCAGAATCACAATGAGGGTTGAACGTTGCCCTAATTGGATACCTAAGAAGGTGGAGTTTTGAATAGCTGTCGAAGTCCGAATGGCAGCATAAACGGCCGAGATGACTGGCATTTGTAAGAGCAGTGGCAAGCAGCCAGATAAGCCGCCCAACATGTTAATGTTGTATTTCTTGTAGACACCCATCAACTCTTGTTGCAAGCGAGCACGCTCTGCTGGATCTTTACTTGCATTGATTTCTTCTTGAATCTCGTTGATTTCTGGTTGGGCCACCTTCATACGCGCCTGACTAATCATGGTATCACGCGTCATTTTTAGGGAGGATGGCAACATGAAGACCCGTGTCAGCAAGGTCACAATGATAATAGCTAAACCATAGCTATTGAATAAGAAGCCAGCTAAGAAGTCTAGGAAGGCCGCAGCTGGTTTACCCAGGTATTCATAGACCGCCCCATAAGGTTGACCATTAGCATCATAGGACACACAGCCTGATGCAATCAATACAACGACGACCAAGAGGGCCATCAATTGCCAGTTACGTTGTTTTTTCAAAATTACTTCACTCATTTCCGAAAGTTTTCACCTTCTAACTATATAAAAATACGCTCTCTTTTTCAAGTATTTTCGTCTAGTCAAGCCTAAAATCATCCTCTAGCCCTAGGACTGATTGGGCTAAACTTAAGCAAAAATAAAAGGATGGGAAGCCTCCCATCCTCTCTAAGTTATAGACTCTTGGTTAAAACCTTCTTCTTATTCTTCTCAATTTCTGCCTTATCCAGCAAGATTGGGAATTCTACATAGAAGATAGAACCATGGTGGAGCACACTCTCCACATAAATCCGGCCCTTATAACTGTCTACCAATTGCTTGGCAATACTGAGGCCCAGCCCATTCCCACCTTTCTGGCGAGAACGTGCCTTATCCACCCGGTAAAAGCGGCCGAAGACCTTTTGCTTGTCTTCCTGACTCATCCCCTCACCAAAATCTTGAATAGCGATTTCGACTGTCGTGAAGGAAGCACTCACCGCGATATGGATTTCTTGGCGATCGGTACTATACTTGACCGCGTTATCCAGGAGAATAATCAAAATCTGTTCAAAATGATTGCGGTAGATTTTGACATAAAGCTCCTTGTCCTCCCCTTCCGAGTCCAAATAAAAACGGAAGTTAGGATAAAGCATAACGAAGTTGTTGAAGACCTGGCGAGTAGTAGCATAAATTTCGGTCATTTCATCCTTATAGTCGACCTCAGCATGTTCTGCCCGCGATAAGTCTAACATCATTTGAACCAGGTCTTTCATGCGGGTGATTTCTTGCAAGGAGGCATCAATCGACTCCGCTAGAATCTCAGGATCATCCTTACCCCAACGGTTGAGCATCTGCAAGTGGCCTTCAACAATGGCGACTGGCGTCCGCAACTCATGAGAAACATCTTCCACAAATTGCTTTTGATTTTGAACATAACCATCAATTTTGTCCAGGAGGCGATTGACGTGAATGTTCAAGTCACTCCATTCGTCATTACTGCGCGGTTTACGGACTCGAATGGTCGACAAACTCTCTTCTTCCACCAAGTCCAGCGTATTATTAAGATACTCCAGAGGAAGCAAGAGATAGCGCGCCAAGCCATAGGCAAAAACAAGGGAAATTACTAGAATGGCAAGCAAGACCCAACTGCTTAATTGTTGCTGTTTAGCTAGCCAATCTTGGTATTGTAGGGGACGATAGATATACTGCAAGGTTCCCGCAGTCCCATCCCTTCCTGGCAAACTAACCGTACCAATCACAAAAAGTTGTTTCTTATAAGGATAGATATCCACTTGTGGCGAGGCAGCCACAGTCGGCACATCCAATCGACGGGTCTCATAGACCAACTGATTGGCACTATTATAGAGGCGCAAACTAGTTTCAGAATTTTCTAAGGCCGTTAAAAGAGACAAGTCATCAGCTGAGGCATTTTCTGCATTGGTCCCCAGTCGATCAATATCTAGTTTGGCAGCCTTGAGAACAGACTGCGTTTGATCCAAGCGCATTTGGCCATTAGCCTTAATAGCAGCAAGGGCTTGTTCTTGACTCAAATGTCGGTAGCCCATCAAACTGGCAACCCCGATTAAGTTAAAAACTAAAAATAACAAGATAGTCCACTTCCATTTAAGCGAAAGTGGCTGTTTAAGTTGGAAACTCGGTAATCTCATGACTAGGTTCTCATGACATAGCCTGTCCCGCGAACGGTCTGGATATAAGAATCCTTTCCAGGAACATCAATTTTGTTGCGGAGATAGCGAATGTAGACATCCACCACATTGGTTTCGACTTCCGTTTTGTAACCCCAGACCTTGTCTAGCAGGACTTCACGAGACATAACCGTATTGAGATTTTCCATCAAGTAGAGTAAGAGTTCGTACTCACGCTTGGTCAAATCAATGACTTGATCATCACGCTTCACAATGCGACCTTTCTTCTCGATGACCAGATTACGGTATTTAACAGAAGACTGCTGGGATTGATTCTTCTCTTCCTTGTTATGGTCAATGCGACGGAAAAGTGCACGTAAGCGTGCCAATAATTCCTCAATGGCAAATGGCTTAACAATGTAGTCATCTGCCCCTTGGTCTAGACCAGATACGCGGTCAATAACGGAATCCCGTGCCGTCATAATAATAATAGGGGTGTCCTTAATGGGACGAATGCGACGGCAGACTTCCCAGACCGTTCAATTCAGGTAACATTAAATCTAATAGGATGACATCCCACTCCTGATTGAGGGCAGTCTCTAGGCCCTTACGCCCATCATGACAGATAGCTGTCTCATAACCTTCGTGTTGAAGTTCTAAGTCAACAAAGCGGGCTAGGTTTTTCTCATCCTCAATAATCAATACGCGGTGTTTCTTTGTATCTTCCATTTAATCGCCTCCTAATGCAATTTAGATACTCTCTTCCCTATTTTACACAATTATGAGAAAAAATTCTAGTCCAGACGCTGATTATTCTCATGATTTTGCCACTTTTTTAAATTTATCTGCTTATTCCCTATTATTTGCACAAAAAAAGCGGTGGAGCAATCAACTCCACCGCTTTATTACTATGGTTGCCAGTAGTAGGCCCCGTTAGTTAAAATTTCTGCGATTGTATTAACATTCATACCTGAATTCAAGTCATAGGTCCCTGCAATCAGAAGGGTTGATAAATCCCATTGATCTACCACTTCTAAGAAGACATCTGGTGAGCTAATAATACCAGCATCATACAAGTTTTGAGCAACATCTTCAGATGTGTCCCCTGGGTTAACAGTGAAGTTACCACCTTCAGTAGTCCATTGCCCATCGCTAGGTGCTGAAGTACCAGTAGTACCCGCATGATTGGTTTCTTCTTGACTTGCTTCTGTTGTGTCTGCTTGGCTTGCTTCATTAGAACTTGAGCTTGAACCTTCGCTTGAAGTGCTTGATGATTCATTGCTTGCACTTGAAGATGAAGTTGAATGACTCTTTAAGGCTTCTAACTCACTGCTTTGACGTGAAGCTTGTTCCTTAAGCGAAGCTAAGGACGCGTTCAAGGTGTTTTGGGTTGATTCCAAAGCTGACTTTTCGCTTGATAAGGCATCAAGACGAGCTTGTTGATCAGCGTTAGCTGTCGTTGTCCCGCCGTTCAAGACGTTAGTCCCATTGACACCTTGGACAGGCAATTGACCCTGAGACAGGGCAAAAGCAGCCGTAACCACTGCTGAGGCTAAGACGCCGACAGCCAGTGAGCGTAAGGTGTTACGCGATAATTTCATACTATTCCTCCTTGTCGTCTGTTAACGGTTCTCAATGTAATCGTCAACGATAGATTGGATAATTTCTTGAGATAAGGCCACATGGTGAGAAATCTCATGCATGGTGTAACCTTGTGAGTAGAGACGGATTACTTCTTCGCGAGTTAAATCAGACACGTCGTCAAGATTAACTTCTAAAGCTGGTTCTGCTTCAGCTTCCACATAGTGGTTACCTGTTTGTTCAGGCACTTCAACTTTGACGGCTTCTTGCTCACGAGCTGCTTTCTCAAGCTCAGCTAAACGCGTCTTCATGGCATAGAATTCTTGTGATTGTTGAGCCGTAAACTCGTCCAATTGGTCTTGAACGTTGTCATCTTTGACATAAATGGATAAGGCAAATAAGACGATGGCTACAACCAGTAAAATACATACTAAAATCCAGAGTTGCATACGACACCTTCCTTTCGATAGTTACTTCATTCCTATTGTATCAAAGTCACGAAAACTTACAAGGGTTGGCGGATAACAAATATGTTACAGGCATATTGTAGACAACCATAATTAAAAATCGGACGTATGAGCCTAACTATTTTTGTATAAAACCAACCTATTTTGCTTCCTATCTTCCCTTCTTCTTCTGTTATAGCCCAAAATCAGTCTAAAAAAGCAAACTAAAAAGCCTGAATCCATGATTCAGGCTTTTAATTTTTACTTTAGGCTTTATTTGAGTCCATCGGAGAAGACATAGCGGGCATGATAAAAATATTCCAAACCCGAGTAAATGGTGAAGAAGAGGCAGACATACAGCAAGAGATTAGCCAGGGAGAAACCCCAAACTGACCGCCCTAGATCTTGCAGTAAGAAGCAAAGAATGGCTAGCATCTGCGTTGTTGTCTTAATTTTGCCCGGCATAGCTGCTGCCATCACCTTCCCATTGGATTGGGCAATCAGCACTCTTAAACCAGTCACCATCAATTCTCTGGCTAAAATGATAAAGACTATCCAGCCCGGAACAGAAGCGACTTGAACTAACAAAATCAATGCCGCCATGACTAGCAATTTATCAGCCATAGGATCGAAAAAGGCCCCAAAAGAGGTTACCAAATGATATTTACGAGCTAGGTAGCCATCCAAAAAGTCCGTAAAGCTTGCTAGAGCAAAAACCAAGGCAGCCCAGACTTGATTGATAGGAATGGCGGTTCCTAACCACACAACTTGATCAGCCGAAGGATTTAAGACCAAAAGGATAAAGACCGGAATCATCAGCATGCGCAAGAGCGTTAACTTATTGGCGATATTCATGACTATCCTCCCTCTTGATTAGGCCTTACTGCCCATTATTATTGTTGTTCTGTTGGCGGTTTGGATCCAGAACGGCTGGACCTTGATAAGAGCCTTGACCTTGGGCTTGATTTTGGTTTTGACCTTGCTCTTGGACTTGTTGATTTTCAGCGCCTTGGTTGGCTTCATTAGTGCTTGAGCCAGTTGGTTGGTCGGCATGTAGGCGGAAGACAATAGAATCCGTGATATAGTCGTTGGCGATTTTAACAGTCTTACCATTCACCTGAATCTCAGCCCCTTCAGGGTAGCCCAAGCGTATGCGTACGCTACGGGTTTGGCCTTTGACCTTAATATCTAAGGTTTCACCTTCAGTTACTGTCGTATCCATGGTGATTTCTTCATCCTCATAGACACCTACCCAGACATAATTCTTGCCTTTAACTGTGAACTTAAATTTATTCATCGGCGCATAGAGTTCGTAGGTTGTTTCTTCGCCTTCACCAGATACGCGCTTTCCTTGAACATCGCCAAAGAATTCAGCGCCGTCAATCTTCGCTTGGGAAGAAGTCTCGCTACTGCTGCTAGCTGCATGTTGAGCTGCCGAACTTGGTTCTACTGATGATACCAAGCTAGTGGCGCTAGAACTATTGGCTTGTTGTTGGCGCTCACGTTGGGATACGGAGTAGATGGTCCACGTAATAAAGGCCATGACTAGAATGAAGACACCGGCCAACATTAATACCGGTAGATGCTTAGCATAGCGGTCTAAAAGGGATTGCTCGGATTGGGCTTGATTACGATTCAAACGACTTGGCATAGCTTCTGTCTCCTGCTCTTCATATTGAGACAAGCCATGCTCCACCGCTTCAAGCTCACTTTGATAATCTAAGAGTAGACTATCCCCATCTAGGCCTACCATATCAGCATATTGTTTTACAAAAGCTCTAGTATAGAAGTTACCAGGAATTTCTTCGAAGCGCCCTTCTTCAATAGCTACTAAATATTTTTTTTGGATTTTTGTCATTTGTTGTAAGGTATTTAAGGTATAGCCTTTTTCAATGCGGGCATCGCGTAATTTTGTTCCTAATTCACTCATCGCCGTTCATCCTTTTCTTTCTACATTCAAGAAGTATTATATCATATTCTGACTAGGGGAGTTAATCTTTTTCTCCAAAACTTGTAAAACTTCTGCTAAAAAATCAAGAGGCCAAGTCCCACTAAAGACTTGGCCTCTCTGCTTATTCATTTATAGGATTAACTAGGACCTCAACTGCCTCTGAGGCTCCTGAGAGCACTTGATGACCAAAGTCCTGGAGGTCTGACAGTTTGATTTCCTGAAGGAAAGTTAGGATATCAGCCAATTCATAGCCATCCATCACAGCTTCAATCAATTCATAGGCGATGAACTCCAAGGAATTCAGGTGCTGTAAGAAATCACCAACACGCCCTGTCACCACTTGTTTCAACTGTTCCTCAGTCAAATCAGGGTTTTGCTGCCAGTTAGCCAAGAGTTCCTTGATTGCAGCAATCAAATCTGGCGCATGATGGCTCTGGGCATGAATAGCCAAATGGTGCATCATATGGTCTAACTGATAAGACTGGTAGAAATTGGTATCTACCCATTGTTGCTGGTACCAGCTAGCATAGGCTGTCGACATAGGCCCCATAAGCAATTCGAAGAAGACTTCCCCTACAATGCGTTGGCGAATCAATTCTAGGCCCGATAATTTGTGGTGAAAAGCGCCAAGCTAGCTCGATAATTGGCTGACTGATGTCCCGCTCAAGCTGAGTTTTAGGTAGAACGGGAGCTGTCACCCCTTCTTCTACCCTTTGATAGCGAGGTGGCTCAAATGTTTTGCGGGCCTGATTGGCTTCAATAAGGGCTAGTAAAGCCTGCGGGTCAAAGTTGCCTACCACAATCAAATTCATATTGCTTGGATGGTAGAAAGTATCATAAGCCAAGCGTAGGTCTTCATAAGTGGTGGCCTTAATGCTTTCTTCCGTTCCCAAGATATCTACGCCTAAAGGATGGTCGGGATAAAGGGCCTGATTGAGAGCTTGATAGGAGACCCCGAGAGGATCATCTTGATACATATAGAGCTCTTGCGTGATAATGCCTTTTTCCTTCTCAATGCCTTCTGGTGTGAAATAAGGTGTCTGCACAAAATCCAGCAGGGTCTCGACATTGCGTTCAATATAATAGGAAGCAGAAAATAGATAGGAAGTCTGGAAGTAGTGGGTGAAAGCATTGGCCATAGCCCCCTGCTTCATAAAGAGCGCAAAGGCATCTAGTCCTCCTTGCCCTTCAAACATCTTGTGTTCCAAGAAATGGGCGGCTCCCGCAGGAATGGTCTTTTCTTCTCCCGTTTCCTTGTGTCGCACCACTTGATCCACCGAACCATAGTGTGTCGTCAGAATTCCGTAACTGCGATGGTAACCTGGTTTAGGTACCAAGCGAACGGTTAAACCATTAGGCAACACCTTTTCAAAGAAGCTTTCATCCAAAACTTTATGATAATGTTCTTTCATCTTTACCTCCTACTAGGGCATAGGCCCCCACCAAACGCCATTTACCTAAGCAGGCAATAATCTCTTCCGCCTTGAGGGCTCTCACCACTGATTCAAAGTAGTCTGTCGACAAATCGAAGTCAGGATACAAATCCTGGGCAATCATCTTATCAGTCTCCAAATGTTGATAGTCTCGCGACTGTACATCAGCACTCAAGAGGGTCAATTTCACTTCCTCTAAGTAGTCTCCTTCCTCCAGGCTGACCATTAAATCCGCCAACTGGGCTTGGACTTCTTCATAGACGTGTCCCACCTTATCGGGACTAATACCCGCCCGAACCAAGGCAAAAGAGCGATGAAAATCTAGGCCAGAATGAATGGCATAGGCCAAACTCTGCTTCTCCCGAATTTCTGTAAAAAGACGCGAAACTGGTAGGTAACCAAAAATCCCATTAGCCACTTGAAGTATAATACGTTCCTTGAGGCTCTTGGCTGGCGGGAAGGCAAAAGCCATGGCCAAATTAGCTTGCTGACCTTGAACCTTCTCCTCGATTAATTGGCCAACAGAATCCAATGACAGACGCTGATCTAAGGCCAGATAGTTATCACCATAATCCCAGTCAGCCTGGCGGCCCTTTAGTGACCAGCTCTCTAGCCACTTAATCAAGTCACTATCGGTCAAATCACCATTGCTGACAAGATAGAATTGGGCTTCCTGGCAAATTTCCTTATGACCCTTAGCCAGGTCAACTAGGGTCAGGGCTCGGACTCTGGCCTCATCTCCTAGATTGGCCAAGGCATTGTCAGGGGTCTCACGGTAAAGCTCCTGGTAAAGTTTTTGAACCACCAAGCGACGTTTATCATCGCTCATCCGCTTAATACGTTGTAGCTGAAAGGCTTGCTCCCGTTCAAAACGAGCTTGAGCTTGTGGCGAGGCTAGAGCTAGCGACTCCTGTTCAAACAACAACTGCCCCATTAGGTCTAGCCAAGCCGGCATTAAGTCAGGCATTTGGACTAAACTTGGCCGAACACTTTGGCTTGCCATAACAAATTCTAGAAAATGCCCCTTACGCTGGACCCCTACTGATAGAGAGGCACCATAGAGTTGGGCCAAAATTCCTTCTAGGGCCGCCTTACTTGGAATACGGTCACTCCCATCTTCCATCATACGAGCTAGCAAGGACCAGGCTGCCGCCCGCTCAGCTTGATAAGGTAAGATAGCCTTTATAATGACTTGGTTGGTTTTATATTTAGTGGAGGCAACCGACTGATAGTGGATGCCAGCTTGCCATTCTTGCATGGCTTTCTCTCCTTCATTAGGAAAAAAGCCCCGTGCCAGCCCCTGAATGGAGCCAACACGGGTCTTTCTCCTCTTATTTTGATTTGATATAGGTTGTCCCAACGGCTTCTGGCGCCTTGGAGCGGCCAACGAAACCAATCAATACAATAATTGTAATCACATAAGGTGCAATTTGCAAGTAAACTGACGGGATATCCCTAATAACTGGAATAGACGCCCCGATAACGGCCAAGGACTGAGCTAAACCGAAGAAGATAGCTGCTAACATGGCCCCAATTGGGTTCCATTTACCGAAAATCATCGCGGCCATGGCCATAAAACCTTGACCGGCAATGGTTGATACCGCGAAGTTTTCTGAAATAGTATGGGTGTAGGCTGCCCCACCAATCCCACCTAGTAAGCCAGAAAGCAAGACGCCAGCATAGCGCATGAGGTAGACATTAATCCCCAAGGTATCGGCAGCTTGTGGGTTCTCCCCGACTGACCGCAAGCGCAAACCAAAACGCGTCTTGAAGACTAGATACCAGACCACAAAGGCTAGCACAATCCCTACGTAAGCCAAGATAGAAGTCTTGGCGAAGAAGATAGGCCCAATGACTGGAATATCTGATAAGACTGGGAAGTCAAATTTACCAAACTTGGTCTTGATGGAGTCTGTTTGACCCTTACCTTGGAAGAGGACCTTGGTTAAGAAAATGGCCAAAGATGGTGCAATCAAGTTAAGTACGGTCCCTGAGATAATGTGGTCAGCCCGTAAGTTAACGGTCGCTACCGCATGAATCAAGGCAAAGAGCAAGCCACAAAGCCCACCGACCAGGAGCGCTAACCATGGAGTTAAGTCGCCAAACTGACCGGCGAAGGTCAAGTTGAAAACAACCGATGAAAATGCCCCAATGACCATGATTCCTTCCAAACCTACGTTAACAATCCCACTTCTCTCAGAGAAGACGCCACCAAGGGCAGTAAAAATCAGCGGTGTTGCGTACAAGAGCGCATTGGATACAACTAAAGCGAGTATATTTTGCATTATGCTCCCTCCTTGCTGCTGACTTTATTGCTGCGAACCTTCTCCATAATGAAGCGGAAAATATAACTACATCCAACGAAGAAAATAATGCAGCCAATGACGACGTTGACGATTTCACTCGGAATCTTAGCAGCCAAAGGCATCAAGTTCCCACCGGTCTTGAGACCACCAAAGAGAATACTTGAGAAGAAAATTCCGATTGGATTGTTCATCCCTAAAAGGGCAACGGCCATACCATCAAAGCCAATATCTGGTGCTTTACCGTTCATCAAGAAGATGTTGCGGAACTCACCTAGCCCGTTCATGACACCACCCAGACCTGCAAGAGCACCAGATAGCACCATAGATAGGATAATATTGCGCTTGGCGTTCATCCCCGCATAGGCTGAGGCAAACTTGTTCATCCCTACGGCTTTGAGTTCAAACCAAGAGTCGTACGCGTCATTAAAATATGAACGACTAGAATCATTAAGACTGCAATGAAAATACCAGCATGTAAGGTAGACCCATTAGTTAAGTCTGACAACCACTGCATTTTTAAGGTTGCATTGTCTTTCAAGATAGGTGTTGCATCCAAACGGTTGGTAATGACATTACGCAAGAGATAGTCTGATAAATAAATCGCCGTATAGTTGAGCATGATGGTCACAATGACTTCACTGGTATCAAAGTAAGCCTTAAGGAAACCAGCGATAGCTGCCCAGAGGGCACCTGCCACCATCCCAGCTACAATGGCAATTGGTAAGACGATAAAAGATGGTAAATCACCTAAAGTCAGCCCCACCCAAACGGAGACTAACCAACCACAGAGGGCCTGACCAGCCAAACCGATGTTGAAGAAACCAGCCGTATAGGCTACTGCGAAGCCTAAACCTGTTAACATAAGTGGAGTGGCAGCCCGTAGAGTCTGACCAATATTGAATGGTTTACCAAATGCCCCATTGAAGAGGGCCTCATAACCTTTAACCGCATCGTAACGGAAGAGCCACATAATCAAGGCTCCCACGATAATCCCAATCACAACAGATGCAATAGGAACAAAAACGGCACGTAGTTTATCCTTCATGATTAGCGTCACCTCCTGTTTGACGATTGCTTAATACTTCTTCATAAGAGGTCCCCGCCATCATCAAGCCGATTTCTTGTTCATTGGTTTCAGATGCCGGAATATCTGCCATGATATGGCCGTCGTGCATAACAATAATACGATCGGATACATTGAGAATTTCGTCTAATTCGAAACTCATCAAGAGGACAGCCTTCTGATTATCACGTTCAGCAATCAAGGCCTTATGGATAAATTCAATGGCCCCTACGTCTAAGCCCCGAGTTGGGTTAGCTGCAATCAGGAAATCAGGGTTCAAGCTTAACTCACGGGCAATAATGGCCTTTTGTTGGTTCCCGCCCGAGAGTGACTTAACTGGCACTTTTTCAGAGACAGTCCGCACATCATACTGCTCAATCAAGGCCTTGGCCTTCTTCTCAATAGCTTGGAAACGTAAGAAGCCTTTTTCAGAGTATGGCGTATGATAGTAGGATTTGAGCACTAAGTTTTCCTCAACCTTCATAGGCAAAACCAAGCCATATTTGTGGCGGTCTTCAGGAATATGACCAAAGCCTAACTCCGTAATTTGACGCGGTGATTTCCCCACGATATCTTGGCCACCTAACTCAATCTTACCTGACTCAATTGGAATGAGGCCCGCAAGTGCTAGAATTAGCTCGGACTGACCGTTCCCGTCAATCCCGGCAATCCCCACTACTTCGCCACGTCTTACTTGGAAACTCAAGTTCTTAGTAGCAACAATGCCCCGTTCATCCTTAACCACTAGGTCTTCCACATTCAAGAAGACCTGGCCAGGACTAGCAGGCTTTTTCTCGGTCTTGAAGGAGACGGAACGTCCCACCATCATATCGGCTAATTCCTTAGCAGAAGTAGTGGCTACATCAACCGTATCAATGGACTCCCCACGCCGGATAATAGTACAACGGTCGGCTACCTGCTTAATTTCTGCTAACTTATGGGTAATGATAATAATGGACTTACCCTCACTCGCTAAGGACTTGAGCGTAACCATGAGTTCATCGATTTCTTGTGGTGTTAAAACGGCCGTTGGTTCGTCGAAAATCAGAATATCGGCGCCACGATAGAGGGTCTTGAGGATTTCCACTCGCTGTTGCATCCCCACCGTGATGTTGGCAACCTTAGCGTCTGGATCAATAGCTAAACCATATTGCTTGGATAAGTTCATAATATGAGCCTTGGCCTTCTTATAGTCCAAACGTAAGCCTTGAACCATTTCATTCCCTAACATGATATTCTCAACGACCGTAAAGTCATTTACCAACATAAAGTGCTGGTGAACCATCCCGATATGTAGGTTATTAGCGACCGTTGGATTGGCAATGTTAACCGCTTGGCCATTCATATAAATCTGCCCATCAGTCGGTTGTAAGAGACCGGACAAAATGTTCATCAGAGTGGATTTACCCGCACCGTTCTCACCAAGCAAGGCATGAATTTCGCCCTTCTTGAGCTCGAGGTTAATATTTATTGGCAAAAAATGTCCCAAACTGTTTGGAAATGCCACGCATTTCAATCACTGGATGCGTCACTGTTTCCATAGAATCTCTCCTTCTTAATTAATACTTAGCTTATTTTATAAGTGCATTTTACTTTCAAAAAAGGAGCCAGGTTGCCCCAGCTCCTAGTACCTAAGCCTTTATTAACGATTTGGTTTTTCAGGTACAGTGATTTCACCTTTGACGATTTTAGCTTTGTATTCTTCAACAGCTTTTTTAGCTTCAGGTGATAATTGGGCAGTCGTTAAGTCAACCCCGCCGTCTTTCAAGCCGTAAATAGTGTTACCAGATTTGAATTTACCTTCTTTGCTCTCTTGTGCGAACTTCTTAACCGCAGAGCCTACCCCTTTGAGTGTTGAAGCTAAGGTTAAGTGACGTTCTTTGCCATCTACAGTGACTAGACCTTCTGCATCTTGGTCTAAGTCAACCCCGATAACATATACTTCACGTTTAGGATCGTTCGTTACGATATCCTTAGCTTCAGAGAAAACACCGTTCCCGGTACCACCAGAAGCGTGGAAGATAACATCCGCACCACCTGAGTACATAGCAGCAGCTAATTGTTTCCCTTTAGCTGCATCAGCAAATGAACCTGCGTATTGAACTTCAACTTTGATAGACGGATCAACTGCTTTTACGCCTTCAACGAAACCAGCTTCAAAACGGTCAATAACGAAACCTTCGACCCCACCGATAAAACCAACTTGTTTGGTCTTAGTGGTCTTAGCAGCGGCTACCCCTGCTAAGAAGGCTGCTTCATTATCCTTGAAGGTCAAGGAAGCAACGTTTGGTAAGTCAACTACAGAGTCCACAATAGCAAAGTGCTTATCTGGGTATTGAGTGGCTGCTTCTTTGACTGCAGCTTCTAATTTATAACCAATCCCGAAGATTAAGGAGAAGTTTGCTTGGACTGCTGAGTTAAGGTTAGTCACATAGTCAGAGTCGCTATTGGATTGTAGGTAGTCATAGCCACCTACCCCTTTTTCTAACTTGTTTTCTTTACCGAATTGCTCAAGACCTTCCCAGGCGCTTTGGTTGAAGGACTTGTCGTCTACCCCACCTACGTCTGTGACAATCACTGCAGAAAAATCAGCCGCATTTACGGCAACAGGTGCTACCAAACTTGCTACTGTCAAGGCTGTAGCTGCTAATCCAAAAGCTTTCTTCATTAAAACATCTCCTTCGAATATTTCTTACTCGTGAACTCGCTCTGAATTCCCTTACATTATATCATTATTAGGTCAATCTAGCAAGAAATTCGATGATGTTTTACTAAAACCATTCTCAATCGTTCGTATATTTTCATGAAAATGTCGCCCTAGTGCGCTAGATATCCGAAAAGCCAACTAAATCTTGCTTAAAGCAAGGCAGTCTAAGCCCTAAAAGCATAAAAAAAGCGAACCTTCTCAGTTCGCTTCCTATAGGCTTAATGTTGTCCCTGACGCTTAGCCAGTTGTAAGGTCACTTGATAGAAAATTGGGGTTAGAATAGCTGCCACAAAAGCTTCCAAGATCCCGTTGGTCGCAATGATGCCCCCTAATAATTGCCAAAGACCGGTCTGGTCTACCCCTTTAATGGTCATATAAACTTCTTGCTTGAATAAAACAATAGCTCCTAAAACCAAGAAAGTATTGAGAAAACTACCACTAAAGCCAGCCAAGGCTCCCACTAGACGTGGATTTTTACTCCAAGACTTGAATACCACAATCAAGCCGGCCAAAATCAATGGCATGAGCATACGTGGCAAGACGCTGACCATGACATCACTTAAGACTTGGGCATTAATGGGTGACACAGGTGCAGTTAGGGCACGAATCCAAGAATTTAATCCCCAAGCCGTCCCAACCAAGACGCCCTCTTTCCAACCTAGCCAGAGAGTTGCTAAAATGACGGTAACATGGATGTAAGTAATGGATAAAACTGGGGTCGGAATGTTACCCAACATAGGCACCCATGATTGGATAATAATTATGGCCACAAAGACACTTAATTTAACTAGTTGGTTGGTTTTATTTTGCGAACCATAGCGTTGATTTGGAGTCATGTCTTAAGCCTCCTTCACTAGGGGATTGACTGGTACGCCATCTTTTACAAAAATATAGGCCGGCTCACCATGACCCTCATCAAACTCAACCGACAAATCATGTCCATCGAAGAACCATTCGTCACGACTCTCAATATAGAAGAGCACGCCGTCTGCTTCATAAGTGACACCTGGTTCACTCGGGTAGTTGGTTTCCATAGCGAGGGAAAATCCGCTATTAATAGGGCTACAACCATAAACCTTGACTAAAAAACGTACGCCAGCCCCTTGGGGCAATCCTACTTCTTCCTTAAACCAAGCAACTGATGCTGGATCTACTTTTAATTCCATCCCTTACACTCCTTCTCTTGACTTGCTGTTTTTATTATAGCATGGTCCTTAAGACAGGACCTAACTAGGTGCTCACTGACCGTCCAAATGATGGTGAACTGCGTAAATAGCCGCCTGAGTACGGTCTTCTACTTCCAACTTGGTGAAGATATTGGAGACATGGGTCTTAACCGTCTTAAGGGTAATGACCAGTTCCTCGGCAATGGCTTGATTGGAGTAGCCTTGACCTATTAGACGTAAGACATCCAACTCCCGATTAGTCAACTCATCATGGGGCTTAGGGCGCGCTTGGTCCAGTCGGTGCTCGATAATTTTCTCTGTCACGGCAGGTTCAATCACCTTATGCCCTTGATAGGTAGAACGGATGGCCTGGGCAATTTCAGCAGCAGACGAGGTCTTAAGTAAGTAGGAACTAGCCCCTGCCTCCATGGCAGGATAGACCTTCTCATCATCTAGGAAGGAGGTCACAATAATAATCTTGGCTTGAGGCCAATCTGCCATAATTTTCTGAGTGGCTTCAATTCCATCCATGACATCCATGACTAAATCCATGAGGATAATGTCTGGTCGTAATTCAAGGGCCTTATGATAGCCTTCTAAGCCGTTACTGGCTTCCCCCACTACTTCCATGTCAGACTGAATCATTAAATATGATGAGACTCCTAGTCGGACCATTTCATGGTCGTCCACTAGTAATACCTTAATCATCTACTTACCTCCTTAAAATCTAATAGGCAGGGAGATATCCAGAACAGTCCCCTTACCTGTCATACTGAGAATCTTACATTCGCCCCCAAGATTGGTCACCCGTTCTCGAATATTACGCAAACCATAGGATCCGACCTTGTCAGCCTTATCCATGTCAAAACCTAAGCCATCATCCACAATTTTGAGCTGAGCCGAGCTCTCATCCACCTGGAGGTAGACCTCCAGACGGTTAGCTCTAGCGTGTCTTAAGGTATTGGAAATAGCTTCTTGTACAATGCGGAAGAGATGGTCCTCAATACCGGACTCCAAGCGCACATCGGCCAAGTCCCAGACAATCGTCGTCGGAATCTTGGTCTGGAGCTCAAGTAATAACTGTTCAATCCCCTGCTTAAGGGACCGATCTTCTAGCCCAATCGGTCTTAAATGCAATAAGAGGGCTCGCATCTCAATTTGAGCCGTCGCAATCACCTTATCAACTCGAATAATTTGTTGGCGAATAGGTTCTGCGATTTCCACCTGCTCTTGGTCTTTAATAGCCGAAAGCATCATGGTAGCCGCAAAGAGCTGCTGACTAACCGAATCATGAAGCTCCCGCGCAATACGATGGCGTTCAGTCTCGATAATTTCTTCCTTGGTTTCTTCCCCTACGAAGGTTGGAGAAGCAGCAAAATCCTGCAGGTCTCTAGACAGCTGGACTAACTTGTCACGGATCCGATTGAGATCTGATGAAACCACGCCACTATAATCATACCAGGCGTGCAACCCTTTACCAGAATCCTTAAAAATAGGATGCTGATATTTCCCTAGCAAAAGCCAATTAATCTTTGCCCGAAGCTCCTCATAAGGTGAGCTAAGGAAGAAGGTCAGGAAACCCGATACTACTAAGGCAATACTGAAATTAGCTCCTACCAAGACTAGATAAAATGGAATTTGGAACCAGGTCAACTCCCAGAGACTAGCCAAGGTCAAGGTCTGGAAGACGTAGACTTGAAGACCCACCATAATAGTTGTAATGGCCAAATTAACCAAGAGCTGATAGAGGAAGAGACGGCGCCATAAATGTAGGTTCATAGCACAATCACCTCCACTTCACCAAAGGCAACAGAAATCATGATATTTAGCCGACGTGGCGTGGCGGCATATCCCGCAGTCTCCCAACGGAAGTTTTCCCCTACTAAGGAATAGCTTTGGTTCTCGAAGACCACCGCACCTGATATAGCTGAGATATTGAGCCGGAAACCTACGTCACGCGGAATAATCAGCCGCGTACGGCCAAATAATTTACGAATGACAATGGTCGATTGTTCCGGTGGTAGGAGGGTATTGCCCAAGTCGACAATGGAGCTCCCCCCTAAGAAGACAATATTGATATCATCCCATTCATAATAGTTGGTTTTAGATTCCATTGAGGCGATCAGGGATTCACGCTTGATTAGGGTCCGCAGGCCACTCTGAGGTTGAATTAACTTAACCCCATGATAGGCTTCCTTGGCACCACCGAAGGGATGGAGCAAGGACTCACCCCAGACCAGAAATTCATTGCCGTTAGGGCCACGGAAGAGCCAGTAAAAGAGCACCAAGACCAAGAGCACTAGCCAGATGGATTGGGTCATAAAAATGGCCACAAAGAAACTAGTCAAGGACACAACCAGGGTCATGCCCCTAAAAATCCCGATGGGAATGTAGACACTGGCGACCAGCAGGACTAGGCTTCCTAAAAACAAGAGAAAGGTGACGCCCCGCCCCATGAGTTCAAAGACCAAGGCTGTCCCAGCCAAAGCCAAAATCTGGAAAATATGGCGCTTTAAAAAAGCAATCATCTGTCCGTCCTCCTTTCTTAGCTTACGCTTCTTATTATAAACAATTTTAAGCCATAGGAAAACCCTTAACCCCCATCACCTAGGAAAAGCGACTCCATAATTCGGCAAAAGAATAGAGGCTAGCATCACATACTAGCCTCTAAGTAAGTTAATTTTTCTCAATTTTGGTAATCTTCAAATCGAAGGATCCGCCTGGAGTTTCCACTGTTACGACATCCCCTAATTTCTTACCAATGATTGCCTTAGCAATTGGTGAATCGTTAGAAATCTTGGCTTCCAAAGGATCAGCTTCAGCAGAACCCACAATGGTATAGGACTCTTCGTCACTACCTGGCAATTCAATGAAGCTTACCGTACGACCTAAGGTTACTACATCATCTGCCACATCACGGTCATCAATGATTTGCGCAAAACGAATCATTTTTTCAATGACAGAGATACGTCCTTCAACGAAGGCTTGTTCGTCCTTGGCTGCATCGTACTCAGAGTTTTCAGATAAGTCACCGTATGAACGGGCAATCTTAATACGCTCAATAATCTCCTTACGTTTATTAACTTTTAAATCTTCCAATTCAGCCTCTAATTTGGCTTTCCCTTCTAGGGTCATTGGGTATACTTTTTCTTCCATATACGACTTAACTCCTTATTTTTAATGGATAGATGCTTCTCGTCCCCCCATGAGAAACAAAAGAACACGAGCGAATTGGCCTTACGCCAACTCACTCGGTCTTGCCTCTGTCAGAACAGAAATAATATAACACTATCTTGGTCATTTAGCAATCATAATTTGACAGTTAGGCATAAAAATTTATAGAGCATCTTTTGCTTAGGCTTCTTGTTTGGCTTCGAGAGCCTTTCCTTGTAGGATAGAATGAATCTTGGTGGCTAAGAGGTCAATCGCCACTTGGTTATAGCCCCCTTCTGGGACAATAATATCAGCGTAACGCTTGGTTGGCTCAATGAATTGGTGGTGCATTGGCTTAACCACGTCCACATATTGGTTAATGACCGACTCCACTGAACGGCCACGCTCTTTAATATCGCGGAGAATCCGGCGAGCCAAACGAATATCATCATCGGTATCAACATAGACCTTGATATCCATTAAGTCGCGTAAGCGCGGATCTTCCAGAATAAGAATCCCTTCCACGATGATGACATCCTTGGATTCTTGATGAATGACCTCACTGCTACGCGTGTGGTTGGCAAAGTCATAAACTGGCTTATCGATGGCTTGCCCCTCTAAGAGACGATTAAGATCGGCCACGAATAAATCCGTGTCAAAAGCCAATGGATGGTCATAGTTGGTTTTAAGTCTTTCTTCAAAAGGCAGGTGAGATTGGTCCTTATAGTAGAAGTCATGCTGGAGCATCATGACAGATAAATCGGCGAAAATCTCCATGAGTTTCATACTAACACTGGATTTTCCACTCCCGGAACCCCCGGTTACGCCAATTACAATCGGACGATTTGACATACTATTTTCCCCTCATTCTATTCTTATTCTGTTTCGCTTGATGATAGGCTTGATTCTTGACTGCTATTCTTATTGACATACTTAGCAACTAGGGCTTCATGTTCTTCCAAGGTTGTCGCATAGTAGACATTCCCGGTCTCGATATCCGCTACAAAGTAGAAGTAGTCTGAGGCTGTTGGATAGATGGCAGCCTGAATGGCACTGAGACTTGGGCTATTGTAGGGCCCTGGCCTAAGCCCGTATGCTTATACAGGTTGTATGGTGAGTCCACTTCAGTATCCTTAATGGTCACCAGTTCCTTGTGTTCACCTAAGGCATAGAGGACCGTAATATCGGATTGCAGTGGCATATCGTTGTTCATACGGTTATAGAAGACACCAGAGATGAGCTTACGGTCTTCATCCGTGACCCCTTCCTTCTCTATAATAGAAGCTAAGGTCAAGATTTGATGGAAACTTAAGCTAGTATTGCCCATATCTTCCTTGAGTTTTTGGTATTCAAGGTTCATCTTGCCGACCATTTGTTTAATCAGGTCTTTAACATTGGTACCGGCGATATAGTCATAGGTTGCCGGATAGAGGTAACCTTCTAACTTATACTTGAGCCCTTCTACCCCATCCAAACCTGAAATTAAGCTCGGATACTGAGATTTCAACTCTTCGATGAAGCTGGCATCATTGGCAGTTGCTAAGAAATCAGCAGCCTTAATCGGGGTGTTTTCTTCCACCATTTGGGCAATTTGTTCCAGTTGCATACCTTCAACAACGGTTAGCTTGGTATCCACATCGACTTCGATCGGTTTACCACCCTTTTGAAGGGTTGCAATAATAGTATCGGCATCCATGGAAGGACTTAAGTCATAGTGACCTGCTTGGAGACCATTGACACTTTTGGCCTTCATATAGAAGCTAAAGATATCGGCATTCTTAATCAAGCCTTGAGACTTAAGTAATCGCGCGATGTCCTTACTGCTAGAGCCAATTGGAATGGTCACTTGCACGGTCTCTGTCTTTTGGTTGTTAACTGCCTTTAGGGAATCGTTATAGTACCAGAAGCAACCTAAACCTACAACTAAGGCCAAGGCAACTAATCCTAAGATAATGTATTTGACGATGCGTTGGGTCATCAATTCTTCTTTTACCTGATGATCTTCCTTAAGTTCCGCATCTTGTTTGACTTTGTCCCAATCTACTTTCACTGAGGAACCTCCTTCGCTATGTGATAGATTCAATATATCCTATGCATTATATCAATTTTTCTGTTAAATAGCCATTATTTTCCCTTTACAAGTCGGTTAAAGACTCGCACTATAAAACTAAAACTATTTCTATTCATCTTTAGCCTCCTAGATAAAAAACAAAAAAAAACCTGGGAGTCATATTCAAACTCCCAGGTTTTTACTAGCTTAGAAATTGCCTTCTTCGTCTAAGAAGGTATTGAGGACTTCCTCAACCATATCCCATTCTTTCTCATCTTCGATTGGCAATAATTCACCGGACTGTCCGTCTTCGCCTTCCGTAAATGAGTAAGCTTGAAGTTCTACGTCCTCATCGTCAATAGCACCCGCTGGGTAGAGAATGACGTAGTTCTTACCATAATCTTCTGATTCGAAGGTAAAGAGAATCTCGTATAAAGCCTCATTTCCGTTCTCATCCACAATGGTAATATGTTCGTGGTGGTCGTGGTCATGATGATGATCATGATCATGATCGTGATGGTGGTCGTGTTCGTGTGGCATAGCTATGCCCCCTTCCTTAATTAATTCGGTCTAAATAATTCTGTAGGATAATGACCGCAGCTAGCTTATCAATAACTTGCTTGCGTTTCTTGCGGCTAACATTTCCTTCTGTAACAAGCATACGTTCTGCTTGCGAAGTGGTTAAGCGCTCATCCTGATAGTGGATAGTCAATTCAGGTCTTAACTTACTAATTCCCTCTCCATAGGCCATTGAGGCTTCTGCTCTTGGTCCCAGACTATTATTCATATTCTTGGGCAAGCCAATAACAAGCTCCTTAACCTGGTGCTGATCAACCAGTTCCAGCAGGCGGTCATAACCTAAGTCCCCCGCTGCTTCGTCAATACGAATGGTCTCAAGACCTTGAGCAGTCCAGCCCATTAAGTCGCTAACAGCCACTCCTACTGTCTTGGATCCTACGTCCAAGCCCATAATACGTTTATACATGGTTTAGCGATTTCCTTTAACGTAGTAGCGGACTAAGGCTTCCACAATCTCATCGCGCTCATAACGGCGAATTAAGTTTCTGGCGTCACGATGACGTGGAATGTAAGCTGGGTCCCCTGACAAGAGATAACCCACAATCTGGTTGGTTGCATCATACCCCTTTTCTTCTAGGGCGCTAAATACAATCTCTAGTACTTCGCGAATGGTCTGTTTATTGAGATCATCTAAGCTAAATAAGATGGTTTCATCTAATGATTGCATACTATCACCAATCCTCTCGTTTAATCTTATTGTACATGACTCTGTACAAGATTGGAACCTTTTTGCAACAATTCCGGCAAAAAAGCCTATAATTGTTCGTTAATTACTACGCTGACTTGCGCCAATAATTCTGGAATCGCTTCTGGTTTCTTACCACCGGCTTGAGCCATTTGTGGCTTACCGCCACCGCCACCGCCGACAATTGCCGCTAATGGCTTGATGAGGTTACCTGCTTTTAGACCAGATGCTAAGCCTTGCTCGTCCACTTGGACCATAAGGCTAACTTTTTCCTCTTGGCTAGCAACTAAGACCAAGATGTTAGATGGTGCTTCTTTCTTCCAGATGTCAGCCATTTGACGCATCCCATCAACAGATTGATTGCCTAAGTTAATGGCTACATAAGTCACATCCCCAACACTTTGAACATCTTTGAAGACTTGTCCTGCTTCAGCTTGCAGTAATTTGCGTTGAGCGACTCCACCTGAGCTTGGGCTTGACGGAGTTCTTCTTGCAATTGCTCTAATCGTGGTAAGAGTTGGCTAGCTTGAGCCACTTTGAGATGATTTTGCACTTCTTGTAGGAGGTCAGCTTGAGCCTGATAATCCGCAACAGCAGCTTGACCAGTCAAGGCTTCAATCCGACGAATCCCGGCCCCAATCCCAGACTCAGCTAGGAGCTTGAAGGTGCCAATCTCATTGGTATTGTTCACATGGGTCCCACCACACAACTCGATAGATTCGCCTGCAATATTAACAACCCGTACAACATCACCATATTTTTCCCCAAAGAGAGCCATAGCACCTGTTGCTTTAGCATCTTCAATGGACATTTCAGCGATATCAACATTGGCAGAGTTGGCGATCCATTGGTTGACGAAGGCTTCAATCTGCTTGAGTTCCTCAGGTGTGACTTTACCAAAGTGTGAGAAGTCAAAGCGTAAACGATCTGGCCCAACGTAAGACCCTGCTTGGTTGGCATGGCTACCCAAAACAACCTTCAAGGCGCGGTGCAAGAGGTGGGTTGCAGTATGGTTTTGGTTGGTCTTAAGACGTGCTGCCCGATCCACTTCCCAAGGTATAAGATTGACCGACAGTCAATGGCATATCCCCTGTTTTGATGCGATGCATAAACTGACCTTGAGGTGCTTTCTTAACGTCTAGGACTTGGCCTACTTCTTGATCGCCATCTAGGATGATCCCAGAGTCCGCTACTTGCCCCCCCATTTCTGCATAGAAAGGACTACGGTTGAAGAAGACCCACCCCTCTTGATGAGCTGGTAACTGATCTACCTTGGCTTCATCTAGCACAATGGCCTTGATAGTCGCGTTTGTAACAAGCGTTTCGTAACCCACGAAATCAAAGGCATCAGTAATGTTTTGTAAGAGGTCGCTTTGGACTTGCATGCTCTCTTCCTTAGAACGAGCTGCACGAGCCCGTTGACGTTGGGCTTCCATTTCTGTCTCAAAACCTTCTTGATCAACTGAGAAGCCTTGGCTATCAGCCAATTCAACCGTTAACTCTAATGGGAAACCAAAGGTATCATAGAGTTGGAAGGCTTGGGCGCCCGGAACCACGGTTTGGCCCTCAGCCTTGAGATTAGCCATCAAGTCATTAAGATGAGCTTCCCCACCTTCAATGGTTTCGTGGAATCGCTCTTCTTCATTTAAGATGACCTTTTGAACGAAGGCTAATTGTTCCGTCAATTCTTGATAATAAGCCCCCATAATATCTGCAATAACAGGGACTAATTCACTTAAGAAACTACGACTAATCCCTAATTTACGACCATGCATGACACTACGGCGAATGAGACGACGTAGGATATAGCCACGCCCTTCATTGGAAGGCAATGCCCCATCACTAATCGCGAAGGAAACCGCGCGAATGTGGTCAGCAATAACCTTGAAGCTAACTTGTTTGTCACCAGCTGAAGCAAAGTCTACACCAGAGACTTTTTCGATGGCTTGAATAATTGGCACAAAGAGGTCTGTCTCATAGTTGGTTTTAGCATTTTGAATGACAGAGACTACCCGTTCCAAGCCCATCCCGGTATCGACGTTCTTGTTAGGAAGTGGTTGATAGGTGTCATCTGGCAAATGGTTGAACTCAGAGAAGACTAAGTTCCAGATTTCCAACCAACGCTCATTCTCACCACCAGGGTAGTTTTCAGGATCGTCCGCTTCCAAGTTGTTAAAGTCTTGTCCACGATCATAGAAAATCTCGGTATCTGGACCACATGGACCAGCCCCGATATCCCAGAAGTTATCTGCTACTGCCACCAAGTGATCAGCAATAAAACCTGGTTGTTGTTTCCAGATTTCGGGTGTTTCCTTGTCATCTGGATAGTAGGTGGCAAATAGCTTATCAGCTTCAAAGCCCAACCAACGCTCGCTCGTTAAGAATTCCCAAGCCCAAGCAATAACCTCTTTCTTGAAGTAATCGCCGATAGACCAGTTCCCTAGCATTTCGAAAAGCGTATGGTGGCGGGCAGTGTAACCTACGTTCTCAATATCATTGGTTCGGATACATTTTTGCACGTTAGCCAAACGACGGTTGTCTGGCACTTCCGTCCCGTCGAAGTATTTTTTAAGGGGTGCCACACCGGCGTTGATCCACAAGAGGGTTGGGTCATTGACCGGAATCAAAGAGGCACTTGGAATAATTTGGTGTTGTTTCTCTGCGAAGAAATCAAGATACATTTGGCGAATTTGCGCACTCGTCAATTGTTTCATATATGATGAACTCCTTTTCTAATAAAAATAAAAAACACACTCATTACATGCAAGGGCGATAAGTCGCGGTACCACCTTGCTTATAACGAATCTGCTTCATTACATCTTTAATGATTGTTAACGCCAATCCTACGCTAATGTTGCCACTAGAAAGACCTAAGGGAGCATTGAGACCCGTGACTTCTTCCACCAAATGAAGTCTCTCTGAGGCTGGGTTCAACATAGCCTTATACCTCTACCATTATACGGCTAAAAGCCCCTAAAAGTCAAGGTTCTGCTAGAATAAATGGATAAGTCAACCAATCAACGGTCAGCTGAAGTGGCGCCGCCTCCTGGACCTCTCCATCCACTTGACCTAGAATGGCTTGCTTAATGACCAAATCAAGCTTTTGCCCGGTCCAACGACTGACTTGAGGCGACTGATCCTGCTGATGACTGACTAAAACCCGCCAAATCAAGCCTGGTAAATGTCTTGCCTTGATACTGTGAAAGGCCATCACACTAATCTCTGGATTGCTAGCCTGGCCTAGGTTATCTAATTTTATGCCCCCACCCATATAAGGATTCTTGAGAACACTGAAGAGGAAGCAGTCAGACACTAGTTGAGGCGACTGATTATCTAGGCTGAGTCTAACCTCAAAAGCCTCTAATTTAGGTAAGCTAGCAAAAACAGCCACTAGGTAGGACAACTTGCCCAAATGCCATTTAGCAAGCAAACGCCCCAGTCTCAAAGCCTTTGATTGCTGATTAACCATGGCATCAAAACCTATCCCTAGGCTATTAATCCCATAGCTAATTTGTCCACTGACCTGATCTTGCAAACGCAGAATCGGCACTTGAAGTCGGTTACCTGCCTGCAATTGATCCAAGGCTTGAGCTAGCTTCCGTTTAGCTTGCCAGGCCCTAGCAAAGTCATTACCACGTCCAGCCGGCAAATAGAGAATGGCAGGAGGCTGTGGTTGTCCAGCTAGACTGGCCACAACTTCGTGCAGCGTCCCGTCACCACCAATGACTGCAATGACCGGCTCCTGGGACAATTGCTGAGCCAAAAGCTCACTATGGCCAGCATAGGTGCTAATATAGACTTTAGGCGCTATTTGGCGTTTGTTCAGGGCTGCCAGAGTCTCCTCCAAGACTTTACCTCCTTGCCCACCTCCAGCCCCTTGGTGGGCGATAATCGCTAATTCTTGCATCTAATTTTCTGCCTCCTCAACGCCTTAAGCATGGTCTGTCTGGCACTTGCCTTAACTTTTTAATTGTAACTCAGATAGTTGTCATTTTCTAGGCTTTTCGATACAATAAATCTAGCAAATTGATTAAGGAGTCCACTTATGACAGATTATCAACTGCTGGTCTTAGATATTGACGATACTTTGATGACCAGTAAGAACACTATCTCTGATGCCACCTACCAGGCCTTGATGAAGGCTCAGGAGCAAGGCAAGAAAGTCGTGCTAGCTAGCGGCCGACCAACCCCTTCTATGATTGAAACGGCTAAGCAGCTGAAATTAGATCATTTCGATTCTTACATCATTTCCTTCAATGGCGCTGCCATTACTAGCATGGCGGATGGCCAGGAACTTTTCAGCCAACGCCTAGAAGCAGAGGCTCAAGATGACATTGTCCAATATATTCAAGCTAAGGGGCTGACTGTCCTAACCTATATGGACGAGTACGTGGTCATGGATAAGTCCAATGACTATAGCCACATTGAAAGTCAATTAACAGGCATTCCCGACCGCTATGATCCTGAGGCCATCGCCAACCTGTCTCAACTAGCTAAAGCCCGGATGAAATTCATTGGCGTGGGTGACCCAGATTTGGTTGCAGCTGCAGATGCTGAGTTGAAGGGGCGCTTCGGCGATTTAACCTATGCCACCACCTCTAAGCCTTATTTTCTGGAGTTCGTTCACCACCAAGTCTCCAAAGGCCAAGCCATTAAAGTCCTCTGCCAACACCTTGGTTTGACGCTTGACCAAGTCATTGCCTGCGGCGATGGGAATAACGACTTGACCATGATTGAGACAGCCGGTTTAGGCGTTGCCATGGCTAATGCCACCCCACTGCTTAAGGAAGCAGCCGACCATATTACCCTCTCCAACGACCAAGATGGTCTAGTTCCTATCATTCGTGACTTTATGGGAGTTAGCCTCTAGTCCAATAAAAACTTAAACGCTTTTAGGCCTTTGTCATTCCCTTTTTCAGCAAAATGTAGTATAATACATTTTGTGTTAAGCGGAGATGGCGGAACGGCAGACGCGCATGCTTCAGGCGCATGTGTCCAATAGGACGTGAGGGTTCAAATCCCTTTCTCCGCATCATAAAAGAGCCCTATCAGGGCTCTTTTTTTGTGTTTATTAAGAAAATCCAGCGATTAAGTCAGTCTCAATCTCTGGATTTTGCTTATTTTTCTTTTGAATCGATTAGGATGGTCACCGGTCCGTCATTTTCAATTAAGACCTGCATGTCTGCGCCAAAACGCCCGGTTTCCACGCGGAAGCCCGCCTCCCTTAGAGCCTGGTTAAGGGACTCATAGAGAGGTTCCGCCAACTCAGGACGAGCCGACTGGGTAAAACTTGGCCGGTTGCCCTTGCGGACATCACCATAGAGCGTAAATTGGCTAATAGATAGAATGGCGCCGTCCGACAAACTATCTAGACTGGCATTCATCCGCCCCTGCTCATCTTCAAAAACACGTAGTTTGCTGATTTTGCGGGCGCAATAGGTCACATCTTCTGGGCCGTCTTCGTGAGTGACACCGACCAAGAGGACAAAGCCCCTATCAATCGCTCCTACCACTTGACCTTCAATTGAAACCTGGCCCCGACGGCAACGTTGAATAAGCACTCGCATTCAAGATCCTCCTACTTATTATTGACCCGGGTTACTTCATAAACGTCCGGAATGTTACGTAATTTAACCATGAGATCTTCTAATTGAGCCGTATTAGAGATGGCAACCTTGATGGTGACTGTCGCCGTTGAAGTCTTGTCGTCAACTTTCCCGTTAACATTGCGCAAGGTCTTAACCGAGTGGTTGACCACATGCAGGACTTCATTGATTAATCCATTGCGGTCAAAGCCCACTACCCGAATCTCGGTGACATAGTCGGCACCGAGCTGGCCAGTGCTTTCCCATTCAACTGGAATGGTCCGTTCTTGCAAATCAGGTTCATTGAGTAAGTTAGGACAGTCCTTACGGTGAACTGAAATCCCCCGCCCTCGTGTCACGTAACCCACAATTTGGTCACCTGGAACCGGACTGCAGCAACGACTGAGACGAATCATAAGGTTGTTAACCCCACGCACCATGACGCCATTTTCATGTTGGATCTTCATGGCCTCGGTCTCAGGTTTGTTGAGAGTTTGCTCATTGGTTAGCGGCTCTGCCGGTGGCACATCCTTCTGTTCCTTGCTGTGCAAGAAGTTATAGACACTAATGGCAGACGCTTCACCCAAGGCTACGGCTGCAAAAAGGTCAGCCAAGCTCGGTACATTATAGCGTTCAAAGAGTTCCTTCTCATAGGCCTTCTTAGCCAATTGCTTGAGGCTATAGCCATTCTTCTTGAGCTCTTCTTCCACCATGGCTTGACCACGTTCACTATTGCGATCTCGATCAAGTAGTTTGAAGTAACGCTTGATTTGTTACGTGCCTTGGAAGTGGCGGTATATTTCAACCAGTCACGACTTGGTCCATTGGAATTGGGGTTGGTTAAGATATCCACGATATCCCCGTTTTTGAGCTTGTAGTTAAGTGGGACAATCTTACCGTTGACCTTGGCCCCAATTGTTTTCTGACCCACATCCGTATGGACATGGTAGGCAAAGTCCAAGGGTCCCGCCCCATTAGGCAGTTCGAAGACATCCCCCCTTAGGTGAGAAGACATAGACTTGGTCTTTGAAGATGTCTTCCTTAACGAAGTCCATGAACTCACCCGCGTCTTTGGCTTCATCTTCTAATTCTACAATATCGCGGAACCAAGTCAGTTGCTTCTTAATGGCCTCATCTTCGCGGACTTGCTGGGTCTTACCTTCCTTATAGGCCCAGTGAGCTGCAACCCCGTACTCCGCCACTTCGTTCATTTGGAAAGTCCGAATCTGAATTTCAACCGGTTTACCATGCGGACCGATAACCGTCGTATGAATGGACTGATAGAGATTAGCCTTAGGCATGGCGATATAGTCTTTGAAGCGACCAGGCATTGGTTTCCACTTGGTATGGACCGCCCCTAGGACAGCATAACAGTCCTTAATGGTCGGTACCAGGGCCCGGATAGCTAAGAGGTCATAGATTTCATCAAAATCCTTATTCTGCTTGACCATCTTACGGTAAATAGAATAGATGTGTTTGGACGCCCATAGACATCGGCCTTGATATGTAATTCTTCAATGGCCTCGTTAATATCCAGAATGGCTTCTTGAATATAGGTCTCGCGCTCTTCCCGCTTGGACTTCATCAAGTTGACAATCTGATAGTAGGCGTCTGGATTGATATAACGCAGAGCAATATCTTCTAGCTCCCACTTAATCAGGTTCATCCCTAAACGGTCAGCTAGCGGTGCATAAATCTCAATAGCTTCTTGAGATTTTTCCACTTGCTTGGACGGCTTTTGGAATTTAAGGGTCCGCATATTATGAAGGCGGTCAGCCAGTTTGACCATGATAATCCGCATGTCTTTGGCCATGGCCAAGAGCATCTTACGGTGGTTTTCTGCTAAGGCTTCTTCCTTACTCTGGAACTTAAATTTCCCCAACTTGGTGACGCCATCTACCAAGAAGGCTACCGTCTCAGAAAATTCGCGGACGATATCTTCTAGGGTGTAGTCAGTGTCTTCCACCACATCATGGAGGAAGCCGGTCGCGACCGTATCAGGGTCCATCTTGAGTTGGGCGAGAATTCCAGCAACTTGAATAGGATGCACGATGTATGCTTCTCCCGATAAGCGAAATTGCTCCTTGTGGGCTTCTGTGGCGAAATCCAACGCCTTTTTAACGAAGGCCACATGCTTTTCATTCATGTAGCTTTCGCAGAGGGCCATGACATCTGCGGCCGTTAAATCTGGTGCTTGTGCCATCCTACTCTTCCTTTCTTACTTACAATTACTAATAGTTTCCTGGTGCATTGCCTGTAGCCTGGCCGGTTACAATCGCAATTCCCTTGGAGGCGCCAATTCGGCTGGCACCCGCTTCAATCATAGCCAAGGCATCCTCTCGGTTTTGAACTCCGCCGCTGGCCTTAACTCCCATGTCAGGTCCGACGGTTTCCCGCATGAGGCTAATATCTTGGACAGTGGCACCGCCAGTTGAGAAGCCAGTCGAGGTCTTAACGAAGTCAGCCCCAGCTTCCTTGGCTACTTGGCTGGCTTTGACGATTTCCTCCTTGGTCAGGAGACATGTTTCTAAAATCACCTTAACTAAGGCTTGATGATTAGCAGCCTCCACTACGGCTTGGATATCCGCTTTGACTAGGTCCCAATTGCCATCTTTTGCAGCACCAATATTAATGACCATGTCGACTTCATCCGCTCCCTCTTGGATAGCGGTGCGGGTCTCAAAGGCTTTGACAGCTGAGGTATTAGCCCCCAGAGGGAAGCCAATAACCGTGCAGACCTTAACATCTGAACCTGCTAGTAAAGTATGCGCAGTCGCCACCCAAGTAGGGTTGACACAGACTGACATAAAGCCATAGTCGCGGGCTTCTTGGCAGAGCGTTTCAATGGCGGCCCGGCTAGTATCGGCCTTAAGCGCGGTGTGATCAATGTATTTTGCTAATTCCATGGGATAGACTCCTTCCTTATAGTTCAAGTTCTAGGGCATAGGATAAGGCTGATAAGAAATAGATTGGGGCCGTCTCCGCTCGGAGAATACGAGGCCCTAAGGCGACTGTCTGGAAGCCCGCTTCACATAATTGAGAAACTTCTTCTGACGTCAGGCCACCTTCTGAGCCAAAGACAACTAAGACCTTGGCGCCTGCTTGCCCCTTAAGTGTCTGGCAGGCTTGACGTAAGCGACTATGCTCGCCTTGTTTGGCGTCTTCTTCGTAGGCTACTAAGCAAGCATCATAGTCAGCTGACTTGGCCAGTAATTGAGCTAAGCTCAGGGGCTGCGCCACTTGAGGGATGCGAAGGCGGTGACATTGCTCAGCTGCTTCTTTGGCAATTTTTTGTAGGCGGTCTAGGCGTTGGCCCGCCTTCTTATGATCCCATTTGACGACATCTCGACTGAGAGCCAAGGGTTGAAAATGGCTAGCACCACATTCGGTTGCCTTTTGGACAATGTAATCTAGCTTATCATTTTTGGACAAGCCACAGGCAATGGTGACCTCAACAGGCAATTCTACCTGGGCAGCACCCTCCTGAAGTTCTATGAGGCGGAATTGGGCCAGGCGGTCCACTTCCCCTTCTAATTGGGCCAAGTAACATTGACCGTCCCCAGTTACTAACCAAGCCTTAGCCCCAGGCTGAGACCGCATAACCCTTAGGAAATGTCGACTATCATCGGCCGTTAAGGTTACCAATGCCTGGACAAGTAAGCCAGTTTGGTCGATAAAATAACGTTGCATGATTTAATCCTCTTGCTTCTGGGTTACCAGACCCGTCCAACCCTTTAGTTGGACTCTTTGAACAAGGCGGAAACCATGTGCTTCTAAGTCTTCTAACAGTTGATCAGCCTTTTCATTGAGAATTCCGCCCAGAATCAGGTAACCATCTTCTGTTAGTAAGCGATGGGCATCTTCTAACATATTAACCAGAATATGGGGCAAGATATTGGCTACAATCACTTCTACTGGCCAATCTACCCCTTTGAGCAAATCCTTAACATGGAAATGAATCGGCGTTTCCTTGAATACCTTGGCCAAATCATCTTGTCGCTCCTGTTGGTGAACCAAGTTTTGTAGGGCGCTATCAACAGCTTGAGGATCTAAGTCGTAGCCCCACACTTCTTTGGCACCTAAGGCGGCCGCTACAAAGGCTAGAACCCCCGACCCCGTACCAACATCTAAGACTCGTTCGCCTCCACGTAGGTACATTTCAAGTGCCTGAACCCCTAGTTGAGTAGTTGGGTGATTGCCTGTCCCAAAGGCCAAACCTGGATCCAAGTAGATAACTTGTTCACCTGCTTGGGCTTGGTAGTCCTCCCAAATCGGCACAATGGTTAGGTAGCGACTGATACGCTCAGGCTTATAGTTAACCTTCCAATTTTCCTGCCAATTTTCATTTTCAATCTCGCTAGATTCAAGCCTTAGCGGATCACTATACTGACTCTCCAACTGGGTCTTGAGGCTATCTAGATCTGGCATCTCTTCGAAGAAGGCGATTAACTCTGTCTCGTGCTCCAGACGTTCTTTGGACAGTGGTTCAGCTAATTCTCCAAATAAATTAGGGTGGTTCTCCAAATAACCTTGGGCATAATCCACTTCCACCCCAATGGCCCCAGCTTCAAAGAGGAGATGACTGAGTAAGTCAATCATCGCTGGATCCAGGGTGTCGAGTGAGACTACCACCTTAGACCAGGTTTCAGCCATATTAACACGTCCTTTCACGAATATCTATGTTCTTTATTATGAAACAAATACGCCAAAAATTCAATGACTAGGCTGTTAAAAATGCCCAAAATCAGGAATATTAGTTGATTTTTAAGCACTCTTCCCAAGATATAGGTCAGTTTATTAGCTTATATGCAGAATATTGGCTCATTCTCTCCCACCAATGGCTAGGCAAAACTAGCCTAGTTTGAACTAGAAGTGCTATAATAAAAGTGTATAAGACCTAAGTCCAAAGGAGTGACTGTCATGTTTCAGCCTTTAACTTACGATGGGCTAGCCCATCGTTTACCTAAGCGACCTAGCCAATCTCACAAGGGAACTTTTGGCCGGACGCTCTTAGTAGGCGGCAATGCTCAGCTAGGTGGCGCCATTATTCTAGCTGCTCAAGCGGCTGTCTACGCAGGCAGTGGCCTCACGACTGTTGCCACTGAAATTACCAACCACACGGCCCTCCATGCTCGTCTGCCTGAAGCCATGGTCAGTGACTGGTCTAATCTAGCTCAGCTTAAGGCGTTAACGCAGGCAGCTGATGTCGTTTTGCTTGGTCCAGGCATGGGACTGGACGCTTTTTCCTGCCAACGTCTGCATCGGATTTTAGATTGGCTAAAGCCTGGACAAAAGCTAGTCTTAGATGGCGATGCCTTAACGCTTTTGGCTCGTCATCCCCACCCCTTACCTAGTGGAGTGCCTGTAGTTATCACGCCCCACCAGGCTGAATGGCAACGCCTATCTGACCTTGCCATTGAAGACCAGACCCCTCAAGCCAATCAGGCCGCTCAAAAACAACTTAGCTTCAACCTAGTACTCAAAAAACCAGGTACAGAGATCTATCTGGCGGATGGTTCCTGCTACCAATTGACAGTCGGCACACCTGCCATGGCGACCGGCGGCATGGGCGACACCCTGGCTGGAATGGTCGCTGCCTTTTTGGCTCAATTCCCAGATGACTTTAATTTAGCCCTATGCAGTGCCGTTTTCCTCCATTCCTACCTGGCACAAGAAATGGCTCAGACTCAGTGGGTGGTCCTACCCCATCAGATTAGTGAAAAACTCCCTAGCCTAATGAAGGATTTCATTGGCTAGGAAGCCTAATAAAAACAGCAAGCCTTAATAGTTCAGGCTTGCTGTTTGTTATTTATAGACCTGATTTACTGAATCAGAACTAGTAAACCTAGGACACAAATGCTAACAAAGAGTAAAAGGAAGATAACGATGGCACCGACTAACTGCCAGGTCTTGAGATTTTTTTCAGCCATGGCTTGATAGAGGGCATAATAATCGCTAATCCAAGAGCGACCATTGAAGAAGTAAAGTTGCGGTAATCCCTTTACCAAGAGCCAGTAGAGCACTTCACCCAACAAGATTGCTAGAATCACTTGTAACCAGAAGGGACCATTTACTAACCAGAAAGTTACAAAGGCATAGGCCACATAATAATGAATGAGACGATGGCCCAAGGCTACACAAGCTGAAAACTCAAGAATACGGCGCAAGACTGGAGTCCCGGCTACGTAAGACAAGATAAGCCAAGTGGTAAAAAGTGGCACAGCTGCAGTCCATACCAGACCCATGAGCGCTGTTGTCCAAGTTTGGCTAAGGAAGAAGGTCAGAAGCATTAAGCTACCGACTAGACCTAAACCCATTAATAAGACATACTTACTAGACAGACGGTAAATTTGATTGAGCAGAACTGGCACTAGGTAGACCAGGGAAACCCCAGACAAAAAAACGCCAAGGCATAAAAAGGCTAGCTCTATATAAGCCAGTGGGCTACCATTCATAACACCAAAACCAGCCAATAGCCATAGGCTAGCCTGAACAACCATCCAGACCATGCCCTTACCTAGCAGACTTAGACTGGTACGGCCTAAAAAGCCAGCTAATCAGCGCAACAAGCCCCGCTACTTGTACCCCATGGCCTAGATACCATAAACTCTTGAGACCACTTGCGGCATCAAGACTTAAGCTAGTCACCCCACCTAGCCAAAGCTGTCTGACATTTTCGATTAAGAGAGGACTAAAAATCAAGTCAAATTTACTCTGATTTAAAAGCGAAAAATCTAGCGCCAAAAGGCCAATCGTGGTGATAGAGGTCAACCACAGAACTGGCAACCAAGCAGACCAGACGGCTTGCCAGTGACGCCAAAAGGGGACATCCTGCTGCCGTTCTAAACGATAGGCCCATTGATAGCCAAGGACAGTGAAGAGACCGAGGGGAACCAATTGGCCCGCCAATAAATCACCTTGAAAAATTCCAACGCCCATAAGAACTAATAAAAATAGACCTTTAAGTCCATCTAGTCCTCGTAATTTTACCTCCTGTTGCATACCATCACCTTATTCTTTGCTTAAATATATAGACACTTCTATTATAGGAGATTTAAGCAAGAATGGAAAGACTGATTTACTCAAATCTGCCGAATTTTATCAAAAGATGCCAGTAAATTTACCTACCTGCCCTGTAAATAGATCAAAAGGCAGGAAGTCACTTCCTGCCTTAAGCTTATTTATAGGCACCCTTAAGTTCCATAATCATGTCACGCAGATCGGCGGCTGCTTCGAAATTGAGATCCTTGGCGGCCTGGCGCATTTCCATCTCCAAGCGTTCCAATTGCTCTTCTCTTTGTAGACGAGACAGCTTGCGGAACTGCTTGAGGAGGGACTCCTGCTTGTCCTCGTTTTCTACATCGTGGGTAATCCGGATTAAATCGCGAATCTCCTTCTTGATGGTTTGAGGAACAATCCCATGTTCTTGGTTGTAGGCCATCTGAATGGAACGACGTCGCTCTGTTTCTTCAATGGCATACTGCATCGAAGCCGTAATCTGATCCGCATACATAATGACGCGACCATTCGCATTGCGAGCTGCCCGACCAATAGTTTGTACCAAGGAACGTTCACTCCGTAGGAAGCCTTCCTTATCTGCATCCAGAATAGCTACCAGGGTGACTTCTGGCACGTCCAAGCCCTCCCGTAAGAGGTTTATACCGACTAAGACATCAAAGACACCTAGACGCAGGTCGCGAATAATTTCCGTTCTCTCCAGGGTCTTAATATCACTATGCAGGTACTTGACCTTAATATCTAACTCTTTGAGGTAGTCGGTCAAATCTTCCGCCATTTCTTAGTTAAGGTAGTGATGAAGACCCGCTCGTCTCGTTCAGTCCGAGCCTTGATTTCAGCCACTAGGTCATCAATCTGACCTTCAATTGGTCGTACTTCAACCACTGGGTCCAAGAGGCCCGTTGGTCGGATGATTTGTTGAATGACTTCACCGCCCGTATGCTCTAACTCATAAGGCCCTGGTGTCGCAGAAACATAGATAATCTGGTTAACATGCTCTTCAAACTCTTCCAGTCGCAAAGGTCGGTTGTCCAGCGCACTTGGCAAACGGAAGCCGTAATCAATCAACTGCTGCTTGCGGCCCCGGTCACCATTATACATACCGCGGATTTGCGACATGGTGATATGGGACTCGTCCACTACAATCAGAAAGTCATCTGGGAAGAAGTCTAAGAGTGTATAAGGTGCTTGACCTGGTGCCCGACCATCAATATGGCGGGAGTAGTTCTCAATCCCACTACAGTAGCCCATTTCCAACATCATTTCCAAATCATAGGTAGTTCTTTGCTCTAGGCGTTGAGCTTCTAATAATTTATTGTCTGCTCGTAATTCGGCTAGGCGCTCTTCCAATTCCTGACGAATGGAGTCGACTGCCACTGCTGTCTGTTCCTGGCTGGCCACAAAGTGAGTCGCAGGGAAAATAGGATAATGGTCTACATCGTACTTAATTTCGCCGGTTAGAAAATCAACGACGCGGATGCGTTCTATCTCGTCCCCGAAGAATTCTACCCGAACCACTTCCTTGTCGCGCGAGGCCATAAAGATTTCTACCACATCGCCTCTTACTCGGAAGGTCCCTCGCTGAAAGTCAATGTCATTTCTAACAAATTGCATTTCAACCAAACGCGCTAGGAGAAGATTACGAGGAATCTCCATGCCTTCTCGCAAGGACAAGACATGATTGCGGTAGTTCTCAGGGTCAACCAAGCCGTAAATACAGGAAACAGAGGCCACCACAATGACGTCTCGGCGTTCAATTAAGGCAGAAGAAGCCGAATGGCGGAGCTTATCGATCTCATCGTTAATGCTGGCGTCTTTTTCAATATAAGTGTCAGACGATGGCACATAGGCTTCAGGCTGATAGTAGTCATAGTAGGAGACAAAGTACTCGACCGCATTGTTTGGGAAAAATTCTAGGAGCTCGCTATAAAGCTGCCCGGCTAGGGTCTTATTATGGGCCAAAACCAAGGTCGGTCTGCCCGTTTGCTTAATAACATTGGCAATGGTGAAGGTCTTACCGGTCCCTGTCGCCCCTAGCAAGACCTGCTCCTTAACGCCATCATTGACCCCTTGGACCAGAGCTTCAATCGCTTCAGGCTGATCTCCACTGGGGCTATAGGGGGCGACTAATTGAAAATCCATGTCCTCTCCTCCTTCTATCTAGTCAATCAATGCGCGAACAAATTTTCGCTTCATTTCTCATCATAACAAAAAGCTAGCCCCCTGTCTAGTCCAAGGACTTAGAAGTAAAGCTAGACGAATTTGAATTATTTTCCATCTTTTTATTGCATACTGACCGGGTTTTCATGTATAATAAGGCTTGTTGACTTAGTCCTTTGGACTATAGACAAATCGCAATGAAAGAGGTGACTCAAATGGCTAACAACCCATCAGCAAAAAAACGTATCCGTCAAACAGCTACTAAGACTGAAAGCAACCGTGCACACGTTTCTGCAATGCGTACTGCGGTTAAACGTTTCCGTTCTGCGGTAGAAGCTGGCGAAGCAAACGTTGAGGAATTATTCCGTCTAGCTGCTAAAGAAATCGACAGCGCAGCAACTAAAGGTTTAATCCACAAAAACAAAGCAGCTCGTGACAAGTCACGTTTGGCTCGTTTACTTAAAGCTAACTAAGAAAGTAGGCTACCTTGAGGGTAGCTTATTTTTTTACCATTGAAACATAAAAATTACTGGAACAGCTATCTGTTCCAGTAATTAGGGGCTTCCTATGATATAACGACTCACTAGCAAGTCAAATTGTATCTCCTTGACACCAATGCCTTGTTTGAGCTGAAAATCAGCCTCCGCTAAGGCATCATAGAAATCATAGAGCTGTCTTAAATCTAAGCGTCTGACAGTCTCTAAGGCCAATTTAACGCGATAGGGATGGACGCTCAATTGTTGCGCTATCTCAGCTTGCTGATAGCCCTGGTGTCCAAGCAATTTGACTTGAATCAACAAACGAAACTGACTGACCAAGAGCGCGTGCAAGGCCACGGGCTCGTGTTTGGCTAGGAGTAGATCTTGGTAAATTTGGACCGCTTGACTCAACTTTCGCTTCAAGACTGCCTGCGACAAACTAAAAACATCCGTCTCAAGGCTTCTCGGTACCAAGTCTTTGATAACTTCTAGGGTGATGGGCTTGCCTTGGTTGCTATATTGGGCCAATTTGTGGAGCTCCGCCATAGCCAAGGTCAAATCATCATTGACCCTCATACGTAACTCTTCTAGCCCCTCACGGCTAATCTGGAGCGTGCTGTCTGCCAGATAGGCCTGGAGGTAGGCTCCCATTTCCTTAGCGTCTAAGGGCGCCACATCGACCCATTTGGCATGCGTCTGAAAAGCCTTGGTCAGCTTCTTGCGTTTATCAACTTGGTTACTGTCACAGAGCCAAATCAGCAAACTGCCAGGATTAGGATCTGCCAAGTAGGCTAGGAGTCGCTTCTGGTCTTGGTCATCCACCTTAACCTTAGAGTTTGAGACTAGGACCTGGGCATTATCGATCAGGACAACACGCTTATCTGCAAAGAAAGAGAAGGCATCTGCCTCGTCCAGAATGGTGGCTAATTCCGTGTCATTCAAGTCGAAGCGACTAACTTCAAAGCTACCTGCCTGATCTACTTGATCAATCAGGGCATCCTGCAACTGTTGCCGCAAATAGCGCTCGGTACCAACTAGAAAGTAATTGGCCCCTAATTGGCCCTTGCGGATTTGGCTGATGCTAGCTTGAAAGGTCATGCCTGTTCCCTCCCTTCTATTTACTCCTTGGCTTTACCTAGGCTTGCTTAGCCTCAAGCGCGCGCTCGATTAAATCTTGGAAAATCGCCATGCTGCATTCATCGTGTTTGGTCAAGCGCTCTGGATGCCATTGAACTCCCAGAATGAGGGAACCTTCTTGGCTTTCAATCGCTTCGATAACCCCATCCTTACTGCGGGCTGACACGATTAAGCCCTCTCCTAATTCCCGAATGGCTTGGTGGTGAATGGAGTTAATAAGGCAACCATCGGCCACTAATTGAGACAGGTAGCTACCGGCTTTTACCTTGATGGAATGGGTTGCCATGCTTGGACGTGATTTTTGGACGTGCTGAATGGTCACATTGGCCTGGCCTGCTAAATCCTGATAGAGGTTACCGCCCAGAACAACGTTGACCAGTTGCATGCCTCGGCAAATAGCTAAAATAGGTTTGCCCTGAGCCAAGGCCTCCTTAATAAGAGCTGTTTCGACCGCATCCCGCGTTGGCGAAGTAGCTTCAATATTGACATGGGGCTCTTCATTATAGAGATAAGGTGAGATGTCTTCCCCGCCGGTCAAAACCAGACCATCAATGAGGCTCACGTAGTGGGCAGCACAAGTCGGCTCCGTCATAGGTAGGATGACCGGGGTCCCACCGGCTAAGCGTACTGCTTCCGTATATCCCCAAGGGGAGTAGTTTACCTTAAAAGATTTGAATTTATCTTCAGGGGCTTGCATAATGTTGCCCGTTACACCGATTACTGGCCGCATGGTCATTCCTTCTTTCTATATCTAGCCATAGAGCTAGTGAGTGGGGTTATTCCTCTTCTGCGAGCGCCTCAAAAGCTTGAGTATCCACTTGGCTTAATTCAATTAGCCAGTGGTCCGCCGGATTCTTAGAATCCAAGAGGCTAGGATTTGCTTCTGCCGCCTCATTTCGCGCTACTACTTGACCTTTGAGGGGACTAGCGACCTCAATGGCCGCCTTAGAAGCTTCTAAATTAACTAGGGTATCATCGACATCTAATGCTCCTAGTGAGGCAATATTGGCGTAAGAGATATCGCCCGCATCACATTGGAGCTGGTCTGTCATGCCGATACGGTAACGGTCAGGTCCAACTACTTGGACCCAAAGTTGATTGCCATAACGTTTCATAATACTTAATCCTTTCTTCAACGATTAAAATTCCGAGTCGTTCTGGCTAGAGAACATGTAGGAGCGATGGTGATAACGCATGGAAAGTATCAAGCCAATCCCTATCATATTCCCCAAGAGTGCAGAACCCCCTTGCGAAACGAAAGGTAGCGGAATCCCAGTAATAGGCAAGAGCCCAATATTCATCCCAATGTTTTCTAAGATATGGAACATAATCATAGTGATAACACCTGTCGCAATATAGGTGTAGAATTCATTCTTAGTCTCAAAGCATGTTTGTACCATTTGGTAAATCAACATGAAGTAGACAAAGAGTAGCACCCCTGCCCCAATGAAACCAAAGTTTTCGCCAATGGTTGTAAAAATAAAGTCAGACTCACGGACTGGCACCGGTACTTGAGAGATACCAAATCCCTTACCAGATAACTGTCCTGATCCAATGGCCTTAATGGATTGAGCCAACTGATAGGCATCCCCACGTGTGTCATCGAATGGACGGAACCAAGAGTCAATCCGGGCAATTTGGTAAGGTCGAACTAAGCCCGTACTCAACAAGAAATCACGTTGGAAGGCAGCTAAGTAAATGAGCGTCCCCCTACAATGGTGACGATTAGGGTAATAGGTAATAGAATCTTCCAGGAAATACCTGACATTAACACCATACCCGCAGTAATAGCTAGCAAGACTAAGTTGGTCCCCAAGTCGTTTTGACGTTGAATCAAGAAAAGTGCCGGGGCAGCAAATAGAAGAATTTTCCCTAGTAGTAACCAGTCTGTTTTGATGCTACGGTTGGTGTATTCATTATTATGTTCTGTAATAATCCGGGCCATAAAGACTATATAGGCAATTTTGAAAATTTCCGAAGGTTGGAAACTAATCGGCCCTAAGCGGAACCAGGAACGTGCCCCTGTATCGGCAGCTAACCCTCGGTCGTGGAAGAAGAGGACGGCAATCAAGAGGACCAGCCCCACTCCATAAAAGATTGTAGATAGCTTCCAATATTGCTCACTATCAAATTGAATAGCCACTAAAATAGCAATGGCCCCAATACAGTACCAGAGTGCATGGTAGAGTGTCGGCAAAATGGATTTGTTCTCAATCATGACGGTTGTGGCATAAAGGCTCGCTAACCCAATAATGGCCAAAATCATGACGTTCAAGATAATGCCGTAGTCAATGCGCGACTCTGAATGGTTATTCAGGCGTCTCACTGTTCTCATTAATAATCATTCCCTCGTTGTTTATAGTTTAATGGTTCTCTGCATTTTTACAGAGTAGAATAGACAATATTAAGGTTACCACATTTTGGCCTAAAATGCACTTACTGGCCAAGTCTTTTAGATGATTTTATTCCTATAGTTGGTTATAAGCAAAAAACATAACCTCAGATGACAGTCGGGAGTCAGAATGATATAATGAGACTGTATAAGATAAGGAGGCTATCCAATGACTAAAGGTGTTACTTTCTACTTCGTCAGACATGGCGAAACCTATCTCAATCGTTTGGGACGTTTCCAAGGCTGGGCTGATGCCCCTCTGACCCCAGAAGGCTTGGAAATTGTCCATCAATCAGGCCGTGGACTTGCGGACGTCAAGTTCGATGCTGTCTATACGAGCGATTTGGGTCGGACCATCAAAACGGCTCAGATTTTATTAGAAGAAAATCACCATAGCCAAGATTTAACCATTACCCCCATGCCAGAATTCCGCGAAGTCTTCTTCGGCTACTACGAAGGACTCGAAGCACAATCTGTCTGGCGGGACATGATTGCTGAAACCAATCATGAATTGGGACTACCACGTGATGCTGGCATCCAAGTAGAGGCGACCATGAACAAGATGAAGGCCTCTGATCCAACTGGCTTGGCAGAAAACTATCTAGAATTCTGGCATCGTGTTGAAACAGGTCTCCTAGAGCTCTTAAATCGCCATGCTGGCAGTGACCACAAAATATTGGTAGTCTGTCATGGTCTGACTATTCAGAACCTCATCCATGGTCTAGTAGCGGATTTCGAGTTGGGCGACCCCTTAGCCAACGCCTCCGTAACAACTGTTAAATACCTACATGGCCAATTCCAGCTCATTGCCTATAATCAGACTGAGCACTTTAAGGACATGGTGGATGTCATGGAGCTTTTGTAGCATAAAATAACTATGGACCTGGGTTAAACTCCCAGGTCTTTTTTACTATCAACTTACTTATTCTAAACAAAAAAAGAGGCTGAAAGCTAAGTTTCAACCTCTGTTACTTACTTATGAATGACTGTTATTATTTAACAGCGTCTTTCAAGGCTTTACCAGCTTTGAAACCTGGAACCTTGCTTGCAGCGATTTTGATTTCTTTACCAGTTTGTGGGTTGCGGCCTTTACGAGCTGCACGTTCACGTACTTCGAAAGTACCGAAGCCGATTACTTGAACTTTTTCGCCTTTTGATAAAGTTTCTTGGATGGTTTCGAACAACGCTTCAACAGTTGCTGTTACATCTTTCTTAGTTAAGTTAGTTTTAGCTGCTACTTTTTCTACTAATTCAGCTTTGTTTGCCATAATAAAACTCCTCCTAAAGTATGCGTGGTTACGCGTTTTTCCATAGCAGATTGCTATTTCTTGTATAGATTACCACATAATAGGCTTTAATACAATAGATTCGCCCTTTAAAATTTGATTTTTTAGCACTTTTCGCCTTATTGTCGCGCTCTCGTAATCAATTTAATCGGGGTTCCCTCAAAATAAAATGATTGACGCAATTGGTTCTCTAAGAAACGCTCATAAGAGAAGTGCATGAGCTCAACATCATTAACAAAAGCCACAAAGGTTGGTGGGTTGACAGCCACTTGAGTTAAGTAGTAAATCTTGAGGCGACGGCCTTTATCTGTTGGGGTTGGGTTCATAGCGACTGCATCCATTAAGACATCGTTCAAGACTGAAGATTGAATGCGACGGTGACGATTATCGTAGATGGTCTTCAAGAGTTCAGGCAATTTATTGAGACGTTGGCCAGTATGAGCACTAACGAAGAGGATTGGCGCAAAGGTCAAATATTGGAAATGCGCACGAATCTCCTTGGTAAAAGTCTCAAAGAGTTTATCACTCTTGTCTACTGCATCCCATTTATTGACCAGAATGACCATGCCCTTACCTGCCTCATAGGCATATCCGGCTACCTTCTTATCTTGTTCCCGAATCCCAGTCTCAGCATCTAAAACCAAGCAGACAATATCGGAACGTTCAATGGCGGACATGGCCCGCAGCACTGAATACTTTCAGTGTTTTCGTAGACCTTGCCTCGCTTACGAATACCGGCAGTGTCAATCATGGTATAGCGCGTCCCCTCTTCATCTGTGAAATGGGTATCGACTGCTTCACGCGTGGTCCCTTCAATATTGGAGACGATGACCCGCTCTTCCTTAAGAATGGCGTTAACTAAACTGGACTTACCGACATTAGGACGACCAATAAAGCAGAACTTGATGACATCTTCTTCCTCAGCTTCAGATAAGTCTGTTGGAAAATGGCTCACAACTGCATCCAAGAGATCCCCTAAACCCGTCCCGTGAGAACCGGAAATAGGATAGGGATCGCCATGCCCCAAGGCATAAAAATCATAGACCATTTGGCGCATTTCTGGGTTATCTGCCTTATTGACAGCCAGGACAACTGGCTTATTAGTTCGGTGCAAGCGATGGGCGATGGCCTCATCTGCATCCGTCAAACCTTCTTGCATGCTAGTCAAGAAAACAATGACATCTGCCTCTTCCATGGCAATATCAGCTTGGTAGCGCACTTGATCCATAAGGGGCTCATCAATCATATCAATCCCACCGGTATCAATGACCCGGAATTCACGACCTAGCCATTTGCCCGTCGCATAGATACGGTCACGCGTCACCCCTGGATAATCTTCAACAATGGAGAGTCTCTCCCCCCACCAATCGGTTAAATATTGTGGACTTTCCCACATTTGGGCGGCCTACGAGGGCCACGGTTGGCATGGACATAAGGTCTCCTCCTTCATTTATGGTTTATGACACGAAAAAGACTGACACTCAGGCCAGTCTTTCGTGGTTACAGTGGCTTATTCTTCGGTGTTAAGGTCGCCGAAAGCACCAGCTAACACATCACCTAAAGTGAAACCTTCAGCTTCTGCTACGATGGTAGGAGCTGGTTCAGCTTTAGCTCTAGGTTTACGTGGTTTTGATTCGCGTTTTGGCTTGTCGCTTACTTCGCCTTCAGGGCGTGCTGGACGTTCCAACAAAGCCTTGATAGACAATGATAAACGTTGGTCTTCTGGGTTAACGCTCAATACTTTCACGTCAACTTCTTGACCTTCTTGTAATTTCTCACCTGGAGTTGCAATGTGCTCATGAGAGATTTGAGAAATGTGCACCAAACCTTCTACGCCAGGTAAAACTTCTACGAAAGCACCAAAGTCAGTCAAGCGTTTAACAGTCCCTTTGAGGACAGTCCCTTCACCGGCTTTTTCTTGGATGTTTTCCCATGGACCTTCTAAAGTATCCTTGATAGAGAGAGATACACGGCCATCTTCTGGGTTAACTGAAAGAACTTTAACATTTACTTTGTCGCCTACGTTCAACACATCGCCTGGTTTGCGGATGTGAGAGTGAGAGATGCGGCTCAAGTGAACCAAACCATCTACATCGCCCAAGTTAACGAAAGCACCAAAGTTAGTTAAGCGAGCAACTGTCCCTTCAACGATAGAACCTTCTACCAAGTTAGCTAAAGCAGCTGCACGTTTCTCTGCACGTTCGCGTTCAGCGATTTCTTTGTGAGAGAGGATTAAACGGTTTTCTTTTTCATCAAGTTCAACGATGACAAAGTCTAAGGTTTGACCTACGTATACTTTAAGATCTTCTACGTAGAAAGAATCAACCATAGAAGCTGGCACGAAAGCACGTAAGCCTAAATCTACTACTAAACCACCTTTAACAGCTTCTTTAACAGGTGCTGTGATGATTTCTTTGTTATCGAATTTTTCTTTGAGCTCAGCCCAAACTTTCTTAGACTCAAGACGTTTTCTTGAGAGTAAGAAGTTCCCGTTTTCTTTATCACGGATTGGTTTTAAAACCACTACTTCAACTTCGTCACCGATGTTTACCACTTCAGTAAATTCGTTGAATGGTTTTGCTGAAAGTTCACGACGTGGAATTACACCTTCTAAACCGCCACTTTCTTTAATTGAGACACGTACTTGGTTATCTTCAAAAGCCAAGACGTCCCCTTTTACGACATCACCAGGTTTGATGTCTAAGACGCTATCCAAAGCATCCTCCATTGTTTGTAATTGTTGGTTTTCTACAGTTTCTGTCATCTACCAGTTCCTCCTAAGGCAATACTCAAGCGTTGTTCAGAAAATTTTTACGATTTGTGAACCTACTTAGCATCTATTTTATCAAATTCTAACCGATTAGTCTAGTCATAATTGCAATTTATTCTTTAATAGTCGAATTTTGCTTGGTTTTTAAGGCCTTACATTCGCTTTTGAATCATCTCCGTAAGTTTGGTCAAAAGTGAATCCAAGGTCTCATGGCTGGTATCAACTAAGATAGCATCTTCTGCCTGTTTAAGCGGACTGTGTTCACGAGTACTATCATAGAGATCACGCGCTTCAATATCCGCTTCAATTTCAGCCAAGGTTTGATCGGTCATGCCCCGCTCTAAGTTTTCCTTATAACGACGCGCAGCTCGAACGGCCACATCAGCGACGAAGAAAAACTTAATGCTGGCATTAGGTAAAACCACCGTCCCAATATCGCGGCCATCCATTACCACGGATTCTTTGGCGGCCATGGCTTGTTGCATGGCAACCAAAGCCTCACGAACTTGGGGCTGAGCTGATACTTCAGAGACCGCTTGCGTCACCGCAACACTACGAATAGCAGATGAGACATCTTCCTCCCCTAGGTATACGTGTTGTACTCCATCTTGGCGACGGAATGACAAATCAAGCTGGGCTAATAGGTTCTCTAAGGCCGCCTGATCCTCTACACTCACTCCTTGGCGCTGCACTGCTAAGGTAACCGCACGATACATAGCTCCTGTATCAATGTAGGTAATGCCTAATTGGCCAGCCAATAACTTAGCGACCGTACTCTTGCCTGAGGAAGCAGGCCCGTCAATTGCAATTGTCAAATGTGTCATCTATGCTTCATCCTCTTCTATCTCTCTACAAAAAAATAGAGCTTAGTTTCCTAAGCTCTATTCTACCCTAAAACTAGGGAATTCTCAATTTTTTATGGGATAACAATGGTTTGACCAGGTAAGATGGTTGTTTCAACCGTCGCACCATTAGCAGCTAACAAGGCATCTAGAGAAACCCCATTATTGGCTGCAATCCGATACCAAGAATCCCCTGCTTGTACCACATAAGTCGTACCACCTTGGTTTTGCTGTTGCTGACCTTGTTGGTTTTGACCCTGTTGTTGGCCTTGCTGGTTTTGGCCTTGTTGTTGGCCTTGTTGGTTTTGGTTAGGATGTTCACCTTGCTGGTTATTCAAGCCTTGACCAGATTCACTTGCTTTTGACTCAATGCTTGAAGCTGAGGCAACAGCAGAACTAGATTCACTAGTGCTGCTAGAGCTTGCACTTGAACTTTCGGCACGAGAGATTGATACTTGTGAAGCAGTCCGTGGTGATGGATTCTGTGGACGTGACGCATTTACCCAGAAGAAGAGGATAAATGGTACAATACATACGCAGATAACCATAAAGAGCAAGACCTTGGATAAGGTAGTTGCCTCACGTTCTGGTTGGTTACGAGCTGATCGTGAATATTGGCGGTTTTTTAAGTTTTCGTCTTCACCAAATTTGTTGTTCCAAGGCATTCTAAATCTGCTTGACGTTTCCGATGATTGATTTGATGATTCATTCAAATTCTCTTGATCGAAATTTGATTTTTGTTCTTCAGACATCAAAATTCCTCCTAAAATATGATACAATGTGACTAGATCCGTGAGGGGCACATGTTGCACATATTAATATTTACTAATTTATAGTACCATATTCTAAGCGACCTGTGCTAAAAATACAGTGGAAGTAAACGCTTTTATACGAATTTGATAAGTCGCTGTAACACTTCTGTAACATTAAAGGAGGATTTAGCATGTCTAAGTTAATTATTCAATCAGAAAGATGCATTGCCTGTGGCAAGTGTTATCTCAATTATCCACAAGTTTGATTGTGAAGATGACGGGATAGCCTTTGTGCAAGAAGATGCCACTGAGCAAGATCAGAAAATGGCACGTTCTGCCATCTTCGATTGTCCCACTCGCGCTATTGAAGAAGTCGATCATACCCCTTCTCCATCTCAGTAGCTATTAAACAAAAAAAACGGCCGGGATTAATCCCGGCCTTTCTATTGCTTATTGGTAGCTAGCTAGCAAGAGCCCTCTCTTAATCAGATAAGCCTTGAATTGGTTGTAAACCAAGGCGATGATAATTCCTAAGATAGCTCCCTTAAGTAAGTTAAATGGCACAATGGCTACTAAGACCATTTCTATCATATTTTTGATTGGCCAATGCATGACCTCTACATAGATAGGAAGCGCAATGAAATAATTGAGCAAGCTCATGACCAAAGTCAAGCTAAAGGCCAAGCTGATACATGTGAGCACAATCTGTTCAAGTTGCCAAGTGCCCTTCTTGCGGCGCAGGTAAAAATGCAGAATCAACATCATGGTCATGGTGCCAATGAAACTCATGCTGACCCCTAGCGGGATGCCAGCTTCTCCACCCTTACGCAAATATTCAATGAAATCGCGGATAAAGGCTACCACTGCAGCCCCAATTGGTCCATTAATTAAGAGCCCGATGAAGACCGGCACATCACTAAAGTCGAACTTAAGAAAAGGTGCCGATGGCAACAAGGGAAAATCGAGCAGTCGGAAAACCACTGCCCAGGCCCCTAAAATAGCCAGTAATACTTGACGTGTCAATCGCATGTTTTTCATAGATATTCCTCCTTTTATTCGTCTTCTAGAAGCCAAAAAAATACGCTTACTTGGGAAAGTAAACGCAGCAAAGACAAATAAACCCTGTGAATCTATCTGTTAATTAGCTTACTTCTCCCATCCAGACTTTACTGTCGGTACTGGAATTTCACCAGTTCAACCTAGACCCTAAAGTACTAGGCTCGTGGACTTTACCACCGGTCGGGAATTTCACCCTGCCCTGAAGACTAATTGTATTATTCGATTGATACCTTCATTATAGCACAAGATGCCCGACTTGACTAGCCGGGCATCTTCTTATTTAAAATTTCTGGCAGGCATGGACTTGGACTGCCCTTTTCTTGCCTTACGGCCTGAGCTAGATGCAGGCGATTTACGAGACGGCTTTTGACCAGTTGGACGTCCCATTATACGCTTAGGTTTAGCTTTCCTTGCTTCTTGCCCAGCTTGTCCCTCGCTCTGACTCATTTGCTTAAGCTTATTGACTTCATGAGCTGTTAACTCTCGCCATTCTCCTGGCAAGAGCTTACCTAGAGTCAGAAAAGCATAGCGTTCCCGCTTGAGTTTGTTGACTGGGTGCCCCACCGCTTCAAACATACGCTTAACTTGGTGATTCCAACCCTCACGAATGGTCAATTCTACAATTGCCGTCTGGTTATCCAGATTCTGGCTTAAGAGTTGAGCCTTGGCTTTGGCTGTTTTCTTACCATCTAACACAATACCGGCTTCAAGTCGAGCAAGTGACTTTTCAGATGGAATCCCTTTGACTTTGGCCACATAGACCTTATCAATTTGATGGCGCGGATGCATGAGTTGATTAGCAAAAGCTCCATCGTTGGTCAAGAGCAGAAGCCCAGTCGTATCATAGTCCAAACGTCCGACTGGATAAATTCGCTCTTCAATGCCTTGAATGTAGTCTAGGATGACTTGACGGTTCTTGTCATCAGACACAGCACTTATGACATGTCTTGGCTTATTAATCAGAATGTAGCGTGGTTCTTCCCGATAGATTGGAACGCCATCTACTTCTATACGATCCTTACTGGATACCTGAGTCCCTAATTCACGAACTGTCTGGCCATTAACGCTGACCCGGCCTTCTGTAATCAAACTTTCGCATTTACGGCGACTAGCAATGCCCGCATGGGCCATTACTTTCTGCAAACGATCCATCTAATCCTCCTCCCCTTCTTCTAAATCGGAATCAAGAAATGGCGCATCCTGATAAGACGCCTCGTCATCTAGACTAATCTGCCATTGCTTGGTATTAAATAATTCATCCGAAGTGACCTCATCATTGAGGTTAAGTGGCTCAATATTTGGTAAATCTTCTAAAGACTTGAGACCGAAATAGTCCATAAAGTAATCTGTTACCCCATAGAGAACTGGACGCCCCGGTGCTTCAAGTCGACCAACCTCACGAATCAAGTCGCGGGCAAGTAACTTTTGTAGCATAGTAATACTGGACACGCCACGAATCTCATCAATCCCCATACGGGTAATAGGCTGGCGATAAGCTACAATAGCTAGCGTCTCAACGGCAGCACGACTGAGCTTCTGGGTAAAGGGCGAGTGAGCATAGGCCTCCACATCAGGCGCCAACTCAGACTTAGTCACCAGACGGTATTGGTCATTGTAGTTAACCAATTCTACAGGTGACAGTGGGTCTTCCTGTAAATTCAATTGTAGTTGTTGCAAGGCCTCTGTCACTTGATTTAAGGGCACCTGAAGGCTAGCCGCCAAATCTTTACGACTGACCCCTTCAATTCCTGTTACAAAGATAATGCCATGCAGGCGGGTAATTAATTCCATCTATTCGACTCCGTCTATTTTTTCAATTTCAATTGGTGCCAAGGCTTCGGCCTGGTAGAAAACAATGAACTGCTTACGGACTAGCTCCAGAAGCGCCATAAAGGTCGTGATAATCTCCGGGCGACTGGCCTTGTCAATCAACTGTTCAAAAGACAAGCGTTCTTGCCGCTCTAGTCTTCCCAAGCGCGCTAAAATATCATCCATCTTCTGCTCCACTGTCAAAGGATCATGATGAATTTGGCGTTCCAAGGGCTGACGAGCTAGTTGGCGGGCCAAGACATCTTGCATACGTGCCACCAGTTGATCCAGGCTAATTTCCCCTTCTTGTAGCGGTATTTGATCCTGATAGTCCGACAAGTCATCTGCTTGTTTAGAAAAGAGCGCTGCACGAGCTTCTTGGCGCATTTCTAGTAGTGAGGACACATCTTGGAATTGTTGATACAAGAGCAGTTGTTGCACCAACACTTGACGTGGGTCACCAGGCTCATAGTCGCCATCCAATTCAGCATCTGGCTCGATAGGTAGGAGCAGACGACTCTTGATTTCCAAGAGCGTGGCAGCCATCACTAAGTAATCGCCGGCTTGATCTAACTCTAACTCTTGCATGGAGTGAAGATAAGCCAAGTACTGACTGGTAATTTCAGCCATAGGGATATCATTAATATCCACTTTCATCTGTTTAATTAAGTGCAATAACAAGTCAAAGGGCCCCTGAAAAGAGGCCAATTGGAGCTTGAGCTGCTGCTTGTCCTTGGTCACGGAGCTATCTTGCCCCTGATGACCTTTAAGATTCTTGGTGTTCTTGGGCATAACGACTGCTCCATTTGACAAGAAGTTCTGAGGTCAGACGAGACCCTAAGAAGGCGCTATTAGGATAGCGTTCCTTAAGTTCACAGAAAATCTGATAACCTACAGACTCATTGCGGAATGATGGTAAGAGGGCAATACGGTCAATAACGACTGACTCTGGATGTTCTGACTCGTTGCCAGGCGATTGAAAGGTTTCAACCCCCACCAAGCCAATGAAATTATCTTGGTCTTGCTCTCGATAGAGATAGATTTCCTTGCTATCAGATTGCCGGTAGGTTTCCAAAATCGACTGCAAGAGGTCGGTTTGGTGCTGCCCTTCTTCTAAAGTATAGGACAGTAAGCCGAGAATAATCTTTTCATTTTTATTTTTAGATTGAATGAGCACGGCGTACTCCTTTCTTCCCTAGCAATCTGGCAAGTCGCTTAAAGTAAAGCTAGGGTATTTTTAATTAAGTTCTTAAAGCGTGGTTTTACCTTAGCAGAGATTTCCATGACTTCCTCATGGTTGAGGCTAGACTGCATGCCACTTGCTAAGTTGGTAATGCATGAAATCCCTAAGACTTCCATACCACAATGTTTAGCCACAATGGCTTCTGGCACGGTTGACATTCCAACTGCATCACCACCAATGATCCGCATGTAGCGAATTTCAGCAGGCGTCTCATAAGACGGCCCGGTAACCCAAGTGTAGACCCCTTGTTGGAGATGAATTCCTTCTTTGGCAGCAGCTTGACGTAAGATGGCTTGACCTCGCAAGCTATAAGTCTCTGTTAAGTCAACAAAACGTGGGCCATGAGCATCTAAGTTTGCGCCAATCAGTGGATTGTTACCTGCTAGGTTAAGGTGATCTGTAATAATCATTAAGTCGCCTGGTTGGAATGAAGTATTAATCCCACCTGCTGCATTAGTTACAATCACAGTTTCTACCCCAAGTTCCTTGAAGATACGAACTGGATAAGTCACAGTGTTCAAATCATAACCTTCATAATAATGGAAACGGCCCTGTAAAATCAAGACTTTTTTATCTGCCAAGTCCCCATAAACTAATTGACCAGCATGGCCAGCAACTGTAGAGACTGGAAAATTAGGAATATTTTCATATGGAATGCGGATAGCATTTTCCACATCTTCAGCAAGCTCTCCAAGGCCACTACCTAGGATTAAACCAACTTGTGGATAAGTTAAACCCTGGTCTTTTAAGTATTGAATGGTTTCTGTAAACATCTATTTTTCTCCTTGCTGACTATGTCCTAATTTAATTGACTTAAGAATGAAGAACCTTGTTCGGTCTTGGCAACGCCGAAGTTATCAGAAATGGTGGCTGCGATATCACTATAGTAACGCGCCTTGAGCTCACCTGCTTGCGTGAAGGATGGGCTGTAGGCCAGAATTGGCACATATTCACGGGTATGGTCGGTTCCACTATAGGTTGGGTCGTTACCGTGGTCAGCAGTAATCAAAAGTAAATCATCTTGGCGTAGCTTGCTATAGATTTCTGGCAAGCGGTTGTCGAAATCTTCTAAAGCTTGGGCGTAACCTTCTGTGTTGCGGCGGTGACCATAGATGGCATCGAAGTCCACTAAGTTAGTGAAGGACAAACCGGTAAAGTCACGGTCCATAATCTTCAGCAGTTGATCTACCCCGTCCATGTTAGACTTGGTCCGAACGGCATCCGTAATCCCCTTAGTGTTGAAGATATCGTTGATTTTCCCGATGGAAATCACATCATAGCCACCTGCCTTCAGGAAGTCCAGCGTTGTATCCGCAAAAGGGCTTAAGGCATAGTCATGACGGTTGGCAGTACGAGTCCAGTTACCAGGAGTCCCAATGTATGGGCGAGCAATAATACGTCCCAACATGTAAGGATCTTCTAAGGTAATCTCACGAGCATACTCACAAATGCGATAAAGTTCTTCTAATGGAATAATGTCTTCATGGGCGGCAATTTGCAAGACAGAGTCTGCAGAAGTATAAACAATTAGGTCCCCTGTCTTCATTTGATGTTCCCCATATTGGTCAAGCACTTCAGTACCAGAAGCCGGGGCATTGCAGACCACCTTACGACCAGAAAAGGCTTCAATACGCTCGATTAGTTCATCAGGAAAACCATCAGGGAAGACGCGGAATGGTGTTTCAATTTTAAGCCCCATGATTTCCCAGTGACCGGTCATAGTGTCCTTACCAGCTGAAACTTCTTCTAACTTAGTCCAGTAACCCTTGGAGGATGACACAGGTGTCAAGCCAGCTAGGTGCTCAATATTCGCCAAACCTAGCTCTACCATATGAGGGAGCTTTAGTCCTGCAACTTCAGCAATATGGCCTAGGGTATGGCTCCCTAAATCGTTGAAGTCTGCAGCATCTGGAGCTTCACCAATCCCAACAGAATCTAAGACGATTAAATGAATACGTTTGAATTTCATATTTTTTCCTCTTTCCCTAGACGGTCAGTGAATGACCGTCTTGATTATTAGGCCACCTCTCCAGTCGGAAGATGACAAGTTACGCGCGCGGGAAGTACTTACGATAGACTTCTTGCAAACGTTGGGTACTGATATGGGTATAAATCTGTGTCGTTGAAATATCCGCATGGCCCAGTAGTTCCTGAACCATACGCAAATCAGCACCATTTTCCAGCAGATGAGTTGCGAAAGAATGACGCAACATATGAGGTGAGACGGTTTGTTTAATACCAGCTAAGGCCACATACTTATTGAGATTTTTCCAAATTCCTTGACGAGTAAAAGCCTTACCCCGCTCTGTCAAAAAGACTTCCTGCGGACTGGAAGAGCCAGCTAATCTTAGGAAGCTAGGACGGACCTGTTCCAGATAGGCCTCTAGCCATTCAATGGCTTCATCAATCAAGGGAACTAGACGCTCCTTGTCCCCTTTACCTAGGGTTTGGATAAAGCCTAATTCTAAGTGTAAATCTTCTAATTTAAGCTGAACCAATTCTGTTACCCGCAGACCCGTGGCATACATGAGCTCAAAGATAGCCCGATCACGCAAACCATGCGGGCTACTAGTGTCGGGCGCTTGAAGCAAGGCTTCAATCTCCTTAGCAGTTAGGACTTTAGGTAGATGTCTACCTTGTTTAGGCCGATGGACCAAGGACATAGGATTTATCTCTAGAATGCCCTCTTTGCGTAAAAAGAGGAAAAACTGCTTCAAACTAGATAGCATACGACTGGTCGAGGAAGCTGCGTAGGAAGCTTGGCTGAGTTTTGCTAGAAAGGCTCGCACCGTTAGCTCATCAATCTCCTCTACTTTGTCAATCTCCTGCTCCGTCAGATAAGCCTGAAACTTAGCCAAATCGCGCTGATAGCTCTGAATGGTATTGGCGGACCGATTCATATCTAAGAGAAGATAACGTTCAAAATCCTGGACAGCCTGGCTAAATTTCATAGTTATTGCCTAATGGATCAATCTCTGCACTTGAGTCTTGGACTTGAGTCAGATAGAGCCCATCTCCTTTGACCTGACGAATGAGGCCTTGTTTCATTAGAGTCCCAACGGCACGTTTAAATTGGGCCTTAGAAATGCCAAGCTGAGTCTGGATACTTGCTGGATCTGATTTATCATGAAGTGGCAAATAATGTCCGGGCGCTTTTCTTAAGATGGCTTGAATCATACCGGCATCATCATCCAAAGCCTCATAAGCCCGTGGCTTGACCGATAAATTAAGGCCGCCGTCCTCACGAACGCCAATAATGCGAGCTTGCAAGACTTGACCAAGACGTGGAGTATCAAGAGTCTCACTTTCATGTAAGAAAGCCGAGTGTCCACCGTCTGTAATGCAAAGTGAACCCGCTAACTTAACCTTATAAACGGTAGCTGTGACATTGAGATTCTTCATAGCACGAGCTGCGCGCTTAAAATAGGCTTGCATAGCTTCAGGTTCAATCAACTTGCCCCAGAAACGATTCTTAGCATCCACTTGATAAGTTAGGAAAAGCCGGTCGCCCTTCTTAGGCCAGAGAGCTGTATTAAGGGGTAGGTCATCCAAGGATACGACCACTTCCTTATCCTGCAAGCCAATATCAACAAAGACGCCTAAATCCTTACGGCTGCTAACCACACTACCCCAACCATAGATTTCAGGTCGGATAGCCGGCAAGTCAACTTGAATTACTTTCTTGCGGGCCTTGGTTTCATAGATAAGGCCTTCAATCTGGTCACCAACTTGGTACTTTTGTATATCTATCTGCCCCGGTAGAACGGTGAAGGTCTCACCTTCATATTGTGCGAAAAAGTGACGCTCATTTTTGTCACTGATGCGGGCCTTGACTATTTGTCCGTAACGAACCACCTCATCGCCTCCTTTTTTTCTTCTACATTTTAACACAAAAAGGTCAAAATATAAAGGAAAGTCCGACTTGTTTGACCTAAGAGTAACCCGAGGGTCTTAAATGAAATTTAGAAATCCTGCATCAGAGTAAGCGCCATCAAACTCAGCTCGCAACCTCCCCAAAAAATACACAAAAAGAGAGATTGGAACAAGTTCCAACCTCTCCATCAATTATTTGGCGTATTCAACCGCGCGCGTTTCGCGAATAACGGTTACTTTAATATTGCCTGGGTAGTTCATTTCTGCTTCAATCCGGTTGCGGATATCACGAGCGATTCGTGAGGCGCCAGCGTCATTGACTTCATTTGGACGAACCATGACACGGACTTCGCGCCCAGCTTGAATAGCAAAACTATTAGCCACGCCTGGGAAACTATTAGAGATTTCTTCTAATTTTTCCAGACGGCGGATGTAGCTTTCCAAGGATTCACTGCGGGCACCTGGACGTGCTGCAGATAAGGCATCAGCGGCAGCTACCAAGATAGCAATGGTCGAAGTTGGGTCAGTGTCACCATGGTGGGAAGCAATAGCATTCACTACTACTTCTGGCTCGTTGTATTTCTTGGCAATCTCTGCCCCGATTTCAACGTGTGAGCCTTCAATCTCATGGTCAAGTGCCTTACCAATATCATGCAGAAGACCTGCACGTTTGGCTAGAGCCACATCTTCACCTAACTCACCAGCCATAACGCCAGCAAGTTTGGCAACTTCAATACTGTGGTTCAAGACGTTCTGCCCATAACTGGTTCTAAAGGATAGACGACCAATAATCTTGATTAAATCAGGATGGAGAGAATGAATTCCCACATCAAAGGTCGCTTGTTCCCCGATTTCTCGGATTTTCTCGTCAATCTCGCGACGCGCCCGATCCACCATTTCTTCAATACGCGCTGGATGAATCCGGCCGTCTTGAATCAGTTTCTCCAAAGCCAACTTAGCAATTTGACGTCGAATTGGGTCAAAACCACTTAATACGACTGCTTCTGGCGTGTCATCGATAATTAAATCAATCCCGGTTAAGCTTTCCAAAGTACGGATGTTGCGGCCTTCTCGCCCGATAATCCGACCTTTCATGTCATCACTTGGTAAGTGTACTACGGTCACTGTATTCTCAGACACAATGTCCGGAGCACTCCGTTGAATGGCTTGTAAGATAATGTTTTTGGCATTGCGATCAGCTTCATCTTTGGCTTTTTGCTCTGCATTCCGAATCATGACTGCAATTTCTTGGGACAAAGCTTGCTCTGTCTCAGTCATAATGATGTTTTGCGCCTCTTGACGCGATAGGGTTGCCACCCGTTCTAATTCACTTTGTTGGGCAACGACCAATTCTTGAACCTTCTCTTCCTGTTGGGTCAAGGTCTTTTGACGTTTTTGATAGTCTTGTTCCTTGCTCTCAAGATTGAGTTCGCGTTTGTCTAAGATCAGACTCTTTTGGTCCAAGGTCTCTTCCCGTTGAAGGAGACGTTTTTCCATTCCTGTTACTTCGGTCCGGCGTTCCTTCAGTTCTTGTTCTAATTCATTACGGTACTTGAGATTTTCTTCTTTGGCTTCGAACAAGGCTTCCCGCTTGAGGGTCTTAGCCTGTGCAATAGCCGCATCAACAATGGATTCTGCATTTGCCTTAGCATTTCCGATGTGCTTTTCATCGCTTTTCTTCTTGAAAATATAGCCGATCACTACCCCGATAATTAAAGCAACGATTACTGCGAAGGTGAGCTGCAATAGGTCCATCGTATCACCTCCTATTAATCTATTCATTATTATCGTTATTCATTTCAAATTTTTGGATGATTTCAAAATAAATAATGTGTCAACCACACCCTCTATCATACGGTTTTATGGGCCGTCTGTCAATCCCTAGTCATGGCCAGATAGACCTAACAAATCGTCCGCAATCCCTATTATGAAAGCCTTTAGACATTCTTAATCAATTTAAAGTGAAAACATTTCATTAAAAAGAACACACCAGAAACGCGTTTGTCTTAATTAGTTAACTACACTAATTAAGACAATAACCTTATTCGATACACTTATCTTAATTAGCGCCAACGCCCACCTTCTCTACCAATAATATAAAAAGGCGCCCCGGAGGGCGCCCTATCCTCTTCTTAGAGAATACCATCTTTGATAAGTTGTTCTGCGATTTGAATGGTGTTAGTGGCCGCCCCTTTACGGATGTTGTCGGCTACTACCCAAATGTTGAGGCCGTAAGGAACTGACTCGTCACGACGAATTCGTCCAACATAAACCTCATCATGATCTTCCACCTCTGACTGAAGTGGATACTTAAGGTTAGCAGGATCATCCAAGAGAATGATTCCCTCCGCTTCTTGGAAGGCTTGACGAATTTCTGCTAAATCAAAGTCTCGTTCCAATTCAACGTTAATAGAGACAGCATGAGAGTGTTTGATTGGAACTCGAACTGTAGTAGCTGTTACACGTAAGTCTGGCATACGTAGAATTTCCGAGTTTCTTCAATCATCTTGATTTCTTCCTTGGTATAGCCAGACTCAGTGAAGACATCAATATGTGGCAAGACATTGTCATTGATTGAATATGGGAATTTTTCAGTTGTATGGTTGACCAAGTCATTAATGCCGGCTTGGCCTGCTCCTGATACTGCTTGATAGGTATTGTAGATGACGCGCTTCAAGCCGTATGGTTGTAGAACAGCTAATGGGACGACTGACTGAATGGTCGAGCAGTTAGGGTTGGCAATCAGATGGTCTTCAGCCTTCAAGACATCACCATTGACTTCAGGCACTACCAAAGGAATCTTAGGATCCATACGCCAAGCACTGGAGTTGTCAATCACATAGATACCACGACTAGCGGCGATTGGCCCAAAATGCTTAGAGGTCTCGCCCCCTGCTGAGAACAGGGCAATCTCAATCGGCGCTTGAAGAGCCTCTTCCGTTAATTCTTGAATGACATAATCCTTGCCAGCGTAGCTAATAGTTTTACCAGCTGAACGTTTGGAAGCGAACAAGGTTAAAGTCTCAAATGGAAAGTTTCGTTCGTGTAATACTTGCAGCATTTTACGCCCTACAACACCAGACGCACCGCAGATGGCCACATGATATTTCTTAGTCATGGGGTGACCTCCTAAAAAATTATTTACCCTATTAGCTTAAAGATTATAGGGGCAAAAGTCAATCCCTTAAGCCTGTCTCCCAGGCTGATTAATTGACAATTTAGTCCTTTATTGATAGAATCTAGCTATCCTTTAGGGGATGTCACGGTTTCGACAGGTATTGTTCGAGCTTTTGACGCGTCAGGAGGGTTGCGTCCGCCTTAAAACGCTACAGTTAAATATAACTGCAAACAACCAAAACAACTCTTTCGCTTTAGCAGCTTAATAACCTGCAGCGGAAAATCAGCCTAACATCGCCCATGTGCTAGTAGCTGGTTTTATTTAAGTGGGATACGCGTGATTTATCCGTCTGTTAAATCACGAAGAGATGATCAGACTCGCAAGGATGACAGCCTGTCTAGTGGCGGTCTCTGCGCTAAATCAAATAGCTAGACTATTGGCGTAGACTTGATTGTGGCGAGATATTTGGACAGGGGTTCGATTCCCCTCATCTCCATAACAGACTAAATCCCTCAGCAGCATCTGCTGAGGGATTTTTTTGCTATTAATATCTACTTATCATTGCTTGTTTGACGGGGTTTCCGCTCACCCCAATATTGGTAATAATCTACCTTGAGAGCGCCATTATAGAGCTTGCGTTTTTTGGTTGCCTTGGCCCCATAGTAGGTCTCGAAGGCTTCATCACTAGTTAAAATATACTTACTCCAGGTCGGCATTTGGTTATAGAGCTTGCCCATGTCCGCATAGAGAGCGTGGACCTGGTCCTCTGTCAACATACGGTCACCATAAGGCGGGTTAGCAATTAATATACCGTAATCCACCTTAGGACGGTAGTCTTTAAGTTGCATTTGCTTAAAGGAAATCGTATCTGCTACTCCAGCTTCTTGAGCATTGGCCTTAGCAATTTCAACCATACGGTGGTCAATGTCGCAGGCTTCAATGTCCATCATGACATCTGGTTTGGCTTGAACTTGGGCTTCCTGGCGCACCTGCTGCCATACTTGCCCACTTGGATCTAAGCTGGTCCAATGTTCGGCCGCAAATTCCCGCTTAAGACCTGGCGCAATATTACGCCCAATCAAGGCTGCCTCAATGGCAATGGTTCCCGAACCACAACATGGGTCGTAAAGTGGTCGGTCAGGATACCAAGTCGTTAACATGACTAAGGCAGCTGCCATATTCTCTTTGAGTGGGGCGGCACCCTTCTCTACTCGGTAGCCACGCTTGAATAAGGAGGTGCCAGAAGTATCCAAGGTCAGGCTGACTTGGTCTTTGACCAAAGAAACTTCGATAGGATAGACTGCCCCTGTCTCAGGCAAATTGGTCCGACGATGATAGTAGGACATGAGTCGGCTAGCAATAGCCTTTTTGACGATTTTCTGGCAGTTAGGCACGCTATGTAACTGGGACTTAACGGATTTGCCAGACACAGGAAAATTAGCATCCAAAGGCAGAATGTCTTCCCATGGCAAGGCGTAAGTCAAATCATATAGGGCTTCAAAGGTCTTGGCCTGAAAACTAGCAAATTCAATCTTAATACGGTCAGCCGTTCTTAGCCAGAGATTAGCCTTAGCAATATCCTGGACATTCCCAGAGAAACGCACGCGCCCATTCTCCGTCTGAACTTGATAGCCTAGCTGCTTCAATTCTTGGGCCGTCACGGACTCAATGCCGGCAGCAACGGTAGCCAATAGGTTATAGTTTTTCATCAGAGGCTCCTCATCTTTAACTTGTCGTTGCGGGCAAGACAATCCTGCCCTTAGAAAAAAAGCCCTCCTCGCCAGAGAGGGAGAAGCGCCTTTGTTGTATTAAGCAAAAGCCTATTAAGTAAATTTCGATAAGCCATGTTCTGTCACTTAAGGGAAATAGGCTATGCACCTTAAGTGGGGTAATCATCTGTCTGCCGGTCACTCAGTGACCCGCCTCTTCCATCGGTTCATTTCCCTAGGAAAAGTGCCCCGACCAGTCTCCCTAGAAAACTAGGTTACTATTTGGGTTGCTCGCTCGAGGGGTTTACCGCGTTCCACGCTAGTTGTTTCCAACCAGCCTCGTCTCTGTGGCACCTTAGAGGTTACTCAGTCATAGCCGAAGCCTTAGACCTTTTGCCTGCCGTTAGCGCTAGGCACTACCTTAGCTTATGGTTTCGCTAAGCACGAACACTACAGGCATCTCAGCCTGTGCGAGCATGGACTTTCCTCAACTATTACTAGCCGCGATTACCTAAAATCTACTTGAGGTTCTTTTATTGGAAACGTGTCACGTCTGAATAAGACATGGTGTTGTCTGTGCTACCAATCTTAGATCCAAAGACATGTTTCTCTAAGTTAGAGAGACGCTTAAGGATATCGAAGTTAGTGACACCAGAGCCTGGTGAGGTTGGCACATTGTTCTTCTTAGCCAAGGCAAGTTGCTTGGTCAATTCATCAATTTTGCTGATTAGGCGCTCATTTTCATTCTTCAAAGTCGCCACATCCTTTTGGTAAGAATCGTAGTCACGGATAATGCTATCCAAATACTCATCTACTTCAGATGCTTTATAACCACGAAAATCGCGGGTAAATTCTTTTTGTAAAATATCTTTAGCGGTTAAATTTTTTTCTGCCATATCGCTCATCTACCTCCATCAATGATTACTTCTTTCTCAGAAGAATTAATGATTCTATCTTAAATAGAGAAGTCTATTCAATTTATTATGCCACGAAATTCCTAAGAATGCTAGCGAATATACGTTCGCACCCTAGTGAATTGTGCACTTTTAGTCACATAATCTATCCCCATAAATCTGAGATCCGGACCTTGATTAACTATCTCTATTATGCCACGCAAAAGCCAACTTGGCTAGCGAGGCGATGTCCGCGCCCAGCTAACCGCCTTATTTAGGCTCGATTTTGCTAACTGGTCGGCTGCCTGATTTTTCCTTTTCAGCTATCCATTTGACATAGAGATTTGGAAAAGTAGTCCAGTCGACTTAGGATATGATCTAAAAATAGGAGCATAACGTGCATCCTTTATATAGGATTTTTCAATGGCCCGAATGGCTACCTGGCTATCGGCATGTAACCAAATAAAGTCCTGGGTCAGTCCCAATTCTATCAACCAGTCTAGAGCGCGCAAGATAGCTAAAAAAATTCCGCCTGATGATTGTCTGCTACCTGATTGAGGAAAACAACTTGTTCATAGAGTTGATCAGGCGCCAGAATCCGAATGGCCAGGCCGGCAGATTGATTTTTATAGGCAAAGGCAGCATCCGTATAAACCTTCAGCATTTTTTCGCTCCTTATCTGTTATTTGTCTACAAACTATTAATGTATTGTGCTATAATATAACTAGTATAGCACGGATTTAAGTATTGACAAGAAAGAGGTGGCAAAATGAGTGATGTAATTGAATTTCCGACCAATGCGGACCAATATTATCGCAAAGCACTCAGTGCCCTCAAGGTCCATGACTTTGGCCGTGCACAAGAATTGCTAATCAAGAGTTATGAGACAGATCCTCAGGTTCATGTCTTCGAGGAACTGATTAAATTATATATTGCTCGGGGACAAAAAGCTGACCTTTTGAACTGTTGGCAAACTTATTTCCCTGATATAGAAGCCGTTAATGATTGGAATGTTCTCCTCTTATATGGAGCTAGTCTGTCCCTCCTTTACGACTTAGACGCTGCCCTCTTGCGGCTCTATCAGCTTCAAGCACGCTTCCAAGCAGCTGGATGGGACAGTGAAGACCTCTTACCATTCATTCATCAACTCAATCATACCCAGCGCTTAGCCCGGCGCTTGGAGCAAGCCCTGGATCAGGGTCAGGAAGCCATTGAGACTTTTATCAATCAAATCTATGACGGCCAAGGATTTGAGTTACTCAGTTTCCTTAAATATACCTACGACCTGCCTTTAGACAAGGCCTTGCCTTTCTTTAAGGCCATTCTGACTCATCCAGACCTACCTCAATATATCAAGAGTGACGTCTTACATTACCTACTCTACCAGAACTATCCAGGTAAAGTGACCTATAACTGGTTTGGCCAAGTCCATGAATTGACAGTCGCCAAACTCCAAGATTACCGTCACCAGTCTTCTTATGTGGCCGGTCTTCAAGTCATCGAAGACTACTGCGAACAATTCAATCCTCATCTCATGATTGAGTTTTCCCAGCAGTTTGTCCTTCAGGCCTTAACCGTTTACCCCTATTTTGAAGAAGCCTTCGGTTCAGCCAAGGAGTGGTTCCAGCTTTTCTTGACGGAGAATGACCTACCGACTCCCTACGATCTAGTACCAGATGCTAAGCATCGCCAGACCTATCAAACTGTCGCAGCTGAACTCTATCAATTAATCTACCAAGAACAATCGTATTGAGAATAAGAGCCTCCTATCACAAGTACTTTGATAGGAGGCTCTTCTATAGGCACTGTGTGCTCAAATCCCTTGCTGAGCAGCGGGACTTAGGGGCTCTTCCCCTTCCTCATCATCTTGAATGAGATGTTCACAGTTAATATAGGCGACAATATCCTTGAAATTGACGATGGTGCGGCTAGTACAAATATCCTTCATAGTCGGATCTGACCGGAGCCAATCGATGTCGACGACAGCGCTGTTGGTCAGAAGTTTACGGATGGTCCCCCGCATATGGACCTGCCGGAAGGTAAAGCGTATTTGGTCACCAATCTCAGGACGAATCTGTTCACGGACTCGCTGAATCATTTGGCAACCCGTCTCGAAATTGACATGCAAGAGGGAGGCTATCCGAGACTTAGTGGTCCCCCGTCTCAGCTCACGTTCAATGAGCTCGCGCTCTGACTTAGTGACTTTGACTCTCATACGACCCACCCTTTCTGAATGAAACCGTTTCTAATTCCTATTATAGCACTTTTGGCGGGCTTTTTATAGCTTATCGCTTAAAAATTTACCATTCTGACAAGAATTTGTAAGTTTGTTTCGAATTTTTGTTTGAAACCGCCCCCATTTCCTTGTTATAATGGAAATAGCTTATAAAAAAAGGAGCGTTAACCATGAATCAATCCATTATTACGACCCTTGTTTATGAAACCAAAGTCTCCATCGGTTCCTATTTCCACCTAGTCACTGACTGGTTCGCCAGCGACCAAGAAATCAAGACTGTCATTATCGACCAAGACCATGTTTATTCCAAGATTCTGTCTCTCTACCCTAATGGTTTTGTTATGTACCTCGAGCAAGACCAAGATGGCTCTATTTACCGGACCAATTATCCTCTGATTCAAGCCAAAGATGCCGACTACTATACCGTTCAGTGGGATGACTAAATTCCTGTTTGAAATGGCGCCAAAGCCACTTGATTTTGCTATGTGACTCCTTTATACTCAGAGTATTCATTCTGACTATAAAGGAGTCACTTATGCATAATATGACCACTGGGTCCCCCCTCAAACGCATTATTAACTTCTCCATTCCGCTCCTGATAGGTAATATTTTCCAGCTTGTCTATAATATGGTCGACACCTTTATTGTTGGACGCACCATGGGGCGAGATGCCCTAGCAGGAATTTCTGCTTCATCCAGCGTCATGTTTCTGATTCTCGGCTTCGCTCAAGGCTTAACGGCAGGGTTAAGTATTCCTTTGGCTCAAGCCTTTGGTGCTAGGGACTTCCATAAGGTACGGCGTTCAGTCACCATTGCCTGGACTATCGCGCTCTGCGTTTCCATGGCCTTGACCTTCCTGTCTACCTTCTTCCTCCGCCAAATTCTAGAAGTCATGATGACGCCGCCTGAAATCATTCAATATACTTACGATTATCTCATCGTCATCTTCAGCGCTTGTACCGTCACCATGCTCTACAATTTACTGAGCAACATGATGCGGGCCTTGGGAGACAGCCGGACGCCCCTCTACTTTCTTATCATCGCGGCCTTAACCAATATCGTCTTAGACTATGTTTTCATCGTGAACGTGGGCATGGGGGTTGCGGGTGCTGGACTCGCGACGGTCTTGTCACAAGCTGTCTCGGTTATCCTTTGCCTCTGGGCCATTCACCGTCGTTGGCCACTACTGCAGGTTTCCTGGCAGAAGGCCATGCTGGTAGCTGAAGAAGTCCGCTATCACCTCAATATGGGCTTCCCAATGGCCTTCCAGTCCTCTATTATTGCCATTGGCTCCATTTCGGTCACAGTGGCTCTCAATCAGTTAGGTCCTCTAGCTATCGCAAGTTATGGTGCCGCTTCTAAAATTGAACAGATTGTGATTTTAGTCCTCATGTCCTTTGGGATTGCCATGGCAACTTATGTAGGCCAAAACTTTGGTGCCGCCCAATTTGACCGAATCCGCCAAGGAGTCCAACAAATGACCTTCTTGTCTGTAGGTGTTGCGCTGGTGTCTGGCGTCATCTTAGCACTGACCGGAGCTCAGGTTGTTACCCTCTTCGCAGAAGGTAGCCAAGGACTGGAAATGGCTCACTACGGTCAAGTCTTCTTCTACTGTTCGGCGCCTGCATACTGGTTATTAGCTTTACTCTTCATCTATCGCTATACCTTGCAAGGGCTTGGCGACAGCCTAATTCCGACTATTGCCGGTATCATGGAGTTGGCTATGCGCATGAGTGCCGCTCTGATTCTTAGCCAATATCTAGGCTTTGTCGGCCCAGCTATTGCCAGTCCTCTGGCCTGGTTGGGCGCTTGCATTCCCTTGTTAACAGCCTATCATCATCACAAAAACCATCTGCAAGAACGCTTCAACCACAAGCTGGCCCAGAATTAGTCTGGCCAGCTTTTTTTGTCATACTAGAACCACTTAGACGGGGATTGTGTAGGGAGGTTACAAGTTTCTTACAGATAGCGCAAAAACCGGCTCAAAAGTTGTCCTCAAGCCTTTTTTGCCGTATAATGATACTATCCATAAATATATGTAGTTTGCAACTACAAGGAGGTAAATTATGACCAAACCAATTCGCGTGCTTCTTTACTACAAGTACGTTAACATCGAGAACCCAGATAAGTTTACAGCTGACCACTTGGCCTTCTGTAAGTCTATTGGCCTTAAGGGCCGGATCCTCGTTTCAAGCGAAGGGATTAACGGGACTGTCTCAGGTGACTACGAAACCACTCAAAAATATATGGACTATGTTCACTCCCTACCAGGTATGGAAGACCTCTGGTTCAAGATTGACGAAGAAGAAGAACAAGCCTTCAAGAAGATGTTCGTTCGTCACAAAAAGAAATTGTCCACTTAGGCTTAGAAGATAACGACTTCGACAACGACATCAACCCATTAGAAACCACTGGTGCTTACTTGTCACCACAAGAATTCAAGGAAGCCTTGTTAGATGAAAACACCGTTGTCCTTGATACACGTAACGACTATGAGTTTGACTTAGGTCACTTCCGAGGTGCTATCCGTCCTGATATTCGCAACTTCCGCGAATTACCACAATGGGTACGCGACAACAAGGAAAAATTCATGGACAAGCGTGTCGTTGTCTACTGTACAGGTGGTGTCCGCTGTGAGAAATTCTCCGGTTGGATGGTACGTGAAGGTTATAAAGATGTCGGCCAACTCCACGGTGGGATTGCTACCTATGGTAAAGACCCTGAAGTAAAAGGCGAATTGTGGGATGGTAAGATGTACGTCTTCGACGAACGGATTGCGGTTGATATTAACCACGTCGATCCTGTTGTAATCGGGAAAGACTGGTTCGATGGCACTCCATGCGAGCGCTATGTTAACTGTGGAAACCCAGAATGTAACCGTCGTATCCTAGCTAGCGTCGAAAATGAAGACAAATACGTTCGTGGTTGCTGCCCAGAATGCCGTCGCCACCCACGCAACCGCTACATTGCGGAAAACAAATTGACTAATCAAGAATGGGAAGCTCGTCTCAATGCCATAGGCGAATCCCTAAATGATCAAGTAACGGCTTAAGAGCCATACCCCATAAAGAAAGTAGGTGAATGAATGACACTAGACGATGACAAAAAGAAAGTGTCCGAACAATCGGACCAGCATTACTATGATGTCTCTTTTGACATCGCGCCTGATAAAGAGGATTCAAGGGGTCATTCTACCCCGCCTTCGAACGAGGCAACTTCTAAGCCATCACGCTGGGATAATTTCTATGAAGACTATTCCCGTAAACAAGCACAGGCTCGACAAGCGAACGCTGAAAGTAATGATCAAGCATCTACTTCAACTAACAAAGGCCAGTCCGAGACTAGTCAGACCACTGAATCAAGCTCTAGTCAAGGTCAGCAGGATCAAGATAGTTGGCATTACCAACCTAAGTCGGACGAAAAGACCGTCATGGCTCAATCTTCCGAGTTCATCGATCGCTCTGTCAAACGCGTCCGTGACTTCTTCTCTAACTTCAATCCAAGTATTGATGAAGCCAACCCTTATAAGCAGACTAACCAAGTGTCCGACCAGGACTTCCAATCTCATCTTTTCCAAGAGGAAAATGAGACAAACCAAGTTAGTCCTGCCAAGGAAAAAGCCAAGAAGAAGAAAGTTGTTAAACCTTCAGAGCCTAAGGCTAAGCCAGAACTAGTGCAGCAAAATGAGTTACGCCCGGAGACTTCAAGCTCATCCGAGTCTTCTGACAAAGGCCCTCGTCGGCGTCGGCTCTTTGCCGGCATGGCCAGTCGAGATCATCACGACCAAAATTCGGAAGAAGAAGCTAGCACAGACCTAGGGCTAGCAGGACCTGTTGACATGCCAGACTTATCTGCAGAATCTTCTGCTAGTTCTAAGCCTGCTAGTCGCGTTTACCAACCTCGCATTGAGCTCGACCAGGACAGTGCGGCTAGTCAGCCCCTGCCAAGTCCTGCCGATATCCAAAAGGAACGCGAACGACGTCGCAGTTTTGACCTTAAGCAGGAAACAAGCAATGAGCTCCGAGAAGAAAGCGAGCCAGCTGCAAGTTCAGACAAGAAGGAAGTGTCCCGTGTCTATCAACCTTTAGACGCTGACTTGTTAAAACCAAGTAGAGACCTAACTAAAGAAGACCAAGTGGTTGAACTTAAAAGTCCGGCCACTACTGAGCCAGTCGCTAGCTCAAATGACCACAGCACGGAACTGGAGTCAAACACTTCACATCCAGCAGATTCACTAGGAAGCTCTGAAGGCCAGGAAGAAGGCCCTCACCTTTCATCACGAGGGCGTGCCCGACTCAGTTCGCTCTTGTCCATTTTCGATAATATTACACCAATTAAGGTACCAAACCAGGCCTCTGCTGTAGATGACTCAAGCCAGGGCCGAGAAGCTGAGCACTTAGAAAGTGCTAGAGGATCAAGCTATCAAGAACCTGATCTAGTATCTCAGGATAGACTTGAAATTGAGTCAGAACCCGAACAAGCGCCTGTTTCTTCAAGCCATCCAGATGAGCCAAATCACTTGGATCAAGAAGTGGACGACTATCTATCGAGCCAACAAGTTCCCAAGCGGAAGTTGAGGCTGAAGCTAACCTTAATCAAGAAAAATCTCATGATCAGCAATCAGATCATGAAGCGGCGTCACTCGTTGCTAGTCAAGAAAACTTGATTCCTCAAGCATCTGAACCATCAGAGCAAGAACCAAGCTTAGCTGAGGAGAACTCAGAGCAGCATGAATCAGATCATTCTGATTCAGACTCAAGATCAGACGACTATGACTTGGCTTGGACGGCTAAGACTAGCAAGCTAACTAGCCTAGACCCAGATTACTTTGACCAAACGCAAGCCAGCGAGACTGAGTCAGACCTAAGCCATGATGTAGAAGAAGGTGTTCAAAGTCAGGATTCAGAAACTGAATCTGATGACCAAGCGCCAGCTGCCCTAGATTTGGCTACTGCCGGACTAGGTGCTAGCCAAGATTCAGAACGCAAAAGTCGTAAAACCAAAGGAAAAGGTAAATCCAAGTCTAAGGTCATTAACCTATCTAACTACACTGCCAGAGAAAAGATTTTCTTAGGTCTTAATGTGGCAGTCAATGTAGTTCGCCGCATTGCCCTCTACATCGTCTTGATTGGCATGCTCTTAGGTTCCTTAGCTGCTGGGGCTGGGGCTGGTTACTTTGCCCACCTAGTCTCTGACACCAAGGTGCCTAATCGTGAAGAAATGGCTGCCAAGATTAACAAGTTGGAACAGCAATCCACCATTTACTATGCTAACGGGACACCGATTGCTAACGTCCAAGCCGATGTCATTCGGTCTGTGACTAACCTGTCAGATGTATCACTAACATCGTTAATGGTCTGGTATCGACTGAGGACTCCTCCTTCTATGAACATAAGGGGGTTGTGCCTAAGGCAATTCTGCGGGCTACCCTACAGGAAGTCTTGTCACCAGGCAGCGGAACCGGTGGTTCTACTCTGACCCAGCAATTGGTCAAGCAGCGTCTCTTAACTAACGATGTCACCTTCTTCCGGAAAGCCAATGAAATTCTCTTGGCCCTCCGTCTGGAGCAATTCTTCAGTAAGGATGAAATCCTAACTGCCTACCTCAACGTGTCGCCATTTGGTCGTGACCATAACGGAGATAACGTAGCCGGGATTGAGAAAGCTTCAGAAGGGATTTTTGGTAAAAAGCCTAGCGAGGTCAACCTGGCTCAAGCAGCCTTCTTGGTCGGCTTACCGCAGGACCCTTACAATTACACCCCTTACCAACAAAACGGGGAGCTTAAGACCGACTTATCAGCCGGAATTGGCCGGATGAAGGACGTCCTCTACTTCATGTACCGTAACCATAAAATTAGCGAGGCCGACTACCAAGCCGCTCTCAACTATGATATTAAGGCTGACTTCTTGCCAGCCGGCAGCCCAAGTGTCACGCGCCAATCCTACCTCTACCGAGCAATGGAGCGAGGCGCCATCGAACAAATCATGCGTCTCAATATTGAGCGTGATAAATTAACTTGGACTCAAGTTTATCAAGATGACAACTGGTACAACCAATACTATAAGGAAGCCGAAGAGCAACTTAAGACTGGTGGTTATAAAGTTTACACAACCATTGACCAACAAATCTATGACCTCTTGCAGGAATCCGCTAAGAAACACATTAATGACTTAGGGATGGCCTATGAAGGCGTCTATACTGACCCTGAAAGCGGCCAAGAGACCTCCTATGTTGAGAAGGTTCAAATGGGATGGTGGTCATGGATAACAACTCCGGTAAAGTCTTAGGCTTTATCGCAGGGACAGATTTTGAGAATAACCAAATCGACCACGCCTTTGGTATTCGTCGTTCCCCTGGTTCGACCATTAAGCCATTGGCCGTCTATGGCCCTGCTATTCAAGAAAACTTGATTAATCCATCGACGGTTATTCCAGATACAGAATTTACACAAACCTTCGAAGATGGTACGACTTGGTCCCCTACTAACTACGGTAATGTAGTCAGTGGTGGCGCCGAATCAGCTCGGGTTGCCCTCTATAAATCGGATAACTTGCCTGCTGTCCGGGTCTACCAAGAAATGCAAAAACGCTCAGTTGATGTCATGGGCTATTTGGAAAAAATGGGCTTTAACCCTGCTGCCTCTTATACGCCAGAAGACATCAAGAACTTAGCCTTTGCCATTGGTGGGGTTTCAAGTGGTCCAACTGTCCTAGAAGAAACTCGGGCCTTCGCAACCTTTGCCAACAATGGTAACTACCGTGACGGCTACTTCATCGACCGGATTGAAGATGCGGCTGGTAATGTCGTCTTCCAGCACCAAAGCAACCCTACCCAAGTTTTCAGTGAAGATTCCAACTACCTTATGATTGATATGCTACGTAATACCATGACAGAAGGTACTGGTCGGATTGCCAAGGGCTACATGACCATGGGTGGTGACTGGATTGCTAAGTCCGGGATTAGTGAGAACTCTAAGGACGTCTGGTTTATTGCTTCTACACCAAGTATCACTATCGGTTCTTGGATTGGCTATGACAGCCGTTTCCAAAACTATACCATCAATATCAACGACGGCTACGGTCGTGAAAGTGAACGGAGCCAGCGTTATTGGGCTAATGTAGTCAATGAACTCTATGCTGCCCGTCCGGATATCTTTGGGGTAGACCGGAAATTCAGTCGTCCATCTAGTGTCCAAGAAACGGACGTCTTACAACAAACTGGTACTAAGCCAGGGACCATGCGTCTAGATAATGGCGGGACTATTTCCATCACCGGTCCAACCTACAAGGATCTCTTTAAGGTCAGCCATCCAGCTCCAGAATTGAACTACAAGTTCTTATTCGGTGCAACGGATGAAGAATTGGCTAACTTCTGGTCCACCTACCGTGCGCAACTAGAAGAACAACGACGCCAAGAAGATCAACGACGTCAACAAGAATCGTCAAGTTCTTCAAGCTCATCAAGTTCTTCAGCAACTAACGAAACCCGGGTAACGGCAACGAAAACCCAGGCGGTAATAACAATAATAACCAGAATAACAACCAAAACAATACACCAGGCCAACGCTAGGTAACATGAGATAGTCAGGAAGATTCATTTCCTGACTATCTTTTTCTATATACAAAAAGAGACGGGCTCTATCAACTTTAACTGATAAAGTCCGTCTAGCTTTTTAACTATTAGGCGCTTAGGCTGGTTTGAAGAGGCCTAAGACATAGCCAATAATCCCGGCAGCAAAGAGACCGAAGATAATGAGGATTGGGTTGACTTTCTTCTTGAGTAACCACATGCAGAGGAAGGTCAAGAGGACAGCCGCTAAACCTGGCACTAACATGTTGAGGTTGTCTTGCAAGGTCGTCACTTTATTTGGAGTTAAGGAGCTATTGCCCATGTCACCCAAAATTTTCTGTAAAGTGGCACCATCCACTGGCCCTTCAGGGAAGTGAATATAAGCCTTATCATCTAATGGTACATTAGAAACGACTGGCGCAAAGTTAATGGAGGTCCAGCGCGGAACCAGAATCCCCATAACGAACATCCCTAAGATGGATGCCCCCTTGGTTAAGGTTTGCAAGATACCGCCAGATAGGTCGTTGGTGATTTCAGAACCCTTAGCATAACCAAATTCTTGTGTAAACCAGAGGAAGCCTACACGAATGGCATTCCATACTACGAAGAAGAAGAGCGGTGCTAAGATAGAGCCACCCGTTGCCAAAGAGGCAGCAATCGCCCCAAGGATTGGACGAACGGTGAACCAGAAGACTGGGTCACCAATCCCGGCTAAAGGCCCCATCATCCCAACTTTAACCCCTTGGATAGCAGCATCGTCAATTGATGCGCCATTGGCTCTTTCTTCTTCCAGAGCCAAGGTTACCCCTAAGATTGGAGCGGCAATGTATGGGTGAGTGTTGAAGAATTCAAGGTGACGTTTGAGGGCTGCAGAAGCCTCCTCACGTTGCGGATATAACTTCTTAAGGGCAGGGATTAAGGAATAAGCCCAACCACCATTCTGCATCCGTTCATAGTTCCAAGACCCTTGAAGGAGTTGAGAACGCAACATTACCTTAAAACGATCGGATTTCGTTAAGTGTTTCTTTTGTTCAGTCATCGTCATGTCCTCCTTAGTAGTCATTAAGAATATCGCCTAACGGATCGCCAGAACCAGCTTGGCCCCCACCGCCACCAGAACCACCAGTGTTTTGGCTAAGACGAATATATACAACCGCCAAGACTACCCCGATAATCCCGGTTGCAATCAAGGTCAATTGGTTAAGTGGTGCCAAGGCAAAGCCTAGGAAGAAGAATGGCCATACTTCAGGAGTTGCCATCATGTTAATAACCATGGCATATCCGACCGCTACGACGAAGCCCCCACCAATGGCCATCCCTTTGGTAAACCAATCAGGTAAAGACTCTAGGGCCCCTCGAACGATTTCGTTTGGCAAGAAGAGCAAGAAAGCAGCCGGAATAGCAATACGCAAGCCTTGGCAAGCAAGAGCTACCATATGCCAGAATTCCACACCACGGAAGTCTCCCTTCTCAGCGGCAGCGTCGGCACGGTGAACGATGGCCACAGATAAGGTACGAACCACCATGGTCAAAGCCAAACCTACTGTCCCTAAGGTAATGGCAGCGGCAATGGCAAGGTTACGACCGTCAGGCGTAAAGTTATTTGATTTAACGTAGATAATGGCAGAAGCCACAGAAGCTAAAGCTGCGTCTGGCGCAATCGCTGCCCCAATGTTAGACCAGCCCATCGCAATCAATTGCAAGGCTCCACCCAAGATAATACATTCGCTGAGATGGCCAGTTGCTAGCCCTACCAGAGAGCAAGCAATAATCGGTTGGTGGAATTGGAACTGGTCCAGAACCCCTTCCATCCCTGCGAGAAATGCTACCACAATGACAGCAAGAATTGATAGAATATTAAATTCCATTATGATACCTCCTTTTAGACTTTGAGGCCTTCACTGGCCTTAGCTTGGATGCTCTTGAACAAGTCAGATGGCTTGTCATTTGGCACCTTGCGGACATCGAACTTAACGCCGAGATCACGAAGCTCCTTGAAGGTATCCACATCGTCTTGATCCATTGATAAGACGGTGGTCACTAATACCTTACCGACAGAGTGAGCCATAGAACCTACATTGAGCTCTGGAATCTCTACTCCAGCCTTGATAACCTTGAGCGCATCCTGAGGATTTTCGAAGAGTACCAAAGCCTTGGTCTCACCGAAGCGAGGGTCTTTAGATACTGCAACAAACTTGTCAAGGGGTACTACGTGAGCACGCACACCTGGGGGAGCTGCTTGCTCAATCAGCTTCTTACGTAAGTCATCTTGGGCTACAGTATCGGACACCACGATAATCCGGTTAGGTTGAGTGGCTTTAGTCCAACCTGTTGCAACTTGGCCATGTAAGAGCCGAGTATCAATACGAGCCAAGACGAATTTGATTTTGCCGTCTCCTAAGACAGTTCCTTCTGGAATCGCACCTTGTGGCGCAGCTGGTGCTGCTTGAGCCACTGCTGGCGCTTCTTCTGGTTGTAAAGCTTCAGGGCGAACTTTGACACCGTCTTTGGCCGTTGGAATAATGGCTTTGGCGATATCGTGAGCCTTGTCCATAGAGAAGCGACTTGCATATGATTCAATCAACATAGGCAAGCTAAGACCGGCTACAATGGCACGTGTCTCTGGCGCTTCTTCAAAGAGAATATTGGCTTGGTTGAAGGGACTACCTCCCCATAAGTCTACCAAGAACAGAATCTCTTCGCTCTCAATACGGTCTACGGCTTCACGTAATTTACGTTGCAAATCATCTGGACCTTCACTTGGCATAAAGGTCACGGATTCAACGTTGGCTTGTTCACCAAAAATCATTGAACCGGATTGCTTGATACCATCAGCAAACTCACCATGACTTGCGATAATAATACCAACCATGATTCTACCTCCTAAATAAAAATTGAAATATATAATTTCAACTTCTAGTATAGTATAACGTTTACATAAATGCAATAGCTAATATTGATTCTCAAATATTCTTCTAGACATGTAAATAAATTTGTATATCAATTTATGTCTATTAATGAGTATTGCAACCACCTGTGCCCCTTTTTAGCAAGTATCAGAACCCTTCCCACATAAGCAAAAAAGCTGGGAGCAAGGTCAACTGCCTTCAAAAGTTGTTAAGAGAAGACAACTTTTGACAAGCTTCAGTTTCCTTGTCCCAGCCTTTCAAGGCCTATTATTCGAAGTCATAAAGGTCGGTGACTGGCACCACCTGGTCGAAATCCAATAAAACTAAGTAAACATCTGTCACTGCTTTGCCTTTTGCCAGACTTAAGGCCCGAGCATAGAGGCTCATTTGGAAGCGATACTTGTCGACAATCTGATCGATTTGGGCTGACTTTGTCAAGCTTGCCCATGGACGATAGCGGTCGGTCTTATAGTCAATTAAGATGAGACGACCATCTGGCAAATTAAGATAATTATCGACGACCCCATGGACCAGAAGCTGACTATCGGCTAGTTCTTGGAGCTGGTCAGCCCCCAGCTGACGAGCAAACAACTTGGCCGCTGGCAGACGATAAGAGAAGGCCTGCTCGCGATGTAGGGATTTAGCCTGTTTAATCAGGACTTGGCCCAAGTCACTAGCTAAAAATTGGCAAATGCTGGCTAACTTAACGGCCTCCCACTGACTAGCTTCCATAAAGCCAGCGGCTAGCCAAGCTTGCGCCTGCTCTTGAATGGCAGCCGGATAGTCCGACACATCCAGTCCTTCTAGCGCACTAAAGTCTAGCTGCTGCATAACATAGTGGGTAAAAGTCCCAATCTGGGCAGCTGTATAGGCTTGGCGCTCTCGGACAAAGCGAGGCGCTTGGAAGGTATCTCCAGTAAATCGAATACTCTGAATACCAGCCTTTTGCCCCGACTCGTCTTCTTCTCCCCTGCTCTCATCCTCTTGGACCAACCATTCGGGACTTGCTTGCCCTGGCCGTCGGTCGGTGAAATGAGATAGTTTTTCATTATGTGGTTCTTCATAGAGTCGCTTGAGCTCCGACACAGATTGGTAGCTAGAGGTCTTACTAGCCAGACCGTAGTCGTACTGACTCTCTAGGAGGCTTTGGATAAAGGCCCCTACCTCACTTGTCACCTCATGCTGATCGACTGTTAATTTCAAATCTGCCAACCAGTTTGGTCATCCTGAAGCCAAGGTCTAGACGCAGATGCCTTGAGAAGTGGCAAAAGCTCTGCTTCCGCCACATAAGTCAGTCGCACTTGTTCATTAGTAAAGTCAGTCGTAGATTGAGGATGACGTCCACTAAAGGCTGTCGCCATAAGCAACCAGTCTAGCCAACTTCCTGCTCCCTGGCGGAGGGCGCGATTCATGACCAATTCTTGGCCACTTGCAGCCACAACTTGCTCTTGTTTAGCCTGAACTTGGTCTTGGGATTTGACACTGCCCACAATCACCAGTTTTTGCTCACAACGAGTCAAAGCCACATAGAGCTTACGCATTTCTTCTGATTTCAACTGGCTACGCCGTTCTAATTTAATAGCTTCCTTAATAAAGGAAGGATACTGCAATTGATGTTTGATATCCAGATAATCCAATCCCAAGCCATAGCGTTTGGAAGGTACATAAACCTTCTGCGTATCCTGAATGTTGAAACGTTTGCCCGTCTGCATCAGGTAAACAAAAGGAAACTCTAGCCCCTTGCTGGCATGAACGGTCATGACACGTACAAAATTCTGGTCCTCACTCAGTAAGAGGGGCTCAGCCAAATCTTGGTCGTGAGCCATGATTTGTTCAATAAAGCCAACAAAAGCCGTCAAGCCCTTATAGTTACCCGCTTCAAATTCCACTACCCGTTCATAGAAAGCATGGAGGTTAGCCTGGCGTTGATCCCCTTGATCCAAACCTGCTACATAATCTAGGAAGTAGGTTTCTTGATAGAGAGTCCAAATTAAGGTGACCAGGTCCACTCTTTGGGCTAGCTGGCGCCATTCTTTGAGTTTGTCCATGAAGGTAGTCAAGGTTTCTTGTAGGGCTATTAGACTCGTTTCTTCTAAGAGTAGCACTTGCTGGCAGGCTTCATAGAAGCTGCCGCTACTAGGCACCCGAATGCGAATCTGACTGAGTTGCTCATCACTTAAGCCCACAAAATGTGACCGTAAAATGGCCACCAGGGGAATGTCTTGATGAGGGTTATCAATCAATTTAAGCAGGGCTAGCATGAGCCGAATTTCTTGGCGTTGGAAATAATTCTCAACATTTTGACTTAGGAGTGGAATTCCTAGCTGTTCAAAGACTTGTTTAACCGGTTGGAAGGGATGGCGGGTCGAACTCAGAATGACAAAGTCCTGATAGGTTACCGGCCTTTGCTGACCTAGTTCCTTGTCATAAATCTGCCACCCTGCTTGGACGCGCGCTTGAATATCCCGGCCAATAAGCCAAGCTTCCGCTTCAAGGCTAGTCTCCACGCCTTGATCCAAGTCTAAGTCCTGGTCTTCAGGCTCTCCCTCATCTGCTACAGAGGACTCATAGAGTAAGAATTCAATATCGAATTTCGGATCAGGAGGTGCAGGTAAAAAGCTGTGATTGCCTGTCTTGAGCGACTCCATGGCCCCATACTGCATTTCCCCAAAACCTGGGTCCATCAGACGCTGGAAGACAAAGTTAGTAAATTGTAAGATTTCGTCCCGAGAACGATAGTTGGCATCTAAGACAATCAGATGACCGCCTTTGCCCTCTTGATAGGCCTGATACTTGGCCAAGAAGAGGCTAGGTTCTGCCATACGGAAGCCATAGATGGACTGCTTGACGTCCCCTACCATGAAGAGGTTACCACTTAAGTCTTGGCGGCGTTCACGCGACAGAAAACTTAAGATAGTCGCTTGAATGTCGTTAATATCCTGATACTCGTCCACTAAGACTTCGCGGAAGAGATCCTGATAATAGAGGGCCGCCTCGGAAGGTTGCCGCTGCCCTAAGTCCGCATCATAAGGGGCCAGAATATCCAGAGTCAGATGCTCTAAGTCATTATAGTCAATGCAGTTTTGTGCAACTTTGGCTTGCCAGAGAGCCTGACGGAATTCAAGAGTCAAGTGGGCCAAGTCTTGGATGCTAGCCCCCGCCTGCCCTTCTACATAGACCGTCGTATCGTAATCTAGAACCATCAATTGTCGCACTCGCTCAATCTGCTCCTTGGCTTGATCTCGTAAGGCCTTTACTTGCTCCAAAAGCTCCTTGTCTTCTTCCGCCTTCTTACCGCTTGGCCATCTATCAAAGGCGATTTTTTGGAAGTGAGCAAAAACTTGGGCTAAATCTTGATTTGTCAAAACAGTCTGCAAAGCCTGCACTTGGCTTCGCTCGGCTTCCAGTAGGGGCTGTAGTTTGCTTATCATAGCATCTGTCAGGCTCTCAAGGCCAGCCAAGGCCTGTTCTAGCAGATGCTGAGCATGTGACAGACTAGCCTGCCATTCAGGCAAGAGGACTGCCTGATAGAGCCCAGTCTTAGCAAAATCCTCAAAATGCATGGCCTGGTCTGCTAGCTGAGATAGCCAGACTTGGGGCTCAGGATGAGACGAAGCAAATTGATAAAGGTCTAAAATCAATTGATAGAGTCCTTGATCGCTAGGCCCTGGACTGAATTGAGCTAGCAGATGGAAAAGTTTTTCCTGCCAGTCGGGATCTTGGGCTAGGTCAATCATCAGCTCCTGCCAAACTTCTTGATAGAGCAAGGATTTCTGCGTCTCATCTGTTAAGAGTCGGAAACTTGGGTCAAAATCAATAATATAGAAATACTGCTGGATAACCTGCAAGCAGAAACTATGCAAGGTTCGGATATGCGAGGCTGGCAACAATTGAAGTTGGCTGACCAAATGAGCTTGCTCGGCTCTATCGGCCGTCTGGTTGACGGCTTGTTTGAGCCGGTTCTCCATCCGCGCCTTCATCTCACTAGCAGCAGCCTCCGTAAAGGTAGACACCAGCAGTTGGTCCATGTTGGCATAATGAGTCAACAAATGATTGAGGATCCGTTCAATCAAGACCGTGGTCTTACCTGACCCGGCTGAAGCGGAGACCAGAATATTGCTACCCCGTTGGTGGATGGCTTCCCACTGGCTATCATTAAATCGCGAATTCAAAGGTTTAGCAGGTAAAGTTCCCAAGGTCATAGCTGACCTCCTTTCTCACTCGTCTCTGTGTCTTCTTTCTTGCTTGCTTCTTTCTCTATTTGGGTTAGGACTTGATCCTTAGCGAGGCGTTTATGACGATAAGCACCATAATGCACGGTTGCATCAAAGCCTGTAATAACCCGATAGTCGGCTTGCAGGCTAGGTGTAAAGCGTTCATCCTTAAAGGGCGCCAAGCTGATATCCCCTCTTTGAATGGCATTCCCTGCCTGGATCATCAAATGGAGCAGATGCTGATTGATTAGGCTTAATTCCGCTTGATTGACAGCCGGAACATGCTGATAGTAGCTACCATCTTTTTTAAGCTGAACCGGGTAAATCTGACTCTTAGACTGATTGGCCAAGCCAGGCTCAATAGCCACTAATTCAGAGCCCGAAATGGTCATCAGACCCCTGTATGGATGAAGTTGGTTCTTAGTCAAATCTAGCCCATCCTGGCTCAGTCGAGCCACTTGCTTACCATCTACCTTGACGAAGCCACCTGCTAAGGATTGATAGAAGGCGCCTACTGCTTTGGCATGAGGATAACGTTGACTGGCAACTTTTAGGTAGGTCAAGACCTGTAAATCCAACCATAATAGAAGTCGACTAGGTTGAAAGTCTTCTTACCGGATTTGTAGTCCACTACCTGGTAGTAACTCTGGCTTGGATCCGCATCAATGCGGTCAATCTTACCTCGTAAGGTAAGGTTGCCCTTATCCAAAGGCAGGATTAACCCTGCTTCTTGCTGGCTACCAAAGACCAGCTCGGTCGCAACGGGTTGAACCGTCAAGGCTTGACTTTGCGCCAGACTGACACTTAAAAATTGCCGCAATTGTTGATCTAGCTTGCGCTTAATCAAGTGCATGCGAGGATTGGTGCCAAAGATATTAAAGCGTAAGTCTTCCGCCATAAGGGTCTGAATGCTAGCAAAGTTAGTTTCAAAATCAGGCCTAGCCTCTTGTGCTTGAGTAAATTTATCTAGGAAATCATGATAATAATCCCCTGCCCCTGCGGCATTTAATTCTAGCTGCTGACGGGGACGAATTTTTAGCCCATAAAGCAAGAAATGGCTATAGGGATCCTGGTAATACTGCTCTAACTTAGAAACCGAGGCCGTCATCTTCTGGCCGAAGAGGGCCAAAGCCGTCTCTGGTGTCAGATTCTGAGGCAGTTGGTTAAATTGGAAGAGCTGAGCCAAGAGTACCCAAGTATGAGGATTTTGGCTGGCCATTAAGGTCAAAAAGTCTAGAAAGGCAGCACTTGGTCGGTCCTTTTGCTGCGAATAGTGATGGACTAGCTGCAAGAGCGGACTCATTTGTACTGGATAACGGCCAAACTCAAGTCGGCTTAATTTGACTTGATTCTGATGAATCAAGGTATGGGTATAGGTCTTAATAGGTAGATGGAATTGCTTAGCCAATTGCTGCAAATATGGTGATAGCTTAACGGTCTGCTGACCCTTCATCGCCACATAAGAGAGATAGAGTCGGTCGCTGGCGCTGAGCAAGACCTGCTGGGTCATGAGCAGTTCTAAACTATAATTGTGCTGGCTAGACTGACGCAATTGTTGGTATGGCAGGAGACTTTCCCCCAGAGATTGGCGGTTGGCCAAACTCAGTAGCGAATCTTCCTGATGATGCTTAGGTAGGGTCAGCTCGTCTGCCCCTAGCACAAAACAAACCTTATAGGCTTGAACCTGAGGACTTTCCATGCTAGTCACCATGACTTGGTCTAGGGCAGGTGGAATAATATGGAAGGTGGCTTCATTCAAACCCGTTAGCAGGAGTTCTTGGAACTCACTAAAGGTCAGCTCGGCCTCCCCATAAAGTTGATAGAATTCATCTAGGCTAGCAGTCAAGGTCTGCCAAACTTGTTCATACTGGCGAGATAGGGCTAGGTCCCCTTTTTCGATGGCTTGGTCACGCCGGGCAATCAGACGATCCTTTACGCCTACTTCTTCCAACCAATGATAGAGCCATTCAGCTGCTTTTTGGCCATTAAAGCTAATCGCCTGAGCTAAGTCTTGGTAAGGGGCAAAATCAGCCAAGAAGGACTCCCGCAAGGCTTGGACTACTTGACCATAGGTCTGGTCGGTCACCTGACCAGCCGCATTGACATAAGGACGGTCTGCTTGGTCAAAGCGCCAGTCAAAAGACAATTGGGCAAAGCGATAACCCACGTAGCCATTAGCCAGCACCACATTTTCAAGTAAGTCAACTTGAGCCTTAAATTCCTCTTCTAGGGCTGGCCCATCCTGGGGATTTTGGGCTATAGCGGATCTCAGGTCAGCCGGTAACCAGAGGCCTGATTTGAGAATGCCGAAGATGTCGGCTAACTGGTAGCGATAGCGATAGAGCTTTAGCCCCGCTTCCAGCCACAGGACCAGGGGATGCTGGCCCATACTTACGGCATGGTCATAGAAATAAGGAATATCATTCTGTTCAAAGAGGGCTGTCACCAAGGGACGATAACGGTCCATATCCCGCGTGAGGACTAAGATATCGCGGTATCGGTAGCCTTCCTGACTCACCAACTGATGAATCTTGTTGCTGGTATGACGAACTTCCGTCTGGATGGCATCGTGCTCCCAAATCACATGAGTCTTGACTTGATTGAGAGGCTGACTCAGTTCTTGAGGGGCCAAACGCAAGTGATTTTCGAAGGCCTGAGCTAACGTTAAAATATTAGCTTGGTAGCCCTCCTGCACCTGGTCAATGGTCCAATCCTCTGCCACAGGCAAATGGAGTGACTGGGCTAGCAATTGCATTTGCCCATAGGTATGACGAGCTACTTCGATTAGTGGATCATAGGCTTTAGAACGAGCCGCTTGCTGGGATAAAGGCAAGGTAATCCAGACAGCCCGACATTGTTGAATCAAGGTGGTCAATAATTGTAGCTGCTGACCATTGAAGAAATAATGGTGATCCACGACCAAATAGGTTGGTCGGCTCAAGGGATGAGCCTTAAGGTAACTATCCAAACGCTGCAAGTCATGATAATGCCCTATGACTTGCCCTTCAATTTCTTGGATAAAGCCTTGATAGAGCAGGGCCAACTCAGCTAGCCGCTTGGCTTCCTGCTGGTTCAAGTCAGGCACTTGACTCAGGTTCTCTGGCTGAATTTGCCCTAGATAGAGTTCATCGAAGAGCTGGGCTAATTTCTCCGCAAAGCCCTGATGCTTGACCTGACCACGAAAGGCCTGTAATTGATCCTGATAACGCGCTAGCAGGCGTTTAATAATCATAATCTGGCCAATACTAGAAATTGGCTTTTCATCCGCTAGGCTGTTAGGCATGAGGAACCAGGCCAGGCGTTTGAAGGAAACTACCTGAATGTCGACTAGAGCTGCCTCATTGGCTCCATATTTGTCTTGGACAGCTGCTAGCAAATAGGACTCCATATCAAATTTTAAGTGTTCAGGTACTAAATAAAATAGCTGGGCCTCAGGCTCCTTGGCTTTAATGTCCAATAATTTATCTACCAAGATTTTTTTCTTAGCACGATCCAGTCCCCCTAGGACAAATTCTAGCATGCGGGGCCCTCCTTTTCTCTATCGATGGTAAGGTCTATTTGATAGGGCAAGAAGCTCAGACCTTAGGCCTGAGCGTTTGCTTGGATAATACCGACGATGACTTGGGTGGCTTTAACCATGGATTCAACTGCGACAAATTCATAGCGTCCATGCATGTTCTCGCCCCCGGCAAAAATATTAGGGGTTGGCAAGCCCATGAAGGAAATCTTAGAGCCATCAGTCCCACCACGAATGGGTTCAATAATTGGCTTAATCCCAATGGCTTCCATGGCAGACTTGGCTAGTTCAACAGACTTCATGTCTTTCTCAATGACTTCGGCCATGTTGTAGTATTGTTCCTTCATTTCAAGGCTAACAACTGGGACTGGATAGGCCGCATTCATCTTATCGACAATGCTTTGGACAAGATCTTTCTTAGCTTGAAAGGCTTGACGGTCGTGGTCACGAATAATTAAGTCTAACTGGCCTTGATCCACGGTCACTTGGGCTTCCATTGGATGGATAAAGCCTTGACGGCCATCAGTTTCTCAGGCACTTGATCCTCTGGCAAGGCAGAGAGGAAGTCCTTAAGCAGTTGTACTGCATTAATCATCTTACCCTTGGCAGTCCCAGGGTGGATATTTTTACCATGGAAATGCAAACGTGCCCCTGCCGCATTGAAGCTCTCATATTGGAGCTCACCGACCGGCCCACCATCCATGGTATAGGCGAAATCACAACCAAAGTGCTCGACGTCAAAGCGGTCGGCACCACGACCAATTTCTTCATCTGGACCAAAGGCAACTCGTACCTTACCATGTTCTATCTCAGGATGAGCCGCCAAATAAGCCATAGCCGTCATGATTTCAGCAATACCAGACTTGTCGTCTGCCCCTAAGAGGGTTGTCCCATCAGTCACAATCAAAGTTTGACCTTGGTAGCCACTTAAGGCTGGGAAGTCCGCTACCTTCATGACAATATCTTGAGCCTGATTGAGGACGATGTCTTGGCCATCATAGTTGGGAATAAGACGAGGTTGAACATTCTCAGAATTGAAGTCTGCCGTATCCACGTGCGCGATAAAGCCAATGGTTGGGACTGGCTTGTTGCTAGTCGCTGGTAGGGTCGCCGTCACAAAGGCATTTTCTGGGTTGAACTCCACTTCTTGGAGGCCAATGGCCTTCAATTCATCCACTAAGAGATGCAATAAGTCCAACTGGCATACAGTTGAAGGCACAGTGGTGCTAGCTTCATCAGAGCGGGTATTAATTTTAGCGTAACGGATTAAACGTTCTTGGGTTTCTTGGAAAAATTGTTCTGTCATAAGATGTCTCTCCTATTCATATCGGAAGGGGTTAGTTGATGCTTGAGATGGAATGACTTGATAGTCAAAGCCTTGATCTTGAGCTAATTGGGTCAGGAAGGCTGGCATTTTTTCTTTGAAAATGCTCTCGACATAGTGGCCCACATCGACCGTCATCATGTCTTCTTGATAGCAGAGCTGCGCCCGATGGTAGGAAATGTCTCCTGTTAAAAAGACGTCAGCCTGGCTCTGTGCCGCTGCTTGAATATATTCTGGCTGGGTCCCACTACCGCCAATCAAGGCAATTCGTTGATAGCTATCCTTAGGCTTTGCTTCTACCACTGGCAATTCAGTCCGGCCATAAGTTGACTTCAAGAGATCCAATAGGGCTTGGCGATTGAGTGCTTGAGGCAGATCCCCCACTCGCCCTAAGCCAGGCTGGCCTTCTTGAGCGCCCGGGGTTAAGGATGTCACGCCTTCTAGGCCTAGCTGTTCTGCTAGCCAGTCATTCATGCCATTATGGGCAATGTCAAAGTTAGTATGCATAGCAAATACTTTGATGTCATGCTTAATTAAGGCTTCATAGCGAGCGTGTTCAGGACTGGAAAAGTCAAACCGTCTAATTGGACTGAAGAGGACCGGATGGTGAACGATTAGGGTATCTACGCCTTTCTCAATGGCTTCGGCTAGACTGGCATCATCTAAATCCAAGACGGCCATTAGCGCTTAACAGGAGCCTCAGGCCGACCAAAGTGGTTGCCGACCTGGTCCCAGGACTCGGCCATTTGAGGCGGATAGTGGGCCTCAAGGGCAGACATTAATTGGCGAAAATTTGTCATGTTATCATTACTCCTCTTCTTGACATTGACTTAGGCTATCCGCAATCCAGCCTAATTTTTCAGCAATCTCGGCTAGTTTAGCTTGATCTGGTTGAGGTGCTGCTTGAATTTGGGCTTGAATGGCCTTGAGATTCGCTTCCTCTCGCGCCCATTTTTGTTTATATAAAGGTCCTCTGATTTGGCTTAAGCTTGGACCAAGATAGGCCTGACGTGGGCTTAAAGCAGAGGCACCAGGTTGATGCTGAGCAACGATGATTTCATAGAGTCGTTGACTGTCTTCCACGATGGTCTCGTGGATAATCTGGTAGTCGTGTTGACTAAGCCAGCTTCTCAGAGTGGCCTCCCCAATATTGGGCTGAAGCACTAGCAAGGGGCCATGACTTAACTTATCTTGTCCCTCATCCAATATAGACCGAATGAGACTGCCACCCATGCCACAAATACTGATAACATTAATGGCATCGTCAGCTTGGATGACGGCTAAGCCGTCCCCCCAGTCTTACTTGAATAATTGAATCTAAGCCTTGACTTTGAACCTCGGCTTGGGCAGATTGATAAGGTCCCTTTACGACCTCCCCTGCTACTGCTGCTTGAATTTTTTGATTGAGGGCTAAATGACATGGCAAATAGGCATGGTCACTGCCAATATCCGCCAAACGGATGTCACCTGCTCCATATTGGCAAATCAAGTCTGCCACTGTGGCTAAACGCCGCGATAATTGTTGAGAATTCAAGCTCCCACCTCCTAAAACTACTAGTTCTATTATACCCCATTCTTGTGAAAACGCCTATGAATTTACTAAGACTTTGACGACTTTTCAGCAACTTGTTAACAAATGATAAAAAACGCCCCTGCCAATGGCAAGCGCGTTTCATTTTAAGGCTAATTAGTCATTTAAAAGACGTGAAACTTCCCGACGAGTCAGATAACGACTGCGTTTTGGAATGATGGTATCCACATTGGTGCGAGCCAGAATCACTAAGATAACGAAGGCTAGCGCACAAGCCTCTATACCAGCTAGAGCGGCTGTCCCCCAGGTAAAGGGAATTTCTTGTTGCATGAGCCAAAGCATGCCGACCTTGATAGCTAGGAAGCTAGCTACCACTAAGAGACTGGCAGTCCCCATATTCAGGTAAGTTGAGGAATAACGGCGATTGTTGAGAGTCTTTTGGGTATATTTGGCGAAGAAACCTGCCAAACCAGCTGCTGTATAGGGCAAGACATCAATCAAGGCAGTTGAGACAATATCGCCAAAATGCCCCGCTACAGCGCCCGTAATTAAGCCAACTACCACGCCACTCACAACGGCATTGGCACCCCCATGACGGAGGCCTACCCAAATGAGAGGTAAGACAACAAGAGCAGTATGGAGAGGCAGTTCACCCAGTTTCAGCCAGAGTATGGAAATTGCCAAACTGAGTGCAATGGCTAGCAGAACATCTCGCAAACGACGTACTGTATGTTTATTCATTAAGGCGTCCCTCCTTAGTTCTTATTAGGTTGGTATTGCGACGCTTCCATAATGATTGGAAGGACAACCGGACGACGCTTGGTTTCCTTGAAAAAGTACTTGCTGACTTGTTCTCGCAAATCACTCTTCAATTCAGCCCAGTCGAACTCTTCGCTGGCCAAGTGCTTATCCAAGATGTCTAAGGTCATGTCCGAAGCAGATTCAATCAAATCGATGCTGGACTTAACATAAACGAAGCCACGGGTTACAATTTGTGGCCCTACCAATACCTTCTTGAGACGGCGGGAAATTGTCGCGACGATGACACAAATCCCATCTTCACTGAGGATACGACGGTCGCGTAAGACGACACTCCCGATATCGCCGACCCCATTCCCATCGACTAAGATGTCCCCTGCTGGCACTTCTTGAGTCATCAGGAAATGGCCCTTACGGTATTCAATCACATCACCAGCGCTAGGAATGAAGATTTGATTGTCTTCATAACCCAATTGATTGGCAATATCGGCCAAAGCCGCTTGTTGACGGTATTCACCGTTTACAGGGATGATGATTTTTGGTTGTAAGAAATTAATCATGAGTTTGAGCTCATTAGGGGTCGCGTGACCAGAGGCTTTGAAGCTGTCGGTCAAGACCTTAACTTGAGCGCCTGCTCGGTAGATCATATCTTGGGTCCGCGCCATAGCAGTCTCAATGGCAATTGAAGGCGTTGAAGCAAAGAGGACCAAATCCCCTTCTTGCATCTTGACTTGACGGTGACGACCTTGAGCCATGAGTTGCAAGGCTTGAATAGGTTCACCTGACATGCCGGTTTCTAAGATAATAATTTCATGGTCCTTGAACTTACCAATATTCTTCATTTGGCCGAAGGTACGCTTACTTGGCATGATTAGTTTGTCTAACTTGATAGCCGTATCCACGATATCCATGAGCTCCCCACCTGGAACGAAAATGGTTCGTTTAGAAGTGTGGGCAGCATCCATGACTTGCTGAAGACGCGCGATGTTGCTGCCAACGCAGGCCACAATAACACGACCATGAGCATTACGGAAAGTCTCTAAGATTTCATCCGCAGCCTGTTGGTCACTCACGTTTTCCACATGGCTCTCAGCTTCCGAAGAATCAGCTAAGAGGGCTAAGACACCACTCTCTCCAATATCCGTCAAGCGCCCAAAGTGAGTTTTGTAAAGTGGCTTAGCACTTGGGTCAATACGGAAGTCACCCGTATAGACAACGGAGCCTTCCTTGGTTTGGATGACAATCCCCACAGAGTCTGGAATAGTGTGAGTTGTCCGGAAGAAGGAAACATTGGCATCTTCGAATTCAATCTCTACTTCCTCATCGATTTTGAAGAAGTTCTCCAAACGATCAGCCAAGCCTCGTTCCTTAGCTAGAAGGGATGCCAATTCAATGGTCAATTCCGTCCCAAAGACAGGGGCTTCAATCACTTCTAGCAGATAAGGTAAGGCACCCACAGCATCGGCGTGCCCGTGAGTGAGGAAAATCCCCACGACACGGTCCGCATTTTCTTCTAAGTAGGAGAAGTCTGGGATGACCGCGTCAATCCCTAGCAAGCCCTCCTCTGGGAAGACTAAGCCACAGTCCATTACAAAAATAGACTCGTTGACTTCTACCACATACAGGTTCTTCCCTGCTTCGCGGACCCCACCTAGGGGAATAATTTTAATATTGCTCATAATTCACCTCAAAATTTCATTTCATAAAGTCGATAAGTGCTGTCGTAAACCGGTCCAGCAATCATCACAACTGTTTTAGATGTTCTTCTTATTATATACTGTTTTGCCTAATTTTGCAAAGGACGAATCGAGCCTTCGCCCTCCGCCAAAAAGCCTAATTGCCAAAGTTTTTACTTGTTTCAATCACAGCCTTACACATAGCTTGAGCTAGTTTGGCATAAACTTTCATATCCTGACCTGCAATCGATTCTGTCACCATCAAATCCGTTGTTTTTAAGGCCATGGCACTGAAATACTGGCTGAGGATATGAGAAGACTTGAGATGGCCTAAGTGTTTCATAAATAATTCCTGAAAGGCCTGATCCAATCGTGCCCGGAATCCATCTGATCCTAAATTAATGGCTAACAAGCTTTGGAAGAAGGGACGGTCAGGTTCTACGATTTCGGTCACGAAGCCCTCCAGATACTGATAAAAGTCCAACTGACTATCAAATCGTCTGGCAATCAGTCGCTCAATCTTAGCCATTTGCTCGTCAATAATTTCCACTAGTAGCTCTTCCTTGCTTTCGAAATGGCTATAGAATGTTGACCTTGCACAGCCTGCCTCTTGGCAAATTTCTTCAATCGTCAAATGCCTAAATTCATCCACTTGGATCAGCTTTTGCAAGGCTTGTTTAAGTGCCTGTTTACTTTTGATAATTCGTCTATCCATGGCGGAGCCTCCTAGTCAAACAACCTATTTAATCCAACAAATCAGGTTAATCTGTTGGATAAACAACAGATAGAACTTTCTGTTCTGTCTTATTATACACCATTTGGCTATGCTAGTGACAGATAGACCAAAAGGAGTGAAACTTATGAAACACTATACCGGAGACCCGCAATTTGACTTCCAGATTATTCGCTTTACCTCTCAACTTAAACATCATCCTGAAGTGATGGCAGATTTAAGTGAAGTAGGACAAGCCATCACTGATTTTGAATCTTGGTACACTTGGTGGACTAGCAAAGCTAGCTATTATGAAGCCCAAGGTAAATTGGATATTGCTGCGCGCTACTTTCGGGCAGCAGCTTTCTACTTAGACGCCACCGACCCTCGCAAAAAGCCCACTTTAGATCACTATACGGCCCTTTTTTATCAAACTTACCAGGGTTCCCCTTATAGCTACCATAAAATCCCCTACCCTGGTGGATACTTGCCAGCCCTGCGGATAGAATGTCCCGGTGCTAGTCGAACCCTCCTCGTTCTTGGTGGCTTTGACGGAATACTTGAAGAACTGTGTGATTTTGTAGCCCCCCTTCAAAATCAAGGATACCATCTTATCCTGTTCGACGGACCCGGTCAGGGCCAAACTTATCAGCAAGGCTTAACTTTCCAGCCTAATTTTGAAGTGCCCGTTAAAGTTGTCCTAGATTATTTCGGCCTTAAGTCCTGCGATGCGATGGGACTCTCGTGGGGCGGATACTTTGTCATGAGAGCTGCGGCTTTTGAGCCCCGCATTCAGTCAGTTATTTGTTTGGATATTTTCTATTCAGCTATGGATGCGCTTAAATTAACCTTGGGCCCAGTAGCCTATTCTGGCTTTCGCCTACTCTATCATTTAAGGGCTAAATCATTGATTAATGCTTTAACTGAATCTTTTACAAAATCCAATATACAACTTAAGTGGTCTCTACAGAATGGTTACCAACTGACTGGTGAGAAGACCCCTTATGATTTCTACAGAAATTTAGATCGTCACCAGGTAGCCCCTATCTTAAATCGTATTAGTCAACCTTGTTTACTATTAGCAGGACAAGAAGATCAATATGTCCCTGCCTATCGTCTCAAGCAGATGAAAAGAAAATTAATCCATGCTAAAGCTATTGAAAGCCACCTCTTCACTAGCCAGACGGGTGGAGCCCTTCACTGTCAGATGGATAGACTAGACCTTGTCTATCCCCTTGTGCTAGATTTCTTACGCAAATACAGTCACTAAAAAAGAGGCCTATCGGCCTCTTTTACTAATGCTATTCACCAAATATGTCCTGATAGAGCATGGCTTGACGTAGAGCTTGGGCGTCGCCACCTAGTTGGTCCACCAACTCATAGGCAAACGCCATGGCGGAGGCTGGCCCTCGACTGGTAATCACTCTATCATCTACCACTACCAATTCTTTGACATAGTGTCCATCTGTAATCTGCTGTTCGAAACCATCATAGCAGGTATAGGTTTTGTCTGCTAGAAGCCCTGCTTGAGCCAAGGCAATTGGCGCTGCACAGATGGCCGCCACCAGCTTACCTTCTTGATGGTGGTTCTTGAGCGCACGCACTAAATCTTCTTGGTCCCGCAAGGTGGCAGCACCTGGCATGCCACCAGGTAGCACCACCGCATCATAAGGGGCCAAGCTAAGTGGCCAGACCTGATCCATTTCCACCGTGATGGCATGGGAGCCTCTTACCGACTTGGCCCATCCTACCATATCTACTTGAATCTGAGCACGTCTTAAGACATCCACTACAGTCAAGGCTTCGATTTCTTCAAAGCCAGGTGCAAAAATTACGGCAACTTTAGCCATTAGCCTACCCCTTTCTCAGAAAATGTGTCTGAACTTACAGTTAAACTAGTCTTCCAAACCAGGAATCCGGTGGAAAATTTTATCAATATTGACTAAATGAACTTCCAACTCGAAGCAGGAGTCAAGTGTTGCGGCATCCATAGTTGCTTGGATGGTTGGGTCTTCTTGCAAGAGTTGCTTGAAAGGAATGGCCTCAAACCAAGACTTCATAGCCAGCGGTTGCACTAGGTCATAGGCCTGCTCGCGGGCAAAGCCGTATTTCAATCAAGGTCGACATGGTCCGCTGAGCGAAGATGACACCATGAGTGGCATAGATATTCTTAATCATATTGTCTTCGAAAATGGTCAGATTTTGGATAACCTTAGTGAAGCGTGCCAACATGTAATCTAAAAGACTAGTTGCATCCATAGATAGAATACGTTCCGCACTAGAGTGGGAAATGTCCCGTTCATGCCAGAGCGGAATATTCTCATAGGCTGCCAGCATATAGCCCCGCATCATCCGAGCACAACCAGCCATGTTCTCACTTGAGATTGGATTGCGCTTATGTGGCATAGCACTAGACCCTTTTTGATTTTTGGAGAAGAACTCTTCTGCTTCTCGCACCTCGGTCCGTTGGAGATGCCGAATCTCCACACCAATTTTCTCAATCGAACTCGCGATTAAGGCCAAGGTGGCATAATAATCAGCATGCCGGTCCCGTTGGAGGGTCTGAGTAGACACATGGCTAGACTCAATACCCAAGCTTTGGCAGACATAGTCTTGAACTTCTGGTGGCGTGTTGGAGAAAGTCCCCACAGCCCCTGAAATCTTACCAACTTCTACCATCTTACGGGCAGCCTTGAAGCGTTCAATGTGGCGATTAAATTCATCATAATAGAGGGCGAATTTGAGCCCGAAGCTAGAGATATCGGCATGTACCCCATGGGTCCGACCAATACATGGCGTGAATTTATACTTGAGTGCTTTTTCCTTGAGGGCAGCTTGGAAATCTAAGAGGTCTTGATAGAGAATATCATTGGCTTCTTTATAGAGGACACCATAGGCCGTGTCCACAACGTCGGTTGAGGTCAAGCCATAGTGGATCCACTTCTTCTCAGGACCTAAATAGCTGGAGACATTGCGGGTAAAAGCTACGACATCGTGCTTGGTTACTTTTTCTAATTCTAGAATACCTGCCAGATCGAAGTCGGCCTTTTCAAAGAGAGCCTGGACATCTTCTTCAGGGACCACACCCAAGGTTGACCATGCCTTAGCGGCATATAGTTCAACTTGGAGGGCAGCCCGCCAACGATTTTCATCACTAAAAATACTGCGCATGGGTTCGCGACTGTAACGTTCTAACATCTTGTAACTCCTTTACTTGAGCCTGTGCTTATAATGAGCGATAGCCGATGTCCTGACGGTAGAATAAATCAGGACAATCAATCTTCTTAATCTCATCATAAACCTTCTGTCTAGCGCTGGCAAGTGTGGTCCCCTTGGCACAGACAATGAGGACACGTCCACCATTTATGGTCAGTTCATTCTCTAGCTTGCGGGTCCCCATGTGGAAAACTGGCACACTTAGCTGATCCAAACCCTTAATGACGCTACCTTTAACACTTGCTTCGGGATAACCTTTTGCGGCTAAAACTACACCAATAACCGCATCTTGATCCCATTCCAAGTGGAAGTCCTGGCCATCAATGACGGCATTGGCCACCTGATAAAGGCTGGACTTGAGTTGGAGGAGGAGGACTTCACATTCTGGGTCTCCAAAACGAACATTGAATTCAATGGTTTTGACGCCGTCGGCACATTTCATCAGACCAGCATAGAGGATGCCATAGAAAGGCATGCCTTCTTGAGACATGGCATCTACCATAGGTTGCACGACTTGTTCTAGGCCTTGAGCAACATCCTGTTCGCTGATATGAGAAATAGGCAGATAGGCTCCCATGCCCCCAGTGTTGAGACCACGGTCACCATCCAGGGCACGTTTATGGTCTTGGGCCACCTTCATAGGCACGACCTTGCGGTCTGACACAAAACACATGAGGGAGAACTCTTCCCCTTCTAGGAATTCTTCAATAACGACGGAGCCACCTGCGTCCGCAAATTTAGCTTCTTGCATCATGGCTTTGAGGGCTGCCTGCGCTTCTTCTTGAGTCTGAGCGATGATGACCCCCTTGCCTGCGGCTAGGCCATCGGCCTTGAGGACAATAGGGGTTGCCTGCTGAGCAAGATATTGTTTGGCAGCCTCATAATCGCTAAAGCTCTCATGCTTGGCTGTTGGAATCTGGTATTTAGCCATCATCTGCTTGGAGAAAACCTTACTACCTTCTAGCTGAGCCGCCTGAGCAGAGGGACCAAAGGCCCGAATACCGGCTGCTTGAAGGCGGTCCACTAGGCCGTCGACTAGATATACTTCTGGTCCTATGAATACCAAATCAATGGGCTCCGTCTGACAAAAAGTGATGAGCTCAGGTTCGGTCAGCGATAAACAGGTCCCAAACTCCGCCACGGCTGGGTTATCCCCTAAGAGAAAAACTTGATGACCTTCTTGGTGGAACTTGTAAGCTATGGCATGCTCACGCCCACCGGCACCTACTACGAGTACCTTAGACATCTTAGTGTTTAAAGTGGCGTGTGGTCGAGAAGACCATGGCCACACCTTTCTCATTGGCTACATCAATGGAAGCTTGGTCCTTGATGGATCCACCAGGTTGCACCACTGCGCTGATGCCATAGTCAGCTGCAATTTCAAGGCTATCAGGCATTGGGAAGAAGGCATCTGAAGCCAGCACGGCTCCCTTAGCCTTGTCGCCAGCCTGCTCGAGGGCTAGCTTAGCCGCCCCAACCCGGTTCATTTGTCCTGCGCCAATGCCTAGCGTCTGGCCATTCTTAGCCACTACAATAGCATTGGACTTCACATGCTTGACAATTTTAAGACCAAATTCTAAATCAGCTTTTTGGTCCTCACTTGGGGCAAGATGGGTTACTTGACGCCAATCTTCTGCTAGGGCTTGGTTGGCATCTTGAATCAAGAGACCACCACGCACACTCTTAATTTGAGCTTGAGCCAAGTTGCCACCTTGTGGGATTTGGTAGAGACGCAGATTTTTCTTTTTCTTAAGCAAGTCTAAAGCTTCTGCCTCATATCCTTCAGCTAGGATGATTTCCAAGAAAATAGCATGTAATCGCTCTGCGGTCGCCAAATCTACTACCCCATTAATGGCAACAATCCCACCAAAGATTGAGACTGGATCCGCCTCATAAGCCTTATCAAAGGCTTCCTTGACACTGCTTCCTAGCGCTACCCCACAAGGGTTCATATGTTTCAAGACCACACAGGCTGTTTGGCCTTGGAACTCATTGAGGATATCCAAGGCAGCGCTGGCGTCTTGAAGGTTATTGTAGGACATTTGCTTGCCATGCAGTTGAGTGGCTGATTGCAGGGTATAGCTTTCAGCTTGATCACTGACATAGTGCCAAGCCTTTTGGTGCGGGTTCTCACCATAGCGTAAGCTATCTTGGAGCTTGTAAGACAAGGTCAAAATATCTGGCACTAAGTGATCGGCTTGATCAAAGTAACGGGCAATGGCTGCATCATAGGCTGCCGTTCTATGGTAAACCTTAATGGCTAGGCGTCGACGAGTGGCTGCAGACACCTGCCCAGTCTCCGCTAATTCTGCCAAGACAGCCGGGTAGTCTGCCACATCACAGACGACCGTCACATCTTGATGGTTTTTGGCTGCTGAGCGCAACATGCTTGGCCCACCAATATCGATATTTTCAATCACTTCTGCTTCCGTCACGCCTGCTTTCTTAACCGTCTCTTCGAAAGGATAGAGATTGACACAGACTAAGTCAATATAATCAATTTGATTTTGACTGACTTGCTCACGGTGCAAGTCGGAGTCACGTTTGGCTAAGAGCCCTCCATGGATAGCCGGATGTAGCGTTTTAACTCGGCCTTCCAAAATCTCGGGAAAACCAGTGACAGAGGCTACATCTAAAACCTCTAGGCCTGCATCTTTCAGATAGGTGGCCGTCCCACCCGTACTAATTAACTCATAGCCAGCAGCCACTAGGCCCTTGGCGAAGTCTAGTAAGCCTGTCTTGTCGCTAACACTTAATAAGGCACGCTTTTTACTCATATTGCCCTCCTTCTCATTCTTGGGTTAGTAATTGATAGACGACCTGAGGTAGCAGTTCATGCTCCAAGTCGTGAATACGTTGCGTCAACTCCTCCAGGGATTCATCCGCTGGATGTTGGAGACTGGCTTGAGCAATGACCTGGCCACTGTCTAGCTCTTCATTGACATAGTGGACACTAATGCCGATTTCACTATCTCCTGCCCGGTAGGCTTGACCAATGGCATCGACTCCCTTGTATTTTGGTAACAAGGAAGGATGCAAGTTAATCATGGGCCCCTTGTAATGCTCTAAAAGGTAAGGAGAAACAATCCGCATGTAACCTGCCAAGATAATCAGATCAACTGGCCCAATAGCCTCTAGAATGGCTGCTTCAAACTCAGCCTTGCTAGCATAATCCTTAGGACTAAAGACAAAGCAGTCGATGCCACGGCTTTGGGCCTTGGCCACCACTGGCGCGCCAGGCTTATCACAGACTAATTTGCTGATGGTCATGACTTCCTTCAGTCGGTCATCATCGGCTAAAGCTTGAAAGTTAGACCCGGTCCCTGAGGCGAAGATGGCGACGCGTTTTTTGGCTTGGGTCATGAGATAACAATCCCTTCTTGGTCAGTTACTTGGCCTAAAACAAAGGCATCTGGCAGGAGGTCCAAGACGGTTTTAACATCTTCAGGCTCTAGTACAAAGGCTAGTCCAACCCCCATATTGAAGACATGATACATTTCCTCCCAGTCTACCTGTCCTACTTGACTCAAATAGTGGAAGATTTCTGGCACTTGATAGGCCTTACTATCAAGGCTCATACCCAGTCCGGGGGCCAAGCAACGAGGTAGATTCTCATGGAAGCCACCCCCCGTAATATGAGCGATACCGGCCACTTTGACTTGGGCCATAACGGCTTCCACTTCCTTGGCATAGATACGCGTAGGCGTTAGGAGGGTCTCACCTAAGGTCGAGTTGCCAAAGGCTGACTTGAGGTCTAAATCATGGTCGCTAATAATCTTACGAACAAGCGAAAAACCATTTGAATGGACACCGCTTGAAGGGAGACCAACCACAACTTGACCAGCTCGTGTATTGTCAGGAGAAAGTAAGAGTTCCTTCTCTTGGGCCCCTACACAGAAACCCGCAATGTCATACTCGCCGTCTTCATAGAAGCCCGCCATCTCAGCTGTCTCACCACCTACAATGGCACAACCAGCTTGGACACAGCCATCGGCCACGCCACTGACAATGGCTTCGATTTGCTCCGGATAGTTCTTACCTACCGCAAGATAATCTAGGAAGAAAAGTGGCTTAGCACCTTGGGCCAAGATATCGTTAACACACATAGCTACCACATCAATCCCAATGGTGTTATGGATGTCAAGCTCAAAGGCCAGCTTGAGCTTGGTCCCTACCCCATCGGTCCCACTTACTAAGACGGGATTTTTGAAATGATAGGCGCTCAAATCAAAGCAGCCACCAAAACTTCCGATGGAGGCTAGCATGCCAAGATTCTTGGTTCTGGCTACATGTTTCTTAATACGTTCGACAGATTCATAACCGGCTTCAAGGCTCACGCCACTAGCTGCATAGTGTTTACTCATGTTGGGCCTCCTTTTTGGCTAAATAGGCTTGTTGGATAGGGGTCAGTGAGTCATAAAATTGCTGCTCATAATCGTGTAGACCGGCTACATAGTCGGCAGAAAAGCAGTCCATGCAGAGTCCCTTGTTAGGACCTTCAGCCTCTAGGCCAATCGCGTCTTTGAGTCCTTCTTCACTGAGAAAGGCCAAGCTATCTGCATTAATAAGTTGGCAAACTTCCTCCAAACTGTGATTGGCGCAAATCAATTCCCCAGAAGTCGACATGTCGATGCCGTAGAAGGATGGGAAGAGAATAGGTGGCGCCGCAATCCGCACATGAACTTCCTTGGCGCCGGCCTCCTTAAGTAATTGGACAATCCGACGCGAGGTGGTCCCCCGCACAATGGAATCATCTACCATGACGACTCGCTTGCCACCCACAATGGATTTGACGGCAGAAAGTTTCATGCGAACCCCTTGCTCCCGCAATTCTTGAGTAGGTTGAATAAAGGTCCGGGCAACGTATTGGTTCTTAATCAAGCCCATTTCATAGGGCAATCCGGAAACTTCAGCATAGCCGGTAGCGGCTGAGAGTGATGAATTAGGTACCCCAATTACCATGTCGGCCTGAGCAGGGGCTTCTTGAGCTAGGCAACGGCCAGCACGTTTGCGGGTGGCATGGACATTCTGACCGGCAATGACTGAGTCAGGCCGAGCAAAATAGACATATTCCATGGCAGTGACCGCAGGCGCTTGAGGTGCCGCATAGGCTTCAATCCGAATGCCTTGGTCGTTGATGACAACATATTGACCGGCCATAATATTGCAGACGAACTCTGCCCCGACCACATCAATGGCGCAGGTCTCACTGGCGGCAACATAGGCCCCATTTTTCATCTTTCCGATTACTAGAGGGCGCAAGGCATGCTGGTCCACCGCTCCATAGAGGGCATCCTTGGTGACAATCAGATAAGTAAAACCGCCACGCAGTTGATTGAGTCCCTCTTGAAGTTTACCTTCGAAGGTCTCCGCTTGGCTGTGGCGAATGAGTGAACCAAGACTTCCGTATCAGAGGAAGAATGGAAGATGGCCCCCCGCTCTTCAAGGTGCTTGCGTAATGCACGAGCATTGACCAAATTCCCATTATGGCAAATTCCCAAATCCATATCATAGAAATGAAAGAGAAAGGGTTGCACATTTTCAATATGATTGGTACCAGAGGTAGAATAACGAACATGGCCAATGGCCCGGTCACCTGACAGACGATCCAAAATACTATCGTCACGAAAGACCTCACTGACTAAACCGTGACCACGATGGTTGTCTAAACCTTGACTAGATCCGGCTACAATCCCAGCCCCTTCCTGACCACGGTGTTGGAGACTATGGAGACCAAAGTAGGTCACATGGCTAGCTTCGGGATGGTTCCAAATCCCGAACACCCCACATTCTTCATTAATTCCGCGCATTTTCTAATCTCCCTAATACTTCCTTGTAGGCTGCCATGACATCCCCCAGATCACGTCTAAAGCGGTCCTTATCTAATTTGTCTCGGGTGTCCTTGTCCCAAAGTCGACAAGTATCAGGTGAAATCTCATCGGCTAGTATAATCTGTCCGTCGCTGGTCTTACCAAACTCAATCTTGAAGTCCACCAAAATCAAGTTGGCAGCTAAGAACAAGTCTTGTAGGGCTCGGTTAATACGAGAGGTTAAGTCTTTAATTTGCGCTAGTTCCGCTTCCGTCACCAGTTCCAAAGCTACTGCATGGTCGTCATTGATAAGAGGGTCGCCTAGCGCATCATTCTTATAACTCAATTCAAAGACTGGCTTAGCTAATTGGCGGCCCTCTTCTAGCCCATATTTCTTGGCCATGGAGCCTGCCACGATATTACGGGTAATCACTTCTAAGGGAATAATGGTCACATGGCGGCAGACTTGGTCGGTTTCATTAACCTGCTTAATAAAATGAGTTGGGATGCCTTGCTCTGCTAGATAGGTAAAAATCAAGCTGGTGATGGCATTGTTAAGTCTACCCTTGTCATCAAATTCTTCCTTCTTAACCCCGTTAAAGGCAGTAGCACTATTCTTATAGTGAACATAGACCTCTTCAGGATTACCGGTATCAAAGAGTTGTTTTGCTTTGCCTTCGTATAAGAGTTTCATGGTTTATTTTCCTCCCTTAAAGTAGCCAACCCCATTTGCAAAGATGGATTGCTGACCTGGAATTGTATTGGTCTTATAAAGTCCTTGATGATAACGTTCGCTGTGCCCCATCTTACCCAGAATCAGACCATCAGGGCTAACTAGGCCTTCGATAGCTAGCTGAGAACCATTAGGGTTAAAGCGTCCATTTAGCGTTGCTTGACCGTCATAGTCACAATATTGGAAGGCTGCCAAATCTTTGAAAGCTTCTAAGGACTCGCCAACCAGTTTCCCTTCCCCATGACTAAAGGCCACTTCGTGCAATTGGCCTACTTGGAAGCCTTGGGTCCAAGGCGAACGAGTAGAGGCCACACGGGTCACGGCTGTAGTTGAAATATGACGGTAGGAATCGTTGCGATAGAGGGTCAAGTCGCTAGGTGTTAGGTCTTTGATTTGACCATATGGCAAGAGACCTGACTTAATAAGGGCTTGGAATCCATTACAGATACCGAGGATTAACTTCTTGTCAGCCAGATGGGCATGGATAGCCGCTGTCACTTCAGGATGTTTGAGGAAGTTAACGATAAATTTAGCTGAACCATCCGGCTCATCCCCACTTGAGAAACCACCTGGGAAGAAAATAATGTGGCTGGCCTTGATGGCTGCGACAAAGTCTTTGACAGAGGCTTCAATGTCGCCAGGTCTTTGGTTACGAATGACCACTGACTGGGCCTTAGCCCCTACTTCTACAAAGGCTCGCTCACTATCGTATTCACAGTTGGTACCTGGGAAGACGGGAATGACCACTTGAACCTGGTCCACATATTCTGGGTAGGCATAGACTTGGTCTGCCTCTTGCGCCAAGTTCTCAGTCGCGCCCTCCTCTTGGTTTTGGTAGAGAGGATAAATGTCTTCTAGTGTTTGAGTGTAGGCTTGGTAAAGTTGATCCTGGCTGAAGGTCAAACCATTCACTTGGTAGTGGCCCTCTTCTTGAACTTGGCCTAGGTAGGTGAAGTCTGCTAGCTCCCGAGTGCTTTCAATCACTAAGGAAGCTACATCAAAGTTGAGCGCATTGACAGACTCAATCTCAAAGCCCAAACCAGCTCCCAGGGCCATCTTAACTAGCGAAGCAGTTAGGCTGCCCTCTTCTTGGACATAGGCGGAGACAACGCTCCCCTCTTGAATGAGGGCATGTACTTTCTCATAGTTTGCCATCGTGGCTGCCAAATCTGGATAACCCTGGTCATCGCGAATGACTGGCACATGATAAAGTTTGTTACCCACTGCCTTGAGTTCTGGGGTGATGACGTCGGCAATTTTGACCGGCGCACAGGCAAAGGAAATCAAGGTTTCCACGACATTCAAGTCATGGAAGGTCCCCGACATGGAGTCCTTACCCCCAATACTTGGACGTCCAATCGCTTCTTGGGCTACTAGCGAACCTAGCAAGGCTTGCGTCACCTTGCCCCACTTAGCAGGGTCTTGACCTAATTTTTCAAAATATTCCTGGAAGGAGAAGTAGAGCGATTCCTTGGTCCCTCCGACGGCATAGACCTTGGCAACTGATTCTAGTACGGCATAGATAGCTGACAAGAATGGGGAGTAGTGAGAAATTTTAGGAATGAAACCATAGGTTAGGATGGTGGCTGTGTCACTAGTTGAATGTAGAGTTGGCAGTGCTTGGACACTGGCTTGAACAGGCGTTAGCTGGTGCTTACCCGCAAATGGCATCAAGACGGTGCTGTTACCAATTGAAGCATCAAATTGTTGGGCCAAGCCCTTTTGGCAAGTCACATTCAAACTAGCTAATTCAGCTAAGACCGCTTCCTTGCTCACTTGCTTAGTTAGGAATGGATTAGTGCCCGCATTATCGACTAGGCGTGCCTTGGCATGTTGGCGAACACCGGCAGTTGCGAGGAAATCAGCTCCCATGTCTACGACCTTATCTTGACCATAGAACATTTCCAGGCGACGACGGTCTGTAATGGTAGCAACATGGGCATATTCAATATTTTCGGCCCGACACATGTCAACAAAGGCTTGATAGTCCGCTGGATCAATGGCTACTGCCATACGTTCTTGTGACTCGCTAATGGCTAGTTCAGTTGGATTTAAGCCTTGGTACTTAGTCAGAACCTTGTCCAAATGAATTTCAATGCCTTCGGCCAATTCACCAATGGCCACACAGACCCCACCAGCACCAAAGTCGTTACATTTCTTAATTAATCGAGTTAACTCTGGGCGACGGAAGAGGCGTTGCAACTTACGTTCTTCAGGAGCGTTCCCTTTTTGTACTTGGCTAGCTGCGGTCTCTAGGGAATCACTGGTATGTTCAACGGAAGAGCCACTAGCCCCTTGGATACCATCGCGCCCTGTACGACCCCCAATCATGACCACAATATCGCCAGGAACTAGGCTTTGGCGTTGGTAGTTCCCCACCTTGACCGCACCGACCACAGCCCCTACTTCCATATGTTTGGCTACATAGGAATCATCATAGAGCTCGCGGACAAAAGTGGTCGCCAGGCCGATTTGGTTACCATAAGAGGAATTACCGTGGGCAGTCCCGGTCGAAATGGTCACCTGAGGCAGCTTACCTTCTAAGGTCTCTTCCCGTTTTTGCAAGACATTGCCGCTACCGGAGACCCGCATGGCTTGATAGACATAGGAACGACCTGATAGAGGATCGCGGATGGCCCCTCCAATACAGGTTGAAGCACCCCCGAAAGGCTCAATTTCAGACGGATGGTTGTGAGTTTCGTTCTTAAATTGAACTAGCCATTCTTCTTCCTCCCCTTGATTATTGACGGTTACGAAGAAGGAGCAGGCATTGATTTCTTCACTGACTTCAATGGCTTGGTCTTTGAGAACTCGAACATGGTACTTGCCCATGATGCTAGCCATATCCATTAAGGTCATAGGCTTGGTGATTCCTAACTCGTCGCGAATTTTTACATAGTAGTCAAAGGCTTCCTGCATTTGTACTTGGAACTTATCGGAATTAATGATGACTTGATCTAAGACTGTCTCAAAGGTGGTATGACGGCAGTGGTCGCTCCAGTAGCAGTCCAAGACATAAATTTCCGTCTCAGTTGGATCTCGTTTTTCGCTGACAAAATAGCCCTGAATGAAACGTAAATCCTCCAGGTTCATGGCCAAAGACAAGTCAGCCTTAAGTGCCAGTAATTCTTGGTCGCCAAAATTGCCAAAGCCGCTTAAATCTTTAAGTGGCTTGGGTTCAGAGTCCAGCGAGAATTCCAAGACTGACAAGTCTTTGATGCGGGCCTCAATTGGGTTCACCAAGTATTTTTCTACTTGGCTTAAGGCTTGAGGGCTTAAGGCCTTGTCAAAGGTAACCAGTTTACCACTACGAACCAAGACTTTGGCTTCTTGATTAAGGAGGGCAATCGCCTGCATGGCAGAGTCTGCCCGTTGATCATATTGGGCTGGCAGGACTTCATAAGCTAGATAGTGGCCAGACACTAAGTCCAAATCTTCATAGACTTGGTCAATCATGACTTCGGAGAAGACGGAAGACTTAGCTTGCTCATAAGTGGCGGAGTCGATGCCGTAAATATCATAGATAACATAGACATGTAAGTCCTCTAAGCCCAAGCCGTACTCACTATTCAACTTATCCATGAGTTGGCTAGCTTCCTGTCTATACTGCTCACGCTTTTCAACAAAAATTCGCTTATCCAATGAAGGGTTCCTCCAATCTAATATGTCCTGGGAAATTAATATGGCCAATCTTACGGTCCTGACGTGGCTCCTTCTCATAGAGATGTAGGTGGGCTGGTCGCTCTTGAATCAGCTTGAGGAAGTAGCTCAAGTCCTGACCTAGGATGTTATAGAGGGTAGTTGCTTGATTCTGGATGGGCCCAACTTCTAGTCCACAAATAGCTTCAATATGGGCTCTAAACTGGGACTTATTGGCGGACTGCATGGTGATGTGGCCCGAATTATGGACCCGTGGCGCCATTTCGTTAAAGATGACGCGCCCCTGGGAAATGAAGAATTCAACCGTTAGGACACCATAATAATCAGCCGCCTCTAGAATACGACGGGTGTAATCAATGGCTTGCGCTTCCTGTTCTGGACTTGCTGTCGTCGGGACAATGGACCGGTAGAGAATGTTATGGCGGTGCTCATTTTCAACGACCGCCACGATACCAATGCCCGTCCGATCCTTGTAGGCCACCACAGAAATTTCCTTATCCAGTGGCACCAGACGTTCTAGCAAGGTGTAGGGTTGGACCTGACTGGCCTCTGTAATCTGACTTTGGCCCTTGCCATCATAGCCAAAGCGCACGGTCTTCATGAGATAGGTGCCGTCTACTTGGACGCCAGTCGTGTCTCCATCCACATACTGGTAGTCAACTGTTTCGATACCCAAGGAACGGGCAAACTCCTTCTCTAGCAAGCGATGTTGCGCGGTCTTGAGTAGGCTCGCGCTCTGCACAATATGGTAGTCTTTTTCTAGTTCAGCCAGGAGGTCACTGTCAATATTCTCAAACTCAAAAGTCACGACATCCGAGATATGGCAGAGGCGCTCTAAACCATTACGGTTATCAAAATCCGCATGGATGAAGGTGTCAGCAAAGTGACGGGCACAAGCATCTTTGCTTGGGTCCAGGATGGCGATCTTATAGCCCATTTCCTTAGCGCTCATAGCCAGCATGCGACCTAGCTGACCGCCGCCAATAATGCCAATGGTTTGGCCGGGTAAAATTATCTTCATAGTGTCATCTCTTCCAATACTAGGCGTTCTTGTTCTAACTTAAAATCTTGATAAACTTGGGCATAGCTTGGATCCGTCATGCCCAACATAGCCAAGGCACTGACGGCCGCATTTTTTGCCCCGGCCACCCCAATGGCCATGGTGTTGACAGGCACGCCATAGGGCATTTGGACGATGGAATAGAGGGAATCAAGGCCGCTTAGAGTCGAAGACTTAATGGGCACACCAATAACCGGCAAGGTTGTCATAGACGCAACCATCCCCGGTAAATGGGCAGCTCCTCCTGCTGCAGCGATAATCAATGAATAGCCAGCTTGTCTTGCTCCTTTAGCAAAGCTAACCAGCAAATCTGGTGTCCGATGGGCACTTACGACCTTCTTATCATAAGGAATCCCGAATTGATCCAATAATTGACAGGTTTCGACCATGGTGGCGTAATCTGACTTGGACCCCATAATAACTGCTACTTTTACCACACTAACACCCTTTCTCTAAGCAAAGCTTCTTAAGTCCTATCTACCCTTATTATAGGATTCCTGGCTAGCAAATAAAAGGGATATTCGAACTTTGTTACCACTTGTCAACTTAACGTTCGTGTTTGCTTGCGGCAAAGAGGTAAGCATACAAAAAAGGCTAGGAGAATCTTCCTAGCCTGAGTGATGATAGTGAATTAGTCTTTAGGTAAGAGGACCTTACGAGACAAGTTGATTCGACCTTGGTTGTCGATTTCGATGACTTTGACCTCTACGACATCGCCAATCTTGAGCACGTCTTCGACTTGTGCCACACGGCGGTGTTCCAATTCAGAAATATGAACCAAACCGTCTTTACCTGGCAAGACTTCTACGAAGGCACCGAATTTCTCAATGCGCTTAACTTTACCAGTGTAGACTTGGCCTACTTCAACTTCACGAACTAAGTCTTCAATCATTTGACGAGCCTTGTTAATCATGTCTTGGTCGCTAGACGCGATAGAGACATTACCCGTTTGGTCGATATCAATCTTAACGCCAGTTGCGTCAATAATGCCGTTAATGGTTTCCCCACCACGACCGATGACCACCTTAATCTTATCTGGGTTGATTTGGATGATGTCAATCTTAGGTGCGTATGGGCTCAATTCCTTACGAGCTTCTGGTAAGGTAGAGACCAATTCATCCAAGATTTCTAAACGGGCCTTCTTAGCTTGCGTCAGAGCTTCGGTTAAGATAGCTTCAGTAATCCCTTGAATCTTGATATCCATTTGCAAGGCCGTAATCCCGGCAGCTGTCCCGGCTACCTTGAAGTCCATATCGCCTAGGTGGTCTTCAAGACCTTGAATATCAGTTAAGACGGTGTAGTCTTCCCCTTCCATGACCAAGCCCATGGCAATCCCTGCAACTGGCGCCTTAATTGGCACACCTGCATCCATGAGGGCCAAAGTGCCGGCACAGATACTTGCTTGCGAAGAAGAACCGTTAGATTCCAAGACTTCAGATACCAAACGAATGGTGTATGGGAAATCTTCTGGCGCAGGAATCACTTGTTTGAGGGCGCGTTCACCTAAGGCACCGTGACCAATTTCACGACGACCTGGGCTACCTACACGACCTGTTTCGCCGACAGAGAAGTTAGGGAAGTTGTAGTGGTGGATGAAACGTTTGCCTTCTTCAATACCTAAACCGTCGATTACTTGGTGCTCACCGAGCGGTGCCAAGGTAGCAGCAGTCAAGACTTGGGTTTGTCCCCGAGTGAAGAGACCAGAACCATGAACGCGTGGCAAGAGGGCCACAGAAGAGCTCAACGGACGGATTTCATCGATGCGACGACCGTCTGGACGAACACGTTCCTTAGTGATGAGACGACGAACTTCGTCCTTCTCTAAGTCGTGTAAGGCAGTGGATACGTCCTTCATGAGCTGATCATAGTCATCACGGTCAGCGTATACTGCTGCAAAGAATTCAGTTGCTTCTTCCATAACAGCGTCAACAGCTGCTTCACGTGCTTTCTTCTCTTGAGTTTGGATGGCTTGAATCATGCGAGACTTGTAGCGTTCCCCTACTTGAGCTGCCACTTCTGGCGCCACTTCTGCCAAGGTAAACTCGAATTTCTCTTTACCGATTTGAGCGACGATTTCATTTTGGAAGGCTACCAATTCCTTGATGGCAGCATGACCTTTGAGTAAGGCTTCTAACATATCTGCTTCTGATACTTCTTTGGCAGAAGATTCCACCATGTTGATGGCAGTCGCCGTACCGGCAACCGTTAATTCGATGTCAGATAATTCTGCTTGGGCAACCGTTGGGTTGATAACAATCTCCCCATTGACGCGCCCTACGTTAACACCGGCAACAGGCCCGTCAAATGGAATGTCTGACACAGCTAAGGCTAGGGAAGCCCCTAACATAGCGGCCATTTCTGGGGTGCAGTCTTGGTCAACTGATAAAACGGTGTTGGTAATTTGAATTTCATTACGAACGCCTTCTGGGAACATTGGACGTAATGGACGGTCGATCAAACGGCTGGTTAAGGTTGCCGCTTCAGATGGACGGCCTTCACGCTTGATGAAGCCTCCTGGGACTTTACCGACTGCATACATCTTCTCGATGTAGTGGACAGTTAACGGGAAGAAGTCACCGGTCCCGGCTTTCTTAGATGCAACGGCTGCAGATAAAACCACAGTGTCACCGTAGCGAACTAATACAGCGCCGTTGGCTTGTTTGGCTAATTCGCCAATTTCCACAGATAGCGGACGGCCCGCTAAAGTTGTAGAAAATACATGTTTGTTTGACATGGAATGTCCTCCTTATAAATTGGGATTGCTCCCTTGATATGGAACATGACTAATCAAATAAGAACTGGCCAAGCCACCCTGCCCGGCTCTTATTTGGTTAGCACATATTCCATGGTAAAGCTCTAAAAAAAGAAGGCGGCCGTAGCCGCCCTGCTACCAAAATTAACGACGTAAACCTAAACGTTGGATTAATTCACGGTAACGTTGAATATCTTTCTCACGCAGGTAAGAAAGCAAGTGGCGACGACGCCCAACTTTCTTCATCAAACCGCGGTAGGAATGATAGTCTTTCTTATGAGTACGGATGTGGTCAGTTAAGATATTGATATCTTCAGTTAAAACCGCAACTTGTACTTCTGGAGAACCAGTGTCCCCTTCGTGAGTAGCATAAGCTTTAATGATTTCATTTTTACGCTCTTTTGATAATGCCATCTCAGTTTCACCTCTTTCCGATATAGTATCCCACAAGCTAAGTAAAACGTTGGTGATTCGTTAAACTGAGCCGGGGTGTTATAAGTAGCCGAACATCGATAAAGCAACAAACGACCACGTCTCTAAATATACGATAAAAGCTAGGAAAAATCAAGCCCTAAGCCAGGAAAATAGACTAAATTTTAAGCCTTTGACTAAGCTAGTTTGAGAACTTTGCTATTTCATATATTACAGCTTAGTCCTAGCACAGTCCCATGTGAAAAAAGAGATTACAGATGTCCTATGATTGGGTTAAGTCTCCATAAAATGGGACTTTTAGCCTAACTTCTATGCTATGATGGTCTCATCAACAAGCAAAGGAAGCGTGATTATGAAATTAACACTTAAAAGAACACTGCTCTTAACGTCAGCAGCGGCTTTACTCGCACTCCCCTTGACTCCAGCCCAAGCCCAAGAAGCCTCCCAATGGACGCCTCGGACGGTCAGCCAAATTAAAGAAGATATTTCCAAACAAGCTGACAAACTCAGCTATACAGTTCAATATGGCGACACCCTCTCAGCCATCGCAGAAGCCCTTGAAGTCGACCTTCAAGTTTTGGTTTCTATTAATGAAATTGCAGACGCCGATTTAATTTTCCCAGGTACTGTTTTAACGGCTACCTTAGATAATAACCACAAAGTGACTAGTCTGGAAATTCAAACCCCAGACCAAAATCAAGAAAGTCCTAGTGTTCGGGCTGACTTGACGCAAAATACGGTCACTATTGATGGCCAAACTAGCCAGGTGGACTTTAATCAAAACCAGGCGACTGCCCCAACTAACCCACAAGTACAAGCTCTTGTCGAGGAAAGCCCTGTCCAAGATCAGGAAGCTGCCAGCCAAGACTTGTCTCCGGTCACCCAAATTCCTGGCCAGCCAGAGGCTGTTACGCCAGCTCAACCGACAGCTACTAGCCCTCAAACGCCAAATAACCAAGTCAAGCCAACCAAGCTTGACAAACCAGCGACGCCTCAAACACCTGCTAAGCCAGAAAAACCAGCTCAAACGCCTAATCAAGCCAATGCTGATCAAGCCCCTGTCATCGGCGACGATATCAAGGAATCAGGCTTACCGACCGTTCAAGAAGAAGCTCGTCCTCAAACGCCTACTCAGGCTAACCAGCCAGAAAAAGAAGCGACTGACGCTGCGCCTGCCAATTCTACAGAAGTAAATCAAACTAATACTCCAACAGATGGCCAAGAAAGTCCTAGTCAGCAAGCTGAGGCAAACCCAACGGCTCAAGAACAAACGAGTCAGGAGCAGCCTGCTCAAGACCAACCAAGTCAAGAGCAGCCTGCTCAGACCCAGCCTGCTCAAGACCAAGCGACTAGTCAAGAGCAGCCAGCTTCAACTGACTATGCTGCCCGGGCGGCTGCCAACCCAGCTAACCAAGGCTTGCAGCCAAAAGTAGCTGAGTACAAGGAAGAAGTAGCGGACAAGTTTGGTGTTACCAACTTCAGCCTCTACCGTCCTGGCTCTAACGATGACCATGGTAAGGGCTTGGCCGTTGACTTCGTGGTCAACGACAATACCGAGCTGGGCGACCAAATTGCCAACTACGCTACGTCCGACATGGAAAGCAATGACATCAACTACGTTATCTGGAAACAACGTTTCTACGCTAACTACGATAGTTACTATGGGCCAGCGAACACCTGGAACCTAATGCCAGACCGTGGTGGAGACACAGCCAACCACTACGACCACGTCCATGTTTCCTTCAACCCTTAAGTTTCTCAATCTTTCGTCCTCCTCCAACCACCTAGCTAAGTAAGTAGTCTAGGTGGTATTTCTAATCAAAAAAATTTCCCATTATATCATATATGATATAATGGGAATTTTTATTATGGGTAAATACGGTTGAGTAAGCGTGGGAATGGTGAGGTTTCACGGATATGTTCAATCCCTGATAACCAAGCCACTGCCCGCTCCAAGCCAAGACCAAAACCAGAGTGTGGCACAGCGCCATACTTACGGAGGTCAAGGTACCAAGCATAAGCAGATGGATCTAAGTTGTAAGCTTTAATATTTTCATCTAAGGTCTCAAAGTCCACAATCCGTTCAGAACCCCCAATGATTTCACCATAACCTTCTGGTGCAATCATATCCGCACATAGAACAGTGCGTGGGTCTTCTTCATTAAGGCGCATGTAGAATGGCTTAATGGCCTTAGGATAGTTGACGATGAAGATTGGACGGTCATATTGGCTAGCAATGAAGGTTTCATGTGGTGAACCAAAGTCATCGCCCCATTGGATATCATCAAAGCCATTGTCATTCAAGAGCTTGATGGCATCCGTATAGCTAATACGTGGATAAGGCAACTTGGTGTATTGTTCCAAGACTGCCACATCACGGTTCAAGGTCTTAAGTGCCAGACCACAGTGGTCAATCACATTGCGAACCAGGTGAGCCACATAACGTTCTTGGAATTGTAAGTTTTCCTCGTGTTCAACGAAGGCTAATTCAACTTCCATCATCCAGAATTCAATCAAGTGACGACGGGTCTTAGATTTTTCAGCCCGGAAGGTTGGCCCGAAGGAGAAGACCTTACCGAAAGCCATAGCCGCTGCTTCTAAATAGAGCTGACCAGACTGGGAAAGGAAGGCATCTTCATCAAAGTACTTAGTATGGAAGAGCTCAGTGGTCCCTTCTGGCGCAGAACCCGTCAAAATTGGTGGGTCTACCTTAATCAAGCCTTCTTGGTTCATGAACTCGTAGGTTGCCCGGATAATTTCGTTACGGATTTGCATAATGGCATGTTGTTTAGATGAACGAAGCCAGAGGTGGCGGTGGTCCATCAAGAAGTCAGTCCCGTGTTCTTTTGGTGTAATTGGGTAGTCATGACTTTCACCAATCACTTCAATGTCTTGAACCAAAAGCTCATAACCTAAAGCTGAACGAGTGTCTGCTTGAATCTTACCGACTACCTTCACACTGGTTTCTTGGTTAAGCCCCTTAGCCAAAGCGAAGGTTTCTTCGCTGACATCGGCCTTGACCACAATGGCTTGGAAATAAGCGGAGCCATCACGCAATTGTAAGAAGGCAATCTTCCCACTGCTCCGTTTGTTAGTCACCCATGCCTTGATGATGACCGTTTGATCGATATAATCTGCTGCTTGACGCATGGTAATTGTCTGCATTCTGCCTGCCTCCATAGTCTTGTCTTAAATATTTTCGATTTTTTGTAACCAGGACCCATCCTGCGCATTGAGGTAGTAATAGGTCAAGGTATTATTATCATTCTTGATGGTGATTTCCCAGACGGGCGTGTCTTTGATCATGCCCAAACGCGCCTGCATAATCTTATAATTCTCATTGTCTGCTAAGGCAATGGCCTTGGCATCTTCTTCTGAGATAATCTGATTTGGCGTGTAGTAATTAACGGTCCCACCCTCACGTTTCACAATCGCATAACGTTCTTGGCCACTGTCATCCACAAAATCCAAGGCAAAGTAAGCCTCAGAAATGGTCGTCCAGTAGAATTTTTTGACGTCTTTGACAGTGTAGTCCGTCTCAATCAATCGCACAGCTTCTTGCTGAGCTTGGTGCGATTTAGCTTGGCTTGAATAGAAGACCCAAGCAAAGATGAGAAAGATGATGAGGAAAAAGAGCGTCAGTCCTGAGACCACTTTACGGTTTAACATACTTGACTCCTCCTGTCGCCACTTATCTGTACTATCATACCATAATTTCTCCAAAATTGCATGAATTTTTGGCTAGCTGACTAGGCTGGATTAGTGACTGGGTAAGATGGGAACTAGGTCAATGGCGGGCGCCAAGTATTCCTCAACCTTAGGGCTATAATAACGAGTCCAAACGCGTTCATCTAGGAGATAGTAGTCCGCCTTGCAACTAGAGCTAGCGACTTGAGCCAACAATTTCTTAAGACGGAAAATCATTTGCGGTAGGGTCAGTTGATCAAAGGCCTGGTTGTCTGATAAGCCAAGCACCTGACTTTGGCCTAGGGTCCGCTCATTGGTCAAGGAATCAAATGGTAGACGGTCTAAGACTACTAAGAGCTGATCGACTGACAGACTGAAGGACTCCTCTAGGAAGAGGCGTCTGGGCACAATGACAATGGCCTTGTCATCGGCTTCGGCGCGGCGCTTAATTTTCTTAAGGCTGCCATTTTGTCCCTGACTATAAATCAGGTAGCCCTCTTCCAGCAGGGAACTTTCCCATAGAAGACGGTAGTATGTCTGAGCTTGGGCCTTGTTATTGGCAAGAATGAGAACGTGGCTAGCCCCCTTCTCGGCCAGATAATCCTTGATAAAGGCCAGCAATTGCTCGGCCTCTTCATAGCCCTGACCTGACTGGGCATAAGCCAATGGCACCTGGAGGGCCAGACTGTTGGCTTGACTTTGCTCAGGTAGGCTTAAGTAAGTGGCCCCCACTTGCCAGAAACGTGCCAGGCCATAGCCTAAAGGCTGGTCATACTGGCCGTCCGACAAGAAGGCAATCTGCTGGTACTGGCTTAGCTGAGGCAGGTGCTTGTTTCTCATAATTAAAGGCATCCGACTAAGGGCCAATTGGTAGATTTGGCCATTGCTGACCTGGCCTTGAAGTCGGACATAGCTCCCCTCTGACTGCTTGGCTAGTAGTCGACAGGTCGTTGCCAGATGGCGGTAGGTCCGTTTTTGTTTGGCTCCTAGTTTGACGGTTTTTAACCAGTCCTCTAGCTGCTGTCCTAAAGTCGCCACTTGAGCCATGACGGTCAAATAACGGGGACTGCTCTTGACTAGGCAGGCTGTCCACCAGTCATTACTAGCATTACCTAAATCACTGGCTTCAAACTCTGCCCGCATACTTTCCAGCAGGTCATAGCTAGTGGCCAGGCAGGATTCGAGCTGGGCCTCCTCCTGACCTTGATCTAGTAAGGCCTTCAGCTCTACAAAGAGCTGGCTGGCATCCAGAGTAGTGCCTTCTTGGTCCACCAGGCCTTGGTAACTGGCCTCTAAATCTAGGACCAGGACCCGAGCCTGACCCAGAAAGGCCAGTGGGCTGTCAGCAACTTGCTTTAAGGATAGCCAGTCTTTTTGGCTCATTAAAACTAAGTCTTTGGCTTTAAGACCCTCCAGGTAACGGTGATAGCCCACCTTCTTACCCGTCTTAGCCACAAAATCATGGCGCCGCATGATCTGACTAATATCCAGTTCAGAGTTCAATTCATCCAAACAGCCGAACTGGCTGTTAGTCAACCAAACCAAGGCAGCCGCTAAAACAGTAAGCTCCTGTTGGTTTGCCCGGCTTAAATCAAATTCATGGCAGAATTGGTAGACCGAGGCCATATCGACAAACTGATAGGATGGTCGGTAAATGCCCGCCTCCTGACTGCTGACTTCTTGCCACAGGGCTTGCCAATGGCTGATTTGACCCTCATTTCTAAAACTAGCAGGGCCTTGTCCCCTTCTTGGCGCCAAGCATGGAGTAGAGCCAATGCCAAGCCTTGATGGTCCTGACGGGCCTGAGCTTCTAGCACTAAGGGTGATTTATCCTGACCGGCTTCTTGCCAGTAGGCTACCGCCGTTCTTTGCTTGGCGCTAATGAGGCTAGCATGACTAGCTTGGGATTGACTGTCACCCTGCCCTTCCGGCCAACTCACTTGGCAATAAAAGCTGTTAGCTTGGTTAAGAAATTGGCTAGCTTGATAGGGCAAGGCCTTAAAAATTGCTTGCAAGGCCAGTTTGGTTCCATAGTCTAAATCAGCTGCCTGATGGGCCAAAACATCCAACAAATGGGCCGTCATCCGGGCATCCCCCAAGGCATCATGGGCGTCTTGGAAGTTCAAGCCAAAGAACTGGCTCAAATCCTGCAAGTTAAAACCCGGTGCCTGTGGCAGGAAGATTTTAGCTAACTGGACAGTGTCCAAGGCAGGTGGCTGAAAGTCCAAGCCTTGTTCGGCAAACTTGGCCTGCAAAAAGGTCAAGTCAAAGCCTAGGTTGTGGGCCACAAAGAAACAGTCTTTGAGTCGCTCATACCAGAGGCCTGCCACCTGGCTAAAGGTCGGCGCATCCTGGACCTGGTCTGGTTGAATGCCTGTGATGGCCGTAATATGAGTGGGAATGTCTCGCTCAGGATTGAGTAACATACTGTGTTGGGCTAGGACTTGTCCATCTTCAATCAGGACAGCCCCTATTTGGATAATTTGATCACCTTGATCTAGGTGAGAGCCCGTTGTCTCCAAATCGACAACCGCAATTCTTAGTCCTTTAGCTTTCAAGATAATCAGCTCCTAACGCTTGAGCTTGGGCCAAGAGGCCAGCTGGGTCATTAGCCAAATCCCCCATGACGACCTGGCGCTCTAGCTCCAAGAGTAGGCGACCAAGTCCGGCATTGCCTCGGCTTAAGCCTAGCGCCTCCATAACCTGTTGCCCATTAATGGCCAAATCTGACCGACTGGCAAGCGGCAATTGGGCCTTAGCCTGGGTCAGTTGATTCGATTGGCTCAACCAAGCTTGATGGTAGGCATAGGTCTCATAAATAGCCAAAACATGGGCTGGCATCTGATAAAGTTGCCAGGCATCCAGTGGGCCGGCTGCAAAGGCTTGATCTAAGTCCAATAAGTCGCTGACGTCCTTAATGAAAGGATTGCTGTGCTTCCAGTCACGTAAAAAGACTCGCGCCTGAGCAGAATCCAAGCCCAAGGCCTTAACTAAGGCCCACCAAACCAAACGTTCGTCACGCGCTAGCCCTGCAGCAATTTGAGCAGCTAGGGTCTCATAGACCTGCTGCCAGACAGATAAGGCATCTACTTGCTCCATGCTCAATAAATAAGCGCAAAGACCAGATTCAGTCAAGGCTTTATAGCTTGTCCCTAGATAATCACCTTGCATGAGCTTACTGAGTTCAATCCGAATGCGCTCAATGGACACATAGGATAAGTTAGGGGCTAGTTGGCCAATAGCCTCAAAGGTCTGGGCCTCAATCTCAAAGCCTAATTGACTAGCAAAGCGCAGGGCCCGCATCATGCGCAGAGCATCTTCATCGAAACGTTCCAGGGCAGTCCCGACAGCGCGGATAATGCCGGCTTGTAGATCCTGCTCGCCGCCATGGTAGTCATAGACCCTGCCTAAGCGGTCCAAAGCCAAGGCATTAATGGTGAAGTCCCGTCTCAGCGTATCCTCGCGTAAATTGCGAACAAAGTTCACCTGGTCAGGCCGGCGCCGATCACTATAGGTCCCCTCCGTTCGGAAGGTGGTAATTTCATAGTTTTCTTTCTTGTAGACCACTACAATGGTCCCGTGCTTCTTGCCCACATCAAAAGTGACCGGAAAAATCCCTTGGATTTCATCCGGTGTCGCACTGGTTGCAATGTCAATATCATGAATTTCCTTGCCTAAGAGGGCATCACGCACGCAACCGCCAACAAAATAAGCCTCATAACCATGAGACTCAATGGCTTCTAGGAGGGGCATGGCCGTCTGAAACAAGGGATTATTGAGATTAATAGTCTTGGTCATGCCCTTCTAGTTCCTCCAGTTGATTTAATAGTTGATTGACGATATCAAAAGCTCCCTGATCTAAAGCTAGGTCGACCTGCTCCTTCAATTGCTTGCGTCTGACTTGGCGGGTAACCTGAGTCAGTCCCATTTCCAATTGATCCAAAAAGGCACTATCTTCAGGTAAATAATCCGGCTGAGTAAAAAGATCATAACGATAGAGGGTCGCAATATAGTCAGGAATATTAAGTTCTATATAAAAAGTGACGGGTTGAGCCCCTTGAGCATTGAGTCTCAGGTCATGAAAAGCCTGCTCACAAGAACTGTAGGATTTGCCTTCCTTATAGTAACGGAAAGGCACTGCCGTCTGCTCCACATAGGAGATATAGACACCGTGACTGGCATATTCGACTTGATCCGAGAACTCAACATATTGAATATAATCAGGCTGAACCATTAAAAACTCTAAAAAATAATTAACCGTTGGGTTGGCATGCCGATAATGCTGCAAGAGCCAAGCAATAAACTGACGTTTACGTTGATGCTTATTAATCACAGTGTGTTCTCCTTTCCTGGACTTATCTTTACACCTCTATATCCTGAGACTCATGGTCTGCTTCCGCCAAAATCCGGTCTAAAGTAGCGACTTCTCGGTCTAAGCCCCAAGCCTCAAAATACTGACGGGCTTGTAACCAAAAATCCTGGTCTCCCGCCATCAGGTCCAAGGCCTCTTGATAGGCTGCTTGAGCCTGCTCCCGCTGGCCTAGATCCGCATAGAGCGGTGCATAGAGACAAGACAGATAATCGGGATCTGGAAAGTCTGGCGCCATGCTATCTAAGACCTCTAAGGCTGCCTGGGCGCCCTCATGCTGAGCTAACCAAGCAATCAGATAGGTGGCAATGGCATAGGTCAAGTCCTCATCTTCTTGGAGCAGATAGGCATCCAGCAACTTGTCCTTAATGGTTGGTGTCAGATAGTCAATGGCCTGGCATAAGGCCAGATAATCCGCCATGCGTCCATCATCTGCCAGGGTCACTTGAAAGAGCCAGTCAAGATTTTCCCTCAAGCTAGCTTGGTGTCCCAGGCCCAAAGCCAATTCTGCCGCTAAGTAATGAATGTCCACAGAATCTGAGTCCAGGGCAAGAGCTTGTTGAGCCGCCTCATAAGCGAGAGCCAGATGCCCCGCCTTTTGATAGGCCATGGCCAAGAGGTAGTAATCTTCAGCACTAACCAGTGGCAGGTCTTCCCAACTTACTAGGGATTGAATCCATTCTAGTTGAATCATCTCATCTTCTAAAGCTAAAGCCAGAAGCCGTTGCCGAATCAAAGCTCGGTCCACCTTATCTGAAAAGTAGTCTAGCAAGACTTGATAGTAGGCCTTGGCCTTGCTATAGTCCCCCTCTTCAATCTTGACTTGAGCTAGCAGTTGATAGGGCTCAAATCGAGTCGGATAGGTTTGAATTAAGTCCTGTAATACCTTCTGGCAGGCCTTTACTTGCCCCAGTTCAAAGAGAATCTGAGCCTCTAACCATTGGACAAGAAAGACGGCTTGGTCTGTCTTGGCCCGGCTCAACCATTCATAGGCACTGGGATAATCGGCCAGCTGGAAGCAGGCCTTGGCCAGATAGTAGGCAACCTTTTTCTTATGGGTTAGCTGATAAAGCTGGTCTAAGAGCCAGACTTGCCACTCCCGATAGCCCCGCTTAGCAAAGTAATCCGATAAATCTAGCAGACCCTGATAGGTTTGGCTATCATCTGGTGCCTCTAGGAGTGCTCCTTCTAAGACACTATTGACTTGGTCTAGGGATTGACATTCCTCACAGGCTTCAATCCAACGGCTTAATTCACTCATAAGACACCTCCACCTTCATTATACCACGAAGCCCAACGGGAGTCACTCCCAGCTAGGCAAAGAGTGCTTAAGTAAGCAACCAACTAAGGTTGACTGATTACTAGACAAGCAAAGAGGCTGGGATAATCCCAGCCTCTAAAAGGTCTTTATTTAACTAAGAAGAAAGTGTTGAATACAAAGACTGCTAAAATGGCAGCACAGATTGGCGCAAGTACTGGTACCCAAGCGTAAGACCAGTTAGAGTCCCCTTTGTTCTTAAGTGGTAAGAATTGGTGAACCAAACGTGGACCTAAGTCACGAGCTGGGTTGAGGGCTGGACCGGTTGGCCCACCGACTGCGATAACCAAAGCCCATACCAAGAAACCAAGCGCTAAGTGAGCCAAACCTGGGTTGTTAGCGAACATTTGCCCTTTGGTAATCCCTACTGCTGCGAAGAAGAGGATGAAAGAACCAATAAATTCGCCCACAAAACCGTTCAAATGGCTGTTAGCAGCGTTAGCCGTTGAGAAAGTCCCCAAGATGTGTGCTTGGTTGGTTGTTTGATCATAGTAAGGCTTGTACATTGCCACTACTAAGAGTTGACCGAACATTGCCCCTAAGAATTGAGCCACAATGTAAGGCACAACTTCTGCCCATGGGAAGTTACCATTGATAGCCAAACCGAGGGTGAAAGCTGGGTTGATGTGGTTACCGCTGACGTGACCGAAGATCATAGCTGGCATCATAACCGCAAAACCATAACCGATCGCAATCAGGTTCCAACCGTGAGCTCCTTCACCGCTACCCGCTTTGGTGCCTTTTAAGTCAACGTTGGCAACAGCCCCGTTACCTAAGACGATTAACATGGCAGTGGCTAAAAATTCTGCAAATAAACGTACGCCTAATGACATATTACATAACTCCTTTTGATAATGAAAATCGCACCGTCTGGTGCTGATGGATTATTCCTTTGCTAAGTGTACCATATGTCAGGGGGGCTTTCAATTGCCATTTTGTATTTCAAAACGCTTTCTTATCAGGACTTTTGCCCATCAAAAAACTGGAAACGATATCGCCGTTTCCAGTTAAGATTTTTAGGCTTCTTCTGCTTGGTTAGCTTGTTGTTCTAAGGCTTCCTTGAACTCCGTAATAACCGTCTCAGCATCTTCCGCTACTTCCTCTTGTTTTGAAGGGAAGGTAGCGTGAACTAATTGGTCCTTGAGTTCTTGGGCTGATTTAGCTAAGCTCACCCGGATTTCTTCCGTCTTGCTGTTAGCCGCATCATAGAAGTTAACCCCTTTTTCGACTGCTAAATCGCGGTACTCCCCTGCCCGTTCTAAGGCGAGGTCGCGATATTCAACAAAACGTTCACCTGCTAAGTCCTTGTATTCATGAGCACGCTCAGTCAAGTCCTCCCGCAATTCTTTCCCTGCCTTTGGGGCATACAAGAGGGCTACGGCAGCCCCTACAAGGCTCCCCCATACTAAACCTGCAAAAAATCCTGATTTTCTTGACATGCTTCATACCTCATTTCTTTAGTGTAATTTCGCCCGCCGTTTGTGACGGTTTCTTTTGGATTAAGTAATCCAACTGTGATCCGGTCGCCTTAGGCTTAGGCTTGTCAGCTGTAGGCGTCGTCGGTTTGACACCCGCTGCTGCTGGTGCCTTAGTTTCTGCTTCTTGCTTACGGTTGCCAAAAGGTGTCACACGTTTTAAGAAGTGGCCTGCCTTGAAGGATTGGGTCACCTTACGAGTAGAAGCCTGTACGCCACTGACTGAAGTCCCCAAATCGCCTACGGCCTTGAAGAGCGGGTCAGTTTGTGCTAACTTGCCATTCAGATCGTCAACCAAGCTATTGGACTTATTAAGAAGTCCTTCCACTTCAATTGAGAGTTGGTCCACATCTTTGGTAATGATTTTGATGGAATCATTGACCTCGACCACCGTTTGCTTAACTTCTTTCATGATTTTGTTGAAACCAATTAAGGTCCAACACAGAAAGAGGACTAATAGCGCAAAGGCTAGCGCCGCAATCAAGGCCGCAATGCTTGTCCATTCCATTCTGCCTCAAATCCTTTCACGTTAAACTTTACTATTCTTATCATACCACGATTCTAAGAGGAGAACAAGGTAAGCACTTAATCCAAGAGATGAATCCCAGCCTGTTGAAGCTGAGTCAAATAGCGGAAATAAAATGCCCCTGTCAACCGCCCCTGAGCACCGTTGGTCACATAGAAGGAAATCTGATAATAAAATTTCCCTGTGGTCGTATCCTTGACCACACCGCTAATAACCGGTTCAGCTGTTAAATCCTCTGCATAGTCCTGGCTCAGCCCCTCCGTTATGACTTGAACCTGATGGGCCAAGTCTTCCAGCTGGGTCTGGTCCGTAATGGGTAAATCAATGACGATTTGGCGGTTCTCCCGACTAAGGTTATTGACAATACTAATATCTCCATTTGGAATATAGTAGCGATTGCCACTGGTTCCCTGGATAATGGTCGTCCGAATTCCCACCGTCTGGACCTTGCCTCGAATGTCCCCGATTTTGACTTCTTCGCCTACTTCGTATTGTCCCTCCAAAATAATGAAGAAGCCATTGACCACATCGGTAATGAAGTCCTTGATCCCTAACCCGACGGCTACCCCGGCAATCCCGGCCCCGGCTACTAAGGTTGAAACTGGAAAACCTAGGATACCTAGAACAGCATAGACATAGAAGAAATAAAAGGCATAGTTAATAGCATTCTTAGTAATGGTCCAAATGGTCTGGAGTCTTTGAGGTGAAGTCTTAGGTGCTACCTGGAAGACCTTGTGGCGCAATCTAGATTCGAAAAAGCGATTGACCAAGCCTCTCCCCAGCCAAAAGATGACCGTTACTAGGAAGAATTGCCAGAGCCGGTTGAGAATTTCCGGCCAGGCTAAATGACTAATTTGGTTGAAGACATCCACTGTCTCTGTCTGCCCCCTTTGCTAGACCACTGCCTCAGCAGTCTCGAAAAGTTTAATAAGGCGAGCCACCTCTCCAGGATTGGAAGTCAAATGCAGAAGGTGGGTTAGACGCTGCATAACGTTCTTACGAGTAATAATGCCTAAGAAACGGTTATCCCCATCCACCACACAGACAAAGTTCTGGTCAATTAAGTAGTTGAGCACATCCGCTAAATGACAATTAGCTTGGACACGCACCGGTTGACTCAGCATAACATCACGAACCCTCAGCTCGTCCAGGCGCTCCATTTCAATGGCATCTACCGTCATGACGGCTTTGATGATCATGGACATGGAGATGACCCCCATCAACTTAGACTCGGCTGACAAAACCGGAATCATGGTATAGTTGGACTGGGTTAAGATTAAAAGCCCGGTACTTAGGGTATGTTGGTCAATCACATTGGCAACATTATCCGCTGGAATCATGAAGTCCAGCATCTTGCTAGCCACTAAGGCTTCAATTTTGGGATGTATCATGTCCAGCCTCCTCAAGTAAATTTCGATCAAAAACTTGGGTCAACTGATCCAAGCGATGTTTGTCATCATCGTAGAACTCAACTTTAACAGTTTGAGGTTCAAAAGTTAGGATGGCATAGGTCCGATAAGGTAAGGAGCCCCGTGAGTAGTTAAGGCTACCCGGATTGCAGAGCAAGACACCATCCTCAATCTTGGCATAGGCTACATGGGTATGGCCGTGGAAGGCAAACTGGCAGTGATTGTCATGAGCCGCCTTGACCATCCGTTTGCTATTAAAGTAGACATTGTGGAAATGGCCATGCGTCAGGAAATACGCCCTTGGCGAGTATTGATAATCAATTCATCCGGATATTCTGGGTCATAGTCATTATTACCGGTTACCACCGCATCTACTTTTTCCCAGACGGGATCATCAGGGGCAAACTCTGAGTCACCACAATGCAGAATAAGATCAACTTGTGGCCGGTAATACTCAACTAATTCATGGACTTTAGGCCAACGGCCATGATTGTCACTCATTAATAAGATTTTCATGCTGTCACCTCAAGCCATTCAGGTAGGCTAGCCAGGAGGGCCTTAATGGCATTGGCCCGATGGCTAATTTGGTTCTTACGACTTAGTGGGATTTGGGCAAAGGTAGCCCCCTTCTTGGTCCGCATAGAAAACTGGGTCATAGCCAAAGCCAGAATCTCCACTTGGCTCCAGAGCAATAGTCCCATAGGCCCGCCCTTCTACAACATGGCTGTCATGGTTAGGCGAGGCCAACACTAGGCAAGTGACGAAGTAGGCCTGACGTTGGTCCCCACTGGCTTGACTCATTTCCCGCAAGAGCTTGTCAATATTGGCTTGGTCAGACTTAGGTTGGCCGGCATAGCGAGCCGAATAGATGCCAGGCGCACCATTTAGATAAGGTACTACTAGACCCGAATCGTCTGCTAAGACTGGTAAATTCAAAAGCTTAGCAATGCTTTCTGCCTTGAGTCGGGCATTGGCTTCGAAACTATCCCCCGTCTCTTCAACCTCTGGTAAATCAGGATAGTCTAAAAGCGAGACAACTTCAATGCCCTTAGGCCCCAAAAGACGTTCAAATTCGGCTACTTTGCCTTTATTCTGCGTTGCGATGACTAACTTCAAGAATCTCATCTCCTTCAATTTGGCACTGACCGATGCTTGGCTCTGCTTGTTCCAACCAAGCAGTCACGAACTGAGCAAATTGCTTTGCATCCCCTGTCGTATAGAAATGCTGGCTTGGTGGCTGAATCTGCGCGTCTTTGGCACTACGACTCAAACCAAAATAGTCTAAGAGCATGCTGACCTCATTCAAGGTCTCTACCCCTGAATCAATCAAGGTCACTCCTTGCCCCATGACCGCCTGAATCAGTGGCTTGAGGTGGGGATAATGGGTGCAGCCCATGACCAGAGTGTCAATCCCTGTCTGGTCAAAGGCACTTAAGCTTTCTCTAACCTGTTGCCAGGCCAGAGGGCTATTAAGCTGGTGATTTTCTACTAATTGGACAAAGCTTGGGCAGGCCACACTCGTAACCTGCAGATAGTCTGCCTTATCCTTCATGACCCGTTCATAAAGGTTACTTGCAATGGTCCCCTGGGTCCCGATAACTCCAATATGGTTATTTTCTGTCCGCTCAATGGCAGCCCGGCTACCAGGATGAATGACCCCGACCACTGGAATGTCCAAGGTCTGGCGAATCTCTTCCAAGGCTGCAGCTGTCCCGGTATTGCAGGCAATGACTAGCATCTTAATGCCTTTTTTAAGCAGGAAACGGGTTAACTGCCAAATAAAATCCTTAACCTCTTCCATGGACCGCGGTCCATATGGGCAACGGGCATTGTCCCCCAAGTAAATAATGGATTCATTAGGCAGTTGCTTGAGGCTCTGCTTGACCACTGTCAGGCCCCCATAACCTGAATCGATAAAGCCAATTGGTAAATCTTTCATGACATTCATTCCTTAACTAGACTTTCTAATACGCTTACTTCTATTCTATCATAAATACCCATCAAACTAAACGGATGACCTCTGGCGATAAGGAAATCTTTAAAAATATGTGTCTAAGTCTACACACGACAAAAGAGGCTGGGAATCCTCCCAGCCTCTTAGGCTTACATATTTTTCACTTTCATCATCCGAATCAGGTTGGCCCGTTCGGCTTCTTCAAGCTTCATTTCGATATAGTAGATGGTCTCTTCTAACTGCGGAATAATCTGATACTCTAAACCATTAACACGGCGACGCGTTTTTTCAATCTCATCTGCCATGAGTTGGCAAGTTTTCTCGATTTCCGCTAACTTCAAGAGGTCGTCTAGGGAGGCCGTAATCGAACCAATGGCTTGATCCATTTCGCTGTTTGACCCGACATAAGAGTAAGGTACTTCACTGGCATTGGCCGCTTCCTTGACATCTGCGAAGAGTTTAGGCACCGCCACACTCATGATGGAGTCCTGACGAATTTCTAGGGCCACTTCCTTGGATGGTACGGCAAAGAGTTCCTGCACCATAGCATCACTCTCTACCGACTTAGCCAATACGAAGTCTTGCATGCCTTCAACTAAGTTCCCTTCCACCTTCTGACGAAGTTGGTTGTTCTGCCGGATTAATTCAATGAACTGTCTCATCAATTCATCCCGCTTATCCTTGAGGAGCTTGTGGCCACGGCTGGCGATTTTCAGACGATCCTTGAGGTTATTAAGTTCCATCCGGGTCGGTTTGACATCTAAGCGCGCCATCTTCCATCCCCCTATTCTGCTGATTTAAGGAAGGTATCCAACATATCATCCTTAATCCGCTTGAGTTCTGTCCGTGGCAAGATAGAAAGCAATTCCCAACCCAAGTCTAAGGTTTCTTGAATTGAACGGTTAGTATAGAAACCTTGGTTGATATACTCTTCTTCAAAACGGTTGGTGAACTCAATGTATTTACGGTCCACATCCGACAGAGCAGACTCCCCTAAAACGACGGCTAATTCCTTAGCCTGCTTACCAGTCGCATAAGCTGCAAAGAGCTGGTTCATGGTTGGCGCATGGTCGTAACGGGTCTTACCTTCACCTGACCCCTTATCTTTAAGACGGGACAGGGATGGGAGCACGTTAATTGGTGGCCGGTAACCACTATTATAGAGGTCCCGTGACAGGATAATTTGACCTTCGGTGATATAACCAGTCAAGTCAGGAATTGGATGGGTAATGTCATCTTCTGGCATGGTCAAAATTGGAATTTGGGTAACAGAACCCTTCTTACCAATAATCCGCCCAGCACGCTCGTAGAGGGTAGACAGGTTGGTATAGAGATAACCTGGATAACCACGACGACCTGGTACTTCCCGACGTGCTGCCGAGACTTCACGCAAGGCTTCGCAGTAGTTGGTCATGTCGGTCATAATAACCAGAACGTGCATATCCTTCTCATAAGCCAAGTATTCTGCTGTCGTCAGGGCAATCCGAGGAGTTGCAATCCGCTCGATAGCTGGGTCGTTGGCTAAGTTGATGAAGAGGACGGAACGGTCCATAGCACCTGTTTCACGCAGGTCATTCATAAAGAATTCCGCTTCTTCAAAGGTAATCCCCATAGCGGCAAAGACCACGGCGAAGTTTTCATCTGAGTTAAGTACGGTTGCTTGACGGGCAATCTGTGCGGCTAATTCCTTATGAGGCAGACCTGAACCTGAGAAGACAGGTAATTTCTGCCCCCGAACCAAGGTATTGAGATGGTCAATGGCCGAAATCCCAGTCTGAATGAATTCATCCGGATAATCCCGCGCAACCGGGTTAATAGCCTGACCATCAATGTCAAGGTATTGTTCAGGAATGAGGTCTGGGCCACCATCGATGGCTTCCCCCATGCCGTTGAAGACACGGCCGACCATGTCTTCCGAAACCCCCAAATGCAGGGGTTTACCAGTAAACCGTACCTTGGCGCTAGCTAGGTTAATACCAGCCGAACCTTCAAAGAGTTGGACCAAGGCTTTATCTTCTTGGACTTCCAAGACTTGCCCTTGGCGGAACTCACCATTATGTAGGCGGATTTCCACCAGTTCGTTAAAGCGAACTCCTTGGACGTCTTCAACCAACATTAAGGGGCCTACTACTTCACTAACCGTGCGGTATTCTTTAATGACTGCCATCGAGTTCACCTCCTTGGGCTAAGATTTGATGGATACTTGAGTCAATTTCTTGGGCTAGAGCCTTAATACGATCTAGCTCCGCTTCAGGAATGAACTTGCTCCGGGCAATACGGTCCCGCAAGTCCACGGTTCCAGACATGATTTCATGGAAATAAGCACCTAAAACCAAGGCTTCTTGCGCCACTTCGTGGAAGCGCAGAATGTTGGTCAACATAGCATATTGCTTAGCAAAAGATGTATAAGTATCGACTTCATCAAAGGCATTCTGTTGCAAGAAATCTTCCCGAATCATCCGCGCCGTATTGAGGGTCATGCGGTCTTTTGGCGATAGGGAATCTACCCCAACTAAACGCACGATTTCTTCCAATTCACTCTCTTCTTGGAGCAGGTTCATAGCCTTGGTGACCTTAGCAGCCCAATCGACTTGCTGCGTTTGGTCAATATATTGACCCACTTCATCACTATAGAGCGAGTAAGAGTTCAACCAGTTAATCGATGGGAAGTGACGACGTTGTGCCAAACCAGCATCTAAGCCCCAGAAAACTTTAACAATACGTAAGGTGTTTTGGGTAACTGGCTCGGAGATATCCCCACCTGGAGGCGAAACGGCCCCAATAGCGGTGATAGTCCCTTCTAAGCCAGAACCTAGGACCTCTACACGACCTGCCCGTTCATAGTATTCCGCAATTCGGCTCCCTAGGTAAGCTGGATAGCCTTCATCCCCTGGCATTTCTTCCAGACGACCAGACATTTCCCGCAGGGCTTCAGCCCAACGAGAGGTGGAATCCGCCATAATGGCAACGGAATACCCCATGTCACGGAAGTATTCGGCAATGGTAATCCCTGTATAAATAGAGGCTTCACGCGCCGCCACCGGCATGTTGGAGGTATTGGCGATCAGAATGGTCCGTTCCATGATGGACTTGCCACTGGCTGGGTCAATCAATTCAGGGAATTCGTTCAAGACGTCCGTCATCTCATTCCCACGTTCACCACAACCAACATAAACCACGATGTCCACGTTAGCAAACTTAGCGATTTGGTGTTGCACCACTGTTTTACCGGCCCCGAATGGTCCTGGAACAGCCGCTGCTCCCCCTTTGGTTACAGGGAAGAAGGTATCAATTACCCGCTGACCCGTAATCATCGGTTCTACTGGAATCAGCTTACGGGCAAAAGGACGTCCCTTACGAACTGGCCACTTTTGCATCAAGCTACCTTGGAAGACTTGGCCGTCTTTACCTTCAATTTGGTAGACGGTGTCCGTCACCCGATAGTCGCCTTCTTCAATGGCCGTCAAGCGCCCTGAAATGCCATTCGGCACCATGATACGGTGCTGGATTAAATCTGTTTCTTGAACATAACCTAGAATTTGACCGGCTTTAACAGCTTCCCCTACTTGAACTTGAGGGATAAAATGCCAGCTGCGTTCACGGTCTAGGACAGGGAGGGCTACCCCACGAATGAGATAGTCACTTTCTGTTTGGCTACGGAAACGTTCTAGGGGCCGTTGAATCCCGTCAAACATCTGAGACATCATACCAGGACCTAGCTCAACAGACAGGGGTAAACCAGTTGAAGCCACTGGCTCACCTGGGCCTAAGCCCGACGTTTCTTCATAGACTTGGATGGAGGCTTGGTCGCCCCGCATCTCGATAATTTCACCAATTAAGCCCAGATGCCCAACGCGGCAAATGTCTTGAATATTGGCTTCTTCCATTCCATCAGCGACCACTAAAGGGCCTGATACTTTAATAATTTTTCCTTCTTTCAAGCAAACCCCTCCTTTACAAGATATTTTGGCCGACTGCTTTTTCAACATTGTCTTGAATCTGTTGTTTACCGATTCCTAGGCTCCCCTTATGGGTTGGAATCAAGATAACAGCCGGTGTTACGAGTCCTTGGTAATGTGCCAGAACTTCTGGAATTTCTTGAGCATAATCTTCTGTCAGGTAAATAATGCCGTAGTTATCCTTAGCTAACTGCGCCAAGAGGCGACCCAGTCCCTCTACTTGGCGGACAGGATAAATGTCAAACCCAATCATTTGAAAAGGCAGAATGGCATCATGGTTGCCGACTACGGCAATTTTGTAAGATTTAGTTGTCATGATAACCCAGTCGCATCCTTTCTTCGATGGCTTCTTTGGCAATGCCATTGGCTCGACCAAGGAGAATCAAACGCAGATTCACTGCTTCCATCTCACGCCCATTCAGATAACGTAAAATCTGTCCACCAGACAAGGCATCTAGGGAGGCACTATTGACTAAGTGCGTCAAGTAGAGATCTTGAAGTTGTTCCATCTGACTGGCTTGAATCTTGCCTGATTGCATCGCTTGGACATAGGAATCAAAAACCTTGGTATAGGGCAAGGCATTAAAGGCATTAAACCAACTTGCTAGTTGGCCGTCTTTAGCCAAATGCAAGATTTCCTTAGGTCGCTTAGTCCCCTTACGAGACATTAATTGATAGGCAAAACTGTTTGGCTTGTCTTGAGCCAAGGCACGCAAGGCCGTAATGGCATTGAAAAAGTCAATCTTGGCATCCACTAATTCTTGCAGGAGCGGCAAGTCGCTTTGATCAGCAATGACCCGCAAATGACGGAAATAGGCTGAATCCATCCCCATATCAATGGCGACCGTGTTCTCATAGTCCTTATACTCTGACCAAGTCTGAGCCACTTCTTCCACAATCAAGGGATCACATAAATCAGACTCTAGGGTCAGGCTCAAATGCTTGAGCGCCTCCAAGGGATAGGGACCAATAGGAATCAGAAGATGTGACAAGTCACGACCAATGGCCCGCATTTTTAGGAAGAGCTTAAGGTTATGGTAGACATACTTGAGCCCAAAAACATTGACCAGATTTGGGTCTGGACATTGTTGGTAAGCAAAAGCATAGTCCGCCGCCAGAGCCTTCATAATAGTCTGGTCTAAGACATCGTGTTGCCGAATCTCGGCCAAAGGAACACTATAGGGTGTGCCTTCTAGATAAAGAGCTAGCTGTTCATCATCGACAGCATTCAGCAGTTGGACTAGGTTAGCCCGACTGAGCAAGCTTTGTTCCTTGACACTAATGGCTGTATTCAGTTGAGAATAGTCATGAACCGTCATGTCCTAGCCTCCTTTTTAGTCAGCAAAAATTTGATTGGCAATTTGATAGCCTTCCTCTTCATAGATAGCGGTTAACAATTCGCGGAAGAGATAGTTGTATTCAATCCGGCCTAGGGTGATGACAAAGCCTGTTTCATGGCGCAAAGGCACCCGCAGAGCCATATCTGGATAACGCGCTTGCAGTTGATCCAGTTGGTCTTGGCTGAACTTAGCTTGTGTGTCTTCACCTAGCGCTAATTCAAAGGCTTGGCCAGTAAATTGGTTTAGGACAGGTTCCATGAACTGCCAGATTTGCTGGCTATCCCAGGCTTCCATCCGAGCCAAAGCCTCAGTGAAAAGTTCTGTTAAGACTTTTTGTTTGGCAGTCAATTTAGCTTGACGTTTCTGATAGTCTACTTGTTGTAATTGTTGTTGGTAGCGACTACGCACCTGATTCAAGGCCTGTTGGCGATGACGATCACGTTCCGCCATTGCTTGTGCTTCAGCCTTTTCTAGCAAGTCATGGTGTTCATGACGCGCCCGTCTGAGCAAGGCCTCTCCTTCTTCTGTCACCTGCGCCAAGATAGCTTGACGCAAGGATTCCATTTCACTCATATTAGGACCTCCTCCCCAGCGTCTATTGAACGTTGGTTAAGAGCATGAAGGATACAACGAAGGCCAAAATCGCGTAGGTTTCTACCATGGCCGCTAAGATGACCCCTTTCATGACATGTTCAGGACGTTTCGCTAAGATTTGAAGACCAGCAGTCGCCACATTCCCTTGGTACTTAGCAGAGAAGTAACCCACTACCCCTACTGGCAAGGCTACGAAAACATAGGCCAAACCAGTTGCTAGGCTAACCCCAGCAGACATACGCAAGAGGATGAAGAAGCCGATAACGAAACCATAAAGGCCTTGAGTACCAGGCAAGAGTTGTAAGATTAAGGCTTGGGCGAATTTTTCTGGTTCTTCTTTCAATAAAGCGGCTGCGGCTTGACCGGCAGTCCCGACCCCACGTGAAGAGCCCATCCCACTAAAGATAACAGCGATAGCGATGGCTAAGCCAGCAAAGAAGGCGCCCCCGTATTCTGTAAAGTAAGCAGCTAAATGTTCCATGTAATTATTCCTCCGATTTTACTTTTGTTTGAACGTTTTGATTGACTGGTGCCAGGGGCTGGAATGGCTGACCGCCGCCTTCGTAGAACTTACCGAAGAATTCGACGAACATCAAACGAGCGCCGTGGACATATCCTGACAGCATGGACAGGAAGATGTTAAGGCCGTGCAAGAGCACAAAGAGCAAGAGCCCAATGCTAAAGCGTGCCCATACTGGTAAAAAGGCCACAATGGTGTTAAAGGCCGCCCCAATACTCCCGCCTGACAAACCCAAGGCCATGAGACGTGTATAAGAGACAAAGTCCCCAATGTAACCAGAAACCCCATAGAGATTATAGAGACCTGAACCCAGTCCTCCTAGGCTCTTAGCCTTGATGACGGAGCTGAGGACAATCCCAATAGCATTGACGGCAGCTAGGATTTGACCAACTGTGCCTAACCAAGCTGCGCCTGGAATCATTGGTCCCAGAATCATAGCGACTAAGCCTAGCAAAATGAAAATCCAAGCCAAACCATTAGCGTAAGCTTCATGGAAGTCACGCCGCTTAGCTTTCTGGTAGGTATTGAGGAAGAGTCCAGTCATGATTTGTAGGAACCCTAACCCGACAGAAATCAGCAAGATGGTCGTGACATCTGTATTGGTATCAATTAATTTAAATGGTAGGTTAAAGCCAAAGGCTGACCCATAAATAGCCCCCCAGATAGCAGTAGATAGACCTAGAGAGAAGTAGAACTTACAGGTCGTTCTTAGGCTTTCACGCCCCTTAATCAACCAGAGACCAATTGCGGTTGCTAACATAACCAGCAAACCATAGCCCAAGTCGGCTACCATCATCCCGAAGAAGGTCCAATAGAATGGAGCCAAGAAAGGCGTTGGGTCGACTTCATTATACTTAGGCAAGGCATACATCCGAGTCACCGATTCAAAAGGTGCCACTAATGGATGGTTACGTAATTTAATTGGTACTTGGTCTAGCTCTTCATCCTTAGCATCAGCAACTTTCACAACGACTAAGCCTTTGAAAGCTTGCTTGAGCGTCTCTTGTAAATGCGCCGTCGCGCGTGTTTCCGTCCAACCTTCAACCGCCGCTAAATGTTCAGTTAAGCCAGCGTTTGGCTCGCTGCCTCGCGCAAACTGTGGTTGGCTAAGTAATCTAGTTGAACTTTGAGTTGGTCAACCGTCTCTTGAGACTGGGTCAACTCTTGGCGAATGGCTTGGATGGTTTCTTGCACTGTCTTGAGCCGTTCAGAGGTCAATGGCAGTTGCTCCTGAGGCAGGCGATCAAAAGGATACTCTAATGCCTGGAAGGAAGCAGGTGCCAAGCTATCCAAGAAGTCTGCTTGACTGCTTAATTTCTGACTAAAGACCACAACCCCTACTTCTTGGGGATTGCTGAAGACTCGTTTTACCACTAAGTCTGGCAAAGCTGCCAAAGCCTTGTAGTAACGATCAATACTATCTGCTGGCACAGTCCCTATTGCCACATTGACCACTTGATGGTCTTGGCCTCCTTGAGGTAAGACATCTAGCTTTTGCCATTGGGTCAAGAGGGCCAAGTCCGCTTGCAAGGTCTGAGCTTCTTTTTCTAAATCCTTGAGTCGCTTATTGAGCTGACTTGCTCGGTTAACAGCTAATTGTTCATTGAACTGACGTCCTTGGGCTTCCAATTCTTGGAAGGTCAATTCTGGCAGTCCCTCGGTTAGCGAGGCTACGAGACCCTTCTTAGGCAAATGCTGTTGATAGAGGGTCAGCGCCTTTTGCACCTTTTCCTGACGTTTCTGAAGCTGGGGAAGTAGATTGACGGCTTCTGCCTCGTCTTCCCGCTTAGACATCCCTCGCTCATTGGCTTCAAGGTCTTGCCAATCGTCCAATACCTTGAGGTTATTGAGATGGACCTGGCCATCTTCTTGAAGGACAGTCAGTAATTCCGGCAGAAGGGCCTTGCTTGTTACCAAGGTAATCTTCTGCATTGGACTAACGGCCATAATTGTCTACCACCTTTGTCAAAATGTGTTGGAGCCAGTGTTCACGCTGGCCAGCCAAGACTTGCTCAACCAAGGCTTGAGTTGCCTCTTGGGTTGAAGCTAATTCTTCTTGAGCGACTTGATAACGTGCTTCTAACTGGGCTTCTTCTTCTGCCACTAGCCCTTGGGTCACTTGGTCGAATTGGGCGATTACCTCTGCCAACTCTTCCTCACCTACTTGACCTAAGGCAGTTACTTGTTCTTGATAGTCACGTCTTAAGGCTTCAGCTTCACGCTCGATAGCCTGCATTTCTTTCATGGTTGTATTCACACTTAATTGCACCTCCTATAACTCGGATACGCCTACTATTATACCAAAACAATCCCGTTTTTTATAGCAAAATCATTCCTCCTTCCATACCTTGAAAAAAAGTGCTTGACATTATGAACGTATGTTCGTATACTAGAGATATAGAACAGGTGTTCGTAAGAACATTATTTCGCATAGAAAGGATGATCCCCATGGAACTCTCATTAAATACTAAAGCAATGCCCGCCCTCTTCAGCAATGTTTCCAAGGCAACTCGCCAATTGTTACAACCCTTCTTCCAAGCTCCGACTTCAGAGGCGAATGTTCAAGCTTTTATTATGCCTATGGACCATGTTCTGGAGCGTCTACACCAACATTATGTCAGTCAAGAAACCTTGACGCTCACCTACGAATATTATGATAAGGCCGGCAAAATCCAACTGGGCGAACGCCGTGTCTATGTCACTGGCCTCTTAAGCAATGGCCACTTCCGTTTTATGGCCTACGACTCCGGCCTGGATTTCCTCTTGGATAGCCAGCAAATTCTCCGTGTAAAATAAACCTTGACCCACCCAAGCCACTGCCATGGCCTTTGGGCTGATGAAGCACCTACACTCTCTTAGACGTCTCACTCCTGAGTCGTCTTTTTGTATACAAGGATAAGAAAAAGCCTCGTCATAGACGAGGCATAAAAATACTTTATTGACCTGTTCCTTGGCCGTTACCTGAACCTTGAGCAGGAGGCGTGACCGGTTGAACTGGTTGTGTTGGCTGAACTGGCGTACTAGGTTGCTCACTATTTTCTGGCGGAACTGTCGGTTGGACAGGATCCGGCTGAACTGGTTGTGGTGTAACCGGCTCTTCATAATAATACTCAGTTGCTGGTGCTACTGGATTATAATACTCATTCTGCCGAAAGTTTTGCGCATTATCCTGTGTTTGGGATACTTGTTGCAGTTCTTCTGCTGTAAAACCAGTCGGATATTGATTGATAATCAACTTAGAAGTCTTGGACACCGTCGCAGTGGTCGTCCCTCCTGTATCTCCAAGAGGATCATGAAGTTGACTGGCGCTAATTGGTGTTAAGCCAGAATTCAAACGCAACTCATTGGCCACCTTAAGGCGGGAAGATAGAGGTGCATAGTAGTAGTAAATCTCATTCAACATCAAATCTTCCAAATTTTCAAAGCGAATAGCGGTGATATTTTGAAGAGCTGGCGAATATTTCTGATAGATATTAAGGGCCTGTTTGAGGTCTAAGTTTGTCTGAACATTCTTAGCCACAACTTCCAGCAATTGTGGGTAGTTGGCAATCGACCCAACATTGGAGAGCTTATCAACCAAGGCCTTGATTACCAGTTTTTGCCGGTTTTGACGCCCGGTCTCCCCTTCAGGATCATCATAGCGCATCCGAGCAAAGTTCATGGCATTCCAACCATCGACATGCTTGGTTTCGCCTGCTACGAAGCTTGATTCTTGATAGGTAAAGGTAATTGGGCTCGTGACATCAATCCCACCCACGGCATCAATCAATTGTTCCAGACCTTGCATATTGACCACCGCATAGTAGTCAATTGGTACATTGAGGAAGTTTTGAACCGTATCAATGCTTAAGTCAACGCCACCGAAGGCAAAGGCATGGTTAATCTTATCTTGGCCATGACCCTGAATATCGGTATAGACATCCCGCGGGATGCTGAGCATCTTAGTGGTGTGAGTCTTTGGATTGAGGGATAAGATAATCATGGAGTCAGAACGCCCTACATAGCCCTTGCTAGTGTCACGTCCACGACCATCATCGTCTGTCCCTAATAAAAGAATATTAATCGGATCGCCGGTTTCAATAGAAGCCTCTTTTGGCCGTATCTTCTTAACCTCTACGGTACCACTCTTCCCAATCTCAGTCGAATTCTGACTGACTTGATTAGCAAGGTGGTTAATATCCCATAACATTTTGGCCGCATAGGCAGCACCTGCTAAGAGCACTAAGAAGAAGAAGACAAGAAACCAGCGACCTAGTCCCCATTTTTTCTTCTTAGAACCGTGCAGCTCGCTACGCGATTGTTTTACTTTATTAGTCATTCCATCACATTCCTTAATTATTTTCCAACTTCTCTTGTAACTGTTGGAGCAAGACATGCTGGCTGTCGGCATCTAGATTGACAATTGACATAGGAGCTTCCGTCATATGACTGAAGTAACCAGCCCGGAACAAGTCCAGAAATTCATCGAAAGTCATATCTGTCCGAATGGCTTCTTGCAGAAGCGCAACTTCCTGGTCTAAGCTTGGCACTTCCTGCCAATTAGCTAGATGATTGATAAGGCCTTCTAAGACGTCCATTTGTCTTTGGCCTTGACTGAGAGAGGTCTCATCCGTCTGACGAGCCAAATAAACATAGACTTCACGCCCTGTCAATTTCACCTCTTGGCCCTTGGCCAGGAGCCGATTTTCCAAGACAAAATCTTGCTTAGGCACTAAGGTGACGCCACCCAATCGATCAATTAGGGGACGAAGCTTAGAAAACCTGACTTCTATTGTATAATCAATCGGCACATTAAGCAACTCATGTGTTGCTTTTTCAATTGATTGTAATGGTTTCATCATGAAAACTTGACCTAATTTACCAGCTGGTAGACTAGCACCTTCCTTAAGCGTGGATTCACTCGGAATCTGTAGTCGGGTGCTCTCTCCTTGCCCTACTTCCAGCAGACTGAGGCTAATCAAACGTGTCTCCTCTGAGACCAAGCGTCCCGATTCATTATCATCCACACCTAGCCACAAGAGGGTCAGGGGTTTACGCTCTCGAATACGCTCTGGCAAGCTCGATTCAGCATTAGCTGAGCTACTTACCACTTCAACTAAAGGTTCATAGGCTGAGCTGATGTTCCGTATGACAAAACTTACATAGAAGAAACAAACTACTCCAATAATCATCAAGAAGAAGATAATCAGCACTAACAGGCGACTACGCCGATAGTTACGATTATCGTACTCATAATAGGAAGAAGGCATTGACCGTTTTGTACGTCTTTCTTTCAAAACAGTCCTCCATCTTATGCTTGAGAGGTAACATCATAACCTTGTGGGTTTTCTTTCTGCCATTTCCAAGAATCCCGGCACATATCGACCAAGTTCCGTTGAGCGTACCAGCCCAAGAGTTGGTTAGCCCGGCTAGCATCAGAATAGCAGGTTGCCACATCACCAGGACGGCGATCGACAATCTTATATTTGACCTTAATGCCATTAGCTTCTTCGAAGGCCTTGATTAAGTCCAAGACACTATAGCCTTCGCCGGTCCCTAGGTTATAGGTTTCGACCCCTTTGACCGTCAAGTTGCGATCTAAGGCCTTGAGGTGACCGAGTGATAAGTCCACTACGTGGATGTAGTCACGAACCCCTGTTCCATCAGGCGTTGGGTAGTCATCCCCAAAGACACTGAGGGCAGGTAATTTACCGACCGCTACCTGGGTAATATAAGGCATTAAGTTATTAGGAATCCCTTGTGGGTCTTCCCCAATGCGACCGGAAGCATGGGCGCCAATTGGGTTAAAGTAGCGCAAGATGGTAATGGACCAGTCTGGATCTGACGCCGCTAGGTCGCGGAAAATCTGCTCTTTCATAACCATGGTTGAGCCATAAGGGCTGTTAGCAGTATGAGTCGGCATATCTTCAGTTAAAGGCGACGGATTATTGAGCCCATAGACGGTTGCCGAACTAGAGAAGACGATATGTTTCACGCCAAATTCATTCATAACTTCCACTAAGGCGATGGCACCACCTACGTTATTGTGGTAATACTTGATCGGCTCCGCAACGGATTCCCCTACCGCCTTATAGCCTGAGAAATGAATGACTGCTTGAATATCATTTTCCTTGAAGACTTGGCGCATGGCGTCCTTGTCTAAAACATCCACTTGGTAAAAAGCAAAGTCCTTACCTGAGATTTGGCGAATACGATTTAATACTTCTGGTTTAGAATTAGAAAAATTATCAACAATTACAACTTCATGGCCAGCAGCTAATAATTCCACGACGGTATGACTACCGATATAACCTGCCCCACCTGTTACGAGAATTGCCATAGGAACACCCCTATTACATATTTTTATTGAACAGTCTCATTATAGCACATTTTAAGGCCAAGAGAGAGTCCTAAATCAGAATTTTATAGTTTTTTTAGATTTAGTTACCAGATAGTAACGCGCTTATCTTTCAAGCTACGAAAGGGTTTATGAGCAACTTCAAATATTGCGATAATTATTGCGACATTTATTTACATCCCATCCTTAGCTTCCCCCTGGCTCCAAAGCCGACATAAGAAAAGAGGCTGAAAGCAAGCTTTCAACCCCTTAATCTAATTATTCTAAATTCTCAGCAATGTTTAAGAGATAGTCACGGAGACCCTCTTTGATTTCTGGGTGCTTGAGCCCATACTCAATACTCATTTCCAAGAAACCTAACTTATTACCAATATCGTAACGTTTGCCATCAAAACGTTTAGCAAAGACTCTTTGGGTCTTGTTAAGGGTATCAATTGCATCCGTCAACTGAATTTCGCCACCTGCACCAGGCGCTTGATTTTCAAGAATTTCAAAAATCTCCGGTGTCAACAAGTAGCGACCAATAATGGCTAGGTCACTTGGGGCATCCTCTGGTTTAGGTTTTTCTACAAAGTACTCTACATTGTAAATCCCATCTTCTAGCTCACGTTCAGGTGCGATAATCCCGTACTTAGACGTCTCTTCATGCGGCACTTCCATGACCGCAATGTTAGAAGCATGTGTCTTCTCATAGACATCAATCAATTGTTTGGTTAGGGGCTCCTGAGCCTGCATAATGTCATCCCCAAGCATAACCACAAAGGGTTCATTGCCTACAAAGGCCTTGGCTTGCAGAATGGCATGGCCCAAACCCATTGGATAGGACTGACGAACGAAGAAAAGGTTGACATTGGTTGGCTTGACCAATTCCAGTAAGGCGTCCTTGCCTTGCTTACGCAAGTGCTCTTCCAATTCAATGTTGGAATCGAAGTGGTCTTCAATTGGACGTTTGCTCTTACCAGTGACGATTAGGATATCTTCAATCCCAGCTTCAATGGCTTCTTCCACAATAAATTGGATGGTTGGTTTATCCACGATTGGTAACATTTCCTTAGCCATGGCCTTGGTGGCTGGCAGGAAGCGTGTCCCATAACCTGCGGCTGGAATGACGGCTTTCTTAACTTTTACCATTTCCCTTACTCCTTTTCATGAAGTTTAATGGCCTAAGGCCTATTCTGAAGGTACTTCAACGGAGAGACTCGCCTCTACCTGTTCTAAGCGCGACTCCATTTCTTCGATACGACTATTGAGGCTTTCAATTTCAGCCGTCTTCTTCTTCATCGGCAATTGAAAGAGTTGATTGAAGGCGTAGATGGCTACAAAGAGGAAAGCCACTAGGCCTAGCATATAGACCCAACCACTACGGGTCAGGCGCCGATTAATTTTACGGCTGAGGTCTTGGCTTGCATCGTGTGTCGGCATCTTTTACATCCTCTCTGGCTTAGTAGGCCCATTCGCCCTTGCGGAAGATAGGGACGCGGGTCCCATCTGCCTTAATCCCATCAATATCCATGTGCTCATTCCCAATCATAAAGTCCACGTGGACAATGGATCGGTTGAGACCTGCTTGTGCCAATTCTTCTTGACTCATGTCAGTCCCACCTTGTACCGAGGTTGCATAGGCTTGCCCGATTGCTAAGTGGTTGGAGGCATTTTCGTCGAATAGGGTATTGAAGAAGGTAATACCTGATTGAGAAATTGGCGTTTTGTGAGCAACCAGGGCAACTTCCCCTAGGCCACGCGCCCCTTCATTTTCTTCTACAAGGCGTTTGAGCGTTTCTTCCCCTTTTTCAGCTGATACTTCCACAATTTGACCGTCCTTGAAGGTAAACTTCATGCCTTCGATAACCGTCCCACCGTAAGCTAGCGGCTTAGAGCTTGAAACATAGCCTTCAGCTCGACGGAAATCAGGTGCTGTGAAGACTTCTTCTGTTGGCATGTTAGCAATGAAGATTTCACCTTTACGGTTAAGCGAACCAGCGCTTTCCCAGACATGGTTTTTAGGCAAGCCCAAGATTAAGTCAGTCCCTGGACCCGTATAGTGAAGGGCATCAAATTGCGTATCGTTCAAGAACTTAGCTTTCTGATCTAAGGTTGCAACATGTTGATCCCAAGCAGCGATTGGATCATCAGCATAGATACGGTTGGCCTTGAAGATAGCATCCCAGAGGGCATCTACTTGTTCTTGGCTTGAGCCCAAGTCAGGAAAGACGACTGCCGCCCAAGCAGGTGCAGCCCCTGCCGCTACTAACCAACTCACTTCGTTAGCTTGAATAGCCGTTGACACATGAGCAATAGCCGAACGCAAGGCACGTTGTGACGCACTAATTTTCTGAGCATCTAAGCCAGATAAGTTGTTAGGGTCAGTCGAACGCAAAGCAAGGCGCTTAGCACGTTTAGCCAAGAAGTACTCTGCTTTGGCTACGGCATAGTCAGGTACCTCACACAAGCTTTCAGTGCTTTCGTATTCGTATTTGAGACGGGTCAAGGTATCATCAGAAAAGTCAACGACAACATTGGCTGCCCCTGCTTCATAGGCTTGCTTCACTAAGAGATGAGTCAATTGAATTTGGTTTACATCGGTATTGATGTGGACATAATCCCCAGTCCCTACGTTCAAGCCCTTCTTGATTAAGAGGTGGGCGTATTTGGCTAATAATTCATCAAAATTTGCTAAAGTCATAAGTTCCTCCTTGTATCTATCTTATTATTAATTGTCAGCTAAAGCGTCGGCTAAATCTTGCGCCAGACGTTCTAATTCGGTCACGGCCTCATCTTCCGGGTAGAGGTTCACCTTGACGCTAGCGCCAGCTTGGCGAGCTCCTGCTTTCTTGAATTGTTCTTCCAGGGTATCAACTGCCCCACAGAAGACTTCATAGAACTCGTCCCCGGAACCAAAGACCCCAAAGACCTTACCTGATAGGTCTAATTGACCTAAGTCTTCAGAAAAGTCTAACATTTCATCAGGCAAGACACCGTCCACACCATAGGTATAAGCCCCAGCGATACAGCAATCATAGTCTTCAAAGTCCGCTGCTTCGGCTTGCATGACATCATGTAGGGTGACCTCAACCCCGTGTCCTTCTAGGGCTTCCGCCAAAATATCCGCACAGGCTTCAGTGTTTCCGGTCAAGCTTGCATAAATAATTAATGCTTGTGGCAACTAACCCGCCTCCTTCATCTCAATACTACTCTCTTATTATAACAAAGTTAGGCACAAAAATATACGCTAGCACTCATTTTTTATAGATCTTACAAAAATAGTTAACAAGTAGACACCTATTTTTTGTCTCTTACGAGTAAACTAATAGTACTTAAAGTCCAAAAAAGGGACTGGAACTTAAGTTCCAGCCCCTCACACTTATGGTTGGTTTGGCTTGTAGCTTTCAATCGTTGAGCGTGTAGCTTCTCTCGTTTCAAAATAAGCATTCATCACATCCCGGGCAATCCGGGTAGAATCACGACCGGTTGCATCTGCTGGGAGATATGGCAAGACCACGCTGACCGCAATCTCAGGCTTATCATAAGGTGCGTAGCCAATATAAGTAGCGTTAACTACCGGATTATTGGTCGCGTATTGAATAGGTCCAGCATAAAAGGCTTCATCCGTCCCAGTCTTAGACCCAACCTTGATAGGGTAATTCATGAAGAGGTAATGAGCTGTCCCGTCCATTGTATGGGAAACTTGATACATCCCTTCATGAATCCGGTCCATAACAGATTTTTCAACTGGCACTACGTTCATGACCTTAGGTTCAATTGTCGTTTCTACTCCACCTAAGTGACCATTGGCATCCGTATTGCGGATTTCCTTAACCAAACGTGGCGCATAACGAACCCCACCGTTGGCAATGACGCTAGCATATTGCACTAATTGCAGTGGCGTATACAAGTCAAACTGCCCAAAAGACAAGTCCAAGATGTTAACCAGTTGTTCTGACTCAGGCAAGTAACCAACAGACTCGCTCGGAATATCAATCCCAGTCTTAGTTCCTAAACCAAACTCGGCAAAGTACTCACGCATGGTATCCAAAGTCTTAGGATCGATATCCAACTTACCGTCCTTAGTATATTCGTTCTGTCCACCCATTCTCATGGCGGTCTTAATCATGTAGATGTTGGAAGATTTTTGCAAGGCTTCAATATCATTAATATTGACTTGACCCGTACGGTTGAAGACGGAACTCTTTTCAGCAGAGGCCTGGAACTTCATTGGTTCATCCAAGATAGTATTATTATTTAGGCTGAGCGCGCCCGACATGTAACCCATAGCCACCATGGCAGGCTTAACCGAGGACCCCATACCATAGGAGGTGTTGAGAGTCCCCAAGGTGTCATCTTCGATGGTATCATAATCATAAGAGTCGGTCGCTTGGTTGTATTTGAAACGTTTGCCGACTAGAGCTAAGACATCCCCATTATTGGGGTTAAGCACGGCTATGTAAACCCGGTCGTTCAAACCACGGTTTTCAATTTCTTAAGCGAGCTTTCGGCAATCTCTTCCAGTTTCTTCTGGAAATCGATGTCCATGGTCATGACTAAGTTGTCACCCTTGGAGCCTTCGTAGACAACTTGTTTGGCCAAGACATCATCCGAAGAATCCGTCACAATCTTGGACACAGACTTTGCACCATGTAAAACGTCTTCGTATTGTTTTTCTAGATAACTGATCCCTACCCGGTCATTCATGGCATAACCACGCGCTAGGTACATTGAGGCTAATTCACTTGGGAGACCGCGTTGTTCTGAGGATACTTGACCCAAGATAGAACGCATCATTTCTCCTTGTGGGTAGACCCGTTGCCAATCCGTCCCAATCTGAATACCTGGCAATTCACTTAAATGTTCACTGACCCGAGCAATTTCATCAGGTGTTACATTCTTATTTTTGACGGTAACTGTTGAAAGCGAGAAAGCACTATTCATACGTTTGAAAAGGGCAATTATCTTAAGTTCGGACTCTGAATATTGAATATCATCTTCAGTTACAGCTGCTAGTTGAGCCTCATAGGCTTCTGAACCAGCTAATTTACGTTGTTCAGCTGTTAAACGGCCATTGACGGTATCGGGGTTAGTCACAACAAAATAATCTTTCCGGTCCCGCTCGGTTACTTCTTGCGTTGGAACATCAACTAAAGAAGCTAATCGACGTGCGACCGCAATAATATCCTTGGCTTGTACTTTAGAATCACTATCCCGCGTATATAGGATTGCACGTTCTGGCTGGTTGCCGACTAGGATTTCCCATTGCTATCGTAAATCATCCCTCGTGGCACAGAACCTGTCGAAGTAGTGGACTCGGTCCGTTCAACCATTCGTTTGAACATTTGCCCATTATAGAGTTGAATATAGCCCAAGCGTACGAAAAGGGCCGCAAAACATAAAAAGGAAATCATTAATAGAAGGTTCAAACGAAAGGGAATATGGGATTTATTCTTCGGTTTCTTTAACTTATAACGTGGCATTTCAGCACTCCATTCCCTTCATAATATTCTAAGCTTCTCTATTATACCAAAAGAATTCATCAAAAGATAATAGTTCATCATAAATCCATAAAAAAAGCTAAAAAGCCGCCTCATTAAAAGGTGCTATTAAAGTCAAAATTTGGTAGAATAGATAAGAATGCTAGAAAATTTGGAGGTATTTATGAGCCAGCACGTGAACCAGCATGCCATGCCTCGCTTGGCCCGCTATAAACCCTATCTACTTAACCTTGGCCTAACCACACTTATTTTAATGGGTTTAGCCATCTTCAAAGGATTTACCCCTTTTGGCTCCAATTCCATGCTAACCATCGACCTGGGCCAACAATATATTGACTTTTTCAGTCTCTTTCGCCAGACCCTGACTCAAACGCCGGAACAATTCCTCTACAGCTTCCAAAAAGGCTACGGCGGAGAGATGATTGGAGTTTGGGCCTATTATCTTATGAGTCCCTTCAACCTGATTTTACTGCTTTTCGACGAACAACATCTGGCTGCAGCAGTTACCCTCTTAACTTATCTCAAATTGGCAGGAGCCAGCCTGACCTTCTTCTATTTTGCTCGCAAAAAATATCATACCAATACGGTTATGGGCAGCCTCTTTGCCAATGCCTATGCCTTAATGAGCTATACCTTTACCTATATGCTCAACATCATGTGGTTTGACGTCTTAGTCTTCCTGCCACTGATTGCGCTAGGTCTAGACCGCATCATGACTCAACGTCGCAGCAAGCTCTATGTCATTATGTTGGCCGTCAGCCTGATTTCTAACTACTACATTGGCTTTATGATGTGTATCTTCCTAGCCTTCTATGCCGGCTATGTCATCTTCGAGAAGTTCCCTAAGGTGACCATTAAATCCTTCATCAAACACTATAGTGACTTCGTCATCCAGTCCCTGATGGGAGCTGCCATTAGTGCCATGATGTTGATTCCCACCTTCATGGCCTTGCTCAGCAGTAAAGCAACCCACACCAAGACCGACTGGAACTGGGATGTAGCCCATAATCTAGAGGCGATTGGTTCCAAACTTTTCCTTGGCTCCTTCGTTTTCGACGAGATTAAGAAAGGTTCGCCAAACCTCTACTCTTCTATCTTAGTCAGTCTCTTCGTAGTCTACTACTTCTTCATCCGCAAGATTCGTTGGCAAGAAAAAATCGCGGCCATCGTGGTCTTGATTCCTTTCTATTTAGGTTTCCACTTCAAAATCTTTGACCGCTTGTGGCACGGTGGCCAGTTCCCAATCTGGTACCACTTCCGCTTCTCCTTCTTGACCACCTTCTTCTTCATCATTCTGGCCCTCAAAGCCTTCCAAAATCGTCGTCAGGCCTTGGCCTACTGGCAGAGCATCCTGATGATTGTGAGTGTCACGGTCTACACCTATTATTACTACGGACGGATGTCAGACTATAAATTCCTTAAGTTGAATGCCCTCAACCTTGATCTTAGTAACCTGGGTGCAACCAAGATTGAAGCTAATCTACTCTTAAGTTTAATCTTCGCTCTCATGATTATTTTGGTCCTTCACTTCGAATTTCTCCATCCTAAGCTCATGCAAGTAGCCCTACTTGCGGTTGTAGCCTGTGAGATTTCACTAATGGCGCCTTGATTCTCCAAGAATTAAGCTATGTTCAACTTTCTAAGTTTAACGACTATGTGGCGATTTTAGATAAGTCACTTACCGGCCTCCGAAACCCGTCTGATGACTTCTACCGAATTCATACCACCTATCAGCGTTCTAAAAACGAGGCCATGTACACCCATTTCAATGGCATGAACCACTTTGGCTCCACCATAGATGCCAACGCACCTAAGCTCTTTGGCTATTTAGGTCTTCCTCAAACATCTGGGGTCGTAGAATATACTAACGGGACCCTCTTCACCGACGACCTTTTCAATATCCGTTACCTCTTGGATCCTTCCAAGGATACAGCAGCCAATACCAATCCTGATCAATATAAACTTTACCAAGTGGCAACTGATCTAGATATTCAGGCTTATCCGACCATTGATAGTCAACCTCGCTATGTTGTCCACGAAAACACGGAACGTTTAGGTTTGGGGATTGAAGTCTCTAATCAATTAACTTCTGAAAGTAATCCCTTGGTGAATCACCAACCTATTCAAAACCAAGAATACTTACTCAGTCTAGTTGACTATAAGGGAGCGGGCCAACCTTACTTTACCGAGCACGAACTCAAGGAAGAAGCGCCCGTCAATGTGACCATTACTAACCGTGGCGATGGTGACTACTTAACCTACTCACGTAATAGCGAATCTAGCAACAGTGATCTGACAAAATCTAAGTCATCTCACTACTTCAGTTTCCGCTTCAATACAACTAGCGAAAATCCTTACTACTTCACTCTTCCTAGCCAATATGATGGCGAGAAGACCAAGCTGGATCTTAATAGTGAGGCCTACCACTTCTATGGGACCTTCTCCTACCGTCAAATCACTAACGCATCCTACAAGAAAATTCAGGATAATCAAGAACTCAAGGTTCGTCTTGAAAAACCAGAATTGAAAGCTAACCTACCAAAACTCTACGAGTTTGATAAGGCACGCTATGATGCTATGATTGCTAGCAAGCAGGACCATCTCTTTAAAGTAACTAGCTTCAAACACAATAAGATTACGGGTACCATTAATACAGAACAAGAAGAAGGCTATCTGCTCTTCACTATCCCTTACGACAAGCACTGGCGTATTACGGATAATGGCCAACCTGTCCAAGCTATCTCAGTCTTGAATGACACCCTACTGGCTATTCCAATTAAGAAGGGCGACCACACCATTACCCTCCACTACTTCCCAATGCCTGTATGGATTGGCTTAGCTGTCAGTCTCTTAGGTATTGCTGCCTTCGTCTTAGACCAGACTTGGCTCAAGAAATACCGTAAGCCATTGGAAATGCTAGCGCCTAACTATTTAAAAAGTCCGCCATCTGGCGGACTTTTTATTTGCATTTGAAAAAATGTGGCTGGAAGACTTCCGGCCACATGCTTTTCTATCTTATTCTTGGAAAAGTCCACCTAAAGCCACTTGAGCTTCTTCATTAGTCTCAGGTGCTTCGCCAATCTTATAGTGAGCCCGAACACGAGCTTCGATTTCTGCTTGTACTTCTGGGTTGTCCAAGAGGTATTGTTTAGCAGCTTCACGACCTTGCCCAATACGAGCCTCGCCGTAGGAGTACCAAGAGCCTGCCTTGTTGACAATATCTAAATCAGCAGCCATATCGACTAGCTCACCCACCTTAGAAATCCCTTTACCGTAGACAATGTCTACTAGGGCTTCCTTAAATGGTGGCGCCACCTTGTTCTTAACAACCTTAATTTTTGCACGGCTACCAATCACTTCGCTACCGTTCTTAATCAACTCAGCCTTACGCACTTCTAAACGAACAGTTGAGTAGAATTTGAGGGCACGACCACCTGGTGTCGTCTCAGGGTTCCCAAACATAATCCCTACTTTTTCACGCAATTGGTTGATGAAGAAGCAGATGGTTTTGGTCTTATTAACGTTACCGGATAATTTACGAAGCGCTTGGGACATGAGACGGGCTTGTAAGCCAACATGGGCATCCCCCATCTCCCCATCGATTTCAGCGCGTGGTACCAAGGCTGCAACCGAGTCAATGACGATGATGTCAACCGCCCCTGATGTTACCAAGGCATCGGCGATAGCCAAGCCTTGTTCACCTGTATCTGGTTGGGACAAGAGTAACTCATCAATGTTAACCCCTAAAGCGGCAGCATAATCTGGGTCCAAGGCATGCTCAGCATCAATGAAGGCAGCCAAGCCTCCTTGTTTTTGTACTTCGGCAATGGCATGGAGGGCCACAGTAGTCTTACCAGAAGACTCTGGACCATAACATTCAATAATTCGGCCTCGTGGATAGCCACCTACCCCTAAGGCAATATCTAAAGCCAGGGAACCTGACGGAATGGTCGAAATTTTGGTGTCGACTTTTTCACCCAGACGCATGATGGAGCCCTTACCAAAGCTTTTTTCAATATCTTTTAGGGCCTTATCTAGGGCTTTTTTGCGGTCTTCATTCATTCTTTAACATCTCCTCTTTCTGAACTCTTCTATAGTTTACCTAAAATCTCAGCAAAAAGCAAGCAAAACAAGAACATTTGTTCTGATTCTTTTATTTTAGCTCAAATGCTTATGTAAGAGGCTTAAAGCTTCATAGACGACAATGCTAGCCTGAACCTCGTAAGGTCGCTGGCCTAGGTAGACTGGTCGCTCTAGGCGTTGGCCTGACGGTTTGACTAAAATCAGCATTGCCTGATCTTGATCTTGCTGATAGTTGACTAAGCAGAAAGTGTCTTGTTCGGCGCCCTGGCCAAGAGAGGCTAAACTCGCTTCTAAGTTTGCTGCTGTCACTTCTTGAATATAGCCTCGCTGGTAAACAGCCGCCTCAGGATCTTGCTGGCGTAGGCGACTTGCTAGCTGACCATAGGTAAGCCTTCTAAACTTACTAGTCGCTGACCTTGATTAGCCATTTTTTCTAAGACATAGCCCGCGAAATCAAAGTCTTCCCCCTGTCCCATGTAATAATCGCCAGCCAGGCCAATAAGTTCCTGAGCCAAGGCTTGGTTAAGGGCATGAGCTTCTTGCGAGGTTGCAGCATTGGCTGTCAAACGCACCGCGATATGACGTGGCTTGGCATAGAGCCCTAGGGTAGGATTGGTTTGCTCTGCAATGGGTTGGGCCAAAATTTGGGCTAGTTTGGATTCCCCAATACCAAAGAAATTAAGATAGAGCGACTCCATGGCCTCTTGCTTACCTAACTGTTTAGCTAAATCCGGCAGGACTTCTTGCTTGAGCATTTGATTCATCTCATAAGGCGGGCCAGGTAAAAGGATGTAGGTCACCCCTTCATATTGGTAGACAGAACCACATGCTAAGCCATAGGCATTCCACAGGGCCTTCCCCCCCTTTCAAAGTAAGAACCTGCAGCAAGTCAATTGGCACACATTCCCGCCCCTCATGAGCTAAATGCTGGTTTAACTTAGCCAGTTGACGCGGATCCTCTTCCAAGGTTGTCCCAACAAAGGCCGCCACCACTTGCTTGGTAATATCGTCATGAGTGGGACCCAAACCACCAGTTAAAATGACTAGATCTGAACGCGAATGCGCTAGCGCTAAGGCCTGGGTCATACGTTCCCAGTTGTCTCCTACTGTCTGCTGATAATAGGTACCAATACCAATAGCTAATAATTGCTTAGCAATATCACTCGCATTACTGTTGACCACATAACCCATTAAAAGTTCTGTTCCGACTGAAATAAGTTCTGCCCTCATCATACCCCTCCTTATATATATAGACCAAAAGCCTAGCTGTCGCATTTTTTTTGCAGGCCTTTTTCACTTCTTTTATTATAGCCTATCCCTGAAGCCTTAGGCTAGTAGGATTGCTTAAGGTTTAAGGCTTTATACATATTTTATAAGTCAGCCATTCAACCACTTCTAAAGCCATATAAAAAGCACCTAGCTAATTAGGTGCTTGAAACTTAGTTTTCAAGATAAATTTCCTGAGGTCTTAAGGGCTGTTTGGCCTTCCAGTTGGCCACTAAGAAGTCTGCTAAAATCAGGGCCGCAATTAGGACCAAGCTGACTGCCAAATAAATCACCCAGAGTGGGCTACCCGTTATAAAAGGTGGTTCACTGAGCAAGCCATAATTGCCACCTGTCAGTATATTAACCAGCACTAAACCGGCATTAATCGCCAAAGTGATAACTGCCAATTGCCAGCGTTTGAGTAGATTAGGTTGATAATTTTTGAAGAGGTAGATAAGGGCATTGACCCACAAGGCGTAGTGTCCCACTAAGAAAGAAAAGCTGGTAACATGCGGGAAATCATAGGGGTCGAAAACCGGATAGACCAAGGCGAAGAAGGCACCACTAGCCCCGAGTAAAGCGAAATATTGCTTGAAACGCGATTTGCCTGGCCATAGAACCAGGGCAAACATGGCCAAACGACAATGATAAAGTGGCAAGCTATTTGAGATAGGTAGGGAATAAACCACATACCAGGTATAGAGAACGGTCAATTGGATAATTTGTATAATTCGGAAGGTCTTAACATAGGCCGGATCGCGATATTTTCGTAAGCTAGTCCAACCGAGCGCGACCAAAAGTCCGACAATGACCAAGAACCAACCCAAGGAAATGGCAGGCGGCGCGGACTGAGTAGTTGTCAAAAAATCTTTCATAGGCGAAAGGCCTCCTTATAACATGATCTTGCTAATCATATAATGTCACAGGTCTCTGAGCCATGTGTTCCTTTATTATACCCAGTCCACCCTTTTCTCGCAAGAGGAACTTTGCCACAAAAAAGTTGCTTGATCCAAGCACCTACATTGTCTAATCTAGGACTGATAGGTTATAATACAAGTGAATGAATTGGAGGTATCCCATGAAAGAACAACCTATCCTTTTAACCCTCTTTGGGGCTACGGGTGACTTGGCTTTTCGCAAGCTCTACCCTGCTATTTACCAACTCTATCGCAGTGGCCGCCTATCTCAGAATTTTGCTTTGATTGGGACTGCCCGTCGTCCATGGTCTGATGAGCATTTCCGTCAAGTCATTGTAGACAGTGTAGGCGCTCAGGCGCTTAGCCCTGACCACGTTCAGGAATTCGCCTCCCACTTCTATTACCTATCCCACGATGTTCAAAATACCGAACACTATGACCAACTCAAGCAATTAGCGGACCGGCTCGATGCTACTTACCAAACCCAAGGTAATCGCCTCTTCTACCTGTCCATGTCCCCTACCTTCTTCCCTATTATTGCTGAGCATATTAAATCGCAAGGTCTTTTGGCATCAGGCTTTAACCGCCTCATTATCGAAAAACCATTTGGGCATGACCTAGCTTCTGCTCAAGAATTGCAAGATAAACTCAACGTGGCCTTCGATGAATCGCAAATCTACCGTATTGACCACTATCTGGGTAAAGAACTGGTTCAAGCCCTCTACCACTTGCGTTTCCATAACCAACTTTTCCGTCATACATGGAATAAGGATTATATTGCCAGCATCCAAATTTCCCTACCTGAAATGGTGGGGGTTGAAGAACGAGCGGGCTACTATGATCATTCTGGCGCTAGCCGCGACATGGTCCAAAACCACATGCTCCAACTGCTCGCCCTGCTGACCATGGCAGAACCTGCCTCCAACCAAACAGCAGATATTCAGGCAGCTAAATATCGTAGCCTAGCCAACCTACATCACTACGCTGACGCTCAAGAATGCCAAGCATGTGTAGTTCGTGGCCAATACAGCGCTCAAGGCGACCTCAAGGGCTATCTGGAAGAAGACGGCGTAGACCCTGCTTCCCGTACGGAAACTTATTTTGCAGCTAAAATGACGCTAGACTTACCAGAATGGGAAGGTGTTCCTTTCTATCTAAGGACCGGCAAGCGCCTCAATCAGAAGGCAACCATGGTGGATGTCCTCTATCGTCCAACCCAAGAAGGCTTGGAAGGTGACCATCTCCGCATTGAAATCGCCCCTGACCTGGGCTATACCCTCTGGCTCAACACCAAAGCCATTGGCTACAGCCAGGATAGCCATCGCGTGCCGCTCAGCTTCCGCTACAATTCAGAAGAATTGGCAGAAAGTCCAGATGACTACGCCCGCTTAATTTTCGAAGCTAGCCATGGTGATCGCGAACACTTTACTCAATGGTGTGAAGTAGCTGCTGCCTGGAAATTCTTGGATAATATTCAAGCCTATTGGACTGCCGATACTGAGACTCCACTAGCCCAGTATCCAGCTGGCAGTCATGGCCCTCAAGAAGCCGACGACCTCTTAGCCCGCGACGGCTTTGAATGGCTCCTTAAATAAGATGAAAAGAGTTTAGGACCTGAGCCTAAACTCTTTTTTTGCTGTCTTTGAGCTAGTGGTCTACTTTGAAAAGTGGGCCGGCTCTGGGTTTTTGTGGCGTTTTGAGGCAATCGGCTACTTTCTTGGCGTGCTAGTGGTCCACTCGGCGGAGTGGACCACTAGCTCTGGACATTTGTAGCTTTTTGAGGGAAATCTGCCACTTTCTTGACGCGCCAGTGGTCCACTCGGCCGAGTGGACCACTGGCGCCATCTTCCAGACACAAATAACCCATTATATCATATATGATATAATGGGTTATTCTTCATCATGTTAAACTTCTTGCTCAAGCTCTGGGCGATATGCTAGAACAGCTTGCGTTAACTCTTCTACAATGGCTTGTCGCTCAGCTAAACTGTGGGCATTAGCGCCACTAGCCATGGGATGGCCACCGCCATCATAATTGGCTGCAATCCCGTTGATGACAGGCCCTTTGGAACGAATACGGCAACGATAGTGGTCGCCATTGCCTTCTTGTTGAACGAAAATGACCCAAGACAGGACGCCTTCGATACGACCCGGCAAGGTCACCGCAATCTGGGTTTGTTCTTCGCTGATGCCAAATGTCTTAATGTCTTCTTGGCTAATGGTCACCCAAGCAACGCCAGCTTCATTAATGGACATGGTCTCAAAGATATGGCCTTGGAATTTGGCTTCTTCAAAACTCAATCGCATAAAACGGTCGCTAATTTCAAAGGATGAGAAGTCATATTGCTTGAGCCAAGCCGCGACTTCCAAGGTCCGTGAGGTGGTGGACTCATAGAGGAAGCGAGCCGTATCAGATACCATACCAGTATAGAGCAGGCGCGCTGCTTGATCCTGCATAGGCAGCTGGTCACTAGGTGGCGACTGATTTCAGCAATGATCTCGCAGGTAGAACTGGCAATGGGGTGGACAATTTGAAGTTGCCCATAGTCATCAACAGGAGGATGGTGGTCAATTTTGACCAAAGTCGCACCCTTGTCATAATGATCGCCGTCAATCCGGGGTTGGTTGGCGGTATCACAGACAATAACCAGGGCACCTTGGTAGTCGGCAGCTGTCACCTTGTCCATGGAGCCAATCCACTTGAGTCCTTGGGTTGTCGTGCCGGCTGCTAAAACGCGTTTGTCAGGGAAAGTCGATTCAATCAGCGACTTGAGTCCTAATTGGGAGCCGATGGCATCCGGATCAGGCCTCACATGGCGGTGAATGATAATGGTTTGGGCTGCTTGAATTAATTGGATGAGGGCTTGCGCCTCGTGATGTTCAATATACATAGTAGTTTTCTACTTCCTTACTCGCTAAACTTAATTACGTTCAATCATTTGGCTGGTAATAATGGCCTTGGCCACCAGACTATTCTCGTGGAAAACATCCACCTGGGTCAGGGCTGCACGACGGTTGTGGTTGAAGACATGGCCCTTAAACTGAATTTCATTGCCGATTTGGATTAGATTGAAATAATGAAGGTCAATCTTCTCAATGACACTGTTGAGATGGGTCAACTCAAAGACCTTGCGATCCGTCACTTGGGCAATCAGTTCCGTCAGAACCCCATAGGAAATAGTCCCAAAGTTGCCAATCATCTGCGGTTGTACGAAGGCTTGGAAATCGTAGTCCGTCACTTCACTGGCCACTTCTAACTGGGCCGTAATGTCTTCTTCAAAGGTATGCACCATTTGGGGTTGCTGTTGGACCACTTGAATGGCCTTGGAGACTTCTTCACGCGTCACCACCCCAAGCAGTTGGAGGTTATCTTCCACCACCGGAATCATCTCAATATCCTGCCAAATCATCTTATGCGAGACACTAGCCACCGACATGTGCGTCTTGACAGTCACCGGATTCTTGGTCATGACCCGCTCCAACTGAATGGATTCTTGCTTACCTTGGACATCTTTAGCAGCCACAACCCCAATCAAACGTTGGTTATAGCAGACAGGGAAACGTTCTTGGCCCGTTTCTTCCATCAAGCGATTGAAGTCAGCTACCGAATCACTTGGCGCTAGAAGTGGCACCTGGGATAGTGGTGTGTAGATATCCCGAATGGTCATGATTTCCTTCTTAATCATCTGATCCGCCATGGACCGGTTGATGATGGTCGCTACCGTAAAGGTGTCGAAGGTGGTGGAAATCACTGGCAAATTACGTTCATTGGCCAAACTAATGACCTGGTCACTGGCCTTGAAGCCCCCGGTAATGAGCACCGCCACGCCCTTTTCCAAGGCGAAGAGTTGGACATCTTCCCGGTTCCCCACAATAATCAGGGAATCATCGGTAAAGTAACGCTCCATGGCGTCCTTGGTCATGGCCCCAATGATGAATTTAGACAGGTGCTGAGTCAGCCCTTGGCTGCCACCTTGGACCTCCCCTTCAATAATCTGCACCACTTCACCAAAGGTTAACATTTCCGGCGAATATTTTTGCTTCTTCTCAATGCGAATGGTCCCAACCCGCTCAATGGTCGAGACAATCCCTAGTACTTCGGCGTCCTTAATGGCCCGATAGGCCGTCCCTTCACTCATCTTGAGATGCTTGGCAATCCCTCGAACCGAGATTTTATCCCCGATGGGGAGGGATTCAATGTATTGGATAATCAGATCATGTTTGGTTGCCATATAGTCACCTTCTCTTTAGACACAAAATAACTGTTATACTTCATATTATAACAGTTATTTTAAAAAGTAACAGACCTGTTTTACATTTTTTCAAAAGATAATTGTGTATTGACTTTATCGAGCTGAATTAGCCCAGCCGTTGAGACGCCTAGCAGGCGGACAGTCTTATGCAAATGACCGTGCAGCTCCCAGAGTTCCTGCACCGCTTGGCTAATCACCTCCACATCTTGGCTAGGAGAGCCCAAGGATAGTTGACGCGTTAAGGTCTCGAAATCATCATAGCGAATCTTAAGTGTCACGGTCTGAGCGTGGAAATTCTTGGCCTTTAAGATTGCCACCACCCGCTTAGTCAGCTGGGTCAAGGCATCTAGAACCCCCTCTTCTTCCGCCAGAAACTGAATGAAGGTAGTCTCCTTGCCAATGGACTTGCGCTCACGATGGGGCTGGACCGGCGCATCATGGACCCCCCCGCACCTTGTAGTAGAGCGATTTGCCCATTTTACCAAAATGTTCAATCAGGTCTTCTAATTCAATTGCTCGCAAATCCGCCCCTGTCATAATCCCCCTCTGGTGAAAATAAGGCACCGACTGTCGCCCCACCCCATAGAACTTATCAATGGGTAGGTCATCTAAAAATCCCAAGGCTTGATCAGGTGTCACCACCGTAATGCCAAAGGGCTTACGGTAGTCAGAGGCAATTTTGGCTAGGAACTTGTTATAAGACACCCCAATCGAACAGGTTAGGTTGAGTTCTGCCTTAATCTGGGCTTGAATACGCTGGGCTAAGTAGGTCGCACTTTGAATGCCTAGCTTATTATGAGTCACATCCAAGTAGGCCTCATCCAGGGACATGGGTTCAATCAAATCCGTGTACTGGGCAAAAATTGCCCGAATCTGCTGAGACACTTCCTGATAGTGGGACCAATCTCCCGCGATAAAGACCGCATGGGGACAGCGTTTGAAGGCTTCAGCAGCCGTCATAGCCGAATGAATACCATATTCGCGCGCCTTATAGTTGCAAGTAGAGACGATGCCCCGACCACCGGTTAACTTAGGATGCTTAGCAATCACAATAGGTTTGTGAGCAATCGCTGGATTATCCCGCGCCTCGACATTGGCATAGAAGGCATCCATATCCACATGTAGTATCTTACGCGATGTGTCCGGCACCGGATCCTTAAACTCTAAAATCCCATAGCGCATGATGCTCCTCCTCTCCCCTGCCATACTTCTCCTCTATTATACGAAAATTTGTTCGTGTTTTCAAGTAGTGAGCTTGCCCCAGATAGCAATAAAAGGCAAGTAGCTAGATAGCTTGCTTGCCTTTTTATCATCATTTCACTTCGAAAAGTTCACGGTAGACCTGTTCACTGCCAAACTGGCGAGGCTCCACTCCTATCAGAGTCAATCCCGCTCGTTCCAAACCACCTAAAGCTTGGCTCAGTTGAGAGGCAGATACAAGAAAGCTATGATCCGATAAGCGGCGAATCCAATCATCGGCTAACTTTTCTTGAACAGTTACCACATAGTCACTCGTTTCACTTTGGGCCAAAGTGCGTTCAATAATTTGGCCTTCTTTAACAAATAGAATTCGGCGAGTCATTCGGTCGATTTCGTCAAGATTATGCGAAGAAATCAATACCGTCATTCCCTCTTCGCGATTAAGTTGCATCACTAACTCACGAATCCGAATCAGGCTAGTAGGATCTAAGCCATTGTAAGGTTCATCCAGAAAGAGTACTTGTGGCCGGTGGAGAATAGCACAGGCAAAGAGCAAGTGTTGTTTCATTCCCAAGGAATAAGTCCCCACCGCTTGATCTAAATACCCTATCATACCTACTCGTTCAGCCGTTTCAATAATGCTCTCTTTGGAGAATCCCTGGGCTAAGGCTATATACTGAAGGTGGTCGTAGCCCGTTAGCTGTGGATAGAGAACACTATTATCTTGCATGAACCCAACCTTACGATATAGGGCTTTGCCTGCTGGCATGTAAAGCCCAGCTACCTTTACTTGTCCTTCCGAATATGGCAATAAGCCCGTTAAGGCTGACAGTAAAGTCGTTTTACCTGCACCATTAGGTCCCACTAAGCCTACTACTTCCCCGGTCTCAATTTGAAATTTACTTGCTTCAAAATCGCTTTACTGCCATAGGCAAGGCTCAGATTTTTCACTTCAATCATATACGGTCACGTCCTTTCAGAGTAGAATGCAAGCACCTATTCAAAAACAAGCCTGCAAGACCACAGACTACTAGGCCAGTCCAATGAGTCAAAAGACCTTGACCTAAAGAAACAGAGAGGCGTCCGTCCAATACCGGGGCTAAATCCAAATAACGGAAAGGACTCATAGCCTGTGCCAGACTCGGCAATAAGAGAGTTGCCCCATAACCAATACCTAAGATTCCAGCGACTAAACTAATATAGATTGCAGTCGACTTAACCCATCTAGCAACAAAATAGCAAAGGCTATTAATAAAGTAAGTAACAGCAACTAAGAGCAAGAAAACCTCTAGATAGTAATACCAGCTAGGCAATATTTCAAAAAATTGATGGGTACTTGGTACACGCAAGCGCTGACCAATCAAACCACCCCACTGTTGGCCATCTACTAAATATCTGACCTGAGGCAACTGAATATGACCTAAACCTGCTATTAAACTACCAGTCAAGGCAAGTAAGATAACTGACCCTAGCATTAGCAGAAACACCTGTTGAAGGCTTATGCGTCGACGCAACTTAAGGAGATGCTTCCTTGCTAGAGGCAAGGTTGCCTGGAATCGCCAGCGTCCGGTTTCTTTATCTAGCACAGTAGGCGCTACTAGGAAGATTACTAAAATAACCCAGAGTCCTAAATAGAGACGGTCTTCAAATAAGTTACCGACTATTCCTAGTGCAGTATAAGATTTCATAGGCTTGCTTACACGCGCTAGATAGGATTCAAAGACTGCTATATCAATCGAAAGTGGTGGCTGGTCCTCACCACTTCTTGGTGATTGCTCATAATTTGGAATATAGAGCGTCCAATATGGACCACCAGGTAGCTGAAAATCAATCCCATAATTTCGTTTCCACTCGGCTAACTGATAATTGATGTAAGCATTCGGCATAAATCCAGTCACGGATTGGTAATAGAGTTCTATCACCTTTGCCTTGCAGAAAGTCGGCATCCTGCTTCAGTTCATCGTACTCCATTTCCGTGGCCAACTTGGTTTTCCCTTGTTTAAGTTCCTCAACAAGAGCTTCTTGGCGTTGAAAACTTGCTAGCGCTGCCTGATAGAGTTCTTCCGTTGGATAGGCCTGACGATAATCACTCAGATTAATCTTAAGAAACTCAGATTTTTGCGCAATGTTAGCTGCTTGTAATTGGTGGTACTGAATCCCATGTGAAACACCATAATAGAGGAAAAAGGCCAAGATGCACAAGCAAATTTGCCACCAAAGGTGACCTCGTAATAGCTTCAGCCATTCAAAACTTGTTTGGAAACGGCTAGAAGATAAATCGTAACGGCGACGCGCTCGACCACGTTTAAGTACTGCATAGGATAGGGTTACTATCACCCGCCAGACACCAAGTAAGAGACCGAAAAGAATCACCACTGTATAGAAAAATTCTAGGCTTGACTGGTGTAAAACAAAACCATTAATATCCCAGTAACTAAAAATAGAATAAAAAGGATAGAAATCAAAGAGGCGACTAAACTCAGCTAATAAAGTAACCGATACACCTAGACCTAGCCAAACTAATAACAGCTCTTGTACCCATCGATTAATAAGTAGCAAAAGAAGCCAGAAAAGAATTACCAGTCCTAACCAGAATAAATAGAGAGCCAAGATTCCCTGCCACAGGGGCCAACCAGGTGCCATAGGATAATGAAGTAAAGCCGTAAGGGGAAGTTGGTCAAAAAGAACATGATAGATAGCCCACCCAACTGCGATCGACAAACCATAGCCTAGTCCCAGGCACAAGAATACACCTAAGCGTCGGCTTAGCAAGCGACTATAAGGCATAGGTAAGGTTTTGAGAAAAGCATGCTGATTAGCGAAGAAATCTCTTAGAAGTGGTAATCCTACTAAATATGAGAACAACAAAAGTAGTGGAATTCCCAATAAATAAGGAGAGAGTTGTGTCATTAGGTAACTGGATTCTCTCGTTGTATTGACATCCAAGCGACCGATTTGGTAATTAACTTGCCATTCGATAACAGGTAATTCCGCTTCTATCTGTTGACGCGAGATACTCAATAGCTCCTTACCCTGATTATTGAGAGCTAATAGGGTTCGCCATATAGAGAGCTTGTCCTGGTTCACTCGATCCCATTCTTCATAATAGGCCGCCACACTGTAATCAAAACGTGTCTTTTCTGCTTCCTTCAAGCTAACTAAAAGGGGATTATCCTCTGATACCCCCTGCCTTTGCATGTTGGAGATGGACCAGTTCAAATCTGAAGCCAAACGATTGGCCTGTTGACGCTCTTGATGTCTTAGGTCATGACTAACCTGTCCACGATATAGTCCTAGCCCTAACATGGTCACAAGTGGCAAGATTAAGAATAAGTAGACAAAGCGATGATTCTTTATAAAGTGCCTAAGCTCTAGTTTGAACATTTTACGACCTCCTTAACGATAACATAGGTCTACATTAAAAAAACATTAGATATTATTAAGATTGTAGCCCATTCCTTCCATACTTTCAAGATAATTCTATCCCACTTGAATAAAATCTAATGTCTGTTTAGCCAATGTTCGTAATTGAAGTATTTATTAGAATAGCTTATACCCTAAATACTTCTATCTTTGAATACCTCTACTTATTCCCTTAATCCATTCTCTAATCCTATTGCACACTTAAATTATTATTGGCCAATCTACAGTTCTCTATAAATTAGATTAATTACTTTTCCTAGTCACCTTTACTTTAGCAACAACTATCACTGTAAAGTGACCTCTTAATACAAAAAAGCTGAGACCTAAGTCTCAGCTTGTCTATGCGCTAGTCGAATATTAGCCCAAACGTGATGCTACCTTGTCCCAGTTGACTACTGAGAAGAAGGCTTGGATATAGTCTGGACGACGGTTTTGATAGTGGAGGTAGTAAGCATGTTCCCACACATCTAAACCTAAAAGTGGCTTAAGCCCTAATTCTAAAGGTGTGTCTTGGTTAGCGGTAGACAGGACTTCTAAATGACCGTCACGGTCTACAAGCCAAGCCCAACCAGAACCAAAGCGAGTCGCAGCTGCCTTAGCAAAAGCTTCTTTGAAGGCTTCAACAGAACCAAAGTCGGCTTCTAAGCGAGACTTGAGACCAGCAGGAATAGCTGCTTCTGCACTTGGTGCTTGTAGGCTTTCCCAGAAGAAGCTGTGGTTGAAGTGACCCCCGCCATTGTTACGGACCGCTGTTTGAATGCTTTCAGGTAACTCCTTAAGGTTAGCGACTAAGTCTTCGATAGACTTAGCAGCCAAGTCAGCATGGCCTTCTAAAGCTGCATTCAAGTTGTTAACGTAGGTTTGGTGGTGTTTGGCGTGGTGAATTTCCATGGTGCGCGCGTCAAAGCTGGTTCAAGCGCATCATAGGCGTATGGCAAGGCTGGTAATGTAAATGACATGGTCATTCCTCCTCGGATATAGTATATCTAGATTATATCATGCTCAGTAGAATAGACAATTATTTTGCACTTGGTAGCGTTTATTTCACAAACTCAAAGCATGAAAAAGCCCCTTATTCGCTAAGAATAAAGGACTTTAGCAAGGCTGACTCTCAAAGTCGTAAGGACTGATTCCCTCCATGCCAATCATGGGATCAATTTGGTCGATCAAATCCTGGCTTAAGCGGAAGGCCACTTGTTGCTTAGGTGCCAAGTCTCTTGATTGCACCGCAACCGAAATACTTGTCGCAGGACTAGCTTGAGGCGAGGCCTGAGCTGTTGCACTAACTTCAACTTTTTCAGCATCTAGGCCTAAAACTTGGCTCTCTCCTGACGCTAGCTCTTGCTCGACCTTCTCTCCCTGCGTCAGCCCAGCTAATTTAATTTCTAGCAGGTCCTTCAGGTTGGTACGGCGTGGATCATGATTCTGACTAACCGCTTGGACATAAGCGTCCGGGTCCCCCACCAAAACCAAACTCGCTTGCGCTCGGGTGACTGCTGTATAAAGCAAGTCCTGACGCAACATGCGATAGTAGGCATCGACCAGAGGCAGAATAACTAGCGGATACTCACTCCCCTGGGATTTGTGGACCGAACAGCAGTAGGCCAGAGTCAACTGGTCAAAATCTGACCGTCGATAGGTCAGTTCCTTATCATCATCAAAGGCCACCACGACCTCTTCGCTCCCGCTATTAGACGCCTGTGCTGAGAAGACACCGACGATTTTCCCGATGTCCCCATTATAGACGCCTTCCTCTGCATTGTTGACCAACTGAAGCACCTTATCTCCCAGACGAAAAATTTGGTCAAAATACTCTAGTTGAGGTTTCTTGCGGCTAGGCGGATTGAAGAGTCCTTGCAAGAGTTGGTTGAGGGCGGTAATACCAGCAGGCCCCTTATACATTGGCGCCAAAACCTGCAGGGTATTGGCATCAAATCCCCTAGTCAAGGCGTGGCCTACCACCTGTTCCACCACTTGGGCTACCTGCTGGGTTTTACATGGAATAAAGGAACGGTCAGGCTGTCTCTCCATTAGGTTCTGCGGTAGACGCCCCTGACGAATCTGATGGGCAAGTTGAATGATGGAACTATCTTGGGCTTGGCGATAGATTTTAGTCAGACTGATGGTGGGAATTACCCCAGACTCAATCAAGTCTGAAAAGACTTTACCTGGCCCGACCGAAGGCAATTGATGCTTATCCCCTACCAGAATGACTTGAATTCGGTAGCCAATGGCCATCCAGAGCCAATTCATCAACCAGGTATCCACCATGGACATTTCATCCACTACCAATAGCTGACCTTCCAGTGGCGTCGGATCAAAGCCATCCACTGTGGTCTCACGATTGAAACCAATCAGCCGGTGGATGGTGGAAGCCGGTATATCCGTCATTTCCTGCATACGCTTGGCTGCTCGACCTGTTGGGGCGGCTAACAAGACGGGGCCAGTCTGATAAGGATTGGTCACATCGCCCTGATGATAGCCATGCAAGAGACGGTGGAGTGTCAAAATTCCCCGTATCAAGGTCGTCTTCCCCGTACCTGGACCACCCGTAATCACTGAAAGTGGCGATTGCAAGGCTAGGATCATGGCCTGGCGTTGAGTTTCATCATAGTCGATTCCCGTCTCACGAGCTACTTGATCCAGCTTGTCTTCAATTTCTGTCTTGCTGAAAGTCTCCACTTCTTCATACTGGAAGAAGTCGCTGATGCGACCTACAATTCCCATCTCGGCATGATAGAGACTTGGCAACATAATGCCTTGGTCCAGGGAATAGAGCGTCCCTTCCAAGATAGCCAAGTCCAAGGCTTCTGCTAGCGCTCTTCCTCAATCAGATAAGACCGACTACGTTCTAGAATCTTGGTAGCAAGCGCCAGCAAGCGTGGCCGCTGGACATAGGTGTCCCCTGCCCGCAAACAAACTTCAGATACGGCCGTATAGAGACCTGCCACCAAACGAGTGACAGCGTCAGCCTCAATACCTAGTTGCTCAGCCAAGGCATCAGCCTTATTGAAGCCAACCCCTTCTACCTTGGCTACCAAGGCGTAGGGATTGTTCTCAATCGTGGCCAGCGTTTGATCCTTAAAGGTTTGATAAATTTTATCCGCCAACTTAGGCCCAAAACCCCACTCTGTTAACTGCAAGAAGATGCGTTCAGTCCCCTGGTGTTGGCGCAGAGTTTGGGCTAGCACTTGGCGTTTGTCTGGTGTTAGGCCTTTGACCGATTTGAGGCAGTCAGGATCTTGCAAGATTAAATCAATGGCTTCCAATCCCAGCTGATCCACAATCCTTTGGGCTAGAGTTTTACCAATCCCAGTGAAGCGGGCACTAGAAAGAAATTCTACTAGGCCAGCCTCAGAGGTTGGCGCTACTTGTTGGTAGCGACTAACCGCAAATTGCTCGCCATAACGCGGATGCACGGTCACTTGGCCAAAGAATTCATAGGCTGTATCTAAATGCAAGGCTGCAAATTGACCCGTACAAGTAACATAGTCCTCGCTTATTAGGTCGCTGTCCGACTCTAACACCTTTACCCGCAACACCTTATAAAGGTTCTGTGGGTTTTCGAAGAAGACCGATTCAACTTCGCCAATTAAACGTATTTGCTCAGCCATAAACGGCCTCCTTTCTTAACGCTAGCTAATGAGACTTAGGGCTTCAGCCAGCGCATCCCAATATTGCCTGGAATAGCTTGAAAACCAAACTGCTGATAGAGTTGGTCGGCCGGTTCCTTGGCCATCAAGCAAACATAAGAAGACGCATCTGCATTCGCTATGAGCCAATCCGAGACAGCTTGCATCAGGGCCTTACCCAGTCCTTGACCTTGGAATTCAGGTGCCACCATGACCGAATTGATGATATAAGATAAGGCACCGTCCCCAGCAATCCGGGCAAAACAAACGAGCCGCTGACCCTGGTAGGCACAAATCATATAGAGGGAATTAGCTAGCGCACGTTCAGCCACTTCTTGAGGGGGTTTAGCCCCCAAGCCTGTGGCAACCCGCAAATCAAGATAGTCTTGGACAGTCGGAATCGTTTCAGTCCAACGAAGTTGTGCCTTAGACATACTGACGTTGCACCCCCTCTTTGTAGGCCGCGTCAATCAGCCCGCCACCTAGACACTCTTGGCCATCATAGAAGACTACTGCCTGCCCCGGTGTAATGGCCCGGACTGGTTCATCAAAAATAACAGTCGCCTGAGTCTTATCTTGGCTAAGTTTAACCGTCACTCCAATATCTTGTTGACGGTAGCGGAACTTGGCCGTGCATCGGAATTCTTCTGGCACATCCGACAAATTAGGCGCTGTAAAGGATACTTCACTGGCCGTCAGATAGTCTGAATAGAGATTTGGATGATGGAAACCCTGACCTACATAAAGGGTTTGAGTAGTCTGATCCTTACCAATGACAAACCAAGGTTCATTGCTAGTGCCACCGCCACCAATCCCTAAGCCTTGGCGTTGGCCAATAGTATAGTACATAAGCCCCATGTGCTCGCCCTTGATCTGACCATCTAAGGTCACCATTTTGCCCGGTTTATTGGGTAGATAGTTGGAAAGAAATTCATTGAAATTCCGTTCTCCAATGAAGCAGACACCGGTTGAATCCTTCTTCTTGGCAGTCGCCAAGCCTGCCTCTTCTGCTAAGGCACGAACTTCAGACTTCTGCAAATGACCCAAAGGGAAGAGAGCCTTCTGGAGTTGGGTTTGGGATAGTTGGCTAAGGAAGTAGGTTTGGTCCTTATTATTATCTAGGCCACGCAAGAGGTGGACTACCCCATTTTCATCTCGCTCCGAACGGGCATAGTGCCCATGGCAATATAGTCCGCCCCTAATTCCATAGCATAATCTAGGAAGGCCTTGAATTTGACTTCCTTGTTACACATTACATCTGGGTTAGGCGTACGCCCCGCCCGATATTCGCGTAAGAAATATTCAAAGACCCGGTCCCAATATTCTTTCTCGAAGTTAACAGAATAATAGGGAATTCCAATTTTCTCCGCGACTTTGACTACGTCTTGGTAGTCTTCAGTCGCTGTACAGTGACCATTTTCGTCAGTATCGTCCCAGTTTTTCATGAAGAGACCGATGACTTCATAGCCCTGCTCCTTGAGTAGCAAGGCAGCGACAGAAGAATCTACGCCTCCGCTCATACCCAAAACGACACGTTTTCCATTTGTTGACATTGTTCTTTTCCTTTCTTTCTCTCTATGGATAACTCCGTGGAAGGCAGAGCATCCTGACATGTGTGCTTAATTGATAACAGAAGAAGAGAACGAAAGCACTCTCTCGTTCTCCCCACTTAGGCTAGACTTCAGTTAAAACGTTACGCTCAACGAAACCGTCAAAGATAAAGTTAATCTTCTCTACAACCATTTCATTATGAGCTAACTTGGTCACATCGACAGCAGTTAAACCCTTGTTATTAACGGTTGAGATTTTGAGAGTCTTCAAGTCCTTGTTCACCAAGACCTTGAGCACCAAGCCATCACGGTGGTGGCTGTCTAGAGGACGTTTATATTGGAAGTTACCGCCAGTTGACTCGGTAAAGCCATTATCCCGCAAAGTATAAGGTTTGCAGGCTGGGTTAATTTCGAAGGTACGGTTAAAACCTTTTAAGGTTGCTTGTTTGGTGAATGCCATAATTCATCGCCTTTCTTGTTTACTTTTGTTGTCTTGCTTTTAAGAGGCCAAGTTGTTTGACCACTTGGTCTAAGTCCGCTTGCGTCACGTCCAACTCCATAGTCAGACGAATACTTTCACGCTGCCGGTCTTCCTGGTCAGAATAGTAACCCTTAAGGACTCGACTCGGTTCTAGACTACCTGCCGAACAGGCTGAGCCAGCCGAAACATAGATCTGAGCCAAATCTAAATGGATTAGGACCTGACTAGCTTTGAGGCCTTTGAGCCAGAGATTAAGGAAGCCTGGCAAATGATGAGCCTGAGGACGGTTGACTTGATAATCAATTCCTTCTCGAGTTAGCTCCTCCAAGAAGTAAGCTTCCAAGTTTGCCAAATGCGCTTGTCGCTGCTCCGCTTCTGCTAGTGACAGCTGGATGGCTTTAGCCAATCCCTGAATATAGGCTAAATTCTCAGTCCCTGCCCTCATACCAGCTTCTTGCCCGCCACCTATCAAGTAAGGTTGCAGCCCTGGTTGATCTTGCCATGCTTGGAAGTAGAGTAAGCCAATCCCCTTAGGCCCACCTAGTTTATGGCCTGATAGGCTCCAAGAGGTAGCTATCTGGTCTAGTTGCCAAGGCAGTTTGGTAATTCCTTGAACCAAATCAACATGGAAAAAATAACCGCGCTGACGAGCTTCTTGTGCCAAAGCAGGAATAGGATAAATGGCGCCTACTTCATTGTTGACCGCCATGGCTACCCAGCCACTGGTATCTTCCTGACTAGCCGCTAGAAATTGGTCAATCAGGTCCTGGTCACTGCCCCCATCTTGGGGTTGAATCCAGGAAATAACCCAGCCTTCTTCCTCTAATCGCTTGAGCGCTAAATCCACTGAAGGATGTTCTACAGCCAAAGCCACCAAGTGGCGAGCTTTACCAACTGCTAGAGCACTTTGAGCCTGAGACCAGATAGCCCAGTTATTGGCTTCCGTCGCCCCTGAGGTGAAGTAGAGGCAAGAAGCTGAGGCTAGGTCTAAATCTTTGGCAATGGCCTCGCGAGCCTGATTGAGAGCATACTTGGCAGACTTGCCCAATTGATAAGTGCTAGAGGGGTTCCCATAAATTTGGGATAAGGAGCTTGTGATCGTTTCGACAACTTCCGGACGAACAGGTGTTGTCGCTGCATAATCCAGATAAATAGCCACCTTGGCCTCCTCCTCTCTGACTAGACTTTCCTTCTTATTATAGCACACTCCCGGCCTTTCGCCTATCCATAAGTTTGGTCAGAAGATTTGTGTCATTAGGTCTTTTGCGGTATGATGAATAGGCAGATAACTGAACGAAAGGAGGCCTCCCATGCTCCAACCACTCGCCTATCGCATGCGCCCCCGTCAACTGGAAGATATCCTAGGTCAGGAACATCTCGTTGGCCCCGGTAAGATTATCCAGCGCATGGTGCAAGCCAAGCGCCTGACTTCCATGATTCTCTACGGACCGCCCGGTATCGGCAAAACTTCCATTGCCAGCGCTATTGCAGGTTCGACTCGTTATGCCTTCCGAACCCTGAATGCGGCCACCGATGGTAAGAAAGAACTGGAACAAGTAGTAGAAGAAGCCAAATTTTCTGGCACCCTTATCTTACTCTTGGATGAAATTCACCGATTAAACACCACCAAACAGGATTTCCTACTACCACATCTGGAGAGTGGTCGGATTATTCTGATTGGGGCGACTACCGAGAACCCCTATATCGCCATCAACCCCGCCATTAGAAGTCGGGTGCAAATTTTTGAACTCAAGCCCCTCAGTCCTGAGCAGGTTTGCCTTGGTTTGACTCGGGCCTTAGCCAATCAAGAACGTGGGCTCGGCAAGTACCCTGTACAAGTCCAGGATGGTGTTCTGGAACATTTTGCCCAAGTTTCGGGCGGTGATATTCGGACCAGCCTTAACGCCTTAGAGCTGGCAGTCCTCTCAACTGAACCGGACCAAAATGGGCAAATTATCATCGACATGGCAGTGGCCAGTGATTGCTTGCGACGTCGCCGACTTCAACATGATAAGAATGGTGACGCCCACTACGACGTCATCTCCGCCCTACAAAAATCCATCCGCGGCAGTGATGTCGACGCTGCCCTTTATTACCTAGCCATATTACTAACTGCCGGCGAGCTGACGGTTGCCTGCCGTCGCCTGCTAGTGATTGCCTATGAGGATATTGGTCTAGGCCACCCAGCTGCCACACAAAGAACGGTTGCGGCCATTCAAGCCGCTGAAAAGCTAGGCCTGCCAGAAGCCAGTATTCCCTTAGGTTTTGCAGTTATTGACCTAGCCCTGAGTCCAAAATCCAACACCAGCTATCGCGCTATCAAGTCTGCCATGGCTGCGGTTGACCAAGGACAAGTCGTCCCTGTCCCAGACCATTTGCGAGACAGTCACTATCAAGGCGCTGACAAGTTGGGCCGAGGACTTGACTACCGCTACCCCCACGACTATCCAGGTCATATCGTAGCTCAAGAATATTTGCCTAAGGAGTTAGCTCATCACCAGTTCTTCCAAGCAGACCCTAGCGGTAAGTATGAAGAAGCCTTGGCTCACTACTACCAAAAAGTTAAAGAAATCCTCAAAAAATAAGAGCGCTTACTTGCAAATTTAGCAAGTCGTGCTATAATAAAAGTATAGAAAATCTGTGGTGTACGTGACATATACACTGTGTTGACCGAACATTTTTCTTTAGATATAGGGAACCAACTCGGCTGACTTATGACAGGCCTTTTCACTTGGTAGTCAGCGGTTAGGCGTTAGGTGCCCACCTGCTTAGATTGCGGGTTCAAAACATCTATATGACCAAACGGCACTAACGGATTTGGGTAGGAACTAGGGTTCCTACCCTCTTTTTTATATAGAAAAAGAGCTTGGGGCAAGCCCCAAGCTCTTTCACTTATTTTTTTATGATACTTTCCGTCTCACTTGCCAGTGTGCAATAGCCAAACCCAAGAAGCTAGGTACAATCCAACCTAGACTCTGGCCACTCAGAGGCAAATAAGTAGCCAATGTGGAAGCTAATGCTTTCAATGGTAGTAGCCAAGCTAGCTCTGGCATGGCTTGAATTCCATCGATTAGCGCCACTATCCCTGTCAGTGCCATAGCCCATTGGTAGTAAAGGCTGTCGATTGCCCGACCTCGGCACAGTAAGGTGACCATAACTAGGACAATCGCCAGAGGATAGAGAAACATGAGCACCGGAACGGCCCAAGCAATAATCTGAGTCAAACCGGCATTAGCGATAAGGGTAGCCAAGAGGCTAACCGCTAGTAAGTAATGCTTGTAATCCAGACTAGGGAATAGGTCCACCATTGCCTCTGAAAGCCGTCAGGAGCCCTACGCCTGTCTTAAGGCAAGCTAGAATTACAATTAAGGCCAAGAGGATACTGCCTGCTGAACCGAGATAGTGATTAGCAATCTGAGCTAGTGCAATCCCACCATTAGCACTCAAGGAGAAGTGCCCCAAGGAAGTCGCCCCAGCATAGGCCAAGAGCCCATAAATTAGGCCCATTAAGAGGATACTAATGGCTCCGGATTTGACCATGCCGCTAGCCAGTTCGCCCGGCTCCTGAATCCCTAAACGATTCATAGCTTGAATCATGACAATCCCAAAAGCCAAGGCCGCTAGCACATCCAGGGTCTGATACCCCTCCAGAAAGCCTGTCGCCATTGCTTGTTGAGCATAGCGCCCCTGGGCCATCATTTGCCCAGCTTGCCCCATTGGATTGAGGATTGTCAGAGTCAAGAGTAGCCCTAAAACCAGTAAAAAGGCAGGGTTAAGAATTTTGCCAATATAATCTAGAATCTTGCCCGGATTCAAGGACAGAAAGCCCGCTACTAGGAAGAAGATGAGGGAATAAATTAGAAGACCATGTCCCTGGTGACTCGACTCGATAAAGGGGGCTACCCCAATAGTATAAGATGTACTTGCCAAGCGTGGCACCGCAAATAAAGGGCCAATTACCAGATAGAGCAAGACCGTAAAAATCACACTGAACTTTTTGCCGACACGACTGGCTAGTTCGGTTACACTCTTACTCTTAGACATCCCCATAGCGAGAATGGTCAAGAAAGGCAAGCCGATGGCTGAAATCAAAAGTCCGACCACAGCTGGTCCTACCTGAGCCCCACTTTCTTGTCCTAAGTGAACCGGAAAAATCAAGTTCCCGGCCCCAAATAACATACCGAAAAGCATGGAACCCAAATATAGGGCGTCTTTAGACTGAAGCTTTTTGCTCATTTATCATACTCCATTTCAAGCAAAAGCAACATCCGAAAGGAATGTTGCTCTTACTTACTATTTTATTATTCTGCTTCAAAGTAAGCAGGGTAATGCGTTTTGACAATCTGGTGGCAACGATGACAAAGGGTTGGGGCCTCCGCAATCGTTCCCACTTCCGGACGGACTGCCCGGCATCGTTCGCAGACATGCCCTTGAGCGCGGCTAACAGAAACTGCATAATCGTCTAAGACTAAGGCATGATCTGGTGCCGGCGTAGTCACTAAGTCTAGATGAGAGACAATGAGTAATTGATCTAAATCTTGACTCAAGGCCTTTAAGGCATTGGCTTGTTCTTCATTGACATAGAGGGTCACAGCTGCTTCAAAAGATTTCTTGATTGGGTCTTGTTCGGCATTTTTCGCTTCCTCTAAGGCTTTTTGAACCCCTTGTTGGACATGGAAGAAGAGTTTCCATTGATCCACCAGGGCTTGATAAGCGGTCCCATCGACTGCTTGTGGGAATTCTGCCAACTGAACATAGCCTTCAACCCCTGGCAATTCCTTCCAGGCTTCTTCCATGGTATGCAAGAGGACTGGCGTTAAGAGTGGCAAGAGGTCACGCAAGATACCGTAGATGACGGTTTGCATTTGACGACGAGGTAAGCTATCGGGTGCTTCGATATAGAGGACGTCCTTAGCAAAGTCCAGATAGAAGGCAGACAAGTCAACTGTTATGAAGTTGATGACCTTCTTATAGATGCTAGCAAATTCAAACTTATCGTAGGCACTTAAAGGTCGTTAACAACGAGCTTAAACTTAGCTGTCATGTATTGATCAACTGGACGTAAGTCTTCAAAAGCTACAGTATCCTTGCTTGGGTCAAAGTCTGACACATGGCTTAACATAAAGCGGATGGTATTCCGAATTTTACGGTAAGCCTCAGCAATTTGCTTGAGGATGTCCTTAGAAATCCGTACATCTGATTCTGAGTCCACACTGAGAACCCATAGGCGGATAATATCAGCCCCAAGCTCATTCATGACTTCTTCCGGCACAATAACGTTACCTAATGACTTACTCATCTTGTTACCTTTACCGTCTAAGACGAAGCCTTGAGACAGCACCGCCTTATAGGGTGGCACACCCTTAGCCGCAACAGAAGTGGTAAAGCTTGAGTTGAACCAACCACGGTATTGATCAGACCCTTCCAAGTAGAGGTCTGCTGGGAAAGTCAGATAATCTCTGGCTTCTAAAACCCCTGCATAAGAGGTCCCAGAGTCGAACCATACGTCCATGATGTCAGTTTCCTTGGTGAATTTACCATTTGGACTGCTAGGATGCGTGAAGCCTTCAGGCAAGAGATCCTTAGCATCACGTTCAAACCAGACATTAGAACCGTGTGTTTCAAATAAGGTTGCCACATGTTCAATGGTTTCAGCTGTTAAGATCGCTTCCCCATTTTCAGCATAGAAGATCGGAAGTGGCACACCCCATGCCCGTTGACGAGAGATGACCCAGTCACCCCGGTCACGAATCATGTTGTAAATACGTGGCTGGCCTGATGGGTGGTACCATTTAACTTGTGTTTCAATTGCTTCGAGCAACTCTTCTCGGAATTTATCAATAGAAGCAAACCACTGTGGTGTTGCCCGATAAATAACAGGTTTTTTAGTCCGCCAGTCATGCGGGTAGCTGTGGACAAATTCAGAGTAAGACAGCAGGGCATCCTTTTCCTTGAGCAATTCCACTACTAGTTTGTTGCCTTTTGCATAGAAGACACCTTCAAAGCCAGGGGCTTCATGAGTATAGTGACCTTGGTTATCCAAAGGGGACAGAATATCTAAACCATAGGCTTTCCCAATATGGTAGTCGTCTTCCCCGTGACCAGGAGCGGTATGTACCAAACCAGTCCCTGCATCTAAAGTTACGTGATCTCCCACCATAAGCAGGGACTCTCGTTCATAGAAAGGATGCCAAGCAGTGAGTCGGTCAAAGTCCTTCCCTTGATAGTAAGCCTCTACTTGGTAATCCTCCCAGTTGAGGGTTTGAGCTAAGGACTCCAGCAAGTCTTGGGCTACGATGAAATGACGGTCTCCAACCTTGACTTGAACATAGCTAGCCACAGGACTCACTGAAATCCCTAAGTTAGCTGGTAAAGTCCAAGGCGTGGTTGTCCAGATTACGAACTCAGCTTTCTGGTACGATGCCTTTGCCGTCTTTGACCTTGAAAGCCACATAGATAGAAGGAGAGGTTACATCTGCATACTCCACTTCGGCTTCTGCTAAGGACGATTCACTCGATGGTGACCAATAGATTGGCTTCAGGCCTTTGTAGATGTAGCCTTTTGCCGCCATTTGGCCGAAAATACGGATTTGTGCCGCTTCGTATTGAGGAGCTAGAGTCAAGTAAGGATTATTCCACTCACCTGTCACACCTAAGCGTTTGAAGTCAGCTTTTTGGCCTTCTACTTGGCGTAGGGCATATTCTTGACAGAGTTTACGGAATTCGACCACAGACATGGACTTGCGGTCAACCCCTTCTTGCTTAGTCAGGGCAGATTCGATTGGCAGACCATGTGTGTCCCAACCTGGTACATAAGGCGACCGGAAGCCAGACATGGATTTAGAGCGAATGATGATATCCTTAGTAATCTTATTGAGGGCATGGCCCATGTGGATTTTCCCGTTGGCATATGGAGGCCCATCGTGGAGTACATAAGTCGGCTTGTCAGCATTCTTAGCTTGGATTTGTTGATAGATATTCGCATCTTCCCACTCTTTTTGTAGAATAACTTCTTTTGTTGGCAAATTCGCCCGCATGGCGAAATCGGTTTGACCGAGGTTGAGGGTCTCTTTTAGTTTCATATTGACAATATTCCTTTCTTGACAGTATTAACTACAAAAAATATAAAAAGACGCCCCGGAACGGGACGTCGCAACGTGGTACCACCCAATTTTATTTGTAGTCATACAAATTCTCTTACATGATAACGCTCTTTAAGCGGCACCGGCTACTTAAGTTCACCGAGCATTATAGGTAAGCTGATCATCTACCCTATAGGGAACTCTAGGCTTGCACCCTTCCTAGATCGCTGGGGATGTATAGAGGTGATGGTGGTCTTACATCATTTCTGGTAATTCAATTTTAATGGTTTGGCCCAAGATACTTTCAACAGAAGCTTGGTCATCCTTGTCAGGTGCTGCCTTAGCTTCTACATCACCTTGAGTTTCATGGACGAATTCTTCAACGTCAGATGTAACTTGTGTCTCCACTTCTTGTTCTAAGGCAGCCACGCGCTCAGAACTACGTTCTTCAGCTTGACTATCTTCTGTCGCAGGTGTTGCAAAAGCAATTTCCTGTTCAAAAGTTTGAGACTTAATTAAATCCAATTGTTGAGTCAACATGCGTTGCATTTCGAATTGAAGGTTGCGTCCATTATGACGTAAGAGTTCCACTTCATTAGCCAAGTGGTTGACGGTATCATGTGCATTAGCAATGATGCGATCAGACTCACGTTCTGCCTCATAAATAATGAGTTCAGCTTCCTTGCGGGCATTTTGTTTGAGGCGTTCAGCCGCTTCGTTAGCAATCAAGATCGAGCTATTCAAGGATTCTTGTAATTTTTCGAAATTCTTGATTTTCTCATCAGCTTCCGCTAACTGGCGTTTAAGGGCAGCCACTTGATCCAAAGCGCGTTCGTAATCAACGACAACTTCATCTAGAAACTCATTGACTTCCTCTCTGGCGTAACCTCTGAATTCGCGGTCAAAGTCTTTGGTTAAAATATCATTTGGTGTAATTGGCATGTCACACACTCCTTTGTTCTTGCTCTCTTCTTTAGACGACTAGGACTTTGACCTTAAGACGAATATTGTCTTTACGAGTCAAACCCTCTTCGGCATCAATTTGAAAACGTCCAAACTTCCTTAGCGAGACAAAGTCGCCTGCCTCTAGCTCAAAATCCGGCCGATTAATTTCTAAATAATTGACCTTGACCAAGCCCCCTAAGACGGCTTCTTTTGCACGCTGTCTAGAAAAATTATAGACTTTACTCAGCATAGTGTCAAGCCTTAATGACGTGGTAATGACCGTCTGGTCTTCCCAGAGGACTTGTGGCGTCAGAACCTGTTCAGGCTCTATATTCTCAAGCCTTACTCCGACATTTCCCATTTTGGTCACATTTTGACAAACATAGGGCGCAATCTTGGCATCTACTAGCACTTGCCAGTCTTGCCCATCAGTGATGATGTCACCAATTCGATTGCGTTCTAGGCCAGCTCCAAGGAGAGAGCCTAGGATAGAGCCATGTCGTATATTGGCAAATTTCTGCGGAAAGTGAATCTTTAGGGCTTGAATCTGAAAGTCGCTAGTTTCTAAATCATAATACTGAGGATAAAAAACCAGTCTTTGCCGTTCAGCTCCTGGCAAGCCCCCTTGGCAGGCTAATTGAACCTCATCTTGTCCATTAGCCAATTGTTGGGCAATCAGGGCTTCACGCGGGGTCACAAAATAGCTAGTGACCGGACAATAGCGACTAGCCGCATAGGCCATTTGTTCTAGCACATAGTCAATGAAGGCCTGTTCTTCTTTACGATAATGTTGATAAATGCCCTCTTTCATGGGACTACACCCCAATCAAGAGACGTAGGAGAAAATTACGCACTAAATGGAGTACCGCAAGAGCCGCAAAGGCCGAAAGACTAACATTCCCGATTGGTGGGATAAAGCGATCAAAAAGCTCAACATAAGGCTCAACTAGTCTCCCAACCCAACGTCCCAAATCACTATAACGGGCATCAGGGAACCAGGACATGATAGCCCAGATAAGAATGAGGGTCTCATAAGCCATAAAGGCCCAAGAAATATATTGTATCAGCATAATAGCTCTACCTCTTTACTTAATTTCTTCTTCAATAACGAGCATAGGCACGCTAGCTAGCGCCCAGAAGCGTAGACTTGCGTGCCCATGGTGCTTGCCCAGAACTAGTTAATCAAACTAGCCACGGTGGCGTTTGCGGAAGAATGGTGGTGTATCAAGTTCGTTATCTTCCGTTGTGTCTACTTGACGGTTACGGCTAACGTCACTTGAACGTTGGAAAGTCCGCTGTGGCATCTCATGAGCAGACTCACGAGTGCTTTGTTCACGACGGATATCCCAGTCGCTGAATAAGTCGCGTTCGCTCTCGCGACCGCGTGGTGCTAATTCAATGTCATTGCTAGGTGACACTACTGGTTGGCTTGGTTCTGGCGCATTGCTTGCAGGCGCTGCATTGTAATTGTTGCGCGCTGGGCGTTGAGCCATCTTGCTAGGTGCATTTTTCTCAGTGTCAATCCCAGTTGCGATAACCGTAACTACTACCTCATCACCTAGGTTTTCGTTGATAGAAGTACCGAAGATGATGTTTACATCGCTAGTTGAAGCATTTGCCACGATTTCGCTAGCATCTTGTGCTTCAAAGAGGGTTAAGTCAGAACCACCGGTAATGTTCAAGAGGATTTGTTCTGCCCCATCGATTGAAACTTCCAAGAGTGGAGAAGAAATGGCCTTCTTAGTTGCTTCAGCAGTACGGTTTTCACCAGAAGCCACCCCAATACCCATGAGGGCAGTTCCTTGGTCTTTCATGACGGTCTTCACGTCAGCAAAGTCCAAGTTGACGTAACCTGGCGCCGTGATTAAGTCAGAAATCCCTTGTACCCCTTGACGTAAAACGTTATCCGCTTCAGAGAAAGCTTCTAACATTGGTGTCTTGCGGTCAACAATTTCTAAGAGACGGTTGTTAGAGATGGTCACCAAGGTGTCCACGTTTTCCTTCAAGTTCTTAAGGCCTTCAGCAGCGTAACGACCTCGTTTAGGACCTTCAAAGGTAAATGGACGTGTCACAACACCCACTGTTAAGGCGCCTAATTCTTTGGCAATACGCGCTACGATTGGAGCAGCACCCGTACCGGTCCCCCCACCCATACCAGCTGTTACGAAGACTAAGTCTGCGCCTTCAAGTACTGTACGGATTTGTTCTTCGCTTTCTTCAGCAGCCTTAAGACCTACTTCAGGGACTGAACCTGCCCCTAAGCCCTTGGTTACCTTAGGCCTAATTGAATCTTAGTTTCTGCTTGTGAGCCTTTGAGAGCTTGAGTATCTGTATTGGCTACGATAAACTCTACCCCTTGGACGCCTTCAGCGATCATACGGTTAACGGCATTACCGCCGGCCCCACCGACCCCGATGACTTTGATTACGGCGCCGTCACGGCCGCTAATTGAATCAAATGCTAATTCCATAAATCGTTCCTCCTGAATCTCAATCGAAAAATGTTCTGAAAAATGCTTGGATTTTACTGATAATGCCGTTTCCTACAACAGGGACTGGGTTATCATAATTAACGCCTGCCTCTGGTTCTGGAACATAGTTGCTTTCTTCAGCAGCATAGCCTCCAAGATTGGAGTATGCATCATAATCTGATACTGGCTCTGCTACCGGCCGTTGACGCTCTGGTCTTGCCGGACGGCGAGGTGCTTGCTGACGAGGTGGCATCATTGGCTGGTTTGTTACATCCTGTGATGCAGTCTCTTGATAAGGCCGCTCAAACCCACGCTCTTGACGTGGTGCACTTGCTGCTTGATAAGTTCCTTGCGCAATACGATGCACAACATCTAGGCCTGCTGCATATTCTACCATGCCAATAGCCGTTGTAAAGACTGGGTTTCGCATCCCCATTTGCTCTGGAATATAGAGACGAACTTTAGGTCCAAAATATTCTTGGGCTAGTTCTAAGACACCTGGCAAGGAAGCCGCCCCACCAGTCAGCACGAAACCACCTGGTAAGTCGAGGGCATCGACCCCTTCTAAGTCATCTCGAACGGTTTCAAAGATTTGCGCCAAACGGGCTTCAATAATTTCAGATAAGTAGCGTTCATCTACGCGGACAGGTTCCTTACGTCCAACTGTCTCCACTGGGAAGTATTCTTCTTCAGAAGTCTGACGAGAGACTGCGTAACCAAACTCACGCTTAATCCGCTCCGCATTCTCTAAGGATGTATTGAGGATTAGGGAAATATCCTTAGTGACGAAGTCACCACCTTCTTGGTCAACGAAGGAATACTTCAATTGGTTATCATAGATGATTGAGGCACTGGTTTGGCCACCACCCATATCTACGATGATGGTCCCAAATTCACGTTCATCAGGCGTTAGGGCTACTTCTGCAATAGCTTGAGGTTGTACCACTAATTCCGTAATGTTGAGTCCAGCCTTCTCCACACAACGACGAATGTTGTGGATGATGGTCTTAGGACCTGTAATCAGTCGTGCGTAGAGTTCTAGGCGAACCCCAATCATGCCTTGAGGGTCGCGAATACCGGTAAAACCATCCACAATAAATTCTTCTGGAATGATGGAAATAATTTCCCGTTCAGGTGGGACAGACCGCACTTTAGCAGCCATAATAACATTATTAACATCTTTTTCGGTAATCTCACGGGTATCACTGGAAACAGCAATCATACCGTGACAGTTATCAATCATCAGCTTGTTACTTGGTACGCCGACAATGACATCATTAATTTTAACTTGTGCTTTTTGCTCTGCTTGCGCAATGGCCTGTTGAATGGAATAGACCGTTTCATCAATATCAACAATCACGCCGCGGCTTAAGCCACGTGACTTTTCATTACCTACACCGATAATATTGACTTGTCCATTCATGTGCTCAGCTACAACCACTTTAATTGAGGTAGTCCCAATATCTAAACTAACAAAAATTTCTGGGGTTCTCACAAGCGTTAGCCCTCCTTTGTCCTCTCACAGGGGAGCTTGGTCTCCCTGGATGAGATATAATCTCTCCCTATAATTCTATCACATACTGGCCTTGATATGAAGCGAAATAATGCCTGTCACAAAGAATTAATATAGATTTTCCCCTTATTTGTCTCTGTAAGTTCTTATTCACATAATCAGGCCATCCCGATCCTGCTCTTAAGGCACTATGAAGACGGGCCTATAGTAAAAGCGAGGACTAAGTCCTCGCTTCTGTTTGTCTATTAAGGTTGTTGTCCAGACTGGACCCTTACTGGCCGTTGTTGGCCTGTAAAGGGCGTAAAGTAGGCTCCCACTTCCAGATTAAGTGTTCCCTTCTTATCACCTAATTCTTTAAGCATTTGATTGTAGAAGGTCATCTTATGATTGAAGGTTGGTAGAACTGCCTTGACCAGGTTGCCATCCCGCATCTTAGCTTCAAAGGCACTATTCTTGCTGGCCTCTTGACCTAGCTTGAGACTTTCAATTTGGCTGAGAATGTCAGGTGGGGTTTGTTTCAACATGGTTGTCAACTCAGTTACTCGGCCTGACGGGGCCTGAACCAAGAGTTCTGGCAATTGGTCTAGGTTGACAGCTTCTTTAGCTGCCACACTGGCACTAAAATCACCCCAAGTTCCATTATCTAAGACAGCAATCCATTGGTCTCCTGATTTAATCTTGGCTACAATGGCATGCTCTTCTATTTCTAGTTGGAGACTCTGCATATTAGGACGACGTAAGGTCACCTTGCTGACAAGAGGATTCTCCTTCATAATGGCTTGTTCAATCGACTTGCGCTTAGCCATGATGTCTTTGACGCGGTCAAAATCGCGAATACCTGAGGCGGCGACAATAGCTTCACCATCCACTCGCTGATTACCAACAATCTGAACAGCATTGACATAATGTGTTGGCAAGAGTCGATAACCCACCACTGCCAGACTTAAAACTAAGACAACGAAGACGGAAAAGAGCTTCATCTTGCCCTTAGGCCAACGTGCTTGTCCAAATTCCTTACTTAATTTTTCTTGATTAGGGAGGGAAGTGTGATGAGGTGTTTGACGATAGTTACCAGCTCGTGGCTTAGTTACAACGCGTGTCTCATAGTCCTGTTCATAATCGGTCCAGGCCGGACTTGGCTGAGTACCGTAGGTCTTAATCCGATGATTGCCCTGGCGTCTACTTGAAATATCAGTCTGATTGGGGCTTCTATGCTCATCTTCATAGTCATAGCGCGCTTCCTGATAAGGGCGAGGACGCTGTCGATCCTGATTAGGTCGCATAACAGGTTGTCCATTTGCATCTAAGCGGTAATTGCCCTGACTTCTTTGCCGGCTAGGTTGGCGGCGTTGGTTGAGCGTTTGTCGGTTCTCTTGATAATCTTCTTGGTAGCGACTACGCTGATCCAGACGATAATTAGCCATTACTTCCCTCCTCTCTCTAGATTTTATTTTTCTTACTTAATGATTTCTTCCAGAACTTTGACTAAGCGATCTGAGGCGTCACGAATTCCTAATTCATAGGCTGAGCGAGCCATTTTCTCTAGGTTTTCTGGGTCAGCCATCAGTTCCTGGATGGTCTCCACTAGGCTAGCCCCAGTCAAATCCGCTTGCTTAATCATACGAGCGGCTCCATGGTCTACAAGAGCCATGGCATTGTGTTCCTGGTGGTTGTTAGTAACATAAGGACTTGGCACCAGAATACTTGGCAAGCCTAATGCCGTTAATTCCGTTAAGCTAGTTGCCCCACTTCTACCAACTACCAACTTAATCTGACGCAAGAGGCTTGGCATATTGTCGATATAAGGCACTAGACGGACGTTAGACGGTAGCTCTTCCTTAAGGCTTTGGCGCAATTCATCATAATGCACTCGCCCTGTGGCCATAATCACTTGGTAGTCTTTTCCAGCAAAGGACGGAATGGCTTCAACGGCCGCCTGGTTGATAGCTGGCGCACCACGGCTCCCCCCAAATACTAAGACAGTTGGCACTTGATCATCCAACTGGAATTGCTCTGAAAGGATGGTGTCCATTTTAGGTGTAGCTACTACTTCTTGGCCTCGCGGATTGCCAGTTAAAATAATCTTGGCTTCTTGCCCCTTAAAGTCACTTTTCACTTCTTCAAAGCAAGTCGCAATGCGATTGACAAAACGGCTAAGGAATTTATTGGTAACACCTGCTACACTATTTTGTTCATGAATTAAACTTGGAATACCTAGACGACTAGCTGCATAAAGAACTGGTGCACAGACATAACCTCCTGTCCCAATCACCACATCTGGCTTAAAGTCCCGTAAGATCTTTTAGCCTTGTGGACACTGGTTAACATGAGCCAAGCTGTCTTAAGGTTTTCAAGAGATAAAGAACGTTTTAAACCCTGAATCTCCACTGATTGGAAGGCGAGCCCTTCTTTTGCGACAATATCTGCCTCCAAGCCCTTCTTACTACCAACATAGAGGCACTCTACCTCCGGATATTTGGCTTTAATGACTTGATAGAGGGCGAGAGCTGGATAGATATGTCCACCTGTTCCGCCACCTGAAAGTACGATACGTTTAATCTCAGTCATGCTAGACTACCTCCCTTTTAGTCCTTATAAGGTTTTTCAGCCAGATAAGACTGAATCAAGTCCACAAAATGCTGACCTCGCACCTCAAAGTTAGCGAATTGATCCCAACTTGCGCATGAAGGTGAGAATAAGACCACTTCTCCTGCTTGAGCAGCCTCATAGGCAGCCAGACTCGCTTGGTCTAAGTTTTTATAAAGATGGATGGCTGGCACCCCAGCTTGTTGGAAAGCTCTAGCCATTTTTTCTTTACTTTCCCCATAGAGAAAGGCCTCTACAACATGCTCCAAGTGGGGGATTAAATCATCGAATTCATTGCCTCGATCTAGGCCACCACCGATATAACGGATTGGTTGGGTAAAGCTCTTAAGAGCAGTAGTAGCTGCTACCATGTTGGTTGACTTAGAGTCATTGTAGAAGATACGACCCGCTGATTTAGCAATAGGTTGCAAACGGTGAGGCATGCCAGCATAGGCACTCAACTCCGCTTGAATAGCTTGGTTGGAGACGCCTAATAACTTGGCCACTGCAATTGCTGCCAGGGCATTTTGAACGTTATGATCACCTGGCACGCCAATTTGTGACACTTTGGCTACTTCCTCACCGCGGAAATATAGAGCATCCCCTTGGCGATAGGCACCCTGGGCCTGCACTTCAGGGCTGGCTGGCAAATGGCTAAATGGCACCTGCTGGGCTTTAACCTGATTGGCATGCGCACGAAGGGTTGGATCTGTCACATTATAGACCCAAAAATCGGCCGCCGTCTGATTAGCCACTAGCTTGAATTTAGCCGCCTCGTAACCTTCCTGACTCCCATGGTAATCCAAATGGGCTGAGGTCAGATTGGTCATAACTGCAATACTTGGTCGGAACTTCTCGGTTCCCATCAATTGGAAGCTGGATACTTCCATGACAATTACATCATCAGGACTCGCTTGGTTAGCCGTTACAAGTGATGGCACCCCAATATTTCCTGCTAAACGCGCCTGACCTTGTGGTCGGTGTGCTAGCATTTGGTGAATCCAACTCGTCGTGGTGGTCTTGCCATTACTTCCTGTCACAGCCACAATAGGACATGGTGCAATCCAAGAGGCTAGCTCAATGTCTGTATAGATTGGTAAACCTCGTTTGAGCTTCTTCAATTAGAGGCACATGATAAGGTATCCCTGGGTTTTTGACCATAAAATCAAAGTCCTGGTCTAAAAGTTCTAGCGGATGTCCACCATCCACCACCTTGACACCTCTGTCCATAAGCAAATGGACCGACGAATCTTCTAGAAGATTTCCCCGGTCATTTAAGGTTACTTGTGCTCCCTGGGTTAAGAGGTATTCAACGACTGATCGTCCTGTCATAGCATAACCCATTACTAGCACTTTTTTATTTTTTAAATCTTGACCTGTTTGTCCCATTAAACTCCACACCTTATCTGATTAGAATATGAAATAATAGCCTAACCCTGCTAAGAGGCCAACGAGCCAAAATACGGTCACAACTTTTTGTTCACTCCAACCACTCATTTCAAAGTGATGGTGAATTGGGCTCATCTTGAAAATTCGTTTACCAGTTAGCTTGAAGGACGCTACTTGTAACATGACGCTGGCAGTTTCTACTACAAAGACGATGCCGACTAAGAGTAAACTCCAAGGATTGTTTACTAAGAGCGAAATCACCGCTAAACCAGCGCCTAATGCCAAGGACCCGACGTCCCCCATGAAAATCTTGGCCGGCTTTTTATTATAATACAAAAAGCCAATTAATGCACCTACTACCACCAAACAAATCAGGGCTAAGGAGGTTTGTTTGCTCTTAAGTGCCATGGCCCCATAAACACCATAAGCAAAAATATTTAAGCCTGTTGCTAAACCATCCAGACCATCTGTTAAGTTGACAGCGTTGGAGAAGCCTGTAATCCAGATAAAGGCGAAAATACCAATCACAACAGCATTACTGATAAGAATTGGGCCTAGGTTGAAGGCTAATTCTACCTTGTTCAAAAGGCCAATTAGAACGATAATGCCAGAAAAAATCAATTGAGTTAAGAATTTTTGGCGCGGTGTTAAGCCTTCATTTTGATGGCGGAAAATACTGATAAAGTCATCGATAAAGCCAATCCCGCCGAATAACAAGAAAGTTAATAGGAGCATCCAGACACCACCGTCTAAGAGACGCAAGAGTGCAGCAGCTCCTAGAAGTGTTACTAAAATGGCCATGATAAAGACCGTCCCACCCATGGTAGGTGTTCCTGTCTTGACTTCATGCCACTTTGGGCCTTCTTCACGGGTTGTCTGTCCAATCTTTCGATAGTTAAAGTAGCCGATAAAGAACGGCATAATGATTACCGTGATTACAAAACTCACGGCCATTGGCAATAGTAATTCCATCTCTCTCTTCCTCTCTGCTTACTATTTCTTCGGCCTTCCTAGCCAAAGTGGCGGGTAACAGCCGCTTCAATTTCTGTTACTTCATCATAAGGTAGCTTGTCATCACCAATAATCTGGTAGGGCTCACTCCCCTTGCCGGCAAAGACCAATAAATCCCCTGCTTGCGCCTGAGAAATGACATAGTCAATAGCCGCCTTACGGTCTTCAATGACCTCATAAGGCACTTCATCGTGATTTCCAATTAACTCAGCACAAATCTTTGCCACAGGTTCATGCCTTGGATTATCAGCTGTGAATATGATCCAATCCGAATAATCAAAAACCTTGTCACCAATTTCTGGGCGCGCCCCGCTGTCACGGTTGCCCCCACTATGACCAATAATCGTCACTAGACGTTTTGGAGATTGGGCCTTTAATTCTTGTAGTACACGTTCAATGGCATCCGGCGTGTGAGCAAAGTCCACTACCACTTGGAATTCTTGCCCTAAATCTAGTCTTTGCATCCGGCCCTCAACCCCACCAAAGCTGAGCATTAGATCAACTACTGTTTGAGGTTGAACCTGATAATAGTCTACCAAACAAAGGAAGGCCGCCATAAAGTTAGCTACGTTGTAGGCGCCAAGCATAGGGCTCACAACTTGATAGGTCTGATTGCGGTAATGCAGTCTGAAGGTTTGGTTACCATCCTGTACTGCTAGTTGGTCAGCATAGGCACTAGCTTTAGGATCTTCAAGACTATAAGTCAAAACATCTGCTGAAGTTGCTTGCATCATAATGGAAGCATAAGGATCATCAGCATTGATGATAGCCAGTCTTGGCCCCTCTCCCGCAAACTTTTGTCCTAGTTGGGCAAAAAGCAAGGACTTAGCATAGGCATAGCCTTCCATGGTTTATGGAAATCCAAGTGCTCCCGAGTTAAGTTAGTGAAGATGGCACAGTCAATATCTGTTGCCCAAAGACGCCCCAAAGCCAAGGCATGAGAAGAAGCCTCAATGAGAGCATCCTGACAGCCTACTGATACCATCTCAGCAAATAATTGCTGGAGGGCTAAGGCATTTGGCGTTGTGTTGATAGACGGATAGTAGGTCTGGTCGACCTTATAATGTAAGGTCCCAATTAGACCTGTCTTATGCCCTAATCGCATGAGCAAATCACTGATGAGACTAGAAATAGTTGTTTTACCATTGGTACCAGTGACCGCTACTACATTCAATTGTTCAGTAGGCCGACCGAAAAATTGATTGGCTAACAAGGCTTGTGCTCGGAAAGTTGAAGGAACCAAGAAAAAGCTTAATGGGTAGTCTTGCCAATTTTCAGGCAGGACTTCTACCACCATAAGTTTAGCCCCAGCCGCTGCTACTTGTTCCACAGCAGTGTGGCCGTCAAATTGTAGGCCCTTAATGGCAACAAAGGCACAACCAGACACTAAGTTACGTGTATCGTTAACTAGTTGCGTGATTTCCCCTTTGATTTCTGGGCCATACAATTGACCACTAGGAACTGCTCTTAGTAAGTCTTCTACTTGCATCCTATGTCCTTCTTTCTTCTTATGGTTTCACCATAATATATTCGATATAGTCATTAAAAAGTTTACCTAAAATCTGCGATCCAAGAAGCCCGTGATCTTGTTGCGGCCGCTTCATGGCCATATAGAGCATGTATTTAGGATTATCTGCCGGGAAGAAAGTTACCACTGAGTGATAGTAGTCATTTGCTCCCGTTAGATAGCCTGAACCATTAGGATCTGCGATTTGGGCGGTCCCTGTCTTAGCCGCAACTTTTACATATGGGTTACGGAAGGAGACTGCGGTCCCATAGGGCTTCTCAACCGTGTCCACCATAAGTTGGAGGACATGATTAGCTGCTTCCTTAGAGATTGGCTTCCCTAAGATACGGGATTGGAATTCACCTGCTGAATCCAATCCTTGAACAACTTGGACTTTCAGCATTTGACCCTGATTTCCTATACTACTATAGGCTTGTAAGAGTTGGATAGGCGTAGCGGAGAAACCTTGGCCAAAGCCACTCATAATTCGTGAAACTGGGTTATCAAATTGGAAGTTACCAATTGTTTCATTTTCCAGACCGAAATCAGTCCCTTTGCCAAAGCCAAAGTCACCTAACTTCTTGACCCACTCTTGATCTCCCATGCGGTTAACAAGGTTGACCATGGCCACGTTGCTGGAACGTGCCAAGCCTTCTTCAAAACTAATCTGCCCCCACCCTACTTTGTTATAGTCCTTAACCACTTGGTCGTAGACTTGGATAGAGCCTGATTGATAGAGTTCACCTGGTTTATAGAGTTGACGGTCATAGGCTACGGACATAGTCAGAATCTTAATAGTTGAACCTGGTTCATAGGCTTCTTCCACCATCAAGTTCTTCCATTCTGCCTCAATCCCTTCACGACTATTGAGGTTAAAGCTTGGGCGTTGCGAAGCCGCTACTAGCTTACCGGTTTTGGCTTCCACCAGATAGGCTTGCAAAGCTTCCGGTTGGTAAGTCATTTGGTATTGGGTCATTAATTCTTCCAATTTGTTTTGTAGACGTGAGTCTAAGGTTAGATGTAAATCCTTGCCAATTAATTGACGAGTCGACGACTGGTTGCCATCTTGACCGCTAAGACTGACATTATAGGCAGCTTCTAACCCCAGTTTACCCTCTAGGACTTGAGCACTTAAAGGTTGATCTTCTTCCTTAGCCGCTGCCGTCGCATAGCCAATCAGGTGAGATGCATAGACATCATTAACATATTTACGTGTCGTTTCGCTGACAAAAACTAAGCCTGGTAGATTTTCGGCCTCAATGGCCTTTTTAGTTTCAGATGACAAATGTTGACCAGCATTCCCAAACTCTACTTGGTAGACATTGTTTTGAGTCAGTTGAGCTAAAATCATATCGCGATCTAAGCCCAAATGCTTAGCCAAAGCTTTTGCCGTCACATCAGGGTCTTTGACAAGGTTAGTGTCGCCCCAATCGCTGCGAAGCACCGCAAAAAGAGAATAAGAAGTAGTATCCATCGCAATAGGGTTCCCTTGTTGGTCAAAGATACTCCCCCGCCTTGCCTCGGTAATACTACTTCTCTTGGTCCCTGTTTCATGGTAGGCAGTTAAATCCTGCCCATTACTTGTTTTGAAAAGGCTAATTTGGGCGAAACGGAAAATCGCGATACTTGCTAATCCAGCAAGGAGGATTGCCAAGAATCTGAGATTACGTTGAATCATTTGATTATTTGGTTGACTCATGGCTTGGTCAAATCCTTCACACTATCTTGGCGGACCTTCATTCCTTGCTTTTCAGCCACTTGTTTAATGTTATCGTATTTATATTGTTCCGTCATTTGATCACGCATGACATCTGTCTGTTTCTGTAACTCTAAGGTTTGTTGCATCATCTCTTGGCTAGAACGTTGAATAGATTGAGTCTTGGACTGCATGATGAGATTAACAAAGACACTACCCACCACAACCAAAAAAGTAAGCATGAGCAAGAAAACCTCATAACGACTGAGTCTCAAAGAACCCACTCTGTTTTTAGTTTGACTACCCACTCTAGGACGACTGACTAAATCAGGCGCACCTAACGCTGAGCTGTCATCAATTGCCGCACTGGTCGCTAAAGGTGGCTCTGGGTTTGCCACTTGGCGGTAACGAGCCTGGGAACTGCGCTTAAAGTATTGTTCGCTTGTTACTGTTTCAGCCAATGGTATCCCTTCTTTCTGTTTCTAATTCTTGCTTTTCTATTAATTCTTGCTGAGAATGCGCAACTTAGCACTCCGCGAACGATTGTTGGCCTCTAATTCTTCTGGACTGGCTACAATCGGTTTGCGATTGACCAAGCCAAAAGGCGCCTGCATCTGGCCCGGCAAAACGGGTAAGCCCCGAGGCACTTCTGGCCCTTGACTTACTTCTTTGAATAATTGCTTAACTAAGCGATCTTCCAAGGAATGGAAGGTGATGACGCTAATACGCCCCTCTGGTTTCAAAAGAGTCAGCGCCTGCTCCAGTGAATCTTCGACCGCCCCCAACTCATCGTTGACAGCAATTCGAATGGCCTGGAAACTACGTTTTGCTGGATGCCCACCCGTACGACGGGTTGCAGCAGGAATGGCCATTTTGACAATTTCTGCTAATTCAGTCGTTGTCTCGATAGGTCGCTGAGCACGTCTTTCTTCAATAGCACGTGCAATACGCTTGGCAAACTTCTCTTCTCCATAACGATAGAGAATGTGCACCAAGTCTTCATAAGGCCAGTCATTGACAACCTCATAGGCACTTAAAGCCTGCTCTTGGTTCATCCGCATATCTAGACGGGCTTCTTGTCCATAACTAAAGCCACGCTCGGCCACATCAAGTTGTGGCGAAGACACTCCTAGGTCATAGTAAATTCCGTCCACTTGGTCAATACCAAGCTCTTCTAAAGCCTGCTTCAAATGACGGAAATTTTGGTGAATAAAGGTAACTTGGCCTTTTTCAACATAGTCAGCCAATTTAAGTTTGGCATTGTTAATAGCCGTCATATCCTGGTCGAAGGCATAGAGATGCCCTTGAGGTCCTAGTTGGTCCAGTAAATACTGGGCATGACCAGCGCCCCCTAAGGTGCAATCAACATAGACGCCGTCTGGCTTGATATCCAAACCATCAACGGTTTCATGCAAAAGCACCGTCTCATGTTTAAATTCCATCGTCTTCACTCCATCACAGGTCAAAATCCATCATACCTTCAGCAATTGCTTCATAATTTTCTTCGGCGTCACCGACAAATTCATCCCAACGTTCGCTGCTCCAAATTTCGATGCGATCAGAAACACCAATGACACGGCATTCCTTATCAATCTTAGCGTAGTCAAGAAGCGTCTGTGGCAAGTTAATCCGACCTTGCTTGTCAATTTCTACTTCAGTGGCAGCTGAGTAGAAGAAGCGGGCGAATTGCCGAGCATCTTTTTTCATAAGGTTGAGTTTCTTTAATTTTTCTTCTTGCACGGCCCAGTTTTCCATAGGGTATCCGGACAAGCAGCCATCCAAGCCTCGGGTAACCACGAATTGGCCACCTAATTCAGGCCTAAATTTAGCAGGCATAGTCAATCGCCCTTTGGCATCAATATTATGTTGAAATTCTCCAATTAACACGATTGCATACACCTCCCATGATAGCTTACCCATATTCTACCACATTCCACCACTTTTCACCACTCATTCTTTTAAATTTCATAAAAAAAAGCCCACTAGAAAACTAGCGGAGCTTAAAAAGCTTATTATATCAAGGTTTTACCAGGTGGGTGGGCGTGGTGGAGAGGTGGGGGATTTTCCCTAAAGGATCCAGAGGCTAGCAATGCGAAGGAGCATGAGCCCTAATAACATACTAGAAAAGGATAGGAAGACGACTCGACTAGCCTGGTGAAGGTAGCGTCGGTAACTAAAAACTTCAATCCGCCGAATGTAGTCGTAGAGGTGGACTACTAGAATGATCAAGGTCAGATAGAGGGTTAGGAGCCCTAGGCTGAAGCCAAAGATAAAACTACTGAAGCCATGAATCAAGACCCACCACATAGGGAGGAGCATTTCAGCTAGAGAAAACTTGTAGAAGGCAAAAGAAGCCATGGCTTCGCGGAAAAAGCGATCAAATAAAATGACATATACAATTGGTAATAAATATAATAGCACTTCCCGCCAATCAAATGGATACACGACTTCACCCCCCTCATTCCCCTTATTATAGCACGTAATCTCGCCCTTGCCTATCCCTAGTCCTAAGCCTAAGAACTTGAAAAACAGTCTCGCCAATATATAAAAAAACGCCTACTCCAATGGAGTAGACGCTTGTTCTATTTCATGACTAAATCAATAATATGACGCCAAGTATCTTGGCTCAGCACTTCCCAGAAGTTGCCTTTGCCAATTATGGCATAGCCGATAATCAGCCCGATGACAAAAAACAAGAAAAGTAAGAGTAGGTACATAATGACCCGTAACAAAGTCTTGCCAACAGTAGCCCAGACGGATTTTTTCATAAGTTTTTCTGCCATAAGGACTCCTTTCTACCCTAAAATACGACGTTTGATACGTTGTAAGCGGCGCTTCAATCGTTGGCGCCATGTCGGGTTGGTACGTTCTAATTTACCTGAGAGAATTAAATCTAACATCAAACCTGAGCCAATAGCCACACAGTTCATAGGTTGCTCAGCCTTAAGGACACTGACTTTAAGGAAATCTGTCAGGAAGGTATCCATGTGATAGATTAAGGCGCCTCCCCCCTGTTAAGAGGATGCCCTTCTCCATAACATCAGCTGCCATCTCAGGTGGGATTGTTTCTAAGACTCGCTTAGCAACTCGGGCAATCTCAATCAAGATTGGTCGAATAGCCTGACAAATCATATTAGAGTCGACATTCACTGACTTAGGCAAGCCAGTCAAGAGGTCGCGTCCCTTCACATCATAGGTTTCTACTTCTTCCTCCGGTAAGAGAACAGCAGACGCGACCGCCTTCTTCAGGCTTTCGGCTGAACGTTCACCAACAAGAATATGGAAGTTGTCTTTGAGATATTGAATAATGGCTAAATCTAAGTCATCGCCAGCCAATTTAATGGATTCACTGGCAATTACTTCACCTGCAGAGATGACAGCAAAGTCACTTGTTCCACCACCAATATCAATGACCATGCTACCCGATGAGCTTAGTGGGTCAATCCCAGCACCTACACCGGCTACCTTTGGTTCTTCCTCTAAGTAGATACGACCTCCACCTGCACGTTCGACAGTTTCAATTAAGGCTAGGCGTTCAATCTCACTCACCTTAGATGGGGCACAAATTAAAACATTGGGTTTAGCAAACCAAGAGGTTAAATTCAAACGTTGCATAAAGAGCATAAGCATGGCCTCTGCGATATCAAAATCGGCAATGACGCCACCCTTTAGCGGTTGAATGACCTGAATAGATTCAGGTGTTCGGCCCATCATCTCATAGGCTTCATGGCCAATAGCAATGACTTCTTGGCTGCGTGTATCAATGGCTACGACAGAAGGCTCATTCAGGATAATCCCTTTACCGTATAAATTCACTAAAACATTTGTTGTTCCTAAGTCTATTCCGACGTTCTTAGCCATTTAAGACCCTCCTCTATGCAAGAGTCGTAGTCTTTTGTGGCGTTGCTACTTGCGCACTATTCACCCGGTCAATATTAGCACCTAAGGCTTTGAGTTTCTCATGGAATCGGAAATAGCCACGATCTAGATACTTCAATTCAGAAACGCGGGTCACCCCTTCAGCCGTCAAGCCGGCAATAATCAAGGCTGCAGCTGCGCGTAAATCGGTGGCCTTAACGCTAGCACCATAGAATTGGGTAGGACCTTCCATGACCACATTTTGGCGATCAATGGTAAAGTGGGCATTCATCCGGCGCAACTCTTCAAAATGCATAAAGCGGTTCTCGAAAACTGTCTCAGTTAAGGAGCTTGAGCCTTCAGCTAAGAGTTGAGCAATCGACATTTGTGCTTGCATATCGGTTGGGAAACCAGGATATGGCAAGGTCTTAACATCTGTTGGTTGCAAGGTTTTAGGCCCAATAACCCGCAGTCCATTTTGGTACTCATGGAATACAACGCCCATTTCACGTAATTTACTAATCAATGGCATGTTGTGTTCTGACACAGCCCCTTCAACTAAGACATCGCCTTGAGTGACCGCAGCAGCCACCATAAAGGTCCCAGCTTCAATTCGGTCCGGAATCACATCATGGGAGGTGCCATGTAGGGCTTTAACGCCATGAATCTTGATTGTTTCCGTCCCAGCACCGACAATATCGGCACCCATACGGTTTAAGAAGTTAGCTAAATCCACAATTTCTGGTTCACGCGCTACGTTCTCTAAGATGGTAGTGCCTTCTGCCAAGACAGCCGCCATCATAATATTTTCAGTCGCGCCCACACTTGGGAAGTCCAAGTAGATACGCGCACCCACTAACTTATCAGCCTGCGCTTCAACATAGCCTGCCGTGCGTGTAATTTTTGCCCCCAAAGCTTCAAAACCTTTGAGATGGAGGTCGATAGGACGGGTCCCGATAGCACAACCACCTGGCATTGCCACTCGTGCATGGCCAAAGCGAGCCAAGAGCGGCCCCATCACAACAATCGATGCCCGCATCTTGCTGACAAAGTCATAATCAGCTGTGGTTGACACAGGACCGGTTGCGTCTAAAGTCATTTCATTATTTTCTTGATCAAATTCATTACTTACGTTAATTGCAGTCAGTAAGTTGTTAAGGGTAAAGACATCTGATAAGACAGGCACATTAGACAAATTAACCTTGCCTGTTTCTGCTAAAATAGCCGCAGCCAAGATTGGCAAGACCGCATTTTTAGCTCCTTCAACTTTGACTACACCTTCTAATCGATTACCACCTTGAACAATAATCTCTTCCATCAAAAATTCTCCTATTCTTACGCCTATTCGTTTTGGAGCGAACAAATAGGGATACACTCTCTTATTTAAGGAAACCTAACAATAAGTTCTGTAAGGATTCCGTCATTTCAATCATAAACGACCCGACTAAATGCCCCACTGCAAGGCTAACCATGACATAAACTGCGTAGGCTCCTTGCTTAGCATTCTGGCGCATGAGCTGATTCCAGTTCACACCCCGGAAAATGAGGAGACTCATCCCTAGGATGATAAGACGAAGACATAGTACTGCCATACCATATACACTCGTCTGCATGTCTATCACTCCTTCAAGTCCAAGACTATGATAACATAAGTTCTATGGAAAAAGAAATAGTTAATCTCCTTATCTTTAATTTGTCATGATTCTGACCCATTTCATAAGGGTATTTTGGGGTCACTGAAAGCTAGACGGACAAGTTTTCTTTCTCTTTACATTCCCACTTTGTGTCATAGAGATAAAAATCACAGCCTGAAAGTCCAAGACCTCCAGGCTGCAATCAAACAATCTATAGTAAGTGACTAAAATCTGGGCTACTTACCTTGCCGTAATCCGCGCCAACAACTTCAGTTTGGGTACCTGCAACCGCTCGCTCAACTAATCCTTCCACATCCAGGAGAGCTTCTAACTCCATTACGGACGTCAATTTGGGCTTGGTACGTGGTGATTTAGGAGCAAAAACTGTACAGCAGTCTTCAAATGGCTCATTGGAGATTTCATAGGTCCCAATCGCTTCAGCCTGCGCGATAATATCGTTCTTGTCTACCGCAATTAAAGGCCGCAAAATCGGCACGGAAGTCACTTGGTTGATAGCCCGCATACTCTTCAGTGTCTGAGAGGCCACTTGCCCTAAGGATTCTCCTGTCACAATAGCATCAGCTTGTTGACGATTCACTAAGGCCTCCATGACCCGAAGCATCATACGCCGCATAATGGTCATGGAAAAATCATCGTGGACCTTGTCCTTGATTTCTTCTTGAATTTCAGTAAAAGGCACACAGTGATAAGTCAAACTCCGACCATATTGAGCCAATTGAGCCGTTAATTTTTTAGTCTTTTCCAGAGCTTGCGGGCCCGTATAAGGTGGGCTGGCAAAATGAACTGCTTCAATTTCCAAACCACGCTTCATCATCTGATAGCCTGCCACAGGAGAATCAATACCCCCGGATAGCATGAGCAAGGCACGGCCGCTAGCCCCATAAGGCAATCCCCCTACCCCTTTGTAAGACAAGAGACTTAAGTAGGCGCCAGCCTTTTGGATACTGATCGTTAATTTGTAATCTGGGGTCTTGAAGTCTACTTCCAAATCTGGATAAGCTAAACCTAGGCAAGTTCCCACTTCTCTCTGTAAGTCCATGGTGTCGTAGGCAAAGGTCTTATCAGAACGTTTGGCTAAGACTCTAAAAGAACTGCCAGCAGCTGGCTTCACTTCTTCAAACAAGGCCAGTGCTTGAGCTTTGATTGCGTCCAGATCCTTGTCCACTCGATAGACTGGCTCGAAGCGCGAAATACCTGGTACTGTCTCAAGCCGCTCAATCACTGTTTGGTAAGGCGTTTCTTGCCAAATCAAATGCATAAAGTCGTATTCAGGCACAATCTTGATGCGTTCTAAATCCTGGGTACGGTAGCGGATATGCTCAGCTAATTTATTAATAAACATTTTTTTATTGCGACCCTTAGTTGAGAGTTCGCCGTAATGAATGAGAATTTGTTTTTGACTCATGATTTTCCTCGTGTTTTCTCAAATTGTTGGCTAATTTTTGGAATGGCTACTAGACATTTTTCAATATCCTGGTCACTGGTATCCGCTGCTAGGCTAAAGCGCAAGGCGGATTGTGCTAAGTTTTGGGGTACGCCCATTGCCGCCAAACTGTGATGGTCAGATTTTACTCGACTCGAACAAGCACTGGTAGTTGACACATAGATACCTTGGGTCTCGAAGGCATTGAGCAGGACCTCGCCAGGAATTCCTGGAAGAGCTGCGCACAAAATATGAGGCGCTGCCGTTTCTTGGGCAAAGATAACCCAACCTTGCGCGCTTAAGGCTTGGGCTAGTTGCTGGCTATAGGCCTTAAGCCGCGAACGTGTCTGACCTTGTTCTCCATGGGCTAGACGTAGGGCCTTAGCAGTAGCCACAATGGCGGCTAGGTTCTCAGTCCCAGATCTTTGCCCCTGCTCCTGGCCTCCCCCTGTCATTAGGGGAACCAAATCCACGCGTTGGCGGCAGGCCAAAATCCCCACTCCGCGTGGCGCATGAAATTTGTGGCTAGACAAGCTCAAACAATCAATTCTGTCCTGCTGAATCCGGGACAATTCGGTCGTAACCGACTGAACCCCATCGACGTGCCAGACAATATTTGGATAGTCTGCTAAGATTTGCGCCATCTGGTCCAAAGGCTGGCAAGCCCCCATCTCATTATTGACAGCCATGGTGGAAACCAGCAAAACTTCTGGTCCTAACTTAGCCTGGAAAGCTTCCAAATCTACTTGCCCTTGATCAGTCACTGGCAAAGCGGCCCAGGTCAGACCTTGACTTTCGATATAGTCTCTTTGGCTTAAAACTGCAGGATGCTCAAAAGGACTGACTAGGACCAAATTAGCCTCAGGCCGACGTTTGTGGGCCTGGCTTACAATCCGTTGGAAGACCCAGTTATTGGCCTCAGTGCCTGAACTAGTAAAGTAGATTTCCTGTGGATGATAACCTAATAGTTGACCAACTTGGGCACGAGCCTGTTCCAAAAGTTGTCGACTCTTACGTCCTAGGCCATGAGCACTCGACGGATTAGCAAAAAATTCTTGAGCCACCTGGCTATAGGTAGCCAAGACTTGGGGATGAATCCGGGTAGTTGCGGCGTTATCCAGATAAATCATCACTTTCCTCCTCTTGCAAAAAGGCCCGACAACACGTGTCTTGGGCCTTTTGTTTCTAAACTATCTAGCACTTAGCAATCCTAAAATTGAGTGCTCCGCTTTTCTTGGTGGTACATGCGACGTACTTGAGTCGGCGCATCTGGGTCAACTCGTCTCAGGGTTTTCTCAATAATCGCTAAGGCTTCTTGATACTTAAACTCCCGATGGAAGAGGTATTGAGCCTCTTTGATTGCTGCATCCACTTCAGGATAGTCATAGCGGAATCGATTGCTCTGTTGAATCATGTATTCGGTCAACATAGCACTGTCTACCACTGACTCTGTCATTTCTTCTAAAGCAGCAAGGTGACGCTCTAACTCATCTTCTAAGCTTTCAATTTCATCCATATCAATACGTACTCGGTTGAGTTGCTTAGCCAAGTGCTCCACTTGATCCGTTACACGATAGAACTGTTCGTAGAAGGAATCACTGAGACCAGGCAGATGACTTTTCTCAATCCGACGCTTAATATTGCGTAGAGCTAATTCATAGTCATCCAAGTTAGTCTTGGCATCCTTCTCGCGCGTGTTGAGTTGAGCGATTTTGTTGGTAATTGCCAATACTTGCTCATCAATTTCTTCGATACGCTTGCGAATTTTCTTAATGCGACCTTCAGCTTGAGTATATACCACTGCAGACCCTTCAGTCTCAGCCACCAAGTCTTTGAAGCGGTTATATTCATGACGGATTTGATCGCTTAAATCAGCAATTTGATCCACTTCATTCTCATGGAGAATATAGCTTTGCGCGATACGGTCTACTTCAATGCCAGCATAACGCCCATTTTCAGCCACTTCATCAATTTTGCGGCGAAGACTTTGGATGTTCTTGTTGACATAGTCTTTGGCTTCAATTTCAGTTTCCATCAAATCATAGAGCGACTTGATATCACGCTCTGCCTTATCCATCAGAGTCTTAGCTTCTGATAAGTCGGCATTCTTGATTTCATTCTTGGCATCATTCAATTTCTTGAATTTCGTCCACTTTCTCTAGAATGGCGACGCCATCAAAGTCAAAGCGACTGTCTACCATCTTCTGGTAGCCTTCACGCAAGTCATCTAAGGAGTCTTCGTATTCATTCTTAATCTTGTCGTACATCGACGGGATACGTTCCAAGATGTCTTCTAGGCTGGTCATGTCTGCATCAATGGTCTTGAGCATATCACGCGCCTCTAGATGATCCCCATTTTCAGTGTACTCATTGTACTTAGTGAAGTTGAGTTCCAAATACTGAAGGTTTTTCTCCAAGGTCTCAATGGCAGGACCGTAATCAAAGCTGTGGTTCATGACATTCTTGCGGGCTGAATTATAGCGCTCATGTAAAGCAGCATTCAACTCATTGTTGTCAACTTCTACCTGCAGAAGATCAGACAAGTCTTGATGGAGATCTTGCACCTTAAGCATGGTTTCTTCAATCAACTGACGTGCTTGAGCAATGGTTCGCCCAGTTCGCACAAAATTCAGTTGATCTGCATATTGTTGGGCCCCAACTAGGGCAGATTCAATCTCTACAAACTGGAAGTTGGTAATGGATTGCCACTGGTTAACCAAGCTCTCGTACTTACGTTTTGTTTGACCCGATAGGCTCATATTCTTAAGGAGGAAGAGTTGATTGGCAATCGGTATCGCCATCATATCCTCTTTTCTTGCTTCAAGTTCTCGGATGCTTTGCGTATTTTTATTTCGGTAGAAGTAATAGGCAAAGTAACCAAGCACACAAACCAAAATAATTAATAGTAATATACCTGTAAATTGCAATGTGTTCGCTCCTCCTTATGTCCATTTTTAGGCCTTAACGAGAAAAATGCCTAAATAATCATTTTCGATTATACCACTAATGGTGGGGATTATAAAGCAAAAAGTTAGATTTGAGCATTAAATGTAACAATTGAAATATCTAACAAATCAAAAGACCCTCGGCATGCCATGAGGCGTGCCGAGGGTTAGCTATTACCCTATTGCGGATTTTGGCTATTATTAGCAGGTTGGCTTGCTTCACCTGACTCAGTTCCCGGTTGAGTTGGGGCAGGTTGGTTTTGATCTTGACTAGCAGGAGGCGTTGAAGCATCACCTGAATTTTGATTTGAGGCTTGAGATTCTTGATTATTAGAGCTATTAGGTTGATTGTCACCACTATAGCCTGGAATCTTGAAGTCTTGTGGTAAGTTAATGGTTAAGTCTACACTTGCTTTAACGTCCACACCATAGGCGTTTTGGAAGCTAAAGAGTCCATTGGCTACAGGCGTCACATTTGGCTCAATCCCCATGCTAACTTGACCAGTCGCAGTATCATAGAAAAGGTGATCAGCTGTTGACACATGGGTCACTAAGTCCACTCGAGGCAAGGCTGTAATCTTGCTACCATCTTGAACGAATTCGTAAGCATATACTTCATTAGCATAACCCGTTGCTAGGGCAAACTTATCTGTTAGGCTCTTGACATCTGCTTGGTTACCCACTGCTTCAGCCGCATTAAGTTGAGCGGTCCAACGTTGTTTAACACTGGTGTAGTCGTTACCCAAAGCTTCCTTACGATCCTTATCCAAAGTGTTGGTGTATTGATAGAGGTAAACACGTAATTGGTTGAGAGCTTGTTTCTCCTCAGGTTTCATATCTGGTAAGAATTTCCAGGATGAAGGTATGAGAGTAAATGTCATACACTGGTTCTCCATTTTGCACACGTTCATAGAATTTCTTGAACATTGCAGGCAGAATTGGGTTGTATACAGCCTTGTCAGAGTAATCCTTGCGTTCGGCATTTAAGATTTCTTCCTTACTTGGCGCGCTTGCTTCGTCTAAGCTGTTGAGGACTTCCTTCCAAGGTGCATTGAGGCTATTGTCTACAGATTTTTCTAATTGTTGGATGGTATCTTTAGACTTAGCTGCCTCTGTCTTAGCATATTCTTCCGCTAATTTTACTAACTCTTCCTTAGTTGAGTCAGAAATATTAACGGTCGTGTTATTGTTAGTGGTGTTGTTATTGATTGTCGTATTGTTGTTAACAGTGGTGTTGTTGATTACTTGGTTAACAATGGTTTGTGCCACTTGGGTATCCACGTTTACCCCTTGGTTGGCTTGTTGGTTGGTGACTTCTTTTTTGATTTCAGAAATAATTTGGTTAGCCTTGGTATCGTCTAATTTATCTTCTTTCTTGACAACTTCGACTACCTTGATTTCTTTCTCAGCTACCTTAACAGCTTTCTCATCTACTTTAACACCTGACTTAGCAAGCAAGGCATAGACCCCTGCCAATGCCCCCTCACCCGTTACAGGACTAACGGTAGCAATACGAATCAGCACATCCTTTGCACCAGACGTAATAGCTGCGTTCTGATAAGTCGTAGCGCTGACTAAAGTGATGTTTTGTGGTGTCACAATTTGAACTTGTACCCCATAACCAGCCGCTTGTTGTTCAATATAAGCACTGGAATAAACAGTAGTACTTGCGTTAGAGCCATCATGTAGATATTGGTTGATGGTATTACCGTCTACCATGAGCGTATTGGCTGCGCTAAAGTCCTTAGCACCCAAGAGGTTCTTGGTTTGTTCTTGTTGTTGAGGGTTCAACGATGCCCCCAGAGACAATAGTTTGTTGTTGAGCTTGTTCTACCGCAGAAACTAGTTCTGATGTCGGTTGGCTTAAATAGGCCACGTTAGGTGCCACAGCAAGAGCTGCCATTAAGGCAACGAGCCATTTAGTTGATTTCTTCATAGTTTCCTCACTCCTAAATCTAGAGAATTTGGTCTAAGTATATTTTAACACACTGACTCCTTAAGTACGATGAATTACCACATTTGTCTTTCAAATTTCAAGGTTTCTTAACATTTAGCCTTAAACCTTCACAAATCATTCGGTCCTAGAAGAAACAAAAAAATGCTTAAAACCGTCCTCTGTCTCCGATCTTAACTATCGTCAAATCCCTATCTTAAGTATTTTTCTGAAACTAGCCTTTCTTGAATGCCCCTAGTATAAGTGCTATACTATCAGTATAAGTGGCATCTCTACATAATGCCCCTAAGTTAAGAGGCTCTCCCTCTGACAATGAAAGGATGATTTTCATGAATAAAAAACTCAGTCGGCTTGTGGCCTTAGGACTGCTAGCCACTACCCTCTGGCAGCCTGTTGCCATTCTCGCTGAGTCTAACACTAGCACATCTAGTCAAACTTCAAGCACAGCAACGGCTGGCACACAAGTTGTCGGCAACGATACGGTTGGCTACTTAACCCTTCCCGAGGGCTACGAAGCGAACGAAACTGGTGACCAAAACACTGGCGGTCTGTCATTCGTCAATAAATCCACCAACACATCGATTAGCTTAATGAGACTGAATGCGACAGATTATATTCAAAGTAAGCCTCAGTCCTTGGCTAAGCTAACTCTTCCAGCTTGGATTATCATGAAAGAAGTTGTTTATCGCTTACCTGATAAAGAACTTACCTTTCAATCTGGACCTGCAGGCTTCGACAACCTACCTGATGGCTACTACCTAGTTAGCTATAAGGATTCCAGTGCTATTGGCAGTGTCTATTTCACCGATAAAAATGATAGCAACTATGTCTACCTAATTGGTATGGACGGCCCTAATGCAGATAGTCTTTCCTCATTTGGTGACATTGCTAAAACCTGGTCAAGTAAGAAACCTTAAGAAGGAGGAGCCATACAATGAAACGATTTTTAACCTTTTTATGCCTTTTGGCTAGCTTGGTCGTGCTTGCACCCCAAACTATCTTGGCTGAAGAATCCTCTAGTAGTCAAACTACTACTAAACTTGATTTAAGTCAGAAAGTCGGAAGCGACTCACTAGGCTATGTCATGATTCCTTCAGACTTTGTCAAGTTTACTGAACTTGGAGAACACTCACCCACCCAGCTCCAGTGGTCTTCTAAAGATGCCTTTACAGTAGTCACATTAAATAAGTTGCCAGCTTATCAAGGCATCGAAAATCATCCAGTCTTCAGTAAACTACCTAAACCATATCCTTATGCGACCGATCACATGGCTACCTTTGCCACCATCCCATCCCATGAAAAGCTCACCTTAAGCGCTGCTAAGAATTACCCATCTAGCTATAAGGACGCTGTCGGAGTTGAAGTACAATTTCAAGAGAAATCCTTACGTCTCGTTTACTTCACTACAGAGTCCGATCCTGATTCAGTCTACTACTTAGCTGTCGAAGGGGCACCTCAAGACATGGATGCCTTAGAGGAGATTCTTAAAACCTGGACACCAAAATAATTTACTCAAAAATCCTCATTGGCTAGCGCGACACAGCCAATGAGGATTTATTTATAAAACACCTCGTGACTCAGGCTAGTGCCCAAGTCACGAGGTGTTTTTAACTTATATTGATAGCCCCGGTCTAACCGACAGATCCTTCCATTTCATAACTAATGAGGCGGTTGAGTTCAACCGCATATTCCATCGGTAATTCCTTGGTAAAAGGCTCAACAAAGCCCATGATAATCATTTCCGTCGCTTCAGATTCAGACAGCCCTCGGCTCATCAAGTAGAAAAGTTGTTCCTCTGAAATCTTGGAGACTTTGGCTTCGTGTTCCAAAGAGACTTGGCCATTATGAATCTCATTGAACGGAATGGTATCCGACTTAGAGGCCTGGTCCATAATAATGGTATCACACTCGATATGAGAAATTGAACGCTTGGAATTCTTAGCGAAGGTCACTTGCCCACGATAGTTAACCTCTCCCCCATCCTTGGCGATGGATTTAGACACAATGGAACTGGAGGTGTTCGGGGCATTATGAATCATCTTAGCACCCGTGTCTTGCTTTTGATTCTTACCGGCAAAGGCAATGGAAAGCATGGTACCCCGCGCCCCTTCTCCTTGAAGATAGACACTTGGATACTTCATGGTTGTATGAGCGCCTAGGTTGCCATCAATCCACTCCATGGTCGCCCCCGCATGGGCATGAGCCCGTTTGGTCACTAAGTTATAGACGTTGTTAGACCAGTTTTGAATGGTGGTATAACGGCAGTAGGCGTCTTTTTTGACAATAATTTCCACAATGGCGGCATGAAGTGAAGCAGTTGAATAGGTTGGTGCCGTACAGCCTTCCACATAGTGGATGCTGGCGCCCTCGTCCACAATTATCAGGGTCCGCTCAAACTGCCCTGTCCCCTCATTATTAATACGGAAATAGGTTTGCAGTGGAATGTCACATTTGACCCCTTTTGGAACATAGATAAAGGTCCCCCCACTCCAAGCGGCACTGTTGAGAGCTGCCTCGAAGTTATCGGTTGGTGGCACTACTGTCCCAAAATGTTCCTTGAAAAGCTCTGGATATTCCCGTAATCCAGAGTCCGTGTCAGTAAAGACAATACCTAATTTCTCAAACTCGGCCTTCATATTGTGGTAAACTGCTTCCGATTCATATTGAACCGCAGCACCCGCTAGGTACTCGCGTTCAGCCTGAGGAATCCCAATCCGCTCAAAGGTCTCCTTAATTTCATCAGGCACATCATCCCAGGAACGGGCAGGACGATCCATGGCCTTCTGGTAATAAATAATTTCATCAAAATCTAGTGCTGACAGGTCAGGACCCCAGTCAGGCAACTTACTATCACGGAAGACCTTAAGTGAACGCAGACGGTAGTCTAACATCCATTCAGGCTCCCCTTTTTCCTTGGAAATAGTCCGAATAACCTCTTCACTCAGACCCTTACCCGTAGAAAAGATAATTTCGGCATCATCGTGGAAGCCATAGGCATAGTCGTTAACAACAGGTACGTCACTCATTATCTTCACTCACTTTCTTGTGCTTGGTTATGGCGGCTTAAGCCCTCATCCAAGCTTGTATCTTGATCTAATCCCAGTCCTAGGGCTTTCCAGGCCAGGATGGCACACTTATAACGGGCCGGAAAGGCCTTAACGCCTTCTAAGAGGGCCGCATCACTAGCTCTTGCTCCCAAGACTCGTCCACTTGTCCTGGTCCACCAACCAAGGCCTGAAAAGTCGCAATCATGGCTAGGGCTTGATCCTTTGGCTTGCCCAACAAAGCCTCGCACATCATACTGGCAGAAGCCATACTAATGGTACAGCCTTGGCCACTAAAGGCCAAATCAAGGATGCGGTCATCTTCAATTTTCAGGTACAAGACAATCGCATCACCACAAGTAGGATTGAATAGCTCCACTTCCTGATCGGCATGGTCCAACTTACCAAAATGACGGGGATGTTGCCCATGATCCAAAATGACTTGGCGATAGAGTTGATTTAATTGATTTAAACTCATGGACAGAAAAACTCCTTCACTGCTTTGGTAACCTCAATAAAACGTGCGACCTCTTGCGTATCATTATAGAGTGCCATACTAGCCCGCAGAGTCGCTGCCTGACCTAAGTGGCGCATTAAAGGCTGGGCACAATGGTGGCCTGCTCGCAGGGCAATCCCTTCTAAATCATAGGCCGTCGCCGCATCATGGGGATGGACACCCGCAATATTGAAGGTTACAATGCCGTGGCCATGTCCATAGACTTCCACACCGGGAATAGCCTGTAAGCCTCTTACTATTTCTAGCGTCAGATGACTCTCATGGGTCTCAATATCCCGCCATCCGATAGTAGACAGCCATTCAATGGCAGCTGCCAAGCCAATGGCTTGAGCAATAGGCGGCGTTCCCCCTTCGAATTTCTGTGGTGCGACCGCGTAGTCTGTTTGGTAATCTCCTACTTGATGGACCATTTCACCGCCATAGAAATGGCTGGCAAGTGTCATGATGTTCTTGCTTGAGGTAGCAAATGCCAATTCCAGTCGGGCCGTAGAGCTTATGACCACTCCAACAGTAGGCATCGACTCCTAGGCTTCCTACATCTACTGGAAAATGGGCAACCGCCTGGGCACCATCAACGATGACCTTAATGCCTCGTGGTTTAGCCCAGGCTGTTAAAGCAACTATATCCTGAGAAATACCCAAGACATTGGAGACATGATGAATGGTAATGACCTTGAGCTTGGACCAGTCACTCGCTTCCAGGGCCACTAAATCCAAGTGATGATCCTCCGTCAAAGGTAGATAGCGGAGTGTTGCGCCCTTCTCTTGGGCTAGAGCTTGCCAAGGCACTAGATTGGAATGATGTTCTAGGTAGGTCACCCCAATTTGGTCTCCTGGCTGTAAACTTGGTCCTATCCAACGGTCTGCCAGAAAATTCAAACCCGCAGTAGTCCCACTGGTAAAAATAATTTCTTGCGGCTTGGCACCCATGAAGTCAGCTACTCTCTGGCGGGCTGCTTCATAGTCTTGTGTGGCTCGGTTGGCCAGACTATGGACCCCACGATGGATATTGGCATTATCTTGGAGATAGTAATCGGCCAAGCGATCCAAGACAAGCTGTGGCTTCTGACTAGTCGCCGCATTATCAAAATAAATCAAGTCTTGGCCATGGACCTTTTGCTTGAGTATGGGAAAGTCCTTAGCCCATGGTGATGGGCTAGTAATCTTTTCTGGCATCATACTGTCTCCTTTCGCGTTTAATGGTCTTAATCTTCCTGGCTACCTTCTAAACCACTTAATTTACGGTCTATAATTTCTACTAACTGTCGTCTGATTTCTGCCGAAGGCATTTGCACAATAACTGGGCCTAAGAAACCACGTACTACTAAATACTCAGCAGCTTCACGGCTTAAGCCACGGCTCATCAGGTAGTAGAGTTGTTCTTCATCTACTTGACCTACAGAAGCTGCGTGCCCTGCGGTCACTTCAAATTCTTCGATTAAAGGATAGGGTTGGCATCGCCTCGAGCCTTCTCAGATAACATGAGTACTCGGCTTTCCTGCTGAGCATCGGCGCCCTTGGCGTATTTTTCAATCAGCCCAATCCCGTTGAAGGTCAAGGTTGCCCGGTCCAAGATAACCCCATGTTGGAGAATATTCCCGACAGAATGATTACCGCGGTTGACCACCTTAGAGTCAATGCCTTGGATTTGCTTGCCAGTTGAAATACCAACAATCTGCACTTGTGATTCAGAACCATCACCATTGAGGTAGGTATCTAAGTCTAAGATGACATTACCGTCATTAAGTTCACCGATGGCCCAATCAATTTTGGCATCGCGCGCCGTTTGGGCATAACGCTTAATGTAGGCATGGCTTTTGGCCCCTAGGGTATCGACTGCTGAATACTTAATCTGAGCGCCAGCCTTAACGACCACTTCAACGAAATAGGTGGCAGAGTTTGGTTTATCACCATAAGTTTCCATGCGCTCCACATAATCTAAACTTGCCCCCTGTTCAAGCACAATCAGGACATGCTTGTTGAAGGCTTGATCATAGCGACTGTCTTGAACCAAGAGGGTTTCTAGCGGCAAAGTCACAGCCACATTTCTTGGCACATAGATGAAGAGCCCCCCATTCATGAAGGCCGTATGATAGGCTTCTATTTGGTCTTCATGGGCACCAATCACCGAAAAGAGATGTTCCTTAACCAAGTCAGGATAGTCAGCCAGGGCTTGGAACAAATCAGTCACGATTACCCCTTGATCGACTAGGTCTTGGTCCAAACTTTCTACCAGAGTATGATTACCCACATGCACAATCTGCCCACTCAGGTGGTCTTGCTCAGCCAAAGCTGCATCTAGACCATAGAGTAGTGGTTCCTCTAAGGTTTGTGGCGCTACTACTTCTAGGGATAGGAGGGGCCAACGATGATACTTAACCCGCTCAATCACTGGTAACTGCAAATCCTGCCAGACTGAATGGGCTTGATTTTGAATGGCGCGAAACCAGTCAGGTAGGGTGGCAAAAGTAGCCAAAGCCTGCATCTGGTCTAAATAATGTTTGCTAGTCATGCTATCACCTAGGCTTTCTCGTCATAGTGAAGACCTAATTCTTCACTAATACCCTTATAACCTTCCGCCTCCAAGCGTTTAGCTAATTCGGCATCGCCTGTCATTACCACGCGCCCTTCCATCATAATGTGGACCACATCGGGCGTGATGTAATTGAGTAATCTTTGATAGTGAGTGATAATCAGGGAACCAAAACCTTCACCCCGCATGGCGTTGACGCCCTTGGATACCACCTTAAGAGCATCAATATCGAGCCCAGAGTCGATTTCGTCCAAAATAGCAAAGCTAGGTTCAACCATGAGACATTGTAGGATTTCATTACGTTTCTTCTCTCCACCTGAAAAGCCTTCGTTGAGATAGCGTTCCGCCATTTCTTCTGGCATATCTAAGAGATCCATCTTCTCATCCAATTTCTTGATGAATTCGCGGACGCCCATCTTGTTATTGTCATCTCGCCGAGAGTTAATAGCTGCGCGCATAAACTCAGCGTTGGTAACGCCTGGAATCTCACTTGGATATTGCACCGCCAAGAAAAGACCAGCACGTGCACGCTCATCTACTTCCATCTCCAAGACATCTTCACCATCTAAGAGAATCTCACCTTGGGTTACTTGATAGGCAGGGTTACCCATAATGGCCGCCGCTAGGGTGGACTTCCCAGTCCCGTTTGGTCCCATAACCGCATGAATTTCTCCTGTTTTGAGGGTCAAGTTAACCCCTTTAAGGATTTCCTTACCTTCAATGGCCACATGCAAATCCTTGATTTCTAATACTGGCATATCGTCACCTATTCCTTCCTTATAGTCTCCTTTATTCTACCGTTATTTGCCTTGAGACGCAATTCATGCGCTTTCTTTTGAGATTTTTGTGCATTTATTTAAACAAGAAAAAAGAAGCTGGTTAAACCAGCTTCAGCATAATCGCTATTCGCCAATTGGATGGAAACGTTCAATCACGCGCTTCATTGGATAGTAGAGAATCCCTACTAAAATGGCCGTTACGATAGCAGTGAAAAAGGTGGCGGGCATCTTCTCAACTACTTTTGCCATGGCTGCATTCCAGCTAGAACCTAAAACCAATTGTTGCGCCACAATGGAGACTGGCCGGCTGACAATTTTGACTAAACCAGCCACAATGGAAACCACAACAAGGTTAAAGCGCGTGTCACGTTTCTTAAATACATAGGTGTAGACTGCATTAACCGTGACAAGAACCAGACCGGCTTCCAAAAGCGTAAAGGCGACAGAAGCAGCAAAGCCATTGAACACATCGAAGATGAAAAGACCTAAAAAGGAAGCAATAGAACCACGCTTGAAGCCTAGTAGTAAGACGGATAAAACAACTAAGGCATTGCCGACATGAACCATGGTTTTACCCGGCATATGGATTTTTAAATAAGTAATCGCAAGAACGATAAGTGCTGCGAATAAGCCAATTTCGATATAGCCTACTAAGCGACGGTGAAAGGCTGTTTTTGTTTGATTCATAATGAGTCCTCTTTTCTTAAGGTTTTGCTGATAAAAGGTAAATAAGGCTGATAATAAAGCTCCTGGCGAGCTATAGCTTGGCTTAGCCCCTGGTTTTCTACTGCACGACCAACCAAGTCAACACACCATTGGCATGTCGCTTCTAGAGATAAGCCACCTACCTGGCAGGCTAGGAAACAAGAAGTGAAGAAGTCCCCCGTGCCAAACAAATGGCAATTTTGTCGCTGAGTCCAAGCCTCTTGATTAGACTCAAAAGCCACCCCAATCTGGTCATCCATTTCAATCCCTGTGATGACCCAAGACTTTTGCTTATATTCAAGATTAGCCAAAGTCTCTAGAGCTTGCTTATCTTCCTGAGTCTTAACTAACTCAGCATCTAGACCAGCCAAGAGATAGGCCTCCGTCAAATTCGGCAGGGCATAATCAGCTAAGGCAACCAGTTCTTGCATAGCCGCCACATAATCCTGATCCAACCCAGTATAAAGCTGACCACGATCTCCCATGATGGGGTCCACCACCAAAAAGGTGTCAGATTGGTAATGTTTATACCAGTTAACAAATTGATGAATCTGGCTGGCATTGCCAAAATATCCGGTCACAATCGCCTGGAACTTGACCTGCCGCCAAGCCATTAATGAGGCGGAAAAGGCTGCATCCAAACTCTCGCGGTAGACTGGCCAACGTCCAGTGTGGTGGGTTAAGTAAACTGTAGGTAGGAGGGTCACTTCGTAACCAGCTGCATTCAATACAGCCAAATTCGTTAAACCAGCCACCTGGCCAGTGCCAGGAATATCATTCACTACCAAAATACTTGCCATTCAATCCCCTCCCTCTGCTTGTTATCATACCCCATTTCTGGTACCATTAATAGTGCCAGTTTCATACAAATGACTAGTACCAGTTGGAGGACTCTATGATTATTCATCTCGACCCAAACAAGAAAGAAGCGCTCTATAGTCAACTTTACCAAGCCATTAAAGACCAAATCCATTCCGGCCACTTAGCTGCCCATCAAAAGCTCCCAAGCAAACGCCAATTGGCCAAGGATTTAGGCATCAGCCTCAATACCGTCATTAACGCTTATGACCAATTAAGTCTTGAAGGCTACCTAGAAACCCGACCACGCCAAGGTTACTTCGTAGCCGATGTGCGTTTCCAAGTCCAACTGACTTCGGAACAAGCTAGTCTAACCACTAGTCCTAGCCCTAGTTGGTGCTATGACTTAACCAAGGCCGAAACCGACCCTAGCCTCTTTCCCTATGAAATTTTCCGCAAACTTTATACCCAGCGCTTTGATTCCCAGTCCCCTGACCTGCTTCAGCCTAGTTCGGTTCAAGGCTTAGCGCCACTTAGAAGCAGTTTGGCAAGCTATCTAGCCAATGAACGTGGTGTTCCATGTCAGCCAGACCAGCTGATACTAGGTCCTAATGCTCAGGCCCTTTTTCAGATTTTAGTCCAACTCCTTCCTCCTAAGCGTCGGATTGGGATTGAAGATCCTGGCTACCACGCTCAGCTACCATTTTTGAAAGAAATGGGATGGCAGGTCCAAGCCTGCCCGCTTGATCAACTAGGATTATCTATTGAAGAGATACCACTGGATCAGCTAGATATCCTCAGCGTCACCCCTACCCATCAATTTCCGACCGGATCTGTTATGCCCCTCACTCGCCGCCAAGCCATCTTAGACTGGGCTAGACAGAGTCCTAATCGCTGGATTATTGAAGATGACTACGATAGCCAATTTAAATACACTGGCCGACCTATCCCCTCTCTGGCACAATTAGACCAAGGAAATCAAGTAATCTATATGGGCAGCCTGTCCCGCATTCTCAGTCCTGGCCTCCGTATCAGCTATATGGTATTACCAGCAAGCCTTCTATCTCTTTTCTATGAGAAGGAAAGCAATTCGCAGTCAACCTCAATACCATCTCTCAGTATGCTATCCACGATTTTATCCAGCAAGGTCACTTAGAACGCCATCTCAATCGAGCCCGGAGTTTCTACAAACGAAAGCGTGATAGGCTGATTAACGCCATTGAAGCGCAAGATCCCCAAGCCCAACTAATTGGCCTTGATGCAGGTCTCCACCTATTAATTCAACCGAGTTTCGCTTTCCATAGCCAGCCTTTTCAGGCCCAACTGGCTCAAGAGGGCATTCGCCTTAAGACGCTTGCTGACTTCTCTATCCAAGCCCAGACTGGCTTCGACCAGCAAATCTTCCTGAGTTTTTCTGGCCTTCCAATGGATGAGGTGGATACGCTCATTAGCGACCTCTACCAAGCTCTGAGACAACATAAAAAGACCACCAAATCTTAGTTTGGTGGTCTTTTTATGTTTAGTTCTTAAGGTCTTTTAGAAGACCTGCCAGTACACCATTAATGAATTGCTTGGATTTGTCATCACTAAAGGTCTTGGCTAGCTCTACAGCTTCATTGACCGCTACCTTGCTTGGCACTTCGTCCTCACTCACATAGAGCAGTTCGTAGAAAGCAACACGTAGAATGGCTAGGTCAATCCGCGCTAAGCGGTCCAAAGTCCAGTCTTGAGATAGATAATGACTAATACGTTGGTCTAGCTCTTCAGCTGTTTGATTGACACCCTGAACTAGGCGGTCCAAGTAGGCATCAGAGCCTTCAAATCCAGCTTCAGGGTCGTTACCTGCTTCAAGAGCGAAGGCACAAGCTTGGTCTAGGCTGACAGGTACTTGAGGTCGTATGAGTTGGAAGATGGTCTGAACAGCCTTCTCCCGAACTTGGTGTCGATTGCTCATCTTGGTCACACTACTCACCATCAGTTTCATCTAAATGGAGATAATCCACTGCCTGACTAGCTTCTGTTTGGATGCTAGCAACATGGACATTGACTTCTTGAACAACTAAGTCTGTCATGAAGAAGATTTGTTCTTTAACTTTGTTGAACCTTCATGGCTACTTCTGGTACAGAATAACCGTATTTAAGGTCGATTTTAACATCAATGGCAATTTCTGAATCATCGCGGCGAACACGGGCACCTACTCGATCAGGATTCATACCAAAGAATCCACCTACTTCTGTTTGGAAGGATTTGTGGAGTTGGTAGACCCCTTCTACTTCGCTTACAGCCTTAGCTGCAATGGCTTCAAGAACACCCGTTGTGATGTTGATTTCCCCTAAGGGTGCCACCGTTTGTGGTTCAAAATGACTGTTTTCTTGGGTCATCTGGGCTTCCTCCTTTTAAGGTTTAAACTTCTAAAATAATCAATTCTTTTGGACTGCGGTTTAGCAATTCTACATGGTCTGGATGAACTACTAAGTCGTCTTCAATCCGTACACCACCTAAGCCTTCGATATAAATACCGGGCTCATTGGTAATGACCATACCAACTTCCACTGGTTGGTCATTCTTGGCATTAACGCCTGGCGCTTCATGAATGTCCAAACCAACACCGTGACCCAAACTATGGCCGAAGTATTGGCCATAACCTTTTTCACTGATGTAGTCACGCGCGATAGCGTCTAGTTCCGCCCCTGTCATACCAGCTTTCGCTTTTTGGTTTACCAAGTTATGGGCATCAAGCACGACATGGTAAATTTCTTCCAGTTTTGGATCAATCGATCCGACCGCAATAGTCCGGGTCATATCGGAAGAATAACCTTGGTAGTAGCAACCAAAGTCTAAGGTCACTACATCGCCTTCTTCAATGACCTTATCGGAAGCCACCCCGTGAGGCATTGCAGAACGTAAGCCGCTGGCTACAATGGTATCAAAGGACATGGCACTAGCTCCTAAGGTTTTGAGGTAACGTTCTAATTCGTTAGCCACCTCAATCTCAGTGACACCTGGCTTAATGAAGGTCAGAATATGGCTGAAGGCTTGGTCGGTAATCTCGCAGGCCTTCTTCATAGTTGCCAATTCGTCTGCGTCTTTAATTTCGCGGATTTCTCAATTAAGCCCTGAGTTGGTACCACTTCTGGACCAAAGAAATCCTTAATGCGAAGATAAGTAGAAACGGTCATTTCGTCCGCTTCAATCCCGACTTTCTGAACCTTATGGGCAACTAAGAAGTCATTAATTTCAGCAAAGATTTCCTTTTTGTTTTGTAACAAGGTAAAATCTGGTGCTTGCTTACTTGCTTGCTGCACATAACGGAAATCGGTCACGAAAATGGCTTGATCTGACGTAATAATCAAGGCCGCCGTCGTCCCTGTAAAATTAGCTAAATAGCGAATATTCTTTAAGTTGGTCACTACCAAGGCATCTAATCCTTGTGCAGCGAGCTGAGCTCTTACTTTTTCAATACGTGACATAAACATTCCTCTTTTCTAATAAGCTTATCTGTCTAGATTTTGCTTAGTCTTGTTCGGTTCGTTGTTTGCGACGGCGGACACCCTTATTGATGTCCAACAAGACTGGCATAATCATTGGAGAACGTTCGGTCCGTTCATAAATTAGAGGCACGATAGTGTCCATAATCATTTCGCGAATCAGGCGTTCGCTCACGTTATTGCCATTTTCGTTGAGGCCACGGTTAATGGCCGACTTAAGGCTAGCCTGCAAGGAGTGAATTAGGTCGCTGGACTCTCGCATGTAGATAAAACCACGCGACATAATGTCAGGTCCGCTAACCAACTGCTTGTTCTCATAGTCTAAGGTGGCAGAAATCACCACTAAACCATCTTCTGATAGGTTACGACGGTCGCGGATAACGACATGTCCGATATCGCCAATGCCACTCCCATCCACATAGATACTATTTGCCGTAAACTTACCCGCAATTCGAGCACTATCAGCAGTTACCGCTAGCATTTGACCATTTTCCATAACAAAGCAGTTTTCCTTAGGAATCCCTGTTTGTTGGGCTAGGCCAGCTTGAATGCTTTGCATACGGAATTCACCATGGACTGGCATGAAGTACTTAGGCTTCATAAGGCGCATCATCAGCAATTGCTCTTGCTGACCACCGTGACCAGATGTGTGGATGTTGTTAACCTTACCATGAATAACATGGGCCCCAACTTCACAGAGTTGGTTAATGACGCGGTTAACACTCATGGTATTACCAGGAATTGGTGAACTTGAGAAAATGACTGTATCATTAGGTTGAACCTGAATTTGACGGTGAGTCCCGTTGGCGATACGACTTAGGGCCGCCATCGGTTCCCCTTGCGAACCCGTACAGAGGATAATGAGTTGCTCGGCCGGCACCCGGTTAAGGTCACGTTGCTCTACAAAGAGCTCATCGTCATCTTTGATATAGCCTAGTTCCCGCCCTGTCTTAATAGCCGATTCCATACTACGACCGAAGACAGCAATCTTACGTCCTGTCTCTTGGGCCGTTTCGACCACTTGTTGGAGACGTGAAACGTTGGAGGCGAAGGTGGCAAAGATCACCCGGCCTTCTACTTTTTGAATAATATTCTTAATGGATTGTCCCACCACTTGTTCCGACTTGGTAAAGGTTGGAATTTCTGAGTTAGTGGAATCCCCTAAAAGGACTAAGACGCCCTCTTCCCCGATCTTAGCCATGCGGTGTAAGTCTGCTGGCTTACCTACTGGGGTAAAGTCGAACTTATAGTCACCTGTGAAGACAATGTTACCTGGCGGGGTCTTAACGACCACCCCGTAGGCTTCTGGAATACTGTGGGTTGTCAGATAGAAGCTGACGGTTGTCTTGCGGAAACGAATGACTGCATCTTCATCAATTTCGTGAATCTCAGCTTGGCGCAGAAGGCCGCGTTCTTGCAACTTATTGCGAATCAGCGAAGCCGCTAATTTACCGGCATAGATAGGTACATTGATTTGCTGCAAGAGGAAGGGAATGCCCCCGATGTGGTCTTCGTGACCGTGACTAATAATCAGGGCCTTGACCTTACTCTGGTTTTGCATAATATAGGAAAAATCAGGAATTACGTAATCAATCCCTAGCAAATCATCTTCTGGGAACATGACCCCGCAGTCTAATAAGATGATTTCGTCTTGGAACTGTACACCATACATGTTCTTCCCGATTTCGCCTAAGCCCCCTAGGGCGAAGACGCCGGTTTCGTTATTCTTTAAATTAACTGCCATACTAGAACACCGACACTTCGAAGTCCGGGTTGGACTCTTGCTCATAAGCTAAATGAGCAGGTGATAATTCTTGGACGAACTCCACATTGTATGGTGTATACTTAGCAATCAATTCCCGTGCTTCCCCTTTGCTAGCAGCTTCTACATAAAGGGTCTGGGTATTTTCCCGAGTAGGAACTTGTTGGGTATTGGGTTGATATGTTACTTTAAAAATCATTGATTAATAACTTCCTTTCTCTATCTAGTTGCCTCATGAGCGAGGCAGACTCTATCAATCTTATTCTACCACAATCCCCTCTTAATAGGAAAGTATGGTAACCATTTTTTTACATAAAGCTTATCGACCTAGCTCTTTACAAGACAATGGACACAAAAAAACTGGGACCCATGGTCCCAGTTGCTTATCTGATTTTAAGGGCGCGGTCAATATCCCGTTTGGCCTGTTGGTCCTTGAGGGCATGACGCTTATCATACTTGTTCTTACCACGCGCAAGGCCAAAGAGTAATTTGGCCCGTCCTCTTACCAGATAAACCTTCAGTGGTACCAAGGTCATCCGGTTTTGTTGAACTTCGCGGTGTAGAGTCTGAATCTCTTTCTTATGAAGCAAGAGCTTACGGTCACGCTCCGGATCATGGTTAAAAATATTACCATGGTCATAGGGGCTAATATGGACTTGCTTAAGCCAGGCCTCCCCGTCACGAATGGAGATAAAGCCATCCTTGAGGTTCATCTTCCCCTTACGAATGGACTTAATCTCTGTCCCGGTTAAGACCATGCCTGCCTCATAGGTTTCGAGAATCTCATAATCATGACGCGCCTTACGATTCTGAGCTAAGGGCTTATCTTGCGACATCAGTCACCTCTTTTCCGCAGGAGCTAACCTAGGCGGTTAGCCTGAGGTTGCTTGCGTTTAATCTTAAATTGCTTGAACTTGCTTTCCGTAGACTTAGCTGACTTTTTGCTAGCCTTATCGCTAGCAAAAGACTGTTTCTTGGCCTGACGGCTGTCCTTGCTTTGATGCTCAGACAGTTCCTTGCGATGACGCTTGCTAGCAGACTTAGATTTGGCTTTGCCCTTGTCCTCTTGACGGCCTTTATTGGCTTTTGAGCCCTTGGACTTGCTCGCTCCAGCCTTATTGCCTGAGGCCTTGTCTTCTTTAGTCACACGCTTCTTCTTAACGGAAGCTCTAGCTGACTTGTCTTTGCGCTGTCTGTCTTGAGTCTTGCCTTTGGCCGACTTATTAGCAGCCTTGGCTTGTTTACTACGCTGTAGGACTAAGTCTACATCTAAGCCAGTCACTGGTTCAGCCTCAAGCAAGCCAAAGTCAATTTCGCGTTCGCCAACATTCACAGCTTCCAAACGTACTTTAACCTTCTGACCAATGCGGAAGATTCGCCCTGTTCTTTGCCCTACTAGCAAGAGATGGGCCTGATCGAACTCATAATAGTCGCCCGTCAAGTCCTTAAGACTAATCAAGCCTTCTACTGTGTTAGGCAAGGCAACAAAGATACCAAAGGAGGTCACCGAAGAGATGACGCCTTCAAATTCTTGCCCGATTTTATCTAGCATGTATTCGGCTTTTTTCATGGCAGTCACATCACGCTCGGCGTCAATGGCCCGACGCTCCATTTTAGAGCTTTGGTCAGCAATGCCTGGCAACTGGTCAAAAATACGAGCCTTATCCTGATGACTTGGTTTCTTATCCAGATAACGATGAATAAGGCGATGAACAATCAGATCCGGATAGCGCCGAATAGGCGAAGTAAAGTGGGTATACTCAGCCGTTGCTAACCCATAGTGACCAAGGGCTTCTTCACTATAACGGGCTTGCTTCATAGAACGCAACATCATAGTGGAAACAGCCTGTTCAAAGTCTTGCCCATCGACTTGCTTAAGGGCTTGCTGAAGTTGCTTAGGTGCAATGGTTTCTACCTTACCTCTGAGGACAATGCCAAAAGCTGTAATGAACTCAGCGAATCGCTGCATACGTTCTGAATCAGGTTGTTCATGGACCCGATAGAGCATAGGATAGTCACGTGTCATATAGTGCTTAGCCACCGTCTCATTAGCCGCCAACATAAAGGACTCAATCAGGCGTTCAGCCACGCCTCGTTCCCGCAATTGAATATCTAAGGGATGACCTTGGCCATCAACTAAGACCTTGGCTTCTGGCGCATCAAAATCTAACGCCCCTCGCTTAATCCGTTTGGCTTCTAGCAGATGGTGGAGCTTGCTCATATCTTCTAAAGGTCCACGATTGGCGCATATTTTTGACCTAGCCCCTCATCCCCTTCTAGAATCGCATTGACATCATCATAGGTCATGCGGTAAGAAGAATGGATGACTGAGCGGAAGATACGATGGGATTTAACCTGCCCTTGGCTATCTATAACCATTTGGCAAGATAAGGTCAAGCGATCTTCATGCGGATGTAGGGAACAAATCCCATTAGACAAGCGTTGCGGCAGCATTGGCACGACTCGGTCAGTTAAATAGACAGAAGTCCCGCGCTGATAAGCTTCCAGATCTAAGGCAGAACCTTCTTCAACATAATAGGACACGTCAGCAATATGAACACCTAGGACATAGTCGCCATTATCTAGGCGCTCAAGCGAGATAGCATCATCCAAGTCCTTGGCATCTGCCCCATCAATCGTCAGGATGACCTCTTGTCGTAAATCTTCCCGATTGGCAAGATCCTGAGCTGATAAGGTCTGAGGCACTGCCTCAGCGGCTTCTTTAACTACTTCTGGGAACTCATGCGGAATTCCGAATTGATAGAGAACGGATAAGATATCCACACCGGGTTCATCGCGGTGACCAATTTCCTTGGCTACTAGGCCTCGTAAAATGTGAGGCGCTTCTGCTGTCGGATACTGACTAATCTTAACAATACAAATAGCATGGTCAGCAGGCTGAATCCCAGCTGGATCGATTTCAACCCGGACGGCGTCGCTGTAATCACCTTGTGGTAGGACATAGCCCAGAGCCTGACGTTCTTGACGAACTTCACTTGGGTAAGCGACGAATTCCCCTACCAACTGGCTCACTGCGCGCTCAATTACACGCAAGACTTGAACTTCAGAGCCTTTACCCGTCTGAGGGTTGGCCAATTTCAGGACTTCAACCTCAACCGTGTCCCCTTGCATGGCATTCAAAGCTCGGCCTCGAGGAACGAAGAAATCAGGCTGGCCTTCGGCATAGGTGACAAAACCAAAGCCTTGGGCATTAGCTCGATAGGTCCCCACTACTGTCTTCGAGACCTTGGCATTAAGGCGATAATGACCTCGTTTGGTTTGCTCTAACTCTCCAATATTTTCTAAATAATTAATGGCGCGCACCAATTTCTTATACATCTTGGTGCCACCGTAATTGAGGGCTTTGGCCAAGGATTGGCTCGTCACGGTTGCCCCCGCATCTTGGTCCTTCAAATAGGACAAAATATTTTTTTCAATGCTTGTGAGTGCACTCATAGCGTCTCATGCACCTCCTTTGTTTTAAATTAAATTTCTTTAGTTATCAAATGCTTGAATAAATTGCAATAGACTAGCTTCGAAGTCTGACCGATTGCGGTTAGTGGTAATAACATGGGTGTTCTCTTCACACCAGTGGAAGCTGATTTTGGCAGATTCCAGAGCCTCTAGCAAATCATAGACCGCTTCTGGATCCACTAATTCATCTTGGGCCGATTGAACAATGTAAACAGGTAGTTCAATCGAAGCGAGTTGGTCTTCAAAACCACGAGCGAAAGCTTGAATGTCCGCTACCTGTTGCCGGTGGGCAGTCCGCACGGCTTCTTCTGTCTGCAAATAGGCAGGCAAATCGCCTCGCTTTTCTGCCAAGTAGCGGGCAAAAGACATGAAGCGATTTTCTAGCTGTAGGCCATCGCGACTAATCACTGGCGAATTAAAGACGCCCCCACCTAGGAGTTGATTATCCGCCTCACAAAGGGCGCGCATGGCCATAACTCCACCCATCGATAGGCCGAAGACCAGGACTTTTTCGTAGCGTTCTTTCATAAAGGCTAGTGCCTCTTGCAAGTCTTGCCACCAGATTTCAGGTCCAGCATTCAAGATATCTTGGATATCTGTCGTTCCATGGCCTGTAAATAAGGGACAGAGTACTCCGTAGCCTTGACGATTTAGTAATCCAGCTTGGGGTCTTACGTCAGCTGTGCTACCAGTGTAGGCGTGGCAGAGAATGATACCAAGCCGTGCTCCCGGAACTTCTAAATAATAGGCACCCTTAGAGAGGGGCATAATCATTCCTCCTTTTCAAGAAAAAAGACCTCTGAGTCTAAGGTCAGAGATCTAAAACTTAAGCAACTTATTTAGAAGAGAAATAAGCAAGTGCTAAGGCTAACACAAAGAACAAGACGCCAAACACCACGGTTGAGCGAATGAGAAAAGCCTCAAAACCACGGGCCTTGGTCTTACTCATTTGGTTCTCGGCACTACCACCTGACAATGAGCTTGCTGCATTACTTTTAGATGGTTGCATGATGACCAACATAATTAGAATAATTGATACGATGACTAAGGCAACAGTCAATACTTCTGACAAGGTACTTCCTCCTTTTTCGAAAATCTCTACCCCTTATAATACCACATATTAGGCAAGCTAACAACTCCTAATGCCATAATTGAAAGGCATTATAGAGATTAATCCCTATGACTAGCAAGACCACCCATTGAAAGACCCGGCGAACAGCTTGGTCGGATAGAAGTCGTGACATCCGTGCTCCTAGTAAGCCACCCACGATAGCCGCTGGTACGATATATACCAAAATCGACAGGTCATAGCGAGCAAAGCCTGTCCCCCAGGCAATGGTCACCAACTTGGTTAACTGGGAACAAAAAATGGTAGCAATAGAATAGACGGTTGCTTCCTTGATTGGCATAGCGAAAACAAGCATAAGCAAGGAGACATTAATCGGTCCCCCGCCAATTCCTAATAGACTAGCAAAAAATCCCAAACTTAAGCCAATAGCACTATACCAAAGCGCTCCTTGCTTGGACCAATGGAAATTTTCGTAGCGCGTATAAATCATGGCAAATACTAAAAGTGCTACAGTTACAACAATTTGAACCAGAGTGACTTGACCGGCCTGTTCTGCCCTTTGAAGCAAAAATTCGAAGGTTTGATTACCCACGAACCCACCCAAAACTGATCCTAGAGCTAGATAGGCTACTTGCTGCCACTGAATCTTACGCCCAGCTTGGACCTGACGTATGGTCGATACCAAAGACATGGTGAAGACCGCTACGGTCGAATAAAAAGAGATGGCTACCACCGAGTCATGCCCTACAAAATCCAAGACCGGCTTAATAATGACGCCACCGCCCATACCAGACACACTACCTACCGCATTAGCAACTACAATAATCAGAAAATATAGTACTCCTATTCCACTCACACTCATACGCGCTCCTCTGACCTCATCACTTCTCATCACTTCTATTTTACACAAAAACAAGGCACTTTGAATAGTGAAGCGACTTCTTTTTGCTACTTCTAACTAAGTTCTATTCCATACAAGTTCTAGCTTATCTTAAGTTTTTAATTTCTCTTATTAGCGACTACTCCCCTCTTCAATTTCACATAAGAAAATATGTTCAGCTAACAAGCAAGTCAACATTTTGCAGGCTAGTCTAGACAATATAAAAAGAGGCTAGGACACATGTCTAGCCTCGAATTTACTTAAGGATTATTTACCTAAGTTGTAGAAAGACTTCAAGCCGTCGTAGCGAGCTACTTCGCCTAATTCGTCTTCGATACGGAGCAATTGGTTGTACTTAGCGATACGGTCAGTACGTGACAATGAACCAGTCTTGATTTGGCCAGCGTTAGTTGCTACAGCGATATCAGAGATGGTTGAGTCTTCAGTTTCACCAGAACGGTGAGATACTACCGCAGTGTAACCAGCTTTTTGAGCCATTTCGATTGCATCGAAGGTTTCAGTCAAGGTACCGATTTGGTTAACCTTGATTAAGATTGAGTTACCAATCCCTTTTTCAATCCCTTCAGACAATTTAGCAGTGTTAGTTACGAACAAGTCGTCACCTACTAATTGAACTTTAGAACCTAAACGGTCAGTCAATAATTTCCAACCATCCCAGTCGTTTTCGTCCATACCGTCTTCAATGGTGATGATTGGGTATTTGTTAACTAATTCTTCCAAGTAGTCTACTTGTTCAGCAGAAGTACGTTTTGCACCTTTGTCGCCTTCGAACTTGGTGTAGTCGTATACGCCATCTTCGTAGAATTCAGAAGCTGCACAGTCGAAACCTAAGAATACATCTTTACCTGGTTCCAAACCAACGTTCTTGATAGCTTCTAAGATAGTTTCTACGCCATCTTCAGTCCCTTCAAAGTTAGGAGCGAAACCACCTTCGTCACCAACTGCAGTTACTAAACCACGTTTGTGTAAGATAGATTTCAATTCGTGGAAGATTTCTGCCCCCCAACGAAGTGCTTCTTTGAAGCTTGGTGCGCCTACTGGCAAGATCATGAACTCTTGGAAAGCGATTGGCGCGTCAGAGTGAGAACCACCATTGACAATGTTCATCATTGGTGTTGGTAATACTTTCGTATTGAAGCCACCTAAGTATTTGTAAAGTGGAACGTTTAAGTAGTCAGCAGCAGCGCGAGCAACAGCAATCGATACACCTAAGATTGCGTTAGCACCGAGTTTCCCTTTGTTAGGAGTCCCGTCTAATTCAATCATCAATTTGTCGATGGCGTTTTGTTCTAAAACATCGTAGCCTAACAAAGCGTCAGCGATGACGTTGTTCACGTTGTCAACTGCTTTAGAAACCCCTTTACCTAAGTAACGTGATTTGTCGCCATCACGCAATTCAACTGCTTCATATTCACCAGTTGACGCACCTGATGGAACCATCCCACGACCGAAGGCACCACTTTCAGTGTAAACTTCTACTTCGATGGTTGGGTTACCGCGAGAGTCGAGGACTTCACGAGCATAAACGTCTGTAATGTATGGCATATTGTTCTCTCCTTTAAAGTTGATTAGCCTCTTAATTACTTAAGAGTATTGCCACTATCTATTTTAGTGATTTTCGTGGCAAAATGCAAAGATTTTCTTGCTTTTTAACCTATTTCTTAATGAGGGATTCCCCGGTCATTTCTTCCGGTTGCGCAACCCCTAATAAATCTAACATGGTTGGGGCTAAGTCAGCCAAACGACCGCCTGAACGAAGCTCTACTCCTGGCTTGGTTACAATGACTGGCACTGGGTTAGTTGTGTGGGCAGTCATTGGTTGACCGTCTAAAGTCACCACTTCGTCTGAGTTCCCGTGGTCAGCTGTAATGATGGCAGAACCGCCTTTGGCTAAGATTAAGTCAACAACTTCGCCTAAGCACTCGTCAACCGCTTCAATGGCTTTGACAGTTGGTTCTAACATACCAGAGTGACCTACCATGTCAGGGTTAGCGAAGTTAAGGATGATGGCATCCAACTTATCTTCATTGATAGCAGCTACTAAGGCATCCTTGACTTCATAAGCAGACATTTCTGGCTTGAGGTCATAGGTTGCGACCTTAGGAGATGGGATTAAGATCCGATCTTCGCCTGGGAATTCCTCGTGACGGCCACCACTCATGAAGAAGGTCACGTGAGGATATTTCTCAGTTTCTGCAATCCGTAATTGTTGTTTGCCATTATCGGCTAGGACTTCACCGATGGTGTTTTTGAGGTCAACCTTCTTGAAGGCAATCTCTGCTAAGACATCATCACTGTATACAGTGAAGGTCACGAATTTGAGGTCTTTAGGATAGTCGCCACGGTCAAAACCGTCGAAAGCTGGGTTAGACAAGGCAGTACCTAATTGAATAGCCCGGTCTGGACGGAAGTTGAAGAAGACAACAGAGTCGCCAGATTCAATTTCAGCTACTGGTTGACCACCTTCAGTGACCACAAATGGCACAACAAACTCATCGTAAACTTCTTCCTTATAGGAAGCTTCAATCCCTGCCACAGCAGAGTCAAATTGGGCACCTTTGCCGTGAACCATAGCGTCATAAGCCAGTTGCACCCGTTCCCAACGCTTGTCACGGTCCATAGCATAGTAACGACCAGAAATGGTTGCGAAGCGACCTACGCCGACTTCACCAAAGACTTCTTCAGTCTTCTTAACGAAGTCTAAACCTGAAGATGGCGCCACGTCACGACCATCTAAGAAGCCGTGAACATAGACTTTTTCAAGGCCATATTGCTTAGCTAAACGCAAGAGGGCGAAGAGATGCTCGTAGTGAGAGTGAACCCCACCGTCAGAGATTAAGCCCATCAAGTGAAGAGCTTTACCTGATTCTTTGGCTGCTTTCACCGCTTCAACCAATTCAGGAATTTCGTAGAATTGGCCTTCACGAATGGAAATGTTAATACGGGTTAGGGATTGATATACAATACGCCCTGCCCCAATATTCAAGTGACCTACTTCGGAGTTACCCATTTGGCCATCTGGCAAGCCCACGTCCTCACCGCTGGCTTTGAGTTGGTTGTGAGGGTAAGTTTCCCAGTAACGGTCAAAGTTTGGTTTCTTGGCTGCTTTAACGGCATTCCCGAATACTTCGTCGCGAATAGCAAAGCCGTCCAAGATGATTAAGGCTACAGGAGCTTTGACATTATTTCACACCTTCTAATAACGCTAAGAATGATTCTGGTACTAAAGAAGCACCGCCGACTAAGGCACCGTCAACATCTGGACATGACATGTATTCTGCCACGTTCTCTGGTTTAACTGAGCCACCATATTGCACGCGCACAGCGTCTGCTGCTGCTTGACCAAAGTTCTTAGCTACGACTGAACGAACCGCTGAACACATTTTTTGTGCATCTTCTTTGGTAGCAGATTTACCGGTCCCAATGGCCCAAATTGGTTCATAAGCGATAACAGAAGCTTTAACTTGATCTTCCGAGAAACCTGCCAAAGCAGCTGTTACTTGTTTTTCAACAACTTCTTCTGCTTGACCTGCTTCGTATTGTTCTAAAGTTTCACCACAGCAGATAATTGGCACCATGCCGTTGCGGAAGATTGCTAAGCCCTTCTTGTTAACGTCTTGGTCTGTCTCATGGAAGTATTCACGACGCTCTGAGTGACCAATGATAACATAGTCAACACCTAATGCTTTGAGTGATGCTGGGCTAGTTTCACCTGTAAAGGCACCTGCATCTTCGAAGTAGCAGTTTTGTACTGCCAAACCTAAGTTTGAACCAGCTAGGCTTGCTTTAACGTCAGAAGCCACTAAAGCTGGAACGCCTACAACTGCTTCAACAAGATCTGCGGAAGGTAATTTGCCTTTAACCGCCTCAACGAAGGCTTTAGCTTCTTCGTTGGTTTTGTTCATTTTCCAGTTACCTGCAATAATTGGTTTTCTCATTAGTATCCTCCTAAGGATTACGGAAGGTCCCAGGGCTTAGAAAAAGCCCTGGCCTTCACAGATTGATTGAATTCTTATTTGTCTGAGATAGAAGCAACCCCTGGTAATTCCTTACCTTCGAGGTATTCTAAGGATGCGCCCCCACCAGTTGAGATGTGAGTGAACTTGTCAGCATAGCCTAATTGAGCTGCAGCTGCTGCAGAGTCCCCACCACCGATAATAGTGGTTGCCCCTTCAAGGTGCGCAATTGCTTCGCAGACCCCAATGGTTCCGCCAGCAAAGTTAGAGAACTCGAAGACACCCATTGGCCCGTTCCATACAACGGTCTTAGCATCTTGTAAGTAGTCAGAGAAGAGTTTAACAGTCGCTGGACCGATGTCTAAACCTTCTTGATCTGCTGGAATAGCATCTGAAGGAACCACTGTAATTGGTGCATCATTGCTAAATTCTGGTGCCACCTTGTTGTCAATTGGCAATACTAATTTGTCGCCAGCCTTGGCCATGATTTCTTTAGCTAATTCTACGCGATCAGCTTCTAAGAGCGAAAGCCCTACTTCGTAGCCTTTGCTTTGAAGAAGGTGTAAGCCATCCCACCACCGATTAAGACTTTGTCAGCCTTATCGAGGAGGTTTTCAATAACCCCAATCTTATCGGAGACCTTAGCCCCACCTAAGATAGCAATGAATGGACGTTTTGGATTGTCAACTGCACCACCAATGAACTTGATTTCCTTATCCATCAAGAAACCAGCGGCAGTTTCCAAGTGGCTTGCCACCCCAACGTTAGATGCGTGAGAACGGTGAGCTGTCCCGAAAGCATCGTTGACAAAGAGGTCACCCAAGCTTGCCCAGTATTTACCCAATTCAGGGTCATTTTTAGATTCTTTCTTGCCGTCGATGTCTTCAAAACGAGTGTTTTCGAATACTAAGACATCGCCTTCAGCTAAACCGTCAATAGCTGCTTCTAAAGCTGCCCCACGGGTTTCTGGCACGAAAGTTACTTCCTTACCTAATAATTCACCTAAACGTTTTGCAACTGGAGCTAAAGACTTAGAAGCTTTGTCTTCTTCAGTTTTAACTTTACCTAAGTGAGAGAAGAGGATGAGTTTTGCTTTGTTATCGATTAAGTATTGGATAGTTGGCAAAGCTTGAACAATCCGGTTGTCGTCAGTGATGACGCCGTCTTTCATTGGAACGTTAAAGTCCACCCGAACTAATACCTTTTTACCTGCTACATCTAAATCAGTTACGATTTTTTTTGCCATATAAAAACCTCCTTGGGCATGCGATTTGGTGCTGTTATCAATTGACAGCAGTGACTCTTCCTGGCGATGGGTCAACCTGCTGATGCAACTGACCTCAACACCAAAGCGGTGATATAAAAACAAAGGCGAGGAAGCTTGTCACTTCCCCGCCTAGAGTGTCATGCGACTAAGCTCGACATTCGTATATGAAACTTATGATTATAAGCTTGCGAAGTAAGCTAAGGTACGAATTAATTGAGCAGTGTATGACATTTCGTTGTCATACCAAGATACAGTCTTAACTAATTGTTTGTCGCCTACAGTCATTACTTTGGTTTGAGTTGCGTCAAATAATGAACCGTAAGTGATCCCTACGATGTCAGAAGATACGAGTGGATCTTCAGTGTAACCGTAAGATTCGTTAGCTGCTGCTTTCATTGCTGCGTTAACTTCTTCAGCAGTTACAGGTTTTTCTAAAACAGTTACTAATTCAGTTAAAGAACCAGTTGGTACAGGAACGCGTTGTGCAGCCCCGTCTAATTTACCGTTCAATTCTGGGATTACTAAGCCGATAGCTTTAGCAGCACCAGTTGTGTTAGGAACGATGTTTGCAGCTGCTGCGCGAGCACGACGCAAGTCACCTTTAGGGTGTGGAGCATCCAAGGTGTTTTGGTCACCAGTGTAAGCGTGGATAGTAGTCATTAAACCTTCTACAACGCCGAAGTTGTCTTGTAAAGCTTTAGCCATTGGAGCCAAGCAGTTAGTAGTACATGAAGCACCAGAGATTACTGTTTCATCCCCAGTTAAGATGTTGTGGTTAACGTTGTAAACAACTGTTGGTACGTCGTTACCACCAGGAGCTGAGATAACTACACGTTTAGCACCAGCTTTAAGTGTAATTCAGCTTTTTCTTTTGAAGTGAAGAAACCAGTACATTCAAGCACGATATCTACACCTAATTCACCCCAAGGTAATTCTTCAGGATTACGGTTAGCTAAAACTTTAACTTCTTTACCGTTCACACGGAAAGCACCGTCTAGTACTTCAACTTCACCGTTGAAACGACCTTGAGTTGAGTCATATTTTAATAAGTGTGCTAATTGTTTAGCATCAGTTAAGTCGTTGATTGCGACAACTTCCAAACCTTCTACTTCTTGGATACGACGGAATGCTAAACGACCGATACGTCCAAAACCGTTAATACCTACTTTTACTGTCATATTTGACTTCCTCCTTAAGGAAAAATTTATTTTAACGGGGTATTAGCCCCACTTAAAACCATGTTTGCGATTCCTTCATCACAGATTAGAACCCCATGATGTTGGATAAGTTTGTAGTAAGCCTCTACAGCGCGGGCCTTGCTAGCGCCGCCTACTACGGTAATCAAGAGAGGTACCTCACGCAAAGACTGGAATTGAATTCCAAATCTCGGTAAACGTAAGACCTCCTGGCCGCTTTGATTGAAAAATACCCCGAAGGCTTCTCCAACCGCATCTTGGTCCTTCAATAATCGCTTCTGATCCGCCGTTAAATCATGTCGTTCTGCCATCACATTGGCATTGCCGACCGATAACAAGAGCACATTGGCTGTCTTACTTAATTCAACAGCATGACGTATAGAAGGATTGTTGAGTAGTACTTGCGAAACTTGCTCCCCGATATTCTCAGGGATAAAGAGTGGCACAAACTGACCATCTGTCTGTTTAGCCATCAAGCCCCCAATGTTGTTGGCTTGAATATCATAAGAACCCCCAACCCCGCCACGAGCAGGTACAAAGACTAGGTCTCTACCTTCTCCCAATTGAGGTGTGAATTCTTGGGCTACTTGAGCCAGGGTAGTTCCCCCGGTCATGGCTAGCACTTGACGTCCTGATTCTAGGTTCAAGGCCAGAAACTCTGCTACCTTGCGTCCTAGTCGGCTCCCAACCTTAGGATCGACATCGGCATCACCTTTGACAATCCAGACTTCTTGCAGTCCTAGCTTCTCCTTGACTCCTTGAGCCAGCTCGAAGAACTCGTGGTGATCATCTAAGGCCTGCTCCATGGCTTCTAAAACATCTAAGCCAATGGGCGTTAACCGAATCCCCGACTGCTTGACATCAACCAAGCCCTGAGATCGCAAGCTATCCATCAAGGTCCGCAAGCTACGCTCTGATAGGGCCACTTCCTCTGCTAGGGTCTTACGACCAATCCGCTCGGGATGTTGGGCCAAGGTCTTCATTATGCGCAATCGCTGTACTAATTCTTGGCCGACTTGCGGGACGACTTTCTCAATCAAAGAAAACATATCTCGCATCATCTGCCTCCTTTGGTCAAAGATTGACCATGCAAAGCTTCTCAGACTCCTGTCTTAAGAAGAATCGCTCCTTCTCTAACCTCTTTTATGATACCATTCTTATTCCTATAATGCAAATCTTAAACCGCATACAGTTTTATTTCTCACTAAATTTTCATCTATTTTCTGTTGGTCGGAAAACGACCAATAAACAGGAAGTGCTTTCATGAAAATTACGCTATCATCGCCTTTTATGTCCTATAAGGAAGTCAGGATGGCAGGCTAACGCCCTACTCTATCATAGTCGGCTCAAGTCCTTACCCTATCCTTCCTATCGGCAACACTTTTTTGATTCTTATCTTGGAGTATACAAAAAGGACAGGTCGGTGCCTGTCCTTTTTGATATAAATTAACGGATTACTTGGTCACGGACAAAAGGATCCGTGCTAATACCTTGTTCTAAGACCAAACGGGCATACTCTTTGGCGCCCCAGAGCGAATGATCCTTGTAATTACCACATTCCTTAGCAGTCGCTGCCGGAATATCTGTAAAACCTTGAACCTTCTTCAAAACGTTAGCTAGCGCTTGGGCTACTTCTGCTGGCGTGTGCTCATTCCAAATCACCATGTAATAACCAGTGCGGCAGCCCATTGGTGAGATATCTACGACCCCTTCCAACTCATCGCGTAAGTTAATGGCCAAATAGTGTTCCAGAGTATGGAGGGCTCCTGTAGGGATTGCATCTTGGTTAGGTTGCAAGAAACGCATGTCATATTTTTGCAAGAGGGCTCCAGTTTCGTGGCGCTCCGTGCCGGCTAGGCGGACATACGGCGCCTTAACGGCATTATGATCTAGGGTAAAACTTTCTACTTGTGCCATAGTATTCCTTCTTTCTATCTTTCTTCAGCCAGAAATCCGTTTGTCAGTCCCTTTTTAGGGAGCGAGGAAATTTTTCTTCCTATAAAGTACGGGTCATTGCTAGTTACTATTATAGGTATTTTGTGCCTTAACTTCAACCCGTCTGCTTGAGGATTTCCTGATAGGCAAATTAGACGAATTATGCTAGAATAATAGGGTTGTGAAATCAAGAAAGGAACTTTAAATAATGTCTCAACCCCGCCCACTCACTCTCCAGGAAAAAATCTATTACCTATCTATCTCAATCTTACTCAATACCTTTGGCAATGCTCTGACCATTTCCATGAATATGGGCTCTTCCATATGGACCGCTGCTTCAGTCAATATCTCTAACTATTTTCCTATTCAACTGGGTACCGTCTTGCTCTGCAATGCCTTGTTAGGAATTATCTTGAATATTGTCATCGATAAGAAAATAGATATTCCTCTAATTATAGGAAATTTTGTCTTCATCTTCCCTTTTAGTGTCTTGGTCCAATTTTTTGTGCAAGGTATGGGTTGGCTGGGCTTGCCTGGTCTGCCGGTTTGGTTACGCCTAGTCTTGAATGTGGCCGGCATTTTCTTGATTGCTATTGCCATTTCCATCTATCAACGGGTCAATTGGATTATTCATCCTTTAGATGAATTGACAAATACCATCCGCTTCAAGTTCTGCAATGGCAACCCAGTACATGCGCAACTCCTAACCTTTTGCATCCCAATTGCCATGCTGATTATTATGTTCACCCTCTCCGGCCATCTTTATGCCGTTAACCTAGGCACCATCGCCGCCCTACTCTGCCAAGGCGCCTGGATTGGTTGGGCCGACAAACGCGTCTTCGCTAGCCTGCCTCATTATTTTAGAGATTAAAATGTCAAAAGCCATCCTTACGTGGGATGGCTTTTTTATCTGATATAACGGAGACGGTGGGATTCGAACCCACGTGCCGGTTGCCCGACAAAATGATTTCGAGTCATTCCCGTTACGGCCTCTTCGGTACGTCTCCGGAACAAGCCTATTATAGCACCGGAATTCTCAGTCTGCAAGGCTTGACAAAGGCCCCTTTTATCCCTATGCTTAGGAGGTTAGAACCCTAATCTAGAAGAAGGAGGTTAAGGCAAGGAGGGCGCTGACACCAACTAACACCAGAGTAAGAAAAGAAGCGTTAAGTGATAGCGAGATGGAATGTTGCTCCTATACGAAAAAATGCTGGACATTTTGCGGTTTCTTTTCTGCATTCGCTGCATTTAATTGGTTCTGTCAGTTAAATGAAGCAACTCGCTAAATTAAGGAGATGCTATTAAAATGGAAAATCAAGTATACCGCCGTAAAGGCGCCGTCACCACCCTACAGCTAACTACCCTGGCCATCTTGTTGGCTATTCGCTTCGCCTTGGATTACCTACCAGAAATCGATTTAGGCGTTACCAAAATGGGTTTTGGCTTTGTGGGGGCTGCCTTGACTGGCGCAATTGCCGGACCAATCCCTGCCATGATTCTTGGCGCTGCCCACGATATTCTCAAATTCGCCTTGGGTGGTGCTAAAGGTGTCTACTTCCCCGGTTACACCCTAACAGCCATTGTCGGCGGGTTGATTTATGGGCTTGGCCTTCACCGCCAAACTAAGACCCCTCTTCGAATCTTCCTGACCGTCTTGGCTGTCACCCTCATCTGTAACTTGGGACTTAATACCCTCTGGACCATGATGGTTCAGAAAAAAGCTATCATGGCTATCTTGCCAGTACGTTTCTACAAAAATATGGCTTCCCTAGTGGTCAATTCAGTCGTCCTCTATTACCTCTTCAATAACGAGCCAGTCAAACGACTGATTGAACAGATTCAATTTCCTAGCCTTTTGCGCAAGCAATAAAACTAGCCAAGACAGTCCATCTGTCTTGGCTTTTTCCCTTTCTAAGTGTATAATCAATTCCAAAGAAAGGAGGCTTGCCCATGAAAGCCATTGGAACCCAAACTCTCATCACAGAAGACCTTATTTTACGACGATTTGAACTGTCAGATGCGCCTGCCATGTTCAACAACTGGGCGGGCCGCCCCGACAATGTCGCCTACCTAACCTGGCCAGCTCACGCTGACTTAAGCGTCACTCAAGCCACCATGGCGCGCTGGGTAGCGGCCTATCAAGACGGCGACAGCTTTAAATGGGCCATCACCCTCAAATCCCAACCTGATCAAGTTATTGGCGATATTAGTGGCGTCGGCTATGAGCCTGCCACCAATTCCATAACCATTGGCTATGTCCTAGGACGAGATTACTGGGGCAAAGGCTACATGACCCAGGCCCTCATTGCGGTCAGTCGTTTCTTCTTGCAAGAAGCAGATATCAATCGACTTAGTGCCACCCACGACACTGCCAACCCGGGTTCTGGACGCGTCATGCAAAAGGCTGGCTTCCACTTCGAAGGCATCCTACGCCAAGCCGGACATAACAACCAGGGCATTGTGGACTCCGCCCACTATAGCCTGCTCAAAACTGATTTATAGGCAGACAAAATTCCCATTATATCATATATGATATAATGGGAATTTTTCTTGTCCCCTCCACCCCACAAACTAGCCAAGGCAGCACCTCTGTCTTGGCTTTTTTCTTTCTTGGGCGTATAATCAAGGTCAAAGAAAGGAGGCTTGCTTATGAAAGCCATTGGAACCCAAACTCTCATCACAGAAGACCTTGTTTTACGACGATTTGAACTGTCAGATGCGCCTGCCATGTTCAGCAACTGGGCGGGCCGTCCCGACAATGTCACCTACCTGATCTGGCCGGCTCATGCCGACTTAGCCGTCACTCAAGCCATCCTAGAGCGTTGGGTAGCGGCCTATCAAGACGGAGGTACCTTTATATGGGCCATCACTCTCAAATCCCAGCCTGACCAAGTCATTGGCGATATTAGTGCCCTCGACTATGTGCCTGGCACCAATTCCATGACCATAGGCTATGTACTAGGACGAAATTACTGGGGCAAAGGCTACATGACCCAAGCCCTCATTGCGGTCAGCCGTTTCCTCTTGCAAGAAGCAGATCTCAATCGACTTATTGCCACCCATGACACTGCCAATCCTGGATCTGGTCGCGTCATGCAAAAGGCCGGCTTCCAATTCGAAGGCATCCTACGACAAGCCATGCATAACAACCAGGGCATTGTGGATTCCGCCCACTATAGCCTGCTCAAATCTGATTTATAGGCAGACAAAAAAATCCCATTATATCATATATGATATAATGGGATTTTTAATTTACCCCGAGTGCCCATAAAAAAAGAGACTGGCAAGGCCAGTCCCATTTGCTATTAAGCGTTAAGTTTGCGTTCTTGTTCAACTGCAGCTTGAGCTAAGATGTTGAGGTAGTTCCAAGGACGGTCAAAGACAGGTTGGAAGAAGAAGTCAACATAAGCCAAGTCTTCAATGGTCATCTTGTTTTGGATAGCCAAGGACAAGGTGTTAGCAGAAGCGGTACAGTCGTATTTAGACATTACTTGCCCACCTACGATACGGTTAGTCCCTACTTCGTAAACTAACTTCATGTAGATTTTCTCGTTTGTTGGCATGAATTCTGGACGGTAGTTGTCCACCACGTATACTGAACGAGTATCTAAACCGAAGTGCTTAGCAGAGCCTTCGTTAACCCCAGTTGAGCCAATGTTCCAACCGAAGAGGTGGAGACCAGAAGTTGATTGAGTCCCGCGGTAACGAACTTTGTCACCTGCGATGTTCTTACCAACCAAAGCACCCATACGCACAGCGTTAGTTGCTAATGGAATGTAAGCATGACCGCCATTAGGGTTGTAGTTAACCGCACAAGAGTCACCCGCTGCAAAAACATCTGGATGGCTAGTCTTCATGTAGTCGTCAACGATGATAGCACCGTTAGGCATGGTTTCAACTTGGTCTTTAACTAAGTCAGTGTTTGGACGGAAACCTACACAGAGGATTACCATGTCAGCTTCGTATTCGCCACCAGTGGTTACCACTTTCTTCACGACGCCGTTTTCGCCTTTGAAGCCTTGAACCATTTCGTTAAGGCGTACTTCAACGCCACGGTTACGCAAGTCTTCTTCTAAGACATCCGTGAATTCTGGGTCTAAGTATTTGTTCAAGATACGGTCTAAACCATCAAGCAAGGTAACGTCTTTACCTTCTAAGTTGAAGGCTTCAACGAGTTCAATCCCGATGTAGCCCCCACCGATTACTACCACTTTTTGCTTGTCAGTCTTCTTAGCGAAGATTTCTTTAGCTTGGTTGTAGTTCTTGCAGAGTTGAACGTTTTCTAAGTCTAAACCCTCTAATGGTGGGATGATTGGCCAAGAACCAGTCGTTACCACTAACTTGTCGAAAGTTTCATCGAATTCTTCACCAGTTTTGAGGTTCTTAACGCGTAAGGTTTTAGCCTTCAAGTCAGCCTCTAAAACATCGTGTTCCATGTTGACTTTAGCGCCTAAAGAACTTAATTCTTCTGGGCTTGAGTAGAAGAGCCCTTGAGGGTCTTTCACAACCCCACCAACGTATAAGGCAATCCCACATGACAAGAAGGATACGTTATCGTTACGTTCGTAAACAACAACTTCCGCTTCTGGGTGATCATTTAAAATAGTTTTAACAGATGCTGTTCCCGCATGAGTACAGCCAACTACTACTACTTTCATATTTTTTCTTCCTCCTTAAGATATTGCTTAGCAACAGATATATAATACCACATAAACAGCAAAAAAGGTAGCCTTTTAAGCTCTTTAAAGCAAGTTTTTTGAGCGTTTACATCCCTGATTTAACAGGACTCTTATCCACCTTGCTTTCACAAATTTTTTCATTTTGCCCTGTTTACTGGAAAAGGTGTTTTTTTCTGTCTTTTTCCGGTAAAAGATTGAAATTTAAGCCAAAATTCTGTATAATATAATAAGATAATTAAATCACAAAAGGAGATGTCAGTTCACATGCGTAAAAAATTATCTATTATTTTCGCAGCTTTGTTCTTGGTCTTTGCTAGTCTCGGTCAAACCCTGTCCGTCTTAGCCCAAGAATCTTCAAAGCCTGATACAACTTCAGGAGCGTCCGAGAAAAAATATACGGACCCTGCTGAACTCAAGGAAAGCTACGACGTAGTCGTTGTCGGTTCCGGTGGTGGCGGTATGGCCGCAGCGATCGCAGCCCATGACGCTGGAGCCAACGTTGTAATTTTCGAAAAAATGCCAATCGTGGGTGGGAACACCAGCAAATCTTCTGCTGGGATGAACGCCAGCGAAACCAAATTTCAAAAGGCAGCTGGTATCGAAGACTCTAACGACAAGTTCTACGAAGAGACCTTCAAGGGTGGGAAAGAAAAGAACGATCCAGAATTGCTTCGCTTCTTAGTAGACCACTCTGCTAGCGCCATTGACTGGTTAGACTCCATGAATATTAAGTTGGATAACTTAACCACTACTGGTGGGATGAGCGTTAAGCGTACACACCGTCCATCAGATGGTTCTGCAATTGGGGGCTACTTAGTAGAAGGTCTCTATGCTAACGTAACTGAGCGTAAGATTCCAACCTTCGTTAACTCTGACGTAACTGAAATCACTGAAGAAATGGCGCTGTTTCTGGCGTTAAAGTGACCGTTGAAGGTCAAGAAAAAACCATCAAATCTAAGGCTGTTGTCTTAGCAACAGGTGGTTTCGGGGCTAACTTAGACATGGTCAGCCAACTTAAGCCAGAACTCAAAGGCTTTGTTACAACTAACCAAGAAGGTTCCCAAGGGGACGGTATCAAGATGGCCGAAAAATTGGGCGCACAAACCGTTGATATGGATCAAATCCAAATCCACCCTTCTGTTGAACAAAAGACTTCTTACTTAATCACTGAAGCCGTTCGTGGTGAAGGTGCTATCTTAATCAACCAAGAAGGTAAACGTTTCTTCAACGAACTAGAGACCCGTGACAAGGTTTCTGCTGCCATTATCGGCCAAGAAGGAAAAGCAGCTTATGTAGTCTTCGACGAAGCTCTTAAGGGACGCGTTAAAGCCATCAACCAATACGAATCTAAAGGCTTAGTGGTCAAGGGTGACACCATTGAAGACCTAGCTAAAGAAATCGGTGTTGACCCAGCTAACTTAAAAGCTAGCATGGAAACATGGAACAAGGCTGTTGCTGACAAGAAGGACGAAGAATTTGGCCGGACTACCGGGATGGACAATGACTTGTCACAAGCCCCTTACTATGCAATTAAAATCGCACCAGGGATTCACCACACCATGGGTGGTCTCAAGATTAACACTAACGCGCAAGTCCTCAACAAGGAAAACCAACCAATTAAAGGTTTGTACGCTTCTGGTGAAGTAACTGGTGGGGTTCACGGTGCTAACCGTATCGGTGGTAACGCCGTTGCCGACATCATTATCTTCGGCCGTCAAGCAGGTGAGCAATCTGCTGCCTTTGTCAAAGAATAAAGCCAGCTCACACCTCCCTTTTGGGAGGTGTTTTTGTATGGTTAGAAGCTACCAAATTGGCCTGTTTTTTTCGTGGTTTCGGGTCATCTTTTTTCCGCAAGCAAACATTTTTATGATATAATTAATAGGAATTCGTCAGTACAAATTTTAAGGGGGCCATCATTATCGAAAAGTTACTTTCCAAGACGCACAAGCGTCAACTTCAGTTATTAAATATCCTCCACGCTTCCGATAACGCCCTGCCATTAGACCAACTGGCTGAGACCCTCGACTGTTCTACCCGTATTTTGAAGGAAGACCTCCAGCAAATCGCCAGTAATCTGCCACAGTATGAGATTTCAGTCCAGCCTGATGGCGCTAAAATGGTCAATCGCTTCACAGTCGACATCAACCTAGCCTACCAATTCTACCTGGCTAACTCTGTCCACTTCCAAGTTTTAGAATACCTCTTCTTCCACCCCCAAACTGAAATGGAAGAGGTCCTCGAGCACTTTTTCATGAGTTACCCTACCTTCTACCGTACCATCCGCCGTATTAACCGTTGGTTTAATGGCCTCTATAATATTCAGGTATCTACCAAACCGCTGGCCATCACAGGTAATGAGAATGAGATTCGCTTCTTCTTTGGTCAGTACTTCGCTGAGCGCTATCCATCAACTACTTGGCCTTTTGAAGATATCAAAGAATCACATGTAGATAAATTCGTGGCCACCTTCATCAAGATTCTTAACCGCCCATTAGATTTCTCCCTCTACTATCTAATTAAGCGCGCAACCATTATCAACATCAAGCGTCACCACTTCAAATGGGGCCTCCCCCTTCACAAAACTAATCTCTCAAGTCGTTTTGCCCAAGCCTTGGCGCAAAAAGCGGACCAAGAATTCGTTCGATCCTTATCGGACTATGTGGGAGAGCCTTTGGGAGATATCGTGCTGTCTAACCTTCTCTACCCATTCTTGCGTGAAGATTTTTTCTATAATTTTGAAGATATGCTCGTGGCCTCTCGTTTATATGCCACAATCCACACTTCGCTGATTCAGGCCCAACAAATGATTGAGGATATCCGTCAACATTTCGATCTCAAAATTAGCAATCCAGAAGTTCTCACCATCCTCTTCCATAACGCGTCCTCCGTCGAATGTTACGAGGTATTCGCTAAATCACAAATTTTCCGACGCCGCGCTACATGGATGAGTCATCTCTATGATGATTTTCCAGACTTTTACGGTTATATTGAGAAAGCTGTTATTCAATACAGACAAGCAAATAAGCTGCATACAAATCCTGAAATTATCCGATACTTAATCTATACCATCTTCTCAACTTGGTCAGAATTAATCCCTCAGCTTATGACATGTCAGAAGAAGATTAGAGTGGGTATCTTCAGCAGCATTAATTCCTCTCATTCCTTGATGATTCGAGACCTCTTGACTTGTTCTTGTTCCCAGCAACTAGAATTTCATGCGCCCCAGGTCCTCTATCAAAATGTCCACGAGATTATACGTACTGAGTATGATGTCATCCTCAGTAATGTGCCTATTCCGCAATTACAATCTAAATTATTTATCAACATTAATGCGATTTCCATTGAAGCCCTAATCGAACGACTGAATAATATTGGCAATGAGCTTGCTCAGTGCCCTCAAGAAAGTTAATAAATAGCCGGAAGACATAAGTCCTCCGGCTATTTTGTTATATAAAAGAAAGCTGGGATAAACCCAGCTTTCTAATTAAACGATTAGTCGATTTCTACACGGTTCTCTTTCAAGTGCCAGATATCGCGGTTGTATTCTGCGATGGTCCGGTCAGATGAGAAGAAGCCTGCCTTAGCAATGTTAATCAAGGCTTTCTTGTTCCATTCAGTACGGTTTTCGTAGTCAGCCAACATTTTTTCCTTAACTTGGATGTATTCTTCCAAGTCAATTAAGGTCATGAACCAGTCTTTGCTGATTAATTCATGATGTAGACGGTTGAGGCGTTCTTCGTTCCCTGCTGCTAACATCTTATCGCTCACGATGAAGTCAACTAATGGGCGAATCGCGTCATGCTCGTAGTAGTCACGCGCTACATAACCTTGAGTTTCGTAGAGCTTGATGATTTCATCACTGTGCTTACCGAAGATGTAGATATTGTCATCACCAACTAATTCGTGGATTTCCACGTTAGCCCCATCTTCAGTCCCTAAGGTCAAGGCCCCGTTCAACATGAACTTCATGTTACCAGTACCACTTGCTTCCTTAGAAGCCAAGGAGATTTGCTCAGAAATATTACATGCTGGAATCAAGTATTGAGCACGTTCCACGTTATAGTTCTCAATCATTACCAATTGTAAGTGTGGGCTTACTTCTGGATCATTGGCAATTACTTCAGACAAGGTCAAGATTAAGTGAATAACATCTTGAGCGATTGTATAAGCTGGTGCAGCCTTCCCACCGAAGAAAACAGTCAATGGGGTTGCTGGAATGTTGCCGGCTTTAATATCTAAGTACTTGTTAATCACATAAAGAGCGTTCATTTGTTGACGCTTGTACTCGTGCATACGCTTGATTTGGATGTCAAAAATAGAGTGCTCGTTAATGTCTACGCCTTGTACTTCCTTGAGGTAGTGTTTGAGGTGGAGCTTGTTGTTGAACTTGATAGACTCTAACTTATCTAAGACCGCTTGATCATTGACATAGTTGAGTAAGCCTTCTAATTCAGCAGTGTGGTGCCATTGACGGCCAATCAAGGAGTCAATGTAGTCAGACAATTCCTTGTTAGCGTCCATGATCCAACGACGGAAGGTAATCCCGTTGGTCTTGTTGTTGAATTTCTCTGGGTAGATTTCGTAGAAGGCATGTAATTCTGACTTCTTCAAGATGTCTGTATGCAGAGCTGCAACCCCGTTTACAGAGAAGCCGTAGTGGATTGACAAGTGAGCCATGTGAACACGGTCAAATTGGTCGATGATTTGTACTGCGTCGTTATCTGGGAATTGTGCTTTAATACGAGCATCTAAGTTACGAATAATCGCCATCACATTAGGAATTACTTCTTCCAAGAAGGATACAGGCCATTTTTCTAAGGCTTCAGCCAAGATTGTGTGGTTAGTGAAGGCAGTCATGGAACGAACGATTTCTACCGCTTCATCGAACTCAATCCCGCGTTCGCCCAAGAGACGAATCATTTCTGGGATAACTAAGGCTGGGTGAGTGTCGTTGATTTGGATAACTGCGTAGTCTGCCAAGTCGTGTAAGTTGCTACCCTTAGCGACTGCTTCTTCCAAGATCAATTGAGCCCCGTTAGATACCATGAAGTATTGTTGGTAAATACGTAATACTTCACCTGCGTGGTCAGAATCATCTGGGTAGAGGAAGAGGGTCAAGTTCTTCTCGATGTCGTGTTTGTCGAAGGAAATGCCATCTTCAATAATGTCAGAAGTCACGCTGTCTAAGTCGAAGAGACGGAGACGGTTACGTTTGGTTTGTTTGTAACCTAATACGTCGATATCATAAAGGGTAGAATGCAAGGAGAACTTGCGGAAAGGAACAGTATAAGCCTTCTTGCTTTTGATAGTCCAGTCATCACCAGTCAACCAAGCATCTGGAATAGTCGTTTGTTGGTTGTCTTTGAACACTTGACGGAAGAGCCCGAAGTGGTAGTTCAAACCAACCCCGTCCCCGTTGATCCCTAATTTGGTGATAGAGTCAACGAAGCAGGCAGCCAAACGACCCAAGCCCCCGTTACCTAATGAAGGTTCATTTTCAGCTTGTTCGATATCCATGATAGATTTGCCGTGAGCTTGTAACTCAGCGTTCACTTCATCGTAGATACCTAAGTTCAAGAGGTTGTTGCTCAAGAGCTTCCCGATTAAGAACTCTGCAGAGAAGTAGTAGAGTTTTTTCTTGTCATCGTGAGTTGGTAATTCGCGAGATTTGTCACGCGTAATATCTAAAAGGGCTTTGTAAAGTTCTGCATCGTTACAAGCATCAATTGATTTATTGAAAAGCTTGTTAGTAAAGTTTTCTAAAATAGTCATGTTTAACTCCTTATTTTGATTAGGCCGTAAGCCTCAATGATCTTTCTGATTAACAGGTAGGCAAGCAAGAGGTGTTAGAAGAAATCTCCTAACACCGGCCACATTTATTTACGGGTCTTGCTTGGTATTACTTAGTTGTAGGCTTTTTGGCCTTTTTAACTTCAGTAGTCTTAGTTGACTTAGTCTCTTCCGCTACTTCAGCCTTTTCACTTGCTGCCTTGAAGGCAGGATTCAAACGGCAGTAGGTAGTTGTCAACTCCAATAATTCTTCCGCTAATTGGTCAGTCAGAGCATCTGACTTCATACGCCATTTCCAGTTGTTACCTAAGGTAGATGGCACGTTCATACGCGCTTCGTTACCTAAGTTCAACAAATCTTGCATGGTGTAGATTGCCATCTTGCTGACAGCAGCAGCAATCCCGCGGTTGAGGGCATGAGAAACTGTTTCATCTTCCCCACGTCTCATGTAGGCATTGAAGAATTCACGTGATGCCTCATCAGCTGAGTCTTGGAACCAGCCTAAACCTGTTTCGTTATCGTGGGTTCCCACATAACATACAGAATTATAAACGTAATTGTGAGGTAAATCAACTGAATCCCCTCCGCCAAAACCAAATTGCATAATCTTCATACCTGGGAAGCCGGTTTCATCCCGCATATCAATTACTTCCTGAGTCATGAAGCCTAAATCTTCAGCAATAATCTTCACGTCGCCTAGTTCCTTGCGAATAGCACGGAAGAGGTCGCTACCTGGACCTTTGACCCATTCACCATTGATAGCAGTGGTGTCGCCAAATGGAATTTCCCAGTAGGACTCGAAGCCACGGAAGTGGTCAATCCGAACCACATCGTAGAGCTTGAAGCTTTCCTTAAGGCGAGTAACCCACCAAGCATAACCGTCAGCCTTCATAGCCTCCCAGTTATAGATTGGGTTACCCCAGAGTTGGCCGTCAGCGGTAAAGGCATCTGGTGGGCAACCAGCAACAACGCTTGGTTGGTGATCTTTAGATGTCTTGAAGTAATGTGGGGTCATCCACATTTCAACACTATCCGCTGCAACATAGATTGGCATGTCCCCAATAATCTCAATGTGTTGAGCATTGGCATATTTCTTAAGTGCTTGCCATTGGATGTTGAAGAAGTATTGCACTACCCGGTGGTAGGTCAACACATCCGCTAATTGTTGACGCAAATGAACGATAGTCGCTTCATCGCGCAAGGTAGCTTTTGGATCCCATTGGAACCATGGCTTAAGATCATAGTGCTCCTTGATCGCCATGTATTCACAGTAAGGCTCCAACCATTCATAGTTGTCCGCCAAGAATTGTTGGTAGTCCTTCTTGTCAGCTTTAGCCAAGAAGTTAGCGACTGCCTTCTCCAAGATTGGACGACGTTCTGTATAGACCTTGGCATAGTCCACATATTCTGGATGGTCACCGAAGTCTACCCCAGCATAATCAGCTTCTGTCAGCCAGCCCGCTTCAACTAGGAGATCCAAGTCGATGAAGTGAGTGTTGCCGGCAAAGGCAGAGAATGATTGATAAGGGGAGTCTCCATAAGACGTGGTCCCTAGAGGCAAAATTTGCCAGTATTGTTGGCCTGTTTTTGCCAAGAAATCGACAAAATCATAGGCTGATTGCCCGAAAGACCCAATCCCAAACTTAGATGGGAGAGATGATATATGAAGGAGTACGCCACTCGTACGTTGCATACCCAAACCTCCTTTGCATATTTTCTTTTTTGACAACTCTAATTATACGCAAACGGTATGCAAGTGCAATGCCTTTGCCTGATGTTCTCGGTATCAGAATATCAGTCATTAGAACTGGTTTCAAACCTTACAAGCAAATCCCTTGTTTCCTAGGATTAGAGGGCTTACAATAACCCTAAAGATCATTTATTAGAGGAGGATTAATTTATGAGCCAACCTACCCTATTTTTTAGTGACAAATGCCCCGATACCCAAGCTTTTGTAGCTGGACTTGAAGCTCGTGGTATCCGCTATGATGCAGTCAATATTACGAATTCCATGCGGGAACTCAAGGCCTTTCTCCACTTACGTGATAGCCGACCAGAGTTTCAAGCTGTTAAAGATGGCGCAAGAGTGGGCGTCCCTGTCTTACTTAAGCCAGACGCTAGCCTCCATTTTAGCTTGGACAGCCTTTAAGCTGACTTCCTATATTAGAAAGAAACTGGGACTTAGGTCCCAGTTTTTTTAGTATTGGCGATAGTAACGGCGGTGGCCGTCGATTTTATCTAAGACAAAGCCTGCTTCCTGGCTTTGGCGAGCTACTTGATAGTCCGCTTCTTGTGGCAAGCGCTGAGAAAAAATCCGCTCGTAGTCTTGGACTGCTAGGGCTTGTCGGCGCTCCAGGTGGGCCTTCAAAGCTTCCAGATCCAAGGCCTCTCTAAAGCCTTCTTGTAGCGTCCCAGAAAAGAGTTCCGCAACTGCGCCTGAACCATAGGAGAAGAGTCCCAGACTGTCCCCTGCTACTAAATCCTCTACTTGCGTCAAATAGGACAGGAGGCTGAGATAGAGGGAGCCAGTGTAAATATTACCCACCTGACGCCCCAAACGCGTAGCCGGTTCATAGGCTACCTGCCAACGCTCAATTAGATCCGCATCCACGCTTCCTTTTTGCGCTAAGGCATCCAGGGCCTTCTTGCCCATCTTGGTAAATGGCAGGTGGAAGACCACATTGCGCCAATTTTCAGGCGACAAACCTGCTTGTTTGGCCGATGCCATGACCTGACAGAAGCAATCTTGGTAGAGTTCAGTCGAGAATTTGCCGTCAACTAGCGCCACGTCAGAATAAGAGGGACGCCAGAAATCAAATTGGTTATCAGTGTAAGAAATAGACTGGCTATCCAGGGCCAAAATCCGCGGATTAGCAGAGATAAGGAAGGCTACTGCCCCAGCTCCTTGCGTAGGCTCACCTGGCGTGCCTAGGCCATAGCGGGCGATGTCGGTAGCCACCACCAGGACCTTACGGTCTGGACGTAGGCGTACATAGTCACAGGCCGACTGGAGGCCTGCTGTCGCCCCGTAGCAGGCTTGCTTGATTTCATAGGCCTTACAGTAAGGTTGAAGGGCTAATAATTCATGTAAGTAGCTGGCCACTGATTTGGAATAGTCGAAGGCCGACTCTGTCCCGACAATGACTTGGTCAATAGCTAAACGGTCATCTTCATCTAAGATGCTAGCTGCTGCATTGGCCGCCATCGCGACCACATCTTGGTCTAGGGGTGGCACGGCCATCTTGTCTTGGCCAATACCAATCGTGTATTTACTTGGCTCAACGCCGCGGGCTTGAGCTAATTCAGTCATTTCAATATAGTATTGGGGCACATAGAGCCCGATTTTGTCTATGCCGACAGTTACGGTCATCTTTTATCACCTATATTCCTAATTTGTCACGCTTATTGTACCACGAAAAGCGCGCCTTTATCTTAAAGGCGCGCTAACTTAATAAATTTTTTAACTTCCTTCTTGGCTGCGTAACTGGGCCAAAAGTTGTTCAGCTAAACTTCTATTCATGGCAGGAGCCTGACGCAAGGCCTTAACTAGGGCTGGCACTTCCTCTAGGCTGGCACCGACTTGAAGGGCCAAGGACCGGGCTTGCAAGGCCATATGGCCCTTTTGGATGCCATCCGTCACTAAGGCTCTTAAGGCAGCAAAGTTCTGGGCTAGGCCGACTGCTGCAATGATTTGAGCCAGCTCACGGGCATTGGGTTTGCCTAAGATTGCTAGGGCCAATTGGGCCGTTGGATGGACAGCGAGGGTGCCACCAACGGTTGCTATAGACAAGGGCAGGGTTAATTCCCCTTCTAGTCTGGTTTGATCAGCAGAAAGGGTCCATTGACTGAGGCCCCGATATTGACCGTCCCGGGCCGCATGGGCGTGGACACCAGCTTCCACTGCTCGCCAGTCATTGCCTGTAGCAAGCAAGACCGCGTCTACCCCATTCATAATGCCCTTATTATGGGTCACCGCCCGACGTGGATCCAACTGGGCCACACGACTAGCTTGGCTCAAACGTTTGGCTAAGGTCAAGGCTTGCTCTGGGTTGGCGTGAAGCTGGGAGACGGGCAGGTTAACCTGGGCTTTGACTAGGAGCTTGTCGCCATGGTTGGAAAGAATCCGCAGGAGGGCTTGGCCACCTAGGCTGGCTTCCACTTCAGGCGCTAGCGTCTCTAGGACGGTGTTCATGACATTGGCGCCCATGGCGTCACAGGGATCCAGACTTAAATAGACACAGAGAAAATCGCCCTGGTCGTCCCCATAGCTATCGGCCCATAAATCGCAAGGACCGCCACCACGAGCCACCATGCTAGGACAGGCTGCACTTGCTAGGGCTAGCCAGTGGTCTTTTTGAACTATCACTTGTTCAAGCGTTGCAGTCAAGTCTTCAATATCGGTCAGCACAATCTGCCCAATTAGTTGGCGACTTAAGACCTGAGACTGGATATTGCCCAGACGTTTGCCTCCGTTGCTGGCGGCAGCCACCACACTAGGCTCTTCAATAGCCATGGGCACCACATAGTCCCGCCCATTAATTTTGAAGGTCGGAGCCAGACCAAAAGGCAGGCTATAATTGCCCACATAGTTCTCAATCAACTGGTTGGCCACTGACTCAGGCAAAGCCAGGGCTGTTTCTAGGGCTTGGCCGTACCCTTCCTCTTGTAAATAAGTCGCCAAAATGGCCCGGCGCTGGCTGATTTCTTTCTGATAGAAGCCTCCAAAATCTGCTGGCATCTTAGATCCTCCTCAAGACGTATTCTACCTCCTTAGTATAGCATGTCCCGCGCCACTTGGGAACGCGGGACTTTTGCAAAAAGTTAGCGGCCGTGCTATACTACAGCCATTAAGTAGGAGGAATATCCCATGACTCAGAAGCTCATCCAGGATCGTTATCAGGCGGTCTTAGACCGTATCCAAAAACATAGCCCAGAAGGCAAAGCCCCGCAGCTAATTGCCGTCAGCAAGACCGTGGGCGCTGACCAGATTCAAGCTCTCTATGATTTGGGCCAACAACATTTTGGCGAAAACCGCTACCCTGCCCTCTTAGAAAAGCAGGCCGCCATAGCCCAAACTGCTCCTGACATTGTCTGGCACTTCATCGGCCGGGTCCAAACCCGTCAGGTCAAGGAGTTCATCAATCAAATTGACTATCTCCATGCCCTAGACCGCTTTGACTTAGCCAAGGAAATTCAAAAGCGGGCCGACCACCCCATCAAGTGCTTCCTCCAGGTCAATGTATCGGGCGAAGAGAGCAAGACAGGCTATGAGCCCGAGCAAGTCTTTGCGGCCATTGAGCAACTGGCCCCTTACGATAAGATTGAAATCGTGGGTCTCATGACCATGGCGCCAGCCGATGCCTAGAAGGCGAGCTCCACTTCTTCTTCAAGACCCTCAAGCATCTCCAACTCCTAGTCCAAGAAGCCGGCTATCCTCACGCTCCTTGCACAGAGCTCAGCATGGGCATGAGCCAAGACTATACCATCGCTACCGAGGAAGGTGCTAGCTTCCTGCGTGTAGGCAGTGCCCTCTTCGCGCCTCAAGGCTATTAAGTATTCTATCAAGAAAAGAGACCCCTCAAGCCAGGATTCCAAATGGCTTCAGGGGCTTATTTTATTCTTTTTAACGTTGACGGGCTGCCTTGAGGTCAGACAGTTTCACCACTAGGCGACCATCTTGGGTATAGCAGAAGTTGCGTACCTTGCTGGCATCAGCCATCACTTCAATGAGACGGTCGCGGTAAGGCTCAGCCAACTCGTCGAAGAGGAATTCGTCATCGGACAGTTGCAGTTGTTGACGTTGGGCGTCAATTTGTCCTTGAGTCCAGAGTTGATAGCTACGACTTGGCAAATTGCCTTGGAATTTGCGTTTTTCAATCCGGTAGACGTAACGGTCATCATCATAGGTGATTTCCAAGGCCCCGGTATTAGTCCGCGTCTCCTTGACGTCCCGATGGTGTTCCTTGTGGATGCGCCACCAGGTGTAAATAGCATTGAGGGCTTCTTCCTCTGTCGGGTAGGAACCATGCTCCTTGCGGGCATCTGTATAGCGGTCTACCCAATAGTTCGTGTACACAACTTTCCATATGAGAACCTCCTTGTTAAGCGTTTCCATAATCTTATTATAGCATAGCCTTATGAAATAGCAATGAAAAAGCCGACTACTTTGGCAAGTGATTGCTAGTAGTCGGCTATGGTCTTATGGCTTGACTTCTTGAATAGAAAATTGGTTACCCTGTAAATCCAGGGCCTTGCCGGTCAGAATTTGAGCCACTAAACGCGTGACCGTGGTCTTACCATATAGGACCTTAATAGAAGATGGCTCTTCTACTATTTCCACATTCTTAAACTCAAAGTAACGCGGTGTGATGTCTTGGTCATGGTCACTATGCTCGACATAGTCCAGCCTTTCCTGGCTGGCCTCCTGCTTCTTACTTGGATCAGCCAAGGAAGCCCCATGGGGATTCTGGGTCAGCTGGTAAAAATCATCTAGCACTTGGTCGGTCTGACTGTCGCGGTTAAAGCGATAGGTCTCTGGCAGGTAGAGGCGGACCGTCGTGTCCTTGATTTCAATGGCTACTAGACTGCTGTCGGCCCTATCATTGCGAAAGACCACTTGGCGCGGACTGGCTGCCGCCGAAGTCCAAGTGACCAAGCTAAGTAAAATAGCTAGAAAGGAATGAGAAATTGTTTGAGAGCTTTCATCTCGGACACCTCCACATTCTGTGTATCAGTCTCTCCTTAAGATTGACTGACATTGGCTAAAAGGTCGATTAGGCACCAACATAGAGTCTTTAACAGGCAAGGCCTCCTACTAGACGAGTCATATCAAGTTCTATCACTGGCTTACTTTCACGCTCTCTTCTTTCAAATATTCGGCTATTTCTTGGTCTAGGGCTAGGCTACTTATCCCTGCCTTCAACTTCATGTAAGTGCTTGCAGATAGTATACGCCTCCCTACCTTGCCTGTCAATAGGCCACTCATTTTACCTATCATTAGAAAAAGGCTGGGACGACAATCCCAACCTTTTAACCATTTAATCTTTTATTCAACTGTAACGGACTTAGCCAAGTTACGTGGTTTGTCCACGTCTAGGCCACGGCCTAGGGCAGTATAGTAAGCAATTAATTGAGTCACGACAACCATAGCCAGTGGGCTCAATAATTTGGTTACATTTGGTACCACGAAGAAGTCGTCTTCCTTGGCTACTTCTTGGCTTGCAATCACGACGGCTTGGGCGCCACGTGCCTTAACTTCTTCCACGTTACCGCGGGTATGAGCGGCTACGCTTGGGTCGCTGATTAAGGCCAAGACAGGCGTCCCTTCCTCAATCAAGGCAATGGTCCCATGCTTCAATTCACCGGCTGCAAAGGCTTCGGTCTGAATATAGGTAATTTCCTTGAGCTTGAGGGCAGCTTCCATGGACACATAGTAGTCCAAGAGACGGCCGATATAGAAGGCATTGCGTGGTTCCATCAAGTTGGCGTTACACCATGCTTCAAGCTGGTCTTTCTCTGCCAAGATAGATTCCATGGCGCTAGCCACTAAGCTCAGCTCATGGGCCATGTCGAAGTCTGTTTCCTTACCTAAGTGGCGGGCTAGGCAGTCTGCCAAGATGGCCATGACCGCGATTTGAGCAGTATAAGCCTTGGTAGAAGCCACTGCGATTTCTGGCCCTGCGTGTAGCAAGAGGGTATGGCTTGCTTCACGAGATAAGGTAGAGCCCTTAACGTTGGTAATGGTCAAGGATGGGTAACCCAACTCATTGACTCGAACCAAAGCCTGACGGCTGTCTGCCGTTTCCCCAGACTGGGTCAAGAAGATAAAGAGCGGTTTGCTGCTAAAGATTGGCAGGTCATAGGCAAATTCACTGGCTAAGAGGACATCGACTGGTTTGCCAGCCATCTTCTCAATCAAGTTCTTGCCGACCCAACCTGCATGGTAGCTGGTCCCGCAGGCTACCACATAGAGGCGGTCCGCTTCTGTTAAGGCAGCCAAAAGGTCTTCAGATACATGGAAGTGGTCCTTGTCGCCTTGGTATTCTTGAATCAGACGACGCATAACGGTTGGTTGCTCGTCGATTTCTTTGATCATGTAGTAAGGGTAAGCGCCCTTCTCTAAATCTGCCGCGTCTAATTCTGCTTTGAAGGCAGCACGCTCTACTACTTGACCTGAATAAGTCTCAATGGTCACAGCAGATGGGGTCAAGGTCACAAATTCCTTGTCCTTGATTTCAAGGTAGTCAGCAGTTAAATGAATGGTTGCCATGGCATCTGACGCAATCAGGTTATAGCCTTGGCCTAAGCCTACTAAGAGCGGTGATTTATTCTTAGCCGCGTAGAGGGTATCTGGGGTCTCGCTATCGATTAAACCGAAGGCGTAAGAACCGTGAATCAAGCTCAGGGCCTTCTTGAAGGCTTCCTTACCTGACAAGCCATCTTTTAAGGCAAAGTGCTCGATCAATTGAACTACGACTTCTGTGTCAGTATCAGACTTGAAGTCGACGTCTTGCAGATAGTTAGCCTTAAGGTCAGCAAAGTTCTCAATCACACCATTGTGCACTAAGGCAAAACGACCGCTAGCAGATAAATGTGGGTGAGCATTGTATTGGGTAGCTGGCCCGTGGGTAGCCCAACGGGTGTGGCCAATCCCAACAGTGGCAGGTAAATCGAAATCCACAATTTCCTTGAGTTGAGCAATGCGCCCTACTTCCTTGAAGAAACCAACAGTCTCATTGTTGCGCACAAAGATACCTGCTGAATCATAACCACGATACTCTAATTTTTCTAGGCCGGTAATTAAGGTTTCTTGAACCTTGCCTGCGCCGATCATTCCTACTACTCCACACATGGGGGTAACAACTCCTTTATTATCATAAATTAAGTTGCTTTTAGGTGCTTAGACAGAGCCTCTGTCCTGGGATTTGCATCCCCAGTTTTATGCTCTCTCTTGTGGACTGCACGGCCCCGGGTCATCCGCCGAAAATTCGATAAACCCGCTCCTCGTCCCCTTCTCATGTGAAGGGCTGGCGCTATCCATTAGTCTACAACTATCCTCCTTGACTTTGAATTTTCTAAAAGCTCCTTATACTTTACTATAAAGTATTTGTAATGTCAAAAATTCTCAACTCCTGATTAGACCGGGCTTGAGCGCACTTAAAAGCTGAAACTGGCAAAATTTATAGGCAAATATACATTTGTTATATAAGGGCATTTTCATACAGGATCCAAGCAAAATCCCTTTAAATCAGCCTTTTTCGTCGGAAACACGAACATTCTTGTGAAATTGGCCCGACTATGTGAAATCCAGTCAAATTACCCCGTAAAAAAGTCGTGCTCAAACCCTATTTATAGGTGTAACCTATAAATAGGCAAGGCTAGTAAGTTCATAGGCTAGCACAAGCAAAGGCCCGCCCCCAAATCTGAAAGATTTGGGGCCGAAGACCTAAGAAAAGAAGAGGCTGGGAGTTTTCCCAGCCTCTTCTTTAATCAATTGGCATCACGATTAATCAGTTATGCTTAGATTTACGTCGATGAGTCAGTTGACAATACCGCTCATACCAGATATCCACGAATTCTGGTGCGAAGGGACCTTTCTTCTCTTCGATCCAGCGGACCAGTTCTTGGATATTATATTTGAGGATACGATCGATTTCTTCCGGATAGCGGTATCGCTTGCTGTGGAGCTCGTACTCGTCCAAGTCCAGCAGCCGCTTTTCCCCATCAGGAAATACCTTAATATCTAAATCATAGTCGATATACTTGAGCGCCTCATTATCAATTAGATAAGGAGAAGCCAAGTTACAGTAATAAGTAACGCCGCGTTTGCGAATCATGGCTACAATATTAAACCAGAAGTGCTGGTGATAATAGAGCAAGGCTGCTTCCCGGGTTACCCAGCGACGACCGTCCGATTCCGTTACTAAAGTATGATCGTTACACCCAATGATGGATTGATCGCTGGTCTTCAATACCATAGTATCGCGCCAGGTCCGATGCAAGACCCATCATGCTTATAACTTTTAATCGTGATGAACTCGCCTTCCTTGGGTTGTTTCATCACTGAACCTACTTTCCGTTCCAAATTGAACCGGTACTTCGACCGTTAACCAATACTCCGATATTATAGCACAATTTCACCTATTATGCTAAGGCTTTATGCGGACTTATCAAATTTTTCTGAAAAGTCTTAGACTTCTTCTTGCATTTGGTAGTAAAGTTGGCGCTTGGCCATGAGTTGTTCATGAGTCCCTTGCTCCACAATGTCCCCATGATTCATGACAATAATCAGGTCCGCGCTGCGAATAGTAGCCAAGCGGTGGGCAATGACAAAACTGGTCCGGCCAGCCATGAGCTGGTTGAAGGCCACTTGGACCTTGAGCTCGGTATAAGCGTCGATGGACGAGGTCGCCTCATCCAGCAATAAAACCTTAGGGGGCTTAATGAAAATTCGAGCCAAGGCTAGCAGCTGGGCCTGACCTTGCGACAGTCCCCCACCCTGTCCTGACAGGATAGTGTCATAGCCTTGGGGCAGGAGTTCAATAAAGTGATGGGCCTTAGCCGCCTTAGCTGCAGCGACTACCTCCTGGCGACTAGCATCTGGTCGGCCAAAGGCAATATTGTCATGGACCGTCCCAGTGAAGAGCCAGGTTTCCTGGGGCACCAAGCCAAGTTGGTCCCGCCAAGATTGTCGTCGATAGGTGGCAATAGCTTGGCCATCTAGCTCAATGGCCCCAGAGCTTGGCTCATAATAGCGCATGAGCAGGTTAATCATGGTAGATTTACCGGCACCAGTTGGCCCCACTACGGCTACCATACTGCCAGGCGGCACATGCAGATTGAAGTCTTGGATCAGGGGTTGGGATGGGTCATAGGAGAAGGCCATGTCGACAAAGTCAACAGCGCCTTGAACCTGGTCTCCTGATAGGTCAAGCGTGGCATTTTCGACCAAGCTTGGTAAATCCAGAATTTGGTAGAGACGTTCGGCACAGGCAATGGCCCCCTGAAGTTCCGATAAGACGGAGGAGATATCATTGAAGGGTTTGGTGTACTGGGTGGCATAGGCCAGAAAAGTCACCAATTCCCCTACCGTAAACTGGCCGCCCACTACCCGACTAGCCCCCACCCCAATTAAGAGGGCATAAATCAAGGCATTGACGAAGCGGGTCATAGGATTGACCGTTGAAGAATAGAAGGTAGCCCCCAAGCTTGCCTGACTATAAGCCTGGTTCAAGGTTTGGAACTCGTCAGCTAGGAATTCCTGGGCATCTAGTTGCTGCAGCAAGGTCATTTGGCGAATGGTCTCTTCTACCCGCTGAGCCCGGTCACTCCGGGTCTGAGCTTGGTCCCGATAGCGGTGATAGCTTTGTTTGGCAATAAAACGGGCAATGAAGAGGGAGACTGGGGTCAGAATGACTACCAAGCCAAAGAGGACCAGGTCCATGCCCGCCATGAGATAGAGGGTCACGCCAATAGTGAAGAGGCCGCTCATGAGTTGAGCGAAGAGCATCATAAGGCCATCCGTTAATTGCTCCAAGTCATTGGTCAGGCGACTGACCAAGTCTCCCAGGCCAAAACTATCAAGGGCAGGCACCGGACTAACTTGAAGCTGGGCCATGACCTTCTGTCTTAGATCGGCCATATGGCCATAGACCAGTTGATTGTAGAGCCAAGGATTAAGCCACTGGAAGGCAATGGTTAGGGCAATAAACACTAGCATTTGGACCAGCAAATCTTGCAGGACTTGAGTCTGCCCTGTCCCAATCCAGTCAATGGCCCGACCAATCAGGACGGGTAGATAGAGGACGAGACCGGCCTGGATTAAGGTAGACAGCAAGGCTAGGCTCATGAGCCATGGTCGACTAGCCAAGCCTTTAAGTAGGCGTTTCATTACTTGACCTTGTGTCATTGGCAGTCACCTCCCTGGCTTTGGGTCTGGACTAGGGTCCGGTAGTATGGATTGGATTGGGCCAAGTCTTGGGCTGGGCCATAGCCCGTGGTCTGGCCATCTTCTAAGACCAAGATTTGGTCAGCAAAACGCAAGGCATTCAAACGCTGCGAAACCATGATGACCATGAGGTCAGGCCGCGCCACCTTTAGGCCAGACAGGAGGCGACTTTCAGTGGCATAGTCCAGAGCTGAAGTCGCATCATCAAGGATCAGGCCTTTTTTGGCCTTAAGCAAGGCTCGGGCCACGGTCAGTCTTTGCCGTTGGCCACCCGAGAAATTACGACCAAAGGCCGTGACTTGGGCATCCAGCCCGCCCTTTTCGGCAACAAAGTCGTCGGCTTGAGCCAGGGCTAGGGACTGCCATAAGTCCTGGTCACTAGCCTTGTCTTGGGCCAAGAGCAGATTAGAGCGAACGGTCCCTTTGAAGAGTTGGGCTTGTTGAGGCACCCAGGCTAAATTTTCAGCATCTGGCCCCACTAGGCTACCCTGGTCAGCCGGTAAGATACCCAGCAGGAGTTTGATTAGGCTAGTCTTACCTGCCCCGGTAACCCCCGTCAATCCTAGCCACTGGCCTTCTTGAAGCTGCAAGCTGACCTGCTTAATTGTTGGCATGGGACTGCCTGGATAGGTGTAGGTCAGAGACTGAGCTCGCCAGATTGAATCAGAGCTGTCCCCTGTCACTTGGCTGCTTGTTCTCTGGTCTGAAAGCTCTTCTGGCATAGCTAGGACTGCTTGAATTCTCTGAGCACTAATCCAGGCCTTGTTGAGGTTGCCTAGGACAATGGTTGTTTTAATCAACTCACCTAAAATCAAGGTCAAATAGTTGACCAGAGCCACCAGCGCCCCTTTGGCTAGCAATCCTTGGCCCAGAGCCCAGTCCCCTTGCCAGAGGACTAAGACTGTAGTGACATTGACTACTAGGTAAGTCAAGGGATTAGTAAGAGCTGCCAGGAAGCCGGTCTTTAATTGATGGCCAAGCAAGTTTTGATTAGCCTGGTTATAGGTAGTCAGATAGCCATCTACCTGATTAAAACTCCGGATGACTCGATAACCCGCCATGCCTTCTTGCGTGACTTGGACTACTCGGTCAGTAGCTTGGCGAATCTTGGCATATCCAGGCGCTGTCAGCCCCATCAAGACCGCCAAAATTAGATAAAGAGCCAGAATCATGACTAAGAGATAGCTGGCCAACTGGGCATTGAGTTGCCAGGCCATATAAGCCGCCCCGAAGACAATAAAAGGTGACCGCAAGAAGAGACGGAAGAAGATATTAAGCCCCGTCTGCACTTGATAGCTGTCATTGGTCACTCGCGTAATCAAACTGGATTCCCCTATAGTCTGACGTTGCGACTCTGATAGACGACTAATCTTTTGATAGAGGGCCTGGGTCAATTGCCGGGTATAGCCAATGGCCGCCTTGGCCGAAATACTGGGCCGTAATGGCCATGAAGACACCCGACAGAGCCAAGCCCAATAGCAAGGCAATGGAGCCCCAAATGGCACCATCACCCGTTAAGATGCGGTCAATAATTTGAGCCACTACCAAGGGTACCGCTAATTCAAGTAGGGCTTCCGCCAACTTAAGCAAGGGCCCCAAAAGGGCCACCCCACGGTAGCCCTTAAAAAAAGACCATAAGGATTTCATCGGACGGCCTCTCTTTCATGAACTAGGGCCTGCATGAGTTTTTCCTGCAAGGTAGACAGAGGTAGCTGGCCAACAGCCTCTGGCGCCACCCAGCACCAGCCTTCTTGGAGGGGACTAGTCGTATCCAGCCGCAAACCTACCAACTGTACCTGCCAAATGCGGTGGCTGAAGACATGCTTGACTTGGCCTAGTCCTGTACTCAGTACTTGGCTACTTAGGGGACTATCACCCTCTACTAGAGCTTCTTCCCTTAGCCAATCTAAGAGTGGCTCAGTCAATTCGGCGGCCGTCACTTCTTCATAGACCATGCTTTGTTCCAGCATTGGGAAGTGCCAAAGTCCTGTCAGGAGTTCATTCTCCCCATGTCGGCGCAGGAGCCAGTTGCCTTGGCTATCCACAAGAAAGTAGGCGGTCAAATCATGCCGGGTTTGTTTGACTTTTTTGCTCTTGACCGGATATTGGTCAGAATCCCCAACTTGATAGGAAGCATCATAAGCCACCAAGGGATGATTGTCTGGCCGGGGATTGCTTGGTGTCATGACACAGGCACCCAAATCCATCATGGCCTGATTAAAATCTCCCGGCCGGTCTGGGTCAATCAAAACATCTAGAATTTCCATAAAGACCTTGCGGCTTCTAGGCAGGGCAATATCGTCTTTGAGCCGGAAGAGACGGGCTACAATCCGGAAGAGGTTGCCGTCCAGGGCCGGCGCCACCCGACCAAGGCCATGGAGGCGATGGCAGCCGCCGTATAGGGGCCAATACCTTTGAGACTTAAGAGGCTGTCAACTTGGTCAGGCATCCGACCGCCAAAGTCAGCCATAACTTGTTGGGCAGCTGCCTGCATATTGCGGACCCGGCTATAATAACCTAGTCCCTGCCAGAGATTGAGCAGGGTCTCTTCTGGCGCTTGAGCCAAGTCGGCCACTGTGGGCAAGGCCGCCATAAATCGTTGATAATAGGGAATAACAGTAGCCACCTGGGTTTGTTGCAACATAATCTCGCTGACCCAGATGGCATAGGGATCCTGACTCTTACGCCAGGGCAAATCACGCTTATTTTTATCGTACCAGGCTAGGAGGTCTTTACGAAAGGCCTGGACACGGGCCTGGTCCCAAGCTACCATAGCTTGAGGCCAGCTACTTCTAGAATTAGTCATATATAGAGCTTCCTTCCTACTCACATTCTCATTTATTATAACCAAAAAAAAAGCCCGAGAACCAAGTTCAATCACTTGTTTCCCGGGCAAGAAGATGCTTAGTTAAAATGACGTGTTACCACCTGCAGACGGTCTGCTAAGAAACCTGATACAACTGCTTTGAGGATGTCACCTGGTACAAAGATCAAGGCAGTCGTCACTGCTTTAGTTAAATCCATTTGCGCGAACTGCACGAAGCCCCAAATCCCCATGACCGTTACAATTGGAACGGTGATGATGATGGTCCGCAAAGCATAGGAGACAAAGCTTGGCTTCTTGCCCTTGAAGACAGACAACAAGGTATAGGCAATTGGGAAGGAGAAGAGGTAACCCCCTGCTGGCCCTACAAAAGAGGCAAATCCACCGCGACCACCAGCAAATACTGGTAAGCCCACAGCCCCTAGCAATAGGTAGAGTAAGATAATCGCCAAGGCTTGTTTAGGTTTATAGACCAAACCAATCAAGCAGAGGGCAAAAGTCTGCATGGTAATAGGTGCTGGGAAGCCCCACAAGGGGAAGGACAAATAGGAGCAGACGATTAAGACTGCCAAGCCTAAGGCCATGCGGGTTAAGACACGAACATCTTTAAAATCATTGAACATTAGAAAAACTCCTTTATTTGGGGCTAGGGCCCCTAGAATAATAGCTATGTTATGAGTATAGGCAATTCGTCCCTTAATGTCAACCTATCGACAGGGTAAGGTTGACGCAAAAACAAAAAAAGAACAGGCCACCCACCCTAACCATAAGAAAAAGGCTGAGACCTAGATCCCAACCCTTCCCTACTATGGGTTTTGACTATTGTTTGTGCTATTAGCAGGTTGAAGCTTCAGGTCTTCGCTAAGCGTCTGAATCAACTTAGGCACCAAATTGAAGGTAACACTATAGGTGGTCACTTCAGGCGCTGGGTTGGCAGTTTGGCCTTGCACTTGAGCTCCTTGAGTTTCTAGATCAGCTTGACCTTCTTGCCCCTCTTGGCTTGAGCTTGCAGAATCCACTACTGGTTTCTTTTCAGGAACAGAAATGGTTAGGCTATAATCATGACCTTGCCAGAGTTCTTGGTAGCGACTCTTGTCCAAGGCGAAAGTCTTGATAACATGATAGGTTTGACCAGGCGCCAATTCCTTACCGTAAACCTGGTTGGTTAAGACATAGTCGCTATTAATCGGATCTCCATTAATGGTTAAGACTGTATTGCCATCAACTGGCAAGAGTGTCTTCTGTGACTTGTTGGTCACATCATATTCGACGGAAACAATCACGGCCCCATATTTAAAGTTACGGAAGGATTCTTCGTTGTAGCTATTTGGTTGGAAATCACTGACTTCCAAACGCGTAATCGTCACATCGATACCTTCATCACTTTCCTTAAGCTTGGGCTTATCGTCAGCCAAGACCTTCTTAGTCCCCCAGTATTCTGTGGTTAGACGGTCTGGTACATGAGTGGCAGATTCTTTGAGTGATTTAGCCGCTTCATCCTTGGCTGGCAGATAAAGTAACTGCTCGTCACCTAAACTATTAACACTAATCCCGGTAATATCAGATTCGCTACGCTTAGGAGAAACTACCTTGATATAGAAGTAGCCATCTTCCTGAACACGTTTGACTGAACTAGCACTTAAACCAAAGACCAGGTAGCCAGACACTGTTTGACCGGCATCAATGGTCCCTTTATTGTCAGATAAGGTTTGAGCTAGGTTGCCATCCTCTGCAGGGTAGAGTTGGTAACTTGGCGATACTTCTAAGCTGGCCTCGTTATAAGATAACTTAAGCTCCTCAATCGGATAATGCACGGTTTCTTTGGTCTTGTTGGTGATAGAGACGTGCATGACCACTAATCCCCCGCCACCTTCTTCAAAGTTGAACTCATTCTCTAATTCTTTGGCAAAACTATTAACTGTGTAAAGTCGCAACATATCCACTGTCACGGCAAAGTTCTGTTGGTCTGCCTTAAAATCATCATCTGTTTGATAAAAGGCTTGGGGATTAATTTTAACTTGGCTATTTTGTTTAAACAATTCTTCTAATTGATTGTAGGCCTCACGACTAACCGAGGCATCCGCCTCTTGGTAGGAAGAGCTAGACTCGGCAGGGTCTACCATCTTGACTTGGCCACTGGAAGACGACTCAGTCTGAGCACTCACTAAGAGTGCACCTTGGCTCAAGCCGGTCGCTAGAGCTAGACCCAATAGGGTCACACGTTTGAATACTTGTTTTACTGACATCCTATCACTACTTTCTTTCATTGCTAGCAAGTTCTTGGCTAGTTTGGTCTGTTGGAGCTTGGATAGCTTCTTTGGGACCATATGCCCCAGAACGCTCACGATATAATTCATAAAACTCACCCACGATTACTTTAATAACGGCGTAACCAGGCACCCCTAGGATGACCCCGACTAAACCGAAGGCCTTACCAGCAGATAAGAGAACAATCAGAATGGTCACCGGATGAATCTTGAGGTTATTACCCAAAACTTGTGGGGCAATAAAACGCCCTTCGATGGTTTGCTCGACCATCATGACAATGGCCACCTTCAGGACCATCACAGGACTGGTAATCAAGGCAATGATAAAGGCCGGAATCACTGCGATGAAGGATCCAAGGAAGGGAATAATATTGAGGAAACCAGACACGACCCCAAGGGCAATAGCATAGTCTAGCCCGACAATACTGTAACCAATAGAGAACATAATGGCAACACAGATTGCCACAATAATTTGGCCCCGAATATATTGGGCCACTTGATAGTGTCCTTGATACATCATACGAGATGCCATGGCACGGTGCTTAGTCGGCACGAATTTCAGAATATAATCGCCCAAACGCTGACCATCTGCCAAGAGATAATAGAGAATAATTGGCACGGTCAAGAGCCCCATAATGACGGAGGTCACTGCCCCTACCACGGATCCTAAACTACCGAAGGTCGAAGAAGCGAAACGACTCAGCTGCTCCGCCATACTGCGGAAATCAAAACCATCTAGGAAGGACTGTAGTCGTTGGGTGACTTCCTTATTCTCAGTCAGAAAAGGTGACTGATACAACATATGATAGATTTCATCATAGTACTTAGGCAGACTACGAGCAAAGCTCAGAATCTGAGTCTGTAGGGTCGGAATAAGGGAGGCAATTCCCCAAGCTGACAATAGAATTAAGCCAATAAAAATAGCCCAAATGGCCCACTGGCGATTCATTCCCCGCGCTTCCAATCGATCTACTAGTGGATAAAGCAGATAATAGAGGACACCTGAGGTAATGATAGGGAAAGCCGCCACATCAATGACCACCCCGATTGGCGCGAAAACGTGTGTAATTCTAGTAAATACCCAAATAATTAATAAAACCAAGAGCAAAATCAGAAGACTGACTACCATCTGGCTATTTAGGAATTGACGGGTAAACCAAGACGACTGGCGTTTTGGTGTGTGTTCTTGCATAGAACTCCCTCCTTGAAATTTCTGTCATCTTATTCTACCATAAGGATAGGTGCCTTGTCTTAGATTTATACACGGCCAAGGCTATAAAACTCAAATCATTTGCGAAAGGACCTGATTTTATGACGGAAACCTATATCCTAGGTGGCTACACTAAGGGGCGCAACCAAGGAATTTCAAGCCTTGACTTTGACCCTGTTACTGGCCATTTAAGCGAGCCACAGCTGATTGCTAAACTCAATCAACCTACTTTTCTAGCCTATGCCAAGGAAAGTGGCACCCTTTTCGCCCTTCACCGCGGTCAGGAAGAAAGTGGCTTGGTAGCCTTTAGACACCAGGGTAAGGACTGGCAGGAAGTCAGCCGCCTACTCAATACCAAAATCCCTGGCTGCCATCTAGCCGTCCATGAAGCCAGTCAGACCGTCTATGTCGCTAATTACCATGAAGGCTCCATTGATAGTTACCATTATGACCAGGCTGTCTTAAGCCCTTTCGAACGCCACGAACATGTGGGCTCTAGCGTCCACCCTAATCAGGCCAGTGCCCATATCCATTTTGTGGGCTTAAATCCTGAGGGCGACCTGCTCTATGTCTGCGATTTGGGCAGTGACAAAATATATGTCTATGACGTAACCCCTAGCTCTGGTGCCCTCAGCTTGGTTCAGACCTTTACCTGTCCACCAGGAACTGGTCCTCGTCACCTAGTCTTTCATCCAAGTCAAAATCTAGTATATGTCATTGGCGAGCTAGCTAATAGCCTTCTAACCCTAGCCCTTGATCCAAGCGGTCATCTTAGCTTGGTCCATGAGCAAGCCCTACTAGATCCTGAATTTTTAGAATCTGCCGCTAGTGCTGCCATTCGCATCAGCCAGGACGGTCGTTTTCTCTATACTTCCAGCCGCTTCCATGATGTCATCTGCGTCTTTTCTCTGGCCGCCCCTCAACAGCCTCTTAAGATTCAAGAAATTGCCAGTGGCGGACAGATTCCACGCGACTTCGTTCTAAGCCAAGACCAGACTTACCTCCTTGTGCCCCACCAAGACAGTGACCATATCGCTGTCTTCAGTCGCGATGCTGACAGTGGACTTGTCACCTTCATCGAGGCAGAGACCCAGGCGCCTGAATGTGTCTGTATCTATCCTATCTAATGATAATAATAAAAAAATGTCTGGAACCCTTAATAGGTCCCAGACATTTTTTATTTGCCTTTAAATACTCCTAGCAAGTAAAGTACTGCTACTAAGATCCCTAAGGCTACACGGTAGTAACCGAAGACTTTGAAGTCGTGTTTCTTGATATAACCCAAAAGGAAGTTGATGACTAAGAGTGATACCCCGAAGGCAATCAACATCCCTAAGATTAGATAAGTCGCTTCAGCCGCTGTATAATGGAAGCCAAACTTCACTAACTTGAGGAAACTTGCCCCAAACATGACTGGGATACTCATGAAGAAGGAGAATTCAGTCGCTACATAGCGTTTGGTCCCCATTAAGAGCGCCCCGATAATAGTAGCCCCAGAACGAGAAGTCCCTGGCACCAAGGCCAAGCATTGCCATAGACCCATGAGGGCAGCGTCTTTATAACTAATAGCTTCTAAACTATTAATGCGGCTTGCTTTAGATTTACGCTTGCCGGATTCCACCCAGATAAAGGCTAAACCGTAGACGGTAAAAGTAATAGCATAGACCCATGGCTTGTCGAAGTATTGGTCCATTAAGTCATCTAAGAGGAAACCCAGAACAAAGGCTGGCATAGTCGCCACAACCACCTTAGACCATAAAAGCCAGGTATTTTTCTTTTCTGCTGCTGACTTGCTTGGCGACAGCGGATTAAGTTTGTGGAAGAAGACCACCATTACTGCCAAGATAGCCCCCAGCTGAATGACCACAAAGAACATATCCGTAAAGGCTTTGTTTAATTGTAGTGGCATAAAAGCATCCACTAAACGCATATGGCCAGTCGAAGAAATCGGTAGCCATTCGGTAATCCCCTCAACAATCCCAAGGATGATTACCTTCACTAATTCAATAATTCCATTCATATTTTAGGTCCTTTCTCTATAAGCTATCACCCATTATACACCATCTTGGCATTAAATGCATTGAACTTCTCGCAAAGAATGTGGTATGATAAGGACAAGAAATAAATTTCAAACACAAAGGAGATAGGATCATGTTTGGATTTTTCAAAAAGAAAAAAGAAGAAGCGGCTCCCGTTTCAAAAGAAGTAACACTCTACGCTGTCGCTGATGGTCAATTGATTAACATCGAAGAAGTAAACGACATCGTCTTCGCGCAAAAAATGATGGGTGATGGCTTCGCAATCGTCCCTTCTAATGGTGAAATTTCTGCGCCTGTTGCAGGTGAAGTGGTCAATGTCTTCCCTACTAAACACGCAGTTGGCTTCAAGTCTGGTGCCTTAGAAGTATTGCTCCACATGGGGATTGATACTGTAGCACTTAACGGTGGTCCGTTCGACACCAAGGTTTCTGACGCTCAACAGGTTGATGCTAACACCTTAGTATCAAGCGTTGACTTAGACCAATTAGCAGCTGAAGGCAAAGATAATGCCATGATCGTGATTTTCACTAACGGTAATGATTTAGTAGAAAGCTTCGAACTCACTGCTTCAGGTCAAGTAAGCCGTGGCCAAGAAATTGGTAAATTAATCTTAAAATAAGCGCAAGCTATTAGGAGCTAGGGATAATCTCTAGCTCTTTTTTGATTTGTTGATCATCAGAAAAGAGGCTAAAACTTTTGTTTTAGCCTCTTACTATTTATTTTTTAGCTGGAATTTCGGTAATACCGTTCATGTAAGGTACCAAGGCTTCAGGAATCTTAACAGAGCCGTCCGCTTGTTGGTAGTTTTCTAGGATGGCCACGAAGGTCCGCCCTACCGCCAAACCTGAGCCATTCAAGGTGTGAACATATTCCACCTTGTCATCAGCATTGCGGAAGCGAATCTTAGCACGACGAGCTTGGAAGTCGCCACAGTTTGAGCAAGATGAAATTTCACGATAAGTATCTTGGCCTGGAATCCAGACTTCTAAGTCATAGGTCTTAGTTGCTGAGAATCCCATGTCGCCAGTACATAAAGTAATGACACGGTATGGCAGACCTAAGGCTTGTAAAATACCTTCAGCATTTTGGGTCATGCTCTCTAATTCCTCGAAGGAATGATCTGGATGCGCATATTTAACCATTTCCACCTTGTTAAATTGATGCAAACGAATAAGACCGCGTGTATCACGACCCGCACTCCCCGCTTCAGAACGGAAAGAAGGACTCAAGGCAGTGAATTTAATTGGCAAGTTCTCAAGTGGTAAGATTTCGTTAGCATAATAGTTGGTCAATGGGACTTCAGCTGTTGGAATCAGGGTCAAACCGCGTTCGTCATTAACCCGGAAGGTGTCTTCCACGAATTTAGGATATTGACCTGTCCCGAACATAGATTGGTCATTCACCATGTATGGCGGGATAATTTCTTGGTAGCCATTGTGTTGGGTATGAGTATCCAACATAAAGTTATAGATGGCCCGCTCCAAACGCGCCCCCAAGCCCTTGTAGAAGACAAAGCGACTACCAGAAACCTTGGCACCACGTTCAAAGTCGATAATATCTAATTTCAGCGATTTCCCAGTGATTAAGTGGCGTAAAGTCGAACTTGCGCGGCGTGCCCCAACGACGTACTTCCACGTTATCCTCTTCATCGGCCCCCACTGGTACCCCTTCAGCTGGAAGGTTAGGCAAACGATGCTCGATGGCCTCTAAATCTGCTTCGATTTGAGCCAAACGCTCGTCGTCACGCTTAATGCGATCACCGATTTCTTTCATTTCAGCAATCTTATCATCCGCATTTTCCTTGTTGCGTTTGAGTTGAGCGATTTCTCCAGACACTTGGTTACGGTATTGTTTAGCCCCTTCAACGTCGATCAAAAGTTCACGGCGCTCGCTATCTAGGCGGCGATAATTCTCTAATACCTCTCGGTCTACACCACGAGTGGCTAATTTCTCTACCACCCATTCAAATTGTTCACGCAATAATTTACGATCTAACATTTCATTTCCTCCTTTTGGCCAAATAACAAAAAGAGCCTTCATCTTATTGGGACGAAAGGCTCTTCTTGGTTTCGCGGTACCACCCGATTTCAGGACATTATTCCTGCACTTAAGGCCTGTAACGGGGGCAACCGGCACTACTTGAGTCATAGGCTGCAGGGTTCTGGTGGATTCCAGGGCTAGTCCGTGATGATTCACACCAGCCATCACCTCTCTGAAGACGTCCTATCCTGTACTAGTCAAAACCGTCGCATCATTTATCTGCTTCTATACTATCACGAATCCGTAACTGGCGCAAGTCTACCAATTGAGATCGCGTGCCTTGTCCGTGTCACGATAGTGATGGGTGACATCCAATCCCTCAAAAGCTTGTTGTCTCAAGGCTTCATAAATGACGATATTGGCTGTATTGGACAAATTCAAACTCCGAACATGCTGGTCATTCATCGGAATGCGCAAGCAGTCCGCCTTGCGTTCCTCCATCAAGTCAGCGGGCAAACCGGTTGTTTCCTTACCGAAAAGGAAGAATTGCTCGCCAGCACTATTTTGAGCTAGGTCCGCCTGACAATAAATGCGCGGCGCAAACTTGGTAATCAAGTAGAGTGGTCGCTCACCCACATAAGCTAAGAAATCCTCCAGACTTTCATGGTAGTGAACTTCCACATGCTCCCAGTAATCTAGGCCTGCACGCTTGAGCATCTTATCATCGGTCGAAAAACCCAAGGGCTTGATTAGATGAAGCGGGGTATTGGTGGCCGCACAAGTTCTGGAAATATTCCCCGTGTTAGCCGGCATTAGCGGTTGATATAAGGCAATATGATTTTTCATAGGCTCTCCTTCTTAGTGGTCGCCTGAAGAGGGTCCCACAAAAAATCCCGCTGCCAAGAACTGACTAGCGGGACTTATCATTTAAAATTAAGCGAGTTTGAAGTCTACGCTGTAGATTTCGTCTGCCAAAGCAGCCTTGTTAACAGCTTTAACGACAACATTTTCTTTTTTGCCGTCGAATTCTAATTCAAAGGCTTGGCTCAAACCTTGAGTTTTCAAGACAACATCGAGTTCACGACGGTTAACTGTTAAAGAAACAGCTTCTGAACCTTTCCCGTATAAAGTTGCTGGAACTAAACCAGCTTCACGTACTTTTTTAGCTGAGCCAGAGCCCACTTTTTCGCGTAATTCTGCTTTTAATGACATGGTATTTAAAACTCCTTTTGCTTGCATTTTTTTATAAAGCGACTAGCGCTTTTTATTGGCATAATGGTATCTTACCAAAAAACGGCACAAATTGCTAGCTTATTCTACCCTTTTTTTATACAATAGTACTAGTTTTGTGCTCAGACAAGGTGGTGATTCCTCAATGAAACGGTTATTTAGCTTATTAAAACCTTTTGATTACCTGATCATTTTAGGGGTCATTGCCTTATCTTTCTTGCCCAATATCCTGACCTTCTACCACTATCAAGGCTTGAATAAACCTGAGGTAGTCAGCCAAGCTACTGAAGCGTCTAGCACTAAGGAAACACCCGCATCTTCCTCCACCTATGCCCTCATTAAAATAGACGGCAAGGAAGTGGACCGCTTCGATCTCTCGGAAGACGCTCCTCATGAAGAGAAAACCTACTACCCACATCCGGGACAGTATAACATTATTGAGCGTGATGGCAAACGAATTCGTGTGCGCGAAGATAACAGCCCTGATCAAATTGCGGTTAAAACCAGTTGGGTGGGCCGACCAGGTCAGGTTTCCATCTGCTTGCCCCACGGGCTCATTATCGAGATTCACGGCGAACGTTCAACCGGTGGTCGCACTGACGCTAGTCAATCAAGTAACGCTAGCTCAAGCCAAGAAGAAGATTTAGTTTTACCAAAATAAGGACTGGAGAATCTCCAGTCCTTTTTCTTTACTTGAGAATAGACCGGACCCGTTTTTGTAAATCCGGCACCACTTCTTGCTCAAACCAGGGATGTTGCTTTAACCAGCGTTGGTTGAGAGGTGAGGGGTGGACTAAGGGAAAATAGTCCGGCAAATAGTCCTGATAATGGGCGACTGTTTCTGTCAGATTGCTTCTTTTGCTCTTAGCCAAATAATAATCTTGAGCATAGCGGCCGACTAATAGAGTCAGTCTAACCTCTGGTAATTGAGCTAGGATCTGAGGATGCCACTTAGCTGCAAATCCCTTTCGTGGTGGCAAATCGCCTGATTTACCCTTGCCAGGATAATAGAAATCCATGGGGAGAATTGCCAAGGCGTCTGAATCATAGAAGGTCGAGCGATTCATCCCTAGCCAGTCCCGCAAGCGATCGCCAGAGCGATCATCCCAAGGGCGACCGGCTTCTTGGGTAGCTAAGCCCGGGGCTTGCCCAACAATTACTAATCGTGCAGTTTTTGGCGCCGTAAAAAGTGGCTCAATCCCCGCCTTGCTGTAAACCTGGTTTTCTGGCGCTTGCATGATAGCATCGCAAATCTTTAAATTATCTTTGCCCATACTCTATTCCCTCCTCTTAGGATTTCAGATAGGCGACAACTGCATTGAGGCCATAGACTTCCCGTCCATCGCGCCGATAAGAATGACAGCCTAAGGCTTGTTTGGTCGACACAGCCACATCATATTGTTGCTCTAAGGTACCCCCATAGCGAGGAAACGCTCCTTATTAATTCCTTTGGTGTCTATGAGCCAGTGATACTCATCCTCCTGCTTGAAGGCCTGGGGATGACTCGCTTCAAAAGGTTGAAAACGACTATAAACATCTTCCTGTACCTGAAAATCTTCCATGCTAAGGGCGGGTCCATAGGCAATCAGCAGATTAGATGGCGTCACATCATATTGGCTCATCATAACTTCTAAGGCTTTTTGGCCAATCGATTGGAGTGTGCCCGGCCAGCCAGAATGAACTAGGGCAAACACCTTTTTAACCGGATCAAAGAGAATAATTGGAATACAGTCTGCAATCTTGACCATTAAGGCCAAATCGCTTGCCTCTGTTACCAAGCCATCGTAGTCGCCGAGAGAGCGTAAGCCCCATCCTGTCCCCAATTGGCCGACCCTTACTTGGCAGATGTCAGCTCCGTGAACCTGGTGCACCTCTGCTAGAGGCATATCGGCTTTTAGAAAAGTTCGATTGACAACTTCTACGGATGCCTCCTTAAAATCAGGTTTGAAATTAAGTTGCTTACCAATAAAACGATGCTCCAAGCCCGCTTCAAGCAAAGCCGGCACCGTGTAGTAGTTGTAGTCAGGTCCATTTATATGCTCATAATCCATTTTCATACCTCCTTTCCTAGCTTTGGGTCACTTGATAAAGGGGCCAAAAGCCAGCTACTGCCTTAACTAAGTCCTGAACCAAAGCTTCTAATTCGCTATAGTCCGCCAATGGCTCCATATCTTGACGCAATAGTACCTTGCGTACCTGCCCCGCCTCATAGGCTTCTACCAGCTCTTGCCGGTAACTTTCACTTGTGGTCATGCGTCGCGTTTGCTTATCTGAATCCTGAACCCAGTAATAGGCCTCTTGTGGTGCTGGCACTTCTAAGATTCGCGCCTGTTGGGCTAGCGTCTCCTCTTGGCGACTTCGTTCAATGAAACTTAACTCCAAGCAGACGGTGGGCACCCCTTGATCCGATACTAGTCTCAAGGCAAAGCTTGGACTAGCCGGCCGATTTTCTGGTGGAAAATAATAGACCCAAAAATGAGGTCGAGCCACTTGAGCTTGATTCATCCAGGCACTTACTCGCCCCTGAGTCCAATCTGGAAAAGCTTGCCCGAAGGCAGTCGCCAATTTCGAAAAAGCCTGCCGAGCTGCCTGGCCACTTCTTTTGAGGCATTCCATGTCCTCAATTTCTACTGGATTATCTAGTTTAGCCGGATTACGATAGTGCTGATCTTGATAGGCCATATAGTCTGTCAGCGACTGTTCCCACTTCATCATCTCACTCCCCCTTTTACCCTATTATATCAAATTATGACTTAGTCCCCCTAGCTTGGCGCTTCAAAATTACAAAAGACACGACCAAAGGAGAAAAGGTCGTGTCTTTAATTCGTTATGCTCCAAAGGGTGAGCCTATCCCCGAGCTATCAAGATTATTCTGTTTCTTTTGGCTTATAGCTTGCAAGCCCTAAACCAGCTAAGAGGCTGAGTGCTGCAGCACTAAAGAAGAAATTACTCTCTTCCCCAGCAGCTGGCAATTGCCCCTGTTTAGCCATATTCGACGAAGCCTCGGGACTTTGCTTGGCTGAAGCAATTATCGAACTAGTTGGTGTTGGCTGTAATTGACTTTGTGCTTGTGATTGAGTTGTTTGACTAGGTCCTTGCTGACTTGATCCAACCTCAACTGCATAGAGTGAGAAGTGAGGCGCAGTCAAGATGACCTTGCGTCCATCTTCTGACATACGGAAATCTGCAGATTCTATCGCCTTTCCTTGGTTATCTAAGTGATAGGCTTTTGAAACAACACCGCTAACCGGAATCGATACTTGGGCTGGTCGCTCAATTTGGACACCTTGGCCAGCCTTGTCTTGGAAATGAATCTCATAAACCAAGACATTTTCAGCTAAACCTGGAATCTTAACGCGTCCCACATGCAATGCCACTACCTCTTTGCCCAATCCTTCAGGTAGAATTGTCACACTGACTCCAGTATCTTTGTCATTATCTTCAAAGGTCACTGTTCCATCCTGATTATAGGTGACATTAACCCCCTGACTTCGATAAAGAGGAACTGTTACATCCGAAACTCCTGGCTCTGGTGTCACTGGGTTGGTTGGCTCAACTGGATCCGGGGTCACTGGGTTGGTTGGCTCAACTGGATCTGGGGTCACCGGGTTGGTTGGCTCAACTGGATTTGGAGTCACCGGGTTGGTTGGTTCCACTGGATTCGGGGTCACTGGCTGCGTTGGCTCAACTGGATCCGGGGTCACTGGGTTGGTTGGCTCAACTGGATTTGGAGTCACCGGGTTGGTTGGCTCAACTGGATCTGGGGTCACTGGCTGCGTTGGCTCAACTGGATCTGGGGTCACTGGCTGCGTTGGCTCAACTGGATCCGGGGTCACTGGCTGCGTTGGCTCAACTGGATCTGGGGTCACTGGCTGCGTTGGCTCAACTGGATCCGGGGTCACTGGCTGCGTTGGCTCAACTGGATCTGGGGTCACTGGCTGCGTTGGCTCAACTGGATCTGGGGTCACTGGGTTGGTTGGTTCTGTTGAAGTATACGGCAAGGTAATTCCTTCTACCTCAACAGGTAATCCATGCAAACTTTCAATATGTCCAGACTGTAAGCCAGTGATACTTACTCTGTCAGTTACTGCCTCTGCTGTGAAAAGCAATGTCTTGCTAGATAGCTGAGTATAGAAGTGTGCCGTCTTCCCATTTGAAAGTGTCAATACAGGAGAATCATTAACTAAGACTTCATGATCGAAGTTAACCGCAAAAATTTTACCATCGAAATTCTCTGTATCTAGTGCTTTAACGAGACGGGATTGAATTGGGTCTTTAGTAATGAAGTCCCAATTCACTGTCTTATAAGACAGGGTAAAGTCATTTTGAGTCCCTTCTTTGTGCTCATAGAGAATTCCATAGGTACCCGGAACTATTTCTTGTACAGAATTATATGCATATGACCCCGATTGAATCAGACGATGATGAAGCCAGGTCAGACTACCATCCGTCTCTACTCGGGCAAGTCGAATAGTTCCTTCAGTTCGAGAATTACCTTGCCCATTAGCATTAGTAAGTACGATATATTCTTGACCTTGGTAGTGGGTTGATATGGCTGCTAATTGGACATATGAGTCATGTACATCACGGTAACGAGTAACTGTCTTGTCCCAAGTATGGCCACCATCATGACTAGTCGCTACTTGAAGATCTCCTGAAAGACCACGCATAAAGAGCTTAACTTGACCATTATCGAGTTGAACAGCAGACGCTTCAGTATTTTGATGCCAGTAATCATCCATAGTACTTGAATCTAAGGTCTTACCGTCAACCTGGCGTCCATCATTAACCGCCTCTCCCATGTGCCAGGTTTCTCCATGATCATCAGAATAAATAAGTCGGGATGATTGTGAACCTCTGAGATGAGAAGCAAAATTGGTTGAATAGGTTGGAACTAATAAGCGTCCTGCGTGTGGTCCTGTACGCAAAACAGTCCCGGTTCCTGGACCTACCCCCAAGAATTTCATCCAGTCAGGTTTAACCATTGGCGTAATATCACGTGGCGCTGACCAGGTCTTACCATCATCATCACTGTATGATAACCAGAGATAGTTGTCTTTGGCTACTCGGAAAGGTGAGGTCTTGTTGCTAGTAAAGTAGACATTACCTAAGAGATTCTCACCTTGGTAGATGTCCCCTTTGTCTTCATATTTTGGTTTTACCGGATCTACTACTACTCGATAGTCTGTCTTGGTTCCATCAGGTGCATAGACATACCCTTGCTCGCGAATAGTGTAGAGACCTTGCTCCCCTTCTCGATAGAGAACTTGATAAGTCTTACCGTCAATGGTCTGATACATAGTTTCCTTGTGTTCTGACATACCGAAGATACCTCGGCCTTCTGGGAACATATCGTAAATAGAGAAAATGCGTTTAGTGGTTGGGTCTTGAACTAGCACTTGGTCAATGGTAACTGGGGATGCTTGATCTGCGCGCTCTGGATTAGGATTATCGCGCAAGTTGGCAATATGAATGCGGTCACCCCAAGTCTTACCTCCGTCTTCACTACGACGAACAACCATCCCAATATCGCCCCAGTCAGAAGCGTGAAGACGACGCTCATCGGCTGCAGCAATTAAAGTCCCCTTATCAGTTTTAAGCAAGGCCGGGATTCGATAGCTGGCAATCCCGTCTGAGTTTGGTCGCCCATTTCTGCCACTTGAGAAGACATCTTGCTTGTCAGAAATTTCTGCCCCTGGTGGAGGAGTCATTTTCAATGGTTCTCTTTGTAATAATTGACTGCGTTCTGCCACTTCTTCTTGCGTCAATACTCGATTATAAATCGTTAAATTACGAACTTTCAAATCACTACCCCAACGAAGATCTTAGCACGACGCGTCTTCCCAATTTGAACATCAGTTAAATCAGGCATATCGCTCAAAAATTTCCCAGAGACCGGACTCGTTCGAGATAGTACGCCATTGACATAAAGACGTACTTGACCTGCTGCCTGACTAGGATCCGGTCTTTCTACAGTGAAGGTCACTGAATTCCATTTACCTGGGATTACCTTGAGGAGAGCATCATTAAAACTTCCATAGAATTGTTCCCCTTGTCGTCCTCTCCCCTCGACTACAGCCGTTCCTTTATTAACTGCTAAAGTAAAATACTCATTAGCATACTTATTGCTAGAAACAGAAAAAAGATTGTAGAACTGCGGAGCCTGTTCACTAGGCTTAAACTCCATATGAATTGTAGCGTTAGTAAGTTTTTTTAGAGTTTCAAGATGCTGGGATAAATCTACTCGTTGATTGTTTTCACTATTTGTCTCCAAATCGTCTTGCTCTAAAACCTGATTCTCTCGTCCCACATCACGAACAATTTCATCTCGTCGCAATTGTTCATCTTGTGTCTCACCTAGCCCAGTATCTGTTGTATTATCAATAGGTTTTTCCTCTGCCCTTTCAGACACAGCGTTTACATCTTGTCTATTAGTTTCAGAAAGTATATCACCATTTTCGGAAACGTTTACATTTTCAGGTTGACTAATAGCCTCTGTTGGGCTTGTTTGAGGGATTTCTTGAGCTGACGCACTCGTTTGAGGTGATAAAAATAGGACATGTCCAATAACAACTGAGAAGACTCCCGTCGCTAATTTACGAATAGCGAAGCGAGATCGACGATTGAAAAGATCTTTTGCTTGTTTACTCATGTTAAGCCTCCAAATTATAGGGATTTTGGGTTGCTGATACAACAAAATCTGGCTACCAGGATAGCTAGCTTAGAACTAGCCTCCTAGTAGTCAGGTCTTGCATAGTGTGAGTGCTTATTTAACAAATTCCGCCCGAGCGGCTTGGATCATGGCGTGCGCCTTGTCAACAACGGCTAGGTCTTCTGGGCCAACCCCTGTTAATGGTGGGCGAACAGAACCACAGTTGAGGCCTTCGCGTTTGAGGATTTCTTTCTGTACGGCATAGAGGTTAGCTTTACCACTTACCAAGGTGAAGATGATTTCATCAATGCGACCTTGGATAGTGAAGGCTAGGGCTAAATCGCCTGCTTCTAGGGCTGCATTAGCTGCTAAGAAGAGTTCTGGCATTACCCCATAGGTACCACCGATTCCCCCATCAGCCCCCATGACACGACCTCCGATGAATTGTTCATCCGGACCGTTGAAGACAACGACTTCACGATCACCAGCTGTCAACTTCCAAGTGATTAAGTCTTGGACTGGCATTGAAGAGTTCTTAACCCCAATCACTTTAGGATTTTCCAACATGGACTTGAACATGCTAGGAGTTAAGGCATAGCCTGACAGTTGCGGAATGTTGTAAATAATGAAGTCAAGCTCTGTGGCATCAATCATAGCATTCCAGTAATCCTTAATGGAATGTTCTGGCAAGCGGAAGTAAATTGGTGGGATGGCTGCTAAGGCGTCTACCCCTAAGCTTTCCGCATGCTTAGCTAACTCAACAGAATCGCGCGTAGAGGCAGCCGCGACATGGGCAATGATGGTCATCTTGCCACCAACTGCCTTCATAACATGTTCTAAGACTAGTTTACGTTCTTCTACATTTTGGTAGATACACTCGCCAGACGAACCGCCAACGTAGAGACCTTTGACCCCTACTTCCAAGTAATGCTTAGCAAGCGCTTGGGTGCGTTCTGGGCTGATATTGCCTTCATCGTCATAGCAGGCATAGAAGGCTGGGATAATTCCTTTGTACTTATCGAATTTTGACACGTTTAAGACTCCTTTGGTTATGCAACCGGTAATTTAATAACTAACTTTTTATAAGCACTAACCTGGCCCAAATGGCGGGCCGGCTTATGTGCATCTTCTGGAAATACCACACAGGCTTGTCCAGGATAGAGTTTAACAATGGTCTGGATTGGACCATCCAAAAAGGCAATGTCCTTTTCGGCATCGTAGGCGGTGACTTCATTCAGCTGAAATGTAGGGGCCACAATGAGATATTCATGGCCTTCAAGCGGCACATGGATATCTAACCATTTCTGATGGGCTTCATAATGAGATTCATCAACTGCACCTAGCTCTCCATCTTGGATGAAGAAGTATCCTCCCTCGAAATCATATCGTCCGATAGCTTTTTGAGCTAAGCTATTGAATGTTTCGAGTGCTGCTTTAATATGGGGAATTCGGTCGCTGTATTCTTGAAGACCTTGTAATTGATCTACAATCATCTTTTCACCTCCTCTTTACCGACAATTGCTTATTTATCTGTATCTAAGGCTTCTTCGCGAGGATCGTGCAGAGGTCGCCCGCGTCGAATGAGAAAGAGTACCAGATTATAGGTGACACTAGCCGCCACAATTGGCATGTAAGTAAAGAGGTAATTCTGTAGGAACATGTCTGCCGTAAATTGTTTTAAGGCGACCATCCCCATGAGAATAATAATGGCTACCGCATTGATAATGAGTGGCGCCGTATAGTAACGCTTAGCTACTCGGTTAATCAGATAGGTTGCCAAAACCGACAAGCCCATGAAGAAGATACCATAGAAGAACCAACCAATAATCAGTTGCTCCAAGGTCATATCAGGCACTCCTTTCTCTTTCTTGCATTTCTTTAGTTTACTACGCTAACGAAGCGTTTAGCAATTTCCAGTGGTCGCGTAATAGCGCCGCCTACAACGGCTGTGTGAATCCCTTGGGCGAAAGCTGTTGCTAGGTCTTCTGGTGTATGGATCTTACCTTCAGCCACAATTGGAGTATGGGTTTGTTCCACTAAGGCTTTCATTAACTCAAAGTTAGGACCGGTTGTTTGACCTTCCGTATAAGGCGTATACCCATTCATGGTAGTCCCAATCAAGTCAAAACCTAGGCGTTCAGCATTCAGTCCCTCTTCCAAAGTGGAAATATCGGCCATCAGCAATTGATTCGGGTATTTTGCCTTGATTTGAGCGATGAACTCATCCAAGGTCTCCCCTGCCCGCTCACGTAAGGTAGCATCGAGGGCAATAATATCAGAACCAACTGCTACTAGCTCATCCACTTCTTGCATGGTGGCGGTAATGTAGGAACCATAGCCTGGATAAGCTCGCTTAATAATCCCAATCACTGGCACATCAAAGGCTTCCTTAATCTGGGCAATATCTGTAACCCCTTGGGCCCGGATACCGACGGCTCCAGCTTCAATAGCTGCTTTGGCCATGAGAACCATGACCCCACCTTCTTCTCGGTAGAGCGGTTCGCCAGGTAAAGCCTGACAGGAAATAATTAGTTTTCCTTTTAATCGTTCAATCGTTGGATGCATTGTGCTCACTATCCTTTCACCGCCCCGACCGTAATACCTTGGGCAAAGAAGCTTTGGAACATCAGGAAGACAATAATCATTGGCAAGGAAGCCAAGAGCGCGCCAGCCATGAGGACCCCATAGTTCAGGGAGAACTCAGCAGATTGAGCCATAGACGCCAAACCTAAAGGCAAAGTCTTCATTGTTTCTGAGTTAGTGAATACCAATTGGGAGAAATAGTCGTTCCAAGAGGAAATGAAGGTGAAGATAGCCAAGGCACCAATACCTGGTTTAACAATTGGTAAGACGATATTGACGAATTTCTTGATTTCACCACATCCGTCAATGTCTGCAGATTCTAAGAGAGAATCAGGTACAGAGTGGGAGAATTGCTTCATGAGGAAGATCCCGAATGGCCAACCGACAGCAGGCAAAATCAAGGCGCGGTAGGTATCCATAAGCTTGAGATCAGTAATCAATTGAAGCAAAGGAATCAAGATAACTTGTTTTGGCAAGGCCATGGCCGCGATAAATACGGCAAAGAGTAAGCCAGCGCCTGGGAAACGTTTCTTAGCTAAGGCATAGCCAGCTAAGGAAGCCGTCGTGCAGACCAAGATGGTTGTTACCACTGAAACAAATACAGAGTTGAAGAACCAACGTGCAGTTAACGGCACTAGGAGGGATTTGAAGTTATCTAAAGTTGGGCTCATCGGGAACCATTCTGGTGGGATGGCAATGGCGACGTCTTGAACCTTAAAGGCACCTGTTGCAATCCAATAGAATGGGAAGATGAAGAAAATGGTCAAGAATGCCAACAATGTGAAGGAAATAATGTTGTAGAGACCGAATTTTTTGAATTCCATGTTAAATCGTCACCTCTTCCTAATCAATATCGCGGTTGAAGTATTTGTATTGAACAGCCGAGATTAAAGCAATAATCAAGGCTAGCACAACACCCCATGCAGAGGCTTGGCCAAAGGATTGCTGCTTAATCCCCATCTCGTAGACTTGGTACATGATAGTGCTTGTCGCATAGTTAGGACCACCAGAAGTCATCAATTGGATTAAGGCAAAGATTTGGAAACTGTTGATGGTGGTTGTAACCACGATATAAAGGGTCGTTGGCATAATCAATGGCCAAATAATGTTTTTGAAGATGGTCCAGTTGTTGGCGCCGTCAATCTTAGCAGACTCGAGCAGTTCCACTGGAACGTTCCCTAAGCTGCAATATAGAGAATAATCGGCTGACCAATACTGGTCGTAATTAGAACGGCAATGACTGCATAAATAGCAGTAGAGGCGTTTCCTAACCATTGGACATTACCTTCAATGACATTCATGGATTTGAGAATATAATTGAGAATCCCAAAGTCTGGGTTATAAATCCACAACCATACCACTGTAATCGAAACAACTGAGGATACAGCTGGCAAGTAGAAAACGCCACGGAAGAAGCTCCGTACATGAGCTGATTTGTTATAGATGTTAATGGCGATGAAGAGGGATAAGACTACTACAATTGGTACTGCAATTGCTACGATAAAAATAGTGTTACTTAAAGACTTGATAAAAGTCTGATCGCCTAAGAGCTTAGTGTAGTTATCTAAGCCTACAAAGCTAACTCTCCGCCCTCTATACTTGAGCAAGGACATGTAAATCCCGCGTAACATTGGATAGAGTACGAAAGTCAGGAAGAAGGCCATAGCAGGTGCAATGAACAGATAGGCGCTAAAGTCGTACTTTCTTCTTAATTTGGCTAACATAGAGATCTCCTTTCGAGAGAATAATTCATAATAAAAGGGACAAATCGGCTACCCTAGGTCGCGATCACTATAAACGACTACTCCCAAACTCCCGCTAGTCCAAAATATTGGGCGCTTGGGAGTAGGATGTTTATATTAGTCGCACGCGAGAACCTGGTCCGGGTAGCGCTAGATTTGTCCCAGTAAATCGAGCACTCTCTGAATTCAGATTATAGTGTGGCTTATTTGCTTCTTCGTAGGTAGCTTGCGCTTGTTCTACATAGCTGTCCACTAGTTCTTTTACATCACCTTGGCCAGACAATACCCCTTGGAGCATTGGGAACCAAAGTGGACGCATTTTAGCGTAACCTGGAATGGTGTTGTAGTAAGCACCGAAGTGATCTGATAAGCCTTCAGCAAACTTCAACTCTTCGTTGTCATAGAGGCCTTTCACGCCTTTTTGAGCAGAGAAGTTACCAGTTGCCTTCAAGGTACGAGTACCCCATTCTGGATCGTTGATCATGAAGTCTACAAATTTTTGAGCGGCTTCAATCTTCTTGTCATCACCGTTATCGAAGACTGCAGGACCAGCTACTAAGTATTCATACTTAGGCGATTTGTTAGCATTAGGGAATGGTAAGAAGCGAACGTTTAAGTCTTCTACTGATTTCCATTGTGCGTAAAGACCTGGACTTGCCAAGATACTTAATGGAGACTTACCAGACTTGAAGTATTCCAAAGCATCTTTTGCTTCTAAAGCGGCCCCTTGACCGATAATGCCTTTAGGTGCTTGTTCGCGAATCCATTGAAGGGCTTTTACCCCGTTTTCGTCATTGATGGTGTATTTATTTACTTCATCGTTAGTAATCCAAGAACCGTATAAGTTAGAGACAAAGGCACGAGGACCTTGGTCACCAGCTGCAGATTTAGCATACACAACGGTTGGAATTAAGTCTTTGTCTTTTTCATGAACAGCTTCTAAGAATTTTTGGAATTCTTCAGGCGTCCAGTTACGTCCTTCTTTTTCGAATGGCAAGAGGTTTGTCACGCCTAACTTATCAGTCAACTTAGTGTTAACTGCCATCAAGAATGGCGCAATCCCTTGAGGGTAGAGATATAACTCGTTTTCGAAGGAGCTAGCCTTAACAGCTGATTCATTTAATTTTGAAGTGTCAACGTCTTTGAATGGTGCCAAATAACCCTTGCTTGCCCAGTCGATGACACGACCTGGTGCATCATAGATTACGTCAGGGTTGGTCTTAGATTGGATTGCTGTTTCAATTTAGCTGGACCGTCTGTGAAGTCGATTTTTTGGTATTCTACTTTGATACCTGGGTTCTTAGCTTCAAAGGCTTTAATCAAGGCTGCATCGTATTCTTCAGAAGTCTTGAATTCTGAGTCGCTGGTAAAGTTAGGGAAGTTCCAGTATTTGATGGTTACTGTCTCTTCAGCACGCACATCGGCTGGTACCGCTGTCACAACTGTGTTTAATAAAATCCCACAAGATAAGGCAGCTGCAAAAACTTTTGATAATTTCATGATGGTTCCCCCATTTGTAATTTTTGATTGATAGAAGTAATTTCTTGAATCGTCTTCTGCATATTCTGATTGAAGACTGGTTCTTCCAACATCATCAGGGTAATGATGTCGATCAGGAAAAAAATTGGTAGTTGCGTATTGACAAAAAACTCACTATTGACAAACCGGCTATTATGTACCAGAAGGGTCTCATCAGCTAGCTTAGCCAAACTACTTCCCTTCATGCTAGTTATGGCCACCAAAATAGCGCCATTTTGCTTGGCATTGCCTAAAGCATCAATCACATCCTTTGTTTCACCAGAATTACTAATGGCAATTACCACGTCACTGGAACGTGTCACCGTACTGGAGATAATCATCATATGTGAGTCCGTCTCGCTCGTGGCTGGTAGTCCCATACGCGAAAGGCGAATAGCCAATTCCCGAGCCGTTAACCCCGAGGATCCCATCCCATAAACCATGATTCGGTTGGCCTGAGAGAGAACTTGAATTAACTGACGGAGCTGATATTCTGATTGTAATTCTGACGTTCGTTGAATGATACGGTTATAGAATTCACTAACCGTATCGAACATATCATGTTTCTGGTGATTACTTGCCGACTCCCCTTCACTGACTTGCAGTTGAATTTTCAAATCGACAAAGCTCTCACACCCTACTTTACGACAAAAGCGCGTAATCGTTGCGGCTGAAACACCCGTTTCTTTGGCCATCTCGCTAATGGTAATGTTAGTAAAATAGGGACTTTCTTGCATAATATAGGTTGCAAGGAGCTGTTCCTTTGGTGATAGATGAACGAAGTTAGCTTCAATTCGCTCTAATACTCCCATGGGATCACATCCTTATTGAGTTAGCTTAATGAGTTGAGATAGCGCACCTAACATTCCAGCATCATTACCTGACTGGGCTGGTCGAATCTCTGTTGTGAGGAAGCGAGAATCAATCACTCGTTGCTCCAAGATTGCCATTAGACGTGGCATAATGAGATCAGCACGCGCTAGAATTCCTCCCCCTAGGACAAGGACTTCTGGATTCAGAAGATAAATCGCTGATAAAAGTCCGGTGGCTAAATGATTTAGAAATTGGTCGAGTACTTGGCTTAAGACTGGATCTCCTGTTGCTTCCAAGCGGTCAAAGAAGGCTTCCCCACTGAGATTTTCGCCTGTCGCTTGAGCCGCCTGTTCTAACAAAGCGGTTGTTGAGGCTAATTCCTGAAAGGCTGCTTTGCCAATAGGCAGGTAGCCCACCTCTCCGGCCATGTCGCTCACACCGGTTAGCAGTTGTCCATCTAAAACAATGGCTCCCCCTACACCTGTACCAATCGTAAAACATATCATGGACTTAGGTGGCTGGCCTGTTCGACTGGCTTGCCAGTATTCACCCAAACAAGCTGCGTTCACATCGTTTACCACATAGCAAGGCAGACCAGTGAGTGCTTCCACTTCAGCTTTCAGTGGCGTCCCCGTATAACCTGGGATAGTGGGCCCTGCAAATCGTATAGACCCGTCACGAGAATCAACCACTCCAGCAGTTGAAATCGCCACGCCCGATAGGCTTTCCTGGGACTGAACCTGCTTTGTAATCGAAAGAACTTGTTGCAATATCTGGTTAGAATACTGGTCAACGCTAGTTTTGACCTTCTGAGTCTGGCCTAGCGCTTCCCCCTTTTCATTGAAGAGACCATATTTAATGAAGGTCCCGCCAATATCAAAGCACAAGTAATTCATCCAATTTGTCACCTCTCTTTCTGTCTTTCAACTGATTACGCTTTCATTATACACCAAAGAAAATATTTTTCAAGTGTTTTTATGAAGAAAATTATTTTCATGATTGATTTTCTACTAGCTTCATTTTTAATCCTTGCTTCTATGGTATTTACATGAAAGCGCCATCTATTTTTCATTGATTTACATCCGTTCTTCTAGCTGTTTTTATCTTCCTTTTCCAAAAGCAACCGATTGACTACCCTATTTTAAGAATAAAGAGGCAAACTAAAAAGGCTAGGAAAGACTCCTAACCTCATTTATCTTATAAACCTAAACGACTCAAGAAATATGGCATCTGCACGCGCCACCATGGCCAGTCATGGGCCACATCGCCGCCCCACTCGTCAAACCAAGCAGGCACTCCCTTCATTTCTAGGGCTTCCTTTACCTTATAGAAGGATGGCAGACCATCGTGTTCCCAAGGCCCATGCCCGGTACAGACAATAATATTGGATTGTCGATATTGGTCCAGGAACCAAGGATCGTGTTGATTGAAGACATAATCACTCGGCGAATTAGAATAGATTGCCACGTCATCGCCATATTCCCCTACAAAGAAGCGTGCATCATAGACCCCACTCAAGGCAATCACCCCGCGGAAACATCTGGATGCTGCAAGAAGAAATTGAGCGCATGATAGGCCCCCATACTGCAACCTGTCGTCATCATTGGATCAAACCAGCCCGTCTTATGCTTAATAAAAGGAATAGCTTCGCTAATGACATAACGCTCATAAGCCCGATGCATTTCAGCCCGATCGTGAGGGTATTTCCAGTCAGCCAACCAACTCTCACTGTCCACACTAGCCAAGGTGAAAAATTGAACCCGTCCTGCCTCAATGGAATCGCGACAGGCATCAATCATGCCGAAGTCGGCATATTCATTGTGGGTTCCGCCTGATGAAGGAAAAACCACAATTGGTAGTCCAGCATGACCATAGCGGTTGAGGGGCATTTCGCGATTGAGTTGACCACTCCAGTGACTTAACCATTCTACGTGCATTTATTATTGTCCTCCTTGTTTCTTGTGTACATAATGACCTACTTCTTCAACTTCTTCTTGCGTATCCGCTAGAATGACTAAGAACTCATTCCCCATAATAGCCGAAAAAGCATCTGGCAAGCGGTCAACCATTTTCACACGGTCACCGTATTTTGCTCGAATCTCATCAATATTATGTGCGTAAGCCAACTCGTCACGACGTGAGATACCTACCCCGTAATGTCGATTATAGCTTGGAGTTTCTTCTAGCCTTCCAGTTACGATATCGGCATAGATAGCATAGAGATCACAACCATAAGCATAGTTATAGAGATCGATTGTGTAACCGCCAGCCAGTCGGTTATTATACTCGATGGCTACGTAGTCTCCCTTTTTACGACGGAAGAATTCGATATGAAAGAAGCGTTCCTTCATCCCAAAGGCCTTAACTGCCGCTTGGCCGTATGCAGCCAACTGAGCTTCTACATCCTTTTGAACAATATTCGTATAATCGCACTGGCCCTCAATCAATTCTAAGGTTGGCAAGGAATAGACAAAGCTCGTTGAGAAGACAATCTGTCCTTTTTCATCGACTAAACCATCAAATGTGCAGAGTTCCGCATCCAAGACATAAGGCTCCACAAAATAGGGAATGGATTGGTCCCACTCGGACAAGAAGGTTGCAACATCTTCTTTGGTCTCAAGTCGATAGGTTGCTGCGGTTCCTACTCCACGGTCAGGTTTTGCTACTGCAGGGAGGCTAGCTTCCTTCAAAGCTTTATTGAGTTGACTTTCATTTTTGATTAGATAACCTGGCACCACTGGAACGCCAGCTTTCTCAAATAACTTTTTCATTTTTGACTTATACTTGGTTTTTTCTAGGTCACGAGGTTTGACCCCGGGTACGTTGAATTGCTCGCGTAATTCAGCATCTAACTCTAACCAGTACTCATTGTTAGATTCCAAACGATCAATTGGGCCATGCTTATAAATTAAGAAAGCTACCGCACGCTTCACTTCATCAAGGTTCTCCATATCCTCGACACGGTAGTATTCAGTGAGGCTTTCACGTAACTCTGGTGAGAGCCAGTCATAGGGCTCTGTGCCAATCCCCAATACATTCACACCACGCTCTTTAAGTCGAATTGCGAAATTCTGGAGGTTTTTAGGGAAATGGGGGGACATCATCAAGTAATTCATAGTTTCACCTCAACATAATTATTAAATATAAATTAGAATATCATGTATTTTGAATGAATACAAGTATTAAAGTAAGAAAAGGCCAATTTCTTGATCCAAATGTTCGGAACGCGTACAAATGGCATAATAAAAAGGCTAGGAAATCTCTTCCTAGCCTTTCTTCCTTATTTAGTACCAAAAATACGGTCACCCGCATCTCCAAGCCCTGGCAAGATATAGCCGTGCTCATTGAGGCGTTCATCTAGCGCCGCCATATAGATATCCACATCTGGATGCGCCACCTGTAAAGCTGCTACCCCTTCTGGTGCAGCAACTAAACAAGAAAAGGTGATATTTTCTGGCTTGACGCCATACTTTTTCATCAGAAGGTCTAGCGCAGCAATAGCTGAACCACCTGTCGCTAACATTGGATCCACCACAAAGACATGACGTTCTTCGATATCTTGTGGTAATTTAGCAAAGTACTCAATTGGCTCTAGGGTTTCATGGTCACGATAGAGACCAATATGCCCCACACGTGCAGCAGGCACTAAGTCCAAAATCCCATCGACCATGCCCAAGCCAGCTCTTAGGATTGGAATAATCGCCATTTTCTTCCCGGCAATCCGCTTTTGAGTGGTCTCAACTAACGGCGTTTCGATAACCACATCTTCTACTGGCAAATCACGTGTAATCTCATAAGCCATAAGCATAGAGATTTCGTTGGTTACTTCGCGAAAAGCCTTAGTAGAGGTGTTTTTGTCACGAATAATGGTTAGTTTGTGCTGAATCAGTGGGTGGTTAATTACTACGCATTTTGCCATCTTAGTCTCTCCTTTTCTGGGTCAATCAATTTAAGCTTGATAAAGTGGTAAGCCTGCAACGAGTTCTTTGACTTCTTGGCGGATAGCTGCCAATTGGTCTTCAGAAGCTGTTAAGGTCTTGAGAATCAGACGGGCAACAGTCTGAGCTTGCGCTTCTTTCATGCCACGCGTCGTAATAGCAGATGTCCCAATTCGAATACCACTTGGATCAATGAAGGAACGGCTGTCGTTAGGAATCGAATTCTTGTTAACGGTAATCCCTACCTGATCCAAACGCTCTTGGGCTTCCTTCCCTGTCACACCTAGTGGTGTCACATCGAGATTAAAGAGGTGATTATCAGTTCCACCAGACACAACCCGTAGAGGGCTGTCTAAGAAAACCTCTACCATGGCTTGAGCATTCTTAATCACCTGCGCTGCATAAGTCTTAAAACTTGGTTGCAAAGCTTCTAAGAGGGCAACAGCCTTAGCTGCTACCACATGCTCCAGCGGTCCCCCTTGAATACCTGGGAAGATGGCCATATTGAGTTGTTTAGCATACTGGGCCTTAGCTAAAATCAAGCCACCACGAGGGCCCCGTAAGGTTTTATGGGTCGTCGTTGTTACCACATCCGCATAAGGCACTGGGTTAGGATGGAGACCTGCCGCAACTAAGCCAGCAATATGGGCCATATCCACAAAGTAGATAGCTCCTACTTTCTTAGCAATTTGACCAATACGTTCAAAGTCAATGGTCCGAGAATAAGCGGATGCCCCTGCAATAATCATTTTAGGTTTGACAGCCTCAGCCTGAGCTTCTAGCGCTTGATAATCAATCAATTCAGTAACAGGGTCTACACCATAAGCATGCATCTCATAAGACTGGCCAGAGAAATTAACAGGCGAACCATGAGTTAAGTGGCCACCTTGTGATAGGTCCATACCTAAGACACGATCGCCTACATTAAGGAAAGCCCGATAAACAGCAAGGTTGGCAGATGAACCGGAGTGGGGTTGCACGTTGGCGTATTCTGCACCAAAAAGTTCTTTCGCTCGATCAATCGCTGCTTGTTCAATGACATCAATGTATTCACAGCCACCATAATAGCGTCGACCTGGATAGCCTTCAGCATACTTGTTGGTTAAGACACTCCCTTGTGCCTTAAGGACTGCAGGTGAAACAAAGTTCTCTGAGGCAATCAATTCAATTCCTTCTAATTGTCGCCGTTCTTCACGTTCAATAGTATCAAAAACCAAGGCATCATGTAATCTCTCAGTCATAGGTAACCTCCTTATTGGTTGACTCCGCCAACCTATGTTCTGCTTCCTATTATAACATACTTGTGGCTGCTTTGTTCAACCGATTCATATAGGCATGATATTTTTCTGATTCTAGCACTGCTTGAGCTAAAATCCAGTCACAATCACTCGCCTCCAAAGCCCGCAGGCCGGCATATAGTTGACGGGTAGCACTGTCCGCATCATTAGGCTGACCTAAAGAGTAGGTCGCTACAACTGGACTTTGCTGACCTAAGGCTTGGATAATAGACTCATCTGCCAACAAACCGACTCTTCCTCCCTTAGCAACTAGCTTTGCATGAAGGTTGGCGAGATCTTCAGAAGACTCAAACAAAAACACAGCTTGTTTAGGGCTATAATGGCGATACTTAACGCCTGGTGATTGGAGCTGAGGAGCAGCTAATTGCTCTGCTACTGAAAATTCTTGAACCTTTGGACATACTTGCTTCAGCATGGATTGGGTGATAGCACCTGGCCGTAGAATGATTAAACGGTCTGACATAGGGCGGACCACCGTCGACTCCACTCCGATTTGGGCTTGATCCGTATCCCCTGCTACTACGCCAGAGATGACTCCATCAAAATCCTGCATGACATGGTCGACGCTTGTTGGACTAGGTTTACCCGATAAGTTAGCGCTTGGCCCAACTAGCGGCGCCCCCACTAAGTCGATTAGACGTAAGGCTGAATGCTGGTTAGGCATACGAAAGGCAACCGTTTCTTGGTCATTATTAACGTTTGCCGGAAAAACACCAGGCTTAACAGGCAGAATAATGGTTAAAGGGCCTGGCCAAAAGCGCTCCATTAAATCCTTAGCCAATTTAGGCACCTCTGCCGCATAGTCAAAGACTTGTTGTGCATCCTTGACATGAACAATGAGTGGGTTATCACTAGGACGACCTTTTGCTTGAAAGACCTTAGCAACTGCTTGTTCCTTAGTCGCGATGGCGCCTAAACCATAAACTGTCTCGGTAGGAAAGGCGACTAGCTCTCCTCTTCTTAAGAGAGCGGCCGCTTCATCCAATTCTCCCAAACGAAATTTCTTGGTTAACATTTTAGGCGGTCATCTCCTTTCATTCATTAATCTCTACTTGGACATAGCGGTCTCGGCCATTCAAATCCTGATGGCAACTAACCTTAGCTTGTGGGAAGGCTCGACGAAAAATGTCCACGACCGCCTGACCTTGTCGGAAACCAATCTCTAGAATCAAGCAAGCACTTGGCTTGAGATAGGGCCCAATTTGCTGAGCCAGTCGGCGATAGAAAGCCAAGCCCCCTTGCTCAGCAAACAATGCCATAGATGGCTCATAACGTTTAACCGACTCATCCATTAAATCTAATTCTGTCTCACTAATATAAGGAGGATTGGATACTACTAAATCGTAGGTTCGATCTTGAGGCAAGTCTTGACAGACATCCGTCACCAACCAATCAACAGTGGCCTGAAGACTTATGCCATTTTCTTTGGCAATAGCTAAGGCTTCAGGCGATAAATCGCCCGCGGTCAAATGAAGTTGTGGATGACGCAAAGCCAAACTAATGGCTAGAACGCCAGATCCCGTCCCTAAATCCAGAGCTTGACTGGCATCTGGATGCTTTTCTAACCAGGTGGCCGCTAAATCTAAGATGCCTGCCGTATCTTCTCGGGGAATTAAGACGGCAGGTGTCACCTTAAAACGGTGACCATCAAAGTCTTCATAACCTAAAATATACTGCAAGGGTTCATGTGTCACTAGGCGATTTAAAACCTTTTGAAAGGCCTCATAGTCCTCCTGGTTAGGGGCTTGATGAAGCTGCCTTACCAAGTCCGTTAAAGTCCAATCAAAGACACGCAACCAATAAGACTGGGCTAGGGTGCCATCAAACCCTCTTTCCTCCAAAAAAACTGAAGCACTCTTGAGTACTTCAGCCAGGCTTGCATTAGATTTGAGGGCCATTTAGCTCCTCCAATTTTTGGGTTTGGTCAAACAGAACTAACCCGTCGATAATTTCATCTAATTTCCCCGACATAATGGCATCGAGTTGTTGAATAGTTAAGCCAATGCGGTGGTCAGTTACCCGGTTTTGTGGGTAGTTGTAGGTCCGAATCCGTTCAGAACGGTCACCAGTACCGACAGCTAATTTACGGTTAGAATCATATTCTGCCTGAGCTTCTGATTGGAGCATATCATAGACACGAGCACGCAAGACCTTCATGGCCTTCTCCCGGTTCTTAAGTTGGCTCCGCTCATCTTGCATCGCAACGACCACCCCAGTTGGTAAGTGAGTCAAGCGAACAGCAGAGGCAGTCTTGTTAACGTGCTGACCGCCGGCCCCACTGGCATGGTAGATATCTACCCGGATATCGGCATCCTTGAGGTCTAAGTCGACTTCTTCTGCCTCAGGCATCACGACTACGGTTGCGGTAGAGGTGTGCACGCGACCTTGAGATTCCGTCTCGGGTACCCGTTGAACACGGTGAGCCCCGTTTTCGAATTTAAGCTTGCTATAAACCTTATGCCCTGTAATCATGAGGCTGACTTCCTTATAGCCTCCGATACCGGTAATATTAGCATCTAAGACTTCAACCTTCCAACCTTGACTGTCAGCGTATCGCGTATACATATTGAGTAGGTCACCGGCAAAGAGTTGCGCTTCATCCCCACCCGCTGCACCACGGATTTCCATGATAATATTTTTGCCATCATTTGGATCTTCAGGCAACATCATGACTTTTATTTCTTCTTCTAGACGAGGTTTTTCAGCCTTTAATTCTGCCAATTCCATTTTAGCCAATTCAGCCATATCAGCGTCTAAGCCTTCACCTAGCATATCTTCGGTATCTTTAATTTCTTGTTGGACCTGCTTGTAGCGTTTGATCTTTGCTACCTTAGGGCTCAGGTCCGATTCTTCAATAGTCAGTTCCCGCAAACGTTTGGAGTCCGAGATGACTTCTGGGTCACTGAGTAATTCGTGTAATTCCTCAAAACGAAAAATGAGGGCATCCAATTGTTCAAACATAATGGTCTCCTTTACTTAATTAATCCGGGATTCTTGTAACAGCGACGGCAAACCGGGTAGTAAGACTCGTTGCCCCCGATTTGAATTTGTTCACCTTGATAAACAGGCTTGCCATCTGAAATCCGCAAATTCATTATGGCCTTGCGATGGCAGAACCAACAGATGGTTTTAATTTCTTCAATCTTATCAGCGTAGAGCAAGAGATATTTTGACCCTTCAAAAAGTTCATTGGTAAAGTCATTTTTAAGGCCAAAGCACATGACTGGAATATCAAGCTCATCCACTACTCGCGCTAGCTGCAAAATGTGTTCTTTGCTGAGAAATTGCGATTCGTCAATTAAGATGCAATAACGCTTAGGTGTCAAGGCCTTAATGGTTTCGAATAGGTCCATGTCCTCTGTAATAGGCGTGGCTTGGCGTTGGAAACCTGCCCGACTATTGACAATTCCTACATCAACGCGCGTATCAATGGCACTGGTAAAAAGTTCAACCGGTTTATTTTGTTCTTCGTAGTTATGGGCCACCTTAATAATCTCAATCGATTTCCCACTATTCATGGCGCCATACTTAAAATAAAACTGTGCCACACTAAGCATCCTTTCTTGGGTATTTTTAAGCGCAAATTTCACTGTCCCAACTAGTAATGATAAGGGAAAAGAGCTCAATAGTCAATCAAAGAATCAGCAAAGCTAGCTAGCTCAACCCATCTGAAATTCTATTCTTCTGAACCTATAATTTTTCCATAACAAAAAGGCAGGAACTTGAGCTCCTGCCCCTTAATCCTGATTATTTAACTGGTACTTTTTGAATCCAGCCTTCTGGAGCTTCAACATCTCCGTATTGGATGCCCACTAATTCATCATAAAGACGTTTAGTGATTGGCCCCACTTCTGTTTCAGAATGGAAGACATACTTCTTATCACCAACTGTGATTGAGCCAACTGGGCTGATAACGGCAGCCGTCCCACAAGCACCAGCTTCTACGTATTGATCTAATTGATCAACATACACATCCCCTTCTTCTACTTCCAAGCCCAAGCGTTCTTTGGCTAAGTATAAGAGTGAATACTTGGTAATAGATGGCAAGATAGAAGGAGATAATGGCGTAACGAATTTGTTATCCTTAGTAATCCCGAAGAAGTTAGCTGCCCCAACCTCCTCAATCTTAGTCTTGGTTGCTGGGTCCAAATAGATAGCGTCAGTATATCCATCTAATTTAGCCTTCTTACCTGGATAGAGGCTGGCAGCATAGTTACCTGCTACCTTAGCAGCCCCTGTCCCTTGTGGCGCTGCACGGTCATAATCCGATACAACAAAGTTACTTGGAGTTAAGCCACCCTTGAAGTAGGCACCTACAGGAGATACATAAATTCCGAAGAGGTATTCATCTGCAGGTGAAACCCCAATTGATGCACCCAAGCCGATGAGGAAAGGACGGATATAAAGTGTCGCGCCTGATTCATAAGGTGGCACCCAATCCGCATTAGCTGCTACCACTTCTTTAACTGCTTCAACAAACCAATCCTCTGGGTAGGCCGGCATCAAGAGACGCTCAGCAGAACGGCGCATACGCGCCGCATTTTGATCAACGCGGAAAAGGTTAATTTCACCAGATTTGGTGCGGTAAGCCTTCAAACCTTCAAAACATGTTTGACCATAGTGTAAAACGTTAGCCGCTTCACTCATGGTAATGGTGGCATCTTCTGTAATGCCGCCCTTTTCCCAAGCACCATTGCGGTAGTATGCACGGTAACGTTTGCCTGTATCGGTATAGCCGAAACCTAGATTATTCCAATCCATTTGTTCTGGTGTTGTCATTGTCTATTCCTCCAATATAATAATGAGATTAGTTAGAACCTTTGAATACGAAAATTTCTTCATCATAGAGTTTCAAGACTTTGGTGAAGAGGAAGTGAACTAGGAAAGTTACCACTGCTGGCACAGCCACCCAGATGAGGAGCATGAGTAAGAAGTTATTTCCTAAACTTGGTAAGGAAGCGATTGGGCCAACCAAACCAACTAAACCGAAACCAGAGGTTTGTGGTGTCCCTGTCAAGTTAAAGACTGGAACCAAAACAGCTGTAATAGCTGAAGATAAGAGAAGCCCGGCTGACATAATTGGATGAGTCAGATAGTTAGGCATCATCATTTTCATAGCCCCCAAAGCAATCGCTGTTGGAACACCTGGCTTATTCTTCTTATGAGTTGCCCAGACTAAGTATAGAGCCGTAGTCCCGACCCCCATAGAGGCCGCCCCAGCTGATAGGCCAGTCAAGGAAATAGCTAAGCCGATCGCGACGGTTGAAATTGGGGTTAAGATTAAGATAGCAAAAGACATACAAATTAAGATACTCATTACGAATGGTTGATATTGTACGAAGGTTTCAATTACGTGACCAATCGTATCTGTCACTTGTTTAACATATGGAAGGAGCTTGTAACCAAGTAAACCGACTCCGGAACCTACCACAATTGGTAAGAGGATAATTTCTAAGGCACCAAAATGGTGGCCCACTAACTGGATGACAGCTACCGCAAGAGCTGCCGTTACCATAGCATTAATCAAATCTCCTGTCCCGGCAAGTTGGAAGATTTGGCCAGTCTTGTCACCGATGGTTGCTTCAACCGCTTTCCAAGCACCAGACCCGATAAAGGTAGCCCCACCGACCGCAATCATCTGCATTGGCTTCATATTGAATTGATGTGCAATCAAGAACCCGGCCATAACAGGAATGAAGAACTGGAAGATGGTAATAATATTTAAGTAGTCCACTAAATATGGCTTAATAGCAGGGTAATTGCTCTGAAGGGCTGTGAGCGCCGCCTTCAAGACTGCATTAGGAATCAAAGCTACTACGATAGCAATGGCTGTCCCATTCAATACATTGTTTATAAAATTATAGGCAGACGATTTGGTCTTTTCATTCGTCATAGAGATACCTCTTTTCTTTTTAGGATGCCATAATTTTAACGTATTTCTAATCTTATTGCAAGGTAGTTTTTCATTTTTCTGAAAATAATCCCTAGAAGGACGAACACAGAAGTCAAAGCTAGTAACTAGTTATCACGAACTTCTCATTTAATTACCTACATCCTGAGATTATATTTGTGAAATTTCTTCAGAAATTCGCCATCACCTCTTACTTAAGGCACAAGAAAAGAGACTAGGCGACTAGTCTCTCTTTAATCCTTTATAGCTGGCTTAGACTTTTGAAGCCTTCTTAGCTTCATTATTGGCAATAGCCAATGCCACCAAATGTTTTGCTAAACCTTCATTCCGTACTAGAAGCGGGCCGTGGAAATAGCTACCATAAGTATTGCGATAGTGCATACCCTCGGTTTTGTCTTGGCCATTGTTCCCATGACCGGTCACTACGCGACCAAGCGGTGCTTGATTGGGGCCTAGCGTGGTCACCCCATTATGATTTTCAAAGCCATAATAAGTCACTTGATTGACTTCATCATAGATTTCAATATCCCCGATGAAGCGAGTGCCTTCTTGGCGTTCTGTCTTATGTTGAAAAATACCTAGGCATTCAATTTTCTGCCCTTCTGCTGTCATATAGTATTGACCCAAAAATTGGAAGCCACCACAAATGGCAAGCAAGACACCATCTGATTCAATATACCGCTCTAATTCATCCTTTAGACGGCCAATATCGCGTGCAATAATCCCCTGCTCGTAATCCTGCCCACCGCCAATAAAGACAATATCATAGTCATCCGCCTTAAAGTCATCACCTAAACTAACCAAATCGGTTTCTACTTGGTAGCCTGCTTGTTTGGCATGGTATTGCAGCATGAGAAGATTACCATTATCTCCATAGGTATTCAAGAGATTGCCATAGAGATGGCAGATTCGTAAAGTTTTCATTCAATCTAGCCCTCCCGTTTTATTGTTTCAGGTAGCCCTTGGCTACTAGTAATTTACGTAAATCTAACATGGCGGTATAGGTAGCCAAGATATGAATATGTGGTGTCGTGCTCGCTTCAATAGCCGCAACAACCTCCTCAAGGCTAGCCAGCTCATGGATGCGTTCTGAATCAAGTCCTGCTACCTCAAGACGCTTGGTCATATCCTTAACCCGCATCCCTGCCGTATAGACTTCTTGGATTGGGAAATCAACCATCTGTTCATAATGACCATCCCAAATCCAGCTGACGTCTGTCCCATCTGCATAGCGGTTATTGAGAATGGCCACTAAGTTATAAGGCTCTGGATCTAATTTAATAAGCGCTAAGACCTGATCCAAGCCGACTGGATTCTTAACCAAGTTAAGCAAAACTTTCTTATCTCCCACCTGGAAGAATTCTTGACGACCGAAGACCCGCTCTGCTTGCTTAAAGCCAGCTTCAATGGCCTCAGGAGACACACCAAATTCACGAGCCACACTATAGGCCGCTAAGGCATTATAGATATTATAGAGCCCTGCTACTGGAATAGCATACTCATGCCCTTCAATGGCAAAACGCGAATGAGTCAGCGCTAATTCTTCCAGAGCCGTCACGCGATAATTTAAATCTGGACGTTTGAAGCCACAATGCGGGCAATAGTATTTCCCTAAGTTGGCATAAGTATTGCTGTGATACCGAAGGATATGCTGGCATTCTGGGCAGAGAATACCATCCGTATTATAGTGAGGCGTTACCTCATGGTCCTCTTCATGATCAAAACCGAAGTATACTCGAGGATTAGGCAAAGCCACTGAATTAAATAGAGGAGAGTCTCCATTGGCAATCACAGTCGCTTCTGGCACTTGCTTAGCAGCGTCCGCCATGAGTTTATAAATAGTATAAATTTCGCCATAGCGATCCATTTGATCTCGAAAGACGTTGGTGTGGACAAAAGCCTTAGGAGCTAGTGCCTTAACCACGTGTTTAAGGGAGCCCTCATCGACTTCCAGAACGGCTACACCTCGTTGCCCTTTAGGTAAGGCAGGCGCAGACAGGAAGGTGGACACAATCCCTTGCTTCATATTAGAACCTGTTGGATTAGTCAGGATGTGGTCATAAGACTGAGCTAAGGCGTGTACCGTTAGTGCTGTCGTTAAGGTCTTACCGTTAGTGCCAGTAATAATGACGACATCATAGTTCTTTGCCAACTCGGCTAGAAGATTTGGATCTAGGGCTAGGGCCAGTTTACCTGGCAGGCTAGAACCACCACTGGTAAAGGTCGTGAGAGCCCAGCGGGTTAAGCGACCTACTCCGGTCGCTAATTTACTTCGTAAGGTCATAAAGAGACTCCTTCAACTTCAAAACTTTGGATTCATTAAGCTAATAAATAGGCCTGCAGAGGGACCTAATAAGACAAGCGCATCATAGAATTTAAGACACAAAACTCATTTTCTATTTTATCCTCCTAGCCAGTAAAAAGCAAGGACCGAGGCCCCTGCTTTCTCTAACTATCTAGCTTAAAATGGCCAGTCAATCGAGCGCCACCAATCACCCACACCACGCACAGCTTCCTTGGTGGTGAAGACAATGTCGTCCCATAGGTTACCCGCATTTTGGTTAACCCATTTGGCTCCCTGATCAATGGTTTCTCCAACATTATAGTGCTGAACTGCATCAGCAATTGGGTTGGTATCAGTTGTCATCTGCGAAGCCATTTCTAGACCAAATGAAGTCTGTGGCGATGCCGACATGAGATTAGTAGTCTGAATTGAGAAGAGCTGGCGCATACCGCTAGGCATTAAATCATCCAGTGATTGCTCCCCAGACTTATCTAAGCCTACCCAAGAAGCAATAACAAAATCTGGTGTATAGCCAATCATCCATTTATCACGAGTTGCCATGTTGCCGTCCGATACTTCCGTTGACCCTGTTTTACCCGCGATTTGACCAAAACTAGGTCCGGCACCATAACCGGTCCCATTACCACCATAAGTTTCCAGCATCATGCTAGTCATATCAGCTGCTACTCGTGGTGTCATTACCATATATTTAGTTGGGCGAGTATTCTGATAGATAATATGGCCACTGGCGTCTTTAATTTGACGAATTAAGTAGCTATCATTACGAATCCCCTTGTTGGCAAAAGCTGCATAGGCACTAGCCATCTGCAAAGGCGATACCCCTTGGCTGAGGGCGCCTAAGGCCAAGGTGAGTTGTTGGTCTTGAGCTTGAATCTTGAGACCAAATTGATCTAACTTTTGCACTGACTTACCAATCCCCAGTTGGTCCATTAAATAGACGGCCGAAGTGTTCTTACTTTGGGCTAAGGCATAATAAAGTGGGACTTGACCAGATGGATCCGTCTGACGATCATAGTTCTCCGGTGCGTAATGGTTGTTCCCATAGGATTTTACCTGGTCAGGCACCTGACTATTAATTTTATAACCCGCTTCTAGAGCAGGTTCATAAACCGCTAGTGGCTTGATCGTAGAACCCGGCGAGCGTCTCATGTCAGTTGCCCGGTTAAAACCACGGTGAACGTAGTCACCTCGCCCACCGTAGATGGCCATCACACCACCTGTTGAAGGCTCTACCACAACTGAGGCACTCTGTACTAATGGAGTTCCCGTATTATCATCTGGGAAAATCCCCTGCACTTGATAGGCAGAATCTAGCGCATTTTGGTATTCGGGATTCAGGTAGGTATAAATCTTATAGCCCTTAGCCAGCAAGTCCGCTTCAGGAATCCCTGTTTCAGCTACCGCCTCATCTAACACCGCATCGAAATAGGCCGGATATTGGTCCTGCTCCTTAGCCACATAGGCATCATGAAGTTCAATACCCGAAGATTTAATTGACTGCGCCGTTTGACTATCAATCACTGACTCCTGTTCCAAGAGACCAACCACTACGTTACGGCGTTCGATTGCCGCCTCGTAGTCATCAATAGGGTTAAAGAGTGATGGCCCTTTGAGAATACCTGTCAGAACCGCTGCCTCATTCCAAGACAGGCTAGCTGCCGAGTGACCAAATAACGTTGCGAGGCATCTTCGACACCCCAGACCCCATTACCAAAGTAGGCATGATTGAGATACATCTCTAGAATCTGGTCCTTACTAAATTGTTTTTCGACTTCAAGGGCCAGGAAAAATTCCTTGAGCTTACGTTGTAGCGTCTGGTCTAAGGTCAAAAAGGCATTCTTAACCAGTTGCTGGGTCAAGGTCGAGCCGCCCCCGCCAGAAGTATTGCGATTGATTACAAATCGCACTAGGGCCCGCCCTATCCCTTGGGCATCAAATCCGTTATGCTGATAAAATCGCTTATCTTCCGTTGCCACCACCGCTTCACGGATAGTAGTAGACATCTGGTCTAAATTTATATAAGTTCCCTTCTGGGCACTCAGAGTTCCAGCTTCTTGGTCATTCTTATCATAGATGGTCGTAACCGTCTTGAGTGCATCTTGTAGCATAGCCACATTGGTCGTCTTAGCGATAAAAACCAAGTAGGTCGACATGACTAGCATGATTGACATGCCGATAAGGATTAACCATTTCCAGCCACGGTAATACCGCCAGATGCCTTTGAAACCTTGCCAAAGCCGGCTTCTAAAACTTGCTTGACTGGCCATTATGATCACCTCATTACTTCATTCATGTCCCTTATTATACTGGAAAATTACGAATTTCTTATGAATTTTGACTGCTAAGCGTGAAAATTTAAGTATTTCTTAGAAAACGGCTAATTAGAAAAACTTCCCATTATATCATATATGATATAATGGGAAGTTTATTTTTACCTCAAGACCTAAAAAAACAGCACCTGAAATCAGGTGCTGAATGTCTAATTCTTAATCTACTAATGCCTTGACGTGGTAGAGTCGGCTTGCATAGTCACCCACCAATTGTGGAAAGACATAGAAGCCTACTTGCATCAGTTCTGCCCCAGTGGCAACAAATTCCTGCTCCTCTGATTTCACTTGATAGCGCCTTTCTGGACACAAGTCCTGTAACTTAAGCACCTGCAAAGGCATGGCAGCTTGAGTTAGAGTCTGAGCCAACAAGACCATTGCCTGGTCTTGCTCTGGGCTGACAACCATCCAGGCTGTCAGGTTATCCTGGAAAGGACTTAGCAGGCGACTAAAGCGACCAAACTGGAAGAGAGCACGATGTTGCTTGTAGAAGTTCACTTGTTGTCGAATGCTTTCAAGTTCTTCTTTTGGCAGTTTGGTTAAATCAAGCTCATAACCAAAATCACCAAAGTAGGCGACCTGAGCCCGAGTCGCGAGAGGGGTCACACGATGTGTCTGATGGTTAGGAACTGCGGATACATGCGCTCCCATGGTGTGCTGCGGCACCATCATAGAGGTCCCGTACTGAATCTTCAGGCGCTCTACAGCATCCGTGTTATCCGACGTCCAGGTTTGTGGCATATAGGCGAGAATGCCTAAGTCAAAACGACCTCCCCCACCAGAACAACTTTCGAATAGAATGTGAGGATAGGCCTTAGTCAACCGTTCCATGAGATCATAGACCCCCAAAGTATAACGATGAGCTACCTGTCCCTGAGCTTGGCCAGGTAAATGTAGAGCATAGACTTCAGTAAGATGACGGTTCATATCCCACTTGATATAGTCAATCGGTACTTGATTCAGGATTTTGCTAATCTGTTGGAATAGGTTATCTCGGACATCTGGATTGGCCATATTCAAGACTAACTGCTGACGACCAGGTGTCAAACTTCGACCGGGTGTCTGGATGGCCCACTCAGGATGCTCTCGAAAGAGATTACTATTTTCTGAAATCATCTCAGGTTCAAACCAGAGTCCAAACTTCATCCCTTTTCCATGGACATATTCCGATAAACCCACCAAGCCCTGTGGCAATTTACTTTCCTGTTCAAACCAATCACCCAGCGAACTATTATCATGATTACGTTGGCCGAACCAACCATCATCTAGGACGAAGAGTTCAATCCCAAGATCTGCTGCTTGGTCAATCAAGGCGTGCAATCTAGGTTGATCAAAGTCAAAATAGGTTGCCTCCCAGTTATTTATGAGAATCGGTCTTTCCACACCACGGAAGCGACTAGGAATCAAATGCTGACTGACAAAATCATGGTAAGCTTGGGATAAGCCATTCAAACCACGATTACTATAAGCCAAGACAACCTGTGGAGTTTGGAAGCTTTCCCCAGGAGCCAACTCCCAATCCAATCCTAGCGATTGTATGCCTGCCTGAAGCCGAATTTGATTATAGGAGTCCATCTGAACAGACATCTCAAAGCTGCCACTGTAAATGAGCTGGGCACCCAAAGCCTGACCTAAATGTTCAGTCGTCTCAGGCGCTACTAAAGCCACATAAGGACTCTGGTGGTGGCTGCTCGTTCCTCGTTTACTATCTAGAACTTTGATGCCGTGATGGATGGCCTCACGCTCCACGAATCGCTCCCGAGCCCAGGTACCGTTTAAGTGGATAAGTTCTGCTTGCCTTGGCGACAAATCCAATTGAAAACTGGAAATTTTCTCAATCCGGCTTGTCTCACTGCCCTTATTGTGAAGAGCGACTGATCTCACCACTACTGCTTGGTCCTCAAAAATCGTATAGGATAGGACGAGTTCTAGCGATTTAAGTGCATCTTTAAGGTAGATTTTGAGGGTGACGGCCTCTTGACCTCCATCTACTTTCGCATGAGGGAGACCTTCCAAGGTTGGACTGCCCGCCACAATTTCATGACGGTCATACCGAAAATCACTGACCGTGGAGCCATCAGCATGACGTAAGACTAGGGCCGGGTGCCGGAAATCCCCACGATTATATTGACTATATTCATAAAGCAAATTCCCAACCGAGAAGTCACGTACATCTGCTCCAAACTCGACCGACTCCACTTCAAAATCGCGATGAATCCGTGGATAAGCCGCTATGCCACTGTAATGTTCCAAGCGCTGGCCAAATAGAGATGAGTGACATAACCAAAACGTTCCAACTGAATCAGATAGGACAGCTTCTGATTGCGTAAGTGGAAGACTTGTTGACTACTATCGAAAATAACTTCCATTGTTTATGTGCTCCTTTCAAAAAATGAGTTTCTAGGGTTGCCTAATCCAAGAATAATTGATAAGTAAGTCCTTGTCATAATGAACTTTGTTTAAGCTAACTATAACATGTCATTCCAAGCCATCGAATAGTTAAATGTCACTTCCTTTATTCGTTTTTAAGTTATAAGATGATTTTCAGATATATAATAGCGCTTTAGAGAATATAAAGTTTGACTAATCATTAAAGCGTTTACTATAATTGAGAAAAGGAGGATCCCTATGAGCCAAGCAGAATTCTATGTCTTCCACAACAAAACGTCTATTGAACTTTATCCTATTCAATTTGGTCGCGAGGCTTGCGCCCCCTTGCATCGCATGGGACCCACGCAAACCCATAACTATCTCTTCCATTACATTCTATCTGGCCAAGGGCGCTTTTCACTGGTAGGCCAGAAGGCACAAACGCTCTCTGCGGGGCAAGGTTTTTTAATGACGCCCGACTGCATTTGTGCCTATGAAGCGGATGAATCCAACCCTTGGACCTATTGTTGGGTTGAGTTTAATGGGCTAAAAGCTAAGCACTTTTTACAGGAAGCGGGTTTTAATGCTTCTAATTATCTCTTTAAACCTAAGCAGCAGTCTGTGCAAGATAACATCATGGCCCCCCTCATGCAACTGATTAATAACCCTAAGCAACATGAGTCTTTCTTAATCGGCCAACTCTACCTAGTCATGGATGCCCTGATTCGTTACTCTAATCATACGCAATTGCTACCTCAGAATGATGTTCACAACTTTTATATTCGCGAGGCCATTCGTTTTATTCAAGATCATTTTGCCGAGTCTATCTCGATTGATGATATCGCACAACATTGCAACCTGAATCGCAATTACTTTAGCAAGTTATTCAAACAGGAAATGGGCTTAACTCCTTCTCAATTTATTCTTAACTACCGCATGAATATTGCCTGCCAACTCCTAACTAATCGTCAATTATCCATCCAATCTATCGCCCAACAAGTCGGTTATACCAATCAATTCAACTTTTCTGCTGCCTTTAAACGAGTAAAAAGTTTGGCTCCCTACGATTGGCGCAAGCTCTATGCCTAAAGAAAAAGCCCAGTTTCCCGGGCTTTTGTTTTACTTATATTTTTCTTCGAGCTGGGCCATCCACCAACCCATCCCTGTCCCCAAAAGCAGGGTAAGGAAGCAGAGCAGGTATTGGAGCAAGCCAAAGTCAGTGTACTCTCTTGGAATAATCTCAATCGTTGAAGCAAGGACAATCCCAAAAATAAAATGGAAGAAGACACTATAGTGACTACGGAAAATACGCTCAATTAACTTAGAAAGCAAGATAATGGTCGCCAAGCCACCCAAGCCAATTGGAATCAGAACGGCTAAGTCTAACTGCTTAAATCCTGTCGCCATTTTTTCATAGAGTCCCATATAAAGGATAAAGTTAGATGGGCTAAGGCCAGGTACTAGAATCCCTAAAGCAATCAGCGCCCCGGAGATAAACCAAGAAATGAAGTTAGCCTCGACTTGGCCATTAAAGAGATGGCTACCAAACTGTAAAGCACAATCCCAAAGATAAAAGATCCAGCTAGCACCCATAAGTCCTTATGGCTGCGCCCTTCTTTACCAGCTTCCCGCCAAAGAGCGGGTGCGGATCCTAGGATACAGCCGACAAAGAACCAAGAAACGATAGTAGCATAGTTAGCTAATAGGTAGCTGACCCCAAAGGAGAAGAGGACAATACCGAAAAGCGCCCCCAGTCCTACCGGAATAAAATAGAGGATATTTTCTTTGAAGTTCTTAGTTAGGTTGGCCAAGAAACCAATAATGCGCTCATAAATCCCAAAAATAGCAGCAAGCGCCCCGCCACTAACCCCTGGCACAATAAAGCCAGAGCCAATCAGTATCCCTACCAAAAAGCGATAGAGAAAAGGTTGTTGTTTTTCTTCTTGATGTTCCACCAAATGGAAACCCTCCTTATACAATCTGTCGTTCCAGGCTGGACCTGAAACCCCTGTTCTCTAGTCTAGCGTGAATTAGCTCAGAATGCAAGGCTGGGGCTAAGTTTAGCGGATATTTCCTTAAGACTAGAAATGACTTCTTAACACTTATAAACAAAAATAGGTAGCCATAAGGCTACCTATTTCTTATTTTTTCAAGATATCCGTCAACTCAATCTGACGTTGACAATGAGCCAAACTTTCCCCTGTGACAATGACTTGTCCTTCTAAATCAAGTGGATTACGTCCCATTGGATTAAAGAGAGCAAAACCCCAGTCAGTCCGTAACATGTATTGGGTCATGACCTGCTCAGCATTTAAGGCTTCTAGAGGTAAAGCGATGGCCGCATCAGCCAAAGGTACTAGACTAGGCAGAGGTAATCCGACTACTGAGCGCACCATGGCTTCATAACAGGACAAGGACATGGCACCTAGAGTAAACATGGCTGCGTCCTTAGCGCCTATCTCAACACTATTAATATAGACCACGCCAGCAGAAGTCACCAGAAAATCAATGGTCATACAGCCCACTAAGGCTAAAGTCTCGACTAAATAGCGCCCCAAGCGACGGATTTCTCGCTCAACTTCTTCATGGAGTTTGACTGGGTAGCGGACCTGCGTACCACTCACTGCACTAGATTGAACTTGTTCAAATGGTGGATAGACCAGGAGTTCCCCTCGTTCGTTCCGAACCACCGACAAGGAGACTACTTTTTCGCTAGGAATCCAAGCCTCAAGTATACAGGTTCCCAAGGCAATTTTGTCTTGAGCAGCTTCATAGTCAGCCTCGCTATAAAGAATGAGATGGCTGCTCACAGCTTCAATGTGCCGTTGGGTATATTTGAGATAGCAAGGGAAGCCGATAAACTCCACTGCCTCCTTGACATCCTCTAGCGAAGTCACCATAGCAAAAGGCGCCACCAAGCAACGTTTCTCATCTAGATAGGCCTTCTCAATCAGACGGTCTGTGGCAATAGCCCGCAAGTCTTCCGATAGCGTAACATCTGTAATATCCGCTAAGACCTTGAAAGCCAAGTTAGACAAGAGTCCCGGCTCTACAATTACGGTATCAATACGCCCAGCGAAAAATCTCAAGGTTGCTTCATCATATGCTTCGGCCACTGTCTGCCAAGTTGCAAATTGCCGCACTAAATTATCTGGATTTAGAACTAGGCTCGCTACACGGTAGCCTAATTTCCCTGCCGCTTGAGCCAGAAGGGCAGCATGAATGCTAGAACCAATTATCCCTACTGTTTCACCTGGATAGTGTTTTTCTGGCACAGTGCCACCTCCTTTATCTCATTCACACCTTACTAGTTTACCACACTTTATAACTGAAACCTACACAATTTTAAAATTATTGATCATATTGAGTTAGTTGCCATTCTTCAATCATTGCAATTAATTTATCAGCATAATCTGGATCCGTCGCATAACCTGACGACTGCAGACCGCGAGCCTGGGACTGATAGTCCTTGGCCTCTAAGACCGCCTGGTACTGCTTAGCGTTCCAAGAAGTTCCATAAAAAATTAGTTCAGCATGCTTAACCAAGGAGTCCTCCCAAGATTTATAAACTTTGAAACGATCCACGATGGTTACCCACTCATTATTGACATACTCCTTAGTCTCTAAATCCACGCCATTAGGATCGTCTGCTGCGGCTTTGACACCAAAGAGATTGTAGTAATTAGCCGCTAACTGGCTCTGGCCGAAATCTGACTCAACCATGGCTTGGGCCAAGGAAACGCTAGCCAAAACTCCATACTCTTTCTGTAAACGTTGAGCCGTAGGAACTAACTTTTGAACAAACGATTCACGGCTAACATGTTGAATCTGAGTATTGTTGTCAGGTTGACCGCTTCGATCTTGGATAACTTGATAGGTCAAGAACAATACCAGCATGAGTCCAATCCCCATAACGGTTCCCTTGCCTAATTTTTGATAGAGAGCTAAGCGGAATTTGCGCCAACGAGTCTTTATTTTTTTCCAGCTCCACTTGCTACTCTTCTTTTTCTTTTTAGCATAGTAGCTTTTACCTCTTTTAGTCATGGGTCACCTCCTTGGGATTTGATTTACTTAATCGTTGCTACAGCTGTCCATTCAATTGGTTATCAAACCATTCCAAGAGTTTAATCTCATCGCCCTCAATTTGCTGACGAATAATGCCTGGTAACCGTAATTCTAAGACATCACTATAACCCCAGATATGATAATCAGCAATTACTTGTAAAATCATCATGTTGGATTTGCGATTTGAGCTTTCCTCATTAGGTTCGCTGTGGTGCCACTCCATACGGGCCATCCCTTGATGAATCCAACGGCGGGCTATCTGATACTTGAGATACTGGTATTCTTGACTGGATTGGCCATGACATCACTCAGACGTTCAGCATTACGAACCACCTTTTGAACTAGCATCCATTCATAATCTGTAAAAAGGGTCGACAAAATTTTAACATTTTCATATTTCAGGCCCTGTTCTCCCTTCTTGAAGCGATCCCAGCTCTGTGCGCTAATACCCAGTTTATCTGTATAAAAAGCCTTTTCGGTTACATATTTTTCTTTGACTGCATTAAGTACGATACTGATAAGAGCTTGATTCATACTTATCACCTCATTCAATAGATTACTTGTCCTTTTATTATACACCTTTTAGGTGAACTATCAAATGGTTTGTCCCTAAGTTCTTTTTTTGATACACTTAAGCCTAAGAAAGTCTGACAAAGGAAGATACCCTATATGAAACTTAATCTCGACCTCAAATCCTTTAAAGTGGGCATGCGGACCTTCAAGACTACTATTGCGGTTGGTTTGACTATCACTCTTTTCGAACTTTTGAATCGTCAACCTGCCGTTTTGGCGGCGATTGCAGCAGTTTTCACCTTGAGGACCGAGCATGAAACCTCTGTTAAATTTGGGCGCATCCGCCTCTTCGGCAATACGTTAGGTGTAGTGATTGCTATTCTGCTGACTCAGATTGCCCTCTGGATGAATCTGCCCTTACCTATCTATCGGGTTTTAGGAGCTAGCTTGGGGATTCTCTTAGTTATCGTCTTTTGTAATGCTTTCAACCACCCCGCTAGTGTCGTTAATTCAAGTGCTACCTTCTTCGTCGTCTTCCTTAACACCCCCAAGGAACACCTCTTAGATTATGGCGCTAATCGCATCTTGGACGCTATCATCGGTTCCGCCATTGCCATTATAGTCAACCGTTTGCTTCCCAATCCTCATGTCAAGAAAGAGGCCTAGAGAATTTGCCAACTTAGACTAAAAAAAGCTGAGACAGGTATTACTACTGTCTCAGCTTTTTATCTTAGTAATAGAGCCAGGTACCTCGACCTGTATCCCAATACCAACGTCCTTGACGTGGAGTAGAATCGAGGACACCGTCACCATCATCATCGAAATAATCAAAAACAGGTGCAGGTTCTACGTTAGGGTTGTTAAGTTCAGCCTGAGTAGGCAACTCAGGAGCAGATGAGTTGCTCGCAGTTGATGATTCACTACTTGAAGCACTTGATTCAGTTGCATTAGTTTGGCCTTGGGCAAACTCCACTAAGGTCTTCACGATTGAAGCCACATTAGTATTCGCGGTTTCTCCTTCGCCAGGTGCACCAAGAACTACAACAATCACGGATTTTCCGTTCATCTCAATAATTGCCGCATAATGGTGCATACTCCCCACTTGATCAGGTGTCGTCATTTCATAACGTCGTGTTACATCTTTCAGGTCTGTTGGGAACTTGGTGGAAACCGGAGTCTTAAGAACGGCTTCTTTAAGCGCTGCACTCACCTTATTATTAACTAACTTATCTTGGGCCAGCTGATTCAACAAATTAGCCAAGTCATAGGCACTTGTGGTCACACCTGTAATATCACCTGCCTCATTCAATGCTAGATTAGCACTAATCTTTGTTGAATAGTAGCCTTGGCTATTAAGCCAGAGATTCAATTCATTTGCGCCACCTACTTGTTGAATTAAGTAATTCATAGCTGTTGCATCTTGGGCTACCACTACTGCATCTATTAATTCTTGGATAGTAATCTTCGAACCAATAGCGTGTGTTGCCATAGCTGTCTCTCCCGTCCCTACACGGAGAGCTTCTTGAATTTCAACTTCAGTTGTTAGTTCAAACTTTCTCATCAATCAATTGATAGGTCCGTTCTAATACAAACCATGCAAAAAGGTTAGATGCGTCACTAGACTTAGTACTTGATAAGTAAGGAGCTTTGCTACCGACTTCTTGAAGAGCCAAGACTTGTTTACCATCGGACTTGAAGGCTGCCTCTAAAGCTTTCACTTGATCTTGACTCAGACCTAAATCCGGTGTTTGATATTCAAGTTGTTCGGTGTAGTTAAGGCTATCCGCCTTGATGGCCAAGGACACCTTACTACCAGCTGCTTTAGTAATTTGATAGCTTGGGTCCACATAACGTAAGACTAAATTGTTAGCTTCCTTGACTAAAGAGTAGTCTGTTAAGTCGCTACCATCTACGGAAAACTTGAATGTATCACGGGTCAAATTCTCTAATGGTTGCTCAAAAGTCAAAGTGACCGTCACAAAAGGATAGGCAGAAAGATCTGCTTGTTTACTTTGGCTTGAAGGTTTGACGTACTACTTGATTCTTCCTTGCTGGACTCCTGCGCTACTTGGCTAGAGCTTGATGATGTTGGTGTTTCAGTATTTTGATTTCCCCATTTAATTCCCACGGCATTCAAGGCTTGTGGTAAGTACTTAGGTAACTCCGGACCATATAGGAAAGCCAAGAATAAAAGAATTAAAACAAGCACCATCTGTAGAATACTGAAGATAACTCGCATGAAACCACGACGACGTTTTGGTTTGAATTCAGGGACTAATTCTTCCTCATCATCTTGGGATGAAAAATCAAAATTCTGAATTTCTTGGGTATTACGCCACGCTTCATACTCCGTTGTCTGGTGTAAATCATCATGAGGCAGAACTGTATTCGAATCGAATGCTTCATCATTCTCATAATGTGGTTCCCTCACCACTTTTTTATCCGCAAATGAATAACCACAACGGGCACAGTGCGTCTTACTTCTGACTGGCTTGCCACAGTTTGGACATTGCATATCTTAAATCCCTCCTCTAATTAGGTTGCTACCTATTCCCTACAATTCTATCATAGAATAGCTAAAAATTAAAGCGCCTTATCACAATAATTAGCCCTTGGTCCCCTTGGCCAGGACTAATACTTTCAAGTAGTCACTGCGCTCATCTTCTGACCGCGGGAAATCCTCTCCCAAGCCAAAACTAGTCTGCAGTTCAGCACCCGGACACGCTGCTAAGCAATCTGCTTTAAAGCGTTCTAAAGGATAGGCCGAGTGATTGGTAGACAAGACTAATTGACCACCTGGGGCCACCAAACACCAAAGATCTGCCGCAAGCTGGCCATAATTTTTAAGGGCAGAGAAGGTATATTTCTTCGTGCGCGCAAAACTAGGTGGGTCACATACAACTCGATCAAAGGTCAGTCCTTTTCGCTTAGCATAGCGGATATAGTCGAAGACATCCATGACACGAATTTCATGCGCTTGACTAGGCGTCTCTATCCCATTCAACGCGAAGTTTTCCTGGGTCTTAGCTAGGCTTCGATTAGCCACATCTACACTAACGGTCTGGCTTGCCCCCCCCATTGCAGCCGCTACTGAAAAGCCACCTGTATAACTGAAAAGGTTTAGAATTTTCTTGCCAGCAGCTCCCTGCATGACGTAGTCTCGCACCTGTCGTTGATCCAAGAAGAGTCCGGTCATCCATTCCTGTCCGAGATGGATAGCATAGTGAATGCCATTTTCACGAATAATGACTGGGGCAGGTGCAAGTTGCCCTTCAAGATGGTTAATAGCTTGTTCAGCCACTTGTTGATCAAAGCGCTGAGTTTCATAAATTCCCAAGATGTCGGGAACATGAGCTTTAAGAGCTGATACTAGATCATCTCGGTATTGATAAATCCCTTGAGAATACCAGTTAAGTTGGATAAATCCTGCATACCAATCCACTGTCACCCCACCCAAGCCATCACCTTCTCCATTGATAAGGCGAAAGGCAGTTAAGTCTGAACAGTTAAAATAGGACTGACGCTGAGACAAGGCAGCTTGAACCCGTTGCTCTAACCAGTTAGCGTCTAGCTGACTATTCTGAGTTAACAACCAACCTAAGCCCTTCTGTTGGCGCCCGACTAGCATGAGTCCCAGCCACTCACCTGCTACTGACTTTAAGCCTACTATGCTTCCTTCGGCTAGCCGCTCAACTACTTCTGGCTCCATGACATCAGCTAACTGAATCAACGCCTTGCCTTGTTTCAGCCCTTGACTGGCTTTCTTCTTCACGATTAGTGTATCCATCTATTATTCTCCTTTGATTTCAGCCCAGAATTGTGCCAGGTATTGGCGCATAAAAGCAGTTCTATCTTGGGCTATAGCACGGCCTGATGCAGTATTCATCAAGTCAGCTAGCTTTAATAATTTCTCATCAAAATGCGCAAGGCTGCTCTGATTTTGACGATAATCTTCTTGACTTAACTGGGACAAATCACGAGGAGGCAAGTCATTATAGAGATCATGTCCTCGTGAACCTCCATAATAGAAGGTACGAGCGATACCAATTGCCCCTAAGGCATCTAATCGGTCTGCATCTTGCACAACCTGTCCCTCGAGTGACAGAGATTGCCTTTCTTGCAGGTTTTTACTAAAAGACTGACGGTCCATAATCTCTAAAATGGCGTCTCGCTCTGGCAAAGTTGCGCCTGCTTGTATTAGAAGCTCTGCTACTTCTCTGCGCGCTTGCGCTGGATTCGATGTCACCTTATCATCAATGACATCATGCAACCAAGCGGCAGCTAGCACAATGGAGGTTTTTATAGGTTGTGATTCAGCTGCCATCAAACGTTTAGCATTGGCAACCACACGCTCAAGGTGCTGAATATCATGCCCCGTCTTATCTTGCGCCATACGTTGACGCACAAAAGCTTCAATGATTCCTAACTCCATTCCCCGTCACACTCCTTTCTTGTATTCTAGCATAAGAGTCCTGCTCAAGGCTAGCTAGCACCCAGTGTTTACTTGCTTAAGCAGAAAAAATCCCTCAGTCCTTGCTAAGAAGGCTGAGGGATTTTGACTAGGCTTTAGTCTTCATCTGTCGCTTGGCGCTTGCGCGTCGCAACTAGGCCGACACTTGCTAAGATAGTCAAGGCCACACCTGAGAAGAAGCTATAGTCTGGGGCTTCACCAGTTGCTGGTAAGAGCCCTTGTCTTTCTACCTCTGGCTCACTTGGAGCGACTGGTAGTGGTACAACGGTTGGCACATATTGTGCCGTCACCTTGCGCCCGTTGCGGTCAACCCGAACCACGGTCACACCACTTGCGCGGCCCACAAAGCCTGCTTCTGGTGTGAAGGTCACAGAACCATCTGGGTTAAGAACATATGTCCCTTCCCCTGGCACGGTTAATTCAGTTTGACCATTTTCGAAGGTAGCTGGGATGGTTAGATCCACATCGCCTTCAAAGACTGGCGTCCCGGTTTGTTTTTCACCTGGGTAGCCGGTTGAAGTCGTATCTTGTGTCTTCACTTGTCCGTAAACGGTTGGAATGTACTGAATCTTCAGTTCTTTCCCGTTGACATTACGACGGATAACCGTAATTGGTGTCGCTTGTCCAACAAAGTCTGGCTCTGGCGTGAAGGTCACTTGCCCTGTCTCAGGGTTGACGTTATAAGTCCCTTGACCTGGTACGGTCACACTGGTGACCCCACCTTCAAGGTAAGCTGGAACTTTGGTATCCACTTGGCCCTTGAAGTCTGGTAACTTGCTTTGGCTTTGACCCTTCATGCCCTCGCTAGTCACGCTAGCGTTGACCACTGGTGAATAAGTCGCTTCAGCAGTTGTCCCGTTTACGTCAGTGGCTTGAATGCGAGCTGGGACTGGTTGACCCACATAACCTGGATTTGGTGTGAAGGTTACAGTTCCGTCTTGGGCTAAGCTGTAGGTCCCGACTTGCTTGCCATCTTGGTCTAGGGCTGGAATAGTGGTGTCAGCCACAGCTTGGCCATTGACCACAAACTTGAGGCTGCCTGGAACTAAGTCAACGGATTGTTCAGTACCGTTAATATTGGCAGAACCTGGCACAAACTTAACTTGACCCGTTTGGGCTTGGTTAACCACGCCTGAAGAGTAGTCGTTGTTAGCACCTGGTTTAACTGGGACAACCGTTGCTTGGTAAGTAGCCGTCACTGGGGTGCCATTCTTATCGACGCGTTTAACCGTCAATGGTGAACCTTGGCCCGTGAAGGTCTTCTCTGGCACAAACTCGATGGATCCATCTGCTTGGATGGTGTAGACCCCTTCGCCGATGACGGTCTTAGTGGTGGTGCCGTCTTCGAAGGTCATTGGCACGGTATCATCCATTGGCACCGATGAATTCCCTGGCGTAAAGACTGGACGAGCTGTTTGTTTCTTGCCCTGCACTCCAGTTGAAGTGGCTGGCGTGCTAGTTGGCGTTACCTTGGTCACAGATGGAGTGTAAGTCGCGGTGACTGGTGTCCCGTTCTTGTCGACACGTTTGACCGTGACAGGATCTGGGGTCCCTACGTATTGCTTGTCTGGCGTAAAAGTAATGGAACCATCTGGGTTGATGGTGTAGACACCGACGTTTGGCACAGTCTTAGTGCTTGAGCCATCCTCGAAGGTCATTGGACTATCCACATCGATTAGCACTGCTGGGTCACCTGGAGTGAAGACTGGCGTCGCTGTCTGTGGTTGACCTTGAACACCTGTCGAAGTCGCTGGTGTGCTGGTTGGTGTTACCTTAGTCACGGTTGGGGTGTAAGTTGCGGTGACTGGTGTACCGTTCTTGTCGACACGTTTGACTGTCACCGGATCTGGAGTCCCAACAAATTGCTTGTCTGGGGTGAAAGTAATGGAACCATCTGGGTTGATAGTGTAGACACCGACGTTTGGCACAGTCTTAGTGCTTGAGCCATCCTCGAAGGTCATTGGGCTATCCGCATCAATTGGTACTAATGGGTTCCCTTCAGTAAAGGTTGGCGTGCCCTTTTGTGGTTGACCTTGAACACCATTTGATTCAGCGTTGGTGCTGGTTGGCGTTACCTTGGTTACGGTTGGAGTATAGGTAGCCGTTACTTCCGTACCGTTCTTGTCGACACGTTTAACAGTAACTGGGGCTGGTGTTCCCACATACTGCTTGTCTGGGGTAAAGGTAATGGAGCCATCTGGGTTGATGGAGTACTCACCTACACCTGGAACCTTCTTCGTGCTTGAACCGTCTTGGAAAGTCATTGGACTATCCACATCGATTGGCACGGCTGAGTCACCTGGGGTGAAGACTGGGTTGCCGGTTTGTGGCATACCTTGGACACCTGTTGAAGTGGCTGGCGTGCTGGTTGGTGTTACCTTAGTCACGGTTGGAGTATAAGTAGCAGTCACAGGTGTCCCGTTCTTGTCTACACGTTTGATAGTGACTGGGTCTGGTGTCCCTACGTATTGCTTGTCTGGAGTGAAAGTAATGGAACCATCTGGGTTGATGGTGTAGACACCGACACCTGGCACAGTCTTAGTTGGCTGGCCGTCTTCGAAAGTCATTGGGCTATCCAAGTCGATTGGCACGGCTGAGTCACCTGGTGTGAAGACTGGGGTTCCTGTTTGTGGAACGCCTTGAACGCCGTTCGATGTGGCGTCAGTGCTTGTTGGTGTTACTTTCGTCACAGTTGGCGTGTACTTAGCAGTGACTTCCGTACCGTTCTTGTCCACACGCTTAACAGTAACTGGGTCTGGGGTTCCAACGTATTGCTTGTCTGGCGTAAAGGTAATCGTACCATCTGATTCAATGACATAGGTCCCGACATTTGGCACCTTCTTAGTGCTTGACCCATCCTCGAAAGTCATTGGCTTAGCGTCATCAAGTGGTACCAACGGATCACCCTCGGTGAATGTTGGCTTACCCTTTTGTGGTTGGCCTTGAACACCACTTGACTCAGCGTTGGTGCTGGTTGGCGTTACTTGCGTAACGTTTGGCTGATAAACTGCATCTGCCGTAGAACCATTGCTGTCTGTTACGCGAAGGCGTGCAGGAGTAGGAGTCCCATAGAAATCTGGAGCTGGTTGGAAGCTGATTTCACCATTTGGTTTAACTGCATAAGTTCCTTGTACCTTGCCACTCGCGTCGCTAACTGTCAAGGTATTACCTTGTTGAACTTGCCCATCCACAACGAATTGTGGCCCAGCTGGGTTCAATGGAACTGTTTGAGTTTGGTTATTAACAGTTGCTTGACCCGGCGTGAAATTAAGTTGGCTAGTTTGGAGTTGCCCTTGAAGCCCAGTAGTCTGAGTATCTTGGCCTGTGGGGGTTGCAGCCTTGACATCTGCTTGGTAAGTAGCGGTTACTCCTGTCCCGTTCTTATCCACACGTTTAACCGTTTCAGGATTTGGACGCCCAGTATAACCAGGAAGTGGTTGGAAGGTTACACGACCTGTATTATCCACTGTATATGTCCCAACACCTGGAACTTCCTTAGTTGATTTTCCATTGTCAAAAGTTGGTGCAATGGCTTCATCAATTGGCACACGGCTATCACCTGGAGTGAAGACTAGGTTGCCGGATTGCTCAGCCCCTTGAATACCTTCAGAGCTTGCGTTCTGACCTGTTGGTACAACTGGCGTCACCTTCGGTTGGTAAGTCGCTCGGTGAGGTTGCCCAGAAGCATCATTTACTTGTAAATTAACTGGATCTACCGTCCCAACAAATGACTTGTTTGGAGTGAAAGTTACGCGACCTGTTGCTGGATCTAAGTTAAAGGTCCCGACTTCCTTACCACCAGAAGTTGCCGGAATACTTGTTCCTGATACAGGATTACCCTCAGCATCTAAGAAAGTAGCTGGATTGCTAGCCGATGGCTGAACAGGTGTGTTGGCTGGATCCCCATCATTAAAGACGATGTCTTTTTCTTGTGGTAAACCTTGTGCGTCGGTTGAAACGTTCTCCGTATGCTTCAATACATTGGAACATAACGAGCGTCCATAGTATTGAGCGTATCACTTACAGGTGCTTCTGCATTGTTCTTAGCGGTCCAGTTAGTGTCTGATCCGTTGGTATCAAAACGACGAATATTAATCCCTGCTGCTTTACCAGTAAAACCTGCCGCAGGCTCAAAAACAACATTAACGTCAGCGCCATCTGCGGTCACTTTATAGCGTCCTTCTGTCGTAGTGTACCATCCCTCACCATTTGGTGTTAGGATCTGCCCTGTATTATCTAAAACGATTGGTGCTTTGTTGGTGTCAATGGCTGCTTTGGCATTCTCATCGTTTTTGTCTACACCACGAGGAGTAAAGTGAAGGGTCGCTTTTTGTTGTTGACCTTGCAAACCAAAAGTCTCCTTCTTCTCACCTTCTGGTGGATAGGTTAAGAGAACTTCTAAGTCCTCTACTTCCCCACTAAATGCTGTTCCAGTAGGTTTTTCAATATCCCCTTGATTCAAGGCAATACGAACACGCATCCCAATCTTGTTAACCTGATCATTTGTCATCGGCGGATGATTTCTAAAATTAACAGTGAAGTCGCCTTCACCCGTTACTTCAGTGAAATCACTGGCTTCATTATCATCAAACTTTCCGTTTTGGTTGAAGTCCATCCAAGCACGAACATATGCCTTGGCATTGCCATTGGCATTTGCGTGGAAACGAACGGAGTAATTTTCGTCACGAAGACGATCTGCTCGGAAAAGATTGTGAGTTTGATTAACTAAATCATCAGGCAAGAGTTGCTTGATACCTTCATCGGCGTGATCTGTATTATCATCGTGAGTCCAGTCACCGCCAGAAGATGTGTCAACATCGGCTTTCACCCTACCTAGATAAGGTTGAGGGCTAGGATTCCCTGTCTCTGCATCGTAGCCAGAAATAGCGTGAACTGCTGTCCCATAAGTTTCAGGAGCATCCCCTTCATCGACAACCATAAAACCTATCATAGCCCCTTGTTGACCTGAAGAAGCAATATAAATTCCCACTTCAGAAGCCCCACGACTCATAACAAGTGGCACCGTATAGCCATTTGAAACATTAGGACCAAAAACTTGGGAACCTAGCCCCCCCGTTTTTTGATCTGGATTAGTATAGGCTTGCCAATAAACCTTACTCCCTTCTTCCCCGATATATTGACCATCAGTGTTAGGAAGCATTGCATAATAGGTATCCGTAATTTCGGTCCCATCTGGGCGGACACGTTTCCATTCAGCCAAGTGCTCCCAGCCTTGCCCATTTGTAGTAAATATAGCATACTCACCTGGGTTGGCATCTTCGCCATCGGCCATAACTACAGTCGCCTTAACTGGCTTGTTAAGATAAGTTGCTTCAACTTTGAAAGTCACCCCATAGTTGGCACCGTTGCGTGGCACTTGTAATTGGGTCAATCGTCCTTTAGTATTGATTCCTTGATCTCTAATAGCTGTCCATTGGTTCTGAGCTGCCCCTATAATTTAGGACGGTAGTCATCTCCATTGTTCTGCTGATCATTGTATTCAGGCGCATATGTCAGCCATGTATTCTTAGCATTCGGATTGTAGCTAGCTGCATGCTCAGTCCCCTGAACACGATTACGATAGATTTCGGTTGAGTTAAAGGGTTTTAAGTCCGTAACCGTCAATTTAACCCGATATCCTGGCGAAATTTCTTTTTCATAGACGGTTCCTACTTTAAGGGAACCATTGTCCAAATTCGAAATTGAATTAGGGTCAGATAAATCTAGCCAATTGATTTGCTTCATTAAATCAGCTGGTCTCTTATTCTCCGAATCAGCCAAGGTAGGCTTCGATACCGTATTATTAGGATTGCCATCCCGCAAACTATTAGATGTAACATCTCGACGTACTCGGCGAGAACGACTAGTCTGTAATGCTTCCACAGAAGGCACTGGTCGATCTTCATTTGTTGCTTGACTAGAAGCAGAATGAATAGGGCCTTCTGAGGATTCTTGGGGCTTATTCAAACTCTCTTCTTCTTTAAGTTTTTCCCTAGATTCTATTGGATCACTTCCTTGATCCGTTGAAGCAAGACTATCTACTTCTGAGGCTTGATTTAGGTTAACCTCGGGGGCTAGCGATTGATCGCTCGCTTCGGCCACTACTTCGTAATCTACACTACTTGTTACACCGCTATAATCTTGGGCCTCCGCAGTTGCACCATTAGCAAAATAAATACCACAGGCTACTGCTACAGAGGCTGCGCCAAAGCTAAACTTCTTAATCGTATAGCGCGTGATTATCTCGCCCTGTTTTTTATCATTCATCTGGCGATTATTCTTACTAAACATAGACTGACTCCTCTATATAAAATATACGATGAAAGAAACAAACTAACGAGGAAGCTACTCTACATGAGAATCTGCACACCAATGGAACTGGAGCCAAGGTAGTGCCCTTGTTAACTTCTTTCATTCACTCCGCCCATTATTATAGTATATATAGAGAGAGATTGCACGATGTTTTTTAGGAAATTTGCTTCTAATCATTTGATAAGCTTTCCATTGATAAATATGTAGTTTTACAGAAATTTATTGCTTCTGACATAGACTCTTATTATGACCTAAGAGACAATGAAACTGCATATTCTACTTAATAATTAAAGATCATTTTTTGGATTCCTCTATATAAGTTAACAAAAAGACTCATCCCTAGACACTAGCTTAAGACTCTCCTCTATCACACCATTCTACATTAGGGACATACGAACACTATTTTGTCATGGGCCTCTGCTATTATTAGCTAATTGGTGCCACAGACATAAGTTCCTAGGCAAAACAAAAAGCCAGTTTACTATCCAGTAAACTGGCAGTCATAAAAGAAATCCTACTCTTTTGGTGTCTGACTTAATATCTTATTTAATATGGATTGATATTCCTGAGCCGAAAGGCGCTTAAGCTCAGTAATATCTGGTAAGTGTTCCTGACTAGGGCTCAACTCATAATCCACTACATAGTCATAAGAGCGTGTATAGGCAGGATTATTATTGAAAAGGTTAAGGTTGGTATCTTCTACCACCCCCAAGAGAGTCATACGATAGCTCTGTTCCTTAGGATTCACTCGCAAGCTAAAACGCTTGAGCTTTTGGAGCACAGGGCTCGTCTTCAATTGCATTGCCTTAAGAAAATCTACCTTGCCCGTCGCGATATCCGCAATGCGGTTGAGGCCAAATTCTCCTTTACGAATCTTAGCTGATACTTCCCCTTGAAGGTCCAAACCGACCCCTTTACCCACCAAATCTAGATGGGGATTGAGTTTTAGACTAGGGCCTTTGTCACTTGCTTCCCACTCCATCTTAAGACGATAATCGAGATGTAAGTTACGTGTCTGGTCAAAGAGAAACTCCGGTATTTCAGTCAATTCTGCACTGGTCATCACGGTCCCTTTGAACTCATGAATCTTAGCTTCCGGCAACTGATTCAACTTCTTGCGGTTAGGCTCTAAGAAAAGCAGTTGGAAAGCTTCTTGATCTAAGCCAACTTGCTTGAGCTGTTCCTTGCTAAGTTCGATATAATAGTCATCATAGGCTTCTAGGGCCTTGAGCTGCTCCGTTGTCAAAGACAATTCAGGGAAGAAGGTCATGCTTGCTAATAATTGACTATGCTTAATATAGACATGAGAGAGATTATCATAAGTCATCAAATCGAGTTGATACTTAAGACCTTCGCCTTTATCGCCATAATAGGTTAATTGTATCTTAGCAATACCGCGACTACGGTCCCCCACCGCTTGTACTTGGGCAGTATAAGCCCGATCCTTGACGTAGGTAAAGCCATAACGTACCTGGTAGGTTTTAACTCATGCATAGCATCAAGGGCGGCCTGCAATAGTTCTTGTTTGGATAGTTGTGGTTCAGCCAAACTCTCAGCAGAAGTGGAGACCATTTCGGATTCAGCTACAGAACTAGCACTCTCAGACGAGGTGGCTAGGCCTTCTACTTGGCTTGTTGAGTCTACTTGCTCAGAATCTGATTGGGCACCTACCACCTCTGCGCTCCCTAGTATAAGCGCTAAGCCTAAGGCTAGCACCCCATAAGAAAAAGGCTTGATTGTTCTTGGTTTAATTGACATTTTGTCACCTCATTTCGTTTCCGAAAATCATACAAATTCATCAGTCAGTTTAACACTCTGACTTGCAAAAGTAAACTAAAACCACCCTAGTTAAGACTTTTTTAGAAAAGCTCGTTATAATTCAACAGCCCTCCACCGTTGGCTGATTTTCCAACTGATGGGGGCTGTTTGATTGGTTGATAAACTTACTCCACAATAACTTTGCGAATTAATTCTGGCACCTGAGCGGAGTCGGCAATTGAAATGGCAGCAGACAAGCGAGCCAAGACCTCGCTCACATCTTCTCGGTTACTGTGTAAAATCGCAAGTGGTTGGCCTTCTTGAATAGGATCACCGACCTTGGCGCAGAGTTCAATCCCTACGGCTGGATCGATAATATCTTCCTTGGTCTCACGTCCAGCGCCTAACATCATAGCGGCTACCCCAACTTCATCAGCCACCCATTGGCTGACTACACCCGAACTTTGGGCTAGGAGAGGAATTTGATAGCGAGCTTGAGGTAATAAATCTGGATTATCGACAATTCTTGTATCTCCACCTTGGTTGGCTAGGAAAGTCTTAAAGACTTCCAAGGCACGACCTGAGTCGATTTGTTCTTGCAAGAGCGCCTTCCCTTCTTCAAGACTGGCTACTCGGTTAGCTGCTAGCAACATTTGACCGCCTAAAACCAAGCAAAGTTCTGTTAGATCTTCTGGACCTTGGCCTTGAAGGGTCTGGATGGCTTCCTTGACTTCTAGGGCATTCCCAATCATGTAGCCTAGTGGTTGGCTCATATCGGAAATAACAGCCAAGGTCTTACGACCCACTTGGTGGCCGATCTTCACCATGGTATGAGCCAGAGCTTCCGCATCTGCCAAGGTCTTCATGAAAGCCCCTTCGCCTGTCTTAACGTCTAAGACAATGGCATCTGCTCCGGCCGCAATTTTCTTACTCATAATGGAGCTAGCAATCAAGGGGATAGATTGGACGGTACCCGTCACATCCCGCAGGGCATAGAGTTTTTTGTCGGCAGGGGTTAGGTTACCACTTTGACCAACTACCGCAATCTTGTAGCGATTAACATGATCAATAAAATCTTGGGGTAATAGGGTCACGGAGAAGCCAGGAATGGCCTCTAATTTATCAGTCGTCCCACCCGTATGGCCCAAGCCACGACCACTCATTTTAGCAACTGGCACACCACAGGCAGCTACTAGAGGTGCTAGCACCAGGGTAGTTGTATCGCCCACGCCACCAGTTGAGTGTTTATCGACTTTGACACCATGAATAGCGGATAAATCAATCTCATCCCCTGACTTGACCATGGCCATAGTCAAGTAGCTAGCTTCTTCTTCCGTCATGCCTTGGAAATAGATAGCCATGGCTAAAGCGCTCATCTGATAATCAGGTATTGTGCCATCTGTATAACCGGCAATCAGGAAATTGATTTCTTCCTGACTCAAGGCCAGGCCTGCTTGTTTTTTCTCGATTAGGTCTACTACCCGCATTTAATCCACCTCAATTGTCATTGGCTCGGCTTGATCTTTCTGATAAAGGAGGATGCTACCGTCAGCACGTCCCACCAAGAAAGTATCACAAACATCTAGGAAAAGGCCATGTTCGACTACCCCCACCGTATTTCAATTCATGAGCAAGCTGGTGAGGGTAAGGAATCTGGCCTAGTTTCAAGTCAATAATGTAGTTACCAGAATCTGTCATATAGAGCGAATCAGACCCAACTTTACGGAAGCTTGGTTCTAGGCCTGCTGCCATCAGTTGACGGAAAAGATTCCAGGACCCAAACTGCACCACCTCAACAGGCAAGGGGAAAGCTCCTAAAGTATCGACTACCTTGTCTTCACCTACAACCCAAATAGAACGTTTAGCATTTTTAGCCACAATCTTTTCATGCAAGAGGGCACCACCACCCCCTTTGATGCCATAGAAATCACGGGTCACTTCATCCGCCCCGTCAACGACCAAATCAATATGGTTAACCCGATCTAAATCCATAATGGTAATGCCTAACTTAAGGGCTTGTTCCGCTGTCCGACGAGAAGTAGCCACGCCCACAATTTGTTTGAGGCGGCCATCCGCAATACGAGCACCTAATTCTTCAACAAACCAATAAGCTGTTGAGCCGGTCCCTAAACCGACCACCATACCGTCTTTAACATAATTAGCGGCATAACGGCCGACTAGTTCCTTGGTATCTACCATTTATTTTGCTCCTTTCTGAATAGCACGAACCCGAGCCACCAAAGGCTCCAGAGAAGATTCTTCGGTTACATCATAAGTGGTCCCATATGTCTCCAGCATGGAGCGCTCTACGTCACCCAAACTGACTGTATCTAGGGAATGTTCTTTGGTATCTTCTAGTTGCTTAGCTAAGCGTTGCATAAAGTCGAGGCGCTTATAGACAATTGTTCCGCGAAAATGGAATTCAGTGATGCGCTCCAAGACTTCTGGCTTGAAGGCCGCCGCCATGAGAGGATCAAAGTTAGTTAAGTCTGGATTGGAGAGACCAACCGTGTAGAGAATCCAATACTTGTCAGGCCAAGACTCTATCCATTCTTGATAAACAGGAGCACCTTCTAAACGCCCTTCCAAAATACAGGTTCCCAGAATCATAATCTGACTCTCTGCCAGGAGTGTATCGGTGACCTCATTATGGGCACAGACACGGCAATTAAGCACTTTGGCGATTTGCTCAGCATAGCGTTTGGTCGAGCCATAACGTGACATATAGACCACTAAACAGTTCATTACTTCCATCCCTTTCTGCATACATTATGGGTTGCTCGCGACTGACTTACGGGCACCCTTACATTCCTATTGTACCACATTTTTCTATTCTAAGTAGCTTGAGATAGATTTCGCATTTTTTTTTGATATAATAAAAGAAAGATTGATGAAGGAGGCTTCACCATGCCTGAACTCCACCTGACTTGCCCTGTCTGTCAGACCCAAGTAGATAAAGACTACCCTACTCACCTTAATAGCAAGACCCAATCGCCTTTAGTGCGTGATCTCTTCGAAGGTCAACTCTTCCGCTTCGAGTGCCCTACTTGTGGTGCTGAGCGTCAACTCACTTATCAATTTCTCTATCATAATCCACAAGCTGCCTATATGATTTTTCTCTTGCCCCATTATCTGGAAGACAAAGATCGTCTAGAAGACGATTTGGAGCAAATCTTGGAAGGCCTCAACTTCTCCCTAGACCACTACCAACTGCGCTTGGTGACAACCGTTCCTGAATTACTAGAGAAAATTCAAATTCTGGAATCCGGTCATGATGACCGCATTATTGAAGCAGTCAAGATCTTGACAGATGGGCTCTTTGCAACCGAGAAGCCTGATACACCGGTTAAGGCGCGCTACTACTATCCGAGCAAAGGTGCTGAGCGCATCCTCTATGTAACGGACCAAGATCAAATCCTGGTCGACTTACACCAGAAGCTCATTGACTTCGTCAAAGGCAAATACCGCAAAATCTTGGAAGAGGACTTACGCGGTGACTTCCACTATATTGGCTACCGCTGGGCGCTAGATTTGTTAGAAGGTAAGAAACCTGAAAGCCAGCTTGCTAGTGACAATGAAATAGCCTATACTAGCTAAATAAGCCAGCCCCTAAGGGGCTGGCTTATTCCTTTATTTCTCTATTTTTTAACGTAGACCCAGTCTAGTTCACTGGATAAATCTGCCCGGTAGCTGTAGCCATCAAACTTAGCAGCTTGGAGTGCTTCTAGAGTCTGGACTTGATGCTCTATACAATAAGCTAGTAGCTGCCCGCGCCCTTTCTTAGAAATGGTCGAATGGCGTTTGAGTCGGCCATCCACTTCTTCTAGAAACTGAACCCGTAAGAAAAGTCGCCGCAGGGCTGGACTGAATACTTGTTCAAACTCAGATGATAGAAGGGAAACCAATACTTCATCTTGATTGGCGCTTATAGATGTATCATACTGTGCCTTCCAATAGGCTTTTAGGGGCTTGCCATTAACCTTGAGAGATTTCATGAAATCTAATCTATGCGGCGCAATCGGGGCATTAGCCACAATTAAGCCATAGAGCGCGGTGGCAATCAAGACATGCTGACTAGCGAAGGCTCGAGCCTTATCTGACTTAAGCACCGGCTTGAATTGACGATACATTAGGCCATCGTATAAATCCATGGCAGGGTATGACGCCGCTTTTCCTGCCGCCAAAGCCTGCCAGCTTTCCGTCTCGGTTACAGCTTGAGCGTCAGAAATATCATAAAACTTAGCCAATTCTTCAGTTGATAAATCCACTAATTGAGCCACTACAGCCTGGCTAGCTGGCGCTAACTCAACGAACTTGCCATCAGACAAGCCTGACATCTGCTTGGCACTCGGTATAAGAAATTTCATGCTTATCCTCCTTATCTCTTCTTTCCTACTATATCACAGAAGATAGGTTCAATCTAGCCAAACGAAAAAGGCCAGGACTCAGTCCTAGCCTTAGCTATTTGATTACTTTACCAGCCACTGGAAGCACCGCCGCCGCCGAAGCCGCCACCGCCCCAACCGCCGGAACTGCCACTTGAACTACCACTTGAACCGGAGCCAGAATCGGAACTATCAGAGCTCCACCAACCGCCTAGGATGCCGCCACTACCGCCGCTGCCCCAGAATCCGTCGAAGAAATCATCATCGTCATCGGACCAACGGAAGGCGCCACGGCGACGCCGTAAGAGGCGAATACCGAGTGGTATACCAAAAGGCAAAATAACAAAGAGCGGCCAAGCACTGGCAACAAAACGCCAAGGGCTCTTAGACCAGCGCAAGGCTGTCTCATGCTCGGCACGTGCCGAGTTAGTCACCCCAAGTTGCGTCAGTTGGCTATCTGACAAGCCTAGATACTGGATAATCCCCTGTATCTGCAGACGCACTGCTCGATCGTAATCCTTAGCTTTGAGTTCACTCTTGGCAGAATCCAAGATTCGTTTGGCCGCCACATCGGGTAAGGCTTCAGCCGCCTTATTTGAGGTCTCAATCCGCATCTTGCGGTCATTAGGCGCGACCACCAACAATATTCCATTGTTAGTACCAGAGAAACCCACTTGCCATTTTTTAGCTACCTTGTTAGCTAGCTCTTCAATACTGAAACCTTTGAGATCAGTTGGCAGATAAACCCCAATTTGATATTGCTCCGAGGTCTGAGCCAATTGACGGTTGACCTGATCAATATAGGCTAAAGTATCCTGAGACAAGACTTTAGCCTCATCTACAACCGACCGCTCAGGTTTATCCGGTAAGTTGTTAGTCTTAGCGCCACAACCCACCATAAACAAGAAAACAAATCCGAGCAAGAGTAGGAATCCTCGCCATTTTTTAGTTTTCATGGTCATGCCTCCTCATAGGTCTTACTGTCGCCTTAACGGCTAGAAGAATTCAAATCTACTGTTGGTGCTACTTGCGCATCACTACTTGCTTGATACAAGTTCACCGGTTGGAAACCGAAGATTCCCGCTACCAAGTTAGTTGGGAAGGAGCGAACCTTAGTATTATACTTGGTCGCTACTTCATTGAAAACGCCACGAGAGGTCTTGATACGGTTCTCAGTGCCTTCCAATTCAGTAATAAGATTTTCTACCTGTTGATTAGCCTTCAAATCTGGATAATTCTCTGTTAAAACCAATAAACGGGACACAGCTGATGATAAGTCAGACTGGCCTTGCTCGGCTTCTGACGCATTACCAGAACCAATCTTAGCACGGGCTTCCGCTATTTCTCGAAGATTTCTGATTCATGACTCATATAACCCTTCACACTGTTGACTACATTAGGAATTAAGTCATAGCGGCGTTGCAAATCAACTTGCACGTCCGCCTGGGCTTGAGTAACTGCATTTTGCGATGATACCAGGCCATTATAGGTACCACCTAAGGCAAAGGCGATGACTGCCAGAACAGCAATCACAAATAACCACGTTTTTTTCATATTATGATCCTCCTGTCCTCTGAATCAAGTTTTCTTTTCGAGGACAAGATGATTATACCACATGTCAGTGCTCTGCGAATAGGACTTAGGTCCTATTCTTTGAGGTTTACCTAAATTTACTATCTTAATGCAAAAATACCCACTAAACCGTAAGGCTCAGTGGGTTGATTTAGCGTCTGAAATGATGGTCTTAGCTGATTAGACTTCCTCCGCGTAGACTGCTGTACCTAGAGCGGTAACACAGAATACATAAGGAAGATAGCTTGTAGCTCCTTGAGTATTGACTGTTTCAGGTTCTAAGGTCACATAATCAAATTTAAGGTTGATAATGGCATTACAGCCAAGATCATAGGCTTGTTCCTTGAGATGGGCCAAAGTCAGGATACGCCCTTCTTCCATAACATCTACCAAACTTTGGGCCGGGTCACCTAAGGCATGGTCTCCACGACCTCCATCCACACCACGCGCGATAGAATGTGCCAAATCACTAGCCACAGGCCCGCCATAATGCGTGATAGTATAACCATCAAACCCCTGTCCCGTAGTCACTACAATATTAGCAATTCCTTGCTCCCGTTCTTTTTGTTGGGCAAGTTGTTCAGCAAATTCCTCATCTTGGTCAGCCATATAGTTCTGAAATTGGTCTAACAAATGAACTAGGTCCACACTGTCTTCTAGATAGGCACCGGTCAGAGAAAATTTCACTGCGATTCCTTGGTCTTGGAGGAAGGCCTCAAAGGTCTCTTTGTCCAAATTATAGTCACGTACTATATCTTTAATTTTCATCTGCACTCTACCTTTCTGCTTCATTTTTTTTGGGGCCATCAGTCACTTCAAAAAAATATTTCATATTGGAAAGTGGATAGTTTAATTTCACTACTCATGCTCATGGGGCACAAGAAATACGAATCTACCCGCATCCATCCTCGATGACTGAAAGCAAGAGAACCCAACAAACCAAGCGCTCAGTGAGTTCTCATCTATTATTTTCCCCATTCTTCTCTGAGGACTCCATACTTGACGCTATCATAGTAGGTCCCCTGCCAGTAGCGGACTCGACGAATACAGGCTTCTTGTTGCCAACCGAGACCGTGGGCGCAACTCATCATACGGACATTTCCGCTCCAAGTTGTTAGGCCCAAATGTTCTAATTCAGTAAAACAATCGAAAGTATCGGTCGTCCACTTCGCCAAAGCCTTCCGTCCCACACCAGTGTTCCAACGATTGGCATCATAAATGACAATTCCTACTTCCATCCAACGAGTTCGTCGATCTTCCCAAATTCGGGAGACCATTCCCACTGCTTGGCCTTCTACTTGGATACAACGCACACCTTCACTTAAGAGAAAAGCTGCCACGCCACTAGAGACAAAGTCTTCAAAACTCTCATATGCTTGATATTCTTGAAAATAAGGTGCATCCCAACGCGCCCACTCAGGTTCCGCATCACGAAATCCCAACTCCCAAACAGCTCGCAATTTGTCTTCATCAAAAGAGACTAATTCAATATTATAAGTCATATTCATTCTCCTTCTTATCTTAAACTACCTTTTGTGGGTTCTAGGATGATTGACACACAAAATTGTTACCTTCATTCTACTAGCTGGGAGACAGTTCATCAAGATATAGAGACTAAAGCCAATGCTGGATTTAGCTTGAGCTCCACTCAAAGTCACAATATTCTTATAGCACTTCGGGTTAACCACAATCAAAACCGACCCTTGTAACAGGCGGTTTGCTTTGCGACTGGAAGCCTCTGCTACCGGCCACGGTCTAAAGGCCTACTGTATCTACGAAGTAGCCTCGACACCAAACTTACGGTTCCCATAACGTCACTTTAAATTTGCCTATCGATCAAATATCATGAGACTATTTTTTCCTTTCAGATACCCCATAAACCTTGCAAACTTCAATGCGGTCTTTGCAGACATTTGTTTCATAGATATTGACGCCCTTGCGCTCGCATAATTCACGAATAATTCTGCCAATCGTTGCCTTGTACTTCCCATATATGTTTTGACATCGATATTGGGGCGCGAACACGATAGGATACTTACATTTCCGACTTGTGTATATTGTCCTTTTTCGTAAGGATACCTCCATGGTTCTTTTGGTGTGGTCGGGAAACCTACACTAAGTTTACCAATTGGGAGGTTATTTTTCTTACCTCGCTATAAGCTCTCCGGAACCACCAGCATTGCTGGTGGTTTTCTTGATACCAAAAGGCCAGCATCTTCTGCTGGCCCTTTCTTAGATTGCTTTGCTGTCAATTCCCTTTTCCTGATTGCGCTTAGCTACCCAAGCGGTCAAAAGTGGCGTTAGAATAGCCGTCACGATAACGGAGGCCGTAATCTGAGTTGTGGCGATTGACTCCAGTCCCTTAAAACTAGCATCCACAGCCGCCAAGGCTGCTGGGGTCGCAATGGCACTGGCTGCCGTACTTGAAATGGCTGCACCGGCAATCCCGGACCCGCCTGTAGACCGGTCCACCCAGATAGCGACTGCCCCGCCAAGCGCGGTGGTCAGAATCCCTAAGAGGATACCCGGCAGACCGCCTTCAAGAATTTGGCCGAAGCTCATGTTGGCCCCCAAGCAGAAACCAACAATCATAATAATGGCAGGCACCCCATTGGATAGAGCTTTCTTCATAAAAGGAAAGGCATTCCCAAGGGCAATCCCTAAGACTAGGGGCAAGACCGTCCCAACCAAGTTCCAAATGGAAATATTAGCCAAGCCCGCTGAAGCTAAGGCCGCCATGGTCACCATAGGCCCCACACTGAGGGTAGTAATCCCCACTGCCCCAGCGTCAATTTCATTACCGTAGACATCGACAATGCCGGCATACATAGCATTATTGGCCACAGACATGGCCCCGATGATGGCTAGGGCTGACAGTCTAGGAAATTATCGCCTAGGAGTTTGGCTACTAAGAGCCCTAGGACAACGGAGACGGCAATCTTGGATAGGATGATAGCTGCCCCGCGTCCTACCGCTTTAGGCGTATTTTTTAAGGAAATGGTCCCCCCAATGAAGAAGAGGAAGGCCCCGACTAGAGGCCCGGCACCCTTTACAATTGGAGTAGTGAAGCCTCCAATTTCTAGGACCTGTGGCAACAGGCTGTTAATGGCACAGCCGATAAACATAGGGATAATAATAATGTCCCCAGGGATTTTGAATTTTTTGGCTTTTTGCATCTTACTAGGCTCCCTTCAGATAGATTGACTTCTAGACATCAACCATCCAAGGTAATGCCGCCGTCGCAGTCGCCAATTTCCCCCGTGATGAAGCTAGCTAAATCGCTAGCAAAGAAGAGAATCATTTGGGCAATTTCAACCGGTTCGGCGCGCTTGCCTAGCGGAATCATGCTGATGACACGTTGGCTCTTTTCAGCGTCTTCAGATAGGACGGTCGTCATTTCAGTCCGGGTGAAGGATGGGCAAACCGCATTACAGTAGATACCGTATTTACCGCCTTCCTTGGCAATGGCTTTGGTTAAGCCATTCAAGCCCGCCTTAGAAGAGGCATAAGCAGCGGTCCCTAAGAGGCCACCCCCTAATTTAGCGGCTACTGAGGAGACGTTGACAATACGCCCCCCGCCCGCTTCCTTGAAATAAGGGAAAATCTGGCTGATGGTAGAGAAGCAGCCGGTCAGATTAATCCGGATAGTGCGTTCCCATTCCTCATAGCTTAATTGATCAAATGGCTTAGCAGAGATGACCCCAGCACAGTTGACTAGAATATCCACGCGTTCAGGTCTAGACAGAATACTTTGCATAGCGGTCTCAATGGCCTCATGGTCACCTAAATCCATGTGGACAAAATCAACGGCTGGACCAAATTCTGCAATGGTTGCCCGAGCTGCTACCTCATTGATATCGGCGATAATGACGGAACCACCGCCTTCGACAATACCGCGAACGACTTCTTCCCGATCCCATTGGCACCACCTGTGACAATGGCTCTTTTACCTGTAAAGTCCATATTATCAGATCCTTCTTTCTAGGTTTGTCATAGAATTCTATGCTTTAAGTATAGCACTCCTGTCATCAGATTGAAAGCCGATTATATAAAATATGGTATTTTATTGAATTTAAGAATATAGTTTATACTTAGATAGAGATTGCCTATACCTCAGTCATAAAAGGACCTTTCCCCGACAAAAATTAGAAAATTTGTGAATCCTAATCACAACATAATTTTGAAAGGCCTTTCACTTGCTTCACAAGCCTTCCAGTGCTAGACTAAGCTTATAGTGGCCTAGCCACAAATCTAGAAAGAAAAGGTGATGTTTGATGGAAAAAGTATTTGCAAGTCCTTCTCGTTATGTCCAAGGTAAAGGCGTGCTCAAGTCTGGCTTAGACCATATTCTCGCTCTAGGTAAGCGCGCACTCCTACTAGCCGACTCGACTGTTTATGAAATTGCCGGCCGTCAGTTAGAAGAAGACCTCAAAGCTCGCAGTGCCTTTGTTCACTACGAAGCCTTCCATGGAGAAGCTTCAGACGTCGAAATTGACCGCGTTAGCCAAGTGGGTCGTGACCTAGACATTCAAGTCATCCTAGGTTTGGGTGGTGGTAAGACCATTGATACCGCCAAAGCCATTGCTGACAAACTGCAGGTACCGGTGGCTATCTTGCCGACGGTTGCTTCGACCGATGCTCCTACTTCGGCTCTCTCAGTGATTTACTCAGAAGAAGGCGTCTTCGAACGTTACCTCTTCTACAGCAAAAACCCTGAACTAGTCCTCGTAGACACCCAAGTCATTGCCCAAGCACCTGTGCGCCTGCTAGCTTCTGGGATTGCAGATGCCCTAGCTACCTGGGTTGAAGGTCGTGCTGTCATTGAAGCATATGGCGCAACCATGGCCGGTGGCAGTCCAAGTATCGCAGCCGAAGCCATTGCCCGTGCCTGCGAAGCCACCCTCTTTGAAAATGGCCTACAAGCGCTTGCTGCAGCCCATGCCAAGGTCGTGACGCCAGCCCTAGAAGCAGTGGTAGAAGCCAACACCTTACTGAGTGGGATTGGTTTTGAATCTTGTGGGCTGGCTGCTGCTCACGCCATCCACAATGGCTTTACTGCCTTACACGGCGATATTCACAGTCTAACTCACGGGGAAAAGGTAGCCTATGGGACCCTGACCCAATTGCTATTAGAAAATCGTCCTAAAGAAGAATTAGACCGCTACATCCGCTTCTATCAAGCCTTGGGTCTCCCAACTACCTTGGAAGAAGTGAAATTAGCTGGCGTGGCCTATGAAGACCTAGTCAAAGTCGGCGCACTGGCCACCCAAGATGGCGAAACCATTCATCAAATGGCTCAAAAATTCACGCCTAGTGATGTGGCAGATGCCCTCTTAGCCTTAGACGCTTACGTACGGGAGAATTTCTAAACAAGATAAGCCAAAGAAAAAGCTAGGACCGCGGTCCTAGCTTTCTTTTTATAGCCACTTAGAATAGTCTTCGTCATCCATTGCTTCCACTTCACCCAAGAGGTAGCCGTTACCTACTTGTGAGAAGAAGTCATGGTTGGATGTTCCGGTCGAAATCCCGTTCATGACGATTGGATCAACATCTTCTGCTGTATCCGGGAAGAGTGGATCAAAACCTAAGTTTTGAAGCGCCTTATTGGCATTATAGCGAATGAAGACTTTAACTTTTTCAGTCCAACCTACTTGATCATAGAGGGACTGGGTGTACTTAGCTTCATTCTGGTAGAGGTCCATACAGAGTTCATAGACCCACATCTTGAGCTCCGCTTGCTGGTCTTCTGGCAATTCATTATAGCCCAATTGGAATTTATAACCTGTATAGGTCCCGTGGACTGACTCGTCACGGATAATGAGCTTGATAATTTCTGCCACGTTGGCCAACTTGTTATTACCTAAGTAATAAAGTGGCGTGAAGAAACCTGAGTAGAAGAGGAAGGTCTCTAACATAGTAGAGGCTGCCTTAATCTTGAGGCCATGGCCTGATTGGTAGATTTCATTGATCTTCTTAGCCTTATACTGGAGTTGCTCGTTAGTGTTAGTCCATTCGAAGATTTCTTCGATTTCAGCCTTAGTGTTTAAGGTGGAGAAGATAGTAGAGTAGGACTTGGCGTGAACAGATTCCATGAACTGGATATTATTCCAGACCGCTTCTTCATGTTGGGTCCGGACAAAATCCTTCATGAGCGCCGCCCCTTCTTCTGATTGAAGAGTATCTAGGAGGGTCAAACCGCCGAAGGCTTTGGCCACTACGTCACGCTCTGCCATGGATAAGGTCCGCCAGTCATCCAAGTCATTAGAAACCGGAATCCGGGTATCCAACCAGAATTGCTCGGTCAGTTTTTCCCAGGTCAACTTATCAATCATGTCTTCGACCTTGTTCCAGTCGATGGCCTTATAGTAGGCTACTGGCATGTTGTTCTTCTGGGAAAGAATTTGGTTAAAGTATTGTTTGTCTGTCATGTCTGACGCCTCCTAGATCGAGCAGCTTTCGCATTCGTTGCTGCCGACTTCGTCGTTATTTTCCGTAAAGGTCCGCACATAGTAGATGGACTTGATGCCCTTCTTCCAAGCATAGTGACGTAAGATGTTGAGGTCACGAGTGGTCATCTTATTGGTCCGGCCTTCTTTCCACTCATACATGCCTTCTGGCAATTCTGAACGCATGAAGAGGGTTAAGGACATGCCCTGGTCGATATGTTTTTGGGCCGCCGCATAGACGTCGATCACCTTACGCATATCGGTATCGTAGGCTGATTTATAGTATGGCAGGGTCTCATTGGATAGCATTGGTGCTGGATAATAGGTCTTCCCTGTCTTCTTCTCTTGACGTTCTTCAATCAGACGCGTAATTGGGTGCAAGCTAGCACTGGTCTCGTTGACATAGGAGATAGAGCCGGTTGGGGCAATGGCCAGACGGTTTTGGTGGTAGAGGCCGTGAGCCGCCACTGCTTCCTTGAGGGCACGCCAGTCATCTGCTGTTGGCAAGGCCACCTTGCTCATAATCGCAGTCACTTTTTCAGAAGTTACTTGGAATGGTGCTTGGATATAAGCATCGAAGTACTCACCTGTCGCGTACTTAGAATTCTCGAAGTTGTCAAAGCTCTTGCCACGTTCTTTAGCAATCTTGTTGCTAGCTACTAAAGTGTAGTAGTTGAGGGCATAGAAGTAGGCTTCCGTTAACTCAACAGATTCTGGTGAGCCATACTCCATTTGGTTAATGGCGAAGAGGGTATGCAAGCCCATGCCGCCCAAACCAATGGTATGAGCCAAATCATTGCCGTGCTTAACAGTTGGCACTGCTTCAATGTTAGAGTGGTCAGTGACATAGGTCAAGGCCCGGACCGCAGTCTCTACCGATGAAGCAAAGTCAGGTGATTCAATCATGTTTGGAATGTTAGTTGAACCCAAGTTACAGCTAATGTCTGTCCCTAAGACTTCAAACTCTTGACGGTTGTTAATGTGGCTTGGCCGTTGAACTTGAAGGATTTCAGAACAGAGGTTGGACATGGTAATGGTCCCATCAATTGGGTTAGCCCGGTTAGCCGTGTCGATGTTGACGATATATGGGTAGCCTGATTCTTGTTGGAGCTTAGAAATCTCATTTTCCAAGTCACGTGCTGAAATCTTAGATTTGCGGATTTCAGGGTTGTTAACCAAGTTGTCGTATTCTTGCGTAATATCCACATAGGCAAATGGACGGCCATAGATGCGTTCCACATCGTATGGACTGAAGAGGTACATAGGCTCATCTTTGGCAGCTAATTCGTAGAATTTATCTGGTACCACGACCCCTAAAGATAGGGTCTTAACCCGGACCTTCTCATCCGCGTTTTCCTTCTTGGTTGAGAGGAAGGAAACAATATCTGGATGGAAGACATTGAGGTAGACAGCACCGGCCCCGTTACGTTGGCCTAATTGATTAGAATAGCTAAAGCTATCTTCCAAGAGCTTCATTACTGGCACAACCCCGCTAGAGGCGTTCTCAATCTTCTTAATCGGGTCACCAGCAGCTCGTAGGTTGGACAAGTTGACCCTACCCCACCGCCAATTCGAGACAGTTGTAAGGCAGAGTTGATAGCCCGACCGATTGAGTTCATATCGTCAGAAATTTGGATTAAGAAGCAAGAAACCAACTCTCCACGGCGCTTACGCCCTGAGTTGAGGAAGGTTGGAGTTGCGGGTTGATAGCGTTGGCTGATCATTTCGTCCCGCAAACGCACCGCTAATTCCTGGTCCCCGTCCGCTAAGAAGAGGGCACAAAAAGCAATACGGTCTTCATAGCGCTCTAGGTAGCGAGCCCCATCGTTAGTTCGCAAGGCATATTGGGTATAGAATTTGAAAGCAGACATAAAGGACTTGAAGCGGAACTTCATCTTATAGGTGCTGGAAATCAGCTCCTTGATGAACTCCATTGGGTATTTCTCTATGAATTCCCGTTCGATAAAGTCGTTATCTACCAAGTAGTTAATCTTCTCTTCCAAAGAATAGAAGAAGACCGTGTTAGGGTTAACGTGCTCTAGGAAATAAGCACGCACGGCTTCCCGATCCTTGTTGAGAGGGATTTTCCCATCAACGGGCCGGTTTAATTCATTATTGAGTTTGAAGTAAGTGACTTCAGTCGGACGACTCTTTAAGACTGGTTTATCCAAGTTGTTCCACCTGCTCTTTCAATTTATTAACATCATTTCGGATCCCTGAAATTCAAATAAGTGCAAGAGGGGCACTTGATAATCTCGGGCTAGATCCTTGGCTGTAAAACCAAATAAGGTATTAAAATTACGGTTCCCACCACCGGCAACGCCCTTAAAATAATGGCGGTTATTGCCTACTTCGATAAATTCATTGACGATCTCGGTTGCTTCCTTCTCATAAGTCGGCACGACTGCAATATAGGGTTCCTGGACTTCAGTGAAGACGGAGTCTGGAGTAATCTCCAACAAGGGATAGCCTAATTTATGGACAAACTTACGCGTTTGACCCGTGATGGATAGGTAGACCACTAGCAATTTCAACACCTCCCTGAATAGATTTTTCAACATGTTCTATCTTACCATATTTGGGACGAAAAACAAGCCTTAAGCCCCAACATTTAGTGCACAATTCATCTAGACAACACAAGATATAGTGGTTTGAAAAGCAATCACTCGCTTCAAATCCGGTCCAATCGAGCCTTTTAACTAGGGCTCCCCCTATATCTTGTGCTCCTGGCTTGACAAGGGCTTCTGAGCCTACTAGACTAAGAGATGACAAATGTAATTTTTACAGAAAGGAGCCCGCTCATGACTGCCAATCTAAGCCAAAATAAATCAGATATGTATCATATTAGCGAGGCTGAGTGGCGGCTTATGAGACTGGTTTGGACTATGCCCGGTATCACCAGTCGTCAACTCATTGACACACTATCCGCCTCAAGTGATTGGAAGGTTGGGACCATTAAATCCCTGCTCTCGAGACTAATTCAAAAGGGCTATTTAGACAAAGCCGAAGGGATTAGCCCCTATCAGTTTTATGCAACGATTAGCCAGGAAGAGGCCACTCTCCTTCGCCTACAAGCAGCCCTTGATCCTGTTTGTCGAAAAGATCGCGCCCATTTTCTGGCCCGGCTATTAGCCAGCACACCATTAAGCCAAGCTGATTGCCAAGCTATCATAACGCAACTAGAAGAACAAGCCAAGACTGCCCCGGAGACCATCCCCTGTCAGTGTCCTCCTGGAGCTTGCCAATGTCATCATTCAAAAAGCCATCCCAAAGCTTAGTTAGACTATTATTTATCTCCTAAAACAAAACCCCAGACATTCTGTCTGGGGTTTCTACTTGTTTAGTTATTGGTAGGAACTGTCTGTTTGGCTTTGAAAGCATTGACCATATCTTTGGATGCTTCTTCGATAGGTTTAGTTTCCACTAGCTTAGCTTGAACAACGACACGCATGGTAAGAGTCGAGTCACAGGTAATCATGGTTAGGATTGGATTGGTTGTAGGTTCAATCAAATCCACACGACTTGGATCCACTTGATCGATGTAATTCACTTCATATTTATAGACCTTGTCTAAGTCTGTCAGATAGACAGCTTGGCCTACCTTGGCATGCATCAAAGGTTCAAAAAGTAAGCCCTTATGAATGGAGTGATGGCTAGCAATAGAATAGTTAGATTCCCCCCATCTTCTGGCTAGGAGTCAAAGTCCCTGCACCTAAGAACATCCCTTCATTGGTTACTCCCTTATAAATTGGTAAGTTCATACCAACATCTGGCATGGCCACGCCACCTACAGTCGGAAGATCCTTGGCATTAATTCCATTTGCGATGACATCATAAGGATTAAGTGGTTTGATGACACCAAAGTCATAGTTCACTTCCTTCTTCTCATTTGCTTCAATTTCAGCCCGCTTATTACGGTCCAACTCAGTGACTGCATTCGCCTCCTGACCTTGACGGACCAAATAGTTCTTGATTGGATCTAGCAAGAATAGCACTGCCGCCACTAAGAAAAGCAAGATTGCCAGAAAAATTCGCCAAGAGAAGCCCCCTTTTCTTTTCTTCCCTTGTTTTTTCTTACTTGCCTTTGTCGCCTTATCAGGCTTCTTAGCACTTTTATTTCCTTGACGCATACGCTCAGTGCGCGTCATTCTTTTCTCAGTCATAGTCTATATATCCCCCTCTATCTACTTATGGTTCTTAGTTTATCATGTCACTAGCTAAATAGGAAGTAAAGCAACCTACAATCTAGTAGACCCTCTTTCCACCAAATCTGCTTCAAAGTAGCAGGCCCTTTCCTTGAGGCTTTCTCCTTCAATTAAGCGCATGAGCTGTTCCACACAGGCAATCCCCATGTCCAAGACTTTCTGTTTCATGGTGGTCAACTGTGGACTGGCAATTTGATCTAAAAAGACCCCATCAAAGCCAATAACCCCAACATCGTCCGGCATGGTTCTACCCAGTGACTTGAGCCCCCGCTGAATGCCTAAGGCAATGCGGTCTGAGGCACAAACGAAGCATGTGTTAGGTTCCAAATGCACCTCCAGACGCTCAACCAATTCTGCTGCCGCCGTCGAGGAATTCCGAATGCGGTGAATTTGTGCCGTGTGATCTGGATGTTGCGCCAGAGCGTCTTGATAGCCTTGCTCCCGCTGGCGCTCGAAGTATTCCGGCACGTCAATCCCGACAAAGATAATGTGGTCATAACCTTTTTTAAAAGCATACTCGGTGGCCTTAAATTCAGCCTGCCGGTTATCAGAATCAACAAAAGGCACGCCGTAGGTATTCTCGCCGTAGAGAATCAGCGGCTTGTCGATTTTGCGAATCCATTCATAGTCGGATTCTCGCATGCCCGTAATAATATAACCATCACTATTCCCGGTATCAATGGTGTTCTCCGTCATGAGCTGGAGGGAGTATTGGTACTTATCTAAACCTTTGGCAATCCCAGATAAGAGGTTCATATAATAAGGTTCAGTCGCATCCATTTCTTCCAGAATTAAGACCTTAACAATTAGGGTCCGGTTCTGGGCTAGGGCCTTGGCCGCCATATTAGGTCGATAATTGAGTTCTTCCATGGCCTGATAGACCAATTGCTTGAGTTCATCCGTCACCAGTTGGGGGTGATTGATTACTCGAGAGACCGTCATTTTAGAGACATTGGCCTTCTTGGCCACGTCTTTCAGCGTTGCGATAATGTCCACTCCTCTCCATCGATTTGCCAGTGTATTCTTTCCTATTATACACTAAAATAACCTGCTCTTGCGACTAAAAGCAGGTATTTTTTTAGGAAATTACTATGAATTTACTAGGAAATAAATTTAGAAGCTAGAGGCCGTGCATGATAAGGAAGCCTAGTTCCGCGCCTGCAGAACTCCCTTAAGAAGACCTTGGCGTCCTATGACTACTAAGTGATCCGCCAGGTCAGTCACTGAACTTGCTGTAGATACCTGATCAATGGCTTCTAAATCATGGCCAAATTCGTTCCTGCCAGAACAGCGACTTGTGGATGCCCCTGAGACAGCAGCATGCTGACATTAAAGGGGGTGCCGCCTTTAAAATCCGTTAAAATCAACAAACCTTCTTCCCCATGCCTCTCGACTCTAGCTGCGATTTGAGCTTGGTAGTCACTGAGATTGGTGCCTTCCTCAAAAGGCAACCAGTCGATAAGCTCCTGGTCACCAACAATCATCCTACTGGCTGCCGCCATGCCGGAGGCAAAGCCCCCATGCCCTGTCACCAAGACCTTCATCTGACATCCACTCCTTGCTTTTTCTTACCTCTATTGTATGTAACTTGAGTCCATCCGACAAGCCCCTAATCATAAGAAAAAGCCTAGTTCCAATAGAACGAGGCTAATAAGATGGATTGATTTAATCGCGAGGCTTAATATGTCGCAAATGGGTCAAAGCCAAAGCCAAGAAAAGGCTGTTAACAATCATAGGAAAGGCTAAAACTGTTTGCTTTTCCTTGAAGTAGTAGGCTGCCAGGACGAATAGTTGGACAGCCAAGACGATGACCATGAGAAAACGAGTCATCCGATAACGCTTGATCAGTTCATTAGGTTCTGGTTGATTCATTCTATTGCTCCTTATCCTTGCCGTTTGAGTTGGCGACGGTTTGGCCCATCAAGGGTGATTTCACGCGCTAGGTAACGAACCCGCTCCATGATACGGCCTGCTTTGGCTAGGCTAATGCCTTTTTGGTTGTAAGTCAGGACTTCTTCGTATTCTTTCAGAGAGAAGTTGGAAGTGAAGAAAGTCGGTAACGATTCCCGCATACGATACTCTAGAATAATGGCCAAGACTTCGTCTCGAACCCAGCCCGATGGATCGGACTCGGCGCCCATGTCATCTAGCATTAAGACATCCACCTGCTTGACCTTATCCAAGTTGGCTTGGGTGCTATTGTCCCGAATAGAAGCCCGCATATCAGAAGCAAAGGTTGGGAAGTGTAAGAAAGTCACAGTTGCGCCCTCTTCTTCCACCAAATGATTGGCCAAAGCCCCCAATAAATAGGTCTTACCCACCCCATAAGGACCCGTAATATAGAGACCTTGTGCTGATTTAGGATCTTGGTGATAGGTCTGCATAAATTGCGTCACGGCATTGATTAAGGCCTGGCGTTCTGGCGAATCAATAATGTAATCAGCCAAATGAGCCTGGCGGACATCATCCGCCATCATGCGGTTATCTAAATTAGCGGCTTGGCGACGCGCCTTGAGGCTGGCCAAGTAATCAGTCGTTGGCTTGTAGCGAACATCAATAAAATTGTGGTTAATGAATAATTCCGGCTGATAGCCTGGGTTAGTCCCTGGCTGGCCTGCCTCAATAGCCCGACGTTCTAGGCGAAACTCATTGAGTTTGGACAGGGAATTTTGAATCATTTCCCCACTTAATTCTGCCTGATGTTCTTGGAGGAAGGCTTGAATGGCTTCATCCTGGCGGACCAAGGCCACTGCCTGCTCATAAATTTCTTGCAGATGGGGCTGGTTCATAATCTGACGCATGACGTCTTGGATTGTCTCCATAAGATTCCTCCTCTAGTGGTCTAGCTCCTGGGCTGACCCTTTCTTAAATGGATTGACGAAGGTCTGGGTGGCTTGACTAGTAGCTGGGCTGGCCTCAGGCTTGGCTTGACTTGATGCCTGCCTTGAATCCTGACCTTCTTGGCGTTGCTTGGCTAACCATGAAGGCACCACTTCTTGACGCTGATGGCCGCCAGCCCCCCTTGTGGGTCCGGCCATAAGGACGTTCCGACTCCTGGCTAGACTTCTTGGCTTGGGCCTGGCGCTTGTCTTCGATATAGCGGAAGACTTGGTGGACTTCTTTAATCCCCTTTTGCTGCCACTCATCCAGTAATTTTTCAAAATTAGACTTGTAAAGGTGGTCGCGCCCTTCCATGACCAAGAGGTAATAGACTGCTAGGTTAACAATGGCAGGCGATAGTTTGACCTTTTCCAAGGCAGCTTCTAGGTTGTAGCCCTCTTGGTCGCTCCGGATACCACCCTTGGCCTGTTTGACTTGCTTGAGAAAGGCCAGCGGTGGCAAAATCTCCGCCGTGGCAATAATTTGTGCCTGATTATTGCTATATTGGCCTTGTTCCCGCAAGGTTTGGGCGCGGGCTTGAATCTGGTCTTTGAGCTGGCCCGCCTGGTTAGCAGCCGATTCCTTGTTGCTTAGGCTAGCCTTATAGCGCTTAGCCAAACTCGGTAATTGATCCATAGCAATTTGTTCCGTCTGGTCTTGGTAGGCCAATTTAATGACTGTCGCCACTTGCTCCTCGTTAAAGCCATAGACTTGATGGAGACTAGCCATTTGCTGGCGCAGTTCCCGAGTGAAGAGTCGGCTATTGACTTGAGCCGCTTCTAGTATATCCAGAACCTGACCATAACGGAAACTATCCTGACTCTCTTGGTCCAAGCTGGCTTCTGCTGGATTAGGGGCGGTCTGCTGACGGTAGGAGCCAGATAAAGCATCCTGGTTCTGCGCGTCTTTGATAGCTTGGTCTGATGGATAGTCGAAGATCTGACTGAAGGACTGGGTTACTTCCACATACTCGCTGGCATCCATTTCCTCCCATTCAAAGCGGCGCATCAAGCGATAGAAGGCTTGATCCCCAATCTTATTCATCAGCAGAGCCGCATAAAGGGGGTGCTGCAAGAAGCTCCCCACCTCAAGTGGCGCTATGACTTCATAGGACACTAATTGAGTCTGGGCATTGCCCTGGACCTTTTTAGGTTGATAGGATTTGAGTAAGCCCAAGGCCTCCAAGTAACCGCGGGCTTGATTTAAGTCGGCCGGCGAAACTTGCAGTTGATCAATCAGACTAGCATGCATGACCGCCGGGCTCCAGGTACCGTCCGCTCCTGCGTAATCCGTTAAAGACAGATAGAAGGCTAGCCCCACCGTGCCGATAACAGGCTGATAGCATTGGCGCAGGGTCACCTGCTGTAGCTGGGACAAGGGCGCTTGCTGCCGAACCCGAAAGGGCTGTAAGGGACTTAACATGATGGGACCTCCTTTCTAAAATTGACGCTTGGCTTATTTCTTATCGTTTTCTCGCTTAAACGATCTTGCAGGGCTTGGAGTTCTTTTAAGAAACTCTCACGCGAGTGGAATTGGCGATAGACACTGGCAAAGCGAATATAAGCCACTTCATCTAATTCCATCAAGAGTGGTATCACAAATTCCCCAATTTGTTCTGACTCAATTTCCTGGTCGGTGATCTCGCGAATCTTGTTCTCAACTTGTTGAGCCAATGCCTGCATTTGTTCCATGGTAATAGGCCGTTTTTCAGCTGAACGCACAATCCCGCGCAGTAGCTTCTCTTGGCTAAATTCTTCTCGGGTACCGTCACGCTTAATGACTAGCAAAGGAATCTGTTCAATCCGTTCATAGGTAGAGAAACGATGCTTGCAGTTGAGGCATTCCCGCCGCCGCCGGATTGCCGCCCCACCATCAGCTGGCCGGGAGTCATTAACTTTGGAGTTTTGGTGATGGCATTTTGGACATTCCATAGGGTTCCCTCCTTATCTTCTGGCGCCAGATGGCGCTTTTCCCTTCTATTATAACGAATTCTTATCAGAGGAACAAGCTAGAGACGGCTTAAAGCCTGATCTACCTGGGCAAAGGTCGCCGCTAAGGTTCCCTGATTATCGATGACTAGATCTGCACGTTGGCGTTTGGTTTCAATAGATGCCTGGCTGGCAATGGCTGCCTCCGCTTGGTCCTGGCTCCAGCCATTACGGGCCATTAGCCGCTCTACTTGTAAGTCATGAGGCAGATAAACCACCCAGACCTGATCCATTTTTTGGTCATAGCCTGTCTCATAGAGTAAGGGGATATCGAAAAAGGCAAGCTGTGCTCCCGCCTGGGCCAGACGCTGACTCTCCGCCTCCAAGGCCTCATAGATGAGTGGATGCAAAAGCTGATCCACCTCCTGGCGCAACTGGGCATCTCCGAAGAGCCGCTGACCAAAGACTTGGCGGTTAAGGGCACCTGACTCATCCAGAATTTCCCTACCAAATCGCACCACCAAGCGCTCCAGGCCCTCTTGGCCAGGTTCCACTAGCTGACGGGCAATTACATCCGCATCAATCAAGGGATAGGCAAGTTCCTTTAAATAGTTAGATACGGTGGATTTACCCGTGGCAATCCCCCCTGTTAAACCAATTCTAAGCATGGCCTTTCCCTCCTAGCGGATGCTTGAGGCGGGCTGATTGGCAATTCGGACAGAAATGGGTCCCACGCCCACCTAATTGGACCTTATGGATTAGGCGGCCACAACGTTCACAGGGCTCATCTACTCGGCCATAGACTGCCAAGGACTCCTGATAGGTTCCCGCTGCTCCCAAGGAATTGCGATAGGTCCGAATGGTAGAACCACCCGCCTGCACCGCCGCCGCCAAAATCTCAATAATAGCGGCATGCAGGCGTTTGACCTCATGGACGGTAAGGTCGCAGGCCGGTCTTTGCGGATGAATCCGCGCCTTAAAGCAGACTTCATCCACATAAATATTGCCTAAACCAGCCACCAGGGTCTGGTCCAGCAAGAGGGGCTTAAGTGCCCGTTTAGAAGACGCTAACTGAGCCCGAAAATGAGCCAAGTCAAAGGCTTCTTGGGTAGGCTCAGGTCTAACTTCTTGCTGGCAAAATAGCTTTCTAATTGGTCCTTGGCCATATAAGAGAAGCGACCAAACTTGCGGACATCTTCATAATGGAAGTGGCTGCCGTCCTTAAAAGTCATGATCAGATGCACATGTTTGGGCTTGGTCTTAGGCTCCTGACCTGGTGGGTAGACATGGCACTTACCTTCCATTCGCAAATGAAAAACTAGCACCTGAGGACCAAAATCCAGCCATAAGTACTTGCCACGCCGCCCCACTGCTTGGATGGTCTGACCTCGCAAGTAGTCTTGCCACTGAGCCAATGTCTCTTGAGGCCTTAAGTCAATTAGCTTAGGCCAGAAAACTTGAACCTCAGCAATGGTCTTGCCCTCAATCAAACTAGTTAGGCCACGTCGTACCGTTTCTACTTCGGGTAATTCTGGCATAAGTCACTTCCTTTCTAGGCCGGGCTCGTCAAGGAGTCGAGGCCTTATTTTAGTTGATACCAGTTGCTACCACTGGCTGCCTCTACCTTGAGTGGTACTGATAGGCTAACAGCGCCCTCCATAACTTCCGGTACCAAGTCTTCTAAAATGGCGATTTCGTCTTGAGGTGCTTCTAAAATCAACTCATCGTGCACCTGTAAGAGCAGACGAGCTTGGAGGCCGCGTTGACGAATGGCCTGGTCTAAGGCCACCATGGCTACCTTAATAATATCAGCGGCTGTTCCTTGAATTGGCGTATTCATGGCCGTCCGCTCTGCAAAGGAACGCAGGTTAAAGTTGCTGGAATAGATATCCGGCAAGGCACGACGCCGGCCCCACAAGGTGCTGACATAACCGTCTTTCTTGGCTTGAGCCACGATTTCCTGCATAAAGGTCGAGATTCCTGGATATTCGGCCAAGTAGCGGTCGATAAAGGCCTTGGCTTCCTTACGCGGCATGTCCAAGTTCTGGGACAGGCCGTAGTCACTAATACCATAGACAATCCCAAAGTTAACCGCCTTGGCTTGGCGCCGCATGTCACTGTCCACCACCGCATCATCCGAAAGGCCAAAGACCCGTCGTGCAGTCGCCGCATGGATGTCTTGCCCCTCCAAGAAGGCTTGCTTCATGTGCGGATCACCTGAAATATGGGCCAGCACCCGCAACTCGATTTGCGAATAGTCGGCGCCAAAGAGTTGCCAGCCTGGTTCAGACGGCACAAAGGCCTGACGAATCTTGCGACCTTCTTCCATCCGAATGGGAATATTCTGCAAGTTAGGATCCGCACTGGATAAGCGACCGGTCTGGGTCAGGGTTTGGACGAACCGGGTGTGAATCTTGCCATCGGCTTGAATAAACTTAGGCAAGCCAGCCAAATAGGTTCCCTGAAGCTTAGCTAACTGGCGATAGGTCAGTAGAGCTGCCACAATGGGATGGGCATCCTTGAGTTTTTCTAGGACATCGGCTGCCGTCGAGTAGCCAGTCTTGGTCTTCTTAATGACCGGCAAGCCTAAGCGTTCGAAGAGGATTTCACCCAACTGTTTAGGCGAATTAGGATTGAAGGCTTGTCCTGCTAATGTTTGAATTTCGGCCTCTAATTCTTCTAAGCGTGCTAAGAGCAAGTCATTCATCTGATCCAGGGTGTCCACATCAACCGCTACCCCTCTTTTCTCCATGTCCGTCAAGACTTGAGCTAGGGGGAATTCCATGTCTTGGTAGAGCTGAGTCATGCCCAAATCATCCAGTTGTTGGGTCAAGGGGGCTACGGCCTGGTCCAAAAGTGAAACCTTGTCGGCCAAGTGTTGGGCCAAACGCTCATTTTCTGGCAGAGCTTGTTTGACACCCTTGCCATAGACTACTTCATCCAGCTGGACTTGAATCCCCAAGTCTAGATAGGTCGCCAAGCTGGCTAGATCCTTAATCTTCTCGACATCAACCAAATAAGCCGCCAGGCCCACGTCGAAGGTCACACCTGCCAGTGTCAGGCCTTGATGGTCCAGCAAGATGCTGTCTCGCTTGAGGTCTGCACTGATTTTAGGAAGAGACCCATCTTCTAGCCATTTTCTGAAGGCTGAGCTAGCAAATGCGACTTGGCCACTTGTGGCATAAGTCTTTTCGCCTTGGGTCCATGCTACCGCCAGGACTGGTGCAAAGTGATAATTCTCGCTGAGAGTCTCCAGATAGAAGGCACCAGCTGCCTTGACATGGTCATCTTCAATTGACTCCAACCAGGTAACGGGATAGCGAGCCGTTTCTTGACTAGCGACGACTTCTGCTCCTTGATGCAGCTGGGCTAGGAAGCTACGGAAATCCATTTGGACATAAAATTCACTTAATTGAGCTAGGTCACGCTGTCCCAGTTGGCAATCATCGAGGGTGATTTCCAGTGGCGCATCTTGGACAATGCGGGCTAGGGACTTGCTGAGTCGCGCATTAGCTTCGTCCCGGATAATGTTTTCCTTCATCTTGGAAGGCTTGAGTTGATCCAGACCTTGATAGAGGCCTTCGACCGTCCCAAATTGATGGAGCAACTTAAGGGCGGTCTTCTCCCCCTACCCGTTCAATACCCGGATAGTTGTCCGAGCTATCGCCCATCAGTCCCTTGAGGTCGATAATCTGTTGGGGCGTCAGCTGGTACTTGTCCCAAATGCTGGAAGGCGTGTAAGGCTCTAGCTCACTTACGCCCTTTTTAGTAATATAGACTGTCACTTGGTCGCTGGCTAATTGGGTTAAGTCCTTGTCCCCCGACACAATCATGACCTGGTCGTCTGGGTCTGCCGCCTTAGCCAAGGTGCCTAAGATATCGTCCGCTTCGTAGTGAAGCAATTCGTAGTACTTGATGCCATAGGCATCCAAGAGCACCCGGAAATAGGGTAGCTGCTCGCGGAACTCGCCCGGTGTTTTTTGGCGTCCTGCCTTATATTCTGGGTACTGTTCCGTCCGGAAGGTATGACCAGATTTATCGAAAGCCACCAAGACATGGCTAGGCTTAAATTGGTCTAAAACCCCGTCCAGCATGCGGTTAAAGCTAAACAAGGCATTGGTATGTAAACCTGCCTTATTCTTGAATCGTTCAATATCCAAAATGGAGAAGAAGGCCCGATAGGCCAAACTGCTTCCATCAATCAGTAAAATTTTGCGCTGGGTCATGGGGCGCCTCCTTAAGTATTTATGGTAAGCTCCTAGGCTCTAATAGCCTGTAGCAAAGTAAATCAGCCAGTCCAGCAGCATCCCTTAGGACAAGCCGCTAAGAATGGCTGATTATGATGACTTGTATTGAGTGTTAGGTCTTAGCCGCCAAGTGAGTCCTAGAGGACATTTGGATGTAGGCGGGCATATTCTTTTTCAAAGCGTTGGGCAATCTTATCCACATCACCCGCGCCCATAAAGACAATGACATCGTCCTTATATTGCATAAGTGGAGACAAGTGCTCGCTCGAAATAATCTCCACCTCTTGGTCAATTAAGGCCGCCAAGTCTTGAATAGTAACTTCCCCACTTTGCTCACGGGCAGAGTTGAAGATGTCGCAGAGATAGACTTGGTCTGCAAGGTTAAGTGACTCAGCAAACTCGTTAAGCAGGGCTACTGTCCGGCTAAAGGTATGAGGTTGGAAGACTGCAATACAGCGTTTGTCTGGATAGCGTTGCTTGGTCGCATCAATGGTCGCCTTGATTTCGCTTGGATGGTGGGCATAGTCGTCAATGATGGTTAAATCACCCACTGTCTTAACGCTGAAACGACGTTTGACACCCGTGAAGGTCGCTAGGTTTTGGGCAATGGCATCTGCCGGGAACCCTTCTAGGGTCAAGACTGTAATAACCGCCAAAGCGTTCAAAATATTGTGCTTACCATAGGTTGGCACATGGAAGCGTCCTAAGAACTTACCTTCAAAGGTCACATCAAAGTCTGATCCATCTTGTGTCCGTTCAATATTGGTTGCATAAACAGTAGAGTTGCTGTCAAAACCATAGTAGTAAACAGGAACTGGTGCTTCTAATTGGCGTAGATAAGCATCCTCCCCACAGGCAATCACGGCTTTGGTGGTTTGGCTCGCAAAACTAGTGAAGGCTGAGAAGACATCCTCAATCGAAGTGAAGTAATCAGGGTGGTCAAAATCCACGTTGGTAATAATGGCATAATCTGGTTCATAGGACAGGAAATGACGGCGATACTCGCAAGCTTCTAGACCAAAGTACTTGGCAGACTCCTGCCCATAACCGGTTCCATCCCCAATCAAGTAAGACAGTGGGGCTAAGTGCTTGAGGGTATGCGCCAAGAGACCTGTGGTAGAGGTCTTACCGTGACAGCCTGAAACGGCAATACTGGTATAGCCCTTAATCAATTTACCTAAGAAATGGTGGTAGCGGTAGATTGGCAAGCCCAATTCGCGTGCCCGCACCAATTCTTCATGGTCATCCCCGAAGGCATTGCCTGCGATGATGGTCAGGCCAGGTTGAATATTGTCAGCCGAGAATTCCATCATAGGCACACCCGCAGCTTCTAAGCCTTGCTGGGTGAAGAAGTACTTCCCTACGTCACTCCCCTGTACCTTATAGCCTTCTCCTACCAGGATAAGCGCGAGAGCACTCATGCCTGAACCTTTGATTCCCACAAAATGATAGGTTGTTGCTTTGTCCATAATCAACCTACACACGTCCTTTCACTCAATTAATTTCTAGTCTTCAAATAATAAATAGCTGTCCTTGTCCTTACGCATACGGGCCAAAATCTCACGAGAGACCCCGACTTCCGTCACAGCTTGCGATTGCGGTGGCTGATAAGGTTTAGGTAGTTCCTTAGGTTGGAAACGTTCTGCCCGCGCCTGTTTTGCCACTTCCTGGTTATCTCGCCCGTTCTCTAAAATAGACTGGAACTTAGCCTGGGCATCTGAAACCTGCCGTTGGCTGCTGGCCTCATGATGCTCCCGCTCTCTTTGGGCGCTGGCTTGCCAATCTTGGCGTGAGCGCTGAGAAGTCGGCGCTTCTAAAAATTCATCCAGAACCTGGCGGTCTTGCTGTCGACTGCTAGCTTGGCCTGGCTTGGGCCAGTCATTTTGAGGTCGCCGCTCGGCTGGTGCCACATAGGCTCGATCCAAACGGTCAGAATGGGTTTGTGGCAGTCTTAGCTCCTCACCCGGTCGATAGCTAGGCGCGGGACTTTCCTCTTCGATTGGCTCTGATATCATGCGTTCCCGCACCAAATCCGAATTAAAGCGCTGATTTTGGCTACTATTGCGGCGCTCACGGTAGGCTACCCGATAGTCAGCCTCTTCCAATGGCTCCTGTGTCGTAGCTGGCGGTGGTGTCTGACTGGCATCAATCATCTTTTGCGGTTGATCCCGCCAAGGTTGCTCGTGATGATAGACAGGGCGATGGCCCCGACTGGTTTCTTGCTTCTCTTCTAGCGCAGACTTGAATTTGTAAGGGGCGCCCTTGCTTGAAGGCGATTGGGATTCCCGGTTAAACGTCGGTTATCGTAATTTACATTCCGCTTCTGATAAGCAGGTCCTTGGTAGTCCTTCATAAGCCACCGTCCTTTCATCTTCTGGTCTTGCTTGATGCTGCTAGTTTGATCACCTAAATGGCTAACTAGCCTTGGTAGTGGGCGATGACTTGCTCAAGTGGTGTGCCGACTGCTAAGTCATCTTTCAATACCCAGATTCCTGGTTTATTTTCAATGGCATCCAAACCTAGTTCGCGTGTAGAACAAATCATACCATTGCTGTCAACGCCACGTAATTGGCCTGGCCAAATAATCAAGCCATCTGGCATAACGGCACCTGGTTGAGCCACTAGGACCTTTTGGCCGGCTTCAATATTGGCTGCCCCACAGACGATTTGTAGGACGGTGTCAGCCGCTACACGTGTTTGCGTAATATGTAAGTGGTCACTATCTGGATGGTCAACACACTCTTCCACATAACCAACGACCAAGCGTGGTGAAGCATCAAAGCTAACCGCTTGATCGAAGCCTGCAGCTTGAATACGGGCATTGACTTGAGCCACTTGCTCAGAAGTCAAGGTCACTGGACCCTCTCCAGCCAAGTTCAAGTCTGCCACTTCGAAGAGGTTATAGCCCACAATGGCTTGAGATTGATGATGGCGCAGGGCGGTTACCTGACCTTTGCTATCTGGGTCAATCTCGTGTGAAGAAACTGGGCCACTAGTGAGAAGGAGCACGTCACCGACGCCTCCAGGATTATAGAATGCTAACCACATATGATTTCTTTTCTTCCTTTCGTCTACTTATCTGATATATCAATTCTATTTAAGCTGTCCTTAGACATTGGCGCGAATGGTCGCTAAGGTTGTCTTGTCGAAAGTCTCTAGGACTTTGATGACCATTTCCTTGGCTGCCTCATAATCATCCATACGGAAAAGGGTTTGGTGACCGTGAATGTAACGGGCGCAGACCCCAATGACAGCTGAAGGCACCCCATCATTGCTGACATGAGCGGCACCCGCGTCGGTTCCACCTTTGGAGAAGAAGTATTGGTATGGAATCTTGTGGGTTTCCGCTGTATCCAGCAAGAACTCACGCATACCGCGATGGGTGATATGGCCTGGATCTTGCACCCGCAAGAGGAAGCCACCCCCTAACTGTCCAAACTTGTCCTTGTTACCGTCCGTATCATCGGCTGGCGAACAGTCTACAGCAATAAAGGCATCTGGTTGATAGCGATGAACGGCCCCTTTGGCCCCACGCAAACCGACTTCTTCTTGAGCGTTGGCCCCCGCAATAATGGTTGCCGCTAGCTCCTTATCTTTAACAGCCCGCATGGCTTCTAACATCACGGCACAGCCATAGCGGTTGTCCCAAGCCTTGCCGATTATAGCTTGCTTGTTAGCCGTCCAGACGGTTTCGGTCTCAGGCACAATGGAATCACCAGGACGCACGCCATATTCCAAGGCTTCGTCGCGGGAAGTAAAGCCGGCATCAAATAGAATATCTTCAGGCGCTACTGACTTAGCCGCCCCATCCTTGCCCCGTAATAAGTGAGGGGCCACAGATGATGAAATGCAGACATAGTCCCCCTTACGGGTTTGAAGGGTATAGCGTTGAGCTGAGATACTATAAGGGTTCCAGCCCCCAATAGGTGTCACCGTTAAGAGACCATTCGAGGTAATCTGACGGACCATAAAGCCCACTTCATCCATATGAGCTGCCAGCATGAGACGTGGTGCTTCTGGATCCTTGGCATACTTAATCCCATAGAGGTTGCCAATCCCAGACACTTCGATCTTATCAACTAAGGGTGTCAACTCTTCCTGCAAGAAGCGACGAACCTGCCCTTCATTGCCCGAAATCCCTTGTAATTCGGTCAGATGTTTGATTAAGTCAAAGCCTTGTAATGTCATGCCTGTCGCGGTCGCACCGCTACCTCCTTCGCCATTATAAATAGGTAGATTTTACTCTTTTTATTATCTCACGAGCGCTTAGTAAAATCAATGAATTGTACTCGAATTTGTGTTACACTAAGAGTACGGAGCACAAGCCTGTGCGCCCCCACCTACCGCTCCCTGATGGAGCGCGCACCATGCCTATGAAAGAAGGAAAAATACTATGTCATCTACTCCACGTAAAGGCCTCATCGGTGGCCTCCTACTCTTTAACCGGCGCCATTGTCGGCGTGGCTGGGACCCTCTTTTACTTGGAATCCCAACCTAAACGCCCGAGCCGGGTCCTAGCCGAAGTTAAGGCTGAATTTGCTAAACAAGGACCGATTGAAGGTTCTTGGATTCACTATGTTCCGGTTGAATACCCTGAATTAGAAAGCCAACCTCAAGTTTATATTGGGGGCATTAGCCGCTATGAAGGGGAACAATTGGTTCACTATCAATTCGTCTGCGATATTTACACCGGTCAAATTCTAGATCTCTTCCCTGTAGAAGGCTAACTTAAAGAATCTTTGGAGTCGCTCTGGCGGCTCTTTTTTGCATGCTGACAAACAAAAATCCGACCACTTAAGTGGTCGGATTGATTTGTGTACTTATTATGCCTTCTCAACGCGTTCCAAGACGGTCACAGACAGGCCTGGCATTTCGTAGTGACCATTAAGGTCGAAGACTTGGCCTTCTTCCAATGGTGCCGTATAGTCGACGATTACCTTGCGGTAGAGACCATGTGGCAGATAGGTGATCGGCATGCGCCAATCATTAGCATTAATCATAACGAAATAAGCAGAATTCTCATCTTCCAATTGGTAGGCAATGACGCCATCATGTAACTGATAGACAGCCAAGGAGTTGAGAATTTCATCATAAGAGTTTTGGCGGAAGAGTGGTGAGCTCTTACGTAACTTGATTAAGCCGCGGACATAATCCACCGTCTCTTGATGATCCGCTACTCGGTTCCAGTCAAATTGGTTGATTTCATCCGGTGCATTGTAGGTATTGTCTATCAGTCTCTTGGTTCTTAAGAATTCTTGACCAGCATGAATGAAGGGAATCCCTTGCGCCAAGAGGACCAAACTGGTCGCCATTAAGGCTCGACGAACACGAACTTCTTCAGAATCATGCGGATGAGTGTAACACAACTTGTCATAAAGGGTTAAGTCATCGTGGGCCTCAACATAGTGGACGACTTGGTCCGGACTAGCATAAGCCGAGTTAGGAATCCCTACTAAGAGGTTCTGAGCCACTAACTTTTCTAAATCAGGACGTCCATTGACATAGCCGCCTTCTTGCTTGTTGAAGTTACCGCCTTTGAGGGCATTACGAATGGAATCGTTAAAGTGAGCCACTCCAGGCATACGGTAGGCATTGTGTTGGGCAGCCTTATCTTCATAAGGCAACATGGTTCCCAGATTCCAACCCTCGCCTAAAACGATAATGGAAGGATCAATTTCATTCAGGGCTTGACGTACGGCCAACATGGTTTCAACGTCATGAATCCCCATTAAGTCGAAGCGGAAGCCATCTAATTTGAATTCTCGTGTCCAGTAAAGGATGGAATCCAAGATATAGCGGCGCATCATATAGCGTTCAGAAGCGGTATCGTTGCCGACCCCCGTCCCATTAGACAAGTTACCTGCCTGGTCATAACGGAAGAAATAACCTGGTACAATCTTCTGGAAGGCTTGCAAGTCAAACTGATAAACGTGATTATAGACCACGTCCATAATGACGCGCATACCATTGTCGTGAAGGGTCTTAATGGTTTGCTTGAGTTCTAAAATCCGGCTAAGCGGATTATAAGGATCCGTCGCATAGGAGCCTTCTGGCACATTGTAGTTCTTAGGATCATAGCCCCAGTTGTAGGCTGTTGGTTTGGCTTCTGTCTCATCTACTGTCGCGTAATCATAAATTGGTAATAATTGCAAATGGGTAAAGCCCAGCGACTTAAGATAGTCTAAGCCAGTAATTTGGCCATTAGAGGTATGAGTGCCTGCTTCGGCAAGCCCTAAGAACTTACCTTTAGCTGAAATGCCCGAATCTTCCGCTACTGAGAAGTCGCGGACATTGAGTTCGTAGATAATAGCATCGGTCGCCTTGCCAAAAGACGGCATACGGTCAAAGCCCTCCACTTGAGTGGCTGCTGGGTTGACCACCACACTGCGGTCACCATTAACCACTGCCGCAATGGCATAAGGGTCTTGGCTGCGTTTAAGGCCTAATGAACCATGGTCTAATAGGTAAGTGTAGGCAGTTAAGTGCAAGTCCCCTAAAATCTCGATCACCCAAGTACCGCGTTCACCACGTCGCATGACGTGAGCACTAGCTAAGTTGCTATCTGGCTGGTTGGATTCATAAATTTCAACGGTCACACTCTTAGCCGTTGGTGCCCAAACGATAAAACGTGTTGATTGTGGTGTGTAGAAGGCACCTAAAGGTCCGTCATAGGCAAATTCTTGATCAAAATCAACCGTTCTGACTGCTTTGGTAGCCAATCCCACCGCCTGATTTGGATTTAAATCTGTCACAATATTCCTCTCTCTTTCTATGTATACGTATTCTCACGCATAGTGTACCGCAAACGGTGCTCAGAAACAAGTCTTTAGCCTTACATTTTAGCTCATATCTGATGAGAAAACAACTAATCTTATGCGATTCTCATCTTACGACCCAAAGTCTAATCTAGCTGTCTATTTTATACATGCAGTATGATTGAAATACTGGTCTTGAAGCGCTATAATGCAAATGTAAAAGCTGAGGGAGGAAGCAAATTATGGAAAATCTTTTGTGGTTATTTCCCGTCATTTTTATGCTACATGAGATGGAAGAAATCATTGGCTTTGGTCCATGGCTGGACAAAAATCAAGCGATTTTAGACAAGTACCCTAGAATTGCAGCTGCCTATGAGCACTTTTCCCCTTCAGGCTTTGCAGTGGCAGTCTTAGAGGAGTATCTAGTGGTGATTATCATCACCGGCGCTAGCCTGTATTTTGCTAACTATCTGGTCTGGTTGGGAGCCTTTATAGCCTTCAGCCTGCATCTCCTCATCCACCTGATCCAAAGCATCCTGATTAGAAAATATATTCCTGCCCTAGCTAGCAGCCTAGTGCTGCTTCCCCCCAGCATCTTGATTATCAAGCAAGTAATCGATCAAACGAACTATAGCCTCCTAAGCCTCCTAATCTGGACCTTGCTAGGGCTAATTTTCATGGTGGTGAACCTGGCTTTTGCCCATCAATTGATGCGGTTAGTGACGAAAAGCCTTAAATCTCAGAAATCCTAGTCCCTCTATTTAAAACCATGTAAAAAGCTCGCACTTATCCCAAGTGCGAGCTTTTTTATAGTAAGAGTTGATAGAGTCCATAAGTATGGCTAGTTCCCTGTAAGTCAGCAGCATAGTGACGTGTCAGTGTATGCTGATGTATTAATGCGCCAACTGCAGAAGCCCCTCTGGCTTGAGCTTGCTTAAAAATTGGATAGCTCAATGCTGACCCCAAACCCAAATACTGTGGATCTACTCCTAGGTAGAGTATGATGTAGCGTTTGGCTCGATGCTTAATCCAAAGCAATTTGGCTAAAGTAAATAAATTTAACTTTTGATAAACCAAGGCTCCATAGTCTGGCATGGTAATCAGAAAACCCACTAGCTTTTCCTCCTGATAGGCCAACTTAACCATAGAAAAATCCAGAATATAACGATACTTCTCGAAGATAGCACTAAATTGCCTCCCCTGCAAGGAACGGTAAATAGGAAAATCTCGGTAAAGTCGATTCAAGAGTTCAAACACTTGTAAGGACACCTCAGTCCAATCCGACTTGTGGGGGGATCGAATCTTAATCCCTGCAGCTAAGGCAGCCTCATAACGCTTAGCTAGTTTGGCTTCCTGGGTAGTGGGACTTACCTTAGGATAGAAATTAGACAGATAGCTTTCGGTCAGTTTGAATCCCGCTGCCTCCCAGAGCTTGGGGTAATAAGCCGGCTGATGGGGCTCGCCAGTAAAAGGTAAGTCCTCATGGCCAGATAGCTGCATGCGATAGCCTAACCAAAAACTAGCCTGAACAGGGCCAATGAGTTTTTCAGCCCCTAAGTTGCGGGCCTGTTCAGCTATGTAAGCTATAAACTGCTTGGTCATGTCCACATCATCTAAGGACTCAAAATAGCCTAAGAAGCAAGTGCCATCGACTGGATAATAAGTCAGCAAGCCTCGAATCTGAACTTGCTGGTCTTGGTAACCGACAAAGGCTCTCACTTCTATTTCCGGGCTAAGTGGATGGGTCCCACTAATCAGACTTTCTTCCTCTTCAGGTGACTGCATTAAGTGCCCCTTTCCGTAAAGTTTCTGCGGCAAGGCTAGAAAGTCGACTAGCTCCGGCGAATGAGGCTGCACAGCTTTAATGGTCAGCATGGTCCGCCTCCTCCAAAATGGTTACTTGGCCGCTTAAGCCATCCATCTCAATCCAATCCCCACTTTTCAGCAATTGCGTAGCACCCCGCACATTCACAACTGATGGAATGCCTAGCTCACGCGAAATAATGGCTGTATGAGACAGGAGGGATCCTTGCTCAGCGATGACCCCTTGGGCTTGAGTTAAGAGATAGACCCACCCTGGATCTGTCATTCTGGTTACCATAATCTTACCTTGAGCAGATTCAATGGCTTGAACATCGTCCACTACTAGCACTTGGCCCTTAACTCGACCAGGCGAGCAACCAATCCCTTGAAGGTGTTCTGCCCGACTCAATTGGCTACGTGCCTGCCCTGAAAATCGCACAAACTTCTCAAATACTTGACCCAAGAAAACATAGCGGCTGAAGTTTGGTAAGGTCCTGTCACCCGCTAGCTTGGCACGTCTTTCTGCAATCAGGTCCGATACTGAGTGTGGCTGTCTGGCCAATTCAAAGATTTCTTCCTTGGTCAGATAGAAGATGTCTTCTTCTGTCTCTAAATAGCCTTGCTTGGCAAGTTGCGCCCCAATGGCTCGAAAAATCATCCGCATCATCCCATAAATCCGTGTCCGATTTAGTCTTGAGCTTTCTCGGTACTTAACGCCAGTCATAGCGCGACGGCGTAAAAAGCTCGTCCACCAACTCCTTGGTCGATTGCTTGCGGCACTTGAGGCTTTTAGGTCAGGAGCGTCTTGCTGGCACATTTGAACCAACAAGGATAAGAGGCCTTGTGGATGGGTACGGAAGGTCGGTGTTTCTAGCTTCAGTTCTTCGGGTGCCCGGTCACCAAATTCTTGGATAAAATCCAGGATCTTGGCTACTAAGGGGTCTTGACGACTTAAAAAGTCTGCTGCATCTTCATTTTCTAATGCCTGACGAAGAGCTTGGTTCTTGGGATCCTTGAGCTCCCCGACTAATTCCTGAAGGGCTAGAGCCGGCCGCATACTTTCAATCTGTTCAATACCGGCGATTTCTGCCTGAACATCTTGCCCTTGACGTGACTTCTTCAATAAACCTGTATAGACGAAGGCATAAAGATCATTAATCAAGGTAATGTCCCAATGTGCTAGAATCTCATCCTTAAGCTGTCCAACTAGAGCTGTCAACTGCTCTAAATCCGCATCTGGTGAGAAGCGCTCTTGAAAGACTGCTTGAATCCGGATGAATTCCTGTTCTAGCTGGGCCATTTGCTTAGGCGCAGTGAAAAACTCACGCACGATTCGGCCCATAATCTTAAGTCGTTTCCAAGGCGAGAGATGGACCGGCATGGCCGGTACTTCCGTCTCCCTCACGCCCAGCATATCCTGCCAGATAGGAATAATCTTTTTAGAGAAAGGCAACAATTGCAGAAGCTGGTACCAACTTTGAATTTGATAGTAGACTCGACTATTGACTGGACAGAGCATATTCTGGAAGGTCGGCTCATAGGCAGCCAGTTCAGCTACCCCCTTGCCCACCAGCCTTTGAGCCAAGCCACGGAATATACTCGCATAGGCTTCTTGAATAAAACTGATAGTTAAGGGTGTAGAGAGACCTGGATAGCTCTCCACAATATTACTATTATCCAGAATGATTTGCTTGCCTTGTGGCAAAGTAGTAATGGGACGAGCCTGTAAGATGTAGAGCCGGTCTCCTTGGAAGGTAAACTCCAAATCCAGATAGGGGCCAAAAAGCGCCATGGCTTGCTGGGCTAAGGATTCTAATTCCCCTAATTGACTAGTTGTTAAACTTGGGGCGCCTGGCTCTTGTTCCGTATAGGATAGCTGATCTGCCGGATGATAAGTCACCATGCTAGTAGGAACCTTATCTTCTACAATTTGATCCCCCAATCCCTGTCCCACAACCACAATGTGTTCATTAAGAATTCCCTTAGGGTTGGCTGTAAAATAAATACCAGATAAATCTCCCTTAATCATGACTTGAACCAAACAGTTCATCTGAGCTTCTGGCAGGCTAATCCCTTGCTTAAAGAGATAAGCTAGAGCGGATACCTGATAGAGGGACAAGAAAGTATTCTCTAGAGACTGGGGTAAGTGGTCGATTGAGACATCTAGCTGGCTTTCAAATTGTCCGGCAAAGGATGAGACGGCACCATCTTCAATGCTAGCAGATGAACGAACTGCCAAACACACCTGCTCGGATGGGAAAGTTTGCTTGACCCAGCTCAGAACAGGACTTAAATCTTCCTTAGCAAACTATCTTTGGCCCATGCCAGTAGTGCTTGACTCAGCTGATCCAAACTTAGATTGCCCGCCTGATAGGCTGCTTCCTGACTAGCCAGGAAATCCATGCTGTCCGCTTGATCAAAACAGTCAAAGGCAAAAACCGCAAAACTAGGTACTGGCAGCCCTGCTTTGGTCATTTCCATGAGGTGGTAGGCTTTCCCTCCCACTTTCTGGAGATCATAGACTTGTTTCATTAGAAGACTCCCATCAAGAGGTAGACAGCTACTGAGACGACCATGGTGGTCTCAGTAATATAAGTATAACGCTCAACTCTTTCCCGGATATTGAAGAGGGTTGGGTCCTTAATGAACTGCTCAAACTGAACTGTCATCCAGATAACATTAAGTACCAAGACCACGACCCCTACATGGGAAATATTCCAGAGCAGAAGGAAGTTGGTCATAATATCTAGAATAGTGACTACTTCGATGAAACGGGTAGCCTTCTTATAACCGAAGAGCTTGGAGTAAGTCACATATTCTGTTTCATCTTTTGGTGCTCGAATCTTACGACAGACTTCCCAAATCAAGCTTGGGAAGTACATGGTGAAGGCCAAGAGGACGGTCGGAACTGACAATAGGGGCAGATTGTACTTATAACATACGAAGGAAATAGTATAGAGATTCAGAATCATCATGACCGGATTATGGGTCACCAAGGCTAAAGGCAATGAATTCTGAATTTTATCTCGCTTAAAGAACCAGAAAGACATCAAGGTTCCGTAGATATAGAGGAAGAGGAACCAAAAATATTATTCATGAAGAATATATTCAACATAACAGAGACCGTGACGATAAAGGCTAAGGCGATAGCCAAGTCCTTTTTCTTGACCCGCCCTGACGGCAAAGCCCGATGGGGGAAGAGTCGTTGGTCGGTCTCATAGTCCTTGAAGTCATCTGCAATGCGTAAAATCATCAAGAATACAAAAATGGTGAAAATCCCAATCAATTCTTGATGGTTGAAATTAAAGCTGGTCACCCCGTCATTTAACAAGAGGACAAAATAAATCTCGAAAAACATAATGGCTGCCACGATAAAACGCGACCCCAGCGGAAACATTTCCTTATAATAAATCGCTAAACGCTTAAACATGTTTAACACCTATCCTTTCACCCATTCTGACCTGGCTTTCGATACCTAAGTCTGAGTAATATCTAATATCTTGGTCCAGCTCAATACGATTGGCTGGATATAGTACGACGATAGTGGATCCACCTAAGCCAAAGTAGCCCTTCTCCTGGCCTCTGACTAGATGAGTTTGATGATGGTTATGAATTCGACCGACTAGCAGCGCACCAATTTCCATCTGTAGAACTGGCCCCTCTTCTGTCTCAATCAGACAGTAATCCCGGCTATTCTCACGATAAATCAATCGCTGGGCTTGGGCTACTTCCCGCACACTATGCAACTTGCCCTTGATGCTTTTCTGATGGGTAATCACCCCAGATTCAATAGCCAAATAGCGATGCAAGTCTTCGACCCCTAGACGGAATACTAAGGCTAGCCCACCTTGGAAGGCCTGCGCTAGTTGGTCATCTTCCAATAACTCTGCCAAATCATAGGTTTGTCCCTTTAAGACCAAACTTAAGTCTTCATGAATATCAAAAACTTGTAATTTGGCGTCGGCTACGGCCAATACTTGCCCTTCTGGACAGACAGGGCGTAAATCCGGCTGAATTTTTCGCTGGAAAAAGGCTGCAAAGTGGGGATAGGTCCCCTCTTGGTAGTCAGCCAGAGACAGGTCATAGGTCTCTAGGAACTTTCTTACCTTAGCTTTTGACCAGGGCAAGTAATCACTTAGGGTCAGCAGATAGGAGATGATAGGCCGTGTCAAGAGAGGGAGGAGCCATCGCCCCCATCTAGTCTGGTAGAGGCGATTAACCAAGCCTTCTTGATAGACCACAGGCTCTATGACCTGACCACTTTGACGCTGGTAGACCTTAACCATAAGGCAAGACCCAAAGCCCGATTAGACTAAGAATCGCTAATAAGGCGAAAGCCAGATAAGCCTTCTTGTTAGGCTTAGGAATGGGCTGGTTCCAGACGAATAGGCCGCTTAAGAGAAAGGCTAATCCCAACCAAAGCCAAGTATAGAGTCCAGGCGCCAGCCATTGACCTAATAGATAGCTTAAGGGAAAGCACAAGGCGCCATAAGTAACGGGAACCCCGACAAAATATTGCCCACTGCCCTCATCATGCTTGGCCAAGCGATTAAGTGCCCCAAGCGCGTCACGGCTGCTAGCACATAGATAATAGCTGGCAAGAGATTGGCAGGTCCAAGCGTTAGCTGAGACATAAGGAGAAAAGCCGGCAAGGCAGCAAAGCTAATCATGTCGCAGAGTGAGTCAATTTCAATTCCAAAACGTTCCTGTTCTGGTGTCCGCGGTAAGCGTCTAGCCACTACACCGTCGAAGAGATCACAAATTCCACTAAGGATAAAGGCCATCATGGCTAGCCGGACCTGCCCTTGTAAGGTCCAATAGATAGCTACTAAGGCAAAGGCCGCTCCCAAGTAAGTAAGTATGACCGACTTATCATACTCTCCAATCAAATAGTTTTTAATCTTCATGTAGATGAATCTTTCCTTTCTCTGCGTCTAGAGTGACTAGCATGCCCGTTTTGAGTCTCTTGCTTGCTTCTTGAACACAAACCAGAGCCGGAATACCACATTCACGGGCCACAATGGAAGCATGACAGAGTACCCCGCCCGTCTCCGTAATCAGTCCTCCTAAGATACCAAAGACATAGCTCCAACCCGTATCGGTATAAGCTGTCACTAAAATCTCACCCGGTTGAATGCTAGCTATATCTGCCAAGTCTAAAATCACGCGCACTCGCCCCGTGACCAGACCACTACTAGCAGGCATGCCACTCAAGTAAGCTTCTCGACTGCCTTGTGGGAGCGGTTGGAAATTACCTTCTGTTAAGTCTCCTAGCGCCTGACATTTATCATAGGACTGGCAATAATGACGATCCTGTTTGACCAGTTGCTGTAGGTCAATACTTCTATCTTTGTCATTCATGAAGGCTAAGAGATCCCATTTGGTCAGATAGAAGATATCCTCCACTTGCTCTAGGTAGCCTTGTTTAAGATAGGCTCGACCCAAGGCCAGGCTGACTTGCCGAATCAGGTGGTAGGCATGAGTTGAGCAATCCTTAAATTCTTCTCGCCACCACAATAAGTGACGTAAGGAGGTCGCAATCTCCTTAATCTTGCGGCTTTGACGTCCTGTCAGGTCACTAGGCAGCCCTTAATCCTTATGCTGTCTGACCAGAGATTTTTGTGCCTTATCATAATAGGCATCATCAAGAACGAGGCGTTGGATTAGCGCTAAAATTTGTTCAGGTTCTTCCACGTAACTTGGCTCCCTCAAGTCCAGTTCCCGCCTTGAATGATGACCAAACTTAGCCATAAAATCAGCTAAGGCCTTAAAATCGTCTCTATGCCCTTCTTGCTGAGCAAGTTCTACTAAACCTGACACTGTTTGCTGAGCCCAATCGTCTTTTATCAGAGGCAGATTTCGAATCATACTAGCTAATGCTAGCATCTCCTCTAAGGGCTGAGTATGGGAAATATTACCTAGGTCTGCAATCAATTGAAAGAACTGGTCTTGGCTTAAGCATTTGAGTAGCCGTGTCTTTTGCATGGAGAGCTGGACCGTATTGATGTAGGCTTGCCAGAAATAAGTCTGCTCCGTTTTTCTGTAGCAGTCTAAGATAACTTGACGCCAGAGGGCCTCAACTTGTTCCAAGGGCGTCTCGTAACTTAGCCCTGCAATCTCGGTCTCTAGCTGCTTAAAGTTGTCCTGTAAGTTAGTTAAGTTTTCAGGGGCTGCTTTCATGAACTTTTTGGTAAGGCTTTGTGTCTTCCAAGCCACCTTGATGAAGCGTGTCAGAAGCCCCAAACTTAACTGACTTCGGTATCCTCTACCCTCATAATCCTTATTAACCCCTAGCTCATCATCGAAATCCCGTTCAATGTAACCAGGAATTTGCTGCATGGCTGCTTTGACTACCCCTAAATTCCAGTAGGGACGAGCATGATGCCGGCGCATCAAGTCCGGCATAGGACCACTAGGGGCTAAGTCAATAGCCTCCAAGAAGCTCGACAAGGACTCTTGCCAAGCATCAAAGTAGAGACTCCACATGAGATTAGGGCAGGATTGGGCTGCCACACCGCCATCGCGAAAATTAGCTGTCGTCCAACGCCCTTGGTTGACTCGAGTAGGCAGAATCGTCATAGGGCGAGCCTGAACTAGATAGACTTGGTCACCACAGGCACACCACTCGACATCCATAGGGCGACCAAAGTGGGCGCTAATAAGCATAGCTTGTTCATGAAGTCTAGTCAGTAGGGCTTGAGATAGACCACTGGCTGCACCTAGCTTCAAATCCGGCTCATACCAGGCTAAGCTTAATCGTTCCGGATTCACGCGACCACTGACTAATTGCTCTCCCGCTCCCGCTACATACTCAATCAGCATCTCTTGGTCTTGATTGGATTCAGGGTTCAAGGTGAAGTAGACCCCACTATAATCAGGCTGACATTGCTCCTGGATTAAAATGGCTAAGCCAAAGTCCTGCCAGGATCGACCTTGGCGATGCCAGTAAGCAAGGGCTTGAGGTTTAAGTAATGACAAGATGCAAGCTTTAATCCCAGCTGCAATTGATGACATAGTCTGGCAATCTGCTATCGAGTCATATTGACCGGCAAAAGAAGTCGTCGCCTGGTCCTCCAAGAGGGCACTACTGCGAACAATATAGGTCTTACCGTCCTCTATAAAATTCTCCAGAGCTGCCTCCCATTTAGCCGGCAGATTCTGACTTTCTAACTGGTCTAGCACCACTTTTCGATCTAACTTGAGCCACTTTTCCCAATCTAGTCTTGGGCTAGCTAATTCCGGCCAGCAAGCAGCCAGCCAGGTCATAACTTGCTCGGCTGATAGAATAAGTCCATTTGGTACTGGGAGATTGAGCTGCCTAAGATCCAAAAGATGATTAATTTTCCCCCCATAGCTTGGGGTCTGTTTGGCTTGATAGAGTGTATCCATCTTATTACTCCTATAATCGATTTTGTCTTAATTTCGCTAGATATAGTAGACGATTAACCCCTAAGTGGGTCAATGTCCCTACTAGCAATAGGCCAATGACTTGTGCCCAATTTAAGGAAATATAAAGGTGCAAGACCAAGAGAATCCCGATTAAGGAATCAGTCTGATCCAGCAAAATAAAAGGATACTTCCAAGCATCCTTAGCGGTCTTACCTGGCGAAATATCTAGGCGACGCTTGAGATAAGAATTTGGCAATTCAAAAACTACATAGGCCAAGCCTAAGAGGATACCTAGCGGAAAGTTAGTCGCTAGCTTATTCGGATAGTGAGCATAAATCAAATGGAGTTTCTCTAAATCCGGCTGACGCGCCAGAAAAAAAGACCAAACTAATTGAGCAAGTAAGCCCCAGACTACCATCCCCCAGAATCCCTTCCAAGTCTTATTGGCCCCAAAAAGACGACGACCGTCCCCTAGTAGGCGCCCAGCATCAATGGGTTGATTGACTGAGTCTAATAGGGAAGATTTACAAAATATCATATTAGCAATACCTGCCAATATGACTGGCATAAGGGTCAGATAAAGAGAGAGAATCATGGACATGCTGCGTCATTCCTTTGAACTAATATAAGAACCAAACTGGCCGCATGAATAGCAGCTAGTCGTCCGTCTCCTTGAGGAGAAGATAAGGAGCGATATACAAAAAGAAGCTAGGTCCCCCCAGCCTCCGCAATCGCTACTTAGACCTCGTCCCTCTTGGAAGAGCTAGCGAGCTAGTCTGATCTGTCTCAGTCTTGGCTCGCCTATTTTCTTACAAGATAAGAGGAGGGTCTGACTTATTATTTCTATAGTATACCATCAACTCTATAATCAAAACAATATAGAACTCATATTCCTTACCGTGCTTATACGCTAGATATCCTATATTATAGGGATTTGAAGCTAATTACTGTGATAATTTAGATTGGTATTTCATTATATATAGATCTACAAAAAGGACTTTATTATCAGCTAGCGCAAATACTAACTTAGTATGCTTAATCTCTAGCCTTTCCCCCACAAAAAAGCTGACATCCTGAGATGTCAGCTTGATACTTTATTTTTCTAGCAAGAGTTTGCGAGTCAGGAAGTTGAAGACCATGACAATAGCTGTCACCGCCACCTTAGCTGGCATGACCGGCCAATGCATGGCATCGACTGCCACCCACATGAGTCCAGCTGTAAGAGCTAAACCCAGTAAGCTTAAGATTAGAAAGAGCAAAAACTCTTGATGTTTTTGTTCCGGGCTAAACTTGCTTTCGAAGGTGAAACGCATGCTTGCCCAGTAATTGAAGATGGTAGCTAGGACAAAGGCGATGAGGACTGCTAACTGATAATGCCAGCCCAAGATACCATTGAGACCATAGACGATAGCAAAGTCAATGAGTGTTGAGAGGCCACCGACCACCAAAAAGCTCAAAATTTGAGTCGATAATCTGGTTTTCACTATTTAGCCTCAATCTTGACCTCTAAGAAATGGTCATTGTATTCAACAAGTTTGGCTTGCCCCAAGCCCTTATATACTTCTAAGCGAGCAATAAGCTCATCGTCAGGGTAGAAAGCCGTGTCTTGCGTTACATCTTCAGGTAACTGCTCCATCGCAGTCTTGTTGGGAGTTGCGTAACCAATATACTCGGCATTACGTGCTGCCACATCGGGACGCAAGAGGAAGTTAATCAAGGCATAGGCACCTTCTACATTGCGCGCTGTTTTAGGAATGACAATGTTGTCAAACCAGATGTTGGAACCTTCCTTAGGTACTGTATAGGCTAGCTTAGGATTACGTTCCAAGGCAGTCTTGGCTTCCCCCGAAAAGGTAATACCGACGCCCGCTTCACCTTGAGATAAATACATTTTAATTTCATCCGACACCATAGCCCGGATGTTCGGCATTAATTGCTTGAGCTTAACTGTCGCCAACTCAAGCGCTAAATCATCCGTTTCATTGAGGGAGTAGCCCAAGGATTGGAGGCCTATCCCCATTACCTCACGCGCGCCATCATAAATCAGAATGTCATTACGCAATTCTGGTCGCCAGAGATCATTCCATGACTGGAAGTCTTCTTCGCTGTATTTGCTGGTGTCATACACAATCCCAAGGGTGCCCCAGAAGTAAGGAACAGAATACTTGTTATCCGGGTCGAAGTCTAGGTTCAAGAAACGTTGATCCAAGTGCTGTAGGTTGCTTAGCTTACTGTGATCCAAAGGCAAGACCATGCCATCTTTCATCATTTCCTGAATCATGTACTCACTAGGAACCGTGATATCATAAGGAGTCCCACCTTGACGGATTTTAGCCATCATGGCCTCGTTAGAATCGAAGGTCTCATAGATGACCTTGTAGCCTGTCTCGGCCTCAAATTCCTTGAGTAGTTCTGGGTCGATATAATCGCCCCAGTTATAGAAGTTAATGACCTTGTCACCGGTATAGCCCTCTGCATGTTCCAACTGATAGCGAACACCGAAGAGGACAGCACTAATAGCCAGAATCGCTAGAATCCCTTGAACAATCTTACGCACGTCGACTGCCTCCCTTCTGTGCCTTAGCCATACGATTGAGTCGGCGTTGTTCCCCTGTTTGGATGAAGTAATAACCGATTACCAAAATCAAACTCATGATAAACATCAAAGTAGAGATAGCGTTGATTTCAAGGCTAATACCGCGACGTGCACGCGAGTAGATTTCAACTGATAAGGTTGAGAAACCATTCCCTGCCAAGAAGAAGGTGACTGCAAAGTCATCGAGAGAATAGGTAAAGGCCATAAAGAAACCGGCCATAATCCCTGACGCGATGCTTGGCAAGACTACTCGAGTCAAGACTTGGAAGTAGTTAGCCCCTAAGTCCTGAGCAGCGGTCACCATGGTATCATTCATTTCATAGAGACGCGGTAGTACCATTAGGACTACAATTGGGACGTTGAAGGCAATGTGAGCCAAAGAACACTGAAGAAACCTAATTGAATGGCCAAGAGACTGAAGAGAATGAGGAAACTTGCCCCAATCATAACGTCAGGCGTTACCATCAGAATATTGTTAAGGTTCAGTACTAACTGACGTTTGGATTTCTGTCTCAAATAGTAAATCATGATTGCCCCTAAAGTCCCAATGGCGGTTGCCAACAAGGCTGATAAGAGGGCTAAAATGAAGGTGTTGAGGATAAAAATCATAAGACGGGTATCGCCAAAGACCTTGGTATAGTGGTCTAAAGTAAAGCCAGTAAAACTATTCATATCCCCTCCTGCATTAAAGGAGTAGAAAATCAAATAGAAAATTGGCAAGTAGAGAACGGCGAACATAAACCAGAGATATAGGTTAGAAAACTTAAAAATCTTATTCATGAGTCATAGCCCCCTTATCCTTACGGTCGCGGGTTAAGTACATGACTAGCACCATGAGCACCATGAGGACGACCCCAATGGTGGAACCCATGCCTCGGTTCTGAGTGACCATGAAGTGTTGTTCAACGGCTGTCCCCAAGGTAATGACCCGGTTCCCACCAATGAGACGAGTCAACATGAAGAGGGACAAGGACGGAATAAAGACCGCCTGAATCCCTGAACGCACGCCGGGCATAGACAGTGGGAAGACAACGCGACGAAGGGTCGCCCATTTTGAGGCCCCTAAGTCTGAAGATGCTTCCATCAAGGAATGTGGAATCTCCGTAATAGAGTTATAAATAGGCATAATCATAAATGGCAATTCGATATAACCAGCTACCAAGAGAAAGGCCGCATCGGTAAAGAGTAACTGCTTAGGTCCAATCCCCATAAAGGTCAGGAATTGGTTGACTGAGCCAGTCTGACTCAAGAGGCCGATGAAGGCATAAGCCTTAAGCAAGAGGTTAATCCAGGTTGGCAGCAAGACCAAAAGCATCCAGAGCTGACGGTGCTTTGTTTTGCTAAGCAGATAGGCCATAGGATAGCTAAGAGCTAGCGTAATGATGGTCAAGAGCCCAGCATAGATAAAGGAGTTCATAGTCATCTTGATATAGTTAATAGAAGAAAAATACTCAGCATAGTTGGCCAAGGTAAAGTTCCCATGAATATCAAAGAAGGAAGAACCCAAAACTAAGACCAAGGGTAAAATAACGAAGAGACCTAGCCAGAGATAATAAGGAATAGCATAGAGATGGTTATACTTGCGGTTCATAGGCCCCCTCCTAGTCTTCGTACTGTTCTAGGCGGGCATCGAAATCTTCTTCCGACTCATTGAAGCGCATTACGTGGATGGCATCTGGTTCAAAGAAGAGACCTACTTTGGACCCAGCGCTTACCTTCTTAGTGGTATGAATCATCCACTCGTTGCCATCTTCGTCATAGGCGATGACTTCGTTGAAGACGCCACGGAAAGCATGGTATCGACGGTCGCAATCAGCTTGCCCTTTTCAGGCGTGGTTACGTCGATATCTTCGGGACGGATAACAATCTCAACCATTTCACCAGCTGGAATACCCGCATCCTCACAGTCAAAGACCTTACCAACAAATTCTACGCGGTAATCTTCAATCATACGAGCATCCACAATGTTAGATTCACCGATAAAGTCGGCAACATAGTGGTTAATTGGCTCATCGTAAATGTCTACTGGGGTCCCTGATTGGATAATTTCCCCGTTATTCATGACAAAAATCCAGTCGGACATGGCAAGCGCTTCTTCCTGGTCATGAGTGACGAAGACGAAGGTAATGCCTAGTCGACGTTGCAGTTCACGCAATTCGTACTGCATATCGGTACGCAACTTCAAGTCCAAAGCTGATAGAGGCTCATCTAGCAAGAGCACTTCTGGCTCATTTACCAAGGCACGGGCGATAGCCACACGTTGGCGCTGACCCCCAGACATTTCAGAGATTGCACGATTCTCATAACCTGAGAGTCGGACCATCTTGAGGGCTTCCGTTACCTTTTCCTTAATTGTTGCCTTATCTACCTTTTTAACAGATAGACCGAAGGCAATATTGTCGTAAACATTCATATGAGGGAAGAGGGCATAGTCTTGAAAGACTGTATTGACCTTCCGTTGATTGGCAGGCACGTCTGTGACCGGCTCACCATCCAAATAAACCTGACCACTAGTGGCCGAAGAAAAGCCTGCGATAATTCGTAAGATAGTTGTCTTACCGCAGCCAGAGGGACCTAATAAGGTATAGAACTTGCCTTTTTCAAGCTCCATATCAATCGACTTTAAGACTTGCTGGTCATCATAAGACTTAGTAACGCCTTTGAGAACCACGCTGTGTTGCGTTTTATTCATTACATTGCTCCTGTTGCCCCCATAGGGGTTATTTTTTCGACAATTATTGACTCCTTTTGGGTAGTTTTTTTGCCATGAGGGGACCCCTCACTGAGTTTGATTATAGCAGTTATGGTAGGGAATTACAATGTAAAAAACTGAGACTAAACTCGGCCCGAAAAAAGAAAAAAACTCGCCTATCAAAAGGCGAGTGCAATGGGGGTATAGGGACTCGAACCCTAGACCCAATGATTAAGAGTCATTTGCTCTACCAACTGAGCTATACCCCCGTAAAGCTTAAATAGCTTACTTCATTATCTTACACCTGTTTTCAGCAAATTTCAAGTCCTAAAGTCAAGAAAATACGGAAAAATCCTCTAGCTTTTCCCTAACCTATACGCAGCTACCTAGATACAAAATAGCGCCTGCCCTAATGGGCAAGCGCTGCTTGAAATTATTTTTTGAGATTCTTAGAATTGGTCATGATGGCATCAACCAGGCCATATTTAACCGCCTCTTCAGCTGACATGTAGTTGTCGCGATCTGTATCGCGGGCAATAACCTTAAGGGTTTGACCAGTACGTTCGGCCAAAATCTTGTTAAGCGTATCGCGAGTCTTCAAAATATGCTTTGCGGCAATTTCAATTTCGGTCGCTTGACCTTGGGCTCCACCCAAAGGTTGGTGAATCATCACTTCTGCGTTAGGTAAGGCATAGCGTTTGCCCTTTTCCCCTGCCGCTAGAAGGAAAGCCCCCATAGAGGCCGCCATCCCGATTACGATAGTTTGTACATCGGCATTGATGAAGTTCATAGTATCGAAGATAGCTAAACCGGCAGAGACACTCCCACCTGGTGAATTAATATAGAGATAAATGTCCTTGTCAGGATCTTGGGCATCCAAGAATAAGAGTTGGGCAATTACACTGTTAGCCACCGCATCATCAATAGGACCGGATAACATGACAATACGGTCTTTTAAGAGTCGTGAATAAATATCGTAGGCGCGTTCGCCACGTGACGATTGTTCAATGACTGTAGGAATTAAGTTCATTCCCTTTCCTCCTTCGGATTCGGCTCTGAGCCGATTACTACTGTCTCAGTATACCCTTTTGGTCAATAAAGGTCAAGCAGGATGCTCCTACATCAGCTCTGCTAGGCAAGCGACAAGGGCAAAAGAAAAAGCCATCCGATTGGATGACTTCCTCAACATTACTATAATTAAGCTTCCTTGGCTACGACTTGTTTGCCGTCGTAGTAACCACAGTTTGAGCATACACGGTGACTTAAACGTAATTCACCACACTCAGGACAAGGGTTCATTCCTGGAACAACTAATTTGAAATGGGTACGACGTCTGTTTTTACGTGCTTTTGAAGTTCTTCTCTTTGGTACTGCCATGGTTTACACCTCCTGAAAAATTTGTGGAATGAATAAGATTACTCATCCGCATTGGCTTCGTTTAATAGAGCTCTTAGATTAGCAAAGCGTGGGTCCCCTGCTTCCGATGACTGACGTTCTAGACTTGCTAGATAATCCGTCTCCGTCAACACAGCCCAATCCTTGCCACTTGGTAATGCAGCCGTCTCTTCCTCTTCACCAACGACACGCATTGGGAGATTCAATAGTAAGGCATCGATGACTGCTAACTCGAGGTCGATATAATCGTGTTCGAGCACAATTGTCGTCTCCTCGTACTCATCGGCATTCGCATCATATTCCGGCATCACATAGCGTTCGTCAATCGGAACTTGTAAATGAACCGGCACAGGTTCTAAGCTGCGAGTTGATGGCAATGTCATCACTGTACTTGCGGTACAATGCAAGAATATTTCCTGTCCATGAGCAACGAAATAACCTGTTACTTGAACGGGAGTTAAATGGAGAATTGACGGTTCCATCGCTTGCACCTTGGCCGCCACATCCAATTCGACATCGAAGTGGAGTAGCTCTTCCTTGTGGTCGCGAATTTTACGTAAGGTCCATTTCATCTAATATCACCTCTAAAACGACTCTTGTATTATACTTAAATTTTAGGGTCCTGTCAATCGTTTCTGGCCCCTTTCAGCCTAGCTTTCTAATTTTTTTGTCAAAGAAAGCTGAGAACTTGTTTAGGTTGGACTTGTGACTGAATCTGTCCTCCCGGGCGTAACTGGTAGATGGCGTCCGCAGCTAAATTCCAGCCATAATCCTTCTCATAAGCAGGTTTATATTGGCTAAAGACACTTAAATCCTCTCGCTTACGCCAGGCCCCTAGCCAAGGTCGCCCCGCTTGAGAGGCATCTAGCAATCTGAAGGCTTGGGGTGTCGTTTCCTGGTTAAAGGCAGTCACTGCCGTCTGAGGAATTTGCAAGAGAATGGCCATGGCCACTCGCTGAATGGCAGCTTGAGTCCAACGCTTGGAAATCATGGCTTGACGCCAGTCCTCCCATTTCTCCTTAATCTCAGCTTGAGACTTAAGGCGATTGGCTAAACCTTCTTTGACACCGGCTATTTGTTCTAGAGAAGCCGGCGGTTGGGTCAGTAGCTGATAGCGCAGGTAAGGCCAGTAGGCTGACCAAGGTGCATCCAGTTCAGGACTAAGTTGGCCCTGGAGGCCAGCTGCTAAATCTGCCGTTATTTCCTGGCCCTGGCGAAAGGCTTGGCGAATAGCAGACCCACTCAGAATAGGCTGGCCATCCTCAGTTTCCTGCAAGCGAGGCAGGCTCAGCACCTGACAATCAGGCGCTAGTTGAGCGAGTGTCTTAAGATATTGAAGCCCTAGCTGGTGATTGGCCTGCCAAGGCGCTAGATCCGACCAATCAGCCAGAGACTGAATAGCCACTTGATAGGCTGCTGGGTAGGCTAACCCAGTCTTGAGCGCATCTTGAATACCCTTGTCGATATGAGCCTGATGCTGAGCTTCCCAAGCTAAGAAGTCCTTAAGCTGAGCAATCTGGGCACTTTCTGTTCCAAAGACAATCCGCTCCACACCTAACTTGGCTAAGATAGCCATCCCATGTCGACCAAAGTAATCCGCTGACTGCAAACTTGCCAGGGTCGGTAATTCGATCACTAAATCAGCCCCTGCGGCTACTGCAGCTTGAGCCCGATGCCATTTGTCTATGATGGCAAACTCGCCGCGTTGGACCACATTGCCACTCATTAAAACCAGAATCTGGTCTTGGGGAAAGTGTTGCTTGACCCAGTCCAGTTGGTAGGCATGCCCCCGATGTAGGGGGTTATACTCCGCCAAAATTCCTATCAGGGCCATGGTCTAGCCTCCTTTCCTGACTCTTTACTTACTAGCGCGGAAGAACCAACGGTCAGCCGTCTGCCCTTCCTGATAATAGGCCTGGCCGAAGTCCACTAGTACTTCTACCTGGCTAAAGCCAGCTTCTCTCAGCGCTGACTGGTACCAAGCTAAGGGATAGGTTCTTTCTTCTAAGTTGACGTCTGTCCTTTGATAATGGCTCCCGACTTGTTCAAAAACCGTCAGATAGTGTTGGACACTTAATTGATCCATGTCCGACTCACTATCCCACAACAAGGCATAGCGGTCGTCACTATCAAAGTAAGAAAAACCATCAAAATTCTCAATTTGTTGCGGCGACCAAACGTCAAACAAAAGTTGCCCCCCTGGAGCCAATCGCTCATATAGCTCTTTCAAGGCTCTAGCCACTTGGTCAGGACCGGCCAAAAAACAAAGAGAGTCCGCATAACATGTGATGAGATCATAATCTTGGTCTAAGGCACTCAAGTCCAAAAGATCTGCTACCAGATAGGCAGAATTCTCACTGTTGCCTGGCTCTTCCTGGGCTACCTTAATCATGGCCGGGTCGTAGTCAAAGCCTAGGATTTGGCCACAGAAAGGGGCCAAAAGCTGAGTGAACCAGCCCGTCCCACAGGCAGCATCTAAAACCTTGCCTGGCGCTTGATCCCGACTGGTCAAAGTAAAGTCTAACCAGCGCTCATAGATTTCTAAATCATTGAAGTGGTCATAGACATGCGCTATTTGACTGAAGTTACCGGCGCTCATTGAGCACTAACCCAGGCGCTGACATCCACTAATGGCGCGTCACGCCATAATTTCTAAATTGTAGTGGTCGCGTTCAGTGTAATGGAAGACATGGATAATAACTTCTACTAAGTCAATCAGAACCCACTTACCACCGTCTTTACCTTCGACGTTCTTGACTTCAAGGCCTTCCTTGTGGGCTGCCTCTACGACGGAGTCTACAATGGCATCCAATTGTTTATCGTTACGGGCATGTGTGACTACAAAGTAGTCAGCGATAGGGGTTACATTGCGCACATCTAAGGCCACAATGTCTTGGGCTAAACGGTCATCGGCTGCTCGGACGGCTAATTCTAAAATTTCTAAAGCTGTTTTTGTCATAGGTTCCTCCTAAATTCCCTCTTGGCACCAGCGGTTGTAGATTTCTACCGCTCCATCAAAGAGAGTTTTTTCCTTTTCAATTAAATAAGTTAATGTGCGTTTCATTTTGTACCAGCATGCCACGTTCAAATCAGTTGCAGCAAGTTCCCGAGCTACTTCAACTCCTGGAAAATCGCGGCCTGGTTCCATGTAGTCAGCTAGATAAAGAATCTTGCCGATTAAATCAAATTGATACCAGCCCACAGTGTGGCCAGCCACCGCTTCTAGGATGCGACGGTCAGTCACACCATAGCAGTCCATAAGTATTTGAGCTGCGGCAGGACCATGTAGAATGTTGCTGCCCTCTTGACTTAAATCCACTTGCGGCCAAAAAGTCTGAGCCAGAACACGCGCCTGCTCCACGTCCAAGTCTTTGGCATAGTCATGAGCTAAAGCTGCAATGCTGACCGCTTCGACATCCGCTCCATAGCGTTCAGCCAATTCAATAGCCGTCTGCTCCACCCTCAGAACGTGCTGATAACGTTTGGGCTTGATACGTTGAGCCAAATCATCCAAGAAGGCCTGACGATTGGTATTCCAATAAGTCATGTCTGCCTCCCCCTATGCTCGACCAAAGGCCGTTTTGTAGAGCCCTTGCGCATCAATGTAAGCAGCCACCGCCTCAGGCACCTGATAGCGAATGCTTTGATCACAGAAGACCCGCAAACGAATATCGGTTGAACTGACTGGCAAGGTTGGGGCTTCTACCCAATCAACCGGCCACTCGGTCTCGGGCATAGGCGTCCCGACTGGCTTTTGCGCCACAAATTGGACTAGCTCAGCCAATTGCTCAATCTGATGCCATTTATGTAATTTCTGGGCTCGATCTGCTCCCATCAGGTAATAGAACTGAGCGTCTGGGAAGAGGCGACGGAAATAACGCATGCTATCGACTGTAAATAACTTATCCCCGTGCAAAAGTTCATAAGGCTGAATTTTGAAGAAGGGATTATCCTGAATGGCCAGTTGTACCATCTTGAGCCGATGAATGACGGGCACATCTGTCCCCTCTTGCTCGTAGTGACGCTTGGCTACCGGCATAAACCAGACTTCGTCTAATTCCAATTCCTTCCCCACCTGCTCAGCTAGTAGCAAATGGCCCAAATGTGGTGGGTTAAAGGCTCCACCCAGTATGCCAATGCGTTTAGGCCCCTGAACCTGCACTTCTTGAGCCAGGCTAGTCAAGGTCTTGCCTAGGGTTTCCGTTTGTGTCATCATGCGATCACCTCTTTGAATGATTGGCTTAAGTCAGCCCAAGCATGGGCATGGTCTTACTTGATTTTCTTAAGATTAGCAGATAATTTCTGATATTTGGCAATATGAGAAGGTCGGTAGAGCACGCCTGTGTGGCCAATAACCTGAACCACATAGGCATCAAGGGCATAGGCAATCTCTGCCGTTACTTCCCGAATTTCTTCTTCGCTATTCTGCAGTACCTTAAACTTAATTAGTTCCCGCTTTGTCAAGGCCTGATCCACCTGATCAAGGAAAGTTTGGCCTAGACCTTCTTTGCCCATCTGAAAAATTGGTTTTTCGTGATGAGCAATCTTTTTAAGATGGTTAACTTGTTTCTTGTTAAGTGATGTCACTTGCTTGTTCCTCTTGTCTTTCTTAAATAATAGCGTCTCGAACGGTCACTGCTACCCCTTTGGGTACCCAAACCGTCACACGGACAGGCCGATTCACACTGAACCACCCTAGACCTGAGATGGCCACATCTTGGTCTTGACTGAGGCTTAATTCCTTAGCCACTAGGTCAGGGAAATCAGCAGCTTCTTCTTCGCTAGGTGGGCTTAGTAAGCCACCTTTGTGTTGGGCATAGAAGGCATCTGCCTTGTCCAACTTGGTACGGTGTAGGTAGCAGTCCTTAGAGACATAATAGGTAAAGGAGGCTCGTTCCCCTTTTTCAAAATCAACTCGTCCAACACCCGCTAAGAAAATTGTCTGACCCGCATTAAGCTGGAAAGTCATAGGTTTGAAAGGCTTGCTTGGCAAAAGCTTACGCATGGCCTCCCGAGACAGATAATGGGCTAGTTGGGTTCGGTGGATAATACCTGGCGTATCAATAATAGCGTGATCAGGCGTCAAGGGAATATGAATCATATCCAAAGTCGTACCTGGATGATTGGAGGTCGTTATAATCTGCCCCTCTCCACCATAATGGGCTAGAAGCTGATTAATCAGCGTAGACTTACCCACATTGGTAACACCCACGATATAAATATTACGGTCATGGATATTGGCTTCAATCAATTCCAGCAGTTCGGTTAGGGTATGGCCCTTATGGGCGCTCCCAAGGATAATATCTTGTGGAAAGAGCCCATTGTCAGCCAAAATGCCTTTGAGCCAATGCTTAACGCGATTCTGACGAGTCACCTTAGGGAGTAAGTCGAATTTATTCCCGAAAACCACGAAAGGTTGGTTGCCAATAAAACGAGCCAGGCCATGGATTAGACTGCCTTCGACATCGAAGATATCTAAGACATTGATAATCAAGGCATCATCATGGGCAATTTCGCTGAGCTTGTCTAGGAAGACTTGGTCAGGAATTTGCAGGTCTTGTAATTCATTGTAGTGGCGCAACTTAAAGCAACGTTGGCAGTAAAATTGCCCTTTTTCTAAGCCCTTAGCTAAGGCAGACGCTGGTAAATAACCAGCCTGTTCAGAATCCTGACTCTGAATGGTCGCCCCACAGCCAATACATTGGTAGTGTTCCTCAGTCAAGTTGACCCCCCCAGTCCCCTTTGCGTTTAATGCCAACTAACTTAAGCGCAAGTCGTTCAATAGCCCGGTTGGCCCAAGTATAGAAGTTGTCGTTGCGAGCGATTGGCTTGACCAAGATGCTAGCCATTTTAGCTCGGTTAGCCCCAATAATATCGGTCATGATTTGGTCGCCAATCATAATAGTATTAGCCTGACTAGTACCCAAGGCATCCAAAGCCAGCTGAAAATTCTTACGGCGAGGTTTGAGTGCGCCGGCCTTGTAGGGAATGCCTAGTGGCTCAGCGACTTTAGCAACTCGCTCCGCCTTATTGTTGGATAAGATATAAATCTTAACACCGGCTTGCGTCATGCGGCTAATCCAGTCTGCCATTTCTTCTGTATAGTTCATGTTATTCCAAGCAATGACGGTATTATCTAGGTCAATAATAGCCGCCTCATAGCCCCGCTTGAGCAGGTCTTGGGGCTGGATATCATAGACCGAGTTAATGGTCCAACTTGGCGTTATGTAGCGTTTCATTCACACATTACTCCTTTAAAGTCTATCACTTCCATTATAGCATAAGAAAACCCGCTCGTCCTTGATTTCGTCGGCCTTAATCAAACCTTAAGCTTCTGCTTGAGGCTAGCAGCAAATTAAAAGAGGCTAGGAGCCATGGTCCTAACCTCTTTGTCTCATTTATTAACCTAACATCTCGAAAATTTCGATTGCTACTAGGTCGATGTCATCGTATTGGAAGACAGACCCAGATTGGTGGTCAGTCAGTTCAAAGGTGTCGCTTTCTTTTACATAAGCCACTTGGCATTTTTCCACGCCTTCAATCTCGAAGCGGCGTACTTCTACGTCACTTTCGGTATGGGTCATAGCTTCTAAACGTTGGATAATCCCATTTAATACTGAACTTTTCATAGTTTCACTCCATTCTTAACTCTGCTGCCCATTGCGCTACGATTTCTCGCCATGAGGCAAAGTCTGGACAACATTCCTCAAACTACAATGTTATCATATCTTACTTTCAAGCTAGACGCAAGTTTCTCACTCAGATTGCCACCATAATTTGATGAGTGCCTGAGTCCCATCCTCTTCATGACCTGCTGCACAGAGTTTATCATAGAGTTGCCAAGCCAGACTGGTAGCTGGTAAATCCAAGCCCATAGCTTCTGCTTCTGCTAAGGCTATTCCTAAGTCTTTTTTGAAATGCTTAGCGAAGAAGCCTGGTGAATAGTCTTGTCGCAAAATACGCGGAGCGTAGTTGGCCATGGACCAGTTGGATGCACTGCCTGCCCCAACAGTCTCTAAGACAGAATCAAGGCTTAAGCCCGCCGCCTTAGCATAGACCAACATCTCAGTCAGCCCCGTCATGGTCCCAGCAATCATAATCTGATTGGCCATCTTAGTGTGTTGACCAGCACCGGGACCACCTTGGCGCTTAATGGTCTTCCCCATCACTTCCAAGTAAGGTAAAACACGCTCATAGCTCGCCTTGGCTCCGCCTACCATAATGGTCAAGCGTGCCTCTCTAGCTCCCAAATCGCCACCTGATACTGGCGCATCTAAGGCTTCAATACCCAGTTCTTGGGCTTTCTCAGCAATTTTAACCGCTAGTTGAGGGGTAGAGGTCGTCATATCTACGAAACAACTACCCGGATGGGCACCGGCAAAGAGGCCCTCTGGACCAAAATAGGTGCTCTCAACATCCTGAGGATAGCCTACAATCGTAAAAACTAGGTCACAAGCCTGGGCTAGCTCTTTGGGCGTATCCGCCCATCGGGCACCCGCCTGCAACAAGGACTCCGCCTTAGCTTTTGTCCGTGTATATAAGGCTAGCTGATAACCCGCGCCCATCAAGTGACGCGCCATCGCAGCCCCCATAACACCTAGACCAATAAATCCAACGCTTGCCATCTGCTTAACCTCCCATCAGCTGCTTGTAGCGATACTTAACGCCGGCCACAACTTTGTTTAGGCCACTACTCCGCTTACGACGTTTGTTTTGCTTAATCACTTCCTCATAGAAGTCTGCTACTTGCTGTTCAAAATGCTCGAGCGACAGCGGATAAAGCAATTGGCGGTCAATATTTGGCCGGAAACCGGCCTCCATCTTAGCCAAATAATCTAAGATGGCTCGATCAAAATCTTCAAAATCTTCGAACAAGGCGCCAAAATTCTCGTTAGTCATAATTCCAGCCAAGTAATCATTGCGCTTGGCTATAATCGGTAGACGGTTGGCAAAAGCCTCCAAATAGGTCAAACCTTGTGACTCTGACATGCTGGCATTGATATAGAGGTCCGCCATTTGGTAATAAGCAGAGACTTGGCTGTGTTCTACCTCACCAACAAAGATAGGCTTAATACCTAAATCCTTTGCCTGTTGCTCCAAGACCGGGCGTTCTGGTCCCTCACCAACAATGACTAATTTTGCTTGCGGCAACTTATCTAGGACTCTTGGGTAGACTTCCAAGACTGCCGCGATATTTTTTTCCTTGGACAAACGAGAGAGAGATAGAAGTACGATATCATCTTGACTCAAACCTAGCTTCTGGCGCAAGCTATCACGGCCTTCCGGATTGTAATCTGGAATCTCAACCCCCGTCGGAATGACCCGGATAGGCGCCTTAATGCCATAAGACGTCAGGGTGTCCTTGGTCATAAGGCTAGGGGCAATCACCCCATTCCCTTGGTCACAGAAAACCTTGGATAAGACCTTAACTGTGCCAGGGCGGATCAACTTGCCGTTGAGAATGTAGTGAGTATAGTTTTCATACATGGTATGGTAGGTATGAATAGTCGGAATTTTGAGTCGGCTTGCCACATAACGGCCCGCTAAACCCAGGCTGAATTCCGTATGGGTATGGACCAAGTCCAATTGATAATTACGGGCAATCTTAAGGCAGCGCTCGAAACCTGAATAGGCCACCCGCCGATCCTCAAAACTTACAAAGGCACGCTAGGCAGACGCACAACGCCTGGTTCTGGCCTCGCATTGGGATCAGTTGTAGTGAAGATAATGACTTCATGTCCTTGGCGAACCAACTCATCCCTTAGGAGTTTGACTGAAGTCGATACCCCACTCACTTGCGGAAAATAGGTATCCGTAAAAAAGCCAATATTCATTCGATGTTTCACCTACTTTGCTAATGTCTACTCTTATTATAAAGAATTTTGAACTAGAATTAAACCCTAATCCCTTGTTACAGGACTAGCAGTCTGGTTTTAGGCCCCTCCGGCAGGATTTTTAGGTAGAAATCATGTGATTGATTTTGAGCATAATAGAGACTAGGCACTTGGATTTGAGCCACTTCCTGCCCTGATTCAAAGCTTACCTGGTATTGGGCGTCCTCATAAACGCGTCCATGTACACCAGTCCCAGGTTCAGTGGCGAGTTTAACCTTAAGTACCTGACTCAAATCCCCCTGTCGAAGCAAGGTCACGGTCAAAGGTTGACCCTTAACTCCCTCATAGCAAGCTTGCTCAAAAGCCACTTCACTCGATGCTCGCTGAGTCTTGGCTTGATCTGGCCAACGGTAGACTGCCAGACCACTCAGGATTGGTGCGGCTTGCGCCTGATCAAGTACCAGTCGTAGACGCTGAGTCTGAACTAGCGGCCCTTTAACCAGTCGACGATAGCCTAGGGTCTGACCTTGTGCAAATGGTTGCCACTGGCCTGTTTGATCTAAGTAGTCGATGTGAAAGGCCGACACCCGTTGACCATACTGAATGGCTTCTTGAATTTGGACTAGGTCCAAGCTAGCAAGCTGAGGTAGGACCAACTCTAGCACGTTATCATGGCAAACAGAAGCCTGCCAAAGACCCGATTGATCTAGTAATTGATTCTGCGACTGTCCATTGCTATCTAGGACTTGGCCACCTGCTAAGTAATTAGTCTCATAAAGGGCCTGCCGCGCAATCTGGAAATCTCGTAGAACCTTAATATCTGCCTCTGCAAACTGACCTCGCTGATCAGGTGGAATATTAAGTAGCAGTGGGCTCCCTTTGCCAACTGAATGAAGGTAAATATCCATCAGTTCAGCCACTGACTTTGGCTGCTGATTATCATGATAGAACCAGCCTGGGCGGATGGAAACATCGACCTCAGCCAAGGAGTAGAGATCACCTTCAGAATCCCCATGATTGAGGTAATCAACATCCCCTTGCCGTAGACGGTCAGCCTTGACCTTCTGCCAGAGTGGGTCACCACCATAGCCTCGTTCATTACCTACCCAGCGCAGAGCAGTCGGTTCTGTTGAAAAGATTGCGACAGGATAACCTTGTAATTCAATATAGTCGAACCAACGCTTGAAATCATAAGTCACGGCCTGGGCCCCTTCGCCACGCGCGCCATCTAACCAGACTTCAACAAAGCGCCCTTTATAGCCGTAAGCTGGATTCTCAAACAGCTCTTGCAATTGCTTAAAGTAATAGTCGTTATAGGCCTCCTGGCGGTCAACATGATAATCAGGATGGTGGGCATCCCAAGGCGATAGATAGAAGCCAAGGGGCAAATCATAGCGATTGGCTGCAGCCGATACCTCAGCCAAGACATCCCCCTGTCCTAGTCGCCAGGGACTAGCTTTGACACTGTGGTCCGTATAGGCAGAAGGATAGAGAACAAAACCATCGTGATGCTTGAGCACCAGAATAAGACGTTTGAAGCCTGTTTCCTTGAGCACGCGAACCCATTGGTCAGCATCAAAATCACTAGGATTAAAGTCTTCTGGTGACTCTGTCCCGGTCCCCCACTCCCGGTCATTGAAAGTATTGGGACCGAAGTGAATAAGGCTGCTAATTCATCTTGATGATAGGCCCATTGGGCGGGACTTGGAACTGGTCCATGAGGAATAATGGACTTTTGTGTTGCTGGCATAAATATCTCCTTTTAGCCGGGATACACCCTGCATTTGCAAACTCTTTCTTTCTTATTTTAACCGCATTTCCCTTTCATGACAAGATAGAGCCAATCAATCTAAATCAGATAGGTAAAAATAGATTCCTACTCCACACAAAAAAGAGGACTGAGATTATTACCCAGTCACTCAGTCTTACAATAGTTCTAAACCTGGTTTTTCATACCAAGGCTGTTGTTGGTTAATATGGTCATAGAACATGATGCCTTTGAGATGGTCTAGTTCATGTTGGACTACAATGGCTTCATAGTCGCGTAGACGGAGCTCATGTTCCTTGCCTTCCATATCTTGGTAGCGCAGGCGGATACGGCGTGGTCGTGGTACCAGGCCTGGTACTTCACGATTAACAGATAGGCAACCTTCCCCATCACGCAGGGCAACTTCCTGAACAGAATGGCTGATAATCTTAGGGTTGAAGAGAATCTCACTCAAGAGCGGTTCCGCCTCATTGCCTTCTTCATCATAGCTCATAATATGAACTGCAAAAATTTGCTTAGGTAGGTTAATCTGCGGAGCGGCTAAGCCCACACCAGCACGAAGGCCGTATTTCTCGGCAATCTCAGGATTTTGGCTATTAACCAAAAATTCATGCATAGCTAAAGCAGTCGCCTTGAGCTCGTCGGTCAAAGGAAATTCTACGGCTTCCGCAGCTTGGCGGAGGGTAGGATGTCCTTCTTCAATAATATCTTGCATTGTAATCAATGCGTCTCCTCCTCTCGGTCTTGCTGGCGACGACGATAACCCTGCAGGTGATAGTCGCCAGTATTTTCATCATAGTCGAATTTAGTCACTAGGAGTTCTTGACGCATGCCCGCCACCTTATAGGCTTCATGGGCAGGAATGCGTTGGTCAACCCAGTCAGCATCTGCCATCAACAGCTTCCAGATTTCCTGCTTCAAACGATCAATATGACTAGGTTCATAGGCAGAGATGGTAATACTTGGAAAGGCCGTCGCTTGAACTGACTGACCTGGAGCCAAACAATCAATCTTATTGTAGACTGTTAGGACTGGCAAGTGCCCATATCCCAACTCCTTAATAATCCGTAGAACAGTCTGTTCATGCAGCGTCTGAGCGGGGTCTGAGGCATCTACTACGTGCAGTAGCAAGTCCATGCCCCCAATTTCTTCCAAGGTTGACTTAAAAGCATGAATGAGTTCTGTCGGCAACTCTTCAATGAAGCCAACCGTATCCGTCAAGGTAAAGCGGTCCTCACCCTTAAGGGGCATACGCCGAGTCAATGGGTCCAAGGTCGCAAAGAGTTGGTCTTGGACATAGGTCTCTGACTGTGTCAACTGGGTTAGCAAGGTAGACTTGCCGGCATTGGTATAGCCTACCAAACCGACTTGCCAGTGACCGCCCTGAGCACGCCGAGAGCGGGTTCGCTCACGATGGGCGGCAATATCAGCCAACTCTTCCTTAACGTGGTGAATGACGCTGCGAATATGGCGACGATCACTTTCCAACTTGGTTTCACCAGGCCCTCGGGTCCCAATCCCCCCGCCCTGACGGGATAGATGCTTCCCTTGGCCATAGAGTCTTGGCAAGAGATAGTTATACTGGGCTAGCGCCACCTGGAGTTTGCCTTCACGACTTCGTGCCCTCATAGCAAAGATATCTAAAATCAGCTGCACCCGATCAATGACTTGAACCTTGAGACTGGCTTCCAGTTGGCGGTTCATGCTAGGTGTCAGAGCATTCAAACTAATGACTAGGTCAATCTCACGGGCTTCCACTAGGGCGGCAATATCTTCTAGTTTACCGCTCCCGACAGCCGTCCGGCCATCTAACTTAGGCAACTTCTGGGTTACCACTTCAATGACCTGGCCACCTGCGGTCTCCGTTAACGAGGTCATTTCATCTAAAATCACTTGGAATTGCTCCGGACTATATTGTTCTGTCTGAACAGCCATTACTAGGACACGTTCAGGGCCAACTTGTAAGTCAATCATAGGGTCCCTCCTTTCTTTGCTTGGCTATCTAATAAGTCTTGTACGAGGCTAGTCGCCTGGGCAAAAGCCATCTCATAATCACTAGCATCTAGCCAGTGGGTGCCCTGGATACGATTGCGGAACCAGGTCAGTTGACGCTTGGCATAGCGCCTAGAATTTGCTGAATAGCGGCAATAACTGCCTCACGGTCGGTCATGTCCCCTGCCAAATATGGCCACCATTCCTTGTAACCAATACCTTGTACGCTTGGCAACAACTGGCCCTGCGCTAGTTGGTAGAGGTGACGAACTTCTGCTTCCAATCCCTGCGCCACCATGGCCTGGACTCGAGCGTTAATTCGCTCATAGAGTTGGTCACGGGGCCGGTCTAAGGCTAGAATACAGGTCTCATAGCGTGCTTGGGCGGTCTCATGCTGGCTCTGGTCAGAAAATTTTTGCCCTGTCACCTGCATGACCTCTAAAGCTCGTAAGAGGCGACGATGATTTTGAATTGGGATCTTAGACGCCGCGAGTGGGTCTTGTGCTAACAACTCAGCATAGAGAACCTGAGCTCCTTCCGTCTCTAGACGTTGCTCGAGGGCTTGACGGATGAGCGGGTCATGGCTAGCCTTGCCACCGAACTCTAAATCATAAAGTAGACCTTCTAGATAAAGGCCTGAGCCACCAACCAAAATTGGCAGGACACCACGAGCATGGCAATCCCTAATCAAGTTCTGGGCTAAAGCCTGAAACTGGCTGGCATCATAATCCTGGTCTACATCCAGAAAGTCCAAGGCATGATGAGGCACACCCTGCATCTCTTCTAGCGTCACCTTACCCGTCCCAATATCCAAGCCTCGATAAAATTGTAGGCGATCGCCATTAATGATCTCGCCCCCAAAGCGCTTGGCTAGGTCAATACTGAGTTGGGTTTTGCCCACCGCGGTGGGCCCTCCAATGACGATTAAGGGAGCCGCTAATCTAGTCATGGCAAGCCTCCCCTTGGTCTCGTACTGCAAGTGCAGCAGCTGGCGTGTCGGTCATAATGGCTTCTAAGTGGCCATCTTGGGCCAAACTTGTATAGTGCGCCCAATCAGCCGGATCATTAACTGTCCAGAGGCGGATAGGCCACTGCTTGAACTGCGCTCGTAAATTCTCATCTTGGTAAAGTTGTCGATCCAAATGTATGGCAATGGGCTCTAGGGCTGGCAAATGCGACAAATATGGCAAGAGGGCTTCTTCTACCAAGGCAGCAATCTTTGCCCCAGGGGCTAACACTTTAAGGCGTTGGAGCGTGTACCAATTAAAACTAGAGTAGACAATGTCAAAATTTGGAGCTAGTTCCTCCACGGTTGCTAAAACAGCTGCTTCGATACCAGGATAATCCTTTTGGTCAGTTTTAAGTTCTAGATTCAGTCTTCCCTTGAAACCTAAATCTCGCAATAAGTTCAATAATTCCGGTAGAGTCGGCACTCGGTCTGGGCTCACACGACCATCGGGAAAGCGTAGACGTGCAGCTTGAATCTGGGCTAGACTTAAATCACTGACCTCACCCTGGCTATCCGTGGTTCGGTCTAATTGCTCATCATGAATTACAAGGAGGGCCTCATCTGCTGTCAAGTGCAAGTCGCATTCAATACCATCTGCACCCGCAATCACGGCATCTCGGAAGGCCGTCAAACTGTTTTCGACAGCCTGAGCTTGATTGCCACGATGGGCATAAATCTTCAACATGGCTTAGTCCTCCTCGCCTATTTTGGCATGATGGGCCTGCAACTGACGACGTAAATCTTGGGCCATTTGCAGGGAAGCTGGTGTTAAGACCTTACCAGACATCATGCTGGCGATGGCTTCTATACGGCCTTCTTCATTCAATGCCTGCACGCGAGTGCGCGTACGCTCATCCTCAATAACTTTCTCAATGTAAAGATGTTGGTCGGCACTTGCAGCTACTTGGGCTAAATGGGTAATACAGAGCAGTTGGTGATGCTGGGCAATGCCTTGCATCTTCTCCGCAATGGCCTGGGCTACCCGGCCTGACACCCCTGTATCAATCTCGTCAAAGACCAAGGTCATATCCGTCATACCTTGGCTGAAGACCCGTTTGAGAGCCAACATAAAGCGAGACAACTCGCCACCTGAAGCAATCTTAACCAGGGGCTTCATGGCTTCACCAAGGTTGGTGGTCGCATAAAATTCTACCTGGCTTAAACCTTCGGCACTTAAGCGCTGTGCATCTGGGAACAGGCTAGTTAGGCTAGAATCACTACCCAAGCTCGTAAAGTCCACTTGGAATCGCGCATTGGCCATATACAAATCGGCCAATTCTGCTTCAATCGCTGCTACTAAGTCCTGAGCTTCCTGACGTCGGCCTTGATCTAGGGCCTGACCAGCCGCCAGACAGTCATGATAAGCGACCGTCAAGTCCTTAACTAGACGCTCTGTATACTGTTCCTGGTGTGTGAGCTGGTAAATTTCTTCGCTAATGGCATCATAATAGGCCAATAGCTGAGCTTCATCCATGCCATATTTACGGGTCAGTTGGCCTAATTGGCTGAGACGCGCTTCCAATTCATCAATGGCTTGATCATTGTCTACTTCCTGGTTGCTGACCGCTAGTTGGTGGGCCACTTCTTCTAGTTGGTAGTAGAGATCTTGCAGTTGGGCCGCCAAGGCCGGATAGCTAGAGTCGTAGCTGGCTACTTCCTCTAAGGCTGCTTGGGCTTGGCTCAGTTGCGTCAAGGCGCTAGTGTCAGCTTCCGATAGCAAATGATTAACCGTCGCCAATGCTTGGCCAATCTTCTGACTGTTTTGTAGACGCCGACTTTCCTGTTCTAACTGGGCCATTTCCCCAGCGACTAAGTTAGCGGCTTCTAATTCTTGCAACTGAAATTCTAAGAAGCTTAAGCGTTGGCGTTTGTCACTTCCTTCCTGCTGACTGGCCAGCCAGTCCTTACGTAGCTGGTCATAGCGCTCGAAGGTAGCTTGATAAGTTTGTTTTAGCTGATTTAGGCGCTCGCCCGCAAATTGGTCCAACTGGCTGAGGTGAAATTGCTTATTAAGCAAGGCCTGATGCTCATTTTGGCCATGAATATCGACTAGGTAATAGCCAATTTGCTTAAGCAAGGACACGTTTGCCAACTGACCATTAACCCGAACGGTATTCTTGCCTTGGCGGTTAAGCTCACGACGTATAATCAGGTCTTCCTGGTCCTCAAGCTCCAAACCAAAATCTGCTAATTGTGCTAACAGTGGTTCAGGAGCTGGCGACATAGAAAAGAGACCCTCCACTACCAGTTTATCGGCACCTTGCCGGATTAAATCGTTGGTCCCACGACTGCCCATAAGCAAGCTAAGGGCATCAATAATTATCGATTTCCCAGCCCCAGTCTCCCCTGCTAGAACGGTCATTCCCATCTCTAAATCCAGGGTCACATGGTCGATAATGGCAAAATTTTCAATGTTGAGACTCCGTAACATAATCGGGCCTCCTTTCTTGTCTAAACTCTTTTATTCAAAGGTTGTATGTGCGGCTTCCACCACACCGGCTAAGTCCACCTGCTTCCAAGAGTCATTGGCTAGGTCTTGGTCGTTAGTCAGATAGGCCAAAAATTCGATATTGCCTTCGCCTCCGGTAATAGGCGAGAAGGTCAAATCACGTACACGATAACCCAAGCCACAGGCATAGGACAAGATTTCCTTGAGGACATCTAAGTGTACCGCTGGATCCTTCACGATCCCCTTCTTACCCACGCGCTCCTTACCGGCCTCAAATTGCGGCTTAATTAGCATGAGGACGGTGCCTCCTGGCGCTAAAATAGGCACCAGAGGTGGCAAAATTAAACGTAGGGAGATAAAGGAGACGTCGATTGAGGCCACGCTTGGTTGCCCTTCTTGAAATTGGTCAGGCTGGGCATAACGGAAGTTTTCCCGCTCCATGACAATAACCCGAGGATCTTGGCGTAGGGAATAGGCTAGTTGGTTGTAGCCGACATCTAAGGCATAGGACTTGGCTGCACCAAATTGGAGGGCCGCGTCCGTGAAGCCACCTGTCGAAGCTCCAATATCTAGGAGGATTTGGTCAGTCATATCAATGTCAAAGACCTTAATGGCTTTTTCTAACTTAAGACCACCACGACTGACATAAGGTAGCGTCTTGCCCTTAATGTGAAATACTTTGGAGGCATCCACTTTCTCACCGGGCTTGTCATAACGTTGGTTCTGGCTGTCATAGATTTGCCCTGCCATAATCAAGCGACGTGCTTGTTCGCGCGATTCGGTCAGACCACTCTGAACAACCAGTTTATCAATGCGTTCCTTTTTCATAGCTGCTCCTTTTACTTAGCAGAGGGTAGGGTTAAATAATCCAAGATTCCTCCCAGAATCTGATAAGGGCGGCCGCTCTCTTTAGCTAAATCCTCTAAAATTTGGCTAGCTGCGCTAACCTCTACTGCCAAGGCATCCTTGGCTCCTTGGAGACCCAAAAGACTTGGATAGGTAGATTTGGTTAGGGCTTGATCCGCCTGAGTGACTTTACCTGTCACTTCTTGACTTCCTAAAACATCCATTAAGTCATTGTGAATCTGATAGGCTAAGCCAAAGTGACGACCAAACTGACGCAGGGCTTGGCAAGTGCTCGCATCCGCCCCACCGATAATAGCCCCTGCCTCTAAAGCAAAACGGAATAGGGCACCTGTCTTCTGATCATGAATCTGCTTCAAGCCCTGGTAGTCAACCGGCGTCTGTTCTGCTTCAATATCCCCTACTTGGCCAGCCACCATGCCCCAAGAACCCGCTGCTTGACTGAGTTGGTCAATCAGAGCTAGCTTGGTCCGGTCATCCAAGAGGTCATCTGAAACCAGAACTTGGAAGGCATCTGTTAAGAGGGCATCCCCAGCCAAAATAGCCAGACCCTCGCCAAAGCGCTTATGGTTGGTGGCTTGCCCTCGACGTAGGTCATCGTTATCCATGGCCGGTAAATCATCGTGAATCAGGGAATAGGTGTGAATATACTCTAAGGCGATGGCCGTCTTAAGGCCACATTTGACTAGTCTTCTGATTGAATAGCCAAAACCGCCAAGAGCATGACTGGACGCAGGCGCTTGCCCCCATTTTTGAGGGAGTAGCGCATGGCTTCAATCAGACGAGGAGGTGTTAAGTGATAACGTGTCTGTTGGTCCAAGCTCCGCTCGAAGAGCTGTCGCAGGGTATCGAGTTCTAAGAAGTTCATTGGACATCCTCATCTAGGACAAAATCGCCCTCTTCTGCCATCATGTTGGCGACTGTTTCTTGAGCATCATGGAGGGTCTTTTGGCAGTATTGGGTTAATTCTACCCCCTGCTTAAAGGCATCCAGAGCTTGGGTTAGAGGCAATTCGCCTCGTTCAAGTTGTTGTACAATGGTATCTAATTCAGCTAGAGCTGCTTCGAAACTCTCAGGCTTTTTCTTTTTTGTTGCCATGTTTTTTTCCTTTCTGAGCGCTAATGGTTTGAACTTGAGCGGTGGCTTGACCATCTTGTAAGGTTACATCGATGACCTGACCAACTTGAAGTTGCTGGACTGACTTCACCGCTTCTTGCTTATCTTCGATAATGGCATAACCCCGCGCCAGAATCTTGAGCGGGCTATAGGCCTCTAGGAGCTGGCTATAACGAGCCATCTCCCTTTGATAATGTTGACTGGTCTGAGCCATAGCCCGTTGCAACTGATGACGGAGACGGGCTAGCCGCTCTCCTTCCAGATGCAAACGACCGCTTGGCCCCTGGGCTTTAAGACGAGTGGATAGGAGAGCCAGGCCTTGAGCCTGCCCCTGCAGATAAGACGACTGAGCACGTAACAAACGCTCCTTGATGAGGTCCACTTGCTGCATATAGGCTTGGTAAAGCCGCTCGGGTTCCCGGAAAATATAGACTTCCTGATAACGACGGAGTTGGGTTTGCTTATGTTGAATCCGGCTTAGCATGGCTTGAGCCAAACGGGTTCGACTTTCTTCCAACTTGAGATAGACTTGACTTAATTCCTCAGCTGCCATTTCAGCTGCTGCGGTTGGTGTCGGAGCACGTAGGTCCCCCACTAAGTCAGCAATGGTGGTATCTGTCTCGTGGCCGATGGCTGTGATGACCGGCAAGGGACAGGCTAGAATCGCCTGAGCCACGATTTCCTCGTTGAAGGGCCAGAGGTCTTCAATGGCCCCGCCCCCACGCGCTAGAATCACGGTATCAAAAGTCGCTTGCTTGGCCTTGAGCCGTTCAAAGGCTGCGACAATTTCGCCGCTAGCTTCCTTACCCTGAACGCGGGTAGGGAAAACTACCACTTGAGCAATAGGATAGCGTCGTTTGAGGGTGGTCACAATATCTCGGATGACGGCCCCACTTGGACTAGTAATGACTGCAATCCGCCGTGGAAAACGGCGCGGTTGCTTCTTAGGCAAATCCAAGAGACCCGCTTGCTTAAGCTTGGCCTTAAGTTGTTCTAGGGCCAGATAGAGGGAGCCCACGCCGTCTGGTTGAAGCGACTCAAGGGTTAATTGGTAGGAACCACTGGGTTCATAGATAGAAACCCGCCCTACCGCTAATACTTTCATGCCTTCTTCTAACTTGAAAGGCAGCTTACTAAAGGCCTGTTTAAACATGGTGACGTTGATTTTAACATTGTCTTCCTTGAGGCTGAAGTACTGATGGCCTGTCCGCAAGCGGAAGTTAGAAACCTCTCCTACTACATAGACTTTCTGCAGGTAAGGGTCCACGTCGAACTTGCGCTTGAGATAGCGGGTCAGGGCCTTGACACTGAGATAGTCCTTTTGTGTATCGGTCACTGACTAGGCCTCCTCCTGGCTCAAGAAGGTCAAGGGATCTAAGTTTTGTTGTTGGCAGGCACAAGTAAAGGTCTGTTCCATCAACATAGCTACCGTCATAGGGCCAACTCCACCAGGAACTGGTGTGATGTAGCTAACCTTATGAGCTACAGCTTCAAAATCCACATCCCCTACTAGCTTACCAGACATGAGCCGGTTAATCCCAACGTCGACTACTACTGCACCTTCCTTGAGATGGTCTGGCCCAATTAAATGCGCCTGGCCAGTCGCGACAATCAAGATATCCGCATAACGCGTATAGTGTCCTAAGTCCTGGGTCTTGGAATTACAGACTGTCACAGTGGCCCCGCGGTTAATCAGCATGATAGAAATAGGCAAGCCCACAATTTGGCTACGGCCTACGACGACCACATTCTGACCTTGCAAAGGAATCTGGGCATTCTCTAAGAGCCGCACAATGCCTTTTGGCGTACAAGGATAGAGGTCTGTATTGTCTTCAACGACCCGTCCCATGGTCAGGGGGTGGAAACCATCTACATCTTTCTCTGGATCAATTAAGTGCATAGCTGACAATGGATCTAAATGCTCAGGCAGAGGCAATTGTAATAAGAGCCCATGGGTTTGAGGATCCTGGTTGTGAACCTTAATGGTCCGCTCCAATTCTTCTTGGCTAATATCTGCTGGCAAGAGTACCCATTCGAAGGCATAGCCAATTTCCAAGGCACGTTTTTGCTTCTGGCCAACATAGACCTTGCTGGCAGGATCTTCCCCTACTGAGATAACGGTCAATTTGGGCTGGGTCCCGGTTTGGGAACGGAAGGCCGCTGTTGCCTGGGATAGCCGGGCGAAAATTGATTGTGAGAGAATTTTCCCATCTAAACGTTGCATGAATACCACACCTTTCGGACCCTAGGGTCACAGACTTTTCCTTCTTATTCTACCATAATTTAAGGGCGCTGTAATGCCATTTTGTCCGAAGGCCTAAAAAGCCAAAAGCGACACTCAGCTGACCTTATCATTAGCTTACGGGATTGGCCTGTTTAAGGCGTTCAATCAAGCAAAAAGCCCACTCCCAAGGGAGTAGGCAATATAATCATTATACAAGTAAAGGCATGAAGAGAGTGGCCAAGCCTAAGAAGCTGAAGAAACCACACACGTCAGTGGCCGTGGTCAGGAAGACGGTTGATACCAAGGCAGGGTCCCCACGGAATTTCTTAACCGCCAAGGGGATGAAGTAGCCAAAAATTCCGGCAATGACCATATCTACAATCATAGCTAGGATGATAACCACCCCTAGGTAAACATTACCATACATAAGCATAAGAGCAATAGCAGCCACGCCCCCGGTAATGAGACCGTTGGCGAAACCCGCCCCGATTTCTTTAAGCATACCGCGCCAGTCACCCCAGTCCACTTCGCCCAAAGCTAGGGCACGGACCACAATGGTTACGGTCTGAGTACCGGCATTTCCTCCCATACCAGCTACAATCGGCATGGCAGCCGCTAGGGCTACCATTTGGCTGATGGTATCGGAGAAAAGGTTGATAACGGATGAGGCCAGAAAGGCTGTGAAGAGGTTGATAACCAACCAAGGCAGACGGCGTTTGACGGACTCGAAGACTGGACTATCTAGCGTTTCTTCCGAGTCCACCCCACCCATCAAGTACATATCTTCGGTGTACTCTTCATTGATGACGTGGATGATATCGTCGTTGGTGATAATCCCCAAAATCCGGTTCTTGTTATTAACGACCGGTACAACTGACAGGTTATACTTGGTAACAATCAGGGAAACTTCTTCCTGGTCAGTCGTCGGCGTCACCGAAATGACGTTAGGGTTGAGAATCTCACTGAGTTTTTGTTGGTCGGATTTGGTGAAAATATCGCGGATATCGACTGTCCCTTTGAGTAAGGTTTTGGCATCGACCACGAAGAGGGTCTCGATAACTTCCTTCTCCGGCGCAATCTTACGAATGGTCTCGAAGGCTTCATAAACCGTTAAGTTCTCATTCAAGGCGATGAACTCTGTGGTCATGAGACCACCAGCGGTATCCGGATCGTAGGCCAAGAGTTTCTCTAGGTCATCCGAATCACGATTCTTCATCATGTTCAGGAATTGCTTACGTTGCCAAATGGATAGGTTGCCCAAGATATCCACGATGTCATCCTGGGACATGTAGGTGAAGACATTGAGCATGCGGGCAAATGGCACGGCTTCAACAATCTTAACCTGGAGTTCTTCAGAAATCTGAGTCTCCAGAATCAAGGCTAGGGCCTTGTCCGAGATAAAGCTGACAAACTTGAAAACTTCTTCATCTTCAAGTTCTTCTAGAGCCAAGGCAATATCAGCCGGGTGATGTTCCCGAATCATACGGTAAATGGCTTCAGAATGTTCGTTTAATAGGGCTGTTTGAATTTCTTCTACGAGCATAGGGGATTTCCTCCTTTGAGTCTTAGTTTATATTGTCACTCCTTAAGTCGGGACTCACATCGACCAACCCCTTTGCTTCGTTTTTTCCACCCTCTATCATACCATAAGAAGCCCCTCGAGTCAGCCCAAAAGCCAAAGAAAAAACAGTTGGAATTGACTTCCAACTGTCTTATTTACATAAAGAGAGCTCTATTAGAATTTTTAGTCTTGAAATCAAAATTTGTTCACTTTTAAGAACGTAATTTGGCTAACTCATACCCTATTTATCTATGTAATAGATAAATAGGGAAAGAAAAATCAAAACCGCCCGTAATCACGAGCGGTTTCTGCTTTATTTGCCCTCGGCTTTCTTACTTAAGTAAGCTAAAGTGAGTAGGAAGTAAATCATGGAAGCTAATAAGAGGCAGACACCTATGACAGGCGCCATCCCCATAGCCAGGAGTCCCGCCACAAGCAAGCCCATAATTATCATATAGCCTAAGCTAATCACCATGACTTGACCAGCCGTTTGGCGATTAACTTGGCGACTGGTCACGTGTAGGATCAAGACGCCCAGATGGACTAGGGCCACGAGGACCAAACCCCAAATACGACTAATACTATGACCCGCTAGTAGCCAGTTGTCTGGGCTCAGATAGAAGGCCGCTAAAATCAGAAACCAGTTGCTGATGGAAGCCGCGATAATTTCTTGACTTGAAGTTGCCACCTGGTCCGTTTGACGGAAGAGAAAGACGGCCAAGGCTAGAAGCGCGACAAATAAGGCCACACTGCCCCACCAAAGGGGCTTTTCCAGTAAGACGGCTAGTCCTACTAGGGGCAACAACCCTACCCCAAACGCTCTTAATACCCTCTCTCGTCTCATGCCACACGGCCTCCTAATCCTCATTTGTTCATAGCTACAGTATACCTTCTCACCTGCTAATTGAAAAGCCCAGACCAAAATAAAGAGACTAGAAGCAGCTTCTAGTCTCTTATGGGCTTAGCGAATTTCTAAACCTGACACTGTTTCGAGTGCAGCTCTAATCCGATCCATAGCGGATTGAACATCCTCGTCTGTTAAGGTCTTGTCTGGGTTTTGGAAGATTAGTCGGTAGGCTAGCGACTTCTTGCCTCGGAAGAGGTCAAGGTTAATAAACAAGTCGAAGAGCTCAACCGACACTAAGTTTTCCCCACCATGTTCCTTCATGAGCTGAGCTAGGCCTGCTTGGTCTTGCTCTAAATCTACTAAGAGGGCTAAGTCTCGTGAGGTAGAAGGATACTTAGGAATTGGACGTTGAACTAAGGCTGGACGTTGAACCGCTAAAATAGCATCGAAGTCTAATTCAGCGAAGAAGCTGGCTTCATCCAAGTCGTAAGACTTAGCTAAGACTGGATGGATTTGCCCCATAACACCAATCACTTGGTCACCTAAGAGGACTTGAGCAGTCCGACCAGGATGGAGCTCAGGATAGGTAGAGACAGCCTGGAAGCTGACTTGCTTATCCAAGCGAATGGCTGCCAAGTAGCCTTCAAGAGCACCTTTGAGATCAAAGAAATCATAGGATTGAACTGGCCCATACCAGGATTTACTTTCCTTAACCCCTGATAAGAGAATGGCTAGACGCTCTTGTTCGAGTGGTTGAACATTGCTTCCTTGACCATAGAAGACTTTACCTGTCTCATAAAGGCTAAACTTGGATTCTGACGCGCAGCATTGTACTTGGCGATTTCTAAGAGAGCTGGGAAGAGGCTCTGACGCAAGACAGAACGATCTTCACTCATCGGGAAGTCCAAAGCGACCACTGGGTAATCTGACGACTTCATCAAGTCGGCTTGCTTAGGTGAAGTCAGTACATAGCTGATGACTTGGTTGAGGCCCATTCCTTCCAAGATATTGCGAGTCTGACGCACCAGTTTTTGTTTAGCATTGAGACGACCTGGCGTACTTGGTACTACCGGCAAGGTCGTTGGCAGGTTATCATAGCCATAAATCCGAGCTACTTCTTCTAAAATATCGGCTTCAATGCTGATATCCCAACGACGTTTAGGGACGGTCACGGTGAAGCTATCTTCCCCTAAAGCTAAGTCAAAGCCAAGACGACGGAAGATATGACTCAGCTCTTCATGGCTCAAGTCAATCCCAATCTTATCTTGAATAGCACGATAAGGTACAGTGACCTCAATTGGGCTCAGGTCTAAATGATTCTCTTCGACTAAGCCAGGCACCACTTGACCCCCACTATAGTAGGCCATCCAGTTAGCGGCTTCCTGGCCCGCTTCGCTGATAGTCGCTTGGTTAATACCTTTTTCAAAACGCATGCTAGATTCAGAACGAAGGTTGAATTTCTTAGAAGTTTGACGAATAGCAATCGGATTAAAGACGGCTGATTCTAAGAGGACACGACGGGTCTTGTCGGTCACTTCTGTATCTAAGCCCCCCCATTACCCCGGCTAGCGCAACTGCCCGGTCTTGGTCGGTGATGACAATGTCACTTTCTGACAAGTGGCGCTCGCTGCCGTCTAGGGTCACAAGCACCTCGCCCTCACGAGCTGGGCGGACACCTAAGGCCTTGCGCCCTAAGGTATCATAGTCAAAAGCATGAAGTGGTTGGCCATAGAGCATGAGGAAGTAGTTGGTGATGTCCACGATATTGTTATGTGGACGAACTCCTGCTTTCATCAGACGTATTTGCAACCAAAGTGGGCTTTCCTTAATCTCCACTTGGTCAATCACACGAGCTTGGTAGCAAGCAGACAAATCGCTATCTGAAATTTTTACCGTCAGATCAGACAAGAGGGATGCATCAACGGCTTGTGTCGCTTGGCGATGAATATTATCGAAGTTAGGTGCCTGATCGATAATAGCTCCTACTTCATAGGCTGCCCCACGCATAGAGAGCGCATCTGCTCGGTTAGGCGTAATCGAGAGTTCTAAGATTGGATCATCTAACTTGAGGTATTCCACCACATCTGCCCCGACTGGCGCATCTGCTGGCAAGAGGAAGAGACCCTCTGCATAGGCTTTTGGCACCACGCTGTCAGGGAAGCCTAGTTCCTGGAGGGCACACAACATCCCATGAGATTCGACCCCACGTAATTTGCCCTTCTTAATCTTCAAACCACCGGCTAAGCGTGCCCCAATAGTGGCCACGATAACTTTAGCGCCAGCCACCACATTGGGTGCCCCACAGACAATTTGCAGGGGCTCCTGATCGCCTACCGTCACTTGGCAGACATGGAGATGGTCACTATCAGTATGGTCTTCAACCGACAAAACTTGCCCGACTACTAAACCAGATAATTCAGCCCCATAGTTTTCAACTGCTTCGATTTCAATCCCGGTCCGGGACATACGATCAGCTAGGGTTTCTCCTGTTAAACCTGTTAAGTCTAAATAATCATTGAGCCATTCGAATGATAAATACATTAGTTCTGACCTCCTTTGAACTGGCTTAAGAAGCGCAAGTCATTTTGATAGAAGTGACGAATATCGTCAATGTTATACTTCAACATCGCTACCCGGTCAGGGCCTAAACCGAAGGCGAAGCCGGAATAAACGGTTGAATCAATGCCGGCCATTTCCAAGACATTTGGATGAACCATACCAGCTCCTAGGATTTCAATCCAGCCAGTATGTTTGCAGACATTACAGCCATCCCCGCCACACTTGAAGCAGCTTACGTCTACTTCAACTGATGGCTCGGTGAATGGGAAGTAGGATGGGCGAAGACGGATTTCACGTTCCGCCCCAAAAAGTGTACGGGCAAAGGCTTGAAGCGTCCCCTTGAGGTCGGCCATGGTCACATGTTTGTCTACCACTAACCCTTCAATTTGGTGGAATTGGTGGGAGTGGGTCGCATCATCACTATCACGACGGAAGACCTTACCCGGCGAAATCATCTTCAATGGCCCTTGACTGAAATCATGTTTTTCCATGGTCCGGGCTTGAACTGGCGAAGTGTGGGTCCGCAACAAGACTTCACTGTCAATATAGAAAGTATCCTGCATATCACGCGCTGGGTGTGTCTTAGGCAGGTTCATCATTTCGAAGTTATAGTGGTCCAACTCTACTTCTGGACCTTCCACGACCTGATAGCCCATACCGATAAAGAGGTCTTCAATCTCTTCCATGGTTTGGGTAATGATGTGGCGGGCTCCCCCAGCTGGCTTGCGACCTGGCAAGGTCACATCCACTGTCTCCAGAGCTAATTTAGCTTCCAGAGCCAATTCTTCTAGCTTGTGGCGACGACTTTCCAACATTTCTTCGAAGGCTGACTTCACTTGGTTCATTACCTGACCTAATTTAGGCCGATCTTCTGCTGACAGGTCGCGCATCGCTTGCGCAACCGCCGCAAAACGACCTTTCTTACCCAGGTAATCTAGGCGAACTTTTTCCAAATCCTTGATGGATTCAGTTGCTTCTAATTGCGGAATCGCTTGTTGACGCAAGGCTTCTAAGGCCTCAATGTGCGTATTGATATCTGACATGGTGCATGACTCCTTTATCATTATTTCAGATGAAACGAGGTAATAAAAATAGCCCGTCCCTATAAGGGACGAGCTACCGTGGTACCACCCTCGTTCTCGAAGGGACTGGCCCTTCGAGCACTTGACGCCCTTAACCGTGGCGGGCGGTGACCTGTTCATTTCTATTGACTAAAAACTTAACGGTCAAGCTAAGAAATTGAAGGCTAAGTTCGGCTTACCTTTGGCACCCTTGCAGTCGGTGAAGTGCCTCCCTGACTTGTGCGAACTTAACGGATTTCCTCATTGCTTTATGTATCATCTGTGATAGCTACTAGTATAGCTTAAAGCAAATGCATAGTCAACAGAGGATAGATAGTTAGGTAGGGCTTCAAGTCATGTTATTCGCAAATGTTCACTTTTCTTTCCTTTGCTCTCCCCTCCTGGAGTCAAATGGCGAATGATGGTGTTTTTTTAGTGACTTAAATGACCAAGGGTATAGGAAACGCTTAAGATGAGGCGTATAATAAACTGGCAAGTTATGAAAGGATGTGTAGAAAATGCTAAAACAGAAAATTAAGATGCGCTTACTGGCCCTATTATCCCTATGGTTGCTAACAAGCGCTGGTCATCCGATTGCCTGGGCACAAGACGTTTCTAGTTCAGACATCGAAAGCAGTCAAGTATCCTCAAGAGACGATGAATCAGCCAGTCAAGCTAACGATCAAGCAGAATCTAAGATAGACCTTGCTGCCTATCAAGCGGCTGATGCTAGTCAACAAGCTGAATGGGTCCGCTCTGGTAAAGTCACAAGTGAAGAATTGGTAAATTTTGCTCTAACCACTATCAAGGAAAAAGACCCTGCCCTGCATGCAGTTATTAGCCTAAGAGCTGAAGAAGCCTTGACTGAAGCTAGGCAAATTAAAGATCAAGGCCAACCATTCTTAGGCGTTCCATTATTGGTAAAAGGATTAGGTCACACCATTAAGGGCATGCCCAACTCCAATGGCCTGACCTTCTTAGCCAACCAAAAAGCTGGCTCTACAAGTCCCTTCGTTAAGTCCTTGCAAGACTTAGGCTTTATCCTCATTGGCCAGACGAATTATCCTGAAATGGGACTAAAGAACATTACAGACTCTAAGCTCTATGGCCCTACTGGCAGCCCCTGGAACCCTGACCATCAGGCAGGCGGTTCCAGCGGTGGCTCTGGTGCAGCTACAGCCGCTGGCATGACCCCAACTGCAACCGGTAGTGATGCGGGCGGCTCCATTCGTATTCCGGCTTCCTGGAATGGCCTTATTGGCCTTAAGCCTAGTCGTGGCGTCATAGTGGGCAATGCCTCCATCGACAAAAATACAGTGGCCCATTTTATGATGACCAAAACCATGGAAGATACCAAGAGCTTGTTTGAAGCGATGAAGAAACCGGATGCTTCCTTGGCTCAAGCCTTGACTGAAGCAGAGTTAAAACGACTAGCAATTGGCTATACCAGCTTATCTCCCGTTGGAACGCAAGTCAGCCCCGAGGCTCAACTGGCAGTTGAGCGAACCGTAGCCTTTTTGCGAGGCAAAGGTTTCCGTTTGGAAGAAGTAAATTGGCCCTTTGATGGTGTCCAATTAATGAAGGATTACTATACAGTCAATGCTAGCCAAATGGGTGTAGTAGGTTATCTAGCCAAGACCAAGCTCAAACGAGAGCTACGCTATGATGATGTAGACCCTACTAGCTGGCTACTCTACCAGGCAAGCAAGACCATGACCAAGGAAGAAGTAAATCAGGCCTGGGCTCGCATCCAGCAAGTCCGTCAAACCATGGCTGATTTCCACCAACGCTATCCTCTTTTCTTAACACCTACAACGGCCTACACCGCTCCGCGCATTGATCAAGCTCTAGTGTCTGACCAAGACCTTGAACTGATTAAGAATTCGGAAAATTTGAGCCATGAGGCCAAGATGCAACTGATTTATGATCACTGGCTCCCATCTCTGGCCCTTACGCCTTACACACAATTCGCCAATTTGACAGGTGAGCCTGCCCTAAGTCTTCCTGCTTTAGTCACCAAATCTGGCCTTCCTTTAGGCATTCAGTTTAATGCTGCCATAGGAAATGACCGTTACCTGCTCCAATTAGGCGATTTGATGGCAGTAGATCATCAATTTAACCGTCCAGAACTAGAAACAAGCCAGAATGAACCCAGCACTTTGGCAGCAGACACCAGCTCGAACGAATTGTTTAGCTCCTCTGAAAACCAACAGCTAATTGGTGGAGCAGAAGGAAGTAAGCAGATTTCAGCTAAACTCCCTGAGACTGGGGACCTATCAAGTGTTAGCTCTCAGGTCCTCTCCATACTCTTCACCTTACTAGGGCTAATTGCGCTGTCCCAAACAAAAATAGATGGCTCCAATCCGAATTAGCTTCCACACCCCTTAGAAAATGTAGAAGAGACCCCCATGACTTAACATTCTAAGTCATGGGGGCCTTTTGCTTTTTCTATGTTGATCGTGGTTGTTTCCACCGTATGATTCCACGTTCGATAAGTATTTTAAACAAAGTCATTACTTCTCCTCTGCCGCACTCTCTAGCCTTACATTGCCCTTCAGATAGCTACGGCAAAGAATCCCAAAGGTCGTCATGTTATGCAAGATTGCCAAACTACTTGGTTTAAGCCAATTCAGTACCCCCAAGCCGATAAGGCCTGAATTAATGGCAATAGTATCCCGCACATTCCCCTGAATTTCTTGCTTGAGATTGACAGAGACTTGATGCAAGGTTAAGAGCGAAGCTAAATTATTGGATGGCAGCATAATGTCACTAATCTGCTTAGAAACCTCCGCCCCTTCGCCCATAACCACGCCCACATCACTGGCAGATAGGGCAGCCGAATCATTGAGGCCATCCCCTATCATCAGGACGCGGTGGCCTTGCGCTTGCATCCTTTGGACATAATCAAATTTAGTCACTGGCGTCATACTGGTATGAACTTCATCAAAAGGCAAGTCTGCTACTAAGCGATTGGTTCTGGCCGCTGTATCGCCTGTTAAGAGGACTAAATACTTGCCCAAGCCTTTTAGAGCGTGTAGAACACTATGCGCCTCATGGCGAACTGGAATCGCCACGCAGAACATGGCAATCAGTTTCTGGCGATAACCTAGGTAGAGTAAATTATAGTGTGTTTCTTTCTGACGAATCAATTGACTCTGATCGGCTTCAATCTCAATCCCTGATTCTTCCATTAAACCTAAGCTCCCAATCACTACGACATTACCATCGATTTCAGAACGAATGCCCTTGGAAGCTATGTGGTTGAGCTCGGTATGCATTTCTTCATGAATGATGCCTTCTCGAGCCGCCTTATCCACCAAGGCATGAGCGATTGGATGGTAAATATGCTCTTCTAAACAGGCGCCAATCATGATGACATCTTCTGCACTATAGCCATGAAAAGGAATGACTTCTTCAATAACTGGACGAGAAGTGGTAATGGTCCCCGTCTTATCAAAGACTAAGGTATCAACTTCATCAAATTGGTCCAGAACTGTCGAATTCTTCACAACAACTTGCTGATGCATCAATTGCTTGATGGCGGAGAGGTACACCATAGGAGTCGATAATTTAAGGGCACAGGAGTAATCGACCAACAGGAAGGAAATTGCCTTGGTAAAGGATCCTGTTAGGATATAGGTCAACGCTGCTCCCAAGAAATTATACTTGACGATGCGATCAGCAATGGAGGTGTACTTATACTGGTAGGTTCCTTCCTGCTGTGCCGCTTCTTGCATGAGCTTAACTAGCTCTTGTATACGGTAGTTAGCGGTTGGATTTCTACACGAACGTGTAGTTCTCCACTGGTTAAGACCGTGTTAGAGTAGACTTCATCCCCCACAGCCTTGATTACTGGGAAGGATTCACCAGTCAAGGAGCTCTCATTGACACTAGCTCGACCATTCAAGACAATCCCATCAAAGAGCAACTCACTGCCTTCATAGAAGACAAGCACATCACCTACTTGGACTTCTTGGCTATCGATTTGTAGCAAGTGGTCTCCCTTGAGTAACCATACTTGGCGGCCTTGACCAGCGATGCTGGCTTCAAGATCTTCTAGGGAGCGTTTTTGGGTCCAATAGTTGAGTGTCTCCCCTAATTCTAGGATAAACATGATGGCGCTAGCCGTATCGGTCTGTTTCATCGCGAGTGACACTAGAATGGCGGAACAGTCCAAAATTTCCATGGTTAACTTACCCTGTCGCAGAACACGCCAAGCATCACGGAAGTAGCCTAGAGCTTTCCACAGGGTTCTAGCCAAACGTACAGGCACTGGCATGAACCACTTGAAGAGGTAGTGACGCCCCACAGCTGAGGATACTAAGGCATAAGGGCTTGAAGCTGCGTGATGCTGGGGATGACGATAAAGTTCTTCTAATTTATCCTTCTGAATTAAGTCCCATAATTGAGCTACAACGGCCTGACGACCAGGCATCACATGGATAGCTACCACATAAGGATCTTCATAAAAGTCCAATCTTAGAATGTCGGGGAAGTCCGAAGTTAAGCCCTCAAGATAGTATTTTACATCTTCAGTAAAAGGAAAAGTGGCGCGAAGTCGAACCCGGCCACTTGACTGATGCAACACTTGAAATTGCACGTTATTCACCCTCTAATGATGCGAGTTGATCTGCTGTTTTCTCTGCTTGATAGAGATCCTTAGCGTCAGCTACTATGTCGTCCGCATGTTGCTTGACGGCAGAAACCATGCTGTCGATACCGTCTTTAGCCTTGTAGGTTTTGGCTAAGACAGTCGCATAACCTTTTTTAGCTTCTTTGCTTGTCAACAATTTGAGTCCAAGCGTCCCAAAAGCGACGCCACTTAGAAAAACACTCGGTACTTTAGAAATGCCTTTTAAGACTTTTAATGCATTTAATGACATAAAAATAACCCCCTATAATTTTGCTATGGAATTATTATATCACATCTACTCTTAGGTCTGGTTACATTTTGATTACAAGAATAAGGGGGACCTAAATTGCCTGCTAGCGTCGTAAAAAGCAGACTTAATTTGATTCACTCTACCTATAAAGATTTCCCTGTTTTATTGGGGGCCTCCCCTCAAGACATGCAAAAGGCTGGAACTTACACATTCCCAGCCTTTTCTTATAGTTTTATCTGAGACTATAGTTGGTCAAATTCTCAACTTTTACTAGCTGACTTGACACTAAGCCTATGCCTATTCCAAGCCCCTCAGCATAAAAAGTGAAAGACATGACTTGTTTTTTGTTAACAAAAACCTCAATGGACGAAGTGTCGCGAACAATTTCCAGTTCCAAGCGATAAGGGGTATCGCTCCAAATATCAAGCAGACGACTATCTAGATAAGGCTCTTCTTTACCGATAATTTGATGGCCTACCCCATCTCGTTTGACAGTCAAGAGAGCTTGATCTGCTTGCCAAGTTAAGCTGAGGCCTTCCGGATGATCGGGTTTACCACCATAATGCAGTTGGAAGACAGCACCAGGAACGGCTTCTAAATTCAATTTTAAGACTTGTTGGGACTTAACCCAATCGGATAGATAGAACTCTTGGCCAGGCTCTAGTTGTCCTTGCCAGGTCTTGTCCTCGCTAAATTGCGCTAGTACTGAGCTTGGAATTGACTGACACAATCGATTATCCATAACTCGCACCTGTCTTGGCAAGCTCATCGCTCCAGCCCAACCATCACCAAGTTCATGGGATGGAATGTTACGTTGCCACATCTGCATCCAAGCTACCATGATACGTTCATTTTCTGAGTTCAGACAAGTTTGAGGTGCATAGAAGTCTAAGCCGCCATCGATTTCATGCTGATTTTCTACCTGGAAGCGGCCAGTATTCCAGTCCATTTGACCGATATAGGCGACAGTGGAATTCAGATTCCAATAAGCATTGCCATCTCGCTCACGCTCAATCGGTGACATAATTAGTACCCATTTACCGTCTAGCGGGAAAAGATCCGGACACTCCCACATGACGCCATGTCCGGCCTGCCCTTCAAGCAAAACAGACTTAAAGTCCCAATCAAAACCATTTGCGGATTCGAAGAGCAGAATCTGACCGCGATGATCAACGGTCTTGGAGGCAATTACTGAGTAATAGCGACCATTGTGTTGCAAAATTTTAGGGTCGCGGAAATCAGCAATGTCAGCCACACCTTCAATATGCTTATGGGCAATGACAGGATTGCCCTCGTATTTACGGAAGTTAATTCCATCATCAGAAACCGCCAAACATTGCGTCTGAGTCACCTGCCCCTGCTGGTCGACATGGCCGGTATACATTAAGACCAATTGACCATCAATAACCAAAGCACTACCTGAGAAGCATCCTGATTGATCATAGGCTTCGCTAGGTGCTAAGGCAACTGGAAGATCTTCCCAGTGCGTTAAATCTTTGCTACGTGCGTGACCCCAATGCATAGGTCCCCAGACGCTATCATAGGGATAGAATTGATAGAAAAGATGATAATATCCTTCATAGTAGATAAAACCATTGGGATCATTCATCCAGCCAACAGGAGGCATGAGATGATAGCTCTGACGAAAACGTGGATTTACTTGTGCTGAGTGTTGGGCAATGTAGGCATTAGCCCGTGAGAGTTGTTCTTGCATTTGGTCACCTACTTACTATTTAATCCCGGTCCCGGAACCACCCAGGCCTTGAAGAATATATTTTTGAGCTACAATATAGACGAGAATCAGAGGAATCGTTGAGATGGTCAGCACGGCCATCACTTGGTTAATATAAACAGGTTGCGTGGTATTAATGGTCGTAATCGCCACCTGCATTGAAAACTTGGAAGAATCTGTTAAGACCATCAGTGGCCAGATATAGTCGTTCCAGCTAGAGATAAAGGACAGCACGCCGACTGTTGCGATTGCTGGCTTAGACATTGGCAACATGATGCGGAAGAAAATCCGAACAATCCCTGCCCCGTCTATCCGCGCAGACTCAATAATTTCCTCCGGAATGGCGATGAAAAAGTTGCGGAAGAGATAGATATTGAAGACGCTCGCTAGACCTGGAATGATGACCGCCAAACGGCTATTCACGAGTCCTAGGGCATTAATAATGGTGAACTGCGGGATCAACATCATTTCGCCAGGAATAATGAGTAAGGCCAGAAGAAATCCGAAGAGCCACTTCTTACCTGTGAAATTAATACGGGCAAAGGCAAAGCCGGCCAAGGAATTGATTAAGATAGAGCCTACTGCAAAGGTTACAGCGTAGAAAACACTGTTAGCCATGTAGGTCACAATACTGAAGCGTTGAAGGACTTCTTCATAAGTCTTAAACCAATTGGCTGGATTGAGACTTGGTAAAAAGGCTTCCCAGCCTTTTAAGTTCTTATAGACATCAGCCTCTGGCTTCATAGACGAGACTACCATCCAAATCATAGGGAAGAGGAAGAGGCCAGCCAGCAAAATCAGGAGAATATATTCAAGCAAGCTTCTTGGTTTCAAGCGTTTCATCCTATTCATCCTCCTTCAAGACCCGGCGTTGCACCAGGGAAATAACCCCAATTAAGGTTGTAAAGACTAGGGCAATGGAACTAGAGTACCCTACCAAACGGTCCGTGAAACCTTTGCGGTAAATGTAGTAAACCATGGTAATGGTAGAGTTGGCCGGGCCACCCTGTGTCATAACCATTGGTTGGACCAATAGCTTAAAGGCCGAAATTAAGGTCGTCAAAAGGACGAATAAGGCCGTTGGCTTGAGCAATGGCATGGTAATATAGCGGAATTGATTCCACTTGCTGACGCCATCGATTTCAGCTGCCTCATAGACATCTTGCGGAATATTTTGTAAGCCCCCTAAGAAGAGCAACATCTGATAACCGGCTCCTTGCCAGGCAGATACAAAGACGATGGCATACATGGCTTGTTTAGGGCTAGTCAGGAAGGGTTGTTTAGCAATGCCGACTTTTTTTCCAAGAGAGCATTCAAAAAGCCCATTATTAGGATTCAAGAGGTATAGCCATAGAATGGAAATAACGACCAGGGACATGACAACCGGTGCAAAAAAAGCCACCTTAAAAAAGATATTCCCCTTCCGCTTCTTATTGACAATAAGAGCCATCCCTAGGGCTGCACCCAGTTGAACTGGGATAATCCAGACGACGAATTGCACAGTGTTCCAAAAACTCTTAATAAAAGTTTTGTCCTTAGCTAGACGGAAGAAATTATCCAATCCGATAAATTTACGTTCGTCTGGTGCTAGCATATAGTAATCTGTGAAAGCATAGTAGATGACCATACCCACCGGAATGATTAGGAAAATAAATAGTAATATCAAGGCTGGTGACAGAAAACCATAGCCTAAGAGATTTTCTTTGAATTTCTTTTTCTTGTTCATGTCAGACTCCTCTTTCTTCAAAGAAGGCAGATAGCCCCTAGCGGAACTACCTGCCCAAGGTCTTATTGATTGAGCGCTTCGTCAATCGCAATTTGCATTTCTTCTGCACGTTGATCCAAGACTTGTTGCACGTCTGGATTTCTTCATAGTAACTAATATCTTGCATGGCTTGTTGGAAAGCACGAGATACTTGTGGGTAAGCGACCACTACTGGACGAGCGTGGGCGGTCGCAGCATTTTGTTCCATCAAGAAGCGCATTGGCTCAGATACCTTGTCTTTGATATTCGCAATGGTGGTCTTACGGATTGGCAGAACGCTGTTGCCTAGGCTAATGATTTCACTAGACTCGGTGTTGGTTGCAAACTTAATGAATTCAGCTGCCCCTTCTTTTTGTTCTGACTTTTCCGTCACAGCTAATTGCCAGCTACCAGATGGGGAAACTAATTTCTTAGTAGTATTAGATACTGGGTAAGGCAGGATACCATATTCAATGTCTTTATAGTTTTCATTTAAGTCATTAATGGTCCAAGATCCGCTTAAGAGCATTGGGTAAACGCCTGTTTCAAAGCCTTTTTCAACTGGGCTAATCGTGGTGTAACCTTCTTTGACTAAATCTTGAATGAATTGAACGGCCTCAACACTTTCCTTACTGTTGAAGTAACCTTGTGCCTTAGTCCCGTCTTCATTCACAACAGTCCCACCATTTGACCAGAGTAATGGCATATAGGCATATGGCAGCATTTCGTCCATAGAATTGAGGCGGAAGTCAATTGCTGGTTGTTTGAAGTGGTCTGTCAACTTCTTGCTGATTGCCTTAAATTCGTCCCAAGTCCATGGTTTTTGCAGAGTAGGAAGTTCTGAATCTTCAATCCCAGCTTCCTTGAACATTTTCTTGTTGTAATAAATCCCTACGTTGGATTCAGAGAAACCAAAGGCATAGAATTTACCATCATAGGTCCCTTGTTGTTTAATGGAATCAAGTACATCATCCATATTAGCGTCAGCTAAGTAGTCATCCAATGGCGCAATCACCTTAGACTTAGCATAGGCTGCTGTGTTTGGTCCATCTAAAGTAATAACGTCTGGCAAGGTGTTAGTGGTAATACCCGCGTTGACCTTGTCTTCATAACCACCACCAGAACCACTACGAGGAATGTATTCTGTTGTTACTTGGTACTTTCCATCGTACTTCTTGTTGAAGTTTCTACGACTTTTGCCCAAGCCTTCCCTTCTGCGGTCTCATCTGAAAACTGTACCCAAACCTTGATGTCTTGGCCGGCAGCATGGGCTACGGGGGTTGGCGCCATTGCTCCTGCTAAGAAGCTCATCGATAAAGTGGTCAGAGCAGATAAGATGAATCCTTTTTTCATGTTGTTTCCTCCTTTTTGAAACGTTTCAATTCTTCTTTAAAAGTCAAGCCCACGGCAGGATAATGGGTCTAGCTGGGGCTCGGGATTTGAAACGTTTCAATTTATACCTTAATAATAATACCGCTTTCACGGCTTGTCAAGAGATTTTTAGAAATTCAATCCAATTTTTTTCGCGTGGTGCCTCCTTCACGAAAATGTACTGGCAAGATAACGCGATGACTACTAGGTTGAACTTGACCTTTAATCAGGGTCATCAAGAGTTCCACCGCAGCAATGGCCATCTGATCAATAGGCTGGGCAATGGTTGAGAGGAGATAGTCTTGACCTTCTGCCGTCTTCAGTCCATCAAAACCAATCAGCTGATAATCCTCTGGACAAGACTTACCAAATGCCTGCATGACCTTCATCACATGAAGGGCCATAAAATCATTAACGGTAAAGAAACCATCTAATTCGGTATTTTCTTCGACAAAAGCCCGGATAAGGCTTTCCACATCTTCAATAGGTTCTGGCATATCTAGCTTAGCAACGCAGTAACCTCGCTTAGCAGCGTAATCATAGAAACCCGCCTTGCGCAATACTGTCTCATTCTCATGGATATTGGTACCGCCAATATAAGCAAGCTGCTTAGCGCCTCGTTCTAGAAGCTCCTTGGCCGCCAGTTGCCCACCCTCATAGTTTTCTGCGGTGACATAATAGACATTCTCGGAGAAGTGCCGGTCGATGCTAACAAAAGGAAGAGAAGACAAAATATACTTATCGATGTCAGAGTAAGTAATGCCAATAATGCCATCCACCTTGTTCTTCTTTAGCATTTCAATGTACTCGATCTCATTACTCGCATCACCATCTGCATTACAAATCAGGAGCTTATAGTGATGCTGCTGCAACTCCTTCTCTACATGATAGGCGAACTGCGAGAAAAATGGATGCCAAATGGTTGGCACAATCAGTGCCACAATATTGCTGCGATTGGTTTTGAGCCCACGGGCATATTCATCGGGCTGATAGTTTAATTCGCGTATTGCCGTCTGGACCTTCTCATAGGTTGAATCCTTAACTCGAAAGCCATTGACCACACGAGAAACCGTCCCTAGACCAACGCCAGCCCGCTCCGCCACATCTTTCATGGTCGCTTTGGCTGAGAATTGATTAGCATCTTTCATAGTATCACCTCTTACTTCTTAATCTTACCATGAAATGTAGCGTTTTCAAGTATCATTCAATTTGTCTTTGAATTTTCGTTAACTTGCCCAAATTCCTATGCAAGACGAAAAGACTGGAAACAAGCTCCAGTCTTTTCCTATAAATTAATTACCAATTAGTTTTTAACTTAAACTCACACGCACTACGCCCATCACCTTTCAGACCCATACAATGACCATAGACCAACTTTAGCTTCTTTGGCTTCTTTTTGCGATGCCTCTAAATAATTCAAATAACGCGTATTAGGTGGGTAAACATAAGCAACTTGAGCTAGACCCTCACTCACTAAGATTTCTTGGACAAGTTGCCCATCAATCCAAACATAAATTAAATCGCGTTGATACTTATCTTTGTGCGTTCCAATATCATATTCAACTTCAATTTTGTGAGCCTGTTGAAGCAAGTGCTGAAATCTCTGTTTGGCCTCAAGTCCATATGGCTGTTGCCCCAATCGAGGATGATGTAGTTCGGGAGTATCTATCAGTAACAAGCGAGCTTTAATCGACTTACCGGAGCCTAGGTCAAAATAGGCAGTATCTCCGTCGACTACCTGGTATGCCTTTACTTCTTCAAGTAATTTGGGATTTATTGGCTTAGCCTGTAGGTTAGGTGAAGCTTGGGCTATCACTCCTACTGGTCGGCCACCTAAACAGATAGTCACTAATACTAATAGAAGTATAAACAGTGTCCGTCTCATCGTTCACAACCGATACCGTCTCCATCACGATCAAACTTTGGATCCCATCCTGGATCACCTGGCCGGATAGGTGCAGCACCAGCAGCCTTGACTTCCTTACAGTTCTTATAGAAAACTGAAGGCTGAGTAGGAGCAGAAGCCGGCGCTTGAGCCTGACTAGCACTCAAGTCCTTGCGAACTGGATCATCGGAAAATACCCCGCTCTGAGACCAAATTTTGCTACTGGATTGCTTAGCATAGTCTTCAGATTCCCGCATGACTTTAAGATACGGTTCATCCGCTGACTGAATATAGTCCACCCGCGCTAATCCTTCCGTAACTAAAGCTTCCTGAAGCAAGATATCATCCGCCCACAGAAAAAGTGTGGATTTACCGTCAATTTTCTGTTCTGCTCCTCCCGAATCTTCTACATTTAGTGTGTCAGCCTCCCCAAGCAAACTTTCTAAACGTTCTTTTGCTTCTTTAGCAAAAGGCTTGTTCCCTTTCATTTCGGGCGCATTAACCATTGCTAAATGCGCTTCATAACTTGAATCATCAGGGAGAGTAACCCTGATTAAGTCACCTTCTAAGACCTCAATAGACTTTACTTTGGTGACTTTTCTGTCTCCCGTTTGCTGAGCCAAAACTTTATATCCCAAACTATCTTGACTAACCTTAGCGGATACATCTGCACTTAGAGCGCTACCGGCGCATAACAATAGAAACGATGCGCTAATATAGACTAACTTTTTCATTGCACACACTTCCCTCTCATTTTTTCACGCAACACAGAACAATTCTTACTATTAAATAGTATAATCATCCACAAACATCATTCTAGCACTCTCCGCTTCATCTGCAATAGGTATCATTTAAAAAAACAAAACCGATAAGTTTCACCCTAGTTTTTACTCAAAAAAAGCAGGCCTAAGCCTGCTTTTTACGCTTGAAAATAAAACATTAGAATGCCACCAGCAACTGCCACATTGAGTGACTCAGCCTGTCCTGGCATTGGAATGTAGATGGTCTGGTCAGCTACTTGAATAACCTCTTCCGAGACCCCTTGACCCTCATTGCCCAGCACTAAGGCTAGTGCCTGATCAGTCGACACATCTGTATAGGCTTTCGCCTCTTGGTGAAGGGCCGTCACAAACCAAGGAATACCAGCGGCTTCAAAGGCTGGACGGGCCTCCTGTAAGAGATCCAAACTGACGACCTCCAGGTGCCAAAGTGAACCTTGGCTCGCTCTAAGGACTTTGTCATTGTAGACGTCCACCGTGCCTTTGCCTAGAATGACCCCATCATAAGCTGCTGCATCTGCTGTGCGAATCAGGGTTCCCAGGTTACCTGGATCTTGCACCGCATCCAAAATCAGATAGCGTTGGCCAGAAGGTTGCCAATCAAGGGACGATGACGGTAAGTCGATAATCGCCATAATTCCTTGGGGCGTAGGCGTCTCGCTCAGGTCCTTCAAGAGCTCAGGACTGACCAGTAAAAGTGGCAGACTAAGAGCCTGATCAGGCAACTGACTTAAATCATAATCCGGTGTAGCTACCAAATGGCGGACTGGCTGACCTGACTTAAGGGCTTCTTCTACCAGATGAGTCCCCTCAATCAGGTACTGCCCCGCCTTCTGACGCCCCTTGGCAGTAGCTAGTTTCTTCCAGGCCTTAATCTTAGGATTTTGCTTGGATTGAATAACTTCCATGGCAAGACCTAGCGTGTAATACGGTAGATAGCTTCAGCATAGATAGCTGTTGCCTTAAGTAAGTCATCAATCGCAATAAATTCATTAGCTTGGTGCATAGTGTCAATGGAATCCGGGAACAAGGCACCGTAGGCTACCCCACGTGGCATCAGGCGGCCATAGGTCCCGCCACCGATGGTCATTTCGTGTCCTTCAAGGCCAGTCTGCTCTTCATAGACTGCTAGCAATTCCTTAACCATTGGGTCATCAACTGACACATAGTGTGGCTCCTTGAACTCGCCCCACTCGATGCTTAAATCATGGCCAGCCAAACGTTGAGCGGTTTGAGCTGCCATTTTTTCTGGGTCAGTGCCTTTTGGATAACGGAAGTTAGCGACGACGCTACCACCTTTATCGTCTTGGTAGTTAACCAAGCCCACGTTCATGGTCAATTCTTGCATGACTGGATCACGGTGAGCCACGCCTAAGTTAACCCCTTCAAAATCCAGATGAAGATGGTCCGCTAAAAGATGAAGGAAGCTCTCTGCACCTGCTTGATCAAATTCAAAACGGTGTAGGTACTTAGCCAAGAAGGTTGCCGCATTGACCCCTTTGCTTGGTGTCGAACCGTGGGCTGCCTTCCCTATCAAGGAGAAGGTCGCTTGATTGGCTTGCAATTGGACTTGGCCACCTAATTGATGTTCTAAAAGGAAGGACTCAAAGTCTACCACTAGCTCGGCTAAATTAGCACTTTCAACGACAGCCGTTGCGTCTTGAGGCACCATGTTTTCGCGTAAACCTGCTTCAAAGCTAACTAAGTGGTTAGAGCCAGACGCCTTAGCCCCAGCTTGGAAGTTAAAAGTCGCTGACACGTTACCTTTCTCCCCGTTAATGATTGGGAAAATGGCATCTGGTGAGAAGCCATAGTCTGGCATTTCAGCGTGTTTGAAGTAATAATCCATACATTGCCAGCCACTCTCTTCGTCCGTCCCGACGATTAAGTGGAGGCGTTGGTTAAGCTCTAAACCTAATTCACGTAAGAGCTTAAGCGCGAAGTAAGCTGCTACTGTTGGCCCCTTGTCATCGCTAGAGCCACGGGCATAGATACGGCCATCTTTACTACTGGTTCAAAAGGATTGGTATCCCAGCCAGTTCCTACGGGTACCACATCGACGTGACCCAGAATACCAACTAGCTGATCACCTGACCCAACTTCCACACGTCCAGCCCAAGGACCAAATTGCTTAGTCTCAAAGCCATCTTCTTGTGCCATGTTGAGAAATTCTTCCAAGGCCGCCTTAGGTCCAGGACCTACTGGCGCCTCTGGCGTTGCTTTATCATCTTCACGAACAGATGGCACCTTCAATAAACGGAATAAATCTGCGAATAGCGCCTCTTTACGCGCTTCGACTTCTTGTAACCAATTAATCTTTGTCATAGTCTACCTCCTAAAAACTTATTCTGCCACATAGCCATACGGCTCGAGAGCTTGCGCCTCTTGCTCAGTCAAGGAGCGCCACTGGCCAAGGGCTAAATCTGACTCTAAACGCAGGGGGCCCATGGCCAAGCGATGGAGGCTCAGAACCTCCTTGCCGACGGCTTGGAACATACGCTTCACTTGATGGAATTTACCTTCCTGAATAATGACCTGAATTTGGCTGGTGCCTTGATCCACATCTTGACTTAAAACCGTCAACTCAGCTGGCAAGCTAGTAAAATCACCCAAGTCCAGCCCCGCCTCAAAGGCCGCGATATCCGCCTGGTCCACCAAACCTCGAATGGTGGCAGTATAGGTTTTATCCACTTTCTTCTTAGGCGACAAAAGCTGGTGGGCAAGCTGTCCATTATTGGTGAGTAGCAAAAGGCCAGTTGTGTCAATATCCAAACGACCAACTGGGAAGAGGTCCAGATGTTGGCAGCCCTCCCCTAGCCAGTCAATAACGGTCTGATGGTGTCGATCTTCTGTGGCAGACAAAATCCCCGCTGGTTTGTTAAGTAAATAATAGTGATATCGCTGATAGGGGACCACTTGGCCCCCTACAGCAACGCGGTCGCTACCGGGTGTCACTTGCGTGCCGCCCTTGCTGCAAACCTGATCATTTATAGTGACGATTTTTTGGGCTAGCAATTGCTTGATGTCTTTCCGACTGCCCCAGCCCGTATCCGCCAAATATTTCTCAATTCTCATGAGAAGAACCTCATCTTATCTTGCAAGTCTTTCTTACGCGAACCGAAGAGGATTGGTAAGAGACCAAAGAGGGCCATTACTGTCATATAGACGAAGACACCTACCAAGACAACCAAGATTACCTTGACGAAAGTCATGCCTCGTCCAACTGGCCCCATGAGGCCGTTCAGGACTTGGGCCCAAATGCTGGTGCTAACGCCCATCAGTGCTGTCCCCACTAGCATTTTAACAAGTTTTGGTGTCATCTCGTTATAGCGCAAAGGTACCGACTTGTGGATGGTCCGCCACATGAGCAAGGAAGATACCAAGAAGGCAAGGCCTGTCGATAGGAAGGTTCCTTGTGCTTGGAAGAGGGCCACAAGTGGGAATTGCAGGACAACTTTGACGACTAAACCAATCAAGAGATGCCAGATGGAGAGACGGCGGAAGTTCATGGCTTGGAGAATGGTCGATAGAATGGTGTAGAGCCCCAAGATAATTGACATGTAGGAGGCTGTCACCAGAAGGCCTGGTCCTGAATGACTCCCATTAGCATAGAAAAGTTGATAAACTTCGGTTGGAATACTTGCCATACCAACTGCGGCTGGCAACATCACAAAGCTGAAGAGCAAGATAACGTGCTGAATTAAATCGCCCGTCCCTTCCTTATCCTGTTCAGCAAAACGTTTGGTGATGGCTGGCAGAGAAGACAGGGAAATCCCAATAGCCAAGGAAATGATAATCATAATCAGCTTGTTGACGTCTAGACTCAGCACCCCATAGAGTTCCGCGATTTCGCTACGCAAGAGGCTAGAAGTGTAACCCATAATCTGGCCGAAGGTATAGGTATCGATGTTTTGCGCGATAATAATACCGGATCCTACCAGGATGAAAGGAACAGAGTCTATAAGCATAATTCGCAGGGTCTTCATTAAGTCGAATTCATCACGGGATTGGTCCGTCGCGATTAAAGCCTTAATCATCGGCAAGCGACGAAGATAGACGAAAATCAAGTAGACCAGTGACACCGCCGCCCCGATAAAGGCTGCAAAAGTCGAATGGATAACCGCTGTCGTCGCTGCCCCATTGAAGAGCTTCATAACAGCATAAGTTGCTGCCAACATATAGAAGACGCGAGCAATTTGTTCCAGAATTTGGGATACAGCTGTTGGCACCATGTTATTGTAGCCTTGGAAATACCCCCGCAAGAGGCTCATGACTGGCAAGATAACTAGCGGTGGCACCAAGGAGCGAATAACTAATGTAGCTGCCGCATGGTCAATGGTTGGCGTCGCTGCTGCTAAGGCCGGCGCTACGAAGAAGAGCGCGGTGGCCGTCACCAAGCCCATCAAACTCATGACAATCATACTTGCCTTAAAGAGTTGGTCTGCAAAACGGTATTGCTTTGGAGTGATAGTAGGCCATTTGTTTGGCAATGGCACTTGGAAAACCTGCCGTCCCAATAGCTAGGAATAGCGCATAAGGTTGGTAACCCGCACTATATAATGTATTGGCATTGAGGTAGTCTGCCCCTAACCAAGCTGCCCAAGGAATGACATAGATGGCACCCAGAATCCGGGAGAAAATGTTCCCGAAAGTCAGCCAAGTCGCCCCTTTGACGATGGTTTGCTTCTCATTAAGTTCCGCCTCAATGGTGACGTCATCTTCATTCAGGTATTCTTCTAGGACCTGGTCCGTCAGAATAGGCTCGGTAAAGACCTGAGTAGCCTGGCTAACCTGGTCACTGTAGGCCTGAATGGCCTCTGGCGTAATCGCCTGGGTGTCCGTTAAGTCAAAGGCTAGTTGTTGGCTAGAGATGGGCTTTGAGGACTGGCGGTCTGAGGTCTTTCCGTCGGACGCGCCGCTTGAGGCTCCGGGTGGCCGGCCACCGCCTCTTCTTCTAGTTCCAAATCAAAATCTGAACTAGGGTAGGTATCAGAGTCGGTTTCAAGTTCTGAGGCGTCATGTTCAGCCTCTGGCTCTACTTCTTGCTCCGAAGCTGTTTGACTGGCACCACCTTGACTATCATCTTCATCATGGTCAGAGTCTGACTTATCAGAAGGGTGACTTGTTTGGGAATCCTCTTGAGTCGTTGCTTCTGGCTCGGACTCCTCTTCTTCCTTAGGTTCGCCTTCTTGAATCCAACGCACTAGACGTTGCCAAAGGTTAAGTTTTGGCTCAGCTGCTTCCTCTTCTTGAGGCTCTTGCTCAGTCACTTGATCTGAGTCTAAGCTTTCATCATCTGAGGATTCTGAGTTATCTCCTTGCTTCTCCATATCTAAGACAGATACTGGAGCCCATTGGTTGTCATCGTCACTCTTGTCCTCTTGTGAAGCTGACTCGGCTTCTTCTTCCAACTCAACAGGAGCTAGCAGATTAAGTTCTACACTTTCTTCTTCTGCCTCTTCTTGGGCTTGACCTTGATTTTCTGGGTCTTCCTGACTTGGCTCAGAACTTTCAGTTCCTTGGGAAGTCTCAACACTATCCAGGTTTGCTTCAACTTGCTCAGTAGTTTCAACTTCTGCCTCAGCTAATTCCACTTTTACATCAGTTAGTTCAAGTTCTGGTTCTGCTTGATTTTCAATCGGGGTAAGCTCGTCATTAACTTCCACCTCTACAGGCTCTTCAGCTAATTTGTCTTCTGGCACAGCTGCCTCTTCCTTAGGTTTGAGGCTATTGACTCTTTGCGCGATACCTTGCCACCAGTTTTGCATCAGTCGCTCAATCTTGGTTGGGGTCAATTCTGGTGCCCCAAATTGGTCATAAGCATCCAAATCGTCTAAGTGATCTAAGCTATAGTGGGCTTCATAGACAGCGTCTAAATCTAAGCGAGGTAGCTTAAGCGATTTGATGCTTTAGCTTCTGTCGGCTGAGGTTTTGGATGTTTTGGACGATAGATAAAAGGATTATAGTTTGGATCATCTTGTCCTTCTAAATCAAGATTACTTGTGGAGCTGCTTTCAGCACTCTCTAGCTCTAACTCTGGAAGGTCAGCCTCTAACAGTTCTTCTTCTGCTTCAACTTCAGCTTGCTCAGTTAGTTCAGTCTCGTCTTCCCAGGTAGGCAAGTCATTGACTACCAATTCTGCCTTATCCTTTGCTGGCTCACTAGGTGCTGGCTCGGCATCTGCTTGGAAGATGGGGTCTACATCAAATTGATCATCGTCTAGTTCTAAATCCAGGTCAGCCGGCAGATTGAGGTTAAAGTAATCGCCATCTGCCGGTTGCGCATTAGGCCGACGTAATTTCTTCATGTCTTCTTTGGAAAAGATGACGGTCTCATGCAAGTTTTGTTCTTCGGCCAACAAAGCCTGTAAATCCGGGCTTGGTGTGCCGCTCTCTAAATCGCGCTTGTCTCTTTCTGTCATCTGCATCGTCTCCTTAATTTGCTACGATATTGACTAATCGGTTAGGAATAGCTACTACTTTGCGTAGGGTCTTGCCTTCAAGTTGCGCTTGAATTTCTGGCAAGTTAAGAGCCAAATCACCTAAGGCATCCGCGGCCATATTGGCCTCTACCATGACCTTAGCCTTAATCTTCCCATTAATTTGAACTACAACTTCTACCTGATCTTCAATGGTCAAAGCTTCCTCATAGCTTGGCCAAGCGACATGCGAAATGCTGTCTTGGTAACCTAGCTTTTGCCAGATTTCCTCACTAATATGTGGAGCCAATGGCGACAACAATTGAATCAGGCCTTGAGCATAAGCTTTTGGAATGATGGCCTGGTCTTTCGTAGCATTGAGGAAAATCATCATTTGAGAAATTGCGGTATTGAAGTGAAGAATTTCATAGTCTTCTGTTACCTTCTTGACAGTTTGGTGGTAGACACGTTCTAGGGCAGGGTTCTCAGCATCTTGAATTCGCTCGCTGAGGCTACCATCTTCTGCCACATAGAGGCGCCAAATCCGATCAAGGAAGCGACGAGTAGATTCCAAGCCGTTCTCACTCCATGCAATCGAAGCATCCAATGGGCCCATGAACATTTCATAGACACGTAGGGTATCTGCACCGTATTGTTCTACCACATGGTCTGGATTGACAACATTGCCCTTGGACTTAGACATCTTATTGCCGTCCGTCCCCAAGATCATGCCTTGGTTGAAGAGCTTCATGAATGGTTCCTTAGTTGGTACTACACCTAAGTCGTAGAGGAATTTATGCCAGAAACGGGCGTAAAGCAAGTGCAAGACGGCATGTTCCGCCCCCCCAATATAAAGGTCAACTGGCAACCATTTGTCTAACTTATCTGGATCTGCTAGGCGCTCTGAGTTCTGTGGGTCGATATAACGGAGATAGTACCAAGAACTACCCGCCCATTGTGGCATGGTGTTAGTCTCACGGCGACCTTTACGCCCTGTCTCTGGATCCACTACGTTGACCCAATCTTCAATAGCAGCCAATGGTGATTCGCCCGTACCACTTGGTTGAATCTTATCGGTTACTGGCAGACGAAGTGGTAATTGATCCTCGGGCACTAGACTCATACTGCCGTCTTCCCAATGAATCACTGGGATAGGCTCGCCCCAATAACGTTGACGCGAGAAGAGCCAGTCACGTAGACGATAGTTGACTTGTCGTTGGCCTTTACCCTTGGCTTCTAACCAATCAATCATGGTCGTAATAGCCTCCGCATTATGGAGACCGTTTAAGAAGTCAGAATGAATGTGTAGCCCGTCGCCTTCATAGCAACCAGACTCATTATGTTCAATTACGGACACAATTGGCAAATCATACTTGCTAGCAAATTCGAAGTCTCGCTCGTCGTGGGCTGGTACCCCCATGACTGCCCCGGTTCCATAAGAAGCCAAGACATAGTCCGCAATCCAAATTGGTAAGGATTCACCAGTTACGGGATGTTTAACGTAACCTCCCGTAAAGACCCCGGATTTATCCTTATTAAGGGAAGTCCGGTCCATATCACTCTTCGTTGCGACTGCGTCAACATAGGCTTTTACCGCAGCTTCTTGTTCTGGGCTGGTGACTTTCGCTACTAATTCATGTTCAGGTGCTAAGACCACATAAGAAGACCCAAAAAGAGTATCCGCGCGTGAAGTAAAGACTTGTACTTGGTCGGCGTGACCCACAATATCAAAGTTAATCAAAGCCCCTTCAGATTTACCAATCCAGTTGCGTTGCATTTCCTTAAGGCTTTCAGGCCAGTCTAGAAGATCTAAGTCTTCTAGAAGACGCTCTGCATAGGCTGTAATCTTGAGCATCCATTGTTTCATTGGCTTACGGTAAACAGGATGGCCTCCGCGCTCGGATTTACCATCAATGACTTCTTCGTTAGCCAAGACGGTCCCCAGGGCTGGGCACCAGTTAACGGCTACTTCTGCTTCATAGGCCAAGCCTTTTTCGTACATTTTGGAGAAAATCCATTGGGTCCATTTATAATAGTTAGGATCGGTTGTATTGACTTCCCGCTCCCAGTCATAGCTGAAACCAAGTGAATTGATTTGACGGCGGAAAGTTTCGATATTGGCAGCAGTAAAATCAGCTGGGTCATTCCCCGTATCTAAAGCGTATTGTTCAGCAGGCAAACCAAAGGCATCCCAACCCATTGGGTGCAAGACATCATAGCCTTGTGCCCGTTTCATACGAGCCACGGCATCTGTTGCTGTATAGCCTTCTGGGTGCCCTACGTGCAAGCCCTGACCAGATGGGTAAGGGAACATGTCTAGTGCATAGAACTTAGGATGCCCAGGACGCTCCTGAGTTTTAAAGGTTTGGTTTTGGCGCCAATAGTTTTGCCATTTTTCTTCGATTGCTTTGTGATTATAGGTCATCACATAACCTCCTTGCATTTCTGATAAAAAAAGCCCTACATAAACCGTGTTAAACACAGTTCACATAGGGCGAAATTTTCGCGGTACCACCTAATTTAAGCTAGAATAGCTTATCTCTAGCCTTAACGCGGCGGACGTCTAGTCTTACTGAAGATTCAGACTAGCTTCAATTGGATGAGTTCAGTAGCACTCCCGGCTTATTTCCACCACCCATAAGCTCTCTATAGCAGTTGTACCGCCTACTAATTCCAATATTGAATTACTATTGAGTCTAGTATATCAAATACTAGCGACTAGTTCAATGAGATGACTTGACCTACTTGGATGAAATGGGAACCCCCATTGTTAGCAATCAATTTGTAGACATCTACCCCATTACGACGAGCGATTGAGTACAAGGTGTCACCTGCTTGGACAGTATATGAACCGCCACTTGCTTGGCTAGCGTTGTTTGCAGCTGGCGCTGGGCTCTCTGCAGGAGCTGGTGTTTGGGTAACTGGTGCAGGAGTTGGGGCTGGTGTTTCAGCAGCGGCGCCACCACCCGGTACCTTGATACTTTGACCTGGGTACAAGAAGTAGTTTGAAGTCCCGTTCAAGCGTTGGAGCTCTGAAATTGAAATTCCATACTTGTTAGCAATACGCCAGTAGCTGTCACCTGCTTGAACTGTATAGTTGCCACCGCCTGTGCTTGGCGCTGGTGCTGGTGTTTCAGCAGGAGCTGATGTTGTACTTGCAGTGTTGCTAGCAGGAGCTGGTGTCGCACTTGCTGAACCTGAGCCTGGCACTTTGATGCTTTGGCCTGGGTACAAGAAGTAATTTGAAGTCCCATTCAAGCGTTGGAGTTCTGAAATCGAAATCCCGTACTTGTTAGCAATACGCCAGTAGCTGTCGCCTGCTTGGACAGTATAAGAACCGCCTGCTGCTGGGGCTGCAGTCGTTGTACTTGTTGAAGTAGAAGAACTGTTTGATGAAGCAGTAGCATTTGAAGATGACCCTGAACCTGGGACCTTGAGGCTTTGACCTGGGTAGAGGTTGTAGTCAGATGTGCCGTTCAAACGTTGGAGTTCTGAGATAGAAATCCCGTACTTGTTGGCAATACGCCAGTAGCTGTCACCTGCTTGGACTGTGTATGAACCGCCTGCTGCTGGGGCTGCACTTGTTGTGCTAGTTGAAGCAGAACCGCTATTTGATGAAGCTGACGCATTAGTCCCTGAACCTGGCACTTTAATGCTTTGGCCTGGATGGAGAGTGTAGTCAGAGGTACCGTTCAAGCGTTGGAGTTCTTGAATAGAAATCCCATACTTGTTAGCAATACGCCAGTAGCTATCGCCTGCTTGGACTGTGTATGAACCACCCGCTGCTGGTGCTGCAGAGCGCGTACTTGTAGTTGAGCTTGAAGTTGAAGAAGCAGAGCCACTTGTAGTTGAAGCAGAACCTGGTACTACCAAGCTTTGACCTGGATAGAGGAAGTAGCTTGAGGTACCGTTCAAGCGTTGCAATTCTTCAATCGAAATGCCGTACTTGTTAGCAATACGCCAGTAGCTATCGCCTGCTTGAACCGTATAAGAACCGCCACCAGTTGCTGGGGCTTGCGGGCGTGCTGGGCTAGCAGTGCTGGAACCACCCGCATCATATTGAGTCAAGCCATAGGTTTGAATTAATTGGTTGAGCTTAGACGCGTAACGAGTATCTGTCGCATAACGACCCGTTAAGTGTTGTGTTGCGTCTTGATAAGAGTTGGTCGCACTCACGCGCGCCCCATAATAGAATTTATAGCGCCAGCTGTTAGGATTGTTGTCCCCAGTTAAAAGCGAAGCATAGTCATTCAGGGATTCACCATAGTTGCTATACTTACGGAAAGGTTCCTTAGCAGCATAGTAGTTACCACTACCGTCGTCTTCTAAGGTGTCCATACGAACGGAATTACCGTTGTAGTCACCCTTGATCCCGAATAAGTTATAGTTAGGTGCTGATGCTAATCCACTTTGGCCCCAACCTGATTCTAAAATTGCTTGCGCAATCATTACAGAGGCATACAAGTCATTATTCTTAGCGATATCGCGTGCATACCCTCCAATAGTTGATAAGAAGTTCTGTTGGGTAGCTGTTTGAGCTTGTACGGTCACCTTTGGTGCAGTGAGCGTGCTTAAAGTAGATGCAGAAGCGAATAAGACTAAGCCTGCATTAACCACTTTGGCAATTTTCTTATTTGATTCGTGGCGCTGTGCTTGTTTACGACGATTAATCACCGCTTGACGCGTTAATTTCACGTATATTCCCCCATTCTGCCATTTTATGATACAATACCATTATATAGAAAGCCTCTCGCTAAAAAAAGGGGCCTAGCCCCCTTTTCGTTTACTTTTAACTATTGTGTAACTTTCACGTAATACAAAGGAGTTTGTCTATGCAACGCGCTCTACACTACAGCCACACCCTCTTAGCTGCCTTAATCCAACGCTTTCCAGATGGAGTCTATATCGACGGAACCCTAGGCAAAGGACATGACACAGCCTTTATCCTAAGCCAACCAGGCTTTTGTGGCCAGGTTATGGGCTTTGATATCCAAGATCAGGCCTTGGCTTGGACCCAGGAACGCCTAGCTAAGCTGCCCAACAAGGAGTCTGCCCAGCTTTTCCTAGCCTCTCACGACCAAATTCATACGCTTTTAGCTGAGGTCCCTCAATTCAGTGGTGCCATTTATAATCTAGGCTATCTACCCGGTGGCGACCACCAAATCACAACTCAAGAGACTTCCACCCTGGCCTCTCTAGACCAGGTGCGAACCAAACTTCGGGTTGGCGGTCAAATTATCTTGGTGATTTACAGTGGCCACCCTCAAGGTGCCAAGGAAAAGGATGCCCTCTTCCAAGCCTTAGCCAGCTGGCCCCAAGAAGAATTCCAAGTCCTTCATTATGGCTTCATCAACCAACGGAATAATCCACCACAGCTCCTCATCATCGAACGTATCAAGTAAGTAAAAAAAGCTGAGACCTAAGTCTCAGCTTTTCATTTTGTCTTATTCTGCAAGCGCAGCTTTGAGTTCATCTACCTTGTTGACCTGCTCCCATGGTAAGACCACGTCTTGACGACCAAAGTGACCATAGGCTGCTGTCTGTTTATAGATTGGGCGACGTAGAGCCAGGGTGCGGATAATCCCATCTGGCGTTAAGTCAAAGAGTTGACGTACTGCCTGAACGAGACGACTTTCAGAAACGACACCTGTTCCAAAGGTTTCAATCCGAATAGAAACGGGTTGCGCGACCCCAATCGCATAAGCCAATTGCACCTCACAACGCTTAGCTAAGCCAGCTGCCACGATATTCTTGGCAATATAGCGAGCCATATAGCTAGCTGACCGGTCCACTTTGGTTGCATCCTTACCAGAGAAGGCACCGCCACCATGGCGAGCATAGCCACCATAGGTGTCGACAATAATCTTACGGCCTGTCAGACCGGAGTCTCCTTTAGGCCCACCGATGACAAAACGACCGGTTGGGTTGATTAAGAAGCGGGTTTGTTCATCTAATAAATGTGCCGGAATCACAGGCTTCACTACTTGTTCAATCACATCTTGACGCACAGTTTCCAAGGTTGCTTCAGGCGCATGTTGAGTCGAAATGACAACTGTATCCACCCGTAGGGCTTGACCGTCTTCTCCGTACTCAACGGTTACTTGGGACTTACCATCTGGTCTCAGGTAAGCCAATTGACCAGACTTGCGCACCTCACTCAGACGTTTAGCTAGGCGATGGCTAAGCGCGATTGGCAATGGCATGAATTCTTCCGTCTCATCACAGGCATAACCGAACATGAGCCCTTGGTCACCCGCCCCAATCAATTGATCGGTTGCTTCGTCCCGGGTTTCAATGGCCGCATCTACCCCCTGAGCGATATCAGGTGATTGTTCATCAAGCGCGACCAAGACGGCCACATTATCGCCATCAAAACCATAATCACTTGAATCATAGCCAATCCCCTTAATAGTTTCGCGTACAATTTGTTGGATATCGACATAGGCAGTCGTGCTGACTTCCCCGAAGACCAATACCAAGCCGGTGTTGACTGCGGTCTCGCAGGCTACCCGGGCTAGTGGGTCTTGTGTCAGGATGGCATCTAAGATGGCATCACTAATTTGATCGGCAACTTTATCTGGGTGGCCTTCCGTCACCGATTCAGATGTAAACAACTTTCTTTCCATAGTAATTTCCCCCATTTTGTAGATTGGTTACAAGGCAACTTCATTAAGAAAATGAATCCCATCGGGAATTTATTGTTGTAACTGACTCCATTATACATTAGTATAGTAGATATAGATAGTAAAAATGTCGAAAAAAGAGGATTAGCTATGAAACACTTTGCACACTTTCTAAGACATCCCCTCATTCGAATCTTCCTGGCGCCACTAGGCTTTGGGATATATGGTTTAATCGTAGGGATGTACCACACTACCGAAATCAACTGGTTAGCCTTGGGCTATCTCTACCTGATTTTAGTCAGCAGTCAGTTGATTGACCACTACTTCTTCGTTCGCTTCAATACCCGCAAGGCCAATGCTAGCTCGCCAGTGATTCTATACGCCATGGAAATTCTGCTCTGGGCAGCAACCGTGGGCTTTATGTGGCAGCATCATTGGGGGGGGCTAACCTCTTACTCCTCCTCTATATCGCCTATACCCACATTCAGCATTATCCTTATAATCTGACCAACAGCCTCTACCAGTTAATTCTAAATATCTTCTTCCAGGCCTTCATCGTCAACAACCTAGCCTACTTCAGCCAGACAGGGACCATCACGACCGGCTTCCTCATCAGCCTCCTGCCTCTGGCAGCCTTACAACTGGCCTTTCAAGCTGAAGGCAATAGCCTAGTTAGTCAGCTAACGGGACACCCTTCCGTCATGCCACATGGCTTAAAAACAAGTCTAGTGCTTATCTTGAGCTTAGTAGCTGTGGCTGCTGGGACCTACTTAAGTTTCCCATCCAAATCTTATTTCATGCTCCAACTCCTCTTTATCGCCGGGAGCGTCTTGACCTTAGCCCCTCTCTTGGTCCAAACTCGACAACATAACCAAAGCCAAAATAAACTCAACTATCTCAGCACTAGTTACTTGCTGATTAGCATCTTGTATGCCTGTGCTTACTGCTTCTAACATATATGGCAAAAACAGCCGTTCCCACACGTAGGTGGGGACGGCTGTTTTTGGATGTCTAGTCAGGCAACTTAGCCCAAAAAACATGGTATCGCACGGTTGCGCATGATGCTGACAACTGTCACGATTAACATCACCAAGATTGGAAGGTAGCTCCATGACAAAGGTAGTCCTAATAGGGCAATATATCCGAACAAGGTACATCCCACCACCAATTTCTCCAGTGTGGTCTTCTGGCCACGAAGACTCCATAGGGATAATACAATACCTAGGATTATCAAGGTCAGCATACTGCCGAGATAAATCCGAAGCGGCCAATGGCTACCCAAACTTGTTAACATAATGGGCGACGGGATGCTCAGATCTATTTCTAGCACCTCGATAGTGTCTCTTAAGATTAAGAAATTCCCGATTGAAAACACCAAAAAGAAAGCATTGAAGGGGAGTAAGACTTGTTTTATCTTCAAGGTATTCTCACCTCCTCTGATTCAGTAAATTATAGAGCCATTGAAGATTCCAATCTGGAGCAGGCTGTGCTTGAATGATAGGTTCAAAAATTGTAGCAAGTGCTTCATCTACGAATATTTGCTCCTCATCTGAAATGTCATGTCTCAGACTAGTTAATAAGGGAGTATCTACAGGTATATACTCAACTTGACCCAAAGGAGTTAGCGAGTAGTGAATAGCCTCATCATTATAATAGAGTTGTCTACTGTCCGCAATTACGATATAACGAATTTTAGCTCCATTATACGCCGTGGTAAATTCCCAATCCCCGCTTAAATTATCTCTCTTGTACTTAAAATTATCAAGTTCAGGATGCTCGATTTGATTAAAGTTTCGCATTGCTTCTTGCAAGGGCGAGTATATTCCTTCGGTGTGTTTTGCATAGTATACGCTATAAGTTGATAAGTTGTCTGAAACTTTCGTCCACGCAAAAAGTCCTACAACGGTAACTATAAATACACTTATAAATAACTTCCATTTTGATTTCATATCTTTCTCCTATGAGTCATTTTAAGCAATGATTTGGGTTGCCGCACTTATTCTTGCGATCTTCTTTTTTCGGTGTTGCACTTAATTATACAATCTGCGCCCCGAAAAAAGCTAGGACGCACGCCCTAGCCTCTCGTTGTTTAGCCTGTAATGAAATTTCCCAGGAATACCCACAGGATGCAGAGGACCACTTGGACGCCCACCATATAGAATAACCATTGGCTTGGTAGGCGCGGAATCTTCAGCTTGTAGACAAAGGCTACCGCTAGGAGCGCGTAGACCAACATCAGGAAGATTTGGAAGACAGTCAGCGGGAGCAGGAAGCCTACTAAGGACACGACCTGAATCGCGAAGACGCCTAGTTCTAGTGGCAACCCGACGCTGTGGCGCTTGTCCACTTGATCTTGGAATTCGGCCGCTTGGTTGAAGTAGGCTAGGCGAATTCCGACTGCCAAGATGTAAAGTGCGAAGACAATGAGGCTAAAGGCGCCCGCATTGGTTACCGCCATCAGATAGACGCCCGGGAGGACGCCATAAATGAGGAAACTACTCAAGGTCTTGAGCTCCTTGGCGAAGGCAGCCTCCGCCACCGAAGACTGGAATTGATTCATGAAGCCTCCGACGAACAAGTCGATGATGGAGGCAATAATCAAGGAAACAAGGGCGTACTGTAGTTCACGATGAAAGGCGAACCCGATCCCTGTCGCTGCAAAAACAAACCTGCTAATAACACCACATTGGAGCGGTGCAACTTCCCAATAAACATACCGACACCCTGCTTTCTTTTAAATTTTTACACTTCTTAGGCTTTCTCGAAGCCAATAATGAGACCGTGGTACTGCGCGTAGAAGGTGCAGAGCCCATTAAAATCCACTACCTCAATTTGAGCCTGAGGATAGTGTTCACGCAGCAAAGCACTCACCGCTTCAACCACTTCTGGATTGTCGCTATGAGAAATCGCCACCTTACCACCTTGGTAGCCATGCTTGAGCATTTCTTCTACGGTTGCTTTCACAGCCCGTTTGCTCCCCTTGGACTTGGCCCCAATCTCAATCTTACCTTCAGCTGTACGAACCCCAATCAAACGGATGCCCAAGAGGCCAATCATACCACCGACTAGACGGTTGACACGGCCGGCTTTGACCAAGTTATCTACTGATTCTAAGATGAAGACGACATCCGTCTTTTGATGATAACCCTTTAGGCTAGCTACCACTTGGTCAAAATCCAGGCCAGCTTGTACCAACTCCAAACCCTTAGCAATCAAGAGGTCGTTCTCTGTCCCAGCAGACAAGCAGTCAAAGATATAGATATTAGCCAATGGGTTTTCTTCCAAAGCCATATTGCGACCAAGCTGGGCGCTATTATAAGAACCTGATAAGCCACTTGAGATGGTAAAGCAGATGACATTTTCGGCTCCTTCGAAGGCATTGGCATAAGCTTGAGGAGACGGACAAGCAGTCGAAGAGGCCTCCTTGCTGTCTTGCATATCCTTTACAAAAGTTGCCATATCTAAGTTGGCATCATCCACATATACCTGAGTGCCAATATTAATCATTAAAGGTACTAATTCAAAAGCGACATCCGTCCCTGCAAACAGGTCCGGCGAGATAGTCGCGCCTGAATCGGCTACTAACTTCCATTTCATAGGTAATTCCTCCCTCTGTCTTCTCCCTAAGTATATAAAAGCCCACGGCAACTTGCAAACAAAATCACGCGTGGGACTCTCTTTTTATTTTTAGGATCTTTAGGGGCTAGCACTTTCCAGCCTCTCTATAAGCAACTATGCCTGATATCGTTTAACTAGGGCAGCAATCCCCATGCCCCACCAATACAAAGGGAGGCAAGGCCATATTGACTCTCAGAGCGAGCTAACTCATGGCAGAGCGTCGCTAAGACTCGGACGCCTGAAGCCCCAATAGGATGGCCTAAGGCAATAGCGCCACCATGAACATTGGTCCGCTCAGCTAGCCAATCAGTCGACACCCCGTGATGGGCGACTAAATCATGTGAAACAGCCAGTGCTTGAACCGCAAAAGCCTCATTGAGTTCAAAGCGGTCAACTGCTTCAAAAGGCACGCCAGTACGCTCTAAAACCTGCTCAATAGCTCCTACAGGGCCGATTCCCATAAGGCTAGGGTCAACCCCTGCCTGACCAAAACCTAGAACTTCAGCCAGTGGGGTCAGCTGGTAGCGGTCTACGATTTCTTGGCTCACCAAGCAGAGAAAGGCTGCGCCGTCATTAATACCTGACGCATTACCGGCTGTTACCGTCCCCTCTTTCTGGAAGGCAGGACGCAAACCAGCTAATTTCTCAGGGCTGGTTTTATAGTTAATATACTCATCTCGATCTATCACTTGACGATTGCCCTTGCGGTCGACTTCTGTCACAGCCACAATTTCCTGGTCAAAGAGGCCTGCTTGTTGAGCCGCTTGAGCCTTAACTTGAGACTGATAAGCATAAGCATCTTGAGCTTGGCGACTAATGTCATATTGCTGAGCTAAATTCTCAGCCGTCACACCCATAGCATAGCCCCCAAAGGCATCAGACAAGCCATCCCGATAGAGGCTATCTACTAGAGGACTGCCACCATAAGCCATGCCCTTGCGAGATTTGCCATCTAAGACGAAGGCGGCCTGGCTCATACTTTCCACGCCCCCAACGATCAGGGCTTGGTTCTCACCGGCTTTAATCTTGGTATAGCCTTCATAGACTGCCTTCAAGCCACTCCCACAGACCATATTGACGGTGTAGGCTGGGGTCGACATCGGTAGCCCTGCCTCTAGCGCGATTTGACGGGCCAGGTTTTGACCATGGCCAGCCGATAAGACATTCCCAACAATCACTTCTTCAATGGCTTCCACTGGTACTTGGTCTGATTCTAGCACTGCCCGGAGAACTTGGCTGCCCAAGTCTAGCGGACTGAGATTGGATAAGGCGCCAAGATAGCGACCAATGGCCGAGCGCTTAACTTCTGTAATATATACGCGTGTCATAAGTAACTCCCTTTAGTTCAAAGTTCAATGAATGCTTAAATCAATGGCCGCTTGCTGACGCAAGACTGGCAACAAAATGACGAATGCAGGTGACATAAGCTTGAATGAAGGCATCATCCTCCAAATACAATTCATGCTTACGCCCCGGCACACAGTAAGCTTGGGCTTGAGCTAGACTCGACGTCAAGCCATGAATGCCACTAGCTAAAACATGGTCGTCAAGCTCCGCCCGCCAGACTAGGACTGGCAAAGTGAGCTGGCCAAGGCCTTGACGAGACAAAATTTTGTGCGAGCTAGCTAGACTAGTTGCTAACCAAGACCAAGTAGCGCCCCAACTAGGAAGCGGATGCTTGGCTAGGTGCCAATGATGGAAATACTGGCCACGTTCATATTGAGTGGTCCAGCGATTCTGGCGGGGATACTGGCTATGACGTTCAGGATCAAAGGCCCCCTGACGCGGAGCATAAGCTTTGCCACCACCTAAACAAGTGACGGCTCGACTCAGTAGATGGGCATAGGCAAAAGGAATCTTGCCCGTATCGATTGCCAGCATAGGCGAGGAAAGGATGAGCCCCTGAGCCAAGCCGGGATAGAGTTGGCAAAGACGAGTCGCGACCGCTCCACCCATGGAGTGGCCGAATAGGACTAAGGGACCTTGGATTTTTCCTTGCTTGCCTAAATAGTCCAAAAGGCTAGCTAGGTCCTCAGCATATTGATCAAAACTTTGGCTATGAATGCTGGATTTGGGACCATAAGGACCACTGGCGCCATGCCCTCTTAGGTCCACTGCAATGACCTGACAGCCTTCTTGGTGCCAGTAGTAGGTTAACTCCCGAAATTTTTCCTTGAACTCATTGAGACCATGGATGATTAGGAGAGTAGCCTGAGCCTCAGCATGAGGATAGAAATCAAAGTCTAAAGTCTGGCCGTCTTCTAAGTTAATCGTCTCTGACTGACCATGTTGTGCCAGATAAGGCTGAACCCAGTCTGTCATTTCTTGGTCGAACTGGTCTTGCGATAGCCAGGCATGCTGAGTGCTAGCCTTAGCATGCCAGCTGTCGACGTCAAAGACTTGCTCGCGGTCATTACTTGGCTTGAGGCCATGTCGACGCTGGTAGACCTGGCCATAAGTCGCTAGCCCCAGGCCAACTAGACTGGGCAATAGATAAGCAAAAGGTGAAGTCATGGTGGGGCTCCTTCAAGTTGAATTAAGGACTAGTAAGTGTATCGGAGGTGACAACTGCCACCAAACGCACGTAGGCCACGTCGCCAACCAATTGGTCGCTAGGTTGAGCGTAGAGAGTCACATATTGACTGGCAATATAGGCGCTGGTCTCCTGGCCTTCCATTTTGGCAAAGGCCTTATAGAGATAATCAGCCAGGATGTCAGGGTGCTGGCGCCAAGTATCTAGGTGGACGTCATCCGCCGCAATGTAGAGCTCAAAGGTGGATTCCCCTAATCTGGAATTGGCATCCTCAATTGCTGGATGCGCCGTCCGAAATCTTGCCCATCTAAGGTCCGGCTACTCAAGTAATAATAATCGGATAATTGACGAACCCGAGTTTGACTCCCTGTAGCAAGTTGGTGGCCGACCTGAATCTCAGGCCAACCGAGTTGGCTCCGGTGTTGGTTAACTTGATTGACAAAGGCCTGATTCAGGCCATTCAAATCCAAACCCTGATTGAAGTTTTGGGCTGTGCGGGCGGCCTTCTGATATATAGAGCTAGCCGCCACATTAGCCGCTACTTGATGGGGTTCTTGGTTGGCCCCAGATTGAATGACATGGGACTGATTATCCTGAGGCTTATTTTGTGGAATATTCAATAATTTTTGGGCGATAGTCAGCATGGCTTGCGGGCGGCTGAGGCTATTATCCTGCCAGACAGCCTGAATCATATCCCGTCTGGCAAAGAGGGCCAGGCAGAGGACGACAATAATCGCTGCTATCTTCAAAGGGGTCGTAGATCTTTTTTTCATGGTCAGTCTCCTTCTTCTACCATCTTAGGCAATTCTGACAGAGATTTCAATCTTGATGACTGAGATTTACCCTTTCTTAAGATTTGAACAGGACATTTGTCCCAAGTCCTAAAAACGCGTATAATGTGTAGAGTAGACGGGGCTTCCCTGCCCCTAGATTAAAGGAAGGAGGCCCCCCATGTCGGATGCCCAGTCCCAGACCGCCCAAGAGCGGGCCAAGGTTCAAGAACGGATTGAAGCCAAGCTCAAGCTCTTGCCAGATTTACCTGGCTGCTATCTCATGAAAGATGCAGCCGATCAGATTCTCTATGTCGGCAAGGCCAAGAACCTTAAAAACCGAGTGCGCTCCTATTTCCGTGGCGCTCACGATACCAAAACTACCAAACTAGTGTCCGAAATCGACCACTTCGAGACCATCATCACCAACAGTAATAAGGAAGCACTCTTGCTGGAAATCAATCTAATTCAGCAATATAAGCCGCCTTTAATATTCGGCTCAAGGAAGGGACCATGTATCCCTACCTTAAAATCACCAAGGAACGCCATCCCCAGCTCATCATCACATCCAATGTGACCAAGGACGGCGGTCTCTACTTTGGCCCCTTCCCCAATGTAGGGGCAGCCACCCAAACCCAGCAACTCTTACATCGGGTCTATCCCCTACGTCGTTGTGGTAAAAATGAGAAACGGGCTTGCTTCTATTATCATCTAGGTCAGTGCATTGGTCCTTGCGATCATGAAGTCACCAAGGACATGTACCAGCAACAGATTCAGAAGATTAAGCAATTTTTCAACGGCGATATCCAACCCATTATGACTCAGCTCAAGGACAAGATGCAGGCAGCCGCCGAGCGTCTGGACTTCGAACAGGCCGCCGATTACCGGGACCAACTCCAATACATTGAGACCACTATCGAGCGTCAGATTATCATGAGCCAGGACTACGACAACACAGATGTCTTCGCCTATGACTTCCAACGGGGCTGGATTTCCATCCAGGTCTTCATGCTCAGACAAGGTAGTATTCTCAAACGTGAAGCCGCCATTTACCCAGCTTATACGGATCCTGATGAGGAGTTGACGACCTTTATCGCCCGCTTCTATCAGGAAGAAAACCACTTACTTCCTAAGGCTATCTTGGTCCCTGAGGATGTTGACAAGGACTTGTTATCGCAAGTGATTTCAGTTCCTATCAGCACGCCACAGCGAGGCAAGAAAAAGTCCATGCTGGACCTTTGCGCTAAGAACAGCCAGCTGGCTCTCAATGAACGCCTCAACCTCTTGGACATCCAAGCCCAACAAACCCGTGGTGTCAGCGAAGACCTGGCGGTAGCCTTGGGTATCCCTCTGGCCTATCATATTGAAGCCTTCGACCACTCCAACATTTCAGGGACTGGCCTGGTGTCGGGTATGGTAGTTTACAAAGAAGGAAAGCCTGACCGCAAGAGCTACCGTAAGTTTAAAATCAAGGAATCTAACCAAACCAATGAATTTGCCCACACCCAAGAGGTCATTCGTCGTCGTTATTCGCGCTTACTGCGTGAGGAACAGCCCCTGCCTAATCTGATTTTGATGGATGGGGGCAAGGTCCAGGTTCGGGCAGCCCGCCAGGTAATAGAAGAGGAACTGGGACTCTATATCCCTGTCGCTGGCATGGTCAAAGACGACAAACACCGGACCGCTTCCCTCCTAAATGGTTATAGCGAGGAAGTGGTAGAGCTAGACCGCCAGTCGCCTGTCTTCCACTATATCCAAAGAATCCAAGAAGAAGTTCACCGCTACGCTATTTCCTATCACCGTCAAGTACGGAGCAAGCAACAATTCGCTTCTAAGTTAGACGCCATTCCTGGTGTGGGTAAGGTAACCCGCACCAAGTTGCTCAAGCACTTCAAGTCCCTCAAGGCTATGAAAGAAGCCTCCATTGAGGACTATGCCAAGCTTGGTGTAAGGGCTGAATTAGCTGAGCGAATTATTGCCTATCTCAGCAAACAAAAGGACTGAGCCTAAGCTCAGTCCTTTTTGCATGCTATGATTTAAGTGACTAGCCATAAAGCCAGAACATAAAAACTAACCCAGGCTAAGTTAAGGGCAGCGCCATTAAAGAGGGGCGTCCAGCGGCGGATGACATAATGGCTAAGGCCTAGCCAGATTGGCGTGGTCACCAGCGGGGTGGCTAATAGAAAGTAAGTCGGCCACTGGGTCTGCCCAGTCACAATGGCCAGGCCATACAGAGCCCAACCCAAGTAGGTTATTACAAGGGCCGACAGCCAAGTCACATTGAGTAAGTGATTGGCCTGATTAAGCGCTTCTACCAAAAATTTATTGGCCTTGCCCGCTTCTTCGTAATCCTGACAATAAGCCTTGCCTAGAATGGCTATTACATAGAAGGCGCCATGAGCCAAGGGGGATAGACTGAAGCCAATCAGGAGGCAGAGCAGTCCAGCCCAGGCCAAGCCCCTTACTGGTTGGGCCATTTGCCAGAGGCCATAGAGACTTAGAAGCGGTAGCCAAATAGAAAATTGGGCCAGCCAAACACCCCAGCGTAAACGACGGTCGGTCCCTGATCTCATATAAAGAGCCAGGCGTAAATTGGTCACACCCCCTGCTTGGTAGCGGACCAAGTCTTCTTCAGTCACCGGCGCAAAACCTACTAGTAATATATCGCCCACCAACCAGGCCAGAGCCCCAAAAAGACCTGCCAAAAATGAAGCCTGCACTAGGGTCATCAAAATCCCTCCTCCACACTTGTTACTCTCAGTCTAGCACACCCTCAGCCTTTTATATAACAAAAAGGCTGAGACCAAGGTCTCAGCCAAATTTATTACATCATACCCGGCATGCCGCCCATTCCGGCTGGCATATCAGGGCTTTCTTTTGGAATGTCTGCTACAACGGCTTCTGTCGTTAAGAGCAAGGCTGCTACAGAGGCTGCATTTTGAAGGGCAGAACGGGTTACCTTGGTTGGGTCCACAATCCCTGCTTCAATCATGTTCTCAAAGACATCAGTTGCCGCGTTATAACCTACACCTTTTTCAGAGCGACGGAGGGTGTCCACAATGACCGAGCCTTCCTTACCAGCGTTAGCTGCAATCTGACGAACTGGTTCTTCCAAAGCACGAGCTACAATCTTAACGCCTGTTGCTTCGTCGCCTTCAGCTTCTACTGCTGCCACGATTTCTTGAACGTTAACCAAGGCAGTACCCCCACCAGGCACGATCCCTTCTTCCACGGCCGCACGGGTCGCGTTGAGGGCGTCTTCGATGCGGAGTTTGCGTTCTTTTTGCTCAGTTTCAGTGGCTGCCCCTACTTTAATAACGGCTACCCCACCTGACAATTTAGCTAAACGTTCTTGGAGTTTCCTTGTCGAAGCTTGAGGTGCTTTCTTCTGCTTGTGCGCGAATGACCGCAATACGGTCTGCGATAGCTTGCTTGTTGCCAGCCCCTTCTACGATAGTGGTAGAGTCCTTAGTTACCGTTACTTTACCGGCATGACCTAGGTGCTCTACGGTCGCATCCTTCAGTTCAAAGCCTAATTCTTCTGAAACAACGGTTGCCCCGGTCAAGACTGCGATGTCTTCCAACATGGCCTTACGACGGTCCCCAAAACCAGGCGCCTTAACGGCCACCACGTTCAAGGTCCCACGTAACTTGTTGAGGACTAAGGTTGGCAAGGCTTCGCCGTCTACATCTTCCGCAATAATAAGGAGCGGACGACCAGATTGCATAATGCCTTCCAAGAGTGGTAAAACATCTTGGATGTTGGTAATCTTGCGGTCGGTCACGAAGATAACAGGATTTTCCAATTCAGCAACCATCTTCTCATTATCGGTTACCATGTATTGAGAGAGATAACCCCGATCAAATTGCATCCCTTCGACTACTGATAATTCCGTCTCGATAGACTTAGATTCTTCAATGGTAATGACACCGTCGTTGCCGACACGTTCCATCGCGTCCGCAATCAAGTCGCCAATGGCTGGGTCGCCAGAAGAGACTGCGGCTACTTGGGCAATGGCTTCTTTGGATAAAACTGGTTGAGATAAGGCTTGTAAAGCTTCAACTGCTGCCTTGGTAGCCTTGTCAATCCCGCGACGGATGCCAACTGGGTTAGCCCCGGCCGTCACGTTCTTCATGCCTTCGTTGGCAATAGCTTGGGTCAAGACAGTTGCAGTCGTGGTTCCGTCACCGGCTACATCATTGGTCTTGCTAGCCACTTCCAGCACCAATTGCGCCCCCATGTTTCGAAGCGGTCTTCTAATTCGATTTCACGTGCGATGGTTACCCCATCATTGGTAATCAAAGGGGAGCCAAAGGTCTTGTCTAAGACCACATTACGGCCCTTAGGCCCTAAGGTTGTTTTGACTGTGTTTGCTAAAATATCTACCCCGCGCAAGAGAGCTGCGCGAGCGTCTTCTGAGAATTTCAATTCTTTTGCCATCAAGAGTCACTCCTTTTTCTATTCTCTGCCTTGTGCTTAGCCTAAAACTGCCAAGACATGGTCTAATTCAATTACTAAATATTCTTGGCCGTCTTGCTTAACGGTCACGCCCGCATAAGATTCAAAGACAACGCGGTCACCGACTGCGACTTCGCTAGCGCTCGCTACTTCCTTGCTGACTGCTAGGACCGTCCCGGTCTCTTGTTTTTCTTGGGCGGCGCTAGATAAAATCAAGCCTCCAAGGCTTTTTTCTTCTGCTGGGGCTACTTCAATTACCAGTCGTTTGCCTAATGGTTTTAACATGGGATTTCCTCCATTCATTCTGAAACTTAGCACTCAAACACCTCAAGTGCTAACCACTCTTTTATAATAGTCTAAAATAGTCAAAAAAGCAAGTGATAGGCACTTGCTTTTTGAAACTTATGATTTAATTTTTAGATAGCCATCTTCTGACCGATAAGAAGCTAAGGCTTCCCAAACTGCCACTGGACAAGTCACAATGAAGAGGAAGATATAGCCAGTCTGTAACCACATGACCGCAACGTCACTGAGGCCATGGACCAAGACGGTGACAATCATGGCGGTCACTAGCCCAATCTCAGCTTGAACTTCTGGTTTGAACCAGAGGGCCACCCGTTCACGGAAGTAGCCAACCGTCCCAATCAAGTAGATTGCCGTCCCATAGAGACCATAAGAAGAGAGGAACTCTAGGAAAATCTGATGGGCATGAGGTTGTCCCTTACCACCATAGAGATAGAAGAAACTGAAGTAGGACATAGGTCCCCGCCCTGTTAAAGGATAATCGGTGAAGATGCCCCAAGCCGCCCGCCAAATCATTTCCCGCTCTTCTAAGCTATGAGAGAATGAAGCCGAGGTAAAGCGCGCCAAGAGTTCTGGGAAGAAGAAAACCAGACAGGCCCCTGCTAACCCAATCCCTCCTAGCCACAAGACCAATCGGCGATTAATGAAGAAAACAAAGGTGATGGTTCCCACTACCAGGGCCGGCAAGGCCATGCGGGAGGCGGTCAGCAAAATGCCGACCACATTCAAGACCATGCTGAGACCATACCAGACCTTGGCCTTCTTAGTACCTGCCTTGACAAAGAGGTAGGCCCCCACCAAGAGGGCAAAAATACAGAAGAGCCCATAATAGTTGGCATTAAAGAGAGTGGACATAGCCCGATGCTTAGGATTAGGATCCCGCACAATATAATCTAGCGGGAAACCATGGCTGGCAATAAAGACTAGGTACTGATAAATAGCATAGAGACTAGTTCCAATGCTGCCTAAGCCAATGATATTCAGCATTTTAATCAGCAGGTCAGGCGTGACAAAATTGCGATAAATCCGGAAGAAGGTCCAAACCAGGATAAAGCCTAGTGCTGCCCAGATGCCGTACTGGTTGCGGTTGGCAAAGGCTATGATAAAGCTAAAAATCGCGCCCGCGCCGAACCAGCCCGTTCCTAGGGCAATCTTCCATAAACGTCGCCGGTACTTCCAGAAAATCAAGCCCACGGCTATTACCGCCGCTGGCACACTAATATAAAAAGGAAAAAGAATTAAGATACTTACATAAGTCATAATGAGTGCAGGCTGCGACATTAGATCGCGGAACGTTGGCCGTGTCGCCTGCTTGCTTTCAGTAGTTTCCATATAAGCTACTCCTCGTTGATCAGGGTCAATTATTACCTTCTTATTTTACCCTATTTGGCCGGAAATTTCCAATCATGCCATAAGCAAAGTCTGTCTTTAGCATGGTCTCTTCTAGTTGCATCTGCCACCCTATCTATCAATCTATCTATTGATAGATAGGGTATGAGCCAGCAAATTTACGTGCTCGCTTATAAACAACTTGGGCTTGGCTAAGCCATGATAAAAAAACAAAAGGCTAGAAGCCACATCCCCCCTAAGGGGCAAGGCTGCTTCTAGCCCTTTTCGATTCAATTCTATTAGTTAAGACGGCTCTTGTTCGCGACGTCCTCGCTTAAGAGACGGACAAAATCGTCATAGCTATAGCTTTCAGACTTGGCAGAACCGTAGTGGCGGACGTTAACCGTGCCTTCAGATACTTCTTGGTCCCCAATAACAATTTGGTAAGGAATCTTCGCTGTTTGAGCGGAACGAATCTTATAACCCAACTTCTCATTACGCAAGTCCATATCCACACGGAAACCTTTGGCCTTCAAGTCTTCATAGATTTCTTGAACGCAGTCACTGTGAGCCTCTAGGCTAACTGGCAAGAGGGCCACTTGAACAGGTGCCAACCAAGTTGGGAAGGCTCCCTTGTACTCTTCAATTAAGTAAGCCACAAAACGTTCCATGGTCGACACAACCCCACGGTGGATGACCACTGGACGGTGGTTATCTTGACCATCTTCCCCAACATAAGTGAGGTCGAAGCGTTCTGGCAAGAGGAAGTCCAACTGAATAGTGGACATGGTTTCTTCCAAGCCAATGGCAGTCTTGAACTGGATGTCCAATTTAGGACCGTAGAAGGCCGCTTCCCCGATGGCTTCGAAGTAGTCTAAGCCCAACTCATCCATGGCTTCCTTAAGCATAGCTTGCGCCTTTTCCCACATCGCATCGTCGTCAAAGTATTTCTCTTTGTTTTCTGGGTCACGGTAGCTGAGACGGAAGCGGTAGTCTGTAATCCCAAAGTCATGGTAAACCGCCTTAATCAAGTCTAGCACGCGAATAAATTCTTCCTTGATTTGGTCAGGACGCACGAAGATATGAGCGTCGTTCAGGGTCATTTCACGAACCCGTTGCAGACCAGATAGGGCCCCTGATTTCTCATAACGGTGCATCATGCCTAATTCCGCAATCCGGATTGGCAATTCGCGGTAGGAATGGATGTCATTCTTATAAATCATCATGTGGTGTGGGCAGTTCATTGGCCGCAAGACTAGCATTTCGCCGTCGCCCATGTCCATTGGTGGGAACATGTCGTCCTTGTAGTGAGCCCAGTGGCCAGATGTTTGATAGAGGTCTACCTTGGCCATGATTGGGGTATAAACGTGGTCATAGCCTAGGCTGATTTCCTTGTCCATGATATAACGTTCGATCACACGACGGATGGTTGCCCCTTTTGGTAACCAGAATGGTAAACCAGAACCTACTTCCTTAGATACCATGAAGATACCCAGTTCTTTCCCTAATTTACGGTGGTCACGTTCCTTCGCTTCTTGGCGTAGACGCAAGAATTCATCTAGGTCAGCTTGCTTGAAGAAGGCCGTCCCGTAAACCCGCTGCATCATCTTGTTGTCAGAGTTCCCACGCCAGTAAGCCCCAGCCAAGCTTAGCAGCTTGAAGACCTTAATCTTGCCTGTTGATGGAACATGAATCCCACGGCAGAGGTCAGTAAAGTCTTCTTGTTGGTAGACAGTGATGACTTCATCTGCTGGTAGGTCTGTGATCAATTCGACCTTATAAGGGTCGTGCTTGAAGAGTTCCAAGGCCTCAGCGCGAGATACTTCCCGTCTTACAATCGGGTAGTTCTGGCTGATAATTTTCTTCATTTCCTTCTCAACTGCAGGTAGGTCGTCTTCAGTTAATTGAACTTCCTTGTCAGTATCGTAGTAGAAACCTGATTCAATAGCAGGCCCCACTCCAAAATGAATACCAGGATAGAGGCGAGTTAAGGCATGAGCCATCAAGTGCGCGGTTGAGTGGCGCATGATTTCTAAGGCTTCAGGGCTCTTGTCAGTGATGATTTCAATGGTCCCGTCAGATTCCAAAGGCCGGTCGTGGTCCACCAATTGACCTTGGAATTTACCGGCTAAGGTTGCTTTGGCTAAAGAAGAGCCGATGCTAGCGGCCACTTGATCGACAGTGACACCCTTGTCATAGTGACGGACACTGCCGTCTGGGAAAGTTAAGGCGATTTGAGACATAATAGTTCCTCCTCATTGGATAATAGTGCATGGTCGACAGTCTTAATCAATGGAAATAAAAAATCCCATTGACTCTGGTATTGCGACACAGAGTCAATGGGACGTTGATAACGTGGTTCCACCCAAATTTGCTTCTGCCACTGGCAAAAGCCTCTTGGTGCTGGTAACGGGAGCGACCGTCTTGACTTAATAGGCTAGTTAGTGCCCTTAGGCCAAGAATCAGTGAAGAGGTAAGCAACTATAGCGCCAGGATGTTGCACCAACCCATCCCTCTCTTGTGCACGCGACTAGCCACTCATGGCTTCACTCTCGATTAAGATTCTAGATATGTTATACCACTTTTGCTTGAAGAATTCAAGCCCTAATCCTGGCTAGTCTGCCAATCTTGGGCATAGGTCTGGTAGAAGGCTACCTTAAGAGCGATAAAGCGATTCAGGTCATTCAAGAGCTGGAAGAGTCTGGCCCGATTTTCGAACTCCTGCCGGCTGACTGGCAAAGGGCGCTCCCGATAATAAGCTAGCAAGGCCTGAATATCGGCCATAAGATAGGTACCTGGATTGGCCGTTTCCAACTGGCTAGCCGTCAGATAAAAAATACCGGCCAAGACCTTGCTTTCTTCGCTCTCTAAGAAGCAGTCAGGCAAGGTGGTCATCATCTGCTCCAAAAGTTGGGCCTGAGCCTGACGCATTTCGACATAGTGGACATCATAATTGGTCTGTCTGAAGAGTCGGTTATCTCGCTCTGCCAAGACCGTTGTCAGGGCTGACTCCAGTTCCTGATTAAGGGCCGCTAAGGCGGCTAAGTCCGCTCCCCGTCTAGCTTGGGGCTGGCGCAAGGAATCATGAATAGTCAAAAGCAGCTGGCGTAGTTGGTCTTCGATACGCGCTCTGTGGGCCAGAATCAGGTCTTCTTTGGACGGCATATAGCTATTAAAGGCTAGGGCCAGCCCTGCCCCAATGGCAAAAAGGCCGACTTGATTGAGCCAATAAGAGACTGCTAGCGACTGCCAACCTAAGAGTTGGGTGACGAGGACCGTGCTAGCCACTAGACCCGACATGAGCTGGAGCCGATAGCTGAGGGGTACATAGATGATCAGGAAGAGGGCCAGACTAAGCATGTTGAAGCCCAGACTAGCAAAGAGCAACCAAGCCAGAGCCAAGGCCAATACCATGGACACTAATCGCTCCTGAGCCAATTTGAGCGTAGTCCGACGTGTATCCGACAAGCTCAAGAGGGCAATGACTCCCGCTGTCATCGGATTCAAGAGCCCCAGCGCCTGAGCGGTCAGTGCCGCCGCTAAGACAGCCAGGGTATATTTAGCAGTTCGCAATGGCAGGGACATGGCGCCCCCTCCCTTCCCTTATCTTTCTTCTATTGTTATACCATCTGAGCTGAAAAATAACAATCCCCACTAGTATTTTAGCTATCTTCACAAAATCTTCGCAATTATTAGCTATACTATGAAAGTACACCCCGAAAAGGAGCCATATCCATGCCTAACCCTCATCTGACCAAGGGATTTCGCCTAGCAGCCACTGTGCTGATTGACAATTACTGGATTCCCCGGCAGGAAGTCGAGCGCTACTTGGCCCGACGTCAATACTGGTCCCAAAGGCTTATGACCTACATGAGTCAGGCCGGTTGGCAAGCCCAACTTGACTTTGAAGGGAGCCAAGACGGTTTAGCCGTCCTAGGTTTGGATGGGCAAGGCCAAATCCAGGCCCTCATTCACCTGGATCCAGCCAATCTGACTGCCTTGGAAGCCGGTATAGCCCCGGAAGAACTCTTCTAATTGCCTATCTAATAGGAAATATGGGCTAAATTTATTGGCATATGCTTCTTTTTTCTGATACAATGACCATATACGTCCAAATAACAGGAGGATTAGACTCGATGACCAAGTTACATACTAAGCTCGTTTTAGTCACCCTAGCGAGCACTACCCTACTAGGTTTAGCTAGCCCTATTATGGCCCAAGAGCTAAAGAAAACCCCAGATTTAACTAAGGATTTTAGCCAAACTCAAGCCAGCCAAGCATCTAGCTTCACCATGCCGAGTGGCTACCCTGAAGAATTAAATAGCCTAACCGAAGATACCCGTTCTTATGTCGTGATTGACCAAGATACCCACAAGGTCTTGATGGAACGTGAAGGGAATAAGCCTTATCCAATTGCTTCTATGTCCAAAATTATGTCAGTTTACTTGACCTACAAAGCCATCGAGGAAGGCAAAATTAAACTAGACGATAAGATTAAGACACCTGAATCCATTGTCCGTGATTTCACCGACAATGCGGAATTATCTAATGCTGGCCTAGTGACCGATGCAGAATACACCGTCCAAGACCTCTTATACGGGATTATGTTAGCATCTGGTAACGATGCGACTACCCTTTTGATGTCTCACATCTACGGTTCTGAACAAGAAGCTGTTGCTGCCATTCGTCGCCAACTAGATGAATGGGGTATTGAGAACTATGAGTTCTACACCACATCTGGGACGCCTAACAAATACCTACCAGAAAGCTACTGGATTGAAGGGTCAACCAAGGACAGCCAGAACAAAATGTCTGCAGCTGATGTTGCCCTGATGGCCCAATACATCACTGAAAAATACCCACAAATCCTAGAACTGTCTTCTGCCCGTGAATACACCATGGCCAAAGACAGCGACCATCCAATTAAAATGGCTAACAATAACCTACTCCTTGAAGGGGCTCAATATGGCCGTCCAGGCGTGACGGGTCTGAAATCAGGTTATACGGATGAAGCCGGCAAATGCTTCGTCACTACCACGACGGAAAATGGCCGTAAGATGATTGCCGTTGTTATGGGGGTTCAAGAACCTTACTCTTCTTATGAAGAAACCAAGATTCTCTTGGACGGCTTGAATAAGCACCCTGAACTCTATCAATTAGAAGGCTTGGCTACCAACCTCCTGCCAACTCAAGCAGAGAAGGAAGCTCAAGCAGCCAAAGCCGCTGCAGAAGAAGCTGCAAGCAAGGCTCAAGCAGCAGGCAGCAAGGAAGAAAACGTTGAGAATCTCCCTAACCGCCGCAACAACCCATTTACTAACTTTATGCGTAGTATCTTTGGGATCTTTAACTAAGACTTATACCGGCTGAGACTAGTTCTCAGCCGGTTTTTCTAACTAAGAAAACTTCCCATTATATCATATATGATATAATGGGAAGTTTATTTTTACCTCAAGACCTAAAAAACGAGACCTACAGGTCTCGTTTTTTGCTATTAATTAAAGACGATAACAGGCGTCCCGTATTCTACGTTCTCGTAGATGGTTGCAGCTGCGTCTAGTGGTGAGTTAACACAGCCCAATGAACCACTATGGGTCCAGACTTCGCCACCAAATTGGCTTTGCCATGGGGCGTCATGAATCCCTTGGGCCTTATCGTCGAAACGCATCCAGTAGTTAACCGGTACAGAGTAGTCTACTCGATAGAACTGGTTGTAACCCTTGAGTCGGGTCCCAGCCAATTTCAATGATAGCCCCTGCCCCAGGAACCGTTTCGGCTGCTGGTTGACCAGTGACAACAGGTGCCTCCAAAATTTTCTTATGGTCCTTATAGAGGAACATGGTTTGGTTGGCGATATCGACTTCCACGTAGGTTGGGCCGATATCATCCTTGGCGTTAGGCACGCCACCAGTCGAGTTCACGGCAGGTTCACGCTTAACTGGTTGGTGTGCTAGCAGCTCTTGCTCAATCTTGTCGACTTCCTGGTCCACTTCAATGCCCCAACCCATAATGCCAGGTGGTACCTCTACTGTACCGCGTAAGGTTGATTTGAACTCACGCGTCTTATTATAGGTAGAGTATTTTTCATTCAATTCTTGAACGTAAGCCTTGATGAGCTCGCGATCGAAGCTGACTTGGTTATTCTCGTCAAAGTGCATCCAAGATTCAATGGTCTTCGCTGGAATTTGAACATCATCGCCTGCAATCTGAAGAACGATTGGGTTCTCACTATACTGCTTGATTAAGCCAATCGCGGACTTCATGGTGTCGCTATCTGCTTGGATAGTTGCCTTAGCATAGGCTTGGCTGACATCCACACTCGTCTTTTCTTGTGTCGCAGCGACCAACATATCTTGGGCCAGGCTATCTGTATCAACCTGAGTCCCTGTCACATCTGACTTCACTTGATAGCCATCTGCTTCTGTATATTCGATGCTAGCATCTGTCGCCGCCTGACGTTGGCTGTTATCAATGCCTTTGGCTGCTAGGACTTGAGCTGCCTTGGTTTATCTACATGGACCATGTTGGAGTCCACCTTAACATCTTGGTGGCTACCAAAACTCAATGGCCACATCACTGGATCTTGCTGATTGAAGAGTTGACCCACAGCCTTATCCAAGTCATAACTTGGTGATAATTCAGCCAAAGTCACTTGGGCAGTGGTCTTCCCATTCTCTTGCAAGTTAATTTGACGCTTGCCAAGTTCTTCAGCAATCTTCTCTTGGGCTTGGGCTTGAGTTAAGCCCATGAGCGGAATATCTCCAAAGTAGCTACCGAAGGTAAAGCGATCTAGGAAGAAGATCAAGCCCCCAATGTAGGCTACTGCTAATAAACCCAGAAGAATCATGCTGTATTTCAAAAAGCGTTTCATTGGCAAATCCCCCTATCTAAAATTATCGTTACTCTCTATTATACGGTTAGATGAAAGTTTGTAAAGTCTTAATCAACAATTGGTTGACGACTTGTGGGTTGGCTTGCCCTTTAGATACCTTCATAATTTGACCAACTAAGAAGCCAACAGCACGATCTTTCCCGTTACGATAGTCTTCGACAGAGGCTTGGTTAGCTGCCAAGACTTGGTCAATGATAGCTTGAATTTGTGCTGGGTCGCTAATTTGGGCCATGCCACGTTCTTGCACAATGACATCCGCATCGCCACCCTCAGTCACCAGAATCTTGAAGAGTTGCTTAGCAATCTTAGAAGAAATAGTCCCTGATTCAATCAAGCGAATCATTTGCGCTAGGTTGTGTGGCGTCAATTGAGTCCCAGACAAGGTGGTCTTAGCACTGTTCAAGTAAGCCGATACTTCGCCCATGAGCCAGTTAGAGGCTTGTTTAGGATCTGCCCCTTCGGCTACGGTTGCCTGGAAGAAATCAGACATTTCCTTGGTCAAGGTTAAGACCATGGCGTCATAGGCAGGTAGTCCGAATTCCTTGATATAGCGTGCCCGACGGCTATCTGGCATTTCAGGAATGGTAGATTTTACAGCTTCTACCCATTCAGGTGCAATGGTAATCCATGGTAGGTCTGGTTCAGGGAAGTAGCGGTAGTCAGCAGACCCTTCCTTAACCCGCATGAGCAAGGTCTTACCAGTCGCTTCATCGTAACGACGAGTTTCTTGCCCAATCTTACCACCTGCTAAGAGCACTTGAGCTTGACGCTTCTCTTCGTAAGCCAAGCCCTTCTTAACGAAGTTGAAGGAGTTGAGGTTCTTGAGCTCGGTCTTGGTCCCGAAGGCTTCCTGGCCATAAGGACGGAGGGAAATGTTGGCGTCACAACGCATAGACCCTTCTTCCATCTTAACGTCAGAAACTTCCGTATACATGATTTTTTCACGCAAAGCTTCCAGGTAAGCATAGGCTTCTTCCGGTGAGCGAATGTCCGCTTCAGAGACAATCTCAATCAGAGGAGTCCCTTGACGGTTAAGGTCGACATAAGAATAGCCATCACTAGCGTGGGTGTTCTTCCCCGCATCTTCTTCCAAGTGCAGACGCTCGATGCGAATACGCTTGGTTTGGCCATCAACTTCAATGTCAATGTAACCATTTGACCCGATTGGCGTATCAAATTGAGAAATTTGGTAGGCCTTAGGGTTATCTGGGTAGAAGTAGTTCTTACGGTCGAACTTCATTTCAGGCGCGATTTGGCAGTTGAGCGCTAAAGCTGCCCGCATACCAAATTCAATGGCCCGTTTGTTAACTACTGGCAAGACACCAGGGTAACCCCAGTCGATTTCGTTGGTGTTGGTGTTAGGTTCGGCCCCGAAATGTGCAGGCGATGGGCTGAACATCTTGGAATCAGTCTTCAATTCCACGTGGACTTCAAGTCCGATAATCGTTTCAAAGTTCATAGCGGTCTCCTATTCTACGGCTGCCCGTGGGGATTGGTTGACATAGTCATGTCCGGCTTCGAAGTTAGCAGCCACTTGATAGATGGTTGCTTCATCCAATGGCTTAGCCATGAGCTGCAAGCCGATAGGAAGTCCGGCCTGGTCTAAACCTGCTGGTACTGACAAGGCTGGTAGCCCGGCCAAGTTAGCTGGCACGGTTAAGAGGTCAGCCACATACATTTCGATTGGGTCTTGGATCCGGCCCCCGATTTCAAAGGCGGTTGAGGTGGTCGCAGGCCCCATGATTACATCACAGGCTTGGAAGGCTTGCTCGAAGTCTTGGATAATCAAGGTCCGAACTTGGGCTGCCTTCTTGAAGTAGGCATCATAGTAACCTGAGCTCAAGCTGAAGGTCCCTAACATAATCCGACGTTGTACTTCTGGCCCGAACCCTTCCGTCCGTGATTGCACATAGACTTCTTCCAGGGTTTGCGCGCTTTGCGAACGGTAGCCATAGCGAATCCCGTCAAAGCGTTGTAAGTTAGAAGAGGCTTCTGAAGAGGCAATAATATAGTAGACATTGATCCCGTACTTAGAGTGTGGCAAGGAAATCTCCACGATTTCTGCTCCTTGGCTTTCGAAGTAGGCAGCGGCTTGGTCCATGCGCTCGCGAATTTCTTGGTTGATGGCTTCTGAGCGATAATCCACTGGGAAACCAATCTTCAGGCCAGCTAACGGTTGGCCAATCTTCGCACTATAGTTAGTATCAATTTCAGGCAAGGAAGTTGAATCCTTAGCATCGTGGCCAGCAATGGCTTCTAAGACCAAGGCGTTATCAGCAACCGTTAAGGTCATTGGCCCAATTTGGTCTAAACTAGAACCAAAGGCGATAAGGCCATAACGAGAAACCGAACCGTAGGTTGGCTTCATCCCCACTAAACCAGTAAAGGCAGCCGGTTGGCGGATACTCCCCCCAGTGTCGGTCCCTAAGCTGGCTGGCACTTGGCGAGCTGCTACGGCTGCCGCAGAACCACCAGATGACCCACCTGGTACGCGATTCAAGTCCCAAGGGTTACGCGTCGTCTTGAAGGCCGAGCGTTCACAGCTAGCCCCCATGGCAAACTCGTCCATGTTGAGTTTTCCTACAATGATGGCACCGGCTTGGTGGAGTTTTTCTACGACCGTCGCATCATAAGTTGGCACGAAGTCTTCCAGCATGCGGCTGGCAGCAGTGGTTACCAAGCCCTTGGTTACGATATTATCTTTAACCCCGATCGGAATCCCGTTAAGGATTGGCGCATCCGCCCCATAGCCACGTGCATCCGCTTGAGCTGCGGCTTCTAGGGCCAAGTCTTTGTTGAGGGCCAAGAAAGCTGCCACTTGTGCATCTGTCGCTTCAATACGTTCGAAAGCCGCCCGCACCAAGTCTTGAGATGTAAATTTACCGGCTGCTAAGCCTTCTTTCATGGCTAAGATTGTCGTTGGATATTGGGTCATCTTAGGCTTCCTCACTTTCCATGATGGCTGGTACTTGAATGAAGCCATCCTTGCTAGTTTTAACATTAGCTAATAATTGCTCCCGCTCAACGCCTGCTTGGGCCTTGTCTTCACGGAAGACATTGAGGAGTTGGTTGCCATGGTACGTCGGTGCGACCCCTTGGGTATCCACTTGTTCGAGTTGCTCAACAAAGTCGATAATAGCATTGAATTCCTCGGTAAAGGCATCAATCTTGCTGTCATCGAATGAGAGTTTCGCCAATTTGGCGACGTGTTTGATATCGGCTGGTTGGACCATGCGATTCTTCCTTTCTGATACTGACTTTATTTGCTGGTTGATAGAGGCACGAGCGGACCTTATTTTAGAATTTGCGATTGATACTGGTTGCTACCCGCCGGCTTGGTAATAACAGCTTCGGTCCCTTCTGATGACTCAATCCGCACTTGTAGATCCAGTCCTTCAGGGAAGGTATTCTGGGCGACATCCGTCACATGCTGGGTCAGAGCGGTAATCTCCGTTAAATCATAGAACTGGGTCACGATATTAATCTTAAGAGAAGCTAGGCTGCCGTTGATATTGAGGGCTTCAGCCGTAATCCCATTAAGTTTAGGGAAGAAGTCGCTGACCTTGGTCCGGAATTCTTCAAAACCTGGGTATTGATCGTTACTACCTTGGTTGGTCCCTACAAATGGCAGGAGAGCCCGGCTTTCGTTATGCTCGGTCCAATCGGTTACGGCATTCCCCTCACGGGAAATTCCATCTAAGACGAAGGTCCCACCCACCACATTATTGGCAGGGGCTTGACTGAAAATGGCCACAGAAATTGGCACAGAACGCAATTCAGGGGTTGCCCGCAAACGACCCACGATGGTGTTGGCGTAGGCTTTACCCCGCTCCCGCATTTCCCCGATCGAGATTTCCTGACGGTGCACCACGTTATTGGAGTCGGTATATTGGTATTCACTATTCATGGCCAAACCGATGACAATCCCAGATAGAGAGTAGCCATCGTTGGTTTCGACCATAATGTCTTTTTCCATGATTTGGGCCAGGTAAATTGGCGTTGCAGCCGCGTCCGTAATCACCTGGTCATTGGAGCTAGATTCTGCACTAGACGATTCCTCCTGGCTTGACTCACTACTTTGCGCCGAAATGGTGCTTTCAGCCTTACGTTGTTGCTCAGCATCGTCCGGCAAACGAGGGTTAAGCCCTTCAGGATTATCATCTGATTCACGGCCCGTCCAACGAGTCATAGTCTCCAGATTAATCAAGGTTCCTTCTTGCAGGAAATATTGGTTGGTTGGAAAGACGCCTTTGGCAATCCGCAGGAGCCCTTCTTCAAAGGCACGGATATTACCGGCGGAACTAAGGTTGCTGTCAGAGCTGCTGGCTACCCCTAATTGGTAGCGACCATTGCTGATAACTGCCCGATAGTTCTCACTAGACAGCTGGTTCTGAGTGGTCTGCACCACCACCTGGTTAGGTCCTACCACTGGCTTTTTGGTATTTTCGGCTTCTAGGTTGTTAAGACACCCTGCCAGGGTCAGACTGACTGCCGCGAGGGTCAGTCCCTTCTGCCATTTATTTTTCATATTTTCACCACTTTTTATAGATTTGCTAAGAAACTGGCTTCGTCAAGGATGGTTACACCCAAGGATTCCGCCTTGCTTAATTTACTGCCGGCTTCCTGACCTGCCACCAAATAATCGGTCTTCTTGGAGACACTGCCGGTCACCTTAGCTCCCCGCGCTTCTAAGAGCTCCTTGGCTTCAGAACGCGAATAGCTTTCCATGGTCCCAGTCAGGACAACGGTTTTACCTAACCAGAAATCATTGGCTGAGGCACCTTCCGCCACTTCAAGAGGCTGTGGGCACTGATAGGTCAGGTTAACGCCTGCCTCTGCTAGACGTTTAAGCATGGCTTGGCTAGATTCCAAGGCCAGATATTGCACTAGAGACTGGCTGATAATTGGCCCGACTCCTTCAATGGCCCCAATTTCCTCGGCAGTCGCCTGGCTTAACCTATTCAAATCACCAAAGACTTGCAAGACTAAGCGCGCTGCCTTGGCGCCCACATGTCGAATGCCCAAACCAAAGAGCAAACGCTCAGCGGAGTTGGATTTGCTAGCTTCAATGGCGGCCAGTAATTTCTGGGCGGATTTTTCTTGGATTTTATCTAGACCTAAGAGATCTTCTAAGGTCAAACGATAGAGGTCATCCAATTCCGTGACTGCTTGACTAGCGACTAGCTGGTTAAGAATACGTGGTCCCAAGCCCTGAATGTTCATAGCACCCCGAGAGACAAAATGGCTCAAGAGGGCTAGGCGTTGGGCCGGGCAGACTAGGTTAGGACAGCGTAAAGCCACTTCCTCACCCTGACGTACTAAGGCCGTCTGACATTCCGGACAATGGGTCGGAATGGCCAGGGGCTGACTGTCTTGGGGCCGTTTAGCCAAAAGCACTGAGGTAATCTCAGGAATAATGTCGCCCGCCTTATGAATCGTGACTTGGTCTCCAATCCGCACATCCAGGCTCTCAATCAAGTCCACATTGTGGAGACTGGCGCGTTGAACCGTTGTCCCTGCCAATGGCACGGGATCCATAATGGCAGTTGGTGTCACGACACCCGTCCGCCCCACGGTCCATTCCACCTCACGTAGGGTGGTCACCGCTTCTTCAGCCGGAAATTTATAGGCAATGGCCCAGCGTGGTGCTTTGACCGTAAAGCCTAAGGCCTGTTGCTGGTCAATGCGGTTAACCTTGATGACCACGCCATCAATCTCATAAGGCAAGTCATGGCGCTGTTGACCAATCATTTGGATATAGTCAATCACTTCTTCAGCCGTCTGACATTCACGTCTGAGCGGATTGGTCCGTAGCCCCAATTGCTCAAAAGCCGCAAAGAGCCCGGCCTGACTCTCAGGATGAAATTGGTCCGTGTAGACTGCACTGTAGAGGAAGATATTCAGTTGGCGGTCAGCCACCGCACGCGGGTCTAACTGACGTAAGCCACCAGCCGCCGCATTGCGGGGATTCTTAAAGATTTCTTGGCCTTGGGCTTCGCGCTCCTCATTGAGTGCAAGGAAGACAGCCTTAGGCATGTAACATTCACCTCGCACTTCTACTGACAGATTTTGTCTTAGACGTAGAGGCAAGGAGCGAATGGTACGAAGATTCTGGGTGATGTCTTCGCCAATTGTCCCATCCCCCCGCGTAGCGCCACGTACAAAGACGCCATCCTGGTAGGTAAGGGCAATGGCTAAGCCATCGATTTTACATTCACACATGAAGGAGACAGGACCCTCGACTTGTTGGGTCACCCGCTCAATAAATTGTGTCACTTCTTCTGGACTGAAGGCATTGCCTAGACTATACATGGATTCTGCGTGAGCCACTTTACTAAAGCCTTCTAAGAGCTGGTCCCCAACCCGTTGGGTAGGTGAATCTGGCGTAATCCATTCTGGATGCGCTGCTTCGATTTCTTCTAGTTCCCGATAGAGGGCATCATAGCTTGCGTCACTAACCAGGGATTGGTCTAGAACATAGTAATGGTAGGCATAGTCATTTAATAAGTGTTTGACTTCTTCAAGGCGTGCCTGAAGGTTTGGCTTGGCATTTTCATTCTCCTTCATATCCAGGTCAGCTAGTGAGCCATGGGCCCACTACCCTATTCTACATTATAGCGCATTTGAGCGAATTTTTCTCGGAAAATGCGAACTTTTTACAAAAGTGCAATATGCCCTCCCGAGGCGACCATTATCGAACACCTAAGTCATACAAAAAAGCTGAGACTTAAGTCTCAGCTTGGCTTATTCTATTCACTTGCCTTAGTCAATGGGGCATAGGCTGCCATCAAATCCTTGATGCCTTGCGAGGCGAAGGCCACGCTCAGTAGTTGGTCTTTGCCAGCCTTAGCCACCTTAACAATGGTGCCCTGGCCGAAGGTCTTGTGGATGACCTTATCCCCGACCTGCCAAGTCTGACCTGCTCCACTTGCGGAAGTGCTAGCCCCAGCTACTGGCCCCTTATGGCGAAGGGCTGCTTGATTCTTAAGGCGACGGTCACCCGTTTCTTGCTTGCGAATGGTCCGACTAGGTGCGACATTGGCGGTTGGCTGATGATGCAAGCCCGTCCAAGAAGAGTTGTCAGACCAAGTCTGCTGCCAGCTACTTTGGCCATAGGCGCTTGACTGACGGCCTGACCCTAGCCACTCGACCAAATCAGGTTGGATTTCATCCAAGAATCGGCTAGGTGGATTGGTCACGGTTCGGCCATATTGCAGGCGTCGCTTGCTAGCGGTCAGATAGAGGGCGGATTCAGCCCGGGTCATGCCTACATAGGCCAGACGTCGCTCTTCTTCTAGCTCATCAGGATTCTCACTAGCCCGTCGCAGTGGGAAAAGCCCCTCTTCCATGCCCACCATAAAGACATAAGGAAATTCCAAACCCTTTGCTGCATGCAGGTCATGAGGGTCACCTGATCTAAGGCCTCTTCCTGATTGTCTGAGTCGGTCATGAGGGAGACATCAGTTAAAAATTGGGTCAGTGGCGCCAAGGCTACTTCTTCCTGACCCTGGGTCTGGGCCAAATAATCAGGATCTTGTTCCAGAATCGCCTCCCGCTCCGTTTGGTCGAACTGGGTGACGACTGAGGCAAATTCTTCCAAGTTCTCCAGACGGTTAGCCGCCTCGACCGTCCCTTCTTCCTTGAGAGACTTAAGGTAACCCGTCTTATCCCAAACTTCTTCTGTTAAGTCCCGGAGTGGTAAGAAAGGTACTTGCTGGCGCAGGGTCTCAATCAAGTGAGCAAAGTCCAGCAGCTTTTTCTGAACACTGGCTGAGAAATTGGAGAAATGCAGGCGCCCAATGGCCTCAAACCAGGAGACTCCGAGAGAATCCGCGAATTCAGCCAACTTAGTCACCGTTGTTGCCCCAATTCCTCGCTTAGGCACATTAATGATTCGGTTAAGGCTGAGGTTGTCATGTGGATTATCCAAGAGCCGCAGATAGGCCAGAGTGTCCTGTATTTCCTTACGAGCATAGAACTTAAGCCCCCCCACTACCTTGTAAGGCATATTGGACCGCAAGAGAGCTTCTTCTAGCCCCCGTGATTGGGCTTGTGTCCGATAGAGCACGGCTACTTGGCTATAGTTGGCACCTTCTTGGTCCCGCAAATGCCGAATGGTTCGCGTAACAAAATCAGCTTCTTCCAAATCACTATCGGCAGAGTAGATTTGAATCTTTTCCCCTACTTGACCATCACTCCAGAGCTGCTTATCCTTACGCTGGAGGTTATTTTCAATCACACTGTTAGCGGCCTTAAGAATAGTTTGAGTTGAACGGTAATTCTGTTCTAGCAAGATTACCTTAGCTTGAGGGTAGTCCTGCTCGAAGTTAAGGATATTAGCCATGTTAGCTCCCCGCCAACCATAGATAGATTGGTCGGCATCCCCCACCACGCAAATATTCTTAAGCAAACCCGCCAGGAGCTGAACCAGACGGTATTGGCTGTGGTTGGTATCTTGGTACTCATCTACATGGATATATTGGAATTTCTGCTGATAGAACTGGCGGATGGTCGGATTCTGTTCCAGTAGTCGTACGGTCAGCAAAATCAGGTCATTAAAGTCCAGAGCATTGGCGGCCTTGAGCCGCTTCTGATAATTGCGGTAGATATTGGCATGAATCTCATGAATATAGCCACTATCAGAAGCTAGGAAATCATCCGGCAAATAGCCTTGGTTCTTAGCCGCATCGATGACCCAGAGCAAGTCCTTGTAGTTATACTGATCACTGTCCAAGTTCAAGTCCCGCAAGACCTGCTTCATCAGAGTCTGCTGCTCGCCCTGGTCAATAATGGTAAAGTTCTTGGCATAGCCCAGCGTCTCGATTTCCCGACGCAGAATACGGGCACACATGGCGTGGAAGGTAGCCACCCAAATGGAAGAAGCCTCTTCCCCCACTAGAAGCTGGACCCGTTCCCGCATTTCGGCCGCCGCCTTATTGGTGAAGGTAATAGCCAGGATATTCCAAGGATTGACTTGCCGCTCCTGAATGAGGTAGGCGATGCGATGAGTTAAAACCCGCGTCTTACCACTCCCTGCTCCGGCTGCGATGAGAACAGGCCCTTCCGTGGTCAGAACCGCCTCTCTTTGTTTGAATTTAAGCCTTTAATCAACGTGTCTAGCGCCGTCACGTGCCCAACCTCCATCTTCTAAATCTCAGCTCCTATTATAGCAAATCCTGAGACTAAACTCACCTTTCAAGTCAAAAACTATAGCTGGTTATATGAAATTAAGATAGCCAAAATAGCTTTAAACCCGCGCCAGACATACCAAACTGTGTTATACTAATCAACAATAAGTCGGCTGATGATAGCCAAATATGAAGGAGTTGAACTATATGTCCCAAACCTCATTAGAATTTATCGGTAATACCCCTGTCTATCAATTAGACAATAGCAATATTTATGTCAAACTCGAGAAGTACAACTTGGGTGGCAGCGTCAAAGATCGTGCCGTTCTGGGTATGATTCAAGCAGCTCAAGCAGCAGGTGCAGTCACGCCTGAAACCATCTTTGTTGAGCCAAGTTCTGGTAACACTGGGATCGCAGTCGCCCTTCTGGCCTCTGTCTTGGGTCTCAAGGCAGTTGTCATCATGCCTGAAAGTTTTAGCGTGGAGCGTCGCCAACTTATCAAAGCCTACGGGGCGCAACTCGTCTTGACTCCAAAAGAAGGCGGCATGAAGGCAGCCATCGCTAAGGCAGAAGAAATTAAGAGCCGTTATCCAAACGCTATTATTTGAGCCAATTTGATAACCCAGCTAACCCAGCTTACCACCACCAAACTACAGGTAAGGAAATCCTAGAACAAGTGCCAGACCTAGATATTTTTGTCGCAGGGATTGGGACTGGCGGTACCTTCACAGGGGTTGTAGAATACTTAAATGAACACAAACCAGGTGTCCTAGCAGTGGCCTTAGAACCAGAAGATTCACCTGTTATCAGCCAAGGCCGGGCCGGTGCCCATAAGATTCAAGGGATTGGGACTGGCTTCCTGCCAGGCAACTTCAAACCTGAATTAGCTAACCAAGTCCTGACTATCAGCAATGACGAAGCCTTCGCTGAAGCCAAAGACTTTATCCGGACGACTGGTATTGGGGTCGGTATTTCGTCTGGTGCAGCCTTGGCCGGGGCTAAGAAACTAGCTGCCCAATATCCTGACAAAAAAATTGTGACCATCTTACCTGATGGCGTAGAGAAATATCTCTCCGTCTTGGACTTTGAAGGTGGGAACTACGTCCAAGTTTAATGTCTTTCTGGCAACGACTTTCCTATAATATTCAACGCGTCATGGCCCTTGACCCTGCTGCCAAGTCGCCTTGGATGGTCTTCTGGACCTATCCACATATTAAGGCTCTCAACTACCACTACATTGCCCATGCGCTCTATGTCAAAGGCCATCCACTTCTGGCTAGACTCCTAGCCAAACGCGCCCGTCGAGTGACCGGGATTGAAATTCATCCTGGCGCCCAAATTGGTCCTGGCCTCTTTATGGACCACGGCATGGGCATCGTCATTGGCGAGACGGCCATAGTTGGCAAGGATGTCACCCTCTATCAGGGCGTGACCCTCGGCGGAACCAAGTTAGACCCTGTCAAGCGCCATCCAACAGTTGAAGACCATGTCCTGATTGGAGCGGGCACCAAGATTCTGGGCAATGTCACAATCGGCCAAGGAGCCAAAATCGGCTGTAATGTCGTCATCAAGCAAGATGTGCCTGCAGGCGCCATTGTATACGAAGCCCCCGCCTGGATTAAGTACCCGGGGCAAGATCAGATTGTACCTTTTCACAAGACATCTAGCAGCTCTTATTCAGAGCCAAAGGATAAAGGCTGAGACAAGTGTCCCAGCCTCTTTTTTGGATTGGCAATCAAAGACAAGAAACCTAACCTTATGCTATAATAAGGCAAAGACTATCTTAGGAGGTTTTTCAATGAAACAGAATAATAATCATGCGATGTTCACAGCCTTACCATTCGGGATTTTCTGCACCCTCATGGGCCTTTGGGCTGTTCTCAATATCCCGAGTGCAATCAATAAACAGGATCAGGTTGGCCTTATCATGTCTAGTATCTTTGGCCTACTCTTTATCCCTATGGGCATCAGCTTCATTTCCTGGCTTTCAAAATCAGACGGGAAACCAAGGCACGCTACGAAGCGACCTACCAACGCTACCCTGAATTGCGTGACAACCTCTCCTTGCTGACGGAGCAAGCTAGCTTTGTGGACCCACTCAACCAATTCTATGTCTACCGCGATACCCTCTTCTATATCAAAAACGGCTTCATTGACTACCAAATCGAAGAGTTAAGCCTAATTGGTGTAAAGATTGAACGCATGAAAGACGGCCCACATGTCTCATCCAACCACCTCTTCTTCCTCTACATGAGAGAAGGCGATCAGGAAATGAATTCTTTAGATATGGGGACTGTCAGTCAGCAAAAATACGACAATCTCATTGAACTCTTCCGCTATCTGATGCAAGTCAAACCAAGTCTTCGTTTTGAAGATGCCATCTCAGACAAGTAAGTCAAGGAGGAAGTATATGTCTCTATTCAAGAAACTTAGCCTATTAGCAGCCGGTCTGGTCTTAACGACTAGCCCCGTACTGGCCCAATCGTCATCTGAGTCTAGCCAGTCTGGCTCAAGTCAAACTTCTTACGAAAGCCTAGAAGCTGCTAGCAACGAGTTGACTCCCAAACTGAAGGAAGCCATAGACCTCAAGGATGCTAAGAAGACTCTTGACAATCTCGCTCAAGTCTTCAAATGGGAAGTAACGGATAGCAAGGAATCTCAACTAGCTAATACCGACTTTAAGTACACCATCCACCGCTTCGGTCCTGAAGCAGTGCTCCTATCAACTCCCGATAACAAGGTGCTAGCCTTTGCTATGGCTAAGCTAGATGCCGACACCATTCGCCAACGCATGGCAGGTCTCGGAGTCAAACCTGAAGCCCAAATGGAGCGATTGCTTAATCGGGAACCCTCACCTGTCGATAAGGTTTTTGTCGAGACTAAGGATTTCGGCCTTATCCTAAGTGGCCACCGCATTGGTCAGGACGAGAAAAAGCCTGACAAACCACAGTACGATCTCTTCCTTATTTACAACCATGATTTCTACAAGGCGATGGTCAAAGACTTTGAATAAATATAAAAGGCTAAGTAAAGAACTTAGCCTTATTTTTATAAAATCCAGGGACAAGAGCCCTGGATTTCTTGTTTGAGGCTTAGTTGTCCAGGGGGCGCCAGGCCATGGTCCAGTAACAGGACAAACTAGGTCCTGTGATGCGATAGACATCTGGTAAGGCAGGACCACAAGAATTGGTCCCTAGACCACTTTGAGCTAAATCCAGGTTGAGATAATAACCTGATGGCTCTGGCAATTGATCGCGGTGGCTAGTCTGGCTCAAGGTCTGTGCACTATAAGGCGATAGACTGAAGTTAAGCCCCGAACTAGCTGGAGTCTGATCTTGAACCTGCCAGAGAACCGGCGCCTGGACAACTTCTAGCCATGACACCTGGCTACGGTTGCCATTTTCTTGCGGCTTAATGTAAGGCTCGTAGAAATCTCCGGCATCCAAACTGAATTGGGCCCGGTAGCTAGCAGCCTGCTTATCGGCATAATTTTCAAAAGGTCCCTGTCCCAGATAATGAACCGTCTGGGCATCCACCAATGGCAGACAAAGGCCAAAGCGTGGCAAGAAAGGCATTTGGCTATCTAAGTTAGCTTGGACTTCTAAACTTAACTGGCCATCCTTAGCCAGTTTCCAAGCCCCTGTCAGGCTCAATGGATTCTGCCGCGCCAGCGCCGTCATAGCCCCTGAGAAACGGAGGCTAACACCATCTGATTGAACTTCTAGGTGACTGTCTTGAATCCAAAGCTGACTGTGATGATAATTGGCCGCTTCCCATTCCTTACGAACATGACGATCATTATCTGTCGGAGCCCGCCAAATTTGCCAGAAGGCGGCTTGCTTGAGCAGTTCTTGACCGGCATAGCTAATTTGACTTGGCGCCAGACTGCCCTTATCAAAGGTCAAGACTAGGTCGCCCCAGGTCAACTGATAACTGGCCAGGTCTTCCTGGCCACTAACAACTTGTGGCGCTTGGCTCAGTCTAGGGACTTGATAGGACGCCAAGCTTACTTGGTCGAAACCATATTCCTCTTCATTTTCCAGGCCCAAATAGACAAAGCGGACGCTGGCCACACTCGCTAGGTCCCCACAGCAAGTTAAGTCGACCCAAGTAGTTTGGCCTGGCTCAGCCTGCCAAGTTGCACAGTCTTGACTGGCTAAGAGCAAGCCCTCCCGATTATAGGCTTCCACTCGCAAGTAGAGGGCCTCTGCCAAATTCAAAAAGGCATAGTCATTACGGAAACAAGCTCGATGGGCTTTTAAATCAAAGTCTATTAAGCGGACTGGCCGGAAGACCTGTTTGTGCTCTAAGAGACCCGTATGCAAGGTCCGATCCGGATAGACCAAGCCATCCATACAGAAATTGCCGAAGTGCGGATAGTCGCCAAAGTCGCCCCCGTAACGATAGACAGGTTCTGCCTGCCCCGCTAGTGGGACCGCGATGGCATGGTCGCACCATTCCCAGACAAAGAGGCCAATCAATTGAGGATGACGCTGCATGCAGTCATAATAATCTTCCAGACCACCCGGTCCATTGCCCATGGCATGGGCATACTCGCAGAGCATAAGGGGCCGATCAAGTGGCGCATACTCGCCCCCCTCGCTAAAGTAGAGCGTCTCGATTTCTTCAATAGATGGGTACATCCGGCTATAGACTTCCACATGCTGCTTATTGTGTTGCTTAACTGGGTCGCGGAAATAGTACCCTTCATAGTGCAGAATCCGCGTTGGATCCCAAGACTTGGCTTGAGCCAGTAGGACTTCGAAATTGACGCCGAAACCTGATTCATTGCCCGCCGACCACATGATGATGGAAGAAAAGTTCCTCAATGGCAAGACATTGGCTGCCATACGGCTTACTAGAGCCTCTTGCCACTCAGGATCCTCCGCTATCTGGTTAAAGTTGCGACTATAGCCACGCCCGTAAAGATCTACCACCCCGTGGCACTCTATGTCGGCCTCACTGACCACATAAAAGCCCAAGCGATCACAGAGCTCATAGAATTCTGGTGACTTTGGATAATGAGCCGTCCGAATGGCATTAAAGTTATGGTGCTTGATGAGCATCAAGTCTTGTACTTGGCGTTCCAAGGTCACCGTCGCTCCCGTATCCGGCCAAGAATCGTGGTGGTTAACCCCTATGAGTCGGATAGCCTGATGGTTACAGTAGAGGCTATCTTTGTCGATGGCTAACTCACGCAGACCAATGGCTTGTTTATAGGTCTCGCCTGCCACCGACCAGTAGAGCGTGTATAGGTATGGTTTCAGCCGACCAGAGATGAGGCTCTTCAAGGGACAAGGTCAAGGTCTGCTGGCTAGAATCCAGTGGCAGATTGGTCTCCTCCAAGACTAGCTGCCCCTCCGCATCTTCCAAGCGATAGGACCAGCTCCCCCCTGGCTGATTAAGGGACCAAGACCATTCCAACTGGGCCGACTGGCCATCTGCTGCCACTTGGGGACGAAGATGGAAATCAACCAGTCCCTGAGCAGATCGCCGTCTCAAATAGACATCGCGGAAAATGCCACTCATCCGGAATTTGTCCTGATCTTCCAGATAAGTCCCATCACACCATTTGAGAACTAGCACCGCTAGGTGGTTCTGCCCCCTCTTTGATATAAGGGGTTAGATCATAAACTTGCAGGCTGTGCGAAATTTGCCCATAACCGACAAAATGATCATTAACCCAGACATAAGCAGCTGAGTCTACTCCTTCTAGTACCAGTTCTGTCCCAGGTAGGTCTGCCAAATCCCTAATCTCAAAGCTTCGTTTATAAAGTCCGGCAGGGTTGGCATAGGGCACATAAGGTGGATTAAAAGGAATAGGGTATTCCGTATTGGTATATTGAAAGTTATCAAATCCCTGATATTGCCAACAACTGGGCACCGGCATCGTGGTCCAATCCAAGTCCTCTTGGTGAGTCGTCAACCAATAAGGTATTTCAATCAAGCGGACATTATCAAAATAATGGAAATCCCAATGCCCATTCAAGTCCACAAAGCGGGACGATTCCTGTCGCCGCTTGGCTTGCTTGGCCTCTTCTAAATTCCCATAGGGAATGAAGTAGGCCGCCTGTGGCATTTGGCCAACAGACTGAAGACTCAGGTCTTCAAAAAAGTTACTGATTAACATGGCTATCCCCCTTCAGCGCATGGCCAAATCAAGACATCTGGATGCGCTTCCTTCTTTTCTATTATAGCATAAGTTCCTTGGTCAGGAACCCATGCTCCCCAAACTTGTTATCAATTCTCCACAAAAAACTGCCCCTTAGGGGCAGTTTTGCCTTCTTACTCTCTTTCACGTTTAGGACGGAGTCCTAAGATTCCTAAGAAGGATAGGACCAGTCCACCTAGGACAAAGCCAGATGAGCTCTCACCCGTTTCGGGTAGGCGGTCCTCATGGCTAGCCGCTGCTAACACCTTGTCACCAGCAGGTCTAGCTTGGCTTGCTTGTGCTTGGTCTTCTGGGCCAACCGAATCACTTTGTCCTGGTTGACTCGGTTCTTGGCTTTGTTCCGCTTTCGCGAAGACTAGGGCGTAGTGGGTAAAGTGTGGGCCATCAAAGATAACCCGGCCATCTTGAACTTGGAAAGGCAAGCTTTGGGCTGGCCCGTCCTCAGGCAAGAAGAGTACTTGCTCTACTTTTTGACCTTGAGGCGATGGTAGACTGACCTTAGCTGGATATTGAGTATCCACATCCTGGCCTTGAGCGTCTTGACCTTCAATATCGTAGACAAGGGCTTGCCGGCCCGCTAAGGCTTGTTTTTCAGCTTCCGTCAGGTCTTCTGGCCCTAGCTTACCAACCTTGAGACCCGTAATCCGACTTGGCTCTAGTCCTGAGAAGGCGACGGTCACATCGTGACCTGGGTCATGCAAGACGGTTGGCGTCACTTTCTTAGCTGCTAAGATAGATTCTTCAAGTTGCGCCTTAGCTGTCGCAAAGTCTGCCGGGCTTACCAAGTCTTGATCCATCAAGTTCCGTGCCTGACTGATTTGTTTGCTTAGTTTGTCCTTTAATTCAGGATCTTGTAGACGATCCGCCCAGTCCTGACCTAATGAGGCAACTGCCCCTAGAACTAGGCGCGCCTCATCGCGTCCTTTCTGGCCCGATAAGTTGCCTAGGGCTTTATTCAAATTAGCGAGTGCCGCATCTACCTGAGCTTGCTCAGCGGTCTGCGCTGCCTTGACTAAGTCCTGGGCCTTGCTGACACTATCCTTAAGGGCCGCCTGTTCCTCTGGGGTCGCAAATTGATAGCGATAGTGTGGAAGCAGACGCTCAACTTCAGCTAATTTCTGGTTGAGATATTCGAAGTTAGCTTCTTCTTTTTCCACCCAAACAGAGAAGTCTACGGTAAAGTCTTGATAGTGCAGCGTTACTCTCTGCTCACCTAATCGTTGAGGGTCATAACCAGAGACTGTCACACCTGAATCTTGGAAGGAATGGGTGTGATGGCTTTGGTCTGAATACACTACTTGGAATCTGCCCTTGGATAAATCTAAGTCTTGGCCTGGACGATAGTGTTGATTTGGTAGAGTCGTAATAGCCAGATGGGTAATTTCCTTACTGTCATCGTTCGAGTCAGCCTTAGCCACGTAGACTCTCAGTGTTTGAGCTAGGGTTTGGCCTAGGTAGCTGACAGTTAGATCTTGGGCACCTAGCTTAGTCGCATCATAACCGCTGACTGTCACCCCTGGGTGGGTCAGGTTAATGAGTTGATCCTCTTTGGCTCCTTCTAGACGAACTCGCAGCTTAGCACCTGCTAGATTCAAGCCATCCTTGACATGATAGACCGTTTGCTCTAAACCTTGTTCCAAGCTGACTTCCTTAATCTTTTGGTGAGCGCTAGTTGCATCTACCAAGACTGCGGATAGGTTGCTAGCTTCCTTGCCTTCTTCCCAGGTCTTATAGTAGAGCAAATGGCTGCCTTCTGCTAAGCGAACTGGTTGGAAACTGTAGTCTCCCGCTTGGTCTGCCCTTACTTCCCCTAATAGCTGAGTCGCTTCCCGGTCAGCATAGAGTCTTACTGTGGCCTTGGCAGGCACCTTGTTCAAACCAACTTGGACATAGCCATTTCCCAAAGATTGAGCGGCCACATTAGCCATTGGCAGGTTGGTGGATTCTTTGGAAGCCGCTTGTTCATACATCTTCCAGTTATAGATGCGAATGGCCCCCCAAGGCGTTCCGTTGTGGGAAGTCACCACATCCAAACGCCATTCTTGAGCAGTGATTGGTCGATCTAAGTCCACATCCGTTACATGAGCGCGGTTGCCACGAATTGATTTAGCCAATAACCATTCCCCGGTGGTCATATCCTTGTAGTAGAGGTCAAAGTCGCGGGTATTCATGAGACCGTCATTGACAGACTCGCCACCAGCCCCAGCATGTTCAACCACCCATCGGCGGACCGTTCTGACTTGGCTGAGTTTAATGTCGACATGGCCTTGAGGATCTAGAATACACCATTTGTCGGCATTAGATGTAATAGTCCCGTTCAACATGGCATCAGCTGGCTCAGAACCATCGCTAGGCCCGGATGCAAAGGTCACAGTAGCTCCTGGCACAATATTAGGTGCCTGCTCTTGTGGTTGGGTCGTATCAGACGTGGTCATTTGCCAGTCAAAAGTCACATAGCCGGCTTCGGACCGCAAGCCATTCTTGCCCACCGCTACTACCTTGAGCCGTTGGGTCGTCCCACTAGCATCCTGTGGTCGACTAACCTTAGCCAAATAAATATGGTGGTTAGACGAACCTGTCAGTAATTGCCATTTATTAGGTGCGACCTCTTGATAAACCTCATAGTAATCCGCATTAGCACTTGGTGTAAAGGCTAGATGGGCTTGTGCCTGACGGCTAGAGCTGAGTTGCTTAGACACAACCTGAACTTGGCTTGGGGCCACAGGGGCTGTTGCCGTCTTCAAGAGGTCGATTTGCCCTAGGTTGAAGCGATAAGCAGCTTGATCCGTCTCACTTTCAAAGGCAAACTTAATGGCATAGATAGTTTTGCCCTTCAAGCCAGATAGATCCAAAGTATCTTGGTGCCAGTCTTTGCCTGGCGTTAAATCGAAGTAATGGAAGCTATCGGCGTTATAGTTAGCCTGAGTGGCTAAGCCGACCCGGACACGACTTCCTAGACCACCTTTGTGGGCTAGCTTCAACTGCGTAGTCTCACCCACGGCTAATTTGGTGGCATAAAGCATGGCTTCTTCGGGATTCTTAGCCCCCAAATGACCTGAGAATTGAAGCGAGTTCCCTCCGTTATAGGCATCTTCAAAGTCATAGTCGCCCTTAAGGCCAGCCTCCCCATTCTTAGAGCGAATCCACCAACGCCAGGTTGGTAAAATACCAGACACCGACCGGTAGTTCCATTCAGAGTCTTTAGAGACTTGGCCATCTACATACCAACGTTTACCGTGGCCCGTATTGAAGCTGGTGTGGAATTGGTCGCCTAGAATGGCCGTTTTATCAGCGATGTAGCCAGACAAGCCATACCAAGTGCTATCTTCTGGTTTTGGCTTAGTTGGGTCTTGTTGCAAGCCCGTCCAGAAGTTGTTTTCTTCCCGGTGATAACTTTCCCCGGTGGTCCCAATCCCTAGGATGGAATCCGGTGCAAAGAGCCCTAAGGAAGTCCGAAGCTTGCCCTGGTCATCTAGCAAGTCCCAGAATGGCACCTGGGTCTTATAAGAGTTCTTCTGTAATTCAAAGCCCATATAGACATCATACTGAGAACGATTGACCGCCTTAGCGCTATTGACCGATTCATCCACCGATGTCTTTCCCCAGTTGAAGTTGGCGAAGAATTCGTCGACTGGAACAGGGCCTTGTGGTTTTTCTGCCTTCATGTAATCGCGGTTAACTTCTGTTAGGGCATTTTGGTGATTACGTTGGCCGTTAATATCAAAGGCATCATACCAAGAAAATTTGAGATTCACTTTTTGCTCGGCCGCATATTGTTTAGCATAGAGCATGAACTGCCGCATCTTCTCACCCTTGCCATAGAGGCCATGGCCGGTGGTTTCTTGGTTAATAAAGTAGCCATCATAGCCATAGTATTTGGCTACGTCAACCAGCTTGCGCGCGAGCGGGAAGGTGTTAGAGCCTTCTTGATCTTCTTGCAAGAACTCCAAGAACCGTTTGCGGTCGGCACGACTCGTGGACCAGTTGAAGAAGAGGGTCCCATAGACTGGTACCCCATTGCGGTGGCCAGCATCAATGACATCAGGGCTTGGTACTAAACCATCCCAGAAGACCATGGAATCCAGGTATTGCCAGTGGTCGAAGGCATAGGTCTTAAACTCCTCGCCCCCAACAGAGGCATGGTCTTCTGCCTTGGCGTTCATATTCGATAGGGCTTGAACCTTAGCATCAGGGTTAGCCGTTGGGTTGACCACATGTCCTTGATAACGTGAAGCTAGGGGGACACTTGCCCGGTTAATTTCATCATCCTGACGCGCTCCCGGTTGCCAATCTAGGAGTTCTTGCCAGGTTTGGAACTTCACTTCCTTTGGCTTGACCTCTCCACCTTGCTTTTGTGGTGTGTCAGGCACTTCTTGAGCCGGGGCAGGATTAGCGCTGGCTTGGTTGCTTTCTGCACTCGCTTGACTAGTCTGATCTGACTCACTGCTAGCAGGGCTTGGGGCTGGCTCTTCACTTAGGCTCGAACTGTCACTAGGGGACGTAGCAGCTTGGCTGCCCTTGGTTTTGGGACTAAGCTGGTCTAAGGAAGCCTCTGTGTCTGAAGTCACCACTTCTTCCGCCGCTACATGAGGGGCTCCGGCCAACAACAAACCAATGGCCAGGGAAGAGGCTAGGGCTGCCTTCATCTGCCAATGGGGGGAAACACTTGTCTTGCTCATACTTCTAACTCCTTTCATATTTGGTCTTGCTCTACCCCCATTATATGACTGCGCTTACACAATAACTATCTCAAAACTATAGATAAATTATCAGAAATTATGGCTATTGCGGTCTCCCCTCTTGACTAGCAAAGACTTGTTCTTATCTGCCTCTACATAAGATAAAAAACCCGCCAAAAGGCGGGTTTGAATTCTGGTGATTAAAGGTACTTAAGTGGCGTCGCTAGTTCTGGATCAGTCATATGAACCTTAAGCCGTCGACCGACTTCAATATCATGTTGTTCTAGAATACCAGTACAGGTAGAGAGGGCTAACTCCTTGGTGTTATTTTCCTTACTCAAGTGGCCCAAATAAATATCTTGGGTGCTGGCCCCTAACATATCGACCATAGCCAGAGCGCCATCTTCATTAGACAAATGGCCCTTGTCGCCCAAAATCCGTTGCTTAAGCGACCAAGGATAGGCACCATAGCGTAACATTTCAATCTCGTGGTTAGATTCAATTAGATAGGCGTTGGCATTCTGCAAGAGGCTACGAAGTCTTTCGCTGACATAGCCTGAGTCTGTCAGCATGACGAACTGCTTATCTCCCTGTTGGAAGGCATAGAATTGAGGCATGGCCGCATCATGGCTGACTTGATAGGTTAAGACATCCAAGTCCCCGAAGGTGACCAACTGATCTGGTTCTAACTCGCGACGATTATCAGGGGCAATGGCTCCCAACATCCCATCCATGGCTTGCCAGGTGGCCTTATTAGCATAAACTGGCAAATTATATTTGCGAGATAGAACTCCTACCCCATGAATATGGTCCTTATGTTCATGCGTCACCAAAATGGCATCCACATCGGCCACACTGCGGTCAATCTGGGCCATCAAAGATTCTATTTCTTGCCACTCAAACCCGCATCGACCAAGAGTCGTTGGCGGTCTGACTCCACATAGGTGACATTGCCGCTACTACCGGAGGCCAAGATTGAAAATCTTAAGCCATTGGCATTCTGGCTCATTTCCTGCGCTCTTACTATCACACACTCGCCTACTTCCCTATCTTCAAATCACACGCTATCTAAGACCCTCTGGAATTTTTCACCTAGTCTCATCTCCACTGTCTAGTATACGCAAAAGGGCCCTTCAGTGCTAGTGATATGCGTACAAAAAAGGAGGCCAGTTTGACCTAGCCTCTTAGTCTTTTTAATCCTTCAATTCAATCTTCAGCACGGCATCAATTTGGTTAGGTAGGAGATAAGTATAATGCTCCACTTCCCCCATTTGGACGAAGGTCAAACCTGGAAAGGCCTTGATATTCCAACTGTCCGAAACTTGAAGCTCTGAGCCATCATTCAACCAAGAAATCCGCTTGATTTGATCGCGGTCAATCCCTGGCAAATAAAGGGGGCCAATCGGTTGCTCGAAGAGATGGGCATAGATAGTCTGGCCTTTGCGCGTATAGTAGCCCCAGTCGGGTTTTGGCAGATCTGCATAGCCACAGCCATAGATACTTTCCGAGTGTAAATCCATCCAGTCAGAAAAATCACGCAGAATGGCCTGACTTTCGGCCGGGAAACGACCTTGAGCGGTTGGCCCGATATTGAGCAGCATGTTGCCCTCCTTGGCCACGCACTCCACCAGCTTATGAATGAGTGTTGCTGATGACTTATAGTGATGGTCTCTAGCGTGATAGGCCCAGTTATTATTCATGGTCAAGCAGAGTTCCCAAGGCACAAAGTTTCCGGCTTCGTTGCGGATGCCCTCATGTGGTACCACTTGCTCAGGACTGACAAAGTCCCCAGCATAGTCGCTAATGGTCTCAGTTACAATACTACCAAAGCCCTCGCCAGATGTCTCCAGACGATTATCAATCAAAATCCAAGGTTGATGGCCCCGAACGAGCTCAATCAATTCTTGGGCCCGCCAAGCCTGACCACACTTTTTGCCATAAGAGAAGTCAAACCAGAGAATATCCAATCGACCATACTGGGTCACTAATTCTTCGACCTGACGGTGCATATAATCGACATAGCGATTGAAATCTTGCCCCGGATCAGCGGCTTGGTGCTTGCGGGGGTGATAAGGGTCGCCGGCATGTGGATAGTCAGGGTGGTGCCAGTCTAAGAGACTGTAATAGAGGCCAACCTTGAGTCCTTCAGCACGTGCAGCTTCGACAAATTCCCCTACCAAGTCCCGGCCACAAGGGGTATTAGTCGCCTTGTAGTCCGTCCACTGACTATCAAAGAGGCAGAAACCGTCGTGATGCTTAGCCGTCAGAATCATATACTGCATGCCTGCCGCCTTGGCTTGGCGTGCCCATTCCTGGGGCTGGTAGCCCGCGGGATTGAAGCAGTCTAGATAGCTAGGGTATCTTTCCACGATTCCTGGGTCATGGCTATAGACCCACTCACCTCGAGCGGGAATGCTGTAAAGCCCCCAGTGTAGGAACATGCCAAAACGCGCCTGACGAAACCATTGAGTCCGCTCCATAATTTGAGCCAGAGTCTGGGTCATGAAGGCCCACCTCCTGGTTTGATAGCTGATAACTTCATTTTGTGTCCTCCTAAATAGTCATTATTGCACACCTATTATAGCTCCAAAAGACAGCGTTTACAACAAGCTTACTAAATTTTCCTACTATCCCAATAAATACAAAACTTGTAAGCCCCATCATTCCGGTGTAAACTAAACGTTGTAAAGTAATCTTGCTAAACTAAATTCGAAGGAGTTGTCCTCATGATTGTTCGTGATACTGTCCAAATGCCCTGCCCTCATTGCCAACATGTCCAAGACTTCGAAGTTCTCTTGCTTGTGACTGGCGATATGGAACCCCCTCTGCGTGACCGCATTATCTCTGGCGATTGGGCGACCTTTTGCTGCCAGAAGTGTCAAAAGAAGGAACTCATCCTCTACCCTACCCTCTACGAAGACCGCGTTCGCAAGGTCAGAATTCACTATCAGCCAGATGAAGCGGAAGCCGCTCAATTCCTCAAGCAATTGCCCGAGACGGTCGCCTCTTATGGTCCTAACTATGCCGACTATCAAGTCCGCCTAGTGACCAATCCCTTGGACTTCATGGAGAAGGTAGCCATCTTCACTGCCGGCTATGATGATCGTATCATGGAGGCAGTTAAGCAGGCCTTAAAACAAGCTGACAGCCTTCCTAATGACCTAGTCGACCTCTACTTCGGACTTAACCCTGAAGGAGACAAATTGTTCTACCTCTACACTCCTTCTGGCTTGCTGGGGCTAGACTTTGATGAAGCGCTCTACCAGCAAGTAGCTGAGCGAGCCCCTGAATTTGGCCAAGATCAGGTTTTTGTGGTCGATCAAGATTGGGTAAATCAACAACAATGGATTTAGGAAGCAAAAAAGAGACTGGATGTTAACGAATCCAGTCTCTTTTTTATGCAGTAATTTTCCTATTCTCCAATTACAACAACACGATACTTACGCACTCGTTCTCGGGTTTGGTCAAAGTCTGCCAGATAGAAATAGCCTGTGCGTCCAACCGCCACTTGGCCATCCACGACTGCAAAGGTTTCGCTGGCGCCAATAAGGGTTGCCTTAAGATGAGCATCGCCATTCCATAGTAGGCTACGATCACCACCCGGCAACCAGTCATCAACATCCGGCCAGGATTCCACTTCTTCATAATGTAGTGGCCCCGGATAGCGATAAGTTTGAGCGCTAGTATGAGGCGGAAGAATCTTCTCTAGCGCATCATTGAGGTCCAGATGTAACCACTCATTGCCATGCTCGTCCACGTCATGTGTGTATTCCTCATAGAGAATGGCGCAGGTCGTGTGGGCCGTAACAATGGTGACAATACCAGATTGAATGCCACTTGTTGCCACAGCATCCTTAACCGTCTCCGTAATATCCACATAGGAGACTTGACCGGCTTGACTAGTCACCTTAAATTCCTGATTATAAACTACCATCCTCTAGCCCTCCTTCATGGCTCGGTCCACTGCAGCCACCATGTCTTTAAGCATTTGGACTGGATCAGGAGCTTTGACAATGCCACTGGTACACCCCGTCCCATCGGCGCCGGAGCGAATCGCTCGATAGACATCTTCAGGCGTCATAATACCAGCACCCTGCATGATCAAAGTATGGGGACTGAGAGCCTTCACTGCTTGATTGGTCATCGCCATATAATCGTCATCACTGGTTTGGCCGGTGCCAATCAACTCGGTTGGCTCGCAGAGCATAATCGTCGGTTCTAAAAGGCTCAAGGACCTCGCTTCGGCTAAAGAGTCCGCACAAACAATGGTCGCCATTCCCAAGTCATGGGCTCGCTTAACCGAGGCTACCAACTGGGCTGAGGTTAATGGATGTTCTGCATGATTGAGGAAGCTAGCACGAGCGCCTGCTGCATAGAGCGAGTCTGGTAAGACAGCTCCCATACCTCTGCCTAGCTCAATGCCATCCAGATGTTGGGCACAAACAATCACATGTTGAGTCTGGGAGGCTACGCGATAGAGATCTGCATAGGGACAGGTTAAAATCACCGCAATGTCTGGGTAATCTAAGGCCAACTGATCTGCCACCTGCGCCATTTCCAGTAACTGCTCCCCGTAGAGATAGGATTTGGGATTAAAGATAAAGAACTTGCCTTTGAAATCAACCGTCATAGAGTTCCCTCCTTTAGGTCCATAGGGACTTTCCTGATTAAGCCTCCAACTGAGACTTGAGGTCTGACCAAAGGGCATCCAAGCCCATGCCGGTTAAGAGCGGCAGGCCCATAATTACCTTGTCCTTAATAGAATCTGGCACCACTGTCGTGGAAATCACAACATCATAGTCATCAATTCGGTTAACCTCTTCAGCCACCTTGGATTGGAAGACTTGGACAGAATCGCTATAACCATTTGCCTTCAGCCAATCTTTGACCTTACCTGCAACAACCGTAGAAGTGGCAATACCTGAGCCACACATAATTAAGAGTTTTTTCATTGTGATTACTCCTTCCTAGGATTTGCGTACCTTATTGACATAGTAGAGACCTGCTAGCGAAGCAAGAAGCACTAGGGTTAAGATGACCCATGGCATATGATTGCCTGCGAAAATGAAGAGCCAGGTTGGCCAGAGTCCACCTTCTGCCATAGCCGTTACACTGGTGTTGCCACCTAAGTCGAAGTTAGCTGATTGAGCAGCTTTAGTAACTAATGGGGCAGCCCATGAAGTCACATAGAGAATGCTCGCCATATAAATGGTCCCACCTACAACCGTCCGGACAATATTACCCCGGAAGACGGCTGCCATCAAGCAGACAACGAATGGAATGGTTGCTAAGTCACCAAATGGTAAAGTTTGGTTACCTGGCAAGATGACTGCTAAGAGAATGGTAATTGGCACTAACAAGAGAGAAGCTGATAAGACTGCTGGATGGCCTACTGATAAAGCAGAGTCCATCCCAATATTGACTTCTCGGCCTGGGAAGCGACGTTGCACAAAGTTATTAGCTGCTTCAGAGATAGGCGTCAAACCTTCCATGAGCAAGGAAACCATACGAGGCATGAGAACCATAACAGCAGACATCTTAACGCTAATTGCAGGACTTCTTTTACTTCATAGCCAGCCAAGAGCCCCATGATAATCCCGATAATTAAACCTAATACGGTTGATTCCCCAAAAATCCCAAAGCGTTTTTGGATGGTTTCAGGATCGGCTTCAATCTTGTTAAAACCAGGAATCCGGTCAAAAAGCCAGTTAAGAGGGATGGCTACTAAGAAGCCTGGCGCTGAGGTCCCGTGAGGGAAGGTAATATTAGGGAAACCATAAAATTTCTTAATAGCTGGTGCAATAATGTCGCCCAAGAGATAAATCATGACCAGATAAGTCACAGTCGCATAGAGACCGAGTGAGAAGTCTTGGGTCACAGCATAAACCAAAGAAGCTACGAAGGCTGCGTGCCAGAAGTTCCACATATCCACCATGAGAGTCTTGGTTAAGCCTAAGAAGAGCAAGAGCAAGTTAATCCCAATCCCAATTGGAATAGATAAACTCCCTAAGAGGGTCCCATAAGAAATAGCTGCGGCGGCTGGCCAGCCCACGTCAATCGTAGTCAAGTTCAAGCCAAAACGTTCCACCATAGCTTGCGCGGCAGGACCTAAGCTCCCGCCCAAAAGGTCAACGACCATGTTCAAGCCTACAAAACCAATCCCGACCATAATGCCAGAGACTAGGGCTTTTTTAGGCTTGGTCCCCAAAGCAACCCCAAAGATAAAAATCAAAATAGGTAAGACGACAATAGCGCCTAAATCAACGAAGCTTTTAAACAAGTCTAACATCTTACTTCCTCCTTTTAATTGGAATAAAACACTATAAAATTCCGTGTTGGGCAAGAATCATTCCTAGGACCTCCTGAGACTCAGGCTGATTAGGCAATTGACAGATAGCTGCCATCGCTTGACTATCCTGCAGTAAGGCCACCAAATCTTGCAGTAAAGTGAGTTGCTGGTGGGCTTCTTTAAGGGCGAGCATGAAGACTACCTGGACAGGTACGACTACATCTGAGGTTCCCATCTGGTAGAATTCTACCGGTTGGTCTAGCGTCATAATGGCTAACTGAGCCTTCTTCACGTGCTCCACATCCGTATGGGGGATGGCAATCCCATAGTCCTGAAACTGGAGGCCCGTTGGAAAATTCCGTTCCCGATCTAAAACAGCTGCCGGATAGGACGCATAGACGACTCCGCAATCCACCATGACTTGGCCTAAATAGGCTAACACCTCCTCTCGCGTCTTGAGGCCACTGACTTGGAACTGCATGATATTTTCATCTAACATTGATATTCACTTCCTCTAATAGACGAGCCTTGAGGCTGGCTCCATCCTGGCATTGACTGAGTTGATTCATTAATTCTTGGTCTTCAATTAAGGCATAGAGGGCTATCAGGCTCTCCTTGAATAGCTTCATATCTCGTTCCGCTACTGCAATTAGGAAGATGAGCTTGACTTGGTTCTGACCCCAGCTAACTGCCTTGGCTAGCGAGACTAGGACTATTTCGGAGTGAGTGACGGTCTTAGGATCACTATGAGGCAAGGCCACGCCCGTGTAGACGCTAGTAGCTCCCATTTGCTCTCGCTCATAAACCGACTGGGCAAAGGCTGGATTAGCCAAATTCTGGGGGCTGGCTTGCGCCAAGACTATCTCTAAGGCCTGGTCTTGGTTGCTGGCTGACAACTGAACTTGGTCAGGTGTCTGAAGTAATTCCGCTAAGCCGGCCACATGGAAGCTAGGCTCGCGCCTGAGCGCCTTGACCATCTGATGATGGCCGGAGGTTAACTGGTCGTAGTGATGGCGAATCTTCTCGAGCTCATCTTGAGTCATAATCGGACTTACTCGCTGGACGGGTACCGGCAGATCCTCCTTTAAGTCGAGAGAGGAAATAACTAAATCCACGCCACGCCAATCCATATCAGCTAACTCCTGCCATTTAAGATTAAGAAGGCGATCCGAGGGGCTGAAAATCCGCTGTAACTTGGCTAGAATCAGCTCAGAGGCTGCTAGACCATGTTGGCAAACCACCACAATAGTCAGAGGCCGTTGGACCTTCTCCATGGCAATCTGAAAATGGATAACCAAGAAAGCCAACTCCTCATCCGGAACTTCCATATCATAGTGTTCAGCAAAATCCCGCAAAGCCAGCCAGACGATATTAAATAAGGTTAAGTATTGCTTCCTAATTTCGTCTAAGGCTGGGTTAGTAACATGCATATGATGTCGTAAGCGGAAAATCATTGAAGACATATGATTGGTTAGCATAGCTAGCAAATGCTGATCCTGGCTTAGGTCTACATTGAGAAAGTCTGAAACCCGTTGAATCATGGCCTGGACTTGCTGACGTAATTCCCGTTCATAGTCAGGGCTTTGGACCTTGAAACCCACTGCCAATAAGGTATAGGCCAGAGACTCGATTTCGATAGCTGATAGCTGTACTAGCGCTTGGCCTGTCACTGCCTCCAGGAGCTCCCCAGCGAAGAAATAAACTTCCAGGTGGCTGAGGTCGCGGACCAATTCCTTTGCTCGAACTTGAAGGACCTGGCCTAACTGGCCTCGGCGTCGGATAATCAAACATTCTAGCAAGAGCAAGAGATAGTAATCTGCGGTAAACCATGCCGGTAAGTCTGACTTAACTGATTCAAGGCCTGCTGGCAGAGGGCAATATCTTCCGCTGGGAAAAAGACCACTAAGTCCCGAATCGGCTCTGCCATCTGATAGAGCCACTCCTGCAAATAAGTTCGTAGACATTGACGGATAGCTGACTCCCGTCCCTGAACTTGCAGGCGACCTTCTTGGCGAACCAGCGTCAGCTCGCAAGCTTGGAAGCGGGGCCCTATACGACTCAAGTCACGGTTCAGGGTCGCAGAGGACACATAAAGTTGGTCCGCTAACTCCTCTAAATCTAGTCCAACTGAGTCCAAACATAGGCTCTTAAGTAAATGACGCTCACGGTCGTCAGGCCCATAAGCTTCCCACTGGTCTGCTTGCTGCCAGTCCTTAATCAGACTTCGTAACCTAGCCTCGTCGGCTTGGCTTAAGTCTAATTTCACACCATTACGAGGTGATTTATCGATGGCTAAGCCATGTGGTGCTAAAGCCTCATTAAGCTTAGCCAAATCATGATAAATTGTCTTGACTGATACCCCATAGAGTTTCGCAATCTGGGTACTAGCCACATAGTCGGTCTGCTTAAGTAAATAATCCAACAAATGCATCTGTCGCTTATTCATGGCTCCCTCCTAAAGTTAGATCAAAACGTTTTCATCTACTTAAATTATACCTTGGATTGCTGTCTAAATAAAATCATCTTACTTCCGGATTAATGTGGAAGGGGGAGAAGAAATGGAAAAACCCCTTGGATTTATGAGTAAATCCAGGGGGTTCTACTTTACGCTTACCTACTTGACATTATAAACACAGCTCTAAAACACGAGGACTGGCTGCTAGGACCAGCTCGCCGTTTGGTAAGCATTCAAAACAACACAGCTCTAAAACTCCGACCTCAAACAACTCCTAAACGGCGGGTTTGGTAAGCATTCAAAACAACACAGCTCTAAAACTGTGACTTCATGTTCTCCCGGCTGACCTTTGTTTGGTAAGCATTCAAAACAACACAGCTCTAAAACTCCCACGCGGTCCCAGAAAACAAAGTTGTAGTTTGGTAAGCATTCAAAACAACACAGCTCTAAAACGAAGTATAAGGTCTTACTGGAGGAACCACAGTTTGGTAAGCATTCAAAACAACACAGCTCTAAAACGGGGGTGGGGTGAAAAAAATGAAAATTTTTTTGTTTGGTAAGCATTCAAAACAACACAGCTCTAAAACTGCCATCAGTTCATTCATATACTTCATACAGTTTGGTAAGCATTCAAAACAACACAGCTCTAAAAAACACGTTCAAAGGCGTTGACCAACAGATTGTGGTTTGGTAAGCATTCAAAACAACACAGCTCTAAAAACCGAATGGAAGTCATGGATGCTTGATGAATGGTTTGGTAAGCATTCAAAACAACACAGCTCTAAAACATATTCACTCATTAGAGCCTGTATGCAGTCAAGTTTGGTAAGCATTCAAAACAACACAGCTCTAAAACTTAGTGAAGAGATGGAAACGGAATGCCCCTGTTTGGTAAGCATTCAAAACAACACAGCTCTAAAAACGAATTGCGTTCTCATATCTACACCCCCAAAGTTTGGCAAGCATTCAAAACAACACAGCTCTAAAACTGGCCAATTCAAACTGGCTCTTGTACTTGTGTTTGGTAAGCATTCAAAACAACACAGCTCTAAAAACGCAAGTCTTGGCTATCTACTTGAGAGCCGTGTTTGGTAAGCATTCAAAACAACACAGCTCTAAAACGCAAGACTTATCGTAACTATGAGTTCTTGGGTTTGGTAAGCATTCAAAAACAACACAGCTCTAAAAACAGTCATAGACCGTCTTAATGACTTTTGGCCTGTTTGGTAAGCATTCAAAACAACACAGCTCTAAAACAGCTTTTTAACATTTCATTCCACAATTCACTGTTTGGTAAGCATTCAAAACAACACAGCTCTAAAACGGTTGATTCTCCTTCTCTCGATAGGTCTTTGTTTGGTAAGCATTCAAAACAACACAGCTCTAAAACGAAGTAGTGAAATTCTTTACAGGAAAAAGACGTTTGGTAAGCATTCAAAAACAACACAGCTCTAAAACCAACCTTGCGACTATTGTTATAGCCTACTTGTTTGGTAAGCATTCAAAACAACACAGCTCTAAAACGGTAAACACTCCTATTTGTTTTTAATCAAAGGTTTGGTAAGCATTCAAAACAACACAGCTCTAAAAACAACTCCGCCTCTCTTAGTGCGGCGGTATACGTTTGGTAAGCATTCAAAACAACACAGCTCTAAAACCTGGGCTCAGAAGTCCGATATATCCATCTAGTTTGGTAAGCATTCAAAACAACACAGCTCTAAAACGCTTATTATGGGATAGATTTTTCAAGGCATAGTTTGGTAAGCATTCAAAACAACACAGCTCTAAAACTTAGGCTAGTAAATCCTTGACCTACTATAAGTTTGGTAAGCATTCAAAACAACACAGCTCTAAAACAGAGAATGTCGTAAACATCAGAGTTTACATGTTTGGTAAGCATTCAAAACAACACAGCTCTAAAAACGCAACTTGGCAAGTAAGCCTTGGTCTATCCGTTTGGTAAGCATTCAAAACAACACAGCTCTAAAAAACACTGTGGTTGCCTACGGTACTGACACAGCTCGAGTTTGGTAAGCATTCAAAACAACACAGCTCTAAAACAGTGCTATCAGGCTCTGAGACTTACGCAAGGTTTGGTAAGCATTCAAAAACAACACAGCTCTAAAACTTGAATTACCATTATGAACGAATACATTTTTGTTTGGTAAGCATTCAAAACAACACAGCTCTAAAACATCAAGCGACCTAAGCTCTGCGCTAGATCCGTTTGGTAAGCATTCAAAAACAACACAGCTCTAAAACGAAGTATAAGGTCTTACTGGAGGAACCACAGTTTGGTAAGCATTCAAAAACAACACAGCTCTAAAACGGGGGTGGGGTGAAAAATGAAAATTTTTTTGTTTGGTAAGCATTCAAAACAACACAGCTCTAAAACTGCCATCAGTTCATTCATATACTTCATACAGTTTGGTAAGCATTCAAAAACAACACAGCTCTAAAAACACGTTCAAAGGCGTTGACCAACAGATTGTGGTTTGGTAAGCATTCAAAACAACACAGCTCTAAAACTACTCCTTTGTCGCTAGCGTGAAACCATACGTTTGGTAAGCATTCAAAACAACACAGCTCTAAAAACTGCTAAAACGATGATCTTGGTCTACCGGCAGTTTGGTAAGCATTCAAAAACAACACAGCTCTAAAACAGCCATAGCTACCTCTACCAATTTCTCGACGTTTGGTAAGCATTCAAAAACAACACAGCTCTAAAACTTTAGCTTCAGTACTCTTTTCGCTTTCGGTTGTTTGGTAAGCATTCAAAACAACACAGCTCTAAAACGGTACTTTTTAGGCTTATGCTTGCTTACATAGTTTGGTAAGCATTCAAAACAACACAGCTCTAAAAACGTAACGACGCGGAACAGAACTAAATGCTTGGTTTGGTAAGCATTCAAAACAACACAGCTCTAAAACGTCTTGAACTGCTTCTTTAACAAGCCATTGGTTTGGTAAGCATTCAAAACAACACAGCTCTAAAAACTTAGTGAAGAGATGGAAACAGAATGTCCATGTTTGGTAAGCATTCAAAACAACACAGCTCTAAAACGAGATACTATAGCCACGATAAACGAGCGCCGTTTGGTAAGCATTCAAAACAACACAGCTCTAAAACCGTTGTGAAACGTGGTAATTGTGAATAGTAGTTTGGTAAGCATTCAAAACAACACAGCTCTAAAACGGTAAATTCAATCGGTTCAATGTTGTTTTTCGTTTGGTAAGCATTCAAAACAACACAGCTCTAAAACTGGTTGTCAAGTTATTAATGTACTTGATAAGTTTGGTAAGCATTCAAAACAACACAGCTCTAAAACTATAAAGGAACACCCGATTTTTTTGTCAAAGTGTTTGGTAAGCATTCAAAACAACACAGCTCTAAAACGTTACGGGTTCCCATGTTTAATCTACCGTTGTTTGGTAAGCATTCAAAACAACACAGCTCTAAAACAATGCTTTTCGGTTTCTAAGGCATACGCTAGTTTGGTAAGCATTCAAAACAACACAGCTCTAAAACTCCTCGATTGATAACATAAGTATCAACTCCGTTTGGTAAGCATTCAAAACAACACAGCTCTAAAACAGTAAATCCATCCATAATTAGCGACTCTATGTTTGGTAAGCATTCAAAACAACACAGCTCTAAAACAGATGTTACGGTTATTGATAAGTAGCTCAAGTTTGGTAAGCATTCAAAACAACACAGCTCTAAAACAGATTATCATATCGTGTTACAATATGTATAGTTTGGTAAGCATTCAAAACAACACAGCTCTAAAAACTCTCAGGCGACAAAAGATGAATATGGGGTTAGTTTGGTAAGCATTCAAAACAACACAGCTCTAAAACTACTCATTCTTATCATCCCAAAAAAAATACCAGTTTGGTAAGCATTCAAAACAACACAGCTCTAAAAACAAGGCTGTATAAAGCAATTTAGGAATCATAGTTTGGTAAGCATTCAAAACAACACAGCTCTAAAACACTTCCGGTCTTGGTAAACGTAAGAACTCAGTTTGGTAAGCATTCAAAACAACACAGCTCTAAAAACAAGCTAATCAACAAGTTAACCGAAACCAGGTTTGGTAAGCATTCAAAACAACACAGCTCTAAAACGCTCGGTGGTGGCGGTTGATAACGCCCCTTGTTTGGTAAGCATTCAAAACAACACAGCTCTAAAACATCTATGCAAGCGTATCTAAACACTTGCGCGTTTGGTAAGCATTCAAAACAACACAGCTCTAAAAACCTAGAAACCCTAGAAGACGAAAGCGAGGGGTTTGGTAAGCATTCAAAACAACACAGCTCTAAAAACTAAGGATAATAACACTTACGCCCTTGGATAGTTTGGTAAGCATTCAAAACAACACAGCTCTAAAACTGTATACCCCGATCTTAATCGGATTACATCGTTTGGTAAGCATTCAAAACAACACAGCTCTAAAACTTGTCGGTTAACTGATTAGTTAACTTTACGGTTTGGTAAGCATTCAAAAACAACACAGCTCTAAAACTTAACTAGTTGACTAACTAACCAATCTTAAGTTTGGTAAGCATTCAAAAACAACACAGCTCTAAAACGACTCTTGAAAAAAATTCTTTTTATTCAAGTACGTTTGGTAAGCATTCAAAACAACACAGCTCTAAAAACTGTACCGTCTGGGAATTTGGTCCAATAGCCGTTTGGTAAGCATTCAAAACAACACAGCTCTAAAACGTCCACGATAGTTAATGCTGTACCCTAACTTGTTTGGTAAGCATTCAAAAACAACACAGCTCTAAAACACTTCCGGTCTTGGTAAACGTAAGAACTCAGTTTGGTAAGCATTCAAAACAACACAGCTCTAAAAACAAGCTAATCAACAAGTTAACCGAAACCAGGTTTGGTAAGCATTCAAAACAACACAGCTCTAAAACTCTAAAGCAACGTGGAATACAGCTTCAAGAGTTTGGTAAGCATTCAAAACAACACAGCTCTAAAACAAGTGTTAAGCTCTTTCTAACTTTTTCGCCGTGTTTGGTAAGCATTCAAAACAACACAGCTCTAAAACCATCCTCACTCACCATCCCACATCGCTAACGTTTGGTAAGCATTCAAAACAACACAGCTCTAAAAACAAGCCAACCGGTTTCTTTGACTTCGGAAGAGTTTGGTAAGCATTCAAAACAACACAGCTCTAAAAACAGCTTACCACCACTCGTCGCTGTACTGGGAGTTTGGTAAGCATTCAAAACAACACAGCTCTAAAAACCAACCTTACGACTGTTGTTATAGTCTACTTGTTTGGTAAGCATTCAAAAACAACACAGCTCTAAAACTCTCATCAGGTGACATTCTGTATTCTGATAGTTTGGTAAGCATTCAAAACAACACAGCTCTAAAACACACGAAAGGAAGCTGAAGAATTCCTAGCAGTTTGGTAAGCATTCAAAAACAACACAGCTCTAAAACTTTAAATATTCCTTTCCTTTACTTGATAATGTTTGGTAAGCATTCAAAACAACACAGCTCTAAAACTGTTTCTCCTGTATGAAGTTGCTAATCTCAGTTTGGTAAGCATTCAAAACAACACAGCTCTAAAACATACATTGCAATTGATACAGTTGATATTGCGTTTGGTAAGCATTCAAAACAACACAGCTCTAAAACATAGGTGAATACGGTTATGAAGATAGCCTAGTTTGGTAAGCATTCAAAACAACACAGCTCTAAAACAAAATCTCATCAATACTTGCCTTGAAGCAAGTTTGGTAAGCATTCAAAACAACACAGCTCTAAAAACCTAGTGTGCTAAAGTCATCGATGCTCAAGAGTTTGGTAAGCATTCAAAACAACACAGCTCTAAAAACAAGGGAGAATGAACATGACATTAGTTAAAGGTTTGGTAAGCATTCAAAACAACACAGCTCTAAAAACCCAACCGGACATTGAAATCAAGGCCGGCAGGTTTGGTAAGCATTCAAAACAACACAGCTCTAAAACAAACTTAGAGCTTGATATCGACGGAGTGGCGTTTGGTAAGCATTCAAAACAACACAGCTCTAAAACATAAAATTAAAGACAAAAAAACAATTATAAAGGTTTGGTAAGCATTCAAAACAACACAGCTCTAAAACCTTATCTTCTAAATAGCGTCCGGCTTCTTTGTTTGGTAAGCATTCAAAACAACACAGCTCTAAAACAGCCTGTTCTGCCTCTTTTTTTGGTAAATAAGTTTGGTAAGCATTCAAAACAACACAGCTCTAAAACTTGCAATGAGGGCACCAGATTTCGTACTCAGTTTGGTAAGCATTCAAAACAACACAGCTCTAAAACGGATACGGTTAGCAGAGAAGATTTGCTCTTGTTTGGTAAGCATTCAAAAACAACACAGCTCTAAAAACTTATCTAGGTACGTTCAGGCTCTGAGACTCGTTTGGTAAGCATTCAAAACAACACAGCTCTAAAACACTCGTCAGGGATAAGTGAATTGATTGTTGGTTTGGTAAGCATTCAAAACAACACAGCTCTAAAACAGTTCCGCAATGACGAACCCGAAACCGTATGTTTGGTAAGCATTCAAAAACAACACAGCTCTAAAACTTGATACTGATCATAGTCATAGGCGATCATCATGTTTGGTAAGCATTCAAAACAACACAGCTCTAAAAACCGACCGTGATTACATGTCTCACATGTTTGGTAAGCATTCAAAACAACACAGCTCTAAAAACACTTCTCTGGGTCATAGCTTCACCTGGTAGTTTGGTAAGCATTCAAAAACAACACAGCTCTAAAAACCCATATGCATCTTCATGATGATGAGCAGTTTGGTAAGCATTCAAAACAACACAGCTCTAAAACGATATCAGCTCATAGATCGGCCCATAGATGAGTTTGGTAAGCATTCAAAACAACACAGCTCTAAAACTGGCATATAGTATAGCTGCACACTGTCATCAGTTTGGTAAGCATTCAAAACAACACAGCTCTAAAACGCGATTCAGTGACTGACTCTGACTAGTCAGTTTGGTAAGCATTCAAAACAACACAGCTCTAAAACGTGAGTTTAGACTATCTCGCAATCGTATGAGTTTGGTAAGCATTCAAAACAACACAGCTCTAAAACGTAGCTTCAGCTAGTTAAGCTGAGTCACTATACGTTTGGTAAGCATTCAAAACAACACAGCTCTAAAACTGTCATGTACATGCTACTCAAATGTAGGTTTGGTAAGCATTCAAAACAACACAGCTCTAAAACTAGTCTACTCCCCAACCGTCAACACTCATAGGTTTGGTAAGCATTCAAAACAACACAGCTCTAAAACGTCATGAGCTTCAAGTACATTGATGTTTGGTAAGCATTCAAAACAACACAGCTCTAAAACGTAGTGATTAAAGTTTCATGAATCAATGTTTGGTAAGCATTCAAAACAACACAGCTCTAAAACATCTCACTATGATGTCAATCTGTAAGACGTGTTTGGTAAGCATTCAAAACAACACAGCTCTAAAACCTCGCAGAACCCCGCGGCGGTTTCGTAATCGCGCCATTAGTCTAGCTACTTTCAGCTCTGAATGCCTATTAATTTTTGATATTCATTAATGATATTATACCATATTTTCTAGCATTAATACATAGTCTTGATCCAAACAGTACTGTCGAAAACCCTCTATTTTCCTAGGTTCTATAAGCCATACCTCTAACTGAAGTAACTGAATTTGTTCAAAAATTATTCCCAGGTCTTCCGCTGAAAAATAGCTAGCAACATTAACAAAAATCAGTAATTTCTTCTTAGATAGATACTTGAATAACTTTAAGATATCAAGTAACTTATCGAAATGAGAAATAGAACTATCATCTATTTTTACACCTAGAGCTTTAATGAGCTCTAGTACAGTAATTTCATCATAAGTCAACATCAATTCACTCTCGACCAGTTGCTCAGCGATAATATCTGAAATATTAGCCGCTAAGTGCTCTATAGAAGACTTCACTTCCGGGACCTCATTCATCTGATTTTCTAGGTCTAGATAAACTTGCTTAAGTACAGTTGTTGAATTAAGATCAAAAGATAAAAGATCACTAACTAAGAGAATTTCTGCGGGCTTCAATAAAGTCTGCTTGGAATCAAACAATTTTACCTTACCTTCACCAGAATAATAATAAAATTCCTTAACTAATTCGGCGAACACGCGACAGTCCTCAATCACTAGAATCTTAGCATCTTCGAAACTTATCTTCTCGTCTAGCAAATGGAAGTTAAGGTTCATCTTGATAGTCCTCCCCTAGAAATACTAATCGTTGATCAGAATTGGCGACACTCGTATTCTGACTCCCGCTTAAATAGAGCATGCGCGAGAATTGCTTCTCAGTAACTGTCAGCACAGAAATCTTGCCCTTAGCAGGATTATGTTCCTCTAGGCGTCCTATCATGGCTGTATTGGCCGTTCCATTCAATAATAATTTACTATAGACCGAATACTGATGCATAATGAAGCCCTCGCTCAACAAAAACTGGCGAAATTGCCGATAGGCTCGCCTGTCTGCAATCGTGTCTACAGGCATATCAAACATTAATATCATCCGCATAAATCGATAACTCATATCCTAAATACAGGAACTCCTTCAGTCTCATTATTCAAAACCTTAATCACTCGTTTAGTATAATCACTAATGATATTGGTCAAATACATCTCCTTATCGTTGTAGCTATACTTGTTAGTGAACATTGCAAAAAGCGCACTCTTAATCTTCTTAAACTCTAAATCGCGATGTTGATAGACTATCTGATCAACAACCGGCCTAAAAGGCTCCATGATATCACTTGCTAAATTAAATTGGTTGTATTGATTAGCGTGCTTGAGACCGAACTGTGTCAGACATCCAGTTATCACAATTTCACGTGCGAAGATTCCCAATAGGAGTGTGTAGCCATAATCTAATCCAGCATTTACATCACTTAAATCATCGCGCGAAAAATTTTTGTTCCGAATAAAGTATTGAAGTAGATTCTCGCCGCATGTCCTTCACGATTAGAAGGATCAAACACCTCAAGTGCATCATATAAATCCATAATCGATTGAGCCTTATCATGAAAACCATTATCACTTAGATAGAAGCTCTGATTCAAGATTTTCTGTGCAATAATTTGTGTCCATACTCCTGCCTTTATGTCTTGTGGCCAGGCCACTTGCTTAGTCAATTGTAGACTACTATCATGACGACCATAAAACGGTGCCAGTTGAGCAACTGGCAGCCGTTTATCATCGCAGAAGATTAATAGAATCTTCTCATCAACTATGCGTTTTAACAACATGGTCGTAATAGTAATGTCCGTCGTTTCCAACAACAAGACATCTATTTCTGACAGGTGTATCATTTCTGACCGGTAAGCATCTTTAAAAACTAGGTGATTATTCTGATAACTTAACTTGGAGTGGGTGTTGATTACAACTGTGCGCCATCCCATGATGATAGATCCTCCAATTTAACACGTGTCTCATATAATCCTGTAATGGATTGGTAAATAAGGACTCCTTGCCAACATGATGACAACCCAATATATCTTTTCTGACCAACATTCTCTCCAAAGAATTTAAACTTCACTGGAAAAGCTCCTCTATGACAGAATAATAAAATCCCCCTCATTGATTCGCTTAGAGTGCTAATATCACAAATTTTATTTCTTTTGTTATATGCTTTTTTAAGTTCTTCAGAGGCTTTTGGAAGCTTAATCTTCTTATCCACAAATTCTAGAAGGTACTCAAAAATATCATCAAGCTTGTCTAAGTTCGACTCAACATGTCTTTTACTGTCTACATTTCCCGTCTCAGAGCATTGCTTAAGATGATAGACCATCTTCGTCCATTCTTCACTTAACATTAGTTGATTAGCTTTTTGTAATTCTTTATCACTAGCTAGAAGTCTTCTTCTACCATCTGAAAACTCAATTAAATCATATTTAACTACTTTCAGGTAGCCTAAAATGTTTGTAATTCCATGTGATTTAAAGAATGAATTTGGATTCTTTTCAAATTTTTCTTGTTCCGTAATTTTTACACCAATAAATTCACTAGTTTCCTTCCCTTTTCCATTGATATACTTAACTGCTAGGGAATAAGCCACTTTAGGATACATCAACCCACCATATTTCTTAGTATCCCAACCTTTTTTACGAGGAATTAGTACGTCTGAGTCACTCTTTGATACAATCGAAGCCTTATAAAACTCGCCTCTTTGAACCTCAGCTTTCTTCACAAAGTTAATCTGAGATTTATATAACACTTTCTTAACTCGAGGGATAACTGTAGCTTGATTCCACAATACTTCACCAGTAGATTCCACAATTACATTTTCCTTATCAAAGAACTTAAGAATATTTTTATAGAGATAAAATTCCTTCGTTGCCTGTGTTCCCTTAACTCGTTGATGTTTGCCAAATTGGCCGTAGATTAAGTCACGACTAATTTGTGGATAAACTTTCAGCACTGATAAGGAAACAACTGCGTTCAAGTAGGCATCATGCGCATGGTGATAGTCATTGATGTCACGTACTTTGTAGAGGCCAAAACTCTTACGGAAGGTGCTAACCATGCGGGATTTGAGGCTAATAATATTAACCTCTGGCATATTTTCTTGATTAAAACGCTGATGCAAAATGCGTGCAACATGCTTAGTAATTTGGCGTGTTTCTACTAATTGTCGATGAATGAAACCTTGCTTGGCTTCTTCTGTTAAGCCTCCACGTAATCCTCGAGTGAGGTTATCAAACTTACGTTGGCTAATCAGACCAGATTTAATAGACTAGTCCAGAATCCAATTCTAGCCTCAGCTACTTCTCGACTTGGTACATCGTCTAGTTTTCCTCGGTTCTCTTCACGGCTGGTAAGGACCTTATTATCAATCGAATCATCTTTGAGGTAACTTTGTGGGATGATGTGGTCGATATCATAGTCGGATAAACGATGAATATCTAGAGGATTGCCGGTGTACATATCTTTACCGTTCTGCAAATAATAAAGATAGAGACGATCATTTTGCAATGACTTGTTGTCTGTCGGAAACTCTTTTAGAATAGCAGACCCTAATTTATCAATGGCTTCTTTCAGGCCTTTTTCACGTGGTAGTGTTTTACCCCGCTTAGTCGTTTGGTTTTCACGCGCCATTTCGACGACAATATTACTTGGTTGATACCCCATAATTTCGACCAGTTCGTCGACAATTTTAAGACTATTTAGAATCCCCCTTCTTAATCGCAGGACTACCCGGAATTTCTGCTACAATATCCTGAAGGCTTGTCTCACCAATTTCAGGCTGATGTGTCGCAATATATTCTTTAAATGACAGTCCTTCTTCATTAATAAGCTGCATTAAATTTCTATTCAGTGGGCGCCCTTCATGCTCATCATCCTTAAGGTAATCAAGGATGGTCTTATGACTCACACGGTCTCTGATCTCCACCAATAATTTCTTAGATAGGCTACCCCAACCTGTATATTTCTTACGACTTAATTTTTTACGAGTCGTTTCAGGCAAGAAGTTAAACTGGCTTAATTGGCGCTCGATAATGCTTCGATCTTCAAAAATGGTTAAAATCTTAATAATTTGTTCAATGTGGTCAAAATAAGATTCATCATCCATAATCTCTGCCATTCCCTCTACCTTTTTCAAATCATGGTAGGTAGCATAGCTAGCATTAAAGCTATCCTCAATCCCTTCTACCTTAACTCCCTCTATATTAAATTCTAAGGTCAAGAAGGATTCAAGGCGTTTCCGTGTGACCTTACGATGCTTCTTAAATAATTCGTCAAAAATTAAGGCCTTCTCGCGAGTGTTAAGAAGCACTTTCCGTCCCTGGTCGGATACATATCGGACCTTCGTTAACTCATTGAAAATCATATATTGTTCATAGATTAAACTGTGTTTTGGCAATACAGATTCGGTAGGTAAGTAGGTGTCAAAATTTGTCATCCGCTCAATGAATTTCTCTGCTGTTCGGTCCACATCGATGACCTCATGCATATTCCAAGGAGTAATCGCCTGATCTGACTTGCGTTCAAGCCAAGCAAAGTCGCTATACTTCTTATTCTTGGCTAAAGGCCCAACATAGTATGGTATTCTGAAGGTCAGAATAGCCTTAAGTTTGTCTTTGTTCTCTAGTAGAAAAGGATAATATTGTCCTTGATTGTCAATAATTTCTTCTAGTTCTTTCAACTGAATTTGATGAGGAATTGCACCATTCTCAAACGTACGTTGCTTAAGTAGGAAGCGATCTTGACTGATTTTTTCTAAGAAAGGTTCAGCCCCTTCCTTGCCTTCAATGACCTTCTTAACATAGATATAAATCTGCGCGACTTGCACACTTTGTATAGCCAGACTTACTTGGTAAGGTTCCCTCAATGTATTGAGCATAGCCTGTTACCTCGCGGTTCTTAAACATGTCTTTATATTCTTTATCGGTGCAGCGTAATCTCATGAAGGACTTAAAATCATCAAGATCTTGCTGGTGAGTCTCATAGCGTTTCACCATAGACTCAGATAACTTAGCCTTAGTTTCACTGTCCACACCCGCTAAGATCCCTGACAACAGCATCGCATCATAGACATTATGAGCCAGCGCAAAGATATCACTAAAATCATTGCCAACTGTGGCCAATAAGGTCTCTAAATCCTCATCATATTTTTCAGATGAAAACTGCAACTTAGCATCCTCTTCAATCGGTAGGTGCCCTTTGAAGTTTCCTTGATTACCGACAATAAGTGATAAAAACTGCTTTAATCTACCATTGCGTGCTTGACCTTCAAATAGCTCTAAAGTCTTTCAACCTTGCGAGATTTACTCAATTTGACGTCGGTTAGAATCTCCTCTACCCTCATTCCCTGTTCTTCCGAAATAGCAACGAAATCCTGAGTTAAGGCGAAGGCCTCATTATAGGCATGCGCAAATTGATTAAAGATTGTCTTGACTGAAGTATTATCAGCATTGAGCTGCCCATCAATGAGAAAATGCCCGCGATACTTGATAATATGAGCTAATGCCAAATAAACCAATCGTAAATCTGCTTGCTCTTTAGTATTTGCGAGGAATTTTCGAAGATGATAGATGGTTGGAAATTTTTCATGATATGCTTTTTCTTGAGCCTCATTTGCAAAAATTGGATGCTTAGCATAGTGTTTGTCACCTTCAACCAAAAAGCTCTCCTTAAGTCGAGCTAAGAAATTAGGATCAATAGCACTCAAGGGCTCATCGAAGAAGCGCTGCAATGTATTAAGGCGATAGGCCCGCCGTGTATAGCGACGGCGCGCTCCACGGCTAAGGCGTCGATCACTAGCCGTACTTCCCTCATCGAAGGTTACTGATCCAATCAGGTTTTTCTTAATGTGTTTCTTGTCCGTATTTCCCAAGACCTTCATTTTCTTGGCCGGAACTGTGAAATCATGATAAATCACAGCATAGCCTACGCTATTTGTCCCGATATCTAATCCGATACTATATTCTTTACGCATATGAATTCCCCCAAATTTATAGTTGCATTCTCAGAAATTATGTGCTAATATGATGTTGTTGATAAGCATTCAACACAACACAGCACGTTAAAATAAGGTTTATCCGCAATCAACTCGTTGAGTGAGCACCGATTCGGTGCTATTTTTTTGCACTTAAACTCTTTAAATAACGCAAGGCACTTTCTTTGAATATGAAGATATCTCTTTTATTTTACTAAAATCTCCCTAATAATTCTTGCACATTCTTGCTGAAATGTTTAGGATTCTTGCTGTTTTTGATCATTTTGTCACATTTAGTTGCCTAATCAGTACTCTACCCCACTCCATATCACCAAAAAAGAGGCTAGAACCAAGTTCTAGCCTCTCTCTTATTATTTTTTTGTTGCGACCAACTTCAACCGAGTAGGTCGAGGGTAGCATGTTTTATCCATTAATAAGTCCACTTGTTCCAGAATGTGTTGGCACTCCATCGGTCCTTGTAAGAGGATGCCGGAGTCCCCAGAACACTGTTCAAAAATAATGAGTGACGGTGTATCTTGTACTTTCATCTCGAGCGCAATCTTTTGATCACGATAGTAGAGCTCCTTGACATATTGAGAACGTCGGTCGCTCTCGAAGAGAGCCAAGTCCAAGCCAATATCACAGGCTAAGTTGGCCAAAAAGTCATCCGTCAGCCGTTCTAAATCAGAATTAATGCGACTTTGCATTTCGTAGAGGTATTGACGGCCACGACGTTTGCCTTGCAGACCCGCTGCCCGGTAAGCCAAGGTGGCAGAATAAATCTTCTGGAAAATTTCGTTGCGATGACGCAAGTCCTGAGGTTCATAACCCAGCTGCATCATGTAACGGGCAATGAGGGGTTGACTGGTGAAGCAGAGAATATGCACATCCGTCTTGGCCGGCATTTGCTTAATCGCACGACTAAGTTCACGCTCTACTCTGCGGCAATCTTGCCCTAGGGGGTTAACAAAGAGATACAACTCAAATAATCTGGCCTGACCATGACCCGATACTTGATAGGCCACTTGCTCTTGTGGCATGCGACTGTCCCTCCTCTCCGACTGGATTTCTTAAATTTATCTTAACACAAAGAATAGACAAGTTCTAATGAAATGACTTATAGCCCGGCTAAAAGACATTGAGACTGAAACTTGCTCTGCTGGGATGAAGCGGACTGTTCTCTTCTATTTCTCAGTTAGCTAGTGGTCCACTCTTCAAAGTGGACCACTGGCTTTCGACTTTCTCTGTATTTCGGGCCCTTTCGTCCTTTTCCCATGCAACTAGTGGTCCACTCTCCAAAGTGGACCACTGGCTCTCGGCTTTTTCTGCATTTTGCGCCCTTTCGCCCTTTTCCCATGCAGCTAGTGGTCCACTCTTCAAAGTGGACCACTGGCTTTCGACTTGCTCTGCATTTTGGGCTCTTTTCGCCCTTTCCCGTGCAGCTAGTGGTCCACTCTTCAAAGTGGACCACTGGCTCTCGGCTTTCTCAGCATTTTGGACCCTTTTCGCCCTTTTCCCATGTAGCTAGTGGTCCACTCTTTGGAGTGGACCACTAGCTCATTTGTTCTTCTCTAATGCGGCGTAATAGGCGCTAACTCTGGCAATTTTCTTGTCTGCTGCTAGGAGCGGAAAATCGTAGGTCTGGCTTAATTTGGCTATATAGTCTTGAGCCTGGGACAGGTCTTGAGCCTCTAATTCTAGCTCATAGTCGACCTGATCACCATAGAGAGTCTGATCTAGCACCAAGTCACCCCAGCCTAAGTCTAGGATCCAACGATGTGTCTGAAAACCGTAGCGCAGAACTAAGTCCTGGGGCTCTAGTCCTACTTTAGCTAAGGCGGCTAAGAGGCCCACATCCTGAATCCAGGAGCCAGCCAGACTAGCAGGCACCGAATCTAGGCTCTCCGGATTAGTTTGCGTGATTTCTAAGGCTTGGAACTGGTCCAAAGCCTGCTTGAAGGTCCACTCACTCACTTGGTCATATTGCCGAAGACGCAAGGCAGCCCGTGCTTCCTTAAGGGCGCCCTGCTCACTATCGTAATAGTGGTTAACCTGTTGGCGTGGTTCCACCCTATCTAACCCTAAACCCGCCATAAGCCGAGCAAAGCTCTCAGCCTCCAAGGCAATTTTTACTTCTTGTTCAATTAGGGCCATGTAACGTCTGCCCCCTTTCCTAGTCGCTATTGCTTCTTATCCATGAGATAGTTGAGAATTCGCAGGCCAATTATCCAGCCAACTGCCGAGATCAACAAGATATAGACCCAGCCCATGGCATCTTGCTCGAAAGGTAGGGGCATATTCATCCCGAAGAAAGAGGTGATAATATCTGGAATCGTCAGGAGAATGGACACAATGGTTAAGAGTTTCATGGTGTCATTCAGGTTGTTGTTCAGGACGTTGTTATAGGTGCCCGACAGCTGATGCAAAATAGTCGAGGTCAACTGGGTCATTTCCACTAATTGCTTGGCTTCAATCAAGGAGTCTTCCAACTCCTCGCGCGCTGCCTCATCCAGCAGACGAGACATAAACTGGGTCCGCAGTTGTTCCAACAACACCACATTCTGCTTGGTGGCTGAGACAAAGTAAACAACCCCAGTAGCCAAGTCTGACAAGGCGAAGAGGTTCTGTTTGGTGGTCTTCTGTCTGAGAACCTGGTTAAGTTGGTCGCGCTCCTGATTGATTTTCTCAACCAAAGGGAAATACTGTTCAGACACGGTATAGAGTGAAGCGAAGAGGAAGGTGAAGACCGAAACCCCAGGGTTGGCATCTAGATAACGGCTGAATTCTGGTATCAGGTAAGCATTGGCCTCATTGCTGATCGTAATAAGTCGGTTGGGCTGAACAATAAAAGTCATGGGCACCGTCTCATAGTGGTAATCCTGTTTAATGGGATTAGGGACATTATAGATGATGATAAAGGTATTGCGTTCACGGTCGTACTCGGTCCGGGCACGTTCATTACGGTCCAGGGCGTATTCAACAATCTCTTCATCTAAGCCATATTGACTGAGGAGGTCCGGCCGGGAGGCAATGGTGTCCACGTCAATATTGAGCCAGCTATCTGTCTCGTTGATTGGTCGCATGCTAATCATGGGGAGCCTCCTTTCTTATTTCGGGCCAAGAGATTTTTGAGGACGCCATTAATCACTAAGCATCCAGCAATACTAATAATCAAGGTAATCAACCACCCCAGAGGATGATTGGCAAAGGGAATCGGCACGTTCATACCGAAGAAGCCGGTCACAAAGGTCGGTACCATGAGGATAATCTCTAGCGTGGTCAGAATTCGAAAAATATCGTTCAAGTTATTATTCAAGACATTGTTATAGGTGTCTGACAGTTGTTGTAGGGTTTGGCCTGTCAACTGGGTCATTTCCACTAACTGGCGCGCTTCAATCAGGGCATCTTCCAATTGCTCCCGCTCCACTTCCGTTAGCGAGCGGAAAACCAATAAGGTCCGCAACTGCTCCAAGAGGACGGTATTCTGCTTGCTGGCGGTGATGAAATAGACCATGCCGGTCTCCATATCCGATAAGGCCAGGAGATTCTCCCGCGTGGTCTTGTCACGCAAGAGCCGGGTCAACTGATCTCGTTCACGGTTGATTTCTTCAACCAAAGGGAAATACTCATCCGTCACCCGATAGAGGGCTTCGAATAGAAAGCCGAAGAGGCTTTGCCCTGGCTCTAACTCTAGGTTGCGATGCATACGTTGCAGAATATAGGCATTTCCTCGTTACTGATCGTAATCAGGCGATGCTTTTGAACGATGAAGGTCATCGGTACGGTCTCATAGTGCCGGGTCTGCTTAATGCGATTAGGCACATTGAAAATCAGGACGAAGGTATGGCTCTGGCGATCATAATCCACCCGAGCCCGCTCATTACGGTCGGCCGCATATTCGATTATCTCATCGTCCAAGTCGAACTCCTCGATCCACTCGGGGTGTTTTTCTAGGGCATCCGCTTCAATATTAATCCAGACATCCTGGGCGTTCAGGGGGACACTGCGAATCATGGCGCCACCCTCCTTTCCTATTTTTCTCACCTCCTTATTATACCGAAATTGGACTTAAAAAGTAAACGTAAAGGGTCCTTACCCAAAAAGGATAAAAATTCTGTTAGAAATAACATTGAACACCCTTACATTTAGTCGTATAATAGAACTATATTACTCAATTATCTAGCTAGTACTAGGAGGAACTTGTATGGAATTATCTGCTTTACACTCTCGATTTCAGGAAGTTTTTGAATCTGAACCCGGCCGGGCCTTCTTCGCACCTGGACGAATTAACCTTATTGGTGAACACACCGACTATAATGGTGGACGGGTCTTCCCTTGTGCCATCACCCAAGGGACCTACGGTATTGCCCGTCGACGTCAAGATAGCTTAGTTCGTTGCTATTCTCTCAACTTCGAAGAAGCTGGTCTCATCAGCTTTGATCTATCGCAAGAGCTAGTCAATCGACCAGAAGATAGCTGGACTAACTTTGTCAAAGGCGAAGTCAAATTCTTGCGCCAAGCTGGCCACACCATCGACCAAGGCTTCGACCTCTTGGTTTATGGCAATATCCCTAATGGAGCGGGCCTGTCAAGTTCTGCTTCCTTGGAATTATTGGTGGGGATTACGCTAGAATCTCTCTTCGACTTGACCTTAACCCGTCTGGATTTAGTCAAGATTGGCCAACAAGTCGAGAACCACTTCATTGGCGTTAATTCTGGTATCATGGACCAATTCGCCATTGGTATGGGAGCCAAAGACATGGCCATCTATCTGGATACCAATAGCCTAGATTACGAACTGGTCCCTGCGGCTTTCGGCGAACACCTAGTACTGATTATGAATACCAACAAACGCCGCGAGTTAGCAGATTCAAAATATAATGAACGTCGTAGCCAGTGCGAGGAAGCCCTGCGCCGTCTGCAAGCAGGTGGCGTGCAAATCCAAAGTCTGGGCCAATTGAGCCCTGATGGCTTTGAAACTAGCCGCCATCTAATTAATGACGAAGTCTTAGAGCGTCGCGCTAAACATGCGGTCTACGAGAATCAACGGACGGTTCAAGCCAAAGAAGCCTTGACTGCTGGCGATTTGAAGACTTTCGGTCAGCTCCTTAATGCTTCCCATATAAGCTTACAGGAAGACTATGAAGTAACGGGGCGTGAGTTAGACACCCTGGTTCACACAGCGTGGCAACAAGAAGGTGTCCTAGGCGCTCGCATGACAGGTGCCGGCATGGGCGGATGTGCCATCGCCTTAGTGGCTAAAGATGCCATTGAGGCTGTTCAAGCAGCCATTGGCCAAGCCTATGAGGCAAGTATTGGCTACCCTGCTAGCTTCTATATTGCCCAAGTTGGCGCTGGTGCCCACGCCCTAGCTGACTAAATCATGATGAATGCTTGCCAAATGTTTAGGCAAGCAGAGAGGACGAACGATGTGACTATTCCTATTGACCAAACCATCCACCATTTTGTCGGCCGCGCCATCCAAGATGGCTGGCTAGACCCCTTAGATTACGATTACACCGTCAACCAACTCTTAGCACGTCTAGCACTAGATGGTCTCGATTCTTGCGAACAAGCCCTAGACCCTGAGCTAAGCCTCCTAGACTTTCTAGATCAACTAGAGGCCTATGCCCTGGAACAAGGCTTGATTGCAGACTCTGCCTTCGGCCGCGAGGCCTTTGAGGCGGCTATTATGGATTTGTTGACGCCTCTACCTTCTGTGCTTAATCAACGTTTCTGGGCCCTCTACAAGGAGTCACCAGAGCGGGCCACAGATTATTTCTATGCCTTGTCGCGGGCCAATGATTATATCAAGACCCGCCACATTGCCAAAAATATTGCCTTTAGCGCAGCCAGCAACTACGGCGACTTGCAGATTACCATCAACCTTTCCAAGCCTGAGAAAGATCCCAAGGATATTGCCGCAGCTAAATTAGCTAAGCCAAGCCACTATCCTAAGTGCCTGCTCTGCATGCAGAACGAAGGCTACCGAGGCCGTACCAATCATCCGGCGCGTCAAAACCACCGTCTAATTCGCCTATCGCTAGGTGGCGGAAACTATGGCATGCAGTACTCGCCTTATGTCTACTATAACGAGCACAGCATCTTCCTCAACCAAGAGCATGTACCCATGAAGGTCGACCGCGCTTGCTTCGAGCATCTGCTAGACATCATCGAGGTACTACCGCATTATTTCGCCGGTTCCAATGCCGACTTACCAATTGTGGGCGGTTCTATTCTCTCCCACGACCACTATCAGGGCGGGCGTCACACCTTCCCTATGGATCAGGCGCCAGCCTATGAGACGGCTAGCCTAAGCGCCTTTCCAGATTTAAGCGTTGAGTTAGTCAAATGGCCCCTGTCTGTCATCCGCCTACGTAGCCAAGACAAGGCCCCGTTGGTGGATGCGGCGACAGCCCTTCTAGACTTCTGGCGCGGCTATAGCGATGAGGCCTGTGACATCCTAGCCTTTAGTGGGGAGACTCCGCACAATACTATTACGCCAATCGCTAGACGTCGAGACGGCGCCTACGAATTGGACTTGGTGCTGCGTAACAACCGGACTACTGATACCTATCCAGATGGTCTCTTCCATCCACATCCTGACGTGCAACACATCAAGAAGGAAAATATCGGCCTAATTGAAGTCATGGGCTTAGCTATCCTGCCACCACGTCTAGTGGGCGAGCTGGCCACAATCAAGGACTTCTTACTAGGCCAAGCCTCCTTGGATCAGGTAACTGACTATCATCAAAGTTGGGCGCAAGAATTGGCTGCTAATCACCCTCAGGTGACCGCTGACCAAGTCGATGGGCTGCTCCAAGCAGCTGTGGGGGCCAAATTCGCCCGCGTTCTTGAAGACGCTGGGGTCTACAAGCAAACCCCAGAAGGTCGCGCCGGCCTCCGTCGCTTCCTAGATGCCTTTAACCAGGCTTAAAAAGAAATTATCCCAAGCGAGTTCCTATCACTTGGGATTTGAATGCAAAAAACTCCTCCTTGAATACACAAGGAGGCGTTTTACTCATCTATTTCTTGAGGCCTAACTCAGCTGCTAAAGCCTTCCAAGCCTTGAGCGAGCGCTCAACTACTTCCATCTTGACACAGTAAGACAGACGGACATAGCCTTCGCAGCCAAAACCAGAACCTGGCACGACCAGAATTTGGTGTTTATCCGCTACATAGTTAGCAAATTCTACGGAACTTTCGAAGCCGGCTGGTACCTTCATGAAGAAGTAGAAGGCCCCTTCTGGCAAGTTGGTCTCGAAACCAAGGGCTGTTAGTTCCTTATAGAGTAGGTCACGTTTAGCTTGGTAGTCCGCTACATCAGGCAAGACATCCAAGTACTCTGCTACGACCTTTTGAGCCAGGGCAGGTGCATTGTTGAAGCCTAAGGTCCGGTTACAGAAGATGAGGGCATCCATTAAAGTTTCCACTTCTGGCACATCTGCCCCAACCGCGATGTAACCAATCCGTTCACCCGCCAAACCTAAAGATTTGGAGAAGGAGTTAACCACAATGGCATGCTCATAAAGATCTAAGACATTCGGAACTTGATGGCCATCATAAGTAATGGTTGCATAAGGTTCATCCGATACTAAGAAAATTGGTTGGCCGAATTCTGCTGACTTTTCGCGTAATACCCCAGCTACTGCCTCTAAATCTTGACGTGAATAGATGCGGCCTGTTGGGTTGTTAGGAGAGTTCAACAAGAGAATTCGGGTATCAGGTTGAATAGCCTGACGTAAGCCTTCAATGTTTGGTAAGAAGTCAGTTGATTCAGTTTCTACTGTATCCAAATGAGCCCCCACGTTTTGAGCGTAAAAGCCATACTCAACAAAGTAAGGTGCGAAGGTCACGATGCGTTCACCTGGGTTCAAGATCGCCTTGAACAAGACGTTAAGGGCACCTGCTGCCCCGGTCGTCATGACAATATGGCTGGCAGGGATCGGCTTTTCAGAGCGTGCGCTATAATAAGCAGCCACCTTCTCGCGTACATCTGGGAAACCAGCATTTGGCATATATCGGTGAACACCTGGTTGATCAACCAATTCCTTCATGCGTTCACGTAAGTCTACTGGTGGTTCAGCAAAAGGGTTACCGATGGAGAAGTCATAGACATTCTCTGGGCCATATTGCTTGGCTAATTCCAAGCCTTTCTCGAACATCTTACGGATAAAACTTGCATTAGCACAGTTCTTTACGATTTGTTTTGAATACATAGATATCTTCCTTTCATAAGGGCTAGACGGGTTTCTTTGTCTCTTCTTGGTCTTGCTCAGCAGCAAAGTATTCTTGTCGCCAACGTAAACCGTTGAAGAGCCCTACAATGGTTCCTACCCCATAGGCTAGGTGGACAGCCATCAAGAGGAATGGCATGACCAAATAATGGGGTAAGAAGCCTTCCTTGCGGATGGTTAGGCCGGTTACAGCGACCATAGCCCCAAAGTAGACTAAGGCCAAGAGTCCTAAGAACCAGCCTGTTACAGGCAACATAAGGATAGAGAAAATCACCGCTAAGGTGAAGACAAATGGTACAAAATGATAGAGCGATAGGCAGGATGGTCGAACATGACTGGTCATGCCAATCCAGTAGCCATTGCTGTATTTTTGCTTCACCATTTTCTGGAAGTTAGGTCTCATATATTGATAGGAGACAATTCTAGGATCATACTTAATTTGATAACCAGACTTGAGCAGACGGTCATGGATTTCATTGTCCTCTGTCCGGCCTAGTCGCTCATCTAGTTCCCCAACATGGTCAAAGACAGACTTCTTATACATGCCATGGAAAATCGATTTGACATAGCGAGGACTATCGGCCTTACGGTAAGAGGCAATGCTACTACCTAGCATGGCTTCTTCCACCTGGTGCAAGGTCTTGCTCCATGGATCGTCTGATTCAATGATGGTCGGGCGCTTACCGCCACAGATGAATTCCCCCTGAGAGATAACCGCCACGTTCTGTTCCACAAAATCTTCAGGAATGGTCGCGTGGGCATCTACCTTGAGGACACACTCCCCGCGCGCAACCTTAATGCCTTCGTTCAAGCCGGCCGCCAGTGATTTGCGTAGGTTGTTATGGACTTGAATATCGTAGAATTCATCGCGGAACTGAGCTTGAAAATCTAGCATCAGATCTCGTGTCTTATCAGTCGACATGGAATTCATGAGGATAATTTCAATTTGATCGTGGGGATAGGTCTGGTTGAGAAAATCTGAGAAGAGACCTGGCAAATAAGCCTCCTCGTTCATCGCTGTCGTGATGATTGAAACTAACATCAGTCTACACCCCTTCCTCAAGGACTTGGGCCACAACCTCACGGAAACTTTCAATAATGTAGGCTACCTCTTCATCCGTCAAACGGGTATGTAGAGGCAAGGTAATTTCATTTTCATAATAAGCGTAGGCATTTGGATAGTCCGCCATCTTAAAGCCCATATTAGCATAAGCGGTGAGCAGTGGCAGTGGTTTGTAGTGGACATTGGTCGCAACGCCCCGCTCCGCCATCAAGTTGATGATGCGGTTACGGTCTTCCAAACTAGCCCCTTCAATATGAGTAATATAGAGGTGGCGAGAAGATTCATAATCCGCGCCTTGATGAGGCAAAGGCTTAATGGCTGTACCAGCGAAACCTTGATCATATTGTGCCACTAATTCTTGACGACGAGCCAAGAGACCAGGGTAACGTTGTAATTGTACCAAGCCGATGCTGGCCATGATATCGGTCATGTTGCATTTGAAACCTGGGATGACAATGTCATATTCCCACGCCCCTAGCTGGGTCTTAGCCAAGGCATCCTTAGTTTGGCCATGTAGGGAGAAGACTTGGAAGAGACGGTAGAGTTCGTCATCATCAAGGCCTGGACGAGCCTTCCAGGTCACGCTTCCGCCTTCTGCAGTCGTAAAATTCTTAACAGCATGGAAGGAGAAGGAAGTGAAATCCGCCCAAGTCCCTGCTGGTTGGCCCTTATAAGTTGCCCCTAGGGCGTGAGCAGAGTCCGAAATCACAATCACGCGATCAAAGAGCGCTTGGATCGCATGCTCAGGATTAGCTTGGTAGAGATCCTTCTTGGCTTCTAGGACTGACATGAGTTTGTCATAGTCACAAGGAATCCCAGCGATTTCAACCGGGATTACCGCCTTGGTCTTAGCCGTTAAGCTAGCTGCCAATAAGTCGTAATCCATCTCAAAGCCACTCGACTGCAAGTCAACTAAGACTGGCGTCGCTCCTACGTGCTCGATTACCGCACAGGAAGCCGTATAGGTAAAGGCTGGCACAATGACTTCATCGCCAGGCCCAATGCCTAATACACGTAAAATTAATTCCAGAGCTGCAGTAGCTGAGTTTAGGCAGACTGTCCGTGGCGTCTGAGTATAGCTGGAAAGCTCTACTTCTAATTTCTTAGTCTTAGGTCCGGTGGTAATCCAACCGGATTTGAGGGTATCCACTACCTCATCAATTTCTTCCCGGCCTAAGTCAGGTGGTGAGAAGGGAATATTCCATTTTTTCATAGCGAACGCTCCTTTATTTGAAGACCTTCAAGACAGTTCGAACCATGAGTTTCAAATCGCCTAGAAAGCTATAATTCTTAAGATAAGATAAGTTATAATGCATCTTCTCTGGTAGGACCTTGGTGATGTAGATATCATCCACTTCCATCCCCCTCCAAGATGAACTTAGCAATTAATTCTTCCTCGTCCTTGAAGAGGATACTGGCCGTAGAGGTTACCCCAGCTGGCAAGAGCAAGGTAGCCTTCATCTCAGGCGTATAAGCAGCCACATACTTGGCTACTTCGGGTCGCGTACCAACCAGACTCATATCCCCTGTTAAGATGTTCAACAATTGAGGTAGTTCATCTAAGCGATAACGGCGAATGACATGACCCACTCGGGTAATACGGTCATCATTTTTGAGGGTCACTAAGGACCCCATCTTGTCCGCATCCACCTTCATCGTCCGGAACTTGAAAATCCGGAAGATTCTTCCATAGGTTGTCACCCGCTCCTGGCGATAGAAGACAGGCCCTGGTGAGTCCAGCTTAATCCAAATAGCGAAGAAGAGTAAAATTGGTGATAGTAAGAGTAGCAAGATAGCACTCACCAAAATATCGAAGGCCCGTTTCAAGAATAGTTGCCCGCGCTTAGCGGCCAAGGCCTCGTAATATGGGCGCACCTGCTCGGTCTGCAGTTCCGCCGGTAATGATTCAAATTTTTTCATTCAATCCCTCATATTCTTAGAAAGTCGCATACTTAAATTTTATCACGTATAGCGTCAGATTTCTAGCAGTTGCGGTGGGAAAATAAAAGTAGTGCTCAGTCCTAAACACTATAGCTACAAAAAAACTGGAGAAGGCTTGCTTCCCCAGTTTATTGGATTATTTAGTTTCTGCCAAGAGGGCTTCAAACTCGTTCAAACGTGCTTCGAAGACCTTGAGTGTTGCTTCGATATAGTCACGTTGCGTCATATCCAACCCAGCCTTCTTCATGGTGTCGATTGGATAGAGGCTGCAACCTGACTTAAGGAAGCCCTTGTAGGCTTCAAGCAAAGCACTGTCGCCAGCGGCAATCTTGTCTGCGAAGAAGGTTGCTGCGGAGAAACCAGTCGCATATTGGAAGACATAGTAGTTGTAATAGAAGTGTGGAATTCGAGCCCACTCTAGCCCAATTTCAGAGTCAGAGTTAACGCTTGGTCCGTAGTACTTAGCATTCAATTTGCGGTAGTTCTCGGTCAAGAATTCGTGAGTTAATGGGGTTCCTTCTGCATCTGCTTGGTGCATGAAGTGCTCGAATTCCGCAAATTGGGTTTGACGGAAGACCGTTCCCTTAACTCCATCCAAGAAGTGGTTGAGGACATAGAGACGGATTTGAGGATCTTGATATTTCTTCAAGAGGTAGTCCGTCAAGAGATTTTCATTAGTAGTTGAGGCAATCTCAGCCAAGAAAATCGAATAATCACTGTAAACATAAGGTTGGTTAGTGCGAGACAAGTAAGAATGCGCACTGTGACCCAACTCATGAACCAAAGTGAAGAGCCAATTGATATTGTCTTGCCAGTTGAGTAGGACATAAGGCTTACTGTCATACATCCCACCTGAGTAAGCGCCTGAGCGTTTGCCCTTGTTCTCATACCAGTCAATCCAGCGTTCATCGAAGGCCTTAGTCATGATTTCCAAATAATCTGGTCCCATTGGCGCCAGAGCTTCCATAACGATATCCCGCGCTTCTGCTTGGCTAAACTTGATTGGAGCATCCCCAAGAAGTGGCGTATAAAGGTCATACATTTCTAGCGAATCTAGACCTAAGAGATCCTTACGCAAAGCGGTATAACGGTGGAGTAAGCCCAAATGATCGCCCACCGTCTCTAGCAAGGTATCATAAACGGATTCCGGCACATTATTACGGAAGAGGGCTGCGGCCCGTGCAGATGGATAGTGACGGACTTTGGCCTTGTAGTTGTCAGTCTTAATATTGGTAGATAAGACATTGGCCAAGGTATTCTTGAACTGGTTGTAGACAGTGTAGTACTGTTGGAAAGTATCGCGGCGTACACGGCGGTCAGTGCTTTCCAAGAGACGACCATAGGTCCCGTGTGTTAATTGTACCGCTTGCCCTTCCGGCCCTTCAATGGTTGGGAAGACAAAGTCAGCATTGTCCAACAAGGAGAAAGTAGAATAAGAGCTGCTGAAAATCTCACCTAGTTGCGCTAAGAGGGTCTCCTCGGAAGCCGACAAGGTGTGGGCACGCCCACGGGTAATATCATCCAAGTACTGACGGTAAAAATCTAATTCAGGTGTTTCTTGGAAGTAAGCCTCTAGGGTTTCGGATGGTAAGCTCAACAATTCAGGGTCGAAAAAGGCAATGGCTTCTGCCAACTTACTGTATAGTTGCATAGCTCGAGCATTGAGAACTTGAGAGGCACTATTGGTTGAATCTTGATCATAGGTTAGGTGGGCATAAGCGTAGAGACGCTCAACTACTAAGCAAGCCGCTTGAATAGCCTCAATAACGGTCACTAAGTGGGCGCCACCTTGATCCAGGGTGCCCTTGTAGGACGTTAAGTCCGCTACCATAGCTTCTGCCTTGTCATACTCAGCCTGCCATTGGTCTGCGTCCGCATAGAGCGAAGTCAGGTCCCAGGTAAAGGCTTCAGGTTGTTGTTCACGCGTGCGTAATGTTTCTTCTGACATAAGGTCACCTCATCTTAAATTTAGTAAATAGTTAGACATCATAAATTCTAGCACAATTCACTTATAAATTGAATTGAAAGCCCTTGAAGAAGAGGAAGAAGTGCCCTTTTAGTCACATCGATTAAGTTTGACATGCCAATCCTTAGCTAACAACACGATAAATGCCCCAATCTCTATCAAAGGCTAGGTGGCCTTGCCACTGCCACAGCCGAAGGAATGATTGGCAAATTTCAGGCAGCAGTCTAGCTCGCCCCTCCTCGCCTAACAAAGGCGTTGGAACAAGATGAACTTTGCCAGACCGAACTAGACTTTCATGGAAAAGCAACCAGTCATGGTCTGTAAATCCTTGATTAACTTCCTTAGCCTCCTTTAAAAAAGCAGCCTGATAGGCTAACCAGACCCAACCAGGCTCTGGGCTGACTAGAACCTGATAGCGCCCCTGTAGGCACCAAGCCGGCAGAGAGCCCACCTGAATCCCCTCCTGATAGAGTTGACGCCAATAAGATTGGTGACCAGCCACCAAATGGCTGCGAACATGGCTAGCGACTTGGCCTTCTTGGCAGTGACAAGCCCTTGGCCCCAACCAAGCACCATAAGCCAGACAATCCGCCTGCCAAGCCTGCTGAGACAAAGACCTCAGTAAGAGGGTACGACTTTGGTAAGTATAGGACAGGCGGGAATAGACTAAAGGTAGATGAAAATCCTGAACTAGGCAGGCGCCCTCCACATCCAGGGCTAGCCAATAATAGCCCCAAGTAGGGGCATAATGCAGGCAAGTTTGTTTCCAACGGGTCTTAAACTTACCGCTTAGGACATCAGCTGATAGTAGCCAGACCACTGTCTGATCCAAGGCTTGATAATCCGCCTGTCGACTAGCTAGAAGCTGAGCAGAAATAATCGATTGTTGATACTCTACCACCCACTGACGCTGGGGCAGGTAGAGGTCCGCAAATTGCCCCGAAGAAGGCAAATAATACTCCAAATTCACACTCTCACCTTGGGCTTGGAAGGTCTGACCTAAGAGGCGCTTAGCCGCTTGATGCCGCTCCGACTCCATGACCTGGCGCTTACTTAATTTACTTTGCCCACAAACCCCATCCACATGAACAAAATGGGGTCTAACCCGTCTGCCCGACCGCAATTTAAGCGGCCGATGACAGCGTGGACAAAACCAGGGCCCCTCCCCCACTAATCCCGCCACCTGACTAGCATAGACCAACTTACCTGCTCCATTCAAAGCCGCATACATAAAGACCCCTCCCTCTATATATAGCCCAAAGAGCTGCCTCTCGCATTTTTTGGTGGCTTACAATTTGGTTACAGAACCTAACGATTTCGAAAAAAGCATAGAGCCAAGGCCTTATCTTCCCTAAGGTCTTGGCTCTATTCATTTGCTATGGTTCGACTATTCAAGGTCAGACCAAAAAACTAATCTGTCAGGTTGCTTGTACGAGGATAAATCTGCCCATATACCTCGTATAATTCTTGATAATGTTGAATTTTATTCTCTTCAGGACGAAACTGCTGATTCAGTTTTAGGAACTGTTCCTGGCAGGATGGAAAATTCTCGAACCAGCCCATGGCCATCGCAGCTAGCATAGCAGCGCCCAAGCCAGGACCTTGCTCAGGCTGAATCGTGATGATAGGCTTAGCGAAGATATTGGCCTGGAGTTGGCACCAATAGTCAGATTGGCTTCCACCCCCAATAGAACGAAGCAAAGTCGGGGTGACCTTAGTTTCCTTTTCTACTAGTTGAATCAGGTCTCGCAAGGAGAAGGTGATCCCTTCTACGATGCTACGTGCTAAATCAAGCGGTCCGTGACTAATATCGAGATGCATAAAACTTGCTCGCACCTTGCTGTCAGGATAAGGACAGCGTTCACCTTGTAAGTAAGGCGTAAACCATAGTGGAATAGCCTCCTTAGCGTCATGTTCTGCTATTGCTTCAAATAACTGCTCATAACTTAAGTCAGGCAGAAACTGTGTCTTATACCACTTGAGACTATCTCCTGCTGCTAGCGTAACCCCCATTTGATAGTACTGGCCAGGCACAACATGTTGGAAAACATGAGTCCGTCCAGAAGTTTCGTCAGGTAAGGCCCCTAGTTGCAGATAGACACCTGAAGTCCCGATACTCACAAGGCCTTGTTCTGGAATTAATCCCGCTCCTAAAGCTCCACAGGCATTATCCGCCCCACCAGCTACTAACTTAACAGGCTCCTTCAGCCCCCACTCTTGAGCAAGTTCTGGTCGAAGCCAACCAACAACCGACTTAGATTCAACCAAAGGCGGGCACCATTCCAATGGGATATCCAAACTCTGACACAATTCTTCCGACCATTTGCCTTGCTTCATATCAAGCAACAAGGTACCCGAGGCATCAGAATAATCCATTTGCATAGGGGCACCTAACCAATAGCGCAAATAGTCTTTTGGCAGGAGAAAATATCGTATCTGAGTCCAAATTTCAGGTAAGTTTCTTTTTACCCAAAGTAATTTAGGCAGTGTAAATCCAGGCAAAGCAACATTTTTACTAATTTCGATTAGCCTTTTCCCTAAAATATGTTCCAGAATTTTACACTCCTCGTGGGTCCTACCATCATTCCATAAGATAGCGGGATGCAAAACTTGGCCTTTCTGGTCTAACATAACAAGTGAATGCATCTGCCCAGAGAAAGAGATGGCTTCTAAGCCACTCGCAAGCTCAGGCAAAGACCTAGTTAATTGCTCCATCACCTCATCCATAGCGCCTGTCCAGACAGCCGGATCTTGTTCAGAATAACCAAGCTGTGGGTGCTGCGTTTCATAGCTAACCTGCGCTTGGGCGACAAGCTGTCCTTGTTTATCCACGACTAAGCCTTTAAGGCTCGTTGTCCCTAAATCAATCCCTAGCACATATGCCATGAAGCTTCACCTCCTTTTTATGGTTCCACACGTCGAATATTAGGATCCGTGAATATATCGCTGGCATCATCGCTAGAAGAAGAAAATTCCGAGACAATCGCTCCTTCAGCCCCTGCCTTAAACCAGTGTTTTGTATTGGGACTAATCACAAACTGCTGTCCTGGTTCCAAATGAATATGGTGAAATACCGTATATACTGACTCTTTGCCTTTAGGAACCTGATCTCTTCCACCTGACTCAGGACCTTCAACGAATAAGTCTACTGAGCCCTTGCGGCATCGAAAAGTTTCCTGCTTTCCTGGCTGACCATTTCTCTCAGGATGACGGTGTTCAGGGCAAATTTGCTCAGGTAGTAATACAAGCTCTTTAGCGCAGTAGCGTTCGTTATTATCATAAATGATAAGACTTAATCCTTCTCGTTCAAAATCATTAAGCCCAAAATCCGCATACTCAATTGCTTCAAGCTCATCTGGACGAAAAACCATTCCCGACTCACGATATAGTTGTTGAACGGCTAACTTCACTTCAGGTGATATCATACAGTACCCCTCCTTTCGCAATCTAACTAATTTTCAAATCATCCCATGATAATTCGTCTTCTTCCACCTCTTGGATTACAACTTCTGCTTCTGGATCCACTTGTGGACGTAAAATTAAAATTGTAATGGCGGTTGCCAAGGAACCTAATAGCAAGGCTCCAATAAAGGCCCATGGACGAGTCATCGTAAAGACGGCAAACATACCAGAGGCTGGGATATGGCTATCTGCTCCCCAGAGCATGCTGAGCGCACCACCAACAGCTCCGCCGACACCTGTCGCAATGACATTCTTAAAGAGGTCATTCAAGACAATTGGGAAGCAACCCTCTGTAATTTGGCATACCCCCATAGGAAAGGCTGTTTTTAGGGTTTCAACTTCTTGTTTATTGAAGATATTCTTACCAAATACCTTGCCGATGAAGTAAGCCATGGTCAAGCCAAATGGTGTCACCATAGAAGCTAAAATCAAGACGGTGATAGGTTCATAGATTTGTTCTGAGAATAGCGTGAAGACAAAGGCGAAAACAACTTTGTTAATGGCACCACCATAGTCGATTGAACTAAGAATCCCAATAATCGCACCATAAAAGAGTAATTGAGACCGATCCAGTCCACCTAGGTAACCAGTAATTTGAGAAGCTACCCAGTTAATTGGTGTACCAATAATATAATACATAATTAGCCCGGCAATGAATGAACTAGTAAATGGAATCACTAAGGTTGGCATTAAGCCTTGCATCCATTCCGGAACCTTAAGACTTTACAATCGTAACCACGGTATAACCCGCAAGGTAGCCCCCTACCAAGCCACCAAGGAAGCCAGCCCCAATCCCTGAGGCCACCATCCCAACGATTAAGCCAGGAGCAATACCCGGTTTATCCGCAATAGAGTAGGCAATAGCTGTAGAAACAATCATTGGCAAGAGGCCTAAACCATAGCCCCCCATGGTCGTCATCGTATCTGCAAAACTAAAGCCTGCCTTGAAGTCCGTAATGGACGTACCTCCCATCATATTCCCAATAGCCAATAAGAAACCTGAGGCTACCACAATGGGAAGAAAGAAGGAAATAGCGGTCATCAAGTGCTTTTTAATTTCAATCTTCTTGCTCATAAGACTCACTCCTTTTAGATTTGAGGTTATTATTGAACGAGTTCTTGTAATTTCTCAACTAGTTTTGTGGGTGACTTAACCGCCACACCTGTTGGAACTTCTACTACCTTCTTACCGCTAAAACGTTCACGGCCACCAACCTTAATATCAGCTGCAATTAAAACGATATCCGCTTCTGAAATTTCTTGGCCCGATAAATTATTCTGAGTACCTGCCAATCCCTGTGTTTCAATGGCTATCTCATGCCCTAATGCTTGCGCGGCTTTCATGATTTTTTCCCTTGCAATATAGGTATGAGCAATACCGGCTGTACAGGCTGCAATCCCAACAATTTTCATAAGAATCCCTCCTGACCTTATTGATAGTAGAGCTGTGCTTTATTCGCAGAATTAAAGAGACGAATCTTATCTTCTGCCACTTTCTTAGTTTCTAGCATACATGGTGGAAATAGTACATTTGGCTCACGCATTTCGCTGTCACCACTATTGAGTTGCTCCCGCAATCTATTGGCAAATACAATCTTAATATCACTCGAAATATTAATCTTATTAATCCCCATCTTCACCGCCTTAGCAATTTCTTCATCTGGATTACTTGATCCCCCATGCAAAACAAGTGGAATAGATACCTTCTTGGTGATTTCTTCTAGGATATCGTGCCGTAAATGAGGCTTAATATTCTTCGGATAAATACCGTGTGCCGTGCCAATGGCAACGGCCAGACTGTCAGTGCCCGTCCGTTCTACAAAATCTTGCGCCACATCAGGATCTGTATAAATAACTTCTGTCACCCCTCCTTCAATGCTATTACCTGTATCGCCAATAGTCCCAAGTTCTGCTTCTACAGATACCCCTACAGGATGAGCAGCCGCCACCACTTTTTGCGTGATTGATACATTCTCCTCATAAGGGAGATGAGAAGCATCAATCATAACGGAGGTAAAGCCTAGTTGAATGGCGTGAATTACTTGTTCATAGGACGCCCCATGATCTAAATGAATGCAGACCGGTAGTTTTGTATGGTTAGCATAATACTTGACTTGATCGACAAATGAGTCTGTTAGGAATGAGAGTTCATCTGGGTGGATGGCAATCATAACAGGTGACTGCAATTCTTCGCAGGCTTGCATGACAGCTTCTAATAATTGACCGGAGCCCGCATTAAAGGCAGGAACAGCAAAACCATGTTGATTTGCTACACTTAGGATTTCTTTACCACTGATTAACATATATTTTCCTCCTTCACTTATTGGATATTAGCTTGATGGCTTACAATTAACTGATAGAGTTCATCTACTGACTTGGCTTCTTGAACTGCGTGAATAAAGCTATCATCTGCAAGTAGAATTGCTACTTGTTGCAATAAAAGAATATGTGTCGTATTGGCATCCACATCCCTCACTGCAAAGAGAAAAACCACTGACACCTTTCCCTCATCAAGTGTTTCCCACTCAATAGGATGCGCTAATTTGGCAATGGCAACTGTTGTTTGTTTCACTCCTTTCGACTTGCCATGAGGAATTGCAACTCCCCCTCCAATACCTGTAATACCTTCACTTTCTCTAAGGTAAACATCCTCAATGAAGGTATCAACATCTTTTAGATAGCCTTTAGTTTCTAAAAGCCTTCCAAGTTCTTCTAACACCTCCTGTTTGTTTCTAGCCGTAGAATTGACGACCATAATATCTTTATCAATTAGTTGATCTAGGCTAAGTGTCGTCATCTATATTCCTCCTTCCAAGATACTGCGAATTAATTGGATATCTTTTTCTATCAAGACCGGACTAATGATTATGACAGGCTGGGTTACAAATGACGGCACTGTTCGTACCGTAGAAATCACCACATCCACTTGGTCTAGTATTTCAGCTTGACGTTCTAATTGTCGTGTCCCCATAGTAGCCACTACTTCCAAAGTGGGAAAAAGATGCTTAAGGCGAATCTTAAGTAGTTCTGAGGTTCCAATCCCTGTAGAGCAAATAAGTAGTACACGGTTTATGTCGGGGTGCTTCAATTTAAATTTCTCAAAATATAGAGTTAGATAACCCATTTCTGATTCATTAATAAGGGGATTACCTGGTATATCATGAATCAATCGTTCTGTGATTTGCTTGATACGTTCGAAAGTTGCCTGGAACTCTGCCTTGACCTCTTCCAACATGCTGTTGCCTACTTGGATCCCCGTTTTGAGTCGATGAATCATAGGTAGTATATGATAATAGAGGTCGTTATAAAGACTAGAGTAGAATTTATTTTCTCTGTTAAACTGCTCAAGAGAAAAGAAATTCAAAATATAATACTCTGTCATGAGCGCTGCTAGGCTTTGGTCAAACTGGCTAGTTGAACGGTCCTTTAAGTTAATGGCATAAATGTTTGGAAGAGAAAATAAACTTCTAATTCATGTAGCTCTTGATGAAGGAACTGCTCCATACGGCCAATAATTTGGTGGGATAAATTCACTAAAGCTTGGTTATCTTGCATTAAGCCTTCCTCTTCTGTTGTTAAGGGAGACTGACTTTTTAGAAAACTAACATTTCCTTCTCTATAGCGCTTCATCACCATATAGAGATGTGAATATAAATTTACGTCATAGGGATAGGAAATGGCTTGCCCTAATTCGGTCTCAATATAAGTCAGTTGACTCATAATAAAATGGTGATCAAAAGAGCTTACTTCGTGCTCTGCATTATTCATGTAGGCGCTTTTATTTTGCTGTATAAACAGGGTATTGATGGCTATTCTAACCTGTTGTTCACTACCTTCAACTCTTACTTTTTGTCCTTCTACAACCAGTTTAAGCTGAAAGGCCGCTAGCGTATCCTCCATTTTTCGGCAATGGCGCTCAACTGTACTTTTACTCATGTAATCAATTGACATGATACTAGTCAAATCTAGACGGTAAGGATACTTAAAGAGTAGGCGCAATAATCGATTGGTCTCATCACTGTCGTCCTCGAAAAGTTGCCTCCAATCTTTATCGAGGTAATAACTGCTGAGTTTGTATCCCTTGCCTGTCTCTGCTAGAATAATTGGTTCTTGATATTGGCTAATCGCCACCTCATTAATCTTTAACCATTCGATAAACGGTCTTAGATGATACAGACATATGCTTGGATAAATCAGATGCGGACACGTAGTCATCGAAATTCAAAGCCTTCAAGACCGACTCTTCCTTCAAACTGAATGTCATACTTGTCACCTCTTATCTTTATTATAGTTAAGATACTGCATTTTTTACGTCAATCACTGTCTTTAAGACGAGCCACTCTGCTGGTATTGGGACTAGAAGGTGGCCTTAGCTATAGACAGCCTTCGAAATTTATTAGCCAAAATGTCCATAGTCTCCTCTCTTCCCCTAGTAGGCTTCAATATGCTTGGCTTTTTTCTCTATGCAAAAAGCCCCCGACAGCTGTAAGGCTGCCGGGGGCTGGTGCCCGCCACCTACTAGTGGGCTATTTTTCTAGTAGTTCCCAACGTGGGGTTACTTTGAAGAAATCAGCTAGGTCATGTAACTGGCTATCGCTAATGCCATCTTGATGTGGCAAGTGAGCGATGCTAAGGTAGACCTTAGCCGCCTTGTTGACGGTCTCAATGAGGCCAAAACAATCCGCAATGCTTGAGCCAGTGGCTAAGATGCCATGATAAGCCCAGACGACGATGCGTCTGTCCTTGAGTTTGGCTGCTGTCGCCTGACCAATGGCTTCGGTCCCGCAGACCATCCAAGGCACGACCCCGATACCATCCGGGAAGACAATCAAGCACTCGGTAATCATACGCCAGAGAGTCTGGGTGAAGGCTTGGTCTGTCTGGTCCAGAATGAAGCTGAGGGCGGAGACTTCAGTTGCATGGTTGTGGAGGACAATCCGATGATGAGGGTCTACTGCCAGTCGGGTGCTATGGCTAAGTAGGTGCATATAAATCTCTGACGTTGGTTTATTGTCCCCTTCGAAGCCCCAGACAATGGCATAACCATTAGGCTCTACTCGAATCACACCCAGAGTCTCCGTCAGGGAATCCCTTACCCGGCGAAATTCTTAGCCTGACGCTGTAATCAGGACATGACGACCTACCATATTCTCCGGTACATGTTCCAAGGGAACAAAACGTGGGGATGCCACTTGATCAACTTGTGTGAGTTGCTCTTCAGTAAGAATAGCCGAGATATTGCCCCCATTCTTCTCATCCCAACCCATAGACCACATAACATGTGTAATATCAGCAAATTCCGCAACGATGGTGCTGTTTTGGAACATCTTCTATTCACCTGCCTCTTCCATTTTTTTGTTGTAGGCCATGCGTGCACGATAGAGTACATAGAAGAGGCCAGCCCACAAGACGAAGAGTAAGATGCTGACAATATTGCCAGACAAACCAGTAGATAAGAGATAACGGAAATCAGGACCTTCAAAGGTTGACCAAGACAAGAGCTTCCCAGCTTCTACTACCGCAGCCCCTGTTTCATTAGCCAAACGGGTAATATAAGTAGCGAAGAAAGTTGCCCCGTAGAGGAAGAGCGGTGCAGACACCACCCCATGGAAGATCATCCGCGCCAAGTTCCCGTTGGTTAGGAGCAAGGCCCCTACAACGAAGGACAAGTTGATAATCCCCGCAAATGGTAAGACAATGTTACCAGGTAAGATAACAGACATAATCAAGAGCACTGGGATGGTAATAATCACGGCTACCCATAGTTCGTTACGCCCTGCCAAGATAGGCCAGTCCAGACCGATAAAGACTTCACGGTCGCTAAACTTCGTCCGCATAAACTCAGAGATAGCCTCAGATACAGGCGATAGGGCTTGAGAGAAGAGCTTAGAAATCATTGGGAAGAGGGTCATAGCGGTCGCTGCTTGGACGGCTAACTTGAGGGAACCGGATAAGCCATAACCAGCTGCCAAACCCAAGACGAAACCAATAATGGCCCCCATAACGGAGTTTTCGCCAAAAATCCCGATTTTTTCCTTAAGAGCATCCGCATCCATTGGCTTGTTGAAGAAAGGAACCTTCTTCAGCAACTCATCAATTGGATAGAGAATAACGGAGATTAAGACAATAAAGTGCGGCACGGTTACCCCTGGAATCCCGGTCAAACGCTCCACTTCAGGTCCGTACATATCGCCCGCCTTGAGCTCGAAAATAATTTGAATCGTGGCTGCAACAAAGCCCATGATGACATTGCCGGTAATATAGGAAACCATAACGGCGGTAAAGATTTTACCCCAGACATTCCACATGTCCACGTTGACGGTCTTGGTTTGTTTGAGCATCAGCATGACAATGTTGACCCCAATGGTCAGAGGGAACATGAGAAAGGCATATGGCCAAGCCCAAGAGATGGCCGCCATACCCGGCCAGCCACCGTCCACAGCGGGCAAGGAGAAACCTGTTCTCGTAGCCATAGAGGCAGCTGCATCCCCCATAGAGGTCATCATGTAACCAATCAATAGCCCCATCCCAGAGAAGGCTACCCCTAAGGTCAGCGCTGAATGGAAAGCTTCGGAGAATTTCATCTTCATAAGAAGCCCGATAATCAACATTAAGAGGGGAACAAAAACGGCTGCTCCCAAATCATTTAAGACATAATTGACAACTGTTTGTAAGATATCCATGTGTCATTCCTCCTTGATTCACACGGTCGTCGTTGCTAGGAAGCTAGGTCCTAGGCCTTCAAGAAATCAATAATCTTTTGTAACTCAGCATCTTGCCCCATACCTGTCAGGAAGGCAATGCCGTTAAAGGTTGGGATGTCGATTTGATCCTTAGTTTTAACGATGGAGACATAGGCATCCGCATCTTTGACATGATGTTTGAGTGATTTAATGTCCACTGCTTCGACTTGAGCAGGTACGCCCTTGCCTTTGAGCAACTTATCTAACTTGGACGCTACTGTTTGAGAGGTCGCAACCCCAGAACCACAGGCAACAATAATCTTTTTCATAATCAATCATCCTTTCTAATGGCTTAATAGGTCTACAATCGCTTCTGGCGACTGGGCAGCTTCTAGTTTGGCTACCAAGTCCTCCTGGCTTAAAAGTGCCATGAGCTCTGCAAGGAGATCCACCTGAGCCTTGGCTTCTTTTATGCCTAAAATCATGATATAACGCGGATAAACTACCAAATCATCGGTCCCCATCTGGATAAAAGGCATTACCGACTCTACCAGACGGTAAAAGGCGATAAAGGGACGTTTGACATGTTCAACATAGGTATGGGGAATAGCCACTGTCACATGTTCCAAGGCCAATCCTGTCGGGAACTCTGCCTCTCGCTCCGCCAAAGCCTGACCGAAGCTATCGGCCACATAACCTAAGTCTTGCAACTTGGCTGCTTGATGGGCAAAGAAGAGGGCTTGGTCTGTCTCCTCACACGCCAAATCAATCAATTCCGACTGAATTAAACTTGCTACAACCCCCATTCGGGTCACTTCCTTCCTAGAATACGTACAAGGTGCAATAAGAGATAAAAATCTTCATCCTGGCCAAAGCTTAAGTCGAACTCTTCTTGCAGGGTCTCCTTAAGGGTCTTTACCAGGTCCCATTCCCGGGGAAAGACTCCTGCAGTCGTCTCTAAGACCGTTTCGATTTTTTCCGGCGAGACGGCCTCTTGGCCTGTCTGATGGCTTAGGGTCCGAATCAGGAGGTAGCGGATATGAACCACGAAGCGCCCATAGTCGGGTGACTCCTTATCAAGGGGCTCTCCCGTCTTAGTCTCAATCACTTGAATCAAACGATTAAGGATTTCGCTCAGTTCTACCACATTATGGAAGCCCGCCTGATCAATCTGGCCATTGACCAGATGCAAGGTCAGGAAGGAAACCTCTTCCTGGGCCAGTCTAAGTTGATACTTGGCATTGACCTGGGCAATGGCCTCGGCCGCTGCCTGATACTCGTCCGGATAAAGATAATGGAGCTGATACTGGAAAGGGTCGTAATCGCCCCCTTCAATAGGCTCCCGGTCCAAGGCATATTGCAAATGTTTAGCAATGGTGAAAATGAAGGTATCCATCAAGGATTTCTTCAAACAGGCCTCGGCGATGACGGTAATGTCTTGAGCTAGTTCGAACACCCATGGTTCCAGTTCCTTAATAAGGCCTAGCAACTGTTCCTGACGGTAACTAGACGCTAAACTAAAAACCCTGGTCACAGCAGATGGGTCAATGGTGTCCCCTTTCTTCTTGCCAAACCCTACACCTCTCCCTAATGCTACCAATTCTGCCCCATCATCTCTGGCGACTAAAGCAGCATTTTGGTTGAGTGATTGAATGACTTTCACTGCGCACCTCCCTTTCGACAAAAAAATAGGCACAACTCTCCCTTTATGGGAAAAGTTATGCCTAATCTAATAGTTACACCACTTATTACCTACATTATAATGTATGCGCTACCTAAATTCAAGGGTATTTCCTTTACAAATCCATCTTTTTTTGCCTACAATATGCAGAACTGGTTCCACCAAAAGCCCTTTGCTAAGGCATTCTTAAAAGCAAAACTGAGACTTAATCAAGCCTCAGTTTCTATAATCTTAATAAACTTGCTGACCGGCCAAATAGGTGGCGGTCACTTTGACTTGTCGCCAGTCCTTGACGCTTCGCAAATCGTGGGATAGGACAACTAGGTCTGCCCACATACCGGCTTCCATTCCCCCAATATCGGTTCGACTTAAGGCCTTAGCTGCCCCAAGTGTATGGGCATAGAGGGACTCTTCAAGTGTCAAGCGTTGTTCTGGCATCAAGCCTTGAGGCGGTAGCCCGTCCCAGGTCTGGCGGTGGACTGCGTAATGCAGACTCTCCAATGGTGTTACATTGACCACTACGGGCGTGTCGGTTCCAAAGGCCAGAGTTGCACCTTGCTTCAAGAATTCCCTAAAAGGAAACATGTGCTTAGCACGTTCAGGTCCTACTTCTTCATCCAAGCTATCATAGCCCACCATCAGGTGGCTTGGTTGAACAGAAACCACTAGCTGCTCTTGGGCTACTAGGTCTAAATCGGCCCAATCCATTACTTCTAGGTGCTCAATGGTGTGGAATTTTCCCAGACTGAGAGGGAATTTGGCTAGGGCTTCCTTGTAATAGGTCAAGGTCAACTCAATTGCCCGGTCACCAATGGCATGGATCCGCATCGGCCAATCTTCTTGGCTAGCAGCTAAGATAAAGTCATGCTGGGTTTCGATTGGGATTAAGGGTCCACCCACATCTCCCGGGTAATAGGGCTCAGGATACTCTGACTTGAGATAGGCTGTATGAGAAGAAGTCACGCCGTCAAAAAACTGCTTGACCCCACCCATTTGTAGCCAAGGGCCACGATAGCGCTGATAGAGTTGACGCAGAGGCTCACGATTGGCCCGCATAGCTGGGAAGAAGCTGAGACGCAGAGGAACCTGGGCCAGGGCGCGTTCATAGAGTTCCGGATAGACCATATCATCAGGACTCTCACCCGTAATGGCGACATCCCCTACCGCCGTTACCCCCATGGCATGAAGGTGACGACTAAAATCTTGCATAGCTAGTACTGCTTCTTCATGGAAGCGTCGGAAGACCTCCGTCTGATAGTAGACTGCAGCAGCTTCTAGGAAAGTTCCCGTTAATTGGCCATCTACCTCATCAACTAGAGCCTGGCCTGACAGGGTCACAACATTATCAGGATTCAAGTTCAAGGCCTCCAAAGCCGCGGTATTGAGCCAAATAGAGTGGGCATCGCCGGACAAGAGCATAGTCGGCTCCGAACAGTAACGGTCAAGCGTGCGACGATGGGGTTGCTGAGACGGTTGAAACTCGCTAGCATACCAACCAATGCCTAAGCGCCAACCCTGACGTATAGGTAGCTCCTGGGCTTGCCGTGCGACTATTTCAGGAGTCGCCCCCTACTTGTCCCCAAAAATCCCCGCTTGAATCAAGCTAGAAGGATAGAAGTGGACATGCGCATCAATAAAAGCCAGGTAGCAACATTTGCTGACCTAGGTCCTTGAACGGCAAGTGCTTGAGTGCTTCTGGCACTAGAGCCTCAAGATTAGCATGGCTTCCCATCGCTTCTTGATTATCCGGCTCATAGACAGCCGCAATTCGTTGGTCACGAATTTCCACAAGGGCTGGCCCGATGGTCCCCTTAGTCGGGTTATAGAGGGCCTGTGTCTTCAATAGATAGTGCATGATTTCCTCCTATAAGGCCATCTTGAAGCCTAAGAATTGTTCGTTAAATTCCTTAATGATATCCGCCGGTAGGAACTCGTAATGTTCGAGTTGTTGCAAGATCTCAGCAGGCGGATTGAAAGCAGGATTGTCCAGCGTCTCTTGAGGCAGTAGGGCCTTGGCCGACTCGTTTGGAGTGGCGTAACCTACATATTCTGCGTTTTTAGCGGCATTTTCTGGTCGTAGCATAAAATTAATGAAGGCATAGGCACCGGCTTCATTTTTACTGGTGCTAGGAATAGCGAAATTATCTGTCCATACGGCCGAGCCGTCTTTTGGCACGATATAAACAATATTAGGATTGTCCGCTATGACACTGGCAGCATCGCCGGAATAACCCATGCCAATCGGAGCTTCGCCTAAGCGCATGAGGGGTTTGATTTCATCGGTCAAGACTGCTCGAACATTAGGTGCCAGTGCCTTGAGGTAGGTACCGGCAATAGCTAACTCCCCTGGATCTCGGCTGTTAAGCGAATAGCCGCGCGCCTGCAAGGCCATCCCCAAAGTCTCGCGATGGCCATCTAGGACTAGGATAGAATTCTTAAATTCTGGTTTCCATAAATCCGACCAATTCTCAATAGTGGCTGGGTCAACTTGCTCTGTATTCACCATGATCCCAAAGGTCCCCCAGAAATAAGGCAAGCTATACTGGTTACCTGGATCAAAAGCGTGATTGAGTAACCAAGGCGTTAGATGCTCTGTCCCTTCTAAGCGGCTATAATCTAGCGGTTTAAGTAAGTTTTGATTTAAGACGCGCAACAATGGACTCGCTAGGGAAGACTAAATCATAGGGCGTCCCACCTTGCTTGAGTTTGGCTTCCATGGCGTCATTGGAATCAAAGGTCTCGTAGATAACCCGATAATTAGTCTCTTCTTCAAAGGCAGTAATCAGTTCAGGGTCAATATAATCCCCCCAGTTAAAGATATAGAGGGGCTGACGCTCCACCCCTTGGGCGGTTGTTTGAAGGGACTGCTCCAAATGATGGCGTATCCCCCACAGGGCAGCCATTACCCCTACCAAAATTACTAATCCTTGTACCAAACGCCGCACTGCGCGTCCCCCTTTCTAAACTGGATTCATTCACTTCTTTCATTCTATCATAGTCGCCACTCCGCTACTAGCCCTGTTTGCCGGTCTTAGTAGCGGAGGCCTTAAACGTTCGGCTTTTCCTAGCTAAGCTATCAAAAAAGGCGCCCTACCATTCAGTAGAGCACCTGATACTTAAGTGTTTTGGGCCACTTGCTCCATAAAGGCAAGGGCTTCTTGATAACCGCCACTAGCCTTAAAGCTCTTGGCCACACGTCCCGCTGCATCGCGATAATGAGGCTCTTCCAAAACAGTTAGGACGGCACGCCGAATGGCGGCTGGCGTCATGAGCTTGAGCCAGTATCCGGCTCCAGTTCAGCAGTCCGTTTGGCTACGGCTCCTTGTTCAGGCGTTTGGGGGCAGAGGATAAGAGGTACCTGATGATAGAGCCCTTCTGAGGCAGAATTCATACCACAATGGGTGAGAAAGACGTCCGCAATGGCCAATACCGCCATTTGATCTACTCGATTGTGAATTTCTATATGGTCAGGCAAACCCTGCCAGTCACTAAGCTCACTCTGGCCTAAAGCTATGATGACTTGATAGTCCGGCAAATCCCTAAAGGCCTCTATTACGGCATGATAGAAGTCCTCATTATGAACGACTGTCCCCAAGGACACGTAGATGGTCTTGGCTCGTGTCTTAGGATAAGGTTTTTCAACCGGTCGAATTGACGGTCCAATAAAGCGATAGTTGGAGCCAAAACTATCCCAACATGGTTGAAAGTAAGGGGGAAGTATAGACCATGGTAGGGGTAGCCTCATCATTTTGAATTAGGTCTAGGACACTACCAATTTCATAGCCTCGCTCCCGCAAGCGATTGAGCTCTCGATTAATACTTGGCATGGACCAGAGCAATTTCAATAAGGCCCAGATACTCTGCCTCATATAACGTGAGGACTCCTTATTGAAGGCAAAGGTCGTGTTGGAGCAAACATAAGGCAGATTCAATTTCTTAGCTAGAAGCTTAGCCCAGGTGGCCATCGAGTCCCCCACAACTAAATCCGGTTGGAGCTCTTTCAAGGCCTCTAGAGCTGGCCCTTCAATCGCCAAGCTAGATTGGACTAGCAAATGTGTGGCAAAAGCCAAGTCCTTGCCCGAGCGGTCTGAGCTCTCACGCTCATCTAGCCCCAAGTCAAAATCCCCATAGTCATCGCAAGCCACAAATTGAGCACCTGTCGCCTGAATGGCTTGTCTGAAGCGCTCAAAGGAAATAAGTTACCTGGTGCCCGGCCTCCACCAGATAGCGCACCAAACCCAGAGTCGGATTGGTATGGCCTTGAGCTGGTATACAGAACCACGCAATTTTCATTCTTATCACCTCATTTACAAGACAAGAGCAAATAATAGAGACAATATATTAATCCTATTATAACATGGTGCCCCGCTAAACCCCAATAAAATTACCCTAGCCAAAATAGACAAACACCATCCTATGCTAGACAGCATAGGATGGTGACTGACTTACTTATGGGAGCCGATTGCCTTCCGCCTTATAGATTCGATACCAGTCCTCGCGACTGACGTCAATGCGACAGGCTTGAGCCAAATCCACTAGGCGCCAAGACTGCATGGAACCCACTAAGACTTGCATTTTAGCAGGATGGCGTAGAATCCAAGCTAGAGCCAAGGCATCCGAGCTGACACCATAGCTTAAAGCCAAGCTAGCTAAACAATCCCTTAAGTCCTGATAGTCTGGATGTAACATATAGGGGCCTTGGTGTAAATCCACTTGGAAAGGCGACCAAGCCTGAACGGTTACCTGATGAAGGCGACAATAATTGAGGACATCACCATCACGATTGATACTTTCCGAGTCTTTGGTGTTGACATTCAAGCTAGCATCTAAAAGCACCGTGTGGGCTGGCCCAAATTCCAACTGATTGACAATGAGGGCTTGATCTAAGTAAGAAGACAAGAGACTTATTTGTCCTGGATTCTGGTTGCTGACGCCAAAGTAGCGGACTTTACCCGCCTGATGAAGGTCATGGAAGGCCTCGGCTACTTCTTCCGGTTCCATCAAGGCATCTGGCCGATGCAGGGCCAAGACGTCTAGGTAATCTGTTTGAAGTCGCTTGAGGCTGCCTTCCACCGCTTGGATAATGTGGGCTTTGGAGAAATCGAAATGGTAGTTAGACCATACATCGGCCAAGCCACATTTGGATTGGATTAAGAGGTCCTGGCGAGCTAGACCGAGGCCTGTCCAGGCTTGGCCAAAACGTGATTCAGATTGACCCTTGCCATAAATATCAGCATGGTCGAAGAAATTAATCCCTAGGTCCTGGCAGGTTGCTAGGACCTTTTGACTGTCAGCCAAGCTTAGGCTATCCATACGCATACAACCTAAGGCAATGGCACTTGCCCCTGCTAGCTGACCTCCTAAGTTTAAGGTCTTCATGCCTCAGCCTCCCCTTCTTCTGAACGATAGACAGGCTGATCTACTAAATTCAAGCTCTCTACTGGCACCGACTCCGTCTCAAAGACTACAAACTCGTTGTGAGCCTTGAGGAAGCCCGACGGAACATAGAGGTATTGGATAGGGCCCTGAGACCAGTAACGGCCAAGGTTGAAGCCATTGACACAGACGCATCCCTTGCCATAGGCAGAGCAATCAATAAAGGTATCCTGAATCTGATCCAGCTCAACCTCGAAGCGGTAGAAATGGGGGCTCTCTGCTTGTGTAGGTTGCGGTCCTTCATGGTAGCTAATCGCTGCTAGCATGTCCGGCTTGAATTCTAGGGCATATTGTGTAAAGCCTTTGCGGAACTGGTGGTTAATCATCACCCCACCCTTAATACCCTTAGATTGGGTTGGACTATTGAGTTTGAAGCCGTAATTGACGCGCCCCATATTTTCTACCAAGACATCGACTTGAGCAGTGGCCTGGTCGGTATCAAAGAGCACTTCATCGCCAATGTCTTCTCGGTATTGGGTCACGAGATGCTTGCCTTGGATAAAGACTTGAACCCGGTCATGAGCATTGATGATTTTAAGTCGTTCCGGATGGCCATGGTGTGCGACCTGCGTCCGATAGAGAGTATAACCATAGTGTTGGCCCAAGGCTTCCATAGCTAGCGGGTAGTCCACTTCTTGGCCGGTTCCTAACTGGTCGGCGACTTCTAACAAGTCGGCCCAGCCAAGCACTGGATAGGTGCCATAGGCTCTAGCCTGGCGGCTACGCGGCTCAAACTGAGGTAAGTCTGGGAAAAGCTCATGGGTCACCCGCTGAACTGCATAATATTTGGCAGTGGGTTGGCCCCATTCATTAATTGGGGCATCGAAATCATAGGAAGTGACCTGCGGGAGATCCCGATGCTTGCGCGCAGAACAGCCATTAATAAAGCCAAAGTTGGTCCCGCCTCGCAAGAGGAAGAGGTTGACACTGCCGACAGCCATCATTTCCTTAACATCATGGGCCAAGTCCTCTGGGTCACGGCGGACAATAGGCTCATTCCAACGATTGAACCAACCATCCCAGAACTCCGTGCACATAAGCGGCCATTGCTTGCCATGACGGTCGAAGAAGGCTTGGAGGGCTTGGGTATTGCCCGGGTGCATCCGAGCCGAAGTTACCGGTGACAAAGATATCATCTTCAATCAAGGTGCCGGACTCTAGCGCTTCAATCCAGGTGCCATCGGAGGTAAAGAGTGGCACATCTATCCCCCGGTCACGCATCATTTGGGCCACTGCCCGTAAATAGTCTTTGTCTTCTGCATAGGAACCATACTCGTTTTCGACTTGCATCATCAAGATGGGGCCCCCATGAGTGAACTGATAAGGTACTAGCTGTGGTAGGAGCCAATCATAATAAGCCGCTACCTTGGCCAAAAAGGCCTGATCATAGGTGCGATATCGCATGCCGGGATAGTTGAGCAACCAAGCCGGCAGGCCCCCAAAATCAAACTCCGCACAAATATAGGGACAGGGGCGGACAATCAAGTGAAGTCCCATACGGCTGACTAGGTCAAAGTAGGCTTTGAAATCCAGTAAGCCGCCGTCTTCAAAGACCCCTTCATGAGGCTCATGCAAATTCCAAGGGATGTAAGTCTCGACGGTATTGTAACCTAGCGCCTTGAGATTGTAGAGGGTATCTTCCCATTGATCTGGATGCAGACGGAAATACTGGATTGCTCCTGACAAGATTTTGAAGGGCTGACCGTCTAAATAGAATTGGTCGCGAATTTCGAACTGTGTCATGCGCCCATCTCCTGTTGTTTATCAGCAATCTTAACGAATGGATAGTAGACGGCAGTGGAAATCCCGATATTAATCAAGGACAGGACAATAGCCCGCCAGTCAAAGGCTGTTGCGAAGAAACCATAGAGGACAGGTGGCATTACCCAAGTTACGTTCTGAGTAACCGGTGCTACCAAGCCCATCGTTGTCGCAAAATAAGCCACTGTTACCATCAGCACTGGGCTGAGGACAAATGGGATGAACATAATTGGGTTAAGAACGATTGGCACCCCGTACATGACAGGTTCCCCAATGTTAAAGACCATAGGGAAGATCCCTAACTTAGCCACTTCACGCAAATGACGACTACGTGCCATCCAGAGAATGGAGATAGCTAAGCCAATGGCATCGAACCAGACAAAGGCACCGAAGGAGTTATCTGTCCATAGATAAGGAATAGTGGTACCAGCGCGGTAGGCTTCTAAGTTGGCTAGCATGGTCACCCCGAAGAGACTGGACATAACAGGAGCCAAGACGTTGCCGCCGTGGAGGCCGAAGAACCAGAAAATCTTGTTTAAGATGACAATGATGAGGACAGCCAAGAAGCTTTGCGACATATTAAGCAGTGGCGCTTGTAGGACCTTATAAACCCAGGTAATCATCAATTCACCAGTCAATTGATTGAAGGCATAAGTGGCAATGGCGACTACATACATGGCAATGGCTGCCGGAATGATGGATAGGAATGGCTTAACGATAGCAGGTGGTACTGAATCTGGCAACTTAATGGTCCAGTTCCGATTCATGACCTTACAGAAGATGATAACTGATACGAAACCAATGATAATCCCCGTAAAGTAACCCTTGGCCCCGATTTGGTCTAGCGGAATGGCATTACGTACCGTAACCGCTAATTCCTCCCCTTGAACTGCTACACCTTGTAGCTTATCGCCCAGAAGTCCAGCTAAGGCCTTAGAGTCAACATTTTCTAGCTTAAAGTTCTGCGTTACCGTATTGGCAATGGTAATGACGTAGGAAGCAACAGCCACCAAACCAGCGGAGACTGTATCCACCTTGTAAATCTTGGCGATATTAACACCAAAGTTAAAGAGAAAGAGGAAGACAACAATTGGGATAGACCCTTTGAAGAGGATGTAGTTGATATCAATCAACCAACCAAAAGTCTGCGGGATGAAGGTATTGCCAAATTGGCCCGGTAAATCCGCCAAAAAGGCATTAATCATGAGAGCGAATGATCCGGCCATAATAACCGGCATGGTCCCAATAAAGGAATCCCGAAGTGCAACAAGGAACCGTTGGTTCCCGACTTTGTTGGCGATAGGCATCAGGCGCTCTTGCCAACGATCGACTAAACTTGCCATGATAATTCCTCCTTAAAATTTTTACATAAATTAATTAAAACCTCGGTTTGGGTGTCTACCAACCTAGCACGGACTGCTCCTCAGCCACTTATTGGGCTAAGACTTGGTAGACTTCGATTAATTCCTGAGCTAAATCGACAAAGGCGATACTGGTCATGAGATGATCCTGACCATGAATCATAAAGAGACTGAAGGGCTGCTCAATCCCTTGCGCTTCTTGAGCCAAGACTCCGGCCTGGGCGTGATGGGCTTCTAAGAGGGCTGCTCGAGCCGCTGCCATTCGCTCCGTCGCGCCCTGGAAATCTCGCTTCTTAGCTGCTGCCATGGCTTCGATGGCACAGGACTTGGCTTCACCGCCATACATAATTAACTGCATGGCTACTTCTAATGCGGCTTCTTGTGACATAGGCTGACTCCTTTATCCCATGAGACTTACGGCTAAGGCCAGGACCTTATCGCCTTTCATCATGCCATAATCTGTCATGGGGATGACTTCCACTGGGATGCCACGGGCTGACAAGTCAGCGGAAAACTCGTTCTTCAAATAGCGGACTTGGGGGCCTAACAATAAGACATCTACTGCATTGTTTTGGAGATATTCCTTGGCTTCTGGCACTGGCACTGCAAAGATATGGGCATCTAACCCTTGATCTTGCGCGGCCTTTTCCATCTTGGATACCATGAGACTAGTCGACATGCCAGCAGCACAGACTAACATGATTTGCTTGGTTTCCATTTACAACACCCTTTCCTTATAATTCGAAAGAAAAAATAATCGGTTCCTATTATTTTGAAAATGTAAACAAGCAGGCGTGAACGGAACCGATTCTTAATTTATTATTTACTTTCTATTACTATTATAGGATTGAAAGGGCTTTGTCAACGTTTACATTTGAGGCTATGCTTGTTTTTTGTTATGATATTCGAGAGGAAGTGATTATCCATGACGTTAACTAAAAAACAAGCCGCCTTAAGGGCCACCATCTTAGATAAACTATATGCAAAAGCACCACTATCACGTATTGATATTGCCAAAGAAACAGGCATAACGCCTGCTACCACGGGGGCTATTATCGGGGATTTAATTCGCCAAGAACTCGTATATGAAGTTGGGGAAGCTGAAGATGATACTGTAGGCCGGAAAAAAACCTTACTTAGTCTTATGCCCCATCGTGCCTACTATCTAGGTGTCGAAATCTCTGAAAAATACTTAGCCTTGGTCATTACAGATAATCTTGGCGAAATTCAAGCTAGCGACTATAGCATGACCTTTCAACGATTAGGTAACTACCCGACTAGCGCTGACTTAGCTGACTTCATTCATCAATTTATAGCGCAACATCCTGACTTTCCCTTGACCGCCATTGGCGTCGGGCTACCGGGCCACGTGGACTTCGACTTGAGTCCCTATATTCAATCCAACAATCAGCATTGGCAGAATCTCCATCTGGAAGAGCTAGCCCAGGCCTTTAGCCTGCCGCTTTATTTTGACAATAAGTCTCATTGCTTGACCCTGGCCCAAAGACTTTATGGCCAAGATGACAAAAACGATCATAATTTTATCGTCTTCCATGTCGCTAACGGTATTCATTGTTCCTATATGTATCAAGGGCAAATCTACGGGCGTCAGAACTTCCTGATTGGCGAAATCGGCCACACGATTTTAAATCCACAAGGGGAAGCCTGCACCTGTGGTAAACGGGGTTGCCTGCAAGTCTATGCTAGCGAATCTAGTCTAATCGCTAAGGCCCAAACCCTCTATCGGGTAGCTCAATCCACCTTCCTGCCTAGCCTAGTAGCAGAAGCAGAGGCAATCACCCTGGCTACCATTATGGATGCCTGCGCCTTAGGCGATACTAGCTGTCTCCAATTGATTCAGCAGGCCTGTCACTACCTGTCAATCGCCCTATCCAATCTCAGTCAGCTGATTGACAGTGACGCCATCTACCTTGACGGCCAGTTCTTCTCCTATCCACTAGTCGACACCCTCTTGCACCAGGAGCTAGCGGCTACCACCCCGCTCTTCCATATGCAAAGAAAATACGGCTCATTCCCCTGGCCTATAGCCCACTCAATATTGCGCGGGCAGCCACTAGCCTCTGTGTCAAAGCCAGCTTCTTATCAGCATAAAAATAAGCGGACCTCCTACTAAAGCTTGTAGAAGGTCCGCTCTTTTATTGCCTTAATTAGCGGTTAATGGAACGCGCAATCATGGAAATGGTATGTCGTTGACCGCGAATTGCCTTGCTGAGGGCAAAAATGTTCTCTACAGGAGCCAAACAACCATAGCCAGAGTCCCCAATGTGCTGGATGTCTACCCCACAAATCTTATTGCGGATAGCCATCTGCTTAATGGTGTCGGTATCCGAGCTTTCTTGGCTAGTTCCAATGGCGCTCATCACTAGAGCCCCTGCTTGATGGGCTCGCTGAACAATGGCCTTGAGATCTGCCTCATCGAAGCCTGGCACACTGCCTACAGCCGGCGCCAAAATGACATCCGCTCCAGCCTCAATGAATTGGCTGACCGCTTCTAAGTCGGCAACAGGCTCGTCAACCCCTGCCCCATGCATCTTACCCGCAATAACCAAGCCAGAGAAGTGCTGCTTGGTTAGTCGGATGGCCTCCGCTATGGTATGATTGGTCACACCAGTCCCAGGATTACCCGTCAAACAGATAAAATCAAGACCAAAAGCTTCGGCCGCCTGTAGCGATGCCACATTGACCTGGCGCCCAGTCACTAATTCTTGCCGTTCTTCATTCATCTTAGCGTTAAGATCGACAGGCTCCAAATTGACGCCAATCGGGCGGCCCACCAGTCGATGGAGCTCTGCGACAAAATTGGGTGCATCAGGATCAATAGCAAATATAACAGGGTTTAGTAAGTCTACCCCATTTAGTAAAATGAGATCCGCCCCAAAGGCGCGAGCCATCTCTGAGTTAGTAATATCCCCAATGTAGGACTCCTTAAAGCCCACATTCTCAGACAAAATCACTCGCCCTTCACTAGCCTTAATACTCTGTTTTAGTTCTGCTGCTGACATGGCCAGAATTTCCGACGTGTTGGCACTAATCAAACGTTTTACCATGTAAATCCTTCTTTCTATTATTTCTTAATCAGAACAACCCTAACACTTGATTACGCCTTTTTGTTTACATTTTGTTATTAATTAGTATAGCATGATTCGCTAGTTATGTAAACGGTTTATATTTTTATAGGGCGCTAGCCTTGATGTAACTATATCGGGTCAATTTTATACATCGAGTTCGGGTTAACCAGAACTCACCATAAAATCGTGACCGCTTAAGAAAATTATATTCCATTACCATTTTCCCATTATATAAGCATTTTTCGAAATAAATTCTTTCCAAAACGCTTTTTGAAAAATCCGCTGAATCGACTTATAAAATCTGCTAATCATTAGGCACTTGAGCTCCTAGTTTATTCACCCTATATGGACAAAAAAGGTTGGGCCTAAACCCAACCTTTTGCTTTAATCCATCTTTCGAATCATCTTCCGAGTTTTAACCAAATGCTCCTTGGTTGCATGGAATTGGCGTTGAGCCACCCCATAGTAGAGCAAGTCGGTAATAATCAAAGACCCATCTCGGGAAGTAACCGAGCCTAGGCGAATTTCTTTTTCGTCTTGGGGGATGAAAAGGCAAATATCAGCAAGACTGACGAGGGGCGCCTTGAGATTATGTCCCGTGATAGCGATTATTTTGGCACCCTGCTCCTTAGCAAGGTAGGCCATTTGGTTGACACTATGGGTGCTACCACTATAACTAACTACCAGCACCACATCGCCAGGCATACAGTGCGCCATTTGCGCCATGAGTATATGAGTGTCACGATCATAGGTGACTGGACGATTAATTCGCGTCAACTTATGAACCAAGTCCATGCAGACTACGCCACTGCCTCCAATTCCGCAGAGGAAGAGACGATGGGCGCTAGCCATCCAATCAATGGCTTGCGCTAGATCTGTTTCATCCATGAGCTCATAGGTCTGGCGTAGATTCTGTTCTAGGATACTTTGGGTCTTATGGATGAGCTTAGACAGACAATCTTTAGGATCTAAAAAGAGATCCACCTCTGGCATTTCCTCATCAGTCCGGTCCTGTGCCAAGTCCAATTTTAAGGCAGGCAGGCCTTTATAACCCATCTTCTTAGCAAAGCGAGTCCAGGCCGCCCCCGATGTTCCAGAAGCAAAACCTAACTCCACAGTATTCATATCTAACACTTCATGCCGGTGCTCCAGTATATAGCGACCGATCATCTGTTCAGTCGCTGTCATTGATCCTAGGGCACTTTTGATCTTGGTAATACAACTCATACGATTCTCTCCTTTGTTATACCAAACACTGAATCCTACTTTCCATGATAGCCACGCCTAGCCCATTTTCGCCTACAGTATATCACAATAAATCGCTTACAGCAACTAGCTTTTCCCTATGTTTATTCACAAACAGAGAGAGATTTTTGTCATTATCCAAAGAAAACAGGCTCTAAGAGCCTGTTTTTATCTGACTTATTTTACAAGATCGTCATATTTTTGCATTCTTTACTATCCACACTGTTTATTTTTGTAGCGCCTTTTTACCCAGACATTTCGCTAGCCATAGGCTTTGCGCCGACAAATAGGCAAAAGGCAGGTACAAGACCAGGCTCCGCCAATAGGCAGGGCCGACGCCCACACCTCCCCGCATCATGAGCCAAAAAAGAAAAGGATGGCTGAAGAGCAGGAGATTGACCCCGCCGAGCCCAAGATAAAGCCGCCAGGTCTGACTATAACGAGCCACCGTCGCTAGAATAGCACCCAAGACTAATAGCCCATTGAGAAGCACTGCCTCACGCCAATCCAAATTATTAAAGCCAAAACGCAGATTATTCAATAAAGGGACTAAGAAATAGAGCAACATCCCCGTCTGTAAGTAAGCCAAGCCCAACTGATGACGTTCCAAGGCTACTTGCTTCTTGTTTCGAGTCCCTTCTGGTTTAGGCCAAGCTTGGGCGAAGTTTTTAAGGCGATGGCTCCAAATTAGCGAAGCGAGGAAGAAGACACCTGACCGAATCATCAAGTCGACTTCGTAGGCCGTCCTTAGTTTTGTGCTTCCTTGCCCTGGCACAAGCAGCCCCATCAACAGGCGCCCCCAGAGCACAACAAGTCCCAGCCATTCCAAGCGATAGGCCCATCTCATACTAGTCCCAGATTGGGATAACCAGGCCAGCCAGGTGACTGCCATAGCTAGTAGCCAGGCAGCAAAAGGCAAGTTAATGAAGTCCCAGTTAAAGATGTTCTGGTATATCCATAAACCGGCCAGCACCTTAAAGACTAAAAATAAGGCAAAGGCACGGTCCTGGCGTGCTTTATCTACTATGGGTTCCATGGCAGGCTCTCCTTTCCTCTAGTCTCCTTTATTATAACAGACTCCCCAAAAGGCGTCATTAACCGACTAGCCAAAAAAAGTGCGGACTCACCCGCACTTTCTCATATTAGTTCTTAATTCTTGTCTGGCACAAATGCAAGCCAATCTGCATCCAAATACCAGCCATCTGGAATGGCCTGACTGTCTGTTTCATGATAGCCTATTTGACCACGAAGGGTTAGGACTCCTTGCCAACTGCTGATAGCCTGTGGGACTTTCCCCTGAACGCGCACTTGCAGAACTTTAGCTGAGGCTCCCCCACCAGTAGACTGACTGAAAGCAAACCAGTAAGCATCCCCTACTTGTCCTAAAAAGCCCTTCTCATCGATGATCATTCGGCATTCAATCGCTTGTCCAGATAAGGTCTCTGCTTGGGTCAATACTTGGTCTAAATCTTGTAACTGATAGGCTTCTTCCCCTTGGTAGCGGGAAGTTACGCCAAAGACATAGCCTTGAACACCCGCTTTAAGCTTACGTAAGAAATAAGGGGAGTGTCGGTAGCCCTATCAAGAGTAGAGCAGATAAGCCCAGGCTAAAGATTAGATTTACTGCCGTCTCGGAATCTCTCACCTGACTAAGAAATTGAAAAATAACCGTCCCTATCACCAAAAGAGCGATTCTATAAACGATAAGAAACAAGATACCCATTAGGAGATAAACTAGATCTAAGTTCCAGGCTATCTTGAGCAAGTCCGGACGATGATGACGGTAACCCCTCCAAGCTAAGTAGGTAGTAGCAAGACATAAGATAATAGCTAATAGATGAAGGGGCACATAATAATCCAATCGTAAGATGAGCATCTGCCATCCTTTAATGAAGAGATAGCCTAAGAACACACGATTAAGTGCCTTATTCCCCTCAGCTGGAACTAGCTTTAATTGATTTCCTTGCTTGTTCAGCTGGCGACCGACTAAGAATTGCTGATAGGCACAATAAACCATAGGAGCTACAGATATAAAGAGTTTTGGGATGAGCTCTAATAAAGCGATAAGTGGCGAAAAGTACAATAAGTTTTGAAGACCTAAACTTGCCAAGACATAGATGACAATACCGGCATTGACCGCGCTTGCTAGATAATGACACCAAGCTTGCTTTAACTTATAACCTAACCAAGTCAATACTAGCGGTAATAAAAAGATTGCCTCAGCTAACAATAAGTGCCATAAGATAATCTGACTTACCCAACCAAGTATGGCAAAACCAAAAAGAAAGTGACTAATCCGGAATAGAAAATAGACTAGTTGGCATTCAAGCAACCAACCTTGCTGATTAGATACTGACCTGTTAACTTGCATATGCTTTCCTCCTCTTAGGGATATTCAATCTTACTGGCTTTGCCTAGTTAGAACTAGCTAGGCAAGACCGCACTGTATGTAGACTGCGGTAGCTCTAATAAAAAGTGACCAGCACGACAGATAGAATTCTTAAAACGGAATTATCATGAAGCCTTCGAAATCAGCTTGGTGATCCTTCTTGTATTCTTCTGTCATTAGGCCCCTCCTAATCTTGCGATTGATGCCTGTATCTCTTAGTTTCTAGTTCATGTAACCAAGTAGCCCTGGCTTCCTCGAAGCGGTTCTTGGCGCCTAGGAGTACTAGCCAGATTATGATAGGGATGATCAATAGTATCAGGATAAGGCCTTGACTTGCCCATAAAATATATGGGAATAATAAGATTCCAAGCACCCCTAAGCCTACTTCTAGAATGGTCAAAACTAAATCCAGTCGGTAGCCTCTTTTGAAGATTGTCGTATCATGATCTTTCCACGCAATCATCAACCAATAGAAAGCCAATAGGCGTCCAACATATACAAATCCTAATACAAATGAGAACAACAATGAAACTAATCCTGTTATCAGCGTTAATACTCGCAAAACAGTGTACAAGATCATGTAAAGGTTAAACTCGGACTGGCGCCCCTTTTTACTCTCGTCAATCAATGCATGTGCCTCCTTAACTTACAATTAAGCTTATATTACTAGTCTAAATCAAAGCGACGCTTGGCTCCTAATAAAACGAGCCAGATAACGATTGGAACCACTAATATCAAAGGCATATGCCAGGATGACTTCAATACTCCAAGCGCATATGGCCATATTACTAAGAATCCTAATACCCAAGGTAAAGTTCAATCCCTGTCAGGATCGTATCTATTAGAAAGCCTGCCTTGAAATGGATATCCTTATTGCCTATCCAACCTCTCATTAACAAATAGAAGGCTAGTAGCCGACCAAAATAGACAATCGTAAAAAGTGGAACAAAGGGATGAAAAGTGAATAAAAGATGTCCTGTCATAAAAGTCAGGATTCTCATGATAGTATACCAAAACATAAAATCATAAAAATGCGGTTTATGATGATGCTTCTTTTTCTCTGACATTAGACTCCCTCCTACTTTTCTGTCTAGTTGTTCTAGAAATCCCTTGATTCAAATACCTCCTAGTAACGGAGCTTAGCTCCTAGCAAGACTGTCCACACAATTATAGGTGCTATCATAACCAAGAACATTGGTAGAGATGATAATAAATAAATAACGTATGGTGGTATAAGAATAAACCCCACTACCCAAACCCTAAGTTCAATCCCTGTCAGGATAGTATCTAAGAAAAAACCATAATTGAAAAGGTGAGCCGCATCAGCTTTCCAACCTCTCATCAACCAATAAAAAGCCAAAACTCGACCTAAGTAGACTACCCAAAATTCTGGCTATCGGTTTAAGTTAACGATCATAATAATACCTGTCACAAAAGTAATGAGTCTTAAAGCAGCATAGATAGACATATATTTTTCAAAGCCTGGTTGGTGGTTTTGCTTGACTCCTTCCGTCATTTTCCTTACCTCACAGTATGCCCTAAGCAACCTAATGCCGTTAGGACTTTAATTAATAGACTATTAATATAGCATCATTATACCAAAGTTCTCAAAGCTTGGTAAAGCTTTCGCCTCATTCATTCTTGCTAGATTTATCTTATAGACCCGATAAAAACCTGATAAATCAACATTTCATCTACTCACACCTTGTATTTTATCAACTTTCTGCTGACTTTCAGATTTTAAATGTTTCGTCCCACTATATTTACCACAAAACTTCTGTTTATATCCCTAACTAGGCGAGAACACTTGTCACCATCTCAGCATCTGGTAAGCCTAAGCCAATTCACAGATATGAGAATATTCGGCTTTCCCATTCGCGTCTCCAATTCTAACTTAGCTACACAAATTTTCATCATATACACAACATATCTAAATTGACTATCTAAGCTAACTAGCATTATAATAGTATTATAACTTCTATCAGACGAGGTGATATCCATGTCCGAGCAAGAGTTTTACGTTTTCCATAATATATCTTCTGTTGATCTCTACCCCATTCAGTTTGGCAAGGAGAAGTGTGACCCCTGGCATCATTATGGGCCGACCCTGACCCATAATTACCTCTTCCACTACATCCTATCGGGGCGGGGGGAGCTTTCTCGAGAATGAGAAGCACAAGGCCATTCAACTGGGGCTAGGCCAAGGCTTTCTCATGCCCCCTAACACGGTCTGTTCCTATACTGCTGACCAAGACGACCCCTGGACCTATTGCTGGATTGAGTTCAATGGACTCAAGGCTGCTAATTTCATGCGTCAAGCAGGTTTGAATGCTAACAACCTGATCTTTACGCCTCATAAGCCCATGATTATCTCTAGTATCAAAGACACCTTGGAGACCATCATTCGCAACCACTCCCAGCATGAGTCCTTTCTGATTGCCCAGCTCTATCTCTTAGTTGATCATCTGATTCGCTTTTCCAAGCACAGTCCTCAGCAGCGTCCTAACGAGATTCATTCTTTCTATATTAGAGAGGCTATCCATTATATCCAGGACCACTATATGGACAACCCCAGCGTGGATCAACTGGCAGACATCTGCCACCTCAACCGCAATTACTTCACCCGTCTCTTCAAGCAAGAGCTCCAAATGACACCTTCGCAGTTCATTTTGACCTATCGTATCAACCAATCCTGCGAGCTCTTGGCTTCAACCAATCGTTCCATTCGCGACATTGCCGAGCAAATCGGCTACAGCAATCAGTTCAACTTCTCTTCGGCCTTCAAACGTGTTAAGGGTATGACGCCTATGGAATGGCGTCGACGTTATCGTTAGCCGAAGGTATGATGACATAGAAAAATCCGCACTCAATCAGTGCGGATTTTTTCATTCTAATTTCTTGATCCAATCATGGGATCAGCATAGGTCAGTTGATAGATGACCAGTTCCTGAGGCGCTAAAGTAGCCTGCCAAATATGCTTTTCCGTCCGTTCCAAGCTTGCTCGCCCTGCGACCTGCATGAGGGTCTGGAGCTCGCCATCCCCTAAAATATAGGTTTGAGGTTGAGCTGTCGGATTACGTAGTGACAGAATGACACGACGCCCGTCATCGCTTAGGCAGCGGTAGCCATACAGCCCCGTATGGTCAGCCGGCTTATGGCCGATAAAGCGACTATTCTTAAGGCAATCGTCATAGTTATCCTGTACCCAGCGAATGGCCTCGGCATTGGCACGCCAACGCTCATGATCGAAGAGATCGTAAGAGTAATAGCACTCCCAAAAGGCATTGCCGCGCGTCCCAATAAAGTAAAGGTAGTCACGGAATTCACTGACACTGGCCTGGATAGGATGGTCTAAGAGGCCTGCAGTTGCCCGATGAGCAAAAATCGGCTCATGGTTATAGAAATATTTCTGTGGTACTTGGATAGCTCGCTCGCTAATGAAGGCGTGATAACGATCATCCCGATAGGTCATCATACGGGCCAAATCAGTCTCCCCAAGTGAATCGTAGCCTGTATCCTGAGAAACTTGAATCCATAGGCTATTGACATAGGCTAGCCACCAAGGGCTTGGATTGACGTAAGAAGTTAAATTCAACCATAGGTCTCGCTGCGTCCCTTTCATCATGGTCTTGGGCATGCTTTTGACGGTAGGCGGACCGTAAATTCTGGAAGAGCCTAATCAAACGTTCGTAAGTCGCCGTCATCTGGTGCATGCCATGGGGACCTGAGGCATCATCTTGGGCGGGCTCAATCAAAAAGCCATCTAGCTTCCAATAAGACAGATCATACTGGTCCTGATAGGTTAGAAGCTTAGCTTCTAAGGCATCCAAATAGGCCGGGTCGCCCACGTTGACGTCTTGAGTCCGCTCATTTTTAGTCCCTAGACCTAATTCTGGATGAGCCTTGAGCCAGTTGCTCATGGTCAGCTGCGTGCCCCCATAGCCACCGCGTGGCCCCATCCAAAGACCAAGCTGGCCGCCATAACTTGCCACTTGATCCTTGATACGTGAGAGGCCAAGCGGAAATTTCTCGTTGAATTCCCAAAAACTCTCATAATTGGCCCAGCCATCGTCCACCACATAGGTATCCAGTGGCACCCCATAATCACTGAAACCTGCTCGTATGGCAGCAAAGGAAGTCATAATCTTGTCCTCGTCGATGTCCAGCATATGGTCGTACCAGGAATTATATTGTAGGCGGAAGTGGTTGGGTAATGCAATGCTATCGATATAAGCGAAGAAGGCTTGTTGGATGCTTGAAAATTCAGGGCTTGCTGCTGACCCTATAACCGTCGCATGCAAAGTCACTGGCTGATCTGACGTCACCTCTCGCCCTAGATAGTAACGGGACCAATAGCGCCCTTCTTCTAGGCGGTTCTCTGCTAGGGGAAATTCCATCCCTAAGAAGAAACTATTGGCGTAGACTGGCTGGCCACAGGCCACATAGTAACCACTAAATCCTGCCATCTCAGGAATTGCCTCTTGTTCCTTTGGTGGATAAAACTTGGCATCCTCCTGGAAGGTCATGGCCGATAAATCTAGGAAATTAATCGCCTGTTTAGCCTCTAAGAGGCTAACCTTGCATTTGAGGTAACCGTCTATTAGCTCATAGACTACCTTGACTCGCGCTAGGTCACCTTGGTAATCTATCTGAATGGCTTCTGCGGTCTCCTTCTCAAGTTGAGCTTGCATCTGGCTAGCGGCTAGGTGCCCACCCTCCTGCCAATGGATGACAAAGGGCTCACTCTCACTTAATGCATAGGTCTTTCCCGTCTGTCTATTGGTCAGCCGGTCTAAGTAAAACTGTTGATGATTGCAGACAAAATGTCCGATAAGCGTTTGGCTTTGGAGCTCCATACGCCTCTCCTCCTCATAAAAGTAATCATACTTACCTAATATAATTGTAAGCGCCTAGCAAATATTTTACTATCTTATTTTGCTACCTTCTCTATGTGCTGATTAATCACTAAGGGAATTTTGTCATATTTATAGTAGATTTTACACATATTTCCAGTATAAAAAACGCTCAGAACCGATTGAAACTCATCCAATTCTCATTTTTTTGCCACTTTATTCAAATTCTTCTTGTGCGCCAAGGCCTAAAAGCGTATAATGTAGAGTAATTCATCTTTGATATTAGGAGGTATTATATATGAATCAACCAAAAAAAGCCTACGGCCTCTTAACAGCTGTAGCGATGATTATTGGGATTGTGGTCGGTTCGGGGATTTACTTCAAGGCTGATGACATCCTGACCTATACGGGTGGTAGCCTAGCCTTAGGCTTACTGGTCCTATCCATTGGGGCCAGCAATATCGTCTTTGGTTCCCTATCCTTGTCAGAATTTGCTAAGTTAGAGACTTCGAGTGGTGGGGTTGTGGCTTACTTAGACCGCTTTATTTCTTCTCGCTTAGCGACTGGCTATGGTTGGTTCTTAGCCTTCGTCATGATTCCAAGTGTGGTTGCTGTTGTGTCTTGGGCTTCTGCCATCTACACCGGCATACTCTTCAATCTTGACCTTAACCTAGGTCAGCAAGTGCTCTTAGGTATGGCCTATACCCTCTTCTTCATGGCCTTGAATGTCCTCTCTCGTGTCCTCGGGGGTTACTTCCAAACCCTAACCATGTTCGTCAAGATGGTGCCCTTGGCTCTGATTGTCTTTGCTGGTCTCTTCTGGTCAGCACCCGCGCCAAATCTTCCGGCTGGTATTTCCGCAATTGAACCGAGCAATGTGGGCTTAGGTTGGCTATCGGCCCTAGTTCCTCTAGCCTTCACCTATGAAGGTTGGAACTATGTCGTGACTATTGCACCCGAGCTCAAACATCCAAAACGTGATTTGATTCGTGCCTTCATTATTGGACCGCTCATTATTCTCTTGACTTACTTGCTCTTCTTCTATGGCATGGTCCGCATTCTGGGGGCAACTTTCGTGCTATCAACTGGTGACCAAGCCATCACCTACGCCCTTACTTCACTCTTAGGTGAACGCGCTGGTAACCTAATCCTAGTCGTGGTGATTATCTCCATGCTAGGGGTTCTCAACGGCCTCCTCTTAGCTGGGATGCGTCTACCACAGGCCTATGCTGAAAAAGGCATGTTACCAAAAGGTCGCTTGGAAGAGATTCACCCTAAATATCAGGTATCCGTACCTTCCGCCATCCTCTTCACTGCTATTACGCTAGTTTGGCTCTTGATTCATTACCTAACACAAAAATTCGGGATTATGGGCAAGGGCGATGTCAGCGAAATTACCATTGTCTTCAACTACATCTTCTACATCATCCTCTATCTTCGCGTCATCAAACTCAATCGCGAGGGCTTGGCTAGCAATCGTCTGACCAGTCTCTTTGCTCCAGTGATGGGGATTATCGGGGCTGCTCTGGTCATTGGTGGGAGTTTGATTTCTTCCCTTCAAACTACTTTGGTTTTCAGTTTACTCTGCGCCCTAGTGATTTTAATCGGGTGGTTTTACTCTAAACGCCAAATGCAAAACTAACAAAAAAGGCTGAGACGCTGTCTCAGCCTTTTTATTATCATGAATCTTGCGCTGGCATAGCTAGTTGGTTCATAGCTTGATGCATATGGCCTACAATACCTTCGTCCGTCAACGCAATTAGAATATCGCCTGCTTGCAGGACCATTTTGCCTTTGGTAATGTATTCCTTCTCACCTCGACGGATAGTAGCGATTAAGACATCTTCAGGCCACTTAATAGCGGCTACCTTTTGGCCTACCAATGGGCTATCAACGAAAATTGGCACTTCAAAGGTTGTCCGTCGACCTGTCTTGGCTAGGTCCTCTTGGTGCAGCATTTTTTCAGCTAATGCCTCATAAATTGGGGGCATCTTAAGGGCTTCCGCAAGAAGGAAGGCTGATAAGACCACTACCGCTAGTGGCATGAGTTGGTTGAGGCCGCCTACCATTTCGCTAACTAGAAGTAAAGCCGTTAGTGGGGCTTTCCCGATGGCTGCAAAGCCTCCTGCCATAGCGAAGAAAATAAAGCAGAGCAAGAGTTCCTGATCCATGCCGGTGACATTGATAATGAACTGACCGTATAAGGCACCTACCAAGGCACCTAGGGACAAGATAGGCAGGAAAATCCCACCTGGCAGGCCAGTCCCATAAGAAACCATGGAAAATACAAAACGTACCAGAAGGATAAGAGCTAACACTAAGAGTGGCGTCTTAGTCTTAGCTAATTCTAAGATGAGCTCACCACCTCCACCTAGAATGTGGGGTGCGACTAAGCCAATTGGAATAATCAGCAAGCCAGCCACAATACCATAAAATGGTGGTTTAACCCAAGGCACTAATTTTGCATAAAGCCGTGGCAAAGCAAAGGTGACGCGTTGATAGCACCAGCCAAAAAGTGCTAAGAAAATCCCTAAGACTACCAAATAACCATAATAGGCGACTGGGAATTTAAGATGATTGCCTAAATCAAGCGCTGGATGATTGCCAAAAGCATGAAGGGAAATAAAGTTGGCCGTCACCGTTGCCGTCAAAGTCGTCAAGGCAACAGTCGGGCTAAAGCTATGGTGGACCTCCTCCAAGACAAAGAGCAAGCCCGCAATAGGGGCATTAAAGGCCGCCGCTAGTCCTGCCCCTGCCCCACTGGAAATCAGGATATTTTCTTGGACACGATTGCTCTTGGTTACCTTGGCGACCCCTTGACCGACTGCTGATCCCAATTGAATAGAGGGCCCTTCACGGCCTAGGAAGAGTCCGGACCCAATAGCAATACCGCCTGCCACAAATTTCTTCCAGAGAATAGACCACCAGTTAAGGCTTAGATGCCCTTGAAGCTGGAGCTCTACCTGTGGAATCCCGCTCCCCTTGATATAGGGTTCACTTCGGACAATCAAGCCTAGAATATAGCCTAGCACTATGGTCCCTGCAATATAAGGCAAAATCAGCCAAGGGTTGGCCTGCATGGCCTGATAAGCCGATACCACCCAAGACAGGACGAAACCTATCAGGAAGCGGAAGGCCGACACAATCAGCCCGACCAAGACCCCGACTAAGAGTCCCGCTAAGACATAGCGAGTCTTATTACGGCGAGCCGCAAATTCTTGAAATCTCCTACGCATACTATCACCTCTTCTAGTGAATATTATAGCAAAAAATTGAGAGCTGTGGTAAAAAATTAATTACTCATATCCAATCCTTGACTCACGCACCAGGCTTGAACATCCTCAATCACTCATCCGCCATCTGACGGAACTCCCAATCATCGACCTTGAGAACATAACGGTAGATGCCTTGGGCCAATTGGAAGGATAGGCAGGCATCTAGCAGGGAGCTTGGCTCTTGCAGGGGCAGAATCTTGCGGTAGCCCGCTAGAAAGGCTTGGCGTTCTTCTGTCGACTTGACTTCACGTAGCCAGAGCTTACCTAATTCACGCCAGGGAATATCGACTACAAGACGTTCAAAGTCAATAACCGCCCACTCATCTCCCCTACGCTTGAGGTTACGCCAAGAGTAGTCCCCATGTAGAACAGCTTGCGGAAGGCTGGCATACTCCGCATCGATTTGGTCAAAACGAGCTTTGAAAAAGTCATAGAGGGGTGCCAGCCTTGACGCTTCAGAGCTGCCTAGTAAATCCTGGTGCCAGCTATTTACTTGCTGACTAAGAGGCGGTTGCCGCCGCAAATGATCAGCTAAAGGCGCGAGCTTCAAATGTGTTTGGGCTAAGAGCTCCCCTAGCTTACCCAAATCTTCAAGGCTTGGCGTCCCCACTGGGTCTAGTTCCTGCCAGTCTTGAATGAGAACATGGCGTCCTTCTAAGACCAGATCCGCAACATACCAATCGGGCCAGATAGCCAGAAGACCTAGCTTATCCCGATTAAACTTGTCTACTTCCGCATACACCTTGACGAAATAGCGCCGTTGATACTGAGGCAAGTCGGCCCGGAATACCGCGTTAAGTGACAGATGGTCCAAGGGTGTCAAATGAGCTGACAAACAAGCCGCTAACTTAGCCTGAAATTCCGGTGTAACAGGGCCATCACTAGGCGCGAACCAATCCAGAATATCCTTTAACTGCGTCATGACGCGTTGCTGACCAGTCTCTGCTCCGATAAAGTTAATGCTTCCTACACCGGCAGCCAGCGCACACTCAATATCTAGGTCGCGGTCACCAACATAGTAGGTTTGAGCCGGATCCAATTGATATTTAGCTAAGAGATAATGCACCCCTTGCGAATCAGGCTTACGCTTAAAACCTGCTTCAATCGTGATCACCTCATCAAAATAGTCAGTCCACCCCAATCGTTCCAGAACTTGGAAGGCTGCCTTGTCCTTATGGGTGTAGACAAAATGCCGATGGCCTGCTTGCTTCAAGCCAGCTAGTGTGGCATCCGCCCCTTCCATGGGACCAATCTGCTCGTCCCGAGCAGCGGTCGCTTGTTTAAGTCTGGCCACAAAAGGGTCGCGGTCCACCTGGCCTGATGCCACTAAATTGGCAATGAGGTCACGAATGGAATAATCAATAATATAGGATGCTACCATGTCTCGACCGAAACTGAGTCCGAAGTCTTGATAGGTTTGAGCTAGCGCCTCTATGGTATGGGGATAGGAATTAATGAGGGTCCCGTCCAGGTCCCAGATAAAGTTGGCCATGGGCGACAACTCCTTTTCTTGAATTAAGTCATTTGCTGAATACTAAGGTGCTGCTTGCCAACTGGCCTTCAGACTGGCAATACCAGCCTCTAGTATTTCTAACTGCAGCAAGGTCTCTTGCGGTTTAACGCGACGGGGAGCACCTTCTCTGAGCGTGGCATAGAGGGCCTGATAGACGCGGCCATAATCGCCCCTTTGGCTCTGAATGGCTTGTCGGACTAGGCGCCCCTCTTGATCCAGACTAGACAGAATGCCATAGTGCTCAGGCCTATCCAAACCAAAATCAGGCTGGTCTGGCATATAGAAGGCCTTGAGATCTTCCTCCTGGCGGTCCTTGCTTGCCTTGATAAAGGAGCCCTTACTGCCATAGAGTTGGAAGGAAGGCCGTTCCTCTAGGCGGAAGTAGGAGGATTTAACAGAAACCTTGAGGGGACCATAATAGAGATCCAGGTCGAAGTAGTCATTCATCCGATTGGGGCCTAAAAGAGATCGAACATCGTAGACCACCCGGTCAGGTCGACCAAAATAGGCAATCACTTGATCCAAGGTGTGGCAGGCGTGACTGTAGAGAAAGCTTGAATTGAGAGTAAACCTATCTTGTCCTTGCGGAACTTCTGGTCGATAGTAATCAAAGTGCATTTCAACTTCCAGCAAATCACCCAACTTGCCCGACTCGATGACCGCTAGACTAGTTAGGTAGTCCGAATCATAGCGACGATTTTGATAACACTCTAGGTGCAGGCCTAATCCTTCCGCCAGGCCAAAGAGCTCGCGCGCCTCTTGGGCAGTCGCTAAAAAAGGCTTCTCACATAGAACGTGTTTACCTGCTAAGAGGGCTTGTTTAATATAGTCATAGTGGGAGTCCAGGGGCGTCGTGATGACCACCAAGTCCACTTCTGGGTCTGCTAAAATAGCTGCTAAGTCCTGACTATAATGGATACCTTGACGCTTAGGCCAAGCAAAATTAAAGTGCCGGACATAGATGCTTTTGACCCGAAACAAATGGGGCAGTTGGTCGACAAAGGGCAGATGATAGCGGTTGGTGCTCTTGCCATTGCCGATATAGGCCAGAGTGAGGGGCTGAGTGGTCATAGCATTGCCTCCTTTTGCTAGTGACGAGAAATAATATTTTCTAAGCTGACATAAGTTGCTAATTACTTCTATTATACGCAATGATTGGGGCTATCGACAAGCGCTTTCTATTCTCTGCCCCGAAAGACAAAAACCAGGCTAGAGTTCAAGCTCTAGCCTGGTTTTCCTGTCTGGTAACGCACCACCAGACAGTACCGGTTCCATTTTAGCTTATGCGTAAGAAGCTCGCTCGCGCCGGCGAGCCCAGTCTGACTTAAGTAGGCCATAACGTAAGTCATCGATGCGGGCATCGTCCAGTTGGTGTCTACCCCGCAAACAAGCTTCTAGGGAAAAGCCACATTTGCGTAGAACCGACTGACTCTGTTCATTACTGCTATAGCAGGACGCCTCTAATTTATAGAGATTCAATAAGCCAAAAGCCACCTCGATAAAGGCTGATACAGCTTCGGGTGCAATGCCCCGCCCCCAATAAGTTGGATGCAGGACATAGCCAATCTCTAAAATATCTGGCCCCAGACGATCGATAAAATCAATGGAGCCAATCACTCGGTCAATGCCCTTAAGAGTAATACCGTAACCAATCGGCATCCTGCGATAACTCATTTCCTGGGGAAAGACTTGGGTAAAGTAGGTAATTTCTTGTTCTAGACTCCGAATGCGCGGGAACCCCGCCGCCTGAGCCACGGTATCCAATGAGCATAAGCAAACATATCTTCTGCGTCCGCCAAGGTCCGCTTGCGCAGGACTAGGCGATTGGTCTCCACGCGCGGCAAGTGGTTATCCACCACGCCACCAAATATCTTAATCATGGTTTTCTTTGGCCTCCTTCGCCTTGCTCCTGCCAAAGTTAAATGAAATCTTGTCCCAATTCTCGTGCTTATCCTTGAGATAAGCCAAGGCTTCCTTATTCACCTCCCGTAAATCCACCCCTTGTTGCTTGGCTGCAAAGACACAGCCACAGTAACACTGGCGATAGACATCGTATTCGCGGCACATGACGATTGAACGCTCATAGCCTTTATTTTTCTTAAAGTCACTTGGTAAGTAGTTAACATCATAGAGTTGTTGAACCTCTAGCCCCAATTCATTAATAAGCTGACTGTTTTTCTTAGGGGATAGGGTCAGAGCCGAACCAAAGTAGTCAAAGCCCAATTCTTGGGCTACTTGAGCTACCCGGTCTAGTCGCATATTAAAGCAAGCCGAGCAACGCTCGCCCCCCCTCTTCTTCTTCAGCCAATTGATGGAACATGACCATACGCGTAAAGACTTCTGGCCGATATTCATCTTCAATAAAGCCCGCCTGATGGCCAGTCCGTTCATTGAATTGGTCAATGAAGCGCTTCTGCTCATGGGCTCGGCGTTGATACTCAGACTTAGGATGAATATTGGAGTTGGAGAAGAAGATGGTCACCTCCGCGTGTTGGCAGAGAAATTCGAGGGTGGAAGTCGAACAAGGCGCACAACAAGAATGCAAGAGGATGGTTGGCTTGTCTTTTTGGGCCTCCCATTTAACAATCATTTTGCGTAAGACCTTGTCATAGTTAATGGTCTGATTCTTCAGACGTCGTAAGACTTCTTCTGCGTTAATCTTAGCATGCATGGCCTCATCTCCTTCTCGCCTTTATCTACCTATAGTATACCATAAAACCGGTACCATGGAAGACTTGGCGCTTATTTTTATCGTTCATCATGCTCATCTAACAGGTACAATATATAAGAAAAGACACCGGTAAACCGATGTCTCGACGGGTATATCATAACAAACGGTTGGGCGGCGTATCCAACATCTCAGTTACCTCTAAGAGGTGCGTCAGGTGCCTTTCTGACCTCGTTGTTATTCTACACTATTATTTTACCACTCTCGAAGAAGGGCTGTCAAGCCTTCGAATGCGGCCACTTCGTTGCATACTTTCTAGCTTGTCGTCTGTGACCTCATAGAGAGAAGCAACATAGTAGTGACCTTCCTTTTTGGCAAGTTTGACTGCTAGTAGAATATTGTCCCGATAGCACTTTATACATTCAAAACTTGGTTGGTCCACTCGCCTATTGCGCCCGACAAAATCTGGATGGGCAATCATCTCTGGAATACAAGTCACATAATCTAGACAATTGGCATGATGATGCTTATGCATATGCTTACGTAGGGCCTTTTCGGACACTGTCAGGGTTTTAGGACTAGGCTCTAGCTGCGCCATCGCTAAAATAGAATCGGGTATTTTAAGTTGATAATCCATGCTATCGCTCCTTAATTAAGCCTATTATATCATAAAGATTACCTTCAAACATTGCGAGTTTAGCGAAAGCAAGACACAGTAAAAGGCACCGAGTCAGCAGTGCCCCATAGCTTTTATAAGTCGATTTCTACCTGGTAACCGTCTTGAATCAGAAGATAGTTGGCGCCCACTTGCTTAGCCTGAGCTAGCTGCCTTGCATTGTCCCGCAAGACGCTGTCAAGGGTACACCAAGTGTCATCTACCCTTTGTTCAATGGCATTGGCATGTGCTTTGATATCGGCAAAGTGCTTTCTAATATAATCCTCACTCATGATTAGGCAATAATACTTAATCTGGCTAAGTTCGTCTGCTTCAAAATCCTTGGCCCAATCAAAAGGGATATAGCAGCCTTCTACTATCAAATTTTGCCCATTCTCAATGGCTGTTTTAATCATCTCCCGCACAATCGGCCAGAGAAATTCGGTCAAGGTCTGATCATCTGTCATGGCATGATGGGGACTATGGCCACTCCGAATCAAGCCCATTTTTAGATGGTCGATGGATAGGTAGGGATAATGATATTTTTCCAATAGTCTCTGTGCGAGTAGGGTTTTGCCTGTATGAGACGCCCCCGTAATTAAGATAATCATACTCTTTCCTTCCTCTCAAATTCTATAGAAGAAGAGGCAGAGCCGCTGGTCTCTACCTCTTTAGAAGTCTAGTTTTCTTCGCTTTCTTCGTCACCAAATTCTTCTTCTTCGAAGTCTTGGTAGTCAAAATCAGCTTCCAGTGAGCGCTCTGCATCTAGTGTCAGCAGCACCCAACGAATACGGCCATTTTCAATTTGCGTGGTGGTCAGGACATAGTCGTTAACCCGCACCGACAAACGCTCATCATCATCTGGCACATAGCCGATAATTTGAATCATGAGGCCGGCAATGGTTTCCACGTCCTCTGATCGCACAGACTCATTGAAGGTCGCATTAAACTTATCTAGGGTAACCCCGCCGTCAACTTCCCAGTGGGTCTCGTCAATGGCCTGGAAGGACTCGCTATTGATGTCGGACTCGTCTTCGATTTCCCCGACAATTTCTTCAATTAAGTCTTCTAGGGTGACAATCCCTTCGACACCGCCATATTCATCCTTAAGGATGGCCAAATGGGTTTGTTCGCGACGGAACTCTAAGAGTAGGTCATCTGTGTAGATGGTATCGGGCACAAACATTGGCTCATTGGCAATCTCACGTAAGTCTAAGTTATCAAATCCATGTTGGCGTGAGGCGCGCAAGAGGTTTTTAACGTGAATCACGCCGATCACATTGTCCTTATCCCCTTCATAGAGTGGAATCCGCGAGAAAGGACTATCTAATAAGGCATTGATATTTTCTTCTAGCGGATCTTCAATATCAATCATCTGGGTGTCTGTCCGTGGCACCATGACCTCACGGGCCAACTTGCTATCAAGCGATAGCACACCCTGCATCATAGCAAACTCATCCGTGTCAATGGCCCCATCGTTGCGGCTGTTGGCCAAGAGGGCCTTCATCTCACTACGGGTAAATTTTTCTTCTTCTTTGGTAAAATCGATTGGCGTCAATCGCTTCAAAAGCCCTGTTGAAGCCGTCAGCAAGCCCACAAAAGGCTTGGCTAACCACTGAGTAACAGAGATAAAGCCCGCCGTGCCTAAGGCAATCTCTTCAGGCATCTGAAGGGCGACCTGCTTAGGATAAAGTTCCCCTAAAACCAGGGTTAAATAAGATAAAACAAAGGTGACAATCAAAATCGCGACTGCTTTTCCGCCCGGCAAACTTGGCAACCAAGTCATAATTCGATCTGCAAAGGTGGTTGCAGCCGACGCACTAGAGAAGAAACCTGCTAAGGTGATGGCAACTTGAATGGTAGCCAAAAAGTCGTCCGACTTATCCAACAATTTCATCACGCGTTGGGCTTTGACATTGCCTGATTCCGCCAGTTGGGTCATCTTTTGTTGGTTGAGCGAGACGAAGGCAATCTCTGATGCCGAGAAAATCGCATTAATAAAGGTCAGTACTAAGATTAATAAGATTTGTGTACTTAAATTCCCCGAGGGGTCCATTGTCGTCAATCTCCTTTTGCTTTTACAATATAATGTTAAGTTTAATAATAGGTAAAAATGATGCAAATTGCAAGAGCTAGGGACCAATAATACGTTTTCTTTTAGATATTTTTAATATTATATGAGATATCCATGAGAAAACATTGTGTTCTGTCCTTATTTTTGATACACTATATGAGATTGAGCCCCATTTTAGGGGGCAAAAGTTCCCCAGAAAGGAGTGCCGCCATGATTGAACAACTGGTCGTCCCTAAACAACAGATTACCTATCTAACCGAAGCCGATAACTGCGCTAGCGCCTTAGATTTATTAGAAGACCAAGGGCTACGTTGTGTGCCCGTCCTAGATGCCACCCAAACCCTCTACCGCGGTAATCTCTATCGCTATCATATCTATCAGTACGCCTACCATCACCCTGATGAGGATTTGAGTCGCCTGCCGGTCACCCACTTCCTCAAAAACACGACTCGCGTAGTGCACGAGCAGGACTCCTTCTATCATATGGTCTTTACCCTCAATGACCTACCTTACGTAGCTGTTCTGGACCGTGACAATCGCTTCAGCGGTATTATTCGCCATAACACCATGTTGCAGTGGCTAGCTCAGGCCTGGGCCATGCCGAATGCAGGTTTTGCCCTATCAGTCGAGACCCTAGGTAGTCGTGGAGAATTGGCTCAAGTCAGCAAGTTAATCAATCGCTTTAGCGACATTATCTCTGCTACCACCCTGGAGAAAACCGATATGGATACCAAGGGCCAAATCCTCTATGCTTTGCCAAGCAGTCTAGACCCCGTTGAGTTTAATCAATTGGTCAAGCAATTAGAGCGACGTGGCTACCGCATTCGAAGCTACCGTATACATTAAGTAAGGTTGGAGTTAACTCCAACCTTTTTCTATAAGAAAAGAGCTCGATTAGTCAGCTATCGAGCTCTCTTTTTGTTCTAAGTTACTTTCCCTTTTGGCTAGCCAGGCGGCCATATCCTCAGTTAGAGGGGCCGATAGCACTAGGCGCTGGCCAGTGAAGGGCTGGGTGAAACGTAGTTCACCGCAGTGTAGGGCCTGGCGACTAATCTCTTCCAAATGCGGGCCACCATAAAGGTCATCTCCAACTAGCACCCCACCTGCATCTTGCATATGGACCCGAATCTGATGGGTACGACCTGTATGAAGGCGAAGCTTGAGTAGACTGCTATCAGCAAAAGCTTGCTTAAGCCAGTATTCGGTGACTGCCCGCTGGCCACTTTCATGGACCCGTCGCGTGATAATTGAATCTTCTGTGCGCGCAATAGGGCGATCAATGACGCCGTGAGCCGGCCAGTCTGATTTTGTTGAAATGGCCAAATAATACTTCTCAACTTGTCCACCTTGGACCTGCTTATCCAACATGGCATGAGCCAAACGGTGCTTAGCTATCAACATAAGGCCGGTGGTCTGGCGGTCCAAACGGGTGACAATATGGATGACCTGGTCTGCGTAGCCTTGGCGCTGATAATAGCCCTTAACCCGATTGGCCATGGCGGAATCCGGAATCCGTTTGGAAGGGATGGAGACAACGTCTGTCGGCTTATTGACAATCAGTAGGTCCCGATCTTCGTAGATGACCTGGATGGGAACATGTGAAGGTGGTACCGTCTCATGTGTGCCCTCGTCGGCCGCCACCAAGGTCAGGACATCGCCTGCTTCTAATTTGGCAAGGACATTGACTTCTTGTCCGTTCAGTAAGATGTTACCGCCTTCGAATTTGACATGTGATACGAACTTGCGAGGGATGCCCAGATGCTTAAGGTAGTCCTTAATCCGTACTGGATGGTCCCCCTCATAGTGCCATTGAAACTGAACCACGCTTATTTCGCCGCCTCATTGATAAAAGCTTCTAGCTCCGCCATCTTACTAGCGTGGTTAACATTGATTCCTGGCTTGCCCCCTTTAACAATAAAGGCATTAGGCACTTTATTCACACCATAGACTTGCATAGCAGATTCGAAGTTACTGTCATTAGCGTGTTTACGCGTATTGTAGTAATAAACGGTCACGCCCTTTTCCTTTGCCAGTTGGTTTAACTTAGGAGAGAAGGCGTGGCAGTAAGGACACTCGTCAAAGCCCAGATAGATAATCTTAGCCCCATCTGCCGTTGACAAAATTAAGTCGTTATAATCCTGTTCGCTTATAATCTCCTTAAAGTTGGAATAATTGGAGGCCTTATGGCCCTCGCTCGTATCTAAGGTAATTTGATCTAAACTAGCGTAAAAACTCGCCTTATCAGATTCAGACATAGTCGCGATATTAGTATCTTCAGGAATCTCGACCTTTTGATCAACTTCTGAAACCGGCACATTAGCCACGGAGCTGTTTGAAGGCTGACTCGCCTCTGGTCCTAAATTACAAGCTGCTAGGCTCAAGCTTGTTAATCCTAAAAGACTGAATTTGATGACTGCTTGTAGGTTAAAACGCATGTGTTTCCCTCTTTTTCTATTTTACTGACTTGTTAGTGTTTGATTTTTGCATCCCGTTCCTGCTTATGGCCGATAAAGGAATTCTCTACGCGGTCCCAGAAATGGGTGTGGCGGAAGCTGGCAAACTTAATCCGTGTATCAGCCAACTGGAATTTGACTGACTGGATGCCCTTAGTCTCGCAAGTGAGATGGTCAATCATGAGCATGGTCTGAGCTTCTTCTTGGATAACCAAGGTTAGGTATTCATCGCGTGGAATAATCATAGGAGCACCCAAGGTTCGATAGACCCGGTTGTTAAGGGCGGCCATCTCTGTTAGCTGCAAGGCGTCTACGCGCGGATGCATGACAGCCCCACCTAGTGACTTGTTAAGGCCGGTTGACCCGGTTGGCGTTGCGATACAGAGACCATCACCACGGAAGGTCGCAAAGAACTTCTCGTTAATCTGAATCTCGGCCACCATGGTGCCAGCCATCGTTCGCAGGGAACATTCGTTGAGGGCCAGCCATTCATGAATTTTACCGTCTTTGCAAGCAGCCTCTACCTTAAGTAAGGGATAGCTGACATGGCCCTGACCGCCAGAACGAGCTAAACTATCTACCAGCTCATCTAATTCATGCGGTAGCCAATCGGCGTAGAAACCCAGATGGCCGGTATGAATCCCAATAAATACCACACAATCCAACCAGTCCTGATAATCGTGGAAAGCCGCTAGGAGCGTGCCATCACCGCCAATGGTTATCAGGTAATCCGGCACCTGGCCAGGTTCCACCAATCGGAAGCCTGCAAGCTCCAATTTATCCTTGAGACTGGCCTCAATTTCTAAGGATTGGGGCTGTTGATTGGTATAAATCATGATTGCTTGTTTCATCCGTCAACCGTCCTTCCTTAGCGTTTGTCGAAGAGCAAGAGCGCTTCACGAATCTCATCGCGAATCTCCGACATCTCTTCGTCCAGGCGAAAGGCTGCCTCGGAGGCGCGCTCTAGCCGTTCTAAGATTTCTTGTGGGTATTCGCCTTGGTATTTGTAGTTGAGCGAGTGCTCAATGGTTGCCCAGAAGTTCATGGCCAAGGTCCGAATCTGAACCTCAACAATGAGTTGCTTGACTTCGCCGGAAGCCAGCTGGACAGGATACTCCAAACCATATGATAGGAGCGATAACCGCTTGGCTTACGGTTTTGAATATAATCGCGAATTAAGAGGACTTTGAAGTCCTGACGATTCTTCAAAATATTGGCCACTTCATAGATATCTTCTACGAACTGACACATAATTCGAACACCGGCAATATCCTGCACCCCTACTAGCACATCTTCTGGCGCAATCTTGCGCACTTCCATCTTCTCTAAGATGCTCTCCCGCGTTTTGACCCGTCCGGTTACAAACTCGATAGGCGCCCGACGATGCTCGATACGAAACTCCTTGCGCAGGTTTTTAAGTTTGAGCTTAAGCTCATCCACTGCCTGCTCATAGGGTGCCAAAAATAATTGCCAATCATCGATAAAATCATCCGCGATCATGCAACCCACCTCCTGATACTTACACCCTTCATTTTATCACATTTGAAGGTCCTTAGGCTACTAGTAACCTAACTAAACAGCAAGCAATATGAAGCTAAATACCATGGAAAAAGGCGCTAGGATTTTGGTCCTAGCACCTTTATTTGATACTTATTCCTTCCAGCCTACTAAGACCGTCAGATCGAGTAGGAATTCATCCGGTAGAGACTCCACTAATTGGCTAGCCTGACTTGCATCTAGATGCCAAGTCAAAGGCGTCATGGAGACTAAGTCAGCCTTGGCTTGGTCTGTGAGCAGACGCTTTTCCTGTACTAGATAGGTTTGATGATGGCGGTAGTGGCTTTCAAAGACTTGTCGGGTTGCTTGGTTGTCGTAAGTTTGCTTGACAGTCTCTTGCCCTAAGGCCCGACGAATTTCTGCCAAATATCCGGCATTTGGAATAACCTTGAAGACCCGTCCGCCCGGAGCCAAGACCCGGTCGAATTCCTGATAATTGGAAGGCGACAAGATGGACAATAGGCCCTCGATGCTATGGTCGCCAATTGGTAACTGAGCTAGATCCCCTACTAGATTGAGTTGTTGCCCATTAAAATCGGTAGCCAGTGCAATACCTGCCCGCGCCAAATCCACACCAAGTCCAATCCGGTGGTTAGAGTCTTGAGCTAAGAGCCAGGCCAAGTGACTCCCTTCGCCCGAGCCTGCATCTAGAATACGATAGGGTAAGTCTGATTGCCCTAGACTGGCTTGATGGTCGCTTACTAATTGGTTTAGCAGCTCCTGCAAGGGAGCGTAATAAGCAGATTCTTGAATAAACCGCCGTCTTGCTTGGAATAGTTGGCGGTCATAATGGTCATCAACTGACTTATTGCTCAAAAATAGGTGCCTTGTTTATGGCTATCTACTCGGTGTCCCTGAGGACAAACCAAACTATAGCCCTCCAGGCTCAAGGCTTGATGGCAGTGATGGCAGCGTAAGCTTAGATGCCCCAAATGCGCTTGGAGCCAGTCCTGGGTCCGGTCTTTCTTGCTTTTTAATTCCGTCATGATAGGCTCCCTCCGTACTTTTCTATTGCATGATCGTCATTGGACATTATAGCCCTTATCCGCTGATTTTTCAATCGAGCTAGCCAATAACAACAAGAAAGGTTGGCACCCTAAGGTCCCAACCTAATACTAGGCTTATTCGATTCCGCGTTCAGCACGAATGACATCGGCAATGGTATCCACATAGCGGGAAACCTTCTCGTCGGTTGAGGCTTCTGCCATAACCCGTAAGAGAGGCTCAGTGCCACTTGGACGAACCAAGATACGTCCGTCACCGTTCATTTCAGCTTCAACCGCTTCAATCACTGCCTTAACAGCAGGCTCATCCATAACGGTGTGTTTGTCGCGTACGCGAATGTTAACTAGTTTTTGCGGGAAGATGGTTACTTGAGCCGCTAATTCAGATAAAGGCTTACCTGTTTCCTTCATTACAGCCAAGAGTTGCACGGCACTTAAGAGGCCATCCCCAGTTGTATTCAAGTTAAGGAAGACGATATGGCCAGATTGTTCGCCCCCAAGGACATAACCACCTTCACGCATGGCTTCTACTACGTAACGGTCACCCACTTGGGCTTTAAGTGCAACCATGCCATGTTCTTCAATGGCCTTGTGGAAGCCAATGTTGGACATAACCGTCGATACGATGGTGTCTTTTTCTAGGCGGCCTTTAGATTTAAGGTGTTGGCCACAGATGAACATAATCTTGTCACCATCAACTAATTCGCCATTCTCATCTACTGCAATCAGACGGTCGCCATCCCCATCGAAGGCCAAACCAACCATGGCGCCTTTTTCTTTAACGAAGGCTTGCAGACCTTCTGGATGAGTAGAACCTACGCCATCGTTAATGTTAATGCCGTTAGGACGGTCACCCATGGTGTAGAAGTCAGTTTCCAAATCAGCGAAGAGTTGGTTAACCAGAGGCGCTGTAGCCCCGTTAGCTGCGTCGATACAGACACGAATGCCCTCCAAATCGCCCGAAATAGTCGATTGCAAGAATTGCAAGTACTTGATGGCCCCTTCTGGGAACTCATCGATAGTCCCAAGACCATCGGTACTTGGTCGTGGCAAGGTATCTTCTGGTGCATCAATTAAGGCTTCGATTTCTTCTTCCTGTTGATCAGAAAGTTTGAAACCGTCAGAACCGAAGAATTTAATCCCATTATCCAAAGCTGGGTTGTGGGAAGCAGAAATCATAACCCCTGCTGCCGCATTCTGCGTACGGGTCAGGTAGGCTACTGCTGGCGTCGAGATAACGCCTAATTGCATAACCTCAATCCCTACTGATAAAAGGCCGGCTACTAAAGCTTGCTCTAGTAATTGGCCAGAAATCCGGGTGTCGCGTGCCACCAAGACGCGTGGATGCGCCTGTTCTGGTGCATGTTGCATTAAAACGTAACCCCCGCACCGGCCTAGTTTAAAGGCTAACTCCGGTGTTAATTCCGTATTAGCGACGCCGCGAACGCCGTCAGTTCCAAAGTATTTTCCCATTATGTTTGTGTTCTCCTTCTTCTTATCAACTAATCTAAGGATGTCTTATACTTATTCGACATCCTGGCCGCCTGGATTGGCGTTGTTGTCTTCTGTCACACCTGGGTTGGCATTGCCGCCATTTTGATTGGGGGTTGTTGGGGCTTCTTCCACCGCACTGCTGGAGCTAGCGGCAGGTGTGCTACTGGTAGTATCACTGGTATCCGTTGTGATTGGGGTGACCGTCACAGCAACTGAAACGGGACCTGAGAGATTGGCGGTGACACCCTCTGGCAGTTCTAACTGCCCCTTGAGTGTGGCACTAGAGGTCAGGTTGCTGACGTCTACATTGACCTTAATATTACGGATGTTTTCTAATACTGAAGCCGATCCTTGAAGGGCAATTTGACTAGCATCAACCAGTTGGTATTGGTAACGATAGCTATTGGATTCGCCTTGAGCGGCCACCACTAAGTTAACCGTCTTACGCTGTTGGGCGTTGAGCTCCACATGAGCTTCTACTTCGCTAACATTGGCATTAACATCCAAGAGTTTGTTGTCAGCATCCACTACCTGGAGCTTGAACTTACCGGTAAATGTCCGGTTGTGAGCCGTCGCATTGCTGATGCGGACGTAGGCACGTTTCACCTTATTGATGTTTTCCTCGTTGCCCGTTAACTCAACTTGACTTGGGTTGAGCGTCACATTTCCAACTTCCATACCAGAGGCAATGGTACCTTCTTCGATTTCGTATTCTACTGGTACAGTCACGGTCTTACGTCTTGCAACCTGGACGACTACCCGAGATGGGTTAATCTGATATTTAACACTGTCTGGCAAGCCAGGAATTTCTAATTTGAGGGTTTGTTGCCCTGTCTCAATACCGGTTAGATCTTCGGTTTGGACAACCAAATTGCCACTGGCTAACGAAGAGACGATATTCTTAGGACCCGTTAGGGTAACGGTCACAGTTTCTTGCAGTTGGCTGACGAAAATGTCGTCGTCGTGCTTACCTAATTTAACTGGCACATTGGAGATGGTTTCAGTTGTATCCACACTGACTACTTGCTGCAAATTAGATAGGCTAGTCACTGAGGGGCTACTTGCCTGTACCATACCATAGAGGAAGACCGCAAAAACTAGAGAAGCAATCCGCAAGAACCATTTATTGTCGTACCAACGACTATTCCAAAACTTCTTCATGCGGCACCACCTTTCTGCTTGTTAAAGAATGACAAGAGATCATTAACCAGGCGGTTACGACTAGACTCAGCGTTATCGCCTTGGTCGTCTCTACTTAAGTAACGTTTTAGGAGTTCCTTGAGCTCCTTAGGATCCACATCCCGGTGCAAATGGTCTCTCATAGCCAAGCTGACCCCACCTGTCTCTTCTGAGACAATCAAGGTGACCGCGTCTGTTACTTCTGATAGACCAATCGCTGCCCGATGGCGTGTCCCTAATTCTTTAGGAATGGCCTGACTACCAGACAAAGGTAGATAGCAGGCAGCAGCTGCCACGCGATGGCCCGCGATAATAACGGCTCCATCATGGAGTGGCGTATTGGGGATGAAGATATTGACTAAGAGCTGATGGGAAATAGCTGAATCCATGGGAATCCCCGTTTGGATGTATTCATTCAGGCTATTTTCTCGTTCAATCGAAATCAGCGCCCCGATTTTCCGCCGCGACATGTACCAAATACTCTTGTCTAAGTCTTGAATCAATCGAGCGGTCGGATCTTGCTCTAATCCCTTGCGCGAGCGAGAGCTTACGGTTCGCCCGATAGACTCTAGGGCACGGCGCAATTCTGGTTGGAAGAGGATGACCACAGCCACCACACCCCAAGAAATAACTTGTTGCAGCAACCAATCGATGGTCTGCAGGCCTACAACCGAGGCAATAAATTTAGCGGCTAAGATTATGCCTACCCCTTTTAATAAGTTCATTGCCCGTGTATTACGTGCATAGAGTAAGACACGATAGATAATGTACCAGACTATGGCAATATCCAGGAGTCGAACTAAAGGCTTATCCACTAAGAATTGATGAAACCAATCCAACATCTTCTCCTCACCTTTCTCTTGTATTCGACTTATTATACCATAAGTTGGGCAAGGGAGAAAATTTTTGTATAGATAAGCTCCCAGATAATCTTATCAACTGAAACTAGGCAAGAACACGAGTTATCTGAATGACTATCTATTCTAAAAGAAAAAGACCAGCAAAAGCTGATCTTTTCCTCTCGCAACTTAGCGCGCGCCCTTACCAAGCAGGACAATTTGTATGGTTTTAATGAGAATTTTGACATCTAGCCACAAGGACCAGTTATCGATATATTCGGCGTCTAACCGCACGACTTCCTCAAAGTCAGTAATATCACTACGGCCACTTACTTGCCAGAGGCCGGTAATACCGGGCCGTAACTTGAGGCGTTTTTTGTGGCCAGCAGAATAGGCTTTGAACTCACTCTCAGTCGGTGGCCGGGTGCCGATTAGACTCATATCACCAATCAGAACATTATAGAACTGCGGCAGCTCATCTAAACTGGTCCGGCGAATAAAGCGACCGATTTTTGTAATACGTGGGTCATCTTCTAATTTGAACATGAGGCCCTTCATCTGATTGTATTGTTCTAACTCCTTCTTGCGCTCTTCAGCGTCAGCGTACATGGAACGGAATTTATAGAACTTAAAGACTCGTCCATTACGGCCTACACGGTTTTGGGCGAAGATAGCTGGGCCCTTGGATTCTAGCTTAATCAAAGGCACTAGCACTAACCCTATTAAGAAGGTCAGGACAAGGCCAACTAAGGCACCTAGGACGTCCAGTAGTCGCTTAATTACCATCCACTCGTAATCATAGAATTTAGTAGAGAAAGTCAAGACACTAAATTTACCTAACTTGCGAACTCGGCGATCCGAATTGAGAGGAATCTCGAAGGCCGAAATATTAAGGCTTACTATAATTCCCATGGATTGGAAGAGCAAAAGGTAGTCTGAAATCTGCTCATCGAAATCACGGGACAAATTGAGGAAAACCTCATCAACAACATTTTGCCTAGCATAGCATTCCATTTCATCAACCGTGACTAGATGCTTACCTTTAAATATCAGGCAAAGCAATTTCTTGAGGAGCATCTAGTAGGGCAATCGCACTAATCTGACCACCCCAACCTTGACTTACCTTAAATCGTTCAGCGATGATATCTAATCGATCGGAAGTAGTAACTAACAGAACCTTACGTGAATATTTGAGAGTTGGATAGAGGTGTTGGTAATAGTACTTAATACTCGAATGAATAGCAAAAACCAAAAGTCCATTCAAAGCGACAAAAACCAGGGATGCAGTCCGAGGAATATAGAAATGACTTTTTGACATAAAGACCATCATGGTAATACCAACAAGAAAATACAAAGAATAGATAATGACTGATTTGAGTTGCTCTAGATAACCCCTATCAAACAAGGAGTTAAACTGGCTTGACATATAAAAAGCCGCTATATGGATCAGCAGCATGGTATTAACATCTTCTATATCAATATGGAATCGAGGTGAACTACTCTGGGTTAAAAATAGGCCTACTAATATGACACCCATCAAGTCAACCATACATATTAAAAATTTTTTTAAATCACGATCTTTCGTGGTCACAACAGAGTATCCTCCTTACAGGAAAAGCCAAGGGCTTAGTAACAACATTAACCCATTATAGCACCTCTTACCTAAAAATTCTATGCTTTTCACAATGAAAATTGATACTTATTGTTTTTCATCTAGAAGATGAAAGAAAGTGCGCAAAATGTTTAGCAATAATATCATAAAATACAAGCCCTTTCAACAAGAGGCTAGTCACATTCATCGCACTGACATCAAAAAAGGCCGGGACTCTTATCCCAGCCTTTGTTATCATTTATCTAGTTCTATTGCCAAACGCTTGATGTAGGCCTTTAGACCTAATTCCGTTTCAGGATGGTTTAGACCATATTCAACCATATAGCGCATGTAACCCATTTTGTTGCCGACATCATGGCGGTTACCTTGACACTGAACAGCCAACACACGTTGGGTCTGATTAAGTTTGTTAAGGGCATCCGTGAGTTGAACTTCATCTTCCTTACCTACAGGTAGGTCTTCCAAGAGATTGAAGATTTCAGGTGGCAAGACATAACGTCCGGCAATGGCCATGTGACTCTTGAGTTCGCTAGCCTTTGGTTTCTCCACCATATTGTCAATGTGATGAACAGGCAAGCCGACTTGACTGGATACTTCTTTGCCTAATTCAACAATCCCCATTTGTTCAGCTTCCTCATCAGAAACCTCCATAATGGCTACATTGGCCGTCTGGGTCTCTTGATAAAGGTCCATGAGTTGGCGAGTGACAGGTTTCACCCGTCATGATATTATCGCCTAGCATCACTACAAAAGGCTCATCCGCCACAAAGGCCTTAGCCGCTAAAATCGCATCCCCTAAGCCCTTTGGATAGGATTGGCGAACGAAGAAGAGATTAGCCTGGGTAGTCCCCTCTACTAATTTAAGCAAATCAGCCTTGCCTTTTGAGCGGAGGTTGTCTTCCAATTCAATATTGGGAGTCAAAGTGGTCCTCGATGGGACGTTTGGTTCTACCCGTAATAATCAAGATTTCCTCGATACCAGACGCAATAGCTTCTTCCACAATAAACTGAATAATAGGCTTATCTACAATCGGGAGCATTTCCTTGGCAAAGGCTTTAGTTGCTGGCAAGAAGCCTGTTCCATAGCCTGCCGCAGGAATGACAGCTTTTCTAATTTTCTTCATGAGGAGTCTCCTATTCTTTTAGATCAGATAGCAAGGTCGTGCGCAATTCAGCTAGAGAGGCTTGATCAGGGATATCGTAGTAAACACCATTAATGGTTTGGCCCTGCCCTTGTAACTGGCCAAGTTCAAGTTGTAAATCGGCCTGACGATACTGGTTGAAGATGCCCATCAATTGATCCAGGGACAAGTCAGTCGAGACAGATGTCATAAGTGACGCAACTTTCAAAGGATCTAGCTTAAAAGAAGCATCTTGCGCCTTATGCATCAGGGCTTCAAGCACTTGTCGTTGACGGGCTTGGCGGGCATAGTCACCGCTTGAAGAGAAGCGATCTCGCACATAGTAGAGGGCTGTCCGGCCATCTAAATAAACCGGCGTGTCTTGGTAAAATTCATAGCCATCAATGGTAAATGTTTCAGGTGGCACTACTTCTACGCCGCCCACTAAATCCACCAAATCTTCTAGCCCCTTCATATTAAGCGCTAGATAGTGTTGGATGGGGACGCCTAGTAAGTGCTCGACGGTTAGTTTGGATAACTCCGCACCACCATAGGCATAGGCGTGGTTGAGCTTATCCATGCCCTCGTAGCCCTCAATATTGACATAGGTGTCTCGCGGAAGACTAACGAGGCGTAAGGTTTTATGGCTAGGGTTCAGGGTCATCACCATGATGGTATCGGAACGCCCTTGTTCTGTCCGGCCCAATTCCCCCGTGTCAATTCCTAGAAAGAGGAAAGACATAGGCTCAGAATCTGGCGCTGCCTGAACTTGAGGCCCTTGCCACAGACTGGCCACTAGGGCCAAGACGACCATTAAAAGCAAATGCTGGAGTTTTGATTTCATCTAGGGAGCCTCCTAGTCAGCTTGAGTGGTTTGATTGGCGAAACCAATGATGGCTTCCTTGAGCACATCGCCTTCTAAGGTGTCGAATTCTGCCATCTTAGCTTCAATGGTAGCCAGCGGCATGGTATTTACCTTGCCTACGAAGATTTGATCATGTACTTGGTTATCTACAAATTCTGATGCCACCAAGAGCTCTTCATAGAGTTTCTCACCCGGACGAATGCCTACTTCAACAATTGGGATTTCTTTTTCAGTATGACCACTAAGCAGGACCATTTTCTTAGCTAAGTCATAAATCTTAACAGGTTCACCCATATCTAAGATGAAGACTTCGCCGTCGCGGGCATATGCTCCGGCATGAATGACTAAGCGGCTAGCTTCCGGAATGGTCATAAAGTAACGGGTCATGCGGAAATCGGTCACAGTCAGCGGGCCACCTGCAGCAATTTGTCGTTCGAAGACTGGAATGACACTGCCTCGGCTACCTAAGACATTACCGAAGCGAACGGCACAATAGGTAGATTGACTGGTCTTATTGAAGCCTGTCACAATCAGTTCGGCTACACGCTTGGTTGCCCCCATCACGTTAGGTGGGTTGACCGCCTTATCTGTCGAGATCATGACCATCTTAGGTACACCGGCTTGGTCGACTGCTTTGGCTACATTATAGGTCCCGTGGATATTATTCTTGAGGGCTTCCTTAGGGTTACGCTCCATCATCGGCACATGCTTATGAGCTGCTGCATGATAGACGATAGCTGGTTGATAATCCTGGAAGACTTGTAATAAGCGTGGGTAATCTTGAATATCTGCAATAACGGGCACATATTCAATTTCTGGATGACTCTTAATTAATTCATGGTAAATCAGATAAATGGAGTTTTCGCCATGACCTAAGAGAATGACCCGTTTAGGCTTGAAGCGACTCACTTGGCGACAGATTTCGCTCCCGATTGAGCCACCTGCCCCGGTCACTAAGATGGTTTTATGGCTTAACTCTTGGTCCAGGCATGACTCATCCAGGCGGATTTCCTTACGACCCAAGAGGTCTACAATGTCAATTTTCTTAATCTCATTGCGTTGTGGGCCAGCCCCTTGAATAACATCTTCAACCTTAGGCATTTTATAGACGGTTAAGCCCGCCTCGTTACACATTTCGAGGATACGTTCATATTCGCGCGGTTCAAGAGAGGGAATAGCCACAATGATTTCATCAATATCATATTCTTTGGCTAGGCTGGCTAAGTCATCGTAACGACCTAAGACCGGCACGCCACTTAGCTGTTGCCCCTTCTTATTGAGGTCGTTATCCAATATCCCCACAATGTCCAAATCACTGGTTTGAGGTTGATAGCTGTTCATGAAGGCCGCGCCTCCGTCCCCAGCCCCAATTAGGAAAATCCGGCGACTGGTCGCCACCTCCTGGCCGCGATCACGTTGGGAGTATAAGAGCTGCCAAATCAAACGTGGTGCAAAGACCAAGAAGGTACTCAAGAGAATGAAGAGAACCAAGAAACGAACTGAAAACTGAGGCAAGAAGACATAGCTAATGCCATAGCCCACCACACTGGAAATGGCGATGGTGGAAAAGAGCTTCATAAATTCATCTAGTGAATTGTAGCGGCTCATACTTGCTGCCAAGCCCATAAGATGGGTTAAGACTTGGTAAATTGCAAAGTTAACCCCACATACACAATATAGTCAAAGGGATTAGGGTTAATCAAGGTATAGAAGAGGACATAGGATACCACAATGGCTACAATAAAACTTATTAAGTCACTGATGGCCCAGAAAAATTGTTTCTGCCCCCGATTTAATCTTTCAACGATGTCTATTACATAGCCGGCTATATCTTTATTCAAAATCATACTGCCACCTTTTCTATAGATTTGCATTCTTTTGTATCAGTACTATTTTACTCTTGATTGGGTCAAAATACAATGTATTTTCGCTAAAAAGAGCTCCAGTTAGCCCATAGGACTCTGTCCCTGTCCTAAATAAAAACACGGCAAGGCTAACCCTTACCGTGTCGTTTGCTTATCTTCCTGAGCCTTAAGGTGATCATGATAGCGTTGGCGATACTCTTTAGGACTGACACCCTCAGATTGTTTAAAGACCCGATAAAAATAGGCTTGATTCTGATAGCCAACCTTGACCGCAATCTGGGCCACCGACAGCTTAGACGCAATCAGTAAATCCTTGGCGATGGCTAGACGATATTGATTGATATAGCGGGACAGAGTCATACCGACCTCACGCTTAAAGAGTTGGCCCAAGTACATGACATTGACATGGAGGTCATCGGCCAAACTCTTCATGGAGATATTCTCGTTATAGCGTTCATAGATAGCCGCCAAGACTTCATTGACTATTGGCGGATAGAGGTGGTGACGCTTCTCACGTCCACCTAAATCCAAACTTTCCTTGAGGTATTGGCTTAGCGAGGCAAAAGTCAGAGGCTGATTGGCCCCTTCATCTAGGAGACTGGTTGGGGTATGCTGGTTAGATTTAATATCAAAGTAATGCCGAATCAAGGCCGTTAATTGCACCACTTCCTGAGGCGCTAGTTCCTGCTCCTGACAAAAGGCCAAGAAGCTATCTAAGTCCGCATCCAGTTTAATGCTATTCTGATTATCGATGGCTTCATAGAGATGACCCACTAATTGATCGACTAACTTAACGGTCGTAGGATTTGTTTGGGAAGCGTCACTCTCATCCTGCCAAAAGATTTGCCTAGCTCGCTCTTCATCCCACTCCCATTCATAGAAAAGCCGTCGACTTTCAGCCTGAAGGAAGCTTTGAAGCTTGTGATGAATATTGGTCAAGCTCAGCCCAGCCTGAATTTGCATCCCACTGTCTTGAAGTTTTTGACTAGAATCCGACTGGGGCATAATCCCTAGTAGCCAGTCACCTAGCACCATAATAGACCAACCGCCCGTGGCCAACAATTGGGGCCGACAAGTTTTTTGTGCCAAAACCCACTGCCAGTTGGGGGCAGTGACATCCTGGTAACGAAGAGGTAAGCTCCCTTGGCCTGTCTCTAACCAACTAGTCAGTTGAGCTTGCTCATGGTCCGAAATAACCTGAGCTAGGGCTCGCTTATCCCGAATTTCTTGGGCTACTTGGCTAAGCACCCGATGGAGTTCTACCTTGTCGATAGGCTTAAGCAGATAATTCTTGGCCCCTAATTCCATGCCTCGCTTAACGTACTCAAATTCCTGATAGCCTGACACAAAAATGAAGACAAAGTCCTGGCCTAGCTCCTTGGCTTGACTAATAAAATCAATCCCCGTCACGTTAGGCATATTGACATCGGTGATGACAATATCCACCGCTTGGTGCCTCATTAAATCCAAGGCTTCCTGGCCATTACCAGCTGTTCCTGCAAGTTGCAGACCTAGTTCTTGCCAGCGGATCAGGCGTTCTAAGCCTTTGACAATCATGTACTCATCGTCCACAATCATGACGCTGAGTGGGGTGGGTTGAAAGGACACTTGAGCCATACACAGACACCTCCTTCTTCATTTATTTGATAAGATAAAGTAGCCTCGCCACCAAAATAATGATGGAGTCGCTCAGCCACATTAAAGATTCCAATTGACTGCCGGCTATTCGGTTCAATGGGTCGAGCTCCCTCTCTTAATCCTTGATTTAAGGCGCTGAGGGTTTCTGGGGACATACCTCTCCCATTATCAGACACTTCAATCCAGAGCCTGCTAGTCAGGCTAGCTTGGTCGGCCACGCCTTCCACCCAGGCTTTGATGACTAAGTGATTATCACTTCTAGCGAAATCCACGCCATGCACAAAATAGTTTTCAATCAATGGTTGCAAGGTAAACTTAGGCAAGACGAAAGTTTGACATTCTGATGCCATCTCAATATCCACCTGCAATTTGTTAGGATACCGCACTTGGTAGAGGTGGATGTATTTACGACAGAAGGAAAGCTCACGCTCCAAGGTCGTCTCCTTCTCATCGCTAATGTTATTTCTTAATAAGGCAGCGAAATCATAGACGATATCGGCCAATTCATCTGCCCCCTCAGTCAAGGCACTCATGCGAATAAACTCTAGAGTGTTATACATAAAATGCGGATTGATTTGCGACTGCAAAGCCTTGAGAATGGCTTCGTGCTCGCGGGCTTCCATGGAATAGAGTTCCTGTATGTTAACCTGATACTGGTCTAACATGGTATTAATGGAATGGGTAATTTCCCGCAGTTCATCCTGCTTATCCGTTTCCCGAATACGATAGTAAAATTGCCCTTCTCCAATTCGCTTGAGGGTCGTGACCATATCATGAACCTGATTGGAATAGGCCCCGAAGAAACGATAAAGCAAGGCCAAGAGGATGACTGCCACAAGTATGGTAATCAAGGTAATCACTAATACTGGACCCGTAACCCGTTGCCAGATGATCGACTTAGGCAAGAGACTAATAATCAGTAGATCCTCGCCCGTCTCCATGCGGCTGATTAGGTAGCCAGACAGCGAGTTTTCTCCTTTGATGACCGCTTGTAGCTTGTCTTGACTCAGCTTGCCACGTTCTAGGAGCATGCGTTTTAGCTTAGCATCGACGACGACCGTTTGAGCCTTGGTTAAGAGCGGCGACTCGGCCAGCCCTTGGAAGAAACGATCAGCATGGTAGTTGACCTGAACCTGCCCCAAACTATGGCCAGAACGCAAGTCAAATAAAGGGCGGTCAAAGCCAATTTCTTTGCCCTCTTCTTTACTTATATCAGACGGCATCATCTTACGGCCTCGTGTGTTGTCGGCGGTAGAGACGATCAGTTCTTTGGCATTATCGACATGGATAAGAATCGAGGTAATATCTTGAAACTCCCGATGAAGTCGATAGAGCTTATCAGGCAAGTAGAGATTGTACTGACGATTCATTAGAAAGCTCTCTAGCGACTCCTGGTAGCTATAATTGGCATAATGGCGCAAGGCTTCAATCTGCTTGGTTGACTCAGTCAGTTTTTGCGCGATTTTCTGAGTATCTTGGTCAGCCTGACTGAGTTCTGTCTGAATATGGTAGTGCATGAGATTGAGCTCAGCCAGGGCATTATTAATATTATGTTGATAGAGCAAGTAGACCGCTACTAGAGGCAGAAGAAAAACTAAGACCAAAATCAGGGTCGCATAGTAGCGTAAGAGCCGACTAAAGCGATTGGGATTCTTCTGGCTCATGCGGAATCACTCCTTGCCGACGCCACTCTCTCAAATAGAAGGACGACAAGCTAGTCACCCAGAGAGGGACCGCGAAGATAAAGGCCAAGGCTGGGAAGGTCATCACCACCCAGACAATAACCAAACTATAAACCAAGGTCAGAAGATTGGGACGTGGCGTCACCAAGAGTTGGAAGAAGCTAAACTTAATGAATTGGCTAGCTTCCCCCCTGGTAGACTACCCTCATTTGACTTTCTGCCACTAAAGCTAGGTTCACTAAGACTAAAACGGTCACTTGGATGACAAGGGCCACCAAGAAAATCATGCCCCGCATTTGAGACGTAATAAAAATTAACCAGCACAGGAAAACAGACAAGAGGGTATAGAAGAGATTAAGGCCCCAGCTATCACGACGGTTGGCCTTATAGCTATCCCAAAAGCCAGAGAAAGTCAGCAGGTCTGCCCGCCACTTAGCGCTTTGGTGGGCTTCAGTTAAGGCCGTCAGACTAGCCATGGTGCCAAAAATGCCCAAGCCAGCCAACCAACCTAACCAGAAAAAGGCAGCTCCCTTCATCCAATAGTAGACTCGCATCATCATCTCAACAAGTTTAGTTTCCATGCGCTTCCTCCTCTATCTTACAATCAAGACTATTATACTCTCTTTGGCCCTTTAGCGCTAGAGAAAACGGTCTTAAAGATGCTTCCAATGGCTTAAGAGACGGCAAGAAACCCAGTTCTTGTTCTAATTGGCCACCCGCCATTATGTCCTCATAAGTCAGGAAGTGAGCATCATAATCTTGGCCATTTAATTGGCGGCTCAAAACCACATTGAGTACCTGGCTAGGATTCAGGGTAGTCCATTGGAAGCCCCGTCCTTCACTTAAGTTGAGACTGGCCTGGTCCCAGATGCTGATCCCTAAGACATATTGATTGGTCCCTGGTGTCACGGCATAGATCCCCAGAGAGCTCAAGACGAACCAGGCTGATAAGGAGCCGTTGTCCTCATCACCAATATAGCCTTCTTCTTCCAACTTAAAGGCTTCTAGCATGAGCGATTTAAGCAATTGATGGGCCATATGTGGGTAGCCAGCATAGATTGGCAAGTAAGGCAGATGAAAACTGGGCTGATTGGACAGAGCTAGCTGGCCCCAGTCGCGACGGGCCATTTCTAACATTTCATGAATTTCATAGCCATAGCCATCCACCCGGTAGCTGGCAGGTTGATTAACTAAGGCCCGCAGCTGCTGATAGAAGGCAGCATCTCCGCCATGTAGGGCCACTAAATCAGCCAAATTATGATAGACCGCGAAAGACTGCTGCCAGGCAGAACCTTCGGTATAAGGGCCACCCCAGGCTTGGCTGACAAAGCCGTCTAAGAAGTGGCCCGCTTGGTCCTTGGCCCGCATTAGGCCAGTCTCTTCATCGAATAGATGGCGGTAGTTGAGTGATTGTTGGCGGTAGTCCTTAGCTCTCTCATAATCGCCAAAAGCCTGGGCTACCTGACTAATACAGAAGTCACTGTAGGCGTAGTCCAAACTTTTATTGACCGACTCGCCATAGCTTGCTGGCAAATAGCCCAAGCGACGATAATCTCTAGCTCCCTGGCGGCCTTCCAAGTGGTGAACAATCTCTGTCTCAGCCGTATAAAGCATGGCCTGATAAAGCTCCAGGGCCAAATCTGATGGGACTAAGCCCTTAACGACGGCATCCGCAATGACTGCATCCACCAAGGTCCCTGGCATAAGCCCCCGTTCGTCAGGAGACAACCATTTAGGCAAGAAGCCATCTTCTCGGGCAACTGCTAGAATGCCTTCTAGGAAGAGCGGCACCATTTCAGGCACAATTAAGGCATAGAGTGGGTAATTAGTCCGGAAGGTGTCCCAGTAGCCATTATTGGTGAAGAAGTAGCCAGGCTCCAACTTCCCCGTATAAGGCGATTGATGAATAGGCTCCCCGGTTTCCGTCCACTCATAGGCCGCCTGAGGGAAGGTGGCCGTCCGATAGAGACAATGATAAAATCGATTGACTAGCTTGGCCTCTCGATGACTAACTGTCAAATGGCTTAGATAGTCCTCCCATGCGGCCTCCGTCTGAGCGCACTGCTGGTCCCAGGACTGGCCGAAGAAATTGGATTGCCGATAATTAAGCTCCAGCTGGGCTGGGCTAATATAAGAGGTCACCCATTCCAAGTGCAAGAACTGGCTTAGGACAGCTTCAATGCCATCCAACTCTAGCCATAGTTGCTGAAGCCCCTCTCCCAAATTCACCACCTGACAAAACTTGAAAGTTACACCCTCAGGCGCTAGCATACGGCCATACTGACCGTATTGGCCGTACTTAGAACCTGCTAGCTGGTTGGTATAGTAAGTTAGCTGATGACCCTCTAGCTCATACCAACCACTTTGGTCCAAAATCAAGCTCATGATCCAATGCCCCTTAGGATAGCGCCGGTTAGGTGTCACCTTAAGACTGGCCCCATCCCGCGTTGGACAACAAGCCACCTGCAAACCATCCCGCAAACGTTGGTAGGACAAAAAGCCCGGCCGAAATTGAGCTAGATCACCGCGATAGCCAGAACTAGCCAATTCTCGACTGGCCTCAGCTGACAGAGGGCTCTTAAGTTGATTCCACTCCTTATCCGTTAGGCAGGCCACCTGCCAAGTCACCCAGGCAAAGTCACCCATCCAGGGACTGGGTTGGTGGGTCAAACGAATCCCAAAGGCAGTCCCATCTTCCGGATGGAAAAAGCGTGGTTCCCCAGGCCGGGTCTCCAAAACAAAATGGTTCATGCCAAAGGGCACCCCAGTATAAGGCAGGGTGTTGCCCTGACCTAAGCGGTGACTATTCCGCGTCCCCCAACGGGTATCAATGGTTTGGTAAGGAGCTGACATCTCTTTTCTTCCTTTCTTTCAATCCTCAATCTTTGATATGAGGGAGTGCAAAAGCTCCCGCCTTCTGCTTTCGAGCCGCAAGGATTGAGCCGTCTTTTAACAACAAGAGGCTGGAACTGAGTCCCAGCCTCGCCTCATTCATTAGGCATTAGTTTTTGTTTTTCAAGAATTCGTCGTATTGACGTTGCATTTCTTCCTTGATCTTATCAATCCCTGCGTCTTTCAAAGCTTTGTTGAATTCAGGTAAGACTTTTTCAGGGTCAACTGTACCAGTGTGGAGACCTGCAACATATTCGTTAACGACATTGTTGACGTTAGCAATTTCGTCCGCTACAGGTTCTTGGTTGAAGTTGAAACCTAATAGTGGAGACTCTGTTGCTTCTTTCAAGCCTTTTTCAGAAGCGGCCAATTGTTCTGGTGTGATGCGTTCATCTTTGTAAAGCAAGGCAGCGTTCCCTGTGTTCCATGCAGACATGTGAGTTGCACCTTCGTTGTACTTAGGCAAGAGTTTGATCTTGTCTTCGCCAACTTTTTCCCAGTTCTCGCCTTCTAGACCGTAAACCAAGGTGTTCATGATTTCTGGTTTAGAGTTGATGTAGTTAAGCAATTTAACTGACTCTTCAACGTGATCAGAGTTTTGAGCGATAACGAAGTTAGACATACGTGCTTGAGCGTTAGTCTTGATGATGGTGTCGCCGTGAGGCACGATTTCTAAGTCTTTACCAGAAACAGCGCGGAGTAAGTAGTTACCGTAGTCACGTGGCCCTACTGTTTCACGACGCATGAACCAAGTATCAGCATCTAATGGGTAACCTTGGTCAGAAGTTGCAGCGTCTTTAGGTACGAAGCCTTTCTTGTAGAATTCGTGCATTACCTTGATTTCTGGAATGAAGGCATCTGTTTCTTCATAAGGGTTCACGATTTTGGCAGTATCACCTTTGAGGTAAACCCCGAGTGGTACAGCATCGCCAATGACATAGTCAAAGTCATGCCCTACACGCCAGCCACGACCTGCTGCTAAAGGTGCTACGCCAGGTTCTTTGTCTTTGATGGTTTGTAAGAGAGGTTCTACATCTTTGAGTTCTTTGATACCGTCTAATTTGAGGTTATATTTCTTCAAGAAGGTTGGGTTGAAGGTGTAGAACTCTTGCGCATAAACGTTCCCTGTTTACTGGGAAAGCATACATCTTGCCGTCAACTGTGTTCCCTTTGATATAAGCTTCATCTAAGTACTTGAAGGAGTCTTGAGCGTGTTCTTTGATTAAGTCAGTCAAGTCAGCATAAGCGCCTTTTGAAGCATTCTGGATGTAGCCAGAAGCACGTGCGATGTCGTATTTTTCACCTGAGTTGGTCATCACGTTCATCTTGTCATCGTACTCACCCCAACCTAGATAGCGGATTTCAAGTTTAAGGTTTAAGTCACGAACGAAAGCTTCGTTAACTTTAGCCAAAAGTTGATCCAAGTTATCAGGTGGTGTCCCGATTTGGTACATGGTGATAGTAGTTGGCTCTTCAGCTTTAACAGCTGGAGTAAAGACAGAAGCTACTGATACTGCTGCTAAAGCAGACATAGCCATATTACGTACAAGACGTTTCATTTTCATTGTGGATTCCTCCTAAAATTTTTATATTGTTATTACCTGTAAGAATGGAGTGGTCACGTCTATTCTTTGACGCCACCGATGGTTAAACCAGAAATGAAGTATTTCTGGAAGAAAGGATAGCTTAAGGCAATTGGCAAGGTTGAGATAACCACCATGGCCATACGCGTTGCTTCCCGCGGAATCGAGACGCCCGATACAGCCGAAGCCCCTTGGGCAGCATTTTTAACGATATAGTCAATATTGGCTTGGATTTGCATCAAGACATATTGCAATGGGAAGAGGTTTTGATCATCTAAGTAAAGCAAAGCGCTAAACCAGTCGTTCCAGAAACCAATGGCCGCAAAGAGAGAGAGATAGTTGCAATCCCTGGAATGGCAAGTGGTAGGACGATTTGGCGGAAAATCCGAAATTCGCCTGCCCCGTCAATCCGAGCGGATTCAATGATAGATTCAGGAATAGATTTGCGGAAGAAGGTCCGCATGATGATGACGTTGAAGGGGCTCAAGGCCATTGGCAAGATCAAGGCCCAGATAGAGTTTCTTAGCTTGAGCAAGGAAGTCATCACGATATAGCTTGGCACCATCCCAGCCCCTACCAACATGGTCACCAAAATGATGAAGAGGAAGAAGCGGCGGAAGATGAAGTAAGGTCGTGATAAGGCATAGGCATAAGTCGACGTAACTGTTACGTTAATCAAGGTCCCAACCACGGTCACGAAGACGGTCACCATAAAGGCATTGACGATGGTAGAACTTTGGGTAAAGAGATACTCATAACCTGCCGTAGACCAGGCATCCGGAATCAAGCGATAGCCGTTCCGCACAATGGAGTTTCATCGGTCAGCGATAAGATGATAACAAAGATGAAGGGAAAGACACCCGTCAAACCAACCAAGATCATCAGAAGACTGAAGAAGAAGTTAGCTTTGGGGCCGAAGGTATCCACCGATACCTTACCCAGTTTTTTCTTGGTCTGAGTCATGGTGGCACCTCCTAGAACAAAGCAGAATCTGGATCAATCTTGCGCACAATCAAGTTAGCTGACAGCAACAAGATGAAACCTACGAAGGACTGATAAAGCCCGGCTGCGGTGGTCATCCCCAGGTTCCCTGCGTTTTTCAAACCATCATAGATATAGGTATCTAAGACGGACGTCACATTCTTAAGTGGACCAGATTGAAGTGGCACTTGGTAGAAGAGACCGAAGTCGGCCCGGAAGATGTTCCCAATCCCCAAGATAACTAGAATAATCATCATTGGTACCAAATGCGGAATCACAACGTGACGGATTTGATCCCACTTGCTAGCGCCATCCATTTGAGCGGCTTCATAGTAGGTCCGGTCAATCCCCACGATGGTCGCGAAGTAGATAATGGAGGAATAACCAATCCCTTTCCAAATCCCCATGAAGACAAGGAATGGTGGCCACATGTCAGGCGTTGTATACCAGTTAGTGTCGGCCTTCATGCCCATATCCCCTAACATTTGGTTCAATAGCCCGCGGTCCGTAGACAGGAAGGTTAAGACGAAGATACTGATGATAACCCATGACAAGAAATAAGGTAAGAGCATGGAGGTTTGAATGGTCTTAACCAAAAGCTTACTGCGTAATTGGCTGAGAATAATCGCGAACATAACGGCGAAGATAAGACCAATAATAATGAAGGCTAGGTTGTATAAGACGGTGTTTCGGGTAATGAGATAGGCCTTAGAACTTGAAAATAGGTAGTTAAAGTTGGCGAACCCTACCCATTTACTGTCGAGGATGGACTGAACAAATCCTCCCTTGGAGAAACGGAATTGCTTAAAGGCCACCACGTTCCCTAATACTGGAATATAGTAGAAAAAATGAGCCAAATCAGCCCCGGTAAAGTCATAATAAGCAAGGGTATATTTTGTTTCCATTTGCGTCGTTTTTTGGAGCTTTTAGCTTTTTTCGCTGCTTCCATTGTCACTCCTCTTTTCTGTTAACGTTTACAGTTTGTATTATACGCCATTCCCCTTGAGCTTCCTATCCTCAAATCATAGGTAATTTATTAAAAATTATAGGTATTAAATCATACATTGTGCACTAAACCCGTATAGGCAAATAGTTATTTCGCCCGAGACTCTAGCAACTAACTTGTACTTTTTAAGGCCCTCTCTCGCTCTTAAATTAAGCAGATATTTTACTAGACTTTATGGTCGCGTCAGATCAAAGTAAAAAGGCATGACTTCAGTCATGCCTGAAATATAAGCTAAATGAGTTTGACTCCTTGGAAGCCAGGCTACTCACTAAGTTCAGCTGCTGCCAACCAGGTTACCCCTGCCCCAATCAGATTAGCATCTGCTTGATGGGCACAAGAACGTACCTGAGGATGATGGGGAACTTCAGACTCTTCTAAGAAGGCCTTGACCCTTTCTTCCAGTGCCCGGCTGAAGTCCGGATTGCCTGACAAGGCGCCCCCAATCAAAATAAGCGGCAAATCCATAAAGACATAGAGATTATGAATCAAGAGGGCAAGGTCATCTACCATTTGATTGACGGCATCCTTGGCTTCTGGATAACCTTGTGTAGCCAATTCCAAGAGGGCCTTGAAGTCACTCGACCCGTTATAGCGCCGCGCCACATTGACCGGGCTCATGGTTGGGCTGACTCGACGACTAAAGTCGACCATGCCATAACCAAACTCACCAGCAAAGCCCCCTGGCCCCCGGTAGAGCTGGCCATTTAAGACTAGGGCGCCCCCAATGCCAGATCCTAAGACTAGGAGGGCAGCGGCTTGGGCTCCCTGAGCAGCTCCTGAATGGACTTCGGCCACTGCCGCACAGTTGGCGTCATTTTCAATGGTGATAGGCACTTGGAAGGCCTGGGTCATTTCTTGAACAAAAGGCCGATGATGGATATAAGGGACGGCACTAATGCCTTCGATAAGGCCCTTGTCCGGCAAGACGGTCCCTGGCACGGAAAAGCCAATCCCTTTGATAGGCAAGTCCAATTCTTGGCGGAGTTTGGCAAGCTCGGACTGGAATTCCTCCCAAGTCGCGGGCGTTGGAAACTTCCCTTGATGGTTCAAGACTTGCCCATCAAAGATGCCATACTTCACGCTTGTTCCCCCGACATCGCAAACTAGTAGTTGCTCGGTCATGTCATTTCCTCCCATTCAAATCCATGATTAGCAGTTAAATCTTTGAACCACCAGCCGGATTGTTTGACGGTCCGAGTCTGGGTATGAATATCGTTAGAGATTAAGCCATAGCGATTCTTGTAGGCATTGAGCCAGGACCAACCATCGACTGGCGTCCAGACATGGTAACCAATGCAGTTAGCCCCTTCTTGCATAGCTCGGTTAAGCCAGTAGAGATGTTCGCTGAAGAACTGAATCCGATACTGATCCTGGATAATGCCTGTCTGATCGAGATAGCGCTCCTCGCGCGAAACGCCAATCCCATTCTCAGAGACAAACCAAGGAATATTATCATAATTATCTTGAAGGTTCTTGGCAATATCATAAAGAGCTTGCGGATAGATTTCCCAGCCCTTATCCACGTTCATACGACGGCCTGGCATTTGATAGTCATTAAAGTAGCGTTGTGGCAGCCAGTCAACAGTTAAGCTGTTAGGCGAAATCTCGGGAGCCTTAACCCGATGAGGGTGGTAGTAGTTAACCCCGATATAATCCACGCGATTGTCGCGGATAATGGCTAACTCTTCTGGCGTCGATTCCCATAACACCCCGTCTTTAGCCAGAATGGCCACTAATTCCTCTGGAAAATGCCCCTTAACTGAAGCATCTAAGAAGAGGCGGTTGACAAATAAGTTGGCAAAATGTGCCGCCGCCAAATCTTCTTCAGATTGGCTAGCTGGATAAGCCGGCGTTAGGTTAAGAGCAATGGTGACCCGACCTTGCGGATTTTGATTGATTTGGCGGTAGACTTGAATGACCTTGGCAGAGGCTAATTGTAGGTTATAGGCCACTTGCACAGCCTTCTTGCCATCTACTAACATAGGATAGTGGAAACCATAGAGATACTGGCCTTCTACGACTACCATAGGCTCATTGAAGGTCATCCAGTCCGTTACACGATCGCCGAAACATTCAAAGGCCCGACGCGCAAATTTCACAAAAAGCTCTACGACATGCTTGGACTCCCAACCACCGTAACGCTCATAGAGTTCGATTGGTAAATCAAAGTGGTGAAGATTGATAATCGGCCGAATGCCGGCAGCCAAGAGGGTATCAATGACCCGGTTATAGTAAGCTACCCCTTCTGGATTCAAGCTTCCTTCCTCTAAATCATCAATCAAGCGGGTCCATTGAATGGAGGTCCGCAAACTATTAAAACCTAAGTCCTTGAATAGGGCGATATCTGACTCATATAAATGGTAGAAATCGGAGGCTACATCTGGCCCCACATAGCGGAAGAAATCTTCCGGCTTGGTATCATAATGATAATCGAATACATTGACATGGGGCTTATGGAATCGCCCTTCATTTTGTGGGCCAGAAGTTGCCCCACCCCACCAAATCTACTGGAAATCTTACTTTCATCGTCATCACCTCACCCTTATTATAGCATGACCCTGACTGTACAAAATATAGACCTTTTGCGACAAACTATAGGCTTATGAGTAGCACACACACGCCCCTTCTTTCTGGGCGGGGTATGATTAAGTAAAGCAGTCCTTTCTTGAAACATAAAAATAGCGCTGTTCTTCTGGCAGAACAGCGCTACTTTATTAAATACGGATGGAAATCGCCTATGGTAGATCGAAATTTATCTTCTTGAGTAGGGTGCTAAGCCCTTGCAACTCCGCTTCGCTTAAGTTACCAAATACTTTATCAAGTTTGGCTACGTGAACAGGAAAAATCTCTCGCATCAAATCAAAACCTGATGGACTTAGGCCAATATAAGCTACCCTTCTATCCTTAGTATCAATTCTCCGTTGAACAAGCCCCTTTTTTTCTAGCTGATTAATGACATAGGTTGTCGAGGAGGAAGAAATCAGAATCTTCTTAGCAATTTGCTGTACAGGGTACTCTCCTTTAGACCAGAGCAATTCTAAAACACCAAACTCTGTCGAATTAAGCCCGTAACTGCTGACGTCATTCTTTAAAAATTGTGTCAGTTGGCCACTGGTCCGCATAAGTCCCACAACCACTTTCAAAGCTAATTCTTGATGCATTGGCCAACCTCCTCCTATTTTTTCTTAAGGTCCCATTATAACAAGTCTTGTTTTTTTAAACAAGAGAAATATTTATACTTGACCTTTTAAATATAACTTTATACACTGTATTAAGTATCAAAAATAATTATGTAAAGGACTTAATAGATATGGCACGCTTCAGCAGTGACAAACTCCCTACTTGCCCCTTTGTTGTTACCCAAAAAGTTCTCTCTGGCAAATGGAGTATTCTCATCCTCCACGCCCTCGAGCAAGGTCCTAAACGCTTTAATGTTCTCCACCGTGAATTATCTGGAATCACTCAAGCTACCCTCACCAAACAATTACGTCAGTTGGAAGAAGATGGCATCATTATTCGCAAAGCCTATCCACAGATTCCACCTAAGGTAGAATATCAACTATCCGCTATCGGCATGGAATTTCGTTTAGTGCTTCAACAATTGGGGGCCTGGGGAAACAAGTATATCCATTTCCTTAAAACTCAATAATAAAGAATAAGCGTGTTGACTTCCCCAAGTCAACACGCTTTCTCATAATGATAGACGCGTCAAAATAGAAAAGTAATCGGTAAGCCCCTAAACTTCCTATTTGACTGAAGATGCTCCACCCAACTGTACTTTTACCTTCCCCTAAAGGGAAAAGCACTAACTGAGCCATCTATCATCAATAGTAACCAATAATTAAAAAGGTTGCGCTAGCCTGTTGCTAGCTATGGTACCTTGACTATCTGACCAAGATCCCTCAATCTTAGTGGTCTACGATAGGTGCCAAGGCGAGGTATCTTCCGCCTTTTCAAAAGGCAACCTCAGATAATGTGAACAACGGGAGAAAGTCTCCACTCCATCCGAATAGTGAGTTCACTATTCATTGCAACTACCAATTAGTGGCTATCACTTGTCCCGCCTCTCTCGCCTACTCACATATTTTGTCACCATTTACAACGCGCCGCAGTTGCTTGACAAAATTAGTTTCTGTTAGCCGATCTCGCCATCAGGCGAGAAAAAGAACCATAAGTAGCTAAAGATTTAGGTTTCTACCAAACAAGTGATTGAAGTAATTGATATCACCCGTTGTCACACTCATCTTAAATTCGAAATGACTCATAGTAAAAGAACTACTTCCCCTCTGTTCTAAAAGCAGTCGCTTAAAGCACTTAGTTATCTCGAATTCGAAATAATTATATCACGTCAATGATATTTGGTCAATACATTGATTTTCATAATCTTTTCCTAAATAAATAGAGATTCGTTTCACTAAATATTCGGAATAAGCTGAACTTTCTTAGAATATTCTCTAAATGTATTCTTATTTTTTTATTTCCAACTTAATAATAGCACCTATTTTTATATGTTTTCTTTCGCCTTTTATAAGATAAATAGCTATTTATACCCTATATTTTTTTATTTATCCTACATATTTATAGTTAAAAACTATAGATACTCCTATAAAATCAATATAGCCAGATGATTGACCCTTGCCCACTTTAGCCCTTACAATAAGAGAAAAGCTCCTTTACTTGATAGGAGTTATCGCGTAAGGAGGTTGCCCTTTGCCTATTCGTATTGCTGATGGCCTACCCGCCAAACAAGAATTACTTCATGAAGGTATCCAGGTCATGGAAGAGCAGACAGCACAGCGCCAGGATATTCGCCCGCTTAAAATTTTGCTCCTCAACCTCATGCCCAAAAAAGAAGAAACTGAACTTCAATTTCTACGCCTTCTAGGTAGCCAACCTCTGCAAATTGAAGTTGACTTCCTCCAGATGTCGAGCCGTAAGTCCAGCCACACCAATGCCTCGCACTTGGAGAAATTCTACTACCAATTTAATCAAATCCAGGACCGCTATTATGACGGCTTAATCGTGACGGGAGCTCCAGTAGAGCACCTTGACTTCGAAGACGTCACCTACTGGTCGGAACTCCAAAGCATCTTCGACTGGTCTAAAAACCATGTCTTTTCTTGCCTCCATATCTGCTGGGGGGCGCAAGCAAGGCTCTATACCGACTATGGCATCACTAAACATAGCCTACCTATTAAGCTCTTTGGTATTTTTAGTCATGAATTGACCCAACGTCACCATCCCCTAACACGAGGAATGGACGACTCTTTCTTGGCGCCACAATCACGTCACACGGGCATCGATGAAGCTAGACTGGCCCAGCACCCAGAGTTGGATGTACTGGCCACTGCGCCTGAAACAGGCACCCTATTGGCCGCCTCTAAGGACAATCGTCAGATTTTTGTCACGGGTCATATGGAATACGACGCCTTAACCTTAGATCAGGAATATCGACGAGACCTCGGTTCTAATCCCCAAGTCTGCCTACCTCTGAACTACTATCCGCAAGACCAAGCGGATTTACCACCCCAACATCGTTGGCGGTCTAGCGCCTACCTCTTCTTCCATAATTGGCTGAACTTGGTTTATCAACAAACACCTTATGATTTAACCAGGCTTGATGATCAGTCAGCCAAATAAACCTCCGAACACAGCAAGAGCCCTCCCCTAAGTGGGAGGGCTGCTTTTTGCGCTTATTTTAGGACCGTCCCGTCTGCTAAGGTGATAGTGTGGCCATTGAAGTTGATAGTGCCTTTATTGGTTAAGCTAGTCAAGGTAACATCCCCAGTTAAGTTCCAAGTCGCCCCTTCTTCTACTGTAACCACTGCATTATCCGCAACCGCCTTACCACCATCTGCGTTATCGACGATTTTGATGGTGCCGGTAAAGTTGCTGCCTTTTGCCTAAGGTCCAATTCAAGGTAGAGATGGTATCGACCTCAATTGCGCCTTCCAAAGTTTGATTTTGGGTTGTCATGGTAACGTTAGCGCCATTGGCCCCAGCAGTCCCCCAGCCATGGCTAGCATCATTCCCTAAGACAGCTAAGAGTCGACCTTCTGTATCCAGGTTTTTGATAGTCACATTGCTTAAGTTAATGTCAGCATGCGTGTTGGTGACATAGATTAAATCGCCATTGTTGCTAATCAAGTTGCCATCCGTCATGGTGAAGGCGGCCTTACCGACTTCCGCATCCCCAGACATAGACTGGTAAATCATGACATTGTGGACATTGGTATCAGAGCTGCTACCTTTGGTATCACTCATATTGCCTTCCACTGTCGCATTCTCTAAGGTAATAGAGTTTTGACCTTCGATTACGAGGGCTTCAGAGTTCTGAGCTGTGAAGGTCCCATTTTTAGCTGTAATATTGGCCGTTGAGTAAATGGCTGGTGAGTTGTAACCTTTAGACGTATAGGTCCCGCCATCAACCACTACTGTGCCACCACCCCGGTCTGACCGGACAGCAGCTGCTGAGTTCCCGGATGTCTCGACGGTCAAGTTGGTCGCACTCATAGTCGCGCCCCCTGTCGTCTGAATCCCACCAGAGTTGTCAGCCGTGGTTGTAATGGTCGTATCCGCTACATTCACCGTCGTGCCTTGGCCATAGGAGAAAATCCCATTCCCGTTTTGAGCGCTGGTATTAACGGTCGCATCTTTGATGGTCACGGTGGCACCATCTGTTGCTAGTAAGCCGGCATTCATCCCGTAGAAGTCACCTTCTTCTGTGTTAGAGCTTGCTCCTGCTGTCTTATCCACTTTGATGCCTGTTAAGGTCACTTTGGCATTGGTTACTCTGAGGGCATTTTCATCATCACCAGTAGAGCTATACTGACTATCGGTCACAGTGCCGTCCTCGGTAAGCTCAGTAGCAGTCGTCCCTTGATTAACGGTGCCAGATCCACCAAATCCTCCGACTCCACCTGGAGGTGCTTGAGGTGGTGCCGCCTGAACTTGAACAAGTGGGGTATTAAGCGTCAGCGTCATGAGACTGGCTTGCGCTAAGATAAAAGCAGAACTAGTGAGTGCGGCAATTTTATGTAGTTTTTCATCTTAATCATCCTTTCGTCAACTCTTTTGTTTTAGTTGATAGCTTAAGTATAGGATGCTTACTTAAAATCTACTTAAAGCCATAAAAACTTTTTTGACTTATTCAATGCCAAGCAAAAATGCCGACTGAGTCGGCATTTTCGAGTCTCATTTATTAGTGATTAGCGACTTTGAGCCGCGCGCGCTACAATGGCTTTAAGCTCTGGCCATTGAGCTTCCATCTGAGCCACTAAGGTCAACTGGGTAGCTGTCCGATCCAAATTCTGACCTGGACGGCTGGTGCCATAATAGATATCGCCATTGAGGTAGTCGGTCAGGAATCGAATCCCCTGCTCCAAGGTAATGACCCGTGCCCCCCAAGGCAGCAATTCAATTTCTAAGGTGGTTAGGCGATCCCCCATCCCCTTCAAAAAGCCGCGCGTATAGACTTCAAATAAATGGGCATCAAATTGGACCTTGCTCAAATCCGACTCGTCTTCCATATTATGGTTGGCCCCAAAGCGAATGGCATCCCCATAATCGAAGAGCACCAGACCTGGCATAATGGTATCCAAGTCTACGATACAGAGGGCCTGGCCAGTAGCAGTATCCATGAGAATATTATTGAGCTTGGTATCATTGTGGGTCACGCGCAGAGGCAATTGGCCTGCGTCTAACAAGTCATAGAGCAGGTAGCAATCAGATTTGCGAGCTCGTACAAAATCAATCCATTCCTGAACCTCTGCCACACGTCCCGCAAGGTCTTGGGCGACGGCTTCTTCAAACTGAGCATAGCGATGACGAGTATCATGGAATTTGGGAATGACTTCAGTCAGTTGGCTAGCATCAAAATCATCTAAATCAGCGGCGAAGGCCCCAAAGGCTTGGCCAGCCCGATAGAACTCGTCCTCATTGGTGACTTGTTCAATGCTGAAGCTGTTCTTAATAAACTCATAGATGCGCCAATAGGTCCCATCTTCCAAGCGCATATATGGTAAGCCCTCACGATTAAGCACAACCGTCAAGGTTTCCCGCTCGGGGTCGCCACCGCGGCGACTGATAATTCCCTTCATGTAATCTGTCACGGCCAAGATATTCTGCATAAGCCCAGGAACATCTGGGAAGATAGACTGGTTGATTTCTTGGAGGACATACTCCCCTTGCCAGCCTTGATCATCCCCTTGTAGGATGCGGTAGGTTTTATTAATCAGGCCGTTGCCTAAGGGCTCTAGGGCAAGCAAGTTCCCTGGTAAATCATAAGCTTGATAGGCCAAGTAGGCCGGCGAATCGGTCGCTAGAACGGTTGACATATGCTTCACTCCTTTTGCTACAATCCTAAACTTCTGGCCACAAGGGGCTTGGGTAAACACCTGACTGAGTCAAGCTTTCAATGGCTTCTACCACTAAAGGTTTGTCTTCTTGATAGGTGACCCCAAACCACTGGGATTGGGTTTCTAAAATCTTGACTCTGGCTTGGTCAGACTTAATTTGTTTGCGAACTACACTTGGTAGGTAGTACTCACATTTATCAGGCTTAGTCCGAAGGCCCTTCTCCAAGAACTCTGGTAGATAGCCTTCAATAACTTGGATGAAAGCTTCGGGGAAGCCCCAGAGGTTCATGGACACAATGGTTTCTGGGTCTACATCCACCCAGTTTAAGCCGTCTTGCGTATAGTGAATCCCTTCTGGATAGGCTTCAATCTGAGTCTGCTCTTCGATTTCAACTAAGTAGCCTGACCCATTAATTTGGCAAAGGCCCCGCGAAACCGCCCCGTTAGCCGAGATCGTTTTCTTGAGTGGATAGCCCACCATACTATAACGCGGATTACGATAGGTCTGCATTTTAACCAAATAATTATAGACCGATTGGAAGGCATGCCGGCCATAGAAATCATCGGCATTAATAACCGCAAAAGGTGCATCAATCAGGTCTCGTGCACACCAGACCGCATGGGCGGTCCCCCAAGGCTTGGTTCGGCTAGTTGGCACGGCAAAACCCGCCGGTAAATCTTCTAATTTCTGATAGGCATATTCTACTGTCATATATTGTGCTATACGGTCACCAACTTGGGCCTTAAAACGTTCGGCCATGTCGGGTTTAATGATAAAAATAACCTTCTTAAAGCCCGCTTCTTCGCATCATAGAGCGAATAATCCAGCATAACCTCCCCTCTTGGTCCGACTGAATCAAGCTGTTTGAGGCCACCATAACGACTGCCCATTCCGGCTGCCATGATGACCAAGATTGGTTCTTTCATCTGTAAGACTCCCCTAACACCCCTAGTGGGGCGATATTCTATTCGCTATCCATCATCGAATGGATGCCAACTTTATTTTAGCATATTTTGAACTGTTTGTAAGCTATTTCATTTGAGCTAAGATAATTTCTCCTCAGGCATTTTTGTCATCGCCTGATACAAGGACCAGGCGCTGGCTTTCGCCACAAACCTCGCATTAGTAAGGTCTCTGTGCTATAATAATCACGAGATAGGATAGGAGGAATCAGCATGTTATCTATTATTGTGCCCTGCTACAACGAAGCAGATGCCATCCCATATTTCTTTGCTGCGACCGAAGAAGTGATCACAGGCCTTGGCTGCCAAACAGAATATATTTTTGTTAACGACGGCTCAAAGGATGAGACCCTAACTGTCCTACGTAACTTACATCAAGAGCATCCTGACAGAGTGAGATACCTCTCCTTTTCTCGCAATTTCGGTAAAGAAGCCGCTATTTTTGCTGGACTCAAAGCCAGTCGTGGTGACTACATCACCTTAATGGATGCTGACCTACAAGATCCACCGGAGCTTCTTCCACAGATGTTTGAACTTATCCAAAGCAAAGAGGTAGACTGCGTTGGGACTAGACGGACTACCCGCAAGGGTGAGCCACCCATTCGTAGTTTTTCGCCCGTCTCTTCTACAAAATCATCAATCGCATTAGCCAGACCGAGATCGTAGATGGGGCGCGCGACTATCGCCTAATGACTCGCCAAATGGTGGATGCCATCTTGGAATTATCAGAATACAATCGCTTCTCCAAGGGCCTATTCAGCTGGGTGGGCTTCGATACGGTCTACCTAGAATTTGAGAACCGTGACCGCGTAGCGGGTCAAACTAGTTGGAACTTCTTCCAATTGCTACGCTACTCGATTGATGGCATTATTAACTTCTCCGAGGCTCCTTTAACCTTAGCCTCCATTATGGGGACCATCACCTGCCTAATTTCAGCCTTTTTCTTAGTTGTTATTATCGTACGAGCCCTTCTCTTCGGTGACCGAGTGGCTGGTTGGCCTTCGATTGTCTCCATCATCCTCTTCTTCTCCGGTATCCAACTCCTGTCTTTAGGGATTATCGGTAACTATATCGGTAAAATCTTTATGGAAACCAAACGGCGTCCAATTTATATCATTAAGGAAACAGAAGCAAGTTCAGACAAAAAAAAACTGAAGCCTAACCCCTGGGTTGGCTTCAGTTTTATTTGTTATTAATGGGTTTCGCCGCCCACAAGTCGAACATCCGTCTTGCCCTGGTAGGATACAAGGGTCTCTAAGCAGACCGTCAGGCCCTTAACAATATCAGCTAAAGCCATAGAGGCTTGACCCGGCTTGTCTACCACTTGTTCCGTCACATAAGGGACATGAATGAAGCCCCCTTGAGTATTAGGATGATGCTTAGCCAGATAATAGAGATTCTGATACATAATATGGTTGCAGACAAAGGTCCCAGCCGTGTTAGATAGGCTAGCAGGCAAGCCCGCTGCCTTAACTGCCTCTACCATGGCCTTAACCGGCAAGGTCGTAAAGTAGGCTGGCGCCCCGTCAGCTTGAATGACTGTATCCAGAGGTTGTTGGCCCTTGTTATCAGCGATTCGCGCATCATCCACGTTAATGGCTACCCGTTCAGGCGTAATGCCAAAGCGACCGCCCGCTTGACCGACGCAGACTACCGCATCAGGCTGCTGCTGTTCTACCGCTTCAAAGAGACGCTTAGCCGAATCACCAAAAACGGTCGGAATCTGAACCGTCACAATCTCAGCACCCTCAATTTCCTTAGGTAAGCGACTAACGGCTTCCCAGGCGGGGTTAATGGCTTCTCCGCCAAAAGGATCGAAACCTGTTACTAAAATTTTCATAAGTTCATCTCCTATTCTAGTATGCCATAAATAGATTGTGGCAACTATTAGAAATAAGCTACCCAAGCCTATAGATTTTATTCAGCATTTACTTGTTCTGCCTGGAGTTTCTCTTCCAGGTAATCAATAATCCGAGCTTCCTGCTCCTGGGCTCTAAGATTATGGGCGCGAGGCAGGCGTTTCTTAGCTTGAGCCAAATGCTCCAGCGCCGTCACCACATCCCCCTTGACCCGCCAGTGATAGGCGGCCTGGGCCGTTGAATTTTCTGGTCGCTTGGTTTTCAGCATGGCCACTAATAGTGGATCTTCCAGTAAGGTCGTAATCAGGGGATCTTCCGGATGTTGTAGGCTAGCCGCAAAAAGTAAGAGACGCAAGATTTCCTGACGATAGGGTGTCACCATATCCTCCCGTTCCTGGTAGATTTTCTTAGCCAGGATATAGACTTCTTCGAACTGACCCTGATCCACTAGTTGCTCTAAGTCATAAAAAATCGTAGCATCAGTCAAGAAGTTCGTCTCATTAATAGTAACACGCCGTAGATAGCGATATTTCTCATCATAAGACTTACCACGATTTGCCCAGTAATTATCTTCCAACATTATGAAGAGAACCAGGCGGTTTAATTCACTTTTGCTCAATAAAAGTAAGTTTTTGCCATCATTAAAACTCATGGGAATGGCGTTAGTCAGGCCCATTAAAATCCCTAGACTAGCAAAGACAAAGACATAGATATTAGGCCAAAGCCAATAGGCCAAAACACTGGTCAAAATATTGGCCAGAAAACCACCCGCTAAGTAGAGCCTAAAGGGAAAATGTTGACTTTGATAGCGTGGTGGGCGCATCAAACACTGGCCACCTGTTCCGGCCACATGTTGCCAACGAAACTTAAAGCCACCTGACTCAGATTTTTCCAATTTTAAATCCATGACCCGGAAACTAACAAATTTATAACCCGTCAGCAGACCACCAAGCAAGTGGCCCCCTTCATGAATAATAATATGTAAGATCGTGCTCACTATAAAGGTCGCCAGCAAATAGGTAATGGACACATGACGTATCTGATTGGCCAGTGAAGAACCGAAGAAGTGCCCAATCAGCAAGCCAACTGCAGCGCCGACTAAAAGACACAAGACTAAATAGCCCAGCTGAAGCAAAACCCAAGATTTTTTTGTATTTTTTTGCGCCATTATAGTTCCTCCCTTTCAGTCCAATTGGTCACCAATATAGTCTCTATTATACTGGATAGCCCCTAGTGGTTCAAGGTCAAGAATTGCCACCGAGAGGTAATAATATGATTAAAGCCCATGACAGTCCTATTAGTCGACTCAGGACAAAATGGCTCTGTTGACAGGCTTCTGCTTTCGTGTTACACTGAGGCAAATACTACTTCGATGACGAGATGAGTAAGTCAAGCCACGGTCTATAGAGAGCCCTAGTTGCTGCAAAGGGGTGGCCACCTTGACCCAAGATGACCTCTGAGAATTTCACTGTTTTTCAGCCAGTGAGACGTTCGCAACGTTACTGCCAAGTCTTAGACTTACCAAGGTGCTTGCTGTGAGGCAAGCACAAAATCGGGTGGTACCACGAAGATTCGTCCCGGCGCGCAGGCCTTTTCCTGTGCGTCGGGCTTTTTCTTTGACCTATTAATCCATAAAGGAGTTGACCCTGATGACCCATCGCGACACTCAACTAGCCCAACTGGGCAACCGACAAGATAAACAAACTGGCGCGGTCTCCCTGCCTATTCACCTGTCTACCGCCTACGCCCATCCAGGTTTGGGCCAAAGCACGGGCTTTGACTATACCCGAACCAAAAACCCTACTCGTACGGTCTTAGAAGAAGGCTTGGCTGCCCTCGAAGGTGGTGCCCAAGCAGTGGTGACCTCTTCTGGTATGAGTGCCATCCAGCTAGTCCTAGGCCTCTTCCCAGCTGGCAGTCAATTCCTGGTAACACGAGACGTATATGGGGGCAGCTTCCGCTACTTCGATAAGCTCCAAGCGCAAGGCTTCTATCAATTTACTTATTTCCAAGATTTTGAAGACTTGACCTCCTTAATTAGCAATCAAGTAGCTGCGGTCTTCGTCGAGACACCTACCAACCCGCTAATGCAGGAAATTGATTTGGCGGCTGTGGCCCAACTCTGTCAACGCCACCAAACGCGCCTTATCGTGGACAATACCTTCTTGACGCCCCTACGTCAACGCCCCCTGGAATTAGGGGCTGACCTAGTTATTCATTCAGGCACCAAATACCTGACTGGCCATAATGACATCTTGGCCGGTGTAGTAGTGGCCAAGGATGCTAGCTTGGGCGAGCAACTAGTCTGGTTGTCCAACACAACAGGCCCAACCTTGTCACCTTTTGACTGTTGGCTCTTTATCCGCTCACTTAAAACCCTGTCCCTGCGACTAGACCGACAAGAAGCCAATGCTCAGGCCCTTGCCCAAGCCCTAAGCCAACACCCTCAAATCAAAGAAGTACTCTACCCTGGTCGCGGCGCCATGATGTCCATTAAGATTCAAGATGCCAGCAAGGTAGACAGCTTCTTACGCGCTCTCAAGGTCTTCACCTTCGCCGAAAGCCTGGGAGGTGTCGAGAGCTTCATCACCTATCCAACTACCCAAACCCATGCTGACATTCCACAAGACATCCGAGAATCTTATGGTTTAACAGCCGACTTATTACGGGTATCCGTAGGGATTGAAGACCCGCAGGATTTAATTGCGGATATTATTCAGGCCCTCAATGCCTAAGAAAAAGCGAAGTGCAGAAGCACTTCGCTTTTCTAATTAGAATTTGAGGTTTTGACGAATCCAGTCTCGTCTATGCAGATAACCCACACGCATCATGGCATACTCCATAAGGGCAATAACAGAGAAGAAGACCCAAATGGTGTCCCGAAAGTACCAAGCCAAGCCTATGCCTAGAGCCAATAACCCTACATATTGTAATAGCAAGCGCCGGGTCAAACGCAGCTCTTCTTTGTTATAGCGAGAGGTTAAGAGTAGGCAAAGATGATAAATCACCAGGCCTAGCAAGACTAAGAAGGGGCTAGTCAAATAGGCTAAATCACTTGTTGTTAGCTCAATTCCAACCGTAAACATATTGAGTCCCATTAAGAGTACTAGATGAGCAGAAATTAAAAGGGTTGGACTATTCTTTTGGTGATGTTCCAAGGAAATGGCCGTTTGTGAGACATAATTAATAAAGGCTGCCCCCAGACAGGCAAAGGTCACAAGCGCTAGCCAGACATTCTGACTCAGAGGGAAAGTTCGAATTACACTAATAACAGCTTCCCCAAAGGTCAGAATCGTAATCAGCTGCATCCGCTCAACCAAATGGGGAAAGTTCATGGCATCATGATTGTTATAGCGCTCAATCCATAGAGGCACCCCTACAATCAAGAGATAGGCTAGCCCATAAACATAGACTCCCATCTCAACAGGAAGCACTGCGATAAGCGGCAAGGTCAATAAGAGAATGACGATTACAAAGACTATCAGACGCATTTGCATTGCCATATCTGGCGTGCAAACCTTATAGCGGCGACCATGTAGCCAGTACTGAAGCAAAATAATGGCATAAGCTAGGATTAATAAGCCATTAAATACAAAATATGTTGGGAGACTTAGCCCATTAAAATTAAGGATAGTCGTGCGCCATTCAGCATGCAAGTTGATGGCCAGATTACCGATGACTAACATGGACAGAATCAGGGTGTAAATATCATTACGGTCCCTGCGACTGTACTTATTCATATAGATATTTTGAGTAAACCATAGGCTCCAGAAACTAATGTTGACCACCACAAATTGGATGATATCTAAAGCTCCAATAGGCGAGTGCTCCCCAACGTGATGGAACATGCCCACCATAGACGAAGTGGCCATGACAAAGACCAAGTCATAAAATAATTCGTAGTTGGAAACGCGTTTGGCAGTGACTGACACAGCTAACTTCCTTTCTGATAAAGTTTTTGTGCGACAAAGAAAACCACACGGCATCGGCCATGTGGTTTTGTCTTTAACGACTTACTTGTTTATAAGCTTGCTTGTCTTCGAAACTCTTAAGCGCTAACTGCAAGAGCTCTTCAATCAAGTCACGGGTATTAAGCCCGGTCGCTTCCCAAAGACATGGATACATGCTGTAAGGCGTGAAGCCTGGCATGGTGTTAATTTCATTGATATAGATATCGTGGCTAGCCGTCACAAAGAAGTCAACCCGCGACAAGCCCTTGCCATCCAATGCGCGGTAGGCGCGTAGGGCATATTCTTGAATCTTGTCACTAATGGCGTCTGGCAATTGAGCCGGAATCTCCATTTCAACTGTGTTGTTGACATACTTTTCATCGTAGTCATAGAAATCAGCGGTCTTAACCAGACGGCCGACTACACTAGCGTGTGCGTCATCGTTGCCTAGAACTGCTACTTCGCATTCTTGAGCAGAAATCCCTTGTTCCACCACGATGCGACGGTCAAATTGCAGGGCTTTCTCTACGGCTGCACGCAGCTCTTCGGTTGTGGTGGCTTTAGAAATCCCCACGCTAGAGCCCATGTTTGCAGGCTTTACAAAGAGCGGATAGAGCAAGTTGCCCTCGCAGCGATTCATCCATTCCTCAGGGGACTGAGCCCATTCACGAGAATCAAAGGCCACGTATGGCACTTGTGGTAAGCCAGCTTGGTGGAAAAGTTGTTTGGAAATGACCTTGTCCATACCGCAGGCGCTAGCAGTCACGCCAGCCCCGACATAAGGCATACCCAAGACCTCCAAGAAACCTTGGATGGTCCCATCTTCGCCGTTAGGCCCATGTAAGATAGGAAAGACAATGGTATCTGCTTCCTTAATGTCGCCAGGTTGAATTAAGGTCCCGACTGATTGACCCTCTGGCCCCTCAGCCCAGCGTGCTTGCGGACCAGCGCTTAGGGCAAGTTGATTAGAGTGGCTAAGCGGACCTGACAAAGGCGCCCCCTTGAGCCAGTCTCCTTGCTTGGTAATATAAACTGGTTGTACTTCATAGTAATTGTACATGATGGACTGCATAATATTATGTGCTGAAATCAAGGAAATATCATGTTCAGCACTCTGCCCACCATAGAGTAAGACGATTTTCATGTAAAGTTCCTCCATCAATTTTAGATATTCAATACTAGGCGCCAATGGCTGGCACTAGTATCATAGACAATCTCCCCAATCTGCTCAGCCAAATTCTGATTCTGGGAGAGCAAGGTCAATTCATCTTCAATGACAAATAGGGGAACTAACCATTTTCCATTTAGGTAGTGAGCTTGCACAAAGTCTACTTTAATACCATTAGCAAATAAGGGAGCCAATTCCTCAGCTACGTGCGCAGGCAAAAGAGATACGGTCTGGCGCTTAGAGAAGAAGAGGTTCTTATTCTCATTGACTAGCTCCGTCATGCGTTCGGTCATATTCCGAGCGAAGCGCGGGTAGAAGTCTTGAATATGCCGATAGAAGAGCTTGTTGAGCCCATTAGGTAAAGTGAGATAGACAAAGTTGTTCTGCAACTTATAGAAGAAAGCTGAGCGCAGGACATTGGAAGAGTGGAAGAGGTAAAGCAATTCCGCAATTTCCTGAGGAGTCAATTGATGCATGAGTTCAATGGATTCGAAGTCAATCCAGTTAGACATCCGCAGCTTCTGGGCTTGGACTGTCTCCATATACCGTAAGACTTCTGACCGTCCCCGCAAAATCTTGAAGTTGGTCTGCACATCAAAGCGACCAAAATTAGCCGGCGCTTCTGCCAAAATCAAGTTATTAGGTAAATTCTGTGCACTAAAGTCGTCACTAGTCAGACTTAGGGCCCGGGTCATCATATAGTTGGTAACCGAGTCATAATGCACATAGAGGTTAACCCGTTTCATCTCATGCCTCCTTTCCATGCTAGCTAGTAAGTCAATAATATAATGGGAGCAAGTTTAGACTTAGAAGCTTACTTTTGGTGCTTCTTTTGCTTCAGCTGGTGCTTGTAGGTAAGCCTTTGGTGCAAAGCCACTTAAGCCAGCTACCAAGCTGTTAGGGAAGGTTTGGATCCCAGTATTGTATTGGCCAATGCTTGAGTTGTAGATTTGACGTGCTTTGGCAATCAAGTCTTCGGTTTCTTCCAAGCTACGTTGTAAGTCTAAGTAGTTTTGGTTAGCTTTGAGCTCAGGATAAGCTTCTGCTACAGCCAATAAACGTGATAAAGCGCCTGTCAATTGGTTTGATAATTCGTTCTTTTGCTCAGGTGTTGCATCCATTGGCAAGTTGACGATTTGTTGACGTGCCTTCACTACGGCATCTAAGGTTTCACTCTCGTGTTTAGAGTAACCTTTGACTGTTTCCACTAAGTTTGGAATTAAGTCGTTACGACGTTGGAGTTGCACGTCTACTTGGCTGAAGCTCTCTTCAGACCAGTTACGTAAACGAACTAAACGGTTGTAGACAGATGCCCAGAAGACTACTAATAGGACCACAATCCCAGCAATAATCCCTAAAACAGTCCATAATGTACTCATAAAAAAACATCCTTTCGAATTTAGTCTCGTCCTCTATTATAAGCCAAAAACCTTGTCTTGTCACGCTTTGCGAAAGATTGTTAAGTAAAATCAAAAAAGAGCCCCGAGGGGCTCTTAGTCTTCTGTGGATAGAATAGTGGCTTATTTGTTGAAGCCGTACTTCTTGTTGAAGCGGTCCACACGACCATCTGCTTGGGTAAATTTTTGACGCCCAGTGTAGAATGGATGTGAATCAGACGAAATTTCCACGCGGATTAATGGGTAAGTGTTGCCATCTTCCCACTCAACCGTTTCGTTAGAAGTTTTCGTTGAACCTGACAAGAATTTGTAACCAGTAGTAGTGTCCATGAAGACAACTGGTTGGTAGTTTGGATGAATATCTGGTCTCATTTATGAACTTCCTTTCTGCCCTAGGCTATTTGCTAGTCTAGAGTTATTTGTCTGCACTCGGTGCAACACTAATATCATACCTAATTCTCTGCCAAATGTAAAGAATAAATTTGGCCCTTAACTAGAAAAGCTAGCACCTGGCGTCAGACAGACCTTAGTGGATATCCCAGGGAAAATCTAAGTTGAGGCCTGACTGGAATTGAGCCGATGCTTTGCGTTCGGCCATGCGTTTGGCCTGGCGTTCTGGGTAGCCTGCGCAGACGAAAATTTCCTCTGGGCCCTCTGGCTGAATAGGGGCGACCTCAACCGAAGCCCCCGTCTCATCGATGGCCACAAAGGTCAAGAAGGCCGTCGCTGCTAAATAACGTTCCCCCGTCTCAAGTCGTTCCCCTACTACCTTGGCAAAGACTTCAACCGAGGTACGGCCGGTACCTGTGACAATGGTTTCCACACAGACGGAGTCAGACAAGTGCAGAGGCCGGATAAAGTTGAGCTGGTCCATCGAGGCCGTCACACAGAGACTGCGCGTATGGCGGGACACTGTAATACTGGCACAGTTATCAATGAATTCCATGAGCTGACCGCCATAGAGGGTTTGGTGCATATTACAATGGAAAGGTAGAATACGGTGGGTTTGCACCGCTCGTGATTCGCGGCAAAACTTAGCCTCCATCTTAGCTTCCTTCTTTCTTAGTAGGCCCGCGCCAACCATACGGTGTGTTTAGCCGGTTGGCCTGTCACGATACAGGTTGCTTTCTCTGGCACTTGACCTGCAAATGGAATGTTACGCGTGGTGAAGCCTGTTTCTTCCTTAATCTTGGCTTCGCTCTCTTCAGTGCCATCCCAACCTGCTAACACCCAACCAGGCACTTGGCCAGCTGCTCGCTTGCTTTCGATGTGGGCCTTGAGCTCGTCTAAGCTATTGATGTCCATATAGTAGTTGGCTTGGTTCATTTGGCGCGCCTTTTCTAAGAGTCGCCCTTGCAAGCCAGTCAATTCCGCTTGAACGCTCGCCAAGAAGTTGTCAAATGGCACGGCTACTTTGTCATCTAAGTCGCGAGCCTTCATCATGACTTGCGCATTTTCTAAGTCGCGTGGACCACACTCAATCCGAACTGGCACCCCGCGAAGTTCCCATTCATTGAATTTGAAACCTGGTGAGTTGTTGCTGTCGTCTAGGCGGCAACGGATACCTGCAGCTTTAAGTTGTGCCTGTAATTCATGGATTTTGTCCAGAATGGCTGGGTTCTTTTGCCATGGGCCCACAGGAACGAAGACTACTTGAGTTGGGGCCACAGCTGGTGGCAAGACCAAGCCCTTGTCATCGCCGTGAGTCATAATCATAGCCCCAATCAAGCGAGTGGATACCCCGAATGAGCTAGTGTGCGCGTATACGTGCTCGTTATCTGTATTGAGGTAACGAATGTCGAAAGCCTCCGCAAACTTGGTCCCCATGTAGTGGGAAGTCCCGGCTTGAACGGCCTTACCGTCTTGCATCATAGCTTCAATGGAGAAGGTGCTCACAGCCCCGGCAAAGCGCTCAGAAGGTGTTTTCTCACCGTCTACGACTGGCACAGCCAAGACACCTTCCACGACTTCCTTATAGATTTGGAGCATACGCATGGTACGGTCCAAGGCTTCTTGCCCGTCGGCGTGGGCCGTATGGCCTTCTTGCCAGAGGAACTCAGAAGTCCGCAAGAATGGTAAGGTCTTCTTCTCCCAACGGAACACGTTAGCCCATTGGTTGATTTCGAGTGGTAGGTCACGGTAGGACTGGATCCAGTTGGAGAAGGCATCCCCAATAATGGTCTCAGAAGTTGGACGTAAGGCCAAACGTTCTTCTAATTTCTCACCGGCTGCTTCCGTTACCCATGGTAATTCTGGGCTAAAGCCTTCGATGTGATCCTTCTCCTTGTTGAAGAAAGACTCAGGAATTAACATTGGGAAGTAGGCGTTACGGATGCCTTCTTCCTTGAAACGAGCATCCATCGCTTTTTGGATATGTTCCCAGATTTCATAGCCGTCTGGCTTAAAAATCATACAGCCTCGCACTGGCGAGTAGTCCATTAAATCTGCTTGTTGAATGGTTTGTAAATACCATTTTGAGAAATCTTCTTGTCTTGTTACCATCTGGTAAACCTCCTTACAAAAAAATCGTGACTGTGCTCCATCCTTAATCAAGGACGAAGCACAGTCACTCCGCGGTACCACCTTGTTTGCCGACATAGACGCCGGCCAACTTATAGCCGATAAGGAGGCCAGCCCACTTGTTCTCTTCAATAGTAGGTTCCAAGCCACCAGAGGGTATGCATCTTCCAGCCAAGGACGCACTCTCTAAAACCATAGGGACTGTACTAGTCTATTTACAGCTATAAATATACGCATTTTTAGGCCCTTTGTCAAGCTGTCCTCTGCTGGCTCCTAGCAAGAAAAAAGGTCCAGGACTGCGTCCCTGGACCTGACTCACTTAGCGGTTGACAATTTGCCCCGCATCATTTAATTTATATTTTTGTAAGAGGCCTAGACGGTTTAAAGGCCAATAGCTGACATCGGCTTCCCCTTCGACCGTGTTGGCATCAATAAAGCCAAAGGAACGGCCATCCAGCGAGTTCTGACGGTTATCCCCCAAGACGAAGTACTTACCTTCTGGTACTGTGCTAGCCCCTGCTACCTGTGCTAGGGTGAAGTTTTGCGTGAAGTTGCCATTCGGATTGGCTGCCTGGTATTCCTTAACCTTCTCGGCTAAGTAAGGCTCGTCAGTAGCGACGCCATTGAGGTAAAGTTTGTCGTCGCGCACTTCAATGGTGTCACCTGGCACGCCAATGACCCTTTTGATGTAACGTTTGCTAGGGTCGCTCGGCGCCTTAATAACTACCACGTCGAAACGTTCGATTTTAGCCAGTTTCCACATAAAGAGACGTTCATCATGTTGTAAAGTATAGTCCATCGAGTGTCCATCCACACGGAAGGACTCCACCACAAAATGACGCAAGGCGAAAACCGCCGCTACCATAATAATTAAGTAAACCAGGAATTCTAAGACTTCCTTGGCAATTGCTTTGATATTCATATTATCCCTCCAGGATTCATCTACCTCTTCATTATACCTTAAGGCTTAGAGGACAAGCAATCCTGAGCACTTTTGATGCTAAAATAAATCCTAGACAAGAAAAAGCTAGGACCAAGTCCTAGCCTTATTGCTTGCTTATTCTTCAGAAGATGAAGCGGAATTAGCATTGCCAGCCCCTGCTTCAGGTTCCTTGATATCAACTGGTTGGTTGTGGTTGCTTACAGTCACAGAGAAAGTCACATCCACTGTTTGTGGTGCGTCGTCGCCCTCAGCCAATTTAGGATTTACTTGAGCCACGTCTACATGAAGGACAAGGTTGAAAGCTTTGATGAAGTGAGTTTCTTTATCATAGCTCACTACCAAGCTAGGGTTCAATTCGAAGAACTTCTTGAAGTTCTCAGCAGTGAAGACCTTGCTGAAGCTTTCTTCGCTAACGTTTTGACCTGCTTGTTTAGCTTGGTCTAGAGCCGCTTGTTGCAATTTCTTGAAGAGGGCTTCGTGATCTTGATAGAACTTAGCACCATCAATGTTTTGTTTGAGGGAAACTTGATACTCGTCATCTTTTGCTTCCACATTGAATAATTCAGAAAGAGCTGTATTAAATTCTTTGTCTAACTCAGAATTTGTCTTAGCTACTTCTAAAAACTTGGCATAAGCTTTTTGGAATTCTTGTTTGTTGACGGAAACATCTGATACATGCCAGTCTTTGTCTCCTTCACGGAAGAAGGCTTTGGCACCTTTTACCACTGCCTCAAATTGGCCATTGGTGGTTGGTGGCAATTGTAAATCAAGTGAACCTTGGAGTTCAGCATTCTTAACATCCACGTCACCTGTTAGGTTAGCCGTTAAACTACGTGGTGTAGTCTTAGTAGTACCAATAACGGACAGGCTAGATTCCAAGTGGAAAGTCTCCAACTTGAGTGCTGCTTGGTTGGCTTGGGCCATCAAATCAGCGAAAGATGGGGCAGCATCTTGAGCTGCAGCGAAAGGTAATTGGCTAAAGAAAGCCAAGAAGACTACTAACACTTTGACTAATTTTTTCATTTTCATTCCTCCTCTTAGTCGCAGTTACATTGCAGGAGTTGACTAGTCAAACTCCTGTTAATTTTATGCTAACACTTTAGAGCTTAGACTTCAAGTCTTTCCTCCTATAAATCAGACATCAGTAGAATAACCATCGTTTTTTGCTAGCGACCAGTTAGCAAGCTACAAAAAAGCACCCCTAGGGGTGCTTTCATTACGGATTAGTGGTTTTCTAATTCGATTGGTTGGTTGTAGTCTTTAGCTTCTAAGTTAGCTTGCACAGCGATATTGCCTGGTGCACCTTGAGCTGATTGAGCTGGTAAGAAGTCAGCAGGTTTCAAGTTAACATCAAGGGTAACCTTAGAAACTAAGAAAGTAGATTTGTTGTAACGAATTTCTACTTTAGGGTTTGATGCAAAGAATTTTTCCATGGTATCAGCGCTGAAAAGCTTGTCGAAGGTTGCTTTTTGTTGATCAGATACAGATTGACCGTTAGCTTCTGATTGTTTTAAAGCTTGCTCCTTAACGCGTTCGAAGGTTGCTTTGTTATCTTCGTAGAATTTCTTCCCGTCGATGCCTTGTTTGAGGGCGTAAACATAGTCTTCGCCGTCTTCTTTGATTTCAAAGTATTGACCTAAAGTCGCTTCTTGTTCAGGAGTTAAATCCTTGTATGCTTCTTTCATTGCGTTTTGGAGAGCTGTCTTGAATTGGTTACGTTGCGCAGAGTAGTCTGCCTTTGTCCAATCTTTATCGCCAGTTTGAGTTGATAAGGTGTCATCTTTCAATTGGAAAGCTTGTTTCTGAGCAGATGGAGACAATTGGCTTGCAATCTCAACTTTACCTTCACCTTGAACGTTCTCTAAGTCTAACTCTGTTTCAAAGTTAACGTTAGCGAAGTTAACTTTAGTCCCGTTTTGGTCGAAAGCAACAGTTAAGTTACCTTTTAAGTCTACAGACTTCACAGTTTTCAAAGCTGCATCAGCTTTGCTGAAGAGTTCATTCAAACCTACAGCATGTGCAGTTGTAGCAGGTGTAGTAGCGAATACAGTAGCAGCCACAGCTGTTACAGCAAAAAATTTCTTGATGGATTTCATCATCATTCTCCTTTACGTAAAAGATTTTACATGTTCCTATTATAACGCGCTCAGCTTAAATTACAACCAAAAGCCCTCGATTTCATATAAATTTCATACTTTAGACCGAGAAAAAGCCTTTATTCCGAACAAAACACAGGGTCTAAAGCAAGGAAAGTTCGTCCCTGGCCTTGGGTCTACAAAAAAGCAGCCCCTAGGGGCTGCTAGAAAATTGTCCTTATTCTGAAGCAGAACTTGAAGAGCTGTCTTCACTTGATTCTGTCAAGCGACTTGACTCAGACTCTGAACCAGGTAATTTTTCTTCTGGCACTCTAATCTCGCGGCTCTCGTTGAAGCCGTCGAAGGTCATTTCTGCATTGTAGTAGAAGCTATAGAGACCAAATTGTTCAACTTCTTTGCTATCTAGGAAGTCTGTGAAGCGCAAGGTCACTTCCACCTTATAAGATGTCACCAGGTAGCTATCCTTAGCAAAATGAACTTCATAAACCGGCTTGCTTTCCAAGAACTTGCTTAAGGTCTCAGCACTGTAGAAACGGTCAACTTGTGCCTTGTAGCTTGGCGACACTTTTTCGCCACGCTCTTCCATCTCATCATAGATTCGTTGCTTAAATTCATCCAAAGCAGCCTTGTTATCATCGAAGAGTTTCTTGGCATCAATATCATCGCGAAGACTAAGTACATACTCGCTATCTGTCTCAGTGAGCTTGAAAATTTGCTTGATTAGCTCATCATGTTGAGCCAAAGCCTTAACGACTTCGTCTTTAGCAGGGAAGTTGAAACCTTCACGCTCTAAAGTTCTCTTAAAATCAGCTTTTTTTCCGCGCTAGTGTCTTCCACTTGGGCAATGCGATCATCAATTTCATAGAAGGTTTGATTGTCCTTCACACCCCAACGAACATTGCGGAATTGCGGTAGGAAAATTGAATCAATGACCATTTTCAGATCAACGTTTAGGTTTTGGATATCAACATAACCATCGACTTGCACTTGGCCTAGGTCCATATGCTGGGTCTGACGATCAATAGCAGCCTTGAGCGTCCCTTGGGTGTGGAAGCTCTTAAGGCCGCGGTAGGCTTCATAGCTACGGCCTAAAAGTTCAGAGATTGCTAAATCTTCTGCTTGTACTTTAGGTAAAGAGATGAAAATCAGGGTCAGGGCCATTAAAAGAGCGGCCATTTTTTTGAAGAATTGTTTCATGGGGTTCTTCCTTTCTATACTGGAATAGGATTAGTCTTCCTTGCTTAAATCTTCCAACTTGAATTTTTCTTGGAAGAGTGGACTTACTGAACGGTTTTCGTGGATACGCTTGATAGCTTCCCCGACTAAGGTGCCGACAGAAATCGTTTGGAGTTTGTCTAAGTGGCGACCTTCTGGTTGTTGGATAGAGTCGGTCACGATGACTTCTTTGATTTCAGATTCATCTAAGCGCTCGACAGCTGGACCAGATAGGACAGCATGGGTACAGCAAGCATAGACGGAATCAGCACCCTTATCTAGGAGGGCGGCTGCCGCTAAGGTAATGGTCCCTGCGGTATCAATCATGTCATCGATAATGATACATTTCTTGCCTGCCACATCCCCGATAATGTTCATGACTTCAGAGACATTAGGACGCGGACGGCGTTTGTCGATAATGGCAATCGGCGACTTGAGGAAGTCGGCCAATTTACGGGCCCGCACTACCCCACCGTGGTCAGGAGAAACAACCACGACATCTTCCCCGAAGAGGCCTTTTTCTAAGAAATAGTCAGCCAAGAGTGGTACCCCAATTAAGTGGTCCACTGGGATATCGAAGAAGCCTTGAATTTGCGGTGCATGCAAGTCTAAGGTTAAGACACGGTCTGCCCCGGCAATAGTAATCATGTTAGCAACTAATTTAGCGGTAATTGGTTCACGCGACTGAGCCTTACGTTCTTGACGCGCATAGCCGTAGTAAGGCATCACCACGTTAATGGTCTTGGCACTTGCCCGTCGTAAAGCATCAATCATAATCAAGAGTTCCATCAAGTTGTCGTTGACTGGGTCAGAAGTCGACTGCACGATGTAGACGTGCGCCCCCCGAATACTTTCTTCCACGTTGACCTTGACTTCACCGTCTGAAAAACGCGAAATACTAATTTTCCCTAGTTCTAAACCAACTGCCTCTGCAATCTTCTCTGCCAAAGGACGGTTTGAACTCAAAGAGAAAATCTTCAACTTCGGATCTTTATAATGTTTACCCACAATGGTTCCTCCTAAAAATTACTTTTTGCTAAATTTTTGCCAATAGTTGGGAATGTTGTCTTGCTTGACACGGGAAATGGCCAAGGCTTGATCTGGCACGTCGCGTGTCACGGTGGTACCCGCCGCAATAAAGGTTTGGTCGCCAATCTTAACTGGTGAGACAATGTTAGCATTACAGCCGATAAAGGCTTGGTCACCTACGGTCGAACGATGCTTCTTCTTACCATCATAGTTGACGAAGATAGTCCCGCAACCGATATTGATATCACGACCTAGGTCAGCATCGCCAATATAGGTTAGGTGGCCTGACTTGACGCCTGCCCCTAAAGTAGAGTTCTTAACCTCGACGAAGTTGCCGATATGAACATCTTGGCCTAGGTGGCTATTTGGCCGCAAGTGGGCAAATGGCCCTACGGTCGCGCCAGTGGCAACAGTTGAAGACTCGATGACGGATTGGGTCACAGAGACGCCATCCGCTAATTGGCTGTCATGGATTTCAGTATTAGCCCCGATTTGGCACTGAGCCCCAATACAGGTTTGGCCCTTGAGGCTAACATTAGCTTCCAAAATGGTATCTGAACCAATGACCACATCGGCTTCAATATAGGTTGAAGCTGGATCTATCATGGTCACGCCTTGGCGCATATGATATTCATTAATGCGACGGCGCATCGATTGGGTCGCTTCCGCTAGGGCCACTCGGTCGTTAACCCCGATGGCTTCGGTCTCATCTGCCATAACGTAAGCAGCTACAGTCCGCCCTGCTTGACGGGCTAGAGCAATGACATCCGGCAAGTAATATTCGCCTTGGGCGTTGTCGTTGCCGACACGTTTGAGGCAATCAAACAATAATTGATTGTCGAAGACATAGGTCCCCGTGTTGAATTCACGAATCAGGGCCTCTTGCTCTGTGGCATCCTTCTGTTCCACAATCTTCAGAACTTGTCCCTCAGCGTCACGGACAATCCGTCCGTAACCTGTCGCGTCTTCGGTAACGGCGGTCAAAATGGTTGCCCCTGCTCCCTGTGCTTGATGATAGTCAAAAAGGGCCGATAAAGTCTCAGCAGTTAAGAGCGGTGTATCACCACAAATCACCAGAGTGCTGCCCGCTAAATGTCCCAAGGCAGCTTCTGCCTGTAAGACTGCGTGGCCTGTCCCTAGTTGTTCTGCCTGTATGGCATAGCTAGACTTATCGCCCAAGTAGGCTTGTACAGCTTCCGCTCCATGCCCCACGATGGTGACGATTTGATTGACGCCGCTGGCTTCAACCGCTCGCACCACATGGGCTACCATAGGCAAACCACACACGGGGTGTAGGACCTTATAGAGGGAAGATTTCATGCGTGTGCCCTTCCCTGCAGCTAGAATGACTGCCATCCGATTCTCCATTCATCATACTCCTTTGCTTACTACGTACGACATGGCACGTTGATTTCGTAATCTACCGATACTATTATACCGATTTCAGGCGCAGATATCCAATCGAATTACCTTTTTTTATCAATTTGTTATTTTCTAGTGTAGAGACGTTGTGAATGGTTCGAAAGCCTCTCCTTCTGTGAAGAAGCTGCCAGGTTCCGTATAGAGCTCAAAATGTTCGATTTCTGGGTTATAGACCATTTGAATCTTCATCAAGGACTCGTGAGGTGGCAATTTTTGCTTTTCTTGGTCCGTATTCTCCGCAAAGACACAGACACCGGCTAGCTGACACTCAAATTCATCCAGCATAGACAAGAGACCAAAAATAGTCCCCCCATTGCGGAGGAAGTCGTCAACAATCAAAACCTTACTTCTAGGCGCTAAGGCTAGTTTGGATAGTTCCATCTTGTTGACGGTTTGCAGGGAGCCAGATAGATAGCTAATAGAAATAGTTGACCCTTCAGCGTCACGTGAGTCACGACGCACCACCACGTGAGGGACATTGAGATAGCGAGCAACAGCGACTGCCAAGCCAATCCCCTTGGTCTCAATGGTCATAACAGCATCCACGCCACTACGTTGGTAACGAGAGGCAATCAACTTACCTAAACGGTTAAGAATGTCAGAATCTTGCAAGACATCGCCCATATAAATATAGTTGCCAGGCAGGACCCGCTTGCCGGACTCCATTTTCTTAGCGACACGCTGAAAAAGATCCTTCAAGTCACGATCTTGAATGGTGGGGTAGAAGATAATGCCGCCGGACACCCCTGCTACAGTCCGAATATCCCCTAAATCATTCTCTTGAAACACGTCGCGTACAAAGTTGATATCTTCACTGATCGAGGACTTGGCAGAATCAAAGTAATCTGCAAGAAGGACAAGGTGACTAGCTGATTGGGATGTTCCATTAAGTACTGGCATATGAAAACAATCCGATGATTGCGTTTAAATTTCTTGGCTTCTACACCCATGATACACAACTCCTTTTTGGTTTGACTCTATTATATCAGATACTTGAACATTTTCCATAGTTATTTTTCACAATATTCGTCTTGCGTACGAAATTTCTCGATATAGGTCTAGACATTAAGAAAGGCTAAGCATGAGCATCTATATAAAAAATATGCTCATAAAATATCTAAAACACTCACGTCAGTCTCGCAATATATAACTCTCTGTATAGTTTATTGACTGTCAAATCATTGTTGTCTATTTCATCAAAAAACTAAAAATCCGATTGAATCCAACGACTCAATCGGAGTATTAAGTGTAACTAGGTACGATTTCGCCACCAGCCAAGGAAGCCTTGACCTAGAGAAATAACGATAAATAAAATCACGAAGCCTAAGGTAATGGAAGCCCCTGGCGGCGTATTTAGATGGTAAGAGGCCATCAAACCAGCGATAATCCCTACCACATTAATAACAAAGCCAATCAAGATAGTCTGTCTGAAACTTGAGGACAGCTTAATGGCAGTCGCGGCCGGGATTACAATGAGGGCAGAGACCAGTAAGGCCCCCACAATCGGCATCATGACACTAATGGCCACCCCTGTCACGACAGACAGTAGAATGGACATGAACTTGACAGGCAGACCCGCCGTATGCGCCGTCGCTTCATCAAAACTCATAACGTAGAGAGGGCGACGGAAGAGCAGGTAGAGGGCTAGGACAATGCCCGCTAGGACGGCCAAGAGAATTACCTCTTGAGGTGAAATCAAAATAATGGAGCCGAAAAGGAACTGCTCAATCTTAAAGTTAGAGGCGTTGCGATTAAGATTCATCAGCACCAAGGCCACGGACATACCTCCAGCCATCATAATGGCCACCGACACCTCGGAAAAGTCCCGATAAATGAGCCGCAAATATTCTAGTAAGACCGAAGCCACAATGACGACTAGGAGAGTGGTCACCGTTGGACTGACCCGCAAAATCATTCCCAAGGCTACCCCCGCTAAGGAGATGTGGGACAAAGTATCGGCCATCATGGATTGGCGCTTCAGAATCAGCAAGAGGCCGATAATAGGCGTAATGCAAGAAATAGCCAGGCCTGCTAGGAGTGCGCGTTGGATGAAGTCAAGCTGAAACATCTCCATGGGGTTCCCTCCTCTCTCACTAGTCGAATTTCTCGGGTATAGAAACCTTCAATTTCTTGGTCGGCATGAGTCACCATGAGGATGGACTTGCCGTGATGTTTACAGGCATGACGCAAGAGTCGGTAGAAGGCCCGCCGGGACTCAATATCCATGCCAGTGGTTGGCTCATCTAAGACGAAGAAGTCCGGATCTGTGGCGAAGACCCGCGCTAGGCAGATACGTTGCTTCTGACCGCCTGACAATTCCCCGATTTTCTTATGGCGCAAATGGCTCATGCCGACAGCCGATAGGGCCCGATCCACATGTTCCTTGTCATGGGCATCTAGGCGCTTGAACCAACGCCCTTTTGGATAACGACCGGACTCGACAAACTCCTGAACTCGGCTAGGGAAGCCAGCATTAAAAGAGTTGACGTTCTGTGGCACATAGCCAATAGACAAGGGCTTGCCTAGGGCATTAGTCTTGGCAATCGTGACCGTTCCTGACGCTGGCTTAAGTAGGCCTAGGATATTCTTCAAGAGGGTGGACTTGGCCGCCCCATTTTCTCCGGTCAGAATGACGAACTCGCCGGGGTTGACTTCAAAGTTTACTTCATTGAGAACCTTCTCCCGATCATAGTAGAAGGAGAGGTTTTTGACACTGACTAGGGTCATGACTTGCCTCCTTGGCAGATAATTTGCTGGCTAAAAAGGTCCCTCCTGCTAGTTGGGACAAAAACGATAGCGTTGCAATTGATTGGATAGTAATTGCTACACTTGACTCCTCCTATTATAGACCACTTAGGACAAAAAATGCAAGCAGTGGCAATGCCACCGCTTGCTTGAGGTGTCTTAATCTTGACTAGCTTACTTAGTCAAATTAGCTAGGTTTTCGCGCATGAGGCTGAAGTAGTCAGCGCCAGCCGCAATTTCTTCTGCGCTGACAGTTTCCAAGGTACGCAATGGACGGAGCTCAGCACCTGTAGCAGATGCTACGGTCTTGGCAATGGCATCATCCAAGGCTGGGTCAACGAAGATGACCTTGGTCTTGTGTTCCTTAACAAATTCTTGCATCTTAGCTAGGGCAGCCGCACTTGGCTCTGCCGTAGAAGAGATACCCGTAATGGCATGTTGTTCTAAGCCATAGGCATGCGCTAGGTAGCCAAAGGCAGCGTGTTGTACCACAAAGTTCTTGTCGCTTAGCTTAGCGGTGCCTTCTTTAAACTCTTGGTCTAATTTCTTAAGGTCTTCGGTTAAGCTAGCGGCATTAGCTTCATAGGTGGACGCATTTTCAGGGTCCAAGGCCACCAAGGCCTTCTTGACATTTTCTGCTTGCTTAGCATAAGTCATTGGGTCCATCCAAGTGTGTGGGTCAAATTCATGGTGATGGCCTTCTTCGCCCTCTTCATGATGCTCTTCCCCAGATTGCCCAGATTCCGCTTCGTGGTCGTGGTCTTCATGGTCAGCATCGCCCTTGAGAAGTTCAATGCCTTCGGTCGTCTTTTGAACCTTGGTCTTGTCAGTATCCAAGAGTTTGGTTAAGTCTTCAACAAAATGTTCCATCTCATCATCTTGGTAGATAAAGAGGTCGCTGGTTTGAACCTTGGCTGCGTCGCGGGCGCTCATTTCGTAGTCATGGGCATCTTGGTTGCCTTCTAAGAGCATGGAAACCTCTGCCTTATCCCCGGCAATGCGTTGAGCTAAGTAGTAAACTGGATAGAAAGTGGTCATGACCTTCTTCTTGCCAGCGGCAGAGACTGTGCTTGCCAATGGTGCTAATAAGCCAAGCACCAATACAAGGCTTGCTAAAAGTGCAGATAATTTACGTTTCATTCGATCTTCCTCCTATGAAAATATGTAATGGTTACTTTTTCCATAATTTATTATACGCCTTTCTGACTGGATGTCAACCGTAATCTTTATCTTTTCGATTCAGACGCCCCCCCTACTACCCGTCTGGCTTGGAATAAAATGGCATCCTTGCTATACTATAGATAGCGATTCCCTTTAAGAAAGGAAGATTTACATGACCGAATCCGTCTTAGAGTCTGTCTTGGAAGTAAGCCAGCTGACTAAGATTTATAAGAAGCAACGGGCCCTAGATTCCTTCGACCTCTCCGTCTCGCGCGGTGAAATCGTCGGCATCATCGGACCCAACGGGGCTGGTAAATCCACCCTGCTACGTAGCATCGTGGGCCTAACCCCTGCATCTGAGAAGAACATTCAGCTCTTTGGCTCGGTGGACTACGAGGCCCTCTTAACCAACCGCCACTTCGTCGGCGCCTTGATTGAGGCTCCTGCCTTTGTCGATAATATGAGCGCTAAGGAGAATATGATTCATTATGCCCTGCAACGCAAGGTCAAAGACCGCGGCGCCCGTATCAACGAAGTTTTGGCCTTGGTTGGCTTAGACAAGACCGGCAATAAGAAAGTCAAACTTCTCCCTGGGGATGAAGCAACGTTTGGCCATTGCCTTAACCCTCTTACATGATCCCGACCTCTTAATTCTAGACGAGCCTATTAACGGCTTGGACCCTGCTGGGATTATCCATGTGCGGGAGCTACTCTTGAAACTCAACCGGGAAAAGAACATGACCATCTTGATTTCTTCCCATATCCTGTCGGAATTGGAGCACTTGGCAAGTCGCTTCGTCTTCGTTAACAAAGGCCGCAAGGTAGCCGACATTAGCTCTCAAGAACTCGCCCATCAAGCTAGCACCTATTATCAGGTTCAAACAACCGACAATGCCAAGGCACTGGACTTCCTCAGTCAATGGCTGGGCAAAGATAAGGTGGCAGCAGATGGCAAGGATCTAATTGCCATCTATGACTTAGAAGTGCACCTACCTGAAATTGCCAAACGCCTAGTAAATGAAGGCTTCGAACTTCTCTTCCTGGGTAGCCACAAGAATGACCTCGAATCCGTCTTCTTGAATCTTACAGAAGGAGGCAACTAAGATGTTCCAGCTATTACGCGCAGAATTCTATCAAATCCGTCATCGGGTGGCGCCTTTTACTATGCTGCTGCTCAGCTTTTTGGCGACACTCGGTATTGCCTATCTGGCTACCATCATGCTTTTCGCCGGACTAAGGACTGAGGAAATCACTGTACAGCAAAAGGAGTTTGTGGGTAGCCAAGTTTTGAGCCTCTATATCATTGGCCTCAAGGAAATGCCTCTGCTTCTGTGTTTCGTGGCACAGATTCTGACCTTTAACAACGAGACTAAGAACCGGACCTTGATTAACACCATCAGCTATGGCCACCGCCGTCGCTCTGTGGTCCTCAGCAAAATCCTGGTAGGACTCTTCTACCTCTTACTGGCTTCATGCTTGAGCTTAGCCGGTCTCTTAATCGGGAGCGGCATGTCGGGCGCTACTTTCAAGGGTAATGAAATCCTCGAATTTTTCACTAGCTATTTGATTCCTAGCATCCCCCTCTTCCTAGGCTACATCGCCCTCTTAAGCATTCCTGCCTTCCTCTTCGCTGGCCAGGGACCACTGATTTTCACTTACCTCCTGCTCAGCTTCATTAACCCAATCTTAAGCGGAGCCTATACCTTCTTAACCACTAATCGCGATAGCATGGGGAATGTGGTTCAGAAATTCATGAGTGCGAATGAGGCTTTTGCCTTCTTCTTCACCTTCCTAAAAGTAGGCAAGCCGCTGACCTGGGGCAACCTAAACTTCGACTTGACGCCAGTCGTCGCCTCGGCCTACTTCCTGCTCTTCTTCTGGATTGCGGTCAAACTCTTCAACCGCGCCGAAGTTAAATAGTAGCTTCGTAAAAATCCCCCGGACTCCTTGATGGAAGTCGGGGGATTCTTTTTGTCTAAAATACGATATTTTCAACAATAAAATGAGTCCCTATCTTATTTTGACGGCAATTACAGGAGTAACTATCACTTTCTTGTCCTATCACGATTTTAGGGCGACTTCTGGTTAACCACAAGTCACACCAAAATCTTGCTTTTCAATTTAACATAAAATACCCGCTCAAGCGTCAAGGCTAGAGCGGGTGTTTACTTTTAATGTCCTAGTGCTTGGCGATAGTTACGCACCATAAAAGGACTAATCATAATCTTACGTTCTTCTAGGCGTTCCACTAGCTCCTCATCGCTTAAATCAGCTGGCGCAACATGTAGAATCTCATGAATAATTTGCTTAATCTTCTCAGCGGAGAAGCCATCTCGGTCTTCTCGTGTCGCCACTGTGATAAAGTCCGTCATTGGCAGGACATATTGGCCAAAGCCCATGTTCTTGTTAGACACCAAGAGGTTGACGACTGGTTCAGGCAAGCCGGTAATCTCTGCCACCTGCTTGAGCAAGAGTGGCACCTTAGAATCTGAAAGTTGGCTAAAGTAATCGTGCTGAACCGCTGCAATGGCTTGCGCGACTTTCAGAATCAATTGCTCCCGCACCCGCAAGTTACGTGCTAGACGATCATACATGAGTTTCTGCGGCTTGGAGAAGGCGACGACCTCAGGATCTTGGGTCGCTAACATCTCTTGATAGTAGGGCTCATTGAAGATTATTTTTGGATAGTAGTGGGCGTTATAGCGTACCTTCATGCCTTCCTGGTCTTGAAGAACGGTCACGTCATCCAGGAGACCTTCCTCTTCTTCCACTTGGAAGAGGTCGGCTGGACTGGTCCGCAAGGTTTGATAGTAGCTGACGCAGGCCAAGACATCTGCTAGTGGCAGGCCAGTAGCGGTCACGATGGCTTGATAATCTTCTACCTTGAGTTGGTCGAAGTATTCTTCTAAGAGGTAATAAGCCACATTAGGGGCATGAGCATCTTGCTCGGTCTGCAACATCAAGCATTCGCGCAAGTCATAGGCCCCAATCCCGGCAGGTTCCAATTGTTGGAAGAGGGTAATGGCATCTAAGGCAATAATGGGTTCGATGCCTAGCTGTTTGGCTACTTCCTGGTAGCTGTATGGCAGATAACCTTGAGGATTTAGCAAATCAATCAAACGCACCATGGCGTCCCGAATGATGGTATGGCGGTACATCATAATCTGTTCGAAGAGAAACATGGGCAGATTACGCGGTGCTTCCGGCATCTGCGGATCCACCCCAATAATGGCACTGTGTTCTTGTAGGGTAACCGATGCTTGCTGGGGCTTGGTCTTAGGATAGTCTAGTTCAATGAAGGGATTCTCTAGAATTTCATCTTCTAGGAAATAAGTAAGTTGGGCCGCACTCAAGCCGAGCATCTGCCACAATTGACTATCCCCTTCAATGGTTTCAATAGGAATACTTTCAAATTCGCTTTGCCCATTAGCTTGAATGACGGTCACCACGTGTTGTTGCTTGTTTAAGTCTGACATGTTGACCCCTCCTGCTATGTATACGTTTTCTTAATTCTATTATAGCGCAAGACGCCCCTTGCGTCTATGCTAAAGCAAGGTTTTTTTGAAAATCAAAAGCAGCAAGCCCCTGAGGACTGCTGCTTGCCATCACTTATTCAATTAAATCATCCGCGCTCAGAGTTAGGACTGAAGCCAGATTCCGAACGTCTAGCTCTAGCTGCAGGCCAATCTTGCCGGCCGAAACCATGATAGAAGGATAATCCCAGGCGCTAACATGAACATGGGTCGGGAAGGTCTTCTTCATGCCTAAGGGCGAGCAACCGCCGTGAACATAACCCGTTAGGGGCAAGAGGTCGCGTTCCTTAATCATGGCGACATGCTTCTCGCCTACGGCACGCGCGGCCTTCTTCAAATCCAGGCTGGCTACCACGGGAATGACAAAGACATAATGGCCACTCGATTTACCTACCGTCACTAGGGTCTTGAAGACCTGGTCAGGATTCTGGCCCAAGGTTTCTGCTACTTCCAAGCCTGATAAGGCGCCAGTCGAACTGTAGTCTCGTACTTGGTAGGTCACCTTATGTTGGTCTAGTAGTCGCATGGCATTGGTTTTATGTATTTTCATGGCTGACAGCCTCCACTAAACAGCAAAAGGCCCTTAGGCCTCTTGCATCTCGCTTACTTCAATCATTTCAATATCGGCACCTAAATCGCGCAGCTTGCCTACGATATTAGAGTAGCCACGTAAGATATGGTCGACGCCAGTAATCTCGGTTACGCCATCTGCCACCAAGCCGGCAATGACTAGGCAGGCCCCTGCCCGTAGGTCACTAGCCTTGACTTGTGCCCCGCTTAGCTGAGCTGGCCCATTGACCCGAATCATGGCCCCTTCGACCTTGATATCAGCCCCCATGCGGTTGAGTTCTGGAATATGTTTGACACGGGCTGGGTAGATAGTGTCAATGATGGTCCCGTTACCTGCCGCAATCGCCAAAAGTGGCGTCAGCGGTTGTTGCAAGTCAGTGGCAAAACCTGGATAAGGCTGGGTCTTGACGCTGACCATACGGAGGTTTGGACTTGGATGAACGTAGATGGAATCTTCACCAATCTCCAATTGAGCGCCCATTTCTTCAACCTTAGCAATGAAACCTTCGATGTGTTCGAAAATAACGTTGTTGACGCGGACCCCTTGGCCTGCTGCCACGGCAGCCGTAATATAGGTCCCTGCTTCAATTCGGTCCGGAATAATGGTGTGGGTACAGCCATGCAAATGCTCAACGCCCTCAACCCGGATGACGCTAGTCCCGGCCCCGCGAATCTTAGCCCCCATCTTGTTGAGGAGGTTAACGACATCAATAATTTCCGGTTCGCGAGCGGCATTCTCAATAATGGTCTTGCCCTTGGCCTTAACGGCCGCCAGGATACAGTTGATGGTCGCCCCAACACTGACCACGTCCATGTAAATACGCGCCCCTACTAGGCCTTCTTGGTCGGTCGTCAGAGTCACAACACCGAAGTCGTCCTCTACCTTGGCCCCTAAGGAACGGAAGGCCTTGAGGTGTTGGTCGATAGGGCGAGGGCCTAAGAAGCAGCCCCCAGGCAAGCCAATGACCCCTTCACCAAAGCGCGACAAAGTCGCCCCCATAAAGTAATAAGAGGCACGTAGGCTCTGAATTTTCCCACTTGGCATTGGGATGGATTTAATATCACTTGGATCAATGGTTAAGACATTATCCTTAAAAGAGGCCTTAACATTGAAATCTTCCAAAATATCGATTAAAGAATAGACGTCAGCAATATCTGGCACGCCTTCTAGAACAACTTCTGAATCAGCCAAAATAGCAGCTGGAATTAAGGCAACTGTAGAGTTCTTGGCCCCGTTAATGGTAATTTCACCTGTGAGGGGCTTGCCTCCGCGGATGACTAGTTTCTTCATTATATATAACTCCCTAATTTCAATCTTCGATGATTCTTTGCATATCACTTATAGTGTACCATAAGTCGCCCCAAATATACATAGCAAATGATTATTTGGCCCTTTTGTTGCAGGGTAACAAAAGGCATTTCAAAAGGCCCCATCACTTGAAAATGACGGGACCTTGAGACAGCAAACTATTATTGACGTCCGCAAACAAAATAGAGATAAATGAAACCAATCAAGCCAATTGGCACCGCCAAGAACCAGATAATGATAAAACGGAAAATCTTCCAGGCTAGCATTAAGAACCCGCCAATCAAGAAGACATTGTCACCCACAATCAGGTTGATGAGGCTCTCATAGACAAACATGGCGAAGGGATAAAGCAAGGCACAAGGCAGTAAAATCAGCAGCTTAGCATCGAATCTCCCGACTTGGCTGACGGATGTAAAGACGAAGAAGGCGTAAAAAGCAAAACCAAATAAATAATGGCGGATTAACCAATCACGGTTGAGGGATTGAAACATATTCTTCAGTCTATCCATAGGGGATCACCTCTCTAATTTAATGATGCTTCCTATTATAGTCCACTTGCCGGCTCCTGTCCAAAATGCACAGGCACTCACAAAATCTGACGCAAGCAAAAGACGGACGCCTATTAGCAGTCCGCCCGTCTGTTTAAATCTGTCCTGGCTTAATCGACTTTGACAATCGGCACCCAGAGTTCCATACGGTAGTCTGACGCCCCCATATTGCCTTCACGATAGACTTCGAAGTCAGGTGCGCCCGAATGTTGGAAACCTTGCTCAGGGAAGAAGACTTCCATGAGGTAGCGCCAACCTGCATGTATACAGTCTGGCACTGGCCCATTCAATTCCACCACCGCATATTCAGTGGCTGCTACCTCCAAGATATCGAGCCCCATAGCCTCAGCCTTAGCCCGGTCAGTCACTTCATAGCCGGCCATATAGTTGAGACGTTCTGGTGTGTCAATGTCGTGGCAGACTCCCAGGCTTTGGCCCCTACCTAAGCTAGCCAAGTCCTCATGGGAGAATTTGCTGTAGAGGTCTTGCCAGACCTGAGGACACTGGCTATTGGGGATATGGTTGGCGTTGAGCCCCGCCACAGTCAAGGCAGGCTTGTTCTGGATATTGATTTTCATACTATCTCCTCCTTGCAGGGTCAGCCGCAACTGTAATCGCCCGACTAGGCGCAAGGGCGCACCCTGTCTAATTTGTGTCGGAGTTGCACCATGAAATTTCTTGAAAGCTGCCCCGAAGGCATCGGCTGATTCATAGCCATATTGGATGGCGATGTCGATAATTCGAGCATCGGACTGGCGCAGGGCCAGCGCTGCCTCTGTCAAGCGACGTTCCCGCAAATACTCTGACAGTGACGTCCCCGTCAGCATGGAGAAGAGCCGGCTAAACATGGCATAAGGATAACCCGACAGTCGCGCCACCCGCAATTCATCTAGCTCCCCGTCCAGGGTAGACTCCAGATAGTCCAGCGTCCGGTTAAAAGCTTCCATCATATTCATGTGTATGACCTCCTGACAAGTTGAGTATAGCTGAAATTTTAGGGAGATGTCCTAGAATTAGGGGGCGGGAAATCTAGGGTGTTTGAACTACCCCTATATATAGAATTATTCCCTCACAACCCAACTCAAGCGCTTGTATTTATTTTTATATTTTTGATTATAATAGGTGATAGCATAAGAGCTATATGCGTCAATAAGCTATATGACGCCTATCTATTCTCCAGCCCATTCATTCTCTAGCATCCGAATGTGAAAGGATAGCACTTGCTCTTTGTGATGAAATCATTATTTCTTAGGGGGAATTTTACATGTCTAGCAAGCAGACCATTACATTGCCGGATTGGCTTGGTGATTCTGTCGTATATTTTAAAAAACCTTTTGGTCGGCGTCTCCTACGCATTGTACTTTTGATTATAATTTTTATTTCTGGCTTTGTAGCTGGTGGAAACTGGAACAAACAGCCCGTACCTACGCCACAACCGGCTCCTGTAGAAAGTGCTAAGAAGCCAATCATCACTAGTCAAATTGTAAGTTCGCGCATTGAGAAAGCGAAAGAGCTAACAACTGAAAAGTACTTCTATACCAATGCCGGTTTGTTCAAGAACAATCACGTGGCTTGGGGTGTAGGTATTCCTTTCACAGAAAAATCATTCATTGTGAAGTATAACGGGATTATCCACGCTGGTGTTGACCTCGATTCTATGCAGTCTGTCGTTATTAATGATACCATTTATATTCGCTTACCTGACGCAAAAGTACTATCTCATGCCGTAGACCATAATTCTGTCGAGACCTTAGATGAACGCGCTGGACTATTTAATCCAATAAAAATTACTGATATCTCAGGGTTCATGGCGACTCAGGAAACTAACATTGAACAGCTTATTTATGATCGTCAAATACTAAGTTATGCAAAAGATACTGCCAAGACAGTTATCCAGGAACTCCTAGAAATGGATCCCGATATCAAAGATCACTATAAAATTGAATTCGTAGACGAACTTCCGGAAGTTCCCTCTGATTCTAGTGCGCTATCGAATGAAAGCTCTGAATCTAGCTCCTTATAATTTTCAATTCATGTAACACGCTAATTACTATTAGCGTGTTTTTTATGATTACTATTTCCTTCTTCCACAGACAATTTAAGTTTGCACGCTAGAGCTTCCGCTATCCTCCCCAACATCCCCACTGTCGGATTGGCTTGGCCGCTCTCTAACCTTGATAGGTTGGCTTGGCGCAGGCCTAGCTTTTCAGCCATTTGAGCTTGGCTTAAGCCTCGCTCTAGTCGCAACTTCACTAACTTCAAAGCTACTTCCTGCCGGGCAGCTTCCTCCGCCAAATCTAAAGTAAAATCAGGATATTGGGATGCTAAGCGATTCTTTAAGGACTCGAGTGACATGCTCTTCACCCTCCTTTCTTGTCTTGGTCTCTCCCAAAGAAATAACCAGTGCCTTGGCCTGACCTTTACCTCGGCCCCATTTTTCAATCACAGCGGGTGTCAACCCTTCTCGTTCAATGATTTCTAAGGCCGCAACTGCCTTGACTGCTTGTTTGTAGGGCAGGCCTTCTACCAGGGCCAGAATGTCTTCTGGAATCTTGTAATGTGCGTCCATGACACGCACCTCCTTTTTCCCATTATATCATATATGATATAATGGGAAAATCGCTTTCAACAGCTAACCCCCCCTATATATCAAGACTTTCTTCATTTTGTTACCATCTCACCACGTAATTTTGCCCACCCTGCACCCTATCTACTAGTAGAACTAGTAGATAGGGTACACAAGTTTCTGACCCCTTCTCAAAAACGGTCAACGGGTCTATAATGAAGTTAACTTCTTAATGAAAGGAGCCAAGAAAGCAATGAATCCTAAATTTTATGCCCTGCCCCAAGCCAAGCAGGAGGCCATTATCCAAGCCGGCTTCCGCGTCTTCGGCCAGCACGCCTATAAGAAGGCACCCATGAGCGCCATTGCGGACGCGGCGGGGATTTCCAAGCCCTTGCTTTTTCATTATTTCCATAATAAAAAGGAACTTTACTTTTTCCTCTTCGACCTCTTAGTCCAGCAGACCGATGATTACTTAAAAGAAGGAGGCTGCTATGAGACCCTGGATTTCTTCGAGCTCTTCAAGAGCGTGACCCAGACTAAGGTGCAACTAGCCCGGCTCAATCCCGATTGGCTGGCCTTTAGCCTTAAGACCTACTACGAGCAGGATCCCGAGATTATGCCAGAATTGGCCCAACGCATGAAACAAGTCAAGGCGAAACAGGTCCAGCTCATGGACAAGCTAGATATGAGCTGCTTTCGGCCCGATATCGACTTTCAGCTCATGTATAAGGATATGACCTGGGCCGCCCAGGGTTATCTCTGGGAGCATGTCCAGCGAGGGGCCGTTGATCCCGAAACTATCGAGGCGGAATTCAACCAACTGATTGACTTCTGGAAGTCTCTCTATCTTAGAAAGGAGTGATCCCATGTACGCTATTCAAACGCATCAACTGACCAAATCCTACGGCAAGCACCGAGGCATCGAACGTCTGGACTTGACCGTCCAGCAAGGCGAACTCTTTGGCTTTATCGGGCCTAACGGAGCCGGCAAATCCACCACTATCCGCACCCTACTGGGGCTGATTAAGCCTACCAGCGGGAGTGCCCAGGTCCTGGGCTTAGAAGTCGGCCGCCAACAAGGTCAAATCCTGCGCCGGGTGGGCTACCTGCCATCTGAAACCCAATTCTATGCCGGTATGACTGCCCGCGACCTACTCAAATTATCTGCTGATCTGAGAGGCCTGGACTGTCAGTCCGAATGCCGCCGCCTCAGCGACCGACTACAGCTAGACCTAGGAATTGCGGCAGACCAACTATCTCTGGGTAACCGTAAGAAGGTGGGCATTGTGGCCGCCCTCCAGCACCAACCTGACCTCTTGATTCTGGACGAGCCTACTAGTGGCTTAGATCCCCTGATCCAAGAAGAATTCTTCGCCCTCCTAGAGGAACGCCGCCAAGCCGGTGGGACCGTCTTCCTATCCAGCCATGTCCTGTCCGAAGTCCAAAACCACTGCGACCGAGCAGCCATTATCCGACAAGGGCAAATCGTGGCCACTGAAGATGTCGCCAGCCTCATGAAACACCAAGCCAAACGCGTCAGCTTGTCCGGCCAAGTACCTGGCCTGGCAGACCTAGCAGGCGTCTCCAACTGGCAAGCCAAGGGCAAGGACCAAGCCAGCTTCCTCTATCAAGGAGACCTCAATGCCTTACTAGCCTGTTTGGCAGGTGGCCAAGTCCGCGATTTCAGCCTGGGCGAGCCAAGTCTGGAAGAAATTTTCCGCCACTACTATCAAGAAGGAGGCGATTTGTCATGATTTTATTCCGTCACGAATTACGCCAAGGTTGGCGTAGCCTAATCCTCTGGACGGCGGCCATCGCGGGTTTTATGGCCCTGATTTCCTTACTATTCCCTCAAGTCAAGGACCAGATGGCTAGCATCAACGGCCTGATCAGCACCATGGGCGCCTTCTCCGACGCCTTCGGCCTGGGCAAGCTCAACATGGGAACCTTCATCGGCTTCTATACCGTTGAATGTCAAAACGTCCTAGGCCTGGGTGGCGCCCTCTATGCCGCCATTCTGGCCAGCAATTCCCTAGCCAAAGAAGAGCAAGCCGGCACCGCCGAATTCCTGCTGACCCATCCCCTCAGTCGGGCTTCGGTTGTCACCAGCAAGGCCTTGGCCCTGGTCAGCCAGCTTCTGATTCTCAACCTGGTGACCCTGGCAGTTGTTCTGTTAAGTCTGACCCTGATGGGTGAGCCTGCTCCTGTGGGCCAACTCCTGCTCCTACACTTGGCTTACCTGATCTTGCACCTCGAGTTCATCGCCCTCTGTCTGTGTCTGTCGGCCTTGTCCGGCAAACGCCGCGGCACCGGCCTAGGCGCCGGCATCGGTCTGGTACTTGCCTTCTACCTAGCCAACCTAGTCGCCAATATCGCCCCTGGCCTAGGTGGCCTCAAATGGCTCACGCCCTTCGCTTACGTGGACGGCGCCGAAATCATCCCTAATGGCAGCCTAAACCTAGGCTATATCGGAGTAGGGCTGGTCTTATCAGCCTGCTCGCTGGGCGTGGCTTATTGGTGGTTTGGGCGGAAGGATGTTGGGTAAGTGTGTAAATATTAAAGCCATCAAGTTTATAAACTTGATGGCTTTTTTCTTGTCTCTGGCATTAAGGCTGTGGGACTTATTCCACGAATCAGATTACTTTATAAACTATGGATATCGGCTTTCTTACTCAAAAGTTCTAGGTGTCCCGCCGTCATTTATCATGATTAAAAAAAATCCTTGTATTCTCAAATCGAACAATTATAATAAAGCTATAGTTACCTGACAGAATATATTAAGGAGCAGCATTATGGAACACGAAAAAGAAGACGAGCGCGGAAAAGTAATCAAGTGGCTAGAATATTGCGATACTAAGCAAATCAAGCCTTGGGAATGGGATTTCAAGAATTGCTATACCGATTCACTACCCGAAGACGACATCGCAGCTTTCTTACAATATAAAAGTGGCACATTCACGAATCCTAATAGCTTTTGCATCACACAAAAAAGTGGTAGCAAGGCTGACTGCGACAAGGAGGCTATTGGGCTGTATCAAGTATTGGGCTGGCAAAATTCGGCTAAAGATATTATTAGAGGCGAAACCATGAATTCCTTTCTCACTACTTTTAACAGAGCCATTCGGCAGAGTTCTAACTATAGCACTCTAACTAAAACGTTAGGAATAGATAATAGAAAAAAAGAGAGATATTCTAAACTATGTGAAAATCAAAATTATCAGCGGTTTAAAATTATCGAAAACAACCCAACCGCATTTCAAACATTCGCCGGACTTACTCATACAATCGGAAACTTCACCGTACTCCCTCATTGGATGAATACTGGACGTAGTAATCTCTCACAAGATTACTGGGACATCTTCCTCTTATCACTACAAGAATGGCTACATCTTATTAGTCCAACTTCTGAAGCCTGGATTAATTTTATTGAATTGTACTATCTACAACCCTATGTCAATAAGGACTATCAAATCGAGCCACTCTGGAAAAATCATAGTTATACTACTCCAATTCTAAAAGAGAAAGAAGATTTCCCCATTTTTCTAAAGGCAGTGAATGAACGAATTGAAGAGCGCGGAAAATATATGATTAAGCAAATATGCGATAGACTGAATCGGACAGATTTCAACTTCTATAAGGAGATTAGAGACATGGATAAAATTCGATTCTCGGATGAATTTTAAAAATAAATTAAGAAGCTAACATAAGTGGCTCCCTCCCCAGTATCCAATCTCTACTAGGTATCGAACTAGCACTAGGATTCTTCCTTGTTAACCGAGTGTCCAATATCGCCCCTGGCCTGGGGGCCTCAAATGGCTGACACCCTTTGCTTACGTATACGACGCCGAAGGCATCCATGGCGACAGCCTAAACCTAGGCTATGTCGGAGTAGGGCTGGTCTTGTCAGCCTGCTCGCTGGGCGTGGCTTATTGGTGGTTTGGCCGGAAGGATGTAGGGTAGTTAATATAGATATAAAGAACCCCAGTAAGCTTACTGGGGTTCTTTATATCTATCCTCTTCCTTCTTATCCTAATAAAGTTTGGAGTATTGGAATAACAATGATAAAGAGCACTGTACTTAGAGTCACCACATTCGTTGAAAACTCAACATCTCCTTTTCCTTGATTAGCAAGAATTGGGAGAACTGCTAGAGCTGGTGTAGCAGACTGAATCATAAAGGTCTTAAATTCTACTGTTGCCATATTTGGGGCAAAGAACCTCAATACAAGAAGCATGATCAGAGGAGCTAGGATAAAGCGTCCCACCAAGGTGACAATTGTATCTTTATCAAAGCAATGGTATTCAAGCCTGCCTTGGCAAGAACAATACCAATATAAATCAGAGATAAGGGAGTGACGATATTCCCAACATAGGTTAAGGTATTCGTTACGAAATCTGGAATAGAGATTCGGAGAATCAAAACTAGTAGAGCCACAAGAAAACCTACAAGCGGAGCTGGTAGCAATTTCTTCCAGTCAAATTTAGTTGTCTCCTTGCTTTGACCCGGTTTACTGTCGCTCGTCATCAAATTCACGCCCAATGTCCAGGTGGAAATCGTATTGGTGATATAGTAAATTAAGAAATAAGGAAGAGCCTGCTCTCCAAAAAGAGCAATGTTTAGTGGCAACCCGATAAAAATAGTATTGGCATTAACAAAGGTATTAATCAAGGTTCCTCGCCGTCCTGGACGAACCTTGAAAACCACAACTGCAATATAAGCTACGATATATCCTAAGATAAATGCCACAAAAGTATAAAGGAGGCCTCCAGAAAGACTGATTAGTTTATCTAATGTTAGATATTTCATCACCGACACAAAGATTGACGCTGGCAAGGCTACATTCATGATCAAACGAGACAGGTTGGGACCAAAGCTATCTCCAAACCATCCCCTCACCTGAAGAATATACCCCAAAACAATAATAGCGATAATCGGAATGATACTCGTAATCGAGGTTAAAAAGAGTGACATATATACCCCTTTCTGAATTACTTAAACCTATTCTTTAATATAGCTTTCTAGTTTTACCTTTAATAGTAAAACAAGATAGTGGACTGTTTTAGGTCGTCATTTTGGATTTCTCCCTTTTAATACCTTGCTAAGCTATGGCTGCTTCGATTCTTATCGGTAGGTAACAAGAATTGACTATTTATATTCTGGATACCACTTCAAATCACGAACTGCTTTGGCCATATCTGTTTCCTTAGCGCGTGCTAGTCCTTGTTCTTGCGCTTTTTTAGCGACTGCTTCAGCTACCTTAATAGAAACATCTGCCACATACTTGAATGGCGGCAAGACTGGAGCTCCTGGTTGGCCTGGATTAACAATACCACTCAATGAATGAGCCGCTGCTCCAATCATTTCATCAGTCAAAAGGCTTGCTTCAGAGGCTAACATCCCTAGACCCAGACCTGGGTAAATCAAGGCATTATTGGCTTGACCAATCACATAGTCTACATCTTTATAAGAAACCGTACCCGCAGGTATTCCTGTTGCGACAAAAGCTTTGCCATCTGACCATTCAATCAAATCTTTGGCATTCGCTTCTGCCAACTTGGTTGGATTTGACAAGGGGAAGATCATTGGACGTTCTGTATTTTCACACATAGCTTCTACAATCTCTTTAGTGAAGGTGTTTGGTTGAGTTGAAGTTCCCACAAGAATGGTTGGCTTCACAGTCTTCACTACTTCAAGTAGGTCAGTCAACTTGTCTGCGTTACTAAAGTCAGCACGTTTTTTAGCAAATGGCTTTTGCTCTGGTGTCAAGTCATCCATATCATCAAAGAGAAGACCTTGCTTATCAACCATAAAGAAACGCTTGTAGGCCTCTGCTTCAGAAAGTCCTTCACTAACCATTTCACGAAGAACACGAGAAGCAATCCCTGCACCAGCTGTTCCCCCACCATAGCAGAGATAAATTTGATCTGTTAATTTTTCGCCACTAATATCCAGTGAGCCAAAGATACCGCCCAAGGTAACAATCCCTGTGCCTTGAATATCATCGTTAAAAGTTGGAATTTGTTTCCGGTATTTTTCAAGAATATTGGCTGCATTTAAGCGACCAAAATCTTCCCAGTGAAGATAAAGTTTAGGAAAGAGACGCTCTGCTGTTTGAACAAATTGGTCAATGAAGTCGTAGTAACGATCTCCGCGGACCCGTTCGTGACGATTTCCTAAGTAATTAGGATTATTGCGGAGTTCTTCACGGTTCGTTCCTGCATCAATGACTAAAGGAAGCACCATAGAAGGATCAATTCCAGCAGCACCCGTATAGACCATTAATTTCCCAACAGAAATATCTACCCCATTTGTTCCCCAGTCACCAATACCAAGGATTCCTTCCGCATCTGTTACAACGATAAGACGGATTTCTCGATTACCCGCCGCATTTTTCAAAGTAGCTTCAATATTTTTCAGGGTGATTAATATCAAGATAGCCCGCATATTGGGGATCTACAAAGAGGTCACTATAGCCTTCAATAGTATCCGAAATGGTTGGGTCATATACAATTGGATTAAACTCTTCCAAATGTTTAGAAAATAAATAGTAGAAAAGGGTACGGTTGGTATTAAAGATTTCCATTAGGAAAAGACGTTTTTCCAAATCGCTTACTTTTGTTTGCATTTGCGCATATGTTTGCGACGCTTGTTCTTCAATAGTTTGGACGTATGGAGGCAATAAACCAATAAGGCCTAGCTCCTTTCGTTCTTCCAAGGTAAAAGCAGTTCCTTTATTAAGGAAAGGGTTGTTTAAAATATCATGTGCCGTCATATAGGTACCTCCATTTTTTATACAATAATTATTTTTAGCAGAGTGTATTTTAGAATCCTAGGATAACCTCTCTTGCTCTTCCTAAGTAGACAGAGAGGTAAAACCAACATTTTCTCCTTATCTCGATTATACCTCTACACCTAAAATCACGCTTTAAGCAAACCACGTATTATTTAGCATACATTCACCTCTCTGTGCTATAATAAGTATAAAATAGAGCTTAAAAAGAAACACCATTTAAAAACTAGCCATTCACCGTCTAGAAAAAGGGATTGTCGCCTTCAAAATTCCTCCTGAGGAAGATTCAATTCTAATAACCTTGAATCTGCCTCTGATTAGCGTGAGAACCTCTCACTAACACAAGTATCCACATGAAGATTTAACAAGTTACTATTGATAAGCAAGCTATGATGGTAAGCATTTTTGAAAGTATATTAGCTATCCTCTGAATTCCTTGACTCACCCGCATTGTAACTTACAAAAGACCATATAGTCAAATCGATAGCTACAGATAAATATTTTTTATTCGATCATCATCTAATCTTGACTGATGGGTTTTTCCTAACTAAAGAAAGTGTGCTACTATGAACTTAAAAGATCTCCAATATTTTTATGACCTTTGCCAGCTTCAATCCTATACTAAGGTTGCTAAACAACACAAAGTTAGTCAGCCTACTATTTCTTATGCTGTCAAACGATTAGAAGATAGCTTTAACTGCAAGTTGATTCACCGCGATCCTTCACACCGAACCTTCAAGCTAACTGAACAGGGTAAAATTCTTCTGAAGCACACTGAGTTGATCTTACATGAAACCATTTCTACCCGTAAAGAAATAGATCACTCTTTAGCCCATTACTCTACCGTGGGTTTCCCACCCATTATTCTTCATTATCTTTTCACTACTTTAAATGAAAAAAATGAGATTGCTTTTTAAAGAACATCCGCCCTATGCGAGGTGGCTCAGTAGAATTATTAAATCTTCTCCTCAAGGGAGAACTAGATGCCAGCCTACTCGGTTTAATTGAACCACTAAATCATCCATCCATAGAGATGAACGAACTTTTTCATAAAAAACTTTATGTCGTTCTATCCAAGGACCACCCTCTTGCTACTGCTCCTGTCTTCAGTTTCGAAGAATTACTCGATCAATCCTTTATACTCTTAGATGAACACTTTGTTCACCTAAAGGCTTTTGAAATTCTCAATCAAAAGTATCAAAATAAGGCAGAGATTTTCTTTAAGAGCGATGATATTATAATTATTAAAGAGCTTTTAAAGAAAAAGGTTGGTATTAGCTTACTGGCCGACATCGCTCTTTCTGATGAAGATTATGACTTAGTAAAAATCCCTCTTATACCAAAAGACCAGATAATATTTACAGTTTATTATGCTTATCTCAAATCAACTAGGCCATCATCTGAAGTACAGGCTCTATTTGATTTAATTAAATCATATGAGTAGAAAAAAACTCTAACTATCATACTCGATAGCTAGAGTTTTTTTTACGTTAAAGGCAATAGACTAAAATGAAATGAATGGAAATAAGAAGTTGTCGCTTAAACTTTGCGTTGAACATACACCATTCAACAGGATTTCTAATTTGTTAGTATCTAAAGTATCAATAGCTAGTGATACAAAAAAATCCTCCCGTATAATGCGAAATGATTCGAATAAACGAAAGAGAATTTACCTTTTAATCGCAGCCGTTGCAACTCAATTTAACCCCTCTCGTTTTTGGGGGCGACTGTATATAGCATATTTCTAGACGACCAATGTCCCCAGTGTTGCCCTAATTTAGTCCTGCAAGTTCCTACAAAAAAACACCCCACACAGAGTGTAGGGCGTTCCACAAACGTTGATATAATCGTACTGATTAACGTTTTGAGAATTGGCTAGCTTTACGAGCTTTCTTAAGACCTGGTTTCTTACGTTCAACCATACGTGGGTCACGGGTCAAGAGACCTGCAGCTTTCAGGGCTGGACGGAAGTCAGGATCAACAGTTAAGAGCGCACGTGCGATACCGTGACGGATTGCACCGGATTGGCCGTTGAAGCCACCACCGTTAGCGTTCACCAATACATCGTATTGACCGAGAGTTTCAGTCACTGCGAATGGTTGTTTGATTACTTCGTGTAAGTGAGGGAATGGAATGTATTCTTCCAATGTACGACCATTGACAGTGAATACACCAGTTCCGGGCACTAAACGTACACGAGCAACAGAGTTTTTACGACGACCTGTACCTAAGTATTGTGCTTTAGACAATGTGGTTCCCTCCTTAAATTAATGATTGGATGTCCAATGCTTGAGGTTGTTGAGCAGCATGGTTGTGCTCAGCACCAGCGTAGACATGTAATTTAGTGAATTGACGACGACCTAAGCGGTTGCTTGGTAACATCCCTTTGATAGATTGTTCTACCAAACGAACTGGGTTCTTTCACGTAATTCACCAGCAGTGATTTGTTTCAAACCACCTGGGTGGCCAGTGTGACGGTAGTAGATCTTGTCGGTTGCTTTCTTACCGGTCAAGGCTACCTTATCAGCATTGACGATTACGACAAAGTCACCCGTGTCAACGTGAGGGGTGTAAGTCGGTTTGTTTTTACCACGTAAAATTGATGCCACTACAGCAGACAAACGACCCAATGGGACATCTGTTGCGTCTACAAGCACCCAGTTACGTTCAACTTCGTTTTTCTTAGCCATGTATGTTGTACGCACGATAGTTTCCTCCAATATAAATCTAGTTGTTTGACATTACTATTGAGTTTCCGGGGCTCATAGTGGGGCAAACAATACCGTTATCCATATTAACGTGATTTGCCCAAAAAGTCAATAGTATTTGCCAAATTCCTCCCCCAAAAAAGATTACAAACGCATAACAGCGAAAAGGTGGACTTAGCCCCGTCCTTACGGTAAAGTAAAGGGGACTTGAAACACGTTTTATAAGGAGAATTCACATGACACATCCTAGCTTCGACGTCCTCGTGGTCGGTGCCGGTTCCAGTGGCCTCATGGCCGCCATTAACGCTGCCAGCCAAGGGGCCCGCGTCCTCCTCCTGGAGAAGAATAAGCGACCTGGCCGCAAGCTCCTGCTATCAGGTGGCGGGCGCTGTAATGTCACCAACCGAACCAGCCGCCAGGACCTGATTGCCCACATTCCCGGCAACGGCAAATTCCTCTACTCGGCTCTCAATCAATTCGACCAAGATGACATTATCGACTTCTTCCAGTCCCGAGGCGTCGCCCTCAAAGAAGAAGACCACGGCCGCATGTTCCCGGTGACCAATTCGGCCCGGACCATTCTAGATACCTTGCTAGCTGAGCTAGAGGCCCTAGATGTCACCATCTGGTATGAAGCGCCCGTTGAACGCCTGCTCCTGGACAAGGAAGCCGGCCGGGTGCGTGGCGTCCTACTGGCTAGCGGCCGGGAGGTGCTAGCGCCTGCGGTGGTGCTAGCCGTCGGTGGCCGCGCCTATCCTAAGACCGGGGCCACCGGTGATGGCTACGCCTGGGCCCGGGCTGCCGGCCACACCATTGAGCGCCTTTATGCCACCGAAGCCCCGCTCTTGAGCCAAGATTCTTTCATTGTAGACAAGTCCCTACAAGGCGTCTCCCTGCGCGATGTGGCAGTGACAGTTTGGGATGCGGCGGGAGCTCCTTCTGCCTCTTCCCAAGCCCAAACAGCCGAAAACACGCCTGCCAAGCAATCTAGCGCCCCCGCCAAGGCTATCGTCACCCACCAAATGGACATGATTTTCACCCACTTTGGCTTTTCAGGCCCGGCCATCCTACGTTGTTCCGGCCACGTCAACCAGTGGCTCTTTGCCCATCCGGAGGCGGAATCCTGCCTGCTAACGGTCAACTTCCAGCCTAACCTGACGCAGGCTGAACTGAGCGCCCAGGCAGAGGTCGGCCGTGACAAACAGCTGCTTACCTTGCTCAAACAGTGGGTGCCTGAGCGCCTGGCTTTGGTCCTCTGCCAGCAATTAGGGGTGGCGCCGGAGATTGCCTTCAAACAGCTGACCCACGCCCAAGTCGCCCAGCTCTGGCAGCTCATGACGGCCTTTCCGCTTAGCGCGACCGGCTCTCAACCTTTGGAAAAGGGCTTCGTGACTGGGGGCGGCGTCTCCACCAAGGAAGTCAATCTAAGACCATGGAGTCTAAGCTGACCCAAGGCCTCTTCTTCTGTGGCGAGTTTCTGGACATTAACGGCTACACCGGCGGCTACAACATCACCGCCGCCTTCGTAACCGGCACCATCGCCGGCCAATACGCCGCCTGGAAAAGCTTCGAGCTACAAGGCTGATGATTTAATAGCCCTCTACCCGAGCCAGTGGTCCACTCTTCAAAGTGGTCCACTAGCTCACGACTTTTCACCCTAATTGTGCCATTTTCCGCAGTTTCCGTCCCAGCCAGTGGTCCACTCTTCAAAGTGGTCCACTAGCTCATGACTTTTCTCCCTATTTACGCACTTTTCGGGATTAAGTCCCTATAATTGTGTAAAAAGAAAGCCAGGTAATCTCTGGTACAATGTAGTTGTCCGAAAACATTGAAAGAGGAGATTACCATGACTTACCTTAATATTAACCTAAAACTTGAAGAATTAACAGAGGCAGTTTTAAACAGTGACATGAACACGCTTATGAAGTCGCTGGCTATCACCGTCTTTAATGCCTACATGGAAGAAGAACGCCACCAGTTCATTCAAGCCGCTCCCCATGAACGCTCAGACCAGCGCCAAGACTATCGCAACGGTTACTATGAACGCCAATGGACGCTTTCCATCGGTACCCTTAAATTACAAGTCCCGCGCACACGCTCTGGCGAGTTCAAAACCGAGCTCTTTGAACGCTATCAGCGCAACGAACAGGCCTTCTTGCTCTCCATGATGGAAATGGTAGTCAATGGGGTTTCTACGCGCAAAGTCACCAAGATCGTGCAGGAATTGTGTGGCGAGACGGTCTCCAAGTCCTTTGTGTCAGATGTCATGAAACGGCTGGATCCTGAGATTGAAGCCTTCAAAAATCGGACCCTGACCCACAGTCACTTTCGCTATCTCTACCTTGATGCTCTTTACATTAAGGTGCGTGAAGAGGGTCGTGTGGTGTCCAAGGCGGTCTACCTAGCCCAAGGCGTCAACGAGGCTAACAAGCGCGAAATCATCGGCTTTTGGGTGTCAGAAGAAGAAAGCAAAGAGGCTTGGCTAACCTTCCTTCAGTCCCTGCGAGCCCGTGGATTGAGCCAGCCCATCCTAATTATTTCAGACGCTCACTCCGGACTTAGAGCCGCTATCCAGCACTGTTTTGTCGGGGTTCCTTGGCAGCGTTGCGTCTTTCATTTCTTGTCTAACATTGTCGAGACCATTCCCAGAAAAGGAAGTCTAGAAGCACGCGCTAAGTTGAAGGCCATATTCCAGGCGCCCACCGCTGAACATGCACGGCGACTTAAGGAAGCTTTTGAGGCCTCTGTCGCGGACAATCCTCGTTATCAGAAGGCCTTAAAGGTTTTAGATGAGGGCTTTGAAGATGCCGTGCAGTTTATGATGGAGCCTGAGATTTATCATCCCAATTTGCGGACGACTAACTCTGTCGAACGTTTAAACCGTGAAATCAGACGGCGAGATAAGGTCATTGGCGTCTATCCTAATGTCGCTTCTGCTGAGCGGCTCATTGGCGCCATCCTCATTGATTTAAACGATGCCTGGCAGGCTAATGCACGCCCTTTCCTGGTCAACTTCACCAAACGCAAATAAGCTATAGGACAGCCTACATATTTTTACACAGGATTTTGGACTTGACTCTTTTCGGCAGTTTCTGCCCCAGCTAGTGGTCCACTCTCCAAAGTGGTCCACTAGCTCATAGCTTCCCACCCTATTTGCGCCATTTTCGACAGCTTCTGCCTCAGCCAGTGGTCCACTCTCAAAAGTGGACCACTAGCTCATAGCTTCCCACCCCTTTTGCGCACTTTTCAACAGTTTCCGTCCCAGCCAGTGGTCCACTCTCAAAAGTGGACCACTAGCTCATAGCTTTCCACCCTATTTGCGCACTTTTCCGCAGTTTCTGCCCCAGCCAGTGGTCCACTCTTCAAAGTGGACCACTGGCTCACCAAAAAGCGGCTAGGATTGTATCCTAGCCGCTTTTTTAGCTTACCAATGAGTTTTCTGGCCACTGAAAATGGCTTGTAATTCGGTCAGTGTCAGGTTTTTCAGCTGACTCTGAGCCGGGTTGACCACCACCACGATGCCATCCAAGGCAAAGGTGGCGTGCCCAACCTGGCTAGCCTCGCTAGTAGTCAGCTCCCGTGACAGCATACCGATATCGGCGGTGCCATCCAGAGCGGCAGTCAAGCCGGCAGTCGACCCGTTGGAGGTCACATTAATCTTAACGCCAGGATTGAGCTTCTCATAACGCTCGGCTAGCTTTTCAACGACCGGCGTTAAGGAAGTCGACCCAACTAAGCTCAGCTGGCCCTTGTGTCCACCCGAACTGTAGTCATAGCTACCGGTCGCCTTCTCCTGCCAAGTCGCCTTGCTGCCGGGACTAATATAGCCGGCGCTTTCCACTATGGCCTGCCCCTTCTTCGAGAAGACGAAGGACATGAAGTCTTGGCTAGCTCACTTAGCCCATCCTCTTTCCAAGCCAGGTTAAAGGGCCGGGCCAGGGGATAGCTGCCGTCACGCACTGCCTCAGCGCTGACCGCCACCCCATCCAAGCTCAGAGCCTGGATGCTGTCATTGAGGGAGCCAAAGGAAATATAGCCAATCGCGGCCGGGTTGCCGGCCACCACCTGAAGGACGCCGCCCGTCGTATTAAGGACGTCGGCTTCCACGGTGATATTGTCGTCGCCTTGGGCATCTTGGACTTTAGCCAATTCCACAAAGGCCTGGCGCGTCCCAGATCCCGCTTCCCGGCTGACCACAATAATGGGCCGGCCACTAACCGAGCTAGCAGCGGCTACCTCTAAGCCAAATGGCTCAAGGCCTCCGGCTACAAGCCCAGTCACTAGAGCCGCCAGAGCCCACTTAAGGCGCCGGCTCCCCCATTTCTTTTGCATAAACATGATCTACTAGCCTCCTAGTTGAGCTCGACGATTTCGCCCGTGTTGAGGAAGACTACCCGCTCACAAATGTTGGTCACGTAGTCGCCAATACGCTCCAAGCTACCGGCCACACCCAAGTAGTCAATCCCGGCTGGAATCAACTCCCGTTTACGCTCCATGCGCTCAGCTGTATCGCGGTAGACCGCCTCCAGCAATTCATCAATTTCCTCGTCCATGAGAGCCACCTTACGAGCCTTTTTAGCGTCGCGAGTGATGTAGCTATCCAAGGCGTCCGCAATCATCTTCTCGGCCACTTGTGCCATGCGGGCTAGGTAGCCCTTAACCGTCTGGCTTTCTTCGTCGTGATCTTGATTGCGCAGGGCAATGGTCCCGATAGAAACCGCGTGGTCAGCAATACGCTCCAGGTCGATGCTGACATGGAGAACGGCGAAGAGCATACGCAAGTCTTGGGCTACAGGTTGTTGCAAGGCAATAATCTTGTGAGTATCTTTCGATTTCAGCCGTTGTCGCGTTAATTCTCAGGTCATCACTGAAGACTTCGTGGGCCAACTCGGTGTCACTTTCGATATAGGCTTGGGTGGCCTTGTTGACTGAGGTTTCAGCCGCCTTGCCTAGGCCTAAGAGCTTGTTGTGTAAGGCTTCTAATTCTTGAACATAGTTATTACGCATAGGTCATACCTCCTCTAGATTAGCCGAAACGGCCTGAGATGTAGTCATTGGTCCGTTGATCGTGTGGATCGGTAAAGATTTGGGCCGTGTCGCCAAATTCCACTACTTCCCCTGATAGGAAGAAGGCCGTCTTGTCCGAAATACGGGCTGCCTGTTGCATGTTGTGGGTGACAATCACGATGGCATAGCGGTCCTTGAGTTCCTGAATTAAGTCTTCAATCTTGTTGGTTGAAATAGGGTCCAGTGCAGAAGTTGGCTCGTCCATAAGTAGGACTTCAGGGTCATTGGCGATAGCTCTGGCAATACAAATCCGTTGTTGTTGCCCCCCTGATAATTCAGTGGCATTGGAATGCAACTTGTCCTTAACCATATCCCAAATCGCCGCTCCCTTGAGACTGTTCTCCACAATTTCATCCAGGACTTGGCTGTCCTTAATGCCGTGCGTACGTGGCCCATAGGCGATATTGTCATAGATGGACTTAGGGAAAGGGTTAGGTTGCTGGAAGACCATGCCCACTTGCTTACGCAGTTGGGTGACATCATAGTTCTTACTATAGATATTCTTGCCGTCCAGCTCAATCAGCCCTTCTACGCGGGCGCTAGGCACCAAGTCCTGCATGCGGTTGAGGGTCTTAAGGAAGGTAGACTTGCCGCAACCAGATGGTCCGATAAAGCTAGTCACGACCTTGTCTTCCAGTTGCATATTGACGTTTTTTAGGGCATGAAAATCTCCATAATAGAGATTGAGATTGGTAACATTAAACTTGTATGGCTGAGTCATCTTAATTTCCTCCTCGGCTTAAGCGACGCCCAATGTAGCTCGATAAGCCGTTAATTGCTAGTACTAAGAGAATAATGACGGTCCCGGTCGCGTAGGCTTCCTTAAGGTGAAGCCCTTCTGACGAGAGCACGTACATGTGTAGGGACAGGGTCCGAGAACTGGACATGAGGCTGGATGGCAGGCCGGTCGCCGACCCCAGAGTAAAGAGCAAGGCAGCCGTTTCCCCGACAATCCGCCCAACGGCCAGAATGACCCCTTGCAGGATGGCTGGCATAGCCACAGGCAGGACAACGGTGAAAATGGTTCGCAATTTACCGGCACCTAGGGCCAAACTCCCCATACGCAGGGAATTATCGACCTGGAGCAGACCTTCTTCCGTCGCTGAAATAATGATGGGCAGGACCATAATGACAATGGTTAGAATCCCGGCCAAGAGCGAAAACTGGAATCGTAAGTAGATAACGAAGAAGAGCATGCCGAACAAGCCATAAACAATGGACGGCACGGCAGCCAAGGTGTCCGTAGCCAGACGAATGACTTTGACTACGCGTGATTTGCGGTCAGCATACTCCACCAGATAAAAACCAGTAAAGACACCAATGGGGGTGGCAATAGCCAGGGACAGGCCGACCGTAATCAAGGTCGAAATTAAAGCGGGCGTTAAGGACAGGTTGTCCGTCGTGTAGTCCCAGGCGAAGAGGCTAGGCGATAAGGCGCCAAGCCCGTTCCAGACAATAAAACCTACAATGAAGGCTAACATGCCCAAGGTGAAGGCAGCCGAAGCATAGATCAGCCACTTAACCCAAGTAAGCTTAGACATTAGCGTTTACCCCCTTTGTTTAACCCGGGTGAAGAAGAGGTTAATAATCAGAATGAAGACGAAGAGGACCACGGCTGTGGCGATTAAGGCTTCCCGGTGCTGGCCGGTTGCGTAGGCCATTTCCATGACGATATTGGTTGTCAGGGTCCGAACCCCTTGGTTGAGTTCTGTAGGAATACGTGGTTGGTTCCCCGCCACTAGGATAACGGCCATGGTTTCCCCGATAGCCCGGCCAATCCCTAAGATAATGGCTGACAAAATGCCGTTTTTAGCAGCTGGCACCACGACCGTCAGGATGGCCCGCTCGTGGGTGGTTCCTAGGCCGATGGCCCCTTGATAATAGGACTTAGGGACATTACGAATGGCTGATTCCGATAACCCGATAATAGTCGGCAGGATCATAATGCCTAGCAGGAGCGAGGCTGTCACCATGTTCATGCCCGACCGGCCCATAATCCGGAAAAAAGGCACGAAGATTTGGAGGGCGAAGAAGCCATAGACAATGGAAGGAATGGCCGCCATCAGATTAATGGCCGACTTGGCATAGCGATAATAGGCTTTTGGACAGTAGAAAACCATGTAAACGGCCGTTAAGACCCCAATGGGCACCCCAATCAGGATAGCGCCTCCTGTGACAATCAGGGAACCCACAATCATGGGCAGAATGCCAAATTCAGGCTGACTGGCCGTTGGCCGCCAGTTGGTCCCGGTCAGGAATTCCCAGACTCCCTGCCGCAGAATAAAGGGCAGACCGCCGGAGAAGATAAAGTAAAAAATCAGGATAATAGATAAGACCGAAATCAAAGCCGAAATCAAGAAGACATACTTCATGACGGTCTCACGTACATCACGTTGCATAGTGGTAACTCCTATAGTATTAATTCAAATATGCGAGGTCTAGACAGGCTAACTCTTCTCCATTATACACAAACTTGCGCTAGCTTGCCTAGCGGGACGAAGCAAGTTGTGCTTAAGCCAGCACAAGAAAAGGACCGGAAACTACCTTCCGGTCCTTTGGCTTAGTAATAGTAATAACCTAGATCGTTCTGCTGTGGCATGACGAAGTGATAGCCTTTCTCCTTGAAGATAGGAATGAGGACATCAATGGCTTCCACCGTTGAGATGTGGGTATCGTGCATGAGAATCACTGACTTAGGTTGCAAGTGGCTCAAGACCTGCTCGATAATCATGTCCTTGTCGTGGCTCTTCCAGTCTTCGGAATCCACGTTCCAGACAATCGACGTCATAGGTTGTAGGAGGTCTACTACCCGCTTACCCCCACTCCCGAATGGTAGGCGATAGAGGGTTGGTGTAACACCCGTCGCTTCTTGAATGGCTTCTTGGGCGTATTGAATTTGCTTCTTAACCCCTTCATCTGACTCCTTGGCCATATCCGGGTGGGTATAGGTGTGGTTGCCGATTTGGTGGCCGGCATCCCGCACCTTACGGGCAATTTCAGGATACTTCTCGACGAAGCCCCCCATCATGAAGAAGGTAGCCTTCACCTGGTGCTTTTCTAAGACTGCCAGTAACTTCTCTGTCACTTCTGGGTTAGACCATCGTCAAAAGTTAGACTGATCAGTTTACGGTGGTCAATGGCAGAGCCTGACAAGCCGTCTGCTAGGCTAGCACAAGACCAGAGGGCCTCGATGCTTTCCTTGGATAAGTTATCGTCGGTGGCATTTTTAGCTACTGCCTTGGCGAAGTCTTTGGCCTTATCCTTGAGTTGGTCGCTCAAGTCCTGGGCATCGGTATGAGCCTCAATCTTTTGGATATCTTGCTCGATGGCCTGAAGAGTAGCCACGTTCGTGTCCACCGTCGCTTGGTCGACGGTCGTCCCCAAGGACAAGTCGTTAATCGCCGCCGTCACCTTATCTTTCAAAGTAAAGACTTGATCAGCCTCCGCAATCAGTTCTTGGATGGCTTGCCCTAGGGCATCTTGCTTACCTACCTTAGTCACCGATTCATTGCCCGCCACGGTCTTAACAGTCTCAGCCGTCACACCCTCAGCTAATTTGGCCTGATGGTTGACCTGGCTACCTTGAATGAGGGCCTGGTCGCTAGCATAGAGCTGGCTCAGGGCTTGAATAGCTTGGTAACGGGCTTCTGCTGCTTGGTAGTCCTGCATAAGTCGGTAACCAGACCAACCTCCTAAGGCTTGGACCTTAGACTTGGCCGCCTCTAACTTGCTGGTCGAGATATCTTGAGCCAAGAAGTCTCGTTTCGGACTGAGGTAGAGGTCCTGAATGGCGCTCTCGGCTGCTTGGATGCTCTGGCTTGAACCCCCACGAATAAGAGGGAAAGCCACCCAGGCTAGCACTAGCACTGCTATAGTCCCTGCTAAGAGGGTCAAGCCTGTCCGGGTTGCCCGTTTTCTTAGAGCGGCTGGGTCTTGGGTAGGGCCTAGACTAGACTCTTCTGGAGCTTTAATAGGATCTTGCTTGCTTACTTGTTCTTGGTCTGACATGTCAAATCCGTCCTCTTCAACAATAATTTTGACTTAATTTATACAAATGGTGCAACAATCCGTAAGACAGCATCCCATAGCATACCAGTCAAGGTATTGCGGGTGTCTGCCAGGGTAATTTGGCGAGCCTGGGATTGGCTGGCCAGGAAATCCGCCTTGATAGTTGGAATAACTGGATGATTGTATAACATAGCGCTCAACTCAAAGTGCAGATAGAGGGAGCGGTAGTCCAGGTTAATGGTCCCCACACTGGCCAGACGATCGTCTGCCACAAAGGTCTTGGCATGGAGGAAGCCCGGGCTGAATTCATAAATCTTAACCCCTGCTTCAATCAAGGGACGATAGTAAGAACGGGTCATGCGGAAGACCATCTTCTTGTCCGGAATCCCCGGTGTCATAAGACGCACATCCACCCCACGTCTCGCCGCCAAGGTCATAGCCGTCTGCAATTCATAGGAAATAACCAGATAAGGCGTATAGATATAGACATAATCCTGGGCAATATTAAGCATATCGCGATAGACATTTTCACCTAGAGGCTCATTGTCCAAAGGCGTGTCGCCATATACTTGGACAAAGCCCTGAGAAGGATCGGCTAGCCTTAACGCCCGCTCCGCTAGGGTGTCATCTTTGAAGGTTTCATAGTTAATGTCCTTCTTAGGATAGAAGGCATTCCACATATCTAGGAAGAGCGTGGCCAAACTCCAGACACCCGGCCCTTCCAGGCGAATCAAGTTATCCTTCCAATAGCCAAAACGTTCGATTTCATTAATATATTCATCGGCTAGGTTCATGCCACCTGTAAAGCCCACCTTGCCGTCGACGACCACAATCTTACGGTGGTCGCGGTTGTTAACGGCCAGCGAAATCACTGGCGTAAAGGGATTAAACTGCAGGCACTTAATACCGATGGCCTCCATTTGAGCGACAAAGTCACTAGGCAGGGTGGTCAGCAACCAAAGTCATCATAAATCACCCGAACCTCCACGCCTTGGTCAGCCTTTTGCGCTAAGACTTCGAAGACCTGATCCATGAAGAGGCCTGGATTCATAATGAAAAATTCAAGCAATATATAGCGTTCCGCCGACCGCAAAGCCTCCAAAAGAGGCTCCAAGGCCAACTCACCCGCGGCGTAGTAATCCACTTGGGTGTCACCATAGACCGGTAAATTAGAGGTCTGTTCTATATAATAGCTGAGGCTGGCCAGCCGGGAGTCCTGCTCTAACAAGTGAGGATATGCCCCTGACACAGCTTGGCCGTAATCTTTGGCCACCTGATTGGCTACCTGGGCTGCCATGTGTCGGCTAGGCCGCTTGTTACCGAAGAGGGCATAGAAGAGCCCACCGAAGATAGGCAAAAGGCCCATTAAGATAATCCAGCTCATACGATAGGCCGGGTTCTCATTCTTACGAATCAGGTATAAGGTCATAATAACAGTAAAGACCCGTAGCAAGGCATCCAGTACCAAGGAGTAATCGATGATATTGAGAAAGACCGTGGCAAACCAGACTAGCTGAATCAGAATCAGGAGGGTCGTCACCAGGGCCCGCCCAGTAGTAAAACGACCGCGGAGTTTTTTAATCACGGTCCCCCTCCTCTGTTGCCTTGCTAGCAAAGTAGTCAGCCTCGACCGCCTCCCAATGCAGGCGCTCCTCCTGACCTAAGGTTCGGATAATACGGGCTGGGTTGCCTGCCGCTAGCACATCAGCCGGTAGGTCCTTGGTAACGATCGAACCTGAAGCCACGACCGTGCGAGGGCCAATCGTCACGCCAGGATTGACCACCACATTGCCACCTAGCCAGCACTCATCGCCAATGGTGATGGGCTTAGCCAGTTCAATCACGCGGTTGCGGACGCCAGCATCCAAGGGATGAGTCGCCGTATAGAGGCTGACCCGAGGCCCAAACATGACATTGCGGCCAATAGTAATCGGCGCCACGTCCAACATAATACAATCAAAGTTGGCATAGAAATACTCGCCCACTGAGATATTGCAACCATAGTCCACATAGAAGGGAGACTCAATATGACAACGCTGGCCAATTGCCGCGAAGGTATCTTTGAGAATCTGATAACGAGCTTCCCTTTCCGTCCGCGACAAGGCGTTATAGCGTTCCATTGCCAACCGCCCCTTGAAGCCCAATTGACGCAACTCCATGTCTGATGGATCATAAGCTTGCCCAGAAATCATTCGTTCATATTCGCGCATAGTAGTATCCCCCTTCTTAAGCTACTCCCTTCTATTATACCCGATGACGCCCCTTTGAAACAACTCTAAGTACCAAAAATGTGCGCTTAAATGAACACTTTTGGCCTCCTCTCACCATAGAAAAAGGGCTGGAAGTTACCTTCCAACCCTCTTATTTTTTAGCTTATTTACCGAAAGCTTCTAAGTAACGTGCCACCACGTTTTCTACTGTGAAGCCGAATTGAGCCATAACTTGGTCAGCTGGACCTGATGCCCCGAAGCCATCAATCCCCACCGTGACGCCGTCTAAGCCGACATATTTTTGCCAACCGAAGGTTGAGGCCATTTCAACAGACAGACGGTTGCGAACAGCATTTGGCAAGACAGATTCCTTGTAAGCTGCATCTTGCTCGTCGAAGCGGTTGAAGGCTGGGAAGGATACTACGGATACATCCACACCGTGTTCTTCACGTAATTTAGCTTGAGCTGCGACCGCTAAGGCTACTTCAGAACCAGAAGCCAGGAGTAAACCAGCAGGCACTTGACCTTGAGCTGGAGATACCACGTAAGCCCCTTTACGTACGCCTTCTTCTGCCAAGGACTGGCTATTAGCCAAGACTGGCAAGTTTTGACGCGTTAAGACTAACATACTTGGACGAGTTTGTTCTTCCAATGCCACTTTCCAAGCCACATAAGTCTCGTTAACGTCTGCTGGACGGAAGACGTTGAGGTTAGGTAAGGCACGGAAGGCAGCCAATTGTTCGATTGGTTCGTGGGTTGGGCCGTCTTCCCCAACTGCGATTGAGTCATGCGTCATGACATAGATTACTGGCAATTGAGATAAAGCAGCCAAACGTACTGCAGCCTTGAGGTAGTCAGTGAAGACGAAGAAGGTCCCGCCGTAAATCTTAGACCCACCATGGAGGGCTATCCCGTTCATGGCAGCGGCCATGCCGAATTCACGTACCCCAAACCAGATGTTGCGGCCCGCGTAGTTGTCAGGCATGAAGTCTTGTTCTTGGCTGTTCATGGTCTTGTTAGAACCAGATAAGTCAGCAGAGCCACCCCATAGGAAAGGCACGCCTTGGCCTAAGGCTTGGATAGCCTTGAAGCTTGAGTTACGGCTTGCGTCAGCTGCTGTTTCTGGACCTACTAGTTTCAGACCTGCATCATAGCCTTCTGGCAATTTACCTTGGAAGGCAGCCACTAAGGCAGCAGCCTTTCAGGGTGAGCGGCCTTGTAGGCTTCGAATAACTGGTTCCAAGCCTCATTGGCTTTGGCGCCACGAGCTTGAACTTTTTCAGCGAAGAGTTGTGCGGCTTCTTCTGGCACAGTGAAAGCAGGGTAATTCCAGCCGTATTTAGCCTTGGTTGCGGTCCAATCTTCTGAACCTAAAGGCGCCCCGTGAACCTTAGCCGTCCCTTCGTTCTTAGAACCAAAGCCGATCACGGTCTTGATTTCGATAATAGTTGGTTGGCTAGTGTGAGCCTTAGCTGCTTCAATGGCAGCAGAAATAGCATTCAAGTCGTTACCATCTTCCACGCGGAGATAATGCCAGCCTTGGGCTTCAAAACGGTCTTTAACATTTTCTACGAAGGCTTGAGATAGGTCCCCGTCCAAGGAAATATCGTTAGAATCGTAGAGCACTACTAATTTACCTAATTGGAGCTTACCGGCTAAGGAGCAGGCTTCATAGGCTACCCCTTCCATTAAGTCCCCGTCACCACAGAGGGCATAGGTGTAGTGGTCGATCACTGGGAAGTCAGGCGTGTTGTAAGTCGCGCCTAAGTGGGCTTCAGCCATGGCCATGCCGACAGCTGTCGCAATCCCTTGACCTAAAGGACCAGAAGTCGCTTCTACCCCATGCGTGTGACCCACTTCTGGGTGACCAGGGGTCTTGCTGCCTAACTGGCGGAAGTTCTTCAAGTCATCAATGCTTACATCAAAGCCAGCGGTATGCAACAGGCTGTATAGTAAGGCTGAACCGTGGCCTGCACTGAGGATAAAACGGTCGCGGTTGAGCCAGCCAGAATCCTTAGCGTTAACATTCAAGTGGCCTGCCCACAAGGCATAAGCCATCGGTGCCGCCCCCATTGGTAAACCTGGGTGACCTGAATTAGCAGCTCAATTTGGTCTACACTCAGGGTCCGTAAGGTATTGACGGCGAGTAAGTCTTTTTCATTAAACATGCGCATATCTCCTTTGCTTTGTTGCTTGCCTTTATTGTAACACGAATCGGTCGAAAATCGAACAAATTAAATGTTCGAATGCTCAAAAATCAATCGATTAATACCTGCCAACGCTCACCCGCCTGATAGGCCTCATGGCAGAGTGCGATTTGTTGGTAGGAGCTTTTGGCTTCAAAGAGTTCCGGCAAGTCATCCGGAGCGAAAAATTCTGCTGCCAGGGTCTCGACATTGGCCTGGAAGTTTTGGGACTGATAGTCACACTCGATGAAGCACTTGAGAATAGTGAAGGGATTATGACCTGGATTATGCAGATTACGGTCTTGTATCATAACCAGACGCTTAGCCTGACCGACGACACCCGCTTCCTCCCACAGTTCCTTGAGGGCATTGGAAGTCAAAGTCTCCGTCACATCCATCCAGCCACCTGGCAGGGCCCAGCGCCCATCGGCTTCCTGAACTAGCAGAATCTTTTCGTCTCGCCAGACCACCGCTCGGGTATCGACCTTAGGCGTCTGATAGCCATATTCGCCATCAAAGCCTAGGTCCAGCTGCTCCCGGGTCAAATTAGACCTTTGGGCAATCAGTTGCTTGGCGATGACTTGAATCCGCTCGTAGCGCTCGGTGTCGAAGACATCCTTAGAATAGAAGACACCCGCTAAGCCAATGGCAATGAGTTCCTTTAACAAGTTTAGAATATCCAAAGGTATCCCCCAATCTTCAGAACTATGCAAGCAACTTGTTATGCTCGTATAAGATATCGCGCTAACTCAAATGCTATTATATAACTATAATGGCATACCTTTTTTTATAATCCGAACCTGGACCGATGATAATAAACTCTTTGTCAAATCAATATCAGAAGCCTTTAAAATATTGCTACACTGACGTCTAATTTCCGATTTTTTAGGAACATCTATAATTCTAAAAGTATTCAGAACGAAATTATTATCTTTATATTCTGCTTCTATAAATCTATCGGAGTGATCTCCATTACTAAGTAATGTATCGAATAATACTCTCCCCTCATGCAATCCTATCGAAGCAATCTCCTCGCCAATACTATCTAGTTTCGACAAAGGGGGGGCATACGAGCACGAGAGAACTATAACGTCATATCCCGTTTCTCTTGCTTCTACTACCTTAAACACATTATCTCCCCCTTTCTAAATTATTAGCTAATTATTCTATAGTATTCGTCAATTTTTGTCAAACATTTACCTATCTTTTCTGTAGCCTCTTCCTTTGTTTCTATAGTGCGTGTTTCTTCAATACCAGTCTCATTAGGCATCTCCCAATGAAAATAAATGTGCCGCTCTTCTTTGATTATTTGATATACCCCAGAAAGATAGTCTACTATAGCGTCCGCTTTATCAAGATTATTTTCTCTAATTATTTCCTTTGAACTGGGATTAAGCTGATAGTTTGTTCCGTTAAACATGTTAAAAGAGCTATTATTTTGATTTACACTTATAATACCAAGATTATAAAGAACTTGTTTTAAATGTGCTTCTAACGATCTATACGCATTGTATGTTAATGCTGTGTAGTCAATATATTCGAATGAACTAAACATAAACCATAGCGCCTGAAGAACACAATTTCTAAACTTACTCTCACTTATGTTGTCATAGGCAAAAGGAAATTGCTCTCGGAATTGCATTTCAAGATACTCTCGATCCAACGAAACAGATTGTTCAGATTGTTTCAATGATACACTGGTATCCTGGATATCTATATCTAATAGATGAAGGATAGTCCATACAGTTTCCGAAAATAATATTGTATATCTGCCTTGAATTAATAGGGTATTTTGTTTTCTTGAATTAAGGTATAGATGAATCGTTAATTTATTACTTTGATAATCTTTAAATTGCCAAAAAATATGTTCAGGCGTCGTTGATTCATTGTCCTTAAGAATCTGTGCAACATGCTCCGACTCCTTTACCAATCCCACTATCGTCCTAGCATCACTTTCTTTAATACCATAGAACGTCTGCCAAGGGTCTTTTTTCGAAACCTCTGCTGGTAGCGAACATTGTTCCGCAATATACTTACATAACTCTTTTCTAAATTCTAAATTTTCGCGACTGCCCCCTGAATATCCTAGTGTAGTACTTCCATCATTTCTAACCCATATATCAAGAAATTCTCTCTTTCCATTCAATCTCATTATTAACCTACTCTGATATGTGGCAACACATACAAGTTTATCTTCTATTTCCCAACCTTCTGACTTATCTACCATAAACTGTCTTGCAACTTGCAAAATCATATCTCTGTTAAGATTTAAATTCTTAAATTCCGAACTCACAACTCTCACCCACTAAAATTTAATGATATATTCAAACTGCTCATTGGCTAGAATAAATACTTTTAATTCATTATGATTAAGATCCATTATATACTCCCATTTTTTGACATCAGAAATTTTCTTTCCACTTTCCTTCCATTTACTTTTTATATACTTCAATATATTTTTTTCGCTAATCACAAGGCTATCATATAGAATAACCTTCTCTTCTTGTATCACACTACTTGCCTCTTCTAAATATCTTCTAAAATCAGTATCTATATTATCAGACTCCTCATAATTTATTTTGCCCTTTAAACCGGTAGTATTACTAGTAAAATTCATAATAGCTTCTTTAGCCAATCTATCAGCTATCTCATTGAACTCAACTCCACTATGCGCTTTGATTTTCTTAAAGTTAACTTTAATTTTTGAGGATAAAAAAGCTATCCTTTCTGAATAGTCTCTAGATATTTTTTTATTAGCCTTCCATTCATTAAGTGCCCACGCTCGAATTCCTTCAAAATCGTAACAAATGGTTATCTCCCCCTCTCCCTCCTGAATTGCCCACTCAATTGCACGGATAGCCGCAAATACTTCCCCAGCTATTTGATAACTCTCTACATACTCAATATCCGATCCTGCAAAAGAGGTTTCATGTATTATTTTATTTTTTGAGACAATCACTATTCCTGAACCATACACGCCCATCTCTGAATTAAAAGATCCATCAACATATGCCTCTACGGTTGATGAAACACTTGAAGGCGATTCATGTAAGTAATTTTCTGCTTCAACTAAAGAGGAGAACGATTTGTATTTTGCACCAGAATATCCCTTAACTTGCTTTTCTGCGTCACTCCAGCTTTCAAAAATACCGATTTCTCGGCCAACCTTTACTGCATAGTACCTCATTACTTCACCCATCTTCTCCTATCGCTCTATATGTATTTGTTTACTAAGATTTGATTGATGCATCACATAGAGATTTATTAAAATTCCTAATTGCGATAACCATCAGATTATTGTTGTTCAATATTATGTAATTGCGTTGAAAAAAGAGGCCACAAGGGCCTCAGGGTCTTGCAAGATTAGAATGAACCTTCGTCTTGCAAACCCCGAAGAAGTTCTTGGAAGGCTTCTTCAGAATCAACTACGTGGAAGGATGTGCTGCAGCACCCTACGCCACAATGACCATCCGCATGGTCTTGTGCGGCCAATTCTTCATCTTCAATGTTTTCGATTTCTAATGGATTATCTTTTACCATAATACCGCCTCCGCTTGCTTTTGATAACGCTATTATACCAAATTTATCAGGCCTTGTATAGAGACACGCTTAATCCAAACTAGCCAGGCCCAATCAAAAAGGGACAGGAAGTCACCTTCCTGCCCCAAGGGCTTATTTTCTAAACTTTGCTTCCATGCGATAAATGCGGTGACCACGCGAAGAGAATTTCTCCTCATATTCGGTCATGACATTATCAGGGAAGTCTGACTGGTGCAAGTCTAACCAAACTTGCTTGAAGTAGAGGCCATACTGAGACATGCTGGCCAAGGAATATTCGAAGAGACCTTGGTTGTCGGTCTTGAAGTGAATCTCCCCTTCTGGCACCAGAATCTCCTGGTATTGAGCCAGAAAATCAGGCGAGGTCAGACGACGCTTGGCATGTTTTTTCTTAGGCCAAGGATCGCTGAAGTTGAGGTAAACCAGGGACACTTCACCCGGCGCGAAGTACTGGTTGAGATTGCGGCCATCAGCGTGAAGAATCTGCAAGTTAGGTAAGTCTTCCCGGATTTGATGTTCCAAGACGGTCACGATGACACTGGTTTGAATTTCAATGCTGATGTAGTTAATTTCAGGATGGCGCTTAGCCATTTCCACGATAAAGCGTCCCTTACCAGAACCGACTTCGATATGAATAGGCTGTTCCTTGGCGAAACGCGTCTGCCACTGGCCACGGAGTGTCTCCGCCTGCTGAGGCACATACTGAGGATGGGCATCCAGTTTATCCTGGGCCCAAGGTTTATGACGTAATCTCATAACTTAGAAAAACTCCTTTGGTTGATGGGCGAGGCGACGCTTCTCAGCTTGCGCCCCCTGGTAGATAGACTTCAAGAGTAGGACCAACTCGTTCATACGGTCGAAGCGGTTCTCCTGGTAATAGTGTTTGATAATGAGCAGACAGTTAATCTGGCTATACCACTGGACCCGCTTATAGGTGGTGGAATCGAAGCGCAGGCCATAGGTCTTCATCCATTGGGTCCAGTCGCTTGGCTGGTAATACTCACAGAGTAAACGGCTGAGGTCACTAAGCGGATCGGCAATGCGGACATTCTCCCAGTCTACTAGGTAGAGCTGGCCATCTTCTGCTTCCAAGAAATTAAGGTGATGCAAGTCCCCATGGCAGACACAGTAGTTAACATTATAGAAGTCATCATCCAAGGCATCTTCCAGAGAATGAATGACTTCATTGAAAAAATGATGTTGACAAAGCGCTGCTGGCAGGTCTTTGAGATAGAGTGCAATAAAGTCCAAGGGATAGAAGAGTTGGTCTTCACTGCGTTTAAGCATCATGAGCAGGTAGTCGGATTGATGAATGGAACGGATTAATTGAATAACCTTTTCTTGGCCCATGTCTTCTCGACTAAGGAGTCGGCCATCCTTCCATTCTTGGGCCACTAGGAGATCTCCTGAATAGGTCCGCTGGGTCCACATGAGCTTAGGGGTAATCCCTTGGGCTGACAAGGCCGCCAAGAAAGGTGAGGAGTTGCGCTTGAAGAAGACGCGTTCGTTATTCTTAACACCCATATAGGCGTCGCCACTAGCGCCCCCGATGGGGGTCATTTGCCAGTCCTGTTCTTGTCCACCGCGCATCTAGGCGCCTCCTCTCTCATAAGCATACAGTCCATTTTACCATGGAATGGACCCAGGTAAAACACTTTTCCACTAAATAGTTGATGTAAGCGATTCCTGTCTAGAGTTCAATCACTAAGCTTACACTCAAATTTCAGTCCTAAGGCCGATGGCAGCCACCAGCTCCTATGTTAGACTAGAATCGATTAAGAAAGGAGTGATTCCTATGGAAGCTAGACTCACCCAAGCATCCAATAAACAACTCAGTAAACTGATCGTATCCAATCTAGCCGGTACGCTCGGATCGGCCATCCTAACCTTCGTCATCGGCTTGATTATCCTAAAGCACAGTGACTCAGCCCTCTACTTCGGCCTGTCCCAGGCAGTAGGACCAGTGGTTTCCCTGCTACTGCTGCCCTTTACCGGTAGCCTCGTCGATAAATACAACAAACAACACATCATTGTTTGGGCTCAAGGTCTCAGTATCCTAGCCTTGGGGCTCTTCGCCGGTTTTATTGCCACCACCCATCTGACTAGTAATCTGCTTATGGTCTTCCTGCTCTTGATTGCCCTCAAGATTTCCGACCAATTCCTGTCCACTGCTTCGATGGCAGCCGCTACCAACCTAGTTGTTGAGGAGCACGTCCATAAACTCAAGTCCATCGAACAAACCATTGGCGCTCTGTCTCAATTTATCGCGCCTATTGCTGGGGTTGCCCTCTATGCCATGCTACCCCTGGAATACCTAGTAGGGCTAGAGATTGTCTTAGAAGCCCTCGTCATTATCATTACTCTAACCCTTAACTTCCGCCTCGTTGCGCATCATCAGGCGGATGCCCAAGCCTCTCTCTTCAGCCTCTTCAAGGAAGGGCTGGACTTTATCAAGGCCCACAAGAAATTCCAACATACCGTGGCTCTCTTCATGTTCATTAACCTCCTGATTACAGGGGTCATTGTGGGCATGCCTTATGTCCAAGTCAAAGTCCTCCACTTCTCAGATTACTACTACGGCCTAACGGAAGCTGCGCTCAGCCTAGGCTTCATCTTAGTGGGGATTTACCTCTCCGCTCGTAAGGCTATCCGCTATCCACTACTCCTAGCCTGGAAATCCATCCTCACCATTGGCGGCCTGGTTGCTCTTATGGGGGCTGTCCTCTGGTTACCTCTGTCAACAGATGCCTTCTTCGCCTTCTTCCTCCTTATTAGTTTAATCTTTGGTGGTATCTCAACGGCCGTTAACATTCCCATGATGACTTGGGTCACCCAGATTGTACCCACTCACTATCAAGGCCGGATTTTTAATATCGTCTCAACGGCTTGCCAGCTCCTCTCGCCCCTAGGCATGGTCATCTTCTCCTTAGGTTTCGACTACTTGCCAGCTAGCCTACTCTTCCTCTTATGCGGCGCTATTATGATAGGCGTGACCGCCTACTGGCCTCGCTTCTACAAGGTCAACATTTTAAGCAACCAATTAGAAGACTAACCTCAACTAAGACCCAGCCACTAGCCAAGCTAGTGGCTTTTTTTCATATTAAAAAGGACTGGCAATATCTTCCAGTCCTTTGCTCTCTTATATATCTAAGAAACGGCGGATTGAGCGGCCTGCCCCTAGGCGACCTAAGACAATCCCAATCACCAGGAGTCCTGCTCCTACATAGGCCAGAATTGGCATGGTGGCTACCAGTTGGAGATTCGCTAGTCCTAAGAAGCCCGGCAAGTAGCTATGGGCTCCTTCATAGATGCCATACAAGGCACCAAAGGCCAGAAGACCCGAAATCAAACCAATATAGGCCCCTTCATATTTGAAAGGCGCGCGAATGTAGCGCTTGGTTGCCCCTACTAGGCGCATAATCTCGATTTCTGTGCGGCGGGCCAAAATAGTCAGACGAATAGTGTTAGACACCAGGAGTACCGCAAAGACAACGAAGATAGAGGCCAGTACGGCTAGGACGATCCGCACAGCATTGATGTTGCCTAGAATGGTCTCAACGTCTGTGGAACCATAATTGGCAGCTTCTACCTTGGCTAGCTTACGAATATCTTGGGCTACCTTATCTAGGTTTTCACCCTTATCCACTGAGACTACATAAACGTTATTGAGGGGGTTCTTATCCCCTTCGATGACATCGAAGTCAGAGGTGATCGTCTTCTTGTAGTGCTCTAGTTCCTCATCCTTGCTGCGATAGACCACATCCGTGACATGCTCCAGGCCTTGGATTTGCGTCTTGAGTGTCGCTTCTTCTTCTTCTGTCGCGATACGGTCAATCAGCACCCGTACTTGGAAGGTCTGTTCGATATTTCGCGTCGCTTCATTAATGTTAGTCCAAATTAGGACGAAGCTCCCAATCATAATCAAGGTTAAGGTCATGGTGAAGATGGACACCAAGGTCATGAGCCCGTTACGGAAGAGGTTACGGAAACCGTCGCGAATATGACGGAAGAAACTTCTAATGGCTCTCATGGTAATCCCCCTTCCGGTCATCGCGGACAATCCGTCCACCTTCCAGCACCACTACCCGGTGTTGGAAGTGGTCCACGAGGGTATCGTTGTGGGTCCCCATCAAAATGGTGGTCCCCCGGCGATGAATCGATTCGAGGACACGATGAATACCCATGGCTGTCTCAGGGTCCAAGTTACCAGTTGGCTCATCCGCAATCAAAATAGCTGGCCGGTTGGCAATAGCCCGAGCAATGGCCACCCGTTGTTGTTCCCCACCTGATAATTGATTTGGATAGGATTTGGCCTTATGGGCTAGGCCCACTAATTCTAAAACTTCCTTGACCCGGGCTTTAATAGTCCGGCCACTCTCGCCCGTTACCTCTAGGGCATAGGCGATATTTTCGTAGACGTTCAATTTAGGCAGCAACTTGAAGTCTTGGAAGACTACCCCTACCGTCCGGCGCAAATGTGGCACTTGACGCTCCTTGAGCTTGTTGAGGTTAAAGTCCCCTACTCGGATAGTTCCGCGGGTCTGCATTTCTTCACGATAAAGTAACTTCATCAGGGTTGACTTACCGGAGCCACTTGGCCCAATCAAGTAGACAAACTCCCCTTTGTCAATAAAGAGGTTGATGTCGCGTAGGGCAATGGTCCCCTTGTCATATTGTTTGCTGACACGTTGTAATTGAATCATCTGGTCACCTTCTTTCTCTTTCTTTTTCTAAAATTGGTCACTCTAAGTCTACCACATTCCCTCGTCCACTGGGTCACAAGGAGATGTCAATTGTGTATCAGGAGGCTGAGTCGCCCATTTGCCATTTGAGATAGGCATCAATAAAACCGTTGAGGTCGCCGTCCATGACGGCTCCCGTGTTACCCACTTCGTAGCCAGTCCGGTGATCCTTAACCATGGCGTAAGGATGGAAGACATAGGAGCGAATCTGGGAGCCCCAAGCAATGTCTTTTTGTTCCCCCTTGAGGGCGGCTAATTCCTTGGCCTTGTTCTCTTCCTCTAATTGGTAGAGCTTGGCCTTAAGCATAGCCATGGCTAAATCCCGGTTCTGGAACTGGGAACGTTGGGACTGGCTCTGGGTCACAATGCCAGTTGGGATATGGGTAATCCGAATAGCTGAGGAAGTCTTGTTGATGTGCTGACCCCCAGCCCCTGATGCCCGATAGGTGTCGATCCGCAAATCATCGGGGTTGATGTCGATTTCGATGGTATCATCCAACATAGGCGTCACTTCTACCGAAGCAAAGGAAGTATGGCGCCGGCTGTTGGAGTCAAAAGGCGAAATCCGCACCAAACGGTGTACCCCTTTCTCTGACTTGAGATAGCCATAGGCATTGTGGCCTTCGATTTCCAAGGTCACACTCTTAATACCCGCTTCTTCCCCGTCTTGATAATCCAAGACTGTTACCTTGAAGCCCTGCTTATCCGCCCAACGCTGGTACATACGCAAGAGCATGCTACCCCAGTCCTGGGACTCGGTCCCGCCAGCCCCTGGGTGAATTTCCAGGATGGCATTATTGGCATCATGAGGTCCAGACAGGAGCAACTTCATCTCGTAGGCATCCAGGTCTGCTTGGACTTGGGCCACTTGACCTTCCGCTTCGGCCAAGATGTCAGCATCTTCTGTCTCTTCATAGAGTTCAAGGGCCACTTCAATGTCGGCCACGCCTTCTTCCAAGGCATGAATAGTCGAGTAAGTCTCCTTAGCTAAGTTAAGTTGGCTGATAATTTTCTGAGCCTTTTCGTTATCATCCCAGAAATCAGGCGCCGACATCTGATGTTCGTAGTCGGCAATATCTGCTTCTAAAGCCTCTAAGTCAAAGAGACCCCCTGAAGCTAGCTAATTGGTTATTGGCTTTGTCAATGAATTGACGAATTTCATATAATTCCATAATCAACGCTCCTTCGTTTAGTCAATCACCTTATTGTACCACGCAAAACCTAGTGGGACAATGGTAAAAGGCCCCACCAGGGGGCCTAGGGCTTGAATTGTGCCTAGTTTTAAACTTCTAAGCGCTGACGCAACTGGTCGGCCAAAGCGCACAAGGAGGCCCGGCGACGGTCTAAGTCAGCTTGTTGGCGGTCTAAATCTGCTAGCTCTTCCTCCACAACCGCCAAATTCTCCCGCCATTGAATCTCGGTCCCACAAGCCGTCTCATGCAATTCCTTAATGCGTTTAATGGCCTTGACCGATAAACCCAGGGCTCGCAGTTCCAAAATATTGGTCAAAGCCGCCTCATGTTCAGGCAACCACTGATACTTGCCGGCCACCTTATCAGGCACCACGAGACCCTCTTCAATATAGAATCTCAGAGTGTCGCGACTGACCTGGTATTTGGCTTCAATCTGACCTGTCTGTAACATTTTTGGGTTCCTCCTCTTGACAGGGGCTTAGCCCCTCAGGTTTTACTAGAGATAGTAACCTACAAGGAGGCCCTATCATGAAATTATCTTACTAACACTTTTAGCCCTCTATGCCCTAGCCATGCTAGGCGCCAGTCTTTATAGCCGGCGCCCCGGTCTGGCTTGGCTGACCGGATTTAATGTCTTCTGCGCCTTGAGTCTTATAGCAGCCAGCCTAGCCACCTGCTTGGGCTGGCTAGCCCATGGCCCGGCCTGTTTTTGGCTAGGTTTGGCGCTATTCAGCCTGATGATCTGCGCCCTGCTCAACGGCCATTATCTACTAGGCAGAATACAGGCACGTCATCTCCTCATTCGTGGCGGCTTGTCTCTAATCCTCTGGCTAGCCTACTGGCTCAGCTAAGCAAAAGAGCCGACCTTAGGGGTCCGGCTCTTTTTTGGTCTTAACCTAGCAAGTCCCGCAATTTATCGAAAGTCTTGCCATTACGGATAGTAATCTGCGGGTAGAAGTCCTCCTTGAGCAAGTACTTGTGGTAGGAAGTCTTGAGGTATTCACTTTCCGTGTATTTGCCCCAGAAGACCGCTCGGTCCCCGAATGAACCACTTCATCGTGTAGGGGCATGGCCTGAATGCGGGCCTTCATATGCTCATAATCCACCTGATCGGTGTAGAAGAGCACATCACGACGTGCCAAGGGCTCCTGCCACCAGGCCGGCACTTGTGCGGCATCCGCCAAGTAGGCATCGCGACTTAAGATTACATGATAAATAGTAAAGGGATAAGTCGCTAACATATCACCAATCTTAGCCTTGATACGCTCCAAAGGCTCCTCCGTCTCGAAAAAGGCATTCCCACTATTGATGTAGGTAGTGACTGCTTCATAACCCAAAGCCTCAATCTGAGCTCTAAGTTCACTCATAACTACCTTGTTCTTGCCACCCACATTAATTCCGCGAAGTAATAAAAGATATTTCATAAATTTCAAGTCACTCCCTATCTGGCTCCTATTATAGCATAGTTTAGTGCTTGTAAGTCTATTATGCGCATAAAACCCCGCTCCTAGTTTGAGGAGCGGGGTCCTATGATTTAAGCTATTTTGCCCAATTGGCTACTAGGAACTGGATGGTATAGAGATAATCCTCGTGCTGAAGGGTAAGAGTAGTCACAAATCTTGTTTCAACGCGACCATACATCTCCCAAGGCACCTCTGTCACTTCTAGGTCAAGAAATTGCGTGCCTTCTATTCTGTCTCGTTTTTCTTTCTTGACACTTAAGATCTGTAATAACTCTAATCGATGCAAGTCACCTTCAGGGCTAACCAGGCTCAGATGGACCTCATCCCCAAAAAGGCGTCCCTCAATATTAGTCAGCTTAAAATCCTTAGTGAATAGAGGTGCCAAACTTTCCTTGAAACGCTGGGTGTCTTTGGATTCAATGGGGTTGGTTGGCGGGCAATGTCTCAGTTCATCCTCTGCTTGATGTGTTTGTACCTCGATTTGTAAATCCCTTGCCTTCCCGTAAAAGTTGAGAAAGGAATGGGTGCCATTAAACGCATATTGCCCGTCTATGGGGTCATCCACTAGGAACCAATGGTGGAAATAACCAGGGGCAACCATAGTGCGTACATAAGGCTCTCTCGGGGTTCGATCATCCCCCCAGCCGGTCCACTCTAAATTATCAATGTCGATGATGGCATAATGTGTGACTCGGTTATCAAATTCATCCACCCAATAATCAATCCGAGATAAAAAGTTACTAGCACGCCAATCTATAATATTAGAATCGTAACCATAATACTGGTCAACATAGGCTTGTAAATTCTCTGTTTTAATTGAAAACACCTCCCCATGGTGTATGAGCCGTTGATAGCTAGCTTTTGACATACTACTTTTTATGTGCAAAAAATCACCGTTTAGTCACATTGTAAGGGTTCCCTATCGAAAAATCAAGCAACTTTTCAAACACACCACACTAAACTGAGGATTTTATCTCATCCTAACACTAAGCATAGAAACAACCTCGCTCCTATGTCTCAGGAGCGAGGTTGTTTTTTATTGCAGTTGCAAGATACCATAATACATTAGCAGTTGTATGACGCTAACTAATAGGTTATTCCCAATATGGAGGGCGATGGAATCGATTAGCTGATTCCGGCGTCGGAAGCTGAGGTAGAGCCCTAGGCTCATGCCTCCATAAAGTAACCACTCGAAGAGTGTGCTAGATCCATGCATGTAGCCGAATAGGGCTGAGGATACCAAAGCGGCAAACCAACCAAAATGACCGTTGAGACAGAAGAGTTTCTTGAAATATCCGCGGAAAATGATCTCTTCACTAATTGGCCCAATGACCGAGATAAAGAAATAAGCAATCCATAGGCTAGGCTCTGTTGCAACTCCTAACATACCGCCTAAGGCCGCATCATTCCCCGTCATTTCTTGAGAGGAATGCATAGCTCCGTAAAGGAGTGAAATCGCTATTCTCATAGCAATAGTAGATAGAATTGAAATCCCCAAATCTTTCCACCCAAATTGGAATTTTTCCCCAGAATGCTTATAGTAGAGCCAAAGGAAAACAGAAACGAAGATAATTCCCCCTACTAAGGTTCCAAGCATGAAGATTGTTTGCTGATCGCCCAAGATAGATACTAAGAAATTAAAAGCTAGGTTCTGAGGGAGTAAACCCACATTGAGAATTACTCCCATCAGAGCAATGGCTAGCGGCCAATATAGCCATTTCCGACCTATTGACCCTTCTGCCTCGACACCGCGGACTTGGATAGCAAGTCGATGCCAAGCAACCAAGGCCACCATCCCACATACACCCAATAGGGCAATACTTAAGTCTAGGGCGTGAAGATAGCCGGTTTCCTCAGGCAGATTCATCAAGAGCACATACTCTCCCACGACCAGACCAATGGTCACAATATAAGCCAACAGCATCAACATGCTCCGCACCCAGGTACTGCCTCGACTATAGAGTTCGGAGACATTAGACCATTGGGTGACAGGCTCCAGATAATCCTTGCTGTAGGACCAGCTAGACCAAGCTAGGCTGACCACCAGCCAGGTTAAGATTAGGCAGCCGATGACCCACCACTCCATGCCTAAGAAGAGGCAGAGACCAATCAATAAGACTAGCGCCAGTGGGCTTTGCAGACCAACTAATAACCAGAATTTTTTCTTGAGATAGCCCATTAAATCCATTGGCAGGGTCTTGATATAGGCCAGATTGTCCTTTTCCAAGGAATGGCCCATCATAGCTAGGCCACCATAGCCGGCGTTAAAGCCAGCAATAAAGATTACTAGGAGCATGAGGGGCGCTAGGTAGTGAGCTTGCACCAATTCCGTTAGCAGTTCTGGTTTTTCTGACAAGCCCCCTAGAATGGCTATCAGGAAGATATAAGGGAAAATGCTACTCATCAGGATGGCCTGCATGAGCACCGAGCCCTCGCTTACCAGACGCCAAACGTAGGTTTTGACCCAGGCTAGACGCCCCTGACTACCAAAACGATAGATGCGGCTCTTGCGCTGACCTATGCCGGATTGGCTGGAAGTTGTCAGGGCTGCTTCGTAAAATTGCGGCACTACTTGAAGCCGCAAGAGGATTTGGAGCGCCACTAAGACGGCTAGCCAAGGCAAGAGCCCCAGCCAGGCATTGATTTGTCCTGGATTCATCACTAGGTCATAGAAGGGCATAAAAATCTGTGCCAGGCCAGATAGATTACTAAAATCCTCCCGACTGCCATTGATTTGGAAGACCGCCCAGAAGGTGATAATCATCACCAAAGCCATGAGCAGATTGGAAGCCAATTGTTTGTGTTGACGGAAAACAGAAGTTTTGGTCAAATAATGGGCTAGCACAATCAGTAAGGAAATGATGGTGGCCAGAATCAGACTAAAGCCTAGCAAGGCTAGCGGCAAGGTCAAGACCAACAAGCCGGGACTCTGAATGGCTAAGAGAATAAAGTAGCAGAGGACTGGCAAGATGGTAAAGAGAATGACCATCAGAGCCGACAAGAGCTTGGCCAGCATAATTTCGCCCTCGGTATAGGCGTAGGGCCGGTAAGCTTGTAGGTCGCCACTTTCATAGAAGACATTGTAGAAGGTCATAAAGCCCTGTCCCAGCATCATGAGCACGAAGACGGAAACAATCACCGTAAATCGCATGGGTGCCCCAGCCAGTTGGAAGAAGCCATTCATAAAGCAAAAGAGAAAGACATACATTGCCCCTACCAGTAGGTACTGGCGGATGAGAATCATGGGTACGTCTAGCTTCTTATTAGGGTTAGCCGCCTGTCTTTGGCGATAACGCACGAGGGCACCAGCCTGACCCGCATAGAGGATATTGACCCGCATCAATTGCCATATCATTTTAAGACGCATGAGACTCGCCTTCTTCCTTACGCCCTGCCAAATTCAAATAGATAGCTTCCAGGCTTTGGTCGGGATGTTCCGCCTTGAGTTCCGCCACGGTCCCATAGAAGATTAATTCCCCCTTCTTAAGGATGGCCAGGCGGTCACAGAGCTGCTCGGCTACTTCTAGCACGTGGGTAGAAAAGAGAACCGTTTTGCCCTTATCGGCATGGGCCCGCATGAGTTGCTTGAGATCAAAAGCAGCCTGAGGATCCAAACCGGTCATAGGTTCATCGAGCACCCAAATATCAGGGTCAGACAAGAGAGCTCCAATGACGAAAACTTTCTGCCGCATACCGTGCGAGAAGGTCTCAATGACTTCATAACGGTGGTCGGCAAAATCAAAGAGACCAAGCAGATCTACTAGTCGATTTTCATAATCCTGCTTGTTTAGGCCATAAGAGGCAGCCACCAAGTCCCAGAATTCCTGAGCCGTCAGGCGTAGGAAGAGGTCTGGTGAATCGGCTACATAGCCAATCTTTTGCTTGATTCTTAGCCGGTTGCTAGCCAAGTCTAAGCCATCGACTAGGATTTTGCCTGCAGTCGGGTTAATAACAGATACCAGGGATTTGATGGTAGTGGATTTACCGGCCCCATTATGGCCGATTAGGCCGACAATTTGGCCTTCTTGGATGCTAAGGTTGAGATTTTTGAGGGCTTGAGTGGCCCCGTAAGTTTTAGAGACGTCTTGGAATTCAATCATGGGAATTACCTCCTAATCTGCTGATTACTTCTTATTTTTTCTCTGTTGCCAATAAACAAATACGAAGAAACTAAGGCCTAGAATGAGGCCAATGCTAATGCGTAGGGTCGAATCCATCTGAATGAGGGATTCCTGCCAGTAGCCCATGCCACGAGACAGGGCGATGGCAATCAGACCCATACCTGCCAGAATGGCTAGCCATCTTAAATAGTTAGTTTTCATGGTCATCCTCCTCTTGACTTGCGTCTAGGTCTTCTTCTAGGCCTGCTTGGCCATCTCGTAAGCGCCGACGTCCTACTGTATAGGTCACAACCCCGAAGAAGACACCTCCTAAGGCATTAATGATAATGTAGCGCCACTGGGTCAGATGGGCCATGCCATCTTCCCCCAAGAGGGCCCCGATGGCTGCTAGCGAAAAGTGCATCCAAACACCGAAGAAGATTCCCGCCTTAAGGGCCGACCAGACTAAGTCTTTGAGGGCTTGCTGGACCTTGTTAGGTTCGACTTCTAAGGCATCTAGCTTAAGGCGATGAACCTTGGTCGCCACATAGGTGTTGAGTCCTAGTAGAACCAAGAGATTACATCCAAGCATGCCCCAAAAGGCCCACTCGGGTTGGAAATACCAGACAAAATAAGCTACGACGTTGGCCAAGCCAAGATAGGGCAGCAAGATCAGATAGGCCTTGTTGCCAATCTTATTGATTTCGGCCATGCGATATTCGTCTAAATTCTGTACCCCGTAAAAGCGGCGGATCCAGTTCTCCCAACTAAATTTCTTATGCTTGTGTGGTTGATTCATGCAATTCGGCCTCCCAGAATAAGGTATTCAAATCTGTCTCGAGCGCATAGGCTAGTTTGAGGCAGAGATCCAAGGATGGATTGTACTTGTCATTTTCGATTAGATTAATGGTTTGTCGGGCGACCCCAACCTCTTTGGCTAGGGCTAATTGTGAGAGTTTCCGGCTCTGACGTAATTCTCGCACGCGGTTCATAGCACGCCTTCTTTCTTATGTGTCACATATATGTTACACATAGTATAGTCCTTTTGGGAGAGGATGTCAACTATATATGACACTTTTTTTGAGGTTAGGCCAAACAAGCAAAAAAATCCCATTATATCATATATGATATAATGGGATTTTTGATTATGCGTTAACTTGTTCGCGCTCCAAGTTTTGACGGATTTGTGACTTCATAATGAAGCGTGTCACGTCAAACTCGATTTCAGCAATCATTTCTTGGAAACGTTCGTAACCTTCCGTTTGGTATTCAGTTAATGGGTTGGTTTGAGCGTAAGCCCGTAAGCCGACCCCTTGTCGTAGGTGATCCATCATGTCGATGTGATCTGTCCACTTGCTGTCTACCACACGTAGGATAATCACTTTCTCGAATTCCAAGACTTGCTCTGGACCATAGAGCATGTCCAACTTGCTTTGGAAGACCTTCATAGCTGTGCCGTAGAGGGTTTCTACTAATTCCTTAGCAGATTTGCCTTCTAGGTCTTGAAGGGTCAATTGTTCTGGGGTGACTAGGTTAGCGTGGGCGTAGTCTAAGAGGCCACGGTAGTTCCAGTCTTTCTTGTCGCCTTCAGTCACGGCTTCCACTTCGCGGATAATGGTACGTTTAATCATGCCTTTGACTGCGTCAGTTAAGTTGTCAGTTTCGTTGATGACTTGTTGACGTTGGCTATAGATAACTTCACGTTGCTCACGCATTACTTCGTCATATTCCAAGACGTTCTTACGTGTATCGTAGTTGTTCCCTTCGACGCGTTTTTGCGCAGATTCTACTTGGCGGGAGAGGAAACGACTGGTAATAGCCATATCTTCCATCTCTTCATCCGTCACATTGAGACGTTCCCACATAGCTTTGATTCGGTCAGAACCGAAACGACGCATGAGGTCATCTTCAAGAGATAGGTAGAATTGGGAAGCACCTGGGTCCCCTTGACGACCTGAACGACCACGGAGCTGGTTATCAATACGACGAGATTCGTGACGTTCAGTCCCGATCACGCAGAGACCACCTAATTCCTTAACACCGTGCCCTAACTTAATGTCAGTACCACGACCGGCCATGTTGGTTGCGATGGTAACGGCGCCACGTTGGCCCGCTTGCATAACGATTTCCGCTTCCTTGAAGTGGTTCTTAGCGTTGAGGACTTCGTGAGGAATGCCTTCCTTGGTCAAGAGATTAGACAGGTATTCTGAGGTTTCAACGGCAACTGTACCAACCAAGATTGGTTGGCCCTTGCTGTGGCGTTCCTTAATGTCAGCCACCACTGCCTTGAATTTAGATTTAAGACTTGGATAGAGTTGGTCTGGCGCATCCACCCGTTGTACTGGGCGGTTGGTTGGGATTACGACCACGTTCATGCCATAGATTTCGCGGAATTCTTCTTCCTCGGTCTTGGCCGTCCCGGTCATCCCTGACAACTTCTCATACATACGGAAGTAGTTCTGGAAGGTGATGGTCGCCATGGTCTTAGACTCGTCTTCGATTTCAACGTTTTCCTTAGCTTCAATGGCTTGGTGGAGACCGTCAGAGTAACGACGACCGTCCATGATACGACCCGTAAATGGATCGACAATCTTAACCTTGCCTTCGTCGACTACATAGTCGATGTCATGCAACATAATGTAGTTGGCACGCAAAGCTTGGTCAATATGGTGAACCAAGACAGAGTTGTTGACATCGTAGAGGTTTTCTAGACGGAAGACACGCTCAGCCTTATCAACCCCTTGGTCAGTCAAGGCGATGGTCTTAGAAGTCAAGTCAATGGTGTAGTCTTCTTCAGCCTTCAAGCCTTTTGCAAAGTAGTCTGCCCGAGTGTAGAGGGCGGTTGATTTCTCAGCTTGACCAGAGATAATCAGTGGCGTACGCGCTTCATCGACTAAGATGGAGTCCACTTCATCGACTACCGCAAAATGCAATGGACGTTGTACCATTTGCTCCTTGTAAACCACCATGTTATCACGGAGGTAGTCAAAGCCTAATTCGTTGTTAGTAGAATAAGTGATGTCACAGTTGTAAGCTTCACGCTTCTCAGCAGATGACATGCTGTTGAGGTTAAGCCCGACAGTCAAGCCTAGGAACTCGTAGACAGCCCCCATTTCCTTGGAGTCACGGGTTGCTAAGTATTCGTTAACGGTCACGACGTGAACCCCTTTGCCAGTTAGGGCATTGAGGTATACCGGCATGGTTTCGGTCAAGGTTTTCCCTTCCCCGGTACGCATTTCAGCAATGTTACCGCCATGAATGACAATCCCACCTTGGATTTGGACGCGGTATGGGAAGAGACCCAAGACACGACGGTCCGCTTCACGCACAACAGCGAAAGCTTCTACCAAGAGGTCGTCTAATTTAGTGCCTGCTTCCAAGCGTTTCTTAAATTCAGCCGTTTGGGCGCGTAATTCTTCATCGCTCATGGCCTTGTATTTGTCTTCTAACGCCATGACTTGGTCGGCAATACGACCTGTCCGGCGCAATTCTGCTTTATCATTTTCAACGAGGTTTCTTAGAAAAATTAGCCATTAATAATCTCCTTTGTTTATCTACATCATAAGTTATGCCTAATGCATCTATTCTATTATAGCAGAATCCGTGCAGAATTTGAATGTTTTTTTATCCCAAAAATGAAAAAAAGCCCGACTGGACTTCTTTCCTGCAAGGATTGGATCTAGCGCCCTAAATAATAGCCCGTCAGTATCCAGCCAAACAAAAAAAGGCGAGACCAAGGTCTCGCCTTTTCAAAATCAACTTTAGCTTAGAGTTCTGCCGTCTCAATCAAGCCATAACGGCCATCTTTACGACGATAGACAATGCTGAATTCTTCTGTTTCTGCGTCTGTGTAGACGAAGAAGTCATGGCCCAGCATGTTCATTTGTAATACCGCTTCTTCGCTGCTCATTGGTTTGAGGCTAATGCGTTTTGACCGCACGATATCTAGCTCAGGTTCTTCACTAGCAGGTTCACTTGCCTGGTTGAGGAGGGCATCATAAGCTCCTGCATCACCATGAACTTCGCGATATTTACGGTGAATTTTTGTTTTATGTTTACGCACTTGGCGTTCGAGTTTATCCACCACCAGGTCAATACTTGCATATAAATCTGGGTTGGTTTCTTCCGCACGCAACACTAGGAAGGAGAGCGGAATGGTCACTTCGGCTTTAGCTGTCTTGTCGGGATATACCTTGAGGTTAACATAAGCCGTCGCATCTGGGGCATTGTCGAAGAAACGCTCTAACTTGCTGACTTTCTTCTCTGCATAGTCACGGATGGCTTTGGTCACTTCAATATTTTCTCCGCGTACATTATAGTTAAACATAACCGAATCCCTCATTTCTGTTGGTGATTAATAGGGTTAATCCCGGGATCTTAATCCTATTGTCAAGCAGTTTATCTTCTGCTTATGTTTATTATAGCATACCCATCCTAAGATTGAAAGCGGAAACACTCAATTATTTTTCTGTACGCCCTTCACGGAATAAAGAAAAGGAATAGAGGGGAATTTGCCGAATTTTTGCTACAGGATACAACAAGGATTTGGCCCGCAAGAGGGTGCTCCCAGTTGTGTAAACATCATCAAATAGCCACCATTCGCCCCTAGACAAGTGAGCTAATATTTCTTCCTTGAGGGCAAAAACTTGACCTAGCGCTAGGCGTTGTTGCCGGCTCTTGCTAGCTTGCTTGACTCCATCCCCCACATAGTCAAAAGGACAAGCCACCTTCAAACCCGCCACTTCTAAGAGCTGGCGCGTGGCATGAAATTGGCGTTGGGCCAAACTGGCTGGCGACGAGGGCAAGACCAACCAATGGGCCTTTGGATGTTGATTTGCAAAGGCCCTCAAGCGCTGAGCAGGTGCCTGGGCCTGGCGAATATCCCCTAAGTATTTGTAGCTGTGGAGCCATTGTCGAAGGGCCCCTTGATAGGGGCAGAGGGCCTGATGATGGACTAAGTCGATAGGATAGTGGCTGAGCCAGGCCTGACATTCTTGGCAATAGGCATGTTGATCCTGCCAGAATGCTACGGCATGATAGGGATCCTGGGCCTCCTGGGACAAGGCCCGACCGCAACCCCAGCAAATGACCTGGCCTTCAATCTTAGTCTGCCAGAGGTCTTGGCAGGTGCGACAGACAACTGACTCAGGCAAGGGACCCCAAGCTAGGTAGTCCCAGATGGTCGGCCCCTGATGGCAGGCTTCTTGGCACATGATACACTTCAAACTTTCCACCTCCTAGTTGGCCCGCAAGAGTCCACGCGCCTGAGCTGTCTGATTGAGGGCGCCAAGTTGCTGGATGGCCTGGCGCATGGCAAGACTTTGCCCCTGATGCAACCACCACAGGGCACCTGACGGTTGATTGGCACTCCGCACTACCCGACCGCTCATTTGCATAAGGCTGGCTCGCGTATAGAGCTCATCATCCGCCCCCAGAATACAGACCTGACAATGGGGTAGTGTCACCCCCCGCTCTAGAATGGTCGTGGTCACCAACAAATCTAGCTTACCTTGCCTTAGCGCCATAATCTTGTCCTGGCGCTTGGGGTCACTTGCATGAACTGAAGTTAGCGCCAGACTAGGCAACAAGGGTTTCAAGAGCTTGGCACAGGCCTGGGCCTGGGGAATATGGGGCACAAAGAGTAATTTGGGGCCCTCTAGGTGGCCGAAGCGTTGCAAAATTTGCTTAAGCGGCCGAATTAAGCGACCGGCAGCTAAGCCCTTAGGCCAGTCCCCCACCCACTGCAACTGCGGAAGTGGCAAGGGATGTCCATGATAGCGAGCCGGCAATTGTTGGCAAACCAAGCGCCCCGCCTCCCAGTCCGACAAGAGCCGGTCATCCGGTGTAGCGGTTAGATAAACTAATAACCCAGCCGGCTTAAGAGCTCGCCTTACTGCCTCATGCAAGGCACGTGAATCCACATAAGGAAAGGCATCCACCTCATCCACAATCAAGCAATCAAAAGCCTGGTAAGCACGTAGCAGTTGGTGGGTTGTCGCCAGTGTCAGGGGCTTGAGCTCATAGCTATCCTGGCTCCCCCCATAGAGAACCTGACAGTCTAAGCCAGCAAAGGCTGCCTTAATCCGAGGCGCCAGCTCCAAGCAGACATCAATACGGGGCGAGGCCAGGCAGGCCCGGCCGCCATCCATGAGCACCCGCTCCAAGAGAGGAAAAACCAACTCGGTCTTGCCGGCGCCAGTGACCGCCCAGACTAATTGCGGTCGCCGCTCCTGGCCCCGCCAGGTTTCGACCAATTTCTGGGCAATTTCAGCCTGACTTGGCGTCAATTCCCCCTGCCAAGTCAGCGGAGACTGGTCCAGGGGCCTGCCTGCTGGAGCTGGCTGACAATAAAGCCGTTGACCCGACATGATGCGGCCCAAAGATAGGCAGTCCAGGCAATAAGTCCTAGGCTGACCGTCCAGCCCCTGGAAGGTCCAAAACTGACGCGGATCCTGGTTACAACAACGGCCGCAGACCCAGGGCGGTCCCGTCAAGGCTGGCTTTGAAGGCAGACTAGCTAGCCAAGTTTCCAGCTTTTGTCCCCTTGCATCCGTCGACTTCCACACTTCTTGGGCTTCTGCCTGGGTTAAACAACGACCTGCTAGATAATCCTGAACTTCCATCTCGATCCCTCCCTCTATAAATACCCAAATGAGGGAGCCTTGGCACTTTTTTCCTTCTAACATTTCGATGACAAAACAAAAAGACTAGAACCTAAGGTTCTAGCCTTGATAGTTTAGTCTTGTTGTTCAACGAATTTCCAACTTGGGTGGATGGTGTTCATTTCTTGTGCGATGTTGAGACAGTGGTCGCCAATGCGCTCGAAGTCGGTCAGAATCTTAGCAAAGTGTACGCTGTTGCTAGTCCCACAGACCTTGCTCTTCAGCCGTTGAATTTGCATGCGTTCGAAGCTTTCGTAGGCTTGGTCGATTAATTGTTCCTGGTTGTTGACTTCTTCCAGGTTGTCACCTACGGTCTCCTTGAGCTGGTCTAAGATTTCTAGGGCCAAGCGTGACATGGTAGTCAATTCTTCCCGCGCTTCTTCAGACAGGTCGTGCTTGCTGTCATGAATTAGGAGCAGACGCTCCATAATGTTAGTGGCGTGGTCGCCTAGCCGCTCCAGGTCAGAGGCAATCTTGACATATTCACCACTCTGCAAGTTCGCGTCATGAGTCAGAGACATGGCCGCATATTGAACAATCTGTTGGTTGAGCTCGTCGATATCTTGCTCGCGATTCTTTAATTCCGCTACCTTGTCTTCGATATCTGACGCATTATAGAGGCTGAAAGCCAAGGCCACATTTTGGCGTACTAGGCCCAACATATTCATGACTTCCTTGTAGAGTTGCGCCCCCATCATGGTGGTCAAACCAACATGGTATTCTTGATTAAAGATATTGAAATCTAAGTGGTGCACCACACTTGGTGTTGGCGCTTCTGGTAAGATTGGCAAGAAGACATAAGTCAGACGCACCAATTGAGCCCCGAATGGCAAGAGCAGGAAGGTAGTCACCACGTTGAAGATAGTATGAACGTTGGCGATTTGGACTGGGACATTGCCTGGCGTCAGGCCCTCCATCCAGTGGACAAATGGCGTTGTCATGCTAATCGCCACGAAGATGACCGTCCCAATGACGTTAAATAAGAGGTGAATCAAGGTCGCCCGCTTGGCATTACGCTCGGAACCAATCGAAGCCAGAATGGCGGTAATACAGGTCCCGATATTTTGCCCGAAGAGGACATAAATGGCACTTGGTAAGGTAACAACCCCGCTGAGGGCCAAGGTCTGCAAAATCCCGACTGAGGCTGAACTGGACTGAATGACCGCGGTAAAGATGGCCCCGACCGCAATCCCTAGCAAGGGGTTCTCGAATTTAGCCAAGAGCCCGGTAAATTCTGGCATATAGCGGAGCGGCTCCATGGATTGGGACATGTGCTCCAGCCCCATGAAGAGCATCCCAAGCCCAATCAGGACTTGGCCCGCAGCTGCGGAGCGCCCTTTGGCTGCAAACATAGCCAAGAGGACCCCAGCGAAGAGAATAAGCGGCGCATAGGCCGAGAAATTCAAGGCAATCAACTGCCCGGTAATGGTGGTCCCGATATTGGCACCCATGATAATCCAGACCGCACTTTTGAGGTCCATCAAACCTGAGTTAACGAAACCAATGGCCATGACCGTGGTCGCGGAAGAAGATTGAGTCAAGGCAGCGACTAAGGCACCGACCCCTACCCCGATGAAGCGGTTAGCGGTCAATTTCTCCAGAATCTGCTTGAGACGACTGCCGGCAGCCGTTTCTAGCCCTTGAGACATGAGGGTCATCCCGAAGAGGAAGAGCCCCAAACCACCCAAGAGGCCGAAAATATTCGTTAATGCCATGTGATAATTCCCTTTCTTTCAATAGACACGATGATTTCAACTAACTATAGTATAGCAAGACTTGTTGGGAAAAAAAAGAAGAAATTAAGTGACGATATAATGAAGTGTCGTTTGCTATAGAGCAAACGACACTTTCTGTCTTTATTGGGCACCCAAGAGTAATTCCTTCATATGAACCAGTTGGGTGATGGTGCGGTTAACAGGTGTTGGGATGCCAGCAGCTTCACCAATTCGGGTTACGGCGCCGTTGATATAATCTACCTCAGTCAAACGACGGTTGATTATCAAATCTTGGTACATGGAGGCATGGTGCTCACGAATCTTAAGGGAAGCAGAAATAATGAATTGCGTCAGTTCTGCTGAGTCAAATTCCACTCCTTGGGTTGCGGCTACCGCTGTAAATTCCTGGGCAATGGCAGACACTAATTCCTCTGTATAAGGATTGTCGAAGAAGCCACCCAGGTCGCATTCCAACAAGGCAGTTGGCGCGTTACCGCAGGCATTGACGCAGGCTTTGCGCCAAATGGCTGCCTTGACATTTTCGCTGTAGCTAGCTTGCAAGCCCGCCGCATCTAAGGCCGCCACAATGGCTTGGGTCTTAGCACGAGCACTTGGTGTATCGACAAAGTTTTGCAGGGATAGGCTACCCACGCCATGCAGTACTGCTCGGCCTGGGCCGTCTAAAGCGGCTGACCAAATGGTAGAGCCCATGACTAGGTTCTCTTCGGCCACATATTGCTTCATGACTAACTCGTGGCCTAATCCATTGAGTAAGCAGACCACCGCGGTGTCAGGTCCGAAGACTGGTTGAATGGCTGATAACATGTCCGCCAACTGCATGGCCTTGGTGAAGACGATGACCACATCCACTTGTTCGGTCACTTCTTCTGGGTAGTAGATAGGGAATTGCTCCACCACTTCCTGGCCATTCCAGTCGACATGCAGACCATTTTGGCGGATGGCATCAATATGAGCTGGCCAGCGGTCGATTAAGATAACCTCTTGGCCACTTTGTTTAAGTTGATAGGCAAAACGGCAGCCCATAGCGCCGGCACCAGCAATTGCAAATTTCATAGTTTTTTCTCCTTTTCTTGAATTAGATGGTAATACGATAGTTTTCTGGGTCAATCCAGCCCAGACGGGTGACGAAGAGGTAGTCGCTAGCAAAGCCCAAAACAATTGGGGCCACGACGAAGAGCAAGACCGTTACGAGGCCATTCCCGGCTGTCCAGCCCACGATATTGAGGTGGTTGACGGGACCTACTAAACCACTGAGGCCAAAGCCAGCTGATAGCGGTGTCCCCTGAATGTAGAAGACGGAGGCCAAGAGGCCCATAATGCCGGCGTTAAGGCAGATTGGCAATAAGAGTTTAGGATGGCTGATAATGTTAGGCATGGATAACTTAGGCGAGCCGATGAAGTGGGCGATACAGGTCCCCAGGGAGTTAACCCGACGCCCCGCAATGGCCAAGGCGAAGCCACAAGCCACAATGCCTAGGTTGGCTGCCCCTGAACCGACGCCCGCCAAGGAAATGGCAATCCCAATGCCGACAGAGGAAATAGGTGATACGATAATCAAGGCGAAAATAATGGCCAAACAGATGCAGAGCGTGGTTTGCTCTAAGGTCAAGAGATGGGCGATAAATTCACCAATCTTACCAGTAATGAGGATGAAGTATGGATAGAGCACACGGCCCAGGCCACCCGCCACAATGACGGTCAAGGTTGGAATGACCAGAATAGCGTAAGCCCCCACCAGTGGGCGCAAGAATTGGATGACTGCCACCGCCAGACCGGCCGTCACACACATGGTGATAATGTCCCCCGTCCCCTTAAGCTGCAGGCCAGACTCTAGGAATTGAAGGGAACCACCTGCCAACATGGTGGTCATGCCGACCGTGATGGTCTCTAGGGGATTGAAGGCGAAACGAATGGCAACCGCCACCCCGATCGCAAAGCCAACAAAGGTATTGGTGGCACTGACAATCTGGGTCATGAAGGCCAAGGCAGGGAAACTTGGCGTTAGGGCCTTGAAGAGTTCTCCTAGGAGAGCCCCGGGAATCAAGGCAGCGATGACGCCTAGGGCGGAGCCATTTAAGACATTCATCAGGAAGGATTTGAAGGATTTCATCATAGGATTCCCTCGCTTTCATCAAGTTTACAAGTACTAGTATACCCTAAGCTAGGCCACAAAAAAAGAGGCAGGTCCCATAAACCCACTCAGACACAAAAATAAGCTAGGCCCCGGAGGTCCTAGCTTAATATTTCAACTTAGTGATGGTGGTGACAACAACCCTTGGGATGGGGCTTAGGACTGCCATCTGCTAGGGTTGAGCGTCTTAAGGTAAAGTAGTCCGGCACCGGGTCCTTGCCCCCTGCCACAAAGGGATGGCAGCGACTAATCCGCGCCAAGCCCATGATGAGGCCTTTGAAGGCGCCGTGTTTTTCAATGGCATGGATCGTATAGGTGGAACAGGTCGGACTATAGCGACAACTAGGCGGGAAGAGTGGCGATAGGGCCAACTGATAGAAACGCACTAGCTTAATGAAGAGCCAACGAAACATCCTATCACCCCTTCTGAAGGAAGGTCCGGAAGAGCCACTGAATGATCTCACTGGACAGGAAGGTGAAGAAGAAGAGGGAAGCCGGCCGGTAGAGCACTACCATCTTGACGAATTCTTTGAAGGTGATATTGGACATACCGGTAATCATACAGAAGATATCGTCTGGGAAGATGGGTGCCACGAAGCCGATTTTAAGTAGGCGACGGAAACCTGGGCCATCATTCATTTTGGCGATGTAGTGGTCGTACTGCTTGTCTGACAAGAAGGCCTTGATGAAACTAGATCCGAAGCGTTTGCCTAGGAAGAAGTTAATACAGGAACCGATCACCATGCCCGTACAGTTGAGCAGGAAGCCACCAAAGTGACCGTAGATCACGTCACCAATGACATTGTGTAGGCCACCAGGAATAATCGGATAAATTGTCTGGGAAATTTGTAATAAGAGGAAGAGTAAGGGACCGAATATCCCCATACTTTTAAGCAGTTCTCCAAAGCCTCCGCCTTCCTTAAAATAAGGCGAACTGGCAATAAAGACTGAGCCCGTAACGGTCAGAATCAAACCCACTACGGTGAGAATTTGAATCAGTTTCCGTTTTTCTCGAGCGATAGCTTGCTCATAGCGTCTACTCCTTTAAGTCATGTCTCACGGTTGTCCCTTGGACAGACCGTCAACAAGTCTACTATACACTAAAAATCTTATTATGTCAGTAATGTTAACTCTTTTTTAGGATTTGATGTCAAAGTACAGACTCCTCTAAACAAAAAGTGCCAGAGCTAACGGTGCTCTGGCTACTCGACTATTAGAATTTCAAGTGTGGTTCTACCACAATCAGGTCCTTGCTGACCTGGTTGAGGACTTGGCAACCGGTCTCTGTCACCAAGACTAAGTCTTCAATCCGCACTCCGACCTTGCCTGGCAGGTAAATACCTGGCTCGATGGAGAAGATTTGGCCGACTTGGGCCTGAGCTTGGTTGAACTCGGAAACATCGCCTGCTTCGTGGACTTCTCGTCCGATGAAGTGGCCGGTCCGGTGGGTGAAGTATTCCCCGTAGCCAGCCTCCTCAATGACCTGGCGCGCCGCCCGATCAATGCTAGCAAAGGTCACACCTGGACGGACTGCCTTAATGGCCGCTTCTTGGGCCTGACGCACGGTCTCATAGACTCGCCGCGACTCCTCATCCGGCTCCCCGTAGAAGACGGTCCGGGTCATATCCGAACAGTAGCCTTTGTAAGAAGAGCCGATGTCAATTACCACTGAATCACCCGGTTGAGGGCGGTCGTCATTGGTTTCGTGGTGGGGATCCGCCCCATTGGCCCCGTAAGCAATAATCGGTTCGAAGGAGAAGCCTTGGCAACCCAAACGCTGATAGATGCCTGCCAATTCGCTGACCATTTCAGATTCTGGCAAGCCATCCGCCACCAAGTTAATGAGGGCTAGGTGGCCTGATCATTAAGGGCAGACGCCTCTCGCATGAGTTCTTGCTCCTCAGGTGACTTGATGGCCCGCAGGTCATCCACCAAATAAGCAGCATTCACTGGCTGCAAATCTTGGCGGGCCGCCATCAGATCCAAGAGAAAATGACTTGGCCAAACCTTATCAATTCCCGTTTTGCCGGGCGCCAGACTTTGGGCCAACCAGCTGATGACTGGCTCCCCATCACGGTAGGTCACAATCTCTAAGTCGTCTGCTAAGTCGCTAGCCTGTGGGAAGAGTTGGTTGAGATAGAGTTGATGACGACCGTCAGCTGCCACCTTGAGCAGTAAGAGCCGCTCTCCCGGCTGGGTCTCATAGCCAATCAAATAAGCAATACTTGACGGATCTGTCACTAATTGTTGGGCAATCCCCGCCGCCTTGATACCCTGAACTAGGGCTTCTAATCGTTCAGCTTGCATGTATACGCGCTCCCTTCTTCTTTCCCTTCTATTATAGCACAGGGATTTGCTGGGACCCAAGACAAAGCCATAAGAAAAGGCTGGGAACTCGTCCCAGCCTCAGAGCTGTCTATTCGATAATTTCTGTCTCTAGGACACCTGCTGCTTCAAAAGCCGCCGCCAACTGGCAGAGGACCCGTTCCTGGCCCTTGCCGGCCCAAAGCTGGACACCCAGCGGTAGGCCTTCTGACGATTTGCCAAGAGGCAACATGATGGCCGGTTGACCAGCCAGGTTCTGGAGGAAGGTCCAAGGCGTGTAAGCCCAACTATCCTGCCAACGCTCCATAATGAGATCGGTGCGAGCTTCTTTGGCTAAGCCCTCCTGATTCAAGAGGCGCTGAGCCATCTCCGCCGAAGCCGCAAAGCTCCCATGCAGGGGCGCCGGCCCGTTGGTTCCAGGCGTCAAAAGTATATCATAGTCCTGGAAGAAATTCTCCAAATCAGCCGCTAGCTGATCCCAACGGCCCAGCAGCTGGCTGTAATCGGCAGCATCCCAAGGCAAGCCGGCCTGGTAGATGCCCCAGGTCATTGGCTCCATATCGTCTGGCGTCAAGGCGCGACCCAGACTAGCCTCAAATCCTCGCATCATGGCAACCGTCTCAACAGCATTCATGGTGGTATAATCACGCGCCGCCGCAATGACATCCACTGGGAAGTCAACTGCGACGAGCTCATGACCCATGCCTGCCAATCGTTCTACCGTCTGGCGCAACAAGTTAGCCACATCTAAGCGAACTTGAGGTGTTAGGGGCGAATCCAGCAGATAGGCGATTCTGAGCGGACGCTGAGGCAAGGTCAGGGGCCCAGGACTTAAGCGCGGCACCATGTAAGGTGCGGCCCACTGTTCCACCTGCAGCCCCTCCAATAAGGTCCAGGTATCCCGGACCGACTTGGTCAAAGCAAAATGTACCGATGCCCCCTGCCAGCCCCGATAGCCATCGGGGCCAACTGGCACCCGGCCACGGGAAGGCTTGAGGCCAATCAGGCCACAGAAGCTGGCAGGAATCCGGATAGATCCCCCGCCGTCACTGGCTGTGACAATTGGCACCATACCAGCCTTGAGCGCAGCCGCCGCCCCACCACTGGACCCGCCCGCATTGCGGGTTAGATCCCCGGGATAGCTGACTGCTCCGGTAAACTGGGCATCGCTAATATTCTTAAAGCCAAATTCCGGCACATTAGTCCGGCCTACCACGATAAAGCCCAAAGCCTGGATGCGTTCTACGAAATAAGAAGTCTGCTTGGCTACATAGTCGGCCATAAGCTGGGCTCCCGCATAGGAAGGCTCACCAGCTTGGAGTTGGCCCAAGTCCTTGAGCAGAATAGGCACCCCAAAGAAGGCAGGCAATTCCTGACGTTCTGACTCTGACAGCTGACGCCAGAGTTGGTCATGAGCCTGAGCTTGGGCCCGCGCACTCTCGGCTTGGACATGGGCCACCGCATGTAGGCTAGGATTGAGGGCCTGGATATTTTCGAGGGCCCAGTCCACCAATTGGCTGGCCGTCAAACGACCGGCCTTGACTTCTTGCGCGTAGTAAGTCGCATCTTGCTTAAATAAGGGCATCTTCTGGCAGCACTCCTTTGGCTAAATCATCGAGTAGTTGGCGTTTGTAATGAAGAAATTCTGGACTAAAGCCAATGGCTTCAAAGTCTGACTTATCCAGTTGAATGTCGTGGACAGCTTGCAGAGTCCCTGGCTTTCCCCCCATAACGTAGACCTTGTCAGCCAAGATCAGGGCTTCATCCACATCGTGGGTGATGAGCAGGGTCGACCAGCCCATCTGCTGCTTGTATTGAAGGAACCACTGATGTAGCTGGCGCCGGGTCACCGCGTCCAAGGCGCCAAAAGCCTCATCCAAGAGGACCCATTGACGCTTGAAGCAGGCAGTCCGCAGGAAAGCCGCTCGCTGTCGCATGCCCCCTGACAGGGACTTAGGATAGTGTTGGGCCCAAGTCGCTAGCTTGAATTCTTCCAGTAGCTGCTTTGCCTCAGCGCGGGCCTGGGACTTCTTGACACCAGACACCACTAGGGGCAGGGCCACATTATCCACCAAGGTCAAATGCTCGAAAAGCATGTCCTTTTGCAACATGTAGCTGACCTGACCGGGTTCCAGGGGCTGTCCCGCTAGGCTAATGGAACCCGATTGGACCGGCAAGATACCTGCGATTAAATTAAAGAGGGTGGTCTTCCCGACCCCGCTTCGACCCAGGATAGCCACGGTTTGGCCCGCTGCCACCTGAAGATTAACATCTTGGATGACCATTTGCTGGTCGTAGCCGTAGGCTAAGTCCCGAATTTCTAGCACCTTACTCCGCTCCTAAATATTCATTGCTAAAGTATTGGCCCTTGGTTAGGTCGCTTTCGACCAGTTTGTTGTCATAGAGCCATTGATAGAAGGCATTCCAACGAGCTGGATCGAATTGGCCCCATTTGGCTGGATCGCTAGCGTAACGCTCGCTCAACCATTTTTGGGAAGCCACAACGAAATCACGTTGGTCCTTCAATTCTGGGGCCGCTTCAATCAAAATGTCGGCCGCTTCTTCTGGATGTTCCATAGCATATTGGTAGCCCTTCTTGATGGCTGCCAAGACCTTCTTGGCTTGATCTGGGTGGGCTTTGAGGTAATCATTGTTGGCAATAATAACTGGTGAGTAGAAGTCCAATTCTGGGGCAATGTCCCGAATTTGGAAGAAGGTGGTGGACACCTTCTGGAAGCCTGCCAAAATCCCGTCCCAAGCATAGTAAACCCAGGCTGCGTCGAATTGGTTATTAGCCAAGCCGATAATGGAGTTGTCGCCATCATTTGGCACTAGGCTAGCCTTGGAGAAGTCCCCGCCGGCCTTCTTAGTCATGTATTCCATCATCTTCAACTCAATTGGGTCATTCCAAGTGCCGTACTTGTGTCCTTCCAGACCCTTAGGATCTTTGATGCCGGCTTCTTCCTTAGCAATAATACCGGACGTGTTGTGTTCAATAATAGCCGCTACCGCCGTTACTGGCAAGCCACCCGCAAAACGCTTGGCCAAAGAATCTTGGAAGGCAATGCCGAAGGCCGCCTTACCTAGACCCACTAATTCAGTGGTTGAGCCTTCAGGTGGACGTTTGATGTCGACTTCCACGCCTACTTCCTTGAAGTAGCCTTTGGCTTGGGCTACGTATAGCCCGGTATGGTTGGTGTTAGGCACCCAGTCTAAAATCAGGTCTACCTTGTTGTCATCACTTGATTGAGCGGCTACGCTTGGTAGTGTGGTCCCAGCCAAAGATAGGCCGGCAAGCAGGGCCGCGAATTTTTTCATCCATTTTTGCATGTGTGTGTCACTCCTCTAATCTAAGGAAATATGGGGGGCCTTGCTTGAGCGCCAAGGCAAGGCGAGTCGTTCAATGAGGGCCACTAGCCCCATGAAAATCAGACTCAGTGCTGAAATGAGGAAAATGACCGCGAACATCTTGTCGTAGGCGAAGGCCTTCTTGGTCTGAATCATATAGACACCCAAACCCTCGAATCCCCCTAGCCATTCCGCCACAACCGAACTCACGAAGGCGTATGAGACACTGACCTTAAGCCCGGAAAAGAAAAAATGTAGGCTGGTCGGTATCTTAACATAGCGCAAGGTCTGCCAGTGACTGGCTCCCATCATGTTCAGCAACTGCAAGGCATCCTGGTCACAATGGGCGAAGCCACTTAAGATACTCATGATAATGGGAAAAATCGTGGTTAAGACGACTAAGACAATCTTAGGCGTCATCTCATAGCCCAGGGCCAAGACCAAAATCGGGGCAATGGCCACCGTCGGCACAGTCTGAGATACGATTAAGAGTGGGTAGAGGGCCCGGTGGACCCATTTGAAGCGGTCCATGATGACCGCCAGAATAAAGGCCAAGACAATCCCAATGCCCAGCCCGATAAAGGCCTGGATTAGGGTTACCCGACTATTGCGCCAGAGGTTAGGGGCATCTTGCCAGATAGCCGCCAGAACCGCCGACGGAGCCGGAATGATAAAACGCGGCAGCATACCCAGTCGTGCCGTCACTTCCCACAAGGCCAGGAGCCCTAAGCCTGTCAGCCAAGCCACACTTGATTCAAACCAGCGATGCACTCTCTGTTTAATGGTTACCGTCTCCTTTCTATTGAGAATACGTAACACCCACTTGCGTTTGGACTCGATAAAAAGACCCATCCCGGCATGACGCGCAGGATGAGTCCATCAATCAGATTCAACTTGCCACATCCCTACGTAAGTATTAACTTCATCAGGTTATGAGGGTCCGAGGCAAAGCCCCATCTCAGCCGCAGACGCGGCACCCCTTGTGTTACCTCTATATTATATGCAAGTTGATGTAAGAATGCAATTGCGGTGCTTGGGGGATGGGGGATAAGAGGTGGGGAGAAAAAGCGGCTTCTAGAATAGCCTTTAACTTTATATATCGTCACTTAAACATAGGGGCGCTACCGCCACTAGGCCAATCCAAAAGAGAATGAACAGGAAGGACCAAGCGACACTTCTCCCGACGGTTCTTAGGCGCCTAATTGTCAAACTAGCATAAGGAACTAATAGAATCCCGTAAGCGACAAAGGCAATAATTCTTGTTAGTAACTTATCTGGATCCCCTAGCAAATCCACCACTATATAGGCAGTAACCACTGGACTAATATACCATGTAAAGACCGTTAAAAATTCAAAGCGGCTAGCAGGGCGATCTGTGCAGAAGGCATACTTCCAGAAGTCTTTCAGCGTATCTCTAACTTGTGGGTTCATTCTATCTCTCCTCACTAGGCTTCAATTCAACGAGATTGTCCGATTCTTTCAGAAGTAAATTGGAATAGAACCACAGGTACCACTTCTGACCATTAGAATCTGTATAAGTCTTGACTTGCTCAACCTTCTGACCATTAATTGTCATCTGCTTAACTGCTTCATATTGAGAAAGACCAAAGGCTGGCATGAGATTCTCAGAGCCCGGATTATTCTTCTGGAAGTGTGCCAGCTTAGGAAGGTATTCCTGATACAAGGATTGAATTCTTTCTGCTGTTGTTTGGTTGATACGATTATCTGGTATCCGGTTGAAAACTTTAGCGAATACTGTCGATTTGGTCTCACGAACATCGCCATCAGAATGGTGGATCGTTTGTTCAAGGTGTGCGACTAGGTTGTCTCCTTTTTGATAAAGGAGGACAGCATCGCCTGTCTCCAAGTCAAATCGCCCTATCTCCACGAGCGGTATATCCTCTACTTGCGCTGGCCTAGGCATTAAGGACAAAGGTGCAACAATCCACACACCTAGGCTGAGTAATATAAATGGTATCAGTATCTTATTAACCTTGAACCAGGCCAATAGCTTATTCTTCATCTTCTACCTCCTCAAGGTTTAATCAAGCGTCACTTTATTTCCCGTTGGTTTTAACTTTAAATCTCGATAATACCAGATATACCAAGTATGGCCTGCTTCATCCACATACTCATGGACTTTCTCGACAGGTTGGCCATTGATACGGACTCGCTTAATGTTAGCGTAAGGCGTGACGCCCGCTACTGGGTAGCGAGCTTGCGGATCGAGCACTAGCCGAGTCTGGGCTTGAGCAATGGGTAGTAAGGTTGCCGCAATGAAAGGATCCACAATCTTACCGTCCACACCATCCGACATGCCCTCTGTCTTAAAATATTGAAAGAGTGCGGGGACATCCCAACTGTAGCCTTTCCCTCTGACTTATCTCCATAGTAAACGCGCATAATGAAGGTCCTATTCTTGCGGACGATGACATCGGAGCCAATTCCTTCATAGTGGAAACTCAAGATTTCCTCACCACCCGTCGTTAAAAGCTAAGGAGGGAGCATAATTCTTAACATCTGAGCCTGTAACCCCATTACTATGCATATCGGGGTTACTATACTTAAACCCATAAAATCGGAAGGCTAATACAACAAACAAAAAAATATAAATGTTAATGTGTATTTTTTTCTTCATGTTAACCCTCCTAACATTTTGCAGCTTCTGCATTTTGAACATTAGAAAGCTCAATAATTCCCAACGAGGCTAGTAGTCCTCCTAACATGTCAGTCGACACAACACTACCTAGCTGTTTAAGAACACTAGACGCTGCAGAAAGAATATTGGCAAGATGATTATGTACAAACACTGAAGCAAACACGCCGATAATTATATTTGTTTTAACTTTAAATCCATATTCCATTGTAGTTGTAGATGATCCAGTATCTGACACATTAAGTATATTCGTGTAAAAAAGATAAACAGATGTGTATTCTGTTAAATCTGATCTAAATCCTATACCACTTATAGAGTTAGTATTTCTTATCCCAAGAGATCCACTAGCCGAAAACCATTTGTTCTGGTTTGTAAATTCTACACTAAGTTTTTGATTAAAGCCTGCTCGATCTAAGTCGAAGTCTGAATCCTGACTTATTGTTAATGAACTATCCGATTTCATAAATTCCAGTTCCCCGATAGCACCCATCCTTCTAAGTTCACCATCATAAACCGCAGTTGCGGCAAAAGGTAATTTTAAGGCGAATCCGACGCTACGCTCTTCCTCTCCATTTACCAAATGTTCTAACCGAACTTTTTCAATATATATATTTCCCCCTTCTCTTTCCATTAGCGTCTCCTCGCCCCTAGCATGGAAAAATGGAGAAGCAGGGGCATGGTCATAGTATCTAGTAGTAGTAGCTTCTCTTCCTTTAATTACACCATGATAGAATTTATTTACCTCCTCTACGGTAGCATTTACTACTCCCCCTCCCCAATCTATTACATCTCGTGCAACATCGACCACGCGTCTCTTCAGTAACTCACCTGTTCCCTCCGCTATTCCTTGCCACGCTTCACCAATAGCCTGTAACACAGGCTTCTCAAAAAATTCAGGATAGTTTCCATCTTGGTCTACCAGATTCATTGGGTTGTTCCAAACATAGGTATAACTATTTAAGGTTTGAGGCAGACTCGCAACGCCCTTAACACAATCGACACTAAGGAATTGTGCGGTTCTCGGATCATAGTAACGGTTCTCCGCATAAACCAACCCTGTATCTGGTGAGTATCCATGGCCAGTATATCCAAAGGATAACGAACTCTCTGTCTGCCCGAAACTAGCATAACGAAGAGCCTCCAAATGACCACGTTCATCCCAATGAGCTACAATATTCCCTAACTCGCCTTCCATGAATTGACAACCTGCCCCATCAGACAAGAGACTATAGTCCCATAGATACGTTTCCGATTCTGTCTGTTCGGATTGACGCTCTATCGGCCGCTCACGACGACGGAGCGGATCAATAATATTTCGGAAGCTTTGTGCACGCCCATCTGGACTAATCTTATGTTCACTAATACGATGCCCCAAAGCATTGTAGTCATATCTATGAATTTGCTGAGAAGGCAATTGAACTTCCGTCAATTGATTAAACCAGTTATAGCTGTAAAGCGTCTGACCTGAATCGTCTTGACGACTAATCCGATTCCCCCTCATGTCATAATCATAGTTAGCCTTATAATTATGTCCCCATTCTGATACAAGCTGGTTGGCCTGATTATAGAGGAAATGTTGCTCACCAAACTCATTCCTAACGCGAACACGATTCCCAAAGCATCGTACTCAAATTGCTCAATCATAGTATTTTGGTCATAACTCGCCACCAATTGAGACAATCCATCGTATTCATAACGACGTAATTGTTGAGCATCAGCAGTTCGAACATCTAAACTGATAAGATTCCCCACTTCATTATACTCATATTCTCTATGCATGAGAAGAGAATCTTGATTCATGAGTGAGAGAGATGCAAGACGTCCTGCAGGACTATAATTATACGTCAATTGATTCCCATCTGCAAATTGCTTGCTGGACAGACGTCCAAGTGAATCATAGGCGTAGTGATAACGTTTTTCCCCTTGTGCCAACTCTACTAATCGGTTAAATTGATCATATTGATAATGAACTTTCTGGCCACTAGGGTATAATAAACTCTCACACCGTCCACGGTTATCCCATTGATACTGCACTTTTTGGTTATGAACATCATCAACCTGAATTAATTGTCCTTCCTCATTCCACTTATAATCAGTAGTGCCTAACCAATCTTCAATTGAGCTCAGACGGCCGTGAGTATCGTAATGGTATTTCACCACATCCCCCTCATTCTGTACAGCTGATAGCAAGTTGGTGCCTGGTAAATAAGCGTAATGAGTTGAGAGACCGTCTGTTGCTTGTTTGATAACTAGTCTACCCATTTCATCATACTGATAGGACTCAACAAGGCCCAGAGAGTTAGTATGAGAAATGATTCGCCCCATCAGGTCATAGCCATAAAATTGTTTCTGCGTATGCTCCGAAGGGTTATCTCCTTCATTATTAGCGTATTGAATTGTTTGAGTTCGATTCCCTACTTCATCATAGCAATATTCTGTAACATGACCTAAGGCGTCTACTACGCGAATCAGATGTCCCAAGGCATCATATTCATAGTTAGTGATATGACCTAAAGCATCTTGAACTTGGGTAATATTGTTGTTTACGTCATGCTTATAGTACGATTGCCCATCGGCAATTGACCAGGATCCTGATAGGCGACCCAAAGCATCATATTGATAATTCTCCATTAAGTCGTTATTTAGGTAAGATGCTACACGACGTTGACACGCATCATATTCATACTGGTAAACATTGCCTAATGGATCTTGCACTGAGCACAATTGTCCCCCTGGATTATACCGATATTCTGTAATGTGATCATTACTGTCAGTATATCGTGAAAGTTGCCCCATTGGCGTATATTCAAAATGCTCAGTCCGTCCATGGCTATCTCGTCTCATGATTAACTGTCCTTGCAAATCATAGGTCATTTTGACGAATCGCCCATTTGGTAACAAGACTTTCTCTACCTTATTCATCAAATTATAGGTGTATTGGGTTACGCGACCGTCTGGTTTCTGAACAGATGTGCACCGATTCAATTCATCGTATTCAAATCGACTGCTTGTTCCATCTGGATGGTTTACTACTGTCCGGTTTCCATTGCCATCATACTCAAAAGTAACCTTATCTCCTAATGGATTGACAACCATACTGATGCGATTATGTAAATCATACTTATACTTCACAATTGCTTGGTTAGGCATAGTAATGGATGAAATGTTCCACATATCATCGTACTGATAGATTGTAGTCTGTTCATCTTTATTGCGGAATTTTGAGACTTTGCCAAGTTCATTATACTCATAGTATACAGACTTGCCATCAAAATCGGTAACAGTCTCCACTTTATTTAATGGAGTGTATGTAAAACTCTGCGTCAACCCTAGTTCATTTGTAAAGCGGACTAGGTTACCTACCGAATCATATTCGTAAGTCCGGTGACCACCTAACGGATTCTCAACGTCACTCACACGTCCGCAATCATCATATTGCAGAGAGGTAATACCCCCGATCGCATCTTGAACACTAACAAGTTGTCCCTTGTCGTTATATGTGAATACCTCTTGACTGCCGTCTGGGTAGCTCACTTCAATTAGTTCCTTCTTATCATTATAGTGATAGCGTGTCTTATGGCCCAATGCGTCCGTAGTTGCGACCAAGAGATTATCTTGATACTGCATGGTTACTTTAGCACCATTTGCTTGCACAATCGACTGAACAAAGCCATCCTCATTATAGTCGAGAGTCGTAACCTCATTAAGTGCATTCGTGACCTTAGAGAGCTTCCCTGACTCGTTATATTCGTATCTTGTCACATAACCATTACGATCAATAGTCTGTGTCATACGATTTGGTCATTATAACGAATGGTAATCTGACCAAGATCATCTTCCGTCTTCACATGGCGATATTGATCATCTCGATGATAATATGTGACCCCACCATTACGTTCGACTACTGTCGTGACTAGCTTTTTGTCGTCGTAGGAAAAAGTCATGATATTACCATCTGGGAATTCTTGCGATACAACTCGTCCCAGAAAATCATACTTATTTTTTAATACAGTGATTCCTCTAGCATTAGTAATAGACTCAATATTGCCTCTCCAGTCGTTCTTATAAGATTCTTTAGCCCCATTTGGCCGTACGACTGCTATTAATGAATTTTCTTCGTATTCAAAGGTTACAACATTAAACTGAGGGTCCATAACGCTCTCAAGGTGACCGCTCAAGTTATAGCGAAGACGTAAAAACTGATCTTGATTAGAAACCTTGATAAGGCGTTGCATTTTATCATAATGATAGAATAAAGCCTGCCCCTTTGCTGTGGCCTTTGTCATCAAGTTTCCTAGAGATGAAAATTTATAGGTCACTCCATAGACATCCATCACAATATATCCATCTGATACTTGCTCTAGTCGATAGAACGGAGTTTTGTGCAACTATATCCGGTTGCTTGACGTTCAAAGACAAACTCTCTGCTATCATCTAAAAGAAGCTTTATTTTCTGTCCATTATCTAAAATGGTTAGCTGTTCTTCGTAATTGTGCTGCCATTTATTTCCGAGCACACCATGATAGTGACCAAAACTGTTAAAAGTTCGCTTAAAAACAAGCGGAAAGGCAGATTCAACTACGAGATCTTGTTTCTCAATTGTGAAATTCCCTGTACAAACATTAATAGGATCGCCTTTATACGCCGCATGAGAAGCGTTCAACCCTTTAGAAACAGCTATCAAGGATTGGTATATTTCCTCAACTTTAGCTAATTGATCTTGCATTGAAACTCTTACACTTTGGATCATGTTGAGGAAATCTGAAGCAGGTAATTCCACTACGCCACTCTGGAGTAAAGATAGATAGTTTCCTGATATACCTTTTAAGGTCCCTACTATATTGCTCAAACTGGTTAGCTGTCCTGCCATTTGCGTATCGATATCAGGAATCTGCTTTTTAATTCTATCCAGAGTCTTATTCATTTCATCTTTCATTTGCTCAAATTCACTCGTACTATATTGAGTGGCAGTTGCGTCGGACAAAGCGCCACTAATAACATTACTTGGTACTTGAGCTTGTAGAGTTGCTGCGTCACTTTGAATAGATTTAAACTTTTCAGTCAATTCAATTGCCTCGTTGAAAAAGCCTCATATGCGACTTGGAGATTTTCAATTTCCGAAATAGTAAAAACGCGATTCGTCATTGTGACCCTCCTTCTTGATTTAAGCTATATGATTTAGAAAGCTCATTGTCTACTCGTGAATACTCATTCACTGTATGGGTTAAGACAGAAGCAAGCTGCCTATAATACGAACCTACTTCCACCATTAAATCACTCTCATTCTGTAAGTGTGACTTCAATTGGGTTGCAAAGTCCCCTTGAGACTTACTCAACACATTACCTATATCTGAATGCTTTGAGGCCAACCACTGCAAATCGCTCTCTAATTTTTGTTGAAGGGCGGTAATTTGGGTCAAAGCTTCAGTTGGCGCTATCAATATTTCTTTGTCGCTCATAATTCTGCTCCTTTACCAATCAGCCGCCTCAATGCGGCTTGCAAATTCTACTATCAGCTCTTCCGTCTTGACAAAGGATTCCTCGAGTTTCCCCCTAAATACCTGCCCATAGTCCGTCATTAGCAGCTGAATATTTTGTTGAATATTTTTCGACTGTATGCTTGTTGTTACAATATCATTCACCAATTGGTTCATCGAATCAAGGCTTGTAACAATTGACTTATGACTTAGCGCAATATTCCGAACTAAGTCAATATATTCTGACTCTATCACTGAAATTTATCGGCCATACAATCCCTCCTAGTCCAACGACAATAGCTGACGTTGTAAATCAGCCATACTATTGTTAAGATCTGCTATATAATTCTCAAGCAAGGTAATTTGATCTTGAATTCCACTAACTAACTCATGCATCTTATCTTGGTGGGCTTTAAGCTGATCCTTACCCAAAGGTAATTTTGAAGCAAGAGTTGTTGCGGCAACCCCTTCAAATACGTCTTCAACTACAATTTCTGAAGTAATGGGGGAGCTATTTAATCGGTTCATCGACTGACTAGCCTTAGCAATTTCCAAATTAGATTGATTAATCACTTGCCAAAACTCCGTAATGAGTTGCGTATATTGAGTAATTTTTGCTGATAAAGCATTCATTGAGGTCATAAGCGCTTGTTGCTTACGTAATTTTGCTAGATTATCCATTCTATCCCCTCATCACAATTTAAATAGTTTTCTATATTCTATTCGAACCATGCTTGCCTATCCAGTTCATCTTTATGTCTTTGAATCATCTCTAGTGTAGCTTTACCAAAGTGACCAGTTAAACTTTCAGACAACTCCGACTTAGCGTACCCTAGGGCATGAGCTGAAGCATGGATATTCTGATTAAGCATCGATTTATTTCGTTGAATCAACATATTCATTTCTGACATAATTGAGTTAGCAAATGCCTCTACTGCGCTTCTTTGTATAGTCCTAAGTGAATCTACACCCGTATCTATTCCTTCCGATTGAGCAAATGTCTTAGTCGGATTTATCATACTGAATACCTCACTAATTTCTCGTTCATTTATTCTATTCTATCATCTGAGTTCGCCTTATAACATTCATTTCTTCAGTTATTTCATCTATTTTACTTTGCACTTGACACGCACTTAATTCATAGCTCGCTTCGAGTTCCTTACATAGCTTATCACACTCTCGTATCACCGAGTCAGTGACAGCACTACACTCTGTTGATTTAAAAGTTGAAACCACACTATATATCCGCTTCTTTTCATTGGAGATGAGATCTATTTGATTAGTAAATTTTAACTTAATTTTGCGCATGCTCTCCTCGTAAATCTGAAGTTGTCGCATTAATTTTACGAAATAGTTATCATAGTCTTTCATTTTCCACTCCTAATAATCAAGAAACATTTTAGAAGTTTGAAAATCAAGTTTTTGGACTTCTCTCACTCCATCTTTAACCTGTTTCATCAATGTCTGAAATTCCTGATAGATATGGTCTACACTAATATTCATATTTTTAATCTCAAGTATAGGAATAGTTACCAAGGTATTTTCAGTTACTCCTTGAGCTGCAAGAACATCGAGCCTCTCATCGTGACTAAGATTAGGAGATAATTCTTTAACCTTACTCAAATAACTCTCCCAAGTTTCTTCAAGTAGCTTAATCGCCAGTTGGACATTTTCCTTATACGCTACAATTTCATTGTAAACTGTTATTTCTAAAGTGCTTAGTATTGCTGCTACTGTGGTATATTCAATATATAATTCTTTATTTGAACCCCTGTAATTTTCATGTAGTCTTGACAATTCGATTCCTACTAACTTTAAATATACTTTGGTCAAATTGATACGATATTGAACAGCACTATTGAAATCCTTTAGAATCAAATTATTTCGACTATCATATATATATCCTTTTGTCATATGCTGATTAACTAAGTCAGTTGATACCGTCATTAAATCTAGTAATTGCCCAACCATCTGATCGGGATTATCATATCCATACGGGACAATATCCTTTCGATCAATAATATTAAATATAACATTTTTCATCGAAGACACCTGAAGTTGCTGATCCTCTGTAAGCATTTCCCACATGTTTGGCCCCTCTGAAAGAAATACAGCTATTACACGACTAGGGTCTGAAATTACTGACATAGCAAATTGTAGGTTCATAGAACCTTGTGAATGTCCTCCAAATACAAATCCAGCATTTGGATAAATGTCTAAGTATTGATTTACTGAGATGGCAGTGGCTAAACCTTGTTTAGTAAAGTATTTCATTCTTGATAACCCCAGTTTTTTGAGCATGATTTGCCAAGTGATTTGTAGGTTAGTGGACCAATCAACTATTGAGTCAATACTTAACTCTGGAGCAGTTGAACCCTTCGAGAGAACATATACTACCTTTTGCTTTTCTCTAATTTGCTTTTTTTCTGATTCAGGGAGACTTTCCTCAATTCGAACGGGAAGCACAGTGTATGTAGTCTGCCCAACTTTCACATTATCAGCAACCATATCTACGTAGCCAACTACGATTTTCTCCTCTGTAATCTTATCAAAATATATTACTTCATCCCCGGGATGTAATATCTTATCTTTACCAGACTTATTGTATTCTGCTAAAATAAACTGAATTAATCTATAGTCGTTTCGGAAGATTTTTTGAACCATACTACTCTCCTCTTAGTAACTTGGATAGCCGTTCACTAATCGTTAGCGGGCCGGTTTCGTACTCTTCATTAAGTGTGTCATACTTAATCTGGGCATTCACATAAAGATCAGGATTATTATTGATTTCAACGTAAACTGCCAACCAGTTTGTTGGTGTGAAGTTGGATTCTTCTATGTGAATCTCATATGTTTTAATCATCCCCTCTTTGGTGAAAGCCTTAGGGTCTAATTGACTCAGTACTTCTTCAATACTTTTTGCGACTCCAGGTCGCTTTGCAATGGTCACTGCACGAGTATGAGCAATAAAATCGTAAATAGCAAAGCTTCCATAAAGCAACAACATACCAACCCCTAACACCACAAACGTTATTTTATAGCCTCGGAGAAGCCTTTTTCTATCTACCATTCTATTACCCTCTCTCTAAAATTTGTATCAATTCAAACTTTTGTCCTCGTAATAAGAAGCTTTGATTATTCTTCAAATCAGGCTCCATCGAAATATATTGCGGAAGTCGAACCAAGGATTGGTCATTACGTCTCATCCCAACGATAGTCTGCTCGACAAGTTGCTTCAGTAGCTTCACTTGATTACTTGTGCTCGTCACTATATTCTTATCCATCCCTACAAAAATCGGAGTCACCCCTAGATAAGGACCAGATTGCAAGATAAGCCTCAAATCTGATTCAGACAGAGCACCTTGATTGACAAGTGTAATGACATCGGTGAATAGAATGAACCAAGATTTATGTTTTTATCTGGATTAGCTATCCGCTCCTTCAAGTCCTCTACGATTCCAGACACGGCATTATTGACAGCATTTTGTCCTTTAATATGTCTTGCTCCTGTAAAGAGTTGCTCGTTAACTATACCAATCCCGTCTAGTATGACAACGGAATAGTTCGAATAATACTCTGATAGATTATAATCCAGTGCAACTAGATAGTTTTCAACTATTAATGGGTTATCTGAAATTAGTATCATTGCTTTTTGAATACTTAATCGGACTGCTTCACCTGTTTCATGGTTAACCCCTAAGATTAGGTCTTGATTTGGTTTCATGTTTTGTTGATTTAAGTATTCTGGTGTAATATGCTCCGGCAACATTGGTATAGCATATGGTAATGCTCCTTGCCATAGTTGCGTCATGCTACTTCCCTCTTCCCGCATCAATCGCGAGTAGGTAGCAAAATCATCAGTTTCAAAAGGTGTTACCACTTGAAACTCCGCTATGGTCCCAAGATTAATGAGACCACGACCCGGAACTGCCGGCAACTTTAGGTCACTTCTTCCTACCGAAGACGTCACTTCTGATTGATCAAAAAGATAGAGAGCTATCTTGGTCTTAATCGAAGATTGAATCTGAAGCTTAATAGAATACCAACGAGATGCAGTTATCACCAACTGAATCCCCATAGCGACACCCTCTCGCGCAACCTTCGTTATGATGTAATCCGCATGATCTTTAAGTTTAGACTCTGTTAAGCCATCCAAACTATCTACTAGAATCATAAGGGTTGGGAGTTTGTCTCCACTAAGAAGATTATATTGCTCGACATTTGCCACGTGTGATTGTGTTAGTAATTCGCGACGCTTAGCCAAGGTCCGTTCCATCCAATTGAGCCACTTAGTCGCTTTGGTTTCATCATCTAACGATATAATATCCCCAACATGAGGATATTCCTGCAACGGAAAGAGTCCCCCTGTCCCGAAATCAAGTAAATAGAATTGTACTCGATCTGGGGAGTAGTGTCTCATCAATTCTAGTGCTAAGACCTGAAGGAAAGTTGAACGCCCGAAGCCAGGACTTCCTAGAATAGCAATATGCCCTGACATACCCAGATCCAAGGTCAAGACGTCTTGTTTCTGCTCCTGTGGCATATCGACAATAGCAATCGTAGCTTTTAGGCGATTATCCGTTTGATGCCAGCGTTGAATCGCTTGAGATACAGTCGGAACTGGCAGATGAATCATCTCCTCAAGTGGCGGTAACCAAGGTTGAGCCACCTTGGCCTCACCACTTGCATGGAAGGTGGTCGCTAAGTCTTCTACCACGGCATCTAATTCTGTTAGGTTTGATTCAATCGTTTCTTGATAATCTAAGCCACTTAGGTCTTGGTTTATCGGCCGTAATTGCCCCGTCTCCTCAATCTCGTAGAGAGTTAACGCATCTGACCGTGGTTGGCTATCGCGTTCTCCTTGATAAGGGGCGCCGCTCCAGGCGCTCTGGAAGAGTTCATAGATTTCATTATTGCCGACTTGGAGATAGGCACGGCCTACCTGCGTTAAGGTCGCAGCATCAGGTGTATGAAGAATCTCGCGCGAATCCGAGATATCCTGTACCTTGAGTGCAATCTTGAAGCGAGAGTTAGACCAAATCTGATCGTTAACAACCCCACTTGGCTTTTGAGTAGCCAGAATGAGATGGACACCGAGAGACCGCCCCACCCGAGCAATCGAGATCAATTCGTTCATGAAGTCTGGTTGCTCAGCCTTCAACTCCGCAAACTCATCCGAAATCAGGAAGAGATGTGGCATAGGTTCTAAGTCTGAATTTTGCTGGCGAAGCTTATGGTATTGGTTAATATGGTTAAGACCATGTTCAGCAAACAAACGCTGGCGCTTAAGCAACTCGGCACGGATTGACACCAAAGCCCGATTGGCTTGAGCGGCTTCCAAGTTAGTGATAATCCCAACCACATGTGGTAGGTGTTGGAAGAGGTTAGCCATCCCCCCACCCTTATAGTCAATCAAGAGGAAGGCCACTTCATATGGATGATAGTTGACAGCTAAGGATAAGATATAGGTCTGAATCAACTCAGACTTACCTGAACCGGTCGTCCCCGCAATGAGGCCATGAGGTCCATGTGCTTGCTCATGGAGATCCAGTTGTAATAACTCATCACGGCCTCGATAGCCGATAGGTACCGCTAAGGTCTGATAAGCGTGGTGATTCTGCCAACGGTCAGAGACCTGAAGGTCCCCGACTTGTTGCGCGCCATACATCGTGAGGAAGGAAACGCTATCTGGCAAGGCATTTTTCATTGTAAGAACATGGTGAATACTCGACAAATAGCGAGCAAATTGCCCTTTCTCTCGCTCCGACATTGCAGCATAGGGCTCTAATGTCTGCTGAATGTATTCCCCGTTCTGCAAGACAAGCTCTCCCTTACGCCAATCCGCACAGTGAAGAACCGTTCTCACATGATCAGGTAAGTTCTCCATGACATTTTCAACAATCATGAGAGAGATACCTAATTCAGTCAAATCCTCTTGTATGAACTCACTGATGAGATGATCCTGAAGGAGACTCATATCTGTCACAATTAAGATGTAATGAGGCAAAAAGAGTAACCCTTTCTTAGACTCATTCTGTGTCTCAACCTTTAATTTACGGTCTTTGATGATTTGATAGAGAGAGGTCATCAGCCGATCCCGACTAGCCTGGCTAAAAACAAAACCTTTAGTATTAAGAGCGCCAAGGTAGGAATGGGGTAACCACCGCATCCATTTCCACGACTCTTGTTCTTCTTCGGGCCCTACGACAATGAATTGGACATCATGGTAGCTATGAAAAGTTGCTAGCTGAATCAAGGCCTGTTGAACTTGTTCAATCGCTACTTGACGATTCCCGATATAGCCGACCGGTCCAAAGCTCAGCGAGTTAGGTGTGGGCAGCTGGGAAATTGTGCGATAAGCATCGACTAAGGCTCTAGCCTCATCCGCCACTGCCCGGTTATAATGACTGAGTTCTGCGGCTTGGTATTTCAAGTCGAAACTTGGTTTGACGTCGCCAAGGCCTAGACTATAGGCTAAGAAATCAAAGGCAGATGCCCCCTTCTCATAAATACGTCGGTCCACATGGCGTGCCATAGTAACTAAGCTAGAACCAGCAGGATAATGATAGCTACGCGCTTGACGTTGCTCCTCTGCTAGTTTAGCGATTTCTTGATACTTAGTGTCTAAGTATTCCCGATAGGTCACAATTTTGCGTTCTTGTTTATCTCGAAACTTCTTCTTCTCGGAGAAGTATTGATGGACACTCATGATAATACTTACCACCGACATCCCCATCATAAGGAACATCATCCCACGACCTGCAGATAACAAGTACATAAGGCCTGTCATCCCGATCATGGTAAGTGGCATCAGAACCGTACGCCAAATAGGTTGTCCTGAATGCTCATCTTCTGTAGGAGGGGCCAATAGGGTGACCTTGTTCTCGGGCTCCTTGCGGATAATGCGAGGAGAACGGTGATAGTCAGCCGCTCGTTGAGCTCGTTCGTGGTTCTCTGCTTCAACTGGTAGAAGCCGACTATGAATTGGTTTAATACTTCCAATTTCCACATGATGCTCTCGAAGTTGAAGGACATGCCCGTCCTCTACGAAGAGATAGTCTCCAACTTGAGCCTGGAAGTTCCCTTGCATGCTCCGGCCATTCAAGGTGACAGGACGTTCGCTCCAAACACGATAGAGATTGCCTTCCTCATGTAGCGTCATCTCACCTACCATCTCTAATCTAATACTCGCTTGGGGATGCTTGGATAAATAAACTAGTTCATCAGGCAACCAATAGCTTGATTGATGGCCTAAAGCCAAAATCTTGAAAGTAATCCCTTCAAGTTCTACAGGATAGAGGCCCGCCAAATCATAATGTTGTTCTTCCAGCACAAGTTCTTTGTCTGAGGCAATGAGCGTATAGACTTGCTTGAGTGGTAAGGTAAAATCTGACGCAAGATGGGCACCTAACTCATAGCGTCGGCCAGGCTCTATAGCATGGTAATGCCCTTGATAAGACAAATAGAATTTCATGGGCAACCCTCCTATTCTCCTGCTTGGCTGGAGACAGACTCTTGACTAGATTCGACACTCACTTCATTGCTTGCTTGGAACTCGTTACTAGTCGTATCACTCTCAGATGAGTCGCTTAAGGTACTAGACGATTCGCTTGATTCTTCTGAGGAGAAATACTGACTAACCAAGCCATCTATCTTGTTCTGTACTGACTCAATTTGAGTAGTTCGTTCATCTGCAGCTAGATTAGGGTTGCGTTGTAACTCATCAATTTTCTTAGTAGACGCATATAGGGTTAACTGAGGATCATTGAGGTAGGATGCAATATTCAGCGCCTCATTAATGTCCTCTTGACCAATTGCTATCCAAAATCTGAGATAGGCTTCATTTGATTGCATAGACATAGAGAGTAGCTGTGTCTTCTGGTCAAGTGTCAGAGGCTCTGTCATCACAACAGAGTAAGCCATGAGATATTTATCTTCCTGGCCAATATAGCGACTATCTAACCCTCGACTCAAACTAACCACTTCGCTGTAGTCTTGCTTAATGAAGGCCATGCGAATATCACTAACGCGCGATTGAAGCGGTATTGCCCACAAAAACCAATAGCTAGCAAAGGCAAGGCACATTAAACTCACAATGAGTGAAACCCCCATCACCCAACGAACTAGAACATATTGTTGGCGGTTGACTTGAATCTCATCTGATTCAATCCGACTTTTTTCGGCTTGGATACCTTCCTTAAGCAAGTCTTGAATGGCATTAATGTCAGCCGCTTGAACTATTTTTTCTGCTAATAGGTTACCTTTATAGAAGGCTAATTTCCCTTCTGCTAAGGTCTCAAAGCTAGTCTTAGGGTCAAGAACTGCTACACAGTAGGCTTGATAGCTTGAAAGAAATTCGGATTCGGTCATGCCCTCGTAAGGCGGCAACTTCTCGCGAATGCCTCTGAAATGGAAGATAGGCATACCATTACGAGTAAAGGAAAAGCTATCAGGTTTCATCTCGAAGGTAAACAAGCCTTCTGCTAATTCCTCTTGTACAGTAGCTAAGTTTAGAAGAAAGCGGCACCGTGTCGCCAACTCTAACTGACGAACGGCTTCATAGTGATAGCCATCTTCTGGCAAAAGGCAGTCTACAATCAAGTCATCAGTTTGATCTTCTTCACTGCGAATCGCTAGAGAAGCGAAGTATGTCGCATTGCTAGTTAAGAGTTGTTCAATTAAATCACGATTGCCACGTATTAAATCGGCTGTATATTGTTTACTTATCATCGTCTTCTCCTATAGCTGTTCTAGTTGCAAGGTTACTCCGTCGCGGACGGATCTATTCCCAATTCTATCCGTTGCGAAAAGTACCGTTTCATATTCTAAGTTCCGACAAATGGGGGAAACCAATTCATATCCCAGTTGATAGGATTGATTCACTTCATGTAAGAGTCTCTTCACCGTTAACTGGCGAGGAACCGCTAAATCTAGCAGTGGTCCACCTAATCGACTCAAATCTAACGTGATTTGAACATAGTTCGATTGGTTTGTCATCTTAATCACCTGCCCTTTTTGGTCGGAAATAATAATGGTAGATTAGCCCGCAAAAAACAGCTAATGCAAGAAAGAATATAAGCCACAGATAAGGTTTCTTGGGTTGGTCTGTTATTGCTAAACGATGGTTATAGCGTTCCACGCGTTGTGTTGGATGGTCAGATGTAAAGGCAACTTGTTTAGCCTTGGCAGTTCGATCTAAGGCTTGAATTGGCGCTTGGAAGAGCTGAGGTGCAAGTGCTTGACGAGGAGCCTCTTGGCGTTGGAGATGACGATTAATTAACTCCGTTAAATCCGTCGTAAACAACTTGGCAAAGAGTCGCTCTTGTTCAGAATAACTAATCTCATTGGATTTAGTCGCATCATATCGGTTAGTATCGATCTTAAGCGAACCATCACGTGCCTGGATAGGCATTGATAGCCCTAAGATGATTCCGACTATGATAACTAGCCACAGTCTTCCTTTGCGCATCTGTCATGCCTCCTATCTTAGTTTTCGATAATAATGGCTGTTAATTGCCAAGCCCAAGACAAGGGCTGCTAACGGCACCAGAGCTAAGTGGAGCCAATGAGTTTGGAAGTTGAGAATTGCGGTCAAGAGTTGATCCATATAGGTCAGCGGATTCCATCCACGGATGAAGGTGTTGAGATTATCGAACTCCCCATCAAACAATTGACTGGCCGAGATAACATAAGCCATTAAAAGCCCAACTAAAACTAATAAACCAAATGACTTAAGCCGGAGCAAGATGCCATGACTCACTAGAACAAAGCCCATTCCCATCAAGGCTAAAATAATGCCTAAGGCAATCCCCTGATTACCTGCAAGGTTTAATCGGCTAGAACCAATTATCGCAATTAGGGCTCCAAGAAGGCCGCCTGATAGCGTAATGGCCGTCACAGGCACTAAGCTATTACGAAGATGTTGGCGTTCTGTTGCCTTGAAGAAATTCAGTTTTGTCCAGTCTAAATCTCTCAGGAATTGAGCAAGCACTAGGCTCATAATGAAGGTAATCATCAAGAAGATGAGACTAGAACGCGTATCGACTTTTTGCGTTTGTGGCGCACGAGATTCTTGCAAAGTTGTATCAACATTATCCGCATTCACAGGATTAGAGAGATAGTCATAAACTAGTTGGTTCTTGCGGTTACCGGTCTTAGTATTCGCCATGACCTGGCTGAACTGATCTAAGAAGGTCTTATTATTATTGTACTCAGTATCTAGGCTATCCCCCAAAGTCGTTACCTTATCCGTTAACTGTTTCCCTTCGGTTTCAAGCGTCGTGACAGAGGTATTTAGTTGCCCTAATCCAGATTTAACTGAATCTAGTGCCGCTTGGTTAGCAGTTGTATTGGCCAGCAGGGTTTGGCTAGCGCCCATTAACTTAAGTAAGTCTGAGTTTATTCCCATCGTTACAGTTGTCATATTGACATTATCTGGCATTTCTGTAACTTCTAAGGCTGGAACATTGGCAATTTGATCATGAACACCTTGAGCTAAGGAGATTAAGTTGCCGACTTCGCCATTCAATTGCCCTGTTGTCGTCCGAATAGATTGTAGGGACTCCTCTAGTTTCTTGGCTTCTTCTTTTAATTTTTAGCATTTTCTGACCAAGCATTAGGAATCACTAGTTGTTCTTTCAGGTCTTGAGAAATAGTATCAGCTACTGTCTGAACTAATATATCCGACAACTGCTCCATGGAAAGCGCAGCATAAAGCGACTGCGGACTTGGGTTGAGACTGGTCCCTACTGGGTCAGTCGACAAGGATAGGCCATAGTAAGCTGAAGCTATCCCCGCCAACGCTGCATACTGCTGCATATCTGCTACCGCAGCCTGAGCGGTATCCATTGATGAGATGAATTGAACAGCTGAAACCCCTGACGCATTCGAATAGGTCCGATAGATTTGTTTTTCCGTTGTTGAAACGTGCTCTTCAACAGTCGGAGCATTCGGCTGACCAGCAGGAGCAGGTGCTGCTGGTGTCGCATTGTTGGCGCCATTTTCAGAGCCAGTATCTGGAGTTGGCGAAGCTGGAGCGGGCGCTGGTGCTACTACATTCTGGCGTTCGGTCACTTCTAAGGCTTCTTGGGTAATCACATAAGCTCGAACTGTACCCGGAGCAAAAAGGTTCACCAAATTCTCGTCCGATACTTGCTTCACTCGTACTGTCGCTCGGGCGACTGCAGTTGATGCCGCAACATTCAACTGTTGTCCTGTCGCTACATTTCCATTGACAGCTAGCCCCATTCCATTAATGGTAGCCGATACTAATTCAAAATTATCTCCGGTTAAATCAATCTGAACGTCGCGAATGGTTCCTTCAATCCGTCCTAAATCCACATCCAAAGTCACTTCTTGCCCTTGGACGGCATTTTTTATTTCCGATAGTCGGCTAGCTTGCCAAGTTGTGTTAGAAACACGCCCCACTCCAGGCGCCACGAGGTTAATAAATTGGTTAACATTCTTCATAAAGAACTTATCTTGATCAGAAATTGTCATCCTATTAATGGCATCGTCCGAGTAGATAGTCATTTGAGAAACGAAACCAGCCACTGCGGCATTCATCTTTTCGCGTAGCGAGGTGACAAGCATTCCCAGGGTAAGCTGGTCATTTGGTGTTTCCGATACCGTCTTAGCCATTGAGCCTTTTACCGCTTCTTTTATCCGTTCCCGATAGGTCTCATCTAAGTACTTAGTCACTTCTTCGTTATTTGAGCTAATTTCACTCTCAAAACCTTCAAGGCGTTCATTCAAAGCAGTTAAGCCATTTACAGCATCGTCAATGGGTTGAGCCGCTACTAGGCTTGGAAAAGTCTGCGTGTTCATCACATTCAAACCATTCAAGGCCGAAGAGACATCGACAGCCCGAAGATTAGTGTAGAAATTGCCCAAGGCTAGCTCTCGCTGAGCCATCGCTTGGCTCCATGCAGACTGCGAATTAATTACTGACTCAACGTCTCCCGAGTAATCCTTCTTGGTATCAATGATAGACGTAAAAGCTTCATTCGTACCAGTGAGAACACCGCTAAATTATCCATTGTTGTAACAGTGCCCGCACTTACATTACTAATATCAGTGAAACTCTTGCTATAAGCATTAAGCGGATCTACAAGCGAATTCCGATACTTAGCTAAGGTTGTCGCTTGGTTTTGGACCACATCTGTCACTTGTGCTTGCGCAACTTGGAGATTTCCTACAATGCTAGAAAAATAAATGTTGATAATGTCTTTGTTAAAAGCATTTTTAATGTTGGAAACTGCCTCTTCAGCTTGCTTAAGCAAAACTTGTTGGTCAGACTTAATCCGATATTGGAAGACAGCCTGGGTAGGTGTCGCGCTCTCTAGGTTTAGTGAGTCCTTAGAGAAGTTACTCGGCATCACTAAAACTACTTGATACTTACCACTATCTAAACCCGCATTAGCTGTTGAGCGTGGCACCGTTTCAAGACGATACTGATTGGTTTGAGCCAGATTCGCCAAAAGCATGTCTGCTAAGCGAACGTTCTGACCGTTATAACGATAGCCTTGGTCCTCATTAACGACAGCTATTGTAACGTCGCTCTGCGATACCAAGGTTTCTGTTTTGGGTTGTGCGACCTGCTTGGGGCGAATAATCCCGAAGTAGGTCATGCCAGCCGTTAAGCCGATTAATAAGGCGATGGCCAAAGGCCAAAATTTACGTTTCATTAGGGTTCCTTCCTTGCACAAAAATTGTTGTTTCTCCTTGCATAGTTCAGAAGACTATTCTATCTGATAATTTGTCAAAATCACTCGTATGACACCACCTAATCTATCCCTGACTATTCTAGTTTCAAGTTCATATAATATAGAGTATTTTATTATAATTCATATACAAAGAGAGGCCAGGTCCCCCCCAGCCTCCACAGTCGCTACTTAGGCATTCAAACCAAAGTTTTGAGAAAGTGCAACGTCGCTTTGTGACATTGCCTTTGCAGTGTGATCTAATTGTCCATTGATATCACGCAATAAGTTCGCGAATTGCTCAACTTTTGGACGCAAAGCTTCATACTGCTCGGTATACTTAGCGAATGCTTGACCTTCCCACTCGCCTTCCAATTCACTTTGAAGAACGCGTAATTGCTCAAGCACTTGGTCAACGGTTGTAGCAGCATTACCATAAGTTTTAGCACGGTCTGCTAAGACCTCTGGGTTGATACGAATTTGTCCTGCCATAAGAATACCTCCTAAGCGATTTTTATGCGCAACAAGCTTTGTTGTTACATCCACATTATACTACTTCTTCTATTGTAAGTACAATAGAAAAACGGGTTTTTATTTCACTAAAGTTAACAACTTTCGTTAATTTACCGGCAATTGTAAGCGCAACCCGTTTTGTGACTTACCCTTATTTCATAATATATAATTACTAATCCGATCACTTTATCATCACATGTATAAGTCAATATTTCATATTGTTGGATATAGCGGTCGGAATTATTCACCTATAAACAAATAACATCCCCGCAATTCCCAATTAATTTTTGTTCAGATTCTATTTTCGCATCATGGGTTCTTAACATATTTAAATTAAACAATCTCATTAGAGGCAGCTACTTGTTGTACCTTGCCGCTAAATTAATCTATTTAGTTTCTTGCTTCTACCGCTTCTGTCGCGCTAGCATCTTGCTTTTGTGGCAACTCTGGGGCTAGCATGGCACCACGTGGGGTGCCCGGTATTAACAACTCTTGACGTCCTCTCTTCTTGAAGAAGCACGGCAAAAAGGTCAAACACGGACCAAAAACCGGAAATGTAAGTAATAAAGCCCACGCTGTACGTCGACCAAGGGTCTTGAGCCTACTAATCGTTAAACTCGCTACCGGAACAAACCAGAATACATAGGCCATTAAGACATAAGGATTGCGATTAATAAAGCTTACTTTCTGAGTCTGTTGTGTCAGTGATATGGTCACAGATGCTGACCACTTACTCGTAACAAGGTAAAGGATTAAAAATGGTATAACATAGACAATAAATGCCCACACATACTCCGACCGACTCGTTTCTCGGTGCGATTCTAGGGCATAACGCCAGAAATGTTTAAGGGCTTTATTACGTGATTCTTTCATTGGGGGTTCCTCCTACTTAGCAAATTCTATCGTGTTTCCTTCTTTTTTGAGTTCTAACCACTCGAAGTACCACACATACCAATTTTGTCCTTGTTCATCCGTGAGTTCGATGACTTTATTTACTGGGGAACCATTAATTTTCATCTTCTTAACCTCAGGGTACTTGGAGACACCAAAAGTCGGGACATATTTAATATCTTCAGAGACAGGCTCTTGATAGCGAAACAACTCCGATAAATAGGTGCTGTAGGATGCTTTAAGAAATTCCTCCACAGACTGGTTCCCACGATCTTGTTTTTCTGCACTAAACAAACCAGCAAATCCTGTTTTCTTCTCTACAGGAACTTTCTTGTCATTTTGAAACTTATTCCATTTCAACTCTACGACTAGATTCTCACCTTGTTTACCCAAGGTAGCTCTATAAGGTAACTTCCCCTTTATTTCGCCTAGCTGGGTGATAGGAGTCAATTCGTCATAACCACTGGCCCACAAGTTAAAACCAGATATCGAAATCATTGAAGCAACAAGCGCAAGAAAAATCAACATCTTATTGCGCATCAACCAGTTAAAAAATCTTTCTATCATATCCTATATCTCCTTACTTATTCTATTAATCTGACTTTATTGTGTGACTAAACCATCTGGCAACTGATATAAGCCGCTCAATGTATGGTAATTGTTTTATTCAAAGCTCACCACATTCTCATCCTCATTCAGTTTGAGGTTTTTGAAGTACCAGAGGTACCAAGTATGGCCGTCAGCGTCTACGTATTCCTTAACCTCATCAACTGCTCGGCCGTTGATCCGCAGTTTCTTAATGCCCTCATAACTAATTACTCCCGCAACAGGATAACGTGCGTTCGGATCTTTTTCTAGCATTTTTTGATACCTAGCAATTGATTGCACCCAGTGGTCTAGGAAACGATAACGCTCTCCTTTCTCAACTTTTTGAGCTATTTCGTTAGGATCAACATAATTGAATGCTGAGTGAGAGGTCATTCCATAACCTTTAGCATTCTCCTTAGGCCCATAATAGACCCTCAGAACAAAATCCTTACTTTTTTTGACTAAGGCATCAGAACCAAGTTTTCCGTAACTGAAGACCTGTAATTCCTCACCATCCGTTGAAATGCCGGTTTTGGTTTTGGTTTCAGAATGCGTAGTGGTAGCAGTAACAGTATCGTTTGTTTGAGTTGTTGTTGTGTAAGGTTCAGGTTTCAACCAACCCAATTGATAGAACACGCTCAGATATACTACCAGAAAAATTATAAACTTATATTTACGTTTCAATTTATTCACCTCTAACATTCCATGTCCTAAAAAACTATTCTGCCACTAAATATAGTCACCCAAATATTGGGGGGATCTAGCTGTTTTGGCTCACTCGAATCTCACCACATTCTCGTCTTCTTTCAGTTTGAGGTTCTTGAAGTACCAGAGGTACCAGGTATGGCCGTCAGCGTCTACGTATTCCTTAACCTCATCAACGGCTTGGCCGTTAATCTTTAGCTTTTTGATATTGGCTTGCGTTGACACATTGGCCAAAGGATAGTGTTCCGCTCCAGCGCTATAGATTGATTGCTGCATATGGTAGGCTACTACTAATTTCATCTGGAAGCCTTCCTCGGCACTAACAATGCCCTTGCCTTCTTCCAATTCTTTTTTTGTATCATAATTAAAAGCAGATTTATCCTTCCAATCAAGGCCCTCTACTTCTCCTGACTTGGAGCTTACTTTTAGCGTTAGAGCTTTACCATTTCTAACCATGGTATCCACTCCACCAATCCCATTATCAAAGGTTGCGATTATCTCATCCTTGCCTTGAGTCGAATCTGCGCCTTGGCGAGTCACTAGGAATGCTCCACTTAATATTAGGAGGAAGAGCAGTAGCTTCCATTTACCTCTAATTTTATTCATCATTCTGCTCCTCCTACTCTTCCACAATCATTTCGAATACTGATTTACCTAAGTCAACATTCCAGACTCTTATGCTTTCTTGAATGTACCTTTGGCATCTGCATCAAAGTCACCTTTAACACTCATTCTAATTTCTGTTCCCCTAGGCACCTTGATATAATCTGCCAACATATCATCACTGATATCATGAACTAGACTATAGTCGCTTGTCCCTGCTGTACGCCAATTGCGAAATGTCACAGGTTCTGATTCTATGCTGAGAAAACTATCAATATCGTATACTTGAAACAAAAACTTGAAGTCCTTTAGCAAGTCCGGAACTTCTCCGTTATCGACGTACCGAAATTCCCCATCCTGATAGTAGATTTCTTTATTCAATAACTCAGGATCTGGTTCTCCTAATCGAATCTCTTTTTCTATAATATGACCAGATATTTTCTTTATTTGAGGATCTCCATAAATCTCTATCTTAATTTCTTTGTCCCCCTCGCCCCTCATATTCAAAATCTTAAATCCCTTGGGGAAGCGAGTAAATAAGCCTTCAATTTTGTTCGTAGGATAGATTGGCTTTAGAACTCTAAATTTGTCCTTCAACACTTGGTGATCATCTTTTTTATTTATATTACATCCTACGCCTAGTCCAATTAGGACCAGCAAGCAGATAAGGATTGGAATCTTCTTCATGGTGAAACCTCCTATTCTAGCGGAACGAGCTCCAATAAAAGCTATTTTATCACTGCAACTTCAGAAGGGGGTTGGCATGGTCTAGAACAGGGTTGCCCTTACTAGCTCCCCTCCAATAGTTTTTTAAACTCTTGAGATTCTACAATTGGACCTAGCAAGACTTTCCTGCTCGGCATGATTCTAGTCACTATAAACTTCACTTGCACTGATTCATCACCATTAATCGACACATTAAATCCTACACCACCCATGGGAATACGTTCCACTGTTTTCTTGTTGATTTCATAAGATTGTATAGTCCCTTCTGGCGTAAAGGCATGCTCATCTCTTTTGGTGAAGTAGCTATCCAGTTTGTCTTTTAATTCCTGACCGTAGACTAGATTATGTATTTCCACCTGAACCGCCACTACGTGATAGACAATTGGGCCGACAATTATCCCGATAACGATTAAGAAGGGATACCATTTCTTTATGAATTGCTTACACTTTTTCATTTTATAACCTCCTAGAAGTTAATAGGCTCTCTTCCGTATTCAATTGAGTAATTATACTGTTCAAACTCCCACTCATCATTCAAAGCTAACTTCATTATTGCCGAGTTGTAGTTTCAAGTCTCGGTAATACCAGAGATACCAGGTCTTGCCATCCGAGTCTGTGTACTCTCGCACCTCATCTGCGGCTTGATTATTAATCTTGAGTTTGGTGAAAATGGGGTTAGTCGCAGCCCCCGCGAAAGGATAACGTGATCTATCGGAACCAAAACCACCCGATGAGAAGCGGACAGCAAGATAGGCCTGAAAATTCCTCAAGAAGTGATTACTGGTTACATCTTTATCAAAACCATGCACTGCCCCATAATCAAACTGATTGCGAATGCTCATCATAACCTTGTTGTCGGCGCCACCACCAGGATAGTTCACTTCTAATTGAAAGACGCGCCCATTCCGACGGATGTAATCGGAAGTCCCGTCTCCATTGTCAAAGGTAGCGACAATCTCGCCAGGCTCCTTCACGCGAGCATTGGTATCCGCATCATTACCGGTGACATAGCGCCCTAGTTCAGCCAAGGCATAAAGGATGCCGAGGATAACTAGTATTTTAATCAGTTTCTTCTTGTTCATTTTTTGCTCTCCTTTGTAACCTCGTCAGTATTACTTCTCATTCAAATGTCGCTGTATTGCCTGAAAACTTGAGTTGTATATCCTTAAAGTACCATAAATACCAAGTGTTACCTTCTGCATCTACATACTCTTTGACTTCATCAACTCGTTGGCCATTGATTTTCAATTGTTTAAAAGCCTCATTTGTCGCAGCCCCTGCCAAAGGTGTTTTATTTTGGCTATTCCCTGCTTTTAATGCTTTATGAATCTTGCTCCACTCACTGAGATAGACGTCGAAGTTAGCTTCAAAATGCTGATTAGGTACGATCAAATCAAACCACCGAGTTGCTCGATAATCAAATAAATTTTTAAACCCATAGAAATAGCGACTGCCTTTATTGGCAGTTGGATAATTAATCTCTACTTGCAAAATTGTATCGTTCTTCAAAATATGGTTTTCTGTTCCATCCCCGTTATCGAAGCTTGCCACAACCTCACCAGGGACGGTCACAGGGTCAGGTAGCTGAGACTGTATTTTTTGATATTGACTTCCTATATAGCTAAGAAAACTAAGCGCCACAAAGACAAGAAAAATTTTAATTATCTTTCCTTTTTCCATAAAACTACTCTCCCTTATTCATTAATCTGATATTTAGAACACGTCTAGGGGTTGCCTCATCAACAATCCTTTCTTTCCCTGTTAATACTAACCCCTATTCCGCCCGAATCAGTTCCAATAAACCATTCCGAAAGAAACTTTGATCTAAAACGAAATAGTCCTTTACTCTTTTGACTTAAGCAGTACATGTAGTTTATTGGAAACAGTCACTATGCTCATTTGCCATTTATTGTTTACAAATATATATTTAACGCCTATATTTAAACTAGGATCCCCATTGATAAGAACGAGAATACTTCTACCAGTTCGCACACCCATGCTGTCATAATCTAATTCATACTTTTTTATTACCCCTGACTCAGTGAAAGCATGGGGATCTTCGGACTTAATGACCTGCTCTATTTCGGTCCTTACTTCCTTCGAATCAAAAAAGCTGACAAGCTCTGCGTATTGAGCCTTCTTATTATTCTGGACCATCCAATATACACCTTGATAAGCTAAAAATAGAGCGCCTACTATACAAAAAACGATAATGAACGAGGTTCTTATAACTCGCATATCTTTCTCCCTTTCATTTGCATTTCCATTAGTGTTAAAGTCTATATCCGATTATATATGCAAAAAGAGGCCGGGTCCCACCAGCCTCCACAGTCCTTACTTAGAAGTCGATAGCGTGTGCTTCACCCTATCTTGTTACTCCTATATTATACTACTTATCCTCTAAGAAATACAATAGAGATTGGAATTTTGTTACATTGAGTAAACACCGAATTATTATTTTATCAGCCTTTGTAAGCGCACCAGATATTTCTGGTGTCTTTATTTCATAATTTATACAGCAGGAAATGACAACTAATTATTATAGAAAAAGTTAGTTAGCTAGCTATAAACTGCCAGCTAGGCTACTAATCGGCACACTCCCCCAAAATAAAAAAGTGTTGCTAGTCACGCTAGCAACACTTCTATTATGATTTGACTAGCCCAGCAGCATCCGCATGATGCCGCTATGATCTAGAACCAGGAAGGACATAAAGAGGCAATAGACCAACATGCCCAGCAACAAATAGGTCTCAAAGGGCACTAGTCCTGGGAAGGTGGCTTTGATCCCCTTCCTGTGTCGATAGCATCTGGCCAACCAGCTCAAGCCTAGGCCACAAGAGAAGACGGCGAAAGGCTCTAAGTAGAGCCGGTAGTTAGAACTGAGCGCATCCACACTAAATAAGCCGACTGGCTGAGGCGCAATCACGAGGTAACAGACAAGCGTAAACAAGAGCTGAGCCGCCACTAGGGCCCATAGGACTTTTCTAAAGGTTCTCATACCCGCTCACCTCTCCCCTTCTCTGATTAGGCATCATTCAATAAAGTTGTAAGATATGCGTAAGTCCTATTTGATCTAATATCAAAACTGACAAGATGACAGCAATCAACAAGTGTCCCGTTAGCAGCATCCCTTCAGCGGGCATAATCACATTCATATTTTCCTTAATTCCATTCTCACGCCGTCTAACTTTTGCTACCCACATTATCAAAGACCACTAATTACGGTGCAAATCGGCTCCAAAAACAGCATATAGCGCGGCCCCACTGAATCAATTCCCTTAAATCCGAAGTGGGTAATGACTGTTTCAGGTGCGGCAAAGACAAAACATATAGTAGTAAAGACAAATTGTATGGCCACAATAGTCCAGATTATCTTTCTGAATGACTTCATTATCATCACCTACTCAAGTATGCTAGTAGCCAAGAAGGTTATTTTAATCCTAAGTTTTCCCACTCAACCTTATCTTTAGTCTCCAAAATAGGCTTTTAATAATTCGACTTGTTCTTTATTTAGCATTTCTTCCCCGCTTAACAATTTATTTAGGGCATGAAGCGGCAGGCCAGAATTATGACTCAACCTCTCCATGTACTCACTATCTTTACTTTGTAATTTGATACGTATCAATTCTGCATAGTAGGTATTTGTCACCTTAAGAACCGTGGCTTCATCCTGTACATTGATAGTATCACTCAATAAATCAAACTGTCTGCAAATTCGTTAAACTAGCCAAATTCCGAATAATTTGCTTAATTTGGCGTAAGATATAGTCATTTTCAACAAACATAAGGATACCTCCCACTATATTTCTAGGCTTAAATTGATGGTATCTGCCTACAATACCACCCTCTAGCCTTATTATAGTCCTCCGAAATCCGTTGTGCAAGCGCTTCATGTATGCATCTGCTTTACTGCCTTGCTATCAGCATACAAAAAAACAGGCCAAGATGACACTCAGCCTGTTCCTTAGTTATTAGCTTTATTCCGGCTTCACGAAGACACCAGACACTTTATAGCCTTTTTCTTGGAAGACGCGCGCGCGACTTCCTCAGAATCTTGAGTATCTACATGAACTACCACATTAGTCTTTTCGTCCAAGTGGTAGACGTTCATTTGGGTGATGCTCCAGTTGTGCTTAGCGGTGGTCTCACCGATGTCCTCTAGAATACCTGCCTTGTCATCGACTACTTCCACCACGAAACGAGTCCCTGGGGTGTAGTAGCCATTGATGTCAATGAAGGCTTCGAAGATGTCCTTGTCGGTGATAATCCCCACTAACTGGGCGTGGTCCATGACAACCAGGACACCGACGTCCATATTGCGCATCTCAGAAGCGGCTTGCTCCAAGAGGGCATCTGGACTAGTGGTAATGACGCGACGAATCATAATGTCTGCTGCTGTCGTCTTGTTGAGCAAGTAGTTGAGTTCATGCACGCTCAGGCTAGTCGCGGTAGAAGGCGAGTTCTTGGCAATGACAGACTCTGTTAAGAGCCCTACCAATTGGCCTTTGACTACAACTGGCAAACGGTGAATGTCGTGTTGGCGCATCAAGTCCAGCGCCTTAATGACAGTGGTATCTGGCGTGATGGTCACCAAGTCGGTTGACATATAGTTTAACGTACATTTGCTTAACCTCCTAAGTATGCTTTTTGGACGGCGTCGCTCTCGAGGAGCTCTTGGCCGGTTCCGCTCAGAACAATCTTACCGGTTTCCAAGACGTAACCCCGACTAGCAATGGAGAGGGCCATCTTGGCATTTTGTTCAATCAAGAGGACGGTGGTCCCTTGAGCTTGAATCTGTTGAATAATGTTGAAGATTTCTTGGATGAAGATTGGCGCCAAGCCCATGGATGGCTCATCCAACAAGAGGAGCTTAGGCTTGGACATAAGGGCCCGTCCCATGGCTAGCATCTGTTGCTCCCCACCTGATAGGGTGGAAGCATCCTGCTTCTGACGCTCGCCCAAGACTGGGAAGCGGTCATAAACTGCTTGAATATCTTCTTCGATATTGGCGCGGTCCTTGCGTAAGAAGGCACCCATTTCCAAGTTTTCTCGGACAGACAGGCCTTTGAAGACGTGACGGCCTTCTGGCACGTGGGAAATCCCCAGTTGGACAATCTTCTGGGCGTTGGTTTTGGTAATGTTCTGGCCTTCATAGGTCAGAGTCCCTGAAGCGGGCTTAATCAAACCGGAGATAGTCCTTAGGATGGTCGATTTACCAGCCCCGTTGGCCCCAATCAGGGAGACAATCTCCCCTTGGTTAACCTCGAAGTTAACGCCACGGACTGCATTAATCATGCCGTAGTTGACGGCTAAGTTCTCGACACGTAACATTAGGCGTCACCTCCTAGGTAGGCCCGGATAACATCTGGGTTCTGACGAATTTCTTCTGGCGTGCCTTGGGCCAAGAGACGGCCGTATTCCAAGACATAGATGCGTTGACAGATTTCCATAACCAAGGCCATATCGTGTTCGATTAGCACGATGGTCAAGCCAAATTGTTGGCGAATCTGTTCGATTAAGGCGGTTAACTCAGCGGTTTCTGCTGGGTTCATGCCGGCTGCTGGCTCGTCTAAGAAGAGGATCTTAGGTTCGGTGGCCAGGGCCCGGACGATTTCCAGGCGGCGTTGTTGACCGTAGGCCAAGTTCTTAGCCTTGTCTTGAGCGTATTGGGCTAGGTCGAAGATTTCCAAGAGTTCTAAGGCTTTAGCCTTCATCTTAGCTTCTGTCTCATAGTAGGCCTTGGTCCGGAAAATGCTGGACCAGATGGCATCATGATTATGCCCGTGCATGGCTACCATGACGTTTTCCAAGACGCTTTGGTCTTTAAAGAGGCGGATGTTTTGGAAGGTCCGAGCCAAGCCTAGTTGGTTAATCTTATAAGGTGCCATGCCATTCAAGGTCTTGACCCCATCAGCAGTGGATAAGGTGACAGTCCCTTCTGTTGGCTCGTAGACGCCTGTTAAGAGGTTGAAGAAGGTGGTCTTGCCGGCCCCGTTAGGACCGATAAGGCCTACAAGCTCTTGCTCTTCTAACTTGAGGGAGACGTTGGACACGGCTGCCAAACCGCCAAAGTTTTTAGTAAGTTGATTGACTTCTAGTAAGGCCATTAGACTGCTCCTTTCTTCGCTTTATTCTTGGTTAAGAGGGAGCCTAGACGTAATTCCCAGGTTCCTAGGAGACCACCCGGTCTGAAGATCATGATTAGGATGAGGGCGATGGCATAGATGACCATACGAAGCTGCCCATAAGGTTGTAAGAGGGTGTTGAGAATCCCTAAGACTACGGCTGCCACGAAGGAACCGGTGAAACTCCCAATCCCGCCGAATACGACGATAATGAGGACATCAATGGATTTGTTGAAGGTGAAGTCCCCTGGGGTGACGACCCCGATGTTACCAGCATAGAGGGCACCACCGATAGCGGCAGTAATGGCACCTAAGACGAAGGCGATTACCTTGTACTTAGTCACGTTAACCCCCATGGACTCTGCGGCAATCTCATCTTGCTCGATGGCATAGGTTGCCCGGCCCGCACTGGAGTAGAAGTAGTTGAGGATGACGATGGTGGTCACTACCATGAAGAAGTAAACCAATGGCCAGGTTGCCACTTTAGGAATGGCGTTAATCCCTTGAGGCCCGTTGGTTAGGGACTTGTAGTTGGTGATGACGACCCGGATGATTTCAGAAACACCTAGCGTGGCGATGGCCAAGTAGTCCCCGCGTAAGCGCAAGGTTGGAATCCCGACTAAGACAGCCAAGACAGCGGCTACTACCGCACCGACCAGCATCCCAGTCCAGAGACCCCCTAGGTCTGCATGACGTGTTGCGAAGATGGCACCTGAGTAGGCCCCCACGGCGATAAAGGCCGCATGCCCCAGCGAGAACTGGCCGGCTACCCCTAAGACGAGGTTGAGCCCGATGGCATAGATGACATCAATCATAATTTTAATTAAGGTGATTTGGTAGTAGGAATCGATTAAGTTAGTCGACGTTAAGAGCCACAAGAGGCCATAACCCAAGAGGGCTGCCGTCAACCAAACGAAGTTGCGTTGATGGAATCGTTGCATGTGGCTTCACCTACACTTTCTCTTTGACGTTCTTACCGAAGAGACCTGCCGGCAAGACGAGCAAGATAACAATTAAGAGGGCATATACGGCCGCATCCTTGAAGGCTGACCCCCCGAAGGCGGAGACGAAGGTCTCCAAGAGACCGATTAGGTAACCCCCGACCATGGCACCCGGAATGGAGCCAATCCCACCAACAACGGCAGCGACGAAGGCCTTAAGCCCTGGAGTCAAGCCCATGGTGGCCGCCATTTGGTTGGAGTAGAGACCGTAGAGGACGCCGGCTACCCCTGCCAGGGCAGAGCCTAGCGCAAAGGTAAAGGAAATCACCGCGTCAACGTTAATCCCCATGAGTTGAGCTGCTTCTTCATCGACCGCAACCGCCCGCATGGCTTTCCCCATCTTGGTGTACTTAACAATAAATTGTAGAGCTACCATTAAGAGGATAGTGGTCACGAAGATTAAGATTTGTTTGGAGTTAATGACTGCTCCCATCACTTTGAAGGTGGTGGTCGTAGCTAGTTGGGTAAGCCTTGACTTCCGGACCGAAGAAATAGATCATGGCATTTTCTAAGAGGAAGGAGACCCCAATCGCGGTGATAAGGGCGGCTACCCGGGTAGATTTACGTAGGGGCTTGTAAGCCACCCGTTCAATGGTCACCCCTAAGACGGAGGTGAAGACCATGGTTAAAGCTAAGGATAAGTAGAAGTCCATGCCCTGGACATTAACCAGATAGAAACCGAAGAAGGCCCCCATCATGAGGATGTCCCCGTGGGCGAAGTTAATCAAGCGGATGGTCCCATAGACCATGGTATAACCCAAGGCGATCAAGGCGTAGATACTCCCCGTCGACAAGCCGTTAAAAAGTTGTTGTAAGAACCACTGGAGGTTCATAGGCATAAGCTCCTTTCTGTATATGATGGCTATAAATTAAGTATAGCAGTCCTAAGGCTAAGGCGCCATACTTCTTCATGAAAAAGGTCGTATTGTGCTATGACTGGATGTCCAAGCAACAATACGACACTAGCATGAGGGGGGGTCTGCTGTCGATTACTCAGCTGACACGTTCACAGCTTCGGTAACTTCACCTTTTTCGAAGTGGAGCATTACCGCTGTCTTCACTGGGTTGTGTTTTTCGTCAAATGAGAAGGTCCCGGTTACCCCTTTGAAGTCTTTGATCTTAGCCAAGGCTTTGTTAACTTCTTGTGGGTCAGTTGAGCCTGCATCCTTGATAGCTTGCAAGAGCACGTTAGTCGCATCGTAAGAAAGAGCTGCGAAAGTATCTGGCTTCTTGCCGTATTCTTTTTCATAGGCTTCTACGAATTTCTTAACTGCTGGGTCATCGCTCTTGTCAGAGTAGTGAGAAGTGTAGAAGACGTTGTTAAGGTTGTCTTTACCTGCTAATTCAACCAAGGTGTCGTTAGCAAAACCGTCACCACCGACGATTGGCTTGTCGATCCCGAGTTCACGCGCTTGCTTGATGATCAAACCAGCTTCAGTATAGTAACCTGGTACGTAGAGGGCGTCGAAGTCTTGAGTAGAGATGTTAGTCAAGACAGTTAAGAAGTCAGTATCGTTAGTTTGGTAAGATTCTTTGGCTACGATGGTCCCGCCTTTAGCTTCAAATTGCTTAACGAAGCTATCAGCCAAACCTTGTGAGTAGTCGTTAGCTTGGTCAACCAAGAGAACCACTTTCTTGTAACCTTGAGTATCCGCTAAGTAGTTGGCAGCAGCCACCCCTTGGAAGGAGTCTTCGAAGCAGACACGGTAGATGTAGTCGTAGACTTTGCCTGCAGAGTCGAGGGTAATCCCGTTACCAGTTGCAGCAGGGAAGATAGCTGGTGTTTTGCCGTCGTTAGCGACTGGAATTTCTGCTAAGGCATCCCCGGTAGTTGCAGGACCTACAATCCCTGCCACGCCGGCAGCGACCAATTTGGTTGCAGCCGCAGCGGCTTCTGTCTTATCAGACTTGTTGTCTTCGACTTGCGCTTCGACTTTCTTGCCGTTAACGCCGCCGTGTTCTTCATTGTATTGCTTAACAGCTAATTTCAAACCACTAGCCATTGGCGTCCCGTAAGCGGCAGCCGCCCCTGAGAGCTCGAAATTACCGCCGACTTTGACAGTGTCTTGAGCTGAGACAGTTGCTAATGGGGATGCGAGCAAGAGACCCGCGAAAAGTGCTGTTCCTAACTTTTTAAAATTCATAGTGTACCTCCTAAAATATGGTTCCTAAATCATGATGATGAGAAAAGTATACACTACTCCGGCTCATTTTACAATGCTTTTATTAAAGTTTTTTAATCTTTTGCTCATTTTCTTGTCTAGGCCTTATGTAGCGCGGAATCGGTGCCGTTTTGCGTGGCTGGCTTGAGGGGGATTTCTGGATTGTGGCCTGTTTTGGGCGGGGTGTTGGGGAGCTAGTGGTCCACTGGCTCGGGCCTTTTCCTGGATTTCGGCCCGGTTTCGCCGATTTCCTGAGAGCCAGTGGTCCACTCTCCAAAGTGGACCACTGGCTCGACGATTTTCCTGACTTTTGGCCCGTTTTCGGCGATTTCCTGGGAGCTAGTGGTCCACTCTTTAAAGTGGGCCACTAGCTCGACACTTTTCCTGGATTCTGGCCCGTTTTTGGCGATTCCCTGGGAGCTAGTGGTCCACTCGACGGAGTGGACCACTGGCTCGGGACCTTTCCTAGCTTTTGCCCTGGTTTCGGCGGTTGCTGAGAGAGTTTTCTAGCTATGGCGGCGACTTATTTGAGAGAATTTGCTGGCTTGTAAACTTAGCTCCCCTATTTATCTATTACATAGATAAATAGGGTACGAGTTAGCAAAATTACGTGTCCAAAACTAAACAAAAAAGGGGCTGATGCCCCTTTTTCTTCCTATATATATTGATGAGCGGCCAACTGAGTAGCTACTAGCTTAGCCTGGAGGCCGGCGCTGGCCTTGCCTTCTAGGCGCGTCAGGGGCTCCTTGGCGAAGTAACGGAGGGAGGCAACCACTTGCCCGCCGTTAACAAAGACTTCTAGTGAGCTAGCATCGAGCCAAAGGTCTAAATGCTTGAGCCCTTCTTCTAGCTGCATATGGCGCCATTCTTGCAGGCCGGTTAGCCAGTTGAAGCGAGCTAAACTTAGACGGCCTTGAGCGGCCTGGTATTTGACCGTCACGTTATCATCTAAGAAGAGTTCCCAATTTGCTAAAGTCTCAAAGTCCACTTGCACTCTTTGCGCCCGGCCCGCCAAATCTAGGCGGAAGTCTGCCGAGGTCCAAGCCAGCGGTTGGCTAGCTCCTGCTAACCCCTCTAACTCTGCAATCGGTGTCTGATAGAGTTTGCCATCTACTAGGCGTAACTGGCGTGGAATGGTCAGGTGATGAATCCAGTCGTCCTGACGGGTTGGGATGGCGGCCTCCTGGTCAGGCCAGGTAATGCCCATCCAAGAGTATTGAATCACCCGGCCATCAGGCGCCACAAAGGACTGAGGCGCGTAGTATTCAAAGCCGCGGTCACATTCCTGCATATCCGCAAAGTCCGCATTATCCGGTAGGAAACGACCAGTCTGGCTATCCCAGGTCCCAACTAAGTAAGTGGTATTAAAGATATTATGGTAGCTATCCCCGATTGGGTCGACCCCTTGAGGTGAGAAGATGAAAACGGCCTTATCTTGGCCTGTCACCTCATCTGTCAAGAAGACCATATCCGGGCACTCCCACATATAGCCCAGAGGCTGATCAAATTGGAAGATAGAACCGCGGTAATCCCAGTCTTTGAGGTCTTTGGAGAAGAAGGCTACGGTGTCGCCGGTCTTATCCAAGCGTTGGGCACCTAGCAACATCCACCAACCTTGGACGGACGCATCATACCAGACCTTAGGATCCCGCACATGGCCGGTATAGTCCGACAACTGCTCAGTTACAGGGCCTAATTTGGTGAAATGAATGCCGTCTGTCGAAGTGGCAATACATTGGTAGCTAGTCCGGCGTCCTGCCTCATCCTTGGTATTACCGGTATAGAAGAGGTAGAGGGTATCCTCGTGGACAATGGCGCCACCTGAATAGACCCCGTTCTTATCGAACCAGTCATCAGACTTGAGGGCTACCGGCAACTGCTCATAAGTCACGAAGTCCTTGGTCCGGACATGACCCCAGTATTTAGTGGAGTGGTCGGTCGCATGCGGGTTATATTGATAGAAAATATGATAGTAACCCTGGAAATAGCAGAGCCCGTTAGGGTCATTGAGTAGCCCCTGCTCAGGCGTCAGGTGGAAGTGTTGGGCGTAAGGCCCTTTGTTGCGGCTTGACATGGCTGGTCCTCCTTTTTGATTCTTATCTACTTTTATTATAGCATAGCTGCCAACTGGCACCTATGAAAACAGGACGAGTCGCCCCGTCCTGCCATATGTCATGCTTGTGCTTAAGCTTGTTTGTCTTCTTTGTAACCGAAGGCGTAGGTCAAGCCGAACCCGATCCCGAAGCTGACTACCAGCACCAAGAGGTAAGCAAAGATATTGTTGAGGTAGAGTAAGACCCCTGGTAAAACAGTGACAGACATACCAGTCGCTGCCAATTTGAAGAGGCCTGCTAACCAACCACCCGCAGCCCCGGCAACGAGACCCATCACGAATGGTTTACCATAACGGAGGTTAACCCCGAAGATGGCTGGTTCAGTAATCCCTAGCAAGCAGGAAATCCCTGAAGAGTATGCCAAGGCACGAACTTTGTGGTTGACTGTCTTGTAACCTACAGCGAAGGTTGCCCCTGCTTGCCCTGCCATGGCAGCAGTGAAGTAAGCATTCAGTGGGTTAGTCTTGTCGCCGTTAGTCAATAATTGTAATTCTAAGAAGTTGAAGATGTGGTGAATCCCGGTAACCACGATGATTTGTTGGACCCCACCGACGATGAGACCCGCTAAACCAAATGGTAAGGTCAAGATTTGCTTGGTTACATCCAGTACGACGGTTTCCAAGGAGTGGAAGACTGGCCCAATAGCGAAGAGACCCAAAATAGACATTACCAAGAAGGTTAAGAATGGTGTCACGATCAAGTCGAAGGTATCCTTAACGTGGTCATGGAGCCATTTTTCAAGTTTAGCCCCGATTAAACCGACGAAGAAGGCTGGTAAGACAGTCCCTTGATAACCTACGACTGGGATAAAGCCGAAGAAGGTTAAGGCTTGCGCATCCCCACTTGCTACTGCATAGGCGTTAGGCAAGGCAGGGTTGACCATCATTAAACCAAGGACAATCCCTAAGACAGGGTTGCCACCGAAGACCTTGAAGCTAGACCAAGCAACTAAGGCTGGTAAGAAGGCGAAGGCAGTATCGGTTAAGATTTGTGTATAGAGTAAGAAGTTTTGGTCGATTTGTTTAGGGTCGGTTAAACCGAAGAGGCCAATCACTTCTGGACGAGTGAGGACACCCCGAACCCCCATGAAGAGACCGGTTGCCACCAAGACAGGGATGATTGGTACGAAGACGTCCCCGAAGGTCCGAATCATACGTTGTAAGATATTACCTTGTGGCTTAACTTCTTCTTTTTGATCGGACTTGGTTACAGCGTTAACGCCCAAGGCTGATACTTCTTCATAGACCTTGTTAACCGTACCGGTTCCAAAGATGATTTGGTATTGACCAGAGTTGAAGAAAGCACCCATTACCTTGTCGGTATTTTCGATAGCTTCCTTATCAATTTTGGCTTCGTCTTTGACCATAACACGTAGACGAGTTGCGCAGTGTGCGACGCTAGAGATGTTTTCCTTACCACCTAGGTATTTGACAACATCTTGTGCGATTTCTTTAAATCCCATATGTGTTCCTCCTTCATTCAGATGAGACTAAAACAATAATTGCCTGTAGAAAAGAAACCGGTTCTCTCCTAAGCCTTATTATACTTGGAATAGAACCGGTGTCAATATCATTAAATGTGAAAATGAAATCGTTTAGTTTTCAATTTAGGCTAAACAGCTGTGACCGACTGTCTAATCACAAGGGAAGTTTCGAGCTTGCGTTTGGTGGCTGTCTCATGGCCCTGAATTCTGTCTAGCAGCATCTTGGTAGCAACATAGCCGGCATGACGATAAGGATATTCCACCGTAGTCAAACCAGGATAGATAGAAGAACCTAGGACATTATTGCCAAAACCAGCAAAATTAATTTGCTCTGGCACCTGATAGCCTGCCTCTAGGCAAGCCCGCATGGCACCAATGGCAATAATATCGGTCGCCCCCACAATCAGGCGTGGCTTATTGAGCAGCACTTGATCCCGCGTCACTTGGTAGCCATCCATGAGGTTGAAGCCACAGCTGTACTCGCGGAAGCTGGTATCACCGTATTTGAGGAATTCCCGCTTAATGGCATCTCGGCGCTTAATGCCCACGGCTGGGTCGGTTGTGGTCACCGTTAAGAAGTCCATTTCCCGATGGCCCATGGCATAGAGGTAATCGGCCAACTGGCGACCCGCACTCTCCTCGTCGTAGTAAATGGTATTCTCGTCCAAGAATTCTTGACCAATAGTTACGATTGGCACCTGGACATTCTCAAGCAGTTCAATAATCCGGTTGTCGGTGTGGGACATGAGGAAGATGACCCCGTCCATCTTATTAACTTGGAAGGTTCTGAGGGCCTCTTCTTCCCGGCTGACCGAGAAGTTAGAATTAATAATTAAAACCTGATAGTTGTGCTGACGGAAAACTTCGTCAATTTCACTCAGGATACAGTTGGCTGAAAAACTATCAAGCCGCGGTATGATCACGCCAATCATACGGCTCTCCTTGGCTTTCAAGCTTTGGGCAAAAGAATTAGGTACATAGCCGGTTTGCTTGATGACTGCCTCAATCTTAGCAGCTGTTTTCCGGCTGACGGAACCTCCGTTCAAATGTCTAGAAACCGTACTTTTGGCAACACCTGCTAATTTTGCAATATCATTAATCGTTGTCATTGTTACCCTCCTAGCGATTATCTAGCCTTCGCTGGTAGTGAGTAGCATAGAGCTTATGACAAGTGCGTCTTAGACCGCCCCGAGGGCGTCTGGACTGTATCTTACTAAAAATCTCTTACGCTTGCTTCACTTACATAATTCAACATTATCTTACATTAAATCCAATTGAATCCAAACGGAAAATACAAAAAAATGTCAAAAGATTGTGTATAATGCCCTGCCCACAAACTTTTGACGCCTATTTACCGTGCTTGAATTCGTTTTATGACTTAGAAACCCGCCCACTAGCTCTATGGCTGGTGATCAGATTTGTTCGTTATAAACGCGTCCTTTCATCCACACGCAAGTCCCTGGGGACCAACGTCAAATTCTCACGATTCATCAGTTGCGTCAACACTCTTCACTTACTAGATTGCGGTCCTCACCCCTTTAACTTGTGCCGTTTTGGGCCTAAGCGGGCCCTCTAGCTTAATCAGCATATCTATCCGGCGCCACCCCATTGGACTGGGTTACTGTCTGCCATTGGTTGGTCAGACTGGGCAAGTTATCCACTAGCTCACAGGGGTATGGTGCTTGGGATAGACAGGTATTATGACTAACACCGGTCACATCCTCCCCTTCTCGTGATGAGTATTCAAGATATTGCAGTTTCAATTTTGGAACTAGTTCCATCAGAAACCGCTATCTTTACACTATTATTATGACACATTTATCTTACTTTTACAAGTATCTTCTCGAGTCAGCTGCCAGGCCTTATCCCATCTAAAAAAATACGAAGCTAAGTGCCGGCACTTAGCTTCGCAGAGGAGAATGACCCTAATGCTTAGGGATGAAAGCCACCGGTCACCGGGGTGACAAGGGCTGCCGTGGCAGTTTGGGTTGTCCCTTCCACCTGGATGGTGTAGGTTTGACCGTCCACTAGGTCAGCACTGGACATAATGACCGCTTGGAAATCCTTGCTGGCTGTCTGACGTGCCACTTCCTTGCCCTTGGCATCGAGGATAATCAGAGTTTGGCCTGCAGTCCCTGCTATGTTAGCAGTAATGGAAGCCTGGGTGGAACCTTGGGCGAATCCTTGCAACATATCGGAGGTTCCTAAGGCCCAGACCCTGCCGCCAGTGATAGTAATGTCGCCCGCTGCATCAAGTGGGCCATTACCGCCTTGGACTGAGCCATTGACGACCAGGCTACCACCACTAATGCTGACCGTCCCGTTGGAATCAATGCCGTCGCCTTCTGCATCAATGGTGAGGGTCCCACCTTCAAAGATGATTTGTAGGCTTGGGTCACTTTCTTCCTGGCCACCTGGTGGCATGCCGCCAGGCCCTTGTCCATTTTGCGGTGGCTGGCCGCCTTGTGGCGGCGCTTGGCCAGCCGGTGGAGACGGTGGGGTTGCATTCTTGTCCTTGTTGGCTTGGTCAACCTGACTGGTAGCTGCTGGGTCGGCAGTGGCCTGGCTTGCGGAAGTACTGGCGGTGGCTGAATCAGTAGTGGCCTGGCTTGCAGAAGAGCTGGTGTCAGCTGTATTACTTGTGGCGCTAGCGTCTGTGGTCTTGCTTGTGGCGCTCGTGTCACTTGTCTTGCTAGAGGAACCGGCCGAAGCGTTGACCCCGTCATCGCTACTCTTGATGGTGACATCGCCGCCTAGTTGACGAATGACACGCGCTTCTAGGCCTTCCTCACTTTGGCTCACGGTAATCGTCCCGCCTTTGATAGTCAATTCATTGCCGGCGTCCACCCCATCTTCGGTGGCCGCAATACTTAATTGAGTCGGATTGAGGCTAATGTTAGCTCGTTCGGTCGTCTCGTCATGCTCAGCATGGAGACCGTCTTTGCCTGCTTCAATGGTCAGAGTGGCCGCCTCAATAGCGAGGGCACCCTCGGCCTTGAAGCCATGGTTGGCGGCTTTGACGGTATAGGTCCCGCCTAACACCTTGAGGTCGTCTTCCACCTCTAAGGCATTCTTGGTCAGGGCCGTGAGGGTTAAGTTACCTGTCCCGTTCAGGGTCAGAGGCACCTGACTGTGGATAGTGGCTTTGACCTCTTCATCGCCGCTGGCCTGGCTTTCTGTCAAAGCATTCTGACTGCCTTCTGCTAGACTAATGACGACTTCTTGGGCCTTGTTAATTTGCAGCAGGGTGCCCTCCCCTTCCAGGGTCAGGTTTTGAAAGACCAAGTGGACCTGGTCAGTGTCAGCTGCCTCTACCACTAGCTTGATATTCTTGCCACTACCGGTCAGGACGTAGGTGCCAGTTTGGGTGATAGTCAGCGTTTGGTCGCTGAAGCTGGCGCCTTGCCCTGTGACAGTGGCCGTTTGATCAGCCAAGGTTATTTGAGTAGCCCGGCTCTCATCATAGCTCGTTTGGGCCTGGAAACTGGTCACTGACTGACTTTCCTGCGTGCCCGACTGGGCTAAGACTGGATGAGCCAGGGACATACTGGCGGTCAGGCTGATGAGGGTGGCGATCGTAATACTTTTTCTCATGATATGGACCTCTCTTATTGGTCTTGCGTGTAGTAATCTTGGATTGTTTTAATAGTAGGTTAAGTGATAGTCAGACATCCCCTCTATCACTTAACTTGATTTCAGTATAGAGGTCCTAGTTAAAATTTACTTAAAATGCTGAAGGTATTTTTTAGGTTAGGGGAAGTCGTGGTCTGACTTGTGCTAGGAAACGTGTTTTCCGCGATTTTCCCTAGCCAGTGGTCCACTCTTTAAAGTGGTCCACTGGCTCTACTTGAAATCCTTGTTCTTGGCCTCTTTCCGTCCTTTCGCCCTAAGCTAGTGGTCCACTCGACGGAGTGGGCCACTGGCTCTCCTTGAACTCCCTGGTTTTGGCCTTTTTCCGCCTTTTCACCCTAAGCTAGTGGTCCACTCGGCGGAGTGGACCACTGGCTCATAGGAAAATTCGTGCTATACAAAAATCCCTCTTTCAATCGATTATTGAAAGAGGGGTTAAACTTCATTAATGTAATTGGCTATGGCGGCCAATCCAAAATGGCAGGTAAACTAGGAGGCCTAGTGCTGCGACAGCTAGCCAAATCAAGAGGCAGAGGCCCAAGTGAGACCAGTTACCCTGAGCTAGAACAGCAAGCAAGAGGCTATAGACTAGCAACTGTAAGGCAAGAATCATGGCCAGTACCGGGCGCAAGGCGGGCACTAGGGACTGTTGGCCAACCGGATAGAGGCGCTCTAGCGGGTGGCGCAGAGGCTCTAGGGCTAGTGGCATGAGCTGAACTAGGGTCAAGACTGTGCTCAGCGCACCGGCTGCCGCCCAGAGCCAGACTTGTTGACTGCTGACGATGACCAGACTGAAGAAAATCATCACCCGTAGCCAGATGCCGGAATAGGCGGTATTGCGCACTAGATGGCGCAGGTAGAGGTAGGCATAGCGATTACCTAGGCGCCCTGACAGACTCTTGAGGACACCATCCAGATAAGCTCGTCGCTTAATGGGCGGAATCTGTTGGGGCACTTCTGCAAAGAGGGCCAACCAACGGTAGAGGCTGGCGCGACGGGCCTGCTCTTGGGCTACTAAGGCTTCAAACTCAATCCAATGTTGGTCTAGTTTGCGGCAGGTCCAGCAGAGAAAGGCAGCGCCTAGAATCAGCAACAAGGCCAAAAGTCCCAAAGTCAGGTTAGCCGGCAGCCACAAGCTCCCCGCTCCCAGTCCTGCCAAGGCCAGAGCTAGCAGAGAAGCAGACAAAGCTTTTGGCAGCAAGCCGCTATAAAAACCTAGATAGCTGGCCCAAGCCACTAAGAACTTGGCGGCCACTACATAGACAATCAGACAGAGAGCCTGACCCAAGGACCAACCAAAGGCCAAGCTAATCAGGGGCGCCAGCAACAAGGTCAAGACAGCCAAGACCAGACTAGGAGCAAGAGCACCCAACCAGACGCCCCATTTCCAGACAGCATGCCATTGATAACCCCGGGCGAAGAGATAGCTCTTGTCCGGCTCGTAGGTTAGGAGCAAGGGCCGACCCCAAGCCAGGCCTGCCCACCAGACTAGCAAGCAGACTGCTGACATCATCAGTCCCAAGCCTTGGGGCGGCTGGCTTTGGAGGGAAGTCAATAATTGTTGGTAATAGATACTGAAGAAACCGAAGGCCACCAAGAGGATGAGGGCCATGTGGTCATTGAGAATGAGCCGGCTGTAGCGGCTCATGGTCTTGGCAAAGTCGCGCAGACGCCCCTGCCAGAGACTGTTCAAATCCTTCATGCCGTCACCTCGCGACTGGCCATTTGGATATAGAGTTGATCCAGACTAGCACCGGGCGCTTCTAGGGCTTCTTGCAAGTCCTCTAGGGTACCCTGAGCATAGAGGCGACCTGCCTGCATCATGAGGTAGGAGTCGGCTAGATTTCCACCAAACCTAGAACGTGAGTGGTCAAGAGGATGGCGCAGCCGGCTTGGGCGCGGGCCTGGAGAATGTCCTTGAATTGCTGAATGGCCAAGGGGTCTAACCCCAAGAAAGGTTCGTCAATAATCAGGAATTTGGCATCGGAGACCAAGGCGCAGACAATCATGACCTTTTGCTTCATGCCCTTAGAAAAATGGGTCGGGAACCAATCCAACTGCTTGTCCAAACGGAAGAGCTTGAGTAGGGGTTGAGCCCGCTCCATCACGACTGTCGGGTCCAGGCCATAGCCCAGGGCCGTCAGTTCCAGATGCTCGCGCAAGGTCAGAGCCTCATAGAGAATGGGTGTCTCAGGCACATAGGCTAACTGGCTAGCGAAGGCCTGGTGGTTTTCCTGCAGGCTGAGGCCATCCAGGGTAATTGTCCCGGCCTGGGGCTTGAGCAGACCCAAGATGGTCTTGAGCAGGGTGGATTTGCCCGCCCCATTGAGCCCAATTAGGGCTACAATTTGGCCCCACTCAATCTGGAAGTTAATGTCTTGGATGACCGGCACCTGGCGGTAACCACTGGCCAATCCGGCTACACGAATTGTCATAGTGTCTCTTCTCCTTCAGCTAGAATCACTTGCCAGGCTGCCAAGGCTAGGCTGGTCTTAGACTGTTGGGGCAGGAGAACTTCCTGACCCTGAGCTCCCAGGACATAGACCTGGTTCTTGTCAGAGTTGAAGCCGATAGCCGGGTTGGACACATCATTGGCGATGAGCCAGTCGGCCCCTTTCTTGCTTAACTTAGCTCGGGCATGTTCTAGCAAATTTTGGGTTTCCGCCGCAAAGCCGATGAGGACTTGCTGGCGCTTGGTCTGGCCTAGTTGGGCCAAAATATCTGGGTTTTGGACTAGGTCTAGTTGCCAGTCGGTCTGACCGGCCACTTTCTTAATCTTCTGATCATGAGGATGCTTGACCCCATAGTCGCTGACGGCTGCAGCCATGACGACATAGTCCATTTGGTCATAGTGAGAGGTCATAGCCTGGGCCAATTCTTGGGCTGACGCTACCTCTTGGACTTGGACGCCTTCTGGTGGCAGGAGGCTTTGGGTGGTGGAGACCAAGGTAACGGTCGCGCCCAACCAGTCAGCCGCCTGGGCCATGGCATAGCCCATTTTGCCAGACGAATCGTTGCTGATGTAACGGACCGGGTCAATGCGCTCTCGAGTACCCCCGGCCGAGACAATGACCTGCTTGCCGGCTAAACTTTGAGGCAAATGGGTCCGGGCATAGAGGCGCTCGACTTGGGCCACAATGCGATGGAGTTCAGGCAGGCGGCCTTTGCCTTCATAGCCTTCCGCTAAGAAACCTGTGTCAGGCTCCATAATGGTCAGCCCATCTGCTCGCAGTTGGGCCAGGTTGCGCTGGGTCGCGGGGTTCTCGTACATGTGGACATTCATGGCCGGCACCACCAGAACGGGGGCCGTTACTGCCAAGAGGGTGGTAGTCACCACATCATCTGCCAGGCCGTGCACCATTTTGGCTAGACCATTGGCTGTGGCTGGCACCACCAGGGCTAGGTCGCACCAGTCAGCCATGGCCACATGTTGGACTTGGCTGGGCTCCCGCTCGTCAAAAGTATGAGTGAGGACCTGGCGTTTGGTCAGGACCTGCAAGGTCAGCGGCGTCACAAATTCCTGGGCCGACTGAGTCATGGCCACCTGAACTTGAGCACCCTTTTTAATTAACTGGCGGACCAGTTCTGGTACCTTATAGGCCGCGATGCCCCCCATGACAAAGACACCGATTTTTACATTTTCTAACACGCGGAGCCACCTCCAATCATTTTCCTTCTTATTTTAGCATATTCGAGCAAAAAAAGAGAGGGCCAGGCCTCTCCTCCTTAAACGCGACTGGACAAGGTTGCCAGATAGACGTCAATCTCCTCCTGGCTGATATGGCCGATGCCGCCCAGGTTGTACCAAATAGGATTGAGGAAGCCCACATCCTTGAAGGTGCCGGCCATGGTCGTGCCCCGAATGGGGTCGCCAAAGACCTGCTCCAGGTCTTCTGTAGAAGCGGCTGAAGTCGTGAAAATGTAGGTCTTACGCACCTGGCGGCTGGCTAGGAGGCGTTGATTTTCGGTCTCGAAAGCCGACTTAGGTAGCAGCACCTTATCCAGGAAGCCCCGCATAATGGCGGGCATGTCATACCACCAAATAGGATAGATGAAGATAATTTGCTCTGTCTGGTCCAAAATTTGGACATAGCGCTCTACCTGGGGATCGGTCGTCTTGCCTTCCCCATAGACGGCTAAGTCCGCGGCCGACAGAACCGGATTGAACTGGTCAGCATAGAGGTCGAGTACGGTCACCGGGTGGCCCTTAGCTTCTAGGGTGGCGACTAGGCGCTCCAAAATAGCATGGTTGAGACTGCCCTCATAGGGGTGGGCGTAAACAATGGTCGTTTGCATAGTCATCTTAGCACGTCCTTTCTCTGAGTTTGGTAGGGTTTTCCATATTGTAACATATTTTGGGGCTGATATTAAGTGAGGTGGCTAGGTAGGGGGGGAGGTGACCGGTGGAGCTAGTGGTCCACTCGACGGAGTGGGCCACTGGCTCGCAACTTTTGCGCCCTTTTAGTCGCTTTTGGGCGCTTACCAAGCCAGCTAGTGGTCCACTCGGCAGAGTGGGCCACTGGCTCACGACTTTTGCGCCATTTTAGTCGTTTTTGATCACTTACCATGCTAGCTAGTGGTCCACTGGCTCACGGCTTTTCGGGCTTTTGGCCTAGTTTCGGGATTAAGTCCCTATAATTGTGTAAAAAGAAAAAGCCAGGTAATCTCTGGTACAATGTAGTTGTCCGACAACATTGAAAGAGGAGATTACCATGACTTACCTTAATATTAACCTAAAACTTGAAGAATTAACAGAGGCAGTTTTAAACAGTGACATGAACACGCTCATGAAGTCGCTGGCGATTACCGTCTTTAATGCCTACATGGAAGAAGAACGCCAATGGATCTTATCCATCGGTACCCTTAAATTACAAGTCCCACATCTTCACGGCGGTATTTGGTCAACTGATGAGCATTGTAGTCTGAAATATCTGTACCATCAATAATGACATTTCCTTCATCATTGGTGTCTATTCCACCTCAAATATTCAAGACGGTCGATTTTCCTGCACCAGATGAACCTAAGATGATAACCAGTTCTACTTTTTCAATTTCAAAGTTAATATCATTGTTGGTGACGATTTCTGTTTCTCCAAGATGATAAGGATTATAGCTGTGCTTTACTTCAATATAAGCCATATTCTCCTCAACAATTTTGCTATTTTTATTCAAACAAACCAAACTAAATGAACAACATGTTGATTAAAGCGCTTTATTAATATATGCTAGACCTAGAAAGAAAGCTATAATCAAAATTTCAAACACTGTTGATTTAAGGAGAAACGATGACCAATACACAAAAACGAGCTACCCAAACCAAAGAATATATCAAAGCGGCACTGACTCTACTCTTAACAGAAGAACGATAGGAGAAAAGATATGACCTGCATTTTTTGTCATCAACTCAAAGAAGAAGATATTCTCTACCAGACGGAGCATTTCAAGGTTGTGTGGGACATTGACCCCATTCAAACTGGACACTTGCTTATCATTAGTAAGGACCATTACCAACAACTTAGTCAGCTTAGCACTGCTGTTCGCTACGAATTATCAGACTTAGAAGTCTTTTTGACTGAAAAGCTCTGTCAAACATTAGCTATCGACGGGGTAACCATAGCTTGCAATGATTGCTTGTTCGACGCTGGCACCCATTTCCATGTCCACCTGATTCCACGCTTACAAACAGACGGCTTCTGGGACCAGATTTCGCTTGCAAAAGTGGAGTTGGACCTGAATGCCTTTCTCAAAGCATTATAAAAATCAACCCGACGCTTGCTTTTCATGTTCTCCTACTAAGGATTACTGATTTTCCCATTTTTCCTGATAATAGTCTGGAAGATCTGGAATTTCGTTCGCAACAGCAACGAGTTTTTCCATTTCTTCCTTGATCTTCAATGGATTGATTTTTGGTAAAGCTTGAGCTGTAAAGTCCTCTGTTTCCTTATTATTGAGAAGTTTGAAAATATCAAGGTGGGCGAAATTTGTGAAGTTGCAACGATTAGACGTGCAACTTTTTACAAATATTTCGGTGAAGGGATTTTTATCAGGATGGGTTCCTTTTAGTCGTTTTTAGACACTTACCATGCCAGCTAGTGGTCCACGCGACGGAGTGGGCCACTGGCTCACGACTTTTGCGCCCTTTTAGTCGTTTTTGGGCACTTACCTAGCCAGCTAGTGGTCCACTCGTCGGAGTGGGCCACTAGCTCACGGCTTTTGCGCCCTTTTAGTCGTTTTTGGGCACTTACCTAGCCAGCTAGTGGTCCACTCGTCGGAGTGGACCACTGGCTCGCGACTTGGGCTCTTTTCTAATAGGTTTTGGGCGCTCGCAGGGCTTGCTAGATTGGCTTTTTAGATACTGCCCCCCTAGCCTTGTTGCCACTCCCCTATTTATCTATTACATAGATAAATAGGGGGCAGGGCTGCCAAATTACGTGTCCAAAAGAGCACTATTTACACAAAAAAGACGAGGACAAGTCCTCGTCTTAAAATTAATTAGCGTTCAAGGTCTACACGTTGGCTGACATAGTACATGATAACAGAGCCTAGTGTCAACATAACAAATTCACTGATGAAGAGTGACAGATAGGTTGCCCAGAAGCCAGCTTCTGCTGCGCCTAAAACTAGTAGCTCTAAGGCAATGACAAACATGGATAAGGAGAAGACCAGGGTCAAGACAGCGTAACGTACAATAGTTTGTGTCTTAGCGGATGTCCCTTTGGCAAGGGCTGCGACAGCCAAGTCCCCAATCCAGCGTGCTAGCCAGAGGAAGAGTAAGGTCTGCAAGGTCCCTACGACCATGTCAACCGGTCCATATTGATAGGCATTGACGATGAAGACCCCTAAGGTCACGGCGTAAACATAGCGCTTGTTATAGAGACTGGTGAAGTTAAGCGTCTCTGCCAAGCGGAACTGAACCGGGCCAAAAGAATATGGCAGGGTCAGGAAAGTCAAAACGATATAGAGGCCGGCAACTAAGCCTGCGCGGGTCAGCTCACGACTGTCCTTCCAGTTGGGCCAACTTAGCCAACTAGGTTTAAGATGGTTATTCATATAAGTTCCTCCTTTGTAGTCCGGCTCAGGCCGACTAGTACTTACTGCGACCAAAGGATGCTAAGTGTCGCAGGGGGCTGTCCCATCATGACAGCGACCTTATCTAGTCTACCATTTTCTGGTGATTTTGCAATAGCTAATTGACACAATCTCCGTTATAATGTAGGTATCAATGCCCAAGGAGGAGTCATTATGCCCCATCTATACTTTGCCAGCCCCCTCTTCACCGAAATGGAGCGTGCCTTCAACGCCCAAGTGGTTGCTAATCTACGTGCTCAAGTTCCTGACCTAACCGTCTTCCTACCCCAGGAGCAAGAAGCCATTAACGACAAGAATGCCTACGCCGATTCCCAAATGATTGCCCGCTACGATACGGAAGCCGTCCTCAAGAGCGACGTCCTGGTGGCAGTCCTAGATGGTCAGATTATCGACCCAGGCGTAGCCTCTGAAATCGGCATTGCCTACCAAGCCGGCATCCCGGTTGTGGGCCTCTATACCGATGTCCGCCAACAAGGGGGCAGTCATCCTGAAAAACTCAAGGCCTTACAAGACGTCGCCGAGTCTCAATTTAGCTATGTCAACCTCTACACGACCGGCCTCATTAAGCTAAGAGGCGAGATTGTGACGGCTTCTGCTGACCTACCGGCCGCTGTCCAACGTCAACTGGCTCAAGTTGCCAAATAAATGAGCCAAGCCCGCTAAAATATGGTATGATAGTAGGGTATGCGTCAAGCTGACTTGACCCAACATGAACCAAGGAGGAAACACTTAAATGATCAACGTTTCAAACGTGAGCTTACTCTTTTCAGATCGTAAATTATTCGACGATGTGAATATTACCTTCACCCCTGGCAACTGCTACGGGGTTATTGGGGCCAACGGGGCAGGTAAATCTACCTTCCTGAAAATCTTGGCCGGCGATATCGCGCCAACTACCGGGAATGTCTCCATGGATCCCCATGAGCGCCTGGCAGTCCTCAGCCAGAACCACTATGGTTTCGAAGACTTCACTGTCATCGAGACCGTGATGATGGGTCACAAGGAACTCTATGACATTATGAAAGAAAAAGACGCCATCTACGCTAAGGAAGACTTCAGCGACGAAGACGGTGTCCGCGCCGGCGAATTGGAAGCTGCCTTTGCTGAAATGGGCGGTTGGGAAGCCGAAGCCGAAGCTAGCAACATGCTGCAAGGCTTAGGTCTTGGCAAGGATCTTCACTATAGCTACATGCGCGAGCTGATTGAAGCCGACAAGATTAAGGTGCTCTTGGCCCAAGCCCTCTTTGGCAAGCCAGACAACTTACTCTTAGACGAGCCGACTAACGGTCTGGACGCAGCCGCTATCGAATGGCTGAGCGACTTCATCTTGAACTTCCCTAACACGGTTATCGTGGTTTCCCACGACCGTCACTTCTTGAACACGGTCTGCACCCACATGGCCGATGTGGACTTCGGGAAAATCAAGCTCTATGTCGGTAACTATGACTTCTGGCTCCAATCCAGCCAATTGGCTGCTAAGATGGCCGCTGACCAAAACGCTAAGAAGGAAGAGAAGATTAAGGAACTCCAAGCCTTCATCGCCCGCTTCTCAGCTAACGCTTCTAAATCCAAACAAGCGACTTCCCGTAAGAAGATGCTGGATAAGATTACCCTGGATGACATTCAACCATCCTCCCGTCGTTACCCATTCGTAGGCTTCACACCAGAACGCGAAATCGGCAATGACTTACTACGGGTAGAAGGCCTCAGCAAAACCATCGATGGCGAGAAGGTCCTAGACAACATTACCTTCACCCTCCGTCGCGATGACAAAGTAGCCTTCCTCAGCCGTAACGACATCGCCCTCTCTGCCTTCTTCGACATTATCATGGGTAAGATGGAAGCCGACAGCGGTAGCTTCGAGTGGGGCGTGACCACCAGTCAAACCTACCTGCCTAAGAACTCTGGCGACGAATTTGACGGCGTACACTTAACCATTGTGGATTGGCTCCGTCAATACGCTAGCAAGGAAGAGAGCGACAACACCTTCTTGCGTAGCTTCTTGGGTCGTATGCTCTTCTCTGGGGAAGACGTGATGAAGGAAGTCAATGTCCTATCCGGGGGCGAGAAAGTTCGCTGTATGTTATCTAAGATGATGTTATCTAAGGCTAACGTCTTGGTATTGGACCAACCTACCAACCACTTAGACTTGGAATCTATTACCGCACTTAACGACGGCCTGATTAAGTTCAAGGGCGCTATCCTCATGGCTTCCCATGACTACGAGGTTCTCAACACCACCTGTAACCGGGTCATCGAGTTGACACCTAACGGGGCCTTCGACCGCATTGACACCACCTATGAAGAATACTTGGAAAACAAGGACGTGCAACAACGCGTTAATGACTTGTATCAAGGGAAATAAGCTATTTAAAAGAGGGCTGGCATGATGCTAGCCCTCTACTCTTACCCACAAAGAAAAGTCCCAATATATCATATATGATATATTGGGACTTTTTCATTTCTAACGATAGAAGGCTTGCTGACACAGTTTGTCAGTAGGTAGGGCTTGCTTATCGTCTTGAAGGCGTCCAACCAGACCCACTGATTACCCATCATACGCCTTAAGAACTCAATACCTTATCTAGAGCGCACAATCTGCCCATCCTCTAGCACAAATACCGCATCATAGCGATGAGCACTCGTTTCATCTGAGTGATGAGAGATGTGTAACAAGGTGAGCCTAGGCCAGCCTAACAAGAGATTTTCTGCTTGCTTAAATGACTCTGGATCCAAGGCCGATAGTCCCTCATCCACAATTAAAATCGGCTTATGCTGCAAAAGTGCTCGGATTAAGGCGATACGTTGCTTCTGTCCACCCGACAAGGCACTTTCTTCGTTATATTGCTCTTGCTTAAGATGGCTCACGTCAGGGAAGCGGTCGCCTAACCCGAATGCTTGAATGAGTCGCATGACTTCTTCTTCATCACACATCTGACGTAGCGTAATGTTATCCCACATACTCCCCCACAACATCTGAGCTTTGTGGTACATAGGCAATGTGATGTTGAATTTGCTCGTAGGTCAACTGGTCTAAGGAACACTTATCTAACAAGACCGTCCCTGTAGGAGCGATTACGTCCCCTGTCAAAAGAGCCACTAAGCTGGTCTTTCCAATACCGCTTTTCCCCGTTAATAAGTAGCGCTTACCTGGTTGAAGGGTTAGGTTAAGCCCTTGGAAGAGTGGCGGCTGTTCAAGCTGGCGCACTGCCACCACAGGTTGATCGGCTGAACATTCAACCACGACCGTTTCCATGACTGGTTCCTGCTCGAGCTGATGCTTGGTATCTTGTATAGCTGATAAGTCGCTCAAGGCACTAATCAACAACTGGATGGGTAATACCAATTCAAGCGAAATACTATATATGGATGTCAGCCCGCCTACAGTCAACTGCCCCTCCAACACTTGAAGCCCACCAATCCACAAGATTACCAAGGTCGTTGCGTAAAACCCTAATCCTGCTAGGACATTCACGAGTGCACTATAGGATGATTTTGTATTAGCAATACGATTTATATCAGCATAGTCACGGGTCAGATCTTCTGAATATTCCCGCTCGCTTTGGTGGTTACGCAGGAGACCGAAATTCTGTAAATAATTAACGAAACGCCGGCTATAAGCTGATTTACGGGACAGATAGTCTTGTTCTATTCTAGCTCTTAGCCGTTTGAACAATAGCGGTAGCACAAGTGGAACCACAGAGGCAATGAAAATCCATACAGCCGTCACCCAGTTTAGACTGAGCAAAGCGACAGCAGCAATCAAAAATGAAATCGTCCCTTGGTAAACAGATAAGAGCGTATCATAATAGAGGCTCTTGACCTCTTCAATATCATTCGTCACTTGTGAGAGGTAGTGGGCCACATCTTGTTCAATCGCTCGTGGTCTCAAGTCAAAATACGTGATAGCAAGGTTCCATGCAACCTAAATCCTTGACTATTTAGATAGCGAGCGTTCAAAACTTGTCTCCCATATTCAACCAATAACATCCCCAAAATAATGATGGCTGTCACCATTATCTGATAAGAGAACTGCCCATAATCTTGCGCGACCACTGCATTAAGAATGTACTGAATACGGTAATTGAATACAATATTCAGCACTGCTACTAAGGTGATACAGACTAAGGTCGACCATAAATACTTATGTTTCATTTTGTCCCCCTCTTGTGATGGCTCGATGTATCAGGTGGCAGATATTTTTTGTGGTAAGACCCACTGAGTTTAATTCTCTCTCCCATTCTAATATACCGCATGGTATTTTATCGCTTTGGTTAACCAAAATATATGAGGCATAGTTTTAACCAGGCAAAATGTCTACTAGAAAAAAGAGTTCGGTTTAATTATACCTGTTAAGGTTACATCTATCAATCTTGGCCACACAATAGACTATATGCAATACTCATTTATAATACAGTGTCAAAATTACCCAATCACACCTAACCGCACTCTGTTTTTCCCCACAAAGAAAAGCCCCAATATATCATATATGATATATTAGGACTTTTTCATTTCTAACGATAGAAGCCTTGCTCTGGGTCATAAGGGTGCCAGAGGTCGGAACGAATCTGGTTGAAGGCCTCGTAAACCCGTTGGGACAGGCGGCCTACTTGGTCGAAGCGCGCATCATAGTCACTCCAGGAGTTGGTGTAGACGGCAATGGAATAGCTGCCGTACTGGGTCACGAAGGTGGCCACGTCATTTTGCTCTGGAGCACCTAGACCTGACTTGTTCCAGGAATCTGTCTCATAGAGATAGGTCCGCAGGAAGGAATGGCTGTTGAGTCGCAACTTGTCAATCAACATGGAATCCCATGGCTCGCCGTTGAGTTCATGGTTGGCTAGTTTGGCGAAGAGCCGGGCCGCATTATCTGGGGTGGTCTGGAAGCGGCCATTATCATTCTGGTAGTACTTACCTTCCAGATAGGTATCCAACATGCCCAACTCATGGGCGTGCTGGGTCACGATGCCCCCACCACCCACGGCTTCAATCAGCATATTTGCCGCCGTGTTATCACTATAGATGGCCACATAATCGACCAGCTCATCTAGGCTGTAAACCGTCCCTGCCGGTGACTCATTAATATGGCCGGCACCCGGCACAATGTTAGAACCTTCCATGGCCATAGTCTGGCTTGGCTGGAGCTTGCCTTCCTTGTACTGGCGGTAAAGCTCGGTCAAGACATAGATTTTCTGCGTGCTAGCTGGGAAGAAGATTTGATTATCTACATCCACTTGGGCCATGGTCTCATTATCGACGAAGGAAGCCCCCGCCATAATACCCATGTTGTCGATTTCCTCGCGCATGATTTGCTGGACGGTGTCAATGAGCTTACGTTCGCTATAGTTGGTTAAGACATAGTCTTGATAGGTCAAATCCTGACGAATCCAGCCCAAGTCTTGGTAACCAATGGCCACATGGAGCCAGGTCTGGTTATCGACTAACGCTTCCTCGGTCACTTCCATAGGAATGTCCGCATACTTGTTGGTATTGGCTAGGAAGTAGGAGTTAGGCTGACCTGGAAAGTTGGACAGCAAGAGTCCATCCCGGCCGCGGTTAAGAATGGAATAACGAATGGACTGGCGATCCACGTAATACATGGGTTCACTCTTAGCTTTGAGGTAGACAAAGCGGGCTTGGTAACTCGGCACGAAGGACTGGATAAAGGTCGCCTCATCAGCCCGTAGTCGAGCCGTTTCCTTGTCGATGGTTGCCTGCTGGTCTAGGCGGCCATCCTTATAGTAGGTCCACTCACTACCAGGCTGGCCAACCCAGCCCGTATAAGGCCGGCCATGGCGATAGAGGTATTCCTCCTGCTGTTGGCCCCAATACCAGGCAAAGCCATTGGCATCCGTATCGGTTACCTGACGAACCCGTCGGGCGAAGGAAGTCTCGGTACGCTTATCTAATTCTTGCTTAGTAAAATACTGGGCGCTAGGCGCTTGGTTTTCAGGTTGAATGTCGACCTGACGCAGGTCCTCAACCAATACCTCCCGCTGGGGATCCAGGTCCACCGTATAGGTATCCACCCAGTTGGCCGCCCGCGCCAAGTGCGAGCGCTCGGTCGATTGCTTCATTTGCGGCATGAGCCAGAGGAAAAAGGCTGCTGCCACTAGCACCAGACCCGCTACCAGGCCTAGGGCTAATAAATAGTAATGCTTATAGGAGCCAGGCGTCTGCTCTGTCCGTGTCTTCTTAGGCGCTTTCTGGCCCTTATGATTGGAACGGTACTGAGCCCGTGTTGGTTGACTCAAGCTGGCTGCCCCCCTTCTTGATTAGCCGGCGCAATCACAAAGCGGAAGCGTGGCAGGAAGTGCTGGAAGAGGGCCTCAGTGTAGGCTAAAGTCGGCATCATGGCTTGGAAGTCCGGATAGGAGAAACGTTCCCGTAGGGCAATCTCATCCGCCCCCTGGTTGACGGCACTGGACACGATATAGGCGTCATAGTCTAACTCGGTCAGGCCTCCCCCTTGGTCAGCATACCACTGGCCAGCTACTAGGCGGAAGATATAGTCTTCCTCTAGGCTTTCCCGAAGGGCGTCCTGGTCGATATCAGGGTCTTCCTCTATCATTTCCTTGAGTTGGCTGTAGACGGTCGTTGCCATATCTTCAGCATCTAGAACATATTGAGCCGTCTCCGCAATATAAGAGGCTAGGAAAGGCAGGATATGTTGATAGAAGCGGGTCTGGATCTGGCTTTGGCGGAAGAGGTCCATGGCGTAGTGCTTGAGGTCGGTCAAGTTACTGACCCCTTGTAAGCCTAGTTCTGCCACCTGCTGGTCCGTCAGGCTGGTCTCTGGTTGAGCTAGCTCAGGATAGGCTTGCTTAGCGACTTGATGGATAAAGACGCGGGCCACCTCTTCCCAAGAAGGTAAATGGATATCAAAGTAATAGTCTGGCACCTGCAAGGCAGCGATTGGCAGGTAATGACTGACTTGGTTCATGGCTAAGTCTCCTCTGTTCTGAATTCACTTTACCATTGTGGCAAATTTCCCGGATTTAGCAAGGATTTTTGACTAAAAAGGCCGGTCAATCGCCTCATTAAGGGACTAAGGACAGGTCATGTTTGGCTCCTAAGTCTTCTTGACCCACAATTTGTTTCTAACTGAGCACGTAATTTTGCTGACTCAGACCCTATTTATCTATGTAATAGATAAATAGGGTAAGCAAAAACCTAGCCACTGCATGGCTAGGTTTTACTGGTTAGCTTAATTAATGAAGCACCTTGTTCAGGAAGCTTTGGGTCCGTTCATGGCTTGGATGGCTGAAGAGTTCTTCAGGCACGTTTTCTTCGACGATGAAGCCACCATCCATGAAGATGACGCGGTCGGCCACTTCACGAGCGAAGCCCATTTCGTGTGTGACCACAATCATGGTCATGCCGTCTTCGGCTAATCGCTTCATAACGTCTAGGACATCGCCGACCATCTCAGGGTCCAGGGCGGAAGTTGGCTCATCGAAGAGCAGGACATCTGGTTGCATGGCCAGGGCCCGAGCGATGGCCACCCGTTGCTTTTGCCCCCCAGACAGGGAGTTAGGCGCTACATGGGCCTTGTCGGCCAAGCCAACTGACTCCAAGAGATAGAGGGCCAGGGACTCGGCTTCAACCTTGGATAGGCCTTTGAGCTCCATGGGCGCTAGGGTGATATTGTCCAAGACACTTAAGTGTGGGAAGAGGTTGAAGTGTTGGAAGACCATGCCAATATTCTGGCGAATCTTGTTGATGTCTTCCTTAGGATCTGTAATGTCTACCCCATCCACGAAGACCTTGCCCCCGTTAATTTCTTCCATACGGTTGAGGCAACGTAGCATAGTAGACTTACCGGAACCGGAAGGGCCGATGACACAGACTACTTCCCCCGGTTGAATGGTTAAGTCGATAGACTTAAGCACCACATTATCGCCGTATTGTTTCTTAAGTCCGCGAACCAGGACTTTTGGCATTTCTTGGCTGAGTTCTGTCATCTTACTTCCCTCCTTCTAAACGTTTGGATAGGCGTGTTAAGGCCGTAATAACAATCAGGTAGATGAGGCCGACAATCAACCACATGGACCCGGACTGGTAGGTACGGGCGATAATGACGCTCCCGGTTGGGTCAATTCGACCAAGCCGATAACCGACAGAATCGAGGTATCCTTCAGGGTAATGACGAATTGGTTGATGAAGGATGGAATCATGAGCTTAATGGCTTGAGGCAGGATAATCTTCTGCATGGTCTTACCATAGGAGAGCCCCAGACTGCGGCTGGCTTCCATCTGGCCCTTGTCAATGGCTTGAATCCCCCCGCGGACAATTTCCGCTACATAGGCCGCCGCGTTCAAGCTAAGAGTCATGATCCCTGCTGCCGCCGAACTGAAACGCACGCCCGTCATTTGCGGAATCCCGAAGTAGATGAAGAAGGATAGGACAATCAAAGGCACCCCACGCATGAGGTCGACGTAGACCGCGGCAATCCCACTCAACCAAGGGTTGGCCTGGACCCGCAAGAGACCTAGGATAATCCCTAAGATCAGGGCTAGGGCCACTGAGATGAAGGCAATCCACAAGGTGGTGCCTAAACCTGACAAGAGGGCAGGACCATTCTCAGCCAGTTGACCGAAGAAGGAGTTTTGAGCGCTAGCTTCCGCATCCTCCCCAATATACTTATCTAAAATACTTTGATATTTACCAGAAGATTTGAGGCTAGCCAAGCCACGGTTGAAGGCTGCCAAGAGCTCAGCATTCTTGCCTTTTTTAACCGCAAAACCGGTTTGGCTGGTTTCTAATTTTTCGCCAATAAGCTTGAGGCGGAGATTCCCGTTCTTAATGGCATAGGCAATAACAGGCGCGTCTTCAATGGTCGCGTCACTGTTACCCGTTAAGACATCTTCATACATATTAGCCGAATCCTTGAAGGTCACCACAGTGAACTTGTAGTCGTCCTTCAACTTGTTAGCCAAGTCAGCTCCGGCAGTCCCGGTTTTAACCGCGATTTTCTTGCCGCGCAAGCCTTCTAGATCCGAAATCTTGCTGTCAGCAGCTACCGCGAATTGGAGACCGGACTCATAGTAGTTATCAGAGAAGTCGAAGCTGGCCTTACGCGCATCGGTAATGGTCATACCGGCAATGGCGCCATCTACTTGGTCACTCTCCAAGGCTTGAACGGCCGCAGCAAAGCCCAGGGGCTTGATTTCATAGGTGAAACCTTCTGCTTCCGCAATGGCTGCTAGTAAGTCCATATCAATCCCCACATAATTACCTGAGGAGTCTTGGAATTCGAAGGGCGCAAAGGTTGTATCCGTCGCAATAACATAATGTTCAGCGGCCTTGACACTTGGTACTTGTAGGCCTAAGAAGACCACCAAGACCAGCATGAGCCTTTAATCATATCTTTCATAAACTGGTTCACTCCTTTTATATACTCCAACAGTATAGAGGACGGTCCCAGACATTGCAAGGAAGAGGTAACAAGTTATGTTAGATTATCTAACATAGGGTGCCGCTTAGAGGTCTTTCTGGAACCAGGCCACATCCTGCCAAGCATCAAACTTATAGCCCACCTTCTCGAATAAGGCTACTTGGTGATAGCCCTGTTTGAGGTGGAACTCCACACTACCCTCACCAGGATAGGCCACACAGGCGGTCACCCGCCGAATGCCCTGCTGGCGCAGGGCTTCTTCTAGGGCCGCATAGAGCTTGGCCCCGATGCCCTGACCCCGGACTGAGCGTTTGAGATAGACAGAGACTTCGGCCACATACTGGTAGGCTGCTCTGGGATGGAAGGCCGAGCCATAGGCATAGCCCACTACTTCTCCTTCCAATTCCGCCACCAAGTAGGGATAGTGGGCCAGGGTCTGCTTAATCCGCTGACGAAAATCTGACACAGAGGGCACTTCATACTCGAAGGAAATCACCGTCCGCTCCACATAAGGCCGGTAAATGGCTCTCAGGCTTGGGGCATCTTGTGGGTTGGCGGACCGAATAACGATTGACATGGCGGACATCCTCTCTGCGCTCTCTGGCTAAAGTTCTTTCTATTGTGCCATCCAATCCTCCTAAATGCAAGCCAGGTGGCCTCATCTTACACAATAGTAACCTGGCTGTAACCAAAAAAGGCTGAGATTTCAATCTCAGCCTTAAAATCTAGCTTAACGGGCTTGCATCCAGCGTTGGAATTGTTCATCGCTGGCATAGACATAGTGACCCTCTGCTACTTGATGTTGACTTAGGGGTGCATCAGTTGCCTCATGTTGATAAGGCTGACGCACACGTGTGCTCTCACTAATCGGGTCCGGTTGAGGAACCGCTGATAGGAGGGAGCGGGTGTATGGGTGGACAGGGGAATGATAGAGATCGTGGGCTGGGCCTACTTCTACGATTTTACCTGCGTACATCACCGCAATGCGGTCACTAATGTACTTGACCATGGACAGGTCGTGGGCGATGAAGAGATAGGTCAGGCCACGTTCCTTCTGCAGGCGTTTTAGCAGGTTAACCACCTGAGCTTGAATGGACACGTCCAAGGCCGAAATGGGCTCATCGGCAATAATGAAGCGCGGCTTGAGCGCCAAGGCCCGGGCAATCCCTAGCCGTTGGCGTTGACCCCCTGAAAACTCGTGGGCATAGCGGTTGGCATGCTCGCGGTTAAGACCCACTGCTTCCAGTAATTCAGCAATGCGGTCTGCCCGCTCCTGCTTATTGCGATAGAGGCCATGAATATCGAAACCTTCGGCAATAATTTCCCCGGCGGTCATCCGCGGGTTGAGGGAAGCATAAGGATCTTGGAAGATCATTTGCACGTCGCGAGCGAAGGCTTGGCGTTGAGCCTGAGACTTAAGGTCTGATACTGGCTTGCCGTCGAAGATGATTTGACCATCGGTGATGTCATAGAGGCCAATAATGGAACGCCCCGTCGTCGACTTACCACAACCTGATTCCCCAACCAAGCCTAGGGTTTCCCCTTCATAGACATCGAAGCTAATGCCGTCAACGGCCTTAATAGGCGCTGACTTCTTGCCAAAGTGTTGGACTAGGTTTTGAACTTCTAATAACTTCTTAGGCATGTGGCACCTCTTCTCTACGCGCTTGATAAGATTCAATCCGGTGGCGAATCACCTCAGGTAGTTCAACCTTAGGCGCCTCAGGATGGAGTAGCCATGTTTTGGCATAGTGGCCAGGACTCACCTCATAAAAAGGTGGTTCTGCCTTGTAATCAATTGCCAAGGCGTAAGGATTACGTGGCGCAAAAGCGTCCCCTACTGGTGGATTAATCAAGTTAGGTGGCGCACCTGGAATGGTATAAAGCTCCTCGCTATCTTCACTATCCAAGTCTGGCATAGAGCCCAATAGGCCCCAAGTATAAGGATGTTTAGGATTATAGAAAATGTCATGAGAAGAGCCATACTCGACGATTTGGCCGGCATACATAACCGCCACTCGGTCAGCCACATTGGCTACTACACCCAAGTCGTGGGTGATAAAGATAATGGCATTGCCGTTCTTCTCTTGAATTTTCTTCATGAGTTCCAGGATTTGCGCCTGGATGGTCACGTCTAAGGCGGTGGTTGGTTCATCCGCAATCAAGATCTTAGGCTCAGCCGCCAAGGCAATGGCGATGACCACCCGCTGCCGCATCCCACCAGAGAACTCGTGAGGATACTGCTTGAAGCGACGTTCTGGATCTGGAATCCCTACTTCTGCTAGGAGCTCAATGGCCCGTTGCTTAGCGGCTTCCTTGCTGACCCCTTTCTTGTGGGTCAGGATCACTTCCATGATTTGCTTACCTACCCGCATGGTAGGGTTGAGGGCCGTCATAGGATCTTGGAAGATCATGGCGATTTCGTTACCACGGATGCTTTCCATTTCCCGTTCAGATAATTTGAGCAGATCCTTGCCCTCGAAGAGGATTTGGCCATCTTCATAACGACCAGCAGGCTGCGGAATAAGGCGCATCAAGGCGTTAGAGGTGACACTCTTACCTGAGCCGGACTCCCCTACGATAGCCAGGGTCTCGCCCTTGGCCAAGGTGAAGTCCACACCCCGTACTGCCTGTACCAGGCCGGCATAAGTCTTGAAATTAATGCGGAGATTCTTTACTTCTAACAATGGTTCAGTCATGAGATCTCCCTACTTTCTTAATTTTGGATCCAGGGCATCCCGCAAACCATCGCCAATGGTGTTGAAGGCGAAGATGGTAATGGAGATGAGCAAGGCCGGGAAGATAAGCCGCCATGGCGCTGTTGCCAAGGCTTCGTTCCCTTCTGAGGCCATGGTCCCCCAGCTGGCCATGGGTTGGGTAACCCCCAAACCAAGGTAGCTTAGGAAGGACTCGGTAAAGATTGCCCCCGGAATTGATAAGGTCATAGTAACGATAATGCCACCCAAGGCATTTGGAATCAAGTGGCGACGGATTAGGTGCCAAGTGCTAGCCCCCAAAGTCCGAGAAGCTAAGACATACTCCTGGTTCTTAATGGACAGGACTTCCCCCCGCACAATCCGAGCCATACGTACCCAACCAGTCAAGGATAGGGCCACAATCATTGGCAGCAAGCCCTTGTCCAGGACCACCATGACTAGGACTACGACCAAGAGATAAGGTAGCGCGGTTAAGACGTCGGCAATCCGCATCATGACATCGTCCACACGTCCACCTAAGACGCCAGCTGTTGCACCCCAGAGGACGCCGATTACTAGGTCAATGACCGCCGCAATCAAGCCGATGAAGAGGGAGATGCGAGCACCCACCCAGACACGGACGAAGACATCCCGTCCCAGGTTGTCAGTCCCGAAGAGATAGGTAGCATTTGGTGCCGTATTGTAGGACCCTGTTTGATCACTAAAGCTAATCGGCCAGAACATAGGGACAAAAATGGCCAAGAGGGCAATGACCGCTAGCAAGGCCACACTGAAGAGGGCCAGCTTGTTGCGGGCAAAGGTATGGAAGACTTGGCCCCAGAAAGAGGTCGTCTTCTGACTTAAGATGTCGGTCTGGTCTTCTTTGATCCCGACCAACTCAAAATCTTGGGCTGTATATTCTACTTGGCTCACGCTGACTCGCCTCCTTCTAACTTAATGCGTGGATCAATCCACATATAGACAATATCCACCACTAAAACTGCAAACAAGAGCAGGATGGAATAAAAGACCGTGGTCCCCATAATGACCGTGTAGTCACGGTTGGTAATGGACTTAACGAACTGGCCACCCAAACCTGGAATGGCGAAGATGTTTTCGACAATGAAGGAACCTGTGACAACCCCAGCCAAGAGTGGCCCTAAGTAGGACACAACTGGCAAGAGGGCATTACGCAAGGTGTGCTTGAAGACAATCTTCCACTTGCTGAGGCCTTTGGCCTTGGCTAGCTTGACATACTCGGACGTATTCTGTTCCAACATACTAGACCGGGTTAATTTGGCAATATTCCCCATGAAACCTAAGCCGAGAGCCAAGGATGGCAGAATGGTGTAGTTGAATCCTTTCCAACCAGACACTGGGAACCAGCCCAATTGTACGGCGAAGAGGTATTGGATTAAGCCCGCCAAGATAAAGGAAGGCACAGAAATCCCTAGTACCGCCACTACAGTCGCGGCATAGTCGCGCACCTTGTTATGGTAGGTGGCAGAAATAACCCCTAAAGTCGTCCCCAAACCAACGGCGATGACCAAGGCTTGCATCCCTAGGGCTAAGGATACTGGGAAACTAGAAAAGATGATGTCGTTGGTTGAACGGCCCCGGTACTTCATGGAATAACCGAAGTCGAACTTGAGAATGCCCACTAGGTAATCTCTGAACTGGATATACCAAGGGTTGCTCAGGCCATACTGCTTGTTGAGCTGGGCTTGAATGTTAGCCGGCAAGGCCTTCTCGCTGGCAAATGGGTTCCCTGGTGCAATTCGCATCAGGAAGAAGGTCAAAGTGATAATACAGAATAAGGCAATGACCATATAAATTAGGCGCTTGAAGATATATTTGCGCATGTCTACTCCTCCTCTAATAATTTAAGGGCGGGGGATCAGTATAAACCCGACCTCTTATTTGCTACTTCTATTCTCTCATTAAAATCACGGCTTAAGATTTGATTGACTAAGCGTGAGGATGACCTTCTGCCAGCTTTTTGCCCATAGCTGACCCAAAAATCACCCGAAAGATTAAAAACACATGAATTAATTTTAATCTTAAATTCACCACTTGTCAATATTTTTTCCGACAATGAGCGTTTTCATGACACAAAAATATCCCCTTGCTAAGCAAGGGGATACTAGGAATCAGCCCTAATTCATGGAAGACTATTCTACTTCTAAGTATTTCAAGTCAATCTTACCAAGAGGCGATGTTGCTAGGCCCTTGATGTTGTCTTTCTTAACACTTACTTGAGTGTAGTCATAGATTGGAATAACTGGCATTTCGTCCATTAAGACTTTTTCAGCCTTCTTCAGAATTTCTAAACGTTTGTTAGCGTCAGTTTCTTTGGCTGCTTCTTCCAGGTACTTAGCGTAGTCTGCATTTTCCCAACCAGTGTAGTTGTTACCCGCATCAGCGCTACGGTATTGATCTAAGAAGGTTAAGGCATCGTTGAAGTCACCAGACCAACCTAAACGCGCCACTTGGAAGTCACCGGTCTTGAGACGATCTAAGTAAACTTGGAACTCAGAGTTGTCCAATTCTACCTTGATCCCTAAGTTCTTAGACCAACCTTCTTGGATGTATTGAGCGATGGCTGCGTGAGCTTCACTGGTGTTCATAGAAATCTTAACAGTCAATTCGCTTGGGTCCTTGAGACCTAATTCTTGTAAACCTTTAGCCAAGTATTCTTTGGCGCCTTCATAGTCGGCATCCTTGAAGTAGTTAGCATCTGCTTCGAAGCCAGTAACTGAAGCTGGCACAATCCCCTTAGCAGGTTTTTGTTCAGCCTTGGTAATGTTAGTTACCAAACCTTGACGGTCAATAGCTAAAGCCAAAGCCTTACGGATATTGACATTAGACATTACAGAGTCCTTGGTGTTGATTTTGTAGACGTAGATAGCTGACTGTGGTGTAACATTAAGAATCCCTTGTTTCTTGAAGCCTTCAAAAGAATCTAAAGACAAGGTCCCGAATGGTGCGCTGACGAAGTCAATTTCACCAGATTGGAACATCTTAGTAACCGTTGCATCAGACTCCACGATTTGTGCGTTGACACGGTCAACCTTGACATTGTCCTTATCCCAGTATTGGTCATTCTTTTCTAAGGCTAGGTCCGCATTGTGGTTCCACTCAGCTAACTTGAATGCCCCGTTAGTGACATACTTGTCGCTTAAGTCGTCAGCCCAGTCAGCGTTAGCTTCTACCACCTTCTTGTTAACAGGTGCAAATGCATAGAAAGAAGTCAAGCTTAAGAAGTAAGCAGTTGGGTTGACCAACTTCACTTCTAAGGTAGTATCATCAACCGCTTTGACCCCAACTTGGTCTGCGCTCCCTTTGCCTTCGTTGTAGGCTTGTGCCCCTTCGATGACGAAGAAGAGCCCTGCGTAGTCAGCCCCTGTTTCAGGATTGATGACACGTTTCCAGGCATATTCAAAGTCACCTGCAGTAACAGGGTCGCCGTTAGACCATTTAGCGTCTGAGCGAAGTTTGAAGGTATAGGTCTTGCCATCTTCGCTGACTTGCCAAGATTCGGCCACACCAGGCACTTGGCTCTTGAAGTCTTGCGATTCACGGGTCAAACCTTCGAAGACGTTATGGATGATGTTCCCGCTTGGCGCATCAGACGCTTTGGCTGGGTCGATGCTTGCCATTTCTGAGGAAACAACAGTGTTGACTTCTTTACCTTGAGCGTGTGCCGGCAAAGGTGTTGGTAAGCTTGCAGCCAAGGCCAAAAAGGCAGCGCCGGCTAACAAAGATTTCTTGAGTACTTGTTTCATAAGTATCCCCCTTAGTAAAATTAAAATCACATGAGTTAATTTTAAGGGAACTCTGAATAAATGTCAATGATTTTTTAATAGCAAAGATCAAGCCCCCTTGCTAGGCAAGAGAGCTTGGTCAATCATTTAGTAAATGGCGAGAGCTCATAGAAAACTTGCTGGAGATAGAGTCCCTGTGGCGGCGCCGTCGGCCCTGCCTCCTTGCGGTTCTGAACCTGGATTAGACGCTCCAGTTCATTAACAGGACGCAGGCCATCCCCAATTTGCAGGCTAGTGCCGACCAGAATCCGAATCATATTATAGAGGAACCCGGTCCCCTGGAACTGGAAGACCAGTTCCTGCTGGTCTTTATCTTCCCAAACTCGGGCCATATGAACGGTCCGCACCTTGTCTTCCTTATCGGTCTTGGTCGAACAGAAGCTAGTGAAGTCGTGGGTTCCCACCACTGCCTCCAAGGCTTGATTGATTCGCTCTAAGTCATAACGATAAGGATGATGGAGGCTATAGAGGCGTTTGAAGGGATTGGCATAGGCACCTATATCCACCCGATAACGATACTCCTTACCGATGGCATGGTAGCGGGCATGGAAATCATCGGCCACCCGAGCCACTGCCACTACCTTAATCGCCGGGTCCAAGAGGGCATTGAGAGCTCTTTGCATGGCTTGTTGAGGCATAGGGGCAGGATAATCAAAATGTACTACTTGGCCCAAGGCATGGACACCCGAATCAGTCCGGCCTGACGCCACTGTGGGAATGGTCACGCCTTCTGGGCACTTGGCCATTTTGATTAGAGCCGCATCCAGATTGGCCTGAATAGAAGGGCCATTGGGCTGAACTTGGTAGCCGACAAAGCGACTACCGTCATAAGCGAGTTGAATGGCATAACGTGGCATGGCCTCACCCCACTGGCCAGAAACGGCTAGCTAACAAGGCTAAGGTCAGGACCAGCAAGGCCCAACGCACTTGTCTATCAGCTGGGCTGTAGGCCAACTGGCGATACTTGGTACGGCCTTCTGCTCCGCGATAGCCCCGCGCTTCCATGGCGGTTGCCATTTCTTCGGCTCGGTTGAAGGCGGAGATGAAGAGGGGCACCAGAATCGGTACGACAGCCTTCATTCTCTGCATGAGGCTACCTTGATCGAACTCTACCCCACGCGAGCGCTGGGCGTTCATGATTTTCTGGGCTTCATCCATGAGGGTTGGCACATAGCGCAAGGCGATAGCCAGCATGAGGGCCAACTCGTGGGCAGGGAAGCCAAAGCGAGTCAGTGGCCGCAAGAGATGTTCAATCCCATCCGTTAGCTCCAGGGGCGCTGTCGTTAAGGTTAGAATAGTAGACATCATAATAATGAGGACCAGACGCATGAAGATAAAGGCCCCACTCTCCAAACCACCAGTCGAGAGGACAAAGGGTCCCCACTGCCAGAAGACATGGCCCCCATTAGTGAAGAGAATCTGAAAGACCACGGTAAAGAGAATCAGCCAAATCATGGGCTTGACCCCATTAATAAAGAACTTAAAGGAAAGACCAGTCAACTTAATAGCCAAGAGGGTAAAGAGCGCCAAAATGGCGTAACCCAACCAGGAATCGGCTAAGAAGACCGCAAATAAAGTAGAAAGAGGCTAGCAACTTGGTCCGTGGATCCAGTCGATGGACCCAGGAATCCATATTGATATAGCGTCCCAGTAACATTTTATCCAACATGGCCGGTCCCCTCCTTAGCTGGAAGATGGGCCATGAGCAAGTCGGCTAAGGCTTCAACGGTCAGGGGCGCCTGGTCGATAGCTAGGGCCTGGTCCCCTAAGCGCTCCTGTAATTTCTCCAGAAACTGCATGGAGCGTGGCACATCTAAGCGCCGTTGGCGCAACCAATCCGTCTGGCTGAAGACCTGTTCAGGCGTCCCTGTCTTAGCCACCGTGCCCCCTTCCATGACAATGACATGGTCGGCATAACGGGCAACGTCATCCATTTGGTGACTGATTAAGACTAGAGTCAACTTATCCTCTTTTTGCAGGCGCATGAACATGTCCAACATTTGGGCTTGACCCAGTGGGTCTAGGCCGGCAGTTGGCTCGTCTAAGACCAACACTTGCGGTTCTAAGGCCAGAACGCCGGCAATGGCCACCCGTCGCATTTGGCCTCCACTGAGATCGAAAGGCGAGCGCTCATAGAGGTCCGGACTGATGCCGACCAGGGATAATTTCCTTAGCAATGGCGAGCGCGTCCTCTTCCGAGACACCAAAATTCAAAGGTCCAAACATGACATCCTTGAGGACCGTCTCTTCAAAGAGCTGGGCTTCCGGGAATTGGAAGACGACACCGACCTGCTTACGCAAGGGCTTGAGGGAAGGTAACTTAGCCGTAGATGTAACCAAGACATCCCCTAGACGTACTGAGCCCTTGGTTGGCTTAATCAAAACATTAAGGTGTTGAATCAGAGTCGACTTGCCTGAACCCGTATGGCCGATGACGGCAGTCACTTGGTGGGCTGGAATGGTTAAATTAACGTCGAAGAGGGCCGCTACCTCAAAGGCGTATTGGCATTGTAATGGTAACTTACTTGGTCGAATACAATGGTGTGATCCATGTCAATAAGGCCTCCTCATCGAGATAGTTATCCGGCACATCCAGTCCGCGGGCAGCTAGAGCGTCCTTAAGTTTCTGTGAAAAAGGCACATCCAAGCCTTGTTCCACTAATTGCTCACCCATTAGGAAGATTTCTTCCGGTTTCTTGTCTTGAACTAGGCGGCCGCCCTGCATCATGAGGATACGGTCAGCCAAGCTAGCTTCGTCCAAATCATGGGTAATGGAAATAACCGTCAGGTTGAAGCGTTCCTTAATCTTACGGATGGCGGCAATCACTTCTTGACGACCGTTAGGGTCCAACATAGAAGTCGCTTCATCCAAGATAATAATGTCAGGTCGCAAAGCCAAGATGCTAGCCAGGGCTACCCGTTGCTTCTGGCCCCCTGATAGACGGGCAGGCTCCTTGTCCTTGAATTCTGACATCCGAACCTCAGCCAGCGCCTCTTCAATCCGGCTAATCATCTCCTGATGTGGCACTCCATTATTCTCCAAGCCAAAGGCCACATCATCTTCTACCGTCGAACCAACAAATTGGTTGTCTGGGTTCTGGAAGACCATGCCAACTGAGCGACGAGCCTCCCAAACGGTCTCTTCGTCAATGGTTAAATCCTTAATGGTTACCTGGCCTGCCGCAGGCACGAGGAGGCCATTCATAATTTTGGCTAGGGTAGACTTGCCTGAGCCGTTTGGCCCAATAATAGCCACCCATTCGCCATCCTTGATTTCTAGGGAGACATCGGTCAGGGAATTGACCTCGCTACCATAGTAACGAAAATCGATATGCGATAGTTTTACAACGCTTGCTGCCATGTCTATTTCATCCTCTCTGCCTCTGGGGCCTCCTTGCTACTTTCATAGCTAAAGTCAGTCTCCTGTCTAGCCTTAGCTATGAAAGCAACTCACCCCCTTACTCTACCACCTGGGGGCGTCACTTTCAAGAATTTGAGTATAAGACCAAAAAAAAATCACTTTTACGATGATAGCTAGCGATTGGGGAAGCAGGGCTCCCCCAATCGTGCTATAGAGCTAGACCCTGTAGTTGGTTAGCAAGGCTACAGAATCGTCACACTCCTCATCATAAAGCGAATTCTCACTCTATTATACTAATTCGATGATTGCCATTGGGGCGCCATCACCACGACGTGGGCCGGTCTTCAAGACACGGGTGTAGCCACCTTGGCGGTCAGCGTAGCGCTCAGCGTACTCACCGAACAAACGAGTCAAGACACGTTCAACAACGACTTGATCCCCTTCAACGGTTGCGCTAGCAATCTCGTTACGCAAGAATGCTGCAGCACGACGGCGTGATGCTAAGTCACCTTTTTTTACCTAAGGTAATCATTTGATCAACGAATTTACGTACTTCTTTGGCACGAGTTTCTGTGGTTTCGATACGGCCGTATACGATCACATCAGTAGTTAAGTCACGCAATAATGCGTTACGTTGTGCGCTCTTACGTCCTAATTTGCGGTATGCCATTATTCAGTTTCCTCCTTTGCTTTGAATATGAAATATCCTATACTAGTCGTCTTGGCGTAAGCTCAACTCAAGGTTAGCCAATTTTTGTTTGACTTCCTCTAATGATTTACGGCCAAGGTTACGTACTTTAATCATTTCTGCTTCTGATTTGTTAGTCAACTCTTGAATCGTGTTGATGCCCGCGCGTTTCAAACAGTTGTATGAACGAACGGATAAGTCTAACTCTTCAATCGTCATGATTAACATTTTCTCTTTTTCAGCTTCTTCCTTCTCAACCATAATTTCAGTTTGACGCGCTTCATCGTTGAGGTTAACGAAGATATTCAAGTGCTCCGTTAAGATTTTAGCGGCTAAACTTAATGATTTTTCAGGACTAATTGAACCGTCGGTCCAAATATCTAAAGTTAATTTATCATAAACGTTCTTTTGCCCGATACGGGTGTTTTCGACTTGATAGTTTACCTTCTTAATTGGGGTATAGATCGAATCGATTGGTAAGACGCCGATTGGCATGTCTTCCCGTTTGTTGTGTTCGCTCCGTACATAACCACGACCGTTGGCTACGTTGAGACGCATCTTCAATTCAGCGCCATCAGCCAGGGTGCAAATGTAGAGCTCAGGGTTGAGGATTTGCACATCGTTATCATGCATAATATCAGCTGCGGTCACAACTTTTGGACCGGTGACGTTTAATTCAATTACTTTTGACTCTTGAGTGTGAAGTTTCAATGCTAATTTCTTCAAGTTCAAGATAATCGTTGGAACATCTTCCACGACACCTTCAACTGTAGCAAATTCATGCAGTACTCCATCAATCTGGATGCTAGTAACAGCGGAACCAGGTAATGAAGATAATAAAATACGACGTAATGAATTTCCAAGGGTTGTTCCATATCCACGTTCAAGTGGTTCAACGACAATTTTACCAAATTTGGCATCGTCACTGACTTCAATCGTTTTAATTTCTGGCTTTTCAATTTCGATCATCGATTATATTCCCCTTTCAAAACGTTAGTCTTGGTAATAACGCGCTTCACAGTTGCTTGAGTCATCTAGATTATACGCGGCGACGTTTTGGAGGACGGCAACCGTTGTGAGGAATAGGGGTAACGTCGCGGATGGCGGTTACTTCTAAACCTGTAGCTTGCAATGAACGAATTGCTGACTCACGACCTGAACCTGGGCCTTTTACTGTTACTTCAACAGTCTTCATCCCGTGATCCATAGCACCTTTAGCAGCCACTTCTGAAGCCATTTGTGCAGCGAATGGGGTAGATTTCTTAGAACCACGGAAACCTAATGAACCTGCGGATGACCATGAAATAGCATTACCATTCACGTCAGTGATCATAACAATAGTGTTGTTGAATGTAGAGCGAATGTGTGCTACACCTTTCTCGACATTTTTTCTAACACGACGGCGACGACGTGCAACTTGTTTTTTCTTTGCCATGAAGTTTATACCTCCTTCATTCTATATTCGAGTATTATTTTTTACCAGTGACCATTTTCTTAGGTCCTTTACGTGTACGAGCGTTGTTCTTGGTGTTTTGACCACGAACTGGCAAGCCACGACGGTGACGTAAGCCACGGTAAGAACCGATTTCTTGGAGACGCTTGATGTTCAAGCTAATTTCACGACGTAAGTCCCCTTCAACTTTGAGGCCGTCAATGATTTCACGGATACGGTCGAGCTCATCGTTTGATAAGTCCTTAACGCGAGTGTCTTCAGAAACGTTTGCTTGTTTTAATACTTGTTGTGCAGTTTTCAAACCAATACCGTAGATGTATGTTAATGAGATTACTACACGTTTTTCACGCGGAATATCTACTCCAGCAATACGAGCCATTTATCTGGCACCTCCTTCTTATTAACCTTGACGTTGTTTATGTTTTGGATTTTCGCAAATTACCATCACATTGCCGTTGCGACGAATGATTTTACATTTTTCGCAAATTGGCTTTACAGATGCTCTAACTTTCATCTTAACTAATTCCCTCCTTAAATTCGAAACGGAACGGTTTACTTAAAGCGGTAGGTAATACGACCACGTGTCAAATCGTAAGGAGATAATTCAATCGTTACCTTATCTCCTGGTAAGATGCGGATGTAGTTCATCCGGATTTTACCTGAAACGTGAGCCAGTATTTCATGCCCATTCTCTAATTCAACCTTAAACATTGCATTTGGTAAAGTTTCAATGACTGTACCTTCAACTTCAATTACATCATCTTTAGCCATTCATACTTCCTCCTCTTACCAACTTACTGTTAGGCTATTGTGCCACTGAGGACAAAATCTGGCGGATATCTTCGTAGACCTTGTCGATGGCTTGTTGACCATCCACTCGGTGAAGAAGCCCACGTTCCTCATAATAATCCAGTATTGGTCGAATTGATTCCATTTGGAGATTGATACGATATGCAACTTTCTCAGGCTTGTCATCTTCACGTTGGTAGAAATCACTGGCACCACAATTGTCACAGACACCTTCAACCTTCGGTGGGTTGTAGAGTTTGTGGTAGGTTGCCCCACAGTTGCGGCAGATGATTCGGCCACTCAAGCGATCCTTGAGGACTTCTGGATCTACATCGATATAGATAACGGCATGGATTGGAGAGTTTAACTCCACCAAGTTTTGATCAAGCGCTTGAGCTTGTGCGCTTGTCCGTGGGTAGCCATCCAACATGAAGCCTTGGGCTTTCACGTCGTCTTGGGCTAAACGTTCACGTACAATGGCGTTGGTCACTTCGTCAGGAACCAAGTTCCCGTTGTCAGTGTAAGCCTTGGCTTGGAGCCCAAGTGGGGTTTCGTTCTGAATCGCAGCACGGAAAATGTCCCCAGTTGCAATATGTACGATTTGATAATCTTTTACTAGACGTTCACTCTGTGTCCCTTTACCGGCACCAGGCAAACCCATTAATAAAATATTCATCTTGTATCTTCCCTTTACTTCTATTTGACACATGATTATTGAATGAATCCTTGATAACGGCGTTTGATAACGCGCCCTTCGACCTGCTTAGCAGTCTCAATGGCAACCCCGACCACAATCAGCAAGCTAGTCCCGCTGAGTGAGATACGTGACGTTAAGTTCCAGAAGAACCCTGCCACAATCGGCAATACCGCAATCAAAGTCAAGTAAAGTGCGCCTACTCCGCTCAAGCGGTTGATTACTTTTGTTAAGTAAGTTTCGGTATCTTTCCCAGGACGAACGCTTGGGATGTACCCGCTCGACTTCTGCAAGTTCTCGGCAACTTTCTCCGGATTCACTTGAATCAATGAATAGAAATAAGTAAACGCAATTAATAGGACAGTGTAGAAGATTACACCGTAGACTGTTTGGTAGTCGAAGAGTTGTACCAGGAAGTCCATCCATGGATTAGTCCGATCGACTGTCACAAACGAGAATATCATCTGAGGTGTTGTAATGAACGAGCTAGCGAAAATTACTGGAATAACCCCAGCTGAGTTAATCTTAAGCGGGAGGTGAGCTGAGTAGCGAGCCCCTGACGCTTTTTTAGAATAATGGATTGGGATTCGCAATTGTGCACGTTCCATTAAAACGATAATCACAATTAAGATGACGATGACCAAGATAATGGCTGCTAAAGCCAACATGTTAGTCATAGCATGATCTCCACCATTTACCAGATGGCGTTGGAGATAACCCATCAATTCCTTAGGCACTTCCGCAACAATCCCGGCCATGATAATCATGGACAAGCCGTTACCGACACCGCTTCGGGTAATCATCTCACCCAACCAGACCAAGAACATGGAACCAGCTGTTAAGATGAGGGCAATCGTCAGGTAACGCATTGTCGTTGGGTTGGCAATCAAGCCCAGACGCGCCATCCGGTTAAAACCGAGGGCGATACCGTAAGATTGTACTAAACCAAGGGCAATGGCAACATAAGTGGTCCATTGGTTGAGCTTACGACGCCCAACTTCCCCTTGCTTAGCCCATTCAGTAAACTTAGGCACGATGTCCATTTGTAATAACTGAATGATGATTGAGGCGGTAATGTATGGAGAAACCCCCATGGCGAAGAGCGAGAAGCGCTTCAAGGCACCGCCACCGAAAGTGTTTAATAAGCCTAAGAGGCCGCTCTCAGCGAAAGTGTTAATCGCTGAAACTCGAACCCCAGGTACAGGAATATGTGAGCCTAATCGGAATACCGCAAAAACGAAGAGCGTGAAAAAGATGCGACGACGCGTATCTTTATCCGCAAATGCATTTTTAATGAAGGTAAACATTAGATCACCTCGATTGATCCACCAGCTGCAGTAATTGCTTGCTCTGCACCTTTAGAGAATTTGGCTGCTTGAACAGTTAATTTTCTTTCAAGTTGACCATTACCTAAGATTTTTACTCCTGATAATTCTTTCTTAACGACACCTGCTTCAACTAAGAGAGCTGGTGTAACTGTCGTACCGTCTTCGAAGCGGTTGAGAGCTTCCAAGTTAACGACTGCATATTCTTTACGGTTGATGTTGTTGAATCCACGTTTTGGTAAACGACGGAACAATTGAGTTTGTCCACCTTCGAAACCTAAACGTACGCCACCGCCAGAACGGGCTTTTTGACCTTTTTGACCGCGACCAGCAGTTTTACCGTTACCGGAACCTTGACCACGACCGACACGGTTACGTTCTTGACGTGAACCTTCAGCAGGTTTTAATGTATGAAGTTTCATTCCTGTGGCACCTCCTTGTATTAGTCTCTAATTTTTATGCTTCTTTTACTTCAACTAAGTGACTGATCGTATTGATCATCCCACGAACTGCTTCGTTGTCTGGTTTAACAACTGTTTTGTAAGTCTTAGTTAAACCTAAAGCCTTAGCAGTTTGGATTTGATTTTTAGGACGACCGATCAAGCTGCGTTTCAATTGGATTTGTAAGTTCGCCATTTGATTGTCCTCCTTAGCCTAAAATTTCTTCGACTGATTTGCCACGTAAAGCAGCAACTTCTTCAGCTACTTTCAATTGTTTCAAGCCTTCTACAGTCGCACGCACCATGTTGATTGGTGTGTTAGAACCAAGAGACTTACTTGTTACGTCAGCTACCCCTGCTAATTCCATTACGGCACGAACAGGACCACCTGCTGCAACCCCAGAACCGGCTGGTGCTGGTTTGATTAAGACACGACCACCACAGAATTCGCCAATTGCTTCGTGAGGAATTGTGGTTCCGGTCAATGGTACTTCGATTAAGTTTTTCTTCGCATCTTCGATAGCTTTACGGATTGCTTCTGGAACTTCTTGAGCTTTACCAGTACCAAAGCCAACGTGACCGTTCTTGTCACCGACAACTACTAAAGCTGAGAAACGTAGACGACGTCCACCCTTAACAACTTTGGTAACACGGTTAATCGTCACAACGCGTTCTTCGATGTTTTCCAAGGTATTTGGATTGATGTGAACCATGAACTAGTGTCCTCCTTCTATTAAAATTCTAGGCCGTTTTCACGAGCTGCTTCAGCCAAAGCTTTCACACGACCGTGATATAGGTACCCACCGCGGTCGAAGACAACTTTTTTGAAGCCTTTTGCTACCGCACGTTCAGCAACTAATTTACCAACAGTTGAAGCTTGTTCAACTTTGGTCCCTGTTACTGATTTGTCATTACTAGAGGCACTTGCAAGCGTCACACCCGCTACGTCATCAATTAATTGAGCGTAGATGTGCGTGTTGGAACGGAACACGTTCAAGCGTGGGCACTCAGCAGTACCAGAGATTTTGTTTCTTACGCGAGCATGTCTTTTACGACGTACTTTGTTTTTATCTGGTTTTGTAATCACAATTTTCACCTCTTTAAGTTTAAATTATAGGAGAAGATCAGGACCGGTCTATTACTTACCAGTCTTACCTTCTTTACGACGTACATATTCGTCAGTGTAACGAATCCCTTTACCTTTATATGGTTCTGGTGGACGTACGCCACGGATGTTGGCTGCTAATGCGCCGACTTTCTCTTTATCGTAACCTTCTACGATAATTTTAGTGTTTGAAGGAACTTCAAAGTCAGCACCTTCAAGTGGTTCGAATTCAACTGGGTGAGAAAGACCCACGTTCAATACTAATTTGTTACCTTGTTTTTGAGCACGGTAACCGACCCCGATAAGGTCTAATTCTTTCTTGAAGCCATTCGCTACACCTTCAACCATGTTGCTGAAGACAGAACGCATAGTCCCGTGTAATGAACGGTTTTCTTTTGAATCATTTGGACGAGTGAAGACTACTTCATTCTCTTGAACTTCCAACGCAATGTTTGGGTGGAAGTCACGTGTCAAAGTACCTTTAGGGCCTTTTACAGTCACTGTATGACCTTTTACTTCGACGGTTACGCCTGCTGGAATCACGACTGGTTTTTTACCGATACGACTCACAGGGCTGCACCTCCTCTTTCTTATTTCTAGTTATCTTGAATATGAATAGATTAGATTACCAAACGTAAGCTAATACTTCGCCACCGACACCAGCTTGACGAGCTTGTTTGTCAGTCACAACACCGTTAGAAGTTGAGATGATGGCGATCCCTAAGCCGTTTAATACCTTAGGTAGGTCTTCTGATTTGGTGTAGATACGCAAACCAGGTTTTGAAATACGCTTGATGCCAGTGATAACTTTTTCGTTGTTACGGCCGTACTTCAAGAAGATGGTGATTTCACCTTGTTTGTCGTCTTCTGCGACTTCATAGTTTTTGATGAAACCTTCTTGTTTCAAGATTTCAGCAATCGCTACTTTGATTTTTGAAGATGGTGCTGATACAGTCTTGTGTCCTACGCTGTTAGCGTTACGGATACGAGTTAAGAAATCAGCAATTGGATCTGTCATAACCATGTTGTATTTACCTCCTCTTTGTTCAGTATGGATTACCAGCTGGCTTTCTTCACGCCAGGGATTTGTCCTTTGTAAGCAAGTTCGCGGAAGCAAATACGGCAAAGTTTGAATTTACGATATACGGAGTGTGGACGTCCGCAACGCTCGCAGCGCGTATACTCTTGAACTTTGAATTTAGGTGACCGCTTGTTTTTTGCAATCATTGATTTTTTAGCCAATGTTCATTCGCCTCCTTGTCTTATTTTTGGAAAGGCATGCCTAATTCTTTAAGTAAAGCATGTGCCTCTTCGTCAGATTTCGCAGTTGTTACGATAACGATGTCCATCCCGCGGACTTTATCAACGTTATCATAGTTCACTTCAGGGAAGATAAGTTGTTCTTTGATCCCTAAGGTGTAGTTCCCGCGGCCATCGAAGGCTTTGTTGCTGACACCGTGGAAGTCACGAACACGCGGTAAAGATACAGTGACTAACTTGTCTAAGAAGTCGTACATACGCGCACCACGTAGGGTCACTTTACACCCGATTGGCATACCTTCACGGAGACGGAAGCCCGCGATGGATTTCTTAGCTTTGGTAATCACTGGCTTTTGACCAGATAATAAAGTGAGTTCGTCAACAGCTTTTTCTAAGTTCTTAGCGTTAGCTACTGCGTCACCCACCCCCATGTTGATGACGATCTTTTCAACTTTAGGTACTTGCATTACAGAAGTGTAGTTGAATTGTTCGATCAATTTTTTAGTTACTTCGTTTGAGTATTTAGCTTTTAAACGATTTTCCATGTAGTGTTAATCCTCCTCTCGCTATTGATTAGATGGTTTCGTTAGATTTCTTCGCGAAACGGACTTTCTTGCCGTCTTCGAAACGATAACCCACACGTGTTGCTTCCCCTGATTTAGGATCAACGAGTTTAACGTTAGACACGTGGATTGGTGCTGGGAATTCTTCAATCCCGCCTTGACCTGCTTGAGAAGGTTTAACGTGCTTCTTGGCAATGTTCAAGCCTTCTACGACTACGCGGTCTTCTTTTGGCAAAGTACGTAAAACAGTCCCTGTTTTACCTTTATCTTTACCTGCAATTACTTTAACTGTATCGCCTGTTTTGATACGCATGAATAGTTTCCTCCTTCGTTAATATTTCTTATAAAACTTCTGGAGCTAATGAAACAATCTTCATGTAGTTGTTATCACGCAATTCACGTGCAACTGGTCCAAAGATACGCGTACCACGAGGGCTCTTATCGTCACGGATGATGACGCAAGCATTTTCGTCAAACTTGATATAAGAACCATCTTTACGGCGAGCTCCTGATTTAGAACGTACGATTACTGCTTTTACGACGTCACCTTTTTTAACAACTCCACCTGGCGTTGCTTGTTTAACCGTTGCAACGATAACATCCCCGATGTTAGCAGTTTTGCGGTTAGAACCACCTAATACACGGATTGTTAACACTTCACGTGCGCCAGAGTTGTCAGCAACTTTTAATCGACTTTCTGTTTGAATCATTTCGATGTCCTCCTTCCGAGATATACTTGGTTAATTAGATAATGACTGCTTCTTCAACAATCTCTAATAAACGGAAGCGTTTCGTAGCTGATAATGGACGAGTTTCCATAATGCGCACGATGTCGCCTTCTTTTGCACGGTTTTCTTCATCATGTGCTTTATATTTCTTAGAATATTTAACGCGTTTACCGTATTTAGGGTGAGTCTTACGAGTTTCGACTAAAACCGTGATGGTTTTGTCCATTTTGTCGCTCACGACACGACCTTGGTAAACTTTACGTTGGTTGCGTTCTGTCGTCATTGATGTTAGCCTCCTTTGCTGGTTTATTTAGACAATTCTTGCTCGCGTAAAGCAGTTTTGATACGTGCGATAGATTTACGTACAGTGCGTAAACGTGCTGTATCTTCTAATTGTCCTGTTGCTAATTGGAATCGAAGGTTGAAGAGTTCTTTCTTCAACTCAGCTTCACGTTCAAGCAACTCAGCAGTGGATAACCCTTTGATTAACGCTTTAAATTCATTAGTTTTCATTCGATTCACCACCATATTCTTCACGTTTTACGAACTTGGTCTTAACTGGTAGTTTATGCGATGCTAAACGTAATGCTTCACGTGCGATTTCTTCAGATACACCCGCTACTTCAAACATAATCTTGCCACGCTTAACTGGTGCTACCCAACCTTCAGGTGCCCCTTTACCAGAACCCATACGAACCCCGATAGCTTTGCAGTATATGATTTGTGAGGGAAGATTTTAATCCATACTTTCCCACCACGTTTCATATAACGAGTCATCGCAATACGGGCTGCTTCGATTTGACGGTTTGTGATCCAGTGAGATTCAGTAGCTCGTAAGCCGTATTCACCGAAATCAACTTGTTTACCACCTTTAGCTTCTCCGCGCATTTTACCACGGAATTCACGACGGTGTTTTACACGTTTTGGTACTAACATTGATTAGTTCCCTCCTTTCTCAGAGTTTTTCTTTTGTGGCAATACTTGGCCACGGCAGATCCAAACTTTAACTCCTAACTTACCGTAAGTAGTGTCCGCTTCTTCCCATGCGTAGTCGATGTCGCTACGTAAGGTATGGAGTGGTACAGTACCTTCAGAGTATGCTTCGCTACGCGCAATATCTGCACCGTTCAAACGGCCTGATACCATGGTTTTGATCCCTTGAGCGCCAGCTTTCATAGTACGTTGGATAGCTTGCTTTTGAGCACGGCGGAAAGCCACACGGTTTTCTAATTGACGTGCGATATCTTCAGCAACCAATTTAGCGTCTAAGCTTGGTTCTTTGATTTCTACAACGTTGATAAAGACTTTCTTGCCGGTTAATTTGCTTAATTCCGCACGGACTGCATCGATTTCGGAACCACCTTTACCGATGACCATACCTGGCTTAGCAGTGTGAACAGATACAATCACACGGTTAGCAGCACGTTCGATTTGGATGTTAGAAACTGATGCTTCTTTTAATTTCTTGTATAAGAATTTGCGGATAGCTAAATCTTCGTGTAAGTATTCAGCAAAGTTCTTGTCTGCATACCATTTAGCGTCCCAGTCGCGGATGACGCCGACACGCATACCAATTGGATGTACTTTTTGACCCATTGATTAAGCCTCCTCTTTCTCAGATACCACAACAGTGATGTGGCTTGTACGTTTGTTGATTGGTGAAGCTGAACCTTTCGCACGTGGGCGGAACCGTTTCATGGTTGGGCCTTCGTTAGCGAATGCTTCACTCACGTATAAGTTTTCCAAGTCAAGATCGTAGTTGTGGTCCGCGTTAGCGATAGCAGACATCAACACTTTCTCAACGATTGGGGCACCTGCTTTAGGTGTGAATTTTAAGATGGCAATTGCTTCGCCAACTTTTTTACCTCGGATAAGATCTAAGACTAAGCGAACTTTACGAGGCGCAATGCGAACTGTTCTTGCAACTGCTTTTGCAGATGTAACTTGGTTAGACATCTTGTTTTCCTCCTATAAATTAGCGTTTCTTAGATTTCTTGTCGTCAGCTGCGTGACCTTTATAAGTACGAGTTGGTACGAATTCACCTAATTTGTGACCTACCATATCTTCTTGAACATATACAGGCACGTGCTTGCGGCCATCATAAACGGCAATGGTTAAACCAATGAAGTTAGGGAAGATGGTTGAACGACGTGACCAGGTTTTAATAACTTGTTTCTTTGTGCTTTCTGCTTGCTCTTCCACTTTTTTCATTAAGTGGGCATCACAGAAAGGTCCTTTTTTCAAACTACGACTCACAATGAAGCCTCCCTTCGATTATTTGTTACCGGCGCCTATTATTTTTTACGGCCGCGGATGATTAACTTGCTAGATTTAGCTTTCTTAGAGCGGGTTTTCTTACCAAGTGTTGGTTTACCCCATGGAGACATCGGAGATTTACGCCCGATTGGTGCGCGACCTTCACCACCACCGTGTGGGTGATCGTTAGGGTTCATTACGGAACCACGAACTTCAGGACGTTTGCTCATCCAACGTGCACGACCGGCTTACCGATGTTTACTAATTCGTGTTGTTCGTTACCAACAACCCCGATAGTTGCACGGCAAGTTGATAAGATCATACGAACTTCACCAGAGTTCAAACGAACTAAAGTGTATTTACCTTCGTGACCCAATACTTGAGCGCTAGTACCAGCAGAACGGATTAATTGACCGCCTTTACCTGGTTTTAATTCGATGTTGTGGATCACAGTACCTTCAGGGATGTTTGCTAATGGCAATGCGTTCCCGATTTGGATGTCGGCATGTTCACCAGATTCAATTTTTTGGCCTACTTTTAAGCCTTTTGGTGCCAAGATGTAAGTCTTGATCCCGTCTTCGTAGTGTACTAACGCGATGTTAGCGGTACGGTTTGGATCGTACTCGATGGTTGCGACAGTCCCTACTACGTTGTCTTTGTTACGTTTGAAATCGATGATACGGTAAGCGCGTTTGTTACCGCCACCTTGATGACGAACAGTGATTTTACCTTGGTTGTTACGGCCGGCTTTTTGTTTTTGTGAAGATAACAATGTCTTCTCTGGTTTTGATGCAGTGATTTCGCTGAAATCATAACCAGTCATGTTACGACGACCGTTAGAGGTTGGTTTGTACTTTTTAATCGCCACTCTTATTCCCTCCTACTTACTCATTTTCTAGGTGATTATTCAGCTTCGTTAGCGAATAATTCGATGTCTTTTGATTCAGCAGTCAAGGTTACGACTGCTTTCTTGTACTTACGAGTGAAACCAGCGTAACGGCCCATGCGTTTTGCTTTACCGTCAACGTTGATCGTGTTAACTTTCTTAACTTTAACCCCTTCAAACATTGCTTCAACCGCTTGTTTGATGTGAGTTTTGTTAGCACGACGGTCTACTTCGAACGTGTATTTTTTCTCGTCTAAACCAGCAACTGATTGTTCAGTGATGACTGGGCGTAATACTACTTCTGATAATTGCATTATGCTAAAGCCTCCTCTACGGTTGAAAGTGCTGCTTTAGTGATGACAAGTGTGTCGTAGTTTACAACGTCTAATACGTTCACGTTGCCTTCGTCGATCACTTTCACGTTAGCTAAGTTACGTGCTGAGAAGTAAGCGTTGGCGTTAGTCCCTTCTAATACTAAGAGAGTTTTCGCATCTACTTTAAGGTTGTTCAATACTGACTTGAATTCCTTAGTTGATGGAGCTGCAAAGCTGAGTTCATCAACAACTACTAACTTGCCTTCTAATACTTTCTGAGATAATACAGATTGTAACGCTAAGCGGCGTACTTTCTTTGGTAATTTATAACTGTATGAACGAGGTGTTGGACCAAATACGGTACCCCCACCAACCCATTGTGGTGAACGGATAGAACCTTGACGTGCACGGCCAGTCCCTTTTTGTCTCCATGGCTTACGGCCACCACCGCGTACTGCGGAACGGTTCTTCACCGCGTGAGTCCCTTGACGTAAAGATGCACGTTGCATGATTACTGCGTCGAAGATTACGTCTTCGTTAGGTTCAACCCCAAATACAGCTGCATTCAATTCGATTTCGCCGATTTGTGAACCGTCTTGTTTAAATAAACTTACTTTTGTCATTTACTCGTTCCTCCTTCCTCGAATTATTTAACTGTTTTAATTGCTTGTTTGATTTCAACGAGTGATTTCTTGGCACCTGGGACATTACCCTTGATCAAGATTACGTTGTTTTCTACGTCAACCGCTACAACTTCCAAGTTTTGGATGGTTACGCGTTCGCCACCGGTTTGACCTGGAAGGCCTTTACCCTTGAAGACGCGTGATGGGAACGAAGCCCCACCCATCGAACCTGGACGACGGTGGTAACGAGAACCGTGAGCCATTGGACCACGTGATTGGCCATGACGCTTGATCGCACCTTGGAATCCTTTACCCTTGGATGTACCCGTCACATCGACGATGTCGCCAGCTGCGAAAGTTTCCACTGTGATTTCTTGTCCTACTTGATATTCTCCAAGCTCAACTTCGCGGAACTCGCGAATGAAGCGCTTAGGAGTAGCGTTTGCTTTGCTACATGACCTTTAGCAGGTTTGTTTGACAATACTTCACGCAAGTCTTGGAAACCTAATTGAACCGCTTCGTAGCCGTCGTTTTCCATGGTTTTAACTTGTAATACCACGTTTGGAGTAGCTTCGATAACAGTTACAGGTACCAATTCACCGTTCTCAGTGAAGAATTGAGTCATCCCTACTTTTTTACCTAAGATTCCTTTGGTCATGAGTACACCTCCATTTTTCTAAAATTATAATTTGATTTCTACGTCTACACCACTAGGTAAGTCTAATTTCATCAAAGCATCAACTGTTTTGTTAGTTGGTTCTAAGATATCGATTAAACGTTTGTGTGTACGCATTTCGAATTGTTCGCGAGAGTCTTTGTATTTGTGAGTCGCACGAATCACGGTATATAAAGAACGCTCAGTTGGCAGTGGGATTGGCCCCGCTGTCTTCGCTCCTGTTCTTTGTGCTGATTCTACGATTTTGCTTGCTGCTAAATCCAATGCACGATGCTCGTAAGCCTTCAAGCGAATCCGAATTTTTTTGTTTGCCATTTAGATTTCCTCCTTCGTCAATTTGATAAAATGACTTGCTCCACAAGAATTTCCAACCTCACCCGCCCGTGGCAAAGCGTCCGGGTGTGTCGCAACCTCTCGCTTCATAGCTGTCTTTCCCACCTCTAAGAGGGGGCATGTCCTGCGATGGGCACACTGGTACCCATTAAGGCACAATCATTATTATAGCGTAGGAATACTTGTAAATCAAGGCTTTTCTTAAGTTTTTTTGGCCTTTTTGCATGTTTTCGTTTTCATGTCGGATGATGACGATTTCTCTGTTACCCGGTCGATAACATTTCACCTTTTAGGTGATGTTTTGCTCGATTTTTTGGCCTTTTGGACACAAAAATAGCCAAGGCCCTCTCAGGAGCACTTGGCTAAAAATAATAATGGCTATTCCGCAAAATCTACGTCGATGGCCTTGGTCAGAACATCGCAGTAGCTATAGGAGACACACGCTAGGGTGTTGGCCTCTTGCTCTAAATCAACAACGAAGACAGAACGATAGGTTTCTTTCAGGACGCCTCGGCGCGTACGCTTCTTGTTACGACCGAGTTGGACGGTGATAATTACTTTTTCGCCGATATTTTGATCCATGAGGGATTTAATCTCGGCAATTTCTTTTGGCATAAGCCTCACCTCTTTCCTACCATTATAACACAGTTAGGTAGACTAACCTAGGAAAGGTCGGCAACTTATCCTGAAAAAAGCTGACAACGTTCGCCTTTTGCTAATTTTTAGCCTTGTGCGCCTCAAAGGCGGCCTCTAAGTCAGCGAAATCCATCAGGCTGAGGCTCTCAGCTCGGCGGTTAGGCTCGATACCCGCTTGGTCGAAGACCTGACGCAAGGCCTCTTCACTGAGAAGGTCTGGCACATAGGCCGACTTGAGGTTATTCCATAAGGTCTTGCGGCGTTGCTTGAAGCCCGCTTGGACAAAGGCTTGAAAGGCTTCCTTATCGCTAACTTGGACCAAGGGCGCTGGCCGGCGAGTCAACTTGAGCACGGCAGAATCCACATTTGGCTTAGGGATAAAGACATTCTTAGGTACAATAAAGGCAATCTCGCTCTCCATATCCAGTTGAATGGCCACTGACAGGGAACCATAGGCCTTGGTGCCCACAGCCGCCGTCATCCGCTCAGCAACTTCCTTTTGCATCATCATGACTAGCGACTGGAAGGGCAGATTGCTCTCAATCAGGCGCATGATGATAGGCGTGGTTATATAATAAGGAAGATTTGCCACCACGACTAGTCGGGACTGGTCGTGTAGCCAGGCATATTCTGGGCTAGCGAAATCCACAGACAGGATATCTTGGTGGACCACTTGGACATTGTCGCAGTCCACTAGCGTTTCCTGCAGGATGCCCACAAAACGCTGGTCAATCTCGAAGGCCAAGACTTGCTTAGCATGGTGAGCTAGGTATTGGGTCAAGGCACCGATGCCGGGGCCAATCTCGATGACTGTGGTATCTGCATCGACTTGGCCAGCTTCAATCATCTTCTCTAACATCCGGGGCTCGATTAGAAAGTTCTGACCCAGACTCTTTCATTTGAATATCGAAGCGACGCATAATCTCAACCGTACGGGTCGGCGTCGCAATTGGCCGGAATTCTCTCATTCTCGGGTCCCTCCTTGGGCTTGATCTAGGACTTGGACGAATTCACCCAAGCTAGCCTGGTCGATGCCATAGCGTTGCAGTTGGCGCTGCAATTGCTTGGCGTTGGTATAACCTAAATTAAAGTGCTGACTGACAGCCTGACGACGCGCCTTAGCACCCGGACCTGCGGTCAGCCCCCACTGGGCCAGGCAGCCCATGGGAATTAAAGCTACTAAGTCCCCCTCAGCCGGGGTCATAACCTGACTTAGGGTTTGGCGAATCTCTTGGGGGCTAGCATGCTCCACCCCTAGGCTCTTGCCTGAACCGCCAAAGGCAGCCGTCCGACTAATATGGGCTTGCTTAGCGCTTGGCACCGCCTGGGTCACCAGTCGTCTGAGACGCTCACCTTGGTAGTCGGGGTCCGTCAAGACGATAATGCCATGGGTCCTAGCAGCTTCTACAATTTGTGCCAAGACCGGAGCCTCTAGGGCAGAACCCCCTGTCTCAATGGTCTTGACTGTCGGGCCAAAGGTCTCAATCAGGCGTTTGGTATCATCGCGCCCTTCGACCACAATAGCCTCTTGGGGCATGGCTTGACTCATTGGTCCCACCCCTCAGGCCACCACTGGAAGAGACGGCAGGCATTACCCGTCGTCAATTTAGCTAACTCCTCCAGACTCATGTCTCGCACCTGGGCCAGACACTCCGCCACATAACGGACATAGGCTGGCTCGTTTTGCTTGCCACGCTTAGGCACGGGTGCCAAATAGGGGGCATCGGTCTCAACCAAGAGACGCTCTGCCGGCACTAGGGCCGCCGCTTGACGGACTGCCTCGGATTTTTTAAAGGTCAAGACCCCACTGAAGCTAATATGCATGCCAAGATCTACAAAACGCATGGCTTCTTCAGCTGTCCCACCAAAGCTATGCATAATCCCCCCCGCGGCCGGCAGGCCTTCTTGCTTGAGAATCCGATAGGTGTCTTCAGTTGCATCACGATTATGGATGGTAATGGGCAGACCGTGTGACTTGGCAATGGCAATCTGGCGCCGGAAGACCTGGGCTTGTACATCCCAAGGGGCAGTATCCCAATAGTAGTCCAAGCCTATCTCGCCTAGCATCTTAACCTTAGGCAATTCTAGCCATTCTTCCAGGCGACGCTCCACCTGGTCATTGTAGGTGTGGGCCTCAGTCGGATGCCAACCCACTACCGAAATAATGTTATCGTAGGCCGCACTTAAGGCCAAACTACGCTCAATGGTGGGATCATCAAATCCCACCACTGCTAGATAGCCCACGTCCGCCGCTAGGGCTCGGGCAATATAATCTGCCTCCTGGCCCGCAAATTGCTGGGCGTTCAAGTGCGTGTGCGTATCAAATAAAGGCATCTTGGTCACCTCGTCTAGCCAATCCAAGCGCCATTTGCTGCATTTGGATCTGCTGCTAAGAGATGGAGTTGGCCGTCCTGTTCAGAGGACAGAATCATGCCCTGGCTGACATAGCCCATCATCTTACGCGGCTTGAGGTTAGAGACGATGCAGACCTTACGGCCGATTAATTCTTCCGGATTTGGATAGAATTTAGCAATCCCGGACAGAATTTGGCGGTGGCCCTTATCACCTGCATCCAGGCGGAAGCGTAATAGCTTATTAGAGCCCTTGACTGGTTGAACATCCAGGACCTCTGCCACCTTCATTTCAATCTTCAAGAAGTCATCGAATTCGGCTTCAGCTACTTCACGGTGCACTAATTCAGTGGCTTCTGGATCCCAGTTAGGGTCGTCAACCTTAGCTTGGCTAGTACCTGGTTTACCAGCTGCCATAGCTTCCTGAATATAGGTCACTTCTAGCTCTGCATCCAAACGAGGGAAGATTGGGGTCCCCTTAGCCACTACACTTGCGCCTGCTGGGAAGGCCCCATAGACTAATTGAGTAAAGTCTAGGCCCATTTGATCATTCAGCCCTAGTTGTTCGAAAATCTTAGCTGGCGCTTGGGTCATGAATGGACGTGACAGATGGGCCACCAGGCGTAAAGCCTCTGCTAAATGGTTCATGACAGAACGCAGTTGACCTAGGGTCGCTTCTTCTTTAACTAAGACCCAAGGCATGGTTTCATCAATGTACTTGTTGGTACGGGAGACAATGGCCATAACATGGCTCAAGGCTGCACTCAAGCTCATGGCATCCATGGCTTGATAGTAGGCCGCCATTTGCTCCTTAACATAAGCATCATAGTCAGCATCCACAGCAGTCGCCTCTAAGCCTTCCGTTGGCACTTGGCCTTGGAAATACTTGTTCATCATGGCAACGGTCCGGTTGAGCAAGTTACCCAAGTCATTGGCTAATTCTGAGTTGACTAATTGGACAAAGCCTTCTGGTGTGAAGACCGCATCGTTGCCGACACCCATTTCATGCAAGAGGTAGAAACGAGTGGCATCCAAGCCATAACGTTCTACCAAGGTATCTGGGTAAATGACATTACCCTTGGACTTGGACATCTTACCTTCCTTCATGAGGTACCAGCCATGGGCGAAATCTTCTTAGGCAATGGTAAGCCCAAGGCCATGAGAATAGTTGGCCAGTAAATCATGTGGAAACGGGAAATATCCTTACCGATGACATGGGCATCTGCTGGCCAGTACTTGTTGTAGCGGCTAGTATCATCAGAACCGTAACCTAGCGCAGTAATATAGTTTAAGAGTGCATCAATCCAGACATAGATGACATGCTTAGGATTGGACTTAACCGGCACACCCCAGGTGAAGGTGGTCCGAGACACCGCCAAATCTTCCAAGCCAGGCTTAATGAAATTATTGATCATTTCGGTCTTACGGAAGGCTGGCTCTAAGAAGTCGGCGTGGTCTTCATAGTATTGCACCAGACGGTCTGCATACTTGCTCATACGGAAGAAGTAAGACTCCTCCTTGACCAAGGTTACTTCGTTGCCAGTTGGGGCAACCCCACCGGTTACATTACCATCCGCATCGCGGTAAACTTCAACTAATTGGCTCTCGGTGAAGAATTCTTCGTCACTGACGGAATACCATCCGCTATACTCGCCTAGATAGATGTCATCTTGGGCTAGGAGTTGCTCAAAGGCATCTTGCACAGCCTTCTCATGGTAGTCATCTGTAGTCCGGATAAAGTGTGAATAGTCGATATCTAATAGATCCCAAAGCTTCTTAATGATGTCGGCCATCTCGTCGACATATTGCTTAGGACTCACTCCTAGGCCCTCAGCTGTCCGTTCAATCTTCTGGCCGTGCTCATCGGTCCCAGTTAGGAAGAAAGCATCGAAGCCTTGTAGACGCTTATAACGCGTCATAGCGTCACAGGCTAGGGTAGAGTAGGCGTTACCGATATGTAACTTACCACTTGGGTAGTAGATCGGCGTTGTAGTATAATAGGTAGGTTTTTGCGTGGTCACGAATGAGTGCCCCTTTCTATTTCTTCAAATTACTTCTATTATAACATAATTGTAGGCCCCTGACAGTAGGAATGGCAAACTTGTTAAGCAAGGTGCACAAGATAGAAAAAAACTGGCGCCAGCCAGAGGCTAGCACCAGTCTATTTTTGAGGTGTAAAACTAAATTAGTCTACATGATGTGGCTTGTTAGCCAAGAGTAGTACTACAGAAATCAAGGCTAAGACAAGAGCCAACCAGATGAAGTTCATTTCACCAGTGCTTGGTAAAGATGGATTCTTAGCATTGAAGGCATTGTAGAATACAAGTTCCTTCTCTGTCGCAACTTCTGCTTTAAGCTTGCCATTAGCATCCTTCATTACAGCAACCGTTACGTTGAACTTAGTCTTGTCGTAGCTGATAGCTGAATCTTGCCCAGCAACTTCGCGTACGGTTAACTTATAGGTCCCTTCTTGTGCATAAGAAGAAGTTAAGCTAATCGCACCTGAAGCGTCATTGCTTGCAGTTGCTAAGACTTTGCCCATGCTGTCTACTAATTCAAATTTGAACTCTTTATCTTTAGTTGACGACCAACTAATACTTTCTTAGCTGCTACTGTGAAGTCAACTGCAGTAGGTGCAGGGTCAGAAGAGTTTGGTAAGTTAGTCGCTGCTTTGTTAACAAAGGTCGCTTGGTTAGTGTAACTAGCGCTTGCTTCTAATTGGCCTGCGCCATTGTCCACAACAGTTACCACTACATCAACCGCTTTGGTATCGTAGGTTACGGTTTCATCGCTACCTGCTTTTTCTACAACTTTATAGTTGTAAGTGCCGGCTTGTTCGAATTCAACTGAAGCGAACTTAACAGTTCCATCTTGGGCATTCTTCACGGTTTGTAATACTTTACCTTGTGCATCTTGCAATTGGAACTCGAACTCATCTGCCTTAAGTGCACGGCCTTCTAATTGCTTCTTCACTACGATTTCTTGGCTAGTTTTAGCAGCTTTATAGCTGTTAGCAAACTGAGCTTGATCATAGGTAACAGTTGCTTTCTTCTCACCGTTCTCGTCTACTACTTTAACGTTGGCAGTTAGCTCTGCTTCATCGTAAGTAACACCTGGCACAGCATTGTTTACTTCTTTAATTTTGTAAACAAAGTCGCCAGCTTGAGAGAACTTAACTTTAGCAAAAGTTACATTCCCTTGAGCATCGTTACTTACTGTTTGGACAACAGAGTTATCAGCTGTGTTGATTAACTGGAATTGGAATTCGCCAGCTTTCAAAGCGCGGCCATCTAATTTCTTGGTCACTTTGAAAATCACTTCGTCTGAACGGCTAGCTGATGCGCCACCCTCAGTAGTGGTTAGTGGAGCAAAACCATCAACATTATGAACTTCTTTAGCAGTTTTTACAACGATAGAGTTGAATACTTTTTTAGTTGCGTTGTCAACTGGACTTGTTAATTTTGTAGAATAACGCAAGTACAAGCCACGACCACTCAAATCACCATTTTCTGGCGTAACCGTGAAGTGGTTTTTGTCTGTTACTTTGACACCTGCACTATCAAGTGCTGGATGGCCTTCTTCCTTACCCCATTCAGTAAAGTAGTAACCTGTTACTTCGCCAACTAATTCTTGACCTTCTGGAATAGTGTCAGCAATGCTTACGCCCGTTACGTCCTTAGCGGCCAAACGGTTAACCAACACTTGCCATCTGATCATGCTTGGGTCGTCTTTATCTTGAACGCCCCACTTGAAGTACCCAGTGGAATCTTCCATCGGTACAATACGGGTAAGTGTATAAGAGCCTGCGCCAGGTAACGTCATAGTTACTGTCTCATCAACTGCAACAGAGTCAGCCCATACTGCTGTGAACAAAGCACTGACAGTACGACTTTCGTTCATGAAGCGATAGTAGGCTTCGTTAGTGATTGTAATAGTTGCGGTGTTAGTAGCTGGATCAGTAGTCAACGTAGCAACTGTCGTGTCATTAGGTGCTTTAATTTCTTTTGGTTCAGTTTTCTCTACCGCCAATTGTGCTGGCACTTGGTAGACAAAAGTATCCCCATTTTTTACTGTTGCTGAATCCGGAATTTGGTAAGTTGGCTTAATATAGAATTTACCCTCACCATATTTAGCCCCGTCAACAACCGGGTTGTTATTAATCAAGAACTCAGTTGATACCAACTGGGCTGCTTGACTGGCTGATGTTGCGGCTGCTTCTGGATTAGCTGCCGGCTGGTTCTCACTAGGACTTGCTGGTGCTGCTACCCCACCTGCGTTGTCACTAGTACTTGATTCTGATGCAACCGCGGGTGCCGCTGTCGCTGGCTCTGCGCCTGCAGGCGCTTCTTGAGCTAATGCATTGATCGGTCCGACAAAAATGCTCAGAACCATTAAGAGTGAAATAAGCAAGTTAAAAAACTTACGCTTATTCATAAAATTTCCCCTCCTTAGTTTCGGGTGCCACTATCTTTTGCGCTACTAAATAGCACCCTAATTTTCTGGATATCGGCAATTTAATACCATATATAGTATATCACACCACTTGCTATTTGTACAGTTCTTTTAGTGGAATCAAGTTTAACACCTAATTTCCAAACTTAATTGAAGATAATTTTTGCTAATTATTGATACTATTGATTGGATTTGACCAGTCATTTGCCCAAAAAAGCCCATAATATCGTTTTTTTGTAGTGACAATTTCAGATGATTATTGTATACTATAGTCTGGAGGTCGGACCTCCGCTAGGATAATTAGTAATTTTCCTAGAGCTTATTGATTTATTTTCAAATTAGACTTCCCCTCTATATTTAGAAAATAACTCTGACGGCCTACTATTTTCTGGATAATATAGTAATAGTCGTCTATCCTATTTTTTATAGGATCTGGCTAGGGAGCTAGCCGCTACTTAATGCTCCCTAGGACAAAGAGGCTGAATTCTACCATTCAGCCTCTTTTTTTGATAGAGAAAAGCCCCAGAGTTTATAAACTCTGGGGCTTTTCTGCATACTTTAGGCTTTGCCAACTACTAATAAAGTAGCCTAAGATCTTGCTTTTTTGTCAAGAAGGAGAACTGCAATTGCGCCCATTACCATCATGCTAGCCAAAGCAGTCAACCAAACAACTTCAGCTTCACCGGTCTTAGGTAATTTTTTCTCTTCTTTCACTGGTTTGTAAGTGTTCTTAAAGACAATAGATTTGGCACTATCCACTTTTGCTTGGAACTTGCCTTCGCTGTCCTTACTTACAGTTACAGAAACCTCATGAACAGTTTTGTCATAAGTGATCTCTTTGTCGCCCAAGTCTTTTTCTACGACTTTGTAAGTAAAGGTACCTTCACTTGGGTTTGTGATGGTATGTTCCAAATGAATCTTACCTGATGCATCGTTTTTAGCGGTAGCAACCAGGTTGCCATTTGAATCGAGGAGATTGAATTGGAATTCATCTGCCTTCATTTCACGGCCTTCCAATTCTTTCATAGCGTCTACGCTGAAGCTTGGTTGCCCTGGATCTACTGCCTTATAGGTGTTAGTGAAGGTAGCATCGTGAGTGTAAGTAACTGAAGGGGTTAATTGTGCTTGTTTATCAACCACTTCAACAGTTGCTTCTACTACTTTGGTATCGTAAGTAACGTTCTTCAAGCCGTTATTCACTTCTTGAATACGATACTTGCTAGTCCCTACTTTGCTATAAGTTTGTTCTTCGAAGGTTACATTGCCCTCTGCGTCGTTCTTAGCACTTGCCAACTTAGTGCCTTGTTCGTCTAATAATTCGAACTCGAACTCGCCTGCTTCTAAAGCACGACCTTCTAAAACTTTCTTAACGCTTAATGCTTGCTTGGTTGAAGCTGCTGCGTAACGGTTAGTAAAGACTGGCTCTTGTTCATAGCTTGGTGTCGCTACTAATTGGCCATTGTCGTCTTTGACCTCAACAGTTACTTTCACTTCTTTAGCGTCATAAGTAACACCTTTAGCATCGCCTGAAACTTCTGCGATAGTGTAAGTGTAAGTCCCAACTGCTGAATAAGTAATTGGTTCAAAGCTTACCTTACCTGTCGCATCGTTAGCGACACGTTGTAGTTCTTTGCCGTCAGCGTCTTTCAAGACGAAGTTAAATTCGTTAGCTTGAAGAGCGCGACCTTCCATGCGTTTAGTTGCCATAAGGGTAACATTTGATCCAATGGCTTGTAGCTGTTGGTGAATGTTAATTCCTTATCTGGCGTTACAGTTGCTTCTAATTGACCCGCAATGTTATCTATTACACGGACGTGTACCAAGATATTGCTTGAGTCATAGGTCATCCCTTTATCATTAGCGTCTAGTTTTTCACGAACAGAGTAAGTGTAGGCACCAGCGCTTGAGAAACTTTGCGCCTTGAAGGTAACATCCCCATTTGCATCGTTCTTAGCAGTGTCAACAACTTTGTTGGTTGAAGCATCTACTAATTCGAAGGTGAAGGCATTAGCTACTAACGCTTTACCTTTCAAGACTTTCTTAGCTTTGATGGTGACATCAGCAGCGGCTGCTTTATAAGCGTTGGTAATGGTTTGCCCGTCTGGGTATTCTACCGTAGCTTCTAATTGGCCGGCATTGTCAGTTACTTTTACGGTTACGTTCAATACTTGAGTGCTGTAAGTCACCCCAGCAACAGTCCCCGCTTTCTCCTTAACCGTGTACTTATAAGTACCTGGTTTGGTGTAAGTAATCGCGTCGAAGGCCACACTACCGTTCTCAGCGCTGACTTTAGTTTGCGCTGCACTTGTAGCTCCTTCTTCGATTAAGTCGAAGCTGAATTCGCCTGCCTTTTGTGGACGGCCAGTTAAGGCTTTTGTCACACTAATGGCTGCGCTTGTTGATAAAGCTTGGTAGTTGTTAGTAAACTCAGCTGGAGTAGCATAAGTTTCAGTCGCTACCAATTGACCTTGGCCGTTGTCAGTTACCGCTACAGTGACTTCAACTTCCTTAGCGTCATAGGTGTAGCCCTTAGAACCATCATTCTTCTCACGGATGGTGTAAGTGTAGTTGCCTACAGCTGTATAGGTTTCAGCTGGGAAGGTTACAGTCCCGTCTGCCTTATTCTTAGCGGTTTGAACCACTTTGTCAGTAGCTTTGTTAACCAATTCAAAAGTGAATTGGTCATCTGCTAAGTTAGCACCTGTCAGCGCCTTGTTAGCTTTCAAGACTTTGCTTACTGATCCCGCTTGGTAAGTGTTAGTAATCTCTTGACCATCTGGGTATTCTACCGCAGCTTCTAATTGACCTGCGTTGTCTGTGACAGTAACTTTAACCTTGTAGGCCTTCTCATCGTAAGTAATCCCACCAAGCTTACCATTTTGTTCTTTAACAGTGTATTCATAGACACCTGTTTGCGTATAAGTAATTGGATCGAAATTAACGGTCCCGTTCTCGTCCGCAGTTGCTTTGGTTTGGTTGTCTTTTGCTTCTGGAGCAGTTAAGTCAAAGCTGAACTCACCTGCTTTTTGCGCACGACCAGTCAACTTCTTAGTGAAGCTGAAGGCTGCAGTCGTTGATAAAGCTTGGTAGTTGTTAGTAAACTCAGCTGGAGCAGCATAAGTTTCAGTCGCTACCAATTGACCTTGGCCATTGTCGGTAACCGCTACAGTTACTTCTGGAGCCTTAGTATCGTAGGTATAACCCTTAGCGCCGTCATTCTTCTCACGAATAATGTAAGTGTAGTTACCCACAGCTGTATAAGTTTCAGCCGGGAAGGTTACGGTCCCGTCTGCCTTGCTCTTAGCAGTTTGGGCAACTTGACCTGTTTCCTTGTTTACCAACTCGAAAGTGAATTGGTCATCTGCTAAGTTTTTACCAGTCAAGGATTTGCTTGCCTTTAAGACTTTGCTTACTGATCCCGCTTGGTAAACGTTAGTAATCTCTTGACCATCTGGGTATTCTACCGCAGCTTCTAATTGACCTGCCTTATCTGTGACAGTAACTTTAATGCGGTAAGTCTTATCGTCGTAAGTGACCCCACCAAGCTTACCATTTTGTTCTTTAACAGTGTATTCATAGACACCTGTTTGCGTATAAGTGATTGGGTCGAAATTAACGGCCCCGTTCTCATCCGCAGTTGCTTTGGTTTGGTTGTCTTTTGCTTCTGGAGCAGTTAAGTCAAAGCTGAACTCACCTGCTTTTTGCGCACGACCAGTCAACTTCTTAGTGAAGCTGAAAGATGCAGTCGTTGATAAAGCTTGGTAGTTGTTAGAGAACTCAGCTGGTTTAGCGTAAGTCTCAGTTGCCACTAATTGACCTTGACCGTTGTCGGTAACTGCTACCGTTACTTCAACTGTCTTATCGTCATAGGTATAACCCTTAGAACCATCATTTTTCTCACGAATAATGTAAGTGTGGTTACCTACTTCTGTATAAGTTTCAGCCGGGAAGGTTACAGTCCCGTCTGCCTTATTCTTAGCAGTTTGAACTACTTGGTCAGTAGCTTTGTTAACCAATTCGAAGGTGAATTGGTCATCTGCTAAGTTAGCACCTGTCAGCGCCTTGTTAGCTTTCAAGACTTTGCTTACTGACGCTGCTTGGTAGACGTTAGTAATCTCTTGCCCATCTGGGTATTCTACCGCAGCTTCTAATTGACCTGCATTATCTGTGACAGTAACTTTAACCTTGTAGGCCTTCTCATCGTAAGTAATCCCACCAAGCTTACCATTTTGTTCTTTAACAGTGTATTCATAGACACCTGCTTGCGTATAAGTAATCGGATCGAAATTAACGGTCCCGTTCTCATCCGCAGTTGCTTTGGTTTGGTTGTCTTTTGCTTCTGGAGCAGTTAAGTCAAAGCTGAACTCACCTGCTTTTTGCGCACGACCAGTCAACTTCTTAGTGAAGCTGAAGGCTGCAGTTGTTGATAAAGCTTGGTAGTTGTTAGTAAACTCAGCTGGCGTAGCATAAGTTTCAGTCGCTACCAATTGACCTTGGCCATTGTCGGTAACCGCTACGGTTACTTCTGGTGCCTTGGTATCGTAGGTATAACCCTTAGAGCCGTCATTCTTCTCACGAATAATGTAAGTGTAGTTACCTACAGCTGTATAAGTTTCAGCTGGGAAGGTTACAGTCCCGTCTGCCTTGCTCTTAGCAGTTTGGGCAACTTGACCTGTTTCCTTGTTTACCAACTCGAAAGTGAATTGGTCGTCTACTAGGTTAGCACCTACCAAGGCTTTAGTTGCCTTCAAGACCTTAGTGACTGAAGCTGCCTTATAAGTGTTGGTAAAGCCAGGCTTAGTATAGGTAACGGCTGCAGTCTTAGCCCCACCATTATCGGTTACCGTAACAGTCGCTGTAATGATGTTCTTGTCATAGGTAACACCTGGCAAGTTGTTGTTAACTTCGCGAATCTTATAAGTAAAGTTCCCCGCTGTACGGAACTTCATCTTCTTAAACTTAACAACACCGTTCTCATCGTTAGTAGCAGTTGCTACTACCTGATTGCTACTGTCAACTAATTCAAAGCTGAACTCACCTTGATTCAATGAACGTCCATTCAATGTCTTGTTCACTTCAAAGATAATCTCATCAGGACGAGCCCCTGTCCCGACCCCATCAGTGGTAGTCAAGGCAGCAAAACCATTAACGTCTTCAGTATGTGTAGCGGAAGTAAATGTATAATTGTTGAAGACCTTTTTAGTTACTAAGTCAACAGGCGCAGTGATACGGGTCTGGAAGATGATTAACAAACCACGCCCATCTAGGCTCCCACCATTGCTTGGCGTAATGGTGAAGTGGTTGTCATCTTCAATGTTAACTTCGCCGCCCGTATAAGCCACACGGCCACCGGCTGTCCCACCGTTTTGAGCCGCTTCCCAGTCAGTAAAGTAGTAACCACTAAATGAATCAGGTACAACTTCTTGCCCCTCTGGAATCGTATCTCTCACCATAGCGTTGACTATACCTGGTTGAGCATAACGGTTAATACGAATACGCCAGTTAACCAACTCAGGGTTGTCCCGGTCTTGGTTCCCCCATTTAGTATAACCCGTTGGGTCTACGTCAGGTACGATACGCATTAACTTGTATTCCCCAGCACCTGGCAAATCGAAAGTCTGCTCGATGTTCTTAGGTGTGCTATCAGCCCATACCGCCGTGAAGAGTGCTGTCAATGATTTGTTCTCATTCAGATGAGCATAGTACTCTGCGTTGGTGATTGTGATGGTGGCTGTATTATTCGCTGGGTTAGTTGTTAAAGATGCAACAGTTGTGACATTGTCCCCCGCTTTAATTTCAACCGGACCACTTTGTTCCACTCGGAAGACACTTGGCACTGTATAGGTCAAGGTGTCGCCATTTTGGAGTGTAGCGTTATCCGCAAATTTATAGGTTGGGATAATGTAGAATTTCCCTTCCCCATATTTACCAGGGTTTTGGACTGGGTTGTTATTAATCTTGAAGTCCGTTGTCATGGTATATTGCGCTTCTTGAATCGGCACTTGTGGATAGTGCTGAGTTGCCTCAGCTTTATCAGTATTCGCTGAGTCTTGACCATCCGCATTGGGCTTAGCCGCCCGATCCTCCTCTGCTGCCGGCTGGGCCGCTTGCCCACCATCAGCTTCTTGTCCCCCTGTCTCTTTGGCTTCTTGCGTTTGCTCAGTAGCAGGTGTTGCTACACCAGCATTCGCTTCTTGCGCAAAGGTAGATAGCGGGCTAATAAAAACTTGCAGCACTAATAAGAGTGCGATTAGCAAGTTCGCTAGCTTCTGCTTTCACTTTGCTTCCCCTCTCTCACGCTATAAAAGCCGGGCCTACCGCTACATATGCCCTGACTTTCTTAACGCTTGATATTGTGTATATTACTATACCAAGAATATTTTATCACACTCAATCACAAAAGAAAAGTTTCATTTCCTCTCTATCTCATAAAATCGAAATGTCATTACAAATCGATAACACCTACCCCTTCCCTAACATAAGAAAAACGCGTGAGAATCGCCTATATCTGGCGAAACTCACACATTTCCTTCTATTATATATACCCTATTCTGGTCCTAGTGAATCAGGGACCAACTTAGGTATGTATATGTGCATGCTTAGTCATGCGTCTCATCTTTGCGACTAGCTGTTGATTCTGGTCCCTGAGCACTCGATACTGACGAAGCCTGATTGGCAGCCTCCGCTGGCATCACCGGCACGACCGTTTCTTCTCTGGTGTAGACCAACTCGTAAGTCTCAGCTTCTTCATAGACATTAATACCGTCTAGCGTCTCTCCATTCTTGCGTAGGTAGCTATACTTGTAGTTAGCAACCGCCACTGGTTTTGGAATGACGTAACGATTTGGCCACGCACTTAAAGTCGTTGGCTCGTGAATCTCCTGGCCATCCTCTGTGACATGCCGCAAGGTGATAACCGTCTTCTCTTCATAACTTGGAACTCGGTAATGTAATTTTACGACGATTGGTTTATCGCCAACTGTCCCAGATAGCGGATCATCACTGTAGTCGTACACAAGCCAGTCCCATAAATTCTCTTCAGGTGTTACCGTGTATGGCTCACCTTGGTTGACGGTACTTTCCTTTAGATGAACTCGCACTGGGCCACCATATATGGAGTCATCGTTATAGTATTCAATGTACAGCTTCGTTACTCGGCGATAGACAAAGACTATTTCAAAGTCATGATCAGGTGCTGTGCCCTGGGCGTTCTCTGGAACGGACGTCAGTTCATAGTCAGGAAAGTCACCCTGAGTTGCCTTCTCATACTCTGTTCCAACCTCTACCCTGTCTGTCCTTGTTTGTGCTAACTCTTCACCTGACACGGTTACATGTTTAACAGTTTGTCACTCGATGAATTGGATTGTAGTAGTAATCCATATAAACCGTTTCGGGATCTTCACTGCTGAAGGTGTAGTCTTCATAATTATAATCACGCTCTACATTTCGATAATCCTCGTGTTCAAAGTAGTCTCCTTCTACTCTAACAGCTTTTTCATATCTAAATGTGAACTTCTTGCCTTCTAAGGCCACCTTCTCAATAGACAGCATGAGTTCTTTCGTTTCATTATTGAAATGCCGCTGGATAACTCGATGCTTAGGATTAGAGTTATAGACGAAGGTTACAATCGTTTCTTCTGCCTCTAAGAAGCCAGACGGTTGTCCTTGGGTGTGACTGTAGACATAGCCAGGGACTGGCTCAGGCACTAAGTAGTAAGGGGTCTCAGCATGCCCTTTCACTGTTTCGCTCCCAATCTCATGCCCCTCTTCGTCGACATAGCGTGCTGTCGCCGTATGGAACTTATCAAAATGATGATAGGTTAGAGTAATGGTTGTATCTTCATTGAATGCAGCAAACAAAGACTGTCCAGTTCTCTTCAGAGTATACTGTTGCTGAGAAAGATCAGCTGGTCGGATGGTAGTCTCTACTCCCTTAGGTACTTCAATGTGTTTCTGATATTCAGCAACATACTGGTCAAGGTCTTGCCCTGACTCATCTACATACTTCAAGGTGACGGTTGCGGTAGTTCGTTTATACCTCAAATTGACAACTTTTGGACTGTCCTCAAATTGACCTTTGAACTCACTTTCATCACTAGCAAGTTCGTATTTTTTGTCGTCCTTAGAGATGTAGTGCTTGGAACTTAGATCATAAGTCTCCCCAACTAAACCATCGTGTATCTCACTAACTTCGAGCTTTTCGCCAGCCTCGTCCAAGAAGTTAACTCGGATGATACCTGGCAGAATCCGACGACGATAGTAAACCCACACTTCTCCACGTTCATTCCTAGAATTTCTAATTTCAAATACATTAGGTTGCGACCTCAAATTGTCATAACTCACACCATGACCTAAGAAATCATAGAGGTCAGGATAAGGATTCCGAGGTATCAAAGTAGAAATAGGTAAGCCCACTGTCCCCCAATAGTAAACTGTCTCTCTGTTTGCCGAGGGTCTTCTGGAATATTATTTCCTACTATACCATATAACTCAAGTCCTGGGGCTATTGGTTGATAGTAATAGATGACGTGTTTTTCATAGCCAGCATATTTGCCTGTTACCTCACCTTGGACACCAACATATTGATAGTTTTCAATATTCTTCTTCTCCGTCACATATTGCGTCCCGACAGTTCCACGTAAAATGACACGCTCAGCCAGATAATTCCCTCTGTTATCTACATAATCCACGATTACCTTACCCGGATCTGGATAAACAGAGCGATAGACATAAGTGACAACCTGTTCTTCTAGTTGATAAGTCCCCGTCGTATTCCCTAGGACAGTGAGGAAAGTAAAGTTATCAAACTGCTTCTGCTCTGTCTGATATGGTGTCCCAAAAGGCTTATAGCTACGAATCGGCGGTGCCAAATCCTCATTAGCCTCATCTACATATCGTACTACTAATATACCCTCATTAATTCGTGAGTCACGTAGTCCTTCATAAATATAAGTAACTACTTGCTCTTGCTCACTATATTGTCCGAATTCTTCACCTTCAACCTTTCGGAATATGTAATTGCGGAATTCTTTTTTACGAGTATAGTAGTTCTTACCGAGCTCGCCTTTCATCACAATTTCTGGGATGATTAGCGTTCCTTGGTCATCCTGATAACGTACCCGCACAATCCCTGGCAACTCCTGGTCAGTACCTTTGCGATAGACATAAGTCACCGTTTGCGTTTCTAGGCTATAGTTACCTGTCTCAGAACCATCGACATGATCAAAGACATAACCTTCGATTTCCTTTTTCTCTGTGCTATAGGCAGTATCTATCTGACCAGAGAGATTAATAGTTGGCCAGAGGCTATGCCCATCCGTATCTTGGTAATTCACCTTAACATAGCCAATTGACTTCCGATAGATATAGGTAATCGTTTGTGCCTCTTCTGTATAGAAGCCCATCTCTGGCCCATCAACTCGAACGAGTTCATAGTTGTCAAAGCTTCTCGCCTTTTCTTGATAAGGTAGTCCCACATAGTCTGTCAGATACTTCGTCTGTGCAAGTTCTTCACCCGCTTCATCTTCATACTTGACAGTCAAATCTCCTCGAAGTCTTTCATAATAGTAGGTAACCTTCTGAGGCTCTTCGGTTATTTGCCCCTCTGTTTCACCTTCAACTCTAGTAAAACGATGATTTACAAAGTGTTTCTGAGTGGTAGTATAGTAATCGCCAACGGCCCCTTTGATTTCTTCAGCTGGTCCTAAATCAACATCAGCCTCGTTGCGATAATAGACAATCACTTTAGAGGTCACGACTTTTGCAATCCGGCGATAAACAAAGTCCACCCTTCGAGTCTGGCCTGAGATATACTTCCCTTTTTTCTCACCTTCGGTACGAATGAGAATATAGTTTTCAATATCTAATGTATCGAATTCATAGGATGCTCCTGGTCGTCCGTGAGTGTAAACACTTGGATTAATCTCCTTGCCATTTTCATCGACATATCTTGCATAAGCATCCCCCCAGCCACTTTCTTCCTTCTTATATTCTTTAGTTGAGTATAAGAGAATGACGACCTGTGTTCCTTCTTGGTAAGTGACACGAGGAGGATATTCTTCTCGACCTTGATAGAAGTAGTTTTCAAATTTTTTGACCTCGATCGGAGCATCAGTCCCCACATATCCTGTTGTCACGACATCAGGGTGTAGGGTTTCACCCTTGACGGTCTTATATCGTACAACGACTTTCCCTCGAGCCTTGGTGCGAGGACTAGCATAGACATAAGTGACGTAGTGTTTTTGGCTAGCATAGGTCCCTTGGGTCTCCCCAGACACATAAGATAGACGATAGCCTTCAACTGCCTTCTCTTCAGTCTGGTAGTTATCTCCCAATAACCCTGCCATATCCACTGGAGGAAGTAAATCATCATTTGTTTCATCAACATAGCGGACATTTACTGCACCATTATTTGGCGGTAAATTGGCTGGTTGGTAGACAAACTTAACGATCTTGGCTTCCGTTGCGAATGTCCCTTGGCGATCTCCCTCAACTCTCAAGAAGTTATATTCTCTCACTTCTTTCTGAGTAGCTGTATAGGCAGTGTCTACTTCACCTTCTAAGGTCTCGGCATCAGCCACAGGCTGATCCGCTTCGTCCACATATAAGACATTGACTGTTCCACGTGGTTTTGGAATGGCTTGGTAGATGTACTTAACATTTTGAACTTCTGTCTTGAAGGTGCCTGTTTCTGGGCCCTCCACTCGCAAGAAGTTGTAGCCTGCTACTTCTTTCTTCTGGGTCGTGTAGGCTGCGTCTACTTCGCCTTCCAGAGTTTCTGGATCTGCCAATTTGGCGTCTTGCTCGTCCACGTAAGTGACATTAACCGTTCCACGTGGTTTCGGAATGGCTTGGTAGATGTACTTAACGTTTTGAACTTCGGACTTGAAGGTACCAGTAGCAGGACCCTCTACTCGCAGGAAGTTATAGCCAGATACTTCTTTCTTCTGGGCCGTGTAGGCTGCATCCACTTCGCCTTCCAAAGTTTCTGGATCTGCCAATTTTGCATTTTGTTCGTCCACGTAAGTGACATTAACCGTTCCTCGCGGCTTCGGAATGGCTTGGTAGATGTACTTGACGTTCTGAACTTCTGTCTTGAAGGTGCCAGTCTCTGAACCCTCCACTCGCAAGAAGTTATAGCCAGATACTTCTTTCTTCTGGGCCGTGTAGGCTGCATCCACTTCGCCCTCCAAAGTTTCTGGATCTGCTACTTGCGCATCTTGCTCGTCTACGTAAGTGACATTCACTGTTCCTCGCGGCTTCGGAACGGCTTGGTAGATGTACTTAACTTTTTGGATCTCAGCCTTGAAGGCTCCGGTCTCTGAGCCGTCTACGCGTAGGAAGTTATAACCTGTTACTTCCTTCTTCTGCGCCGTGTAGGCTGCGTCCACTTCACCTTCCAAAGTCTCAGGATCTGCTACTTGCGCATCTTGCTCATCCACGTAAGTCACAAGAACTGTTCCTCGCGGCTTCGGAATGGCTTGATAGATGTACTTAACGTTCTGAACTTCGGACTTGAAGGTACCAGTAGCAGGACCCTCTACTCGTAAGAAGTTGTAACCTGTGATTTCTTTCTTCTCAGTTGTATAGCTTGCATCCACTTCACCTTCTAAGGTAACCGGATCTGCCAATTTTGCGTCTTGCTCGTCTACGTAAGTGACATTCACTGTTCCTCGCGGCTTCGGAATGGCTTGATAGATGTACTTAACGTTTTGAACTTCGGACTTGAAGGTACCAGTAGCAGGACCCTCTACTCGTAAGAAGTTGTAACCTGTGATTTCTTTCTTCTCAGCAGCATAAGTTGCATCCACTTCACCCTCTAAAGTGACCGGATCTGCCAATTTGGTGTCTTGCTCGTCCACGTAAGTGACATTAACCGTTCCACGTGGTTTCGGAATGGCTTGGTAGATATACTTGACGTTTTGGGCTTCTGATTTGAAAGTGCCAGTCTCTGGACCTTCCACTCGTAAGAAGTTGTAGCCTGTGATTTCTTTCTTCTCAGTTGTATAGGCCGTATCCACTTCGCCTTCTAAAGTGACCGGATCTGCCAATTTGGCGTCTTGCTCGTCCACGTAAGTCACATTCACTGTGCCGCGTGGTTTCGGAATGGCTTGGTAGATATACTTGACGTTTTGGGCTTCTGTCTTGAAGGTGCCTGTTTCTGGGCCCTCCACTCGCAAGAAGTTGTAGCCTGCTACTTCTTTCTTCTGGGTCGTGTAGGCTGCGTCTACTTCGCCTTCCAGAGTTTCTGGATCTGCCAATTTGGCGTCTTGCTCGTCAACGTAAGTTACGTTTACTGTTCCTCGCGGTTTTGGAATTGCTTGGTAGATGTACTTAACGTTTTGGACTTCTGCTTTGAAAGTGCCAGTCTCTGGACCTTCTACTCGTAAGAAGTTATAGCCTGTGATTTCTTTCTTCTCAGTTGTATAAGTTGCATCCACTTCACCTTCTAAAGTGGCTGGATCTGCCAATTTTGCGTCTTGCTCGTCCACGTAAGTGACATTCACCGTTCCACGTGGTTTCGGAATAGCTTGGTAAATATATTTCACGTTTTGGACTTCTGCTTTGAAAGCACCTGTCCCTGGCCCTTCCACTCGTAGGAAGTTGTAGCCTGTGATTTCTTTCTTCTCAGTAGCATAACTTGCATCCACTTCACCTTCTAAGGTGACTGGATCTGCCAATTTAGCATCTTGCTCGTCTACGTATGTCACATTTACTGTTCCGCGTGGTTTTGGAATTGCTTGGTAGATATACTTGACGTTTTGGGCTTCTACTTTGAAAGTACCTGTCTCTGGGCCTTCCACTCGCAAGAAGTTGTAGCCTGTGATTTCTTTCTTCTCAGTTGCGTAGGCGGCATCCACTTCACCTTCTAAGGTAACGGGATCTGCCAATTTTGCGTCTTGCTCGTCCACATAAGTTACGTTTACTGTTCCTCGCGGTTTTGGAATTGCTTGGTAGATGTACTTAACGTTTTGGACTTCTGCTTTGAAAGCGCCAGTCTCTGGGCCTTCTACTCGTAAGAAGTTATAGCCTGTGATTTCTTTCTTCTCAGTTGTATAGGCCGTATCCACTTCGCCTTCCAAGCTAACTGGGTCGGACAATTTTGCATCTTGCTCGTCAACGTAGGTTACGTTGACTGTTCCTCGCGGCTTCGGAATAGCTTGGTAGATGTACTTAACTTTTTGGATCTCAGCCTTGAAGGTTCCGGTCTCTGAGCCGTCTACGCGTAGGAAGTTATAACCTGTTACTTCCTTCTTCTGCGCCGTGTAGGCTGCGTCCACTTCACCTTCCAAAGTCTCAGGATCTGCTACTTGCGCATCTTGCTCATCCACGTAAGTCACAAGAACTGTACCACGTGGCTTCGGAATGGCTTGGTAAATATATTTCACGTTTTGGACTTCTGTCTTGAAGGTACCAGTAGCAGGACCCTCTACTCGTAGGAAGTTGTAACCTGTGATTTCTTTCTTCTCAGTTGTATAACTTGCGTCCACTTCGCCTTCCAAGGTAACTGGGTCGGACAATTTAGCATCTTGCTCGTCTACGTAAGTCACATTCACTGTTCCGCGTGGTTTTGGAATTACTTGGTAAATATATTTAACATTCTGAACTTCTGCCTTGAAGGTGCCAGTAGCAGGACCCTCTACTCGCAAGAAGTTATAACCTGAAATTTCTTTCTTCTCGGCTGTATAGGCTGCGTCCACTTCGCCTTCCAAGCTAACTGGATCTGCCAATTTAGCATCTTGTTCGTCCACGTAAGTCACATTCACTGTTCCGCGTGGTTTTGGAATGGCTTGGTAGATGTACTTAACATTTTGAACTTCTGTCTTGAAGGTACCAGTTTCTGGACCCTCTACTCGCAAGAAGTTGTAGCCTGTGATTTCTTTCTTCTCAGTTGTATAGGCGGCATCCACTTCGCCTTCCAAGGTAACTGGATCTGCCAATTTTGCGCCTTGCTCGTCTACGTAAGTCACATTCACTGTTCCGCGTGGTTTCGGAATGGCTTGGTAAATATATTTCACGTTTTGGACTTCTGCTTTGAAAGCGCCTGTCTCTGGACCTTCTACTCGTAAGAAGTTGTAGCCTGCGATTTCTTTCTTTTCAGTTGTATAGGCCGTATCCACTTCGCCTTCCAAGCTAACTGGGTCGGACAATTTTGCGTCTTGCTCGTCTACGTAAGTTACGTTTACCGTTCCACGTGGTTTCGGAATTGCTTGGTAGATGTATTTCACGTTTTGGACTTCTGTCTTGAAGGTACCTGTTTCTGGGCCTTCCACTCGCAGGAAGTTATAGCCAGATACTTCTTTCTTCTGGACCGCGTACGCTGCGTCCACTTCGCCTTCCAAAGTTTCTGGATCTGCCAATTTTGCGTCTTGCTCGTCTACGTAGGTTACGTTAACTGTTCCACGTGGTTTTGGAATGGCTTGGTAGATGTACTTAACATTCTGAACTTCTGTCTTGAAGGTGCCGGTCTCTGGGCCTTCTACTCGCAGGAAGTTATATCCTGTGATTTCTTTCTTCTCAGTTGTATAACTTGCATCCACTTCGCCTTCTAAGGTAACTGGATCTGCCAACTGAGCGTCTTTCTCATCAACGTAAGTTACTTGGACGCGTCCAGATTCCTTAGTTGAGGATTGTGATTCTTTCGGTGTATAGATGAAGGTCGTGACTTGTGGTTCAGTTTGGTACTGACCAGAAATCTTCCCTTCAATGCGTGCAAGCTCGTAACCTTGGAAAGTTTTCTCTTCTAATGTAAAGTCACTTCCCACGGTACCAGTTGTTACGAGATCATCTGCTAATTTGTCTTGCTTCTCGGTTAGATAACGAGCTGTTACGGTACCTTCTACTTTTGGCTTGTTAGAGCTTGTGTGGATATAACCGACATAAGTGAAGCCATCGATTTTAGGCGGCGTATATTGATAAGTTTGCCCCTTGGTTACCGTCTGGGTCTCGCTAGCGCGCAAATAATTCATTTGCGCCAGAGCAGCGCGACCAGCACCTAAACCGGATAAACCAATAACTAAGAGCAACCAGAATTTCCAAGAGCCGTTTTGCTTACGGAAAGACCATGCTAGCAGTGTCCCTAGAATCAATAGGAGTGCACTAATGAGCCACTGCAGGATGACCGCATTCAACTCACCCGTCTTAGGAAGTGAGCCTGGGTTTTGCGGTTTGGATGGTTCTGGGTCTCCAGGTACAGAAGAAGATTCTGATGAACTGGAACTCTGGGAATCGGACTCTGACGAGCTAGACGATTCGGAACTCTCGGAATCTGATGAGCTGGAGGACTCAGATTCTGAGGAAGAGGAGCTCTCGGACTCTGAAGAGGACGAACTCTCAGATTCAGAGGACTCTTCCGATGATGCTGAAGATTCATCGGATTGACTAGGTGGTTGAGGTTTTGAGCTTGCATCTTGCTCATAAACCAATTGATAATCCGCCACATCTGTTGTCGCCGTACCAGTCGGATTCTCTTTCACCACTTGCTGGAGTTGTTCAGGTGTAAGATCCGCCTGATTGACGAAATGATAATTTACAGTGGTCTGTTCTCCCTGAGAAAAGACTTGTAATATTTGTGTGGGGAACGCTAAACAGAAGATAGCGCTGAGCGCAAGGGCTCTTTGGGTTTTGTGACGCATGCCGGTAATTCCTTTCAATATTTGTCCATTGTCTATTTAACTAGATTTATAGGCGAAAGTCAATCTAATTGCGCAAAATTCACATGATTTTTTTGTAAATCATATGATATCCTCCGATATATTATTTAAATATATATTTTGCATGATTGTTTGGACATCAAACTAAAAGAATTGCCTAGACATAAGGGAATAAAAGGCGAACGTTACTCCTGATTTTCTGCACAAAAATATGCGACCGAGAAAACTCGATCGCATATTTCATCTATTTCACATCAGTGGTTTGATTAGTTTCTAGCATTCTTGCGAGTAAACAACACAACGACTGCTGCGATTACCAATACAAAGGCTAAACCGATTAATAAGATTGAGCTAGATTCACCAGTTTTTGGTAATTTCTTCTCTTCTTTCTTCACTTCTGGCTTGCCTGGGTCTTGTTGGTTTGGAGTATTGTCAGCAAGAAGGTTTACGAATACCACGCCGCTTGTATTTTCTTTCTTAGAAACTACTAATTGACCTTGACCGTTGTCTGTAACTTCTACCGTTACTGGGTAAGTCTTTTCATCGTAAGTGATCTCTGTCTTATCACCTTTCTTCTGACGAAGAGTGTAAGTGTAAGTACCTGGCGCATCGTATGTCAATGCTGGGAAGGTTACTTTACCATCTTTATCAGTCATAAGTTCGCTGATGACTTTGCCATCTTTATCAAGTAATTCAATAGTGAAATCACCTGCTTTGATTTCTTGAACTTTGTCGCCTTTTTTGAGGACTGAAGTTGCATCTACAACAACGCTAGTTGGAGCTGCTTTGTAAGTGTTAGAGAAGGCTGCTTCTTTAGCGTAAGTTGCTTTTGCTTCTAATTGACCTTTACCGTTGTCTGTAACTGCTACTGCTACATCAAATTCGGTTGAGTCATAAGTGTAGCCTGCTGCGCCTTCATTCTTCTCACGAATCTTGAACTTGTAGTCACCTGCTGCATCGAAGCTTACTGCTTCGAATTCAACAGAACCGTCTGCCTTGTTCTTAGCAGTGCCAACAACTTTACCGTTTTGGTCTACTAATTCGAAAGTGAATTGATCAGCTGCTAAAGTAGCACCTGCCAATTTCTTGCTTGCTTTCACTACAACGCTTGCTGCTGCTGCTTTGTAAGTGTTAGAGAAAGCTGCTTCTTTAGCGTAAGTTGCTTTTGCTTCTAATTGACCTTTACCATTGTCTGTAACTGCTACTGCTACATCAAATTCGGTTGAGTCATAAGTGTAGCCTGCTGCGCCTTCATTCTTCTCACGAATCTTGAAGTTGTAGTCACCCGCTGCATCGAAGCTTACTGCTGGGAATTCAACAGTACCGTCTGCCTTGTTCTTAGCAGTGCCAACAACTTTACCGTTTTGGTCCACTAATTCGAAAGTGAATTGATCAGCTGCTAAAGTAGCACCTGCCAATTTCTTGCTTGCTTTCACTACAACGCTTGCTGCTGCTGCCTTGTAAGTGTTAGAGAAGGCTGCTTCTTTAGCGTAAGTTGCTTTTGCTTCTAATTGACCTTTACCGTTGTCTGCAACAGCTACTGCTACATCGAATTCGGTTGCGTCATAAGTGTAGCCTGCTGCACCTTCATTCTTCTCACGAATCTTGAAGTTGTAGTTGCCTGCTGCATCGAAGCTTACTGCTGGGAATTCAACAGTACCATCTGCCTTGTTCTTAGCTGTTTGAACTACTTTACCGTTTTGGTCTACTAATTCGAAAGTGAATTGATCAGCTGCTAAAGTGCCGCCGTTCAATGTCTTGCTTGCTGTTACTACTAGGCTTGCTGCTGCTGCCTTGTAAGTGTTGCTGAAGCTTGCTTCTGGTGTGTAAGTTGCGGTTGCTTCTAATTGAGCTTGACCATTATCAACAACTGATACAGCCACTTCTACTTCTTTAGCGTCGTAGGTGTAACCTGCTGCACCTTCATTCTTCTCACGAATAGTGTAAGTGTAGTTGCCTGCTGCATCGAAGCTTACTGCTGGAAACTCAACAGTACCATCTGCTTTGTTCTTAGCGGTTTGAACTACTGAACCAGTAGCTTTGTCTACTAATTCGAAGGTGAATTGATCAGCTGCTAAAGTGCCGCCAGTCAATGTCTTAGTAGCTTTCACTACTAGGCTTGCAGATGCTGCTTTATAAGTGTTAGTGAAGGCTTCACGGTCATAAGTAACTGTGGCAGTCTTAGCACCTGCATTGTTAACTACCTTAACAGTTGCTGTGATTGGGTTTTGGTCATAAGTGACACCTGCCAAAGTGCCTTTTACTTCGCGAATCTTGTAGGTGAAGTCACCTGCATTCTTGAACTTAACTTTCTTGAATTTAACAAGACCGTTTTCGTCGTTCTTAGCTTTTGCAACTACTGAGTTGTCTGCTGAGTTTACTAATTCGAACTCGAATTCTTCAGCTTTCAGAGCACGACCTTCCAATTTCTTGTTAACTTGGAAGATTACTTCGTCAGAACGAGCACCAGTACCGATACCATCGGTAGTTGTCAATGGTGCGAAACCGTCGAAATCTTGCTTATCTGTATCAGAAGAGAAATTTACATGGTTTTTAACACGTTTAGTTACTGGGTCAACCGGTTCAGTGACACGAGTTTGGTAGATTAAGAAGAGACCACGGCCATCCAAGCTACCACCCTTGTTAGGGATAACTGTGAAGTGGTTGTCATCTTCATTTGTAATCGTAGTCCCGTCAAAGGAGTCTACCCGAGTCCCATTTTCCCAGTCACTGAAGTAGTAACCAGTCATTGGGCCAACAAATTCTTGGCCTTCAGGGATAGTGTCTTTGATAACCGCATTAGTTACGCCTGGTTTAGCGTAGCGGTTAATACGAATACGCCAGTCAACCAATTCTGGGTTGTCTTTGTTTTGTACCCCCCACTTGGTGTAACCAGTTGGGTCTTCATCGACAACGATACGTGTCAAGGTGTAAGTCCCAGCACCTGGCATTTCAAAGGTTTGTGGAACATTTTTTGGCACGCTATCCGCCCAAACTGCCGTGAATTGGACAGCAATTGTCTTGTCTTCGTTGAGTTTTGCGTAATAAGCTTCGTTAGTGATAGTGATAGTTGCAGTATTGGTAGCTGGATCTGTTACCAAAGTCCCTACAACTTCGCCCCCAGCGGTAATGTTAGTTGGGCCAGTTTGCTCAACTTTGAAGGTACTTGGCACTGTATAAACAATGGTGTCGCCATTCTTCAAGGTTACGCTGTTTGGAATTTTGTAACTTGGGGCAATATAGAATTTACCTTCCCCGTATTTAGCGTCATTTTTAACCGGGTTAGTGTTAATGGTAAAGCCAGTAGTCAACTCATATTGAGCTGGTTGAACTTGTGCTTGTGGGAAATGTTGTTCTGGCTCTGCCTCTGGATCAGCTGTTGCAGCTGGTTCAGTTTCTTTGGCAGGCGCCTCCTGTTTTTCCTCCCCGTTCTCTGTTGCCGGTTGGACTGCTTCTGTTGCCGCTGGTGCTACTGGTGTTGCCGCATCTTGCGCAAAAGCAGAAAGTGGGCTAACAAAGACTTGTAGAACCATCAGTAAGACAATCAGAAGATTATGTAGCTTACGTTTATTCAATTTATCACTCCTATCCCCTAAATCACACCCTCCCTCTAGACGCTACTTACTCAAGGGAAGACAATGCTTTTTTAGGATGTTTTTATGGCATTTAGTACCAAGTATATTCTATCAAACCGAGATTCATTTGTATAGAGGAAATTGCGATATTTTCAGAATCATTCGCATATTGTTAACAATGTCACGTCATGTCTTTTTTTTTATGACATGCTAAGCAAGCCAACGCCTATTATTAGCGGTTTTCATAGTCTGTGCCATCTAGTATCTGACTTACATAGACCACTAAAAAAGTTGCTTGGGACCGGCGACCAGTTCTACCATATATGAAGCAATATAAGACGATTCCTATTACTAGCAAGCTACTTAATCCCGCAAACCCACTAGCTGGCCCTAGGCCATTGATGGAAGATGCTGCCATCATTTCTTTCTACTATTATAATATGCAAATCTCTACCTGGGATGATACTGCCAGTAACACATAAAAAAGAGACTAGGAAGTTAGTCCCAGTCTCTCGTTTGACTTATTTACTTATTGTATTGATCAGGCTGATTATAGGTGTAAGTAGCCCTTGATTAGATCTTCTAACTTCTTCATTTCAGTCTTGATGTCTGCATCGTTAACGACGATGTTTTCCAAGGCTAATTCTGAATCAGAGAAGACTTTAGCAGAACCTTCATAGATTGGAGCCGTAAAGCCGTACTCTAATTCGTCAGATGCTGCCTTAACAAGTGGGTTTTCTTTGACATAGTTAGTCCAGATTTCTGAGTTAGTCCCAGACTTAGTGATTGGTAGGTAACCAGTCTTAGATGCCCAAGTTGCAGTGTTCTCCGCCTTGAGGAGGAAGGACATGAAGGCTACAGCCCCTGCTTTTTCTTCATCAGAAGCATCTTCGAAGACCCCTAAGTCGTTCCCTGCTAAGAGGGTCATTTGCTTGCCTTGACCGAAAGTTGGAACTGGCGCAGTGGTAATGTTGATACCTGATTCTTGCACACCCTTGACTACGTAAGGTAAGCCCGCAGATGAGCCAATGTAGATTGCAGAACCGCCAGCTGCGAATGGACCTGACATGTACTTGTCTTCACCGGCCAAACGTGCTGAACCGTCTTTGACCATGTCTTTGATGAATTGGATAGGTTCGATGGCTTTGTCAGAAGTGAGGTCAACTGTCTTCAAGTCGTCAGAAACCCAAGTTGCGCCGTTTTGGCGAGCCATGGTTTCCACTTCAATAGATAGACCATTTTCCAAACCTAATGCTGGCTTATCAACGCCTTTTTCTTTGAGGGCAGCTGCTAATTCTTTGACTTCAGCCCAAGTCTTAGGTACTTCTTTACCTGCTTGTTTGAGCATGTCTTGGTTAACGAACATGAGACGTACAGATTTAGAAAATGGTAATGCGTAGATCTTGTCTTCAACGGTTACGCCTTTTAAGAAACCTGGGTAGATGTCCTTCTTAAGTTCTTCAGTGAAGCCATTGTCAGCAGTTAAGAATTCATCTAATGGAGCTAAGAGGCCTTCTGACTTGAAGCCAGAGAAGCTAGATGCAGTTAATTGAGTCATGGTTGGTAGGTCGCCAGAGGCAGCCGCAGCCATCACCCCTTGTTGTAGGGCTTTGTAGTTCCCTTGGCTAGTTTCTTCAACTTCATACTTGTCTTGAGATTCGTTGAAGGCCTTAACGAGTTTGGTTAATTCCTCAGCATGAGGACCGTTCATTGCATGCCAGAAAGTTACTTTAACCTTGTCAGCAGCCTGAGCAGATGGTGCGTAAGCACTGAATGCTAAGACTACTGTGAGTAATAATGCGAAAAGCACTTTGATTTTTTTCACTAGATGTTACCTCCAAATAGTTAATGGGAAAGCATTGAGGGGCTAGCCCTTCAAGCCTGAACGCGAAATACCTTGAATAATGTATTTCTGCAACAATAAGTAAATAATCACCATTGGCAAGATTACCAGGGTCGACGCCGCCATCAAGAGTTCGAATTGGGTGCCGGCTTCAGTGGTAAAGGCTTGGAGTCCAACAGGTAAAGTCCGTAAGTCAGGTGCCGAGTTGGTGACGATCATTGGCCAGAGGAAGGAGTTCCATGAACCGATGACCTTGAGAATCATCACGGCGATAATGGATGATTTAGACAGTGGCACAACCATTTCCCAGAGGAATTGCCAGTCGCTGGCGCCATCCGTCTTGGCAGCATAGTAGAGCTCGTCTGGAATCGTCTGAATGTTTTGCTTCAAGGTGAAAACCGAGAAGACAGAGGCGAACCAAGGAATAATCAAGGCCCAGTAGGTGTTGACTAATTTCCAACTTGACAAGGTCACGAAGTTTGGAATGGTCATCAATTCCCCTGGCACCATCATGGTTGCCAATAAGAGTAAGAAGAGGATGTCTTTACCCCAGAATTTGAGCTTAGCGAAGGCATAAGCTGCTAGGATTGAGGTGAAGAGTTCCCCGGCGGTCGTCACAGTTGTAACAAAGACCGAGTTAAGGAAGTAGCGGCCGAATGGGGCTTTCTCCAGGGCTTGGCCATAGTTAGAGAAGAGCCAGTTCCGTGGTAGCCAAGTTGGCGGTACGGAGATTGCTTCGGACCCTGACTTCAGACTGGTCGCCACCATCCAGTAGAATGGCAGAATCATGACCAGGGCGCCCAAGGTCAAGATGACATAGAGCAGAATTGTTTGAATGCGTTTTGTGCGTGCCATGTCTTAACCTCCCCGCTTCTCGAAGTATTTGTTGCCTATGTTCTGGAAGACGGTAATAACGAGGACAATGGCGAAGAGGATAATCCCGGTCGCAGCTGCCATCCCGTAGTTAAATTGAACATAGAACTGATCGAAGAGATAGTAGACAACGGTCATGGCTGAACCACCTGGTCCAGGACGCCCATTGAAGAGGGCGAAGACTTCATCGAAGACCTTGAAGCCGTTGATGATGCCGACTGTTGACAAGAGGAAGAGGGTTGGTCGTAAGAGCGGTAAGGTAATATTGGTGAATCTCTTCCAGGCGTTGGCCCCATCAACTTGAGCCGCCTTGTAGTAGGTCTCGTTGATGTTACCCAAGCCGACCAGGGTCAGCAGGATATTGAAGCCCAGGCTCTTCCAGATGGCCATGATAATGACGGCCGTCATGGCTGTCTTAGGATCATTGAGCCAGTTGATACGGTCAATCCCTACTAAACCTAAGAGGTAGTTGAGTAGCCCGTACTCTGAGTGATAGAGCCAAGACCAGACCACGGAGATAGCCACCGTTGAGGTAACGAATGGCAAGAAGTAGGCGGTTCGGAAGAGGCCTTTGAGGACCGGAATCTGATTGAGTAAGACCGCTACTGTAACTGAGATTGTGATGGAACAGAGCACCACCCAGAAAACATAGGTTGCCGTATTTTGTAGCGCTAAGTAGAACTTAGGATCCGCCAGAATCTTCTGGAAGTTATCCAGAGACCAGACCACTGGCTTGTTCTTAGTAATATTCCGCAACTTGTAGTTTTCATAGAAACTCATCATGAAGGAGCGGATAATCGGAATAATGGTGAAGGTTGTCATGAACACCAAGGCCGGCGCTAAATAGAGTAGGGCCTGGAGGCTACTCTTGAGAGTAGGTTTGCGGTTCATCTAGCCTTCACGCTCGCTTTCTGACAGAATGCGACGTTGGTCTTCTTGGAAGAAGAGTAGGCGTTCAGCAGGTACTTGCAAGTAAACTTCTTGGCCTACTTCTAAATCGCCGTCTAAGTTGGAAACGACGAAGCGTTCGCCTTCCCATTCCAAGTGAACAGTAATATCCTTACCTACTGCTTCCACACGGACTACTTTCCCGCGGACTAAGTAGTTATCGGCTGTCCCAGGACGGAAGTGCTCGGAACGGACCCCGATAGTTGCCCAGTTCAATTCTGAGAAGGCACAGTTAGGGTTAAGGGCTGCAGAGCCCTTAGCAAAGGTGTTGATGATTGGTGACCCGATGAAGCGAGCCACGAAGAGGTTGCTAGGTGTTTGGTAGAGGCTGACTGGGTCCGCTACTTGTTGAATCTCGCCTTTTTCTAAGACCATGACGCTGTCCGCGATAGACAAGGCTTCTTCTTGGTCGTGGGTAACGAAGACAGTAGTAACCCCTGTCTCTTGTTGGATACGGCGAATTTCTTCACGCATCTCAATCCGGAGGCGAGCGTCTAAGTTAGACAAAGGCTCGTCCATAAGTAGGATGGAAGGTGATTTAGCCATAGCCCGGCTGATGGCCACCCGTTGCTGTTGTCCCCCTGACAACTGGCGTGGGTACTTATCTAACTGGTCTTGAATTTGTGTTAATTTTGCCATTTCGATGGCACGTTCGCGGCGCTCAGCCTTTGGCATTTTTTCCATTTTGAGCGGGAACATGATGTTTTCCAAGACCGTCAAGTGCGGATAGAGGGCATAGGATTGGAAGACTAAGCCTACCCGACGCTTAACTGGGTCTAATTTAGTTACATCTTTATCGTCGAAGAAAATCTTACCTGATGTTGCGTTCAGTAACCCTGAAATTAAGTATAATGTTGTAGATTTACCACAGCCAGAAGGTCCTAAGAAGGAAATAAGTTGCTGGCTAGGCAATGTAAAATTAATCCGGTCCAAAACAGTCTTCTGTTCGAACTGCATGGTCACGTCTTCAAATCTAACTTGCACGTTGATTCTCCTCATTTTTGTCAGTCTTAATAAGTGCTTGGGAGCTTAATGCTCTAGCATGAATTATAGCATAAATCGCATCATATTTCCCTCAATTTTTGCGTTTCATGCTATTCTAATAAAAGCTTTTTTAGTCAGCTAGGCTCTTAATCTGTTCAGCAGAGTAAGTCGTCTCTAGACTTGGTAACCATGGGGTCAGCCCTAAATCGACTAAGGCTTCCGCATAACGTTCTGGCTTAAAGCTGTGCCATGGCACAACCAGCTTAGCGCCTACCACATAGTTAACCAAGCAGAGGTCTTGGGTAGAGGCGTGGCCAGACACATGGCCATGATAGAATTGCCAGCCTGCTTTGACGATGCCTTCCAACCAAGGTTGGTAACGCGCATCATAAGCTCCTAGCGGCACCCCGTTGGAGTGGATGTAGATACCTTCTGATAGGCTAAAGATATAATCATGGTGTTGTTCATAGTCGACTTGGACAGCGTATTGAGCAGGTGCTGCCTGCACTTGGTCCCAGGTCAAGACATCTTGAACTGGCAGCTTGCTGTCGCCATCCCAGTTGATGGTTGCCAAGGCTGCCTCTGGCGCCATGTAAGGTCGCAAGAGACGGTAGTAGTTAGGCTCTAAGACCAGAGTCCGTCCTGCACGATTGAGCGCTTGCGCCATATAGACTAGACGCTCAATATTTTGTGGATAGACGTTAAGCGCCACTAACTGATTGCCAGCTTGCGCAACCACTTGGGTAAAGTCCTTGAGGAACTTGGCTTCGTTGCCTGCTGAAATTGAGGCTACGCGAGCAGCCAAGTCCTCTGGCAGTTGCATCCGATCATCGCGTGATCCTGGGTCAAAGCTGAAGGTCGTCCCTTCAACTAAGAAGAGGTCAGGCTGGAAGGCCCGGGCTTTTTGCGCCCAGTGTAAGACGCGTTCTGGATGGAAACCAGTTAAACGGAAGTCACCAGAGTTAACCACCTTAAGGTCTGGCCCGGTGATGAAGATGCTAGCTGCCCCAATGGTGTCATGGTCGCTGACCACAAACTCAATGGTGAAAGGCCCAAATTGGAAAGGCTCCTCTGATTGAACGGCTTGCCAATTAACCTTGAAGTCAGGCAGCAAGTCGTCGCTTGCTAGACGTTGGTAGAAGGAAACACTGTCTTCTAGGGCATAGATGGGTAGGTCCTCAGGCAACTGACCGAAGCCCCCAATATGGTCTAGATGGAGGTGCGATAGGCAGACGATGGTCTTAATATCGGTCTCATCATAGCTTGCTAGGTCACTTGCGCCTAGTTGTTGGCGGGTGTAGAGGCCGTCAATGGCCGGCAGGTGCCCCTTTTCTAGCAGGCTTGAGGTCAAGTCGACTTGCTTCAATTCATCCAAGCTCGCTCCAAATAAGGCGCCAAAATCTGTCAGAATACGGTAGTTACCCGCTTCTAGACTGACAATATTACCACCTATGGTATCAAGTCCTCCCCAAAATCTTACCTGGGTCGTGATTTCTTGTGTCATGTTGTCTGTCTCCTTCATTGCATTTTGTGCCACAGTCCATCATACCACCAAAAGCCCCCCTGTCGCAAGTCTTGGGGAAAGGTTCTCAGGTCAGGAGTGACAACTTGTGATCAGGTCAGCACTCGGTCGCCTGACGCTTAGGTCTATAACAAAACCCCGCCTCCTTTTCGTCAGGGGCGGGGTTGAATCTTAACTTAATTTTGCCAGTCCTTAGGACTCCACATGCTACCGTCTAACTGGCCTTCTAGCTGGCGCAGACGGTCTTCTTGTTGTTGGTAGAGGTCGCTAGCGACTTGCAGCAAAGCTTGACTGGGATAGTCAGAAGCCTGTGCCTGCCAGTCCTGGATATAGTCTTGATAGGGATTCATAAGAAGCTAACCCTCCTTATTCAGGGCCTGCAGCTCCTGGATTTCATCTCGATTTTGACTCAAGTCCTCACGGAACTGGTCATAGACTGCTTGGCTTTCAAGCGACAGGGACAAGTCCAAGTCGGCTAGTCGATCCAAGACAAAGGTCTGCAAGGCATCGAAGTCATCCACCTTACCCGTCTCAAGATAGCAGGCGTAGTGAACTAGCAGCTGCTTCTTCTGGGGCTCGGTCAGATAGTGGAACTGATGAACCGGGAAATAAGCCAAGGGCGCTAAACCAAAATGCTTGGCCCAGGCGTAATAAGGCGACAAGAGCGAGGACAGGCTAAACCTTCGCGGCCCCCGACTTGATAGCGGCTAGCCTTAACACCTGCGATGACCACCAAGCCCATTTCCATCTGAGCGAGGCGAGGCATGGCGGCCTGCATGACCTTGGACATATCGAAGACGCTATCCAGCCAGATTTTGAGGATGGCTGGCGCCTGGTACCAGTAGAGTTGGAACTGGAAAATCACCCGGTCATAGCGGCAGAGACGGCCCAATTCCACGCTGGCATCGAAGTGCTGGCCATTGGCCTCATATTCCGCCTGCAAATCGACATAGCTGACCTCAGTCAGGGCCAGACCTGATTGTTGTAAAAATTGTTGGCTACTAGAGCCTGCCACATCAGGGTGGGCCAGATAGACGATGGTCTTAGTCACAACAGACTTCCTTTCTGTGGGGACTTACTTGTCTTCTGACTTAGCCTTCTTATTACCAATCAGGAAGCTCCCCAGATTTTTCTTGACTTTGTTTGGAGCTGGCTCTTGGGCCTGGTCTCCGGATTCCACTGCTTCTAGCGGTAGGCGAATAATGAAGGTCGAACCCTGACCTAGCTCACTTTCGACCCGAATGGTGCCGCCGTGGGCTTCGACTAGGGACTTAACGACTGCTAAACCAATCCCGGATTCACCGAACTTGGTATTCTTACGGGAAATGTCCACCTTGTAGAATCGCTCCCAGATGTCTTCAATTTGCTTGGCATCAATCCCAATCCCCTGGTCCATAATGCGGAGCTCGGTAAAGCCTCCGTCTTGGCGCCCCCAGAGGGTGATATCACTATTCTCTGAGAACTGGATGGCATTGGTCACCAAGTTAATGATAATTTGAACCAGCCGATCTCGGTCTCCGTAAATCATAAGACCCTCAGGCGCATCAATGACTAGGCGATTGCCCTTTTCTTGGGCCTTAGCGGTTAGCTGGGTCCGAATCTGGCAAAGCAAATCATAGGCCTTGAGCGTCTGCTTGTTAAGGCTAATCTGGTTGGTCCGAATTTTCTCGTAGTCCAGGTTCTCGTTAACTAGGCGAATGAGCCGTTGGGTCTCGGTGGCCAGCAATTCTAGGCTACGTTTGCGCTGGGGCTCAGGGAAAATATCATACTGGAGCCCTTCGATGACCCCACTCATGGTAGTCAGCGGCGTCCGCATCTCGTGGGCCGCATCCATCATAAATTGGCGTCTTAAGGTTTCTTGGCGCTTAATCTCTTCGCGAGATTTTGCCAAGGAATCCGTCATGACTTGGAAATCATGGGCCAAGTCACCGAACTCGTCTCGGCTCTTATTACTAATATTAAGCTGAACATCATAGTTACCCGCTGTAATCTGACGAGTGGCTTGTTGCAAGCGCCGAATCTTGCGGGTCTGGAAGAGGGCATAGGCCACACTGATTCCCAGACCAATGACGGTTGCAATCCCGAAGGAGAAGATAATATTGTTGTAGACTTCTTGCTGACGGGTCTCCAGGTTCTCAATCGGCTCGCTCAGGCTGATAAAACCGGCCGGAAATTGGGCACTGTCGCTAGCCTGGCGGTTGAGCGGCAGATAGACGGTGGCCAGACGCGTGATTTTCCCTTGGTCTGGGCGATAGGTCACACGCAAAGGCAGGTTCTGCCCTTGGCGAATGGCCCGCAACTCACTATCTGTCAGATTAGCCCGGTACTCCTGGCGGTAGGTTGGGTAGATGATGCTCCCATTGGCCAGGTAGACCTGAATGGAGATATTGTCCGAAGCCAGTAGTTGGTCTACTTTCTTAATATCCTCACGGGAAAAGTTATTGCTGACAATGTTGCTACCGTAATTCAATAGGCGCGTCTCGACTTCACTGTGGATTTGCTGATTCATATAGTTGCTAATCCGTGAGGCCGATAGGGCCAAGGTCACCAGCATGACCAGCAGAAATCCGGCAATTAATTGCCAGAGAAATCTAAATCGCATTAATGATCACCTGGATCTTCGTACTTGTAGCCGACACCCCATACAGTCTGAATAATTTGCGGCCCAATCACTTCAATCTTCTGCCGTAATTTCTTAATATGGGCATCGACGGTCCGCTCGTCGCCATAGAAAGGATCTTCCCAGAGCTGCTTAAGCAACTGCTCACGGTTGAAGACCCGCTTAGGCGAGCGCACAAAGGTCAGCAGCAAATCAAACTCCTTAGGCGTCAGGTTCTCAATCAACTGGTTATTATAGTAGGCTTCCCGAGTCACGGTATTGATCTTGACGCTCTTGGTCACTACATCGAAGCCTTCTTCTTCCTGAGTTTGACTGTGGTCACTACCAGGAATTTGACTACGACGGTAGAGGGCCTTCATGCGAGCCATCAAGGTCAAGGGGCTAAAAGGCTTGGTGACGTAATCGTCAGCCCCCATTTCCAAGCCAATGACTTGGTCGCTCTCTGAATCTTGAGCAGTCAGCATAATAATCGGTGTTTCCTTAGAAATTTTGCGGATATTCCGGCAAATGGTGATGCCATCCATAGACGGCAAGTTAATGTCTAGCAAGACAATGTCCCACTTACTTGGAGACTCCGCATAGGCGTTGTACCCTTCTAAGCCATCATGGTAGAAGTGGCCTTGGAATTGCTCCTTCTCGAAAAACATGGACATCATTTCGCAGACAGATTCGTTATCTTCAATCATTAATACGTTCATTCGACGACCTCCTAACTCTTGGTTTCACTCCTATTATATACCAAAAGTTAGCAAATGTAATGGTAGAGCTTACCTAGTCGCAAAATTGTCATAAAGACTGGCGTAATCTGAGGTCTTAAGCCTTAAAACCCGCTAGCTGGCGCATATCCAATTGTTCTTGACTGGGCACTTCATACTGGCGCCGGATGGCGTCGTAGTCTTCCTGGCCCTTAGGGGTGCTGTGATTCTGGCCGCTAGTCTTGCTGGCACTGCCATTCTTGCTCTCAAGCAGGGTAATATCTTGGACATGGCATTCCAGGATGTAGACTTTTTGATCTTGATTATTGGTGTAGTGGCGGGATTCCATTCGCCCCACTACCCCAATACGGTGGCCCTTTTGGGCGTATTTGACTAGTAAGTCAGCTAGATAGTCCCAGGCCACAATGGGAATGAAGTCGGTCTGCAGCTCACCATTGCGGTCACGATGGCGGCGGGAGACGGCTAGGCAATTATTGACCACCCGATGGTCGCCCACCTGACGGTCTTCGACAGGACGAGTCAAACGTCCAACAAGCAACAATTGATTCATAGGTATTCCTCCAGAAAATAATTTGCCTTTCATAGATATATAGGCTTTGGGACTCGGTTTTTACTGGTTTTGGAGATAAAAGGTTGAAATTTTATGATGCTTACAAGCGAGCCCTAGTTTACCAACCTTGCCTTGCAAAGAGTATATATAGGATTTTATATATAAAAATAGACTAGCCTCAGCTAGTCTACAAAAGAAAAGCCCCTATCGCTAGGATAGGGGGGAGATTGCTATAAAGCATGACTCTCCGCTAGTTCCACTAACTTGCGGAGACGATGGTTGACACCCGACTTGGAAATAGGACCACCTGGAATTAATTGGCCTAACTCACCCAAACTGAGGTCGGGGTGATCTAGACGGAATTCCGCCATAATCCGCAACTTATCAGGTAGGCTATCCAGCCCCCGCGTGTCGGCTAGGTAACGAATGGCTTCAATCTGCCGTTGTGAGGCATCGATTTGCTTGTTGAGGTTGGCCGTCTCACAGTTGACCAGACGGTTAACGGAGTTACGCATGTCACGAACAATGCGAATATCTTCGAAGCGCAACATAGCCCGGTTGGCACCGATAATAGCCAGAAACTCGGCAATTTTCTCAGCTTCCTTAAGGTAGGTAATATAGCCGTTGCGACGGACGATGGTCCGTGCATTGAGGTGGAAATGATTCATCATCTTGCAGATATCCTCATTGTGCTCCTCGTAGTTGGAATAGATTTCCAAGTGATAGCGACTATTCTCCGGATTGTTGACGGAACCAGCTGCTAGGAAGGCACCCCGTAGATAGGAGCGTTCCTTTTGCTCATTGTTCATAATGTCAGGCGCGATATGATGGTTAATCATGAGTCCGTCGAAGATGCCTAAGTCCTCCAAGATATCCCGCACATTCTGGCGGCAACGGACAATATAGACATTATTCTTCTTAAGCTTCATCTTACGTCTAACCATAAGTTCACTCTCAGTGTGATAGAACTGCTTGAGTAGGCTGTAGAGTCGGCGGGCAATGGCCGCATTTCGCTCTGAACATTGAGGATAAACTTCTGTTGGTAGAGGCTGACTGCCCCATTCATCCGAATTAAGGCCGCAAGCTCCGCCTTGGCGTGTTCCTTGTGGACCTCTAAGAGGGTACATTCCTTCTTAACTTCTGATGCGAAGGTCATGAGAACCCTCCTTTCTGCTTGGACTTAGCTTACTTTAGACTTGTGCCGCCTGATGTTTGAGGCGACGGTTAAGCTTAATCGTTTCCATGAGATGGCGGAGTTCTTCCACCACTAATTCGGTGTCATGGTAGGCACCGCCATTTTTCATGCTGAGGAAGCTATTGGAAATGACGCGGCAACCCAATTTTCGCATGCCTTCAAAGTCATGGCGGACTTGAAGTAGGTACTCTTCATTAGGTTGATTGTCAATGTAATCCTGAGGCACCTCGGCAATGTTAACTAGGACCGTGTCAATAAAAGCTTGGCCCAAATGTTCATGCAAGACCCGGACATGGTCAGCATCCGAGAACTGCTCGGTCTCCCCTAACTGGGTCATGATGTTACAAATATAGACGACTTCAGCCTGGGTCCGTTTGATGGCCTGACCGATTTCTTCAATCATGAGGTTAGGTAGGATGCTAGAATAGAGGCTACCTGGCCCTAGAACAATCAAGTCCGCCTGCTCGATGGCTTCCACGACATGGGGTGTCGCCTGAATGGCTGGCTCCCCTTGCATTGTGGTCACTAAGACTTGTTGAATCTTCTTACGATGACGTGCAATCTTAGACTCGCCGACCGCAATGGTCCCGTCCTCGAAGAGGGCGTGCAAGACTAGGGGCTCAGTCGCTGCCGGCAGAATCTGGCCCTGAACCTTCATATAGTTGGACAGAATGTCTAAGGACTCGGTCAAGGAACCTCGCATTTCTTTCAAAGCGGCAATCAGTAAGTTACCGATGGCGTGGCCGGCCAAGAAGTCATCATCCGTGTTAAAACGATACTGGAAGACGTCCAGTAGTAGCTCGTCAGCATCGGATAAGGCCACCATACAGTTACGAATATCGCCCGGAGGGACGACATCAATATAGTCGCGAATGGCGCCTGAGCTACCGCCATCATCCGCCACGGTTACAACGGCTGTAATGTCGGCGTCAATTCGTTTGAGCCCCCGCAAGATAACAGGCAATCCGGTCCCACCACCGATGACTGCTACCTTATAGCGGTGCGATTTGGTCTCGCTCATGACCGGTTCACGGTCTCTTTCTTCTTCATATAATCACGGTGGGAAATATTAACCGCATAATTATCTGTCTTCAGGTGGTTGGCAATCCGCTCAGCAATGGCCACGGACCGGTGTTTACCGCCGGTACAACCAATGGCGATGGTGACGCTGGATTTACCTTCCTTCTTGTAACCTGGCAGGCAGAACTCAATGACATCAATGAGCTTGCTGTAGAAGGCCTGGGTTTCGGGTTGCTTCATGACATAGTCATAAACCGGCGCATCCATCCCAGTCTGCGGACGCAATTCCGGAATATAGTGCGGGTTAGGTAGGAAGCGCACATCCCAGATAATATCGGCATCAATAGGCACCCCGTACTTGAAGCCAAAGGACATGACTTCCACATGGAAGGTCTGATAATCCTTAGTGGCGAAGTCCTTAATCAGGCGCTCACGTAGCTGACGTGGAGAAATATCGGAAGTATCAATGATAATTTGGGCGCGGGTGCGCAAGTCCATAAGCAACTCACGTTCCTTGGCAATCCCTTCTGATACCCGGCCATCTGGGGCCAGTGGGTGATTCCGGCGGGTCTCCTTATAGCGAGATACTAAGACCGAATCGCTAGAATCTAAGAAAATAATGCGGGTTGTCACTAACTGAGTATTATCTAAAGTTGCAATCAGGCTGTCGACTTCCTTAAAGAAGTCCCGGCTCCGCAAGTCGATGACAAGCGCAATCCGGCTGATTTTGCCCGATTCCTTGACCAGTTCCCAGAAGGTTGGAAGCAGGGTTGGGGGCATATTATCGATACAGAAATAGCCTAAATCTTCAAAACTTTGGACCGCAACCGTCTTACCGGCGCCGCTCATCCCTGTAATAATGACTAGTTCGAGTGTGTCTGCCATATCATCGCCTCTTTCTTTGTGGAATCCTCGCTATATTCCATCTTAGTATACCACGCTTAGGCGGGAAAAGCGACCTAGGAGCCAGGTGGCCACTCCTGGTGGTATTGTTTTTTTTGTGGGATTTACAAAACTTTCTGGGTGCTAGTCTCCTGCTAGACCCGGACATTCGGCTTCGTGCTATCGCTAAATTTTCGCTTCAAATTTTTAGCCCTACTAGTAACCGTCTACATTTCATGGTAGAATATTAGCATAAAGTGAGGAGCCTCTCACTGGTTTCATTTCTCTTATGACGCAATACTGAAAGGTGGTAATGCTATGACATGGCAAGAAACATTAAACCTCTGGAAAAATTACGACGCCCTTGATCCAGTGCTCAAGGAAGAGTTAGCCAACAATCAAGACGAGGAAGCCTTAAAGGATGCCTTTGGCGCTAATCTAAGCTTCGGGACGGCAGGTATGCGTGGTGTCTTAGGGGCAGGTCCTAACCGCATGAACGTCTACACCGTTCGCCAAGCAACGGAAGGCTTAGCCCAATTAATTGAAGAAGCTGGCCAAGCGGCTAAAGACCGCGGGGTTGCGATTTCCTATGACTCACGGCATTATTCACCTGAATTCGCCATGGAAGCTGCCTTGGTCTTGGGGCGTCACGGCATCAAGAGCTATGTCTTTGAGAGCCTACGGCCAACGCCTGAATTATCCTTTGCCGTACGTTACCTCAATACCTACGCTGGGATTATGATTACTGCCAGCCACAACCCAGCAGCCTACAACGGCTACAAGGTATACGGCGAAGACGGCGGGCAAATGCCACCAGAAGATGCAGATAAATTAACAGAATTTGTTCGCGCAGTGGAAAACCCACTAACGGTTGAAGTAGGCGACAAGACTGAATTATTGGGTAGCGGCGTCGTAGAAATCATCGGTGACCGTGTGGACCAAGCCTACCTAGAAGAAATGAAGGCTGTCACTATCAACCCAGAATTGGTTAAGGAAATGGCGGAGCAAGTTAGCATCGTCTTCACGCCACTTCACGGGACTGGTATGTACCTAGGTCTCAAAGCCCTCAACCAAGCAGGCTTCAACACCATTCACGTGGTAGAAGAACAAGCTAAAGCAGACGGTGACTTCCCAACTGTTAAGTCTCCTAACCCTGAATCTGCCGCTGCCTTTGACCTAGCTGAGCAATTAGCTAAGAAGGTAGAAGCGGATATCCTCTTAGGGACTGACCCAGACGCTGACCGTCTCGGGGCTAAGGTTCGCACTAGCAAGGGTGACTACCAACTCTTGACCGGGAACCAAATCGCTTCTCTCATGTTGGACTACATCTTGAACGCTAAGTTAGAACTCAACCAACTGCCTAAGAACGGGGTAGCGGTTAAGTCTATCGTATCGACTAACTTTGCTGACGCCATCTTATCTCACTATGGCTTAGAAGCGGTCGAAGTTCTGACCGGCTTCAAATTTATCGCTGAGAAGATTCAAGAATATGAAGAAACAGGCTCTAAGACCTTCCTCATGGGCTTTGAAGAATCTTACGGTTACCTCATTAAGCCATTTGTTCGCGACAAGGATGCCATTCAAGCCTTGGTAGTCTTGGCTGAATTAACCGCCTACCACAAGAAAGCGGGCCGTACCTTGGCGGATGTCTTAGAAAGCATGTACGAAATACGGCTACTTCTATGAAAAAACCATCGCAGTGGACTTCCCAGGTCTCTCTGGGCAAGCTAAGATGGCAGCCATCATGCAGCAAATCCGGACCGAAGGGATCAAGGAAATGGGCGGCCTCAAAGTGGTGAGCGCGGCTGACTACTTAGCTGGCACACGCACCTTGGCGGACGGCACGGTTGAAAGCTTGACCTTCCCACCATCTGACGCCCTCAAGTATGTCTTGGAAGACGGCAGCTGGGTGGCTTTCCGTCCAAGTGGTACCGAGCCAAAAATCAAGCTCTATCTAGGCACCCAAGGCGCTTCACATGAAGAAGTAGAAGCTAAAGCTGCTAAGATTGAAGCAGACATCGCTAAATTAACCGCCTAAGACTAAGGCAAAAGGACTGGGATTGATGCCCAGTCCTTTTTGTGTGGTTTGGTTAATGGAGAGCTAGCGGCTCTAGGCCTAAGATTTTGGCGCTGACCTAGCTCGGGATATCATGAAATCTGCCCTAAGCCCTATCTTTTGACCGAGCCAGTGGTCCACTTTCCAGAGTAGACCACTGGCTCGAAGCTTTTCCTGACTTTTGGCACGTTTCCAGCGATTTCCCGAGAGCTAGTGGTCCACTTTCCGGAGTAGACCACTGGCTCGAAGCTTTTCCTAGCTTTTGACCCGTTTCTGGTGATTTCCCGGGAGCTAGTGGTCCACTTGACAGAGTGGGCCACTGGCTCGAAGCTTTTCCTAGCTTTTGACCCGTTTCTGGTGATTTCCCGGGAGCTAGTGGTCCACTTGACAGAGTGGGCCACTGGCTCGAAGCCTTTCCTAGCTTTTGACCCATTTTCGGCGATTTCCCGGGAGCTAGTGGTCCACTTTCCGGAGTGGACCACTAGCTCAAACAAAAGCCCTGCACTGATAAACAGTGCAGGGCTTTTTAGCTTAGTCTTTAAGGCTTTCAATGTATTGGTAGGCTTGGAAACCAGCCGTGCCGCCATCGCCGGTGGCTGTTACGATCTGACGCAGGTGCTTTTGACGCACGTCGCCGGCTGCAAAAACGCCTGGCAGGCTAGTGGCCATATGATCATCCGTAATGATCCAGCCTTCTTGGTCGGTGATTCCCAAATCTTTAACTGCTTCCGAGTTAGGCACTAAACCAACGTAGATAAAGATTCCTTGGGCATCTACGCGGCTAGTTTGGCCAGTCTTGACGTTCTTAATTTGCACGCCTTCAACCGCATCCGTCCCTAGAATTTCCTCCACCACGCTATCCCAGATGAATTCAATCTTAGGATTGGCAAAGGCCCGGTCTTGCAGGACTTTCTGCGCTCGGAGCTCGTCACGACGGTGAATAACTGTGACCTTGCTAGCAAATTGAGTCAGGTAATGGGCTTCTTCAACGGCCGAGTCACCCCCGCCGACTACGATAATTTCCTTATCGCGGAAGAAGAAACCGTCACAGACCGCACAGTAGGACACGCCACGGCCAGCCAATTCTTCTTCCCCCGGCACGCCAAGATGGCGGTGGAAAGAACCGGTCGTCACAATGACTGCCTTAGCCTCATAGACCTTAGAGCTGGTATGCACTCGCTTAAGGTCGCCTACTACTTCAATATGGCTCACGTCGCCGTAGTCGTGGACCGCGTCAAAACGCATAGCCCCTTGGTACATGTGTTGGGCCAATTCTGGGCCAGAAACCAGGGAGAAGCCAGGATAGTTTTCCACATCTGCCGTGTTGTTGACTTCCCCACCGGGAACGCCTTTTTCAATCATATGGGTCTTGAGATTAGCACGTGAAGCGTAGAGGGCGGCAGTCATCCCAGCCGGCCCAGCGCCAATCACAACGACATCTGTTACAATTAATTCTTTTTCCATTCTATCATTCACTCTCTTAATAATGCGCTTGAGACAGGGAGGCTTCTTGCTTGCCGTCGCGCGTCATCAAGCGAAGCAAACCTTCCTTGACCTGCGCCCCTTCATAAATGAGACCATAGAGGGCCTCGGTAATTGGCATTTCGATACCGGATTCCTTGGCCAGTTCATAGGCTGACTGGCAGGTGGCAATCCCTTCGACTACCATTTGAATTTCTTCTTCAATGGCTTCCTTGCTGTAACCTTTGGCTAGCAGATTGCCAGCCTGCCAGTTACGGGAGTGGGGACTGGTACAGGTGACCACTAGGTCGCCAACCCCGCTCAACCCCACAAAGGTCAGCGGGTCTGCCCTAACTTAATACCCATACGGGAAATTTCAGCCAGACCACGTGTTACCAGCGCGGCCTTGGCATTGTCGCCGTAGCCAGCACCGGCTAGGACACCGGCCCCTAGGGCAATAATATTTTTGAGGGCCGCACCCATTTCCACGCCTACCACATCGGTATTGGTATAAATGCGGAAGTAGTGATTCTTAAAGAGGGCCTGCACCTTCTCAGCTGCTTGTAAATTAGGACAAGCGGCCGTTACAGTCGTCAGGTCATGGCGGGCTACTTCCTCGGCATGACTTGGACCTGACAAGACCACTAGGTCTTGGTAAGCTTGACGCGGAATTTCCTCTTCAATCATCTGGCTGACCCGCAAATGAGTCCCCTGCTCCAGCCCTTTAGTGGCATGGACCAGGAGGGGTTGAGCATCTGACTGACTGAGATAGCTCGCTACCTGACGGGCAACTGAGCGAATAGCCTTGGTTGGTAAGACGAAGAGTAAGACCGCGGCTTGATCCAAGGCTGCTTTCAAGTCCGTTGTCGCCACAATGGTCGCTGGCAGGTTAATGCCTGGCAGGAAGTGGCTGTTGGTATGGGCTTGGTTAATTTCGTCCGCGATGTAGTCTTCACGTCCCCATAAGACCACCTCATGACCATTTTCAGCCAAGACCTGGCCTAGGGCAGTCCCCCAGGAACCTGAACCTAATACCGCAATTTTCATGTCCTTACCTCTTTTCTAATTGGAAATCTGAATAGGCCACACTGTGACCTGCTCGCCGTCTGATGATTATCCAGGCTAGGCCCAGCACTACCATGACGGCGGACACCCCCTGCGAAATGCGCAAGGGACCCAAGTATAAACTATCAGTCCGTAGACCTTCAATGAAGAAGCGACCTAGGCCGTACCAGACGAAGTAGCCGGCCGCTAATTCGCCACGTTTGAGTAAGCCTTTTTGTCGTCGCAAGATTAAGATCAGGGCCAAACCAAGTAAGTTCCACAAGGACTCATACAGGAAAGTGGGCTGGTAATAATGGCCTTGAATCTGCATTTGATCAATGAGCCAGGCCGGCAAATGCAAGCCTTCTAGAAAGGCACGGCTGGTTTCTGGTCCATAGGCCTCTTGGTTAACGAAGTTGCCCCAACGCCCGATGGCTTGGGCCAACATAATGCCTGGCGCTGCCACATCCAAGGTCAGGATCAGGTCTTGCTGATAGCGCCTTGCCACATAGATAATGGTGGCTGTCCCTAGCAAGATAGCTCCATAGATGGCACCCCCACCATGCCAAATCTGAATGATTTGGTCGGGATGGGCCAGGTAGTAGTCCAAACGGAAGAGCACATAGTAGGCGCGCGCCCCCAACAGGCCTAAGATAATGGTCCAGAAGTAAGCATCCGACAGATAATCTTCCGACAGGCCCTTGCGGCGCCCCTCGCGCATGACTAAGAGATAGGATAGGACCATACCTAAGCCAATCAAAAGGCCATACCAATGGACGGGCCAGCCCAGCAAACGGAAGGCAATAGGATCAATGGCTAAAATTGGCATCTAGTTATCAACCCGATTCTTCTTGATGAGGGCGTCTAGTTTACGATTGAAAGTAGTGGTCGCATCATAACCCATTTGGTTAGCCCGGAAGTTCATGGCTGCCGACTCAACAATGGCTGACAAGTTCCGCCCGGTCTTAACCGGAATGCGGATACGTGGCACGTTGACTTCAAAGATTTGTTCATATTCACGTTGTGAGCCTAGACGGTCATATTCGGTTTGGCCATCATCTAGCACGAGATTAATAATCAATTCTAGACGCTTGGAGCGACGGATGGCCGCGACCCCGTAAAGAGACATGACATCGATAATGCCTAAACCACGGATTTCTAAGAGGTTTTGGAGAATTTCAGGAGCTTCACCGACTAGGGTCAATTCGTCAATCATAAAGAGTTCAACCCGGTCGTCGGCAATCAGACGGTGGCCGCGTTGGACCAATTCTAGAGCCGTTTCAGACTTACCGACACCGCTCCCCCCGGTCAGGAGGACCCCCATCCCGAATACTTCCACGAAGACGCCGTGCTTAGCCAAACGTTCAGCTAAACGCCCTTCCAAAAAGTTAGTCAAGTTGGCTAAGACCCGGGTGGTCTTAGAGCGTGCCACCAAGATTGGCACATGATATTTATCTGCTACGGCGAAGATATCTTCAGGCACCGCCATGTCACGTGCGAAGATGATAGCGGGTGTCTCCTCATTACAGAGGGACTCATAGGCTAAAAGGCGCTGCTCCTCTGGCAGACTCGCGAGATAGAGGAGCTCTGTCCGCCCAAGCAACTGGATTCGCTCGAAAGGATAGTCCTCCACAAAACCTGTTAGGGCCAGACCTGGCCGGGATACTTCACTAGTATATATTTGACGAGAACCATAATCTTCCCCAAAAGCATATTGAATTTTTAAAGTTTTTACGAGTTCATTGACGGTTACACTGCTGGACATGAAAATGTTGCCTCCTCATTGACTTTTACCTCCTAATCTTAACATAGACGGCGGAGAATTCCTATCTTTTCGTTTGCCCGGACAGACCCTTGAAAAGGCTGAATTTACCACCCTAAGCAAAAGACCGCAGCCATCCGGTCTGCGGTCTTTTATGGGGCTTAATCGTGATAGGGACTGTCCAGGCCAACTAGGCTTTGGCCTAGGGAAAGGGCAACGGCCACCAACATAGCGCTCCAGATAGAGCTAATGGTAAGGCCACCCGGCAACCAGCTAGCTAAAAGCAGGATAAAGCCGGCAATCAACCAGTTGACCAAGCCCAAACTCAAGAAGTTAAGGGGCCAGGCAAAGAATTCTAGGACTGGCTTTACCGTTACGCTTAAGAGGGCGAAGACAAAGGCTGATATTAAGGCCCCGCCAAAGCCCGTAACTTTGACACCCGGCATAACATGGGCCAGGCCCATAAAGAGTAAGGTATTCAATAAAATCCGACGCATTAGAAATCACTCCAGTCATCCTTAGGCGTCACATCACGTCGCTTAGGCTCTGCCTTAGCATCGCGACCTGCTGCGCCTTTTTGATAGCGACGTAGGAAATCATTAAGTTCCTCTCTTGCCCGGTTAGCCTGTTGGCGATAGCGGTCTCTTTCCTGTTCGCGGCGGCTAGAGCGACTGGTAGGGCCATTCGCAACCGTATAGTCACTTGGCAGAATGATCCCCAAGACCAAATAAATGAGGAAAGGTGTCCCCCAACCTGGCCAGATGAGGACAAACCACACTAGGCGAAGGAAAGTAGGGTCAATGCCTAGATATTCTCCCAGCCCCCCGCAGACCCCCATTACTTTACGGTCACGGGTAGATTTATATAGTCGATTCATGGTCGTTCCTTCTTTCTAACTTACTTAAGCTTAGGCTTCTGGCATGATGAAAGCCGCAATCAAGTAGCCGAATAAGCCTACGCCACCGAAGAAGCCAGTAACAACGGCAATCACACGTACAACCGTTGGATCGATTCCCAGATAATCAGCAATCCCGGCGCAAACGCCTAAAAACATTCCTTCACGGCTATTACGAGTTAATCGTTTCATGATAAATTCCTCCTATAAATCGGTATCTTTGAGGCGGATGTCGCCTGATACGGTGTTAACTTCTAAATGAACAGGTCGTTCTTGGTTGGTCATCAGCCGTTGGAATTCCAGGCTGTGATGACGGTGAGTTTCAACGTCTAGGTGGCCAATACGGTGTTCCACGTCGCCTGAGCTAGATTGAGCGCTGCCTTCTAGGCTTAAGTTGGCTGGAATGGCGATCTTGACATCCCCACTGACCGTGCTGACCTTCATAGCAGCCGGCGTCTCATCGCGCTTGGTTAAGAGCAGGTCGCCACTAATTAGGCTAGCCGCTACATCGCCAATGGCACCTACCACGCGGCAGTCGCCGTTAGTTGTCTCTAGGTTGAGGCGTTTAACCTCTGCTAGGCGGTAGTCTAGATCCCCATTGGTTGAATGGTAGTCTAATAAATCTGCTGCCACATCGGACAGGTCGACATCCCCATTGACAGTCGTCAGATAAATTTCTTTGGCTTGGACACCGTCTAGCTCAATATCCCCTTGGGTGGTCTCAATCCGAACGGTTCCTAAGTCTTGGTCTGGCAGAGTCACTTCAATATCCGCTGACATATGGGCGTCCGTTACTTGCAGGAGCAAGTTGCCGTCGTCCATGGAGAGAATACTGTGGGCTTGGAAATCTTCTAGGTTAGGATTTGGAATCTTACCGAAGAAGCTAGCCTTGACATTGACTGAGACTTGATCCACATGGGCGCGAGTGACTTTGACATCGCCTCGTGATAACTTAAAGTCTAACACTTTTAGGTCCTTAGCGTCAAAGTTAAAAGTATGCTCCCATTCATTGCCTAAACGGCCGTAGGCCCGAACGCCTACGCGAATGCCTTCACGCGCTGCCTTAAAGGCTGTGCTCACCACTTGACCAATGACCCGGCCCAGGCGGTTGGCTTCATTATCAATACGTTGACCGGCGCGGTCGGCTTTCTGACCGAATTGATCCGCTGCCCGACTGACGTGGTCGGCTGCCCGTTGGCCGCCTTCATTGACTTGGCGAACAAAGTCGTTGAGTCGTTGGCTGAAGGGCTCTGGAACAGGGCTTGCTGGCTTGTAGCCCTTGAGTTCTTCTTGGAGCTGGTCAATCTTTTGGCCTCGCTCCAGGACTTCTGATGCCACTTGGGCTTTTTGGGCTTGGAGTTCTTCACTGAGCTCGTCTAATTCTGCTAGAATCTCGAACTCTCTTAAGCGTTGCTTAGCGATTAGGAGGGCTTGTCCTTCTGTTTCTAGGCTAGCTTCTAATTCTTGGCGCTTGGCCGCCGCTGCTTCTGCCTCTTCCTGGCTGATGGAAGCTTCTGGTTGAGAGGCTTCTTGGGCTGGCTCTGCTGACTTGCTGTCTTCAGGCTTATTTTCTTGTTTGTCATCAAGGCTTTGTTGGACGCTATAGATGATTTCTTGGCCAAATTTCAGGCTCTTGTCGATGGCTTCTTGGACAGTAGCCTTGAGTTGTTCTGGGTCGAAGCCCGCCTTCTTGTCCTGCTCAGGCTCTTGGTCAGCTGGCGCTTCTTGCTTGCTTGCAGCTTCCTGGTCCGTCACTTGGTCTTGGTCTTGAGCGTCGGCTGGCTCCTCTGCTTGGTCAGCTGATTTTGCTTGGGCCGAAGCCTCGAGGAGGCGAAGGGCTTCATCCATGGTAATGACTTGTTGTTTGACTAATTCAATGATTCTTTCTTTCTCATTCATATCTCTCACTCCTTAAATGAGGGCTTGTTTCTTAACTACACCCTTATTATGCCAGTTTTCCACTCGTTTGACATAGGGCCTAGGACCGATATTTGCTCGGACCTAGGGATGAAAAGAGCGACTGACAGGTCTCAGCCGCTCTCAACGCATGACTTATGCTAAGTTATAAGGGGAAATATAAATTATTATATATTAAAGATATGACGAGCGCGCCAAGCAAAAGCCTATTAAATCAGGCTTTTCCAGCCAAAAGACGAACATTCTTGTGAAATTCGCCCGACTTTGTGAAAAACGGCTAAGTAAGACCGTAAAAATCATGGCGCTAAACCCTATTTATTAGTGTAACTAATAAATAGGGAAGCTTAAATAAACAAATAAGACTGGGACAAATGTCCCAGTCTTATTTTATTTTTTCAATAATGGTTTGAGGTACTGGCCGGTGAAGGAGCCCTTGACTTTGGCTACTTCTTCCGGTGTCCCGGTGGCGATAATCTGACCACCGCGAACCCCACCTTCTGGCCCAAGGTCGATGACATAGTCGGCGGTCTTAATGACATCCAGATTATGTTCAATGACCACTACGGTATTGCCGGCTTGGACGAGACGATCGATGACCTCTAGCAACTTGCGAATGTCGTGGGCGTGAAGCCCGGTCGTTGGTTCATCCAAGACATAGAAGGTGTTACCTGTCGAAACCCGCTGCAATTCAGCCGCCAACTTCATACGTTGAGCTTCCCCACCTGACAGGGTAGTAGCAGACTGGCCTAGGCTAATGTAGCCTAAGCCCACATCTAGCAAGGTTTGGAGTTTACGCTTGATTTTCGGAATGGCGGCGAAGAACTCCACCGCTTCTTCAACGGTTAGGTCCAGCACTTCGGTGATGTTAAGCCCCTTATACTTAATTTCCAGGGTTTCAGAGTTATAGCGACGGCCACCACAGACCTCACAAGGCACATAGACGTCTGGCAGGAAGTGCATCTCAATCTTGTTAATCCCGCCACCGGCACAGGCTTCACAACGCCCGCCCTTGATATTGAAGCTGAAGCGCCCCTTGTTATAACCGCGCAACTTGGCTTCATTGGTCTGGGCAAATAGATCCCGTATATCGTCGAAGACCCCCGTGTAGGTAGCCGGGTTACTGCGTGGCGTCCGGCCAATCGGACTCTGATCAATGTCGATAATCTTGTCTAAACTTTCGTAGCCCTTGATCGACTTGAATTTACCTGGACGGGTCTTGGCCTTGGTCAGCTCCTTGAGCAAGGCTTGCTTAAGGATGGTGTTGACCAAACTGGATTTACCTGAACCCGAAACCCCCGTCACTGCTACAAAGCGCCCTAATGGGAACTTGGCGGTGACATTCTGCAGGTTATTCTCGTTAGCTCCCGTAACGGTCACCCAGCCCTTGTCTTCCTGACGACGGCTAGCTGGCAAGGCGATTTTTTCCTGACCCGACAGATATTTACCTGTTAAGGAATTAGGGTTCTTCATGACCTCTTCCGGTGTCCCACATGCAACCACTTGGCCACCGTGCTCGCCGGCACCCGGCCCAATATCGATAATATAGTCGGCTGTCATCATGGTTTCTTCGTCGTGTTCCACCACAATCAGGGTATTGCCCAAGTCCCGCATCTGAGTCAGAGACTGAATGAGACGGGAGTTATCGCGTTGGTGGAGACCGATAGAAGGCTCATCCAAGATATAGAGGACCCCGCTGAGGTTGGAACCAATTTGGGTGGCCAGACGAATACGTTGCGCTTCCCCACCTGACAAGGAACCGGCCACCCGACTCAGGGTCAGATAATCTAGCCCCACATTATTAAGGAAGGTCAAACGATCGGTCACTTCCTTGATAATGGGCTTGGCAATGACTTCATCTGCTGGGCCAAAGGTCAGGCTCTTGAAGTGAGCCAGGGCATCACTAATAGACAATTCGGTGGCCTGGGCGATATTGAGGTCCCCTACCCGAACTGACAAGGCTGTTGGGTTGAGACGTTGGCCCTGGCAGGCCGGGCAGATATGTTCGACCATGTACTGGCGCATGACTTCCTTGGTATAGTCGGAACCCGTATCGTTGTAGCGGCGTTCCATATTGGTAATGACCCCTTCGAAGACCGTATCGACCGTCCGCGTGCCGGTGCCCGACATTGGGGTGTAGGTGAATTTGAAGCTGCGTCCGTCTTTGACCCCATATTTAAGGTCTGCTTGCTGGGACTTTTTGAGCTTCTTATAAGGAACATCCATGGGAATGCCTTCCTGCTCACAGAATTGGCGCATCATGGACATATAGTAGTTGGAACTAATCGGATTCCAGGCAACAAAAGCTCCTTCTTCCAAGGTTAGATTTTCATCGGGAATAGCCAAGGCCTCATCTACCACTAGACGGGAACCTAAGCCATCACAGCTTGGGCAGGCACCAAAGGGCGCATTGAAGGAGAAGAGACGAGGCTCCAACTCGCCCATCTGGAAGTCGCCGTGCGGGCAGGCAAAGTGTTCATTAAAACGCAATTCCTGACCGTCAATGACATCGATGATGACATAGCCATCAGATAGTTTGAGGGCGGTCTCCATGGAATCGAAGAGGCGGGAGCGGACGCCATCCTTGATGACGACCCGGTCCACCACGACGTCGATATTATGCTTGTTATTCTTAGCTAGTTCAGGCACTTCGGTGACATCATAAATCTGACCATCCACTCGCACCCGGACAAAACCGTCCTTGTTAATCTTCTCCAGGGTCTTCTGATGCTGGCCTTTTTGATTACGAATCAGAGGGGACAGAATTTGGATACGCGTACGCTCAGGTAGGTCTAGGATCTGGTTGACCATCTGCTCAACAGATTGACGTTGAATGGGAATATTATGATGGGGACAGTAAGGTACCCCCACACGAGCATAGAGCAAACGCAAGTAGTCGTTAATTTCAGTTACCGTCCCGACCGTTGACCGCGGATTGTGGCTAGTGGTCTTCTGGTCGATGGAAATGGCCGGGCTCAAACCCTCGATGGAGTCCACATCCGGCTTATCCATTTGACCTAGGAACTGGCGGGCATAGGCCGACAGGCTCTCCACATAGCGGCGTTGGCCCTCTGCATAGAGAGTGTCAAAGGCCAGGGAGCTCTTACCTGACCCGGAAAGACCCGTCACTACCACTAATTGGTCACGTGGAATCTCTAGGTTAATATTTTTAAGTTGTGGGAACGTGCCCCTTTGATTACGATTTTATCTTTGGCCATTGTCTTTCTCCTCTGGTTCAATCTTACCTTACCCATTATAGCACACTTAGTCTCCTAGGTGCGAAAATTTGTTCGCAAAAAAAGCGCCGACCTCAAGGGCTAGCGCACTGCTTGATAACAGAAACATTCTGGCTCGTGGTCATTGACCATGCCGATGGCTTGTAGATAGGAATAGACCGTCACACTGCCTAAAAACTTGAAGCCCCGCTTCTTGAGGTCTTTGGTTATGCGATCGCTCAAGTCGCTTCGAGTCGGCCGCTCCCCTGGGGGCGGAAAGACCACTTGACCCTCCGTAAAATGCCAGATATAGGCAGCGAAGCTGCCCCATTCGGCCTGCACCTTGAGAAAGGCTTGGGCGTTAGCAATGGTCGCTCGAATCTTGCCCCGATGGCGGATAATACCCGCATCCTGGGCTAGGCGTTCGACATCCTCTTCCTGATACTGGGCAATACGGCCATAGTCATAGCCTTCCAAGGCACGGGCAAAGTTGGCCTCCTTGGATAGGACCAAGCGCCAGGACAAGCCCACATGGAAGGATTCCAGGACTAGCCATTTGAAGAGGTCTAAATCCTGGTGCTGGGGCACGCCCCAAACCTGGTCATGGTAGGCCTGATAATAATCTGGCATATTGGTGGCCCAGGAACAACGTTTTTTACTTGCGTCCATGGTCCTTGCCTTTGGCTTGGTCATCCTGGTCATCTTCTAAGGCGCTTGGGTCAAAGGCGAATTGGTCGGTAGGATCGACGAATTCCTTCTCTTCTTCATCTAGGACTAGGCCTAATTTGGCCATGGCAGCCTCTAAGTCTTTATCGTTTTTCAATAAGAAATCTTCATCTTTTAATGCCATAAGTCTTCCTCCTTTATTAGTCAGTCAGGTCGTGATAGGCCTGATAGACACTTTGTTTTTTCAGTCCGTAAGTCTTGGCCACTTGCTTAATGGCTTGCTTGGCATTGAGCCCTTCTTGAGCCATGAGGTCTTGAACCAAGGCCTTGAGATCCGTCTCTGCAGTCAACGCAGGTCCCGTCTCAACCTTGCCCCCACCAGCGACCAAGAGGACACATTCGCCCTTGATTTCCTGGTCAGCTAGGCTCATGAGCACTTGATGTACACTGCCCCGAATATAGGTCTCATATCGCTTGGTTAACTCCCGCGCTATGACCACAGCTCGGTCTGGCCCCAATTCCTGGCGGATGGCCTGCAGAGCCTGCTTGATTCGGTGGGGCGACTCGTAGAAAATGGCCGTTGCCTCCTGGCCTGCCACTAGGTCTAAGACAGCGACCTGGCCTTTTTTATCCCGTGGAAAGAAGCCGTAATAGGTGAAAGTCTGGCAAGATAAGCCCGAAGCAATCAAGGCCGTCAGAGCCGCATTGGCGCCTGGCAGAGCTACCACTGCCAGTCCCTGGCTAAGGGTGGCATCCACCAAGGGATGACCCGGGTCGTTAATCAGGGGCATGCCGGCATCTGACACCAAGGCCAAATCCTGACCTTGCGCCAAACGTTCTAACAAGGGCTGGAGACGGTCAGCCTGGCTATGCTCATGGAAGCTCTGCATAGGCGTCTCAATCTCAAAATGGTTTAAGAGTTTAATGGTATTGCGGGTATCTTCCGCCAGAATCAAATCCGCTTCCTTGAGGTGGCGAATGGCCCGGAAGGTCATGTCTTCCAAGTTACCAATCGGCGTTGGCACCAAGTAGAGGGTGCCCCCCGCCCGGGACTCAAAGCTCCGTTGTTCCATCTTGCACCTCCAAGGGAATAATTAAGGGTTGGCTAGCCGATAAGGACGTCAAGCCATGGCGGAAGAGATAGTCTTCTTTCTGGGCCCGAGTCAGTCGCTTAAAACGCGCCTCCGCCCTCATGGCCAGAGACCGGCTAGGCCGCTCTTCAGCATAGAGCAGGCGAACCGGCCGGCGCTTGGCTTGTTGGGTATACTTGGCGCCCTTGCCAGCATTATGACTGGCAGTCCGCGCCTCCAAGTCCACCGTATAGCCGGTATAGAGAGTATGGTCTGCGCAGTAGAGCACATAGAAAAAATACTGTTTAGTCGCCATAATAAATTGCCTTCATTTCTGGGGTGTATTGCTGATCCGACCCATAAATGACAATCGGCGGCTCCACCTTCAAGCCTTGGCGCCCCCCTGCATAAATAGCCTCGACCAGCACCACTTTGGCCACCTGGTCGGCCTTGCCATAGGCAAATTGCAGACGGTGAACACTAAAGCCCGCCCCTAGCAAGGTCTCCATCAAGTCATCTAGGCGGTCTGGCCGATAGACACAAAAGAGCTTGCCCCGGGTCTTGAGCTGGCGCTTGGCCTGGGCCACCCATTGTTCCAGGGTCAAGTAGACCTCATGCCGGGCAATGGCATGGGAGGTCAGGTGGTGTTGGGTCTGTTTGTTAGTGACCGAGAAATAAGGGGGATTGCAAGTCACAACATCATAGAGGGGACGCGCCGCCGCCATGGTTTTGACATCCCCTTGGCGAAAAGTCAGCCGGTCCGTCAGATTATTGAGCTGGCAAGAGCGCTGGGCCATATCCACTAGGGCCTCTTGCAGTTCAATCGCATCTATGTGACCGGCTGTTTTGGCACTGAGTAGGAAGGGAATGACCCCCGTCCCACTACAGAGATCCAGAATTCTGGCCGTCTGGCGCCGTGGCACCTTGGCAAAATGAGCCAAGAGGATGGCATCGACTGAGAAGGCAAAGTAGTCTGGATTTTGTATAATCGATAATTTCTCGCGGGCTAGATAGTCTAGGCGCTCGCCGGGCTTAAGTAAGTCAGTCGCGTCTGTCATAGGGACCTCCTAGTGGTTGTCGCGCTGGAAACTATCCAGGAGATTCTGACAGAAGATACACTCTTCACCTGGCTCCCGCTTCATACCATAGAAGGTATGGCAGATATGGATGCCTTCCTGGTAGAAGGTCTGCAGGCGCTCGCGCCCCGCCTGTTGCCGCTTGGCTGGCACCGCCCGACTAGTCTCCTCCTGATGCTTGTCTTCTTGCTCTGGGGGCAAATCCGTCAGGGGCGGGCTGGCTTCGCTGACGACCGATGCTAACTGGGCATTGGCCATGCGAAGACGGTTATTTTCATGGGAAAGTTCTGTTACCTGGTGCTTGAGTTGCGCCATGGTATCACTTAATTGGCTAAACTGACTGTCCATTTGGGCCAGAATCTGGGTCAAGTTTGACTCATCCATTAGCACAACATCCTTTCATTATCAATAAGAGTGAATTGGCTTGCTTAGCGCCCCGCCTTAAAGCGTAAGACGCACTGTTCTAAGCCAACTGAGGGGATACATTAGCCAAAATCCGCTGCTTAGCCTCTAGCAAGAGCTGATTAAGCCGCAAGAGGTCAGCCTGGCTAGGCAGGCCTTGTTTGGCCAATTCGGTCAAGAAATGCCCCTGGAAATCATAGGCTGCTGCCTTGGTTAAGAGCTGATGGGTCAGACGCAGGCAATAATCTGCCAGGTCCAAGCCACCCTGCTGAGTCAGGTCTCCCTTGAGACGGGTCTGCAGGGCAACAAAGGCCATAGGGTCGCCCATCACTAGCTGGCGATACCAGCCGTTCCAGGTCTTGATGGCCTGCTCAAACTGGGTCGCCTCATAGTCGCTCGTCCAGCGGGCCACCGTTTCCTCTCTGAAGCCCGCCAGAATCTGGGCGTGAACAGGCAAGACGCCGTGAGCCTCCCAGTCCGCTGCCTGGGCTTGGCGGTCTGGCGCCTCCAGATGCAGGACTTGAACCCGTGACAAAATAGTCGGCAGGAGCAAGTTAGCACTTGGACTCCAGAGGAAGAGATAGACATTGTCCACCGGCTCCTCCAAGACGGTCAAGAGGGCATTGGCCGAAGAGGCATTGAGGCGCTCGGCCTGCTCAATGATAGCAAACTTACCACGCCCTTCTAGCGGGCTCTGCCCCAACCATTCCTTGAGCTCGCGGACCTGGTCGACCTTGAGGGTCTGGCCTTGAGCCTCTAAGTAATAGACATCGGCATACTGGTTATCGGCAATCCGTTGGCGGATGGTCGTTGGGTCGCCAGCGCTATCCCTAGAGAAATAATCTTGGGCTAGGGCCGTTATGACGGCTCGCTTGCTAATTATGTCCCCACCTGTCAGCAGGTAGGCATGAGCTAGGTGGCCTTCCTGAACCTGCTGGGCAAAATAAGCCTTGAGGGCTTCGACGCTATAGGTAGCCATACCAGTCGCCGCCTAGAATTGGTGGAAGCTTTCGATTGGTAAGACGAAGACGGTCGCGCCCCCTACTTCAACTTTAACAGGTAGGTTAACAGCTGAGTCTAGTCCCATATCCAAATGGAGCGGAGCGCTGACATATTGTTCACGCGCCTTAGAACATTGGTCAATAATCTTCAAGACTTCCTCAATCCGTTCTTCCTCAATCCCAATCATAAAGGTAGTGTTGCCGGCCCGTAAGAAACCACCGGTGGTAGATAACTTAGTGGCACGGACATTGGCATCATAGAAAGCGCGGCTCAATTCGTTTTGGTCTTGATCTTGAACAATAGCAATAATTAATTTCATCATGATACTCCTTCTCCTCTCTGTCTCTAGAGGGCATGTTGATGTAGAACGTCAATACAAGCAGCCACGACCTGGTCTAGTGGCGCTTGGCCGTCAATGACCTTAATGCGCTCTGGCGAGGCTTGGGCTAAATCTAGAAAGGCCTGGCGGACCCGGTTATGGAAGTCCAGGGATTCTTGGTCTAGGCGGTCATACTGGCGCTGACCACGAGCCTGATGAATGCGGGCTAGGCCCACCTCAGCTGGCACATCGATTAAGAGGGTCAGAGCCGGCAGTTGATCTTCTACCGCAAATTGGTTAATGGACCAGATCAGATCCACCGGAATATCGCGGGCCATGCCTTGGTAAGCCAAGGACGAATCCACGAAGCGGTCACAGAGGACGATTTTGCCTTGACGCAAGGCCGGCAAAATCACTTCGACCAAGTGTTGACGACGGGCTGCCGCAAACAAGAGGGCCTCAGTCCGCGGGTCCATGGCAGTGTGATCCACATCTAGAATAACCCGTCTAATCTCCTCCGCAATGGGCACGCCCCCTGGCTCACGAGTGGTCAGGACTTGATGGCCCTGGCCCTCTAAATAGGCGGTCAACTCCGCAATCACACTGCTCTTGCCGGCCCCATCAGGACCTTCAAGGGTTATAAACTTTCCTGGAAACATGCCTTCTCCTCACTTTGTCTTTCCACTATAATTCACGTCGCCCTTCAATGGCCCGGAAGAGGGTCATCTCATCGGCGTATTCAATGTCACTGCCTACCGCCAAACCATGAGCTAGGCGGGTCACCTTAATGCCAGCTGGTTTAAGCAAGCGGGCTAAGTACATGGCGGTCGCTTCCCCTTCAGCCGTGGCATTGGTGGCTACAATGACTTCTTCAATCTCCGTCTCCTGCAAACGACGTAGGAGCGAAGGAATATTCAAATCTTCTGGCCCCGTGCCTTCCATGGGTGATAAGACTCCATGAAGGACATGGTAGAGGCCATGATATTCATGCATTCGCTCCATGGACATGACATCCCGAGCATCTTCTACTACGAGGACCGTCTTGCTGTCACGACTTTGATCGGAACAGATGACGCAGAGCTCGCTGTCCGTGATATTGCCGCAAGTCGGGCAGAAGCGCAAGTCGCGTTTGACTTGAATCAGGGCTTGGGCGAACTCGGTCACGTCGGATTCTTTCATGTCAAGGACATAGAAGGCCAACCGAGCCGCTGTCTTGGCTCCAATACCCGGTAATTTGGTAAAACTATTGATTAACTTCGCGATAGGTGCAGGGTATTGCACTGGGTGGCCACCTCCTTTGATGGTTTATAGGCTAGAAGGGTAGGTTCATGCCTTGGGTGTATTTACCCAGGCGTGATTCCGTCGCTTGGTCTACTTGCTTCAAAGCATCGTTAACTGTTGCAATCACTAAATCTTGCAACATCTCGATATCATCTGGATCTACCAAGTCTGGCGCTAGGTCCAATTCTACCAATTCCTTCTTGCCGTTGACTTTAACCGTTACTAGTTGGTTAACATCTTGGGCTTGGAAGATAGTAGCTTCAATGGCCGCTTGCTCCTTGGTCATTTCTTTGCATTTTTTGGATCTTTTGCATCATGCCTTGCATGTTGCCCATATTTCCCATTCCACGCATATTTATATCTCCTTTAATGCTTACTTTATTTTTCGTAATCGATGTCGACCACATCTTGACCAAAGAGGGCCAAGGCTTGGCTGACAACAGGTGGGAGGTTGTCCTGATCTGGTGCCTGTGCGAAGACAGGGTCAACCGTCGGCAAGTCCTCCTGGTCCGCTACTGGCTGAGCGAGTTCTGGCGTTTCCATTGGCAGACCAAACAAATCAGTGCCTGGCTCACTTGCCTCTGGCGCCTCTGGTAAGTCCATCATGACTTGTTCCAGGCTTTGGAAGTCGTCTGATGGTGGGCTGGTTTGTTCAGCTTCTAGAGATTCCGCCTCTGGGGCTAGCCTAATAGGTTCTGCCACGGCACCAATTTTGATTGGGCCACCTGCCTGGTCATAGAGGACCTTATAAGTCTGGCGCACCTGACTCCATTCACTCTGTAAGACAAAGGCCAGGGCGACCGGCCGGTCAAAGTGGCGGGCCAGTTGGCGACTAAGTTCTTGGACGAAGTCAGCATCTTGTTGGACCCGGCCACAAAAGTCCTGGCTCTTGAAGGATAAGAGAATGCGTTCAGGGCCTGCTGCCTGTATCTCTGCTCCCGTCAAGCGCACGCGGTCTTGTGGTGGCAGGGATTCTAGCCAAGCAGCCCAGCCGCTTTTGAGCTGGCTAACGTCTTGACGTGTGGCCTCATTGAGGACGGCATAGACGGCATCCGTGTCCAAATGATAGGCTTGACGCTGTCCAGCAGGACGCTCGCGCGGTACCCGTGGTTGGTCATCCTCTGCTTGGGCTTGAAGGCTAGGAGCTGCTACTTGAGCAGGTGCTCCCGCCCGCAACTGAGCTTCTAATTGGCTAACCTTGGCCTCTAGGACTTGTACCTGGCGCACAAGCTCTGCTAGGACGCCTGACTCAGGACCAGCAGCTACCGGCTGATTTGAGACATCTTGAGCCAATTGAATGGTGGCCACTTCTACGAAGAGGTCTGCCTGTGTAGCAAAACGCATTTGGTTTAAGGCCTGATTAAGTCTTTCAATTAGATTGTAATAGAAGCGGTTGTCCCCAGCCTGACGAAGAGGCTTGAGTTCTGCTTGGGTCAGGAGTGTGAAGTTGTCTTTGGAATTCAAGGTCAACAAGAGGTCCCGACAGAAGAGAATCAGCTCTTCCACAAAGCGGTTGGCCTGCTTGCCTTCTTGAAGACTGGCCTGTAAAATGCTCAAGGCCTTAGGCCCATCGTAGGCTTGGAGGGCAGTCAGGTAATCGATATAGACGAGCTGAGACAAGGACCCCGTCACTTCCAAGGCCGATTGAACGGTCACCGCTGAACGGTTATAGGATAGGGCTTGGTCCAGCAAACTCAGGCTATCCCGCATCCCACCATTGGCGGCCCGCGCAATCACTGCCAGGGCTTCGGCTTCAAAGTCAATCCCGTCTTGTTCCAGAATATACTGCATGCGGCCGACTAAATCAGCCTGACTAATCCGCCCAAAGTCGAAGCGTTGAGTCCGCGAGATAATGGTGGCTGGAATCTTATGGGGTTCCGTCGTCGCTAGGATGAAGAGAACCTGAGCTGGTGGTTCTTCCAGGGTTTTGAGCAGGGCATTAAAGGCTCCGGTAGTCAGCATATGGACCTCGTCGATGATATAGACCTTGTAGGTCGCTTGACTGGGCGCATAGCGCACCTTGTCCCTTAGGTCACGGATTTCTTCGACCCCGTTGTTGGAGGCCGCGTCAATCTCAATAACGTCGCTCAATTGGCCAGCTGTGATGGCCTGGCAAAGTTCACACTGGTTGCAGGGATTGCCATCTGTCTGATGTGGGCAATTGACTGCCTTGGCCAGAATTTTGGCTGCAGAGGTCTTCCCTGTTCCCCGTGGCCCGGTGAACAAATAGGCGTGGCTTAATTGCTGGTTCTTGACCGCATTTTTTAGGGTTTCGGCAATTAGGGGTTGTCCCACTAACTCGTCAAAACTTTGGGGCCGCCAGACCCGATATAAGGCTTGATAACTCATTGTCCACCCTCCTTTTTGGGCACAGATATTTCCTATCTATTATAGCATAAGTAGCCCTTGATTCGCTAGGTATGGCCCTAGAAAATCAAGGCAACTTGCTTAAATCTGCCTAGCACTAAAACTCCTTTCCCTATTTATCTATTCTATAGATAAATAGGGTAGAAGTTGGTCAAAATACGTGATATTTTGGACACTAAATTCATGATTTGTGCCTTAAATATAACTACTGGCAGGATAAAAGAAAAACCATTATATCATATATGATATAATGGGCGATTTTGATAGTATTTGATGGGTAAAAAAATAAGCACATGGCTTTGTCACTTATAGCTGCTACCTTCCGGTCCTGACTCGATTCATGACGCCGCCATTGCCTACTCTTATTCTAGCAAAAGCTGACTCAAAAAGCAAGATGGACGAACCAAAGCTCAATCGCGACTTCTTGACTGGCGCGAGCGCTGGCCTGGCAGTCCCTTGGCTCCTTTTCCCCCTAATCCAACAAACAAAAAACAGAGCACCATACAAGACGGTACTCTGGGCTTTGCTAGAAGATTCTAGCCTTATCATAAGCGGAAAACGGGATTCGAACCCGCGACCCCCACCTTGGCAAGGTGATGTTCTACCTCTGAACTATTTCCGCAAGTTGGCGATGCCGGCTAAAGGATTTGAACCCTCGACCCTCTGATTACGATTCAGATGCTCTACCAACTGAGCTAAGCCGGCTACAGCTTGCTAAAGCAAGAATGAGTCATACAGGGCTCGAACCTGTGACCCTCTGATTAAAAGTCAGATGCTCTACCAACTGAGCTAATGACTCTTGTAACGACTCATATATCATAGCTTAGATTTACATTTTAGTCAAGTCATAGCCTAAATTTTTTCAGATTTTTTGCTGAGTTTTAGTGTTTCATTCTATTTTCAGTCTATATAGTATATAAGGAGGTGCTCTATATGCGATTTATCTTAGCCTTTTGTTTGGGAGCTTGCCTAGGTTCTTTTGTGCCTTGTTTGGCCCACCAACTGGTTTTTGACCATTTTAATTGGCGGGCTCGTTCCTCTTGCGATTATTGCCATCATCCTCTCTCCTGGAAAGAGCTCATCCCCCTGATTTCCCAAGCCCTCCTCCATTCCCGTTGCCCTTACTGTCACCAAGTAATCTCATCGATTTACTGGCAAAGCGAGTTGGTGGGAGGCAGCTTAGCTATCGGCGTGGTCTTGATGGCTGCTTATCAGGCCTGGTCTCCTACTCGAATCTGCTTATATAGTATCTTACTCGTCTTGCTTGCTGTGATGGCTGCTTGCGACCTCTGGGCTTACTGGGTGCCGGATATCTTACAGCTTGCTTGCCTACCTTTTAGTTTCTTTCTTGCCTTTTATCAAACTTGGGATGGCTGGAAGATGCTGGTGATTGTCCTTGCCTTGGGCTTTCTCATCTTACTCCAAATTTTGCATCCCCATTGGCTTGGCGGAGCTGATATCAAATTACTGGGCCTGCTCTGGCTGTCTCTTCCACTCAGGGCGCTAGCTTGGCTCTTGGGACTGGCAGCCGGGCTTGGTCTTTTGATGGTTGGCAGTCGGCCTAGGCGCTGGCACCAACCTATTCCCTTTGTCCCAGCCATTGCCCTGGCCTACTATCTAGTCTTAGCCCTCTTGCCATGGCTCACATAAAAAACCAAGCTGTACAGAAGACAGCTTGGTTAGATGAGTCTTAACGTTGTTGATAGAGACTACGAGCGATAAAGGCCACATAGTGCAGGGTGCCTACTTCGTTGTGATGGACACCATCCGACACATACCATTCCGGATGTCCCACTTGATAGGCTTGCCAATCAATTACATGGGCATTTGGATAGCGACGGGCAGTGTCTTTAATATAGCTATTCACTTCCGTGTCCTCACCATCCGCGTTATGGACGGTTACAAAATAGACTTCTCTACCCTGTAAAATCGCCATAAGCTGATCCATGGAATCAGTATCTAAGCCACCATTGACACCCAGCTGGATGACCACTTTAGGTTTAACTAGACCCGACCAGACACGGTCCTGTAGAATTTCTTGCGCTCCGTTATAGACGGACAGGCTGACCTTACCGTAGGTATTGCCTTGCCAGAAGATATCAGAGAAAGTCGATGAGTTAAGCAAGGCTACCGAGTCACCAAAGAGCGATACTTCTTGAGTGGTCGCATAGATGATTTCAACTGGTGACAGCATGGCCACAAGCTCTGGATTAAGGGCAGCGGCTTGCTCTAAGACTTCCTTGTTCTCCTCAAAAATGCTTGCATTTCGGCATTAACCTGACTAGCTTTAATGGCCTTATCAAGGATGGTTTGCTGTGACTGTGGCGTTACATAGTCGGTTTTAAAAGTCGTGTCCACTGCCTTGAGATCGGTCTGTAGGGCATCCATAGCTTCAGTCCCAGGATAAATGGCTTTTTGAACATGGGTCTTGTTAGTAAAGGCCAAGTACTCCAATTCAAACAAGGCAAAGCGTTGATAGTCAGCTGCTAGCAAGAGGCCGACGACTAAGATAAGGGCACCCACTAGCCCTAGGCTAGCCTTACGCCAGTCTGGCCAGCGCCACGCCCCTTGTCTCAAACGCGTCCAGGCGGTCTTAACACGACGACTCCAAGTCCAAACAGGCTGAGGGGCACGGCCTTCAACTAGCCAGTAGAAGATTTCGCTAGCTAGTAGGATAACCACTAGAACTAAGACGGCTGTCCAAGCCGTATGAGGCAGTGCCTTGAGCAGGCCGGTCAAGAGCGGATAGTACCAGAGGTAGAAGGAATAGGAGCGACGGCCAAAATGGGTCAAAAAGCCCCAATCAAAGACTAAACGCCCTAGGGTTGCGCCCCCCACTAAGGCCAGCACTAGTAACATGGTCAGGGCGTTGAAGGCTGGTAACCAGAGATAGTAGGTAATGCCTGACTGGTCTGATGCAGTAAAACTTAGGACTAGCATGAGAGCAATTGACACTAAGGCCAGAATATTGAGCATGACTTGCTTGTGCTGATAGCGATAGCAAGCGTTAAGGAAAATTGGCAATAAGTAAGCCAGGGCAATCCCACCCGCTACACTAGCAAAGCGGGTCACCAAACCATAATAAACCAGAGAGGGATCCCCTGATGGTTGGTAGAGATAGAAGGTCAATGTGTGACTGAGACTCATCAGAGCCAGCCAAAAGGCTGCCTTATAGTAGGCCGAAAAGTAGGCTTTCTGGGTCACCCAGATACCAGCCACTCCGACTAGGAAAGACTGGACATAAAGCGAATTATACCAGAGGTGGGTAAAAGGCGAGGTCCCAGCCATCTGAGTAAAGTAGGACCGGCCGGCGCTAATCTGGAAGTAATTATTGAAGAAGAAGAGACTAGATAGAATGTCGCTTCGGTCATAAGTCAGCTCTCGTCGATCAAAGGCTAGCAGATAGGCCAATAGGATTAAAATAAAGACCAAGAGTGGCCACCAAAGCCGTTGGACTGTTTTTAAGACATAGTTTCTCAGGGCATGTGGCCGATTACCTTCTTGGATTTTCTCCATGCTTCGCGCAAGGAAGAAGCCCCCTAGGACAAAGAAACTATTGACCCAGAGAAAGCCACCGCTGGTCACGCTCGGAAAGAGGTGATAGCTAATGACCATCAGAATAGCCAAACCCTTTATGCCATTCAGGCCTCGTATATGTTGTCCTTTCATCTTGCCACCTACTTGTACTTGTTATTTTATTATTATAAGGGAAATCTTAGCCCTATACCGTAACAATCAGATTACGTTCTCAGGGCTTTCCGGCAACAAACGAACTCGTGTCTCCTTGCCCTATCAGCAAAAAAGAGACTGGAATCGAAATCCCAGTCCCTACATGATACTTACTGGTCTTAGGCTTTGCCTGTTGAACCAAACATGTCCATGATTTCTTTAGTTGTCTTCACAATAGCTTCTTTACCAGGTGCGATGACTTTACGTGGATCATAGACTTCTGAGTCAGCTGCTAATTTAGCACGAACAGCTGCTGTCCATTGTTGTTGCAATTCAGTGTTCACGTTGATTTTAGCGTGACCACGTTCGATTGCTTTCTTGATTTGGAATTCTGGAATCCCTGAACCACCGTGAAGTACAAGTGGAGCACCAGTTGCTTCAGAGATTGCAAGCATTTCGTCGAAACCTAATACAGGTTCGCCAGCGTAAGTCCCGTGAACTGAACCTAAAGCAGCAGCTAAAGCGTCGATTTGACCTTCAGAAACCATGCGTTTGCATTCTTCTAAGTCAGCGTATTTGATCCCGCCGGTTACGCCATCTTCAGTACCGCCAACTGTACCAACTTCTGCTTCTACAGAAACATTCTTAGGATGAGCATAAGCCACTACTTCTTTGGTTAAAGCGATGTTTTCGTCGATTGGGTAGTGAGAGTGGTCGAACATTACGGAAGAGAAACCTGCATCGATGTATTGTTTACATACATCAACAGATGAACCGTGGTCTAAGTGCAAAGCAACTGGTACTTTTACATCCATTGCTTCCAACAAACCATTTACCATGCCGACAACAGCAACAGGGCCACCCATGTACTTACCAGCACCTTCAGAAACCCCTAAGATAATTGGTGAATTGTTTCTACAGCAGCTTGTAATACCGCTTGGGTCCATTCTAAGTTGTTGATGTTGAATTGACCAACAGCGTAATGACCTTCTTTTGCTTTCTTCAACATTTCCGTCATACTTACTAAACGACTCATGTTTATGCCTCCTTGAATTGGATTATTTTATGTTTTTATTATACTCCATTTTCACTGCCTTGGCTAGTCTTTCCCCCTAGCCCTGGCCAGAAACTGCGCCATAGCGTTTTATTCACAAGTTCGCCTCTTGTCTAGTCAGGCACCGCGCATCTTCAGACAAAAACCGCACAAGCTCTGAAAACTTGTGCGGTCCTTGACTATGCTTGTTGCGCTTGGCAGGCTGCCACGAAACCATCAAAAATAGCTTGTGGCCGGTTAGGACGAGAAATAAATTCCGGATGGAATTGCGCCGCAATAAAGAATGGGTGGTCTTTAATTTCGACAATTTCCACCAAGCGACCATCTGGGCTCAGGCCTGAGAAGGTCAAGCCTGCTGCTGCTAAACGCTCACGGTAGGCATTATTAAACTCATAACGGTGGCGGTGGCGTTCTTGAACCACCTCTTGGCCATAAAGTTGATGAGCCAAGGTCCCTTCTACTAAGCGGCAAGGGTAGAGTCCTAGACGCAAGGTGCCACCCAAGTCACCTTCTGCCTCTTGGTCAGGCAGGAGATCGATAATTTTGTGTGGGCAAGCTGGATTTCTTCACCTGTATCCGCATCATGGATGCCTACCACATTACGGGCAAACTCGATGCAGGCCAATTGCATACCCAAGCAAATCCCAAAGAATGGTAATTTGTGTTCGCGAGCATAGCGAATGGCTGCGATTTTTCCGATTAGGCCTCGGCTACCGAAGCCACCTGGTACTAAGACACCATCGACATCAGCCAAGTAGTCTGCGACATTCTGATCATCCACTTCTTCGGCATCAATCCAACGGATGTCAATCTCTGTATCATGCGCATAACCTGCATGCTTGAGTGCTTCCACAATGGATAGGTAAGCATCTGGTAAGGACACGTATTTACCGACTAGGCCGACCGTGACCTTACCCTTAAGATTGAGCACCTTGTTTTCTAGCGCACGCCAATCGGTCATATCTGCTTCTGGACGTTGGATACCAAAGTGGTCCAGCACCAAATCATCCATGCCTTGCGCTTGAAGATTAAGCGGAATCGTATAGAGTGTCTCGACATCGCGAGACTCAATCACGGCATTAGGTTTAACGTCACAGAAGAGGGCTAGCTTGTCCTTAATACCACTTGGTAACTCTTCTTCGGTACGGACTACCAAGATATTAGGCTGAATCCCCAGGCTCCGCAGTTCCTTGACACTATGTTGAGTTGGCTTGGTCTTGAGCTCACCTGCCGCTTTGAGGTAAGGAATGAGGGTAGTGTGAATATAGAGTACATTGTTGGCGCCCATGTCGGCCTTCATTTGGCGCAAGGCTTCAAGGAATGGCAAGGACTCAATATCCCCAACCGTCCCACCTACTTCGGTAATCACAATATCGGCATCGGTTAATTCACCTGCGCGACGGATTTATCTTTGATTTCGTTAGTGATGTGCGGAATCACCTGAACCGTTGCCCCGAGATAGTCACCCCGACGTTCTTTCTTGAGCACTTCGGAATAGACCTTACCGGTAGTGACATTGGAATATTGGTTCAAGTTAATGTCGATGAAACGCTCATAGTGACCTAAGTCCAAGTCTGTCTCGGTCCCGTCATCGGTGACAAAGACTTCCCCGTGCTGGTAAGGGCTCATGGTACCAGGGTCCACATTGATATAAGGATCGAATTTTTGGATGGCTACTTTGAGACCACGATTCTTGAGCAGACGGCCTAAGGAAGCTGCTACAATCCCTTTACCAATTGAGGAAACTACCCCACCCGTTACAAAAATATACTTTGTCATGTCACTACTCCTTTTCCTTACTTATTTAATAAATGAAAATCGCTCCCCGTTCTAGGAACAGGGAGCGCTCACTTGGTCAGTTGCCCCTAAAAAGCTTTAGGGGGCCCACATAAAATATTACGCTAAAGCTATGACCGCGTCAAGTTTATTCTTCTTCGTCTTGTAATTCTTCTTCGTATTCTTCGTCTTCTGATTCGAAGTCATCGGCTTCATCATCTTCGGCCTCGAAGGAAGCATCACCGTCAAGATCTAAGTCATCATCGCCGAAATCAGAGAGGTCAGAAGCGTATTCGCCCAACTCTTGATTTCGTCGTCGTCTAAGTCAACGGCATCGTCTTCAATGAGGGTTAGACCACGAGTATCGTCGTCATCTTCATCTTCCTCATCTACATCGCCGTAATCGTCTAAATCAGTGTCGTAGATATCATCTGCATCTTCTGGATCATCATCGTTGTAGTCGATCATGTCGTCCCCTTCAGAGAAGGCATTGTATTTACGTTTCTTACGACGGCTAACTGGACGATCATCTTCAGCTTCAGCGCTAGAGATAATTTCCTCATCGATTGCATCGATTGGGTACCAGCCACGCAAGCCCCAACGGTTCTCCCCTAAGGAGATAAAACGACCGTCGATATTCAAGTCGGTATAGAAGCGGACCATACGGCTTTCCAACTCTAACTCTGATAATTCCAAGTAGTTTTGGATTTCAATCAGTAATTCCGTAAAATCTACCACATCACCTTTTTGTTCTAAAATTGCGTGAGCAACTTCAATCATGGATAAATCTTTGCGGTCTTGTCCTTCAAATTGTTTCAAAATCATGGTTTGACACACCCTCCCTAGTATACTCTTATATATTACCTATTTAAGCGACATAAATCAATCGAAAACGATAGTTTCCTAGCAATTCTTGGTCATTTTTTAATTGATAGTCGATGGTCAAGGCATAGCGGATCTTGCCTAGTTGATCCGCCGGCTCAAAATGCCAGTGTAAGTGCTGGGTATGGACACTCAAAGGCCAGCTGCCCTGAGGGGTCTGGTAGTTAGTCATGGTTTCTTGGTTGGGCACAAAAAGTAGGATTCCCTGAGCCTGACTAACTTGAATCTGGGTGCTTCCATCAGCTTGGGGTAGCCATTTGACTTCAACAGGTTCTTGATTGAGATTTTGATAGGTCAGCTTGGTAAATGATTCTAGTTCTAAGAGGACTGCCTGGGTCTTGTGGTCATAACGTTCTACCTGCTGGCTATCGGAATAAATAATTTGTTGTTCGACCTGAAGGTCAATGCTTACACGTCTCATGAAGGTCCTTTCTGGCCACTTGTTCACTTTCTGTCACAAGATGAGCCCCTCGAATGGTTCTATATAGTCATTATACCGCAAATCATGCTATAATAACACCATAGCAATCGCTCTCATCTGCATTTAGGAGGGCAACTTTGACAAGAAAGGGGGAGGACAGAATGGCATTGCCGCAATTTCCGTATTTATCACAGCATGAATGGCGTTACTTCGACGATGCTAACCATGTTCCGGTGCTGCCGGCAAGCGATAGTTTGGCCTATCAGGATAGCTTCATTCGTTGGCTCCCTCATTTACAAGGGGACCAGCCTCAAGGCCTCGTTCACTTCTATTCCATTGATCGGCCCACTGTCCTCTTGGGCGCCAAAGATAGCCGTCTGCCTAACTTAGCGGCTGGTTTGGCCTACCTAGAAGAGCAAGGCTTCGACTATGCCCTCCGGCCCCATGGTGGTTTGGGTGTGGTCTGTGATCCAGGCATCCTAAATATTGGTCTGGCCAGCGACCTGACCCACTTCCCTCTATCCATTGATGCCGCCTACGAACAGATGGTGGCCCTGATTGGACTGTCCCTGATACCTTATGGCCTTAAGCTTGAAGCCTATGAAATCGTCCAATCCTACTGCCCTGGCACCTATGACTTGGTCGTGGGGGGCCAGAAAATCGGGGGCATTGCCCAACGTCGCTTAAGACCGGTCTGACGACTGCGGCTTATATCAGTGTAGCGGGTGACCAAGCTGCTCGCGCCCAACTCATGGCGGGCTTTTACCAGGCAGCTGGAGCGGACGACAGCTATCCCAAAGTAGACCCAGCGGTCATGACGACACTGGCTCATGCTTGTGGTCAACCACTTGACCGCCATACCTACCAAGAAGAGTTGATCCAGCTGATTAGCCACTATCAAAAACTAGTCCCAGGCGACTATCAAGATCCTGACCTAGTGCCTATCTTTACCAAAATGCGCCAAGTTTCCTTGGCCCGCACCCAATCACTTAAAGCAGAAGTAAATAGCAAGCAAGATAGCTAAGGAGGTTATGCCATGTTTAACTTTGATGGGGCCGTTGCGGCCCAAAAACTCAGCCGTGAAAAGGTCTTCCGCGACCCGGTACATGGCTATATCCATATCCAAGACCAGATTATCTTAGATCTGATTAACACGCGAGAATTTCAACGCCTGCGCCGCATTAAGCAATTGGGCGGTTCCGTCTACACCTTCCACGGGGCCGAACATTCGCGCTTCGGTCATTCTCTAGGCGTCTATGAAATCACACGTCTCATTGTCGACAAATTCGAACGCCAATACCTGTCCCAAACGCCGGGTGACGGCCTATGGCAGGCCTCTGAGCGCTTAGTCGCCCTCTGCGCTGCCTTACTCCATGATATTGGGCCACGGTCCCTTCTCCCATGCCTTCGAAGGGATCTTCCATACCAACCATGAGGAGATTACTCAACGTATTATCACCTCGCCTGAAACTGAAATTCATCAGGTACTGTTACAACTTGGCCCAGAATTCCCGGCTAAGGTCGCCAGTGTCATTAATAAGACCTACCCTAACCAACAGGTGGTCCAACTGATTAGTAGTCAGATTGATGCCGACCGCATGGACTATCTGCTTCGCGATGCCTACTATGCTGGTGTCTCCTACGGCACTTTCGATTTGACGCGGATTTTGCGGGTGATTCGCCCCTTCAAAAACGGCATTGTTTTTGACTTTTCGGGCATGCACGCCATTGAAGACTATATCGTCAGTCGCTATCAAATGTATATGCAGGTCTACTTCCACTCCGTCTCCCGCGGCATGGAAATGGTCCTCCACAGCCTGCTGACCCGCGCTAAGACCTGTTATCTGGAAAAAGCTGACCAGATGAAGACCCAAATCAGCTTCCTAGAGCCCTTCCTACGAGGGGACTGGCTCCTATCTGATTACTTGCGACTGGACGACCACATCCTCAGCAGCTACTTCAACCACTGGCTAGACGAAGAGGATATCTTGCTGGCAGATTTGGCTAATCGCTTCCTGACCCGCAAACCTTTCAAATCCGTTCTGACCAGTCCCGAAGAGAAGACCGAACTGACTATTGCCATCGACCAAGAACTAGTCCGTCTGGGATATGACCCTTACTATTATTTCGCGGAGAATTCTAGTTTTGACCTGCCTTATGACTATTATCGTGTAGGTCAGATTAGCAAACGCACCCAGATTGAGCTCATTACCAAGATGGGGCAGATTGTTGAGCTATCTCAAGTTAGTCCCCTAGTCAATTCCCTAGCCGGCAAGCAGCGTGGCGATTTGCGTCTCTACTTCCCTAAAGAAATTTTGACCACAGCCGAGGATACGGCGGCCGACCAGGTCAATGAGAACCAGACCACCTTGCTGGCGGCTTATTACAATGAGCGCAACGACGTTACCCAGAATATTCAACAACGACTGTTCTAAGGATTTGAACTAGACACTAGCTTTTCAAACGGTGAATAACTGTAGTCGCTCAAGCAAACGTCATGCCCTCGGAAGGGGACCGGCTTTAGCCTGGCTATCCGCCAGTCTTCCGCCTTGTCAGGCTATGGAATCGCTAAGTCGCGACGCTCCAAGCGCTTCTCATACGCCTACCATCCTCAACTTTCCAATGGCATGATGTTTGACGCGACTTCAGTTATTCACTAGCTTCAAGGCTAAAAGCTATCCTCTCACAGTACAAAAAAATAATCCACACACAAAAAACCCATTATATCATATATGATATAATGGGTTTTTTCTATGCGCTAATTTCTTCTAAGTATCCATCGCGTATGGTAAGGACGCGGTCGTATTGGGAAATGAGGTCTGGCGTAATATGGTGCTCAATATCAATAACCAAGCCGGGATACTGACGTAAAACTTGGTTTAAGGCGTTTGCAGCCTGAGCATCAAGTCCTGAAAGAGCCTCATCCACTAGCAAAATAGGCTTTTTGAAGAGAAGCGCACGTGCAACCTCTAATCGCTTGAGTTCACCGCCTGACAAAATTTGTTGGTCACCACCCAAAACTCTAGCCAAAGATTCTGGATCAGCAAACTTCGCCAATCCTACAGCTTGTAAGGCCATCTCCATTTCCTCTGACCTGTAATCTAGTCCTAAACTTAAATTTTCTCCTAAAGTCAGATTAAAAACAAAAGGTGCTTGTTCCACCATACCAAACCAAGATCCTTCATCCGATGGTAATGCATCTCGATTCAGACTCACTTTGCCTTCCAGCAGTGGGATTTCGCCCATCAGAGTCTGGATAAGGGTTGACTTACCCGAACCTGATGGCGCCTGCAGGAGGATTTTTTCTCCCAAGTTCAACTGGAGATTCAAGCCTTTAATCAAAGGACGATTTGGATAACCAACTGTCCCATCCTGCACCTGAATCAATGCTTGCTTTTCACCACGCACTAACTCTAGGTGCGACTTTTCAGCTTGAACTGGTTGCATTATCTTGTCTAGGAGTGGCTGTGTTGCGGACATATTATTATAAAGTTGAATACAGGTCATTAGGGGAGAAATCACCCGATCTGCCGCCATGTAAATGGTAATCAACGCCCCCACCGTTAGACGACCTGCCATGACAGATTGAATGCCTAGTAGCAAACCCACCAAAAGGGCACCAACATAGAGTAAACTAACCAAGGTATTGGCTATTTGTTGCTTGAGCTCCATTTGGAGATAGGCTGACTCTGAATGATTCAATTGGGACATAACACGCGTTTGTCCCGGTAGTAGTGCCTGAAAACGACTTAGGAGTTTACGCCCTTTAAGAAAATCATCCAATTGATTGACGAAGCGCTGGTTTTCTCCTTGCCAGTTTACAGTGGCCTCTTTGAGCCACTTGGCGCTGAGGCGCGGTACCAAGACAGGTATAAATCCTAGCCCAACAAATCAGCCCTACTGGTACATCAAGCATCATTAAGAAGCTAAAAGTAACCGCCGTCTGCAAAAGACAGTAGACAAATGTCAAGAGGCTAGCGACTATCCGCTCATCAATCTGCGTCACCTCGGTCGTAATACTAGCCAGATAGGCACTGGCAGCGCCCAATCGCGGTCTAGCACTGGCCTTAGTCAATTCTTGCGCTTTTAACTCAATCCTAACTTGGGTCCGAATTTTAGCTAGGAAGTAACGCTGTAAGGCCTGCGAAAGGGCAATTAGCATGAGAAAAGCAAGCCACTGCACTGTTGTCCAAGTCCCGGAAACGTAATCTCCCACTGTCAGAAAGTCGGTAAAGCGCCCTAAAAAGTATGGTCCCCCGATACCATCGAAGGAAAGTAAAATAGAAAATAGGATGCAAGCCAGAACTAAATTAAACTTTCCAACAAACAATTTACTTATTTTCCTCATCTGTCACCCCGCCCTTTCCTAATAAGGCCCATATATATTCAGTGCGATATCTTGTTTTGCATTTTATCCTTAAAACTCCCGTTTGTCAATATCCATAAAAGGATAGTAAAGGTGGCATTTTGAATTCATAAACTCTCTTAAGCGTATGTAACCAGAAGCAATATATTTATTAACGTATTTATGGACAAAACAAAAAAGCTAGAGACTCCGATAAAACGGAGTTTCTAGCTTTATTTCTGAGCTTGAAAATTACTTCAAGGTTACAGTTGCGCCAACTTCTTCCAAGGCAGCTTTCAAAGCTTCTGCGTCTTCTTTAGAAGCGCCTTCCTTGACTACAGATGGTGCGCCGTCAACTAATTCTTTAGCTTCTTTCAAGCCTAAGCCAGTTGCTTCACGGACAACCTTGATAACTTTGATCTTACCTGCACCTGCGTTAGTTAATTCAACGTCAAATTCAGTTTTCTCTTCAGCTGCTGCTGCTGGACCTGCTGCTACTGCTACAGGAGCTGCTGCAGTTACGCCAAATTCTTCTTCGATTGCTTTTACTAAATCGTTTAATTCGATGATTGTTGCTTCTTTGATTTCAGCAATAATGTTTTCAATGTTTAATGCCATGATTAATTTCCTCCATTAAGTTTAGTATTGTGTAATTAAGCTGCACTTTCTTTTGCTTCTGCAACAGCTTTAATAGCCAATGCAGTGTTGCGTACTGGGGCTTGCAGTACAGAAAGGAGCATAGAGAGCATGCCGTCGCGGTCTGGAAGAGCTGCAAGAGCCTTCACGTCTTCTGCTGAAGCTGCTTTCCCTTCGATTAAGCCACCTTTGATTTCAAGCTTTCAGCTTTCTTCGCGAATTCTGCGATAACTTTCGCTGGCGCTACAACTTCTGATTCGCTGAACACGATAGCAGTTGGGCCTACAAAGTGGGCATCCAAGCCTTCGATTTCAGCTTGAGCAGCAGCACGACGTAAGATGGTGTTTTTCACAACCTTCATTTGCACGCCGTTATCACGCAACTCTTTACGTAAGTTAGTCACTTGTTCAACGGTTAAGCCTAAGTAGTCAACAACGACTACAGATGCTGCAGATTTGAGTTCTTCAGCAACTTTTGAAACTTCTTCTTGCTTTTTCAAGAGAATTGCTTTTGTCATAATTTCACCTCCGCTAGTTTGATATAGAGATTTTTATGTTGTCATAAAAAATCTCTATGTCACCTTAGACATAGAGATAGCTTCCATTCGTGGAACTTCCTCGGTAAGAAATTAAGGCCTGCGCCACTTACTGTCTTCGGTCGTTATATTAACGTATGTTATTGTAGCGAAGAAGGGCCATCATGTCAAGCCTCTTCGCGGATTTCTCGCTAAAAATTAGAGAGAAGTAACATCCAACTTGATCCCAGGACCAAAAGTAGTGCTCAAAGTCAAGTTGTTGATGTAAGTACCTTTAGCAGCAGCTGGTTTCACACGCAAGATTTGCTCGTGAAGCGCCTTGAGGTTTTCAACCAATTTGTTGTCTTCAAAAGATACTTTACCGATTGGCACGTTCACGATACCAGCTTTGTCAGCACGGTAAGTTACTTGACCAGCTTTGATGTCGTTAACTGCTTTGGTTACGTCCATGGTAACAGTCCCGGTTTTAGGGTTTGGCATCAAGCCTTTTGGCCCTAAGACACGACCAAGGCGACCCACTTGACCCATCATGTCAGGGGTAGCGACCATCACGTCGAATTCTAACCAACCGTCAGAAATCTTTTGGATTAAGTCTGCTTCACCAACAAAGTCAGCACCTGCTGCTTCCGCTTCTTTAGCTTTTTCGCCACGCGCGATTACAACTACACGGCTGGTTTTACCAGTCCCGTGTGGCAATACCATTGCGCCACGGATTTGTTGGTCAGCTTTCTTAACGTCGATGTTTAAGTTGTAAGAAACTTCAACGGTAGCGTCGAACTTAGCGAAGTCGATTTCTTTTGCTAAGGTAACAGCTTCGTTAGCTTCGTATTTTTTGTTGCGGTCTACTTTTGCAAGAGCCGCTTGTAAGTTTTTGCTCTTTTTAGCCATTTTTCTTCCTCCTATGTTGTGGTTATAACGGTTTGACCTCCCACACCCGATAGAATTCGGGTTGAGAAGCTACATTGTGCTTAGTCTTGGACTGTAATCCCCATTGAGCGAGCAGTACCTTCAACCATGCGCATTGCAGCTTCAACATTGGCTGCATTTAAGTCTGGCATTTTAGTTTCTGCGATTTCTCGTACTTGATCTTTGGTTACAGTGGCAACCTTAGTTTTGTTAGGTACACCTGAACCTTTGTCAACTTTAGCAGCTTTCAGTAACAATACTGGAGCTGGTGGAGTTTTGGTGATGAAAGTAAATGAACGGTCTTCGTATACAGAGATAACAACAGGAATAATCAAGCCTGCTTGATCTTGTGTACGAGCGTTGAACTCTTTACAGAACCCCATGATGTTTACTTGTGCTTGACCGAGCGCTGGACCTACTGGTGGAGCAGGGCTTGCTTTGCCGGCTGGGATTTGTAATTTAACTTGTTTTACGACTTTTTTAGCCACGAAACATTCCTCCTTAATTTTTGGTTCGTGATGTGGTTCATGGAAGCCTAAGCCTCCTCCCACTCAGTGTGCGTACTTTGCGCACCGTACTATTATAGCATACTCCAGCAAATATGCAATGCCTTAAGGCCTGATTTCGAGAGATTTTTTTGCTCTGCAAGATTCTGCCCATGCTTGGCTTTTTCCATACAAGAAAAGCCCCCTGGAAAGGGAGCTCCTTATTTACGCTTCACCAAGTAATTCTTCAACCTTCTGGTCTTGGAATTTTTCTTCGTGTGGCAAGATTAAGTTGAGCAGGACGCCAGCCAAGGCGCAGAGGGCAGTACCGGATAAGGTCACCGGTCCTAATTTGAGAACCGCGCCGCCCAAGCCTAGCACCAACATAGAACTGGCGATAATCAAGTTGCGGACTTGGTGGAAGTCAACTTGCTTCTCAATCAGCACTTTCAAACCGTTAGAAGCAATAACCCCATAGAGTAGGATGGCCATACCACCTAATACGGGTTTAGGAATGGTGGAGATGATGGCCGTGAATTTGCCCATAAAGCTAAGCCCGATAGCAAAGAGGGCGGCATTGCGAATGACAGAGACGGAAGCGATACGGGTCATCCCTACCACCCCAGTATTCTCGCCATAAGTGGTATTGGCCGGGCCACCAATAAAGGCTGACACAGCGGTCGCCACCCCATCCCCAATCAAGGTCCGATGGAGGCCTGGTTTTTCCAAGAACTTACGGCCACAGATTTGCCCCAACACTGTATGGTCCCCAATATGTTCTGCAATGGTCACGACCGCTACCGGCAAAATCGCCCAAGTCTCTGGCCCAAAGTAGAGGTGATAGCGACTGAAGAAGCCCCCAGTTTCAAATGGCAAATAGAGATGTGGCACTTCAAACCAAGCTGCCTCTAGGACTGGCTTAAAGTCTACCAAACCAAAGACAACGGCCACCAAGTAGCCCCCAATAATCCCAAAGAGGAAGGGGATGATTTTGAGAAAACCCTTGGCTTTGGTATTGATGAAGGCCGTGATTAAGAAGGTAACAAGGGCGACCAGGATATGTTTGATGTCGCCCCCCTCCACAAAACCAGCATTCTTAACTGCTGAGTTGGCTAAGCCCAAACCGATTACCATAATCATGGGCCCAATCACAATAGGCGGCAGCAAGCGATCAATCCAAGTAGTTCCAATTGCCCGAATCAAGAGGGCCATTCCAACATAGACTAGTCCAACTAGCACCACCCCAGTTTGGGCAGCGGAGACATCGCCATTCATCTGACTATTGGCGAAGGCCATGGCCTGGATAAAGGCGAAGGACGACCCTAGGTAGACCGGCACCTTGAACTGGGTCGAGACCATGTAGATGAGGGTCCCAATCCCTGAGGCAAAGAGCGCCACCGAAACCGGCATCCCCAGAATCAGGGGCACCAGAATGGTCGCCCCAAACATAGCAAAGACGTGTTGGGCGCTCAACAAGAGCCCTTGTAGGAAAGGCGGCTTCTGCTCAACATCAAGCAGCATGCGGACTTTGGACGTTTGTAGTTCCATCATAACCTCTTTTCCGGGCTCCGAGACATGACAAAGAGCCCTCTGAATTTATTCCAAGGGCTCGGTAAAGTGATTTAGCCTTCTCCACCTCACGGGATGGAATTAAAAGCCCTTATTGGGAGATAGTATAGCACACGTGAGGCTCTTTGACGAGTCTAAGCTGGGCATTTGGCCAATTTTGTTAAGACTTCATCACTCACCCCACAAAAAAAGAGACTAGGAAGCTTATTTCCTAGTCTCTACCTTGATTAAATATCTTCTTTTTTAACTTGCACGAAGTCTAATTCCGCCACTGTCTCACGACCAAACATTTCAATCACTACTTTGAGTTTGTCATGAACACGGTCGATTTCCTCGATTTGACCAGATAGGCCAGAGAAAGCCCCATCGATAATGGACACATAGTCGCCTTCTTCAACATTGAGTTCTACACGTTGACTTGGCATTGGCGCATCACCCAAGATAGCCGCAATTTCTTCTGGCAAGAGCGGGGATGGTTTTGAGCCGGCACCATGAGAACCAACAAAACCAGTTACACCTGGTGTATTACGAACAATAAACCAAGCCTCATCAGACATTTCCATCTCTACTAGGACATAGCCAGGGAAGGTCTTTCGACTTTTTTCTTCTCTACGCCATCGGTCTTCTCAACCACTTCTTCTTCAGGTACCGCAATACGGAAGATGTGGTCTTGCATGTTCATGCTTTCCGTCCGCATCTCGATATTTTCTTTGACCTTGTTTTCGTACCCTGAGTACGTGTGTAATACATACCATTCTTTACTCATCTGTCTACTCCTTTTATTTGAACCGGCAAAATAAAAAACCTACATTGGGTAGGTCGCTATCGTTAGCCTTAGTATAACATAAGGGCGGCCACCGAGACAAGACCCGGCCCAAGGAATTTCCTCGGGCACTTGTCCTAGTGGCTAGTCTTGATTTCTCTCTAAACCTGCGTGAGCAATCCGAGCTGCAGCAGCGGCTGCAATGGCGCCTACCAAGTCATCAATGAAAGTGTTGACCCGGCCAGGCGTCTTGGAATCCAATTCTTTGACGATGCCGGTCTTCATTTTGTCTACATAGCCAAAGTTGGTCAGGCCAATCGACCCGTAGACATTGACAATGGACAGGGCAAGAATTTCATCAATGCCATAAAGACCCGCATCGCGGGCAATAATGTCACGCAAAATAGGCGAGAAGTGGCCCGCTTCTACCGCCATATCTAACTCAATACCAGTGACTACTGCGTGCTGAACCTCGCGTTTCTTGAGGACTTCTTGAACGTGGGCTTGGCATTGCTCAATGGTAATATGGGGCACATAATCTACTTGTAAGTCGTAGACAATGTGGGCAATATCCTTAATAGTCACGCCTCGTTGGCTTAAGAGATCATACATATGTTGTTCTAAGCGTTCATCGTGTGTCATGAAACCACCGTCCTTTTCCCTAAAGTAAATCAATCCGCCTAGAGAGATTCTCCAAGCGGATTGAGCTTTTCTATCTAAGTGCCTACCTCTCGCTCGCTTAGAGGGCGTAGAAGTAATTGAGTAAGTTGGACAAGCCAAAGTCGATGCCACCGAAGTAGAGGCCTAATAAAACGACCATAATGATGACTGTCCATGTATATTTGTTGACTTCACCTAAGCTTGGCCAAGTCACACGTTTCATTTCTTTTCCGACGTTCTTAATGTATCCCATGCTCTAATACCCTTCTATTTAGTTTCTTTATGCAAGGTATGCTTGTTGCAATACTTGCAGAATTTCTTGATTTCTAAGCGTTGCGACTGTCCCATCTGCGTGGGTGTCATGTGGTAATTACGTTGACCACATTCACTACAGGCTAAGGCACCTTTCTTTTGAGCCAAGGCAACTACCTCCTTTTGATGCTATATCATCTTTTAATGATAGGCAGTTCCCGGCTATTTGTCAAGCCTCTTGCAGAAATCTTCTAGTTTTTTACGACAGCGGCTTAGGGCACTTTGACAAGAACGTTGGGACTTGCCCTTGACCTGAGACATCTCCTCGACGCTCATGCCATCCAGGCAAGCTAAGAGAACCTCTTTTTCCCAATCAGACAGACTTGAGAAATAACCATCAGAGACTTCACGCGCTAAACACCAATCTTCTGGTGCCACATCATGACCTTGGGCTAGGGGACTCAAAGGATCGAAATGTGCCTCTAGTTGTTCTCTTACATAGTCATCCACATCCAGAGAAACACAATCGGATGCTTGAACACGTTTATGAGCCGATTCATAACGATATAAATGGCTAAAATGTCGGATAAGGACAATTTTAAAGTAACTCTTGAAGGGAATTCCACCATTATAAGTGAAGATGGCCTTCCACAAAGTAACTCTAGCTTCTTGTTGAAGTCTGCATAATCAAGATAGGCAGACTTACTCATCAAATAACAACTTCTAATCAAAGGACTGAACTGGCGCAACAATTGTTCAAATTGTTGGCCATCAAAATCTGCCTTGAGTGCTGCAACTGCTTGATCTAGTGCTGGCAACTCTGTGTCTTCGTACTGATGAAAATCCATGGGTGTTTCCTCCTCTATAAAGGTTATTATAGGGGAGAAGGAAAAGGTTTATCCCATATGTTTAAAGTGTTTTGCGCAATTGATCGAGTTTCGCCAATTGTTTTGCGCTCCACGGGCTGTGCCGGCGGAGCCGTCTACTATAGTAACGTTCGACATCTGCAGTCATTTCTTCCTTGGCTAACTTCAAATCAAGCCATAATTCTTGAGCCGACATACGAAGGGCTCCCTGTTGAAAAATAGTCCATTGCTCAGCCATATCACTCGTCGCCACCGTTACGCGGTTCAACGGATGGATATAGGCTCCTACTCCCCTCTCAATATACGAGTCTGCCGTTTCGTTCTCCTCGGTAAAAACCACTTGCACTCCAGACTGCTCAAGCCTTGTCGCTCGTCCAGGTACTAATTGGGCATCAAAGACCACAATCACTTGGACCTGTCTCACCCTGGCATAACTGGCCAGTTCAGCTATTAGTCGATCCCGCGCTTCTTGGATATTAACCACTTGAAGACGCGACAGGTGTGGCCACGCACCAATCATATTGTAGCCATCCACCAAAAGGTAGGCCTGTCTTTTCATCTAGTGATTCCCCTAATTCATCCGATGCCGGGCAACTTCATAAACCAATACGCCTGCTGCCACGCTAGCATTAAGACTTTGGACATGTCCCACCATTGGGATGGTGACAATGCCATCTGCTTTTTTTGCTTCACAAGAGGAGAGACCCCTTGACCTTCATTCCCAATGACAATCGCCAAAGGCCCTTGACTATTCCACTGGCGCACATCTTCTCCCGCCATATCCGTGGCGAAGACCCAGATTCCTTGATTTTTGTAGCAGTTCAATGGTCTGAGCGATATTTGCAACACGAACAACGGGCACATGTTCGATAGCCCCTGTGGATGTCTTGGCAACAATGCCTGTTAAACCGACTGCGCGACGCTTAGGAATGATGATTCCGTGGACACCAAAAGCATCCGCCGTGCGAAGAATGGACCCCAAATTATGAGGATCTTCAATCCCATCAAGAATCAGTAGGAAAGGAGGCTGACCTTTACTTTCGGCCAAGGCAAGGCAGTCTTCTATGGTCTGATAATCAAAAGGAGGCACGGTGAGAACCAACCCTTGGTGATTAGCACCTTGGGTCAATTCATCCAGTTTACTTTTCGGAACTTCTTGAAAAATTCCGCCGTGGTTTTTTACTAATTCTATTATACTACTTATTTTAGAATCTGCCAGCCCTTTTTGATAAAAAAGTTTATTTATCCCCTTATTTTTTTTAAGGGTTTCCATTACCGCGTGTTTGCCAAAGATAATTTCCTCTTGGGAAGATACTTCTTGATTATTTTCTATTTTCTTGTCTGTTGTTTCGTCATATTTCTTTTTATGCGTTTGTCGCTTGCTAGTTGATTTGCGCGACCGACTTGTATCATATTTCATTCTATTGTCCTCTCTGATCGATCAGGGCTAGAGACTGGGCAATCAACTCCTCCAAACGCTGACTTTGCCCGGAGAGATGAAGCCAGCCAAGTAGGGCTTCAAAGCCTGTTGCCTGGCGGTAATCGCCAATGCTAGCATTCTTAGCCTTGGTATTAGCCTTATGATTACGCCCCCGCTTATAGATAGTTAATTCCTCTTCATTTAAGGTCTCTTGGTCCCGCAGACACTGCATGGCATAGGCCTGGCCCTTGGCCTCTACATAGCGGGTCGCTGCCCGATGCAGACGATTGGGCTGGGTCAAGCCAGAGGCAATGACATGCTGTCTGACATAAACCTCATAGATAGCATCCCCAATATAGGCTAGGGCAGCCCCATTTAATTGATCCACTTGATTCATCGATTCACTCGCTTCCAAACCGTACCTTGAGGCGTATCATCTAAGAGAATGCCTTGCTCTTTGAGTTGATCACGAATCGCATCGCTACGGGCGAAATCCTTGTTGGCCCGGGCTTGACGGCGTTCCTCCATCAGCGCCTCAATTTCCTGATCAATACTATTGCTTTTATCTTCTAAATCCAAGCCAAATACTGCTAATAAATCATGTAGGACTTTGTTATAAAGTGACAGAACAGCTTGGCTCACTAATTCTAGGTCCAAGTATCGATTCAGGGACTTGACCAAATCAAATAGAGCCGTAATCCCATTAGAAGCATTGAAGTCATCATCCATAGCGGTCACAAATTGCTCTTGAACGCCACTAATCTCAGTTAACCAAGCCTCATGACCTTCAAGGTCTGCGCTAGCTTGCTCCTGACGGTGCTTAAGTCGACGAATTGCTTCCCGTAATTTGTTGACATTAGCTTGTGCTTCGGTAATCACAGCCTCATCATAGCGCAAAGGACGACGATAGTGGGTTGTCGCCAACATGTAGCGAATAATCATAGGATCATAAGCTGCTAGCAAGTCTCGCAGGAGGACGAAGTTCCCCAAGGACTTACTCATTTTCTCATCTTGCTTCCCAATGGTCACAAAGCCATTGTGGAGCCAGTAATGGGCAAAAGTATGACCAGTGCAGGCTTCAGACTGGGCAATCTCATTCTCATGGTGAGGGAAGGTGAGGTCTTGTCCGCCCCCATGAATATCAATGGTATCACCTAGATACTTAGTGGCCATAACTGAACATTCAATATGCCAGCCAGGACGGCCCGGCCCCCACGGCGAATCCCAGGCAATCTCCCCAGGCTTGGCAGTCTTCCAAAGGGCGAAGTCCAGAGGATTGGCCTTGCGTTCTGCGACTGCTTGGTCTAAACGCTCGCTTGCGCCTACTAGTAGGTCCTCTAGCGATTGGTCAGATAAATGGCCATAGTCCTTAAAAGATTCCGTCTTGAAGTAAACATCGCCTTCAGATTCATAGGCATGGCCCTTTTCAATCAAGGTCTGGACGAAAGCAATAATTTCCTCAATATTTTCCATAACTCGTGGATGAACGGTCGCCGGTTGAATATTGAGTTGCCCGGTATCTTCCTTGAAAGCCGCGATATATTTATCAGCAATGGCTTCGGGAGTTGAACCTTCGGCAATCGCTGCCTTGATAATTTTGTCATCGACGTCAGTAAAGTTGCTGACATAATTAACTTGATAACCTCGGTACTGGAAGTAACGGCGGATGGTGTCAAAGGCTACCGCGCTACGGGCGTTGCCGATATGGATATAGTTATAGACGGTCGGACCGCAGACATAGAAAGCTACTTGCCCCTCTTTAATAGGACGGAAAACTTCCTTCTGTCGTGTCAAGGTATTATAGACTTGTATTGCCATAGTATTGCTCCTTTGCGTTAAAATAGTAAAAAGGCTCTAGCTAAGCCAATTAATTGGTGTCTGACCCTGGGCCTCTAAAAAGGCATTGGCTCGTGAAAAAGGTCGACTGCCAAAGAAACCGCGATAGGCAGATAGGGGGCTAGGGTGCGCCGATTCAATTACCAAGTGCTGGCTAGCGGTAATCAAAGCCTTCTTCTTGCGGGCATAGGCACCCCACAGGATGAAGACAACCGGCTGCTCCTGTTGATTGACGACCCGAATGATGGCGTCGGTAAATGGCTCCCAAATCTGACCTGCATGGCCGTTAGCCATACCGGCTGGAACGGTCAAACAGGCATTTAGCAGCAAGACGCCTTGTTGGGCCCAGGCCGTTAAGTCATGATTGGGCTTGACGCCAATGTCATCCGCTAATTCTTTGAGAATATTCTGAAGGGAAGGGGGGAGCAGGCAAATCATTAGGTACAGAAAAGCTTAATCCTTGTGCCTGACCTGGCCCGTGGTAGGGATCTTGCCCCAGAATAACCACCTTGACATCCTCTAAGGGGGTCGTTTGGATGGCATTAAAGACCCGGTCACGCGGCGGATAGATCCTTCCTTGGCTATAAACTTGATCCATGAAATGATTAATTTGGCTAAAATAACCTACGGGTAGTTCTTCCTTAATGGCTTGATGCCAGGCAGAGTGTGACATATAGGGAGCCTCCTTAGATAGCAGATGCCTAAAAACAAAAGAGGTTGAGGCAAGTGCCCCAGCCTCTTTTAGTCATCTTGAATTTTATGCCAAGAGCGCTGCTACTTGGTCAATATGGGATAGGACTTTTTCTTTGCCTAAGACCTCGATTAATGCAGGTAATTCTGGCCCATGCATTTGGCCACTCACAGCAATCCGGATTGGCATGAAGAGGCCACGCCCTTTGGCGCCTGTTTCCTTCTGCACTTCCTTGATGCAAGCTTTAATGTTTGCAGCCTCAAAGTCTTCTAAGTTTGCTAACTTCTCGCGAACCGCCGCCAAGACAGCCGGCACTTGCTCGCCTGCTAAAACCTCACGACTTTCTTCGTCAATCGTCAAACTATCGTTGAAGAAGAGGCTAGACAGAGATACGATTTCTGCCCCGTAAGACATTTGCTCGTGGAAGAGTGAGACGACCTTGGTCACCCAAGCCAACTCTTCTTCCGATGGATTAGCTGATACACGACCTGCCTCAATCAGGTGTGGCAAGGCCAGTGCCGTCACTTCATCAAGACTCGCTTGCTTCATATAGGTATTGTTAATCCATTCCAATTTCTTGGTGTCGAAGGAAGCAGGTGAAGTAGACAAACGTTCATAGTCGAAGAGTTCAATCAACTGGTCACGACCGAAAATTTCCTCTTCACCAACTGGAGACCAACCCAAAAGGGCGATAAAGTTGAAGATAGCTTCTGGTAGATAGCCCAGGTTACGGTATTGTTCGATAAATTGCAAGATAGCACCGTCACGTTTGCTGAGTTTCTTATGAGTCTCGGCATTAACGATTAAGGTCATGTGACCAAAACGTGGGTAGTCCCAACCGAAAGCATCATAAATCATCATTTGCTTAGGTGTATTAGCGATGTGGTCGTCCCCCCGCAGTACGTGGGTAATGCCCATAAGGTGGTCGTCGACCGTTACCGCAAAGTTATAAGTTGGCATGCCGTCACGTTTGCGGATAACCCAGTCACCAGAGACACTGCGTGATTCGAAGGTAATCGGGCCCTTAACCAAATCTTCAAATTCATAAGTCACATCTTCTGGTACACGGAAACGAATAACCGGCACACGACCTTCTGCTTCAAAGGCAGCTTCTTCTTCAGGCGTTAGGTGAGCGTGTTGGCCACCATAGTGTGGCATTTCGCCACGGGCTTGTTGGGCTTCACGTTCTGCTTCTAATTCTTCTTCCGTCATGTAGCACTTGTAGGCCTTGCCTTCTGCTAAGAGTTGGTCAATCAGTGGGTTATAAATATGCAGACGCTCTGACTGACGGTAAGGACCCACTTGGCCTGGCTTATTAGGCGCTTCATCCCAGTCCATCCCCAACCAGGTTAAGTTATCTAGCTGGCTCTTCTCACCATGCTCCAGGTTACGTTTTAAGTCGGTATCTTCAATCCGAATAACGAAGTCCCCGCCATAGTGGCGCGCGAAAAGATAGTTGAAGAGCGCTGTCCGCGCATTCCCGATGTGTAATTCTCCTGTTGGGCTTGGTGCATAACGCACACGTACTTTTGAAGTCATGTAGTTTCCTCTTTCCTTAGTAATGTGACTGCTTGGTTTCGATTTTATCTTGCGAGTGAGCGGGCTTAGCGAAAATCATACGTCCAGCGCTAGTTTGCAGGGCACTGGTGACAATGACTTTCAGTCGCTCATTCATGTAATGTTGCCCGTCTTCGACCACAATCATGGTCCCATCATCTAAATAGGCAACCCCTTGTTTGCGCTCGGTCCCAGACTTAACCACCGTGACTTCCATGATTTCGCCAGGAATCACGACGGGTTTGACTGCTAGGGCCAAGGCGTTGATATTAAAGACGGTGACATTCTGAAATTCACAGACCTTATTTAAATTATAATCGTTTGTGACGACGGCTGCATCAATTAATTTTGCCAAACGGATTAATTTGCTGTCAACCTCTGGCACATCGTCAAAATCCCCATCATAAAATTCGATTGGGATGAGCGATTCTTTTTGTAAACTGTTGAGAATATCCAGCCCGCGGCGGCCACGAGCACGCTTGAGCGAATCTGCTGAATCCGCGATGAATTGCAATTCCTTAAGCACAAAGTTAGGAATCACCAGCACCCCTTCTAAGAAGTGGGTCTTGGCAATGTCGGCAATCCGACCATCAATAATCACGCTAGTATCTAAAAGTTTGTAGCGATGGAAATTCTCACCAGCCTTGCGCTCCAAGATACGGCTTTCCTGTTTTTCCCGCTTGCTAGCCGAACGACTAAAAATCGTCCGCCATTCATCCTGCCGACTGGTTGCAGTCTGATAGCCAACAATAGATAGGATGACTGATAAAACCAAGGGCAGGGCGTTAGAGATAAAGGGAATTTGCAAATTAGAGAAGGGGAGTGAGATGAGATAGCCGATAATCAGACCGACAACCCCACCAATAGTCCCGAAGAAGATGGTTGAGGTGGTTTGTTTGTTTAAGATTTCTTGTGTCTTGCGAATCCAACGAGCTAACAAAGGTGAGGCGAGATTTCCCAAGAGGGCGAAAATAATTGCGAATAATAAACCGTTAAAGTAGGTGTTATGCAAGAAAACTTGCGTTAAATGTAACCACGGCCAGATAGAAGCCCCAAAGGAGACGCCAAAACTCAGTCCGATAATGGCTGAAACCATTAAGACAATACGTTTAAACATAAACCTTCCTCCTTTCCTGTTTTTTTATAATGATGGCCTCCCCCTATTGGCGGGGGAAGACCTTATGAATGGCTTCCTGGATAGTGGCCACTGGCACAATTTCGATTGCTAGCGTCTGATCCAGGCCTGCTAGATTATTTTTTGGAATATAGGCTCGCTTAAAGCCCAGTTTGGCAGCTTCCTTGAGACGCTCTTTGATTTGACTAACCCGTCGGATTTCTCCCGTCAGACCAATTTCGCCGATAAAGCAATCTTCAATCTTAGTGGCCTGATTCCAATAACTAGACGCGATGCTGACCGCAATGGCCAAATCAATGGCCGGCTCGTCTAATTTAACACCACCTGTAATCTTGAAGAAGGCATCCTGATTTTGCACCAGCAGACCGCAGTGCTTTTCCATAACTGCCAAGAGCAGTGACACGCGTTGATAGTCAATCCCCGACGAGGTTCGTTTGGCTGTACCATAGACAGTTGGAGTCATCAGGGACTGGATTTCCGCCAAAATCGGTCGCGTCCCTTCAATGGAGGCTACGACAGTCGAGCCCGTCGCGCCAGCCAAACGCTCTTCCAAGAAGAGCTCCGAAGGGTTTGTTACTTCTTCCAAACCTGCTTCCAGCATTTCAAAGACCCCTAACTCATGTGTGGAGCCAAACCGGTTTTTTACGGCTCGCAAGACCCGGAAACGATTATGGCGCTCGCCCTCAAAGTAGAGAACGGTATCCACCATGTGTTCCAACATCCGAGGCCCTGCAATATTGCCCTCCTTGGTCACGTGCCCAACAATAAAGGTCGCAATATTATTATCCTTGGCAATCCGCATTAAGATAGCGGTAGCTTCCCGCAATTGGGAAACACTTCCCGCCACCCCAGTATGATCTGCCAGTTGCATGGTCTGGATAGAGTCAATAATCAAAATGTCTGGCGCAATACGCTGAACTTCGCCAGCAATAACTGCTAAGTCCGTCTCTGATAAGAGATAGAAATGACTGTCCTTGAGTGATAGGCGTTCCGCCCGCATTTTAATCTGGGAGAGACTCTCTTCCCCAGAAACATAGAGGACGGTCTGACCTAGATTAGCCAGTTGAATCGAGACCTGGAGCAAGAGGGTAGACTTACCAATCCCAGGATCGCCCCCAATCAGAACCAAACTGCCGGCTACCACCCCGCCCCCCAAGACCCGGTCGAACTCTTGGAAATTGGTATGAGTCCGCGTTTCAGCCTTGTAGGTGATTTCTTCTAGGCGTTGAGCCCGGTTGGCGCCTTCGCCGCGCTGGGTCAAACCTTAAACTGACTTTTCTCGGTCTTAATGGTCGATTGGACAATCTGCTCTTCCATCTGATTCCAAGCGCCACAGTTAGGGCACTTGCCCAGATACTTGGCCGATTCGTAGCCGCAGGCCATACATTCGTAGCTTACTTTTTTCTTGGCCATAGCTTTCCTTCTTTCTTTGGCTCTAGTCCTTAGAGCCTATTGTTGGTGATGACCAGAGGAGCCGAAGCCCCCTTCGCGGGCAGCCTGCCCACCATGGTCGCCATCTGCCTTCAAGAAAGGTAAGAAGATGGCTTGGGCAATGCGCTCACCTTTTTGGATGGTTTGGTCAAAGAGCCCAAAGTTGCTAAGTTGAACATAGACATGCCCTTCATTGCTAGGATTATTATAGTAGTCTGCATCAATGACGCCCACTCCGTTAGGAACCTGCAAGAAACGCTTGAGCGGGTTACTAGAGCGGTTAACAATTTGTAAGTATTCGTCTTCCTGCATATAAACCTTAAGCCCAGTAGGCACAAGGGTTGGTTTCAACAAGCGCTGTGGATCCTCTGCTGGCTCCTTTTGGGTTGGTTTGGCATGAATCCATTGTTTCATTTCCATGGCTAAATAGCGGAAAACTTGTCGCCAGTAGGACGGAACTACAATGGTTTCTGCTGCTTCCCAAATCATAACCAGCGGCATGATGGGTCGCTCGCTGTGGGAGTTGGATGGCTTTATCTTGGTAGCTAGTGATGACTTCAAAGCCACGTTTTCTTTCCTGGGTCATAAGACACCCCTTTTCTACTGAATCATCTCTATTTTACCAAATTTCCCGGCCAATAGGGTAATAAAAGCAATAAAAGTGCTTGAAAAATCACACTTTCTTGCTCTTTTTAGAAAACCTTTTACTTTTTGTACAATCTGCCGAAGAAATTTGTGCAGTTTGTCAATGGAATTGTAAACCGTTTTCAATTACACTGTAGATGTCAATAAAATCAATCAATAAGGAGCGAATTTTCCTATGGTAGAAATGAAATTAAAAGGCATCCACAAAAAATATGATAATGCCGACTTCTATTCCGTTACTGACTTTAACTTAGACATCGCAGACCGCGAATTCATCGTCTTCGTTGGTCCTTCTGGTTGTGGTAAGTCTACTACATTACGTATGATTGCCGGTTTGGAAGATATTTCTGAAGGGGAATTATGGATTGGCGACCGCCTCATGAACGACGTAGCGCCTAAAGACCGCGACATCGCCATGGTATTCCAAAACTACGCCCTCTACCCACACATGACTGTCTTCGACAACATGGCTTTCGGGTTGAAACTCCGTAAATATCCAAAAGAAGAAATCAAACAACGTGTAGAGAACGCAGCTGAAATCTTAGGCTTGTCTCAATACTTAGACCGCAAACCAGCTGCTTTGTCTGGTGGTCAACGTCAACGTGTTGCCTTGGGTCGTGCCATTGTCCGCGACGCTAAAGTCTTCCTCATGGACGAACCGCTCTCTAACTTGGATGCTAAACTCCGTGTACAAATGCGTGCTGAAATTGCTAAATTACACCAACGCTTGAACACCACTACCATCTACGTAACCCACGACCAAACCGAAGCTATGACCATGGCTAGCCGGATTGTCATCATGAAAGATGGGATTATCCAACAAATCGGTAGCCCACAAGAAGTTTACGATACTCCAAACAACGTCTTCGTTGCTGGCTTTATCGGCTCTCCTGCCATGAACTTCTTCAAAGTTAAATTCGAAAACGGCATGATTAGCAATGGCCACGACTTAACCTTAGAAGTAACAGATCCACAACGTCGTTACTTAGTAGAACGTGGTTACGAAGGCAAGGAAGTCATCTTCGGTATTCGTCCAGAAGACATTCAATCTGAACAAATCTTCTTAGACTCCTATCCAAAATCAGTAGTTCGTTCAGAAGTTGTCGTATCTGAATTATTAGGGGCAGAAACTATGCTTTACTCTAAAGTTGGGGACACTGAATTCATCGCTCGTGTGGATGCACGTGACTACCACAACCCAGGTGAAACCGTAGAACTCGGTTTCAACATGAACAGGCTCACTTCTTCGATCCAGAAACCGAATTAGTAATTCGCGAAGAAGCTTAAGCTTAACTCGTCTACCGCTCCGGCCCTCCTCATCTGAGGAGGGTTTTTGGCGTCTATCTAACGACAATTGCACCTCAAATCTGTGACAAGTCCCTAACATCCGTCATTTAGGGACCGGTATCAGTTGATTTTTGCCTGCCATCGTCCTAGAATAGAGCCATACAAATTGTAAAAGGAGGCTCGCACCATGCAAAACCAGACTTTAATGCAAGCTTTTGAATGGTATCTGCCGAGTGACCACCAGCACTGGAATCGACTTGCCCAACTAGCTCCAGAATTGGCTGCCAAGGGCATTCGGAAAATCTGGCTCCCGCCTGCCTTCAAAGGCACCAACAAAGACGACGTCGGCTATGGCGTCTATGACTTGTTCGACTTGGGAGAATTCGACCAGAAGGGGACCATCCCTACTAAATACGGAACTAAAGACGACTATCTCGCTCTGATTGAAACTTTAAAAGCTAATGGGATTGACCCCATCGCTGATATCGTCCTCAATCACAAGGCCGGCGCCGACCACAAGGAACGCTTTACGGTCATTGAGATGAATCCTAACAATCGTCAAGAAGCCATTTCTGAACCCTTCGAAATTGAGGGTTGGACTTGCTTCACCTTTGATGGTCGCCAGAAAGCCTACAATGATTTCACCTGGCACTGGTATCACTTTACAGGGACCGACTATGACGCTGGCCGTAACCGATCCGGTATTTATCTGATTCAAGGGGATAATAAGGGTTGGGCTGACGACACGCTCGTTGACGACGAGAACGGTAACTATGACTATCTTATGTATGATGACATCGACTTCAAGCATCCGGAAGTGGTCCAACATCTCTATGATTGGGCCCATTGGTTTATTGAAACAACCGGAGTTCGCGGCTTCCGCCTAGATGCCGTTAAACACATCGATTCCTTCTTCATGAAGAACTTTATCCGGGACTTAACCGAACACTATGGCGATGATTTCTATGTCTTCGGTGAATTCTGGAATGGCGACGAAGAAGCCAATAGCCAATATTTGGAGAAAACTGACTTTCACTATGACTTAGTAGACGTCAAGCTCCACCAGAACTTCTTCGATGCCGGTCAAGCTGGGGCAGACTACGACTTGAGTAAGATTTTCGACCAAACTCTCATGCAAAACTACCCAGAATCGGCGGTTACCTTCGTTGATAACCACGATACCCAACGGGGTCAAGCACTTGAATCGACCGTAGCAGAATGGTTCAAGCCTCTGGCTTATGCCATGATTCTCTTGCGCCAATCCGGTTTACCTTGTGTCTTCTATGGCGACTACATGGGTATCCAAGGGGACTTTGCCCAAGAATCCTTCCAGGAAGTCATCGATAAATTGCTCAACCTACGGCTTTACCATGCCTATGGTCAAGAAACTGACTATCTCGATGATCCTAACTGTATTGCTTGGACTCGGGCTGGTAATGAAGAAAATGATGGCCGGCCATTGGCAGTTATTCTCTCCAACAAAGACGATGCTAGCAAGCGCCTCTTCTTGGGTTCTGAATGGGCTGGCCGCACTTTCCGCGATGGCTTAGAACATCATGAAGCCAGCATCACCATCGAAGAAGACGGTTGGGCTGATTTCCCAGTTCATGGTGGCTCTGTCTCTGCTTGGATTTTAGCTGATTAAGCAATTAATAGTAGATAAATTTCCCATTATATCATATATGATATAATGGGAAAGCAAAAGGCTGAAACTTGAGTCTCAGCCTTATTTTTTATTGATAATTTACTTGATTTTCTGGGCGATAAGACAAGTTAGAAAACTTGTTATACTCTTTCTTAAAGAGTAAGTTGACGGTGTCCCGGGCCCCTGACCGGTTCTTAGCCAGAATAACTTCAATCGTGTTATCTGGCAAGGAATCGTCATGGTCTGGCTCGTCGCCCGGCTCGTCATGACGGTGATAATCGTGACGATAGAGGAAGGCCACGATATCCGCATCTTGCTCAATAGACCCGGATTCCCGGATATCACTTAAAATTGGCCGCTTGTTTTGCCGCTGTTCCAAGCCCCGTGAGAGCTGGGACAAGGCAATCACAGGCACATGCAATTCCTTGGCTAATTTTTTGAGTTGGCGTGAAATCTCAGAAACTTCTTGTTGGCGATTTTCACGGCCGTTTCCTTCAATCAATTGCAGGTAGTCGATGACAATCAAGCCCAAGTCAGGATTTTCCTGTTTGAGTCGGCGACATTTGGCCCGAATTTCGGAGACCTTAATCCCCGCTGAATCATCGATGAAAATCTTGGCATTCTTAAGGGTGTCGGTTGCAATAGTGAAGCTAGACCACTCATCTTCGGTTAGTTGACCCGTCTTCATGTTGGATGCAAAGATATTTCCCTCTGCGCAGACCATCCGATAGACTAAGTCAATCGCCCCCATTTCTAGGGAGAAGATGGCAACCGGCACCTTGGATTTAGTGGCAACGTTCTGGGCAATATTGAGGGCAAAGGCCGTCTTACCTACGGAAGGACGGGCGGCGATAATAATTAACTGATCGCCTTGGAAGCCTGAAGTCATCTTGTCCAAATCATGATAGCCCGTAGCTAGCCCCGTAATGTCGCGTTTCCTCAGAAAGCTTAACCACACGGTCATAGGCTTCCACTACTAGGTGGCGCATTTCTTTGGGCTTATTAACCTGGCTACCTTCCCCGATTGAGAGAATCAGCTTCTCACTGCGATCTACAATATTTTCAACGCTATCGGACTCATCATAGGCTTCTGAACTAATGGTTGTAGTGGCCGCAATCAGACGTCGTAAGGTCGATTTTTGTTTGACAATATTGGCATAGTACTCTACGTGTTCTGCCGTTGGCGTCGCTTCGATTAATTCCGCCAGATAACTAGCGCCTCCCGCATTTTCTAAGGCATCATAGGCTTCCAGTTGGTTGACCACCATGACGAAGTCCAAGGCCCCGTTGCGGTCAAATACCACATCAATGGCATTAAAAATCAATTGGTGGGATCGTTTATAGAAGTCATCTTCACTGATAATGGCTTGGACGGTCCCGATTTTACGTGGATCTAGGAATAAAGCACCTAGCACCGCACGTTCAGCTTCAATATTATGAGGCATTATTCGCTGCTCATTAAGATTTAATTCTGTCACTAGGTTCCCTTCTTTCTACTCATATGTAGTTTACTAAATGTCTTAGCCCTTTTCAAGTAGGGTGATATACCCTTGCAAAATCCCCTTAAATTCTATATAATACAGATGAATTAATAGTAGCAGTCAAAGTGCTTACTACCCCAACTGGCCATATCCAAGGGGGTAGTCTAGGCACTTTTTTTGTGACAAGAGAAAGGAGCCCGCCATGTACACCCAAGATACCATTGTCGCCATCTCAACTGCCCTAGGCGAGGGCGCTATCGGCCTAGTCCGCCTATCTGGACCAGAAGCCATCGCCATCGCCAACCGGCTCTTTCCAGAAAAGGACCTCAGCCAAGTGGCTAGTCACACCATTCACTATGGCCATATCCAAGATCCCCAGTCAGGCCAAGTCTTGGATGAAGTCATAACCAGCGTCATGAAAGCCCCACGTTCTTATACGACAGAAGATGTCGTCGAAATCAACGGCCACGGCGGGATTGTTGCCATCCAATCCATCCTCAATGCTTGCTTAGCCCAAGGAGCTCGCCTGGCTGAAGCCGGGGAATTTACCCAGCGCGCCTTCCTCAATGGCCGGATTGACCTATCTCAGGCTGAAGCCATCATGGATTTAATCAGCGCCAAGACTAGTCGTGCCAAAGATGCAGCTATGAGCCAGCTTCAAGGTAGCCTCAAACACAAAATTCGTCAGCTACGAGACACCATGCTCAATACCTTGGCTCAAGTCGAAGTCACCATCGATTATCCAGAATACGATGATGTTGAGGAACTTTCTCTCCAGCAACTGGCCTCTACAGCAGAGCTAGTTCAAAGCGAAGTCCGCGCGATTTTGCGCCAGGCCACCCAAGGCAAGCTTTTCCGTGAAGGAATTAAAACGGCCATTATTGGGCGCCCTAATGTTGGTAAATCCAGTCTTCTTAATTACTTAATTGGCGAAGATAAAGCCATTGTCACCGATATTGCAGGCACCACTCGTGACACCATCGAAGAATATATTTCTATTAAAGGTGTCCCCCTCCATATTATCGATACGGCCGGCATTCGCCACACCGATGAAGTAGTCGAGCAAATCGGGGTAGAAAAGAGCCGCGCCATGATCGAATCGGCAGACCTGATTCTCCTTATTTTGAATCAGGCCCAAGCCCTAGATCCAATGGATTTAGAACTTTTAGAGCTGACACAAAATAAGGCCCGCATCATCCTCCTAAATAAGCAAGATTTACCTAACCAATGGACCATTGAAGACTTAGCAAGTTATCTGCAAGATGATTCGGATATTATTAAAACCTCTGTCCTAACTGAGGACGGCTTAACTGCCCTTGAAGATGCTATTTCGGCACGCTTCTTATCCGGTAATCTCCAGTCTACCGACCTCAACTATCTCTTGAACAGTCGCCACACCCATCTGCTCAATCAAGCCCTAGCTAGTTTAGACGAGGTCATCCAGTCTTGTGCCATGAGCCTACCAGTGGATCTCATTCAGATTGACTATACCCGCGCCTGGGATGCCCTGGGCGAAATCACAGGTGACAGTGTCCAAGATGAGCTCTTAACCAAGCTTTTCAGCCAATTCTGCTTAGGTAAATAAGGGGGATACACCATGCCAAAACTAGCCACCATCTGTTATATCGACAATGGCCATTCTCTGCTATTGCTCCACCGCAACAAGAAACCCAATGACGTCCATGAAGGCAAATGGATTGGTGTCGGCGGTAAATTAGAAGCTGGCGAAAGCCCAGAGGAATGTGTCATTCGCGAAGCCAAAGAAGAAACGGGCCTGACCCTGCATCAGCCACAATTAGTGGGCATTATCGTCTTCCCTGAATTTACGCCTGGCCATGACTGGTACACTTATGTCTTTCGGGCCCGTCATTTTGAGGGCCAAGTCATTGACTGCAATGAAGGTACCCTAGAGTGGGTACCCTACGACCAAGTCCTTAGTCGACCTAGTTGGGAAGGGGATCATATTTTCTTAACTTGGATTTTAGAGCAGAAACCCTTCTTTTCAGCCAAATTCAGCTATTCCCCTGATAATCGACTACTTGATCACGACGTTATTTTTTACACTCATCCATAAACCACAAAGGAGTCAAAACCATGCAAGAATTCTCTGCTGGCCACTATCAAGTCATTGTTGTCGGCGCTGGCCATGCCGGTTCAGAAGCCGCACTGGCAGCAGCTCGTATGGGCTGTCGCACCCTGCTCTTAACCATTAGCTTAGAAATGGTAGCCTTTATGCCCTGTAACCCTTCTGTAGGAGGGCCTGCCAAGGGTGTTGTCGTTCGCGAAATCGATGCCCTCGGTGGCGAAATGGGCCGCAATATTGATAAGACCTACATCCAAATGCGCATGCTCAACACTGGGAAGGGACCAGCCGTCCAAGCCTTACGTGCCCAAGCGGATAAACATGCCTATGCGACCGCTATGAAACAAACCATTGAAGCCTGCCTAACCTAGACCTCAAACAAGGCCTAGTTGACCGCCTAGTAGTAGAAGAAGGGCAAGTTCGTGGCGTTGTCACTTCGACTGGCGCCCGCTATAGTGCGGATGCCGTTGTCCTAACTGCTGGTACCTCTTCACGCGGTCAAATCATTATTGGTGAGCTCAAGTATTCATCTGGTCCCAACAATACCCTCCCATCCCAGAAACTCTCTGAACACCTTTTGGAACTGGGCTTTGAGTTAGCCCGTTTCAAAACTGGGACACCTATGCGTATCCACAAATCTAGCATTAACTATGAGGCCATGGAGATTCAACCTGGTGATAGCCAACCCAACCATTTTTCCTTCCTAACGCCAGATGCTGACTACCGACCTGACTTCGTCCCTTGTTGGCTGACCCATACCAGCCAAGATACCCATGAAGTTATCAAGGCTAACCTGCATCGCGCGCCTATGTTTACCGGCATCGTGGAAGGGGGTAGGGGCACGTTATTGTCCTTCTATCGAAGACAAGATTGTGCGCTTCAGCGATAAGCCCCGCCATCAAATTTTCGTTGAACCAGAAGGTCTAACGACTGATGAGATGTATATTCAAGGCCTATCCACCTCTATGCCTGAAGATGTGCAACTTCAGATGCTACATTCCGTAGCGGGCCTAGAAAATGCCAAACTCATGCGACCAGGCTACGCCATTGAATACGACGTGGTCATCCCGCATCAATTGCGTGCTAGCTTAGAAACCAAATTAGTACGTGGCCTCTATACAGCTGGCCAAATGAACGGGACTAGCGGCTACGAAGAAGCGGCCGGCCAAGGCCTTATTGCTGGCATTAACGCAGCTCGTCAAGTCCAAGGGCAAGACCCACTCATCATCAAACGGAGTGACGGCTATATTGGCGTCATGATTGACGACTTAGTTACTAAAGGAACCACAGAGCCTTATCGTCTCTTAACTTCCCGGGCAGAGTATCGTCTCTTGCTACGCCACGATAATGCTGATTTGCGTCTGACGGAAATTGGCCACCAAATTGGCTTGGTCGATGACCAACGCTATGAAGCCTATCTAGCTAAGAAAGCTCTGGTTGACGCTGAAATCAAACGATTGAAGAAAATCACCTTGACGCCCTAAGACGCCCGGCCTTCAGGAACTCTTTGAGCGTGTAGGCTCTTCGTCCCTCTTAGACGGAATCAGCGCCTTCAATCTGCTCAAGCGACCAGAGATTCGCTACTTAGATTTAGTGACGCTTATTCCTCGGCCAGAGGGCCTATTGGAACGCCAAGAAGCTGAACAAGTTGAAATTCAAATCAAGTATGAAGGCTATATCCAAAAAGGCCATCGAAAAAAAGTCGAAAAAAAGTCAAAGCCATGGAAGAAAAAAACGCATTCCTGAAGATATTGACTACGACGCTATCTTGAATTTGGCTAACGAAGCACGTGACCGACTGAAATTAATTCAGCCGACTACCTTAGCACAAGCTAGCCGGGTCAGCGGCGTTAATCCTGCTGACATTGCCATCTTGTCAGTCTACATCCAACAAGGCAAGATTGCCCGCCTACAAAATCGTCAGTCCCAAGACTAAACGAAAAGCCCCTTTCAGGGGCTTTTCTTCTATATAATAGAGTAAAGAGACAGGGCATCAACCCTGTCTCATTATTTAATTGAGTGTCTACGACGTGCGAATTCTTGGAAGTGGAACTTCTCTAGTCGCGTGTGGGAAATACTGTATTGGAAGAAGGTAGTATCTTCTAAGTAAACAAAGCTGTCTGTCTTAATGACATAGTCCATAGGTGTTAACTTCATGAGTTCCAAGCCTAGCTCCGAAACAATCTCAGCCCGCATATCCTTGGTAGCATAGCTAATATCTAAGTCTAACTGACCTTCTAGGTACTCATAGACGGAGTTTTTAGCCACACGGCTTGGGATAGATGGCACCACGCTGCAACGGAACCAGTCTTCATCAATAATCATGACTTCGCCAGCGATAATCCGCGTACGCAATAAGTAAATAAAGCGTTCATTCTCAGTCACGCCTTCTTTACCAATAAGAAAGTCTGGCGCCTTCACGATTTCATTACGGATTACCCGGGTTTCAGCTTTCATATTTTGATCAGCTTGTAACTCTTTGAAACTGACCAAACCCGAAAATGGAAAGACAAAACGGTTAAAGTCTAAAACGGTAGAACCACGACCTTGTTTCTTATGAATAAAGCCATTTTCCAATAGGAGTTTTTGTGCTTTACGGATAGTTTCACGGGATACATCATAGGTTTCTGCTAGTTCATGTTCTGTAGGGATTAGTTCACCAATGGGGTAGGTCCCATTTTCAATTTTTGCTTGATGTCTAGATAGACTCTTTCAAATTTATTCATTTTTACACCTCGATACGTATTCTAGCATAATCTGTTACTTTGTGAAAGAGTTTATCCAGTTTTTTTTCGCATTTTTTTAAGGATTTGTCCCTAACCAGTTCGGATTTACTTCCCAAATACCATTATCAGGCATTGGCAAGGTATCTGGCGTTAAAATAAGTCCGCCTACAGTCAGCTTGACCTGTTTGACCCCATAATAATCAGCGATTGTTTGGACAATAGCCGGTAAAACAGCCGTTTCTCGTGCTGTATGCTGATTCATGGCTGCCACGATACCAGGAGTGAAGTCTACGAGGGCAGTTTGCGATTCAATTTTTATATCTTTGACTTCAACAGATGAATTAATCCATCCTTCTTTGCGGAACAATTCTGTAAAAGTTTTACCTGGATTCTGATTAGTCTGCCAAGTTAAGTGCCCCGTCCCCTTAGTCAAAATTGGATTCATCTGATTACTTGGCTTGGCTATATTGATAGGTTGCGTGATGCTAACCTGATGCTGGTTAGCCTTAAGTGTGAGCGTAATATTTTCCCCACCACTATTGATGGCTTTCTGACTAGACATAATCAAACCTTGATTCTTGGCATAGTAGGTATGTAACTCTTGATCAGATTGAAAGGTCGTTACCTCAATAACATCTTCATAATTGCTAGAACCTATTGTGGCTGATTGGTAGAGATTAGTAATAGTGGAACGACTTCCTTGGCTATCTTGCCACATCGTTCCCACTTGAAGGGGAGCCATCAAATAAGGGATACGGTGGGTGTGACTAATTTGTTCTAGATGGTTGCTAGTATCCAAAGTATCCTGGGCTTGCCAAGATATCTGCCAGCCTTCCTTGGTTAGCTGATAAACTGACACGTTGGCCCGACCATTAGGTAAGAGGGTCCGCACTTGCCATAGTTGACGGTTAGTGTCTACATAATCTGTGTACACTATTTGTAAACCATCACGCGTATCAAACTCTTTAAGTTGATTGATACCATTAGGCGCATAATGACTTATCTCATATTGTGTTCCATCCGGTGCTTTGTGCCATGATGACGTGTCGAATTCTCCTGTGTTCTCTGCAACAGTAGAGCTAGTTTCAGACGATTCGTTCGTTGCTGTCCCTTGGCGGTCAGCAGCTTTCTTGTCTATTGATGCCTGAACATCTGGACTAATGTGAATCATAGGTTCTTGCTTGCAAGCACTTAATAGCAATACAAATCCAACAAGAAGAATCCCTCTTTTCATGCTGCTGCCCCTTTCTTTATGTTTTTCTCTAGCATATTCGTCTTATTTTACCATGCTAGAAAGGATTTTACCATTCTTCATTTCTATCTAATACCACCTGGCAGATAAAAAGGACAAATCCCTGGGAATTTGTCCTTTAACACTTAGCTTATTCTGTTTCAAATAAGAAAGCAACAGCTTCATAAGCTCCTAAAGTCAATCTATCAGCATATTGGACTGGTCCATTGCCAATCAACTTAGTCGCTGTTCGACCACGAAAGGCCTGAGGTAATTCAATTTCTACATTTCCGTCATAAAAATGTCCTAGAACTAGTAATTGTTGACCCTCATACTCTCTTACAAAGCCCATAATACTAGGGTGATCCAAGAATAAACCGCTGTAAGTCCCATCTGAAATCACATCATAGTCCTTGCGCAAGCGAATGAGCTCTTGATAATAGGTATAAATCTTACCTTCCGCCAATTCCTTCTCAACATTAATAGTGGGATAGTTAGATGCAACTTCTAGCCATGGCGTAGCCTTGGTAAAGCCTGCATGGGTTGTCCCATCCCATTGCATAGGTGTGCGACTGTTGTCGCGGGATTTAGCCTGAATGATGGTCATGGCTTTTTCATGGGAATAACCCTTATCCCTCATGATTTGATAGTTATTGTGCGTCTCCACATCATTGTATTGAGCCAATTCTTGGTAGCCTGGGTTAGTCATGCCAATTTCTTCACCTTGGTAGATATAAGGCGTCCCACGCAATAAATGGGTGACTGTTGCAAGCAAGGTTTGGGTTTGATAAGGATAATTTACCACATCTCCAAAACGGTTGTTCGACCGAGGTTGGTCATGATTATTGAAGAAGAGGGCATTCCATCCCTGTCCGTCAGACATGCCTGTCTGCCACTCATCTAAATGCGTTTAAGCTCTAAGAAATCAAAAGCTGGATTGGACCATTTTTCCCCATTCTCATAGTCAACCTTTAGATGATGGAAGGAGAAAATCATAGAGAGTTCTTGATCTTTAGGGTTAGTATAGCTAATCCCATTTTCGATTGTAGTAGAAGACATCTCCCCAACTGTGACGATTTCTTGATCCTGCCCAAAAGTAGCTTGGTTCAATTCCCGAATCCAAGTATGCACAATGGGCGTATCTGTATAGAGGGACTTCTCCTGACTAGAGCCGGGAGCTTTGCTATCAACCAAATCTTCCGATTTACCGATGACATTGAGAACATCGAAACGAAAACCTTTGACCCCTTTTTGACGCCAGAAATTCACCACTTGGTGGAGTTCTTGCCGAACCTGAGGATTGTGCCAATCTAAATCTGCCTGTGTCACATCATAAAGATGTAAATAAAATAAGTCGCTGTCACCAAAACGCTCCCAGGCAGGTCCGCCAAACTTAGATTCCCAGTTGGTTGGTAAACTACCATCAGCCTTAGCGGGTCTTAAATAGAAGTAAGCTTGATACTTAGGGTCCCCTGCCAAGGCTTTTTTGAACCAATCATGTTCTGTCGAAACATGATTCAAGACCATGTCTAGCATGAGCCCAATACCGCGTTTGTAAGCTTCAGCCACTAATTCTTCAAAATCTGCCATAGTCCCAAAAGCTGGGTCAATGGCACAATAATTCGAAATATCATAGCCATTATCATGTTGTGGGGAAGGGTAAAAAGGGTTCAACCATATTAAATCAATACCTAAACCCGCTAAATAGTCTAGTTTTTCGATAATACCACGTAGGTCCCCCATCCCATTCCCTGTCGTATCTTTGAAAGATTTAGGATAGAGTTGATAGACAACCTTTTTCGATAAACGCATAAGAACCTCCTTTCAAAAGGGCTAAGATAATTATCCTAGCCCCATAGCCTCTACTTTTACTTGTTAAAGAATGGAATATCAAAGTCAAGAGCCTTGTTTTCCAAAAACTTGAATTGACGATTGAAGAAGAGTGTTACAACAAATGGGACCACTAAAGCGACTGCCATGCAGACAAAGAACATAGCCATAGATCCCGGTTGAATTGCGAGGAATCCTGGTAGACCGCCAACTCCAATGGCGTTAGATGTGACCTTATAAGTTGTCGCAATCAAACCCGCAATACTAGAGCCAATCATACCGGCAAGAAATGGATAGAGATACTTCAGATTAACCCCAAAGAGGGCTGGCTCAGTAACTCCTAAGTAACATGAAATAGTAGACGGCACTGTAATTTGGTTTTGCTCTTCGTCCTTACGTGTCAACCACCAGACAGCTAAAACAGCGGAACCTTGGGCAATGTTAGAGAGGGCAATCATTGGCCAGAGACCTGTCCCATTGAAACGAGCGATGAGTTCTGAGTCAATCGCGTTAGTCATGTGATGAAGACCGGTGATAACAAGCGGCGCATAGAAGGCACCAAAAATAGCACCAAAGAGCCAAGAGAAAGTGCCGGTCAAACCTGCTCTAACAACCTGTGAAATCCAGTCACCAATTGTCCAACCAATTGGACCTAAAACTGTATGAGCCAAGATTACTGCAGGAACTAGGGCTAAGAATGGCACTAGAATCATGGACAGAACTTCAGGCACCACTTTACGCCAGAAGATTTCAAGATAAGATAGAGCCAAACCTGCTAAAATAGCCGGAATTACTTGAGCTTGATAACCAATAGCATTAAGTTTAAAGAATCCAAAGTCCCAGAATTTAAGTGTATGGTCTTTTGATGCCTGAACATAATCGTAAGCACTAGTTAACAGTTTTGGTGATACAAGGGTAATCCCAAGGACAATCCCCAGAATTTGAGTTGTCCCCATCTTACGTGTAACCGACCAGACAATTCCTACCGGTAAGAAGTGGAAGATTGCTTCACCCGGTAACCATAAAAAGTCATTAACCCCACTCCAAAACTTGGAAACATTGACAATTGTGTTATAGAGTATAGTGCCATCTGGATTAAATTGTGCTTGTCCATGCACAAATTTCTGTCCTAAAAATTCAAGTGGCACATTTCCTAGGATGTTACGAAAACCTAAAATCAAGCCACCTACGATAATGGCTGGAATAATTGGGGCGAAGATCTCTGCCATAGTGGTCATAGCTTGCTGTAAGAGACTTTGGTTCTTCTTAGCAGCAGCCTTGACTTGATCCTTACTAGCCTCACCTACACCAGAGACCGCTTGGAATTCTTTGTAGAATTCAGAGACCGCATTACCAATAATGACCTGGAATTGGCCCGCTTGAGTAAAGCTACCTTTGACAGATGGTAGCGCCTCGATTGCTTTAACATCTGCCTGACTAGGGTCGACCAAGGCAAAACGCATCCGTGTTGCACAGTGGGTCACTGCTGAGATGTTTTCCTTGCCACCAATTAAGGACAATAATTGCGTCGCATCTTGTTTGAAGTTTGACATCCTTTTTCCTCCTTTTAAACTTGTCTGTACAAATTTATAATTTCATTGTATCACTTATCACAGTGAATGCAAGCCTTTTTTGTAAGAGTTTTCTTATTGTGAAAACATACTTCCATAATAAATCAGCTGTAACTGACTTATGCGTCAATTACAGCTGATTTTACTTTGTTATTTTCATTTAGTTCTCATACTCAACCACTAAATATCGGTTAGGTTCAACCCCTTCAGAGTGGGTCTTAACATGTTCGATTTGACTGAGATGAGAGTGAATTTGCTTACGCTCGAAAGCTGGTAGAGGATCTAAGATTACTGCTTGCTTAGTCTTAAGGACTTGGCGTGCCGTACGATCCGCAATACTTTCTAAGATGCCTGCGCGACGGTCGCGGTAGTCACCCACATTAAGCAGAACTGCTACGCGACGGTGATGTCCGCGATGAACCATCACTTGAGACAAGGATTGCAAGGCATCAATGATTTTACCATGTTTCCCGATAATTAAACCAGATTTGTCTGTTTCAATATTGAAATGTACTTCGCGAGAACTTGCTTCTACACTAACCTTTGCTTCAGCGCCAAAAGCCTTAATGACATCTTCAAGGTAACGTGCCACTGCTTCGAGGCTAACTGAACCTTCGGCTTTTTCTTCGGACTCAACCACTTCTTCTGTTTCTTCCACAAGAACAGTTTCTTCAACAAGTGGACTCACTTCTTGGCTTGGCACAACTGGCTCCGCGACTACTTGACTTTCAAGAGCTACAGCTGCTGTCACTTCTTCAACTTCTGTGGTTTCTTCAGCTAAGTCGTTGAGCGAGATTTAGTTTTGGCACTAATTTCAACAATGGCATCTTGTTTACCAAAGCCGAAGAGACCCTTCTTACCTTCATTAATGACAGTTACCACTGCTTGATCTTCAGTGATATTAAGTTTTGATAAGCCGATTTTGACTGCTTGTTCCACGCTAGGTGCTTTAATCGTAACACTGTTATCTAACATAAAAGAACGCTCCTTTACTTATACTAACTATTTAACCTTCTTCAGCGCTTTACGTAAACGACGCTGACGGGCTTTTTCTTCTTGGCGTTTTGCTTCTCTTTGGGCAATAATCTTGTATGGATTATAGAAGATAAAGGTTTGGACAACCCGTACCGCATTGGATACCACCCAGTAGAGGGTAACCGCTGCTGGGAAGTTGAAGGATACCAAGAGAATCATGGCAGGTGCCACATAAGTCATGGCTTTGCTGGCGCCATTTTGGATAGGATTAGCCTTAACTGTTAGGTATGAGCTATACCAAGTTAATACTGCGGCCAAAATTGGTAAGATGAAGTAAGGGTCTGCCTTACCCAAGGCTAGCCAGAGGAAGTGGCCATCCCGTAAAACTTCAGTTCGAGCAATTACCTGATAGAGGGCGAACATGACTGGCAATTGAATGAGAAGCGGTAAACATCCTGCAAATTGGTTAACACCGCGTTCCTTCATCAAATCCTGTTGAGCCTGCTGGAGGGCTTCCATGGACGCACGATCTCGGTTAGGGAATTGTTTTTTCAGTTCTTCAATTTCAGGTTGGATTTCAGCCATTTGGAATTGCGAATCCATCTGCATCTTGGTCAGAGGAGTTAGCGCAACCAAAATAATAATGGTAAAGAGAATAATACCTAAGCCGTAACTGCCTCCCAGTAAATTGGATAACCAAATAATGAATTGAGAGAGGGGGTAGATGATGTAGCCATCCCAGACACCACTACTGTTGGCGTCGACATTTGATGTGGCACCGCAACCCGCTAAGAAGATTGGCAAGGCCAAAAGCATGGCTGCTTTCATCCATCGCGATAAATTTTTCATTGAAACCTCCTATGAATGGGATGATAATAACTTTGCAACGGTCATGACATGACGCAAGGATTGACGCACCGTAGCCTGATCCTTGTCTTTAATATCAGGTCGAGCAATGAGAAGATAATCATAGTCGTGGGGGATCTCATGCTCTAAATCCTGCAAGGATTGACGGAGATAACGTTTGACCTTATTGCGCATGACAGCATTCCCGATACGTTTTCCAACCGATAATCCGACGCGAAAATGTGCTTGTTCAGGTTTCGGATAGACATAAAGCACTAACTGCCGGTTGGCGTAAGTCTGGGCATGGTGATAGACATGTTGAAATTCACGTTCTTTCTTGATTCGATAAGCTTTCTTCATGGTCTCTCCTTATTCTGCCTCAGGTGCAAGTATTTCCCTACTATTATACCGTATTTTGCAAGCTTTTACATCTATAATTGTGTTTTGGAGCGGTTTTTCTTGTCATCTTTCGTAAGCTTATGGCTATTTACTTAAGTTTATAAAACGTAATGGTTGCTTTTTATGTCCTCATCCTTTATACTATAAAAAGTAACCATTACTTTTATAAAGGAGAAGCATATGAAACGTACTTTATTTTTATTACTGAGCCTCTTTGCACTAGCAGTGAGCCCCGTCTCTGTTTTTGCCCACGGTAACCATTCCCACCATGAAGTAAAACCGCATCAAAAAGGGGTTTTTGAAGACAGTCAAGTCTCTGACCGAACCTTAAGCGACTACAGCGGTGATTGGCAATCTGTCTATCCTTATATGGAAAGCGGAGAATTAGACATGGTTATGCGCTACAAGTCTAAGGCAGAAGGCGCAACCAAGACTTTCGAAGAATATAAGGAATACTACCTAGCGGGTTACAAGACAGATGTCACTCGAATCGTGATTGACGGCGATAGTGGCAAAATTACCTTCTATAAAGGTGACCAAGCTAGCACGGCAACCTACCGCTACGATGGCTATAAGATTCTAACCTATAAATCCGGTAAGAAAGGTGTCCGCTACCTCTTCACAGCCGAAGGTGACAGCCAAGGAGCACCTAAACACATTCAATTCTCTGACCATGAGATTGGGCCTACCAAAGCCGAACACTTCCATATCTTTGCTGGTGACCAAGACCACGAAAAATTATTGGAAGAAATGGAAAATTGGCCAACCTACTACCCAAGCGATCTTGATGTCTATGAAATCATCGATGAAATGATTGCCCACCATTAATATTATAAAACTAGGCTACGAGATTAATAAATCTCGTAGCCTAGTTTATTTTTTAAGTTAGTTGAAGAACTCCATCAAGCTGTTGAAGGATTTCTGGATGTAAGTGATGTGTAACCATGATAAGCGTTTTATGTTTTTGTTGGATAAGTAAATTTTCTATTTTTAGCATAGTTTCTTGGTCTAATCCAGATGTACTTTCATCCAATAAAAGAATAGGTTTATCATGTAAAAGGGCACGGGCAATAGAAAGTCGTTGGAGTTGTCCGCCAGATAATAGACTGCCTTTGTCACCTATCTTTGTATTTAATCCGTCTGGAAGCTGAGTGATTACTTGTTTTAAATCAAGAGCCTCTAAAATTTTATATATGTAGTCGACCGATAATTCTTCTCCAAAAGTCAAATTTTCTAAAATAGTACCCTCAATTTGGCTATCGTGCTGATTAATATAAATCATATTTTCATAAAGTGAATCATAATCTACATCTAAATACTATTTTTTCCATAGCGTATAGTCCCTTGATAGTGTCTATTTTTACCTGCTAATAGATTCAACAAAGTAGATTTACCTGAACCACTATTTCCAGTTATGGCGTATTTTCCTCCTATCTTAAACCGATATAATAAACCAGTAAATAATGGATTCTCTTGATAGGCAAAACTAATATTTTCTAGGCTTAATTCGTCTATAGGTGTTAGATTTTGAGAAATATAATGAGCTGGTTCTAATGCCTCAAATTTATCGAAAATAGGCTTGCTACTCTTGATAATGGCAAGATACTGGCTAATGTTACTTACTGTATTAAAAATATCACCCGCTAAAGAAGCAGTTGCCGATAAAGAACCAATTGTAACGATTTGTTGAACTGCTAAATAACCAGTCAAAGCATAAAGAGAGAACTGACTCAATATATTTCCTAGACCGCTTATAACAGTAACCCAACCAATCTCTTTCTGATAATTATTTTTTTCTTGAGCTAGATGATCTGATGCCTGTTCTGTCTTCTTGATAATATAAGAAAACTTCCGATAAGAAAAAATTGTATCATAGGCCATTAAATAGTTGCCAATCTTCTGTATGAATTCCTCATTTGCTTGAGCCACTTGACGAGTGGTACGCTCCATCCTTCCGGAAAATAATTTGGGGATAAAAAGTAACACAAGAACTAGACTCGCCGTTAAAGCAATTAATGACCAATGCATAGTTAGGAGAGCAATTCCAGATGTAATGGCATTAATAATTCCTCCTATCAAGGCATACAGGGGAACCAAAGACTGTTTTTCGATTAAGTCCATATCATTGGTGAACCAAGAAACATATGATTGAGATTCCTTAGACTTGAAATCTTCATAGCTAATTTGGCTAATTTTTTTCAGTACTTTAACCCGTAGAAAGGTTGTTTGCTGCTGAATTAATTTGCTCTGATATCTTATTTTTAAGTAAGTCATTCCTAGCATTATCAAATAGGCCATCAATAAATAGCCCATCGTCTGCAAAAAATTGATAAGATTTAAGCTAATAAGCGCATCTAAAATAAAAATTTGCATCAAGCTAGTCGCCGTTAGCGCGAGCGCATTACCTAACAAGATGACTAGCATTAGGAGATTTTCCTTCCAAAAATGTTTGATGAGCTGTTTCATTTATATTCCCTACTTTCTCTTTATGTCAAATTTCTATTTTGTTTCACATTTACATTATTAATTCTATCGCTTAAACTATAATCATAGATAAAAATGTCGTATACGACATAAAGGGGAATTACAGATGGAAATTGGTGAAGCTCTATATTATTATCGTAAAAAATTAGGCCTAACAATGGAAGAAATGTCCGTCGGTATCGTGACTCCTTCGTTTTACTCGAAGGTAGAAAAAGGTATCCACCGTATTTCAGCTGAAGATTTATTTAATATTCTTAATACACATGGCATTGATATCACGAAATTTGTAAGATCTGTTAATATTTCAAGCGATTCACTTGGTTTTGATCGTGCGCAGCATCAAATTCTTCAATACTATACACGCTATCAAAGTCAAAATCTAATTCAGTTGAAAAGTCAATTTCAAGGTGATAATAGTCTTAATCAACTTGAAAAAGATTTACTTACGGCAATTGTTGATGTTTATCTGGCCGACTTAAACGATGATATATCCATGGTTGCAGAAAATACCAAACATTTTCTGCAAGATAAGCTTTTCAACGCTGAAAACTGGGATAGCTATAAATTATCTTTATATACTAATATTATGGATTTATATGACCTAGAAGCTAACCGTCAAATGATTTTTTCTATACTTCGAAAAAATCTTGATGCTTATACAAGTAAACAACGAATGATGATATTAGCAATTCTAAACAATTTAATTTATACTTGTATCAGAGAGAATGAAGATGAATTAGCTCGCTACTGTCTAACAATCATAAATAAAGAAGTTACTTTATACGAAAATCTTCCAGAAAAAATACATGCGCTATTTTACCAAGAACTATTAGCCTATCGAGCTACTCCACACTCTTTACATGTAGATAAAATTGAACGCATCATTGATTCTCTTAGTCTATATGGGCTCGAGGAGACTAGTCATCAATTTCGGAAATTCTATGAAGAAAATAAAAGCTGTGAATGATAGCATTCACAGCTTTTATTCATTACCCAATTTCTAATTCTAACTTCACTCGAATCTTCACTGTGGTTTCCTCCTTCCAATCTATTAGGTGAGACTAGAAATCACAATGAATAGATAAGTGATTTTTAAATTCGATCACCTTGATATGACACTAGTATATCCTCCACATGGTTGATATTTTAAAATACGGCTAATTCGAATAATAATTGCCGAATACGAAAAAACCTTATTCCCAAGTAAATCGATAGGAATAAGGTTTTTATATATTATTTATTTAACCCAAGTCACTAATTGATACAGTGTTGGAAGAAATGGAAAATTGGCCAACCTACTACCCAAGCGATCTTGATGTCTATGAAATCATCGATGAAATGATTGCTCACCATTAATTTAAAAAGCCAGACCAAAGGAGAAATATCTCTTTGGTCTGGCTTTTTACTTAAGTTAAGTAACTCAGAATTATTTAAATATAGCGCCGGACTCTTTTCATGTAGTCCTTGTAGCTTTTTCCAAACTTTGCTAGACACCATCTTTCTTCAGAGAGAATAATCCAATGTGCCGAAATCTGGAATATTAAGACTATTATCAACATTGGCACAGACTGTGTTAAGAAAGACATTCCTAAGAAACAAATAAAATAGGCCACATACATCGGATTTCTTGAAAATTTATAAATACCGTTAATATTTAACCCATTAATATCTGGCAATGCGAAGCATACAAGAGAAATTGCACATAATAGGATACCTACTATAAAAAAGACAGTTCCGCAATAAAATAAAAGTGAATCATCAATTTTTACTGATGAGACTATTAAGCATATGAACAATCCAATATTGGATATCTGATAAATGTAATATGCTATTTTTTCTGATTTTTGTAGTGGAGCAAAATATGCAGCTCGCTGTATCGCTCCTCTCTTTATGATTGCTAATAACCCGAATCTTACTATTAAGAATAGCAACAAAAGCCAAATCCCAGCCATTATAATCTCTCCTCAAAAGTTCATCATTTATTTAACCCAAGTCACTAATTGATCTAGTGGCTGACGAGTTTTTTGAGGGACTGACCCAAGTCCATAGCCGAAAGCCACCATGACAGAGACACCCCATTCACTAGGATTTAATAGACCGCGTTCAGTTAACAAATCAGTCACTGCTTGACGATTGAATCCTTCCATAGCCAGAGAATCAATACCTCGCAAGGCTGCAACTTGCATCATCTGAGATAGCGCTAGGTAAGACTGCTTGCTAGCCCAATCGAAGGTTGCCCGCTCAGTGCTCAATAAGTCGAAATCTTCCTTCTGGAAGGTCTCGAAGCGTTGTTGCTTAAATTCACAGAAGTCCTCAGGCAGTCTCTGAACTTCCCGCATCATATAGTCAATATAAGGCGCATCATAGCGTAAACTAGCTTGCGTGCGCGATAAAATGATGACAAAATGGCTAGCTGACGTTAAAGCTTTCTGAGCACCCAAGGCGATGGGAGCCAAGGCTTGCTTGAGTGACTCCGATTCAATGACTAAAAAGTGCCAAGGCTCAAAACCATAAGAACTAGGGGATAATTGGCCAGCTTCTAGAATCAAGTGGAAATCCTGGCCAGAAATCTTACGATTGGGATCATAGTCACGACAGGCATAACGTCGCTTAAGTAAATCTCGAATAGCTTCTGGGGTCATGATAGGGTCCTTTCTTTAGGTAGTTTGCTATATAAGAAGAAAGGCCGCTTCTGGTTCAGAAGCGGCCTGTTAAGGTCTCATAATTATTGAGCTAGACGTTTGCGTCCTTTTTGGCGGCGACGTTTAAGACGTTACGGCCGTTTTTAGTGCTCATACGTTTACGGAAACCATGCACTTTTTTACGTGTACGTTTCTTTGGTTGGTAAGTTCTCTTCATGCGATCCACCTCCTGCTGCATTCTTGTGTAGAGTACTAGATTAGTTTAATGAAGTTAGGGCTGAAAGTCAAGGATTTTTGTAACTTTTGCTAAACTTTCTCTGTCCTAAGTAGGCACTGAATCCGACTCGCTGTGCACAAATGTGTGGATAAGTATCATAACTTGTTCATAAGTCTTAACTATATCCACAAGCTATTTTGGATTTATCCACAAATTTTAAACTTATGCACATTTTAGCGACTTATGCACAGAAAGAAGTTGATAATTACCCTAAAAGCTTATATAATAAGGTTTGTATGACTTTCACTTATGCACACCTAACTGTGATTTTCCTCTCTAAATGGCCTTTATCCACACTTTCCATGCACCTGTGGATAAGTTTCCGTTCATATGTGGATAGAGAGACTTATCCACAGAAACTAGAGATAGCAATCCGATTATGCTATAATAGAAGTGATTGATTCTGCTTATGAAAGAGGTGACACCGTCAATGGAAGAGAAAGAGCTCTTTTGGCAAGAACTCCTAGAATATATACGCCACTATGGTGGTTTAGACGAAAAGACTTTTGAAGCTTTCGTTTCTAGTGCTGACATCATGGAATTAACAGAAAACTCCTTTAAACTGCGCGTTCCCAATAGTCTTATTCGGAACTTCTGGGAACAGGGGAAGCTTAAGAATGTCGTAGTAGATTTTTCCTTATCTACCTTTGGTCGTCAGTACCAAGCCAAATATGTGGTATCTCCTTCTAAGCAGCAGGTAAATACTCCAGTAGTCCAAACACCAGTCCATATTTCTCCCTTGGAGATGGAACCCAATGAACCGAGTTCTTATAGTCGCTCCCAATTAAATCCTAACTATACCTTCTCTAATTTGTCATCGGGGAGGCCAATAAAATGGCCCATGCAGCAGCCTTGACCGTCTGTGATGCGCCGGGAGAGACTTACAACCCTTACCTGATTTATGGGGGTGTAGGGCTAGGTAAAACCCACCTCATGCAGGCTATTGGGAACGAAATCCTTAGCCGCCAACCGCATGCTAAGATTAAGTATGCCACGACTGAATCCTTTACTAATGACTTTATAACCGCTTTAGAGAAAAATACAATCGAAGAATTCCGCCATATGTACCGGAAGATTGATGTGCTCTTGATTGATGATATTCAGTTTTTAAGTAATAAAAACAAGACGCGCGAAGAATTCTTCCATACCTTTAATGAGCTTTATAATCACGGCAAACAGATTGTGATGACCTGTGATCGTCTGCCAAGTTCCTTAAGTGGCTTAGAAGATCGACTGATTAGTCGCTTTGCTTGGGGCTTACAGATTGATATTACGCCGCCAGATTTTGAAACGCGGATTGCCATCTTACGTAAGAAAGCAAGTAATGAATTCTCGGCCGATACCCTGCAATATATCGCCAGCCACGTGAATACCAATATCCGGGAACTAGAAGGTGCCTTGACGCGGGTCACAGCCTATGCGACTATCCACAACCGCGAAATTACCACTAATTTAGCGGCCGAAGCCCTATCTAGTCTCCTCAATGGAACTCCAACTATGGGCGATAAGCTATCCATTGATGAGATTGTCACCCAGGTTGGACGCTACTATAATGTCGAAATAGATGAATTAAAGGGTAAGAAACGGACTAAGGAAATCGTTCATCCCCGTCAAGTTGCCATGTATCTCTGTCGTGAATTAACGGATGTCTCCTTCCCAAAAATTGGCGAAGCCTTCGGCAAGCGTAATCACACCACCATTATCCATGCCTATGAGAAAATCAATGACGAATTACAACATAATGCTCGACTCAAACAGGAGCTCAGTGAGCTCAAACAAAAACTAGGTCAGTAAGCTTGTTGATAAGTCTAAACACTTGTGGATAATTATGCACAGGGTTTTCCACATGTAAAAATCCCTTTATCTTCCCACTCAAGACAGTCTTCCACAGAATCCACAAGCCTTATGATGAAGAAGACTATATATATTTATCTTATTATATTTATGAATAAAAGGAGTCGACCCACCATGCATTTTTCGATTAACCGTGATTACTTCATTAATCAACTCAACCATGTTGCACGGGCTATTCCAGGTAAAGCAGCTATTCCTGTCTTAACTGGTATGAAATTAGAGCTTAAATCAGATCGATTGATTTTAACTGGTAGTGACGCTAGCATTTCCATTGAAAGTGTCATTGAAACAAGCCAAGAGGCAGCCCAACTTCAAGTTACTAGACCAGGTAGTATTGTCTTATCAGCACGCCTCTTCATTGATATTGTGCGCAAGCTACCCACTAATCAGGTAGAGATTGAAGTGCAAGACCACTATAATGTTCAATTAACATCAGGTAAAGCGGTCTTTACTATCCAAGGGGTCGACAGTAGCCAATACCCTGTCTTACCGGAAACAGATGAAGATAAGCCTGTCACCTTACCAGGTCTACTATTTAAGAAGTTAATCAACCAAACTATCTTCTCTGCCTCTAACCAAGAAAACCGTCCAATTTTAACCGGTTTGAACCTTTCTTTCCATGATGGTTACTTGACTGGGGTCGCAACTGATAGTCATCGCTTGAGTAAACGAGATATTCCAATTAAGGATCTCAATCCAAGTCTCAAGGGGCTTAATATTACCATTCCTAAGAAAACAGTGATTGAGTTGACTCGTATCTTAGATGACGAAACTAACGTGACTTTCTATGTTATGGCTCAGCAACTGGTTTTCCATTTTGATAATCTAGTCATTTACTCTCGTTTATTAGAAGGAACTTTCCCAGATACTAGCCGCTTAATTCCAACTACTTACAATACAGAATTAACCGTCAACACCCAATCCTTCAGCCAAGCTTTGGAGCGGGCAGCGCTCTTGGTCCATGTGGCTAAGTCTAATGTGGTTCAACTCAAATGAGTCAAGGCAGTGTGGCGCTTCTAGTACAAGGTATTTCAATTGGTCAGTCTACCGAAGAGTTAAGCTATGATAGCTTGGAAGGGGACGACTTAACCATTGCCTTCAACCCTGATTACATGCGTGATGCCGTCAAATCATTTGGTGATACCACCATTAAATTAGGCTTTATCTCAGGTGAACGGCCATTATTGCTCCGCGAAGATAAAGTTGAAGAAGGTCACAATGACTTGATTCAACTCTTAACGCCAATCCGTACTCACCACGCTTAAAATCTAAAACTAAAAAAAAGCGCCTTTTTAGGCGTTTTTTTATTTAGCTAACTATGGGGCTTATTTGCTAGAAAAATTGCTTAAATCGATAAAAAAGAGTATAATTAGAGGGTAAAGGTCTAAAATCAAGATAGGTTAAGGTGATAAAATGGCAAGACAAGAAATAAGCATTGAGTCAGATTTCATTACCCTAGGACAGGTACTGAAAAATGAAGGCATCATTGCAACAGGTGGCCAAGCCAAATGGTTTCTGTCAGAAGAAAAGGTCTTGGTAAATCAGGAGCAGGAAACACGCCGAGGTCGCAAGCTCTATCCAGGGGATCAGGTCACCATTCCGGCTTTGGATTTTGATGCCTTGATGGTTGCAGATGAAGCTTAAGACCTTAAAGTTAAGCCATTTTCGTAATTACCAAGGGGTTGAGCTTTGCCTAGGACCGGGTTTAACTATTCTGACAGGTGAAAATGCCCAGGGTAAGACTAACCTCTTAGAATCGATTTTTCTCTTGTCTTTGGCGAAGAGTCACCGAACGAATCATGACAGCGAAATGATTGAGTGGGACCAAGAACAAGCACGGATTGAAGCGGTTATTGAAACCAAGAACTATGAAATTCCCCTGGCTTTAACCTTGACCAAAAAAGGTAAGGTAGCTCAGGTTAATTATCTAGATCAATCGAAGCTTAGCCACTTTGTGGGGCAATTCAATACGGTGCTATTTGCGCCAGAAGATATGCAACTAATCAAGGGGGCACCTAATTTACGGCGTCGTTTCCTAGACATCGAGTTAGGTCAGGCCAATCCCATTTATCTTAATCACCTCTTAACTTACCAGCGTTTGCTTAAACAGCGCAATAGCTACCTCAAGCAGGAGGGACGAGGCAAGAAATTCGATCAAGTCTTCTTTGAAATTTTGACTGAGCAACTATGCCAAGAGGGTGCTCATTTGATTCAATATCGCATGGAATTTCTTGAAAAATTAGGGCAAATCGCTAGTCCTATCCATCAGAATCTATCCAATGGTCGTGACCAGTTGCATCTTGAATATGTCAATGGTAGCCAAGTATATCAGCCTTTAACTTTAGAGGAAAGAATCAAGCAACTGCTCGATCAAGCTAGCACTTATGCCAGTCGTGAGCGTGATCAAGGAACGACCTTGTTTGGACCTCACCGCGATGATTTTATGACCTATGTAAATGATAAAAAAGCCCAATTCTTCGGGTCTCAGGGTCAGCAACGTACCATTGTCTTGAGTTTAAAACTGGCTGAAATTGAGCTCATTAAACAAGCACGAGGCGAATATCCCGTTCTACTCTTAGATGATGTCTTATCAGAACTAGATGATGATCGCCAACATATTTTGATGTCTTATATTAAAGATAAGGTCCAGACCATCCTGACGACTGCGACGATTAAGGGCCTTAAACTACATCAGTTGCCTCATGCCGAGATTTTCTATATCTCAGCAGGTAACATCAGTAAAGGAGAACACTATGACGGAACAAATGCAAGCACCCCAACAGTATGATGCGGGTCAGATTCAGGTCTTAGAAGGTTTAGAAGCCGTCCGCAAGCGTCCTGGTATGTATATCGGGTCTACCTCGATTGTCGGTTTACACCACTTAGTTTGGGAAATTGTGGATAACTCAATCGACGAAGCCTTGGCTGGTTATTGTGATCATATCGAAGTAACCATTGAAGCCAATAATAGTATTACCGTTCAAGATAATGGGCGGGGGATTCCTGTTGATATTCAACCTCAAACAGGCCGTCCAGCGGTTGAAACAGTCTTTACGGTACTCCATGCTGGTGGTAAATTTGGCGGTGGCGGTTATAAGGTATCGGGGGGTCTCCACGGTGTGGGGGCATCTGTCGTAAACGCCTTGTCTACTGAATTAACCGTTCAAGTTTCGCGTGACGGGAAACTCTATCAACAACGTTACCACCGTGGAGCCGTTGAAGGCGACCTCGAAGTTATCGGTCAAGCTACAGAAACAGGGACCAAGGTCAACTTTTTACCAGACCCTGCTATCTTTACTGAAACAACGGTCTTTGAATATGATCGTTTGAAGAAACGGATTCGCGAGTTAGCCTTTCTTAACAAGGGTTTGCGGATTACCATTGAAGATAAGCGTCTGGATCAAGAAGAAAAAGATAGCTTCCACTATGAAGGTGGGATTAAGAGCTATGTACAACATCTTAATCAACATAAGACGCCAATTTTTGAAGAACCAATTTACATTGAAGGCGAAGTCGATGATATCCAAGTCGAAATTTCCATGCAGTATACGGATAGTTATCATACAACCATTCTGTCCTTTGCCAACAATATTCACACCCATGAGGGTGGGTCTCATGAAGCCGGCTTTAAGACTGGTTTAACGCGGGTAATCAATGATTATGCCCGTAAGATGAACTTAATCAAGGATAATGACGAGAACCTAACCGGTGAAGATGTCCGTGAAGGCTTGACCTTGGTTCTCTCTATCAAACACCCAGATCCTCAATTTGAGGGGCAAACCAAGACAAATTAGGTAACTCCGAAGTACGAGCCATCACAGACCGACTCTTCTCCAATGGGTTTGATGTTTACCTGATGGAAAATCCTAAAGTGGCACGCATTATTGTCGATAAAGGGATTTTAGCGGCTAAGGCTCGTATGGCGGCTAAGCGTGCACGGGAAATGACAAGACGTAAGTCAGTTATGGAAATTAGTAACCTACCTGGTAAATTAGCTGACTGTTCTAGCCGTGAAGCGGAACTCTGCGAATTATTTATCGTCGAGGGGGACTCAGCCGGCGGTTCAGCTAAGCAGGGTCGTTCGCGTATGTACCAAGCCATTTTGCCTATTCGTGGTAAAATCCTTAACGTTGAAAAAGCGTCCATGGATAAAATCCTTAATAACGAAGAAATTCGTTCCCTCTTTACTGCTATGGGGACTGGATTCGGGGGAGAATTCGATGTCGCTAAAGCTCGTTATCATAAACTTATTCTTATGACCGATGCGGACGTTGATGGGGCTCACATCAGAACCCTACTCCTGACCTTGATTTATCGCTATATGCGTCCACTTTTAGATGCAGGTTATGTTTATATTGCTAAACCACCGCTCTATCAAGTTAAACAAGGTAAGCGTGCTATTTACCTAGATACTGATGCGGAACTCAAGGAGTGGCAAGAAGAAAATCCTAACGCGCGTTACACTATTCAGCGCTATAAGGGTCTTGGGGAAATGAACGAAGACCAATTATGGGAAACAACCATGAATCCAGAAAATCGCCGTATGTTACAGGTGACGGTGGAAGATGCTATTGAAGCGGAAGCTGTCCTGGAAATGTTGATGGGTGACGATGTAGAACCACGGCGGGCCTTCATTGAAGATAATGCTGTCTATGTCGAAAACCTTGATATCTAGCAGGCTGCGACAAGGAGAAAGGAACTAATAGTATGAGTGAAAGCTTTGATCATACACCGCATAATTATGAGGTCGTCAATCTCTCTAACGAGATGCGGACTTCCTTCCTAGATTATGCTATGAGCGTCATCGTTTCTCGGGCTTTGCCTGACGTACGTGACGGACTTAAGCCGGTTCACCGCCGTATTCTCTACGGGATGAATGAAATGGGAGTTACTCCGGATAAACCTTATAAGAAATCTGCTCGTATCGTCGGGGACGTTATGGGTAAATATCACCCACACGGGGACTCGGCGATTTATGAAGCCATGGTCCGGATGGCCCAACCTTTTAGTTATCGGGAACTACTAGTTGATGGGCATGGTAACTTTGGTTCTGTCGATGGCGACGGGGCAGCCGCGATGCGGTATACTGAAGCGCGTATGTCTAAGATTGCCATGGAAATGCTCAAAGATATCAATAAGGATACCGTTGATTTCAAGGACAACTATTCTCAAGAAGAAAAAGAACCTGTAACTCTTCCCTCTCGTTTCCCTAACGTCTTAGTCAACGGGGCAGCCGGGATTGCGGTCGGGATGGCAACCAATATTCCGCCTCATAACTTAGGCGAAACCATTGATGCCCTCAGCCTCTTGATGAAAAATCCAGAGGTGTCAGTTAATGAGCTGATGGAAGCTTTACCTGGACCTGACTTTCCAACAGGTGGGATTGTCATGGGGAAATCAGGTATCCGCAAGGCCTATCAAACTGGTAAAGGCAAGATTATTGTTCGCAGTCGCGTCGAAATCGAACAAATGGCCCATGACAAGGAACGAATTGTTGTGACCGAGATTCCCTATGGGGTCAACAAGGCTAAGTTAGTAGAGCGGATTGCCGAATTAGCACGAGAGAAGAAAATTGAAGGGATTACCTATGTGGCCGATGAATCAGGCCGTGAAGGTATGCGGATTGTCGTAGAAGTAAGACGCGACACCAGTGCCAATGTCGTGCTCAACAATCTCTATAAATACACTGCCCTTCAAGTTACGTTTGGCTTCAATATGTTAGCCATTGACAAAGGTGTTCCAAAGATTATGAGCCTCAAGGAAATCTTGACCAAATATTTGGAATACCAAATCGAAGTTATTCGTCGTCGGACTGAGTTTGAAAAACGCAAAGCCGAAGATCGTGCTCACATCTTAGAAGGTTTGCGTAAGGCATTAGACTTCATTGATGAGATTATTGCCATTATTCGTGGCTCTCACGATACAGAAGTGGCCAAGGCTCAGTTAATTGAACGTTTTGAATTCTCGCCAATTCAGGCCCAAGCAATCCTAGACATGCGTCTAGCTCGCTTGACTGGTTTGGAACGTGAGAAGATTGAAGCAGAATATAACGATTTGATGGAATTAATTCGTCGCTTAACTGAAATTTTAAGTTCAGAGGCCAACATTATGGCTATTATTGAAGACGAATTGGCAGATATCAAGAATCGCTTCCCAAGTGAACGCCGGACGGAATTGCGTGTTGGCGAATTGACAAGCATCGAAGATGAAGACTTGATTGAGGAAGAAGATGTCTTGATTGCCTTGACATCTAATGGTTACATCAAACGTATGACCCAGGATGAATTCCAAGTCCAAAACCGTGGTGGCCGTGGGGTCAAAGGTATGGGTATGAGTGATAACGACAATATCCAAACCCTCGTTTCCTGCTCGACTCACGACAGCCTACTTTTCTTCACCAATAAAGGGAAAGTTTACCAAAGTAAAGGTTATGATATTCCTGAATATGGTCGGACTGCCAAGGGGATTCCTGTGGTCAACCTCCTCAATATTGAGAAGGAAGAATATGTTAAGGAAATCATTGTCCTTCATCCAAGTGATGAAGATCAATACCTCTTCTTCGTCACTAAGAATGGGATTGTGAAGCGTTCCGATGTCAGCGCCTATGCTAACATCCGCAATAATGGTTTGATTGCCCTTAACATGCGCGAAGACGATGAATTAATCAACGTCCTAGTGACGAATGGTCAGCAAAACATTATCATCGGAAGTCACAATGGTTATGCTATGACTTTCGCAGAAACAGATGCCCGTATCATGGGCCGGACAGCGACCGGGGTACGTGGGATGAAACTGCGTGAGGGTGACTATGTCGTTGGGGCAGCTGTCTTAAACCCTGAATCTAATGTCTTAGTTGTAACCGAGCGTGGTTATGGGAAGCAAACCCCAGCTAGCGAGTATGCTGTTAAGAACCGAGGCGGTAAAGGGATTAAGACCTCTAATATTTCTGCTAAATCCGGTCAGCTTGCTGGCATTGTAGCGACTGAAGGTGATGAGGACCTCATGGTGATGACAGATCAAGGGGTTGTGATCCGCTTCAACATTGCCAGCATCTCTGTTACTTCACGTGCCACCCTAGGGGTGAAAATGATTCGTCTAGATGATGGCGCTAAGGTAAGCTCTATTACCAAGATTATGAAGACAGGTGAAGAAACTCAAGAACTGGCTGAAACAGAAGTAGATACTGAAGAAGCCAAGGATGACTCGGATTCTGAAGAAGAATAAGAAGGTCAATCAAGAAGTTGGGTCCCTATATTGGGAGCCAACTTCTTTTGTTGTCTTAGCATAATTTGACATGATAGTTAAGAAGGGATAAGATTAAGACTTAGAGAAAGGTTTTTGAGAGAGGGGATTATCCTATGAAAACTTGGCAACAAGTCTGGACTCTGGTCGGAGCAAAATTTAAGCAGAGTTTTACGTCTGTCAAAATAGCACCAATGATATATATAACGATTTTATATCCTGTAATAATGAATTTCATTCTTCCAAACGATGTGAGTCCAATAGAACGACAAGCCTTTGTTATGGTTATGTTTTTTTCCTTTTTAGGTAGTGTGTCTCCTATTACGCTTTCTATGTTGAATTTAACTGAGGATAAGGAGCATAAAACTTTACGTATTTTATTAGATAGTCATGTTAGGCCTTGGGTTTATCTACTGTCCCTAGTAATTTTGACACAGATTACTATGTGGGTGATAGTAATGATAAGCTTGCCTTTAATGAACCTAGATTATCAGTACTTAGGCTCTATTTTTGGCATGACTTTCCATTTTGGTATGTGTTTTCTAATTTCTAGCATCTTGGGATTGATTTTTGGTTTAATCTTTGATCGGTCTGCAACAGCAAATGCTGCTAGTATGGTTCCCATGTTAGCCATAGCCTTTATTCCTTTATTTAGTAGAATGAATGACCATTTAGCAGGATTGATGCCTTATTTTTATACTGGACGCGCCAATGCCTGGTTACTTCATTTAGATTATGGCGGTTTAGGGATGGATTTGTTGGTTTATGTCGTTTGGCTACTAGCTAGTCTGATTGTTTTGACAATTTCTTATCGACAAAAATGGAATCGACTCTATCTATAAAAGGAGGATGAGGCCATGAAGTTATGTGAATGGCAAGATGTGATGAAGCAGTCGCAGAATGGCATGTTACTCAAGGATTTGAATTTTAGTATTGAAGCAAGGCAGCATCTAGGGATTAAGTTCACGCAAGATGAACGGCAAATATTCTATGAGCTTTTGGTGGAGCGCGAGCGACCAACTAGCGGTCAAATCAACCGTAGTTTTAAGTCGATGGCAAGCTGTCGCTTAGATGACGGAGTCTATGAAGGTCAGACAGTTAAAGTAGCTGTCACTCTTTTTAGTCGTCTGACTGGTTATGCTGGCAGCTTATCTGAGCTCTATGAAGCCTTCGCCTTATCGGATTTAGTAAATTATCGTATCAAGGATTTGACGTCTGATCAGCTTCATCGCTTGCGGTTGCTACGAGCTACTCTTAAGCAACCAGATTTACTCTACCTAGAAAGCCCCATTTCGCTACTGAGTCATGACGGTGTGGGGCTCTATCTTAAGGCTTTGGATTATATCAAGTCTCTACCCCTAACCCTATTGATTACGGCTACCTCGTTAGAAGAATTAGTTCTCCTTAATATCGTGACCTATCGTTACCAGGTTCATGATGGTTTAGAATTGGTAGATGTCTCAGAGGAAGAATCGGATTCAGAAGGTAAGGAAGCAGATGAATTAACCGCTACTGAACTCAACCGCGTCTTTAAGGTTGCCTGCAAACTCAGCGATAAGACTGTTTACTTTAATCCAAATGAAATAGATTATATTGAAAGCATTAATAGTGTATCGACCGTTCAAGTTAATGGTGATTCTTATCCGACTGCCATGACCTTGTCTGACTTAGAAGATAAGTTGAAGCATTTCGGATTCTTCAGATGTCATCGATCTTACCTGGTTAATCTTCAGCGAATTAACGAATTGGTGTCTTATTCTAAGAATTCTTATACCCTGATTCTCAAGAAACCTAAAGAAACGCTCTTGCCTCTGTCGCGCAGTCGATTGGACTCTTTGAGACAATTAATTGAATTATAGCCATTCTGAGGTACCACTCAGCCCATTTTTTCCACACTTGGGCCGAGTGGGCCTCTTTTTGACTTTTTGGCCGTACAATTGGGCGACTTTTTGCGTCAAAAGTCAAAAGTCGGTGTAGACTATAGTCATCAAAGCAAATACCAGAAGGAGGCAGTCACATGTCACACACATCTGTTATCGAGGTACGCGACCTCGTCAAACAATTTAAAAATCAAACCGCGCTCAATCATTTAGATTTTTCAGTTGAATCTGGAGAAATTTTTGGATTTTTAGGACCATCAGGTGCAGGTAAAACAACCACCATTAAAATCTTAACCGGTCAACTACTAGCTAGTTCAGGTGAAACTAAATTATTAGGAATAGCAACTGATGCTCTGACCCAAGATATCTATCAGGAAGTCGGAATCGTCACGGATAACTCAGGTCTCTACGAAAATGTTTCTGTCTATCGTAATATGAAGTTTTTCGCCGATTTACTTAAGGTTGATAAGAAGCGGATTGACTTCTTACTTGAACGCGTTGGATTGGCTCAAGATAAGAAGAAACTTGCCCGCCGTTTATCGAAAGGGATGCGTCAGCGTCTAGTATTGGCCCGTGCCCTTCTCCATTCGCCTAAGGTGCTCTTCCTAGATGAACCAACTTCCGGTTTGGATCCAGCAACTGCTCAAGCCATTCATAAGTTACTGAAGGAAGTGCAAGCTGAAGGCACCACCATCTTCCTCACAACCCATAATATGGAAGAAGCGACTAAACTCTGTGATCGAGTGGCTCTTCTCAATGATGGGAAGATTGTTTCGCTCGATACGCCAAGAAATACTTGCTTAAACTTTAAGCGAGAACGCAAGTTAGAAGTAGGCTTAAAAGACAAGAGTCAGGTAGTTATTAATCAGGATCCGGCAGGGATTGCGCAACTGAATGAATGGTTAAGCCAAGACTTGGTCGAAACCATCCATTCCAACGAACCAACGTTAGAAGAAGTATTTATTGCTAAGACAGGGAGAGAATTACTATGATGAACTTACACAAAATCTGGACTATTTCAAAATTCAAAATTTACCAAATCGTTGTTAATATGCAGATTTTACCTATTTTGTTAATGGGTATGATTATGCCGGTTGCTATGAATTTTATCTTGCCTCGAACGGATGAATTTGCTCAAGGAAATGTACGTAGTATCATGATTATTTCCATGGGTTTCATCTTTATCGCAGGAATGGGAAGTGCCATGACTGGCATGATGAGCTTAGTTGAGGAAAAGGAAAAGAAAACCTTGCGAGTTTTGATGACTTCAACGGTAACAAGCTTAGAATTTCTCATTGCTACCCTACTGCCAACGGTTGTTCTCTTAATGTTACTCAGCTACCTCTTAATTCCTTTATCAGGTATGAGCTTTACTGATTTATCTCTTCTTAAGTATGGGATTGTCAGCCTATCAACCATTGTTTCTGGATCTATTATTGGCTTTATTTCAGGAATTTTCGCTAAAAATTCATCTGAGGCTACAGCCTACAGTATTTTCCCTTTGATGATTTTAATCTTTGTTCCTTTCTATTCCATGTTTAGTGAACCTTTGGCTAAAGTTGCGCCCTATCTATACACTAACTTCTTCTTCAGTTGGTCGCGTAACTTTGCGGATGCTAGCTTGCCTCTACGAGAAGTCTTAGTAGCCTTGGCTTGGTTGTTAGGTCTTAGTCTGGTTTTCGTTCTACTCTATCGTCACAATGGATTAGAAAAAGAATAGGGGGAAACTCTTATGTCATGTACTCGTCCTAATCGGCTAATCAATATGGTTTTACTTGTTGTCCTTCTCTTAAGTCTTTTGATAGAAGTCACGATAGGATCAAGCACCAGCCTTTGGTTGTCCATTTTAGGAAATCCATACTTGCAGCGTGCCATCGCCATGGCCATCATTGGGAACTTTTGCTATAAGTTGTGTCGTCAGGAATGCTAAGTAGCTCCATCCCCCTTTTTGGGGGATATTTTTGTTAATAGACTTATGGGAGATTCTTCTGATTATTGCTTGCAATTCTTGCTAGGCTCGCGTATAATTAATAGATGTGAGTATGTGACTATTTCCATACTCTCCTTGCTCTTTATGAGCCAATAGTCCAAAAGGAGGTGCAGTCAATGAGTCAAGCAACTAAATACGAAATCTTGTACATCATCCGTCCTGATTTAACAGATGATGCTAAGAAAGAATTGGTCGAGCGTTTCAATTCAATCTTAACTGAGAACGGTACTGAAGTTGTTGAATCGAAAGACTGGGCGAAAAAACGTTTTGCTTACGAAATCAACGACTACAAAGAAGGTATTTACCATATCGTGAATGTTGTCGCTGAAAACGCACAAGGCATTAACGAATTCGACCGTCTTGCGAAAATCAACCGTGATATCTTACGTCACATGATCGTTAAAGTCGAAGCTTAATTGTTTCACGTGAAACATCTTGAGGGAGGAACCAACATGAATACTGTACAATTAGTCGGACGTTTAACCCGTGATGTTGAATTACGTTTTACCTCATCTGGCACTGCAGTCGGTTCTTTTACCATTGCGGTTAACCGTAATTTTACTAACCAACAAGGTGAACGTGAAGCGGACTTCATTTCGTGTGTGATTTGGCGGAAGGCAGCTGAAAACTTAGCTAACTTCACGCGTAAAGGTTCCTTGATTGCTATTGATGGACGTCTTCAAACACGTTCATATGATAACCAACAAGGTCAACGAGTATATGTAACCGAAGTGGTTGTTAACAACTTCGACTTGCTGGAATCTCGTTCTGTGACTGAACAACGCCCTGTCTCTAGTCCAAATACTGATCATCAAGCAGGTGCTTATGGTGCAGGTGGTGGAGGCGGATACCAATCACAGCTACAAATGAATCAAATAACTATAATCAATCATTTTCTTCATCAAGTACTTCTCCATTCATGGATGAAGGTCACCCAATTGATATTTCTGAAGATGATTTACCATTCTAAGAATTAATAAGGAGTATGACATATGGCTGAACAACAACAACGCCGTGGCGGCCGTCGCCGTCGTAGAAAAGTATGTTTCTTCTGCGCAAACCATATCGATCATCCTGACTACAAAGACGTAGATTTACTCAAACGTTTCATTTCTGAAAAAGGGAAAATCTTACCACGTCGTGTAACTGGGACTTGCGCGAAGCACCAACGTGCTTTAACCGTTGCTATTAAACGTGCACGGATTATGGGTCTTTTACCATTTACTGTACAAGACTAATTTTACTGACTAGAACTTCGGTTCTAGTCTTTTTTGTTTCACGTGAAACATTCCTCGTCAACTAGAGAAACTAGAATAAATGTGGTAAAATAGAGGAGAATAAAACTACTAGGAGGTGGACAGTGAAAAAAGATAGAATAAGGCAGTTTATAAAACTGTTGGACCGCTCCTCAATGAAGTGGCCAGTATTGTTTTTTACCGTCTTTTATCTCTCTATTATTCTAGCAACGCTTGCTTATATGCCCTGGATAGCACTTCTGATGCTAGTGTTAATGTTCTTATTCATACTGATTGGATTTAATCATTTTGAAGGTTACATGCAATATTTAGAACAGCAGTACTCTAGTGTGGCGCCAACCTTGCACTTAGCGCAAGAAGATGCCTTGTATCGTGCTCCTATTGCGGTGCTTATCTACAATAATAAGCACGAGGTAGCCTGGGTTAACCCAGAGTTTCAGCATCATTATGGGAACCTACAACTTCTGGGACAGCCACTTGCTAAGTTACATCAAGGTTTAGGAGAAATAATAAACCAAAAAAATCCAGAAAAACAATGGCAAACTATTGAGGTAAATCAAAAGTATTATCGTTATCTACATCAACCGTCCTATCAGGCGATTTACTTTATTGATCAAACACCTGAACATGAGATGGTAGCTCAAAGAGCGTATGATCGTATAGTCTTTGGCTACTTACTCATTGACGAATACGATGAATTAGTACAGTCCATGGATGACAGTGAGACTTCGCTCTTTGATGCTAAACTATTAAATGGTTTGCGAGAATGGGCTAATCAATTCAACCTTTATCTCAAACGTTTAGAAGATGATCGGTTTTTAATATTAGCTAATCAAGCAGCCCTAGATGTGTTGGAGAAGGATAAATTCAAAACGCTAGAAAGCATAAAGAAACAGAAGCTAAACAGTCGATCCCTGTATCGATAAGTGTAGGACTTGCATACTCAGAGGACACCTATTATGGGCTTGATGAACTAGCCAATCAAGCTCAACTTAATGTAGAGTTAGCTTTAGCGCGTGGGGGTGATCAGACTGTAGTTCGCTCACACAACGGTCAAGCCCGTTTTTATGGTGGTAAGTTGAACGTTAACCAAAAACGCTCAATTACACGTTCTAAATTGGTTTATCAGGCCCTGCTGACCTCTGTCGAACAAGCCAACCGTGTGATTATTGCAGGCCATAAATATCCTGATATGGATGCTGTTGCGTCAGCCTTAGGAATTCATAAAATTGTAAGCCAACAGGGTAAATTTGCTAGAATTATCCTTGATCGCCAGGAGTTATCTGATGATGTGGCTCAGCTTCTTGAATTTCCTGCAATCAAGAATGAGGCCTCCAATCTATTCATTAGTTTAGAGGAAGCTCAAGAGATTGTTGATAATCGTACTCTCGTTGTCATGGTGGATCACCACAGACCTAACTTATCTGCTGCTGGACCACTAGTGAATGAGCATGAGGTGGTCATCATTGATCATCACCGCCGAAGTGAAGATTTCCCTACTAAGCCAGTCCTAACCTTCATTGAGCCTTATGCCTCATCAACGTCAGAATTAGTTACGGAATTCTTCATCTATATGCGGAACAGTCACGAAACACTGAACAAAACAGAGGCAACAGCTCTCTTAGCTGGTATTATTGTGGACACTAATAACTTTGCCAGTCGAACAGGGTCGAGAACTTTTGATGCAGCAAGTTATCTTAAGTCTCGTGGTGCTAATGAACACTTAATTCAGCAGTTGCTTAAGGAAGACCTTAAGCGATTGTTAGAGCGCAACGAGATTATAGCTCAGGCCCATTATATCGGTGAAGATATTATTGTAGCTAAGGCTCAAGAGGGAAAAGTTTATGACAATGTGACAGCCTCTCAAGCAGCAGATGTCATGCTAACACTTAAAAAAGTAGAAGCTTCTTTTGTTATATTTGAGCGCCCTGATCAAACAATCGGGATTAGTGCCCGTTCCATGGGTGGGCTTAATGTCCAGACCTTGATGGAAGAAATGGGTGGGGGTGGTCATTTGACTACTGCTGCAACTCAAATAAAGGAATCAAGTCTTGATCAAGTCTATCAAGACTTAGTAGAGACCATTCAACGTAATAAGGAGGAAAGTTGATGAAAGTAATCTTACTACAAGACGTAAAAAAACAAGGAAAAAAGGGTCAATTGATTGAAGTATCGGAGGGCTATGGCCGTAACTTCTTAATCAAGAATGGCTTAGCTAAACTTGCTGATAATGCTGCAGTTAATCAATTAAATGCTGAAAATAAAGCTAAGGCTCGCTTAGAGGCTGAAGAATTGGCTCAAGCAAAAGACCTTAAAGAAAAACTCGAAGATGAAAAAACTGTGATTGTAATTAAAGCAAAGTCAGGCGCAGATGGTCGTCTCTTTGGGACCATCCCATCGAAACAAATCGCTGAAGAACTTAAAAAACAGTATAACCTCAGTATTGATAAACGCAAGATTCAGCTGGAACAAAATTTAGCTTCCTTAGGCTACCACCATGTAGTAGCTAAGTTACATCATGATGTGACCGCCAAACTTAACGTTCATGTTGTAGAAGCCTAAGTGTACATCTTAAAGGGACTGACTAGGTCAGTCCCTTTATTGTTTCACGTGAAACATTCGACCTAATTAGAGACAAAAATGGGCAGCTATCAGTTGCTATTTTTTCGGATATACGGTAAAGTAAATAGTGGTTGTGAAACTTTTTTGTTTCACGGAAAATTCACAAGAAAGAAGGCTCTCTATCCATGAATCCAGAGACATTTATTGCCCAATGCGCCGCACATGGACTAGTGCTGAATGACCAGCAAATTGCCCAATTTGAGCGCTATTTTCAACTCTTGGTTGAGTGGAATGAGAAAATGAATTTAACGGCCATTACCCAACGTGAAGAAGTCTACCTCAAGCATTTTTATGACTGCTTAATGGCTCTATGGAATATGCCCTTGGATAATTACGCTCTTCAACTCTGTGATGTTGGGGCTGGCGCAGGATTTCCAAGTATTCCATTAAAAATCGCTCATCCGGAATTGCAAGTGACGATCGTCGACTCACTCCAGAAGCGTCTGACTTTTATTAATCATTTGGCTCAGGAACTTGGCTTAGAAGGGGTATCCTGTGTCCATGGACGTGCTGAAGATGTAGGACAAAATCCTGTCTATCGAGGGCAGTTTGATTTAGTAACAGCTCGGGCGGTCGCAAGCCTCAATGTTCTAGCAGAATACTGCCTTCCTTTAGTTAAGATTGGAGGCCAGTTCTTGGCATTGAAAGCACAGAAGTCAGACCAGGAGCTAGAAGAAGCAGGGGCAGCCATTCGTGTTCTAGGTGCCAAGCTAATCAAGGTAACGGAAGACCAGTTGCCAGTTGAGTCAGCAGACCGTCGTTATATTCTGATTCAAAAAACAAAAGAGACGCCTAATAAGTATCCGCGTAAGGCAGGTAAACCTGCCAAAAATCCAATAAAAGCCTAGGAGGTAAGCTATGGGAAGAATGATTGCAATCGGAAATCAGAAGGGTGGCGTTGGTAAAACAACGACTACCGTCAACTTGGGAGCTGCCCTGGCTTTCCAAGGCAAGAAAGTCCTGATTATTGATATGGACTCACAGGGGAATGCAACCAGTGGTTTAGGGATTGAACGAGCTGACGTTAAGCAAAGCGTCTACGAAGTCCTAGTCGATCAAATTGAAGCAGCGGGAGCTATCTTGCCTACTTCTCGCGAGAATCTCTGGATTTTACCGTCTACCCTCCAATTAGCTGGGGCAGAGATTGAACTGGCAACAGCAGACCACCGCGAATCAAGGCTCAAACAGGCTATTGAACCTATTAAGGCTGACTACGATTATATTTTAGTAGATTGTCCACCATCACTCGGCCAGTTATCGCTCAATGCATTTACAGCGAGTGATACCATCTTGATTCCAGTACAGTGCGAATACTATGCCTTAGAAGGTTTGAGCCAACTCTTGAACACTATTCGCTTGGTTCAACGTACTATAATAAGAACTTTCGGATTGAAGGCGTACTCTTGACCATGTTGGATGCTCGAACCAATTTGGGTTATGAAGTGGTTGAAGAAGTGCGTAAATATTTCCAAGAAAAAGTCTATCAGACAATCATTACACGTAATGTCCGACTCTCTGAAGCGCCATCTTATGGTCAGTCAGTCATTGACTATGATCCAAAATCTCGTGGAGCTGAAATGTATATGGACTTAGCCAAGGAGGTGGCTGCAAATGGCTAATAAACCAAAACCTAAGCAAAAACGAAGTGGTTTGGGTCGGGGCATGGATGCCTTATTTACCCCTTTAGAAGAAACGCCATCTGAGTTTGAACAAGTTGAAGAAATCAGCTTAGAGGCTATTCGTCCTAATCCACATCAACCGCGTAAACATTTTAATGAAGAGGCCCTCAATGAATTGGCCGACTCCATTCGGAATAATGGCGTCTTCCAACCTATCATCGTCCGTAAGTCAGCCATCAAAGGCTATGAACTAGTAGCCGGCGAACGTCGGGTTAGAGCTAGTCGTCTAGCGGGGCTCACCACCATTCCGGCCATTGTCCGTCAACTTGATGAACGGGTTATGATTGAGATTGCCGTTTTGGAAAACTTGCAACGGGAAGACTTGAGTCCACTGGAAGAAGCGGAAGCCTACGACATGCTCATGAATAAGTTGAATTTGACCCAGGCAGAAGTGGCTGAACGTATGGGTAAGAGTCGACCTTATATTGCCAATTATCTACGCCTCTTAACTTTGCCAGATGAAGTGAAGAAATTGGTTCAAAAAGAAGCACTATCTATGGGCCAAGCAAGAACCCTGCTGTCACTTAAGGATAAGAAGCAGTTGGTGACCCTAGCACAACGTGTCATCAAGGAACAACTAACAGTCCGACAGTTAGAAGACTTGGTACAACAACTCAATGAGAAGTCCCAAGCCAAACAAATCAAAGACCAAGAAAGCAGACAAAAAGCCATCTTATATCTTAGCTTGCGAGCAAAAACTGCAAGAACGTTTTGGCACCATGGCCTTGATTCAACAGCGGGGTGACAAGGGTAAGATTGAGATTGAATATATGGATGAATCTGACCTCATGCGTATCCTAGATTTGCTACAAATTCAAGCCTAGGAGGGAACTATATGCAAAAAGACTATGATCTTCATGACATTATCGAGATGAAAAAGCCTCATGCATGCCAAACTAACTGTTGGCAGATTATCCGTATGGGCATGGACATCCGAATCAAATGCTGTCACTGCGGACATATTGTGACCTTAACCCGGCGTGACTTTGAAAAACGACTTAAGAAAATCAAAGAAAAAGCGCCCGAAAAAATCTAGCTAAAGAAAGAGTGAATGACATTGGCATTAACAGCCGGTATTGTAGGTCTTCCTAACGTTGGGAAATCTACCCTATTTAATGCAATTACAAAAGCAGGTGTCGAAGCGGCTAATTATCCCTTCGCTACCATCGATCCAAACGTCGGGATTGTTGAAGTTCCTGATCAACGTCTGATTGAAATTACCAAACTAGTTAAACCTAAAAAGACGGTGCCAACTGCAATCGAGTTTACCGATATTGCCGGGATTGTAAAAGGTGCAAGCCGTGGTGAGGGGCTGGGTAACAAGTTCTTAAGCCATATTCGCCAAGTTGACGCCATTTGTCACGTGGTCCGTTGTTTTGCCGATGGCAATATTACGCACGTTTCAGGTAAGGTAGACCCACTTTCAGATATTGAGACTATTAACCTAGAATTGATTCTGGCCGATTTGGAAACCATCGATAAGCGCATTGGACGTGTAGCCAAACTAGCTAAATCTAAAGATAAAGATGCAGTAGCGGAATTAGAGGTTCTAGAAAAGTTAAAAGCTGCGCTAGAAGACAATCAACTGGCTAACTCTGTTGACTTCTACGATGAGCAACTGCCTTATGTCCGTAACCTCTTCCTCTTGACACGCAAAAAGATGCTTTACGTTGCCAATATTGGTGAAGATGAAGTGGTGGATCCTTCGGATAACCCATATTTAGCTCAGGTGCGCGAGCTAGCGGCTAGCCAAGGTGCAGATGTCGTACCAATTTGTGCGCGTTTGGAAGAAGAAATTGCTGAATTGGATGATGAAGAGAAGGCTGTCTTCTTGGAAGACTTCGGTTTGCAAGAATCTGGTTTGGACCGTCTTATCCAACATGTCTATAGCCTCTTAGGACTAGCCACTTACTTTACGGCTGGGGAACAAGAAGTTCGAGCTTGGACCTTCAAACAAGGTATGAAGGCGCCACAAGCAGCTGGGATTATTCACTCTGACTTTGAACGTGGCTTTATCCGAGCTGAGACGGTTTCTTATCAAGATTTAGTCACTTACCAAAGTATGCAGGCCGCCAAAGAAGCAGGTCGTGTACGTTCAGAAGGTAAAGAATACGTTGTACAAGACGGCGACATTATGCTGTTCCGCTTTAACGTATAGCCTATAGGAGGAAATCATGACTGAAGAAATTAAACAAACAGAGCAAGTAGAGACAGAAGCAGAGGTTGCAGTTGAGGAGGCTTCTGCCAGCTTAACAGAGTCAGAAATTTTTGGCCGTTTAACCAAACGCAACCAACAATACATGTTGACTTTAGACAGAAACTTAGCGGCTGCTAATCTAACCGAGTCCATTCGCCAACAAATCTACCAAGAAATGTGCGAAACCTTGGAAGAAGGCCAACAGACCGGGCAGACTGCCCGTCAATTATACGGCACGCCGACTGAATGTACGGCTGTTATCTTAGAACAACAGTTTCCTAGTGATGACGAAGGCGAGCGCTCGGCCGATTGGAAGATTGCCCTCGATGGTGGCTTGCTATTAGGATCTGTCTTTACTTTGATTACGGGCTTCTCGCTTATGCGTCAAGGGGAACATAGTGAAGCAACAATCAACAATATGGGCTTAATCACCTTAATCGTTAACTACTTAGTGGCAGGGATTGCCATGCTGATTGTGTCCAAGGTGCTACCAGACATGGATGCGCCTAAAGGCAAGCGCGGCTACTTTAAATACTTCTCTGTGTCTTCTCTGGCTATGCTAGGGTGGATTGTTGCTGTCAGCATCTCGAGCGTCATCTTCCCAACGGCTATCAACCCAGTCTTTCCATATGATATCTACTTCATTATAGGGGGCTTAACCTTCCTCTTGCGCTTCTATCTCAAAGCGGTGGAATATCAAGGGTGGCCTTTTCTAACAAAATTGAAAGACCGATTCAGTCGTAAACTGAGTCGGTTTTTTAGTATGCAAGATCTAGGAGATTAGAGTAAAGCAACAAGATTAGAATTTAAAAAGAATGAGCCTTTAGGCTTGCTCCTAAGGGGCGAAAGTGGTATTTTATTAAAAATAACTGTTGCTGAGAAGTCAAAGGAGGAAATAGAATGTCAGGTTGGGAAACAAAATTTGTACGTGAAGGATACACATTTGACGATGTCTTGCTGGTGCCAGCGCGCAGCGAGGTATTGCCAAATGATGTGGATTTAAGAGTTGAGTTAGCGCCTAATCTAAAATTGAATATTCCAATTATTAGTGCTAGCATGGATACTGTTACGGATTCGACCATGGCAATCGCTATGGCCCGTCAAGGTGGACTGGGTGTCATCCATAAACATGTCCATTCAAGAACAGGCTGAAGAAGTTCGTAAGGTAAAACGTTCAGAAAATGGCGTCATCATCGATCCTTTCTATTTAACACCTGACAATACGATTGAGGATGCGGAAGAATTAATGAGCCGTTATCGGATTAGTGGGGTACCGATTGTAGAGAGCCTTGAAAGCCGTAAGTTAGTCGGGATTATTACCAACCGTGACCTCCGTTTCATTCCAGATTATAGCCATAAGATTGTGGAATACATGACGCATGAAAAATTGGTAACTGCTCCGGTTGGGACGACCCTAGAAGAGGCAGAAAAGATTCTTCATCAACACCGGATTGAAAAATTACCAATTGTCGACGAATCAGGTCGACTATCCGGCTTAATCACCATTAAAGATATTGAGAAAGTCATTCAATTCCCTAACTCTGCCAAGGATCAACACGGTCGCCTTTTAGTTGCGGCGGCTGTAGGGATTACCAGTGATACTTTCGATCGCGCAAGTGCCCTCATTGCTGAGCAAGTAGATGCTTTGGTCATTGATACTGCCCATGGCCACAGTGCTGGGGTTATCCGTAAGATTAAGGAAATTCGTGAGACCTTCCCAGATGTCACCATAATCGCTGGTAACGTGGCAACTGCTCAAGCCACTCGGGACCTCTTTGAAGTAGGGGTAGATGTCGTTAAAGTCGGGATTGGACCAGGTTCTATCTGTACTACCCGGGTTGTAGCCGGTGTCGGTGTGCCTCAATTAACTGCTATTTATGACTGTGCGACAGCTGCCAAAGAATACGGCAAGGCTATTATTGCAGATGGTGGGATTAAATATTCAGGGGATATCGTTAAAGCCCTTGCCGCTGGCGGCCATGCGGTCATGCTAGGGAGCATGTTGGCTGGTACGGACGAGTCACCAGGTGAATTTGAAATCTACCAAGGCCGTCGTTTCAAGGTTTATCGTGGTATGGGTAGCTTAGCTTCAATGGAAAAAGGTTCAAGCGACCGTTACTTTCAAGCCACCAACGAAGCCAACAAACGTGTACCTGAAGGGATTGAAGGTCGCGTTGCCTACAAGGGAAGCGTGGCGGATATTGTCTTCCAAATGATTGGGGGCCTTCGCTCAGGTATGGGCTACTGTGGAACACCAAATCTCCAATCCCTACGTGAAGATGCGCAATTTATCCGCATGAGTGGTGCAGGCTTGATTGAGTCTCACCCACACGACGTTCAAATCACCAAGGAATCACCTAACTACTCTCGTAGCTAAAGATTTAAATGAGATGCCTCTAGGGGCATCTTTTCTTTGTCTATAACTTTTAATAAAACTTAAGACACAGGGCATCTGGTTTGATGTATAATGAAGGAGACTTGATAAGAAAGTGAGGACAGCAAGATGCGAATTTTGGTAGCAGATGACGATCGCGAAATTGTTGAATTACTCAATATTTATCTTCATAATGAAGGTTACGACGTAATTAAGGCCTATAACGGCCATCAAGCCTTAAGTTACATTAAAAACGATGTGGACCATGAAATTGGCCTCATCATTTTGGACATTATGATGCCAAAAGTCGATGGTATGCAGGTCCTGGATAAGTTACGTGCCGCAAATTATGAGACACCCGTCTTAATGTTGAGCGCCAAAAGTTCAGATCAAGACAAGATTCAAGGACTGACCAGTGGGGCTGATGACTATGTCACCAAGCCATTCAACCCATTAGAAATTATTGCGCGGGTCAAGTCCATCTTGCGTCGCCAGTCTACCTATCAGAAGGAAGTGGCAGAGCCAGATGTTATTGAGATTGGTCCTTTAATTATTCGACGCGCTTCCCACGAAGTAAAGACCTTAACGGATAAGGACATTCAGTTGACGGCTTTAGAATTTGGTATTCTTTATCTTCTAGCTAGCCATCCCAACCAAGTCTTTAGTGCCGAAGAAATATTTGAAGCCGTTTGGAACCAAGAAAGTATTGTGTCAGCCAAGACGGTTATGGTCCATGTCAGCCATTTGCGGGATAAGATTGAAGCGGCCACAGAAGGTGAACGTGTCATTCAGACCGTATGGGGAGTAGGTTATAAGATTGAAGGATAAGGATAAAAAATCGCCTCAACAACTCAGCATGCGCTTGACGCGAAGCGAGCGGAGCGAACTCATTGTAGAAGCCATTATTACCATGAGTTTAATCTTCTTACTCTATCTCAGCGCGCTCTTGATCTATCGCCAAGCCATTGATTATAAATTAAACTTCTTTGGCCTAGATACCACGCTACGCCATATGCTAGGCTTAACACGCCAGCAAATTATTGTCTCCGTCTATATTTTTTCTCTTGCCTCTTGTGTGGTAGCTATCCTTGTCACCAATTGGCGGGTCAAGCGTCGAATTAATCAAATGAAGTTAGCCCACATTTTGGACTATCTTAAATATATTGCGCAAGGCCACTATGAGATTCGTATTCCTCAGACAGACTTAGGTGAGATGGATGAAGTGGTCAGCTCAATCAATCATTTGGTAGATAGCACGGTCAAGGCCATTGAAGAAGAACGGAAGATTGAAAAGTCGAAGGATGAGCTTATTACTAATATAGGACATGATATCCGTACGCCTTTGACTTCTGTCATAGGTTACCTAGGTTTGATTGAGAACCAACAATATCATAGTCAGGAAGAACTAGCCCGTTATGCCCACGTTGCCTATCGGAAGGCCCAGCAGATGCAGAGCTTGGTTCAGGACCTCTTTACTTATACAGCTACTCGTCAGACGACAACGGAAATCAAACCAGTTCAGGTTCAGGTACTACGTTTCATGGAACAGTTAGTGGCTGACTTCGAACTCAACGCCAGAGAAAGCCATTGAACTACGCTTGAATATCCGGCCGCAGAACTTGCTTGCTAGCTTTGATGTCGATAAGATGGCGCGAGTTTTCCATAACCTTTTATCCAATGCACTTAAATATGGTGCTGGCGCACATTATATTGAGTTATTAGCTTATCAAGAGGAAGACTATATTTATTTTAAAGTTAAAAACGACGGACAACCGCTTGATAAGACTGAATTAGAAGACATTTTTCAAAGAAGCTATCGGGCTGATCAGTCACGCAGTGCTAACCAACCTGGAACAGGCTTAGGATTAGCCATCGTCCGTAATATCGTTGAACTTCACCATGGCCGTGTTTATGCCACGGTAGAAGGAAAAGAAACAATTTTTACTATTGAAATCCCCCAAAAATCCCCCCAATAATAAGGTGTACTATGAAAAAAAGTAATTTCTTCCTAGCCTTTTTAGGTCTATGGCTAGGTCTACAGGCTTTAGCCACAACTGCTATTCAAGCAGTTGGGACAGAGCCCAATCTCAACGCTCAGTCTGCGATTGCGGTAGATGCTGCTAGTGGGCAAATTTTATATCAGAAGAATCCAATGGCACTATTAGAAGTAGGGAATTTGACCAAGCTGCTTAGTTTGCTAATCATCTATGATGCGCTAGACCAAGAAAGCATTCATTTAGATGATCGTGTGACCCTATCTGATGAGGCTTATGCCCTGAGTCAAAATTATGAATTGTCCAATGTACCGTTACGACAAGACTTAGATTACTCTGTCGCCGAACTTTTAGAGGCGGTTGAAATTGGCTCTGCTAACGGGGCTCTCCTAGCCCTAGCTGAGCACACAGCAGGTAGCAAAGAAGCTTTCCAAGACTTAATGCAAGCCAAGGTTCAATCCATACTAGTGGATTCAGATAAGATTGATGAGGTTGACCGAGGAGAGTGGCAGGCCCTAGTTCCTGAGCTTGTTAATCTAATGGGCCTTGTAGAACAAGAAGAAGGTGTGGCAAGCAAGCAGCAGAATAAGCTCAATGCTATCATTCTAGCAGCTATAAGCTACCAATTAGTCAGTCGCCATCCTGAACTCTTAGACAATACCAAAATAGCTGCTAAGCTCTTCCGCCAAGGGACTGATGATCAGTTTGAGATGCATAACAGCAACCAAATGTTAGCCGGCCAAGCCTATGAATATGACCAAGTTGATGGGCTACTAAGTGCCTCGACAGCTCACGATGGCTATGGAACGGTCCAGACCATGGCGCGCGATAATTTTCGCGTTATTGTTCTCACACTAGGAAATAGCGAGTCAGCTCAAAGCTATCATGATAGTAAGAAACTGTTAGATTATGTATATGGGACCTATCAGCTTAAACGCGTTATCTCTACAGGAGATTCGGTCACGCAGCTTACTCAATTGTTAGCTCACGATGGTGAACCTGAGCAAGTACAGGCCTATTATGGCGAAAATTTAGACCTCGCAATTCCTATTGTTGATACCACGCCTCGCATTGATTATCTCTTTGAGCCAGATTCTAACCTAGTGACAGCCATTGACAATGGTTGGAATATTCAGGCGCCGCAAGCGGGTGGACAAGCAATTGGACAGGTGCAGGCAGTTATTAAGCAACATGCTATGCAGTTTCTTCCTACAAGTAAGACCAACCGTGTCAGTGTCAAGCTCAGCCATGACATTAAGGAAGCAGGTTTTATGGCCAAGTTTTGGCGCGGGCTTGGCCGTTTCTTCAGCGGTCTAGCAGAAGGAATTCGGCAGTTCTTTACCAGACTATTCAATTAATTTTGAAGGGGAAGCTTTAGGGCTTCCCCTTTAATATATTGAATAGGCAATATATTGTGGTAATACACAATGGCTTAAGCTATAAAATGTAGAGAATAGCTATACGGAGCCAAAGGCAAAGTAGTTAAGAAAAAAAAGAATTATAGCACTATATTTAGGGAAGACTAAAAATTAAAACTACTAGATATAGTAGGTGGAGAAAAAGTTAATAAAAGGCGAAAAAAATGTAGGAAAAGTATTGACGAAGAGAAGGATTCATGCTAATATATAGAAGTTGTCACGTGGTGACGACGAGCACATTGAAAACTAAACAAAGACACACCAAGAATGTGAGGGTCATCGAGGAAACTTGATGAACAACCAACAATTCAGCAGCAGACAAGCTGGGTAAAAAACAAGCTAGTAAAGAAATGAGTCAAGTAGACTTATGAAAATTTTCATGAGAGTTTGATCCTGGCTCAGGACGAACGCTGGCGGCGTGCCTAATACATGCAAGTCGAACGAACCGCGACTAGGTGCTTGCACTTGGTCAAGGTGAGTGGCGAACGGGTGAGTAACACGTGGGTAACCTACCTCATAGTGGGGGATAACAGTCGGAAACGACTGCTAATACCGCATAGGACATGGAATCACATGATTCAGTGAGGAAAGGTGGCGCAAGCTATCGCTAAGAGATGGACCCGCGGTGCATTAGCTAGTTGGTAGGGTAAAGGCCTACCAAGGCGATGATGCATAGCCGACCTGAGAGGGTGATCGGCCACATTGGGACTGAGACACGGCCCAAACTCCTACGGGAGGCAGCAGTAGGGAATCTTCCGCAATGGACGCAAGTCTGACGGAGCAACGCCGCGTGAGTGAAGAAGGTCTTCGGATCGTAAGCTCTGTTGTTAGAGAAGAACAGCGCATAGAGTAACTGCTATGCGTGTGACGGTATCTAACCAGAAAGCCACGGCTAACTACGTGCCAGCAGCCGCGGTAATACGTAGGTGGCGAGCGTTGTCCGGATTTATTGGGCGTAAAGGGAGTGTAGGCGGTCTTTTAAGTCTGATGTGAAAGCCCACGGCTCAACCGTGGAGGGTCATTGGAAACTGGGAGACTTGAGTGCAGAAGAGGAGAGCGGAATTCCATGTGTAGCGGTGAAATGCGTAGATATATGGAGGAACACCAGTGGCGAAGGCGGCTCTCTGGTCTGTAACTGACGCTGAGGCTCGAAAGCGTGGGGAGCAAACAGGATTAGATACCCTGGTAGTCCACGCCGTAAACGATGAGTGCTAAGTGTTGGAGGGGTTCCACCCTTCAGTGCTGGAGTTAACGCAATAAGCACTCCGCCTGGGGAGTACGGCCGCAAGGCTGAAACTCAAAGGAATTGACGGGGACCCGCACAAGCGGTGGAGCATGTGGTTTAATTCGAAGCAACGCGAAGAACCTTACCAGGTCTTGACATCCCGACGACCGCTCTAGAGATAGAGTTTTTCTTCGGAACGTCGGTGACAGGTGGTGCATGGTTGTCGTCAGCTCGTGTCGTGAGATGTTGGGTTAAGTCCCGCAACGAGCGCAACCCCTATAACTAGTTGCCAGCATTAAGATGGGGACTCTAGTTAGACTGCCGGTGACAAACCGGAGGAAGGTGGGGATGACGTCAAATCATCATGCCCCTTATGACCTGGGCTACACACGTGCTACAATGGATGGTACAACGAGCAGCGAACTCGCGAGGGTAAGCGAATCTCTAAAAGCCATTCTCAGTTCGGATTGTAGTCTGCAACTCGACTACATGAAGCCGGAATCGCTAGTAATCGCGGATCAGCACGCCGCGGTGAATACGTTCCCGGGTCTTGTACACACCGCCCGTCACACCACGAGAGTTTGTAACACCCGAAGCCGGTGGCCTAACCTTTTAGGAGGGAGCCGTCGAAGGTGGGATAGATGATTGGGGTGAAGTCGTAACAAGGTAGCCGTATCGGAAGGTGCGGCTGGATCACCTCCTTTCTAAGGAGTAACGGAACCTCACAGAGCTTGCGTCTTTGTTTAGTTTTGAGTGTGCTAACACTCAAAACTTGCACATTGAAAACTGAATAACCAAACAAACCGTTTTATCATCCGACAGGATGGATGATAAAACACATTATTTCTAAAATAATGAACCGAGAATTGACCGAGTCTGTAAGAAATTACAGAGTAAGAAAAAAATAGCGCGAAAGTATCATGCATCAAGTATGATCGTGGTTAAGAAACAAAGGGCGCACGGTGAATGCCTTGGCACTAGGAGCCGAAGAAGGACGTGACGAACGACGAAATGCTTTGGGGAGCTGTAAGTGAGCTAAGATCCAGAGATATCCGAATGGGGGAACCCGGCTAGCGTAATGGCTAGTCACACCTAAGGGTGAGGTAGACGCAGAGAACTGAAACATCTAAGTACCTGCAGGAAGAGAAAGAAAAAAATCGATTCCCTGAGTAGCGGCGAGCGAAACGGGAAGAGCCCAAACCAGTGTGCATGCACACTGGGGTTGTAGGACTCTAACGTGGACTCAAATGAGTTAGTAGAAGCTGGTGGGAAACAGCGCCAAAGAGGGTGAGAGCCCCGTATACGAAAACTGATTTGTACCTAAGAGTATCCTGAGTACGGCGGAACACGTGGAATTCCGTCGGAATCCGCCAGGACCATCTGGCAAGGCTAAATACTCCCTAGTGACCGATAGTGAACCAGTACCGTGAGGGAAAGGTGAAAAGCACCCCGGGAGGGGAGTGAAAGAGTACCTGAAACCGTGTGCTTACAAGTAGTCAGAGCCCGTTAAGGGGTGATGGCGTACCTTTTGTAGAATGGACCGGCGAGTGACGATAGTTGGCGAGGTTAAGTTGAAGAAACGGAGCCGTAGCGAAAGCGAGTCTGAATAGGGCGAAAGTCAGGTGTCGTCGACCCGAAACCAAGTGACCTACCCATGTGCAGGTTGAAGGTGCGGTAAGACGCACTGGAGGACCGAACCAGGACACGTTGAAAAGTGTTTGGATGACGTGTGGGTAGCGGAGAAATTCCAATCGAACTTGGAGATAGCTGGTTCTCTCCGAAATAGCTTTAGGGCTAGCCTCAGAGTAAGAGTCATGGAGGTAGAGCACTGTTTGGACTAGGGGGGCTCACGCTTTACCGAATCCAGATAAACTCCGAATGCCAAGGACTCATCTCTGGGAGTCAGACTGCGAGTGATAAGATCCGTAGTCGAAAGGGAAACAGCCCAGACCACCAGCTAAGGTCCCAAAGTAACTGTTAAGTGGAAAAGGATGTGGAGTTGCATAGACAACTAGGATGTTGGCTTAGAAGCAGCCACCATTCAAGAGTGCGTAATAGCTCACTAGTCGAGTGACTCCGCGCCGAAAATGTACCGGGGCTAAACAGTACACCGAAGCTGTGGATTCAATTTTAAATTGAGTGGTAGGAGAGCGTTCTAAGGGCGGTGAAGGCATACCGAAAGGAGTGTTGGAGCGCTTAGAAGTGAGAATGCCGGTATGAGTAGCGAAAGACGGGTGAGAATCCCGTCCACCGATAGACTAAGGTTTCCTGGGGAAGGCTCGTCCGCCCAGGGTTAGTCGGGACCTAAGCCGAGGCCGACAGGCGTAGGCGATGGACAACAGGTAGAGATTCCTGTACTTGTTAACAATGTTTGAGCGATGGAGGGACGCAGGAGGCGACGCCACGCAGACGGATGGAAGTGTCTGTAGAAGCACGAAGTGGTGGTATGAGTTAAATGCTTATACCTATAACTGTGACGTGTGACCTGGAGCGAAATTTAAGTAGCGAAGGTGGCTAATCAAACTGCCGAGAAAGCTTCTAGTGAGTTGTTAACAACCCGTACCGCAAACCGACACAGGTAGTCAAGTGGAGAACACTAAGGTGAGCGAGAGAACTCTCGTTAAGGAACTCGGCAAAATGACCCCGTAACTTCGGGAGAAGGGGTGCTGACAGAGATGTCAGCCGCAGTGAATAGGCCCAGGCGACTGTTTATCAAACACAGGTCTCTGCAAAATCGAAAGATGACGTATAGGGGCTGACGCCTGCCCGGTGCTGGAAGGTTAAGAGGAGTGCTTAGGAGCAATCCGAAGGTACGAATTGAAGCCCCAGTAAACGGCGGCCGTAACTATAACGGTCCTAAGGTAGCGAAATTCCTTGTCGGGTAAGTTCCGACCCGCACGAAAGGCGTAACGATCTGGGCACTGTCTCAACGAGAGACTCGGTGAAATTATAGTACCTGTGAAGATGCAGGTTACCCGCGACAGGACGGAAAGACCCCATGGAGCTTTACTGTAGCTTGATATTGAGTGTTTGTATGGCATGTACAGGATAGGTAGGAGCTGAAGAAGTGTGGACGCCAGTCTACACGGAGGCGCTGGTGGGATACTACCCTTGTGATGCGGACCCTCTAACCCACGTGTAACAGCACGGGAGACAGTGTCAGGTGGGCAGTTTGACTGGGGCGGTCGCCTCCTAAAGAGTAACGGAGGCGCCCAAAGGTTCCCTCAGAATGGTTGGAAATCATTCGTAGAGTGTAAAGGCAGAAGGGAGCTTGACTGCGAGACCTACAAGTCGAGCAGGGACGAAAGTCGGGCTTAGTGATCCGGTGGTACCGTATGGAAGGGCCATCGCTCAACGGATAAAAGCTACCCTGGGGATAACAGGCTTATCTCCCCCAAGAGTTCACATCGACGGGGAGGTTTGGCACCTCGATGTCGGCTCATCGCATCCTGGGGCTGAAGTCGGTCCCAAGGGTTGGGCTGTTCGCCCATTAAAGCGGTACGCGAGCTGGGTTCAGAACGTCGTGAGACAGTTCGGTCCCTATCCGTCGCGGGCGTAGGAAATTTGAGAAGAGCTATCCTTAGTACGAGAGGACCGGGATGGACGCACCGCTGGTGTACCAGTTGTTCTGCCAAGGGCATCGCTGGGTAGCTATGTGCGGGATGGATAAGCGCTGAAAGCATCTAAGCGTGAAGCCAGCTTCAAGATGAGATTTCCCATTCGAAAGAAGTAAGACCCCTGAGAGACGATCAGGTAGATAGGCTAGAAGTGGAAGTGGAGTGATCCATGGAGCGGACTAGTACTAATCGGTCGAGGTCTTAACCACAAGATTTGAGGTTAGGTTTGAGGTTATTCAGTTTTGAGTGTGCAAGCACTCAAATAAGACAACACCCAAGTGTGGTGATAATGGCAAGAAGGACACACCTGTTCCCATTCCGAACACAGCAGTTAAGCTTCTTAGCGCCGATGGTAGTTGGACCTTTGGTCCTGTGAGAGTAGGTCGTTGCCATGCTGGGTGAGGTTGTCTTGATTCCGCAATAGCTCAGCTGGCAGAGCGCATGACTGTTAATCATGATGTCGTAGGTTCGAGCCCTACTTGCGGAGTAAAATTTTATATTGCCGCTTTAGCTCAGCAGGTAGAGCGCATCCATGGTAAGGATGAGGTCGCCGGTTCAAGCCCGGCAAGTGGCTTATCAAGAAGTATCTGATGATACTTCTTTTTTATTTGCCCGATATATCATATATGATATATTAGGCAATAGAAAAAGAGCCATCTCTTGCGAGATAGCTCCAATCGAAAGTCTTATTTTTCTTTCTTCAATTCGTTTAAGATGTCTTGTAATAAGTCTTTCTCGCTTGGACCTGCAGGTGGCGCAGGTGGGTTGATCAAGTCTTTGCCTTGAGCCTTCCCTAAAGTTTTTAAAGTCAAGAATAACAAGAAACCGATGATAACGAAGTTAATAACAGCTTGCAAGAAGTTACCTACACCTAGGTAAGTATTCCCAATGCGTAATGAGATGCCAGAAACGGTAGCTTGACCAGTTACGGCAACAATAATTGGCATGAAGATATCATTTACTAAGCTAGTTACGATGCTTGAGAAGGCACCCCCCAAAATCACAGCAACTGCTAAAGTTACGATATTGTCTTTGGCAATAAAGCCACGGAATTCTTCAAAGATTTTTTTCATTCGAAATTCCCCTCCTTTCATCTACTAATCATAACATGTTTAGACTAATTTGTGTAGTCAAAAAGGGCCAATTCTTAGACTTTTTTAATGTAGGAGTCAATTGGATATAGGCTTTGATCCAAGTCACTATGGCCTTGGCTGACATGCTTGACCCACTGATAACCAAGGAAAGGGCCGCTCGTTAAGCCAGAGGAGCCTAGGCCACTGACAGCCCAAACAGATTCAAGTTCTGGGACTGGGCCTACTAAAACAGCATAATCTGGCGTATAGGCACGTATGCCTACTTTAACCCTATGATAAGCCACTTGGTCCGATAAGAAAGGCAGGAGACTGCTGGCACGTTCTTGAAGTTCAGCCAATCGCTGGTCTTCAACGGTCAAATCATAGCCCCGGTCATTCTCATGCGTCGCGCCAATGACGAGCTCGCCATTTTGGAAAGGAATGATATCAAATTTACCGGGAGGCATGACAACTGGCCAAGCATTTCCCTCCCATTCAGGTTGGTAGATGCTAAAGAGTTGTCCCTTTTGCGGGCTAATGGCAACATCATAACCAAGAGGCTCTAAAATGTGAGGTAACCAAGCACCACAGGCTAACAGAATAGCATCATAGGGCTTTGTTTCCTTATCTGGTCCTATGACGCTAACCTGCTGATCGCCATCAGCCATAAGCTTGGCTTGTCCATGAATCAACTTACCACCTAGTTTTGGAATCAAACTATGAAGTTCTTGAATCAAGGCCGCACCATCCAGTCGCGCCCCACCAGAGACAAAACTTGCTGGATAAGGGGTCTCTAGGAGTGGAAATTTATCCATGGCCTCTTGAGCGGACAAACTGGTAACCTCTCCAATAGAAGGTGAAGCGGGTCGGCGTTCTTGTGCTCGTTCCTGGTCACGTCTTAGAGAGCTTTCATCTTTACGTACTAGTAAAGCGCCAACCTCTTGGAAGATTGGATCGGTATTTAAGCCATCTTCAGTCAAATCCGCCATGAATCGCCGATAAAACTCAGCCCCTTGAGAAACCAGATAATACCAAGGTTTGTTACGGCGTAAAGTGAACCAGGGGCAGATAATGCCTGCGGCCGCCTTGGTTGCTTGGCCGGTGCCGTCTTCATAGAGGGTGACAGTGTGACCTTCTTTGAGGGCATAGTAGGCCGCTGTCGCGCCGACTATCCCGCCCCCAATAATTGCAAGATTCTTCTTCATCTTAGTGCCTCCTTCAATTGGCTAATGGGAAAGGCTGAGGAATTACCTCAGCCAGTCTACCTGTCTATTTAGGATTGTGGAAATAGTTTTCTTTCTTCATGTCTTGAAAGACAACGTGAATGCGTTCGGTAGGCGCACCACTATGTTTGGACACGACCTCAATAATTTCTTTGGCCATGGCTTCTTTGGCTTGAGGGCTACGACCTTCTAATAGTTCAACGTGGATAAATGGCATAAAAGCTCCTCCTTAAGATTATTTAGTCTTTTCTTGGGTAAAGGCTTGAATTCGATTCATGGCTTCTGCCAATTTTTCTAGGCTAGCAGCATAGCTGAGACGGAAGTAACCTGATCCGCCAGGTCCAAAAGACTGGCCAGGGACTGCCCCCACCTTAGCTTCTTGAGCCAAGGCCAGACAGAAGGCGAAGTCATCACCTTGGAACCAGTCGGGTACTTTAACGAAGAGGTAAAAGGCGCCTTCTGGAAGCAAGGTTTGGTAGCCAATCTCGCGGAAACGGCCAATCAGGAATTGGCGGCGTTGGTCATAGGCTTGACGCATCTCATGAATACTATCATCACCTGAGTGATAGGCAGCAATAGAGCCATATTGTGAGACGGAAGGTGGTGTATTGACAGTTGCTTGATGGACCTTGAAGATTTGGCTCAGATAGTCCTTAGGTCCAGCGATAAAGCAAGAACGCCAACCAGTCATGGCATAGAATTTAGAGGTCCCGTTAATTAGGATGGTACGCTCAGGAGCCAGTTCCGCCATGGAAACATGCTTATCAGAATAGGTTAGTTCACTATAAATTTCATCTGAGACAATCATCAGATTATATTGGCGAGCTACATTGGCTAGCGCTTCTAACTCTTCACGACTATAGGTAACGCCGGTAGGGTTGCAAGGATGGTTCAAGAGCAGAATCTTAATCTCAGGATGGCTTTCTAATTGAGCCTTGAGTTCTTCTGCCTCTAGCTTGAAGTGACTATGGCTGACATCGTGACGAATGAGTTCTGCCCCAGCAAGGCGGACCTGCGTTTCGTAGATAACATAGTTTGGTGCAGGCACAATGACTTTTTGGCCAGGGTTAAGCAAGCCAACCAGACTGGCAAATAAAGCTTCAGTCGCGCCCACGGTTACGATGATTTCTTCTTCAGGACTATAGTGGAGTTCATAGTGACGCTCTAGAAACTCGCTGATAGCTTGGCGCAAGTCTAAGAGGCCACGCGAATGAGTATAGCCGTTCAGGTCTTTGCGGATAGCCTCAATGGCGGCTTCCTTAATGAAATCGGGTGTTGGAAAGTCTGGCTCCCCGATGGTGAGGGGGATTAAGCCTTCGATTTTGCTGATTTGATCGTTAAAACTACGGATAGGGCTCGGCTTAATGGCGAGCAGGCCTTGGTTGACTTGTGGCGTTGACATCTGATGAGCACTTCCCTTTCTTCCTTAACTTCTATCTATTAGTTTATCATACATAGACCGACATAATCTAGAGCATGGTGGAAAAAGTCCATGTAAAAATGAGAAGAACTCACCTCTTCATCAGAATTTTATCATAAAAGGCTTGACTTTTAGCGGGAATCTGGGTATAGTAGAGGCATATCTGAAATATCGTTGAACAGAAGAGTAGTAAAACTAGCGATTCAAGAGAGGTACCGGCAGGTGAAAGGTACTATCGAATAGGTTATGAAGATGGTCTGGGAGATAAATACGCCGATAGGTAGGTGTGTTCGGGTCATTCCCCCGTTACCAGGAATACCAGTTACGCTGTAAGGCCAGCTGGGTAGAGGGAAGCTTAGGCTTCTGAATAAAAGGTGGTAACACGATCACATCGTCCTTTTACTAACACGAGTTAGTAGAGAGGGCTATTTTTTTTAAGATAAGATAATGCGATGAAATAGTAAGTAAGGTCGCCTCGCCTTCACAGAGAGCTTCGGGTGGTGGAACGAAGCAAGGCAACGACATGAAAATGGCTATGGAGCGAAGATTTTGAATGGCTTAAGCTGATTCAAGTCTCGGTGCGACCGTTAAAAGCAAAGAGTATCAAATCTGGATACTCGCTAAGGGGCAATATGTGAGTATTGCCTGAACAAGAGGTGGTAACGCGTCATGACGCCCTCAAGGTAGGCTCTAGGCCGCCTTGGGGGCTTTTTCTAACCCACCCACGAGCCTTGAAATAAGGAGGAATTATAGGTGATAGAATTAAAGAATATCTCTGTCACATTTAGACAGAAGGACCGCCAGGTCCAAGCAGTCAAAGACGTTGATTTGACAATCGAAGAAGGCGATATTTACGGAATCGTCGGCTACTCTGGTGCCGGGAAATCCACCCTGGTCCGGGTCATCAACCTCTTGCAACGCCCAACAGGCGGGCAAGTGACCGTTGGTAAGGTAGCACTTCAGGGTTTGTCCGGTCGACGTTTGCGTGAGGAACGTAAGAAAATCGGCATGATTTTCCAACACTTCAACCTCATGCACAGTCGGACAGTCTTCAATAACGTGGCTTTCCCACTCCAGTATGATGGTGACAATTTCCGCCAGTTTGGCCAGCATGTCGGTCATGCCTTGGCCTTTTGGAAATGGTCTGGAAAGGCCGGCGAGAAGTTGACCGCACCGTTCAAGTTCTGGTCTCAAGTTCGCAAGGAACGTCGGCAAAAAGTTCTAGACTTACTTGAACTAGTAGGGATTGCTGACAAGGCAGAAGCTTATCCAAGCCAATTATCTGGCGGGCAAAAGCAGCGGGTGGCGATTGCGCGGGCCTTAGCTAGCAACCCTAAGATTCTACTCTGTGATGAAGCAACCAGTGCTCTCGACCCCAAAACAACCTTGCAGATTTTAGACTTGCTCAAGGAATTGAACCAAAAGCTAGGTTTGACCATCGTCTTGATTACTCACGAGATGCAAGTAGTCAAGGAAATCTGTAATAAGGTAGCCGTAATGGAAAATGGGGAAGTCATTGAAGCTGGCTCAGTTGTGCCAATCTTCAGCCAACCAGCCCAAGCTCTAACCCGCGACTTCATTCGGACCGCAACCCATGTAGACCAGGCCTTAGCTACCATTCTCAGCCAGCCTAAGTTCTCTCAACTTAAGGATGATGAATGGTTAGTAGAATTGTCCTACTTAGGCGATGAAACCGATGAGCCATTGATTGTGACACTCTATAGTCTCTTCAATGTCACCGCCAACATCTTGCATGGTAATGTCGAGATTATTGATAATACGCCAATCGGGAATTTGATTGTCACCTTGGCAGGGGCAGAAGCCGATAAGGAAGCTGCCGTCGCCTACATCAAAGAACAAGGTGTCAACCTTAAGTTCCTCAAGCGTCCACACAGCGCCAAAGACTATAAGGGAGGTGCAAAAGACTAATGGCAACATGGTTAGCAGAGTTTTTAGATAAGCTTGGCACTTGGAGTAACCAAGCTTGGGCTAGTTTGGAGCCCATCATGCCAAACGTGGCTAAAATTCCTAAGGACTTTTTAGAAGCCACGCAACAAACCCTTTATATGACCTTCTGGACGGCTCTCTGGTCTGGTATCTTCGGGATTTTACTTGGCGTGGTTCTGGTTGTCACCCACGACGGAGGCATTCTGGAAAACCGTTGGTTCTACCGAATTCTAGATCAACTGGTCAATATTTTCCGGTCCATTCCCTTTATTATCTTAGTCGCCCTCTTAGCAACAACTACGCGCTTCTTAGCGGGTACGACAATTGGTTCCAAGGCGGCCTTGGTGCCACTGATTGCAGGGGTTATTCCCTTCTTCGCTCGTCAGGTCGAAAACGCCCTCTTAGAAGTCAATCCTGGGGTTGTGGAAGCCGCTCAAGCCATGGGGACCAGCCCATGGGGCATTATCTTCCGCGTTTATCTCAAAGAAGGTTTGCCAGGTATCGTCCGCGCGTCAGCCCTTACCTTAATCAGCGTGATTGGTTTAACCGCCATGGCAGGTGCTGTCGGTGGTGGTGGTCTAGGGAACCTAGCTATCTCTCGTGGTTATAACCGATTCCAGACAGATGTCACCTTGATGTCGACCATCTTGATTTTAATCTTGGTCTTCATCACTCAATTTATTGCTCGACGCATTGAAAAGCGCGTCACCCACTAATCAACTTACAATTTTAGGAGGAACACTCAATGAAAAAATGGATTAAAACACTTGCTGCAATTATCACCCCAGTTAGCTTAGGGATTAGCGCCCTAGCACCGGTCACTTCTGCACAAGCAGCAGAAAAAGTTAAACTTGGTTTAGTCGGTGACGACACCCGAGTTTGGGACAACGTTAAAGAACGCTTGGCCAAAGACGGCATCGAGCTTGAATATGTTAAGTTCACAGAATACAGCCAACCAAACGCGGCTTTGGCTGACGGCTCAATTGACCTCAACGCTTTCCAACACCAAATTTTCTTAGATAGCTACCTACAAGAGCATAAGGATCAAGAATTAGTTTCTATTGGGAATACCGTTAACGCACCATTAGGGGTTTACTCTAAGAAAATAAAGGATATTAAAGACTTGAAAGAAGGCGACACTGTGGCAATCCCTTCTGACCCAACGAACGGCGGTCGTGCCTTACGCCTCTTGCAAACAGCAGGCTTAATCAAAGTAGACGAAGCAAAAGGTTACAAACCAACGGTTTCTGACATCAAAGAAAACAAGCTTAACCTTAAGATTCAAGAGTTAGATGCTTCCCAAACTGCTCGTGCTTTAGATGACGTGACGGCTTCCATCATTAACTCAGGGGTAGCAGTCGATGCAGGTTACACTCCATCCAAAGATGCCATCTACTTAGAGCCAGTTGATAAAAGCTCAAAACCTTACGTGAACATTATCGTGGCACGTAAGAAAGACGCAGAAAATGCAACGTACAAGAAAATTGTAGAAGCTTACCAAACAGAAGATACTAAGAAGGTTATCGAAGAAGTTTCTAAAGGTTCACTCTTACCAGCTTGGGAAACTTTCGGTACTAAATAAGCCTTGAAATAAAAGGAGGTGGGCCAATGACCCAGGCCTACAAAGATAGAATTCGCGCAGTTGTGGCGGAAAAATTAGCCACTTACCAAGACCATGCCAAGGCCATTTATGAGCGGCCTGAGGTCTGCAACACAGAATACTTTGCTTCTGATTTACTGGCTAAGCAATTACGACAAGAAGGTTTCGAAGTCACCCAGAACATTGCTGGTCATGAGACTGGCTTTGTCGGGGTCTACCGGGCAAGTAAGCCTGGTCCTGTCTTGGCCTTCCTAGCCGAGTACGATGCCTTGCCAGGTATTGGTCATGCTTGTGGGCATAACCTCTTCGGTAATTACTCACTTTTAGCAGCCGTAGCACTCAAAGCCGTCATCGATGACCTAGGTGGTGAGATCCGAGTATACGGAACACCTGGAGAAGAAGGTGGAGAGAACGGCTCTGCCAAAGGTTCCTATGTCAAGGCAGGTTTCTTCCAGGATGTCGATGCCGCCCTTTGTGCTCACCCCGCCCACAAATTCGCGCCGACCTTACGGCTCTTGGCTAATGCGCCAGTTGATATTGAGTTTTTTGGCCGGGCTTCACATGCAGCCGGGGCACCGGAAGCGGGCATTAACGCCTTGGAGGCTTTGATTCAAGTTTTCAATTCCATTAATGCTTTACGCTTAAATCTGACCAAGGATGTCAATATTCACGGTATTATCACCAATGGCGGGCAGGCTGCCAATGTCATTCCGGAATATGCGTCAGGTCGCTTCTACCTCAGAGCCGCTGAGCGCAAGACCTTGGAAAGTGTCTACCAAAAGGTAGAAAACATTGTTAAAGGAGCGGCGCTAGCAACGGGATGCGACTACAAGTTTGGTCTCTTCCAGAACTGGGTGGACGATGTGGTACCAACGCCACTCTTCGACCAACTCTTCTTCCAAGAAGTCGCTGACTATGGCATTGATGAGTCCGAAATCGAAAGAAGCGAGCGTAACTCGCTAGGTTCTTCTGATGTCGGCAATGTCTCTCAAGTCGTGCCTACCATTCAACCTACGGTTTCCATTAGTGACAGCCCAATTCCTGGCCATTCCGAGGAGTTTAAAGCCGCAGCAGGTAGCCCTAAGGGTTATGCTTCCATAGCGGTGGCAGCCAACTTGCTGGCTAATACGGCCTTGGCGCTACTATTGGACCCGGAAAAACTAGAGGCCATTAAGGCCCAGCATCAATCATTGACACAAACAAATAATAATTAATAAAGGAGTCATGCAATATGAAAAAGTTTGTTAAAAAATTAGGGGCTCTAGCCCTCGCAGCAGGTTTAGTGTTTGGGGCTAGCTTCCCAACTGCACAAGCCGCCAAAGAATTTGAAGGCCAAAAAGTAAAAGTTGGGGTTGTCGGTGAAGCTGACAAGGAACTCTGGCAAGCTGTAGCAGAAAAAGCGAAAAAAGATGAAGGTATCGAAATCGAAATTACCAACTTCTCAGACTACAACTTACCAAACGCAGCAGTAGAAGACGGTTCATTAGACCTCAACGCTTTCCAACACATTATCTTCTTGGAAGAATGGAACAAGGCTAACAAGGGGAAAGTTGTAAATATTGGCTTCACTTACGTAGAACCTCAAGGTATTTACTCTGAAAAAGTAAAATCTTTGGATGAGTTAAAAGCTAAAGATGGGGCAAAAATCGCTATTCCTAACGATGTGACCAACCAAGGTCGTGCCCTCTTGACCTTAGAATTAGCTGGCTTGATTGAAGTAGACGATGCTAAAGGTATTTTAGCTAGCGTTAGCGACGTAACTAAGAACGACAAGAACATCAAGTTCGAAGAAGTGGACGCTTCTCAAACAGCACGTAGCTTGAAAGACGTGGATGCAGCGGTTATCAACGGGAACTACGCAGCAGATGCTAACTTAACCGTTAAAGACGCTCTCTTCGTTGATGCAACTGACAAGGCAAAATTGAAAGATGAATACAAGAACATCATTGCTGTTAAAGAATCTGAAAAAGACAACAAACTCTACAAGAAAGTCGTAGAAATCTTCCAATCTGACGAAATCGCTAAGAAGATTGAAGAGTTAAGCAAGAACTCTAAGATTCCGGTATGGTAATCTGAGCTATCAAAAAATCCCGCATCTCATGATGCGGGATTTTACTTTATTTAGTCGAGGTCATCAGCGAATTGTTGACTAGAAAAATGGACTTCTTGGCTGAAGAGGGTACGAATTTGACCGTGAGGGTCTTGAATCAAGAGGTGGCCCTGGTCGGTGATTCCTTGAATGATACCTGTATATTCTTGTCCTGCTTGCTGGTAGCTGACTTGTCGCCCGACGCCCAGTAGGTGTTCTTCATAGTGGGGTAGGTAGGTTTTGTCAGAGAGGGTACGGATATAATAAGCCAACTGCTTAAGGAAGTCATGGATGACTTGGTTGGGATTGAAGTCGGCCGGCATTTCCTGACCAAAGAGAGTCCCCGCAACAGACTGAGTTGAGGCTTCCGCTTGACTGAAGTCGCCGCTTAAGTTGAGGCCGATACCAATAATGATCGAGGATAGGCTACGACTTTCAATATCGGTCGTCGCTTCTGTCAGGATTCCGCCAATTTTACGACCACGACAGAAGAGGTCATTAACCCATTTGATACGCAGCCTTTGTCCACTGGCTGCTTCCAGAGCGGCAACCATGGCACTGGCAGCTAGCAGGGTGTATTGGGGTACTTCTTCTAAATCTGTTACTTGGGGTTGGAAGACGACAGATAGATAGAGACCTGAGGCAATATCGGAATGGAAATGGCGACCTGAGCGGCCTCGTCCTTGGGTTTGTTTACGGGCGATGAAGAGGCCAGCTTGGCCAGGTGATTGTATGGCGAATTGTTTGGCTAGGTCATTGGTTGAGGTGACACTGTCATAGAGGGCCACATGTAGCGATTCAAAAGGGGCATCCAAGTCGCGCTTGATTTGTTGGGCATCTAGGGTATGACTGACCCTCTCTAGCAGATAGCCCTTCTTGCTTAGACTAGCAATTTGGTAGCCTTGTTGACGCAAGCCTTCGACAGCCTTCCAGACAGCTGTCCGAGACAAGCCTAATTGATCCGCCAAGGCTTGGCCAGAAATGGGCTGACCGTTTTGTTCTAGTAAAACTGCCAAATTTCATCTTGTGTCGACATCATATGTCCTCCTCATCTTCGATAATCCTAGTCTAGCAAATGTCAGGTCCTGGGTCAATTTTTGCCTACCTAGCTTGAAAATAGGGTTAGCTGGACCTATAATGAACTTGAGAGGGGAAGGCGAGCAAGTCATGCTTCCCATTATGAAGGATAAAATAAGGAGAGTCTTTCCCATGAATCTTATGAAGAAGTTAGTGCCCCTGTTAGGCGGGCGACATCAACTGGGATTGCCAGGAATTCGCCATTATCTAGCTTGGCGCTACCCTCAGGTCAATTCGGATTTACGCTTTCGAGGGTGGATGACGGATATCCTAGTCGATTTCAAAAAGCCAGAGGACTTAAAGGCTTATAATGAGACAGGCCTTACGACCTTCCGAGTGCCCTTGCCTCAGGATCCGGACCTCGTCATCGAAGAAGTGAAGATTCCCAGTGGTCAGAATCCTAATTTAAGTGCCCTTATCTATCGCTCTAAGCAGCCACGACCCCAAGCGACAGGCTTGCTATGGCTCCATGGAGGTGGCTACGCCCTGGGGCACCCGCGTTTAGACTTACCCTTCATTCGGCAATTCGTGCTAGAGACTAATACAGTGGTAGTGGCTCCTGATTATCGACTGTCTGCTCAGGAGCCCTATCCGGCAGCCTTAGAAGATGCCTATGCTAGCCTAGTTTGGCTCAAGGAAGAAGCAGCCCTACTAGGCGTCAATCCTGACCAACTCTTTGTGGGAGGACCTAGTGCTGGTGGCGGTCTTACCATTGCTACGGTTCTCTATGCTAGAGATCAAAATCAGGTGCAGGTGGCTTTTCATATGCCTATTTATCCAATGATTGATGACCGTCTATCGACAGAATCAATGAAGGGCAATCGGGAAATGATTTGGAACGAAATCAAGAATCGAGCGGGCTGGCAGCTTTATCTAGGAGACCTCTATGGATCTGAGGAGGTGCCCATCTACGCGGCACCCTATCGGGCATTAGACTTAAGGGGTATGCCACCTGTCTATACACATGTGGGAGATTTAGATCCCTTCTTGGATGAAACCCTCGACTATATGAAACGACTGCAAGTTGCGGGTGTAGCAGCCAAATACCGCGTCTATCCGGGCGCCTATCATGGCTATGAGGCTTTCGATTGCCCCTTGACGCGTCAGACTATGGCTGATTGGGTAGCAGCTTATAAGGAAGCAGTAGCCCAGTACTTGCGACACAAAAGGAATCCTAAACACAAAATCCCCCGTCTATCTGATGACAGACGGGGGATTTTTCATATATTAGCTGCGCCATACGCTTTCTAAAATCATGGTTTGTTCGCGGTCTGGACCTACGGACAAGGTGGCAATTTTAGCCCCCACTAATTCGCTAATACGACGGACATAGTTTTGGGCATTCAAAGGTAGGTCTTCCAAACGACGACAAGACGTAATGTCTTCAGTCCAACCTGGTAATTCTTCATAGACAGGTGTGCAAGATTTGAGCAACTTGAGGCTAGCTGGATAGTACTCAATCACTTGACCATCTGGTGTCTTATAAGCAGTACAAATCTTAATGGTCTCTAAGCCAGTCAGAACGTCGATGGAGTTAAGGGAGAGATTGGTAATGCCTGATACTCGGCGAGAATGACGCATGACAACAGAGTCAAACCAACCCACCCGGCGAGGGCGACCAGTAGTTGTCCCGTATTCACGGCCAACTTCGCGAATTTGGTGACCAATTTCATCGAAGAGTTCAGTAGGGAATGGGCCATCGCCGACACGAGAGGTATAGGCCTTGCAGACGCCGACAACACGATTGATGCGAGTTGGGCCAACCCCACTTCCGATGGTGACCCCACCAGAGACTGGGTTGGAGGAAGTAACGAAAGGATAGGTCCCTTGGTCGATGTCCAACATGACCCCTTGAGCTCCTTCGAAGAGGACGCGCTTGCCTTGATCCAAGGCATCGTTCAAGATAACTGAGGTATCAGTCACGTATTGTTTAATTTCTTGACCGTATTGATAGTACTCTTCAAAAATATCTTCAAACCGGAGGGGTTCAGCGCCATAAACGCGTTCAATAAAGAGGTTCTTCTCTGCCAAGTTAGTCCGTAGGCGTTCTTCAAAGATTTCACGGTCTAATAAGTCGGCAATCCGAATCCCAACCCGAGCAGATTTATCCATATAGGCTGGGCCAATCCCTTTGTTAGTAGTCCCAATCTTGTTATCGCCTTTAGAGGCTTCTTGGAGCTTGTCCAAGACAATATGGTAAGGCAAGATAACATGAGCGCGTGAGGAGATACGGAGGTTATCGGTTGAGACGCCTTCACTGTGTAGGTAGGCAAGTTCTTCCACGATAGACTTAGGGTTAACGACGACGCCATTGCCGATGACGCTGATTTTGTCAGGGGAGAAAATCCCGGAAGGAATGAGGTGTAACTTGAAGGTCTTGCCGCCAAACTGAATGGTGTGACCGGCATTGTCGCCACCTTGGTAGCGCGCGATGACTTCGGCATTCTCGCTTAGGAAGTCGGTAATTTTCCCTTTACCTTCATCGCCCCATTGAGTGCCTACAACAACAACTGATGACATAAACATACCCCTTTACTGATTGAGATTGGTTTGGAAATATGGTTCGACATGGACATCGACATCATACACATTATAATTATACGCTAAAATCTGTTCGATTTCCTCTGTTATGTGATGAGATTGAATAACTGAAAGATGGCCATCAATTAAAACGGTGATATCCACGTGGACATACTGGCCACAGAGACGAGCGCGAATCTGCGGCACAGCGCGGATTTGAGGGTGTTTGAGGACGATTGCGCGATAGGCTTCTAGTTCCTCTTGGTCAAAACCATCTGATAATTCAAAGGTCGAATCTTTGAAAATAGTATAGGCGGTGTGGAGGATAATGCCACCAATTACAAGAGCCGTCAGGATATCCAGCCAGGCTAGTCCTAGGCTAGATGCGGCAATGGCCACCATGGTGGCCAGTGTCGTTAAGAAGTCACTGAAGAGGTCCTTGGCACTGGCCTTGAGCCCCATGCTTTGAGTTTGCTGGGCTAAATGATGGATGTAGCGCTGGGTGACGAGTAAAATAACACTGGTAGCCAGCCCCACCCAGAGTGCTTGGAGGTCGGGTGTCGGATAATCCTGGGCTATAAGCGTTCTGCTGAAGATTTGATGACTTCTAGGCCGACCGTAAACATGATGAGTGAGGTGGCGAAGCTGGCCAGGGGTTCAAACTTGGAGTGACCAAAATAATGATCCTCATCCGCTGGTTTGCGGGCAATTCGAAGGCCAATAAAAATCAAAATAGAGGAGATAATATCCGTTAAGTTGTTGAGGCCATCGGCTCTGAGGGAGGCCGAATGGAAGAAATAAGCAGCGCCTAACTTGAGGCTCGAAATAATCAGGTAGACTATTATACCGACTAGGGCTCCGCGGGCCGCCGTCTTGAGTTGCTGGTTTCGTCTGTCGCTAGTTTGCATAGAATTTTCCTCCGCGAGATAATGCCAAAAAATCAGGAGCCTTAGCTCCTGAAATGATGCTTATTTGGATAAGGCCCAATAGTTGACCCCTTCTTCCATCATGGTTTGTGCTGGAATAGCCTTGATGCTGAACATTTTGCTTGGGTCATCATTAGGGTCGTTGACATAGACTTGGCCATCTTGGTAGCCACGAATGACAAGGATGTGGCCAGTTTCGGTGAAGAGGCCTGGTTTAACCGTCGCGACAATCGCTTGCCCTTGGTTGACAGCCTGCATTGCTTCTTCAAAGTTATTACCGAAATTGGTGAACTGATAATTGAAGGATTGAGCGAAGTCATAGAAAATATTCCAAGAAGTTCCTTGGTTGTGGACATAGTAATGGTCCTTGCTCCAATCCAGAATGGTCTGCGGTGTCACCGTAGCTTGCGGATTATAGTAGGCATGAATCATAGCCAAGGATAGGATAGCACAGCCATTCTCACCCAATTGGCGAGTAGTATCTGTCCCGTATTGGAGGGTCCGCCATTTAGGGTCTTTCTGCAGATAGAGCGGAATGTCCAGTTGTTTGACGTTCTGCAACTGGCTAACTTCGGCTGGTTTTTGCGGCAGGAAGAGATAGCCTAGCTCGCTGATATTTTGGCGGTGCTTGTTGATGGCAGCCACGATGTCAGACTGGGCATTAAGTAAGTCGTTCTGATAGTCTTGGTTTTGGATATCTTGCAAGACTTCAGAGAGCTCGTCCTTGGATAGGCTGTGAACTAGGGAATCATCCGATAGTTGCAGTGGAACCGTGTTGAAAGGCGCCGATTCTGACTCACTAGATGACTCAGGTGTGCTAGAGGCCACTTGGCTACTTTGGACCTGAGCAATATGTTCTTGGCCAGCCACTTGGTTATTCAATTTTGATGCCTGATGCGTATTTTCCTTGAGGAAAACGACAATCGCCGTCCCGCAAATCAAGAGCAAGAAGAAGGTAACAACGGCAATCGTATTTTTACGACGTTTGCGCATAGGGCCAGCTCCTTTGGTTAAGTAATCAATCATAAGGGAAGTATAACAGAGAAATGTAAGAGAAATATGAATTTTCTGGCAAGAAATCAAAGAATTTTTCCGATACAATCCTTAGTTATTGTATCAAACCCTGGCTCATAAAGCACCTATTCTGGTTGCCTGTTACAGAGACTTAATAAAGAGAGGCTGGGTGTTACACCAGCCTCTAACTTGTTGATTAATAGTTTTTGAAGTATTGTTCTAGTTCCCATTGGGTGACTTGCTTTTGATAAGCGAAGTATTCGGCTGTCTTCTCAGCGATGAAGTTTTGCGCGATGTGGTCACCTAAGGCTTCCAGAATGACAGGCTCTTTCTTGAGCTCTTTGAGGGCTGCACGCAAGGAGCCTGGTAGATCCTCTACCCCTTCCGTTAGGCGCTCTTCACGGGTCATGGTGTAGATATTACGGTCAACAGCAGAAGGTGGCATAATCTTATCTTCGATCCCCTTGAGGCCGGCTGCCAAGAGGACAGACAGAGCCAAGTAAGGGTTAGCCGCTGGGTCTACACTACGTGCTTCAATCCGAGTAGAGTTACCTCGAGCTGCCGGAATCCGGATAAGTGGTGAACGGTTTTGACCTGACCAAGCCACGTAGACAGGGGCCTCGTAACCAGGCACCAGCCGCTTGTAGGAGTTAACCAGTGGGTTACAGATAGCGGTATAGGCGCGGGCATACTTGAGCAAGCCACCGATGAAGTAGAGGGCGGTTTGGGAGAGTTGGTCTTCTGTGTCAGGATCGTAGAAGGCATTACCTGATTCATTAAAGAGGGACATGTTACAGTGCATCCCGCTCCCGGCAATGCCGAAGATAGGCTTAGGCATGAAGGTCGCGTGCAGGTTGTGGCGACGGGCCACGGATTTGACGATGAGTTTGAAGGTTTGGATATTGTCGGCAGAACGGAGGGCGTCTGCATACTTCCAGTCGATTTCGTGTTGGCCAGGCCCTACTTCGTGGTGGCTGGCTTCAATTTCAAAGCTAGAGCTTCTAGTTCCAAGACGATGTCACGACGGCAGTTCTCGGCCAAGTCGTTAGGCGCCAAGTCAAAGTAGCCGCCGTTGTCGTTGAGTTGCATGGTAGGTTGGCCTTTTTCATCTAGTTTGAAGAGGAAGAATTCTGGCTCTGGCCCAATGTTGAAGGAAGTGAAGCCAAGGTTTTCCATGCGCTTTAGAATACGCTTGAGGTTGCTACGAGGGTCACCTTGGAAAGGCAGACCATCCACGCTGTTGACGTCACAGATTAAGCGGGCAATCTTGGTGTCGCCAGCGCCATCTTCCCAGTTGAAGACTAGCCAAGTGTTGTAGTCAGGTACCAAGTACATATCGCTCTCTTCAATCCGGACGAAGCCTTCAATTGAAGAACCGTCGAACATCATTTTGTTGTCTAAGGCCTTTTCTAATTGGGAGACAGGCACTTCGACGTTTTTGATAGTCCCAGTAATATCGGTGAACATGAGGCGGACATAACGAACATTGCGTTCTTTGGCGTCTAGTAAGATACTTTCTTTGGTCCATTGAGTGGTTGGCATGGAAATCCTCCTTTTGATAGTAGGCTAGTCAGTCTAGCCAGACTTAGCGAAATCGACCTTGGATGTCTAACTCATCCCATAAAATCCGACGGACATCTTGGTCAGTCAGGGGTTGACTGGTAGTAGGGTGCCCCATATGAGGGCGCTCGGCTTCTGACTCGAAGCGACGTTTGATGCCCTTTAGGGTCATGCCTTCCTCGAGCAGGTCACTAATTTCCAAGAGCCGATCTACATCGTTGAGGGAGTAGAGGCGGCGATTGGTTGAGCTTCTGCCCGGCACTACCAGCCCGAAATCTTCGTAATGCCGAATTTGCCGGGCGGTCAAGCCTGTTAGGGTCATGACGGTTCCAATGGGAAATACGGCGAGAGATTTGCGGAATTCTTTGGCTGCCATAGTTGTCACCTTCTTTTATCATTTATGATTATAGGGAAAGTCAAATGAGGGGTCAACTGCATCCTGACCTCTTATGTTAGATAATATGACAAACGTTCGGATTCTGCAAGCCAGAGACCTGGATCAGTCGCTAAGCCAAATAAAAAAGCTTGCCAAGTTACTTAGCAAGCCGGGATTAAGTTTGGGTAATCAATGTACAGAAGTAGCCTAGAGCCAGGAAATCGGCACTGCCGCCGGGGCTGAGATGGCGTTCGATGAGGACTTGGTCATAGGCTGTGAGCCGCTCTTCAAGTTGGGCCAAGGATAAGTCAGGCAGCTGGTCTAAGAGTAGACTCATTTCGCCTTGAATCTGGGCTAAGGCGGTCAGTCCACCCCGGTGGAGTAGGTTGCCATCTTGGACAGTAGCCATTAAATAGACTAAAGCCTGCAACCAAAGCTGGCGCTGGTCCAGACCTTGGCGCTGACTGACAAAGGGTAGCAAGCCTTGGCGCAAGACGGGATAGCCTGCTGCTGCTTCGCCCCGAACCCCGGTAATACCATGTTCCAAGTAAAGTCGTTCGCCATAAGAGAGGGAGGCTTTCGAGCCAAATGGGCAAAATCTTGAGTCACGAGATGCTGGGTCATGGCCTTAATCAAAGGCCAACTAGCTTCCAGGTCGCCATGGCAGGCTCCCAAGGCACCTAATAGGAGGGCGAAGGAAAAATTGGCCCCTTTATGGGTGTTGACACCAGCGGTGGCTGCTAACATGGCGGCTTCGGCTTCTTGCCCTAGGTGACGTAGGACTTGGAAGAGCTGATTAGGCGCCCCTTCATGCACTTGGCCTAACTGGACATAGCCCTTAAAATAAGGACGCAAGGCCTCGATACTAGCGGCGAAAGTTTGTGGCGTCATATCGTCATGTGCCCCATTGGACCAAGGGTCTACTAGGCCAGGCTTAGGCGCTAGTTGAACTTCGAAAGCCAGGGCCTGGCAGGCTAGGTCTGCCAGATAATCAGAAGAGAGCGTCTTATTAGTCAATGTGGAGTTTCTCCATTTGCTTGAGGATGAAGCGCAAGGACCGATCCAGATGTTCGTGGGTAATGAGGGTAATCTGATCAATATCGTGGTTGCACATACCGCGGTAAATCAGCCAGTGTTCTTCTAAGGCTGCGCTCCGGCGTTGGGAGGAGCGAATGGACAAGTCGCGGAAATAAATGACATAGGTCCGCAGCTCAGAGACGATATCTCGCAAACGCGTCATCTGGCTCTTGGCATAGATGAAGTCATTAAATTTAGTAAAGTTAGCCAAGACCTCATCCACGCGGTCGGCCTGGTTGAGCTGCTCGCACTCTTCTAGGATAGCTTGAAGTTCCTGGAAGTCTTCGGGTGTCATCAAGGTCATAGCCTTAATCGTGGCTAAGGTGTCTAGGGCCTTACGAATATCGTAGATTTCTAGGGCGTCCTTGATGCTAATGCCTTTGACAATAATGCCAATCTTAGGAATATGCTCTACTAAGAGTTCCTTGGTTAATTCTGTTAGGGCATAGCGGATGGGCGTCCGACTAATATTGAGAGCAGTAGAGAATTCCTTCTCATTGATCCGCGTTCCAGCTGGGATTTGGCCCAAGATAATCGTCTTACGAAAGGCTTCGTAGAGCGAGATTTGAGGGGTTTATTCTGAGTAATATCTAAGTTGCGTTTGACCGCCTCGATAATCGCAGACATAGGGATTCTCCTTTTCTTTTTGATGTCATCATGTCCATTATACCTAAAAATAGGGACTTTAGCCAAGCCAAGGCCTTGTTAGGGCCCCTAGGATTTAGCGTGGCGGACAAAATATTGGATAGCTTGACTGACGAATGCTGCTAGGTCGGGAGCAAAGCGATTGAGATTGTGGCGAAAATCAGGATTGTCTTGATAGTTTTGTCCAATGTAGCCGAAGACGGTCAGGGAGCAGTCAAAGGCATAGGTATTGAGGAGATGGTAGAGTTCTTGACATAAGCTTTGGACAGGCTCCGACTCGATTGAAAGTCCGGCCTCAAAATGCTGAGCCCATTGGCGAAAGACTGCATTGAATTTCTCGGCGACCTCTATTTTCTGCCCCTCTTGGCGCTTTTCAGCCTCAATCATGACGTCTAGGCCGTAATCTTGTCGCGCTTGGCTGACATAGGGCAGCATATCTGGATAGCTAAAACCGCGAAATTGCGCTTGTGGTGATAGGGACTGGCCTGCTTTTTTAGCTTGGATGCTAGCCGTTAAGGTTTCAATTAAGGTGTCTAAACGTTGGCGCTCTGATTGCAGTTGAGTCAGCTGTTGCTCCAGAAGTTGGAGGAAATTAGTGCTATTGGCCTCTAGCAACTTGCCAATGTCCTCTAGTGAAAGACCTAAGTATTTATAGTAGAGGATGAGCTGGAGACGCTCCAAATCTTCTTCTTGGTAATAGCGGTAGCCATTGGCCTCTTTCTTAGCTGGTAAGAGGCCAATGGCATCATAGTGGTGGAGTGTTCGAGGGGGAAACTCCAGCTAACTGAGCAGCTTCTTTGACCCGATAAATCATGCCTGCTCCTCCTTTTTAGTAAAATCTAGTATTTAGTATAACATAGGGCTTGACCCTAACGTAAGGTTAAGGTGTAGACTAATAGAGAAAAAGGAGGAATTATCATGAACTTAAAGATTATTCGTACAGATCAAGTCTATCGACAAGTCTTGACCTTATCCCCAGAGCAGGGCGAAGCCTTATTCAGGAAGGAAGTTTTAGCGCCTTTTCGGGGGAAATTTGCCCGCCAGGGTTTAAGTATAGAAGCTGGACAGGGGGGCGGATGCCCTGCAGATTTTGAGCTTGGCCAATCTAACGCCCTTTAACCTAAGGTCTGAGCATAGTGCGGATATTGATGCACTAGACGATTCAGTTTATCAGGAGCTAGAAAAAGCTTTCCATCTGGCCATTGACAGTTTCGAACAGGCAGGAATCCACCCACCATGCAAAGAATATGTCTTAGCGATCTTGCTAGGCAAGGCGGAGAGTCCTGTTATGCGACTCAATGATAATTATCTGGGTGAAGGCGGGATTCCGGGCTACATCTTCTTGTCCTTGGTACCAAGTCAGGAGACCTTGCGACGTTTGCCAGCGGCCTTGGCCCATGAATGTAACCATAATGTGCGCTACCAATTTGTGGATTGGCAACAAGGGGCCCTGAAGGAGCTTATGGTGGCAGAAGGCTTGGCTGAGAACTTCGTGCTAAAACTCTTTGGGCCCGACTATCTAGGCCCATGGGTGACCAAGACCGATTTGGCGACCTTAGACAGTCTCATCAAGCCCAAAATCAAGACTAATCTTGATATCTCTAACCTCTATGGGGCCGCTCCTTATCTCTACGGGGATGAATTGACCCAAGTGCAAGGGGGGCGCCCTGTCGGTCTGCCCTATGCAGCAGGCTATAGCTGTGGCTATCACTTGGTACGCTACTATCTTAAGAAGACGGGGGTGAGCATTGAAGAAGCTAGCTTGAAGACAGCTGATGAGATCTTGGCTCAGGTACCAGAATTCTGGGAGCAGCCAACTTCCCAACTCTAACCAAGCAATCTTGCTTTGCTACCCTATCTATCAATCTATCTATTGATAGATAGGGTCTGAGTTAGGAAATTTACGTGCATAAGTTAGCACAATTTGAATAGGGACACAAAAAAAAGAGCTAGGACTTAGTCCTAGCTCTTTTGTCTTAGGTATTATTGTGCTAAGTAGAGTGGCATGTGGCCCATCAAGACGATAGTGACCACGAAGATAACGAAGACCACTGCGGCGTACTTAGCAGATTCACGTTGCCATTCGCCCATGTCCAAGCCAGTTAAGCGGAGCAAGAGGTAGATGAAGGCAACCAGTGGGCTCAAGAGGTGGAAGGCTTGCCCCATGAGAGAAGCCAAGGCCATGTGCATAGGTTCAAAGCCATATTGACGGCCGATCTCTGAGAATGGAATCAGTACCCCGTAGTAGAAACCATCATTGGTTAAGAAGAAGGTCCCTGGTACAGAGATGAGGGCAATAATCAAGCTCCAGAAGCCTGCTAATTGTTGCGGAATGATGTGGACGATGCTGTCGGCCAAGGCCTTAGCCATACCCGTTCCTTGGAAGAGACCCATGAAGACCCCTGCCCCGAAGACGAGGAGGACCACTTGTACGGCATCCCCAGCGTTTTCCCCAATCCGTTTGGATTGTGACTTGAGGTCTGGGTAGTTAATCATCATGGCTAAGCCGGTCCCGATTAAGAAGAGGACAACAGGCTTGACTTCAATGGATTTGATAAAGGAGCCAGCTACTAACCAACCAATTAGGACGATGGTCATAACAGCGTTAATCCAGAAGTTTTGAGGACGGCGGATAGCCAAGACTTCAGGATCAGAAATAGTAGTCAATTCATCCAGTTCAGCATCGGTTAATTCCTTGATACCTAAACGAGCACGTTCTTTTTTACCCATACCACGGGCAACGAAGAAGATTACATAAAGGATAGAGAGAACCATCCCTGGTGCTAAGTAACCCAAGATGTCGGCTTCAACGCCCAAGACGGACATGGCACGAGCGGTTGGGCCACCCCATGGCAAGAGGTTCATGATGGTGTTTTGCAAGATAACTAAGACACCCAAGTTCATGAGTTTCATGTCGAGTTTCTTGTAGATTGGCACGAAGGCCGAGCAGCAAATCAAGGTAGTGGTTGTTCCGTCACCGTTCATGGAAACAGCAGCCGCAACAATAGCAGTAGCCACGAGGACTTTCATTGGATCGCCTTTAGCGTAGCGAATCATTTTGTTAGTGATTGGGTCGAAGAGACCAGAATCTAACATGAGGGAGAAGTAAAGGATGGCGAAGAGGAGCATAACCCCGGTTTCAGCCGTCCCGTTTATCTTAGTGAGTTTATCCTTGGAGTCGTTGCCAAAGAGACCTTGGCGAACGAGCGTCCCGATGTTGACATCTTGAACTACGCCAGTTAAGACTGCTACCAGCGCAAAAGCAAGCGGAATGAGTACTAGGGCAGTGAATGGTGACATTTTTTTCTTCATGATGACATACATGAAGACAACCATCATTGCATAAGCAAAGACTGTGAGTAACATCATATCTTCCTTTCTGAAATTAAAATAATAATAGCATGGGCAGGAGCCAAAAGTCGCTAAAACCTTCTGACCTAGACCCGACACGTCCATTCCATGAAATGAACGCGTTTACTTTATGCCTGTATCATAGCGAATGTTTAGACAAAAAGAAAGGGCTTTAGCTAAAAAGAACACTTAAAAAACAAGGGCTTAGGAAATTTGTATAGCCAAAAAAGACGCCTTACTTAATAGGAAGACTAAATCAAAATCTTGGCCTAATAGAACACAAAAAGAACAGTATTTGACTAGTGTAAGCGCTAGTTTAGGGTATAATACAAGTAGTAGATTAATCTGGAAGGGAGTGAAGAAATGGAACTACTCAGACGATTATTTGGCGGCCGACGCCGCGCTGAGGAAGCAGAGAGCCAAGCGCAAGCGCAAGCTCAGCAAGCTGCTTTTGAGGCAGAATGGGAGCCCGTGGCAGCCTATGTGGATGCCGACTCAGAAGAAGCGCTAGAAGTCAGCGTGATTGCTTCTGCTCTAGCAGCGGCCAATTATCCCGACAGTCAATTTGTGGTCAAGCGCGTCTTGAAACGCAACCCCGAAGCGACGACTGTATCGGTGATTGCGTCAGCCATTGCGGCTGGGGACGCCCCTGACAGCCAATGGGCGGTCAAGCACATTTATCAAAAACGCACATAAGGTTTATGGATTTATTTAGGAGGAATTATACAATATGTTACGCAAATTCAAAATCAAAGTTGACGGCAAAGAGTACTTGGTAGAAATGGAAGAAATTGGGGCCGTAGCGCCAGCCGCCCCAGTTGCGCCAGCGCCCGTGGCTCCTGCTCCAGCCCCAGCTGCACCAGCTAGCGAACCTGCAGCAGAAGCAAGCCCAGCGCCAGCTGCTCCAGTTTCTGTAGCACCAGCCGGAGCAGATGCCATGCCATCCCCAATGCCAGGGACTATTCTCCGCATCTTAGTTAACGTTGGGGACACAGTGACTGAGAACCAACCATTAATGATCTTAGAAGCCATGAAGATGGAAAACGAAATCGTAGCATCTAAAGCAGGGGTGGTATCAGGGATTCATGTGGCTAACGGCCAAGTAGTCAACCCAGGTGATGCCCTCATTACCATCAACTAATTTAGTCAGTAAAGGAGACAAACAGTGGAAACATTAATTCAAGGTATTACGACCATTAACATTGGTCAAGTTTTCATGATGGTCATTGGTGGCCTACTCATGTATCTGGGGATTAAGAAAGAATACGAACCAACCTTGCTGGTACCAATGGGCTTAGGGACGATTCTGGTTAACTTCCCGGGTTCAGGGGTCCTAGACCAAACCGTCGGTAACGTAACCCAACACGGGGTTTTAGACATCCTCTTCCGCGCCGGGATTGAGACAGAACTTTTCCCTCTACTTATCTTCATTGGGATTGGGGCTATGATTGACTTCGGGCCATTACTTCAAAATCCTTTCATGTTGCTCTTCGGTGCGGCAGCCCAATTCGGGATTTTCTTCGTCGTCGTAGTCGCAGTGTTAGCGGGCTTTGACATTCGTGAAGCAGCTTCTATCGGGATTATCGGTGCGGCTGACGGTCCTACTTCTATCTTCGTAGCCAACCAATTGGCACCTCATCTCTTAGGGGCCATCACGGTTGCAGCCTACTCCTACATGGCTTTAGTGCCAATCATTCAACCAGTTGCTATTAAGTTAGTAACAACCAAGGAAGAACGCAAGATCCGCATGACTTACCATGCTGAAGGCGTATCTAAGATGACTAAAATCCTCTTCCCAATCGTGATTACCATCGTGGCTGGTTTTATCGCGCCAATCGCCTTACCATTGGTAGGTTTCCTCATGTTCGGGAACTTATTACGTGAGTGTGGTGTCTTAGATAGCTTATCTGCAACCGCTCAAAACGAATTGGTTAACATTGTGTCAATCCTCTTAGGGATTACCATTTCAGTTAAGATGCAAGCTGGCCTCTTCTTGAATGTCCAAACCTTAATGATTATCTTGTTTGGTTTGGTAGCCTTCATCATGGACTCTATTGGGGGCGTTATCTTCGCCAAAATCTTGAACCTCTTCCGCAAGGACAAGATCAACCCAATGATTGGGGCGGCTGGTATTTCTGCCTTCCCAATGTCAAGCCGTGTCATTCAAAAGATGGCAACCGAAGAAGACCCTCAAAACTTCATCTTGATGTATGCTGTAGGGGCTAACGTTTCTGGGCAAATTGCCTCCGTTATTGCCGGCGGGCTCTTGTTGTCTTACTTCATCCACTAAGATTGCGAGGTAACACTTATGAATTTAGATAACTTACGACAAGCTTTTGAACTCATGCTGATTGGGATGGGTGGGGTCTTCTTAGTTCTCGGTATCTTATACGGGGCATCTGAACTCCTCATCAAGTACTTCCCAGTCGAGAAGGACTAAGACAAAATGGACGGCTACGTGACCAGACGCCTCTGGTTAGATCGTGACCCACAAGCCTTGAAAGACTGGCAGACCTTAATGCAGGCAGCTAATCTGAGTGACCAGGAAACGGTCGATTATACAATCGGCATTTATGATGGGGCACGCTTGGCAGCGACTGGGTCCTTGGACGGCAAGATTCTCAAGTGCTTGGTGGTTTGCGCTGCCTATCAGTCAGAGAACTTGTTGACGCAAGTGGTGATGGCCCTCTTGGAACGTTTGGACCAGGAAGGCTTGACCAATCGCTTCGTCTATACTAAACCAAAGAATCTTCCTTACTTTAAGGCCTTGGGCTTTCGGCTTCTGGCGCAAACCGAAGCCTTGCTCTTTATGGAGCAGGGCTTTCCGTCCTTTCAGGACTATCTGAGCTATTTGACTCAGCATAAGGTGGACAGTTCCCAAAATGGGGCCATCGTCATGAACGCCAATCCCTTTACCCTAGGCCATCGCTATTTGGTAGAACAGGCTTTGTCCGCCTGTGACCACCTCTATATCTTCGTGGTATCCGAAGATTGGTCCTATTTTAGCGCGCAAGATCGCTTCAAGATGGTCCAAGACGGGGTGGCAGATTTGGCCAATGTTACGGTCCTGCCTAGCCGAGATTATATGGTCTCGCAGGCTACCTTCCCCTCCTACTTCCTTAAGGAAAGGGCGGATTTGGCGGTGGCTCAGGTCCAAGCGGAACTGGATGCGCAAGTCTTCAAGGAGTTCATTGCGCCTAGTCTAGAGATTGCCGTTCGCTTTGTAGGGGAAGAACCCCTATCGCCGGTCACCCAAGTCTACAATCAGGCCTTGGCCCAAGCCTTCGGCCAGGACTTAGACCTAAAGATTATCCCCCGTCTAGAAAAGGACGGCCAGGTTATTAGTGCGACCCGCGTACGGGCAGCGATTCAAGCAGGGAAACTAGCTGACTGGGTCAACCTAGTCCCACAGTCAACCTATCATTACATACAGTCACAAGACTTACTGGGCTAAGATGCCCAGAGAGAAAAGGTGGAATAAAGATGGAAATTAAAAAAAGTGCAGTTGTTGGCACCTTGGAATCAAGCGACATTATGATTACCTTGAATCCGAGTGATGCTGGACGCATTGATATTCAATTAGAAAGTTCAGTCGAAAAACAATTTGGGGCGCAAATTCGTCGTGTCATTGAAGACACCTTGACCCGCCTAGGCATTCAATCAGCTCAAGTAGTAGCGGTTGACAAGGGTGCCTTAGATTGTACCATCCAAGCCCGGACCATTACGGTGGCCCACCGTGCTGCTGACTTATCAGAATACAACTGGAAGGAGATTGACTCATGGAACGCTTAAGAAGAACAATGATGTTTGTCCCTGGTGCTAATGCGGCCATGCTACGCGATGCGCCACTATACGGGGCTGACTCTATTATGTTTGACCTAGAAGATGCAGTCTCCCTCAAGGAAAGACTCTGCCCGCACCTTGGTGCACTTCGCCCTCAAAACCTTTGACTACAGCAATGTCGAAACCGTCGTACGGATTAACGGGCTGGACACTACCGGTGCCCTAGATATCGAAGCGGTAGTCTTGGCTGGGGTTGACGTGGTACGTCTGCCTAAGACCGAAAACGCCCAAGATATCGTGGATGTCGATGCTATTATTACCCGTGTTGAGAAGGAAAATAATATTCCAGTGGGTCGCACTAAGATGATGGCGGCCATCGAATCAGCTGAAGGGGTACTAAATGCTCGTGAGATTGCCAAGGCATCTGACCGTCTGATTGGGATTGCCTTAGGGGCGGAAGACTATGTGACCAACATGAAGACTCGCCGTTACCCTGATGGCCAAGAACTCTTCTTCGCTCGTAGCATGATTCTACATGCAGCGCGTGCCGCAGGGATTGCCGCAATCGACACCGTCTACTCTAACGTAGACAACATGGACGGCTTCCGTGAGGAAGTCACCCGCATCAAGCAATTAGGTTTCGATGGTAAATCGGTCATCAACCCACGCCAAATTCCAGTGGTTAATGAAGTATATGCCCCAACTGAGAAGGAAATCCAACAATCTAAGGAAATTATCTGGGCGATTCGTGAAGCTGAAGCCAAAGGCTCTGGCGTCATCTCAGTCAAAGGGAAAATGGTCGACAAGCCAATCGTGGAACGCGCTGAGCGGGTCATTGCCTAGCCAAAGCAGCGGGACTCATTAGCGAGGAGGAAATTTAAGATGGTAGTCAACAAAGCAGGACGTGAAATTCCACAAGCAATCGCCGATCAATACGGCGTCTATGAAGGAGAGCTGGCACGGATTAAACCTTATGAAGCTTCAAGCCGTAAGGTAAAGCCCGTTGAACCACGCCAAGAAAAACTCTTGGGCAGCCTTCGCGAAGCCATTGAAAAGACCGGCCTCAAAGACGGCATGACCATTTCCTTCCACCACCATTTCCGTGAAGGGGACTATGTCATCAACATGGTCATGGAAGAAATTGCCAAAATGGGGATCAAAAATCTCTCCATCGCACCTTCTTCAATTGCCAACGTACATGAACCCCTCATCGAACACATCAAAAATGGGGTTATCACCAACATTACCTCTAGTGGTCTGCGTGACAAGTTAGGGGCTGCCATTTCTTCCGGTATTATGGAGAATCCAGTGGTGATTCGTTCCCACGGGGGGACGTGCCCGTGCCATTACGGCAGGCGACATTCACATTGACGTAGCCTTCTTAGGTGCCCCAAGTTCTGATGAATATGGGAACGTCAACGGGACCAAAGGGAAAGCGACTTGTGGCTCCCTAGGTTATGCCATGATTGATGCTAAATATGCCGACCAAGTAGTGGTCATCACTGACTCCTTGGTACCATATCCAAACACCCCAATTTCCATTCCGCAAACAGACGTAGACTATGTGGTCGTAGTAGATGCCATTGGGGACCCTCAAGGGATTGCTAAGGGGGCAACTCGCTTCACCAAGAACCCTAAAGAGCTCTTGATTGCGGAATATGCTTCTAAGGTGATTACAGGTTCTCCTTACTATAAGGAAGGCTTCTCCTTCCAAACAGGGACGGGTGGTGCTTCACTAGCTGCAACCCGCTTTATCCGCGAACAAATGATTAAAGACGGCATTAAAGCCAGCTTCGTGCTAGGTGGGATTACCAATGCCATGGTTGAACTCTTAGAAGAAGGCCTCGTTGAGAAGGTCATCGACGTTCAAGACTTTGACCACCCATCGGCAGTGTCCTTAGGTCGCAATGCGGACCACTACGAAATCGACGCTAGCATGTATGCTAACCCACTGTCCAAAGGGGCCATGGTTAACCGTTTGGATGTCGCCATCTTGTCTGCCTTGGAAGTCGATACTGACTTCAACGTCAATGTCATGACCGGTTCTGACGGGGTTATTCGTGGAGCTTCAGGTGGTCACAGTGACACCGCCTTTGCTTCTAAGATGTCCATGGTGATTTCACCATTAGTACGTGGCCGCATTCCAACATTCGTAGACACTGTTAACACGGTCGTAACGCCAGGGACTAGTGTAGACGTAGTCGTAACTGAGATTGGGATTGCCATTAACCCTAATCGCCCAGACTTAGTCGAGCACTTCAAGTCTCTCAAGGTGCCTCAATACACCATCCAAGAACTCAAAGAAAAAGCCTACAGCATTGTGGGTAACCCAGAACCGATTCAATACGGGGACAAGGTCGTAGCGGTCATCGAATATCGTGACGGTAGCGTCATCGACGTGGTGCGCAATGTCTAAGGGACTCTTTGATGGGCCTGAGGTCCACTTGGGCCAGGTTCTATCAGCCCGCGAGGCGCGGAGCCAACGCCAGGCGCAGTTGCTAGAAAGGTATGCGCCGGCCGTCTTGGTCTCCATGACCCTTAATACGCCGGGACCTGTCAAAAACTCTGAGGGCTTGTCCAAAATCGGTCACCAGCTAGCCCAGCTAGTCAGTGACCATTTGGCCCAAGAGGCGGTCCTCTACCAGGATCTGCTGGAGGCCGTGACAGGGTTAGAGGCCTATTGGGTGGTTAGCCAGGAGGCTGAGCTAGTCAAGCGCCATTTAGTGGCCTTTGAAGGGCAGCACCCCTTAGGTCGCCTAATGGACTTGGATGTGCTGGAACTGGTGGAAGGTAGACCCTGCCCCATCAGCCGCCGGCAGTTAGGATTGGCCCCGCGCCAGTGCTTCCTCTGCCAAGCAGACGCCAAGCAGTGTGCTCGCTCACGCCAACACTCAGTAGCGGACATGCAGGCCTATATCAGTCAGGCCGTCGCTAACTATGAGGCCCAGACTGAATCCCCTTAAGGAAAGGAATAAACTATGAGCAAATTAATTCGTATCACTGAAACCGTCTTACGGGATGGCCAACAAAGCCAAATTGCCACTCGTATGACGACGGAAGATATGTTGCCAATTTTGAAACTTTGGATCAAGCGGGCTTCCATGCCCTGGAAGTATGGGGCGGTGCGACCTTCGACTCTTGCATTCGCTTCTTAAACGAAGATCCATGGGAACGTCTGCGTCAAATTCGCGCAGCGGTCAAAAACACTAAGTTACAAATGCTCTTGCGGGGTCAAAACCTGCTAGGTTACCGTAACTATGCGGACGATGTAGTCAAGCTCTTCGTGCAAAAATCAGTCGAAAATGGGATTGATATTATTCGTATCTTCGATGCCTTGAACGATGTGCGCAACCTAAAAACTTCGATTGAAGCAACCAAGGAAGCAGGGGGCTTAGCCCAAACAGCTATTTCCTACACCACTAGCCCAGTCCACACCCTAGACTACTATGTGGACTTGGTAGGACGCATGGCCAAATTCGGGGCAGATTCTATCTGTATCAAGGACATGGCAGGGGTTCTAACACCACAAGCTGGTTATGAATTGGTTAGCCGTATCAAGGATAAGGTAGATTTACCGTTGGAAGTCCACACCCATGCAACTAGCGGAATTTCTGAGATGACCTACCTCAAGGTAGCAGAAGCAGGGGCCGACATTATCGACACAGCCTTGTCATCCTTCTCTGGGGGGACTAGCCAGCCAGCCACCGAATCGATGGTCTTAGCCTTAGAAGATTTAGGCTTCAAGACAGGTGTGGATATGAAAGAAGTAGAAGCGGCAGCAGCTTACTTCAACGGCATCCGCGACAAGTTCCGGGCTGAAGGTGTGCTCAATCCTAAGGTTAAGGATACTGAGCCTAAGACCTTGATTTATCAAGTGCCTGGCGGTATGTTATCCAACTTGCTCAGCCAATTAACTGAACAAGGTTTGGCTGATAAGTACGATCAAGTATTAGCAGAAGTACCAAAAGTACGGGCTGACTTAGGTTATCCACCACTGGTAACCCCATTATCACAAATGGTAGGGACCCAGGCGGTGATGAACGTTATTTCTGGCCAACGCTACAAGATGGTGCCTAAGGAAATCAAGGATTATGTCTTAGGCCACTACGGTCAAGCGCCAGCCAAGATTGATCCAGAAGTCAAGCAAACCATTATTGGGGACGCAGAAGTTGTAACAGTACGACCTGCTGACTTGATTGAGCCGCAATTACCAGAATTGCGGGAAGAAATTAAGGACTACGCTAAGTCTGACGAGGATGTGCTCATGTATGCCCTCTTCCCACAACAAGCCAAGGATTACCTAGGCCGCCGGGAAGATCCCTACTATGATGTGCCTGTTCAGACAGTGGAAGTATCCTTGGACTTACAATAAGCTAGAGAGGATGGGAGTCATTCCCGTCCTCTTTTTTTGTTGGGTCGGGCCAGGAAATAGAGGAGTCGTTGAAAAGTTGTGACTAAATCAGCACGTAAATAAGCGACTTCAGACCCTATCTATCAATAGATAGATTGATAGATAGGGAGAACAAAAAGGCAGCCAGCCCAGTAAGGGCTAGCTGCCGTTTTCTTATACCCGCGGAAGTGAAGGAAGTGAGGCGGGCCTTGAGGCTTTATAGATAGTGTGCTTGAAAATGGGCCATGGCGTCAGCGAAGCTAGCTACCACGTGAGTGGCTTGGGCTTGAACCTCGACTGGAGCATGATCCATACAATAGGAGATGTCAGCCACTGCGAACATGTCGCTGTCATTGCCTGAGTCGCCAAAGACTACCAGGCGGTCATAGTCAGACCGGATGATGGCTAAGCCGGAGGCCTTGGAGATCCCTTGGGCGGTTACTTCTAGCCGCGTAGAGCCTGATTTATAGGTAGCCAGTTGAGGAAACTTGGCTTGCAGGTCAGCTAGGTAGAAGTCGGCGGTCTCAGCACTTGGGCGGACATTGACCTTGTAGAGGCGATGGCCTTCTAAGGCCGGATAAGGGTCTGGCAAGCAAATCAAAGGCATATTCCAGAGCCGTTGCTTATGCTCGTGGTCGAAGTTACCAACGCGACGTTGACCGTCTAGGGCATCAAAGATTAACTTGTGCTCCTTGAAATAAGCCAGTAGCTTGGGGGTAACGTCTTCAGGTAAGTGATGCTCGGCCAGGAGTTGGGCATAGCGAGTAACAACTGCCCCATTGAAGCCAATCATATGCGTGACATCGAGGTCATTGCCTTGGACAATGTACTGGATCTCTGCCAGGGAGCGGCCAGTGGCGATGGAGAAGTCGCCCAGCTCTTTGGCGGTATGGTAGGCCGCCAAATCAGCTGCATTGACCGTGACAGAATCCTTGACGAAGGTACCATCTAAGTCTGTCACAAAGAGGTTACGCATGACTTATTCCTCCATGCCGAGGATGTCTTGGATCTCCATTTTCAAGACATTGGCGTGGGCCCCATAGATGGATTGCATTTGCATGTCGTTTTCGGCGAAGCCTAGGGCACCTAGTTGGTGAACGATGGTGTCTTTATCTACTTGGGTTTTGTCTTTGACATTAATCCGCAGGCGGGTGATGCAGGCGTTGACTTCTTCAATGTTGTCAGGGCCACCGTGAGCGGCAATCAAGCCCAGGGCTTGTTGATAGATACCTTCGGGACTGTCAGGAATGGTCTTCATGGCAGTGCCTGAGTTTAGCAGGGCTTGGTCTTCAGGGTGTAAGTCATTGTTACTGTTGTCTTGGCCGACTTGGTTAATGGTAACACCCAGTTTTTCGCGCGCTTCTTTCTTGCTTGAAAGTTTGACTTCATCGCTATCTTCACGACCTGGTGTCTTCAAATCGAATTTGAGGATGAGTAAGCGGAAGACATAGTAGTAGAGGATGAAGCAAGGTACGCCGACGATGAAGACTAACCACCAGTGGGTCTTAGGCCCTTGCAGGACGCCGTAGATGATTAAGTTGATAAAACCGTGACCGGTTGGTGTTGCCACCCCAGCACCCAAAAGGTGCATTACTAATAAGGCAGCACCCGCCATGAAGGCATGGGCAACATAGAGGATTGGAGCAACAAAGAGGAAGGTAAATTCAATTGGTTCGGTAATCCCGGTTAAGAAGGCAGTACCAGCAGCTGCGAAGAGCAGAGAACCGACGACTTTGCGTTTCTTAGGATCGGCTGTCTTGTACATAGCGTAGGCAGCCCCAGATAAACCGAACATGAAGTAAACGAACTTCCCGCCGTTGAAACGGGTGATGGATGGGTCGATTGAAGTAATGTTAGGATCCGCAAGGGACGCTAGGTAGGCATTGATGGTACCTACAACGCGTTCGCCATTGATGGTCCAGGTCCCACCTAATTCAGTGGTACGTACTGGCCAGTTCAGCCCATGGTGGAGACCAAATGGTAGGAGTGCCCGTTCAACCAGCCCGTAGAGGAAGGTGCCTAGCGGACCAGACTTCAGGATGAAGACGGACATGACTGAAATCCCTTGTTGGATTGGTGGCCAGATGAAGAAGAGGATAACCGAAACAAAGGCCATGGCAACAATGGTCACAATCGGTACGAAACGTGGACCACTGAAGAAGCCGATTAGGGCAGGTAATTGTTTCTTAACTGCCCAACGGTGAACAAAGAAGACCACAATCCCGACGATAATCCCACCGAAGACGCTGAGGTCCAGGGTTTGAATCCCCATGACCTTAGTCTGCATGGCATTGGCCATGGCTAGCTTAGCTTCAGCGCTGGATAACTTGCTGGTGTCCACCAAACGATGGCTTTGGACTAGGAGGAAGTTGAGGACGGAGTGTAAGACGATAAAACCGAGTACCCCGGATAGGGCAGCAGAACCTTTTTCGCGTTTGGCTAAACCAACGGCGACGCCGACAGCGAAGATAATAGGTAGGTTGTTGAAGGCTGTGTCCCCTAAGGTAATAAAGAATTTCATAATGAATTGGAAGATTTGGTTCTGAAGAACAGGGAACATCTTCAAGGTATCTGAGTTAGAAAAGGCAGTCCCAATCCCCTTAATAATCCCGGCCCCTGGCAAGACCGAAACAGGTAAGAGGAAGGATCGGCCAAACTGCTCAAAGGCATAAACAAATTTGTTTTTTTGACTCATTGCTAGTCGCTCCTTCATAATTTGATAAGTCTATTCTAGCAAAAAAGCAAACGCTTTAGTTAAATGTGCTAAAAAGTTCCCAAGGAAGATAAAATTGACTCCAAGAGGTAAAATTACCTCTAAATTTTGTGGTGGCTCCCAGCTGTGGTACAATAGAAATGTAAACCCTTAGGGGATCAGGAGGGATGACATGTTTTTCGTAAATCTAAAGGCTCACTATGAAGAATTATCGGTCTATGAACAGGAAGTCATCGACTATCTTATGAAGCAGGACAATATCGAGGCCCAGACCCTCAAGTCCATTGGGTCGGCCCTGCATTTGTCGGCTTCGACCATTGTACGGGCAGGTAAGAAGTTAGGCTATGCTACCTTCAATGAACTCAAGTATGACCTGCGCCGTAGTAAGGAGTCCAATCAGGAGTCCCATCATCTGGAGGCCAGTCACTTTGACTTGATGAAGGCCCAATTGACGGACGAGTTCCAACGGACCATGGCCCTATTAGCCCAGGCCGATTTCGAGTCGGTGGCCGACCGGGTCTTGGCGGCGCGCCGGGTCTTCTGCGTGGGGATTGGGTCTAGCTATATGCCCATGTCTGACTTTAACCGTAAGCTCAAGCTCATTGATGTCTGGGCCAATGACTTCTTCGAACAGTATAGTATTGAACGCATTCCCGATATTGCCACCAAAGAAGATGTCATCGTGGTCTTCTCCCTAGGCGGGGCCAACAAGACGGTCAATGAGACCTTGCTTAAGGCTCGCCAAAAGGGGACCCATATTGTGGCCATTACCAGCCTGACCCATCATCCTTTGGCCAAACTCAGCGATCAACTGATTCAGATTTATGATGCGCCTAAGGCGCGTAAGAAGATTCGGTCCCGGCTCATGCTCAACCTGGCCGGAACCCTCCTCTTCGAGACCTTACTCAAACGCCAGGCCGCCCAACAAGAGCAGGCCTAGGCAGAAAGAAGCGATTGATTCATGCAAGCTGTAAAACTTGGCATTCTCCATACCAATGACACCCATTCCTATCTGGATTTATTTGGCCAGCGGGCCCATCTGATTAAAGGCCTGCGTGCGCAGTATCAAGCCAGCTTGTTGCTGGGGGCTGGGGACCTCTTTGTGGGTGGCCCTTACTTCCAGCTCTTTGCTGGTCAAGCGGAAATTGCCCTCTTGAACCAGTTGGGTTATGATGCGGTCACTTTTGGGAATCATGAATTTGATCTGGGACCTAGCTTTTTGGCCTCCTATCTGGCCCGAGCCCGAGTGCCCTTTGTGTCCAGTAACCTGGACTTTAGCCGGGAGCCGGCTTTGGCTGATTTGGCGGCGCAACAAGTGGCGCCTTACCGCCTCTATGACCTGGCGGCTGGTGTCCGGCTGGCTGTCCTAGCAGCCACAACCCTGGAAACCCTGGATAATTCTTCGCCAGGGGAGCTGATTGGCTTTGAAGAGCCTCGCCTAGCCTTAGAACGGAATCTGGCCTTGGCCCGTCAGGCTGGGGCAAGCCACTTTGTTCTTTTAAGCCATCTGGGTTATGAGACGGACCTGGCTCTGGCCCAAGAAGTGCCGGACTTTGCCGCCATCATAGGGGGCCATACCCATACGGTGACAGAAGAACCTGCCCTAGTCGGCCAGACCTTGGTGGTGCAGGCTGGCTACTATGGTCGTCTGTTAGGCGAACTCAGTCTCTGGCTCCATCCGGATGGCAGCCACCAGCTAGGCCACTACCAACTGCATGATTTAAGTCATTATGCCAAGGTAGCCCGCCCGGTAGCCAAGGAACTCAAAATCTGGCAAAGCCAGGCCCAGGCGCGCATTAGCCAAGTCATTGGCCAAAGTCGCCAGGCCCTGGATGGCAGTCGGGAGGCCCTGAGTCAGGGCCATACCAATCTCAGCCAATTGGTCTGCCGGGCCTATGCGGCAGCTGCTCGGGCTAAGGGCTGGCAAGTGGACTTTAGCCTCATTAATGGGCGAGGCGTCCGCGCCAGTCTGGATCAGGGGCCGGTAACCTATGAGGAGGCTCTGGCCATTCTGCCCTTTGGCTGCCAGCTCTGGGTCCTGGAAGTGACGGGTGCCGACCTCAAGGAGGCGCTGGAATCCGGCCACTATCCTCGTATGATCGACAGTCAAGGCCAGCCCTTAGAGCTTGAAGAGGCAGTCAAGGGGCTGGACCCTGAGGCTACTTATCAGCTAGTGACTAACGACTTCTTAGGACGAGGCCGGGATGGTTATGAGGCCTTGGCCCGTCACCAGCTGCTGGATCAGCAGCTGGGTAGCGACCTGGATGCCTTGGTGGCCTACCTGGCCCAAGAGGCTTAAGCCTATTTAATAGTTACACTATTAAATAGGGATTGAGAGGGCAAATTCTGGCTTTTTGGCAGTCGCGAACAGAAAAAGTCAAAAATAAGCCGGAAACGTTCGTCTTTTGGTGGCAAAAGCCTGTCAGACCGGGATTTGGCCTCGGCCACTCATGAAAAGTCAAATATATAATCATTTATATAAAAAGGGGCCTCAGGCTCCTTTTTCTTTAGCCCTAGGTCAAGCAATTAGGTTGGCAAAAGGTCTGATTTGGTGTACAATAGTCAAAGAAAGTCAATGTAAGGAGGGGTAACATGTCAAGCCGCAATATGACCGACATCATTGAGGCCTACCTGAAGGAATTCCTCAAGCACCAAGAGCATGTCGAAATCAAACGTAGTGACATCGCGGAGCACTTCGACTGTGTCCCGTCACAAATTAACTATGTCATTAAGACCCGCTTTACCCAGGAGCACGGCTACCTGGTCGAAAGTAAGCGGGGTGGTGGTGGCTATATCCGCATTCTCAAGATTGAATTGGCCGACGAGGCAGCCCTGATTGATCAGCTGATAGAATTAGTGGGCGATAAGATTAGCCAACGCAACGGCATTCATATGATTGAGAATTTGATTGGCAAGGGCCTGATTACCAACCGCGAGGGGACCTTAATCCTGTCCGTGATTGAAAAATCCGTCCTCCATCAAATCAGTGAGCAGGAACAGGCGGCTCGCGCCCAATTGCTCAAGACCTTTTTGCAACAACTCAAATACAGCTATTAAGAAAAGGAGTGAAGACGCGATGTTTGAAGAACTATTTACCGAAAGCGCCCATCAAGTCATGATCATGGCGGCTGAGGCCACCTACCAATTGCGCCATTCAGCCATTGGGACCGAGCATATCTTGATTGGTCTAGCCCGCGAAGAACGTGGGATTGCTGGCGTCATTCTCCGTGAATTTGGCGTGACCCCGGAACTAATTCTCAACGAGTTGCGGGCCATCCACGGCGATGTAGAGGCGCCTATGCCGCGGGGGGAAGTAACCCTACCTTATTCGCCGCGCGCCAAGAAAAATATCATGGATGCCTCCAATACAGCTAAGCGCTTGGGCGCTCGTCAAATCGGGACCGAGCACCTCTTATTAGCTATGCTGCCACAAGAAATTTTGGCCACCTTGATCTTGCGCAACCTCGATGTTGATTTAGACGCCCTTAAAAAAGCCGTCTACCAAGCCATTGGCATTGATAAGATGCCAATGGGCCAAAGCAAGCCTCAAGCGCGGACCCAAAAGGCCAGCGAGACTGCGCCAAGTAAGACGCCGACCTTGGATTCCTTTGCCCGCAACCTGACCCAAATGGCCAAGCAAGGCCAGATGGACCCAGTGGTGGGCCGCGAGAAGGAAGTCCAACGCATGCTGCAAATCATCAGCCGTCGTAAGAAGAATAACCCTGTCCTTGTTGGGGACCCTGGGGTAGGTAAGACTGCCCTGGCAGAAGGCCTGGCCCAACACATCGTGTCAGGCGACGTGCCGGCCGATATTGCCAAGAAACGCCTCATGATGCTAGATATGGGGAGCCTGGTGGCTGGGACCAAGTACCGGGGTGAGTTCGAAGAGCGCATGAAGCGCATTGTGGAAGAGGTCATGGCCGACGGCCAAGTTATTCTCTTCATTGATGAGCTCCATACCTTGATTGGGGCCGGTGGCTCTGAAGGGGCTATTGATGCAGCCAACATCCTCAAGCCAGCCCTGGCACGGGGTGAAATCCAAGTCATCGGGGCAACAACCCTGAGTGAATACCAGAAATACATTGAAAAAGACGCGGCCTTGGAACGTCGTTTCTCTAAGGTGCAAGTAGACGAGCCAACGCCTGAAGAAACCATTCAGATTCTGCAAGGGCTCAAGACCCAGTATGAAGTTCACCACGCCGTGACCATTACCGACCAAGCCATTGAAGCGGCGGTCAAACTCAGTGTTCGCTATATTACGTCGCGCTCCTTGCCTGATAAGGCCATCGACTTAATCGATGAAGCGGCTGCTAAGGTGCGGATTGAAGAAGCCGTCTCTCATGATCCCCTTTTCGCCCTAGAGAAGGAAATGGCCAAGTTGCAGGCCGACAAGGAAGAAGCCGTGCTAGCCCGCAACTTCCCAGAGGCAGCTAGCCTTCGTGAAGCTGAACAAAAACTGGAAACGCCTGGCCCGGGCCCGCAAGAAAGCCCAGGCTCAGGTTGGCCAGCCACTACATTTAGTCGTGGATGAAGGGCAAGTGGCCCAAGTGGTGGCCCTGTCAACCGGCATCCCAGTGACCCAAATGGCCATGAAGGAAAGCCAACGCCTAGTTAACCTAGAGCGGGAGCTTCACCAACGGGTCATTGGCCAAGAAGAAGCCGTGTCCGCTGTGTCACGTGCTATTCGCCGGGCTCGTTCTGGCCTCAAGGCGCCAGGCCGTCCAATTGGTTCCTTCCTCTTCTTGGGACCAACCGGGGTTGGTAAAACCGAATTGGCCAAGGCCTTGGCCCAAGCCATGTTTGGTTCCCAAGACAATATGATTCGGGTCGACATGTCCGAGTACATGGAGAAACACACCGTGTCTCGCCTGATTGGTTCGCCTCCGGGTTATGTAGGCCATGAAGAAAGCGGCCAGTTGACCGAGAAGGTTCGCCAAAAACCTTACTCCGTCATCCTCCTGGACGAAATCGAGAAGGCCCACCCAGATGTCTTTAACATCCTGCTCCAAGTCTTTGACGACGGGCATTTGACTGACTCCAAGGGCCGCCAAGTCGATTTCCGTAACACCATCATTATCATGACTTCTAACCTAGGGGCAACCGCCCTGCGGGATGAGAAATCTGTCGGTTTTGGGGCTAAGCAGTTTACTGCTGACCACCTGGCCATGGAAAAACGTATTCGCGAAGAGCTCAAGCGTTCTTTCCGTCCAGAATTACTCAACCGGATTGACGAAACGGTGGTCTTCCACTCCTTAACTAAGGAAGAAATTCGCCAAATCGTGAAGCTCCATACTAAGGATATTATCAAGCGCCTAGGCGAACTGGCCATCAAGGCTCGGGTGACCGACACAGCGGTAGACATTATCGCCGAAGCCGGCTTTGACCCAGAATACGGGGCGCGTCCAATTCGCCGTGCCATTCAAAAACAAATTGAGGACCAACTCAGTGAGTTGCTGCTTAGCGGCAGCATTGTCACCGGGGACTCGGTGACCATTGGCGGCCGGTCCGGTAAGATCAACATTGCCGCTAAGGACCATGAGGCTGGCTCAAGCAAGGCCAAAGTTAAGCCCAAAGCCAAAGCCTAAATAATCTAAGACAGGAGCTAGCCCATGTTTGAACAACTGCAAAGACTCTATCCCCAGGCCCAAGCAGTCGCACCGGATGCGGTGCTGCCCGGCTATCTGATTGTCCAATTGGGGGATCAAGGCCTAGCCATTCCTCAGGCTGACCTGACTAGCAAGGAAGAAGAACTCTTGCTTATGATGAGCTTGGCTAAGGCCACTCCCCAGGTGCCGGTCGTGGATTTAGCGCCACATCAACAGGCCTGGCGGGCCTTTCTCCTAGAAGGTCAGCCACTGGAAGGCCAAATGCGGGGCAGTCTGGTCTGTATCTATTTGATTATGCAGGCCAAGTCAGAGACCTTCGACCCTGTCTTGTGGCAGCAGACCCTGGAAGATTCTCTGGAAGCCATTGAAGTGGTCATTCCGGATGAAGCCAATCGTTGGTTAGTCTGCCTTCGAGGCATGGAACACGTTGGCGCCTTGGTGGACATTATTAAGACCTTGGACATTGACTTTGAGACGGTTACCCGAGGTTGTGTCGGCCTAGTAGCCAAGTTGGACCAGGATTATGTGGCCCATTTCCAAGATGAGCGGCGTCTGGTTCACAGTATTCTGTCTCAGATTATGGAGCCAGAGATTGTGCCCTTGACCTCAGTCCTCTTACGCCTAGTAGGGCGCGAAGTGACCAAGCAGTATGCCTTTATGGATCGACTGCACGATGTCCTCAAGCACAACCCAGACTATGCGGCGACAGTGCGAGCCCTCTTTGAACATCAGGGCAACCTGAGTCAGGCAGCCGATGAACTCTATATTCATCGCAATACCTTGACCTATCGCCTCAGCAAATACACCAAGGAGACAGGGCTCAACCTGCAACATCTGACAGATCTGATTGTCAGCTACCTGGCTCTGGAACATAAGGGGTGAGGCCATGATGGATGCAAGCCAACTGGCACCCACCGACTTGGCCCAGCACGAATATTGGATGCAGCAGGCCCTAGAACTGGCCGACCAGGCCCAAGCCCTAGGCGAAGTGCCCATTGGCGCCCTCTTAGTTAAGGATGGCGTCCTCCTGGCTTCAGCCTACAATCTGCGGGAGGTCAACCACCAGGCTACGGCCCACGCCGAACTCCTGGCCATTGAAGCCGCCAACCAAGCCCTAGGCGCCTGGCGCTTAGAGGGCTGTACCCTCTATGTGACCTTGGAACCTTGCCCTATGTGTGCGGGCGCCCTAGTCTTATCACGGGTGGATCAGGTGGTCTACGGGGCTAGTGACCCCAAGGGTGGCTGCGCCGGCAGCCTCATGAATCTCTTGGAAGACAGCCGCTTCAACCATCAACCGCAAGTGATTAGAGGAGTTTTGGAAGCCCAGTGTAGCGACAAGCTCAAGACCTTCTTCCAAGGCCTCCGCAAGCGCAATAAGTTGCGCAAAGAGCAAGCCAAGCAAGCGGATGAACAAGCTGACTAATTAATAAAAAATGAACGCTCAAGCCAGCCTTCTAAAGGGCCGGCCTTGAGCGTTTTTTGTCTTGGCAAGGAGATTACGAACATTTACGAAACAAAATTATCCATTTTCATGAAAATTAATCAACATCGGCTTTCCATTGTGCTAAAATAGGAATATTAAATCCCCCACTTCGTTCAAGAAGTAAGCGCAAGGAGCAAAAGTAATAATGAAAGTACTAGCATATGGTGTTCGTGATGTCGAGAGACCCGTGTTTGACCTAGCCAATCAAAAGTTTGGTTATGAATTAGTTTGTGTGCCCAACTACCTAAAGGGTCCGGAAGAGGCTTGGTTAGCTCAAGGTTGTCAGGCCGTTATTTTGCGTGGTAACTGCTGGGCTACAAAGGAGGTCTTAGATATCTACAAAAAATTAGGAGTAGAATATGTCCTGACGCGGACAGTAGGTGTCGACCATATCGATCTTGCCTATGCTAGGCAATTGGGCTTCAAGTTAGCACACGTCCCTTTTTACTCACCTAATGCGATTGCCGAATTAGCTTTGACCTTGGCCATGACCCTCTTGCGGAATGTCGCCTATACAACTCACTTAACTAGTCAGCAAGATTTTCGTGTCCACGAGCAAATGTTTTCTAAGGAAATCCGTAACTGTACTGTTGGTGTGGTTGGGATTGGCCGGATTGGCTTGACGACCGCGACGCTCTTTAAGGGCTTGGGCGCGAATGTCTTAGCTTATGACGCCTTTCCAAAAGAAGGGGTAGATCATATCTGCACCCAAGTAGAACTGGATGAGCTCTTAGCTAAGTCAGACGTGATTTCCACTCACGCGCCTTACATTCCAGCTAATGGCAAGGTCATCACCAAGGAATTCATCAGCAAGATGAAGCCAGGGGCCATTCTGGTCAACACTGCGCGCGGTGAGTTGCAGGATGTGGATGCCATTATTGAAGCCATTGAATCTGGCCATTTGGCTGGGGCAGGCTTAGATGTCTTAGAGAACGAGAGCCAATTCTTCTTCAAGGACCTGCGTGGTCAAGACATTAGCGATTCTGCGGTTAAGAAATTGGTTGACCTCTATCCTAAGGTCTTATTAACCCCTCACATGGGGAGCTACACCTATGAGGCAGTAGAGAACATGGTGGAAACCAGCTTTAATAACCTCAAGGACTATCTGGAAACAGGAGAATGCAGCAATGATTTCTAGGTAAATAAAGAATTTGCCTCGAAAATAGACAAAGCGAAAGAACTGAGTGCCGCTTAAGCAGCGCCTTAGTCCTTTCGCTTTATTTATTATAGTAGGATAATATGAAAATATAGGCTTCACTTGCTAGTCCATCTTAGCTAGCTAAATTTTTAGGACACTTAGTTATAAGTTATCCTAACTTAGATAAAAGTTGATAAATAGTATGGGCTACCCCGTCTTCTGCATTGCTAGGGGCCTCATAGCTTGCTAAGTCTTTAATGGCTTGACTAGCGTTAGCCATGGCATAACTATTAGGGAACATGGTTAGCATAGAGCGGTCGTTGGCCGAGTCTCCGATGGTTAGGACTTGATGCTTAGTGAACCCATGGTGCTGGCAGTAAGCTTCAATCGCTAAGCCCTTTTGGGCCTTAAGACTGGTGATTTCTAAATTATCTGGGCCAGAAGAAGTCAGGTCAATGGCAAAGTCCTTGAGGAAATGGTGGGCAGACTCTAAGACTTCAGGGCGCCGGTCAATCAGCATAAGCTTAAGTGGTGGATCCAAGTCAGGGCGATAATCCTCAAGGGGTTGAAGCTCCTTGAAGTGGAGTTCAATCTGAGCCAGACTATCATCGCTAGAAGCTTCCTTGGCGCGATTTAGGAAAGCTTCCATGCGTTGCCGATAGAGGGACAGGTCATTGACATAATAACCGTTCAGAGACTTGAGCGACACCAAAGTCTGAGTTTCAGGCACAGCAAATCGTTCGATAAGGGTCTGGGTATCAGCCAAATCAAGGGCGAAGACATCCTCCAAATTTCCTTTAACGTCATAAGTTGCAGCACCATTGACGGCAATGATGCGAGCGGTCAGTTGATGCTGATCTAGGAGCCACTTAGCAGACCGATAATCTCGTCCGGTAGCAATCAGAAATTCGATATCCGATTGAGCTTGAAGGTCTCGAATGGCTTGGGCGGTAGTGTCGCTAATGACATGGTTTGGGTTCAGTAAGGTCCCATCCATATCGGATGCAAAGAGTTTAATCATCGGCAACCTCCATAATTCGTCATAATTCTCGTATAAATAGTGTACCACGAAATCGTCAAAAAATGGTATGATAGAAGCGAGATAATTTAGCTTAGAAAGGATGATAGAGATGACACAACCGATTTTCTTAAAGCCTGTGTTACAAGATAAGATATGGGGTGGCCGTAAACTTGAACTAGAATTTGGCCTCAAAGGTCCTAGCGACACGGTAGGGGAAGCTTGGTGTATTAGTGCCCACCCTAATGGGGTGTCGACCGTCATTAGTCCTGCCGAATATGCAGGACTGGGCCTAGATCAGCTCTATCGAGAGCATCCAGAATTATTTGGGAATCCTAGTCAAACTGTCTTTCCTCTCTTAATTAAAATCCTAGATGCAGCAGCCGAGCTTTCTGTGCAGGTCCATCCTGATGATGCCTATGGACTTGAACATGAAGGGGAGCTTGGGAAGACGGAATGTTGGTATATCATTTCTGCGGAGCCAGGAGCCAAGATTGTTTATGGGCATAAGGCTCAATCGCGACAAGAATTCGAAGGATTAGTAGCGGCAGGGCGTTGGTCAGACCTCTTAGTGGAGGTGCCAGTTAAGGCGGGCGACTTCTTTGATGTGCCGGCAGGGACCATTCATGCGATTGGTGCAGGGGTGGTCATTCTGGAAACACAACAGAGCTCTGATACCACTTATCGTGTCTACGACTATGATCGTCGTGATACCCAAGGCAATCCCCGTGATTTGCATCTTAAGCAGGCGGCGGATGTCACTTTCTATCCAGATCCAGAGCGTCACTTGCAAGTCAAGACTCAGCAAGTTGGTGACAGCCAAGTTATCCAGTACCTAGAAAATGAATTTCACTGTGACCAAGTGGGAAGTCGTGGGTAGCCTTACTTTAAGCCTGGATAATGCCTATACCTTGGCAACCGTCATTGCAGGGCAAGGCCGACTATGGCTAGACGGCGTCGCTTATGACTTAAATCTTGCAAGTTCCTTTATTTTACCGTATGGCGTTTCTGAAATTCGTCTGGAAGGGAAGCTGACCTTAATTATTTCCCATCCAGCTTAAATAGAGGAGTGTGTCAGCAGATAATGAGTGAACAATACTTTAAATCTAGTCCCACCAGTCAGCATTCTTTACACCAGATTCAAGATGGTGTGGCAGGCCTAACTTTGAGCTTTCAGACCGATAATGGTGTCTTTTCTAAACAGCGCATGGACTATGGTTCCAAGGTGTTAGTGGAAGCTTTCGCAGATTCAGTTCCTGCAGGGACTTATCAAATAGTAGAACTGGGGAGTGGCTACGGTCCGGTCACAATTGCTTTAGCAAAATTATATCCTCAAGCTCAAGTGACAGGTGTCGAGATTAATGAACGTGCCTACCAGTTGGCGCAGGCTAATAGTCAGCTTAATCGAGTAGAGAATACAGCCTACCAACTGGCTGACGCAGGCCAATGGCAAGCTAGTCAAGCACCGGATTTTGTGGTGACCAACCCACCTATTAGGGCCGGTAAGCAGGTCATCCAACAATTCGTACGCTCAGCTCAGGCTAATTTAAGACCTGGCGGTGAATTATGGCTCGTAATTCAGAAAAAACAAGGCGCTCCTTCTATGGAAGCTTTTATGGAAGAAGTCTTTGGGAATGTTGAGTTAGTGACCCGAGATAAGGGCTATTGGATTTTGAAAAGCCAAAAGACAAAATAGTAAATTTTACAGAAGTCATTTTGATTGATTCATCAAAATGGCTTTTTTGTGATTTGTATATATGAATAAAAATCGAGCATCAAAACCACTATTATTACAAGATGATGACATAGGTATAGTGTTAATTCTTAATGGAGCATGACACTATAGTTAGAGCCTTAAAGATTAGTCGAACGCTCTTTATAACTAGTCTTTTACTTTCTGATTTGAGAATAATAGGGAAAAACAAATTTTAGTATATCTTTCTGCTAAATAGTGTGGTAAAATACACAAATGACCGACAAATTATAATCAAAGAGAGGGAATACACAATGAAAAAACTTAAGGATTCCAGCAGCCTTAAACAAATTCAACGCTTTTCCATCCGAAAATTTTCGGCTGGTATTGCATCTGTTGTAGTGGGGAGTTTCTTTGCATCAGCATTGATTAGTCCCGCTGTGAATGCACAGGCCACTACACCAGCATCTAACACTCATTCAGTGGCAAAACAAGTAACGACACAATATCAATACCTTGCGATTGAAGAGTTAACTTGGGCGCAACGTCAAGCAATCAAATCAGGCACTCCTAGTCAAATTGCCCAAGCGGATCAAGTTTATTATTTTGTCTATCAAGCAAAACGAGGTGCTCGTCAATTACCAGTTACTGGTGAAGGATCCACCTTGTTGGGGCTTGCAGCAGGCGCGACCTTGATTGTATTTGCAGTTGGCTTGGTTCGTGATAAGAAGAAAGCACTGACCAGCTTAATGCTTGTGACCTTAGCAGGACAGGTAGCATTGGTGCCGAATTCACAAGCAGCTCAAGCGCGATTGCTAGAACAATTCAATCAAAGTTTCCAAACGCCAGTGGGACAAGCCTTGCCAAATCCTCAAGTTCAGATAGAAGGATATGAATATGTAGGGTATTTTGCCGCTCAGGAGCTGGCGCAAGTAGCACCTAATGCTTCTGTAGATGGTGCGATTAGTGAATCAACTGAATCTAAGGCTTCTTCAGCGGAATCAAGCGCAAGTCAATCCTCTGAATCGAAAGCCTCTTCAGCGGAATCAAGCGCAAGCGAAACATCTGAATCAAAAGCTTCTTCAGCGGAATCAAGCGCAAGCGAAACATCTGAATCAAAAGCTTCTTCAGCGGAATCAAGCGCAAGTGAAACATCTGAATCAAAAGTGTCTTCAGCGGAATCAAGTGCAAGTGAAACTTCTGAATCAAAGGCATCTGCTGAAGAATCCAATTCAAGTGTAACACCAGCACCAGAGCCACCTAAAACGCTAGATTTCAAAGACTTAGACGCTGCTTTACAGGCAGCGAATAAGCAAGTGGCTAATCTAGAGGCTGTTAAACTTAGCGATAAGACTCCAAAGTCAGTGAAAGCTTTTGAGGAAGAATTAGCAAATGCTAAGAAGGATTTAGACACACTGATTAGCAGAGCGCAAGAGCTCAAAGATAATCCTAAAAATACTGAGCAAGTAGCGATTAACGATTTAACTAAGCAAGTTCAGAACTTAGCTGATAAGACATCTAAATTATCCGATAACCTAATTGCTCAAGCAGACAAGACGCCATTACAAACGGTGATGACGGCTTTAGCAGAATTGGTTAAAGAAGCTAAAAATGTAGGGTTAATTGATGAAGTGATTAAGTCCCAAGCGACTTTGCAAAATGCGCGTTCAGTGGTTAAAGATCAAGATGCTACTGAGAAAGATGTAGCGGCAATGGTGAAAGCAGTTGAAGCCCTAATAGAAGATTTAACGTATAAGCTAAAGGCTCAGCAACCAGCCCCAACTCCATCAAAAACGCTAGATTATAAAGCTTTAGATGCCTCATTGCAGGCTGCTCAGGCTCAGCTTGCTAACATAGAAGTAACACCTAAGAATGATAAGACCCCTAGCTCTGTTGCAACTTTTGAGAGTGAACTTGCTAAAACTAAGGAAAGTTTGACAGCACTCACTAATCAAGCTCAAGTCCTCAAGGGGAAAGCTGGTGCGGCAGAGCAAGCAGATATTGATGCGCTCACCCAACAAGTTCAGGAATTAGCCAACAATTCTGAGAATCTAGCCAGTCTTTTAGTAGCTCAAGTGGATAAATCGGCTTTGCAAGCAGCGATGTCGTCCTTAATCGCAAAACTTAATAAAGCGAGAAATTTGGGCTTAATGGATGAAGTGATTAAGACTCAAGCAACTTTACAAAATGCGCAATCAGTGATTCAGGACTCGGAAGCAACCGAGAAAGATGTTGAAGCAATGACTCAGTCAGTTGAAACTCGGTCTCAAGGCTTACAGTATATTTTGGATAACTTAGAGTCTAAAGAAGCGCAACCGTAATCTCGATAGATAAGCTAATTGTTTGAGATAGTAGCATAAAAAAGAGTGTTGATAGTTCTGGCTATCAACACTCTTTTTGCGCAATCAGGTTGTTTGATGAAGCTATGAATCGAGATATTAAGAAATTATAAAATGATGAAACCTCGATGTTATTAGTTGGTTACGCCATGTGTTGCTTTAATTAGACTGTTCGGTTATTTTTGGCAACAATGAAAACCATTGATTTATCAATAAAATATGAGAAATTACAGTTTAAGCATATATTTATTATTTTTTTTGTGGTAAAATACACTAGCGAATAATAATTTACTAAGAAAGGGAAAAACTCAATGAAGAAATCTAAGAGCTCTAGCAGCCTTAATACAGTCCAACGTTTTTCCATCCGGAAATTTTCTGTTGGGATTGCTTCCGTTGTAGTAGGAAGTTTTTTTGTGCCAGCGGTAGCGGCACCTGTCGTTCAGGCACAGACTGCCACGACAGTTACAAGTTCTCAACAGGTAACCAAACAAGTGTCCACTCAGTATCGGTATGTATCTATTGAGGAATTATCTTTGGAACAGCGCCAAGCCATTAAAGCAGGAACCCCTAGCCAAATTGCTGAGGCAGATCAAGTCTACTATTTTGTTTATCAGGCAAATACAGGGAAAAATCATTTGCCAGTCACAGGCGAATCATCAACCCTATTAGGTCTAGCAGCCGGTGCGGCGTTGCTTGTGTTCGCCGTCGGCTTAGTTCGTGATAAGAAGAAGGCTTTGACTAGTCTGATGGTTATAACCATGGCGGGACAGGTTTTGCTGGCCCCAAGTTTACAGGCGGTTGAGACACGCCTACTAGAACAGTTTAATCAAAGCTTTCAAACAACTGTAGGGCAAGCATTACCCAATCCAAAGTTAAGTATTGAAGGTTATGACTATGTAGGGTATTTTCCTGCCAGTGAGCTAGAGCAAGTGGGACCTAATGTTTCTAGTAATAGTGCAATTAGTGCGACGAGCAACCTCGAGTCAGTAGTTTCTTCAGAATCCTCCAGTGAAAGATCCACGCGAGTAAGTAGTGAAAGCCCTGTGGCGTCAGTGCAGTCTGAGAAACCAAGTGCAGATGTTTTGCCGACACTGCAACCAGAGGAATCGAGCGCCAATGTGACACCGGTGTCAGCGACCAAACCTGAAAAGCAAAACACTAGCACGGTTCCAGCGGAGAAACCGAGCACCAACGCGACACCAGCGCCAACGCCACCAGCAGAGAAACCGAGCACCAACGCGACACTAGCGCCGACGCCACCAGCAGAGGAACCGAGCGCCAATGTGACACCAGTACCAACGCCACCAGCAGAGGAACCGAGCACCAACGTGACCCCAGCACCAATGCCGCCAGCAGAAGAACCAAGCACCAGCGTGACACCAGTACCAACGCCACCAGCGTTGGAACCGAGCACTAGCGTGACACCAGCGCCAACGCCACCAGCGTTGGAACCGAGCACCAGTGTGACACCAGTACCAACGCCACCAGCGTTGGAACCGAGCACCAGTGTGACACCAGTGCCAACGCCACCAGCGTTGGAACCGAGCACCAGTGTGACACCAGTACCAACGCCACCAGCAGAGGAACCTAGTGTCAACCCGGCTCCAACATCTAATCCTCCGAAGCCTTTTGAGTATAGAGTCTTAAATTTGACTTTGGAGTTGGCAGAAGCTCAAGTGGATGACCTAGAAGTGGCTGTCACGGAAGGAAAAACCCCTAGTTCAATTGCCTCTTTCAAGGAGGAATTCTATAAACTGAAATCCCGTCTTACAACGCTTGTCAATAAGGTAAAAGAAATAAAGGCTGCACCTGAAGCTGCAGATCAGTCAACAATTGATAGCTTGGCTCAAGAAGCGCAAGAGTTAGTTAATCGTACTAAGAACTTGTCTGACGTTTTAGTAAGTCAGGCAGACAAATCGCCATTAAAAACTGCTATGGCAGCATTGGCAGAGCAAGTAAAAACAGCCAAAGCTCTTGACTTAAGCGATAAGACGCCAAGTAGCCAACAGGCCTTGGCTGATGAAATTCGCAAAATACAAGCAACACTCCAGAATGCTCAGTCAGTAGTGAAGGATTCTGAAGCAACAGATGTTGATGTAGACGCGATGACTCGGTCAGTAGAGAACCAAGCCAAATCCTTGGAAGCTGCCGTCAAGGCTCTCCAATCTAAGGCAGATACACAGGCGCTAGCAGCAGCTGTGACTTTACTAGATGCGCCTGTTGATACAGACCAGAAGACACCGCAAAGTATTGCGGATTACCAACATGCGCTAGATTTATTGAGAGACAGTCTAGAAGCTGCTCGTGCTCAAGCGCAAGCTATCTTAGCGGACCCAGATGTTAAGCAGGAACAAGTGGATAAGGCCTTGGTAGCAGTAAATGAAGTGCAGGCTAAACTTGATCAAGCTAAAGCTTTGTTACGGCAACAAGCAGATAAGTCCGCCTTAGAGAAAGCAAAAAATAATCTGGAACAAGCGATTCAAAAACCAGTTGTGACAGATCAGAAACGACCAAAGACCGTTCAAACTTACCAAGCAACAAAAGACCTTGCCTTGCAATTGAGCCAAGAAGCCGCTCAACTATTAAAAGATCTTAACGCGAGTCCGGAAGCGGTTTTGGCAAGTACGGAAAAAGTCAACAAGGCTTTCCAACAGCTAGAATTAGCAGAAGCGGGCATTTTGGATCTTGTGGACAAAGCGGATTTACAACGAGCTCTGGCACAGTTGAATCTACCAGTTGACACGACAGGTAAAACAACACGCAGTGTGAATAATTTCAGCCAGGCACTTGTTGGGCATCAAGCTACTATTGATGAAGCAAAAGCTAATGCTCAAGCTTTGATAGCTAATCAAGATGCCACACCAGAAGAAGTAGCTTCCGCAATCGAGGCTTTGGAAGCCGCTCAAGCGCTGAAAGACCAAGCGCAAGCTCTCTTAATGGACCGCGCAAATAAAGAAGCACTTGGCCAACAGGTTGAGGCAGCACAAGAAGTTGTCGCCAATCGTTATACGCCAGCTAGCTTCCAGAAAGTTGCTGACCAGCTCAAAGCTGCTCAGGCCGTTTTAGAAGATGGCGATAGCAACCAAGAAGCGGTTGACCAAGCGACTCAAGCCCTTCGAGAGGCCTTAGCGCAATTGGAGCAGGTAGAACCCAAATATACAGCTGTTAACGTTGAAGCACCTACATCTGATTTATCTCGGGTCGTCACCGTGCGTTATCAGTTAGAAGACCCTAACCAACTTTACCGGGGAGGCAAGGTACAAGTCTTCCAGGGGGATCGCCTAGTTAAGACAGTCCCAATCCAAGGTTTGACCGCAAATATTGATGGGTTGGATTATCATGTGCCTTATCGTCTCCATACCGTTATGGAATATGAGAACCAGCAAGGTGCTCAGTCGAAAGATCAGTTAGAGGACCAAGTAATAGAGTTAGATTTGAAGAAGATTGAGCTCAAACAAATCAAGGGTGTGCAGCTCTTCCATCGACAAGCTGACGGTAGTCATCAGTTGGTGGCTAGTTTGAGTCAGGTTCCATCTGATTTAAATAATTATTATGTTAAAGTACAGTCTGACCGCTTCAAGGATGTCTATTTGCCAGTTGCTTCTATTGAGACAGTTAGTCATGAGGGTCAGTCTTATTATCAAGTGACTACCCAGGCTCCTGAGCTAGTACAAAATCAAGGCGGCTCAAGTGACTATCACCAAGGCTATCAATTCCTAGTTGGTCAAGAACGTCCAGCGGATGGGAATGTGCATTATAGCTTTAAGGGCTTGCTTGAGGCTATACGCCAAAACCCAGCTGGAGACTACATACTGGGTGCCAACCTATCAGCGTCCGAGGTCAGCTTAGCAGCCGACGCGACCGCCTATTTTGTGGGAACCTTCACTGGGACTCTATCTGGCCAGACTGCAGACGGCGCGCAACATGCTATCTATAATTTGGTTGCACCACTCTTTGATCAGTTAAACCAAGCGACTATCAAGCATTTAGACCTTAAACAAGTGGCCATTGAATCAGGTAATTCTATGGCTGCGCTAGCCAAGCGGGCGACTAATTCGATAATCAGTGATGTGGCAGTTTCTGGGCGCGTGTCAGGGACGACCAATGTAGCAGGTATTGTTCATACGGTTGTAGGTGGTAGCAGGCTTGAGAATGTTCGATTTCAAGGTGAGATTAGCCAGAGTGGCCAGCCTAACCAGGCCCAAGAAGTGGGTGGTTTAGTCGGCCTACTTGAACAATCCAGTGTTACTAACGCATATGTCGATGCCAAGCTGAACGTAAATCTAAACGCGCAAAGTGCTCGGGCGGGCGTAGCCTTTGGTCGAGTTGTGTCCAGCCAAGGCAAGGCAGTGGTCAAAAATGTCCTTGTCAAAGGAAGTCTTAATAATACAGGCTCTACCGTTCAAGGTCGAAGCGGGGGACAAGTAGGTGGGGTCGTCGGCTCTACTTGGATGAATGGGCGCTTAGAAAACATTATTTCAGACGTGGCAGTCACTAACGGTTACCGTGTCTACGGGGATAATGGCGCTATTTCAGAGGGCTATATCCGTAATGATCAAGTGGCCTGGAAGGTGACTGAACGCGTAACCGGTGTGGAAGAACCAGGCTTTAACCCTGTTAAGGCTAGTCAGGCTGATGTGGACAAATTAGCTAGTCAACTAGAAGCGGCCGATGGGGTCCTGACGGATACTCCTGCGAGCTCTTATGTCGATCAAATCAACCAACAAGCAACCGATTATAGTCGTTTGGCTAATTATCAAGCTGATCGTGCTCAGGCCTATGCCAACATGGAGAAACTCCTGCCATTTTATAATAAGGAGCAAATTGTTAAGTATGGGAACTTAGTGGCGCCAGACAGCAAGTTGGCGACTCAGGTGCTCTTGGCGGTTACGCCAATGCAAGGTAATGCTTTGTGACGGACTACAACCAAGCAATGGACCGGATTATGTTGCACTTTGCTGATAAATCAGTGCAATACTTGGCCTTAGGTGCGAAATCTGAGTTCAAACAAACAGGCGTGGTTGAGTATCAATTAGAGGATTCAGGTCTTATCTATACACCTAACCAAGTGCTGAAATCAGTGGATGATGTCATGAATGCAGTCCTAGATATCATGAAAGAGACTGGTTTATCATCTGACGCTGTTTGGCAAGCCGCAGGTGTCAATAGTCTCTACACAGATGTAAGTGCCAGAGTCAAAAATGACCGTCGCACCGTCTTAGAGAACAAACTTGGCCGACCAGCGACTGAGGATGAAATTTTAGAAGATTTAGAAGTCTATCGTCGTGAACAACGTGCCTATCAGATTGAGACGCTCTTCTTCAATGCGACCTTTGGTGCCTTCCAAGATACGTTAGCCAATGACTTGGTGAAGATTATTCGTCAGGAGGCCAACTACCTAGGAGATAATGAGCAGGCGCGTGCTGCTTTAATCCAGAAACTCAAGGATAATCGAGGGGCCCTGCTCTTGGGTTTGGCTTATCTCCAAGACCACTACCGTATTAATTTTGGAGAACATAACCTAGGGGAGATTGCCACCTATCAGTCAGACTTCTTCGGTAATCAAAAGAGCATTATTGATAAGCTGATTAGTATTGGAAGTCAGGGTGTTCAAACCTTGCGTTCTAAGAATAGCGCCAAGACATACAGCAGAATCTTAAGTGCTGACAGCAAATTACCAACGGTTCTTGATTATCTAACTTATTTCCGCGAGTTATGGACCAAGTTTGATCAATACGAATGGTTCCGAGATGCAACTAAGGCTAATGTTACCATGGAGGAACGTCCGTCTCTTGAAGAAGGGCTAAATAAATCTCCTTATAAGGTCTACGATCGTTTATCTGTGCCGGATTATCGTGATTACATCTTGCCTTTACTCAACCTTAAGAAGAGTCGAATTTTCTTAGTATCCAATGTTTTATCGCTAACCTTGGGGTCGACAGATCGTCGTCCTTACCTAGCGCCAGAAGAGTTTGACAAACGTGTTAAGACTTTAGCTGATCGTCAGCAAATGCACGTTGATACCTGGTATCGTGTAGCCTTACCAACTGTCAAAGAGCGCATGGCTCGTAGAAATGCTATGCTAATCTGGGATGGTTATGCTAATGGCAAGAACGGTGGTTGGTATGATAGGCTAGGCAATGACACCTCCCAATCGGCCAGTTAAATATCCATCTATGGGTATTAAGGAATTCTTTGGTCGAATCGATCGTTTCTATGAAAACAATGGAGCTGGAGCATATGCTGATACTAGCAATGGTGTGTATTTTGTCTTCACAGATATTTTATCCGACTACGTTGGAACGTCTCACTATACCCATGAGCTAGTCCATAATATGGAAAAATCAGTCTATCTTGGTGGAAACAGCTGGCGTCCGGAGGAAGTCTGGGAAGAATATGCTCAAGGGCTCTTGCAGTCACCTGAGGGACCAGAGTATGATCATATTGGGCTTAATACCTCCTTTGACTGGAGCGATAAGACGAACCGTCTCTATAACGCGACACCATCACGCTTCCAGTCTGCAGATGATTGGGGTCAATATGTCCACCGTCTCTTCGATATTCTCTACTTGCTAGACTATGCTGAGGCCAAAGCAGTTCTAGAAAAGGGTCCAGATGCCATGAAACAATGGTTCAACCGCTTCATTAATGTGCCGAATGGGCCTAACCATGTCAATAATAAGGTAGTGGAGATTAGTGATGAAGAGTGGACAAACTTTAATATCCAGTCGATTGATGACTTCATTGATCGTAGCTTAGCGCCAAAACGCTACTTCCGTAATGGTTTTGAGACGGATCGCAACTCTTATGAACGAGTTAATATGTTCAATCCAATGTATGGGACAGGCCAAAATGATAAGGGCTCACCAGGTGGTTGGTGGTTCAAACGAATGGCTTGGGAATTGATGGGTTATAAGGGCTATAAAGATGGCTTCATCCCTTATGCGTCTAACCAATTAGAACGACAAGCTAGAACGGATGGACAGACCCTAAATGATAACTATATTATCCAGAAGATTTCTAACGGCGACTTCCAAGATCTTAATGCCTTTAAGAAGGCTATGTTCAAGGAACGTCTGGATAAGGTTGCCAATGGGGCAACGCTTCGTCCTATTACAGTACGCAATCGTCAAGTAAGCACCTTGGCGGATATTGAAGCGCTGATGAAGGAAGCTGTTGACCGAGTGCTATCAGCTCGTCAAACAGGTAATATGCGGAATGATGTCTATAACTTGAAGAAGGAAATCTATCTTGAACTATTCAAGGCTTCGAATGACTTCCGTCAATCTATTTGCCAACGAATAGAAAGCAGAAAACGGCAGCTAAGGCTGCTGTTTTTTTGTCGTGCTTGCAAGTAGTGAGTAGATGGAGTAGAATATAAACTAATCCGATTAGTTTAAAAGGAAAGGATGATCTCGATGAGAATCAAGCAACACGGAAATCTTTATCAATTAACCTTTTTGCCTCGGCTTTTCCCCATTAATGCGTATGTGTATGAGACGGCTGATGCCCTAATCGTTCTAGATATGGGAGTGAGCAACTTTGTTAAAAGCGTTCAGTCCGTTGAAGCTAAAACGGCCAAGCCAGTGACCCATTTGCTAGTAACGCACGGGCATAGTGACCATATCAGTGGAATTTCGGCCTTCGCAAAGATGTATCCCCATGCGAATATTGTGGTATCTGCTCGAGAAGCTAGAATCTTACGCGGAGATTTAACCTTAGATGATACAGAAGATCAAAGTCCTATCTCGGGAGGATGGCCAGAGCTAGATTTTAACATTCATCGAGAAGTAATCCCTGGGGATCAAGTGGCAGGCTTTCAAGTAGTGGGGGTTCCAGGACATACACCAGGTTCGGTTGCCTACTTAGCTCCTGATGGGACTATGATTGCGGGCGATGCCTTCCAAACACGCGGGGGCTTGGCGGTAGCAGGCGATCTGCGTGTTGCCTTTCCATTTCCTGCCTGGGCTACGTGGAGCCGCAAACAGGCTTGGCTAGTGCTGAGGCAGTCTTAAAATTAAACCCAAGCTGTCTGGCTTTAGGTCATGGGCCACTAGTTTTAAATCCGGCCTTAGAGTTGCCACCCGTAATTAAGCGAATGAAGGAGCGTTTGGAGCATGCGTAGACCCTCTATAAGCCTAGAACAGCTCGTCAAAATAGGTTCTTCTTTACTAAATCGAAAGGGACTTACGGAATTTGCCCTCAAAGATGTTGCGCACGAGGTAGGAATGCGTCTGCCTTCTCTGTATAACTATATTGAGAGTCGGGAACACTTGCTGATGCTTATCGCAGAAGATACGGCAAAGCGTTTTTATCAGCTATTGTCAACAGCATCCCAAGAAGGAGATGGCACCGAAAAGATACGTCAGGTAGCCGAGGCATACTTGAACTTTGCTTGGGACTACCCGGGAGAGTATGAATTGATGCAGGCTCCTACTTTTTGGTGCCAGAGTTCAGCGGGACCTATCTTTGAGTCAATCTTCGAGTTAGTGCGTCAACTTACTGGGGATTGGAGATTAGCTCCGGAAGTCGAGACGCATTTTTATCGGAGTCTACGCAGTTATTTGCATGGTTATGCCGATATAGGACGACAACAGGGCTTTCGGCGACCTCAAGCCTTGGAATCGAGTGCTCAGTTTGGTTTGGACCTACTCTTAGCGGGATGGCAGGATTATTTGGCGAAACAGGATAGTATCAGTCGCTAATATCCTTGCATCGAGAGAATAAAAGGAGTATCATGTAGACAAAAGTTATTTTAAAGACAATAGTCTGGAAAGGCGGTGCCTATGTTAACTCCTAATGAAGCCAAGGTGCTTGCCTTGATTGAGGAAGACCCTTTCCGCACCCAGCAAGAATTGGCGACATTGATGGGAATTAGTCGGTCAACGGTGGCCAGTTTAATCTCGGCCTTGACCCAGAAACATCAGCTACGCGGACGAGCCTATATTCTGAATGAGGCGCGGCGAATTTATTGCATCGGTGGGATGAATATCGACCGTAAATTTCGTCTAACCGGCGCAATGCAGCTCGGTACTAGTAACCCTGTCACCTCAACTCTCAGTGTGGGCGGCGTAGTCCGCAATGTAGCTGAGAATTTAGGACGATTAGGTCAATCAGTTCAATTGCTGTCAGTAGCGGGAATGGATCAGGATTACGATTGGATTAAGCAGCAAACTCAGGCCTATGTGGATATGAGCCAAATAACTCAGATTCCAGAGGCAGCAACGTCAACCTACAGTGCTATTTTGGATGAGTCCGGGGATATGCAATTGGCGCTAGCCGATATGGCGATTGCCGACCAGATGGATTTAGATTGGATTAGTCAATTTGCTCCACGGCTTAAACTAGCAGATTACCTGATTCTGGATTTGAACTTGCCTCTAGAAACCGTGACTTATTTGATTCAACTTGCAAAAGCTGAATCAATTCCGCTTGCCATTATCCCGGTCAGTGGGCCCAAGATGAGCCATTTGCCAGAAGATTTGAGTGGCGTTAGTTGGCTCGTTGTCAATGAGGATGAATCCATCAGTCGCTTTGGCAATTTGCCTGCTTCAGACTTAGTGGATGCCTGGTTGGCAACTGGTGTCTTGCAAGTGGTCATGACCAGAGGGACTCGAAGTAGTTTATGGACATCAGGATGGCAGCCGCCAGGAGGTCCAGCCTATCCTAGCTCAAAATGTAGTAGATGTAACAGGGGCAGGCGATGCCTTCTCTGCTGGTCTTCTCTATGGCCAGTTGACAGGGCATGATGCTAAGACATCTATTTATTATGGGATGGCCAATTCCTATCATACGGTTCAAGCCAAACAAACCGTTCGACTCAATCTCTCTGCTAGCCAGTTGGAGAGTGACTATCAGACATTAAAAGAAAGAGGTTTAGCCTAAAATGAAAAACTTATTATCTATTAGTAAAGAAGTACAACACGCTTTAGATCACAACTTACCTGTTGTCGCTTTAGAATCTACTATCATTTCTCACGGGATGCCATATCCACAAAACGTTCAAATGGCTAAAACAGTAGAACAAATTATTCGCGATAATGGCGCCGTGCCAGCAACAATCGCCATCATGGATGGTCAGTTTAAGATTGGTTTAGAAGAAGCTGATTTAGAACGTTTGGCTAGCGAGAAGCCAGTTGCTAAGGTATCTCGACGTGACTTGGCAGAAGTCTTCGCCAAAGGCATCTTAGGGGCTACGACAGTCGCAACGACCATGATTGGGGCGCATTTAGCGGGTATCAAGGTCTTCGTTACTGGCGGGATTGGTGGTGTGCACCGCGGTGTAGAAGAAACCATGGATATTTCTGCGGACTTAGACGAATTAGGTCAAACACCAGTGACGGTCGTTTGCGCGGGCGCCAAAGCTATTTTGGATTTACCAAGAACTTTGGAATATTTGGAAACCAAAGGGGTGCCTGTAGTGGGCTATCAAACGGATTACCTACCTGCCTTCTACACACGGACTTCAGAATACAAGCTCAATAGTCGCGCAGACAAGCCAGAAGAAATTGCGGCCATGATGGACTACTCTGAAGCGCTTGGCCTTAAGGGTGGGATTTTGGTGACGAATCCAATTTCTGCTGAGCACGAAATTCCACATGAAAAAATTGATGCCATTATCGATGCGGCTGTAAAAGAAGCAGATGAGAAAGGGATTCGAGGCAAAGATAGCACGCCATTCCTATTAGCTAAGATTGTTGAATTAACAGATGGGGCTAGCTTAAATACTAATATTCAATTGGTTTATAATAACGCCAAATTAGGGGCACAGATTGCTAAAGCCTATCAAGAACGTTAAGCTTATTTATGGCAGCCGGGACATCTAGTCCCGGCTTTTTGTATATGATGTTAGTGGGAATAGAGTGATGCTGGGCATGATTTTATGTTGATTGGTCGATGGATAACTAGAAGGGCTTGACTTTTCTCCTAGATATCGTATAATAAAAGCACAAACAGTTGAATAATTGTTAAAACGATATGGAGAAGGGGGGATTAAGATGTGCTCTCATCATCACAATTCTCATACACATTCGCATCAGCACCATGCTCATGCCCATGTTCATGCATTTAGTTGGTCAGTCTTTGTCTATATGCTTGGGCTCCTTGCTTTCATCACAGGGCTTTTTCTAGGGCAAGGTTCCCTACTGGTTAATGCGCTCTATAGCTTGACGGTAATCCTGTCTGGTTATCATGTCCTAAGTGAAGGTTTGTTGGAGACTTGGCAGGCTAGCTACAAAGCGCGCTGTTTGTCCGAATACTCACTTGCTAATGGGGCTGGCGGCTATGGGTGCTATGCTTATTGGGCAATTCCAAGAAGCAGCCTTGCTAATTTTGATATTTGCTGGTGCTCATTTTCTGGAGGACTATGCAGAAGCTAAATCTAAGAAGGAAATGACCAGTCTCTTGGCTATGCAGCCGCAAGAAGCGCGCCTTTTGGCGGAAGATGGAAGCGTGACGATTGTGGCAGTGCAAGACTTAATGGTTGGTAACCGAGTGCAAGTATTGAATGGCGACCAAATCCCCATTGATGGCAAAATTGTGAGTGGTCAGGCGGTCGTTAATGAAGCCATGATTAATGGTGAGAGTATGCCGCAAGAAAAAAGCGTAGGGGATTCAGTCTATGCCGCTACCCTCAATGGTAATAGCAGCTTTGTCATGCAAGTAACAAGGTTGGCAGATCAAACTACTTTTGCCAAAATCCTTGGTTTAGTCAGGGAGGCGCAGGCTAAACAAAGTCCGGTTGCGACCCGAATTCAGCGTTTGGAGCCGCTCTATGTTAAGGGGGCACTCCTCTTCACGGCTTTATATGCGCTTGTGATGGCGTTAGGGACTTCGCTTTCATTACATGAAGTAGCCTATCGAACATTGATTATGCTCATTGCCCTTTCGCCTTGTGCTTTAGCAGCCAGTGCCATTCCGGCTACCTTATCAGCTTTATCGAATCTGGCTAAACAAGGGGTGCTGGTCAAGGGTGGAAGCTACCTCAATCAAGTCTCGGGACTTGGAGCCATCGCTTTTGACAAGACGGGGACTCTAACCCAGGGTAGACCTCAGGTGACGGACACCATCTTATCGGCTGAAGCTGAGAAACTATTGGCTGTCTGGGTGTCCATGGAGCGTCAAGCTAATCATCCTCTAGCGCAGGCCATTGTGTCTCATTATGCTAGTTTGCCTGTTCTAGATATAGAGGTAAGCAACAAAATGGGGCAGGGTCTCTATGCTGATTATCAAGGTCACAGCTATCAGGTGGCTAAGCCGACTGCCTTTGAAGCGGTGGAGCCAGACTACGATCGGCAATGTCGAGAATGGGAAGGACAGGGCAAGACGGTGGTCTATTTGGCTCAAAACCAAGAAGTCATAGGGGCGATGGCCCTAATGGATATTGCCAAAGATGACGCCCGCCAAACCTTGGACTACTTTAAGCAAGTCGGTGTTAAAACCGTCATGTTAACAGGGGATTCCGAGTTAACGGGGCAGGCTATTGGCCAGCAACTAGGAATCCAATCTGTTCAAGCCCAAGTTATGCCTGACCAGAAGGCAGAAGAAATCCGTAAGTTAATGGACAAACACGAGATGGTAGCTATGGTGGGCGATGGCGTCAATGATGCGCCTGCCTTAGCTAGTGCTAGTCTGGGAATTGCGATGGGGCAAGGGACGGATGTAGCCATGGAGACGGCGGATGTGATTCTCGTTCGAGATCAACTTCAGTCTCTGTCTTATCTGCATCGCCTTGCCAAGAAACATGACCGGATTATCTGGCAGAATATTGGCTTTTCCATGTTAGTTGTGTTAGCCTTAGTACTAATGAATGTCAGCCAAATTTCCAATATCGCCCTCAGTGTAGTGGGACATGAAGGTTCCACACTGCTGGTTATATTGAATGGGCTACGACTCCTAGTACCCTTATCCTCGCGAGGTGAATAAATAAATGTATGACGAGCAAGTAATTGAAGAACTAGCACAATTTTTTAAAGCAGTAGCGGACCCTTCCAGACTCAAACTCTTGCTACATTTAATGAAGCAAGAAGCCAATGTGAATGAATTGGCCGAAGCGACTGGCTTAACTCTTTCGGGAGTCTCCCACCAACTTAAACTTTTGAAGTTAATGAAGTTGGTTAAGGCTAGTAAACAAGGTAAGTATGTCTATTATAGTTTGGACGACGACCACGTTAAACACATCATCACAGACTCTCTGACGCATTTGTCTGAGGATCGTTCTGAATAGCGGACAGGCGGCTTTGGCTGCCTGTTTTTTCGTGGCAACCAGAGATGCGAACGTTCTGTTGAAAAAAGTTAACAATTTTCGCCTTAGGCATTCTGTTAACCTTGGACTTATGCTATAATAGGTAAAATTTTAGAAAGAGATGGTGACCAAATGACTGTCGAGACAAGCTTCTTAGGGAAACCCTTAGCCAATCCTTTGATGAATGCATCAGGGGTTCACTGTATGACCGTAGAAGAGATGGACGAGTTAGCGCAAAGTGCAGCTGGAGCCTTCGTAACCAAGACGGCAACGCGGGACTATCGAGCAGGTAATCCCCAACCTCGTTATGTGGATGTACCTTTGGGCAGCATTAACTCCATGGGCTTACCCAATGAAGGATTAGCTTACTACCTAGACTATTGCTTGGCGCGTCAAGATCAACAAGCCCTGCAATTCTTATCGGTGGTAGGTTTAAGTTATGATGAAATTGTTGAGAATCTGCGAACCATAGAGGCTAGTGCTTACCAAGGGGTGACAGAATTCAACTTGTCATGTCCTAATGTCCCAGGCAAGCCTCAAATCGCCTATGACTTTGAATTGACAGAGCGACTCTTAACAGAAGTCTTTTCTTTCTTCACTAAACCGCTAGGGCTTAAGTTGCCGCCTTACTTCGACATAGCCCATTTTGATCAGATGGCAGCCATCCTTAATCGTTTTCCGCTGACCTATGTTAACTGCGTCAACTCCATTGGCAATGGTCTCTATATTGATGTAGATAAGGAGCAAGTGGTGATAAAACCCAAGGGAGGTTTCGGGGGTCTAGGTGGAGACTACATTAAGCCAACAGCCTTGGCTAACGTGCGGGCCTTCCATCAACGACTCAATCCATCTATTAAGATTATTGGCACCGGGGGTGTCAGAACCGGTCAGGATGTTTTTGAGCATATTCTTTGTGGGGCTAGTTTAGTTCAGGTAGGGACGGCCCTTCACCAAGAAGGCGTAGGCATCTTTGAGCGTCTGGTCGCTGAGCTGGAGGCTATTATGGAAGCAAAGGGCTATAAGAGCTTAGATGATTTCAGGGGTAAATTACGTGAGATTGACTAAGTTTAGTAGATAAACAATCACCGAGCCCTTTGCTCTGCAGAGGGCTCGATGCTTGGGTTTAAGAGGCTAGTCCCCCTTGACAAGAGGACTTGAAATCCGTATAATATTCAGATGCAAGAGTATGCACTTTAGAAAGTAAATGCGGCTTGAAATCTTGTCCAAGCCGGTGTTTGAGGCCTAAACAACATGTAACGTCACTCCGATGAGTTGGTTCTGTTGTCTTTTTTTTGCGCTTCAAAGACCGAAAAATGTCATTTGTTAACAATTATTAATAATTGTAACCTTAATGTAAAGTGGTGTTCTTAGATTATATTATAGGGGTGAATCGCTTGAGTCATATCGTGAAATACGGTAAAAAAGCTGAGCGTCGAAGCTATGCGCGTATCGACGAAGTCTTAGAGTTGCCGAACTTGATTGAAATCCAAACGGATTCCTACAAATGGTTCTTGGATGAAGGGCTAAAAGTGATGTTCGAGGACATTTCGCCGATTGTCGATCATTCGGAGAACTTGGAACTTCATTTTGTAGACTATGAGTTCAAGGAAGCTAAGTATAGCTTAGAAGAAGCTCGTAGCCATGACGCTAACTACTCAAAACCAATCTATGTAACCTTGCGCCTGTTCAACAAAGAGACAGGTGAAGTCAAAGAACAAGAAGTCTTCTTTGGGGACTTCCCAATCATGACCGAAATGGGGACCTTTATTATCAACGGGGCGGAACGGGTTATTGTTTCCCAGTTGGTACGTTCTCCAGGTGTCTATTTCCACGACCGTATGGACAAGAAAGGCCGCCACAGCTATACTTCTACGGTTATTCCTAACCGTGGGGCTTGGTTGGAATTTGAATCAGATGCTAAAGGGATTGCCTACGTCCGCATTGACCGGACCCGGAAGATTCCATTGACTGTCTTGATGCGTGCCTTAGGTTTTGGTTCAGATGACGAGATTTATGATATTTTTGGCCAATCTGAGCTCTTAGACTTAACTATCGAGAAGGATGTTCACAAAAACATTCAAGACTCTCGTACGGAAGAAGCCTTGAAGGACATTTACGAGCGTCTCCGTCCAGGTGAACCTAAGACCGCAGAAAGCTCACGTAACCTCTTGGTTGCGCGCTTCTTCGACCCACGTCGCTATGACTTAGCACCTGTAGGTCGTTACAAGATCAATAAAAAGCTCCACCTCAAGAACCGTTTGGTTGGCTTGACCCTGGCAGAAACCTTGGTTAACCCAGAAACAGGCGAAGTACTCTTTGAAGAAGGAACGGTCTTGGATCAAGAACGTGTTCAAGCTTTGATTCCTCATTTAGAGGCTGGCTTGAATAAGGTAACTCTCTATCCTTCTGAAGATAGTGTGGTAGCTCAACCAATCGATTTACAAATCATCAAAGTTTATTCACCTAAGAACCCAGAGCAAGTGATTAACTTAATCGGCAACGGGAATATTGAGAAGATTAAGTGCTTGACGCCAGCTGACATTATTGCGTCAATGAACTACTATCTCTACTTAGACCAAGGAATTGGTGTTACAGACGATATCGACCACTTGGCTAACCGTCGTATCCGTTCAGTCGGTGAATTATTGCAAAACCAATTCCGTATCGGGCTATCCCGGATGGAACGGGTAGTGCGTGAGCGTATGTCGCTCCAAGACGTTGCGACCATCACGCCACAACAATTAATTAACATTCGTCCAGTGGTAGCGGCTATTAAGGAATTCTTCGGTTCCTCCCAGTTGTCACAATTCATGGACCAAGTTAACCCACTCGGGGAATTGACCCACAAACGTCGTCTATCAGCCTTAGGGCCTGGTGGTTTGACGCGGGACCGTGCCGGCTATGAAGTGCGGGACGTTCACTACTCTCACTACGGTCGTATGTGTCCAATCGAGACGCCAGAAGGTCCTAACATCGGGTTGATTAACAGCTTGTCTTCTTATGCGAAGATTAACAAGTATGGTTTTATTGAGACGCCTTACCGTAAAGTGGACAAATCGGTTACGCCACACCGTGTCACGACCGAAATTGACTACCTAGCAGCGGACGAGGAAGACTTGTATGTAGTAGCCCAAGCCAACTCTAAACTCAATGAGGACGGAACCTTCGCGAAGGACCTAGTTATGGCGCGTTTCCGTTCACAAAACATTGAGGTTAACGTTGACCAAGTAGACTACATGGACGTGTCACCAAAACAAGTTGTCGCTGTCGCGACTGCTAGCATTCCGTTCTTGGAAAACGACGACTCCAACCGGGCCTTGATGGGTGCCAACATGCAACGTCAAGCTGTGCCACTTATTAATCCGCAATCCCCACTGATTGGGACTGGGATGGAATATAAGGCAGCGCACGACTCAGGGGCTGCGCTCTTATGTAAACGCGCCGGTAAAGTGGTTTATGTCGATGCTAACAAGGTTCGCGTACGTACACCAGAAGGTGAAGTTGACGAATACCGTCTAACTAAGTTTGCGCGTTCTAACGCAGGGACCTGCTACAACCAACGTCCAATCGTAGAATTAGGCGACCAAGTTGATGCTTTAGAAATCTTAGCAGATGGTCCATCTATGCAAAATGGGGAAATGGCCCTCGGTCAGAACCCATTGGTAGCCTTCATGACTTGGGAAGGGTATAACTATGAGGACGCGGTTATCATGTCTGAACGTCTGGTCAAAGACGATGTTTATACTTCTATCCACATTGAAGAATATGAATCAGAGTCCCGTGACACCAAGTTAGGCCTGAAGAAATTACACGCGAAATTCCAAACGTGTCCGAAGATGCCCTCAAGTACTTAGACAAAGACGGGATTATCTGTATCGGTGCGGAAGTAAAAGACGGCGATATCTTAGTTGGTAAGGTAACACCAAAAGGTGTGACCGAGTTGTCTGCAGAAGAACGCTTGCTCCACGCTATCTTCGGTGAGAAGGCGCGTGAAGTACGTGATACCTCCTTGCGTGTGCCACACGGCGGGGGCGGGATTGTCCATGACGTTAAAATTTTTACCCGTGAAGCTGGCGACGAATTGGCACCAGGTGTCAACAAGCTGGTCCGCGTCTACATCGTACAAAAACGTAAAATTAACGAAGGGGATAAGATGGCCGGTCGTCACGGTAACAAAGGGGTTGTCTCCCTTATCATGCCGGAAGAAGATATGCCATTCTTACCAGATGGTACCCCAGTTGATATCATGCTGAACCCATTAGGGGTTCCTTCCCGTATGAACATCGGGCAAGTCCTAGAGTTACACTTGGGGATGGCTGCTCGCGAAATGGGCATCAAGATTGCAACACCTGTCTTTGACGGTGCTAGTGAAGAAGATGTCTGGGAAACAGTTAAGGAAGCCGGCTTAGAAGCTGACGCTAAGACTATCTTATATGATGGTCGAACCGGTGAACCATTTGACCGTAAGGTCTCTGTTGGGGTTATGTATATGATTAAGTTGGCCCACATGGTCGACGACAAGTTGCACGCTCGTTCAACAGGTCCATACTCTCTGGTTACCCAACAACCATTGGGTGGTAAAGCTCAATTTGGTGGGCAACGTTTCGGGGAAATGGAAGTTTGGGCCTTGGAAGCTTATGGTGCCGCTTATACCTTGCAAGAAATCTTAACCTACAAGTCTGACGACGTAGTCGGCCGGGTGAAAACCTACGAAGCCATCGTCAAAGGTCAACCAATTCCACGTCCTGGTGTACCGGAATCCTTCCGCGTCCTTGTTAAGGAATTGCAAGCCTTAGGTTTAGATCTCAAAGTCTTAGATGAACATGATCAAGAAATCGAATTACGCGATGACGACGATGAGGATGAAGTAATCAACTTCAATGCCCTCGACCGCTATAAGGCTGATCAAATGGCCCACCATCATGCAGCAGAAGCCGAAGATGAAGGTGAAGAACCAAAGGCTGAGATCAACCTTGACGAACAGGCAATCGCGGAAGACTTCATCGATTCAGCGGTTGAAGACGAACTCGATTCATTAGACTAAGTTTTAGGAGCCCTAGCCTAGCTCTTTAGGTAGGCTAGGCAGGCAATCCTAACAGAACAATACAAAAGAAAGAGGAGGTCAGCCCTTTGATCGATGTAAATAATTTTGAAGCGATGCAAATTGGCCTAGCGTCTCCAGAAAAAATTCGGAGTTGGTCCTATGGTGAGGTCAAAAAACCTGAAACTATCAACTACCGGACGCTAAAACCAGAAAAAGACGGCTTATTCTGCGAGCGCATCTTTGGTCCAACTAAGGACTGGGAATGTAGCTGTGGGAAGCTTAAACGAATTCGCTATAAGGGTCGGGTCTGCGACCGTTGTGGCGTCGAAGTAACGCGTGCCAAAGTCCGTCGCGAACGGATGGGGCATATTGAGTTGGCAGCGCCTGTCACTCACGTATGGTACTTCAAAGGAATCCCAAGCCGGATGGGCTTGGTCTTGGACATGAGCCCACGACTCTTGGAAGAAGTTATCTACTTCGCTTCATATGTTGTAATCGACAGCGGTGACACCCCATTAGAACGCAAGTCTCTCTTGACTGAGATGGAATACCGTGAGAAAAACGCGAATACGGAGACCGTTTCTATGCCAAAATGGGGGCAGAAGCCATCAAGGAATTGTTGGATGCTGTTGATTTAGAAGCAGAATGTGCGGAATTGAAGGAAGTGCTCAAGACCGCTACAGGTCAAAAACGGATGCGGGCGATTCGTCGCTTGGACATCTTAGATGCCTTCCGTTTATCAGGCAACAAGCCATCTTGGATGGTCTTGGATGTACTGCCTGTTATCCCACCAGATATTCGTCCTATGGTCCAATTAGAAGGTGGCCGGTTTGCAACAAGTGACTTGAACGATCTCTACCGTCGAGTAATCAACCGTAACAACCGTCTCAAACGTCTCTTGGACTTAGGTGCACCAAACATTATCGTTCAAAACGAAAAACGTATGTTGCAAGAAGCGGTCGATGCCTTAATCGATAACGGTCGTCGTGGCCGTGCCGTAACAGGCCCAGGTAACCGCGCACTCAAGTCTCTCTCACACATGTTGAAAGGGAAGCAAGGTCGTTTCCGTCAAAACCTCTTAGGGAAACGTGTTGACTACTCTGGTCGTTCGGTAATTGTCGTGGGGCCAAATCTTAAGATGTACCAATGTGGTTTGCCAAAAGAAATGGCCATCGAACTCTTCAAGCCTTTCGTTATGAAAGAATTGGTGGAACGTGGCATTGCTGGCAACATTAAGAATGCTAAACGCATGATTGAGACTCAAGATACAGCCATCTGGCCAGTGATTGAAGAGGTCATCAAGGAACACCCAGTTCTCCTCAACCGGGCACCTACGCTCCACCGTTTGGGGATCCAAGCCTTCGAACCAACCTTGGTTGAAGGTCGGGCAATTCGCTTGCACCCACTGGTCTGTGAAGCCTACAACGCCGACTTTGACGGTGACCAAATGGCCGTTCACGTCCCATTGTCTGAAGAAGCTCAAGCTGAAGCGCGCTTGCTCATGTTAGCGGCACAAAACATCTTGAACCCTAAAGATGGTAAGCCAGTTGTTACCCCATCTCAGGACATGGTCTTGGGGAACTACTACCTGACCTTGGAAGAGGCGGGGCGTATTGGTGAAGGTTTGGTTGTAAGTGACGTCTCTGAGGCAGAGATTGCTTACCAAAACGGCTACGTTCACCTCCACACTCGGATTGCGATTCCTGCTAAGGCTTTAGTTGGTAAGCCATTTACTGATTGGCAAAAGGAACGTCTCATGGTAACGACCGTTGGGAAATTGCTCTTCAACGAAATCATGCCTCCAGAGTTCCCTTACCTCAATGAGCCTTCACACGAGAACTTAACTGAGAAGACACCAGATAAGTACTTCTTAGAAGCTGGGGTAAATGTACCAGAAGCCATTGCGGCGATGGACTTAGTCCCACCATTTAAGAAGAAAGACTTAGGGCGCATTATCGCGCAAGTCTTCAAACGTTTCAAGATTACCGAAACTTCTGTTATGTTGGACCGCATGAAGAACTTGGGTTACAAGTTCTCAACTCGTGCCGGGATTACTGTAGGGGCGGCCGACGTATTACGTCTGGAATCTAAGGGTGAAATCTTAGAGAAAGCCCACAGCCGTGTTGACAACATTACCAAGCAATACCGTCGTGGTTTGATTACAGACGACGAGCGTTACGAATCCGTTATTCGGACATGGGAACAAGCTAAGGATCAAATTCAAGAAGAATTGCGTAAGTCCTTGCCACGCTTGAACCCAATCGCGATGATGTCTGACTCCGGGGCCCGTGGTAACATCTCTAACTTTACCCAGTTAGCTGGGATGCGGGGTAACATGGCGGCGCCATCAGGCCGAATCATTGAATTGCCTATCACCTCTAACTTCCGTGAAGGTTTGTCTGTCTTGGAAATGTTTATCTCGACCCACGGGGCACGTAAAGGGATGACCGATACGGCCTTGAAGACCGCCGACTCTGGTTATTTAACTCGTCGTTTGGTTGACGTGGCGCAAGATGTCATTATCCGTGAAGATGACTGTGGTACTGACCGTGGTATGACCGTTCGTGCCATTATGGATGGTAACTCCGTCATTGAATCTCTGGAAGAACGTTTGATTGGGCGTTACGCACGTAAAACGGTTCGTCACCCAGAAACTGGTCAAGTATTAGTAGAAGCTAACCACATTATTACGGAAGACATGGCAGATGCCATCGTGGCAGCAGGGATTGAAGAAGTAACCATTCGTTCAGTCTTCACCTGTGATACTAACCACGGGGTATGTAAGAAGTGTTATGGTCGCAACTTAGCGACTGGTTCTGAAGTGGAAGTCGGCGAAGCAGTGGGTACCATTGCCGCTCAATCCATCGGGGAACCTGGTACCCAGTTGACCATGCGTACCTTCCACACCGGTGGGGTTGCGGGTGGTGGCGATATCACCCAAGGTTTGCCACGTATTCAAGAAATCTTCGAAGCTCGTCATCCAAAAGGGCAAGCAACGATTACTGAAGTGGCCGGGATTATTGAATCAATTGTTGAGAAAGAATCCGACCGTAGCCGTGACATCACGGTTAAGGGCGTGACGGATACCCGTACTTACAATGTGCCTTACACTTCCCGTCTCAAGGTTGCGGAAGGCGACAGCGTAGAACGTGGTCAAGCCTTAACTGAAGGTTCAATCGATCCTAAGGAATTACTCCGCGTAACCGATGTCTTGACCGTAGAAAACTACTTGCTCCGCGAGGTTCAAGCAGTATACCGTGGTCAAGGGGTAGAAATCGGCGACAAACACGTCGAAGTAATGGTTCGTCAAATGTTGCGTAAGGTTCGCGTTATGGACCCTGCTTCAACTGACATCTTGCCAGGTGCCTTACTGGATATCTCAGACTTCGCCAAGGCTAACACTAACGCTATTCAAGCCGGTGAAGTGCCAGCGACAGCTCGTCCAGTCCTCATGGGGATTACCAAGGCTGCCTTGGAAACTAAGTCCTTCATCTCTGCTGCATCCTTCCAAGAGACAACTCGTGTCTTGACTGATGCTGCTATCCGCGGTAAGAAAGACGCTCTCCTTGGTCTTAAGGAGAACGTTACAATTGGTAAGTTGATTCCAGCCGGGACCGGGATGACCCGTTACCGTAAGTTGGAAACCAACATTCAACCACCTGTTGTCGAGGCGGAAGACGAAGACATTGAATTAGAAAATCAAGCACCTGCTAAGGCCTAGACCTTCAAGTGCTAAGCCAATAGGCTGGGAAGATTCCCAGCCTATTTTTTTACGCTGACAAAATTATGAAATTTTTTAGAAATATCAAGTGATGAGATAGAATATTGCGCGAAAGATAATGGAACCGATTCTGAAGAAGTTCCGAAAAGATTCAATATAAAGCGAATAATATGGCATAAAAATCATTTAATTTTCGAGTGTGTCAGTGTTATTTTGCGGGTGATATGCTATAATAGAGGCAAAGGGAGGTGCTCACATGGTAACAAAAGAGCTGATTCAACAACGCGCTGTTTTCCTAAGTACCCTTTGTCGAGATTTGGAGCAGGAGTCCTGGGTAAGAGGTTTTTTTCTAGCTGGCCACACGCTTCAAGGTCAGGACGATCCCTACTCAGATATCGATCTCCGTCTCATTGTCATCGACAAAAAAGCCAAGCGTCAAGTCTATGAATGGTTGGCGACCTGGTCACCTGATTTGCTCTTTATTGAAGAACTAAATGACGTCAATGCCTCCTTTTACTTTGAGCATTTTATCAAGTTGAAAGTGCTGGCCTACTATGCTTCAGAACTTGAGCCAAGTATCTGGTTCAAACAAATTCAAGTCGTTTGGGACCCAGAAGGCATGATTGAACCGATGCGACAATCTTCCTTGGCCTTGGAATTGTCAGTCACTCAGGCCATGATTGACCACTATCTGACCAAGTACTACGCCCACCTCCATACCTTATGCAGAGGTATGATGCGAGGCGAGATTAACTACTGCATGCAATGTATCTTGATGATGCGCAATATTCTGTCGGCCCTCTGGTGCTTGGAAAAGGGCCACTTGCCCAACGATATTGGCGACTGGTCTCGCTATGAAGGCGCCCGCTCAGTTCTCAGCCAAGCCCAACAGCAATGGATGCAGAAGGTGATTTCGCTGGACAAGCAGTCGGTCCGTCATTTCTGTTTGGATTCCAATCAACAAATCAAACAGGTTTGGTACGTTTTGGCTATGATACCCACCAGTTTGACCGGCTGACCCTCCATGTCTTGGAAGAAACTCACTAATTGGCTTATTCTCTTACGCCCACCTAGCTTGCTGTGCCAATCGGATGCCCCCGTATTGGTCCGCTAGCTAGGTGGTTTACTTGTCTCCCGCTATTTTTATCTGCTTAGGTGAAAAAGTCATGACATTTAGGCTTTTTTCAGGTACAATAAAGACGTATGGGCTTTTTTGATAAGAGCCGTCAAGACAGTACTAGGAGGAAATTAAATGACTGAACAATATCAAGATGTCCAGGCTGAACTTAACGACCAGCTTTTGGTTCGTCGTGAGAAAATGGCCCAAATGGCAGAAGCGGGCGTGAACCCTTTTGCGGCGGGCTTTAGCCGGGACCATTTATCTGCCAAAATCTTGCACGACTACAGTGAGATTGACAAAGAAGCCTTAGAAGAAAAGAAAATCCCGGTTCGTGTGGCAGGCCGTATGGTCTCCAAACGTGGTAAGGGTAAGGCTGGTTTTGCCCATCTCTTAGACATGGATGGCAAGATTCAAATCTACGTCCGCCAAGATTCAGTAGGTGAAGATAGCTACCAATGGTTTAAGGCAGCAGACTTGGGCGACATCGTCGGCGTTGTGGGTTATGTCTTCAAGACCAATACAGGTGAACTTTCGGTATTCGCTCAAGAATTCCACCCCCTAACCAAGGCTTTACGTCCTCTGCCAGACAAATACCATGGCTTAACCAATGTAGAACAACGCTACCGTCAACGTTACTTGGATCTTATCAGTAATGAAGAAAGCCGCGAACGCTTTATCTTGCGTTCTAAGATTGTGCGCGAAATCCGCCGTTTCTTAGACGACCAAGGCTACTTGGAAGTTGAAACACCAGTTCTGCATACCATCGCGGGTGGGGCAACCGCTCGTCCATTCGTAACCCACCACAATGCCTTGGATATGGAGCTCTATCTCCGCATCGCGACTGAGTTGCACCTCAAACGCTTGGTAGTTGGTGGGATTGAGAAGGTTTATGAGTTAGGGCGGATCTTCCGTAATGAAGGGATTGATACCACCCACAACCCAGAATTTACCACCATCGAATGTTATACGGCTTACCAAGTTTATACAGATGTCATGGACTTGATTGAAGGCATGCTGAAGAAGGTGGCTGAGCGTGTCCTCAACAAGACTAGCTTGGAGTATCACGGTCACACCATTGAGTTAGGTCAACCTTGGGCTCGTCTCCACATGGTAGACTTGATTAAAGAAGTTACAGGTGTGGACTTCTGGCAAGCCATGGACTTCGACCAAGCCAAAGCTTTGGCTAAGGAACATGGCGTGGAACTCAACGACCACGATACTACTGTGGGTCATGTCATCAATGCCTTCTTCGAAGAGCACTGTGAAGATAAGTGTATCCAACCAACCTTCGTTTACGGCCACCCAGTGGAAGTATCGCCATTGGCACGTAAGAACGAAGAAGACCCACGCTTCACTGACCGTTTCGAGCTCTTTATTGTAGGGAAAGAATACGCCAACGCCTTCACAGAGTTGAGTGATCCAATTGATCAACGCCAACGTTTTGAAGCGCAAATGGAAGAAAAGAACAAAGGGAACGATGAAGCTCAGCCAATGGATGATGAGTTCATTGAAGCGCTAGAATATGGGATGCCTCCAACTGGTGGTTGGGGCTTAGGGATTGACCGTCTGGTAATGCTCTTCACGGGCGCTACCGCTATCCGCGACGTCCTCCTCTTCCCAACTATGCGCCACCATTCATAAAACAAGTGTATCAAAAGAGGACTTATATAGAAGTCCTCTTTTTTACTTGAAGTAAGAGGGAGGTTAACGAATATACTTGGAAATTAGCGCTATAAACACGATAGTTAGGATTTTTACCTGCACTCAAGAATACCCTTACAAAAAATAGTTGACACGAGTCAAAAATACGTGTAAAATGAATTCGCAAACAATTGTTAGCGTTTTCTGTTTTGAGGAGGAGTATTGATGAAGGATACATTATTTCATCAACGGTTAAGAGAAAAAGGATTCTTAATCTTAACCCATCGTGGTATGAGAGGAGGAAACATCCCTGAAAATACGATAAAGTCTACTCAGTTGGCCTATCAGTTAGGCTCAGATTTAGTAGAAGTTGATATTGCTCGTTCTAAAGATGGGGTCTACTATTTGTTCCATCATAACAACGAGAAAAGATTACTAGGGGTAGAAAATGGCACATTAGAAAAATTGACTAGCGCTGAGATTGATGCACTCGCATATTTGAATGGGATTGGTGATGATTCGGGATATCATCTAGAGAAGCTGAGTGATTTTCTTGCTTGGTTGCCAGCTGATGGGCTGGTAAACATTGACCGTTCATGGTTTTATTGGGACGACCCAGCTTTTATGAGACTATTTGTAGATACACAAACACTAGATCGCGTATTCTTCAAAAGTCCACTAGAAGATGAACTGTTGGATAAGTTGAATTCGCATAGACTCGATGTGTTTTACATGCCGATTTTACGCGAACAAATGGACATGTCCTATTTTGATGCTTATCCTTATGTTCATTGTATTGGAGCGGAGTTATTGCCGACAGAGGAAAATTCACCTCTGCTTGCTGCTGATTGGCGATCTTCGCTCCGTGAAGCTGGATATCTAGTGTTACTTAACGGTATTAATATTGGAGTAAGACACAATCTTTTTTATCAATTTGACGAGGACCAAGCCGTTCTCAATCCATCGGAGGGATGGGGACATATTGTGGTACATCGTCCAGATGTTATTCAAACAGACTGGCCATTTCTGCTCGCAGCTTATCGCCAGAACTGCCAAAAATAAGGAGGATTAAAATGTTTAAGAAGTTAAAGATGTTGTTTGCTGGGTTAGCAGTATTCTCAACGGTTGCAAGTGTTACTGCAGTTCAAGCTGAAGCAGACAAGTCGCAAGAGCTCGTTGTTTACTCGAATGCAGTATCTAGCGGACGTGGCGATTGGTTAATTGAAAGCTGCAGAAGCAGGGTTTAAAATTAAAATTGTTGAAGTTCCCGGTGGGGAGATTGCTGATAGATTAATTGGGGAAAAAAATAATTCAATTGCAGATGTAACTTTTGGCTTAAATGTTATCGAATATAATAAGCTTAAAAAAGAAGATGTTTTGAAACCATATAAGCCGGCTTGGGCAGATGAAGTAACTGAGGGGCTCGCAGACCCAGACGGAAACTATTGGCCAATTACGGTCGTGCCATTGGTTTTGATGGGGAATGAATCGCAAACTATGCCGAAAGACTGGACTGATTTAACAGATCCTAAGTATAAAGATCAGTATGGGATTTTTGCTCTCTCAGGTGGGACACCAAAAATGATTTTGGCTAGTATCCTAGCGCGTTACGCAGACAAAGATGGTGAGCTTGGAGTATCAGAAGAAGGATGGGAAGTAGTTAAGAAATATATTCAAAATGCCCATATCTATACTGAAGGGGAAGATCACCGCACCGCCATTATTGAAGGTAAGTACAAGTACGGTCAAATGTGGGGGAACGGCTTACTTCAACTAGAGAAAGAACGCAACGTTAAAATGCAATTTATGCAACCAGAAATCGGGATGCCTTTCGTTTCTGAACATTTAGGGATTGTTAAAAACTCTAAGAAAGCAGAATTAGCTGAGGAATTCATCAATTGGTTCGGTAGCGCCGAAACACAATTGGCTTGGAGCAATCAATTCGGTACAATTCCTGCGAATAAGAAGGCTTTGGAAAAAGCTCCAGATTACGTTAAAGAGTTTGCTTCAAAGACTAAACAACAAGATATTGACTGGGAATTTGTTGGTCAACACATTGACCAATGGGTAGAAAAGGTTACCCTAGAATTTATCCAATAATCAACGTTTAGGCTATAAACAAGAAGAGGAGATTACACAATGATCAAGTTCACAGATATCCAAATCAGTTATGGTGATTTTGTGGCTGTGGACAACCTGAATTTAGAGATTCAAGAAGGTGAATTTTTCACCTTCTTGGGCCCTTCAGGTTGTGGCAAGTCAACGACCTTGCGCGCCCTGGTGGGCTTTAATATTCCAACGCGCGGTAAGATTGAAGTAGGTGGCCGAGATGTCACACGATTAGAGCCTGAAGCCCGAGAGATTGGGATTGTCTTCCAGTCATATGCCCTCTTCCCAACTATGACAGTATACGAAAATATTGCTTTTGGTCTCAAAGTCAAGAAGATGAAGCCGGAAATTATCCGTGAGAAAGTAAATGAAGTTGCTAAGAAAATTAAGATTACCGAGAAGCAATTGCAGCGCAATGTCTCGGAACTATCTGGGGGACAACAACAACGTGTGGCGCTAGCGCGTGCACTTGTTTTAGAGCCTAAGATTCTCTGCCTTGATGAACCTCTATCCAACTTAGATGCTAAGCTTCGGGTTGATTTGCGTAAGGAACTCAAGAGGCTCCAAAAGGACTTTAAAATTACGACTTTGTATGTTACGCATGATCAAGAAGAGGCCTTGACACTTTCTGACCGCATAGCCGTTTTCGATAACGGGAAAATTGAACAAGTCGGGACACCGAGTGAAGTTTATAACGCATCTCAAACAGAGTTTGTTTGTGACTTTATTGGAGACAACAATCGTCTTGATGAGGGCACTATGCTGATGCTAAGCCAATCTTCAGGCCATACCTTTAAGGATAAGGCCGGCTATATTAGATTGGAACGTGTACGTTTCAATCGAGACTATCCAAATGATGTGGAGACTAAAGGGGTTGTCTTGGATATGGAATTTGATGGTATTCTTCTCAAGTACACCGTCAAGTTAACCAATGGGAAGCATATTCATATTATTGATAAAAATGATGGATTCTCTAAACGTGAGATTGGGTCTGAAATTTCTGTCTTTATGAATCCTGCAGATATTCTGCAGTTTTAGGAGGTACTCCTATGAAATTCGACCGTAAAATCGTACAGAAGATTGCTTTGCGCTTATTGCTAGTTTGGCTGATTCTGGCCTTTATTGTCTTGCCTAACTTTAATTTGCTCTATACAGTCTTCGTCAATAACGGACAAGTATCCTTTAGAGCGATTGAAAAAGTCCTGAAATCTGAACGAGCTCTAAAGAGTATTTTTAATAGTTTTATTTTAGCATGCTCTATGGTGGTCACTATTAATGTGGTAGGGACTTTAGTAGTTCTATTTACCGAGTACTGGGATCTGAAAGGGGCAAAAATGCTTAAGATAGGCTATATGACCTCTTTGATATATGGTGGAGTAGTCTTGGTTACGGGCTATAAATTCCTGTATGGGGATACTGGCTTCTTAACTAATGCGATGGCAAGCTTTATTCCGGGATTTAATCGGCAATGGTTTGTAGGATTCGCAGCTGTACTCTTTGTAGCAACTTTTTCTAGTACTTCCAACCATATTATGTTTTTAACTAGCGCAGTTCGAAACGTAGACTATCACACAATTGAAGCAGCGCGAAATATGGGGGCTAAGCCTTTCACAGTTTTCTGGAAGATAGTTTTACCAACCCTGAAACCAACTCTCTTTGCCTTGACGATCTTTACTTTCTTATCGGGGCTATCGGCTGTTTCGGCGCCGCTGATTGTAGGGGGAGCGGACTTCCAAACTATTAACCCTATGATTATCACTTTTGCTAAGTCTAGTAGTTCAAAAGATATTGCAGCGGTTTTAGCAATTTTCTTAGCTATTATGACAATTACACTTCTAGTAGTACTAAGTCGTATTGAACGGAATGGGAATTACATCTCAATAAGCAAGACGAAAGCTCGACTAAAAAAGCAAAAGATTGAATCTCCTCTGTGGAATGCAATTGCTCATTTAGTGGCATATGTTCTGTTCTTAATCTACATGCTACCGGTGGTGTTAATTATCTTGTTCTCCTTCCAAGACCCAGTGGCTATTGAAAAAGGGCAACTTGATTTTAGTAATTTCACCTTAAAAAATTATAGCCAACTCTTTACCAATGCGGAATCCTTTATGCCATATGTAGTCAGCATTGTGTATGCTGCTTTGGCTGCAGTGATTGTGACGCTCTTGGGGGTTGTTATTGCCCGGTTAGTTCATAAGGCTGAGTACAAAGTAGACAAGCTATTTCAATGGGGCGCTTTAATGCCATGGATTTTGCCAAACACTATGATTGCTGTAGCCTTTCTCTTTTATTTCAATAACCCGCAAGCTGTTGTTTTCAATCGAGTGCTGATTGGAACCTTGGCGATTATGCTAATTGCATATGTAGTAGTGAAAATGCCATTTTCATATCGGATGACAAGGGCTGCTTTTTTCAGTATTGATAATAATATGGAAGAGGCCGCTAAGAGCATGGGGGCATCAACCTTCTATACCATGACGCGGGTGATTATTCCATTCTTGCTACCGGTGCTCATGTCAGTGATGGCGCTCAATTTTAATTCTCTGTTAGCGGATTACGACCTATCCGTTTTCCTTTACCATCCGCTTTTCACTCCGTTAGGGATTGTCGTGCGGTCGGCAAGTACGGAAACGGCTACAACTAGTGCCAAGGCCATGATTTTTGTCTATACAGTGGTCTTAATGATTATGACATCAACCTCATTATACTTAACGCGTACTAAGGATTGGAAAACTCCGAAGAAAGAAAGTAAGTAATTGGTGATTGATTCAGTAATATGAGCGATAAATCGGCATAACTGCAGCTGTAGTTATGCTGATTTTTTCATAAGGGCGTGCTATAATTTGTGTTAGTGAGGTGATGGGAATGGCAACGATGGATGATATTGCGCGAAAAGCTGGCGTATCACATGGGACGGTTTCAAATGTCTTAAATAAGCGCGGAAATGTGAGCGCTAAGAAAATTAAGCTGGTTGAGGATGCTGCTAGAGCATTAGGATATTATGTCAACGAGTCAGCGCAAACCTTACGTAAGGGGATGTCAAAGGTTATCCATTTGATTATCCCATTTGAATTGAGACGAAAATATGATTCCTTTGTTTCTGGTGCCTATCTCGCTATAAGTGGCACCGACTATAAAATTGAATTGACCTATTTTCGGATGCGTCAAGACTTAGATAACCTTGTAGAACAGTTGGCTACTGCAATACCGAGCGCAATTTTTTGCCTTGGGGCGGCGCCGAAGCAGGCAATTTTGGATAATTATAAAGCTGACACCCCGTTACTTTTGGTAGACTGTCTAATAGCGGAGCAACCTCTATCCTCTCGCGTATACTATCTCGATTTTAATCAGGAGATGGTTGGTCATATGCTAAGAGCTTGGGTTGATGGGAACCAGCGAGTGGTTGTATTGAGTGATCGTCAGGGCTTTCAATTCGCCTATGAATCTTTGATTCAGTCACTTTTACCTGAAAGTGAGATAACTGTCATTGGAATTGAAGGAGATTATAAGTGGATTGAACTAGCCGATATACTTGACGACTTGACAGAAAATGACATAGTAGTTGCATTGAGCCCTAGTTACAAGGAGCAGCTGGAAGAGCTGAGTAATTGGTTGTATTTACCGCTTAAGTGCTCTGTGATTGTGTTAGGTGAACCTACGCCCTTTCATGAGTGCCCAGGTGGTGCATTAAACTTGAAACAACTGGGATATCGCGCTCTACAACAGGTATGCCGACAAGTTTACCAATCCGAAATTTTGCCAGTTGATATTTCAGTTGTATCTAGCCCGTCCATATTAAAAGAAAGCAAGCCATTGCGTTTTCTGACCATTGGAACGCCCATGACTCAAGCAATTAAGAAGATTGCCCAACGCTATAAGAAAGTGTATGGGGTTCCTGTTCAGGTTGAAGAATTGGGCTACGAGGCTATGTATGCTCTCCTAAATCAATATGGACCGATTGATGCAGATATTGTCCGTTTGGATATAGCGGGAATGCGAAGTGTGGATTGGTCCGCTTTTGCTCGCTTAGATTCTATACCTCAAGTGGCAAGGATTAACCAATCTCTAATAGAAGGGATCCCTAAGGAATATACCCATGTGTCGGGATATCAGTACGCCTTGCCGCTAGATATCAGTTTGCAAATGTTGTTCTACCATAAGCAGTTTTTTGAAGATAAATTAATACAACGAGAGTATTTTGAACGTTATCGAGAGCAATTAGCAGTGCCAACGACTTTTGCGGCTTTTGACCGAATTAGCCAATTCATACAGGAAGCTCAATTTAAGAAAGGGCTCGTTGGGCATTCGCTTATCCAGGGTGGCCCCCTAATTACCTATGCAGACTTCGTTCCGCGTTTACTAGAGAAAGCCCATCAGTTAGATGAAACCACACCTGAGACGGAAATCTTCTTAGAGTGTTTAAAAGCATATCAAGAGAGTCTTGCGAATAGCGCACAGGTTTTCGATGGTTGGTGGGGAGATGCGGCAGCAAACTTTGCCAGTGGGCATTCTGTTATGGAAATCATTTTCTCCAACTACGGGAGTGATTTAGTAGGGAGTGCGTCGCATTTCCATTCGAGTGATATTGGTGTTTCAGCCATTCCAGGAGGGCGCCCACTCTTAGGTGGCGGAGTACTTTGCGTGTCTAAACCTGCTATTAAACGTCCAGAAGTAGGACACTTTCTTGAGTGGCTCTATAGTGATGAAGTAGCCAAACCTCTTGCATTACTAGGTGGGCTATTGCCAACTAGTTCAGTTGTCGATAATCCTGTTATCCAAGCTGAATATCCGTGGTTAAGTCAATTAAGGGCCAATCTTCAGACTGGTTCTCGCTTTGGTATATGGGCAGAAGAATATGCCTTACAAAATGAAGTGAATCTAGGTGCTGCGGTAGCGCAAGCCATAGAAAAGCAAAGAAAGAAGGAATAAAGTGGATTATCAAGTGGTTAGTCTGCGACTTTTTATGGCGATTCTGTGTGCCGGATTAATAGGATATGACCGGCAGAAGAAGAACCGTCCAGCTGGTTTGCGGACACATATTTTGGTATGTATTGGTGCAGCAGCAATTTCGATGATTCAAGCAGCTGTTTTCTATGAAAAATTACAAGTGCATCCAGAGATTAGAGTAGACCAAGTGAGACTCTTAGCACCCATTGTCAGCGGGATTGGTTCCTTGGTGGCGGGACTATTATCGTTACTAAGCAACGTGTAGCAGGATTGACTACGGCAGCCTCATTGTGGACGACAGCCGGAATGGGGATTGCGATCGGCATGGGATATTATGAGATTGCTCTTTTGACTTGTGCGGCAGTTATGTTTTCGCTTACAATTATTCGACGTATTGTTCATATGCCCAATGTTAAGCGACTAGAAATAAAATACATTCATCGAGTGGCAACCAAGGAGTTTCTGACTCAGTTCTTTGAATCACGAGGAATTGAGGTGACAGATATTCTATTTGATGTAGAAAATTCAGAAGGGCGCCGACTTTATCGTAATATTTTTACGGTTCATGTCCCTGAAGAATTATCTTTGCCCCGATTAATTGAAGAACTAGCTGCCCACCCAGATATCCGGAAAATTCGTTTGGTATCTATATCGGAATAAGCCATTTACCGACTAAGTGCATCGCGCTTAGTCGTTTTTGTGAGATTGAATGAACAGATTTGAAGTAGTTATGGCTATTTACAATGTAAAACATGCTATAATAAGAGAAAAGAATCAGGAGGCGAGCGAGATGCGCAGTGAAGTCATGTGGCAGGATTTTTGTAGGCGTCAGGGGCTGGCAAAGGATACGCCCTATGAGGCTTTTAGTTTCGGTGGACCGGGCAGTGTCATTGCGGACCCCTTGGCTCAGCTGGTCATGGCGGGCAAGAAGACGGCCACCTGCTCAGCCAAATTGCTCTATGAGGTAGAGGATGAGCCCCTGCCGGAAGTTGGAAGCTATAGCGTGATTCTGAATAGCCGTAACCAGGCTCAATGTGTCATTCAGACCACGGGGGTGGTCACCATGCCCTATGAAGAAGTGACCGAAGCTTGGGCTAGAAAGAAGGAGAGGGCGACCTTAGCCTAGAATATTGGCGCCAGGCCCATTGGTCTTTCTTTGAAGCAGAATTTCGCTTAGTCAATCAGGTTTTTACCCCTGAACAGGAACTGGTTTTCGAAGAGTTCCAGGTAGTTTATCGCTTGCCAGAGGCGAGCTTAGTCTGATTTACTGGCTCTAAAAATCCAGACAGAAAAAGACCAATATATCATATATGATATATTGGGAAAATAAGGAGGACGTCAGAATGGAATTTGTAAGAACAGAAAGAGGATTTGAAGGCTATAATGCAGCAGGAGAAGTCGTAGCTGAGATTACTTATCGGCCGACAGAGGATCCCAAGGTGGTCATTGCCGACCATACTTTTGTGGACGATAGTTTGCGTGGCCAGGGTGTCGCCCAAGAACTCTTGGACACCTTAGTAGCGGCTATGAAGGCTGAAGGCAAAAAGATTAAGGCAGAATGCTCTTATGTAGTAGCTAAGTTCCAACGTGACTCGCAGTATGATGCGGTCAATGCCGATAAGGACTAGTCGGATGCCAGAAGTATGGGAACTAGTCGATGTCAATAAGCAATTGACTGGCATCAGACATTTGAGGGGGCAAGAAGCCCTCATCCCACCAGGTCATTATCATCTGGTGGCGCGCGTTTTGGTAATGGATGCAAAGGGTCAGATTCTACTGACCCAGCGTAGTCATGGTAAGGCCCATTATCCTAATAATTGGGAATTTGGCGCCAATGGCTCAGTTTTGGCAGGCGAAAGCTCGGAACTTGCTGCTTGTCGCGAGTTATGGGAGGAGACTGGGATTAAGGTGACGCCCCATGACTTAGTCTGGTTGGAGGACTATCGCTATGACAATTGGTGGCTAGATATTTACGGAATTGTTTTAGCGGATCTGGCGCCCGCACTTGTTTTGGACCCAGAGGAAAATCAGGCCTGGGTTTGGCTAGCGCCAGACCAGTTGGAGCAATGGCAGGCCAAACTTGTGCCGGGCGACTGGGAACGTTGGCAGGCAGTTGCCAGCAAGTTGTTAGCATTGAGAGAGGAGGTTGACAAATGAAGATAAAACTAGGTCAGCCTTTGAGCCAGGCCACACTAGCAGAATGGGGTTTTGAAAATGGCCAGGCACGCCATGTCTTGGCCGAAGGGGAATTTGAGCTTCGAATGACTATGTCAGACCAGGAGCTAGAACTGGTGGTCTATGATTTGGCCATGGAGGAACCCTACACCTTGTTTGAGGTAGCCAGTGCCAGTGGGGCCCTTGTAACAGCCCTACGCCAGCAAGTGGATGATATTCTCAATCGGATTTTAGGCCAGCAGATTCAAGACAATCCGCTAGTAGAGCGATTGGTGGAACATGTGAAGGCGACTTACGGGCTGGCACCAGCCCATCCCTTTAAGCGCCATCCGGAAATAATAGGCTTTAAGGTGCCGACGGTCGATAAGCTATTTGGTATCTTTTTGCCGGTCGACTATTGTCGGTTAGATAAAACGAGTTCGCGGACTGACCAGGTGCTAGTGCTTAATCTTAAGGGCCAGCCCGACCAGATTCTTGGGCGCATTGATAACTGTCGCTATTTCCCTGCTTATCATATGAACAAGAAACATTGGTTTAGCCTACTTCTGGATGCACAGACGGATTGGGATCAGCTGACCAGTTTGCTAGCAGAAAGCTATCGCTTAGTTAAGAAATAAGGATATAAGAAGGCCCTGCTTGCTAGTGGGGCCTTTTACTTTTAGCAGGACTGCTCAAAAAATTCGAGCAAGTCGCAAAAAAGTCTTCCATACCCCCTTGACGAAAGAGGATTTTATTGGTACATTAGTAGAGGTGTTTTTATACGAGATTCCTGAAATTCAGTCGTGCTGACTGGTATAGAAGCAACATTATTATTTTTCCATAAAAATGGCACACTTGGATGTGTGGACTAGATTAAAGCAAAGGGAGGAGGAGCTTGGATGCCAACTATTAACCAATTAGTTAATAAACCTCGTAAAACCAAAGTCGTTAAGTCAAACTCACCTGCATTAAACAAAGGGTACAACAGTTTCAAGAAGACCCAAACGAACAACAACTCTCCACAAAAACGTGGGGTATGTACTCGTGTGGGGACCATGACACCGAAGAAACCTAACTCAGCTTTACGTAAATATGCCCGTGTACGTTTGTCTAACTTGATGGAAGTGACAGCTTACATTCCAGGGATCGGTCACAACTTACAAGAACACAGCGTTGTTTTAATCCGCGGTGGTCGTGTAAAAGACTTACCAGGGGTACGTTACCACATCGTTCGTGGTGCGCTTGACACTGCTGGTGTTAACGATCGTAAACAAGGCCGTTCTAAATACGGTACCAAACGTCCTAAAGGCTAAGAGCCTCATCATTAAACATTCAGAAAGGAGGATTTTGAATGCCTCGTAAAGGTGCAATCGCAAAACGCGAAGTTTTGCCAGATCCACTCTACAATTCAAAATTAGTTACTCGCACAATTAACCGTTTAATGCTCGATGGTAAACGCGGTAAAGCTGCTACTATCTTATATGCTGCTTTCGATATCGTGCGCGAACAAACCGGTCAAGACCCAATGGAAGTTTCGAACAAGCAATCGAAAACATCATGCCATTATTAGAAGTTAAAGCTCGCCGTGTAGGGGGTTCTAACTACCAAGTACCAGTTGAAGTACGTCCAGAACGTCGTTACACCTTAGCCATCCGTTGGTTGGTAAGCTACTCTCGCTTACGTGGTGAAAAGACCATGGAATTACGTTTAGCGCGTGAAATCATGGATGCAGCTAACAACACTGGTGCATCAGTTAAGAAACGCGAAGACATGCATAAAATGGCAGAAGCCAACAAAGCATTCGCTCATTACCGTTGGTAAGATTTTCAGTCATATCACTAGCTGTTATAAGCTAGTGGTTTTTGACTACTATGCACACTCTCAAAACAACTGAAAAGGGGTAAAACAAAAAGATGGCAAAAAGAGAATTTTCGCTAGAGAAAACTCGTAATATTGGTATCATGGCCCACATCGATGCTGGTAAAACCACCACGACTGAACGTGTCTTGTACTATACCGGCCGTATCCACAAAATTGGTGAAACCCACGAAGGGGCTTCCCAAATGGACTGGATGGAGCAAGAACAAGAACGTGGGATTACCATCACCTCTGCCGCAACTACTGCGCAATGGGCTAACCACCGGATTAACATCATCGACACACCAGGGCACGTGGACTTCACTGTCGAAGTAGAACGTTCTCTCCGGGTTCTTGATGGTGCCGTTGCCTTATTGGATGCTCAGTCTGGGGTAGAACCTCAAACTGAAACCGTATGGCGTCAAGCTACCACTTACGGTGTTCCTCGTTTGGTCTTCATCAACAAGATGGACAAGATCGGTGCGGACTTCTTATACTCTGTAAGAACCTTGCACGAACGCTTACAAGCAAACGCTCATCCAGTTCAATTACCAATTGGTGCTGAAGATGAGTTCTCAGGTATCATTGACTTAGTGGAAATGAAAGCCTACAACTACACTAACGACTTAGGGACTGACATTGAAGAAATCGAAATCCCAGGTGACTTACAAGATTTAGCTGAAGAATGGCGTACTAAGTTAGTTGAAGCAGTTGCTGAAACTGACGAAGAACTCATGATGGCTTACTTGGAAGGCGAAGAAATCGACGTACCTACCTTGAAAGCAGCAATCCGTAAAGCAACTGTTGCAGCGGACTTCTACCCAGTATTCTGTGGTTCTGCCTTCAAGAACAAAGGGGTTCAATTAATGTTGGATGGGGTTATCGACTACCTTCCATCTCCATTAGACGTTCCAGCTATCAAAGGGATTGACCCTGATACTGACGCTGAAGTAGAACGTCATGCAAGCGATGAAGAGCCATTCTCTGCTTTGGCCTTCAAAGTTATGACTGACCCATTCGTAGGTCGTTTAACCTTCTTCCGTGTTTATTCTGGTACTTTACAATCCGGTTCTTACGTTCAAAACGCTACTAAAGGCAAACGTGAACGTGTCGGCCGTATCTTACAAATGCACGCCAACCACCGTCAAGAAATTCCTGAAGTATTCTCTGGGGATATCGCGGCAGCTGTTGGTTTGAAAGACACTACTACTGGGGACACTCTCTGTGATGAGAAGAACGAAGTAATCCTCGAGTCTATGGAATTCCCAGAACCAGTTATCGAAGTAGCGATTGAGCCTAAATCAAAAGCTGACCAAGATAAGATGGGTGTAGCCTTACAAAAATTGGCTGAAGAAGACCCAACCTTCCGTGCTTACACTAACCAAGAAACTGGTGAAACAGTTATCGCAGGTATGGGTGAGTTACACTTGGATATCATCGTTGACCGTATGCGTCGTGAATTCAAGGTTGAAGCTAACGTGGGTGCTCCACAAGTTTCTTACCGTGAAACCTTCCGTTCTGCAACTCAAGCAGAAGGTAAGTTCGTTCGTCAGTCTGGTGGTAAAGGTCAATACGGTCACGTATGGATCGAATTCACACCAAACGAAGAAGGTGCTGGTTTCGAATTCGAAAACGCAATCGTCGGTGGTGTGGTTCCTCGTGAATACATCCCAGCGGTTGAAGCTGGTTTGAAAGACGCTATGGAAAATGGTGTCCTTGCAGGCTTCCCAATGGTAGACATCAAAGCTAAGCTTTACGATGGTTCTTACCACGATGTCGACTCTTCTGAAACTGCCTTTAAGGTAGCGGCGTCCTTAGCACTCCGTGCAGCTGCTAAGAAAGCTAACCCAAGCATCTTGGAACCTATGATGGCAGTTGAAATCACTGTACCTGAAGAATACTTCGGGGACGTTATGGGTCACGTGAACTCTCGTCGCGGTCGCGTTGAAGGTTCTGAAGTACGCGGTAACGCTCAAATCGTTAAAGGTATGATTCCATTGTCTGAAATGTTCGGTTACGCAACTACCTTGCGTTCTGCAACTCAAGGGCGTGGTACCTTCTCTATGACCTTCGACCACTATGAAGATGTGCCGAAGTCAATCGCAGAAGAAATCATCAAGAAATACGGCGGCAAGTCAGAAGACTAATCTGACAGGACTTGCTTGGAATAACGAATAAGCGTTATTCCCAAAGCCTAGAAAATGGTGCAAAATCTTGAATTTGCCCCATTTCTAGGTATAATACTACTGATAGATTTAATTGAAATCTATAAAACAAACTCAACTATTTTTAGGAGGCAGAAATTAAAATGGCAAAACAAAAATTTGACCGTTCTAAACCACACGTAAACATTGGTACAATTGGTCACGTTGACCATGGTAAAACTACCTTATCAGCTGCAATCGCAACTGTATTAGCTAAACAAGGTTTCGGTGAAGCTCGTTCATACGACCAAATCGATAACGCTCCAGAAGAAAAAGAACGTGGGATCACAATCAACACTTCTCACATCGAGTACGAAACAGCTAACCGTCACTACGCTCACGTTGACTGCCCAGGTCACGCGGACTACGTTAAAAACATGATCACTGGTGCTGCTCAAATGGACGGCGCGATCCTCGTTGTATCTGCTGCTGACGGCCCAATGCCACAAACTCGTGAACACATCCTCTTGTCTCGTCAAGTTGGTGTTCCTTACATCGTAGTATTCTTGAACAAAGTTGACATGGTTGACGACGAAGAATTGCTCGAATTAGTTGAAATGGAAGTTCGTGACCTCTTGTCTGAATACGACTTCCCAGGCGACGACACTCCAGTTATCGCTGGTTCAGCTTTGAAAGCTTTAGAAGGCGACGCTAACTACGAAGCTAAAGTTTTAGAATTGATGGAACAAGTTGATGCTTACATTCCAGAACCAGAACGTGACACTGACAAGCCATTCATGATGCCAGTCGAAGACGTATTCTCTATCACTGGTCGTGGTACTGTTGCAACTGGTCGTGTTGAACGTGGTCAAGTTCGCGTTGGTGACGAAGTTGAAATCGTTGGTATCGAAGAAGAAACTTCTAAGACTACCGTTACCGGTGTTGAAATGTTCCGTAAGTTATTGGATTACGCTGAAGCTGGGGACAACGTTGGTACCTTGTTACGTGGTGTAACTCGTGACCAAATCCAACGTGGTCAAGTATTATCTAAGCCAGGTTCAATCACTCCACACACTAAGTTCGAAGCTGAAGTGTACGTATTGTCTAAAGAAGAAGGTGGTCGTCACACTCCATTCTTCTCTAACTACCGTCCACAATTCTACTTCCGTACAACTGACGTAACTGGTGTTGTTACTTTACCAGAAGGTACTGAAATGGTTATGCCAGGCGACAACGTACAAATGGTTGTTGAATTGATCCACCCAATCGCGATCGAAGAAGGGACTAAGTTCTCTATTCGTGAAGGTGGCCGTACTGTAGGTGCCGGTGTGGTATCTAAAGTCTTAGCTTAATTCTAAGCTTAATATGCCTTTCCAAAAGGGTCTCTTCGGAGGCCCTTTTTCTATATCCAAAATAAGCCCCCTGTGTCAGATGACATAGGGGGACTTTATTTGTAGATAGGTTTTAGAGGTCGCGGCGCTTGAAGGTATAGATGCCGGCGAGAGTGAAGATGAGACTTAAGGCAAAGGCGAATATAGCGGTTTTGCTAGTCATACTAAAGCTAGCTGTACTCTCATAGACAAATTCCATGACAATAGCCTTAAACCAATCATTATTTGGGTCAATCAATTCGCCAGGGATTTTCAAGAAAATAAAAACGGTAAAGTAGACAATAAAGACCATACTGTAGTTGCGGGTCAGGAAGAGGACGAAGCTGGTAACGCAGAACCAAGCATAGGTACAAAGACACTGAATCAGGAAGGTAATCAGAAACTTAGGCCAAAAATCCGCTGGTAGACTCCCCATCTGGCCCCCTGACCGTAAGAATTCAATGACGTAACCTGCTGCGTAGAGAAGGAAAAATTGTAAGAGAATAAGACTAGCAATGGTCAGAGACTTAGCTAGGTAATACTGGCCACGGGTTTTACCGGTAGTCAGATTATTATGGTAGAGTTTGTTGTTAAGGTCGACTCCTAAGAGTAGGGTGGTCACCACATTGCAGGCGATAAAAAGTAGGCCTATGTTATAAGACACGGCATCCATGGCGAAGAAGAAGCCAGAACTAGAAGTAGTAACTCGCGAAGTAAAAATGGCTAGCAGAATACCCAGGACACAGAAGGCTTGAATCCCCCAAAATCCGACGGAGCGGACTAAACGGTAATAATCGGCTTTGATACTATTAAGCATACTGTTTTCCTCCTTGAACTTGAATTAAATCGGTAAAGTATCGCTCTAAATCTTTATGAGCGTAGTAAATCGCACTGATTGGAATGTCTGCTAAAACCAAGGCCTTAGCCAGTTCTGGTATATCCTCAGCTTTGCCGATTAACTGTAATTGGTCGGTCTGATGGCTCGGTTTAAAACTAAAACCTAGTTGTTTTTGGACAAAGTCCTTAGCCATTTGAGCCTTTTGGGACTGGAGGATAATATAATCGCCACTTTCGCGGTCGAAGTCCTCCTTGGAAAGCTCTTGGATGAGCCGTCCTTGATGAATGAAGCCAAAGCGGCTAGCCACCAAGTATAATTCTGACAAGATATGGCTAGAAATAATCAGGGTCATGCCAAGCTCGCAGTTAAGGCGGAGGACCATCTCGCGAAACTCTTGAATGCCGACAGGGTCCAGACCATTGATAGGCTCGTCCAAGATGAGTAAATCAGGCCGAGATAGAATGGCAATGGCGATACCCAGACGTTGTTTCATTCCCAGAGAGAAGTCCCGAAATTTTTTGGCGCCAGTTTGGCTTAAGCCGACATAGTCCAAGGTTTCCTTAATCCGACTATCTGGTTTTTTGATACCACGATCCAAGCAGTAAAAGCGAAGATTGTCGTAGGCAGATAGATGTTGGTGTGCCACAGGTGTTTCAATGACAGAACCCACATGTTGGAGGGAACTAGTCCATTCTTTAGGGGTTCGAGAGCCCAAAATGGAGACGGTGCCTTGACTTGGTGCGATTATTTGGGTAATTAATTTGATTAAGGTGCTTTTACCCGCTCCGTTTTGACCGATTAGGCCATAGATTTCTCCTTTCTTTAGCTTGAGGCTGAGCGAGTCCAAAGCCACTTGGTCGCCATAATGCTTACTAAGATTTTGAATGACTAAGATATCTTCCATGATCTTACTCCTTTGCTTATTTCTTATCTATAGCTTATCAAGTAAATTTCAAATATCTCTCAAGCAAATCTCAAATCTTTCTAAAGTTTTGGGAGAGAGCAAGAGTGTTTTCTGAAAGCAAAAAATTATACCAAAGTGAGGTGCCGGCAAATTTGCATTTGAATGAAAATGACCGGTTTATGATTGAAAATGACAGAAAACGCTTGAAAGGTGACCGAAAGCGGTGTATAATCTGGGTGTGAGGTGATAAGAGTGTTAACTCAAACGCGACATCAACTAATTCTATCAGAACTAGAGCAAGCGCATGTTGTCAGCCTACAAGATTTGATGGCCAAGCTATCAGTATCAGAGTCCACTATACGGCGGGATTTATCTCAGTTGGAAGAAGCAGGACGCCTGGTGCGAGTTCGTGGCGGTGCCAAACGCGTCTATCATTTGGATCGCGAATCTAGCTATAAGGAAAAGCTAGGGCGGAACAGTAGTGACAAGGCCCTTATTGCTGAGACAGCAGCCGCACAGGTGACAGCAGGCCAGGTCATCTACTAGACGCAGGTACCACGACCTTGGCTATGATACCGCATTTGGTTGGGCAGGGTGTGACGGTGATTACCAATGGACTCAGTCAAGCTGACTTGCTGTGTGACTATGGCGAGTCCGTCATCTTGTTAGGTGGCCAAGTTAAGCCCAAGACGCGGGCCATAATTGGAGCGCAAGCTCAGGCTCAATTAGCACGCTATCGTTTTGACCATGTTTTTATGGGCATGAACGGGGTGGATGCGGAATGGGGCTATACGACGCCAGACCAGGAGGAGGCAGCCCTTAAGCAACAAGCCATGCAGCAGGCCAACCAAGTCTATGTTTTGGCGGATGCTTCCAAGATGGGACGGGTCAGTTTCTGTCATGTCGCCAATTTGGAAGAGGCGATTCTTATCACTCATGCCTTAACAGAGGGGCAACGGGCACCTCTTGTGCAAGTCACGACAGTGAAGGAGTGTTAAATTTCGTGATTTATACGATTACCTTTAACCCTGCCGTCGATCTCGTCATCCAGGTTGACCAATGTCAGCTAGGAGAGTTGAATCGATCCAAGGGAGAGGCCTATGTTGCCGGAGGTAAGGGAATCAACGCATCCCTTGTCTTACAGCGCTTAGGGCATGTCAACTACGCGACTGGATTCGTAGGTGGATTTACCGGTCAATATATCAAAGACACCCTCATTCAAGAAGGTGTCAAACCACTTTTTGTTGAAGTGGATGGCATTACGCGGGTTAATGTCAAAGTCAAGTCTCAAGAAGAGACAGAAATCAATGCTGCAGGCCCCCAAGTGAGTCCGGAAAAGTTTGCGGAATTATTGGCAATTTGAGCGAGACTTAAGCTCAGATGATGTGGTCTTCTTAGCAGGGAATGCGGCCCCTGGACTTGACGTCAAGGCCTATATTGCTATCGCCAAACTCTGCCAAGAGCGGGGCGCAAAATTTGTGCTGGATACCAACAAGCAACTCTTAACCGAATGCTTGCCTTATCGACCTTTTGTCATCAAGCCTAATCATCATGAATTAGGTGAGATTTTTGGGGTTAGCTTGAAGGATGAGGCAGAAATAATCCATTATGCCAAGAAACTTCAGGAATTAGGAGCACGTCACATTATTGTATCTCGCGGTGGTGAGGGCGCCTTACTTCTAACGGAGGATGGCCAAGTCTTTAGCTCAGATATCCCTAAGGGAAGAGTGGTTAACTCAGTCGGGGCAGGCGATTCGATGTTGGCAGGTTTTGTGGCAACCTACCTGGAGACAGGCGATTTTGCTCAATCTCTAAAACGTGGTGCTGCTACCGGGAGTGCGACAGCCTATTCGGTTTGGATAGCTGAACGTCAATTGATTGATGACCTAGTAAATCAAATTCATGTTGTCGCACATTAGCCTAGGAAATTCAAAGGAGAAATAGAAAGTGAAATTATCAGAATTATTTGTTAAAGAGGCTATGGACCTCCAATTGAGTACAACAGATAAGCCGTCAACGCTTAAGTATTTGGCAGAACGTTTCCACCAAGCAGGTGGCGTCTCCGACGTTGACGCTTACGTAGCTGCTTTAGAAGCCCGCGAAGCCCAATCAACAACAGGTGTCGGCGATGAGATTGCCATTCCTCATGCCCAACATGAATCAATCAAATCAGCAGCTATCGTCTTTGGGCGTAGTGACGCAGGGATTGACTGGGAGAGCTTTGATGGCCAAGCTGCCAAATTTGTCTTCATGATTGCAGCCCCTGCAGGTGGTGGTGGCGAACACTTGCAAGCCTTAGCTAAATTATCTTCTGTCCTTATGCAACCAGCAACTAAAGCAGCTTTAGCAGCAGCAAAAACCCCTGAAGAAGTAGTGGCAGTTTTTACCGCAGCGGAAGCAGAAGAAACATCCCAAGCTACTGCGGCTGAGCCAGCAAGTCCTGCGCAAGACGATGTCTATGTCTTGGCCGTAACGGCCTGCCCAACTGGGATTGCCCATACTTTTATGGCAGAAGAAAAGATCAAACAAGCCGGGAAAGCCGCAGGTATCAAGATTAAAGTTGAAACCAACGGGCAGGCCGGTGTCGGCAACCGTTTGACTGCTGACGATATTAAAAAGGCGACAGCCATTATCGTAGCAGCGGATAAGCAAGTGGAGATGGCCCGCTTTAACGGCAAACCAGTCATTGTCACTAAAGTAGCAGATGGTATCCACAAAGCTGATGAATTAGTAGCTAAAGCGGCAAAAGCAGAGGCGCCAATCTACCACGCAGCAGAAGGTGCTGGCGCCGCAGACCTTGAAGTCGGTAAAGAATCCATTGGTCGTCAATTCTACAAGCACTTGATGAACGGGGTTTCTCATATGTTGCCGTTTGTGGTATCTGGTGGGATTTTAATTGCCTTGTCCTTCTTCTGGGGGATTAATTCCTTTAACCCTGAAGATGCTAGCTATAATCAAATAGCGCAATTCCTCTTTGTAACAGGTAAATTATCTTTGCTATGATGTTGCCAATGTTAGCTGGTTTTATCGGTCATTCAATTGCTGACCGTCCTGGTTTGGTTGTTGGTTTTATGGGTGGGATTTTAGCTAATCCATCTGTCTTGTCTGACTTTGGAGCGGTAGGTCTCTTTGAGAAAAGCATTCCGTCAGGTTTCTTAGGCGCCTTAGTAGCCGGCTTCTTGGCTGGTGGGATTATCTATGTCCTCCGTCTAGCCTTTGCTTGGCTACCAAAATCACTTGAAGGTTTGAAACCAATCTTCCTCTTCCCAGTTTTTGGGGTCCTGATTATGTCCTTCCTCATGCTCTTCGTTGTGAACGGCCCAATGGGGGCTGTTATGCAAGGATTGCAAGACTTCCTCAACGGTATGAGCACAGGTTCAGCCTTAGTCTTAGGTTTCTTAGTCGGTGCCATGATGTCAATTGATATGGGTGGTCCAATTAACAAGGCAGCTTACGTTACAGGGACTGCCTTAGTGACACAATCAGCAGGCGCAGGTTCAAACGTTATGGCAGCCGTTATGGTTGGTGGGATGGTGCCACCGTTGGCGATTGCCTTGGCAGCAACCCTCAACAAAAACCTCTGGCCAGAAGAAGAACGTAACTCAGCTCTAGTTAACTATGTCATGGGTGCAGCCTTCATCACGGAAGGGGCTATTCCATTTGCTGCAGCCAACCCATTGAAGGTTATCCCACCATTGGCAGTTTCTGCCGGTGTAGCGGGTGCCTTAAGCATGCTCTTTGGTATCGTCAGCAAGGTGCCACACGGCGGGGTCTTCGCTATGTTAGCGGGTGGTGTAACGAATCAATTGCTCTATTTAGCGATTTGGGTTGGTGCCAGCTTCTTAGGGGCCTTCCTCTTGAGCTTGACCTTACGTAACCAAAACAAAAAATAAGCTCAAACAGCCAAGACTGCGGTCTTGGCTTCTTTTTTATGGTTTCATTAAGCCTAAAAAAGCACCTGGCAAGGAGCCAGGTGCGGATAATCGATTTGATAGGGAGATTAGTTTTCTTCTAAGCGAGCAAAACCATCGGCAGTCACTGCTTTGAGGGTGCTTGCAGAAGCATTCATCTTGTCCAACTCAGAGTCGTTAAGTGGGATTTCAATGACAGAAACAACCCCTTCGCGACCCAAGATAGCTGGAGCCCCGATGTAGAGGTCTGATTGACCATACTCACCGTCTAAGTAGACAGAGAGAGGGAAGATTGCCTTTTCATCGTCTAAGATAGCACGGCAGATACGAGCCAAGGTAACAGCAATCCCGTAGTAGGTTGCACCTTTTTTAGAGATGATTTCGTAAGCAGCGTCACGAACTTTGAAGAACATTTCAACTAAGGCTTGTTCGTCAGTGTCTGGGTGGTTTTTGACCCATTCATAGATAGTCAAGCCACCCACGTTAGCGTGAGACCAAACAGGGAATTCAGTATCCCCGTGTTCACCTAAGATATAACCGTGGACGTTACGCGCATCAACACCGATAAGTTGTGCGATTTCTTGACGGAAACGAGCGGTGTCTAAGGTAGTCCCAGAACCGATAACGCGCTCTTTAGGGAAACCGGAGAATTTCCAGGTTGCATAAGTTAAGATATCCACTGGGTTGGCAGCAACCAAGAAAATACCGTTAAAACCAGAGTCTACGATTTGTTTAATAACTGATTTGTAGATGCTTAAGTTTGTGAACGAGATCCAAGCGAGTTTCACCTGGTTTTTGTGCTGCACCAGCTGTTAATACGACGATATCTGCGTCACCGCAGTCGCTGTATTCAGCAGAGTAAATTTCCTTAGGTGAAGTGAAGGCTAAGGCGTGAGAGAGGTCTAAAGCGTCCCCGACTGTCTTGTCCTTATTGATATCAATGATGCCGAGTTCACGGCCGATGTTTTGGTTAACGAGAGAGAAAGCAAAGCTAGATCCGACTGCGCCATCACCGACTAAAATAATCTTGTTCTTTGGTTGTTTCATAGTGAATATCTCCTTTCTATCACTTGGCTATATTATACCACTCTTTTCAAAAATGTGAAGAGGAAATTTTTTGAGTAGTACAGTTTATTGTGGTGAATAATACAGTTCGCATCGTGAATCTTTCTGTTAGTGACATGCTCCAAACATGTGTTATAATAGAAAATGCAGAGGAGGGAGCAGGATGAAGTTAATCGTTGGATTAGGGAACCCTGGTGATAAGTATCAGGGGACGCGCCATAATGTGGGTTTTGATGTCATTGATGCTTTGGCGCGTCAAGAAGGTTTGAAATTGACCGACCAAAAATTTCGTTCCGATTATACTATTTGGCGAGTGGGAGACGAAAAGGTGCTCTTGGTCAAACCTTATACCTTTATGAACCTATCGGGTGAAGCTGTCTTGCCTCTTATGTCCTATTATAATATTAGCCCTGACGAGCTTGTGGTGGTTTATGATGACTTGGATTTGGAGCCTGGTAAGTTGCGTCTACGCCAGTCAGGTAGTGCGGGTGGCCACAATGGGGTGAAGAGCATTATCGAATGCTAGGGACCCAAGATTTTAAGCGGGTCAAGATTGGCATTGGCCGACCTCAATATGGACGCAAGGTTGTGGACCATGTTCTACAACGTTTCGATACAGATGACCGCGCTTTAATAGAACAGAAAATTGACCAGACAACCGGCTTGTTAACGGCCTGGGCCAAGGGCGAGACTTTCGTCCAATTAATGAACCAATATAACTAAAAGATACCATAAACCTTAAGATAGGTTGCGACTCTCCCAGGGGTGGGTAGACGTTGCAGCCTCTTGTGGCGTTAGCTGACTCAAATCTCTGAGCCAGTTTTACTAGAGAGAAAGTAGGAAAAACATGGAATTTGCGCAAGATGCTTTTCTGACGGCTATTAAGGCCATCAATCAAATAGAGGCGGGCAGCTTACCCCAGTTAGTGACTGGAATTGATGATAGTGCCCGTGCTGTCATGCTGGCTCAGCTTTTCCAAGCTCGCCCTCGGCCACTCTTGATTGTGGAGCCCATTGCTAGCAAGTTGGGACAGTTAGTAGATGATTTAATACAGCTTCTGCCCCAGGTGTCCGTGCAGGCTTTTGTAGTGGAGGAGGCTCTGGCCATTGAATTTGCCTTTGCTTCGGAGGATCAGATGCGGGACCGGATTCAGATCCTTAACCAACTAGCTCACGGCGAGCCCTGTATTGTAGTTACTAATGTAGCCGGTTTACGAAAACAATTGACTCACCCTAATAAATGGCGTCAAGCTCAACATACTCTTGAACTTGGAGATAACTGGGAACGACGCCAGCTAGAAAGTGTCTTGACCGCTTGGGGTTATCATCGGGCTAGCTTGGTAGAACAACCGGGTGAGTTTAGCGTACGCGGGAGTATCATTGACTTCTTCCCAGTATCCGCCGAATATCCGATTCGTTTGGATTTCTTTGATACCGAGCTGGATTCTATTCGGGCCTTTAATGCTGAGACCCAGTCCTCGATTGAAAATCTAGACTCTGTCCAAATCCTGCCAGCTCAAGATGTCTTATTTGGCCTAGAAGCACAACAAGCCCTCTTGCCACGTTTAGAGGATATGAAGGCGCGCGCCCTGAAGAAAGTGAAGGATCAAGAATTAAGAGAGGCCATGGAAGCGGGTCTCAGCAATCAGTTTGATCAGTTGCGCCATGGCGAGCCTCTCAAGTATCCGCATGCCTATCTGAGCTTGGCTCAGGATGACCAAGTGGTGACGATCCTTGATTATTTAGGGGATGAGGGTCTTTTAGTTCTATCAGAATTTGATAAGCTACAGCAACAGGCCCTTCATCTGGTTGAGGAAGATCAGTTTTGGATTGAGCAGGAAACTCAGAAAGGTCTGCTGATACCTGGATTGGCTGTTAAAGCAGATTTTCAATCCTGTGTGCGAGCTTACTCAGGTGCCTTGCTCTATCTGTCGGTCATGCATCGAGGGTTGGGATATCAGTCTTTAGGAGCAGTGCATTCCTTCCAGTATCGCACCCTCAACCCTTTCTTTAACCAAATACCTCTCGTCAAAACGGAGATGAATCACTGGCTGAAACAAGGCTATACTATTCAAGTAGCTGTAGGGAGTTTGGAACAAGCGCGGAAGGTTGAAGCACTGTTTGAGGAATTTCATATCGGCCCTAGCGTGGTAACGGAAGGGCAAGCCCAAGCCAAGGTTATCAATATCGGAGTAGGAGCTCTATCAAATGGTTTTGAACTACCTGTCTTAAAGTGGGTAGTGGTAACTGAAAAAGAACTCTTCAATAAATTGAAAAAACGTCAGGCTCGTCAATCTCGTACTAAGCTAACCAATGCTGAACGGATTAAGAGTTACTCAGAATTAGAAGTCGGTGACTATGTAGTTCACGTTCACCATGGGATTGGGCAATTCCGTGGTATGGACACCATCGAAATGAATGGCATTCATAAGGATCTCTTGTCGGTTGTGTATCAAGATGACTCGCGCATTCTGATTCCGGTCGACCAAATTCATCTGCTACAAAAGTACGTCGCCTCAGAAGCCAAGACACCTAAGCTTAACAAGCTAGGGGGCACTGAGTGGGCTAAGACTAAGCGCAAGGTAGCGGCTAAAATTGAAGACATTGCGGATGAATTAATCGCCCTCTATGCTAAGCGAGAACGAGAAGTTGGGTATGCTTTTGGGCCTGATACACCAGAGCAGAGTGAGTTCGAGTCGGCTTTTGCTTATGTAGAAACAGAGGACCAACTCCGGTCCACAATAGAGATCAAGGCAGATATGGAAAAAAGCAAGCCAATGGACCGCCTGCTAGTCGGTGACGTAGGTTACGGCAAGACCGAAGTAGCCATGCGGGCCATTTTCAAGGCGGTCATGGACGGCAAGCAAGTGGCCTTCCTAGTTCCTACTACGATTTTAGCTCAGCAACACTATAATTCTTTGGTTCAGCGTTTTGCTGATTATCCTTTTGAAATTCGGCTGATGAGTCGCTTTGTATCTAAAAAGCAACAAGACCAGACCATCGATGACTTGCTAACGGGGGCCGTGAATATTGTGGTAGGAACTCATCGCTTGGTTTCAAAGGATGTCCACTTCCAAGACCTAGGCCTATTGATTGTCGATGAAGAGCAACGTTTTGGGGTCAAGCACAAGGAGCGGCTCAAGCAACTCAAGTCACAGGTTGATGTCTTAACCTTGACGGCGACTCCAATTCCCCGTACCTTGCATATGTCGATGATAGGTGTTCGGGACTTGTCCTTGATTGAGACGCCACCAAATAACCGCTTCCCTGTTCAGACCTATGTCATGGAGCGCAACGATGGAGCGATTAAGTCAGGTATTGAACGTGAGCTAGCACGCGAGGGTCAGGTCTTCTATCTCTATAATCGAGTGGCGACTATTGAGCGTCGGGCCATGGAAATCCAGGCTTTGGTACCAGAGGCTAGGGTAGCTTATGCCCACGGTCAGATGTCGGAGGTGGAATTGGAGACGGTGCTGGTGGACTTTATCCAAGGGGCTTACGATGTTCTGGTGACTACCACCATTATTGAAACAGGGGTTGATATTCCCAATGTTAATACCCTTTGTCGAAGATGCCGACCATATGGGTTTATCCACGCTCTACCAATTACGTGGTCGGGTAGGGCGAACCAATCGTGTGGCCTATGCTTATTTGATGTATGAGCCATTTAAGTCACTCAGTGAGGTCAGTGAGAAAAGATTGCAGGCTGTCCGCGAATTTACAGAGTTGGGATCAGGCTTTAAGATCGCCATGCGCGACCTATCTATTCGAGGAGCAGGTAATTTGCTGGGTAAGCAACAATCTGGCTTTATTGATTCTGTCGGTTTTGACCTCTATTCCCAAATGCTCAAAGAAGCTGTTGACATTAAGCGGGGCAAGAAGGTTGGACAGATAGCAAGTCAAGCTAGCAACCAGATTGAATGGCACCTCTTAATCGACGCCTATATTCCAGCTAGCTACATTACCGATGAAAGGCAAAAGATTTCGGTCTATAAGCAAATTCAACAAATCGATTCAGAAGAGGCCTATCGCAATCTGCAAGATCAGTTGATTGACCGCTATGGTGAATTTCCGGATGAGGTGGCGGATTTATTGGAAATTGCTTTGATTAAACATTACGGGCTCGAAGCTGGCATTGTCAAAATCCAGCAGACTCCACGTCATGTCAAGGTCAGCTTCAACCAGGTGGCCTCAGAACAATTACGAGGCGCCAAGCTCTTTGAAGCCTTGGCTGGCATTTCCCAGAAATCCACCGTGTCTCAAGAGGGTTCGCGCCAGGTGATTAGCTTGGATATCCTAGAACAGCCATCCTATGTTTGGCTAGGAGCCCTTAAGCAATTAGCTCGTCAGGTAGCCAGTCTCTTGTCAGACGATACTAGTAAGAATAAGGAGAAGTAAGATGAGATTAGATAAGTATTTAAAGGTTTCTCGTTTGATTAAACGTCGGACCATTGCCAAAGAAGTGGCGGACCAAGGTCGTATTACGCTGAATGGCCAAGTCGCTAAATCTAGCTCTGCTGTGAAGGTAGGCGATGAGTTGGTGATTCGCTTTGGTAACCGACTGTTAACAGTACGAGTGACTGACCTCAAAGAAAACACCAAGAAAGAAGAAGCAAGTAATCTCTACGAAATCTTGGGTGAAGAGCGCCTTAATAATGAAGTTCGTCAAGTAGACGAGTTTCTAGCTTAAATAGGGCTTGGCTAGGGCTTTAGCTATGCTGCCTCAAGCCAAGCTCGCAAAAAAACTTGGAAAAACGACAAGTTTGAATGGAAATTAGGCGCGAATATTGATATACTCAAACTAGGTTTATCATGGAGGTGAAAAGTATGAATTATAAATTAGATCCACAGGAATCTGTTCAGACTTCCTCACCCCGTCAGACAAAGCAACCGCACTCTCACGGACGACGCCTGATCTTTCATGTCATTCTGATTGGAGCTCTTGCTTTTGCAGGTATTCCATTATGGCGGGCTTATCAGGACCAAGTGGCAGCCGAACAAGCCTATCAAGAGGCCAAGGCGGACCAGGAGCAAGCCGTTAAAGAGAACCGTGAAGTTTTCCAAGCAACTCAGCAAATGAAGGATCCAGCCTATCTAGAGGATGTGGCGCGACGTGATTATTACTACACCAAGCCAGGTGAGATTATTTTCGAGTTAGGATCTTCGCATCAGGAAGACACCAAGCATCCTTAAGGGATGAGAGTTACTGAATAGAATATAAGGATGAAAGAACTTAAGGGAGGATAAGACATCATATGTCAATCGAAGTAGGGCAAAAAATCACAGGGAAAGTCACAGGGATTACACACTTTGGGGCTTTTATTAGCTTGCCAGATAATAAAACAGGTTTAGTTCACATTAGTGAGGTTTCAGACGGTTATGTCAAGGAGATTAGTTCCGTCTTAACAGTCGGCCAAGAAGTTGCGGTGAAGGTCTTATCCATCGCTGACGACGGTAAAATTAGCCTGTCTATTCGTCAAGCCAGTGATCGACCTGCAGAGGCACCTGCACGTCCTAAACGTGAACGTCAAGAAGGCGCTGCACCACATAATCAACGTGCCCCACGCTTCAAGAGTCGTCAAGATGAGGGTGGGAATCGCCCTAACTTCAACAATGCGGGAAATAATAACAGCCGTAAGTTGGATGATTTTGACCAATTAATGAGTAACTTCCTAAAGGACAGCGAAGATCGTCTGTCCTCATTAAGACGTAACACCGAAGGCAAACGCGGCGGTCGTGGCGGCCGACGTAGCTAGGGATGTCTTGCTAACGCGCGATAGTTTTCTTGTTGTGCGCTAATACAGGATATAAGAGCAGCCTTTTAGGCTGCTTTTTGTATCTAAAGGAGAATCTAGATGGAAAAATTAATGCGGGAAGTCAAGGCTCAGCTAGAGTCATGGCCAGCTTGGCTAGAGGCTAAGACGGTGGTCTTAGCTGTATCCGGCGGGGTTGATTCTATGGTCATGCTCAGATTGATGAATGAATTGAATCAGTTACGTCAATATAATCACCTGCAGTTGGTCGTCGCCCATTTCAATCACAAGTTGCGACCAGAATCAGACAATGAGGCCGTCGCTATTAAGGAAATTGTGGCAGAGTATGGCTGTATTTATTTTGCGACGGAGTGGGGCGAACCGGCTGCCACTAATGTGGAAGCTCAGGCGCGTGACGCCCGTTATCAATTTTTCGCAGAAGTGATTCGGACAACTGAAGCGGATGTTTTGATGACCGCCCATCATCTTAATGATGTGGCTGAGACCTTCTTAATGCGGATGACACGTGGCACCTCCATTCGTGGCTTGCAAGGTATTCGGGGCTGTTATCAGCGCCTGATGAGTGACCCAAGTGGTCATACTGTCATGCCAACCATAATGAGGCCCTTTATTGGGGTGACCAAGGCGGAACTAGAGGCTTATGCTGAGAAGTTCAATGTGACTTATTTTGAAGATGCTTCTAACTACATGGATCACTTTGTACGTAATCGATTCCGTCATACCTATATTCCACAACTGATGCAGGAGAATCCTCAGTTACTACAAAATCTTTTGACCATTCAGCAACAGATTCAAGATTCCTACACCGTCCAGTATGCGGATTATCTGAATCTTGAGCCTCAGCTACTCATGTATTCGACTAATCATTATTGGTTGCTTTATATTCCAGCCTTTCTGGCTTTGCCAGAGGCAAAATTCAATATGTACCTGCGAATTTTCTTTGAGGAACGCCTAATCGAAGATGTGCCCGCTTATAATCGCGATTTAGTAGGTCAATTGCAGCAGATGATGCGTAACCGCCGTGATCCTAATCAACGTTTGCAGTTAGGACATGGTTGGGTAGCAGTCAAACGCTATGATTACGTCCAAATCCTACCAGAAGAGGCGGGGCCAAAGCTTATTTTGGTCAACGCTTAATCTTAAGTCGACTCAACCACTGGTATGCCCTAGATGGTGGCGCAGAGGCGGGAATTTTTGCAGCCCATCAAGTGTCACCGGAAATGCGTGAAGCGGCTGAAGGTTGGGTCGGCCTACACTTAAGTCAGGCCCAGGAGACGGCGCCACTCAACTTCCAGCTAAGACAGCGGCAAGACGGCGATCAAGTCGCAATATGCGACGAATTAGGGCAAGTCTACCATAAGAAAGTCGGCCGAATCCTCATGGACCTTAAGTTGCCGAGTGATGAGCGAGATCAAATCAAAGTGCTTGTAGATGAAAAAGGCGAAATTGTATGGTTGGGGCCAGTTAGCAATTCCCCATTGTCTCGCGGGCCACAAACTGATAAAATAACTCATATATTCCTTTATCGGAAGACACGGCAGTAAGACACTAGATAAAAAGGAGAGAAAGCTCAATGTTAGAGAAAGACATTTTAAAAGTACTAGTAACCCAAGAAGAAATTGCAGAAGCAGTGGCCCGTCTAGGCAAAACCTTAACGGAAGACTACAAAGATAAAGAAGTAGTGGTCGTTGGGATTTTACGAGGGGCAGCAATTTTTATGGCTGACATTATTCGTGCTATGGATTGCTACTTGACCATTGATTTCATGGACGTATCGAGTTATGGTGAAGCCCTCCAGTCATCGGGTGAAGTCAAGATTGTCAAAGACTTAGATACTCGTGTCGAAGGTAAGGATATTCTGATTGTGGAAGATATCATCGATACCGGGCAAACCCTTAAGTACATTGTGGACCTGCTCCACTATCGTAAGGCTAATTCTGTTAAAGTATGTACCCTCTTGGATAAGAAAGAGCGACGCGTCAACAATATGGAAGCAGATTATGTGGGCTTAGATATTCCCAATGAATTCGTAGTGGGATATGGCTTGGACTATAAACAAGAGTACCGTAACCTTCCTTATATCGGTGTCTTATCACCTGCCGTCTACGAAAGCAAATAGGCCATGTGCCAGACCCTAGACTGTGATCTAGGGTCTTTTGGCGAAAACAAACCTTAAATATTGGTAAAGCCCAGCCTTACAGGGACCTTCCATTAGGACCCTATGGCAAAATATGATAAAATACAAGAATGAACAGAATGATCAAGACAAAGGAGTCGAACAGCATCTATGCAAAACCCAAATCGTAATTCGACGCGGAACATTCTGACATCTATGATGGCATTAGCCATGATCTTTATGCTCTTCCATGCCCTATCAGGGGCTCTAGGGGGCGGCCAAGTCAAGGAACTCACCCAGAGTGAGTTGATGACAGAGATTGCGGACGGCAAGATTGCCGAGATGGATGTCCAGATTGGTTCCGGTGTTTATAATGTCAAAGGTAAATACAAGACCGGGACAACACGCTCAGAACAAACCAACTTTGTGGCCCTCTTCCAAGGCGGAAGTGAGACTGCCACTCAATTCACCAGCCGAGTGCTAGGCAACGATAGCACGCTTAAGTTATTGACGGAAACAGCAACTCAACAAGGGGTCAAGATGAAGACCTTAGCTGAATCCAATATGGTACTGTGGGCCAATATCCTGCCAATGCTACTCTTAATGGGTATGATGGGCTTCTTCCTCTACAACATGTTCCAGAGTGGTGCTGGCGGTGGCGGTATGCGGGGGGCCATGAACTTTGGTAAGTCACGCTCCAAGGATATTTCCAAGCAGAAAGTCAAAGTCCGCTTCAGTGATGTAGCGGGTGCTGAAGAAGAAAAGCAAGAACTGGTAGAAGTAGTAGAATTCCTTAAGGATCCTAAACGTTTCACCAAGTTGGGGGCGCGTATCCCAGCCGGTGTCTTACTGGAGGGCCCTCCAGGGACGGGTAAAACCCTCTTAGCCAAGGCAGTAGCCGGCGAAGCGGGGGTTCCCTTCTTCACCATGTCAGGTTCTGAATTCGTCGAGATGTTCGTCGGGGTCGGGGCTAGCCGGGTACGGGATCTCTTCGAGAATGCCAAGAAGAATGCCCCTGCCATTATCTTCATCGACGAAATTGATGCTGTGGGTCGTCAACGGGGCGCAGGTCTCGGGGGCGGACATGATGAACGTGAACAAACCCTTAACCAATTGCTGGTTGAGATGGATGGTTTCGAAGGGAACGAAGGGGTCATCGTCATTGCGGCGACTAACCGTTCGGATGTCCTCGACCCAGCCCTCTTACGTCCAGGTCGTTTTGACCGTCAGATTCTAGTGGGTAATCCGGATGTTAAGGGGCGGGAACAGATTCTTCAAGTCCATGCCCGTAACAAGAAATTAGAAACAGAAGTTGACCTTAAGGTTGTGGCACAACAAACGCCTGGCTTCTCAGGTGCTGAGTTGGAAAACTTACTGAACGAAGCAGCTTTAGTAGCAGCACGTTTTGACCATAAGGCCATTACCCAAGCGGACATCGCAGAAGCCCATGACCGGGTGATTGCGGGGCCAGCTAAGAAGGATCGTGTGATTTCTGAACAACAACGCCGTACCGTGGCTTACCACGAGGCGGGCCATACCATCATTGGCATGGTCTTAAGTGACGCACGTGTCGTTCATAAGGTGACCATCGTGCCACGCGGACGTGCAGGTGGTTATGCGGTCATGTTACCTCGTGAAGATGCTTATATTGTGACCCGTAAGGAACTCTACGATCAAATGGTAGGGCTCCTGGGTGGTCGTGCTGCTGAAGAGATTGTCTTCAACACTCAATCTACTGGGGCTAGCAATGACTTCCAACAAGCGACTAAGATTGCGCGTAGTATGGTCACTGAATATGGGATGTCTGACCGCTTAGGGCCGGTTCAATACGAAGGCAACCATACCGTCTTCGTTGGTCGTGACTATGGCCAGAAACCAGCTTACTCTGATCAGGTAGCCTATGAGATTGACAACGAGGTTCGTCAATTATTGAACCAAGCTCATGAAGAGGCACACCGCATTATAAATGAGCACCGCGAGCAACTCAACCTGATTGCAGAGAAACTGCTTGAAGTTGAGACCTTAGAAGCGGCGCAAATCGAGTCTCTCTTTAAAACTGGCAAGATGCCTGAGCAAGTAGCAAAGTCTGAAGAAACAGACACTCCTACTTCGGCCGAAAGCCAAGACCAAGAAGTGGCTCCTTCACGTGTAGAAGAAGCGCTAGAAGCTGGCGACCGTATCATTGCAGATGACCAAGTGTCGTCTGACCATCATCAAGCCTAATAAGGAAAATCAGACCTCAAGGGTCTGATTTTTTTGCCTGCTGGCGCTAGGCCAAAGACTTGCTAAACTGGTGGGGTCTGATATACTTAGAAACGGAATATAATGACTCCCATTGGGAGATGGAGGAAGCAAACATGTCAGATCAATTATTAACAGCCTTGGCATTCGATGGCCAATTGCGGGTTTTGGTTTTGGATGCTACTGGGGTTGTCCAAGAAGCAGTCAATCGGCACAAAACTTGGCATACCGCAACAGCTGTCTTAGGTCGGACCCTGGTGGGGACCCTTTTACTAGCAGCTAATTCTAAGGGAGACGAACGTTTGCGAGTAGAAATTCTCGGAACGGGACCAGTAGGCCGGATTATTGCGGAAGGAGATGCCTACGGTCATGTACGTGGCTTTGTATCTAATCCGCAGGTGGCCTTAGAACTCAATGCCATTGGCAAGTTAGACGTTGCTGGGGCAGTGGGTATGCCGGGCAATATGGCTGTACGCAAACTCTTATGTAATAAGGAGCTTTCGCAGGGCAAGTGCCACTGGTGAGTGGGGAATTGGCAGAAGATTTCACCTATTATATGGCTGTGTCTGAACAAACGGCTTCTTGTATTGGACTCTCTGTCTTGGTTAATCCGGATGAGTCAGTGGCTAAATCTGGTGGTTTTATGATTCAAGTGATGCCTGGGGCCACTGATGAAACCATTGACTTCATTGAAAAACGCATTGCAGATTTAGGCCGTTTCTCCGATCTCTTGGAGTCACAACCAAGCTTAGAGGCTCTATTGGATCTCTTAGTTGGGCATGGTAATTCTGAAGTCCTGTCTAAGAAAGATGTCTCTTTCTATTGCGGTTGCTCTAAGGAAGCCTATGGACACGGTATTCAGTCCTTAGGTCGTAAGGAAATCCAAGCTATGATTGATGAAGATGGGGGCGCTGAAGTAGTCTGCCATTATTGTGAGAACCACTATGACTATAGTGTTCAAGAATTAGAGGCCATCATCGCAGCAGGTGAAGCTGCAGGGCAAGAAGCAGACGCAGAGGAGGTATAGCTTGTTCAAAATTAGAGAAATTGAGATTCCAAACCCGGTAGTGGTAGCACCCATGGCGGGCGTATCGAATGCAGCCTTTCGGACCATTGTGAAACAATTTGGTGCAGGACTAGTTGTTTGCGAGATGATTAGTGACAAGGGAATTCAGTTCCGTAATGACAAGACCCTGAGCATGCTACACATTGAACCAAATGAGTATCCTCTCAGCATTCAAATAATGGGAGGTAATAAAGAAACTTTGGTAGAGGCGGCTAAATATGTTGCTGAAAACACTGAGTGTGCCATTATTGATATAAATATGGGGTGTCCTGTCAACAAGGTCATTAAGGCAGAAGCAGGGGCGCGTTGGCTCTTAGACCCGAACAAGGTTTATGAAATGGTGGCAGCAGTAGTGGATGCTGTTCAGAAGCCAGTCACAGTAAATGCGGACTGGTTGGGATGATGAACATCTTTACGCCATTGAAAATGCCTTAGCAGCTGAACGCGCAGGTGCTTCCATGGTGGCCATGCACGGCCGGACCCGGGTACAGATGTATGAAGGCAAGGCCAACTGGGATATTTTGGCGCAAGTTAAGAAAGAACTTAAAACCATTCCTTTTGTTGGGAATGGGGATGTTAGAACGCCTGAAGAACTCAAATACTTGCTTGATACGACGGGTGTAGATGGTGTCATGGTGGGGCGTGCAGCTCTAGGCAATCCATGGGTTATCCAGCAGATGGTCCACTATGTTGAGACCGGTGAACTCTTGCCGGCAATGACGGCGAGACAGAAAATTGATACGGCCATCGACCATCTAGAACGCTTGGTAGACCTCAAGGGTGATCGGACTGCAACGCGAGAATTTCGGACCCAAGCCCATTACTATCTTAAAGGTATTCCGCGTTCTTCTAAGGTTAAGGTGGCAGTCAATGAGACTGAAGATCCAACTGTTGTGAAGCAACTTCTACGTGATTTTGTAGATCAGGTGGAAGAACGTGAAGCTAAAGAATTAGCGCGCAAGGCTAGCCAAGAGACGGTAGTCGAAGCTTAGTCCTTGTATGTAGATAAAAAATAGGCTGAGACTTTTGTCTCAGCCTATTTTTTGTCTGCCTTAACGCGGTAAGGCGAAGTAGAGGGTTAGAGCCAACAACCCGATAATCATGCCGATGATGATATTGAGGGTGCGCTCGGATAGATGAATGCCCTCATATAGATTGGTGCGTCTGGGTGAAGTTTTGCCTACCTCAGGCTTGTTTTCGGTGGACTCTTGGGTGGTCATTGCGTGCCTCCTAGTTTTGATAAAGCAAGGCAAGCCCCAGAGGAACTTGCCTAAAGGAGATACCCTTCGATAATAGCCTATTGGCCGTTGAAGGCTTGGTAAGGAATACGTACAGCGACTTGAGTGTCGTCGTACTTGTAGTCAGTGCCGTCTAAGAAGTCTTTGCCTTGACCTGCATTGTAAGAGAGTGCGAAGACAGCTTTAGCCATCCCTTCAGCATCTTGTTTTACAGTACCAGTCATAATACCACGTGCAATAAGGTCTACTGCTTCTTCAGTCGCATCTACCCCAAATACAGGAATCTTCTTGTCAGCTTTAGCATCAGTGTTAAAACCAGCGCCTTGGAGGGCAGCAATAGCACCAGAAGCCATTGAGTCGTTGTTAGAGATGATGACGTCGATGTTGTCGGCGTCTTTAGCTAACCAAGCGTCAGTTGCAGTTTTTGCTTTGTCTGGGTCCCAGTTAGCAACTTGGTCACCTAATTTGTTCACTTCAATCTTAGCTTCGGTTAAAGTATCAACAGCGTATTTTGTACGAGCGATTGCTTCTGGGTTTTCTGGGTCACCGATTAACATAACGTAATCTAATTTGCCGTTACCATTGCGGTCATATTTCTTGTCAGATTTCCAGAGTTCCGCAATCATCTTACCTTGGATAATCCCAGCTTCTTTAGCGGTTGTCCCAACGAAACGAGCTTTGTCGTAAGCTTTAACAACGTCAGTTGCTGGTTCACGGTTGAAGAGCACGAGTGGAATATTCGCGTCTTTAGCTTTTTGAACGACTGCTTCTGCTGCCCCGGTGTCTACCACGTTAATCAAGAGGACATCCACGCCCTTTTGAATCATGACATCGATTTGGTCGTTTTGTTTAGCTTGGTCGTTTTGAGAGTCATTGACGATGAGTTCAACGTTGGAATGCTCTTTGGCGATTTTTTCAAGCGCTACACGTACGGAAGACATATAAGCGTCATCGTATTTGTAGAAAGCTACCCCAATTTTGATGTTCTTATCTTCGGCTTGAACTTTAGGGCTGAGGCTAGGAACTAGCGCTAAGCAGAATAGGCAGAAGATGGCGCACCATGTAATGACTTTTTTCATAAAGATCGACTCCTTTAAGGATTTTATTTTGTTGAATTGAGTATAACACGGCATGTAAAACGATTACATTGATTTTTTTACACTCCAGGTTAGAAAATTTACGGTCTTATTTGCGCTTGATGTATTTACGTACGTCGATTGCTACCGCCAAGATAATGATCAAGCCCTTGATGATGTATTGGTAGTTAGGGTTAACACCCACATAAGCCAAACCGTAGTTGATGAATTGGAGAATGATGGCCCCGATAATAACCCCAGGAATGGTCCCAATCCCACCGGAGAAGGAGACACCCCCGATAACGGAAGCAGAGATGGCATCGAGGTCGTAGTTAAGACCGGTGTTAGAGGTAGTAGACCCTACCCGAGCAGCTTCCAGATAGCCAGCTAAGCCATAGAGAATCCCTGAAATCAGGAAAATGATGAGAATATTCTTAACGATATTAACCCCGGAAACTTCAGCAGCTTCGATGTTGCCCCCGATAGCATACATGTTCTTACCAAGTTGGGTTTTATTCCAGATAATCCACATGATGACGCAGACGACAATGGCGTAGAAGACTACATAAGGGATTTGAATATCTTTGGTAAAGTTGACGGTGCCGTTAACTAAATTACGGTAGCGGTCGTCAAAGTTAGCAATCGGTTGTGCGCCCCCTGCTTGTTGTTGTTGATAAATCAAGGCAATCCCGTAAGCTACTAATTGAGTCCCTAAGGTAATAATGAAGGCGTGGACTTTAAGAACAGCTACCCCAAAACCGTTAATCAAACCGAAGATCCCGCCGACTACAATAACGATAATGAGTGGCAACCAGAGTGGTAATTGAGGTAAATCGGGATACATACGCGAAGCGTAGGTAGTTGATTGAAGGAGGGAGGCAGCAATCAGGGAAGTTAAACCCAAGACGCGGCCGGCAGACAAGTCTGTCCCGCCTAAGATGATAAGCCCGGCAGCCCCGCAGGCCATAATGATCCGAGTGGAGGCTTGAGCCAAGATGTTAATGAAGTTTTTTGGTGAAACAAAAGAAGTATCCATCGAAATAATGATGGCGATTAAAGCAGCAAGCACAATATAAAGAGAAAAGTCTAATAATAGCTCGCGCGGTGTTTTATTGGTGAAGCGTAGTTTTTTACTTAGTTCCATAGAGACATCCTCCTTAGAGATAGAGTGCACTCAAGCGAAGTATTTCTTCTTGGGTGAGTGATTCGGTCTTTTCGACGCCAGCCAAGCGACCATTAGACATTACTGCAATGCGGTCAGTGATACCGAGCAACTCGGTCATTTCACTGGAGACAACGATAACGGTCTTGCCCTTCTTAGCCAAGTCTAAAATTATTTGGTAGATTTCGTACTTGGCTCCGACGTCAATCCCCCGCGTTGGCTCGTCGAAGAGATAGATATCCGCATCGGTTAGTAGCCAACGGCCAATAATAACCTTCTGCTGGTTACCACCTGATAAGGAGCGGATTTGTGTTCGTTGACTTGGGGTCTTGATGGCCATGGCATCAATCATGCGTTGGGTGTCGCTACCCATGGAAGCATTGCGAATCAGACCTAACTTACCGCGATAGTGGCGCATGTTAGAGATAACCGTGTTAAAACGAATGTCCGCGATTGGGAAAATCCCAGTTGCCCGGCGTTCTTCTGTCACTAAGGCAAAGCCATTTTTGATAGCGTCGCGGGAGTTGTTATTATGAATTAACTTACCATTCTTGTAAATCTCGCCACTGGCTAGGGTTGCAATCCCGAAGATACATTCAATTAGTTCAGTCCGACGAGAGCCCACTAAACCGGCAATCCCCAAAACTTCGCCTTCGTGAACAGTTAAGGATACGTCTTGAATGCTTGGTTGATATTTAGCGGTCAAATTGCGCACCTCTAAGGTTACCTGGCCAGGATGATTGTTGCGAGGTGGGAAGCGATGGCCGATATCCCGCCCTACCATGAGTTGAATGATACGTTCCATGGTTAAGTCTTTAGCTGCTTCTGTCGCAATCCATTGGCCGTCTCGCATAATGGTCACTTCATCAGAAATGGCTAAAATTTCTTCCATTTTATGGGAGATATAAACCAAGCCACAACCTTGATCCTTGAGTTGGTTCATGATGCGGAAGAGGTGCTGAACTTCTTGCTCCGTTAGAGAGGAAGTTGGCTCGTCTAGGATAATTACCTTGGCATCGTAGCTGACTGCCTTGGCAATCTCAATCATCTGACGTTGGGAGACGGAGAGTTTACCAATGATAGTCCGTGGATCAATATCCAAGTTGAGTTGCTGGAAGATGGCCTTGGTATCTTGGTACATCTTATGCTCGTCAATCAGGCCAAGTTTGTTTTTTGGGAAGCGGCCCAACCAGATATTTTCCATGACGCTACGTTTAAGAACCTGATTCAGTTCCTGATGGACCATGGAGACGCCTTGTTCCAATGCTTGTTTTGGGTTGTTAAAGCGTACGGGTTGGCCATTGAGTTTGATACTACCGGAGTCCTCGATATAGATACCGAAGAGACATTTCATCATAGTTGATTTACCAGCACCGTTCTCACCCATGAGGGCGTGAATGGTGCCTGGGCGAACTTTAAGTCGTGCACCGTCCAAGGCTTTGACCCCTGGAAACTCCTTGACGATATCTTCAATATCCAATAGGTACTCTGCGATTTGTGTCATAATGTCACCACCTTATAGGATTTGAGTCTATTCTACCTCCAATGGCGAAACGCTTACATAGAATAATTTACGCATAAGGTTCGAAAATTTACGCTATTGCTAGATTGATTCAGACTTATAATCGCGTTATAATAGGAAGATAGAAAATACATAAGGAGGAAAGAAGATGTCAATTTTAGATGATTTAACATGGCGTGGTGCCATCAATCAGCAGACTAACGCTCAAGGCTTAGAAGAACTAGTAAATAAGAAGGCGATTGGCTTATATTGTGGCGTCGACCCAACAGGGGATTCCATGCACATTGGACATTTAATTCCCTTTATGATTCTTAAGCGCTTCCAGCTGGCTGGGCATAAACCAGTAGTGCTAATTGGGGGCGGCACAGGCTCAATTGGCGACCCGAGTGGGCGCAATAGCGAGCGGACCTTGCAAACCATGGATGTGGTAAAGGAAAACGCGCGTAAATTAGCAGACCAGATGAACCGTCTCTTCCTAAAAGGGGATGTTCAAGCGAGTGGTTTCCGGATTGTAAATAACTACGACTGGCTTAGCCAGATCTCGCTCTTAGATTTCTTGCGTGACTATGGTAAACATTTCAACATTAATAATATGTTGGCTAAGGATGTTGTCGCGTCTCGACTAGAGGTAGGGATTTCCTTTACTGAGTTTAGCTACCAGATCCTTCAATCCATTGACTTTGCCCATCTATATAAAGAATACGATGTTCAATTACAAATTGGCGGCGCCGATCAATGGGGCAACATTACGGCCGGATTGGATTTTATTCGTCGGACTGAAGGCCATGAGACTGAAGTCTATGGGCTGACCATTCCGCTTATGCTCAAATCTGATGGCACTAAGTTTGGTAAAACAGCAGGTGGGGCAGTTTGGTTGGATCCAGAGAAAACAACGCCATTTGAGTTCTACCAATTCTGGCTCAATCAACAAGATGGTGATGTGGTTAAATTCCTTAAGTACTTTACCTTCTTATCTCATGAAGAGATTGATGCCTTGGCTGTCGAAATTGAGACTCAGCCTCACTTGCGGGTTGCCCACAAGCGTTTGGCTGAAGAAGTAACGCGCTTTGTTCACGGGCAAGAGGCTCTAGATGAAGCCATTCGGATTACAGAAGCTTTATTTACAGGCGAGGTGGGTTCGCTCACGGTTCATGAAATCGAGCAAGGTTTTAGAAATATGCCGCAAGCTAGCACCTCAAGAGAGCAAGCTAACCTAGCTGTTTGGTTAGTAGATATTGGTATTGTTAAATCTCGTCGTGAAGCCAGAGAATTTATTTCTAATGGCGCGATTACCTTGAATGGCACCAAGGTAACCGATGTGGAAGCTGTGATTACGCCTCAAGATGCTATTGGGGGTAAATATGTGGTCGTACGCCGGGGTAAGAAATTACACACTCGTTACCTATCAAGATTAAGATGTGAGAAGCAGGCTTTTGGGCCTGCTTTTTTTGCGCGCGAGTAAGGCGGGGTGAGCAAGTAGGTGGGGGATTGTCTCAATTCCAGGGCAGAAAAGGTCCCCAAAAATAACCGCGAAATAATATCGATGTTGCGTCAATATAACAACCTTTAGGTTTACTATATGTATAGCACCATCTTCAAGACTATCTTTTAGGATAGCTAAATCAGGCTAAAGGTCTAGACAAAAGTAAAAATCAGCTCTGTAGCTATATTTCGTCAATTGTAGAACGTCGAAGGGGAGGTATATCTGTCTATCTATTGTGGCAAAAAAGAGTCAAAAAACGAAAAATAACCAAGTAAAATTACAGCTATGTTACAGATGCTATACGAATCGTCGAAAAACCGCACCTTAGCCAAAACTTGTGGTATCATGTAAGCATGTCATAAAAAGATAAACCAAAACCTGTGTCCAACACAAGCGTGATATACAAATTACGAGACTAAAAGGAGTCAAATCGCTTATGAACAAGAGATTATTCAAAACGTTATTAACTTCAGCCGTCGTATTAGGGAGCGTAGCTGCACCTGTGGCTGCTTTCGCACAAGACTACGATTCATTAATCGGGCAAAGTGAAAGCCAAATCGAAAACTTATCGGCTGCTCAAGCACAACTTTACGCACAATTAGCAAGTTCTTATGCTAAGTTGCAAGAAGTTCAAGCGCAAGCAACTACTCTTCAAGGGAATATCCAAGAAAATGACGCAGCAATTGCAAGCTTACAAGCAGAAATCAAAGACTTAGAAGTAGCAATTGGCAAACGCGAAAGCCTCTTGGCAGATCAAGCTCGTGCTGTTCAAGCAACAGGTGGGGCAGAAAACTACGTTAACGTTGTAGCTTCTTCTAAATCTGTTAGCGACTTTGTTGGTCGTGTAGACGTTGTGAAGAAGATGGTTTCAGCTAACAAAACACTTTTAGGCCAACAAAAGGCTGATAAAGAAGCTGTTGAAACTAAGAAGTCTGCAGTAGAAACGACTAAAGCAGACAACGTTGCTAAGCATGTACAATTAGAAGCACTTAAAGGTGCTTTGACTGAAGAGCAAGCTAACAACGAAGCAGTATACAACCAATTGACTTCTGACTTATCATTAGCACAAAATGCTCGTGAAGCTTTAATTGCTGAAAAGGCTGCTTACCAACAGCGTCAAGCAGAGATTGCAGCAGCACAACAAGCAGCGGCTGAACAAGCTGCCGCAGAAGCTCAAGCACAAGCTTTAGCACAACAACAAGCACAAGCAGAAGCAGCTGCCCAAGAACAAGCGGCTCAAGAGCAAGCAACTCGTGAATCTCAATTAGCTGAGCAACCAGCACCAGCAGCTGAAGAAGCAAAACCAGCTGCACCAACTACAGAAGCTGAAGCAACTAGCCAAGCAGAAGCAACTGAAAGTCAAGCGCCTGAAGCTCCTACATCTGAAACTCCAGCAGCTGAAGAATCAACTGCTACAGAAACTCCTTCAGCTCAAGAAGAGTCAACAACTCCAGCGCCACAACCTGCTCAAGAAGCACCAGCAGCTGAGGAAGAACCAGAAGCTCCTGCAGCGGCTGAAGAAGCGCCAGCAGCAGAAGCACCAGCGGCTTCAACTTATGGCGATGTATTATCAACAGCTGCTAAATACGTAGGGACTCCTTATGTATGGGGCGGTAAGAGCCCAAGTGGTTTTGACTGTTCAGGTTTCGTACAATATGTCTTCAAAGAAGCATACGGTATCGATGTAGGTAGCTGGACAGTACCACAAGAATCTGCAGGGACTCGTATCTCTGTGTCTGAAGCTCAAGCAGGCGACCTCTACTTCTGGGGTGACGCAGGTTCAACTTACCACGTAGCGATTGCAACTGGTGGCGGGAACTTCATTCATGCTTCTCAACCAGGTACTCCATTAGGCTACAACAACATCCAAAACTTCACACCACAATTTGCAGTGCGTGTACGTTAATAAGAAGTATATTAAAAGCTGGGATTTGTATCCCAGCTTTTTTCTTACTATATATAATAGAAGAGAGTTGGCAAGGACCAACTCTCTTTTGTATATGTTGCTTACTGCAAGCAGTATTTTTATTCCAAAGGGAAGAGCCAACTGGCAAATTGGGGATTGAACAGGTCTTGCGCCTCAATCCATTGATAGGTAAGCTTAGTGGTTACATCACTAGCCTTGTCAGGCTGATTTTGACCAGTTTGCCCTGCTGCATAGCCTAAAGCATAGGGATTGGGCGTGAGATTACGGCGGATGTCTCCTGCTTCGATGGCGCTAAATACCTGAGGTTGATAGCCGATGCTGTAGATGTCAGGAATAGCTAAACTTTGATGCAAGTAACGGGCCAGCTCTTGTATAGAGACTTGATCGAGTAAGACGACAGCCGGCTTGGAAGCTAATGCTTCAACGGCACGAAGCATAGCCTGTTGATTTTCGAGTTTGTCGCCTTCTAAAGCAAGTGTCTGGTAGGCTTGGCCAGACTGATCTAGGACGTCCTGAGCTCCTTTTAGGCGCTCGATGCTTTCTTGGTTGTGTGCCTGATAGGCTAAAATGAGAGGGGGCTCTGTCCCACTATTGGCTTTCAATGCTTGTGCTAAGACCTGGCCTTGCTCCAGAGGCGCCCAACCAAGTTGGCTTGCTTGGGATAGTTGGACTTTTGGGCTATCGATTAAGGCCACTTTAACCCCTTGCTTAAGCCAGTTTTCCAATTGAGATGTTAACTCAAGGCTATAGGTAGAGTGAAGTATCACCTGATCGCCTGTTAGGAGTTTTTGCTGGCTTAAGAGGGCCACTTGTTCATCAAGATTTTCTGGTAAAGCTAGGGTCTGAATCTCTATGTCGTCAGATGGATTGATGGAGGCTTTGAGCCCTACCAAAAGTTGTTGGTTGTAGGGCTGGCTCAAGGCTTTACTGCTAGCAAACAAGATGCGATGTGTAATGGTCTGAGTAGGTTGACCAAGCCAAAGGCTCAATGCTAAAAGGCTAGCTAAACTGACTAGGATAAGTCCTAATAATATAGTAGAAAGTTTTCTCATGATGGCAAGTCCTCCCAATCTAAGCAAGGAATCGAGAGGCTGACGCAGGTTCCTTGGTCTTCTTGGCTATCAATTGTTAGCCCATATTCTGGCCCAAAATAGATTTGCAAGCGCTCATGGACGTTGCGCAAGCCAATGCCCGCTACATCAGATGGCTGTTTTAGCTCTCGGCGTAGTTCTTCCAAACGCTCCATACTCATGCCTTGGCCGTTGTCTTTAATTTGGATTAGAATACCTTTTTCTGTCTGCTTAGCTTCAATTGTTAGCAAGCCAGGTTCATAGAGGTTGGCCAAGCCGTGTATAATGGCGTTTTCCACAATAGGCTGTAGGATTAGTTTGATAGTAGGGTATGAGCCGACTTTCTCTGGTAGCTGGAGTTGATAGGTAAATTGTTGATTGTATCGGATTTGCTGAATCTCTAGATAGTTAGTGACGTGTTCAAATTCACGTTCCAAGGGGATGTACTCCTTGCCCTTACTTAAGGTAATACGAAGTAGCCGACCTAAGGCAGTCACCATATGCGAAGCATCTCTGGTATTTTGACTTTCTATCATCCACAGGATAGACTCCAAAGTATTATAGAGAAAATGAGGTTGGATTTGGGCTTCTAAGACATTTCGCTCACTTTTGCGTAAAGCGGCTTCTTCGAGTTTAATTTGCTCCATGAGTTGATCCACTTGGTTGAGCAGTTGGTGATAGGCCTGATAGAGCTCATTGGCTTCATCGTAACCAGAAGTCTCATAGTGACCAGTCGGAAGATCCTGAAAGTCTTGCATATGGCGCGCAAGGCGACGAATAGGACGGGCAATAAAACGAGCTAGCAAGTAGGCCAGAACGTTAATTAAGAAGGTCAAGGCTAAGAAGAGAATAAGCGAGGTCTGTAGAATTCGTGACAGACCACTAGCCAACACTTCTTGTAGGTAGGTCTTTCCGACAACGCGCCAATGGGTACCGGCCATAACCTGACTGGCTAATACGACATGGTTATCCTTATCTAGTTGGACCTTTGTGGGCTCTGTTCCTAAATCTGGAATAGTTTCCCGCTTGAGTTCAGCGGTCATCAGGGCTTGGTGGGGATGGTAGATGAGTTCTTGTTGGTCATCTATCAAGTAAGTGTAGCCTTGCTTGCCAATCCCTCCGGTCTCAAAGAAACGCTGGAAGGTTTTGATTTTATAGTCGATAAGTAGAAGGCATCGCTTGCCTTGATGGTTGAAGGGGATAGTATTAGAGATAACCCAAGGAAACTCTCCCTGGAAAAGGTGTTGAATATGAGGTTTAGAATAGAGCGTCTGATCGTGCTGTGCTTCTTTTTGATACCAATCGGGAGATAAAACCGGATGTTGGCTATTCGTTTTAAGTTGAAAACGGCTAGGAGCAAAATCTAGTACTTGGCCCTGTTCATCCAGCACCGCGATAGATTGGATATCTCGGTTAAGGGTGACGCTAGAATCAAGCAAATCATGCAAAGCTTGAGGTGTTAGGATTTCGAGTGTGAGGCGGCGGATGATTGCCTCGTTGGCAACATCCATTGTGGCAATCATGGTTTCCAAGGCTTCTGTCGAGCGCGCCACGTGTTGTTCGGTTAGGGTCATGGTCTGCTTAATTAAGAGATCGCGTGCAATTTGATAATGGCCCCAGAGACTAATGCCTAGAATAGAAGTTGATAAGAGGAAGCAAGTTAAATAAATCACTCGGTGCAAGGGTTGACGCTTGGTAGGGGTCATAGCGAGGGGCTCCCTTCTTGGGCGGCTTCACGAATTTGGCGCGGCGATAGGCCAAAGTAGCGCTTAGTACTATAGGAGAAGTAGTGAGTGTCGGTATAGCCGACGGCTAAGGCTACTTCTTGTACCTTGGCTGAGCTAGTTAGTAAGAGCTCTTTTGCCTTATTCATACGAATTTGAATCAAGTGTTCCTTGAAGGATTGTCCTGTCTCGCGAGTGAATAGAGAGCTGAGATAGTTAGGGCTGACATGCATTAACTGAGCCAAACGTTTGCCTGTAAAGTGGGTCTTGATAATGTTGTTGCATTAAACGCAAGCCTTGCTGGGTTAAAGATTCTTTGAGAGTTTGGCGTTCGCTCTGGATTAAGAGTAATAACTTTTTGCTGTGAGCCAGGAAGGTCTGCATTAAATCCGCTACTGGGGCTTGGCTAGCTACTACCATTTGAGACATAAAGGACTCAATCAACGGTGAGTTTTGGATGCCGGTGAGGTTTTGACTGATGCGAATAACCCGTGAAGTTAATTCTAGGAAAAAGAGATAGTCGGCCGAAGGAGTAGAGGATTGGAGATGACTTTGGTTAATTAAGCTCACAATGTAATCCTCAAACTCAGGATAGGAAGCAATCTTAATCAAAGACAAGAGTCGTTGATCAGGTGTCGCATCGTAGTCTAGGTTTGATTCCATCTCGACACTGAAATCGCCATAGTAACATAGGGCAGTATTTGGCACCGATTGACAGTAATCATATGCCTGTAGGGCCTGATGATAGAGGCGTTTTAAGTCCATCAAATGTGAGGATACTTGACTAATACCAAGGTAGAGGGTACGTCGATAATTTTTCAGGAAGGTTTGCTGGATATCTTGCAGCAAAAGGTCGAGGCTAGTTGAGATATCGGGCTTATCATGGCTAAGGATGATGATTAACTTACCAGCAAAAGGGAAGGCTTCGGCCGGCAAATATTTATGACAGACCTCTAGGACGGTCTTGCGATAGGAGACCCAACTAAGCTCTTCGGCAAAGAGAATGTCTCGCATATCCGGGCTGATGGCGTGGATAGGGCTAGAAGACTGGCGTGGACAGAGGCTAATGACGGTATAATGAGGGCCGGGAATTTCTAATTGATAGAGATTAATACGGTTTTGCCAGTAAGAGGTATCTTCCAGGGATAAAGGCTCGGTTACAAGGCTAATAAGCAAACTCCGACGGGAGGCCTCAATGGTTGTCATATACTCCCGTGTCATTTCCTGCATATCCAGAGCACGCTGGCGCTGAGCGTCTAGGTTCTGGCTAACACGGGATAGAGCGGCTTGGATATCTGTAGGAGTGATAGGTTTCAGTAGATATTCTTGAATATTTAGACGAATAGCATTCTGAGCATAGTCGAATTTGTCGTGGCCACTGATAAAGATAATCTTGATAGTGGGATCAAATTCGTAGATGGCTTGACTCAATTCAAAGCCGTCCATGAGTGGCATGCAAATGTCGGTAATGACAACATCGGGACAAGTTTCTTCGATAATGGCTAGGGCTTCTTGCCCATTGCTGGCAGTGCCTACTAGTTCATAGCCCAAAGAAGTCCAATCCATTAGGTTGACAATGGACTGGAGCACAAAAGTCTCGTCATCTACAAATACAAGTTTTCGTCGGGTGGTCATGCAAGTCCCTCCTGAGGACATAAAATAGGTAACGCTTTCTATCAGTTTAACACAATTTTTGGGGATAGCATAGGGCCCTATATAAAAAGCCACAAGTCATCAGACCTGTGGCTTTCTAGTTTTAAGCTTATTTTTAAGTTGGAAGGTAATATCGCCGGATTTAGTTAAGGACTTAAAGTCTTTGTCATAGAGGTTGACGTTCAAAGTAAGTGAGCGATCTTTGTAGAGATCATAGTCATCCTTGCTGTAGACGAATGCTAAGTGGTAAGTATACTCTTGGCCAGGTTCTACTACTTCCTTATCTTTGGCCGGCTCAACTTCAACCATGCCTTCGTGCATTAATTTTAGTTGGTCATTGAAAACTAAGTTACCAGCGGTCTGACGTGCGTTCAAGGCAACTTTACCCTTGTTCTTAACGGTAATTTCAGCAGTTAAGACTACCACACCACCTTTAAGTTTTTCGAAACGGCTAGCTTGATCCTCGTTAGGCTTGAAGTCAACCAATTGGTAGCCGTTCAAAGTCACATCATAGCCTTCAAAGTTAACGTTTTGCTTATCAGTACTTGAGCTAATGAGGGTCTTAGTTCCCCAGTTTTCAGCAGTCAGTTTGTCAGGGTAGAATTTGCTAGCCGCTGAGCGTTTTTCTTCCCCTTCTTTAGACGTTGGCAGAATAGTAGATGCCGTAGGTACAATAGCATCCGTAATTTTGTCCCCTTGATTAGCTAATACAACGAGGGTATCGAATGATAACGCGCCATTTTTGTTTAATTGTTTGAGGGCGTCGCCACCAATTGTTAGGACAACGAAGCCGCGAAGCTCAGTTTTAGCCTTAAGTACTTGCTTGGCGTCTACAACAGCCTTAGTTAGGTCTTTCGTCTCATCTAGTAAGTTGTTGTTGTGGCTCACTGCTCTGTTATAGCCTACAATGGAGCCAGAGAAACCGCCGGTAATGTAAGCATCTTTATCTGAGTCATTCTTAAGGGAGACATCAAGTACAAGAACAGCGCCAGTTTGGGTGTCGCCACCAAAAGGAATCTCTAAGTCCTTGGAAAAATCTTTGAGGGAGATTAAGCTGTAGGCATGGATGGTTTCCGTAACAGGAGCCTTGCCTAAGGTAATAGGGGTTGAGTTTGTGTAAGTTACGCTAGCTTCTTTAGCAGAAGCTGCAGTCTTGATAGCCTCCGTTACCGCCTTGAAGTCTGTACTAGATTCTGAACTAGCGGTACTTTCTTGGCTACTAGCGCTTGACTCGCTGCTTGAAGATTCTGCCAAAGCGATTGATGGTCCTGCTAAGAGGGCCGTTAACGATAAGCTGCATAGGAAAATGCGTAAAGTTTTTTTCATTTCATTACCTCCAATAGTAAATCCTAGTCATATTATAATACAGAATGGATAGGCATGCAAAGTTGTCTAGTGCTATGACTTGATAGGGCCCAAGAGCATGCTAGCCCAAGCTTCATGGAGTGATTCTTGATCGGAAGGTTGGAAGAGGCCAGCCAAGACGTCGCGATAGAGGCGAGAAAGTTCGTTTTGGCTGAAGTAGGCTTGTCCTCCACAAGCGCGAATCACCTCTTCGACTGCTATTTTAGAGGCTTCAACGGAACGGTTTTTAGGGCGGACAGGCGTGGTAACCAGCTCAAATCATAAGGTTGACTTTGATCTAAAGCTTGGCAGAAATGATTGAGTTGAGGCGGGATGGCATCCAGTTGTATAGCGGCTTCGGCCAAACGCCAACGAATGTTTTTGTCCTGGTCGTAGGTCGTCTGATTGCTGACGGAATAACGTTTTTTGACCGTTTCTAGTCCCAGTTCGAGGGCTCGTTGGCCAATACCTAAATAGGTAGCTGCGAGTAGAATCTCGAAATAAGCGAAAATACCGAAAACGGTGGGATCTAAACTTGGACCAGGAGCCAGTTTGGCCAAGATTTGTTCAGGTCTTACTTGCAGACCCTTGAGCGTCACGCTGTGTGATTGAGTGGCACGCATACCGAGCGTATCCCAGTTTTCGTGAATCTCTAATTGATTATCTTGTTTGTGGGCATAGGCAAAGACAGACTGGGCTTGTTCTTGGCTGGAATCGGTCGCAAAGGTCACGAAACGGCTGCAGGCTTTAATCATCGACAGGAAGACCTTGTCGCCGTAGAAAAGATAGCCCCCATCTGATTGGGGTTGAGCCTGGCAGATAGAGCCGAAGAGGACGCGGTCGTTAGAAGGTTCCGAGATGCCGAAGGCTAGGAGGTGACCTTCAGCCGCGTCTTTTAGGATTTGCTGGCCTGCAGTTTGGTCATGAGCTACTAGATGACGGCCCAAGCCTACAATGATCTGGTGCATATTAATGCCTAGGGCAGTACCAGGTGCTGCCTTGGCTAGGCGGGTTTGTTCCTGCGCGATTTCTTGAAGTGTGAGACCGTGCCCGCCAAATTCTTTAGGTACAAAGGCCTTGTAGTAGCCAGCTTCTTTGAGAGCTTGATAGTCTAGCTCAGGAAATTCGTTGCTTCGGTCGTAATGGTCTGCGCGTTGATGGATAGAATCGAGTAGTGAATCAGATAAAAACATAGCGGACACTCCTTGGAAAGTAGTTAGTAAAATAGATGGATGCTTGATTTCCTTCCTTATTATAACATGATTGCTGTGTGTCGCCTTGCTAAACGCTTGCAAATAGCGACTGACGAGGCAAATGTGATACAATGAGAATAGCAAAAGGAGGGCGAGAAAGATGAGATTGTTGCTAGCAGAAGATGAATTAGATTTAGCTAAGGGAATCCAGGCTATTCTCAAGCATTATCATTATGATGTGGATCATGTAGCAAATGGAGAAGAAGCCCTCTTGTACGCACGCTCTATGGAGTATGATGGCCTGATATTAGATGTCATGATGCCTAAGAAATCGGGCTTCGATGTCCTAACGGCTTTACGGAGCGAGGGTTCTCAAGTGCCAACCTTGCTTTTAACGGCCAAAAACCAAATTGAAGACAAGGTTCAGGGTCTTGACTTAGGGGCGGATGATTATTTAACCAAGCCCTTTGATATGCAGGAACTTCTAGCCCGTATTCGGTCTATGTTGCGACGTCCGGCCAACTTGGTAGAGAATGATTTGCGTTATGGTGATTTAACCCTCTACCGGCAACGGGCCTGTCTAGCGGTAGGGGTGACTGAACTCGCCTTAAATAAGCGAGAGTTTCAACTGATGGAGATGCTCTTGTTGAACCAACAACAGGTTTTGTCTTCCGATTTAATTATGGAAAGAATCTGGGGCTTAGACTCCGACGCGGAGATTAATGTGGTCTGGGTCAATATTTCGTCCTTACGCAAAAAATTACAACAGCTGAGTTCTAAAGTGACGATTAAGGCCTCGCGAGGCCTGGGTTACCAGCTGGAGGTGGCGCATGATTAAGCAGATGCAAGGCCGCTTTGTCAGAATCGCCATGCTATCTTTACGGCTGTGCTCTTGTGCCTGCTCCTGGGTTTGAATGGGCTCAACTATTGGCAGACGGTTCAAGAGCTAGATGGCGAAGCAAGTCACCTAATAGACCAGAGCCAGAATCAGCATCAGGGCAATCAGGAAAGACCGCCTCTGCCGAAGAATCAGGGCTTTGATTGGGCTAGACTCTGGCAGAGCTATCAGGAACCGAATTATCACACGGCTCGTTATATATACGCTAAAACCGATGCCGATGGTAAGTTAGTGACTAGCCAATTAGACCGCATGGATGATTATGACCAGGGGACTTTGGCGAATATGCTCAGTCCACTCTTGAAATCTTCTAAAAACCGGGGCTGGATTGGCACCCTGCGCTACTATCAGCGGACGAATTCGCAAGGAGAAAAGGAATGGCTCTTTGTAGATGCTGGTCGCCAACTTCAGGCGGTGACTCGCTTGGCCATGATTTCGCTGGGTATCTTGGTTTTGACCTTACTCATCGTCTGTGGTCTACTTCGATACTTTTCTAATAGAGCCATTCGGCCTTTGATTAACAATATTAAACGTCAACAGGAATTTATTAGTAATGCCAGCCACGAGATTAAGACCCCTTTAGCGGTTCTGGCTACCAATAACGATGTCTTAGAATTGACAGGATGCAAGAATGAATGGACCCAAAGTAATCGCAGGCAAATCCAACGCTTAAATGCCTTAGTGGAGCAGATGCTACAATTAGCTCGCTATGATGAAGGCCGAGTCGCGCTAAATCCAGAGTCTCTGGATTTAGTCACCTTGTTAAAACAAGCGATGGATGATCTTGGGGGATTGCTTGAAGCAAATCGGGCGCAGGTTTCCTTGAATTTGCCTGATAGCATTCTATTAACTATCGACAGGGCTTCTTTTCAACAGGTCAGCCAGGTTCTACTCGAAAATGCCCTTCAGTATCATCTGGCAGGGACAGAGATTGAGGTTGGCTGGCGACAAACTGACAAGAGCTTGTTTGTGGCCAATCATTGTCAGGAAATGAGTCAAGAGCAGGCAGAGCGCTTATTCGAGCGTTTCTATCGGCCAGACCAAGGGCGCCAACGTGACCAAGGAGGAAGTGGGATGGGCTTGTCCTTAGCCCAAGCGGTAGCAGAACGCAATGGTTGGCATTTAAAAGTCGGCATGCGTTCAGAGACTGAAATAGAATTTACTATTCGATTCTAGCTAGGCGAGCAATCTTGCTTGAAGTCGCTAGGGCAGAGTACTAAAATAGGAAGTGCGATACATATTATATAGTAGAAAGAAGGAATAGGATGGAAATCAATGAAACTTTGTTACGTGCCTTGAGTGAAGTCAATGGGATTGCGGGTAATGAAGGTGCGGTTCGCCAACTTTTCAAAGAAGAAACGGCACCTTATGCGCAAAGCTACGTCCAAGATGGTCTTGGTGGCTTATTTGCGGCGCATATTGGGGATGCCAGCGGTCCACGGATTATGATGGCAGCTCACTTTGATGAAGTTGGTTTTATGGTTAGTCAGATTACGGATAAGGGCTTCCTAAAGTTTGTGCCAATCGGTGGTTGGTGGAGCCAGGTAGTTTTGGCCCAGCAAGTGACCGTTACGACACGAGACGGCAAAACCTACCATGGTGTGACGGGCTCTAAGCCTCCACATGTTCTGCCTGCGGAAGCACGCAAGGTGGCGATCGATATAGCGGATGTCTTTGTCGATTTAGGAGCGACTTCTAAGGAAGAAGTGCTAGAGTGGGGTATTCGTCCGGGGGACATGATTACGCCGTATATCGAATATCGTCGTCTCAATGGTGGACCTTTTCTCTTGGGGAAAGCGTGGGATAACCGCATCGGCGTTGCAGTTGCGATTGAAGTATTAAAATATGCAGCCAGCCAAGGTCACGCTAGCCAGCTCTTTATCGGGGCGAATGTTCAGGAAGAAGTTGGTTTGCGTGGCGCTAAGGGCGCGACCCACAAACTGAATCCTGCTATTAGTTTTGCATTAGATACAGGGACTGCGGGTGATACACCAGGTATGACGACTAAAGAAGCAGACAGTGAATTAGGCAAAGGGCCTCAAGTTTTAATTTATGATGCGTCTATGATTCCTCACAAAGGCCTGCGTGACTTTGTGATTGATGTGGCGGAAGAAGAAGGCATTCCATTCCAATTCACCAGCATAAAGGGTGGCGGAACGGATGCTGGGGCACAGCACCAAAGTCTTGATGGCGTGCCATCCATTGCTATTACCATTCCGGTTCGCTATTTACATTCCCATACTTCGATTATTCACGAAGATGACTTCAAACATACAGTGGCGCTGATGACCGCCTTGCTCAAACGCCTCAACAGTCAGACGGTTGCCGATATTGTGGCTAATGTCTAGGGGGTAGGACATATGCATATTCATTGTTTAGGATGTGCCGGAGGTTACCCAATGGGAGACAATGGCACAACTGCTTTTGTGGTTTCAAGTCAGGACCGGTCCTATCATATTTTGCTTGATGCAGGGAGTGGCGCTGCACGTGCCTTAGAAAATTATCTAGACGTACTAGAGCTTAATGCTGTCATTATTTCCCATGACCATGCTGATCATGTGGCGGATTTAGGTACTATCCAGCATCTATTAATGTTGAAACCTTCAGGTGCTAAACATGCGCCAGTGCCTATTTATTTGCATGACCAATCGGTATTTCCGCCATTGGCTATTGAGGACAAGACCAGCCAATTGATGACTTATGGGGCGGATAGTGTCTTAGAATGTGGGCCTTTCCGCGTAAGTTTTTGCCAGACGGTTCATCCACTTGTTTGCTATGCTATGCGTGTGGAAGAGATGGAGACAGGGCAAGTCTTAGTCTTTACGGCTGATACTGGCTGGTGCCCAGAGCTAATCGACTTCAGTCAGGGTGCCCATGTATTAATTGCTGATTCAGCCTTTACTAACGAACGGGGGCGAAACGAGATTCATATGACGGCTAGTGAAGTCGCGCAATTGGCCAATCAGGCTCATGTGCGAACGCTGATAGCCAGTCATATGGCGCCACATGCGGATCAAACTCTCATCCTCCAACAAATAGCGACGGACCTGAGTGCCGACATTAACTTAGTTCATTGTCAGCCGGGACTGACTTTATCACTTTAAGAGGGAGACTATAAAATGTATTTGTTGATAATGGTAACAACTATGATGCAAGTTTGAATATTGCCTTGGAAACTTATTTGGTGGAAAACCGATTGGTCGATGAGCCAATCTTGCTCTTCTACATCAATGATCCTTCTATTATAGTAGGAAGAAACCAAAACACCATTGAAGAAGTAAACCAAGCCTATGTAGAAGAAAAAGGAATTCGAGTGGTTCGCCGTATGTCCGGCGGCGGGGCTGTCTACCATGATCGAGGAAACTTTTCGTTTTGCTTCATTAAAGACGATGACGGTTCCTTCCGGGATTTCGCCAGCTTCACGCAACCGGTAATTCAAGCTCTACATAAAATGGGAGCAAAAGGAGCGGAGCTCAAAGGGCGAAATGATCTGCTGATTGAGGACAAGAAGTTTTCAGGCAATGCCATGTATGCAAAGAATGGGCGTATGACCGCTCATGGGACCATCTTGTTTGATGCAGATCTAGAGGAGGTCACCAAAGCTCTTAAACCACGCAAGGAAAAGTTCGAATCCAAGGGAATTAAATCGGTGCGAAGCCGCGTGACTAATATTAAACCTTATGTGTCACCGGAATATCAAAAACTCACTACCGAGGAGTTCCGTGATTTACTCTTGCTTGAAATATTTGGCGTGGAAAGTCGCGACCAAGTCAAAGAATTTAAGTTGACTGAAGCAGATTGGGCCAAAGTCCGAGAGATTCAAGCTGAACGCTTCGGCAATTGGGAATGGAACTATGGACAATCGCCAGCTTTTGCTATCCAAATGAGTCAGAAGTTCCCATTTGGCTTTGTCGATTTCCGCTTCAATGTGGAGCAAGGGGTTATTAAGGAAGTTAAAGTCTATGGCGACTTCTTTGGGCTTGGGGACATTAGCGATGTAGAAGACGCGCTAGTAGGCGTACGCTTCGAGCGCGAGGCTGTCAACCAGGTCTTTGAGAACTTAGACTTCAATAAATATTTGGTCGAGTAACAGCAGAAGAAATTCTGACCTTAATCTTCGGCTAGAATTGGCACTATATATAGGGGGAGCCACTTGGCTATACAACCTATATATGGTGTTTTTCTTTTGGACCAAAAAAAGGACTTAAAAGTGGCTAGAAAGTGTTGACTTAGTGGGCTTAGTCATGGTATATTACATTATGTTCTTAGGAACACACGAACCATTTTCTAAAAATCGTCAAAAGCATTCGAAAAAGCTTTGACATGAGGAGAAGATGGTGCTAATATATAGAAGTTGTCGCTGAGACGACGGCCAAGCAAAAAACTTCGAAAAAACTTCTGAAAAGTTGTTGACAGGAAGTAAGGCTTGTGCTAATATATAGAAGTTGTCACGTGGTGACGACGAGCACATTGAAAACTAAACAAAGACACACCAAGAATGTGAGGGTCATCGAGGTAAACTTGATGAACAACCAACAATTCGGCAGCAGACAAGCTGGGTAAAAAACAAGCTAGTAAAGAAATGAGTCAACAAGACTTATGAAATTTTTCATGAGAGTTTGATCCTGGCTCAGGACGAACGCTGGCGGCGTGCCTAATACATGCAAGTCGAACGAACCGCGACCGAGTGCTTGCGCTTGGTCAAGGTGAGTGGCGAACGGGTGAGTAACACGTGGGTAACCTACCTCATAGTGGGGGATAACAGTCGGAAACGACTGCTAATACCGCATAGGACATAGGATCACATGATCCAGTGAGGAAAGGTGGCGCAAGCTATCGCTAAGAGATGGACCCGCGGTGCATTAGCTAGTTGGTAGGGTAAAGGCCTACCAAGGCGATGATGCATAGCCGACCTGAGAGGGTGATCGGCCACATTGGGACTGAGACACGGCCCAAACTCCTACGGGAGGCAGCAGTAGGGAATCTTCCGCAATGGACGCAAGTCTGACGGAGCAACGCCGCGTGAGTGAAGAAGGTCTTCGGATCGTAAGCTCTGTTGTTAGAGAAGAACAGCGCATAGAGTAACTGTTATGCGTGTGACGGTATCTAACCAGAAAGCCACGGCTAACTACGTGCCAGCAGCCGCGGTAATACGTAGGTGGCGAGCGTTGTCCGGATTTATTGGGCGTAAAGGGAGTGTAGGCGGTCTTTTAAGTCTGATGTGAAAGCCCACGGCTCAACCGTGGAGGGTCATTGGAAACTGGGAGACTTGAGTGCAGAAGAGGAGAGCGGAATTCCATGTGTAGCGGTGAAATGCGTAGATATATGGAGGAACACCAGTGGCGAAGGCGGCTCTCTGGTCTGTAACTGACGCTGAGGCTCGAAAGCGTGGGGAGCAAACAGGATTAGATACCCTGGTAGTCCACGCCGTAAACGATGAGTGCTAAGTGTTGGAGGGGTTCCACCCTTCAGTGCTGGAGTTAACGCAATAAGCACTCCGCCTGGGGAGTACGGCCGCAAGGCTGAAACTCAAAGGAATTGACGGGGACCCGCACAAGCGGTGGAGCATGTGGTTTAATTCGAAGCAACGCGAAGAACCTTACCAGGTCTTGACATCCCGACGACCGCTCTAGAGATAGAGTTTCTTCGGAACGTCGGTGACAGGTGGTGCATGGTTGTCGTCAGCTCGTGTCGTGAGATGTTGGGTTAAGTCCCGCAACGAGCGCAACCCCTATAACTAGTTGCCAGCATTAAGATGGGGACTCTAGTTAGACTGCCGGTGACAAACCGGAGGAAGGTGGGGATGACGTCAAATCATCATGCCCCTTATGACCTGGGCTACACACGTGCTACAATGGATGGTACAACGAGCAGCGAACTCGCGAGGGTAAGCGAATCTCTAAAAGCCATTCTCAGTTCGGATTGTAGTCTGCAACTCGACTACATGAAGCCGGAATCGCTAGTAATCGCGGATCAGCACGCCGCGGTGAATACGTTCCCGGGTCTTGTACACACCGCCCGTCACACCACGAGAGTTTGTAACACCCGAAGCCGGTGGCCTAACCTTTTAGGAGGGAGCCGTCGAAGGTGGGATAGATGATTGGGGTGAAGTCGTAACAAGGTAGCCGTATCGGAAGGTGCGGCTGGATCACCTCCTTTCTAAGGAGTAACGGAACCTCACAGAGCTTGCGTCTTTGTTTAGTTTTGAGTGTGCTATTATAGCAAACTCAAAAGGGTTTAAATAATCCGGGCCTATAGCTCAGCTGGTTAGAGCGCACCCCTGATAAGGGTGAGGTCGATGGTTCGAGTCCATTTAGGCCCATTGGATACAATTAAATATCCAGCTACGGGGGATTAGCTCAGCTGGGAGAGCGCCTGCTTTGCACGCAGGAGGTCAGCGGTTCGATCCCGCTATTCTCCATAGCTTATCATTTTTGGTAAGCGAACTTGCACATTGAAAACTGAATAACCAAACAAACCGTTTTATCATCCGACAGGATGGATGGTAAAACACATTATTTCTAAAATAATGAACCGAGAATTGACCGAGTCTGTAAGAAATTACAGAGTAAGAAAAAAATAGCGCGAAAGTATCATGCATCAAGTATGATCGTGGTTAAGAAACAAAGGGCGCACGGTGAATGCCTTGGCACTAGGAGCCGAAGAAGGACGTGACGAACGACGAAATGCTTTGGGGAGCTGTAAGTGAGCTAAGATCCAGAGATATCCGAATGGGGGAACCCGGCTAGCGTAATGGCTAGTCACACCTAAGGGTGAGGTAGACGCAGAGAACTGAAACATCTAAGTACCTGCAGGAAGAGAAAGAAAAATCGATTCCCTGAGTAGCGGCGAGCGAAACGGGAAGAGCCCAAACCAGTGTGCATGCACACTGGGGTTGTAGGACTCTAACGTGGACTCAAATGAGTTAGTAGAAGCTGGTGGGAAACAGCGCCAAAGAGGGTGAGAGCCCCGTATACGAAAACTGATTTGTACCTAAGAGTATCCTGAGTACGGCGGAACACGTGGAATTCCGTCGGAATCCGCCAGGACCATCTGGCAAGGCTAAATACTCCCTAGTGACCGATAGTGAACCAGTACCGTGAGGGAAAGGTGAAAAGCACCCCGGGAGGGGAGTGAAAGAGTACCTGAAACCGTGTGCTTACAAGTAGTCAGAGCCCGTTAAGGGGTGATGGCGTACCTTTTGTAGAATGGACCGGCGAGTGACGATAGTTGGCGAGGTTAAGTTGAAGAAACGGAGCCGTAGCGAAAGCGAGTCTGAATAGGGCGAAAGTCAGGTGTCGTCGACCCGAAACCAAGTGACCTACCCATGTGCAGGTTGAAGGTGCGGTAAGACGCACTGGAGGACCGAACCAGGACACGTTGAAAGTGTTTGGATGACGTGTGGGTAGCGGAGAAATTCCAATCGAACTTGGAGATAGCTGGTTCTCTCCGAAATAGCTTTAGGGCTAGCCTCAGAGTAAGAGTCATGGAGGTAGAGCACTGTTTGGACTAGGGGGGCTCACGCTTTACCGAATCCAGATAAACTCCGAATGCCAAGGACTCATCTCTGGGAGTCAGACTGCGAGTGATAAGATCCGTAGTCGAAAGGGAAACAGCCCAGACCACCAGCTAAGGTCCCAAAGTAACTGTTAAGTGGAAAAGGATGTGGAGTTGCATAGACAACTAGGATGTTGGCTTAGAAGCAGCCACCATTCAAAGAGTGCGTAATAGCTCACTAGTCGAGTGACTCCGCGCCGAAAATGTACCGGGGCTAAACAGTACACCGAAGCTGTGGATTCAATTTTAAATTGAGTGGTAGGAGAGCGTTCTAAGGGCGGTGAAGGCATACCGAAAGGAGTGTTGGAGCGCTTAGAAGTGAGAATGCCGGTATGAGTAGCGAAAGACGGGTGAGAATCCCGTCCACCGATAGACTAAGGTTTCCTGGGGAAGGCTCGTCCGCCCAGGGTTAGTCGGGACCTAAGCCGAGGCCGACAGGCGTAGGCGATGGACAACAGGTAGAGATTCCTGTACTTGTTAACAATGTTTGAGCGATGGAGGGACGCAGGAGGCGACGCCACGCAGACGGATGGAAGTGTCTGTAGAAGCACGAAGTGGTGGTATGAGTCAAATGCTTATACCTATAACTGTGACGTGTGACCTGGAGCGAAATTTAAGTAGCGAAGGTGGCTAATCAAACTGCCGAGAAAGCTTCTAGTGAGTTGTTAACAACCCGTACCGCAAACCGACACAGGTAGTCAAGTGGAGAACACTAAGGTGAGCGAGAGAACTCTCGTTAAGGAACTCGGCAAAATGACCCCGTAACTTCGGGAGAAGGGGTGCTGACAGAAATGTCAGCCGCAGTGAATAGGCCCAGGCGACTGTTTATCAAAAACACAGGTCTCTGCAAAATCGAAAGATGACGTATAGGGGCTGACGCCTGCCCGGTGCTGGAAGGTTAAGAGGAGTGCTTAGGAGTAATCCGAAGGTACGAATTGAAGCCCCAGTAAACGGCGGCCGTAACTATAACGGTCCTAAGGTAGCGAAATTCCTTGTCGGGTAAGTTCCGACCCGCACGAAAGGCGTAACGATCTGGGCACTGTCTCAACGAGAGACTCGGTGAAATTATAGTACCTGTGAAGATGCAGGTTACCCGCGACAGGACGGAAAGACCCCATGGAGCTTTACTGTAGCTTGATATTGAGTGTTTGTATGGCATGTACAGGATAGGTAGGAGCTGAAGAAGTGTGGACGCCAGTCTACATGGAGGCGCTGGTGGGATACTACCCTTGTGATGCGGACCCTCTAACCCACGTGTAACAGCACGGGAGACAGTGTCAGGTGGGCAGTTTGACTGGGGCGGTCGCCTCCTAAAGAGTAACGGAGGCGCCCAAAGGTTCCCCTCAGAATGGTTGGAAATCATTCGTAGAGTGTAAAAGGCAGAAGGGAGCTTGACTGCGAGACCTACAAGTCGAGCAGGGACGAAAGTCGGGCTTAGTGATCCGGTGGTACCGTATGGAAGGGCCATCGCTCAACGGATAAAAGCTACCCTGGGGATAACAGGCTTATCTCCCCCAAGAGTTCACATCGACGGGGAGGTTTGGCACCTCGATGTCGGCTCATCGCATCCTGGGGCTGAAGTCGGTCCCAAGGGTTGGGCTGTTCGCCCATTAAAGCGGTACGCGAGCTGGGTTCAGAACGTCGTGAGACAGTTCGGTCCCTATCCGTCGCGGGCGTAGGAAATTTGAGAAGAGCTATCCTTAGTACGAGAGGACCGGGATGGACGCACCGCTGGTGTACCAGTTGTTCTGCCAAGGGCATCGCTGGGTAGCTATGTGCGGGATGGATAAGCGCTGAAAGCATCTAAGCGTGAAGCCAGCTTCAAGATGAGATTTCCCATTCGAAAGAAGTAAGACCCCTGAGAGACGATCAGGTAGATAGGCTAGAAGTGGAAGTGGAGTGATCCATGGAGCGGACTAGTACTAATCGGTCGAGGTCTTAACCACAAGATTTGAGGTTAGGTTTGAGGTTATTCAGTTTGAGTGTGCAAGCACTCATATAAGACAACACCCAAGTGTGGTGATAATGGCAAGAAGGACACACCTGTTCCCATTCCGAACACAGCAGTTAAGCTTCTTAGCGCCGATGGTAGTTGGACCTTTGGTCCTGTGAGAGTAGGTCGTTGCCATGCTGGGTGAGGTTGTCTTGATTCCGCAATAGCTCAGCTGGCAGAGCGCATGACTGTTAATCATGATGTCGTAGGTTCGAGCCCTACTTGCGGAGTTGGTTAGCTGGAGAGTTGTCCGAGCTGGCCGAAGGAGCACGATTGGAAATCGTGTAGGCGGGTAACACTGTCTCATGGGTTCGAATCCCATACTCTCCGTTAATATGGTCCGTTGGTCAAGTGGTTAAGACACCGCCCTTTCACGGCGGTAACACGGGTTCGAATCCCGTACGGATCATAATTAATTTAAATATTAATTAAATAACCTGGAGGTTTAGCTCAGCTGGGAGAGCATCTGCCTTACAAGCAGAGGGTCAGCGGTTCGATCCCGTTAACCTCCATTTCCAAAATGGTTCCGTGGTGTAGGGGTTAACATGCCTGCCTGTCACGCAGGAGATCGCGGGTTCAAATCCCGTCGGGACCGTATTGGCTTGGTAGCTCAGTTGGTAGAGCATTTGATTGAAGCTCAAAGTGTCGGCGGTTCGATTCCGTCCCAAGCCATTGGAGGGATAGCGAAGTGGCTAAACGCGGCGGACTGTAAATCCGCTCCTTAGGGTTCGGCAGTTCGAATCTGCCTCCCTCCATTAATTATAGTAGGGAAGAACATGCCCTCCTTTTTAGGGACATAGTTTAACGGTAGAACAACGGTCTCCAAAACCGTTAGTGTGGGTTCGATTCCTACTGTCCCTGTAGTGCTATTATGGCGATCGTGGCGAAGTGGTTAACGCATCGGTTTGTGGCACCGACATTCGGGGGTTCGATTCCCCTCGTTCGCCTATTTTATATTATCATTGGGGTATAGCCAAGCGGTAAGGCAACGGACTTTGACTCCGTCATTCGTTGGTTCGAATCCAGCTACCCCAGTTTTTTTTATTCATAAATGGCGGTATAGCCAAGTGGTAAGGCAAGGGTCTGCAAAACCCTCATTCACCGGTTCAAATCCGGTTACCGCCTTAAACCTCATATATTATCATGCCGGCGTGGCGGAATTGGCAGACGCGCTGGACTCAAAATCCAGTGCCCGCGAGGGCGTGCCGGTTCGACCCCGGCCGCCGGTATTCTTCCATCAGAAATGATAGGAAAGCATGAGTCAAAAAGAACCTTGAAGATTACTTCAAGGTTCTTTTTGTATATTGGGTTGATATAGCCAATAAAAGAGCCCTAGCATGCGCCAGGGCTAAAGGCAAGATTACATGCCTTCGTGCATTGTACGGTTGATAACGTCCAATTGTTGTTCGCGGGTCAATTTGTTGAAGTTAACAGCATAACCAGACACACGAATAGTCAATTGAGGGTAGTTTTCTGGATGTTCCATAGCATCCATTAAAGTATCCCGGTCAAATACGTTGATGTTAAGATGGTGACCGCCTTTTTTGGAGTAACCGTCCAACAGAGCAACTAAGTTTTCGCAACGTTCCTTACTCGCTTTTACCATAAAAAACACCTCTTTGTGATTTTGATAACTATATTATACCATAAAAACCGAGAAAGCGCAACAACTGTTGTTATCATAGACTTGCTACTTGTTTAGACTTAGTGTAAAAAGTAGCGATATTGACTAATAAGATATGGCATATTTTCATAAAAATTCATTGATTTAACAACAAAACCACTGACGTGAGGGCCAGTGGTTTTTCATAAAGAAACTGTGCTAATTTTTTCTCGCCATATTTTCGGGTAGGCGATACGATTCTTTGAGACTGCGAGTTTGGATCAGGCTTGAGGCATGGAGGTTACGATAGGCGCGCGGTGTCATGCCGACTGCCTCATGGAATTTATTAGAGAAGTAGGAAACTGAGTTAAAGCCGACCATCTCAGTAATTTGCAGTACAGTGTAATTGGTAGTCAGTAGGAGTTCTTGCGCTTGTGTCAGGCGGACTTGATTGAGATAGTTAATAGGTGACAGGCCGAGTTCTTCCTTAAATTGGTGGGATAAGTGGAAGCGAGAAACATGGGCTCGCTCTTCTAATTGCTCAAGATTAATGTTCTTGGAGAAATGGTTATCGATGTAGTGCTTAGCTAAGCTGACACTGGCAGATAAAGGCGTCTCCCGTGCCATAGCTAGCTGGCTATTAGCTACATTATTAAGTCTAAGAATCAAGGAATTAATTAAATGGTCGATGATTTGGCTAGAGTAAGGCTGATTTAACTCACATTCTGTCATCACTTCACGGATAAGACGATAGAACTGATGGTTACTGTCTTCGAAGCTAAATAGACCATTATCTGTAGCATGAGAGGGTAGGATAATCTCTGGCCCCTTGATTCCTATTACTAGATACTTGAGTGGGTAGATAAGGGAGGTATGCTCCGTATGCTCGATGAAGGGGTTGACCAGTAGGAGAGAGTGTTTGTGGATGGGAGTCCTCCCGAATTCAGTTAGCAGATAACCAGATCCGTCCAAACAATAGAAAATTTCGGCGAAATTGTGGTGATGCATAGTGGAATGCCAGTTAGCATCATAGGAGACAATATTAACTGATAGAACCTGGAAATGATTTGACTGACTTCCTCAGGTTGATGGGTGATGGTATAGCGAATATACATGTGGGGACACTCCTTAAAGTTATTAAAACGCTATCATTTATCTAGTTACATTATACAACAATCCGCAAGAATCTGCAAGTTTACAACAAGAATCTGCAAGTAAAACGGTTGCACCTATGGTATGATAAGAGTGTAAGATCCAATAAAATTTTATAAGGAGTGTTTTACATGAAAAAAGCTTTAGTATCAGCAGCTGCTTTAGCTTGTGCTTTGCCAAGTTTCTTCGGAGTTGCCAATGTGTCAGCTGAAGAAAAGGTGACCTTAGACTTCGCAGCCATCGAAACAGCTTATGGGACCAAGTTATGGCCAGAAATCATTGAAGCCTATAAGCAAGTCAATCCAAATGTCGACATCAAGTTGACCATGGAAAAAGAACTCGAAGATGCGATCACACCACGTCTCCAATCTGGTGACTACCCTGACGTAGTGCTCTTAGCACAAAGCCGTAAGAAAGCTTTACCAGAAACCTTAATCAAGGATAAGGCTTTAGCTGACTTAACCGATGTTTTGGATATGAAGGTCCCAGGCGAAGATAAGACAGTTAAAGAAAAACTCTTACCAGGCTTCACTGATTCTACTTCAACTAACCCTTATAACGATGGCAAGACTTACTTAATGCCAATGTTCTATTCTCCAACAGGTCTCTTCTATAACAAGGCCCTCTTCAAAGCAAAAGGCTGGGAAGTACCTAAGACTTGGGATCAAATGTGGAAATTAGCTGAAGAAGCTAAGAAAGAAAACATTGCCCTCTTCACCTATCCAACAGCAGGCTATTTAGACACCTTCTTCTCTAGCGTGATTTACTCCGCTGGTGGGGCAGAACTCTTCAACAAGGCCATGAACTACGATCCAGAAGTTTGGTCTGGCGCTGATTTAACCAAGGTCTTCGAAACTTTAGGTGAGTTAGCTAAGAACACTGAAGCAACTACTGTAGCTAATGCTAACAAAGACGGCTTCACTAAGAACCAACAAGCAGTCCTAGATAACAAAGCCCTCTTCATGCCAAACGGTAGCTGGGTAGTGGATGAAATGAAAGATGCACCACGTGCTGACGGCTTCGAATGGGGCATGGCTGCAGTGCCAACCCTCAAAGAAGGTGGCAAACAATACGCTTATACCTTCTTGGAACATATCTGGATTCCAAAAGAAGCTAAACAACAAAAAGCAGCCAAAGAATTCATTGCCTTCCTCTACTCTGACAAGGCAGCTGAAATCTTCGCTAAACACGGGGCTGTTCAACCAGTTAAAGGTTTGATCAGCAAGTTACCTGCTGAAAAACAAGTCTTCTATAAAGTCTATGACGAAGGTGTATTACCAGGTTTAGGTGGTTTCGTATCTGCTGAAGCTATCGAAGGGGTAGACCTCAAGGCAACACTTTACGAAGCATTCAACTCTGTTGTATCTGGTGACCTCAGCGTGAAAGATTGGCAATCTAACGTCGTAGAAGTAATGAAACAATTCCACGACAGCATCAGCCACTAATGCTAGCTTAAGCATTGACATAGTGCCCACTTCCGCCTTGGTGGGAGTGGGACTTTTATTGATAACGCACGTGTTGATGCCTCTTATGAGCCAGGGTCATACTTATAAGAGACGCCAGCACGGCGATTTAGAAAGGAGTACTTATCATGAATTCAAAAGCATCCAAAACCCGCTTTGCCTTGATTTGCGTGATACCTGCGACCCTCTTGTTCGCCCTCTTCATGTTGTATCCGACATTTCAAGTCTTTCGCATGTCTCTCTACAAGTGGGGTGGATTCTCAGCTAAAAAGACTTTCGTTTACTTCGATAACTTCGTTAAGTTGTTTAACGACACCAAATTTATCCGGGCCTTCCAAAATACCATTGTCCTAATTGTGCTGGTGACCATTATTACCCTAGCCATTGCCATTCTCTTCGCCTCGATTCTATCGACAGAGAAAATTAAGGGACAAAACTTTTTCCGGGTAATTTTCTATATTCCAAATATCTTATCCATCGTTGTTATTTCCGGGATTTCTCCGCCATCTATGACCCTAACAACGGGATGTTAAATTCTTTCTTGGCAATCTTCAGAGGGGAGCAGGCTCCACCGATTCTCTGGTTGGGGGACAAGCACTTGGTGCTCTATGCCTTGATTGGTGCTTTAGTATGGCAGGCTATTGGTTATTACATGGTCATGTACATGGCATCAATGGCCAATATCCCAACTTCCTTCTATGAAGCAGCTGATTTAGATGGGGCGGGTAAGGTGAAACAGTTTTTCGCCGTGACCCTGCCACTAGTCTGGAATAACATTCGGACCACCTTGACCTTCTTCATTATTTCCACCATTAACCTCAGCTTCCTCTTGGTTCAAACCATGACCAGTGAAGGGCCAAACGGGGCCTCCTCGGTAGTCTTATCCTACATGTATGGGCAAGCCTATACCAACTCATCCTATGGCTACGGGATGGCCATTGGGGTTGTCATCTTCATCTTCTCCTTCGTCTTGTCAGCGGTCGTTAGTGCCGTAACCAAGCGGGACATTCTTGAATACTAGAAAGGAGCCAGTCAAATGAGTCGTTCAACGAATCGTTTATACAAGATTTTTATCTACTTAGTGCTGTCGCTCCTGGCTATTTCGATTATTGTGCCAGTGGGCTGGGTCTTTCTGGCCTCACTTAAGGAAAATTCAGAATTCTACCGTTCGCCTTGGTCCTTGCCAATGGGGCTCTACTGGCAGAACTTTGTCGATGCCTGGAACCGGGCTAGCATGGGGGCTTATGTCTTCAACTCGGTAGTCGTAACGGCTATGGCTTTGGCGCTTCTCTTAGCCTTGGCCTTGCCAGCCGCTTATGTTCTAGCGCGTTTTGAATTCCCAGGGCGTGGCCTTTTACGTCAACTCTTTAAGGGTGGACTCTTCATCAACGTTAACTACATTGTAGTACCCATCTTCTTGATGTTGGTCGATGCCAAAAAGGCTTTACCATGATGCCGGAACTCTTAAACAATCGTTTCATCTTAGCCTTGGTCTATGCGGCAACTTCTCTGCCATTTACCATCTATCTCTTATCTAGCTACTTTATGACCTTACCGTCAACTTTTGAAGAAGCAGCTTCAATCGATGGGGCTAATCATTTTACGACCATGATGCGGATTATGATTCCGATGGCTAAGCCAAGTATTATCACGGTTATTCTCTTTAACTTCTTGGGCTTCTGGAATGAATATATCATTTCCTTTACCCTGATGAATAAACAAGAGTTACGAACCCTGCCAGTGGGTTTGATGAACTTAATGGCAGCGCAAAATGCGGCCCAACAATACGGCCAACTCTATGCCGGCATGGTCATGGTCATGTTGCCAACCCTCATCCTCTATATTTTCGTTCAGAAGCGTCTGACCGAGGGGATGACAGCGGGCGGCTCCAAGGAATAAGCCAAGCCTTGATAATGAGATTTAGATGACGAAGGAGATGTAGTAAATGGCCAAATCAAAAGGCAGACTTACGTTACCAAGTGAGCGCAATTTCCTTGCGCAAACTCAAGAATTATTAGATCGATGGGGGGCTGATGCCATCCGCGATTCCGATGGGACCAAATTAGAAGAGGCAGTCAAAGATTTAGATGCTTCTATCTATACAACCTATTTCGTAGCTCGAAATCATAATGATTTTATCAAAGATCATATGGAAGAGTGCCAACAACTCTATTTGATGTCACCCTTCCATACCGCAAGCAAAGAAAGCTTAGCCATTGATTTCATGCAGGGCTACTATCGGGAACAAGTAGTACCTGACTATCACCATGATCCTAAGGAGTGGTGGGAAGTCATTAACCGCACCACTGGCCAAGTAGTCCCAAGCAGCCAGTGGCAGGTGGATCAAGAGCGGGACCTAGTGATTGTGGAAGGGGCAGAACTCTTCCATGAATATACGGTTTCCTTCTTGGTTTATAAGATTTGGGACCCAACTCAAATGTATAACCATATCACTAATAATTGGGGCGACTCAGTGGCTCATGATATTCCTTTTGATGTGCGTCAGCCACATTCCAACCGCTTCATGAGTGACTACCTCAGACGTTGGTGCCAGGAAAATCCTAAGACGGATGTAGTCCGCTTTACCACCTTCTTCTACCATTTCACCCTGGTCTTCAATGACAAGGCCAAAGAGAAATTTGTCGACTGGTTTGGTTATGGGGCTTCTGTCTCACCAGCAGCCATCCTAGCCTTCCAAGAAGCCAAAGGTTATCGTCTGAGACCGGAAGACTTTGTTGACCAAGGTTACTATAATACGGCTTTCCGCGTGCCTTCTAAGGCTTACTTAGACTATGTCGATTTCCAAAGTCATTTTGTGGCCCAAGAAGCCAAGAAGTTAGTGGATATCGTCCATGAAGCTGGCAAGGAAGCCATGATGTTCCTAGGCGATAACTGGATTGGGACCGAACCTTATGGCCCTTATTTCAAGGATATTGGCTTGGACGCAGTAGTTGGGTCAGTCGGCGGCGGGGCAACCTTGCGAATGATTGCCGATATTCCACATGTTAAATATACCGAAGGTCGCTTCCTGCCATACTTCTTCCCAGATACTTTCTATGAAGGAAATGATCCGACCATTGAAGCCAACGAGAATTGGCTGACAGCACGTCGGGCCATTATGCGTAAGCCCGTTGACCGGATTGGTTATGGGGGTTATCTCAGCCTCGCCTATAAATTCCCTAAATTTGTTTCCTATATCGAAGAAGTGGCGGATGAATTCCGGGATATCTACGCCATTGTCAAAGACACCAAGCCTTATGTGGGGCTAAAAGTAGGGATTCTCAATGCTTGGGGGGCACTTCGGACCTGGCAAACGCACATGGTGGCGCATGCCTTGCACTATAAGCAAATCTACTCCTATCTGGGGATTCTAGAAGCCCTCAGTGGTGCGGCGGTTGAGGTAGTCTTCTTGAGTTTTGACCAGGTGATTGCTGACGGTGTGCCGGCAGATGTGGACGTCTTAATTAACGCAGGCGATGCCGGAACCGCCTTTAGTGGTGGTCAACATTGGGCACGGCCAGAATTGTTAAGTGCCATTCGTCGCTTCGTCTACCAAGGTGGCGGTTTGGTGGGCGTTGGTGAGCCAAGTGCCCATCTCCAAAATGGTCGTTTCTTCCAATTAGCTGAAATTCTCGGGGTGGATAAGGAGTTAGGCTTCTCCCTATCGACTGACAAATACTTCACTCAAGCCCAAGGCAGTCACTTTATTACGGCAGATTTAGTGACTGGTCAGGTGCCAGATTTCGGGGAGTCCATGCATAACCTCTATGCCCTAAGTGAAGAGACAGAAATTTAGAATACAGCAATGGCGAAGTTCATATGGCGGCACACGATTATGGTCAAGGCCGCGGGGTCTACCTAGCTGGCTTACCTTACAGCATTGACAATACGCGTTTACTCATGCGGGCTCTTTACTACGCTGCCCATAAGGAAGCTGACTTTAATAAATGGCATAGTAGCAACCCAGCTGTTGAGGTTCATGCCTACCCAGCTAAGGGCAAGTATGCAGTTGTCAATAATACCGCTGAGCCACAAGTCACGACTGTCTATGATGGTCAAGGAATTAGCAAAGAAGTTTCCTTGGCTGCGAGCGAAATTCGATGGGAGGAGATTTAGATGTCTCATAAAATTCGTGTTCTCATTCGTCTTCTGGTTGCCTTGGTCTGCGTTGGCTTTATCATTCACCTTCAAACCACGGTTAGCCGAGAAAATCTCTTGGGCATGCTCTTAGCTTTGGCTGGTTTGCTAGCGGTGCTCTTTGACTATAACTACGACTTTAACCATCCTAAACGCGACTAAAGGCTGGATGGCTCTACCAAAGGAGAGGAGGAAGGAAAATGAGAAAAGCAATGGGTGTGGATATCGGCGGAACCAAGGTAGCAGCGGCTATCATTGACGAGCAGGGACGTATCACTCACCGTGTTCAAGTGCCCAGCGATACCTCTTCCAGTGAGGCCATGTTAGAATGCGTAGTGGGTGTCATTAACGCCTGCCTAGCAGAGGCGGGGGTGGATGTATCGGATTTGACCGGTATCGGCTTAGGTATACCAGGTAAGGTGGATAGCCTAAACGGGGTAGCTATCTTCCAAATAATATCCCTTGGGAGAAGTTTCCGGTGGTAGCGCGCCTGGCGAACCGCTACGCCCAAGTGCCAATCGCCATTGAGAATGACGTCAAGGCGGCTGCCTATGCGGAGTATCGATTGGCTGGCATGGGGCCGCTGGATGTGTTCGGCTATTTGACGGTCTCAACCGGGATCGCCTGCACTAATATCGTCAACCATCAGATTATTCGCGGTGATGGCTTCTCAGGCGAAATTGGCTTCTTGCCAGTGCCCTCCTCTACTGGCCTTCGTCCTTTGGAAAGTGTCTGTGCTGGCCCTGGGATTGAGGCCATGGCACGCGCCCTCTATCTGGATGATCGGATTACGGTGGCCCAAGTCTTCGCTCGTGCCCTCAAAGGGGAACAAATTGCCAATGAATTAGTAGACCAAAGTGCCATGGGGGTGGCTATTGGACTCTTCGCTATGATCTGCCTCCTAGATCCTAAAGAAATTGTCATTGGCGGTAGCGTGGCAGTCAAGAATCCATTCTATGTGGAGCGGATTAAGGCGGTCCTAGAGCGTTATGCCCACAAAGAACAAATGCATATTCTGCCTCACATTCGGGTCACAGACCTGGGGGGAGATAACGGAATTATTGGGGCTGGCTTCCTGGTGATGCCCGCCCAAGATATTGAGATCTTTTAAATAGGGGAACTTTAGAGAGGGGGCTAGACACTGAAGTCTAGCCCTCTTGCTCTGATTTTAAGCCTAATAAAAAATCCCATTATATCATATATGATATAATGGGAAATTCTCTTAAAGATGAAGTTTAGCTGCAGCCGCCTTGTCCAAGAGGAGGGTCACATCAGGGTGACGCTGGAGGATGCTGGCTGGCAGGTCAGGGGTCACAGGCCCTTCAACCAGTCCGTAAATAGCATCGGCTTTCTTTTCGCCGTATGCCATGAGGATGATTTTCTTAGCGGCTATGATGGAAGCAATCCCCATACTGTAAGCTTGAGTCGGCACGTCTTCGACACGATCGAAGAAACGTTTGTTAGCCTCAATAGTGGATGGAGTCAAATCGACTAGCTGGGTTAAGCCATCGAATGGCGCCCCTGGCTCATTAAAGCCAATGTGACCGTTAGAGCCAATCCCCAAGATTTGTAAATCAATGGGGTTGTCTGCTAGGACTTGATTATAGCGTTTGATTTCATAGTCGCTATCGGTTTGGTCCCCGTCAGGCAGATAGGAATGTTTGAAAGGCTTGTGCTGGAAGAGATGTTGGTGCATAAAGTAGTGATAGCTCTTTGGATGGTCGCTAGACAAGCCATAGTATTCATCCAAGTTGACAGAAACTGATTGACTAAAATCTAAATCGGACTCTACTAAACGTTGGTAGAGCGCTTCGGGAGTCGAACCAGTTGCTAAGCCAAAGGTTTTGGGACCAGTTGCCAGCGCTTGGACGAAAAAGTCAAAGGCCTTATCGGATGCCGCATCGAACTGATCATAAACAAGTATTTCCATGGAATAATACCTCCAAAAATTGCAATAAATTAATCTACCCTTAGTGTACCACAAAAAACATGGTAGCGCTTCATGTACAGACAAAAATTTTTATTTTTGTTACTTAAGACAAGTTTCAGTTTAATTTTGGTCGAAACGCATATTGAAAGAAAAGCCCTTACAGAGTAGAATATAAATATAATGAAAAATCAGTAGAGGAGTTAGGCCATGTTTGAATTAGACAAAGCCGCGTTAGAGGCACTAGGTGCTGAAATTACAACGCGAGAGATCAAGCAACAACCATCTATCTGGCGCGAAACCTACCAAATGTATCTTGACCGTCAGGAAGAAATTAGGGCTTTATAGGTGCCTTGTTAGAATCTTATGGGCGCCTAGAAGTGATTTTTACAGGAGCAGGGTCATCTGCTTATGTTGGACAAGCCATTACAAATTATTTACGTCAAGTTAACGACGTGTCTCGACTTAACTTCCGTCACGAGCCGACGACGACCATTGTCTCCAATCCGGCGACCGTCTTCCAGGCAGATTTGCCAACCCTTTTGGTGTCCTTTGCCCGTAGTGGTAACTCGCCAGAGAGTGTGGCAGCCGTACAATTAGGCCAGTCCTTGGTCAAGGATTTTTATCAATTAACCATTACCTGTGCGCCAGAAGGCCATTTAGCCAAAGCCGCGCAAGGGGACGACCACAACCTAGTGCTCTTACAGCCGAGTCGCTCCAATGATGCAGGTTTTGCCATGACAGGGAGTTTCTCCTGCATGATGCTCACCGCCTTGCTAGTCTTTGATCCTGCCTCTGATGCCGATAAGGCGGCTTATGTTGATCAAATTGCCAAGATGGCTGAGACAGTCTTGGCTCGTGAAGGTCAACTTCAGGCTTTGATTGCTAAGAATCCACAGCGGGTCATCTATCTGGGATCGGGTGGCTTTGAAGGCCTAGGCCGTGAGACCCAATTGAAGATCCTAGAGTTAACGGCTGGCCAATTGGCAACCGTCTATGATTCCAGCATGGGCTTCCGTCACGGTCCTAAATCTTTTGTTAACTCTGAGGCTTTGGCGCTAGTCTTTGTTTCCAACCAAGCCTACACCCGTCTCTATGACCAGGATATCCTAGCTGAATTGGCCGGTGATCAGATTGCCCAAGCTGTTGTAGCCATTCAAGTGGGAACCGAGGCTGCGCCTGGGGTAGAGGTTTTTGATTTCGATTCGGCGCACAGTCAATTACCGGATGCCTATCTGGCCTTCCCATATTTAGTAGTCGGTCAGGTCTTGGCTCTGCTAGCGTCTGTTCATGTTCACAACAAACCAGACACCCCATCGCCAAGTGGCACGGTCAACCGTGTCGTGAAGGGTGTCACCATTCATCCTTACGCCTAGAGTAAGAAAGGAAGATGCGTATGAAATACTATGTTTATGCTAAGCAAATTGTGCTCGATGACCAAGTCATTGACAAGGCCTACTTGACCATTGAAGACGGGAAGTTTGGTCCCATTCTGATGGAAGAGCCACAAGATGCTCCAATCCAAGATTATAGTAACTCCATTGTCGCCCCAGGTTTAGTGGACACCCACATTCATGGTTACAAGTCTCATGATGTCATGGATAATGACTTTGAGGGCATTAAGGTGATTTCCGAAGGCCTCTATCCTGTGGGGTGACCTCTTGGTTGCCAACCACTTTGACCTCTTCTGCTCAATTGTTGAATGATGTCTGCGAAACTATCGGGAATCACTATCAAGAGGTGACCGGGGCTAAGATTCGTGGGATTTTCCTAGAAGGTCCTTTCTTCACTGAAAAATACAAAGGGGCCCAAAACCCTAAATACATGAGCGACCCATCCGTTGAAAAACTAGCCAAATGGCATGAACTATCTCAAGGCTTGGTCAATAAAATTGCCATTGCCCCAGAACGCAAGGGCGTTAAGGAATTCATTGAATTTGCCAAGTCCAAAGGCGTCTATACGGCCTTGGCTCATTCCGACGCAACCTATGAAGAAGCAGCAGCGGCCGTTGAGGCAGGGGCTAATATTTTCGTTCACATCTACAATGGGATGAGCGGGCTTCACCACCGCAACCCAGGTATGGTAGGGGCAGCTTTGAGTTTAGACAAGGTCTTTGCTGAAATGATTTGTGATGGCCACCATGTTCATCCGGCGGCAGCTCGTGTGGTGACTCGTGCTAGAGGACCTAAGGAAACCGTCCTAATTACAGACTGTATGCGGGCTGGCGGTATGGGCGAGGGCCAGTCTCGCCTAGGGGAATTTGAAGTAGTGGTCAAAGATGGGACTGCCCGTCTCAAGGACACCGGTAACTTAGCGGGCTCTATCTTAGAGCTCAAACAAGGGGTTAAGAATGTCGTGGACTGGGGCCTAGTTAGTCCCGCAGAAGCCCTGCGCATGGCCTCTCTGACACCTGCGCAATCGGTTGGCATTGAATCGGTCTGTGGCCGCATTGCCCCAGGTTATGAGGCCGACTTCATCGTAGTCAGTGATCAATTAGAATTAGAAGCGACTTATTTAGACGGCGAGCTCCGCTACCAAGCCTAAGTAATGGATAAAAAAAGGAGAAGATAAGATGAGACAAGTATCAAAAGCTAAATTCCAAAAATTACAAGAACTATCGACTGAATCTGGGGTTATCTCAGCCTTAGCCATTGACCAACGCGGTTCCTTGCGTAAGATGATTGCTTCAGGTGGTGGCGTTGAGGATGTGCAACGCGCCGTTGAAGACTTTAAGATTGCCATTTCCGAAGAATTGACACCATACGCATCGTCTATTCTCTTAGATCCAGAGTATGGCTTACCTGCGGCTGCGCGTCGTTCAATCGCCGCAGGCTTGCTCTTAGCCTATGAAGAAACAGGCTATGATGCCTCTGAACCTGGGCGTTTGCCAGACTTGTTGCCTGAGTGGTCTGCTTACCGCCTCAAAGAACAAGGGGCAGATGCGGTTAAGTTCCTGCTCTACTATGATGTGGATGAAGATGAAGCGATTAATGAACGCAAACACGCCTTCGTTGAACGAATCGGATCTGAGTGTGAGGCGGAAGATATTCCTTTCTTCTTAGAAATTGTCTCTTATGATGCGACCCTCAATGATGAGAAGGGGGCGGAATTTGCTAAAGTAAAACCTCATAAAGTGTTGGAAGCTATGAAGATTTTCTCCCACAAACGTTACCATGTTGATGTCTTGAAGGTAGAAGTACCCGTTAATATGAAGTACGTAGAAGGTTATGCTGAAGATCAAGTGCTCTATAGCCGTCAAGAAGCTCTCAAACTCTTTAAAGAACAAAGCGAGGTAACCCATCTGCCATACATCTACCTCAGTGCCGGTGTCTCTGCGCAACTCTTCCAAGAAACCCTGGACTTCGCCAAAGAAGCAGGTGCCGAATTCAATGGAGTACTCTGTGGCCGTGCAACTTGGAAGGATGCTGTGCCAATCTTCGCCTCAGAAGGTGACCAAGCTTGCCGTGACTGGCTAGAATCCCAAGGCAAGGCCAATATTGAAGCTCTTAACCAAGTCTTAGCGCGCACCGCAACACCGTGGACTAAGCGCTTGTCTGTCTTAGATTAAGTGAGCGAATACTAGACATCCTCTCCTCTCCGTGAGGAAGGGGTGTCTTTTTGTGTCTAGCGAATATCCTTAGTTTTTCTTAGGTTTTTTGTGGTAGAATGAGGAGGTAAAGAATATCAAATACCTACTTGAATGTTACTTAACCAAGTAGAGCTAGGAGGAAAAGCATGGAGTTAATCGGTCTAAAAAAATGTTCGACCTGCCGGGAGGTAGAGCGACTACTTGAGGCCCAAGGCCTTACTTATCACTATCGCGAGATTAATGTGGATCGTCCTAGCGCTCAAGAGTTAAAAACATGGTACCAACAGGCTGGTCTCAGCTCGACCAAGAAGCTAGTCAATACTAGCGGACAGCTCTACCGTGGCATGGGCCTTAAAGACCGTTGGGATGACTTGAGCTCGGACCAGCAATTCGAGCTTCTGGCGACCGATGGCATGTTAGTCAAGCGCCCTATTCTGTTGACGGATCAAGGACAGGTCTTTGTCGGACCAGATGTCAAAGCCTATTTAAACCAGCGCTAACGCTACTCTTTCCCCACAATAAAGGAGTCAAAGCCTATGAAATTATCGCTTAAAAAATGTGCCCTTGCCCTAATCTTAGCCAACCAAGTCTTAGTGGTGCCACAGGCCCTTTCCCAGATTGGTGCGCAAGAACGCCAAGATTTATCGCCTGTAACCCAGTTTGGCTCAGAACAAGCCAGTCAGCCGACGAGCGAAAGTTCCAACTCTAGTGAGTCCTCTAGTCAGCAAGAGGATCCCAATAAAGACTTACCAGAGATTAAATTAGACCAGCCAGAAACAATCCTAACCGCTCTCTATCACGACCAAGCGCGTGTAGTCATGAATGTGGCCTTAATCGATGGCCGTGATAATGGTCAACCTAAGGGGAAAACCTTGGTTACCATCAATTCTGGTGACATTCGTTACTTGCATCAAACAGATTCGCACGCCCTACCATTTACTGCCATGCTGAAGCTGTCAGAGGGCAAGGTGACGGCTGCTTGGCAGGCAGTTGAAGACTTGATGGGCTTTGCTAAGCAAGTGGCTAATAGTCAAGCGGAGGCTGTTAAGGATACGGCCCTAGATAAATTAGCTCATTTGGATGAAAGCAAGACTACCGCACTCAAAGATAAATTTGTAGCCTTAGATTCTACAGAACAGGCCCAAACGAGTTATCAAATCAGCCAAGATTGGCAGGCCTTCTATCAAGCGGTTTTGACGGAATGGCTAGCGAGTCAACCCCAACCAAGCAAGAAAGACAACCAAGTGTTAAGCTATGAGTTATCGGATGAGGCCGGTAAGCAGTTGACGGCTATTATGAAGAAGCATCAAGCCGATTTTCCAAGACTTAAAGAGACCTTTGATTTGTTCACAGATGATTACGATGGGACCATCAGCTTGGACTATGCCAATAAAAAAATCTCAGTTGGCTTGATTCAAGGCAAGGTAGCCTTGGAGTACCATTTAGATTTGAAAGCTGCGTCACTGACGGAACCGACAGGGGATGCAGTCTTAAGTCAAGCACAATTCAATGAAATCTTAGGTGCGGACTGGTTCCAAGGCCTTATCCAACTGGAAAAATTGATTAACTAAGCAAGAGGAGATGAAGGCGCATGTGGCAAAGAATGAACCAAGCCTGGCAAGATCCTGTTAAGGGCAGCTGGTGGAAGGTGCTTTTGCTGATTGGTGCCTATCTGGTCAGCCAAATTTTGGCCGAGTGGGGATTGATACAGTATGGTCTGGCTCAATCAGGAATTGACTCCTATGACTTAGTAGGTGCCGATTTAAGTGACTTGGTCTATATACATCCTTGGGCTTTTGTCATTCTGGAGGCCATAGCTTTAGTGGTTTTAATCCTAGGGGTCTCTATTTGGGGCTTTAAGCTCTTTGATTGGACACTCAATAAATGGAAGCTCCTAGTCGGAGGTTTTGCTATTTACGGAATTATGTATTGCTACCTGACAATTTATGACCAAGTCCTGATTGCTTACAACCCAGCCTTTGAGACCACGCAGAATCAGGCGGCCTTGCAAGTATCGACACAGGGTGCCCCTTTCCTCTTAACCTTTTTGGCCTTGGCCATACTGGGACCTATTGTCGAAGAAATTCTCTTCAGGGGCTTAGTGATGAAGTATCTACTGCCTCAGCTACCTTGGCTAGGTCTGGGAATATCCAGTGTCATTTTTGGTCTCCTACATCAACCAGCTAATGCTTTAGAATGGGGCCTCTACGCTGGCATGGGCTTAATCTTAGGACTAACTTATTTGAAAACCAGGAGGCTTGAATATGCCATCTGTGTACATATTATTAATAACTGTGTGGCTGTCATGATGATGCATGGCCTATAAGGAGGGAAGACATGGCAGAATATGAATGTCTAGAAGAACAAGTGATTAGTACGGAATGTGAGCGACTCAAGGAAGTCATGGATCCAGATCAACTGGCTGCACAGGCAGCCTTATTCAAGGTTTTGGGTGATCTCAACCGAGTGAAAATTATGCATGTTTTGACGGTCTATGAACGCCTCTGCGTCTATGAAATCTCACGCTTAATCGATGCCACCGTAGCGACGACTTCTCACCATCTGATTACTTTACGGAAGCATGGGATTATTCGCTCAGAGAAGGAAGGTAAGCATGTGATTTATTCTTTGGATAGCCAATTGGTTTGCAAATTCATTGATTTAGCTAATCGCATGCGAGGACGCTGTCCAAATGTGGGAAGATTCATGAATGCTAGTCATCAAGATTAGACTGGGAGCTTGCTCCTGGTCTTTTTTGTTTCTGCGAATAAGCCTATGTAGAAGCTAGCGGGGTCTAGCAATCAAAATATGAATGAAATTGCCGTGAAATGGGGCTAAAAATCTGGATTCTTTACCAATTAAATAACTGCTTTGTAATATAATTTTCAAATTCTTTTCACATGTCGGTGCTAGGATAGAAACATCAAGAAAAACAATAAACTCATAGGAGAGAAAAGAGGAAGTTCAATGAAAAGCAGAAAAATCATTAAATTAGTCGTAGGTTCTTTAACAGGGGGCGCGCGCTTATCTTAAGTGGCTTGGCCTTGCAAAATGTCGTAACACCGACGGCTTCTCAGAATCAAACTGATACAGTCCAAGCCCAAGGATCGGCCAGTGAATTTGAAGAAACTATTATGAAGGCTGTTGAGAAGGCTAAAGACTCTGTCGTGTCTATCCAAAACTACCAGAAAGAAAGCCAACAAAATAATTTATATGGCTATGGCACGGGAGGTGAAAACCAAGTGGACTTGGAAGACCCAAGTGCCTCCCAAAAATTAGCGGGTGAAGGTAGTGGCGTCATCTATAAGATTGACGGTGATACAGCCTATTTGGTAACCAATAACCATGTGGTGGAAAATGCTGATTCCCTTAAAGTCAAATTAGCTGATGGAACCACAGAAGATGGCGAATTAGTTGGCCGCGATGCGGTGTCTGACTTAGCAGTTGTCAAGATTTCGTCCAAGAATGTTAAATCGGCCATTAAGTTCGCTGACTCTGACGCAACCAAGGTAGGGAGTATCGCCATTGCGATTGGGTCACCTCTAGGTAGCAAGTTCTCTAACTCTGTGACCCAAGGGATTATTTCGGGTCAATCACGGATTGTGCCAATGGACCTCAACAAGGACGGCCAAGCCGATATTGAGACCACGCTCATTCAAACTTCAGCAGCGATTAACCCTGGTAACTCCGGTGGTGCGCTACTCAATAAGGATGGCGACCTAGTAGGTATTAACTCTAGCAAGTTCTCGAATGTAGACGTCGAAGGGATGGGGTTCGCCATTCCGTCTAAGGAAGTGCAACGCGTCATTGCACAGCTAGAAAAAGACGGCAAAGTTACCCGGCCTTTCATTGGAATTAGCCAAAATGACTTAGCTAACATCACTAGCCGGTCTAAGACCGAAATTCTCAAACTCAAGTCCGACCAAACGGATGGGGTCGTGGTAACCGATACGGTCAAAGGCTCACCAGCTGAAACGGCAGGCCTCAAGAAATATGACGTTATCACCAAGATTGGTGATAAGGAAATCAAGAATATCTTGGAGTTACGTCGGGAGCTCTATGCCTATAATGTAGGTGACAAAGTAGAGTTAACCGTCCTCAGAGAAGGAAAGGAAACCAAAGTTCAAGTAACGCTTGGTGCCCAGCCTGAGCAGCAAAGCAACAATAATCTCCAACAATATCAACAAGGCCAACAAGGTCAAGGACAAGAGCAAGAGAATGGCCAAGAAGGTCAAGAAGGCCAAACCCCACGCCTACCATTCCCAGGCCAACGTTAATAGTCAATAATGCTCGCCCACACCTCCGGCAAGGAGGCGTGGGCTTTTTTATGATTGCTCAAGCAAGACTCAAAAAACACGAACGTTTGAAAAATAAAACCAGCAAAAAGACACTTCTGATAATTTATTTCTTGCCGGAAGATGAGGGGGTGTTATAATTTGGGTAGAATCTATTATTTTTGTTGGAGGGATCCTTAAAATGAAAAAAAGCCTGAAGCTTTTTGCCATCTTCACCTTAATTGCGACCTTCGTGGCCGGATTAATCGCACCGTTTACTGCTAAAGCAGCAGAAAAAATCGATACCATCAAGATTGGTTTCGTGCCGTCACGTAACCCAGATGAAATCGTAACATCAACAGAGCCACTCAAGCAATTATTGAAAGACGAACTTGCTAAAAATGGTTTTGAAGTTGAGAACGTAGAAATCACAGTAGGGACTAACTTTGAAGCTGTAGGGGAAGGATTAGCATCAGGGACTCTTGACTATGGTTTTATCCCTTCAGGGACTTATGTACTCTTTTCTGATGATGTGGAAGTTCTCTTAACTGCTACTCGTCAAGGGCTTAACAAAAACTCTGCTGAGCCAAAAGACTGGAATGACAAGAAAGCAACTGAACCTACTGATGAGCAAGTAACTTTCTACAAAGGCTTGGTGTTAGCTGGCCCATCTGCCAAAGGTAAGGAATTAGCTGAGAAAGTCAACAAGGGCGAAAAGCTAACTTGGGAGGATCTCAACTCTGCTAAATGGACTGTTCTCTCCTCTTCATCAGCATCTGGTTACATCTACCCAACCCTCTGGCTCAAAGAAAACTTTGGTAAGAAGATTACCGATTTAGCTAACGTAGTACAATCTGATTCTTACACCAATGCCATGACCCGTTTGGCTGCTGAACAAGTGGATATTGTTGTTGGTTATGCTGACTTACGTCGCGACAACGTTGACAAGTGGCAAAAAGAAATGGGCGCTTCAGCACCTATCTGGGAAGCAACTAACGTTATCGGCGTAACGCCAGACATCGTCAACGATACTGTATCTGCCAGCAAGACTTCTACAACTGTTTCACCTGAATTGAACGAAGCAATCAAGAAAGCCTTGATGGATATCGCTAAGACCGAAGAAGGTAAGAAAGTCATCAAGATTTACAACCACACCGGTTATAAAGAAGCCAAAGACGAAGACTACAACAAAGAGCGCGAAGCGCAAAAATTAATTAAGGGCAACTAGTCCGCATGACGCTCAAGACGGCAGAGTCTCCGTGAGGCTCTGCTCTTTTTGTGATAAGAGAGCACAGACAGGAGTATCTCTAAGGATTGCGTCTTGTCTGCCATTATAATGAGAAGAGAGGATTACACATGATAGAGTTCAAGAATGTCTCCAAGCGCTATCCCAATGGGGTGACGGCTCTGAAGAATGTCAACTTGACCATAGAACAAGGAGAGTTTGTTGGGATTATCGGTTTGTCAGGTGCAGGGAAGTCTACCCTAATTCGTACCATTAACTGCATGCATCCTATTAGCGAAGGGGAGTTAACGGTCAATGGGACTAATGTTAGCCAATTAAAAGGTCAAAGCCTACGTCGTTTTCGCCGTAAAATTGGCATGATTTCCAGTCTTTCAACCTAGTAACGCGGGCATCTGTTATCAGCAATGTGATGAATGCCTTTGTGCCAGATATTCCTTTTTGGCGGGTTCTCATTGGTTACTATAAGAAAGAAGAAGAAATTCGAGCGCTGACCGCCTTGGACCGAGTAGGGATTTTAGAAAAAGCCTATACTCGGGTAGATCAACTCTCCGGGGGGCAGCAACAACGAGTGGCCCTAGCACGTACTCTGGCGCAGAATCCAGAGATTATTCTAGCCGATGAGCCGGTTGCAGCCTTAGACCCTGTGACTGCCAAAGCCGTAATGGAAGATTTCCAAGCTATTAATCGCGATGACAAGATTTCGATTTTACTCAATATTCACCATGTGGAATTAGCCTTGGAATACTGCGAGCGGATTATTGGTATTCGCGATGGGGAAGTTGTCTATGATGGTCCCTCTGACCAAGTCACTCCTGAAATTTTGGATGTGATTTACAAGGGTCAGTCCATTGAATAGGGGGACATGATTATGAATGCATTCTGGCATCGTTTGTGGGGACCACGAACCCGAACCCTACCCAATGGTAAAACCGTCAGCAAGAAACGTTCTCTAACCTGGCTTTATCTGATCTTGGTTGTCCTAGCTTTCTATTATTCTATAGAACTTACTGGCTTCAAAATGTCCACCTTACTCAAGCGAGGAAATCAGTTCTTTGTTATTTTAGGACGGATGTATCCGCCTAATTGGGATTACTGGGCTTCTGTTCAGGGACCGCTATTAGATACCATTAAAATGTCTATCTTAGGCTCTGTCATTGGCGCCTTACTGGCCATTCCAGCCGCTGTGGTTGCTTCCTATAACATGGTTGTTAACCGGTGGATTACTGGCTCTATGAAATTAGTTCTTAGTTTGATTCGGACAGTGCCGACATTGATTTACGCCAGTGTTTTGACTCTGGTCTTTGGGATTGGGACTTTTGCTGGGACGGTGGCCATTGCCATCTTCACCTTCTCCTTTATGGCTAAGCAACTCTATGAAATGATTGAAACGGTTGATATGAAACCTTTTGAAGCCATGGAAGCCCTAGGTGCTAACCGGGTTTATAGTTTTCTAGGCGCCATTTTGCCACAAGTCTTACCTTCCTATCTTGCTTCTTCCCTTTATACTTTTGAAGGGAATGTCCGTCACGCAGCCATTCTGGGATGGGTTGGTGCTGGTGGGATTGGGGTCATCTTGAATGAGAAGATTGCTTGGCGTGAGTACACGAATTTAGGCATGATTTTAGTTGCCCTCTATGTGACAGTCCTGATTATCGAGTATACCAGTCGCTACTTGCGCTCTAAACTAACTTAGGAGGTTCGGATCATGATTAATAAAATTAATGAAATGTATGAATCACGTACCTCAGATAAGTATTTCAAGGCCTTATGGGTGCTTGGTTTAGTAATTCTCATTGTTTGGTCCTGGTCAGCTTTGGGCTCTATTGATATTTCTGAAAAGGGCCCGACCATTGCCTTCAATATTATTAGCGGGATTTTCCACCCTAACTTGGAAACCTTACTTGGTTTAGGTGAGAGCGGCGTACTCCACTTGCTCCTAGAAACGGCAGCTATTGCTTTCATGGGAACCATTGTAGGGGCTGTATTCTCTATTCCTTTGGCTTTTCTCGCTTCAGGTAAGGTCATGCCAATGCCCATTACCGTCATTACACGCCTCTTCGTAATGGCAGTTCGGACCATCCCAAGTTTTGTTTACGGGCTCATGTTTATCCGCGTAACCGGTCCGGGTGCTTTTGCTGGGGTTATGACCCTATCGGTCACTTCGATTGGGATGATTTCTAAACTTTTCTCGGAAACCATTGACGATTTAGATGATTCCATACTTGAGGCGCTTGATGCGGCGGGGTGTTCTACCTTCCAGAAAATTCGCTGTGGGATTATTCCCCAACTTTGGTCTAGTTTAATTTCCACCCTGATTTTCCGCTTCGATATGAACCTACGTGATGCCACGATTTTAGGGGTTGTTGGAGCCGGCGGGATTGGGGCGCCATTGACTTTTGCGATTAACGGTTACAAATGGGATGAAGTAGGAGCCATTTTGATTGGTCTGATTGCCTTTATCCTGATTGTCGAGTATAGCTCTAGTTACATCCGCAAACGTTTGACCCAAGGTTAAATTGAAGCTTTGAGCTCCTGTGAAAACAGGGGCTCTTTAATTTTCGTAACACTTCTGTAATATTTAATTGTGATGGGATAGAATCGGTAATAAGGGAAATGTGGCGAATTTATGAATTATCCGGGAAATAAATGATAAAAAACAAAAATTCACTTGTAATACTTCTGTAACAGAGTTACAATAAGTGTAACAAAAGGAAAGGAAGCGATTCACCATGAAAAAGTGGTCGAAAGGAATTTTAGTTTTGGGTTTGGTAGCCGGTGTTTTAGGAAGCTATCCGGTCACCGCGCAAGCTACCGCGTCAAATAATGAGGCAGAGGCCAGCCAAGTAGCGCAAGCTAAGGAACACAGCATTGTGCGCTATGTTCTGGTCAATGCCCAAGATAATACAGAAGGGCTTGTTTTCTACTTCTTGGTAGAGGGTAACCGTGATCAAGCCGTTTCTGCAGCTCATAAGTGGCTAGTAGAACAAGGTCTTGAAAAAGATGGTATGGCCGGTGTTAAGGAATATAAACCAACCAAAGAACGTGAAACATCTGAAGGTATGGTGACCGCTAGCGTTTATGATGCCAGCCAAACCATTCAAAACTTTGCGGCGCTCAAGAAAAAATTCGATAGCTACTTAGCGCAGTTGCCTCTGGAAGATGAATCTGATAAACAAGTGCTACCTGTTATTTCATTGCCAGCACCTAAGCCTGAACAAAAGCTAGCAGAGAGCTCCCAAGCTTCAGAGTCTAAGCCAAGTGAATCCAAGCCAGCAGAGACGTCACAAGCTTCAGAATCTAAGCCAAGTGAATCCAAGCCAGTTGAGACATCACAAGCTTCAGAATCTAAGCCAACTGAATCTAAACCAGCTGAATCTTCTCAATCCACAGCCTCTAAGCCAGCTGAATCCAAACCAGCTGAGTCTTCTCAATCCTCAGTTTCTAAGCTAAGTGAATCTAAGCTCAACGAGTCTTCAAAACCTAGCGAATCTAAGCCTTCTGAGTCTAAATCTGAATCAAGAGAAAGTCAAAGCTCAAGTAAGGTAGAGGTTAAGAAAGAAAGCAAGAAAGAAAATAAGAAGGGCCTGCCAAACACGGGTGAAGTGGACCGCCTACCATTCGTGCTAGTAGGAGCAGTATTGGTGCTTGCAGCCATCGGCCTCATCCTCATGCGCCGTCGTCCTTCCTAAATTTAATGTATTAGCAAAAAAGCCATGGTTTCAAACCATGGCTTTTTATGAGAGTCGGTTTAGTCGTTAAAGTAGCCTAAGTAGTCATATTTCTCGAAAACATGAGAATTAGCCATCGCGACTAAAATAGTGTTGGCTTCAATTGGGTGGTTGATGGCAATAGAAGAATTCAACTTCTCACCTTTTTCTTCCCGCATACCAATCAGGTTAAGTTCGTACTTGCGACGCAAGTCTAATTCTAAGACGGTTTTGCCTACCCAAGCGTCAGGCGCCGTAAATTCGACAATCGAGGTATCATCGTCTAATCGTAGTACTTCGTCAATCTTATTACGGAGAATCTTAGATGCTAAACGGACACCGGAGTCGCGTTCAGGAGAGACCACTACATGGACGCCTACTTCATAGAGGACCTCTTCAAAGGTTAAGCTACGAGCCTTACCCACGATACGAGGGACACCTAATTTTTTACAGTGCATAGCCGCTAGTACGGAGCTTTCCAGGTTAGTACCGGTTGCGATAATGACAATGTCGCATTCCTTAACACCGATATTTTTCAAGAAGTCATAATCGGTAATGTCGCCAACGGCTGCTTTAGTGACATAGTCCGCCACGTCTTGGACATTGGCTTGTCGATTGTCGATGGCAATGACGTCAACATCATATTTGCTAAGTTCTTTAGCGACGGTACGGCCAAAGACCCCAGACCTAAGACGCCAATAATCCGAGTATTAAGTTTTGGTTTCATAAGTGTACAGATCCTTTCTGATTAGCCGATTAATACATCGGTATCGGCATAGTGAATTTCTTTGCGGTCACGTTGGAGCAAGCTGAGAAAGACGGTAAAGGGACCTACCCGGCCCAAGAACATCATCCCCATAATAATGATGCGTCCCCAAGTTGTAAGTTGCGAGGTAATCCCTGCTGAAGAACCTACAGTGGCCATGGCAGAAATGGCCTCGAAGAGAAGATGGTAAGGATTGAGATTTGGATGCTCCAAGAGTAAGAGCGAATAGCCAATCATTAAGACCGTGAAGAAAAAGAGAATGATGGTCATAGCCTGCTTAACGGCGCTGGCTGGAATAACCCGTTTATGGAAGGTCACTTCAGTGTGGCCCTTGAGTTCGGAACGGAAGAGTAAGAACATGATGGCAGCTGTAGTGACCTTAATACCACCGGCTGTACCACCTGGGGCCCCCCCCCCCAATTAACATGAGAATCATATAGATCAGATTGGTGAAGGGATGGGTTGCTTCATAGTTCAAAGTCGAGAAGCCGGCCGTACGGAAGGCAGCAGACTGGAAGAAAGAAATCATCCACTGCTGGAAGATATTATAATTACCGATAGTTGAGCTATGTCTGAGTTCTGATAGCCAAGTGATAAGGGCTCCGCCAAATAACAAGGTAGCAGTTGCTATCAGCGCTAGGCGTGAGTGGGAACTCAAACGGCGGAAACTCAAACGCAAGAGGCGTGGACGAGAATGGAAGTAGTGATTCAACCTTTCGCTCAGCTCGGCCCAGACGGTGAAACCAATCCCCCCTGCAATAATGAGTAAGGCAACTGTAAAGTTAACCGTTGGATTGAGAACAAAGTCTTGGAGACTGTTGCTGCCTAGGTTGTCAAAACCAGCATTACAAAAGGCAGAAACCGCAACAAAAACGGCATTGAAGGCGCCTTTTGCCCAACCATAGCGGGGAATGAAGTCCGTCATCAGAACTAGAGCGCCAATGGCCTCTACTGCAAAGGTGAAGCGATAGGCGTTAAAGAGAAAGTTCTTGTAGTTGTCATTAGTGTTACGGTTAAGGGCCATCTGCAAGGTGGTTTGGTCCTTGAGCGAAATGCGTCGCTTCAGGTAGAAGAGACTGACAGAAATCAGGGTGATGAGCCCTAAGCCCCCAATCTGCATAAGGATAATGCCGACTATCTGGCCGAAGACGGTATAGGTGTCCTTAATGGATAGGACGGTCAAGCCCGTCACGCAGACCATGGAGACAGCAGTAAAGAGATGGTCTAAATAAGTTTGATGAGTTCCTGGCTGGTTGGAAATAGGCAACCAGAGGAGAAAGCTCCCGGTTAAAATAACCACCAGAAAGCTAACGGTAAGCTTCTGGGTTGCGGTCCATTTGCTTGGGGAGAATAGATCTTGCATAGCGAGAACCTCGATTCTAATTCAATTCCCTATTATCATACAAAAAATCGCCGAAAAATGCTATGATAAAGGTAGGAGGAATCAGGATGCAAATTGAAATTATCTGTGTCGGCAAACTCAAGGAGAAATATCTCAAACAAGGGATTGCTGAATACACCAAGCGACTTGGCGCCTATGCCAACCTTTCTATCGTTGAAGTGGCCGATGAAGCGACCGCAGAGAAAATGTCCCCCCTCGAAATCGAACAAGTTTTAGATAAGGAAGCAGACCGCATAGAGGCTCGATTAGATGCTGGCCGTCAGGTCATTGTCCTCGCTATTGAAGGAGATCTCATCTCTTCTGAAGATTTAGCCCAGCGTTTGGACCGCATGGCCCTACATGGTCAAAGTAAGGTAAGCTTTATTATTGGTGGTTCCCTAGGCCTGGCGGAGCGACTCAAACAAAAAGCTCAGTGGCGGGTCAGCTTTGGACGGATTACCTTACCTCATCAACTCATGCGCCTGGTCCTAGTCGAGCAGATTTACCGGGCTTTTCGGATTATGAAGGGGCACGCCTATCACAAGTAAGGAGAGAATATGATGAAATTCTATATGGAACAACATTTTATGTCTATTCGCCAAAACTTTGAGATTTATGATGAAGCAGGGAATGTAGTCTATCAAGTTCGAGGCCATATGCCCTGGCTTCGTCGTCAGATGACCATTCTAGATGCCAAGACAGGAACAGCCTTAGCGACAGTGACTCAGGCTATGTGGCAGCTCTTCTTCCAACGCCTAACAATTAGTATTGGCGGCCAAGCAGTGGCGACCATTCAAGAGCGCTTCAGCATCTTAAGTACCCGTTTATCGATTCAAGGTCTAGGTTGGACAGTGGATGGTATTTCTTGGCTTAAGGGCTGTAGTCTTTATGATGCAGATGGAGAAATTATCGCGACCATTCGGAGCAAGATTATGACCTGGTCCGATACCTTCGAGATTGAAATCTATGATGAGACTATTCATCCGGTATTAGTTTTGGCAGTAGTTTTAGGCATTGACACGGTTCGAGACTCAGCTGAAAATTAGCCTTTCCCAAGCAAATAAAGCCACCTATCCTAAGTGATAGGTGGCCTTCGATTTACTTTAAGGTTGTACGTTGTAGTAGAAGAGAGCGGGGCGGGAGCTGTTAGATAGGCTGACAGGCACCACCGCTTGCTTAGCTTGATCATAGTAGGCTACCAAGACTAGGCGATTGCCGACATAGGACAAGGCTTGGTTCATGAGTTCGATATCGCTGTCCTTGACGCGACTGTTGGCTTCTTGGCGAGTCATTGGTACAACTAAACGAACGACGTAACTGGTTTGGTTGCCTAACTTAACCGCGATTTGGTCGACCTTAGTTTCCAAACCACTGACATTGCCAGCTTGATCCAAGTAGTTTTGCAAATCTGCTAATTCTTGTTGGCTAAGTGCTTGTTGGCTAGCAGCCTTCTCTTCTGCAGAATAGTTGGCTTGGTAGAATTCGTTGATTTCTTGTTGAGTTCGTTACCGTCCATTTCGGCAGGTAAGACCGTCTTCTTGTAGCTAGCGTCTTCTGGAATACTTTCATTCAGGAAAGACTGTGGTGGCTCCGAAGAGGAAGAGGCGCTACTGCTAGATTCAGGCTTACTAGAAGAAGATTGGCTGATTAACTGGCTAGAACTAGATTCTTGAGTCTGATTGTTCTTGCGCGCAGGTTCTTGGAGTTTGAGATAGAGAATCGTGGCGCCGGCACCTAAGACAATGGCCAGCAAAAATAAAAAGATATGGCGTAATTTCATGGGGTTTCCTCTTTCTATGGGATATTTGATAGTTGGGGCTGGAGCCCTCGGGGTAATCTTCTATAGTCTACCATAGATAAGCGGCAGAGTCCGTGACAAACGGATAACAGCTGAGTTAAATTTCGCAACAGGACTGACAATTTTAGACTTCTCTTCAGGATACTGTTATACTATAAAAGCTAAGACATTTGAGAAGGAGGGAGGCGCGTGAGAATGATTCTATCAATTTTTAAAGCAATCATTGGCCTAGCATCCTTAGGGCTCTTGCTAATCCTAGCCATTAATCTTTGGGTGATTGTTAGCGCCCAATTCCAAACCAAAACTCCTCAACAGATTCAAGCCTCTGATTGGGCTAGTGACCAGGTGCCTATTTTGGTGCTAGGGGCTGGAATTATCGACAATAAGGAGCCAAGTAAGGTCCTGGCAGGGAGGCTAAATTCGGCCCTTACGCTAGCCCAGACCTTTCCAAATAAGGCTCTCATTATGAGTGGTGACCACACCAATCAATATTATAATGAAGTGGCAGTCATGAAGGACTATCTGGTTCAGCATGGGGTAGCCAGTAAACGGATTTATTTAGACCATGCGGGCTACTCGACTTATGATAGCCTCTATCGGCTCAAACACGTTCTGGGACAGGAACGAGTTATTATCGTCACCCAGGGCTATCATCTCTCTCGTGCGCTTATGTTAGCGCGTGGCCTGGGCCTAGAAGCCGTCGGATTTGCGGCTGAAGAGACAGAATCAACCCGATTCAAGCGTGAATTCCGTGAAGTGGGCGCCCGGCTCAAGGACTTTGCTGTGACCTATCTGGGCTACCAGATGCCGCAGCCTAGCTTAGATTATCCGATTGATTTCAGTCAATCAGGAGATCTTACCGACCGAATCAAAGTCGGGGATTGATTCTCTGAATATGACTTGCTGAGTAGCCTTAAGAGGTCGCTCGGCTTTTTTATTCTAGTGCAGATTCGACTTGCTTGGCGCTGACCTCCAGTCTTTCGCCTTAGCCTTGCTTTGTGCTATAATAGGAATAAGGTGCGTCAGCAGAGACTGGCCACAAGTCTAGTAGGAGGTTTCACCATGAATCAACGCCAAGCGATTTTAAAAGTATTAGAAAGTAACAGTAGAATTTCACCAGCTGAATTAGCTGTTCGTCTAGGTTATAGCGAAGAAGAAGTAATCAAAACCATTGCAGAACTTGAAGCCGACCGTATTATTGTCGGTTATCATACCCTAATTAACTGGGATAAAACCGATGATCAAAGTGTTTCTGCCATTATCGAATTGAAGGTCAACCCTCAACGCGGGCAAGGCTTTGACCGTATTGCAGAAAAAATTTATCTCTTCCCAGAAGTAGACTCTCTCTACCTTATGTCTGGAGGCTTTGACTTCCTAGTTGAGCTTAAAAAGGCACCAATGAAGGAAATTGCCCTCTTTGTTTCTAGTCGTTTGTCTGTGATTGAAGAAGTGCAATCGACGGCAACTCATATTATCTTAACTAAATACAAAGACCACGGCACCATGTTCGTTAAGGATGACAAACACAAACGGATGGTGGTTACTCCATGAGTCATCGTTTTATCAACCAGAAGGTGCAATCCATTCAGCCCTCTGGGATTCGCAAATTTTTCGACATCGCCAATGAGATTGAAGATGTCATTTCGCTAGGGGTGGGGGAACCCGATTTTGATACCCCTTGGCATGTGCGCGAAGAGGGGATTTACACCCTTCAGAAAGGTCGGACTTTCTATACGGCTAACCGTGGGCTGATGGAATTACGAACCGAGATTTCTAATTACATCGCGCGCAATCATGCGGTTCAATACAATCCTGCCACTCAGGTTTTAGTCACAATCGGGGGGTCAGAGGCCATCGACCTAGCCTTGCGGGCCTGTCTAGAACCTGGAGATGAAGTGATTTATCATGAACCTTGCTATGTTTCATATTTGCCATGTATTACCCTGGCGGATGGCGTTCCGGTGCCTATTCCACTTAAGGAAGCCAATGATTTTCGGCTGACGGCGGAAGAGTTAGAAGCGGCGATTACGCCTAAGTCCAAGGCCTTAATTTTATCCTTCCCCAATAACCCAACCGGTGCGGTTATGACCAAAGAGGACTTAGAAGCCATCGCTGAGGTCATTGTGCGCCATGATCTCTTGGTTATTACAGATGAAATTTATAGTGAACTTTCTTATACCGGCAAGAAGCACTATTCGCTCATTGATTTGCCAGGTATGGTTGAACGGACTATCTATATCAATGGTTTCTCTAAGGCTTATGCCATGACCGGTTGGCGCCTGGGCTATTGTTGTGGCCCTGAAGAAATCCTGGCTCAGATGGTGAAAATTCACCAGTTTGCTATTATGGCTGCGCCAACTATGAGTCAGTATGCCGGTACCATGGCTCTTAAGAATGGGGCTAGCGATGTGGAAATGATGCGTGACAGCTATAATCAACGTCGACGTTATTTGATGGCGGAGCTCGAACGCTTAGGCATTCCATGCTTTGAGCCTTTTGGCGCCTTCTACATCTTCCCGAATATTAGTCAATTTGGCTTAAGTTCAGAAGAGTTTGCTACCCGTCTGATTCGGGAGCACAAGGTGGCGGTTGTGCCGGGCTCTGCCTTCGGTCAGTCAGGCGAAGGCTTCGTACGGGTATCTTATGCCTACTCGATCGAAGAATTGAAGCAAGCTTTCGAACGCATTGAACGCTTTATCACTGAATTACGTGCAGAACAAGGAGGAAAGTAAGATGTCATTACCTTTAAGACAGGAACTGCCATTAGCAGAGACCTGGGATTTAAGTCTCTTGTATCAAGACCAGGCGGCCTATGAAGCGGCCGTGGAGGGCTTGAAGAAACAGGTGACGGAATTTGAAGCTAACTATGCGGGCACTCTGGGCCAAGCGCAACAATTAGAAAAGGCCTTAGCCGACTACGAGGCTATTCAAGTGGCTATTTCCTGGGTTTCTCATTATGGTTCACTAGCCTATGAGACCGACAAACTAGATGCTCAGAATGAAGCCAATGCCGTAGGTCTGGATCAGCTCTTCGAATTAGTCGGGGCTAAGCTTGCCTTTCTAGCACCAGAGTTATCAGCCTTGGATGAAGCCTACCTGAGAGAGTTTAGTCAATCTGACAAGGGCAAGCGCTATGCGGGCTACCTCAATGAAGTTTTGCGCTTAAAGCCTAGCGTCCTTTCTAAGGAGGTTGAAGAGCTCCTATCTAGTTTCCAGAGCTCGCTCTACAACCAATATTCTCTCTATGGAACCCTCAAGTTCCAGGACTTGACCTTCGACGATTTCCAAGTGTCGGGTAAGACCTATCCAAATAGTTTCGTCAAATTTGAGGGGGACTACGAAGGGGCTAGCGACTATGAATTGCGTCATGCTTCATGGAAGTCTTTCCACGATGGCTTGGCGCGCTATCAACATACGGCAGCAGCCAACTACCTCAACTATGTGCAAACTAGTAAGAAAGAAGCTAAATTGCGCGGTTTTGATTCGATTATCGATTACGAGCTCTTTAAGCAAGACGTGAGCCGTGAAGCCTATAACCGCCAAATTGATGTCATCATGTCAGAGTTTGCGCCGGTGATGCGTCGTTACGCGCGATTACTAGCAGCTGAACAGGGCTTGGACAAAGTATCTTTGGCAGATATTAAGATGCCATTCTCGAAGGAACCTGCTGAAACCATCAGCATTGAGGCATCTCGTGCCATGGTGGAAGATACCTTCAAGGTCCTGGGCCCTGACTATCAAGAAATTGTGCGTCGTGCCTTCGATGAGCGTTGGATTGACTATCCAATGAACCAGACTAAATCAACCGGTGGCTTCTGTGCGACGGTAGCCGATGGCCCATCCTATATTCTGCTCAACTGGACAGGCTTACTCAGCGAAGTGCTTGTTCTGGCTCATGAATTGGGGCATGCGGGGCACTTCCAGTTAACCAACCAGCATGTGTCACCTATTACGCCAGAAGCTAGTCTCTACTTTATCGAGGCGCCTTCAACGGCCAATGAAGTGATTATGTGTCAATATTTGCTCAGCCAACCTTTAGAAGCCGCGCAAAAACGGACCTTGATTGCTGAGTTTATTGCGCGGACCTACTTCCACAATATGGTCACTCACCTCTTGGAAGCTCACTTCCAACGTAAGGTGCTGGAAGCGGTAGACCGTGATGAATTCCTCAATACCGACAGTCTCAACCAATTCTTCTTAGAAACTCTTAAGGAATTCTGGGGTGATGCCCTGGAAATTAATCCAGGCGCAGAGTTGACTTGGATGCGTCAGCCCCACTACTTCATGGCCCTCTATCCTTACACCTACTCAGCAGGTTTAACCATTGGGACGGCCGTAGGGCAGAAGATTGCTGCTGGAGATCAAACTACTATTGATAAGTGGCTAGAAGTTCTTAAAGCTGGAGGCACCATGGGGCCTTTAGCTTTAGCGGAACATGCCGGCGTGTCCATGGCGGATGCTGGCGCCTTACGTTCAGCAATCGGCTACGTCGATCATTTATTAGATCAAATAGAAGCTCTTGCCTAGGATTGGTCTAGGCAAATGTTACAAGAGCGTAATATTTGCAATCAAATAAAGGGCAGATGTCAGAAGTGTTAAGCTTCATCTACAGACCGCCTATAAGCCTTTCATTGCTAATCAAGTGATGTATGATAGACTTAGGCAATGCAAGGAGTGCACTGCCGGAAAATGGTGCGACCTTACGTGGGGGTAAGGCATCGCTCGTTTTCTTGACTGACTTGGGAAAAGACCTTGAGGGGCTGGAGACCTCTTGGTCTTTTCCTTTTTTATTTTGACTTTATTAGGCTACTTGAGAGGCTTGGCGGGATGCTGTATAATAGGAAGGCTAAGACTAAGGAGGCGTACTATGCGGCAATTATCCATCTTGATGACCAGCGACACACATGGTTTCTGGCTCAAAGCACCAGAAAATGCTGAGCGCTCATTGCTCAACACAGCAGCAACGATTGAAAAATTGAAAGAAAAGGCTAATCATCCTGTCCTAACCATTGATTTAGGAGACTTTATACAGGGTTCTTCCTTCGCCACATACTGCAAGCAGGAAGCGGGCGACGGTAGCGTCTTCGCTCGGGCTATGAATAAAATTGGCTACGATTATCAATTAATTGGTAATCATGAGTTCAATTTCGGCCAAGACTATCGTGATAATATTTTGAATCAGCTAGAGGCACCGATTTTGTGTGCCAACATTGTCTGGCAGGAAACGGGTCAACCAGCACTCGGCCAACCTTATGTCATTACCGAACGTGAAGGCATCCGGATTGGGATTATTGGGGTGACAACCGAGTATATTCCCCATTGGGAGTTACCAGCGCATTATGAAGGGCTAGCCTTCCTCGATGCCTATCAAGTGGCCAAGAAATATGCTGAGCAAATCAGACCTCAGGTGGACGTCTTAATCTTGGCTTATCATGGTGGTTTTGAACGGGATTTGAATAGTTTTGAACCCCTTGAAGCTTTAACGGGCGAAAACCGCGGGGCTGAGATGCTGCAAGGGATTCCAGGCCTAGATGTGCTTTTAACAGGGCACCAACACCGTGTAATTTGCCAACAAGTAGGACAGACTTGGGTAGTGCAACCAGGCTTTGCTGGACAGTATGTAGCAGAAGTTACTTTAGACTTGGATCAAGACCATCGACTTGTTTCTGGTCAAGCGAGCTTGCACGAAACCAGCCAAACGAGTCCAAGCCAGGCTGTGCGCGAGGTCATGGAACCAGAGCTTAGCCAAGGGGTGACTTGGTTGAATCAAGTCCTAGGAGAGGCACCTCTTTTATCTGTTACTCAGGATGCTTTTGAAGCGCGTATCTACGGACATCCTTATATTGAGTTCCTTAATCAATTGCAATTGCGGGAAACAGGCGCCGATTTTAGCGCCATTGCCTTAGTTAATGAGGCCTTTAAAGATTTCCATGGGCCTATTACCAATGAAATTCTGCTAGCTAGTTATCCCTACTATAATTTAATTGCAACTGTTGAGGTAAGTGGTCAGACAATCAAGGATGCCTTGGAGTTCGATCTCAACTATCTAGTGCTGGATCAGGATGGGCGTAAGGCCATTAATCCAAGTTACATTGCGCCTAAGCCTAAGCATTATAACTTTGATGTCTTCAGTGGCTTGATGACCACAGTAGATTTGACTCAGCCAGTAGGGCAACGTGTGGTAAGTATCGTGGATGAACGTAAGGGGCAAGAGTTGGACTTAGACGCCACTTATACCCTAGCTCTAACCCAATACCGTGCCTGCGGCGGGGGCGACTATCATATGTTTTCAAGCGACCAAATGAAGACCTTGTCGAAGACCGATTTAGCCACTTTGATGAAAGAGGCTCTTGCTCATTTTGGCCCTGAAGATTGGGAGCAAATCAATAACCATTACCAGCACTTTAACTGGTTACAATAAGCATAAGCAACTGAGACCATAGGTCTCAGTTTTTTTTATAGCAAAAAAGCAGAGACAGAGTCTCTGCTAGTGATTAGATGTCATTAGATAACAGCTAAAATGATGAAGTTAAGGACGAAGAGTGCGATGGAGACCCACAAGAGAGCGTGGATTTCCTTGGCCTTTCCTTGCGTTACTTTCACGATAGCGTAGGTGATAAGCCTGCTGCAATACCGTAAGAGATAGAGTAGGAGAAGCCCATGAAAATGGAAGAGAAGAAAGCTGGCACTGCCTCGGCGAAATCAGTCCAGTTGAGATCGCTGAAGGAAGCCATCATGAGGACCCCGACAATGATAAGGGCAGGCGCAGTGGCAACAGTCGGTACTAAGCTAACAAAAGGTGCAATAAACATGGTCGCTAGGAATAGTAAGGCGGTGACGACAGAAGTAAGACCTGTTCGGCCACCAACTCCAATCCCAGCGGCAGATTCCACATAGGTGGTGGTGTTAGATGTCCCGAAGAGGGCACCAATCAAAGTCCCGATTGAATCTCCGAAGAGAGCTTTATCCATTTTTGAGCTGAAACCCGAGCTGTTTTGTAGGGCTAATTCGTCTTCAGCGGAGAAGATGCCAGTCCGGCGACCAGTTCCGACGAAGGTCCCGATGGTGTCGAAGACATCAGAAAGACTGAAGGCGAAGATGGTCATCAGCACTAATGGAAGGCGACTCCAGTCTGCGAAGAGGGCCGGAAGACCTTCTGGACGGAAGATGACTAAGAAAGTTTGGCCAAGTTCCCCAAAGGCATTGCCAAGAGAATTTTGTGCTAGGTTGGCACTTGATAGGTCAATTAGGCCCATTGGAAAGGCTAAGGCGGTAGTGATGACAATCCCTAAGAGAAGGGCACCTTTGACTTGACGGACCATGAGGATAATGGTGATGGCTAAGCCAATCAAAGCGAGAATTGCAGATGGCTGAGTGAAGTTGACCAAGGCTGGAACGATACCGGAATCAGCTACGACATTGGTAACCCCGCCAGCATATTGAGTAGCGCTAGCTGGACCGCCATTAACGGAAAGAATGCTAGAACCAGAAGCCGTAAAGTTTAAGAAGCCTGCATTCTTCACCCCGATGTAGGCGATGAAGACCCCAATCCCAGCAGAAATAGCGTGTTGTAAGGATTCTGGGATGGAAACAATCAAGAGCTTGCGGATTTTAGTGACGGTAATCAGGATGTTGAAGATACCGCACAGGAAAACCATGGCTAAGGCTTCTTGCCAAGTGAAACCTAGACCGAAGCAGACGGTGAAGGTGAAAAAGGCATTAAGGCCCATACCTGGAGCCAAAGCGTATGGGACATTAGCGAAAAGGCCCATTACCAGTGTCGAGCTAGCCGCCGCAAAAAGTGTAGCTAGAAAGACGGCCTGGCTAGGCATGCCGGTTTGAGACAGAATTGACGGGTTGACAAAGACAATATATGCCATGGCAAGGAAGGTGGTAATCCCTGCAATAAATTCAGTTACCACGGTCGTTCCATGGTCACGTAATTTGAAAAAACGTTCCAAAATAATAGCCTCCTAATGTTTGGATTAATAGAACAGAATTGAGTATAGCATAGACAGTGGCAGATAGAACTAGTTCTAAGAGGATTTGTCTTCAAAAAAAATTAAATGTTCGTGTTTTAGAACACTGCAAGAAAAGGGCGGAATGAAAATGTGTAGAATTCGTAACAAAATGTCTGATAAACGAGGAGCTTCAGGGCTAGATATCGTGTTTTAAAGGCTTTTATGCTATAATGAATAAGATTGAATGAGAAGGAGGCGATAGCCTTGACTAAGCAGGAAGCATTTGTTATCGGGGATATCCATGGTATGTACCATCTTTTGGAAGATTTACTGACCCATTGGCGCCCAGAAGATCAACAACTAATCTTTGTGGGGGACTTGATTGATCGAGGACCGAATTCGAAGGCCATGGTTGAAAAAGTAAGGGAGCTTCAAGCCAGTCATGGCGCTATCTGTCTCTGTGGTAACCATGAGGATATGTTATTGGAGACCTTGACGGACCCAGAAAACTACTTTGGCCGCTATAAACGTAATGGTGGTTTGACCACCATCTCAGAATTTTTAGAGACGACGCCTAGTAGGCTAGAAGACCAATCTGGCCAGCTACTGTCTGACTGCTTGAAGGAGACTCAGCCATGGCTACAAGCCTGGTTGGAGAGCCTGCCCCTCTATACAGAATTTGGCAACTTTATTATTGCGCATGCTGGGGTTAATCCAGAAGTCGACAAGTGGCAAGATTCTTCACGCCGCGATTTTGTCTGGATTCGCGAACCCTTCCATACGCTGCCTAATAAGACTGGGCGGCCAATTATCTTTGGCCACACCCCAATTGGCCGGCTCAATGACGATGGCCAGACTCATCATGTTTGGCATCGTGAGGGTGATTTGATTGGCATTGATGGCGGTGCGGTATATGGCGGACATCTATTGGCTGTCCGCATCAATCACGAGACCCTTCTCGAAACATTCTGCGTTCCCTCGGACGCACCAAAGGTGGACGATTAAATCATGACAGTAGCATTAACACATGAAGTACAAGAAGTAGCTAAGGAGCTTAAGTTGCCGGTTGATAAGGTCAGCGTTGTCTTAGAGCTCTTGGCCGAAGGCAACACTATTCCTTTTATTGCACGCTATCGTAAGGAGAAAACAGGCGCCCTAGATGAAGTCCAAATTCACGAGATTGAGACCCGCTATCGTTATGTCACGCAATTGGCCGAGCGTAAGGAAGAAGTTAAGCGTCTGATTGATGAGCAAGAAACTGACTCCAGAATTAGCTGGGCAAATCGAAGCGGCTAGCACCTTGCAACAAGTAGAAGACCTCTACCGCCCTTATAAGCAGAAGCGTCGGACTAAGGCCATGGTGGCCATTGAACAAGGCTTGGAACCTTTGGCTCAATGGTTGTTGAATGAGCAGGCAGGGGACGTCGAAGAGACTGCTGCTGGCTATCTTAACGAAGAAGTCACTGATGTGGCAGCTGCCCTAGCGGGTGCCCATGAAATTCTGGCCCAATGGGTGTCAGACAATGCTGCCTACCGCGAATTTATCCGCAAATACATGCGCTATAATGCCATCCTCAAGACCAAGCTCAAGAAGGAAGAGGCGGACCCTAACCAAGTCTACGCTATGTACTATGACTTCGAAAATAAACTTAGTGACCTACCTGCACACCGGACCTTAGCCCTCAACCGAGCTGAGAAGGAAGAGGTTATCAGCGTGTCTATTGAGGTGGATGAGGCGCCGATTTTCAATTATTTGGAGCGTCATGTCCTAGCAGAAAATCTTCCAGAAGCTAAGCGTGTCTTAGGGCAGGCGGCCATTCGAGATGCATACAAACGTTTCATCTTTCCAGCCATTGAGCGGGAACTTCGCAATGAAGCGACTGAGCGGGCAGATAAGCAAGCCATCCAAGTCTTTGGTGATAACCTCAAGCATTTGCTCTTGACGCCACCTCTTAAGGGGCGGACAGTGCTGGGCTTAGACCCTGCCTACCGTACGGGCTGTAAGCTAGCGGTCGTTAACCAAACCGGTAAGGTCTTGGATAAAGGGGTTATTTACCCTCATAAACCAGCAGGTGAACGCCAACGTCAAGCGGCTAGTGGCCAATTGGCAGATTTGATTAAAGCACACGGGGTCGAAGTCATTGCTATTGGGAATGGGACCGCCAGTCGGGAATCTGAGCAGTTCGTAGCTCAAGTCATCAAGACCTTGGACCAACCGGTTAAATATATGATTGTTAATGAGGCGGGGGCTTCTGTCTATTCAGCTAGTGAACTAGCCCGTCAAGAATTTCCGGATTATCAGGTAGAAGAGCGGAGCGCGGTTTCCATTGCTCGCCGTCTGCAAGACCCTTTGGCTGAATTGATTAAGATTGATCCTAAGTCCATTGGTGTGGGTCAGTATCAGCACGATGTGGCTCAAAGCAATTGACCGAGGAACTAGACTTTGTGGTCAATACCACTGTTAACCGAGTAGGTGTGGATGTGAATACAGCCAGTGTTTCCCTCTTGCAACACGTGTCGGGTTTGACCGCGACAACCGCTAAAAACTTGATTAGCCTACGTGATGAGTTAGGTCGCTTTGAAGACCGTCGTCAAATTAAGGACGTTAAGCGCCTAGGGCCTAAAACCTATGAGCAAGCCATTGGTTTCCTCCGGATTGTTGGGGGTAAGAATCCACTTGATCAGACCGGCATTCACCCAGAGAGTTACGCAGTAGCGCGTATGATTCTGGACCGTGCAGGTATAGCTCTAGACGCGATTGGCTCTGATCATGCTGTGGAGGCCTTAGGTGCCCTTAGACCAGCCCAACTTGCTCAGGAGCTAGAAGTAGGCCAGGCAACCATTGTAGATATTATTGAGGGCCTCAAGCATCCCCTACATGATATCCGGGATGCTGGTCCAGCACCGATTTTACGTGAAGATGTCATGTCCTTAGACGATCTCGAAGTTGGGATGCAACTACAAGGCGTGGTCCGCAACGTGGTCGACTTTGGTGCCTTTGTGGATATCGGGGTCAAGCAAGATGGCCTGATTCATATTTCCAAACTATCCAAGAAATTCATCAAGCATCCTTCAGAAGCGGTAGCTGTGGGGGATATCTTGGAAGTTGAAGTCACTGTCTTAGATAAGAAAAAAGGCCGTATTGGCCTCAAGCGCCTCTTCAAGAAGCCTGCCCAAGGCTAGGCGCCATTGACTTCAATGTTTCGACTAGAAAGGTAGAATATTTAATGAAATTACTAACTGTGGCAATCCCCTCATATAATTCCGCAGATTATATGGGACGGGCTATTGAGTCCCTCTTGCCGGCAGGCGACCAGATTGAAATCTTGGTCATTGATGATGGCTCTAAGGATGAAACCTTGACCATTGCTCAAGACTATCAGCGCCGCTATCCAGACCAGGTCAAGGCTATTCATCAGGCTAACAAGGGGCATGGTGGGGCCGTCAATACTGGTCTAGCCCATGCGACGGGCCAATATTTCAAGGTAGTGGACTCTGATGACTGGGTGGATGAGTCGGCTTTGGCGGCGGTTATGGCAACCCTTGAGCGCTTTGAAGCAGAGAATACCCAGGTGGATGTTCTCTTGACCAATTATGTTTATGAGCAGGGAGAGGAAGGCGCCAAGCGAACGGTTCGCTACGAGCGTAATTTGCCTATTAATCAGTTCTTTGGTTGGGATGAAGTCAAGCCTTTCTCAGTAGGCGAGTATCTCATGATGCATTCATTGATATATCGGACCCAACTGTTGAGAGAGTGTGGTCTTAACTTGCCAGAATACACCTTCTATGTAGATAATGTCTTTGTCTATCAACCGATTCAGCATGTTCAGCGCCTCTATTATCTGGATGTCGACTTCTATCGTTATCTGATTGGCCGCGATGACCAGTCGGTCAATGAACGAGTTATGATGGGGCGGATTGACCAGCAACTCAAAGTTAACCGAATTTTAATTGAAGCAGTTGACTTTAGTCAGCCGCTACACCCTAGCATTCGCCAGTATTTGCTTAAACATTTGGAGATTGTCACCAGCATTTCCAGTGCCCTGCTCAATCGTATTGGGACGCCAGAAGCGATAGCTAAACGCCAAGACCTTTGGAACTTCCTACAGGAACGTAACCCTGAGGCCTTCAAAGTCTTGCGTTATGCTTTTTTTGGCCGCTTAACAACAGCGAATACGCGAGTAGGACGTTGGGTTTCCAACCAGGTTTATAAAGTCATTCGCAAGGTCGGGGGCTACTAAAAGCCTACTTGCCCACTGGCAAGGCAAATGAGTGTCAGACCTTGCCATAGTGGGGGCTTAGCCTTATAATAGTAATATCTTAAGAGAAAGTGATGTGAAAGAATGGGACGTAAATGGGCCAACATCAAAGAAAAAAAAGCCAAGTTGGACGCCAATAACAGTAAGGTCTACGCAAAATTCGGGATTGAAATTTATGTAGCAGCTAAACAAGGCGATCCAGATCCCCATAGTAACCAAAAATTGAAATTTGTCATTGATCGTGCTAAGACCTATAATGTGCCTAAGCATGTCATTGACCGTGCTATCGAAAAAGCCAAAGGTGGCGGCGATGAAAGTTTCCAAGAGCTCCGCTACGAAGGTTTCGGGCCAAATGGTTCCATGATTATCGTGGATGCCTTGACTAACAACGTAAACCGGACTGCCAGTGATGTACGGGCGGCCTATGGTAAGAACGGTGGGAACATGGGTGTCAGCGGGTCTGTTAGCTACCTCTTCGACGCGACAGCTGTCTTCGTTATCGCCGGCCAAGATGCTGACGAAATCATGATGGGCTTATTAGAAGCCGATGTAGATGTCCGTGAAGTAACGCAAGAAGGTGAGTCTGTTGTCGTTTACGGCGAACCTAACGACTTCCATGCCATTCAATCAGCTTGGAGGCCATGGGGATTAGCGAGTTTGAAGTGGCAGAATTAGACCTCTTGCCACAAAACGAAGTGACCTTAACAGGTGACGACTTAGCTAAATTTGAGCGTTTGATTGAAGTCTTAGAAGACAACGACGACGTTCAACGTGTTTACCACAACGTGGACTTAGAAGACTAAGACAAAGTAAAAGACTGAGAAGCATCAACTTCTCAGTCTTTTTTCTTTTGCGAAATTTTTAATACCAACCATTTTCTTGGCAGATACGGATGGCATCCGCCCGGTTTTTGGCGCTTAGTTTTTGCAGAACGGTAGACATGTAGTTGCGGACGGTACCTTCTGATAGATGGAGCTCTTGGGCTAACTCCTTGTTAGAGAGCCCCTCTCTAACGCCTACCATGAGCTGGCGTTCTTGTGGAGTCAAAGGATTGTGATGAGTGAAGAGGCTATCAACCAGCTCAGGCGCATATTCTTTCTTGCCCGCCAGGATGTTTTCGAGTGTTGCCATGAGGGCGTGGACAGGGCGCTCCTTGAGGACGAAGGCATCGACATCGGCTTTGAGGGCACGTTCGAAGTAGCCGGGGCGTTTGAAGGTGGTGAAGATGAGAATCTTCACCTTAGGGTGATGGGTCTTAGACCATTCTAGCACGTCTAAACCACTGGCATAGGGCATTTCAATGTCTAAGAGGGCGATATCGATGGTCTGGCTACCTATAATTTCCATGGCTTCCTGGCCATTTTTGGCTGGGTGGACGCTTTCTACTTGGTCTTCTAGCTCTAGGAGTTGACAGAGGGCATCTCGAAGCATGGCTTGGTCTTCTGCAATTAAGAGGCGCATGGAATCACCTATCCTTTCTCGTAGGGCATTTTAAGTTGGACTTGGGTAGGTTGGCGACGACTGAGGATCTTTAGCTGTCCACCTTGAATTTGCAGGCGGTCCAAGATGGTGTGGAGTTCACCTTCCTGCACGGGGCCAAAACCTTGTCCGTCGTCTTCTACAAAGGCATAGAGGAAATTGTCATTCTGCCAAAGGCGGATGAGGACATGCGTGGCTTGAGCGTGCTTAATGATGTTGTTGCAGGCTTCTAGCAAGCACAAAGCTAGGGTGGAGGATTGGTCCTGAGTCAAGGACAGATTACCTAGTTGGTTGTCAATGACCACCTGGATGCCAGATATTTCTAACATTTCTTGCAGACGGATGAGTTCGTTAGCCAAGTCGTGGTGGTATAAGTCGTTGATGATAGCCCGTACCTGATGCATAGCTTCCTGAGTCAGGTTGTGAATATCCTTAACATGTTCTTGGGCAGCCTCATATTTTTGACGTGCCATCAGGCTAGTGGCTAATTCACTCTTAACAGCTAAGGTGGCGAAGAGATGCCCTAGGTTATCATGGAGGTCACGTCGGATTCGATGACGTTCATTTTCAGCTAAAAGTAAGTTGATTTGCTTATTTTTAGCTTCTTCTCTTTCCTGCATGAGCTCCCGCAGTCGACCGAAGCGCTGCCCGATGGAAAAGAGGATGATGAAGCCAATTAGCAGGCCCAGATAGAATAACTCAATGGAATCCAAGCCCCGCCAAGTGTGATAGAGATAGATTCCTAGGGCGATACCATAAATACTTAACCAACGCCAAGACCAGAGGGAAGAACGAGGAAAACAATAGGCCATGACATTGCCCAAATAAAAGAGGAACCAAATAAAGTTAGGATTGAGGGAAAGGGCACAGTAACAGATATAGCCTGCCGCATAAATCCAACTAAGGGTGACAATTCGTTGGTCTTGGCTCCATAAGAGGGAGAGATAGGAAACTAAAAAGATAAAGGTCAAGCCCAAAGCCCCCAATTGATGGGGGACTGATTGATGGATTCAATAACGGGGAATAGAATGAAGACCAGACTGATATAGAACATGATGTGAGTCTGTTTCATAGCAATTTTTAGGCGTTGGAACACGATGGTCCCTCCTTCTAAAGGACTTATTTTACTTCAATTTTACGTTGCACCAAGGCAATTAGGATTAAGAAGCAGATTCCATAGGCTATCAGTGCTAGAATGGAATCCCATGCCCAGACACGGTTAGTATACCAGTTTTGGATGATTTGCATTAAGTGGTAGCTAGGAATCCATTTGGCTAGATTTTGCATCCATTGAGGGAAAAACATCAGAGGCATCCAGAGGCCACCTAAGAGTGACATGGCCATAAAGGCGATGTTCCCAACCATGGAGATGGTTTCTTCACTTGGCAAGTAGGAGATAAGAGCCCCAATAAAGGAGAAGGGAATCATCCCGACCAAGAGAATGAGAATGACCATGAAATAGTCACCGGCCGGTAGGGTAATCTGACGAACTAAGCCACCAAAGCTGAAGACCACGCCGATGGCGAGGGAATAGAGCAAGACAAAGCGTAAGGCTTTACTAAGTAATATTGTACCACAGACACCGGTGAATGGTGAAGAAAACGTCGCCAATTGTTGTGCTTGTCTGCAGTTAAATTATAGGGTAGGGCGAAAACGTTGAAGCTTAGAAGAGAAGAAGCCGTCATGGAAATCATCATGAAAACTCTGTAGCTATAAGGCATCTCCGCTTGATAGATACCAGAGAAGAGGAGGTAGAAAGCCAAGGGCATGCCGATGGCCATGACTAAACTTTGCCAATTGCGTAATGTAAAGTAGGCCTCTACCTTGATGAGGGCGCGTAAGTTTTTCATTTTATTTTACCTCGCTTTCTTGGTCGTCTCGGGTAGTTTCGAAAATACTATTGAGTAAGGTGCGGCGAGCGACTTCTAATTCACTGAAGGTACAACCTGCTTGACTAAGGGCTGCCCAGACTTCAGCACCATTCTTAGTATGGAAGGTCAGGTTATCACTGTTTTCAGTCAGTTCCATAATGTCTTGGCGTTTAGCCAATACTTCTTGGAAGCGCACAGGGACGGTAAAGAACTGAGTTAATTCTTCTGACCGCATACGGTGAGGTGTTGTGTCACGAATGAGCTTGCCTTGGTGGAGCACTAGAATACGTTCGGCTGTGTGTTCGACTTCTTCAATGTAGTGGGAAGAGTAGAGAATGGTGGTCCCAGTTTCTTTGATTCGATGGATAATTTCCCAGAATTGCTGGCGCGTCGAAGTATCCATGGCAGCTGTCGGTTCGTCTAGTATGAGAACGGAAGGACGGCCAATCAAGGTTAAGGCGAAGCTTAGCAGGCGGCGTTGACCACCGGATAAGGATTGGGTCATCTGATTGTATTGGCTTGGACTGAAACGCAAAATATCTTGGATCTCTTCCTGGGTCAAGGGGTAGTCATAGATGGATTGGAAGAAGCTGATTAATTCTTTGACCTTGAGGTTCTTAGGGAGTTCGTTCGTCTGAGGTAGGAGGCCGATAGTACTTTTGAGTTTGCGGTTACCCACTGCCATCCCCTTAATGGTAATGGACCCTTGGCTGAGGATTTTGTCATGAAGTAAGAGTTCAATCAAAGTGGTCTTGCCGGCCCCATTAGGACCAATGAGGGCGATGCATTCGCCAGCCTCAATCGAGAAGTTGATATCTTGTAAGATGGGGCGGCCCTTGATGATTTTGCCGGCATCTTTTACATTAATGAGACTCATAATAGTTCCCTCCTTGCTGTTGATGGTTTTATTATAGGCCAAGCAATCGAAGGCTAGTAGTAGCGCCTGTCATGACATGATGTGACATTTGTCATGACTTGGTGGATAATAGATTTCTTAAGTTTTCCCAAAGGGCTCAGCCTAAAAGATGCCAAGGGTCGTTAAACTTGATATAATAAGGTATAACTTGAAAATAATGGAGGGATATCCATGAGATATTTATTTGACCCAACTTACTTCTTGATCATTATCGGGATGGCTTTTGCTGGTTATGCCCAATGGAAAGTAAAATCTACCTTCAGTAAATACAGTGAATGGGAAACTAGCAAGGGCACGACTGGTCGCCAAGTGGCGCAAGCTATTCTGCAACAAACTCTAATTAACAATGTTCAAGTCGAACATGTTTCAGGTGATTTGACTGACCACTATGACTCCCGTCACAAGGTCTTGCGTCTGTCTGATGCGACCGATATGGAGACTTCGGTTGCGGCGGTTGCGGTTGCTGCCCATGAATGTGGTCACGCAGTTCAAGACGCTGAGAACTACTTCCCGCTCCGTTTGCGTAATGCCTTAGTGCCTGTGACCCAAATTGGTTCAGCAGCGGCCATGCCGGTTATTATTGCCGGCTTTATCTTCCAAATGATGGGCTTGGTCCAATTCGGGATTATTCTCTTCTCCCTAGTCCTAGTCTTCCAAGTGGTGACCCTGCCAGTGGAATTCGATGCGAGTGCGCGGGCACTTAAAATTTTGGAACAAAACCAACTTTTGGCCCCAGAAGAAATGCCAGCTGCCCGCAAGGTGCTTAATGCAGCGGCCTTAACCTATGTGGCGGCAGCCAGTGCTACAGCCTTACAATTGCTCCGTTTGATTATTCTATCTAGTCGTAACAACGACTAATGTCAGTCCAGGAGGTGGCCTATGCGCCAACTAAATCAACTTTTCAAGCGTCGGGTCAACACCCAGCTGGTGGATGAGTTACTAAATAAAACCCAGACTGAAGTTGACAAGATGCAACCCCTCAATGTCCTAGTAGCGGGTAAAACAGGGAGTGGTAAATCCACGCTCATTAATGCCCTTTTCCGGGAAAATCTGGCAAGCACTGGGGCCGGGCTCCCCATTACTCAACAGCTGGTGCGCATTACCAAGGAAGGCGTGCCTCTGACCCTCTATGATACCAAGGGGCTGGAGTTGACAGCTGAATCTCAGCGGGAAGTCTTAGCTAGTTTGTCGGATCTCCTGATTGAGAAGCGCCAAGGCGATCCGCGCGATAAAATTCACGTGGTCTACTACTGCTTGAATTCGACCATGGCTAGAATTGAAGCCATGGAAATAGAAATCATCAAGACCTTGGCCCAGTATGTGCCGGTTATTCTGGTCTTGACCCAACAATTGGATCCAGGTAACCAGGAATTTCTTAATCAGTTACAGGCAATGGCCCTGCCAGTTAAGGGGATTGTGCCCATTCTGGCCAAGGCTTATAGCCTACCTAAACAGGCTATGATTCCGCCTCATGGTTTGAATGAGCTCCTGGAATTGAGTCTAAGTTTAGTGCCGGAGTCAGTTCACCGGGCTTTTATCAACGCCCAACAGGTCGATTTGGCAAGAAAGGTCAAAGAGGCTAGACGTTGGGCGCAAACCTATGTGACGACTGCATTTGGGGTTGGCTTTGTGCCAATTCCGGTAGCGGACGCAACGCTTCTAGTTCCCATGCAGATTACCATGTTGGCCCATCTATCGGCCATCTTCGGGGTGTCGCTAGAGAAATCCCAGTTAATTAGCTTGGTCATGGGTTTAGGTGGGACCGGTGGTACGACTTTGATGGGTAAACTCGTGGTATCATCTGTCTTCAAGATTTTACCTGGCTTAGGAACAGTAACGGGTGGCGCTGTGACGGGAGCCATTGCTTCTGGTTTGACTTTGAGTCTGGCCTACAGTTATATCGAGGTCCTCAAGCAGATTGCGACGGCAGAACAGCAGGGGCGCGATATGCGCCTGAGAGAAATCCAGAAAATCATGAACCGCTCTTTTGAACAGCATGTGGCGGTTGTGAACCAGGTCTTGCCTGACAATCTCAAGCAAGGTGCCTTTGTTAACTGGTTGCAGAGCTTCTTCGAAAAATTTTAGAGAAAACAAAGACCCGAGACACTTGTCTCGGGTCTTTTGTATATATCTTAGTCTTGGTCAGCTGCTTGTTTAACGGGGACATTGACGGTTTCCTCGCCTAGTTCTAGCCAGCCTATTTGGCCATTGAAACGGTCGCGTAGTTGGGCTTCTAGGGGCGCAGCTTGGTCTTGATAGATAGCCAAAGTATAGGTGACTTGGCCGGCATACTCGGTGTCCATAACCGTGACATCCAAGTCACTATGGTCCAGAAAATACTGGAAGGAATCGACCTGGTTATAGCCCAGTTCTAAGGCTACTAGCAATTGGTTGACGTTGGCAACAATCGTAGCCTGATTCAAGGCTTCACTGACTGCACTGGAATAGGCACGAATGAGGCCCCCAGCCCCTAGCTTAATCCCGCCAAAATAGCGGACGACCACGGCGGCTAGATTAGTCAACTGACGTTGTTTAATCACTTCCAACATGGGAACACCGGCTGTGCCTGCAGGTTCCCCATCATCGCTCATTTCTGGGTCAGGGAATCAGGGCCGATAATATAGGCGCTACAATGATGCGCAGCCTTGTAATGTTCCTTGCGCAAGGCGGCAAGGATGGGTGGAAAGTCGGCTGCATCCTGTAGAGGGTAGAGATAGCAGAGGAAGCGGGACTTCTTGATTTCGATTTCGTGGACACTGGCTTGATCAATGGTCAGATAGTTCATTGGGGCGCCTCCCTTCCACATTATTCTACCACATGGCAAGACATTTGGCGCGATATTTGATATAATCCCTCTGGAGCGTATTTTGAATTAAGGAGGAATGTTGATGAAAGCAGCTGTGATTGTTGACTCTACTGCCTACTTATCGGAGGCCTTAGCCCAACATCCAGACGTCTATCAAGTTGCCTTGTCGGTTAATTTCAGTGATGGCTCAGTCATGAAGGATACATCGGATCTGCAATTATTAAATGAATTTTACACCCGCCTCAAGTCTGAAAGCCAATTACCGACAACTTCTCAACCCCAACCAGGGGATTACTTGGCCCTCTTGGACCAATTAGTGGCTGCTGGCTATGATACGGTTTATGCTATTCACCTCTCCAGTGAAATCAGCGGAACCTATCAAACTGCCCGTATGCTCTTGAGCGAGTATGAGGATAAATTAGACGCTTATGCGGTAGACTCTGGCTCATCCTGCATGGTCATGGAAATCTTAGTCAAGGAAACTTTAGGCTGGATTGACCAAGGTTTGTCAGCAGAGGAAGTGGGGCGTCGCCTAGAATGGTCGGCTCGTCATTCGGATGTCTACCTCATGGTGGGAGATCTCAATAACTTAGTTAAGGGTGGCCGCCTATCGGCTTCCAGTGCCATCTTGGGTAATATCTTACAGATTCGTCCCTTGCTTCATTTTGAAGAAGGCAAGATTGCTGTCACTGAAAAAATCCGTACAACCAAGAAGGTTTACCGTCGCATGGTGGAACTAGTGGCAGAATGGCAAACACGCTACCCTCAAGGCGTGCATGTCGGCATTGGCCAAGCTGGTGCGCCAGAAGATTTAAAGGTGTTGGATGAAATGATGAAGGATGCCTATCCTGGTATGCCCCTTAGCTATACCAATATTGGTCCCGTAATTGGTACCCATACGGGTGATGGCACCAAGGGCTTAGGGATTGTGCCTAAGTTGCCAGCAGATTTCTAAATCTATTACTTAAATAAAAAGTCGCCATAAGTTTAACTTGTGGCGACTTTTTTTGTTTAGTTGAAGTTCTAGTAATTTCTAACATAAATGCTGTCCACCAAATGGTTGGAGGCCTTATGCAGAATAAGGTCCGCCCGTTCACGGGTGGGGGCGATATTTTGAATTAAGTTAACTAGGTTAATGGTCTGCCAAGCCTCGTTAGCATACTGCCGGGCTTGTTCGCGTGGTTTTTGGGACAGCTCGAAATAGTAGTTATGAGGATCTTGTTTGGCCAAGTCCAGCAAGAGCTCGAAACGTTCCATGTACCAACGTTGAATATGGACAGGATTAGCGTCAATATAGATTGAGACATCGAAAAAGTCACTGACATAGAGTTTCTGGTTCTGTGGCAGTTGCAAGACATTAATCCCTTCCACAATCAGAATGTCGGGATCTTCCATGACGGCTTCTTGCCCAACTAAGACATCATAGACCTGGTGGGAATAAACAGGGTAGCTAACTGGCCCTTTGCTCGTCTTGATACGCTGCATGAAGTCTAGGAGGCGAGGCATATCATAGGAATCTGGGAAGCCCTTGCGGCCTAGGATGCCACGCCGAATTAATTCAGCGTTAGGATAGAGAAAACCATCAGTGGTCATCAGGGCGACTTTGCGCTCTGGATAGGTCCGGCTCAGCAGCTCATGTAAGACCCGGGCCGTCGTACTCTTGCCGACCGCCACACTCCCTGAAATCCCAATGACAAAGGCTGGTGGGATTGGAGCGAGGGATGGTTTTGGCCCTGCAGAAATTGATACTTGGCGGACTGATAGGCTTGTTGATAGGTCATCATCATATCCAAATAATGAATCATAGGGGCATAGATGGTGGCCACGTCTGCCTGAGACAGGCGGTCATTAAGTGAGACCAGACGAGCCAATTCATGGACCTGGGGTATAGGTTGGCCCTCTTGGTGGAGCTTTTGCCACTCTTGGGGCGCGTAGCGCGTGAACATTTCCAATGACATGAGATACCTCCTGACGGGGATGCTTAGGCTTATTTTACCACAGAATCTAAGAAAGTTTAAGATTGCTTAAAACTTTCCCTAAAAATCCCACTTTTTCCTGGGATGCGCTACAATAGAACATGACGAATTGACTCGTAAAGGGGACCTTTTTGTGCCTAAAAAGATGCTAGAAAATCAACATAAAGAATTAAATATAAAAAGCCAAGTAGCGGCCAGCCCAGTAGGTATGGGGGCCGCCCACGGTAAAGTCATCCTCATGGGGGAGCATGCCGTTGTCTACGATTACCCAGCCATTGCCTTGCCGGTACCGGCTGTGGCCATCCGTGTCCGGGTAACACCCACCCAACACCAGGCAGACTATTTGTCCTGTCGCTACTATAAGGGGCCTTTGGCAGATGCGCCACAAGAGTTGCAAAATGTTCAGGCTGCTATCAGTTTGGCTCAGGAACATTGCGCGCCTAAAAATCAGGCCTCGGCCATCCATATCCGTATTGATAGCGACATACCTCAGGAAAGAGGCATGGGGTCGTCAGCCGCTGTGGCGGTTGCCTTGGTTCGGGCTTTGGCCGATTACTATGGGGTCAGTCTGACTCAGGAAGTGCTGCACTACATGGTCAACAAGGCTGAAGTCTTGGCTCACGGTGCGCCAAGTGGCCTGGACACCTTGATGACTTCTACCACGCAGCCAGCCCTCTATCGTAAGGGCCTAACACCACAAGCCTTCCAAATGAACTTAGGAGGCTATCTGGTGATTGCCGATAGCGGCCAGGCAGGCCAAACCAAGCTTGCTGTCGCTCAAGTAGCTCAGCTAGCGCAAGACCGACCTGACCAGGTCATGAAGACCATGGCAGCCATTGGGGAATGCACCATTCAAGCCCAACAGGCCATCCGCCAAGGAGATTTGGTGGCCTTGGGTCGTCTGATGACATACAACCACTATTATCTCAACCAGCTCAAGGTTTCGACCCCTGAGCTGGATAATATTGTCAAATCCGCCTGGTTAGCGGGTGCCCTAGGTGCTAAGTTAACGGGCGGAGGCTTGGGCGGCTGTGTCATTGCCCTAGCCAGCCAGGCCCAGCAGGCCGAGGCCATCAGCCAGGCCATGCGTCAGGCAGGCGCCGGCCGTACTTGGACCATGGCCATTTAAAAGGAGGAGGAGCCCTATGATTCAGCCAAATCCACCAAAAGGGAGCGCGATCTATCGTGCTCATACCAACATCGCCCTGATTAAGTATTGGGGCAAACGCGACCAGGCCCTCTTCTTGCCAGTGACAAGTTCGCTGTCACTGACCTTAGATGCATTCTACACCGATACCCAAGTGACTTTTGATGCCCAGCTAGGCCATGACCGTTTTATTCTCGATGGCCAGGAGCAAGAGGCTAACCAAGTAGCCAAAGTCTCAGCCTTCCTAGACCGTTTTCGGGCGCTTGCCCAGACCGATTGCCGTGCCCTGGTGACCAGTACCAATTATGTGCCGACGGCAGCTGGTTTGGCTTCATCGGCTTCTGCCTACGCAGCCTTGGCATGTGCGACCAATGCCGCCTTAGGTTTGGATTTATCCCAACGCCAACTATCCATTTAGCCCGTCAGGGTTCAGGTTCTGCTAGCCGTAGTCTCTTTGATGGCTTCGTTATTTGGCATGCGGGCCAGGGAGAGGACAGCGACTCTTCTTATGCTGAACCTTTTGAGGCAGCTGACTGGGATTTAGCCATGCTAGTTGTTATGGTCAACAAAGGAACCAAGAAGATTTCTAGCCGCCAAGGCATGGTCCTGACCATGGAGACATCGCCTTTTTATGCCTTGTGGCCTGATGAAGTCGCCAAGGATTTGGCTGCTATTCAACCTGCTATTCTAGCCCATGACTTAGACCATGTCGGCCAAATTGCTGAACACAATGCCATGAAGATGCATGCGACCATGATTGCGGCCAACCCAAGCTTTAGCTATTGGGAGGCAGATTCGCTCAAGGCCATGGACTTGGTACGACAACTACGGCAAGAAGGCTTTACCGCCTATTTCACCATGGACGCTGGACCTAATGTCAAGGTTCTCTGTCCAGCAAGTCAAGCAGAGGCTATTCGCGATCGTTTTATGACCGAATTTGATTCCAAGCAATTGGCGGTGGCCTATCCTGGTCCTGCGCCTTATCCAATTAATGACTAAGAAGGAGGCAGCCCATGGAAGCAATGGACCAGCTTTTAGAGCTTTTTGATCTGGCCCCTGAACTGAATTTTGGGACTAATCAGGGTTGGGCGCCCGGCAAACTCTTCCTGGCAGGTGAGTATGCTGTCTTGGCCCCAGACCAACCGGCTCTGCTCTTCGCAGTTAGCCAGTATTTGCATTGCCAAGTGGGCATTAGCCCCTGGCCAGGCCGAGGTCTGCTCCAGTCTAATCTGCCAGGCTTAGAAGACTGGCGCTATGAGCGGGCAAATCTCTATGAGGCTGATTCGGCTCAGTGGCGCTATGTTCTAGCCGCTATGCAAATAGTGGAAAACTTAGTAGAGGAAGTGGGGCGCCCTTTACAAGACTATCGCCTAAGTATAGACAGTCAGCTGCTAGCAGACAATGGTCGTAAATACGGCTTTGGCTCTAGTGGGGCAGTGACGGTGGCGGTCATCCAAGCTTTGTTGGCTTTCTATGGCTTGGTGGCTAAGTCGCCGCTCATGCACTATAAGTTGGCTGCTATGGCTATGATGCGCTTAGGGTCCAAGGGGAGTCTGGCCGATTTAGCGGTCAATGCTTATGGTGGCTGGCTCTACTATGTGGCCCCAGATCGGCTTTGGCTACAAGAAGCCCTAGCAAACCAATCTATCTTATCCCTGCTGAGTCAAGACTGGCCTAGCCTAGTTATCCAGCCTATGTTTGCGCCAGCGGATTTAGAGGTCTTAGTAGGCTGGACTGGCGTGCCAGCTTCTACCGACAGCTTAATTGGCCAGTGGCAGGACCGGTCCGGTGCCGCCTATCAGGCCTTTCTAAGCTCGGCCAAGGAGACAGTCCAAGCAATCAAGGAGGCTTTTGAGACTGGCGACAGCTTAGCCATCCAATCACGCCTGGCTGACTACCGACATTTACTACTACAAATTGAAAAACACAATACCCTCTCTATTGAGACACCCGCCTTACGAGAGCTGGTGACTATTGCTCAAGCCTATCAATTCGAGGCCAAATCCTCGGGGGCTGGAGGGGGAGACTGCGGGATTGCGGTCGGCCAAGGCCAAGGACTCAAGAAAGAGTTGGCGGCAGCTTGGCAGGCAGCCGGCATCACCTTAGTCGAACTAGAGATAGGGGCGCCTCAAAGGCCCTCTAAGGAGGCAGGAAATTAATGCAAGAAGAAAACTTAGTGGCCCATCGTAAGGCCGATCATCTTCACTTAGCCTTGGCCCAACAGGCTGGGGTTCAGACTGCTAGTTGCTTCGATCAACTACGCTTTGTCCACCATCCCTTGGCGCTCCTGTCTCAAGATGAGATTGACCTGACTACTCAGTGGGCAGGGCACACTCATGCCTTTCCTTTTTACATCAATGCCATGACGGGTGGTTCCAAGTTAACCGGCCAATACAATGAGCAACTCGCTATCGTGGCGCGGGAGACGGGGCTAGCGCTAGCGGCTGGTTCGGCTAGTGCCATGGTCAAGGATCCGACAGTGGCGACTAGCTATCAAGTGATGCGTCAGGTCAATCCAGATGGCTTTATCCTAGCTAATCTGGGGGCCCATCACAGCCTAGAGTCGGCTCAGCGAGTCTTGGAGGCCATGGGTGCTAATGCCTTGCAAATCCACCTCAACCGGCCCCAAGAAGTGGTCATGCCTGAGGGGGACCGCGACTTCAGCCAATGGTTAAAGCAAATTGAGCGCTTAGTTAATGGCCTGGATTGCCCGGTTATCATTAAGGAAGTAGGATTCGGTATGAGTCAACAAACCTTAAGATGCTTGGCTGAAGTAGGCGTGAAGACAGTGGACGTCAGCGGTCGGGGGGGAACTAATTTCATCCAGATTGAAGACCAACGGCACGAGACGCCTCAATTCCAAGCCCTCTACCAATATGGCCAGACGACGGCAGAGTCGCTCTTGGAAGCACGAGTAGCACCTGTCGAGTTGGAGATTTTGGCTAGTGGCGGTATTCATCAACCCGTTGATATTATCAAATCCCTTGCCATGGGAGCTAGAGCTGTAGGCCTAGCCGGTTACTTCCTACACTATCTGGAAAATAAGGGTCTTGAAGCGACCATTGAAGGGGTCAGAGCTTGGCAGGAGCAATTGCGCCAACTCTATCTGCTTCTAGGTGCGCGTGACTGGCAAGAACTTCAGGCCACTGACCTGATTCTGACAGGAGACTTGCGTAACTGGGCCCAAGACCGGGGCTTGCCTTTCCAAGACTTAGCACGTAGACATCATTAATAATCAAGAGGCTGATCAATCAGCCTCTTTTTTGTGCCCGAGGTCTGTATAGACAGAGAAATTTAAGAAATTATGGAGATGGCTAGACAACAAGATTTACCGACATAAGGAACGTAATTAAAAGACAAATATCGCAAGAAAGCTAAATGATTCAGCAAGAATTTATAATTCATTTTGTAAGGGGATACAATATAATAGAGGGGTAAGAAACTATTATATTTTATAAGGAGGATTATCATGCGAAATTCGATTCAAAACTTGTTTGATAAGAAGTGTCGTTTTTCCATTCGTAAGCTCAGTGTTGGGACTTGCTCCGTCATTATTGGGGCCTTTCTCTTAGGCCAAAGTCCAAGTGCATCGGCCCAAGAAGCTGTTTCCGACACCCCAGCCACCAGTGAGGTAGAGCCTGTTCCGGCGGGAGCCATTGATGTGGCTGAGCCAGCTGCAAGTGCGGAAGCTACCCCTACAGCAACAGATACGCCAGCAGCAACAGAGACTCCATCAGAAGCGGCTAGCCCAGCTGAGGCGCCAGCGACAGAGGCTCCAAGTCCTGCTGCCACTGAGGAGACAAGCCCTAATCCGAGTCCTGCGGCGACTGAAGACAAAGCAGTAGCACCAGACTGGACTGCGGCCGGCAGCCGTAAGGAACCGTCGAAGTCGTGGAAGAAGGTGGCGTACGTTATAATAAACTGGCTTCTACTGCTCAGAATGATAACGGGCAGAACCCTGCCCTCTTTGAGAAAAAGGGACTGGAAGTGGATCAGGATGGCAATGCCAGTGTCAACTTGACCTTCAAGGACCTATCAACAGAAAAACAATCCCGCTTCGGGGTTTTCCTCAAGTATAAGGATCCTGCCAACCATATCTTCGTTGGTTACGACCGCGATGGTTGGTTCTGGGAATATAAATCGCCTAAGGCTAGCACCTGGTATCAAAAAGGCCGGGTAGCAGCCCCTAAACCAGGAGAGGTCAACAATTCTCTCTATCACTTACAAGAAGGATGGCCAGCTCAATGCCACTAACAATGGTAAGAGCCTCTTTGATACCTTACTAGTGCCAGAAGAAGTGAAGACGGCCTTAGAAGGACAAAATAAGATTTATCTTAAGGCAGCAACCTGGGGCAATGAACGGACTAGTGTTGCTGTGCAGGCAGACGACCAGTCTAACCTCAAGCCAAGTCAACCAGATAATGGAGCAGTAGATCCAGGCCTAGCAGCTAACGACCAAGATGTCGTCTACGATCACATTCGCTCGGACGTCTTAGATGCTGAAATTGATACCCTCTTCCCACGCATCAAGCACTATCAGTTCGGCGGCCATACTATGACCGGGCAAGTGCAAAAACTAGATAAGCTCAGCATTAACGGGACTGATGTTAAGCCTCAAGTGACCTACCGCAAGGTGGATCAAGCGACTGCCGAGTACACGCTGACGGTTAAGAATCCTGAAGCCTTTATAGATGCGGTAATTACTGTGCAAGTCAAGGTAGTGGGCAATGAACTGCACTTTGATGTGACCAAGGTGGAAAACAAAAACTTGGTGACTATGGGCAAGGAAATCGACAATCCTCGTAAATTGATTTCGACGATTGAATTCCCAGGTAACACCCTAGTTTCTGTCGGCTCTAATCAAACTGGGGCTAAGTTCGACGGCTCTTGGATGTCCAATAATACCCACCGGGCAGGTGATAGCCATGTGGACCTAGTACCAGGTAAGATGGATGACTTCGCCTATGGCTTTATGTATGGCTTTGTCTCTTCTGATAAAGTCGCAGCTGGGGTTTGGAGCAACTCACAATTTAGCTACGGTGGTGGTTCTGAAGACTTTACCCGTCTGACCGCCTTCAAGCAACGCGTAGCCGGCGTTAACTATATCGGGATTCAAAGCTCGCCTTACTACTACCAACGGGCCTATGGCAAACTGGTTTATCCTGAATATACCCTCGAATTGCCAAGTAGCAAGGTGGTCTTTGCCCAAGATCTTAATAAGGACAAACAAGTAGACTGGCAGGATGGGGCCATTGCCTTCCGCAAGATTATGAATAACCCTAAAGGTTCTGAAAGTGTGCCGGATCTGGTAGCTTACCGGATTGCTATGAACTTCGGTTCTCATGCGCAAAACCCATTCCTCATGACCCTAGACGGGATTAAGAAAGTCAATCTGCATACGGATGGCCTAGGCCAATCTGTCTTGCTTAAGGGCTACGGGAGTGAAGGGCACGACTCTGGCCACCTCAACTATGCCGATATTGGTCGTCGTATTGGGCGTCAAGGATTTCAAGACCCTGATTGAAAAATCTAAGCAATACGGGGCAAAATTAGGGATTCACGTCAATGCTTCTGAAACCTATCCAGAATCTAAATACTTTAGTGAAGCAATCTTGCGCAAACGCGAAGACGGGACTTATAGCTATGGTTGGAACTGGCTAGACCAAGGGATTAACATTGATGCGGCTTACGATTTAGCTCATAACCGCCTCAAACGGTGGAAAGACCTCAAGGAAACCTTGGGTGAAGGGCTCGACTTTATTTACCTAGACGTATGGGGTAATGGCCAGTCCGGGGACAACGGCGCTTGGGCTACCCACGTGATTGCTAAGGAAATCAACAGCCAAGGTTGGCGTTTCACTATTGAGTGGGGCCACGGGGGCGAATATGATTCCACCTTCCAACACTGGGCAGCTGACCTAACCTATGGTGGTTATACCAACAAGGGGATTAACTCCAATATTGCCCGCTTCATCCGCAACCACCAGAAAGATGCCTGGGTAGGGGATTATCCACGGTATGGCGGGGCAGCTAACTATCCACTCCTGGGTGGTTACGACATGAAGGACTCGAGGGTTGGCAAGGCCGGAGTGACTATGAAGGTTATATTACCAACCTCTTCGAACACGATGTCATGACCAAATTCTTCCAACACTACAAGGTAACCAAATGGGTCAACGGCCACCCTGTCCAAATGACAGATAATGGTCAAACCTACAATTGGGTTCCAGAAATGGAAGTGCATTTGGCTAATGAAGCGGGTGACCAAATCGTCATCAAGCGTCTATCTAACGATCCAAATGATGCCGGCTACCGTCAACGCACGGTCACCCTCAACGGTCGTGTGATTGAAAATGCTGGTGCCTACCTGACTCCATGGAACTGGGATGCTAACGGTAAAGCCTTGACCGGCGACAAAGAGAAAATGTACTTCTTCTCCAAGACAGCTGGGCAAACTACCTGGACCCTTCCAGAAGCATGGCGTGGCGACAAGGTCTATCTCTACAAGTTGACCGACCAAGGTAAACAGGAACAAGTAGAACTAGCCGTTGATAGCCAAGGTCGCATCACCATTGATGCGCTCGCTAATCAACCTTATGTTCTCTACAAGGTAGCTCAAGGTAAACGGACCATGACCTGGAGTGAAGGCATGCATCTCTATGACCAAGGTTTCAACAGTGGCACCTTAGATCACTGGACAAAGACAGGGGGATAGCCAAAATGCTCAAATTGTTAAGTCCCAAGGCGCTAATGAAATGCTACGTATTGCTGGGAACAAGGAACGTGTGACCTTGACACAGAAACTGACGGATTTGAAGCCTAATACCCGCTATGCTGTCTATGTTGGAGTAGATAACCGTAGTAATGCTAAGGCGGATATCACCATTAAATCCGGTAATCAGACCATCAGCAACTATACCTATAAATCTATTGCTAAGAACTACGTCCAAGCACATGCCCATAACACCTCAGCTAAGAATGCGACGGTGGACAATAGCAGTTACTTCCAAAATATGTATGTCTTCTTTACAACAGGATCAGATGTCAGCAACGTGACCCTGACCTTAGGGCGTGATGCTGATCAGGATGCTACCTACTTCGATGAAATTCGAATCTTCGAGAATCAGTCCAATATGTATAGTGCTGGTCATAATACGACTCCGGGCACCTTCAAACAAGATTTTGAAGAAGTACCACAGGGGATCTTCCCATTTGTTGTGGGGAACGTAGAGGGTGTTTCCGATAACCGGACTCACTTGTCAGAACGCCATGACCCTTATACTCAACGGGGCTGGAACGGCAAGAAAATTAACGATGTTATTGAGGGTAACTGGTCCCTCAAGACTAATGGGTTAACCGGACGGGATCGACTTGTCTATCAAACTATTCCACAAAACTTCCGCTTCGAAGCTGGCAAGACCTACCGTGTCACCTTCGACTATGAAGCAGGGTCTCATGATGCCTATGCTTTTGTTGAAGGGGATGGCGAATATACTCGTCGCAGCAAGCTTAAGATGCATGCTTTGCGTAATACCTGGGAAGGATCCGATAAGCCAGGTAAGGCTAGCTTTATTGTACAAGCATCGGATTCTGGCAATACTTGGATCGGGATTTACTCTACCAACAAAGCCTCCGATAATAAGGGTGAGACCGGTAGCGCCGTGGATTTCCGCGGTTATAAGGACTTCATGATGGATAATCTTCAGATTGAAGAAGTTAACTTAACCGGTAAGTTAATTGTGGATGAAGCCTACAAGGAAAATACGCCGGTGGCCAATGGCAACTACACTCCTGCTAGCCTAGAAGCCTACAAGAATGCCGTTTTAGCGTTGACCGAAGCAGAAGATGACATTAGTGTTGAAGATGCAAACAAACTGGTAGCTGCCGTGCAAGCTGCTAAGGAAGCTCTACAAGTCAAACGGACTAGCCCAGGATGGGATGATATCGAATCAGTGGAGGCACCAGCCCACGAAGGGGAAGAGTTCTGGTATGCCTTTGATGGGGATACGGGGACATTATGGCATACACCATGGGATCGACGTGCTATCGGCGAGTCTGGGGCGGTAACCTTTAAGCAACCACTGGAAGTGACTCGATTTGAATATGTCCCACGTCAAGATGGTGCTAACGGTCGCCTCAAAAAAGGGAACCTGGTCTTGGTAGACGAGACGGGTAAGGAACACCGTTTTGAATTTGACGGTTGGGCAAATGATGCCACAACCAAGGTTATTCCGTTCGATAAACCAATCAAGGTTAAGAAAGCGACCATTACTGGGACGGAATCCTATGGGGATGGCGGAGCCTTCCAATCAGCGGCTGAATTGCGCTTTGTCTTGCCAGAAGTAGTGGATACGCCATTGGATATGACAGCTTATCAAGCGGAACTTGCACGCGTTAAAGGCATTGATAATGAGGTAGCTCGTCAAGCAGCCACTGCTGTAGAAGCATATTATCAGGGCTTGAGCCAAGATAATCTGATAACTAAGGCGGCCTTGGATCGTCTAGTTGATTACCTCAAGCAAATCAAGGCGCCTGAGCCAGGCCAGCCAGGCCAACCAGGCCAGCCAGGCCAACCAGGCCAGCCAGGTCAACCAGGCACCAAGTTGCCACTCTATGAGACCCAAGGGGTTAAGGTGACCCTCAATGCGGACAAGACCGAAGCGACCTTCGAGGATAATGACGGCGATACGCGCGTTTCGGTTAAGATTCCAACTAAACACTTGGATCCAAGCATCGTGGCAGTATCGGTTGTGCCGCTCAAAGAGAAGTTGGCAGCCCTAGGCGAAGATGAGCACCAAGCTTATGAAATCAGCTTCCTCAACAAGGACGGCAAGGAAGTCCCTGTCAAAGGTGATGCTAAGGTCATCTTCCCAGTGGATAAGGCTGTGACTAAGGCTTACTACTTGACCAGCGACACCAAGGAAATCGTCAATGAAGTGCCATTTGAAATGATGGCCGACGGCCGTGTAGCCCTGACCGTTAACCACTTCTCGCTCTATGCGGTAAGTTTCGGTAAGCGTCAGGAAACGCCAAGTCAACCATCTACTCCTAGCCAGCCAGCTACCCCAAGTCAACCAGCCAATCCAAGCCAACAAGCGGGCGGGCCATTGGTGGCTCAGGCTGCTCAAGTAACTCCAAGTGAGGGCAAGGGACAATTGCCAGCTACTGGTGAAAGTGATCAAACCTTACTCTTCAGCGCAGCTGCCCTATCCTTACTAGCCGGATTAGGCCTCGTTGCAACCAAACGCACTGAAGATCAAGCCTAGTTTAGATAAGAGAGGTTGAGACTTTTGTCTCAGCCTCTTTTCTATTTAGGACAAGGGGGTCAGCAATAAAATTCTGAAAAAATTGCTTGCCATGCTTAGTCCAGGATGCTATAATAATCGAGTAGTGATTTTGCGGTCATGGCGGAATGGCAGACGCGCTGTCTTGAGGGGGCAGTGGGGGTATCCCCGTGGAAGTTCGAGTCTTCTTGGCCGCATCACCGAGGAGGGGTAACCCTCCTTTTTTGTTATATATAGGGTTGGGGCGTGACAGCCTAACTCTCATCGACATTTAATGACACTGGGACAGGGTTTTGGTACAATAGGCAATAACAAGATGAAGTAAAGGAGCAAAGCATGAAAACACAGGCATCGTTAGAGAAAATTATTGTGTTGGATTTTGGGAGTCAGTATAACCAGTTGATTACCCGCCGCATTCGGGAATTTGGGGTCTTCAGTGAATTATTACCCAATGATACCAGTGCTGCCGACATTCAAGCCGAAGGCAATGTCAAGGGGATTATCTTCTCAGGGGGACCACATAGCGTCTATGCTGAGGGTGCCTTCACTATTGATCCAGCCATCTTCGAATTAGGGATTCCAATCTTAGGGATTTGCTATGGCATGCAGTTGACCACCCATCTCTTAGGCGGTAAGGTCGAATCTGCTAACAAGCGCGAATATGGTCGCTCCATGCTAGACGTTCATCAACGTGAGGCTGGCCTCTTCCAGGGGCTAGATAGCCATGAGAAGGTTTGGATGAGCCATGGTGACTTAATCGTCCAAGTGCCTGAAGGCTTCAGCGTGACGGCGTCTAACGATCACTGCCCGGTGGCGGCCTTCGAGAACCCAGCCCGTCAAATCTATGGCGTCCAGTTCCACCCAGAAGTGCGTCACTCTGAGCATGGGAATGACTTGCTCCGCAACTTCGCTTTCAATATCTGTGGGGCCAAAGGCGACTGGTCCATGGAAGACTTCATCGAAATTGAAGTAGCCAAAATTCGTCAACAAGTCGGTGACCGCAAGGTCTTGCTTGGCTTGTCCGGTGGGGTAGACTCTAGCGTCGTAGGGGTGCTCCTACAGAAAGCCATCGGCGACCAATTAACCTGTATCTTCGTCGATCACGGCCTCTTGCGTAAAGGCGAGGGTGACCAAGTTATGGATAGCCTGGCCGGTAAATTCGGTCTTAACATCATCCGGGTTAACGCCAAGGAGCGCTTCTTGTCCAAGTTAGCTGGCGTGAGCGACCCTGAACAAACGCAAAATCATCGGCAACGAATTCGTCTATGTTTTCGATGATGAAGCGGCTAAGTTAGAAGGGGTAGACTTCCTAGCCCAAGGGACCCTCTACACCGACATTATCGAGTCTGGGACCAAGACAGCCGAGACTATCAAGTCTCACCACAACGTGGGCGGTCTGCCAGAAGATATGCAGTTCGAGTTGATTGAGCCCCTCAATACCCTCTTCAAGGACGAAGTACGTGCCTTGGGGACAGCGCTAGGTATGCCAGACAGCTTGGTATGGCGCCAACCATTCCCAGGCCCAGGTCTGGGTATTCGGGTTATCGGCGAAATCACCGAAGAAAAACTCGAAATCGTCCGTGAATCAGACGCCATCTTGCGCGAAGAGATTGCCAACCATGGCTTAGAACGTGACGTATGGCAATACTTCACCGTACTCCCAGGCTTCAAGTCTGTTGGGGTCATGGGGGATGGCCGGACCTACGATTACACCATCGGGATTCGTGCCGTCACCTCTATCGACGGGATGACCAGCGACTTCGCCCGCCTACCGTGGGAAGTGCTACAAGTGATCAGCGCTCGTATTGTTAACGAAGTAGCCCATGTTAACCGCGTGGTCTATGATATTACAAGTAAACCACCAGCGACCATCGAATGGGAATAATCGCAAGCAAAGTAATTTAATCGC